>MCHG01000001.1_pt1:1090000-2037191 | contig 2037191 bp, 1961 predicted proteins | sample 787351 | NCBI WGS metagenome assembly MCHG01 (sample SAMN05430296, study PRJNA330682) | permafrost metagenome | biome: Cold desert; feature: permafrost; material: soil; isolation source: enrichment culture inoculated with soil incubated with H2/CO2 at 20 degrees... ... | reverse complement strand
AAGGCCTGCGTTTCGCCATCCGCGAGGGTGGACGCACCGTGGGTTCAGGCCGTGTCACGAAGATCCTCAAGTAGCTTTCAGTCTTCATCAGACGGAGGTAAGTAAGTTGGCGAACCAGAAGATCCGCATTCGGCTCAAGGCGTACGATCATGAGGTCGTGGACAAGTCCACGAAGATGATCGTGGAGACCGCACAGAAGACAGGTGCCAAGGTGGCGGGCCCCATCCCGCTTCCCACCGAGCGCAACCTGTACTGTGTCATCCGCTCGCCGCACGTGAACAAGGACAGCCGCGAGCACTTCGAGATGCGGACGCACAAGCGCCTCATCGACATTCTCGAGCCCACGCCCAAGACGGTTGACTCGCTGATGCGTCTCGACCTCCCCGCCGGCGTTGATATCGAGATCAAGCTGTAGGTTACCCCCGGCGCTGTCAGCCGGTTACGAGAAGCGCGGTCCTCTGGGAAGCGCCGCATGCGGCGGCGCACAAGGCCCCACAGACCGCACGAAGGAAAGGCACTGACAATGGCAAATGCGATTCTCGGAAGGAAACTGGGCATGACCCAGGTCTGGTCCGATGACGACCGGCTCATCCCGGTCACCGTCATCGAGGCCGGCCCCTGCGTCGTCTCCCTGATCCGTACCGAAAAGCGTGACGGCTACACCGCCGTCCAGCTCGCGTTCGGCGACGTGAAGGAGTCACGGGCGAACAAGCCCATGACCGGTCACTTCGCCAAGGCAGGCACCACCCCGAAGCACTTCGTCGCCGAGGTTCCGGTGGGCGAGGGCGAGCCTCTCAAGCTCGGTCAGACCGTGACCGTGGAGGGCTTCGAGCCCGGCATGCAGGTTCACATCACGGGTACCAGCAAGGGTAAGGGCTTCGCCGGTGTTATGAAGCGGCACAACTTCAAAGGCGGTCCCGGCGGTCACGGTTCGCACTCGCACCGCGTGGGCGGCTCCGTTGGCCAGGCATCGACCCCGTCGCGCATCTTCAAGGGCGTCAAGATGCCAGGTCACATGGGCTGTGACACCGTTACGATCCGCAACGTCGAGATCGTTCGTGTTGATGTTGAGCAGAATCTGCTGCTCGTGAAGGGCGCCGTTCCCGGTGGCAAGAACAGCCTTCTGACGATTCGCCTCGGTTAAGAGCGGATACGTCGGGTGCGCAACTTAGGAGTAGAGACGATGGCAACTGTCGAAGTGAAGGACAGCACGGGCAAGAAGGTGGGTCAGGCTGAGGTTGCGGACACCGTGTTCGCGATCGAGCCCAACCCGTTTGCCGTGCACCAGGTTGTGCGCAGCCAGATGGCCGCGCGCCGCCAGGGCACTCAGAGCACCAAAGGTCGCAGCGATGTCTCTGGCGGTGGCGCCAAGCCGTGGCGTCAGAAGGGCACCGGTCGTGCCCGCCAGGGCTCGATTCGTGCCGGTCAGTGGAAGGGCGGCGGCGTGATCTTCGGCCCCACCCCCCGCAGCTATGCGTTCAAGGTGCCGAATAAGGTCGTGAAGCTTGCGATGCGGAGCGTTCTCTCCGCCAAGCGTGCCGATGGCCAGCTCTACGTGATCGACGGCTTCGGACTCGAGGGCATCTCGACCAAGCAGGCCGCGGCGGTTCTTGCCGCGCTGGGCATCGATCGCCGCGTGACCGTGGTCGTGGACAACGATGACGACAACGCGATGCTCTCCCTGCGCAACATCGAGCGCGTGCGAGTGATCACTGCATCCGAGGCGAACACGTACGACCTCGTGGACAACGTGTCCGTGCTGTTCACCAAGCCGGCACTCGAGTGGCTCGAGGGGGTGCTGAGCTGATGAATGCACATGACGTCATCATTCGCCCCATTGTGTCGGAGAAGACCTACGCTCTGATGGAGATGAATCGGTACACCTTTGAGGTGGACCGGGATTCGAAGAAGGAACAGATCGCGCAGGCTGTCGCCGATGTCTTCGGAGTGACGGTTCTCAAGGTGAATACGATGAATGTATCTGGTAAACCGCGGCGACTTCGCTATAGTAAGGGGCTGTCGCGCTCGTGGAAGAAAGCGATCGTCACCGTCAAGGATGGCGACACGATCGATCTGTTCGCCGGCAGGTAGACCCGAGTACTCCCGATGTCCTGGGAGTACGGTGGCTGATGGAGCCACCCGGCACCGTGGTAGGGAACGTCCGGCGTCGGGCCGCTCGGAGCTTCGATAGGCTCCGAGTCCCAAGTGGCCCGGCAATCGGAACGAAGGAGAAGCAATGGGACTGAAGAAGTACAAGCCGACCTCACCGGGTCGTCGTTTCCAGACCGTCTCCGATTTCGCGGAGATCACGTCGACGACACCGGAGAAGTCACTGCTCGAGCCGCTGCCCGGCAAGGGCGGCCGCAACAACAATGGCCGTATCACCACCCGTCATCAGGGCGGCGGCCACAAGCGTCAGTACCGCAAGATCGACTTCAAACGTAACAAGGACGGCATACCCGCGAAGGTGGCAACGATCGAGTACGATCCGAACCGGTCCGCTCGCATCGCGCTCCTTCACTACGCCGACGGCGAGAAGCGCTACATCCTCGCTCCTGAGAAGCTGGGCGTCGGCGATACCGTCATGTCCGGCCCTGCTGCCGACATCAAGCCCGGCAACGCGCTGCCGCTGGAGAACATCCCCACTGGTACCGTGGTACACGCGATCGAGCTTCAGCCCGGTCGGGGTGCGGCCATCGCCCGTTCGGCAGGCACCTCCGCGCAGCTCATCGGTAAGGAAGGCCCGAACGCGATCCTGCGTATGCCGTCTTCCGAGATGCGTATGGTTCAGCTCACCTGCCGCGCCACCGTTGGCGAGGTCGGCAACAGCGACCACGCGAACATCTCGATCGGTAAGGCCGGCCGCAACCGCCATCTTGGCAAGCGCCCGACCGTCCGTGGTACCGCGATGAACCCGGTCGATCACCCGCATGGTGGTGGCGAGGGCAAGAACAAGACCGCCGGTCGCCACCCGGTAACGCCGTGGGGTGTTCCCACCAAGGGTCACCGCACCCGCTCCAAGCACGCCAAGTCCGATCGCATGATCATCCGCCGCCGCAAGAAGTAGCGGAACTAAGGAGCCGAGATGAGCAGGAGCCTCAAGAAGGGACCATACGTCGAGCCGCGTCTCCTGAAGCGTATTCAGGACATGAACGATGCCGGCGAGAAGAAGGTCATCAAGACGTGGTCGCGTGCGTCCACCATCTTCCCGGAGATGGTTGGCCACACGGTCGCCGTTCACGACGGACGCAAGCATGTCCCCGTGTACGTCACCGAGTCGATGGTGGGTCACAAGTTCGGCGAGTTCTCGCCCACGCGCACGTTCCGTGGTCACGCGGACGATCGCAAGAAGGGCAAGCGCTAACGAGCGCTGTTCGGTCACTGACACCGGTTATGGCGCGCTCGCGTCGCCCGGATGACGGTCGGAGGTTTTAGTAGATGGAAGCAAGAGCTACCGCAAAGTATGTGAGAGTGAGCCCGCGCAAGGCGCGCGAGGTCGTCGATCTCGTTCGGGGCAAGTCTGTCCAGGACGCTGAGGCGATCTTGAAGTTCACCCCGCGTGCCGCAGCAGAGGTGGTGGGCAAGGTCGTGCACAGCGCGGCGGCCAATGCCGAGAAGAACCTGCGGATCAAGCCGGAGACGCTGTACGTCTCCGAGACCTACGTGAACGAAGGCCCGACGCTCAAGCGCATCAGGCCTCGCGCCATGGGTCGCGCGTTCCGCATCAACAAGCGCACGTGCCACATCACGGTGGTCGTGAAGCAGCGAGAGGAGGCGTAAGGCAATGGGCCAGAAAGTTCAGCCTATAGGATTCCGCCTCGGTATCACCGAGGAGTGGCGCAGCCGCTGGTTCCAGGACAAGGGCTACGCCCAGACGCTTGCCGAGGATCTTGCTCTGCGTAAGTACCTCAAGGCCAAGCTTCGCCGCGCCGCCATCTCGCGCATCGATATCGAGCGCAAGGGCGACAAGGTGTTCGTGGAGATCTGGACTGCGCGTCCGGGCATCGTCATCGGCAAGAAGGGCGCCGAAGTCGACGTTCTTCGCAAGGATCTCGAGAAGCTCGCCGGACACCCCGTCGCAGTGAACATCGTCGAGATCAAGCGTCCGGAGCTTGACGCTACGCTGGTGGCGCAGAGCGTTGCCGAGCAGCTCGTAGCTCGCGTCTCATTTCGCCGTGCGATGAAGAAGGCGGTCACGAGCGCGATGAAGAGCGGTGCCCTCGGCATCCGCATTCAGTGCTCCGGTCGCCTGGGTGGCGCCGAGATGGGCCGCCGCGAGTGGTATCGCGAGGGTCGCGTTCCGCTCCACACACTGCGCGCGAAGATCGACTACGGGACCACCGATGCTGTCACCACGTTCGGTGTCGTCGGCGTCAAGGTCTGGGTCTACCGGGGCGACAAGCTTCCCGGCTCGACGATGACCGCAGCCGAGGAAGCCGCGTTGGTCGAGCGTCCTCGCCCCGACCGCGACCGCCCGCGTGGCCGTCGTGGCGCAGGCGCGGGAGCCGGTAATGGAAGGAGAGGCTAGATGCTGCTTCCCAAGCGAGTTAAGCACCGCAAGGTGATGCGTGGTTCCCGCAAGGGAATCGCCAAGGGCGGATCGGAGATCGCATTTGGCGAGTATGGCCTGAAGGCCCTCGAGCCCGCGTGGATCACCAACCGTCAGATCGAGGCAGCGCGTGTTGCCATGACGCGGTACATGAAGCGTGGCGGTAAGGTCTGGATCAACATCTTCCCGGACAAGCCTGTAACGCAGAAGCCGGCCGAGACCCGCATGGGTTCCGGTAAGGGTAACCCCGAGAAGTGGGTAGCGGTCGTGAAGCCCGGTCGCATCATGTTCGAGATCGCGGGCGTGAGCGATGAAGTTGCCAAGGAGGCCATGCGCCTCGCGGCGCAGAAGCTGCCGATCAAGTGCAAGTTCGTAACCCGTGCTGACAGTGGCGGTGAAGCATAAATGAAGACTACAGACATCAAAGATCTGGCGGAGACCGAGATCGCCGAGAAGCTGAAGGAACGCAGGACGGAGCTTTTCAACCTCCGGTTCCAGCTGGCCACCGGACAGCTCGATAATCCGCACCGTATCAACCTGGTCAAGAAGGACATCGCACGCCTTCACACGGAGCTCCGTTTCCGCGAAATCGCGGCAGCGAAGTCCCAGGCGTAGTAGGAGGACGGTACATGAGCACCGAGCGCAACAGCCGCAAGGAGCGTCAGGGCGTCGTGGTTTCGACCGCAGGCGAGAAAACCTGCGTCGTCAAGGTCGAGGCACGCAAGCGTCACCCGCTCTACGGCAAGATGATCACTCGTTCCACCAAGTTCCACGCGCATGACGAGAACAATGAGTGTGGGGTCGGCGATGTCGTCCGCATCATGGAGACGCGCCCGATCTCGAGGCTCAAGCACTGGCGCCTGCTCGAAATCATCGAGAAGGCCAAGTAGTACCCCTGTTGGTTTTGTGAGGCCGCGGTCCTCTCGGAGACTTGTATGTCTGTCCGATGACCGGGCCAGTGACGGAGGAAGCACATGATTCAGGCGGAGAGCAGGCTGAAGGTGGCCGACAACTCCGGGGCACGCAAGGTGGCCTGTATCAAGGTCCTTGGCGGCTCCAAGCGGCGCTATGCCTACGTCGGTGACACTATTGTGTGTGCCGTCAAGGAGGCAACCCCGAACGGGGCGGTCAAAAAGGGCGACGTCGTCAAAGCGGTCGTCGTACGTTGCAAGAAGGAAGTGCGTCGCCCCGACGGCAGCTACATCAAGTTCGATGAGAATGCCGCCGTCATCATCGACGCTCAGGGTAACCCGCGGGGTACGCGTATCTTCGGCCCGGTCGCACGAGAGCTTCGCGATCGTAAGTACATGAAGATCGTGTCGCTCGCACCCGAAGTGCTGTAGAAGGGATCGAAGAAGATGGCCAAGTCTCTGACCATTCGCAAGGGCGATCGCGTGCACGTCATCGCCGGCAAGGACAAGGGCAAAGAGGGCAAGGTCCTCCGCTCGCTGCCGGAGAAGGAGCGCGTTGTCGTCGAGAATGTCAGCATGATCAAGAAGCACACCCGCCCGAGCCAGAAGAACCAGCAGGGCGGCATCATTGAGATGGAGGGCACGATCCATGTATCGAACGTGATGCTGATCTGCCCGAGCTGCTCGCAGCCAACCCGTGTGGGACGTCGTCGCGATGACGGCGTGCGCATTCGTACCTGCAAGAAGTGCGGCAAGGACATCGACAAGTAGTCGGTAGACCCGGTCTTACGGGTCTGAAGGCAACCAAGTCCCGGCGGGTCGGAATCTGTCGGGCAAGCGAACAAATGGAGGTTCGAAGTGGCACCAAGGCTTAAAGAGAGGTACCGCAGCGAAGTCGTGCCGGCGCTCATGGAGCGATTCGGTTACGGCAACGTGCATCAGGCTCCGCGTCTGGAGAAAATCGTCGTCAACATGGGTGTTGGTGGCGCCACTCAGGACGCGAAGCTCCTCGACGCGGCTGTTGCCGATCTGGCCATCATCACGGGTCAGAAGCCGGCTATCACCCGCGCCAAGAAGTCGATTGCAAGCTTCAAGCTCCGTCAGGGAATGCCCATCGGCTGCAAGGTGACGCTGCGCGGCGATCGTATGTGGGAGTTCTACGACCGTCTGCTATCGACGGCACTGCCGCGCATCCGCGACTTCCGTGGCGTGAGCGCTAAGTCCTTCGACGGCCGCGGCAACTACTCGCTCGGTGTCACCGAGCAGTTGATCTTCCCGGAAGTCGACTACGACAAGGTCGACAAGATCCGCGGAATGGACGTCACGCTCGTCACGAGTGCGAAAACAGACGAGGAGTGCCGGGTGCTCCTGGAGCAGTTCGGCTTCCCGTTCAAGAAGTAGAGAGACCCCAAGGAGCGTCCTGGTGTCGGGACGCCCTGTTCAAGGAGGTTCAAGAAGTGGCAAAGAAGTCGATGATCGCCAAGGCCAAGCGCACACCGAAGTTCAGCGTTCGCGCTGTCAACCGCTGCAACCGTTGCGGTCGGCCCCGTGCGTTCTACCGTCAGTTCGGCCTGTGCCGCGTGTGCGTGCGCGAACTGGCAAGCCGCGGCGAACTGCCCGGTGTCCGCAAGGCCAGCTGGTAGGCCTTGATCGTACCCGAGCGGACGGGTTCGTGAGGCGCGCCGGTCATGGGCCGGAGCGAACCAACGAGCACGGAATAGTCCTGAATCATAGGAGGTAGACGAGAACATGAGCATGACAGATCCCATCGCAGACATGCTGACGCGGGTGCGTAACGCGAACAACGCGTTCCAGGCGTCCACGTCGATGCCGTCTTCGAACAAGATCGTCGCGATCGCGGGGATCATGAAGAGCGAAGGCTACATCGAGGAGTTTGAAGTGGTGCCGGGCGATCCTCAGGCATCGCTGACGATCACACTCAAGTACGGCCCTAAGAAGCAGCGCACCATCACCGGCATCCGCCGGATATCCAAGCCCGGCCTGCGCGTGTACGCGAAGAAGGACGAGCTGCCCCGCGTTCTGGGCGGGCTCGGTATCGCCGTCATCTCGACGTCGCAGGGTGTCATGACCGAGAAGCAGGCCCGCGCCGCCGGTGTCGGTGGCGAGGTTCTCGCCTACATCTGGTAATCGGACCGGAGAGAAAGGAGCAAGCCGTGTCTCGAATCGGCAAGCAGCCCATCCCGGTCCCGGCCGGGGTGGAAGTGATCATCGATGGGTCGGACGTCACGGTGAAGGGGCCCAAGGGCACCCTGTCACAGTCGTTCAACGCCGACATGGCGATCACGCTCGAGGAGGGCGCCGTTCACGTGCGCCGTCCGAGCGACGCACGTCAGCACCGGAGCCTTCACGGACTCACCCGCACGCTCGTGTCCAACATGGTCGTCGGCGTATCCGAGGGCTTCCGCAAGGACATGGAGATCGTCGGCGTGGGTTACCGTGCCGTGCTCAAGGGTTCGGATCTCGACCTCTCGCTCGGCCTGAGCCACCCGATGGTGGTCAAGGCTCCCGAGGGTATCGCGTTCGAGGTGCCCGCGCCCAACCGTATCTCGGTGAGCGGCATCGACAAGCAGCGTGTTGGGCAGATCGCTGCGGAGATCCGCAGCATCCGTCCGCCCGAGCCGTACAAGGGCAAGGGTATTCGGTACGCGGGCGAGCACGTCCGCCGCAAGGTTGGCAAGGCCGCCAAGTAGTGAATCGATGACCGTGTTCGCGGGTGCGAATACGAGATGAAGGAGTTTGAGACGGATCATGGATAAGACGAAAGCGAAGGCAGCAGGTCTCGCCCGCCGCCAGCGCCGTGTCCGCGGGAAGGTCAGCGGCACCGCCGAGCGTCCGCGCCTGCGGGTCACGCGGAGCAATCAGCACATCTACGCGCAGCTGATCGATGACGTTGCGGGAGCGACTCTTGTGGCCGCATCCTCCATCGATGGCGATTTACGCACGGCGCTCAAGACCGGCGCCACGAGCGAAGCTGCCCGTGCGGTGGGCGACGCCATCGGGCGCCGTGCCGCCGAGGCCGGTATCACCGAGGTCGTGTTCGATCGCGGCGGACGGCTCTATCACGGTCGTGTGGCCGCCCTCGCCGAGGGTGCCCGCGACGCCGGCCTGAAGTTCTAGACGGGAGGATCAAGTAATGGCGTATGACAGCAATGCTCCGGTCTCCGAGATCCAGGAGCGCGTCGTCTACATCAACCGCGTGTCGAAAGTCGTCAAGGGCGGTCGCCGTTTCGCGCTGACCGCGCTTGTGGTCGTGGGCGATGGCAAGGGTCGCGTCGGTGTCGGCATGGGCAAGGCCGCCGAAGTACCGGTCGCGATCAAGAAGGGCATCGAGGACGCTAAGAAGAACATGTTCACGTTTCCGCTGACCGGCACCACCATTCCGCACGCCGTCACCGGCCACTACGGTGCTGGCAAGGTGCTCCTGAAGCCCGCCGCTCCCGGTACCGGTGTTATCGCCGGCGGTCCGGTGCGTGCCGTGCTTGAGCTTGGCGGCGTCACGGACGTGCTCAGTAAGTCGCTTGGTACGAGCAACGCACTCAACATCGTCAAGGCGGCTGCCGAGGGACTGCAGCAGCTCAAGAGCCCGGAAGATGTTGCGCGTAGCCGTGGCATGTCTGTGGCCGAGGTCTACGGCAAAAAGGGGTAACGAATCATGGCAGCAGAGAAGACTCTCAGAATCACCCAGATCAAGAGCGGTATCGGCTTTCCGAAGGATCAGAAGGCCACCGTTCGCGCGCTGGGTCTCAAGCGCATCAACCACACCGTGGAGCAGGCGGACACGCCGGTTATCCGCGGTATGGTGTTCAAGGTGAAGCATCTCGTTCGTGTGGACGAGGTCTAGCACGGGGTCGTTGCACACCCCATAACACAAGTCAGTCGGCGGCGAGCGGCCGGCAGCCCCGGTGAATCCGGGAGCTCAGCGATGAGGAGTAACCATGCAGTTGAACGACCTGTTCCCCGCACCGGGGTCACGGAAGAACCGTAAGCGCGTTGGCCGCGGTAATGGTAGCGGACACGGCTCCACCGCCGGTCGCGGCGACAAGGGCCAGAACTCGCGTGCCGGCGGCGGCAAGGGTCCCGGTTTCGAGGGTGGCCAGAATCCGCTGCACATGCGGATGCCGAAGCTTGGCGGCTTCAAGAACCGCAACCGCGTCGAGTACGCGGTTATCAACGTCACCCGCCTCGAGGAGCTCTACGAGGCAGGGGAGACGGTCGACGTCGACGGTCTGTTCGATCGTGGCGTCATCAAATCGAAGACCACGCCGGTCAAGGTTCTGGGCGATGGAGAGATCACCAAGGCTCTCACCATCAAGATCGATAAGATCTCCGCACCGGCTCGGGCCAAGATCGAGGCGGCTGGAGGGACGGTCGATCTCTCGTGATCGAGGCCATTCGTAACGCTCTGCGCATACCGGACCTTCGCAAGAAGATCCTGTTCACCCTGTCCATCATCGCGCTATACCGCGTTGGTGCGCACATCCCTGTGCCCGGCGTGGATCCCGCGGCGGTCAAGGACCTCGTCACCGGAGCGGGAAGCGCGCTCGGCCTGCTCAACCTGTTCGCCGGCGGTGCGCTTCAGAACTTCGCCGTCTTTGCGCTCGGGATCATGCCGTACATCACGGCCACGATCATCATGCAGCTCCTTCAGGCTGTCGTTCCGACGATAGAGCGGTGGTCCAAGGAAGGCGAAGCCGGTCAGCGCAAGATCACGCAGACAGCACGCTACATGACCCTCGGCATCGCGCTGATGGAGTCGCTCGGACTGCTGACCGTATTCCAGGCGCCGGTCTCGAGTGGCGGACTAGGTGTGCGCTTCGGCCTCCTCACTGAGGTTGTGATCGTCATCTCATTGATCGCCGGTACCGCGATGATCATGTGGATGGGTGAGCTCATCACCCAGCGGGGAATTGGCAACGGCATGTCGCTGTTGATCTTCGCGAGCATCGTCGCCCGTTTCCCCCAGACCATCATCGCCTCGTTCCGCGTGAACTGGTGGATGATGGTGCTCATGCTCGCAATCTCACTGTTCGTCGTTGCCGCAGTTGTGTTCATGGAGGGCGGACAGCGCCGCATTCCCGTTCAGTACGCTAAAAGAGTCGTCGGTCGTCGCGTATATGGCGGCGTGGGTACCTACATACCGCTCAAGGTGAACGGTGCCAACGTCATACCGATCATCTTCGCGTCCTCTCTCCTGCTGTTCCCGACCACGATCGGCAACTTCTTCCCGACGGTGGCCTGGCTTCAGCAGCTCTCGGCGGCGCTCTCTGGAGGATGGGTGCACATCGGCCTGTACGCAGTGCTCATCGTGTTCTTCGCGTACTTCTACACGGCTCTCGTGTTCAACCCGATCGAGACGGCTGATAACCTGCGTAAGAACGGCGGTTTCATCCCGGGTGTCCGACCGGGCAACGCCACCTCGCAGTACATCGCCAACGTGCTCAATCGCATCACGCTTCCGGGCGCGCTGTTCCTCGCCGCTATCGCAGTGGGACCGCAGATGGTGTTCCAGTACACCAACGATCCCCTACTACAGGTCTTTGGTGGTACCTCGATCCTGATCATGGTGGGCGTCGCACTCGAAACCATGCGTCAGCTGGAGAGCCAGCTGCAGATGCGGCACTACGATGGGTTCTTCAAGTAACAAGCGGGCGCGTCGCGCCTGATGGCACAATCGCGAGCGGCCCCGGTTCATCGGCTCCAATGGCCGGGACCGGGGCACTGGCGATGATCAGGGGGAGGGTCTGATGAACGTCATGCTGCTAGGCGCACCGGGCGCCGGCAAGGGCACGCAGGCTGCTCGTATCGTCGAGGAGTTCGGCCTGGTGCATCTTTCGACCGGGGACATCTTGCGCAAAGCCGTGGCCGACAAGACGCCGCTCGGACTCGAGGCCAAGCGCCACATGGACGAGGGAGGCCTTGTTCCCGATGAGGTAGTCATCGGTCTGGTGCAGGAACGTATCACACAGCCCGACGCTCTCGAGCGCGGTGTGCTGTTTGACGGCTTTCCCCGTACCATCCCGCAGGCCGATGCCCTCGGTGAGGCGCTCACCGACAGCGGACTCAAGCTGGATGCCGTTGTGAGCGTCGAGGTCGACCCGGAGGCGATCGTGGCGCGCATCACCTCGCGGCGCCAGTGTCGCGGCTGTGGTCGTGTCTACAACACGATCACGGATGCGCCTGCAGATGCCGCCGCCTGCGATGACTGCGGTGGTGAGGTCTACCAGCGAGATGACGACACTGAGGCGACCGTTCGCAAGCGCCTGGCGGCCTACGATGAGCAGACCAGCAAGCTGATCCCGTACTACGCCCAGCAGGGAAACCTGTTCACTGTTGACGGCAACCGTGCCCCCTCAGAGGTGTACTCGGCGATACGCGCGATTCTTCGCGAGATCGGCTAGTACTTCGTGATCGTCACCAAGTCGGACGCAGAACTCGCGATCATGCGAGAGGCCGGGCGGATCACCGCCGCGGCGCTGAGGGTGGTGGCCGGTGCTGTGAAGCCGGGTGTCACCACAGCGCAGCTTGACGCACTGGCCGAGGAGACGATCAGGGCCGCCGGGGCCAAGCCCGCATTCAAGGGCTACCATGGCTTCCCGGGGACGCTGTGCACTTCGGTGGACGGCCAGGTTGTTCACGGTATCCCCGGCCCGCGCGTCTTGCGGGAGGGCGAGATACTCTCGGTCGACTGCGGTGCGATCGTCGATGGCTATTACGGCGACTCTGCGATGACCTTTCCGGTAGGTCAGGTATCGGTGGAGGCTCGTCGCTTGATGGATGTGACCCGTGAGTCGCTCGAGGCGGGCATTGCGCGCTGCGTGCCGGGTATGCGCCTGTATGACATCTCGGCGGCCGTGCAGACCGTAGCCGAGGCGGCCGGCTTCTCGATAGTGCGTGAGTACGTTGGCCATGGGATCGGCAGATCGATGCACGAGGATCCGCAGGTGCCGAACTACGGAAAGGCCGGGACCGGTCCCACGCTCAAGCCCGGTATGGTTCTCGCCATCGAGCCGATGGTCAATGCGGGTCGTGCTGATGTACACTCGCTCGACGACGGATGGACGGTCGTTACCGTCGACGGCAGTATGTCGGCGCATTTTGAACACACGGTAGCGGTGACCGAGCACGGACCTATGGTGCTCACGCTGGAGTAGAAAAGGGTGTCTCCGGCGCTCCGCGCTGGACGTAGCCCTCTGTATTGGATATACTCCCGCTTTGCGACTTCACGGCTCTTGAAGGGAACTGCTTACTTGGCAAAGCGCGATGACGCCATCGAGATGGAAGGTACCGTTCTCGAGGCTCTACCCAACGCAATGTTCAGGGTGGAGCTCGACAACGGGCACAAGATGCTCGCTCACATCTCTGGCAAGATGCGGATGCACTACATCCGAATCCTGCCCGGCGACAAGGTCGTCGTTGAGCTGTCTCCGTACGACCTGAGCCGGGGACGCATCACCTACCGCTTCAAGTAGCGCGTACGCGGATCGGGAGTCATGGAGACACCCGGTACCGTGTTAGCACTGCCTGCACGAAAGACCACGCCTGCGGCTGGGCGATGAGATAGATGCTCGGATAGACACTACAAGAAGGACCACACATGAAAGTCAGACCTTCAGTAAAGAGAATGTGTGAGAAGTGTAAGGTCATCCGCCGCCACGGTCGGGTGCTCGTGATTTGCGAGAACCCCCGCCATAAGCAGCGGCAGGGCTAGGACCAGGAGGGAGCGGGCTTTGGCACGCATCGCAGGCGTCGACCTCCCGCGCGAGAAGCGCGTAGAGATCGGCTTGACCTACATCTTTGGTATCGGCCTCACAACGTCTCAGCAGATTCTGCGCGAGACTGCGATCAGCCCCGATACCCGCGTCCGGAACCTCACGGAAGAAGAGGTCGTCCGGCTTCGCGAGTACATCGACCGTAAGCTTAAGGTCGAAGGTGACCTCCGTCGTGAGGTCAGCCAGAACATCAAGCGCTTGATGGAGATTGGCTGCTACCGTGGCCTCCGCCATCGCAAGGGCCTGCCGGTTCGTGGGCAGCGGACGCACACGAATGCGCGTACCCGCAAGGGCCCGCGTCGCCAGATCGGCGCGAAGAAGAAGGGCAAGTAGCACATGGCCGCCAAGAAGAAGAACGTAAAGACCAGGGTCAGGCGCAGCGAGCGCAAGAATATCGCTGTTGGCCAGGCTTACATCAAGAGCACGTTCAACAACACGATCATCAGCATCACCGACCCCTCGGGCAATGTGATCGCCTGGAAGTCCGCCGGTCAGGTTGGCTTCAAGGGCTCGCGCAAGTCCACCCCGTTCGCGGCTCAGCTCGCGGCCGAGGCCTGCGCGAAGCTTGCACAGGAGCACGGCGTTCGTAAGGTTACGGTGTTCGTGAAGGGTCCCGGCTCCGGCCGCGAGACCGCGATTCGCTCGCTTCAGGCCGCTGGCCTGGAGGTCTCGAGCATTCAGGATCGCACCCCTGTCCCGCACAACGGCTGCCGGCAGCGCAAGCGCCGCCGCGTGTAGTTTCTGGGAGGATCGACCTCTATGGCTCGTTACACAGGGGCGGACTGCAGGCAGTGCCGCCGCGAAGGTGAGAAGCTCTTTCTGAAGGGCGATCGCTGCTACACCGACAAGTGTGGCATCGAGAAGCGCCCGTACCCTCCGGGACAGGCGGGCAAGAAGCGCCCGCGTGACTCGGAATACCGTCTCCAGCTTCGTGAGAAGCAGAAGGCCAAGCGTATCTACGGCATTCTGGAGAAGCAGTTCCGTACGTACTACAAGCTTGCCAGCCGCCAGCCCGGTATCACGGGTGAGAACTTGCTCAGGCTGCTGGAAAGCCGTCTCGACAACGCCGTGTATCGCCTCGGCTTCGCGTCGTCGCGCGATGAGGCCCGCCAGATGGTTCGCCACGGTCACTTCACCGTGGACAGCCGCAGGGTCGACATCCCGTCGTTCCGCGTTCGCCCCGGTGCGGTTATCGCCGTTGGCCAGAAGGCGAGGGAGATGACCGCCATCAAGGCGGCCCTGATCTCCTCGTCGAAGATCGAGGTTCCGGGTTGGCTCGAGGTGGACGTTGAGAAGCTTCAGGGTCGCGTGCTCTCACTGCCGACCCGCGAGCAGATCGAAGCGCCTGTCCGCGAGCAGCTCATCGTCGAGCTGTACTCGAAGTAATCACGCCTTGCCAGCCAAGGAGGCTTAGAGCATGACCGAGTTTATGAGGCCGAAGGTATCCGTCGACGAGATCGATGCACGTACGGCACGCTATATCGTCGAACCGCTTGAGCGTGGCTACGGCTACACGCTCGGCAACTCGATGCGCCGCGTGCTGCTGTCCTCGCTGCAGGGTGCAGCGGCGACGTCGATCCGCATCGACGGCGTTCAGCACGAGTTCTCGACTATCGAGGGCGTGCGTGAAGACGTTACCGACATCGTCCTGAACGTGAAGGGCCTGGTCTTCAGTGACACCGGCATCGGTGAGGGTGATGCGGTGGCGACTCTGTCTGCCACCGGCCCAGGCCCGGTGACCGGCGCAGCCATGAAGGTCCCCGCCGAGTTCACGCTGGTCAATCCCGACCACGTCATCGCAACGCTGGAGAAGGGTGCGAAGCTCGAGATGAGCATTCGCATCGGCGTGGCCCGCGGGTACGTTTCTGCGGACCGCAACAAGCGCATCGATGATCCGATCGGTGTGATCACCGTTGATTCACTCTTCAGCCCGGTGACGCGCTGCACGTACGTGGTAGAGAACACCCGCGTTGGTCAGCGGACCGACTATGACAAGCTCATCCTCGAGGTGGAGACCGACGGTTCGGTCACGCCCGCCGATGCAGTGGCGCGTTCTGCCCGCATCGTCAACGAGCACATGATGCTGTTCATGGAGCAGTCTGAGAGTGATCTCCCCGAGGGCGGCATCTTCGAAGCCGTTCCGGACGAGAAGGATCGCGTGCTCGACACGCCGATCGAGGAGCTTGATCTTACCGTCCGCTCCTACAACTGCTTGAAGCGTCAGGGTGTCAACAGCATCGGGCAGCTGACCGAGTGCAGCGAAGCTGACTTGCTCAACATCCGTAACTTCGGTGCGAAGTCCATCGAAGAAGTGAAAGACAAGCTCCAGGCCATGGGCCTGGGTCTCGCAGGCTAGGGAGAACGCAAGAGATGAGACACGCGAAGAAAGGGCGCAAGCTCGGCACCGACGCGAGCCACACCAAGGCGATGCTCAAGAGCCTGGCTGGTGCCCTGCTCGCCAACGAGCGGATCAAGACCACTGAGACGCGCGCCAAGGAGGTGCGCTCCCTGGTGGATCGCATCATCACCTGGGGCAAGCGCGGCGACGTTCATTCCCGCCGGCTGGCAATCGCCGCACTGGGCGATCAGGCGCTGGTGAAGAAGGTCTTTGACGACATTGCGCCGCGGTTCAAGGAGCGTGAGGGCGGCTACACCCGCATCCTCAAGCTCGGGCCCCGCAAGGGCGATGCGGCCCCCATGGTCATCATGGAGCTCGTAGAATAGTATCGGCCCCGCGAGGGTCGTGCTGATGGAAGGGCCTCGCATAGCGGGGCCCTTCCCTTCGTAGGAGGCACGGTTGATCGAGTTGCACGAGGTGAGCGTTGTCTATCCGGGTGCGGAGCGCCCGGCGCTTGACGGCGTCTCTATGATGCTTCACGCAGGGGAGACGCTGGCGCTCCTGGGCCCCAACGGGTCCGGGAAGTCCACGCTCGCGCGCTTGTGCAACGCCCTGCACCTACCCTGTACGGGCCGCGTGGTGGTGGACGGGATGGACACTCGCACTGAAGATGCCGTGTGGGCCATCCGATCGCGAGTGGGTTTCGTGCAGCAGAATCCCGAGAACCAGATCGTTGGCACCGTTGCAGAGGAAGACGTCGCCTTCGGACCGGAGAACCTCGGTGTGCCCACGGCGGAGCTGCGGGAGCGGGTGGACGAGGCGCTGGCCATCGTGGGGTTGACCGGTCTTGAACGGCGGGAACCGCACCTCCTGTCCGAGGGTCAGAAGCAGCGGCTTGCTATCGCTGGCGCCCTCGCCCTTCGGCCTGCCTACCTGGTGCTTGATGAGCCAACGGCGATGCTCGACAGCATCGGACGCATCGACGTGCTGGCCGCACTCGATGAGCTCCGGCACAGAGGGGTGGGCATCATCCACATCACCCATCACCTTGACGACGTTCTGGCTGCAGATCGAGCCATAGTGCTGAAGGAAGGCCGCGTGGCCTTTGAGGGGACTCCCGGCGCCCTTGCGTCGAACCCCGCCCGTGCCGCCGACCTAGGTGTGGAGATTCCTCCGGCGGTCGTGCTCGCGGAGGCGCTGCGCGCAGGCGGCGTTCCGGTCGCCGCCGGGGCGTTCAGCGCCGAGGAGATGGTGGAGGCGCTATGGCACTCGTAGCGCGCAACCTCGGCTTTGTTTACGGCGCGGGCACACCGTTTGCCGCGGCAGCGCTGTCGGCTGTCGACCTGGTGGTGCAGCCCGGAGAGATGGTGGTGATCGCCGGGACCACGGGCTCGGGGAAGTCCACACTCCTGCGGCTTCTAGCGGGGCTGCTTGAGCCGGTCACAGGAACGGTGGAAGTCGACGGGCTACTGCCCGGCTCGGGGGAGGCGCGCGGGCAGGTGGCCATCGTCTTCCAGAACCCGGAGACACAGTTCTTCGCCGAGACCCTCCTCGCCGATGTTGCCTTCGGACCCCGTAATCTGGGCGCCCCAGATCCAACAGGTGCCGCCCGTGCTGCCCTAAATGCGGTTGGGCTTGACCCGTCTGCATTCTCAGACCGGTCCCCCTTCACGCTCTCCGGGGGGGAGGCACGTCGGGGTGCGATTGCGGGTGCTCTCGCGATGCGCTCGCCGTACCTGCTGCTCGACGAGCCGACCGCAGGTCTTGACGCACGCGGCAGGCGAGATGTGATCAGCGCCGTCCAGGCCGAGCGATCGCGCGCGGGAGTGGTTGTGGTCACGCATGACCCCGATGAATTTCTGAGTCTCGCCACATCCATCCTCGCGCTTCATGCCGGCGCACCTGCGTTTCACGGCACCGTGGAGGAGCTCATGAGCTCGCCCGGGGCCTACGAGGCGGCGAATCTCCGCCTACCGGAGGTGGCCAGGACACAGGTGCTTGCCCGAATGCGGGGTGCCGAGATCCCAACTGTTGCGCTCGAACCAGCGGCAGCCGCGCGCGTGCTCCTCGCCGCGAGAGAGGCGCTCCGATGAAGGTGCCCACCACCTTCGGACAGTACGTGCCCGGCCCGTCGCCGATGCACGAGCTCGATGCGAAGACCAAGATGGGGCTGGTGGCGGCGTTTACCACCGGCGTATTCCTGGTTGACGGATTTGCCGGTCTTGGCGTGATGGCCGTCGGGGTTGTGATCGCGCTGCGGGTGTCGCGCGTGCCGTGGCACGTCGCGCTCCGCGGCGTGAAAGCGCTGCTGCTCCTACTGAGCTTCACGCTGCTCGCTCACGCGCTGCGCTGGAATCCCGCGACAGTCGCGCTGGTTCGCCTCGGTCCGCTCGCCATCGACGGTCAGGGTCTGCTTGACGGCATCTTCTTCGCGTCCAGAGTGGTCCTGCTGGTGGTGGGCACATCGGTGCTCACGCTCACGACGACACCGGTCCAACTCACCGACGGTCTTGAGCGAGTGATGAGACCGTTGGAGGTTGTGCGCTTTCCCGCGGGTGAGGTGGCGATGATGCTGACCATCGCCCTCCGATTCATCCCGACCACCGCACAGGAGGCCGAGAAGATCATCGTGGCTCAGACCGCCCGCGGTGCACGGTTTGATCGGGGCGGCCCTATCGCACGGGCGCGCGCGTTCGTTCCGGTGATGGTGCCGCTGTTCGTGAACCTGTTCCGTCGTGCCGAGGACCTGGCCGTTGCAATGGAGTCTCGCTGCTACCGGGGAGGGTCCGGCCGCACCCGCCTGAACCCGACGGCGATGATGGCGCGCGACTGGGCGGTGCTACTGTTGGTGACGACCGTGCTCGTTGCGGTCGGCGTGGTCTTGTAGGGAGAGCGAATGGCAACCGGGATCGTCCTGACAGTGTCCTATGATGGCGCGGGCTTCGCGGGGTTCGCGTGCCAGCCCGGGCGTGCCACCGTTCAGGGACACGTCGAACAGGCTCTTGGCACTATCTTTCGCCACGACGTGGTCACTGTGGGCGCCGGTCGTACCGATGCCGGCGTTCATGCGCTCGGACAGGTGATCAGTTTCGAGGTCGAGGATACGGCACCGGACAGGGCTGCGTTGCTGCGTTCATTGAACGGGCTTGTTGGCGAGGGAATCGTCGTGACCGGGGTGCGGTTTGCGGCTGAGGGGTTCAGCGCCCGCCACGACGCGGTCGTTCGCGAGTATCGGTACCGGATCGTCCCGGGGCCCGTGCCACCCTTGTTTCTCGAGCGCTACGCGTGGTGGGTCAAAGGTACCCTGGACCTGCACGCGATGCGCGAGGGCGCCCGGGAGCTCATCGGCGAACACGACTTCCGATCGCTCTGCGTGGCAACCTCGGCCGAAGGTAGGCGCACGTTCCGGCGGCTCGACTCGGTGGAGATCACCTCCGAGCAGATCATGGGGGAGCACGCGATCACCGTTCGGGTGGTGGGTAACGCATTTCTGCACTCCATGGTGCGCACAATGGTGGGCAGTCTCGTGGAGATCGCGCTGGGTCGGAGACCCGCGGAGTGGATGGTCGAGGTGTTGGCAGCTCGCGATCGTGGTGCAGCCGGCCCCACGGCTCCGGCACACGGGCTGACCCTCTGGCACGTGACCTACCCCGAGGAGTGCTGGCTTTAGGTACACGGGAGTCCCGCGTTGACCTGGTCGGATACCCGATCGCAGGGCGGCGCGCGGCGCGGTGGGACACGGGCAGGAGGACCCGTTCGGCGGGCAGTGGATACGCCCGGTGGCGTTTGTTGACACTGCCCCCTGGCGCGGATAAACTGCAAGGGTTCGTTTGAGAGCCCCGTGAACTCGAAAAACGACAACGTCCAGCACCATTACGGAGGAACCTTTGAAGACCTATTACGCCAAGCCCGGCGAGGTGGAACGCGAGTGGCTGCTGGTTGACGCCACCGATATCGCTCTCGGCCGTCTGGCGAGCGAAGTGGCTTCCATTCTCAAAGGGAAGCGCAAGCCGCAGTACACCCCTAACGTCGATACCGGTGACTTCGTCATCGTCATCAACGCGTCGAAGGTGAAGCTCACCGGCAACAAGCTCGCCACCAAGATGAAGTACCGCCACTCCGGTTTCCCGGGTGGCCTCAAGGAGGTCCCGATCTCCGAAATGCTCGCCAAGCGTCCTGAGCGCGTGATCGAGGGCGCGGTCAAGGGCATGCTCCCGAAGAACACACTCGGACGGGCTCAGGGCATGAAACTCAAGGTGTACGGCGGCGCCGAGCACCCGCATCAGGCCCAGAACCCCCGTCAGATCACTCTGGAGGTCTAGCGCATGGCTGAGAGCAAAGCAGTCTACTGGGGCACCGGCCGCCGCAAGACCTCGGTCGCGCGCGTTCGAATCATGCCCGGTACCGGTCAGATGATCGTCAACGGTCGCGCGTTTGCCGACTACTTCGGTCGCGAGGTGCTCAAAGGGTACGTTGAGCAGCCGTTCAGGGTCACCGAGACCTCCGGTCACTTCGATGTGTTCGCCAACATCAAGGGCGGCGGACTCTCCGGCCAGGCCGGCGCCATGCGCCACGCGATCGCGCGTGCGCTCCTCGAGGCAGGCGACGACTACCGTGGCGAGCTCAAGCGCGCAGGTCTTCTGCGTCGTGACCCGCGTATGGTCGAGCGCAAGAAGTACGGCCTCAAGAAGGCCCGCAAGCGCCCGCAGTTCTCGAAGCGCTAAGAGCGGCGAGGCGTTCCCGCAACAGCAACCTCAAGGCCCGCCCTCACAGGCGGGCCTTGTTGTGACAGGAGGCGCTCATGGGCAAGCTCTTCGGCACGGACGGTGTGCGGGGTGTGGCAAACACCGAACTCACCGCCGAACTCGCGTTCAAGCTGGGCATCGCCGCCGGGCACTTCCTCGGCGAGAAGGGCCATGGCTCCATCGTGGTGGGAACCGATACCCGCCGCAGTGGAGACATGCTCGAGGCCGCGCTTGTGGCGGGTATCTGTTCGTCGGGTGTTGACGCGCTGCGCGCCGGCATCATCCCCACGCCCGCGGTGGCGTTCCTTGCGCGCGAACTCGGCGCTGATGGTGGCGTGGTGATATCGGCCTCTCACAATCCCGCCGAGTACAACGGCATCAAGTTCTTTGACCGCGATGGCTTCAAACTCCCGGACGAGATCGAGGACGCGATCGAGGAGTATCTCGTTTCCGATAGCCGGTGGGAGCGCCCGGTTGGCGCGGGCGTGGGCACCGCGCGGACGGTAGACGATGCTGTCGAGCGGTATATCGCCCATGCGGTGGCCTCTGTGCCCGGCAGGCTCGACAGACTCAAGATCGCCGTCGATTGCGGACACGGCGCCGCCTCACGCGCCACTCCTGAGGCGTTTCGCGCTCTTGGCGCGGAGGTGCACGAGGTGAACTGCTCCTGGAATGGGATGGATATCAACCTCGGGTGCGGTTCGACGAACCTGGATGTGATCGCGGACCTGGTTCGGGGCGGCGACTTCGATCTCGGCATCGCACACGATGGGGATGCCGATCGCATGCTTGCGGTGGACGAGGCCGGCGCCACCGTGGATGGCGACGCGATCATGGCCGTGTGCGCGGTCGATCTCAAAGCGCGTGGAGTGCTTCCGGGCAACACCGTGGTGGCGACCGTTATGAGCAATCTCGGCTTCGAGATGGCGATGCGTGCGCATGGAATCTCACTGGTGAAGACCCGCGTTGGTGACCGCTACGTGCTCGATCAGATGCGCGCATCAGGAGCCGCCTTCGGTGGAGAGCAGTCGGGGCACGTGATCTTCCTTGACTACGCCACCACCGGCGACGGTCTGGTGACCGCACTGCAGTTGGCCGATGTGATCCACCGCTCAGGGCGACGCCTGTCGGAACTGGCCGGTGTCATGACGCACTACCCGCAGGTGCTCGAGAACATCCGGGTCTCCCACCGCGAGCTGCTATCCGGGAGCTCGGCGGTTGCCGAGGCGGTGCGCGCGGCCGAGGCGGAGCTCGGCGACAGCGGGCGGGTGCTGGTGCGTGCATCGGGCACCGAGCCGCTCGTGCGCGTGATGGTCGAGGCAGCCGACTGCGAGCAGGCACGATCGATCGTGGCGGGAATCTCCTCGGTGGTCGAGCATGAGCTGGGGTGATGCGCGTGGTGTTCGGGACGGGTGGGCACGCCCGCAACCGGCAGATTTCATCCCGCGCACGGTGAGGCAACCGTTCGGTGTCGCGACCACGGTGGCCGATGCCCTCTGCTAGAATCTGGCGTGTACGGACCCGCGACCGGGAAGGAGACTGCCGCCCCAAGATGAGAGCGCTAGCGCCTGGCCTGACGATGGATGTCAGGTGACGAGGTGGAGGCCTATCGAAAGACTCGGCGGATGGTCTCCCGGCTTCACCGGAGTCGAAACGGCATGCACCAAAGCCTGCGGGTGACCGCAGTGACAAACGGCTGCCGGTCCGGATGGTTTCGAGCGATGTTGCGCCGCACGTGCGCACCCCTGCGGCTTCCCGCCGCGTCCACTGACTATCATCCTTCCCGAGGGAGGAGCATCTATGTGCGGAATCGTTGGCTATCACGGCCCCCGGCAGGCGACCGACGTCTTGCTTGGCGGGTTGGCACGACTTGAGTACCGGGGCTATGACTCGGCCGGAATCGCGGTCATCGGCGACTATGGCATCGCGCTGCTGCGCCGGACGGGCAAGCTCCATCATCTAGCCGAGGCGGTGAGCGCGTCGCCGGTGACGGGCACGGTCGGGATCGGGCACACCCGGTGGGCGACCCACGGCCGGCCAACCGAGGAGAACGCGCACCCCCATGCGGACTGCACGGGTGCGATCGCAGTGGTGCACAACGGCATCATCGAGAACTACCTCGACCTGCGCGAAGAACTTGCGGCCACGGGGCATGTGTTGCGCTCCGAGACCGACACCGAGACCGTGGCCCACCTGGTGGAGAGCTACTACGAGGGAGACCTGGCGGCTGCCGTTGCTCGCGCCGTCAAGCGGCTGCACGGGAGTTACGCGATCGCGGTCGTTCACGCGGGAGAGCCCGGAACCATCGTTGCGGCGCGCCAGGACTCACCGCTCGTGATCGGTCTTGGCAAGGGTGAGACGATCATCGCGAGTGATATACCCGTGTTGCTGGACTACACCCGCGAGGTTCTGGTTCTCGAGGATGGCGATGTGGCCTGTGTGACGGCGGCGGGCGTAGTTGTGCGTGGTGCTGACGGGGCCGTTCGTGAGCCCGAGCGCATCCATGTGGAGTGGGACCTTGCAGCCGCCGAGAAGTGCGGCTACGAGACCTTCATGCTGAAGGAGATCCACGAGCAGCCTACGGCGATTCGCGAGACGCTGCGGGGTCGGATGGGCGCCGACGGCATCATCCAGGTATCAGAACTGGCGATGTCCGAGGCCCAGATCGCCGCGATCGACCGTGTACTCATCATCGCGTGTGGTACCAGCTATCACGCGGGGATCGTGGCCAAGACGCTCATCGAGCAGTGGGCGCGGGTCCCGGTCGAGGTGGATGTCTCAAGCGAGTTCCGCTACCGGGACCCGATCATCGATGCTGCCACGCTGGTGGTGGCCATCACCCAGTCGGGCGAGACCGCCGACACGCTTGCCGGTGTTCGCGAGGCGCGCAAGAACGGCGCAAAGGCCTTTGCCATCACCAATGTCGTGGGCAGCCGGATCACCCGGGAGAGCGACGGGGTGATCTACACCCACGCAGGCCCGGAGATCGGCGTAGCGGCCACCAAGACGTTCACCGCTCAGATAGCCGCGATCACTGTCCTCGCGCTGAAGATCGCGCAGGCACGAGGGGCGCTCGAGCAGACACGCATCGCAAGCATCTGGGATGAGGTCTCGCGCCTACCCGAGACCGTGGAGGCGGTGCTCTGCAGCGCCGATGACATCGAGGCGTGTGCCCGCGAGTACACCGACGTTGTCTCCTCGCTGTTCCTTGGACGCGGAATCGGGGTAGCGGTGGCGATGGAGGGCGCACTGAAGCTCAAGGAGATCAGCTATGTCCACGCTGAGGCGTACCCGGCCGGTGAGATGAAGCACGGACCGATCGCACTCATCACCGATGAGGTCCCGGTGGTGGTGGTGGCCACGCAAGGCCGCACCTACGAGAAAGTCGTGAGCAACATCCAGGAGGTGCGGGCACGGGGTGCCCGGGTCATCGCCGTCGCCACGCACGGGGACGACGAGATCCGCAAGCACGCCGAACACGTGCTGTACGTGCCGCGCACGAGTGAGGAGGTCTCCGCGATTCCCGCCACGATCCCGCTCCAACTGCTCGCCTACCACATCGCTGCACTCAGGGGCTGCAACGTGGACCAGCCGCGCAACCTCGCCAAGTCAGTGACGGTGGAGTGATCGTGGCGGGGGAGCGTCAGATGATAAACGGCCTTGGTGTCGACATCGTCGAGATCGAGCGGATGCGCGAGGCGCTGCTGCGCAGGCCGCGCATGAAGGAGCGCCTGTTCTCCGAGGAGGAGCGAGCCTACTGCGAGCAGCGCAACAAGCCTGAGATCCACTATGCGATGCGGTTCGCGGCCAAGGAGGCCGTCTTGAAGGCGCTCGGCACCGGTTTCTCGGGTATGCGCTTTCGCGATGTCGAAGTGGTGCGCGACGAGCGCGGACGGCCCACGCCGAGGCTGTCCGGACGCGCGGCCGAGGTGGCCGAGGCGGCCGGTGTTGTGGAGATGCACTTGTCGCTGTCGTTCACGCACGCCAACGCGGTCGCATCCGCGGTGGCGATCACCGAGGCCATGCGTCCCGAGCGCCCGCAGGACGTCGAGACGGCGCAGCAGCGTCTGGCGGCCTCGTTTAAGGATGCTCGCTCGCTGCTCAATAATATGGGGAACGAAGAGTAGTAGGGTCGCGCCATGAGATGCTGACGGGGCCGTGCCGCAGGTGTGGCGCGGCCCCGTTTCGGCGTTTGGGGGGGATGATGCACTACGCGCTTGATGCCGCACAGATGCGCGGTGTGGAGGAACGCGCCGTTCGCGACGGCGTTGCGACCATCGCGGAACTCATGGAGCGCGCTGGTCTAGCGCTCGCCGCCGAGGTGGGCGAGCGTGTCGCCTCGGGCAGTGTGGTCGCGGTGTGCGGTCCCGGCAACAACGGCGGGGACGGCTGGGTGGCCGCGCGGGCGCTGCAGGAGGCCGGCCGCAGCGTGCGCGTCGTGTCCCTGTGTGCACCAGCCGATCTACCGGCTGACGCCGCGCACGCTGCGGCACAGGCCATGGGCGCCGGCGTGAGATGGAATGCGCTCTTGGACGCGGACGAGTCGAGCGGAATGCTCGCAGGTGCCGACGTGGTCATTGATGCGATCTTCGGCTTCGGCTTCCGCGGCCCCGCGCTCGGTCGATATGCGCGCGCGATCGGGGCGATCGGTGCGAGCGACGCCTTTGTGGTCTCGGCCGACATGCCCTCGGGTGTGGACTCAACCACCGGTGCCGTGACCGGCGCCGTGGTAAGCGCAGACGTGACGGTGACGTTCTCGGCCCTCAAACCCGGGCTCTGCATCTACCCGGGTGCCGCAGCTGCGGGGGATATCGTCGTTGCGGATATCGGCATCCCGGCCTCCCTACTCAGGGTGCCGGGCGCGCTGGAGGTTCCGGAGTCCGCCGACTTGCGCCATCTGCTCCCCGTCCCGTCGCCGCAGGACCACAAAGGGTCCCGAGGGCGCCTCGGGGTCGTTGCGGGCTCGCGCTCGTACACCGGCGCGGCGGTTCTGACCGTTCAGGGAGCGCTTCGCATGGGTGTGGGATACGTGGTCGCTATAGCTCCGGAGTCGGCGGCCGGGGTGCTGCGCGCGCTACTGCCCTCCGCTATCGTGCGGGCCATGCCCGACGATGAACACGGTGCACTAGCGCACGGTGCGGACGTGATGAGTGCGGTCGTTGGCACCGATGCGCTGGTGGCAGGGCCCGGACTCTCGGCTGGTGCCGGCGTGACGAGGGTCATCGGGGCGCTGCTACGCTCGGGTGACGGTCCGCTACTGCTCGATGCAGACGCTTTGAACGCCGTTGCCGGGAGTGGCAGTGGACTTTCGGGGCGGGAGGCACCGCTTGTGATCACGCCACATCCTGGCGAAGCGGCGCGCCTGCTGGGAATCACGACGGAGGAGGTGCAGGCCGATCGCGTGGCCGCTGCACGTTCGCTCGCGGGTGACGGTGTGGTGTGCCTGCTCAAGGGGGCACGCACGATCGTTGCGGGGCCCGAGCGCACCGCCCTGGTGCTCGCGGGCAACGCCGGGCTGGCACGCGCCGGCACCGGTGACGTTCTCTCGGGGATGATCGGTGCGTTGCTCGCCCAGGGCGTGCCGCCGTTTGACGCGGCCGTCCTCGGCGCTCACCTGCATGGCAGGGCTGCCCAGATCGGCACGCGCGAGCTAACCCAGACGTGCTTCATCGCCACCGATATCACGCGCTTTTTGCCCGATGCTGTGCGGGAGCTCCTCGGAGGGTAGAATCGACAGTGCACGGTCGGCACGTCCGCCGACCGAAGGAGACACGGAGGCACCATGACTGAACTCACCGCACGCGACATCATGACGTCCGATCCGATCACGGTGACCGGCGAGCTTTCCGTGACCGACGCCGCAAAGATGATGGTGACCAATCGCGTGGGTGCGTTGCCGGTGCTCGATGGCACGACCCTCGTGGGCATCGTTACCGAAGGCGACCTGATCATGCGTGACGTGAAGGTCGAGTTTCCGACTTATCTGCACCTGCTCGACGGGTTCATCATGTACCCGCCTGCCACCGCGCGCTTTGAGGCCGAGCTCAAGAAGGCGGTAGGCGCGACTGTGGAAGACGTGATGTCCGCCGAGCCGGTGACCGTTCAGGTCGATACGAGCGTGGGCGACCTGGCGACGTTGATGGTGGATCGCGATGTGAGTCGGATCCCGGTTCTCGAAGGTGAGAAACTCGTCGGGATAGTAAGTAAGTCCGACATCGTGCGGTCGCTGATCGCCGAAGGCTGACGCATGACCTATCGTCGCGATGCCTGGATCGAGATCGATACCGGCGCGATAGCGCGCAACATCGCTGCGCTCAGGGCGCTGACTTCGCAGGACACGCGATTCATGGCGGTTGTGAAGGCCGATGGCTACGGCCACGGTGCGGTCGAGGTAGCCGGCGCGGCACTGAGCGCGGGCGCCGATCGCCTCGGCGTGGCAACCGTGGACGAGGCGATCGAACTACGGGAAGCGGGCATTCGAGCACCCCTGCATATTCTGGGGACAGCACCCGACGAGGCTGCTCCGCTGCTGGTCGAGCACAAGATCATCGCCACCATAGCCACGCGGGACTCGGCTGTGGCTCTCAGCCGCGCGGCGATGCGGGCCGATGCGGTGGCTGCGTACCATCTCAAGCTGGATACCGGGATGAACCGAATAGGCGTACGGGCGGAAGACGCCGGCGATACGGTGGCGTGGTTACGTGACATGCCCGGGCTGACCCTCGAGGGCGTCTTCACGCACTTTGCAACGGCGGATGTGCCCGGGGACTGGGAGTTCGTCCGGCAGGTAAATCGCTTTTCGGCCGCAGTCGAGGACATGCGCACCGAAGGTGTACGGCCGTCGCTCGTGCATGCGGCCAACAGCGCCGCAACGATCCTGCATCCCGAGACGCACTTCGACATGGTGCGGTGCGGCATCGCGATCTATGGGCTTGCGCCCTCTGAGGCGACCGGCGGAACATGCGCACTCGATCCTGCAATGAGCGTGAAGGCGCGAGTCGCGTTCCTGAAGCGCATCGGTCTCGGTGACGGAGTGAGCTACGGTCTCACCTGGCAGGCCGGTGGCCCGGCCACGATAGCTACGATCCCGCTCGGCTATGCCGATGGCATTCATCGCGTGCTGTCCAACAAGATGTCCGTCCTCATCGGCGGTCGCAGGTGCGCACAGGTGGGTCGGATATGCATGGACCAGCTCATGGTTGAGGTGCCTCCCGGAGCTGATGTGCGTGCGGGCGACGAGGTTGTCCTCGTCGGCAGACAGGGAACCGAGACGATCACCCTGGATGAGCTGGCGGACCTGGCCGGCACCATCAACTACGAGATGGCATGCGGCCTCGCGCTCAGGATGGACCGTCGCAGGGCGTAGGCGCCCGGTAGGTCCGCTCGATTATTGCTGCAGCCGCGGAACATCCACATTTGTCCAAACAACCTTGCAGGAGTTCGCCTTGGCATTGGCGAACAACGAGACAAGACGGGAACCATGTGAGCGTTCCCGCCCCTGGGTTGCGGTGAATCTGGAGCATGGCGCCGCACGGAATCGGGCGCGACAGGCCCATGAGCTCACACACGAGACCAGCACACGCGTCGCGAGCAAGGAGAGTGCAATGGACGAGAAGGTTCTGGAGGAGATCAGGTTCCATCAGGACGCGGTCACCCGGGACGCCAACTCCCCGTTGTTCCAGATTCGCGAGAAGGAGATGGAGATCTCCGGACGCGTTTTTGCGGCCCGCAACCAGGCTGACAAGATCATCAGCGATGCGCGTCAGCGTGCCCTCGAGATCGTTCGCAACGCGCAGGCGGATGCTGAGCGTCTGGCCAAAGAGCACGCGGACAAGGTGCTCGCGGAAGTGGAGTCCACGATCACCGACGTTGGTGCGCAGGGTGTCGGTCAGGTCGCGGAGCTGGAGAAGGAATTGGCGATGCGGAAAGCCGATGCCGCGGACTTCGTTGTGAAGCTCGTGCTAGAGGCCTGACGGTCGCGGTGCTGTGCGGTATCCCGATGACTCGGGGGGGGAGGGTTTGCGCATGTTGGTCCCAATGGCACGGATGGAGCTTATCGGCCCGAAGAGCAGATTCTTCGATGTGGTCAGTTTGCTTCACGAAATGGGCACACTGCACATCGAGGACCTCGCAAAGAAGATCGGCTCGGGCGAACTTCCGCTCGACCAGATGGAGATCGTTGAGAATCAGCTCGCCGAGCAGGAGCGCATGGAGGAACTTCTGATCCGTCTCCGCTCGATCATCAAGGCCCTTCATCTTCCCTCTGCAACCGTTGATGAGGTCGCGCGTCAGAAGCACTACCTGGAGCTGTGGCAGCTCGACTCCAAGGAGCTGGCCGCCGAAGTCACGAGCGTTATCGACCAGGTGGAGGATCGCACCTCCAGCCTCGCTCAGGCGCAGTTCTCCATGGAGGCCGAGATGGGCCTGCTGGCCCGCTACGAGCCGATCCTAAAGAAGATACAGCCCCTCGCCAAGCAGATCGTCACGACCGGCGCGTACGACTCGGTCGCGCTGCTCGTGGAGCGACGTTACAAGGGGGCGCTCGAGGGCCTCAAGAAGGAACTCGACTCCATAACCAAAAACCAGTGCGAGATCGTCTCCACCGATGTGGATGATGAGACCACTGCAGTGATCATGGTCTTCGGCAAGAAGTACTCTGAGCCGGTGCACAAGTTCCTGGCCATGGAGAACGTCAACCAGGTGCGGCTCCCCTCGGAGTTCCAGGACATGCCGTTCGATGTGGCCTACGACCAGCTCAAGCAGCGGCGCACCGACCTGCCGACCCAGCTCGAGAAGGTCAGGGCGGAGCTCGAGGCCATGTCCGGCACGTGGTACATGAAGCTCACCACCGTGCGCGACGTGCTCGTGGATAAGATCGATGAGACCAGCGCGATTCCGAAGTTCGGTCAGACCGAGTACGCGTTCGTGATCACCGGCTGGCTCCCCGTCGATCTGGTGAAGGAGTTCCGGAAGCAGATATCAGACGACTTTGGCCCCGACATCATCGTCAACCAGCTCGAGATCGACGAGAGGGACTTCTCGGATACGCCTGTGGCGCTGAAGAACCCGAAGTTCGCTGCGCCGTCCGAGGCCGTCATGGGCTACCTCATGGGCGGCAAGCCCCAGTATGGCACCGTGGACCCCACGATGATCTGGATGTTCACGTTCCCGCTCATCTACGGCATGATCGTCGGCGACATCGGCTACGGTGCCGCGATGCTCGGGATCATCCTATGGCTGCGGTTCAAGTTCAAGGACAAGCCCGCTGTCCAGATGGCCACCGGTCTGCTTGGCCCGGCGGCAACCTCCGCGATCCTCTTCGGCATCTTCTACGGGGAGTTCTTCGGCGATCCCCTCTGGAAGGCCGGGTGGATCAGGACCTTCGATGTGCTCGGCTTCACGCTGCCGTACAACCGGGAGCATGACGTTCTGCCACTGATCTTCATGGCGCTCGGACTCGGAATCATCCAGATACTCTTCGGCCTGATTCTTGGCGTGGTCAACGCCGTCAAGACGAAGCACAAGAAGCATGCGTGGATCAAGAGCGGTCTGGTCGGCTTCGTGTCTGGCGCGGTCATCCTGATCGCCGCCGGTTTCCTGCTCTCGCCGGCGGTCAAGCCGGTGGGGTCGATGATCGGCGCTGCGGTGATGGTCGGAGGAGTCATGGTCGCCCTGGCGTTTGGCAACATCATGGGCTTCATCGAGACGCTGGAGACGATCTCTCACATAGCGAGCTACATCCGTATCATGGCTGTCGGTCTGTCAGACGCCATCTTCGCAAGCGCCATCAATGAACTCGCCGGCAGCATGCCTGCCGCGGCGGCCGTGGTCATCCTGCTTCTGATGCACGGCCTGCACCTCATCCTGGCGGTCTTCACGCCAACCATTCATGCACTACGTCTCAACTTCCTGGAGTTTTCCGGGAACTTCTATGAGGCGAGCAAGACCGACTACAAGCCGTTCCACAAAACCGGAGGTGAAAAGAGCGCATGATCAAGAACAGGCTCGCAAAGATGGTGTTCGGGAGTGCATTCCTGACTGCCATGATTGTCCCGGCGATGGCGTTCGCCGAGGCTGTCGAGGGTGGCGCAGCTGAGGATCCAGGCGTGGGTATCGCGCGGTACGCAGCAGCAGGCGCTTCGATGTGCATCGCGGCCATGAGCGCCGCCTACGCACAGGCGAAGATCGGTGCCGCAGCAGCCGGCACGCTGGCCGAGCGTCCCGAGGCCGGTACGAACCTCATCGTTCTGCAGGCACTCCCCGAGATCATCGTCCTCCTCGGCTTCGTCATCGCATTCATGATCCAGGCGGGCTAGGCTGCGTTCGGGCTTGTCCGACGCACGGAAGGACTGACGCATGGCGATCGAGGACATCTTCAAAGCACTCGAAGAGCAGGCCGACTCCGAGGTGAACCAGATTCTGCACGTTGCGACTGTGCAGGCAGATGCGGTCGAGCACGAGGCACGCGATGAAGCGGAGCGCATCACGAGCAGCCGTATCTCTGCTGCGGAGGATGCCGTTCGGGCAAAGGCGGCAAAGGCTGTCAATGCGGCCCGTCTCCAGGTTCGTCGCGACCTTGCCGAGGTGCGCGATAGCGCCGTTGACTCGGTGTTCACCGACGCGGCACAACGCCTTGCGGCGATGCGAGGCACTGCCGAGTACGAGAGCGTGTTCGCCTCGTTGGTGAAAGAGGCTCTTGCCAACGTTGACGTGGAGTGCGAGATCCAGGTTGCGTCCGAGGATGTGGAGTTGGCGCAGAGGGTTGCGGCCGATCTTGGTGTGGCGTGCACGGTGGTGCCGTCGCTCGAGACCACCGGGGGCCTCACGGTTTCCACCCATGGTGGGCGAGTGGTCCGCAGGAACACGTTTGAGAGCCGGTTGCTCAAGGTCCGCACCGTTGCCGGTGCGAGGATCGCTGAGGTCCTGACTTCATGAGCACCCGTCAGCCACATGTGATCGCGAAGTACCGACCGGGAGGGAGGGACTACGGCTACACGAACGCCCGGATTCGCGGTATGCGTTCGCGGTTGCTGAAGCAGTCCTTCTTCGACGACCTGATGACATCCAAGGACATCGGTACGGTGATCCAGAAGGTCATGTCCACAGAGTACGGTCCCGATCTCGAGGGTCGGATTCTGCACGGTCGCACGGCCACACAGGTTGATGAGGCACTCAGGGACAACATGACGCGCACGTTCCAGAAGGTGCGCGGGCTGGCAAATGATGAGGCGCAAGCACTGATCTCCACGCTGCTTGGCCGGTGGGACATGTTCAACATCAAGACAGTCATCCGGGGGAAGCACATGGCCCTTCCGGATGAGGAGATCGTCGACAGCCTTGTCGCGGTTGGACAGTTGTCACAGGTTGATACCGAGGAGCTTGCAAAGCAGTCGAGCGTCCGCAGCATCGTGGACACGCTGGCGACGTGGGGTCTGCCCTTTGCGATTCCGCTGCGCGAGGTCATGCCGCAGTACGACGAGAGTCACGATCTGTCAGTTCTCGAGTTGGCACTCGACCGTTACTACTACGAGTGGGCGGTGAGGCGGCTCAAGGGGTGGCGCGAGAACAAGCGCATCGTGCGTGAGTTCCTGGCTATTCAGGTGGACACGATGAACCTGCTCACCTGCCTTCGGCTGCTGAACTCCGATCTCGGCGACACTGATGCCGGGCGGTTCTTCCTCCCGGGGGGCGAGGTGGTGGACCTGGCTCTGTTCATGGAGCTGTCGTCCATGTCCGACGTCGACGAGGTGTTCAATCGCATCAAGAAGACGCCGTACGGCAGACCGCTCGACGAAGTTGCACTGCTCTATATGGAGAAGGGTTCGGTCTCGGTGTTCGAACGCGCACTTGAGGACCTCCTGTTTCGCAAGGCGTTTGACACCGGCAAGGGCGATCCGCTTGGAATCGGTCTGGCGGTCAGCTACCTGTGGGCCAAGGCCAACGAGATCACGAACCTTCGCATCGTAGTGAAGGGTGTTTCCGTAGGGATGCCGGTTGAACGGATGAGGGAGGAGCTCATCGTTGTATAAGCTCATCGTCCTCACCGACCCCGATACCGCAGACGGTTTCGGACTCGCCGGCGTAACCGTGATGGTGGCCGACTCTCCCGATGATGCGCGGCGCAAGTTGTCCGCACTCATCGACGATGACGAGAGCGGCATCGTAGCCATCAACGAGGCCTTCATGGCCGACATCGACGAGCGCACGCAACAGAAGATCAACCAGTCGTATCGGCCGATCGTGATCTCCCTACCGATACGCGAGAAGCTTGCAACTGAAGAAGATCACAGGGCGTATCTTTCACGCCTGATCAGACGGGCCATCGGATTCGATATTACGTTGAGGCGAGGCTGATGATTGTCGGAACGCTTTCAAAAATCACCGGTCCTGTCGTTGTAGCAGACGGCATGACCGGGACCAAGATGTACGACGTCGTCCGGGTCGGTACCATCGGCCTCATGGGCGAGGTCATCAGGCTCGAAGGGGAGCTCGCCACGATCCAGGTCTACGAGGATACCTCGGGCCTCTTGGTTGGTGAGCCGGTCGAGTCGACCGAAGGGGCGCTCATGCTCGAGCTTGGCCCCGGATTGCTCTCCTCGATCTACGACGGTATCCAGCGGCCCCTGCCGGTCATCGCGGAAGACACGGGCAGCGATTTCATCGCTCGTGGTACCGTGGCGAGCGCGCTTGACCGCAAGAAGCTGTGGGAGTTCACTCCTGTGGCCAAAGCAGGTCAGCAGGTTGTTGGCGGCGACGTGATCGGCACCACGCCCGAGGGCGCAACGGTGCTTCATCGCGTTATGGTGCCACCGAAAGTGAGCGGGACGATCGCTACGATCGTCCCTCCGGGCTCCTACACCGTCGATGACGTCATCGCGGTTCTGGACGACGGCAAAGAGATCAAGATGAGCCAGTGGTGGCCGGTGCGCTATGGCCGCCCCTACAAGCGCAAACTCGATCCCACAACGCCGTTCATGACCGGTATGCGCATCCTCGACACGTTCTTCCCGGTAGCCCTTGGCGGAAACGCGATCATCCCGGGCGGCTTCGGTACCGGCAAGACAGTCACCCAGCAGTCGCTGGCCAAGTGGGCGGATGTCGACATCATCATCTACGTTGGCTGCGGCGAGCGTGGCAACGAGATGACCGAGGTTCTCGCTGAGTTCCCCGAACTCGACGACCCGCGTACGGGCAACAAGCTGATGGACCGTACAGTACTCGTGGCGAACACCTCGAACATGCCGGTGGCAGCGCGAGAAGCCTCCATCTACACGGGAGTCACGCTGGCGGAGTACTACCGCGACATGGGCTACAGCGTGGCCATGATGGCCGACTCCACGTCCCGTTGGGGCGAGGCGCTGCGCGAAGTCTCCGGACGCCTGGAAGAGATGCCGGGTGAAGAAGGCTATCCGGCCTACCTCGCCACCCGCCTCGCAAGCTTCTACGAGCGCTCCGGGCGCGTCGAGGCGCTCGGCGACGGCGACAGGATCGGGTCGGTCACGATGGTCGGTGCGGTCTCGCCTCCTGGCGGAGACATGTCCGAGCCGATGACGCAGAACTCGTTGCGTGTCACGGGTGCCTTCTGGGCGCTCGACACCTCGCTTGCCCATCGTCGGCACTTTCCGGCCATCTCGTGGACCAAGTCCTACACGCTGTATCTCGCTCAGGTGCAGGATTGGTTCGAAACCGAGGTTGCGGATGACTGGCATGTCGTGCGCGAGCGCGCAATGTTCATCCTCCAGAAGGAGACCGAGCTTCAGGAGATCGTGCAGCTGGTCGGTCCTGATGCACTGCCGGAGACCGAGAAGATCATCCTCGAGGTCGCCCGGATGATCCGTGAGGACTTCTTGCAGCAGTTCGCATTCGACGCTGTCGACGCGTACTGCCCGCCGAAGAAGGCGTACTGGATCCTCAAGACGATCCTTGCGTTCAACGACGCGGCCACGCAGGCGATGTCCCGCGGTGTCTCGCTGCGCCAGGTGCTTCAGCTGCCGTCGCGTGATGAGATATCGACACTCAAGACCATGCCGCATGAAGCTGCCCTTGAGCGTATGCCCGAGCTGGTGCAGCAGATCAGCGAACAGATCGCCGGAATCGAGGTGATGTAGATGACCGTGGAAGCAACAGTCGACCGTTCACTGCTCTCCACCGAGTACCGGACCCTGACGTACGTCACCGGTCCTCTGATCTTCGTGGAGAACGTCCACGGCGTCGCATACAACGAGATGGTCGCGATCCTCATGCCCGACGGCAGCGAGCGCAGCGGCCAGGTCCTCGAGGTTGCAGGCACCACCGCGGTCATCCAGGTCTTCGAAGGCACCCAGGGTATCGACATCGATGGCACCCGCGTGCGGTTCCTCGAAGAGGTCGCCAAGATCGATGTCGCGCCGGAGCTCCTTGGTCGGATACTGAACGGTACCGGCAAGCCGATCGACGGCGGTGCACCGATCATCCCTGAGCGGCGCCTGGACATCACAGGCTCGCCGATCAACCCGTACCGCCGTGCCCAGCCGGCCGACTTCATCGAGACCGGCATCTCCGCAATCGACGGTCTCAACACGCTTGTCCGTGGACAGAAGCTTCCGATCTTCTCGGGCTCGGGCCTGCCGGCCAACGAGCTTGCGGCGCAGATCATCCGCCAGGCGCGCGTGAAGTCGGGCGAAGAGTTCGCCATCGTCTTTGGCGCGATGGGTATCACCCACCGCGAGGCGGCGTTCTTCATGAACCAGTTCGAGACGCACGGGGCTCTCGAGCGAGTCGTCTTCTTCCTGAACCTGGCAGACGACCCGACCGTCGAGCGCCTGCTCACCCCGAAGTGCGCGCTGACCGTGGCCGAGTACCTGGCGTTCGAGAAGGACCTGCAGGTGCTCGTGGTTCTGTCGGACATGACGAACTACTGCGAGGCGCTGCGCGAGGTGTCCACGGCGCGTGAAGAGGTCCCGGGTCGCCGTGGCTATCCCGGTTACATGTATACCGATCTCTCCACCATCTATGAGCGTGCCGGCCGCATCAAGGGTAAGAAAGGCTCGGTCACCCAGTTGCCGATCCTGACGATGCCGGACGACGACATCACGCACCCGATCCCTGACCTGACCGGATATATCACCGAGGGTCAGATCGTGCTTTCGCGCCACCTGCATCGCCGCGGTGTGTTCCCGCCGATCGACGTGCTGCCGTGCCTGTCGCGACTCATGAACCTCGGCATCGGTGACGAGAAGACGCGTGACGATCACCGTGCCGTTGCGAACCAGATGTACGCGGCATACGCTCAGGGGCGCGACCTGCGCAGGCTCGTGGCGATCGTGGGTGAAGAGGCACTGTCGGACACCGACCGTCGGTATCTGCACTTTGCCGATGAGTTCGAGCGTCAGATCGTCGGCCAGGGCGATGTGGGCCGCACGATCGAGGAAACGCTGAACATCGGATGGGAGCTCATGAGCGAGCTGCCCATCGGTGAGCTCAAGCGCGTGCGTGAGTTCATCGACAAGTATCACCCCACCGCCGCCACCAAGTCCGGCGATATGGGAGACATCTAACAGTCGGGTGTGTCCCGTCCGGCGAGGAGGTGAGACGTGGAGGAAGTACGGCCAACCAGATCCGAACTGCTCGAGCGCAAGCAGCAGATCACGCTCGCCGAGCAGGGTATGGACCTTCTCAAGCAGAAGCGCGACGCACTGCTCATCGAGTTCATGTCAGTCATGGACGAGACGCTGCGTCTCTCAAACGACTTGCAGCGCACCACCGCCGAGGCGCAGTACAGCCTCGCGATCGCCAAGGCCGTTGACGGTGTCGTCTCGGTGCGCTCTGCGGCGTTTGCCACGCGCGGTGAGATCACCATCGACATGACCGGGACGAAGATCATGGGTATCTCGGTTCCGGTTGTCACCAAAGGCGAGAGTCCGCTGCGCACGTCGTTCACCCGTGGATACGCCATCACCGGTGTCTCGTCGCGTATCGATGAGACCGCCGACAAGTTCGAGCGCATTCTCGACGTGATCATCGAATATGCGGACATCGAGACGCGACTGAAGCGGCTCGGTGAGGAGATCCAGAAGACGAACCGGCGCGTGAACGCGCTCGAGCAGATCACGGTGCCCTCGCTCAAGGAGCAGGTCGCCTACATCCGCCAGGCGCTCGACGAGCGTGCGCGCGAGGATCTGTTCAGGCTCAAGAAGGTCAAGCGGAAGATCGAAGCCAAGAAGGCCGCGCACGCCAAGTAAGCGGGCGTGCTTGTCCGAGTCGTACTGTGAGGCGGTGCTGCCTACCGGGGGGTACACGGCGCCGCCTCACCGCATGCGCTAGCGCATGCGGTGTCGATGGCCTCCGGGGCGACCGCAGCGATCCGTGTGCTCCCCGGTTGCCCGGAACGTGAAGACGGTCGCCCCCGGGCGACCGTCTTGATACACCGGGTAGCGTCGCAACTAGATGCTGCGCGCGCGAACCATCTCACCGACGCGCTCGAGCGTCTCCACGGTATTGTGAGGATTCTCGCGAAGCTCGCGCGCAATCGCGATGATCTCGAACACGTCCTCAGGGGTCAGCTTACTGAAGTGCAGTTCTTCCCAGTCGGCGCGCTTCTCATACGCCCACAACTCGCCGATCATCCAGCTCAAGTCGGTGAGATCGCGCTGCGTGAACATCTCCCAACTGGCTCTGATGCCCTGTCGCAGTCGATCGATCGCGCGCTCCACGGCCTTTGCCTTGCGTATCTGGAATGCACGCATGCCGATATCTTCGTCCGTGAGATCTGGTCTGTTGTTCATCGTGCCTCCTCACCTCCTGTGGCTATGTTCGCCGTGGCGCAGCGTAGTTCCTGCAACAGCCGGTCGTCGCGTATGCTTCACTCGGCTAGAATGTGCGCGGTGGCTATCACGCCGCGCGGTGGATGACGTCGGAGAGGATCTTCATGGAGTTCAGCGAGGTCATCAACAAGCGGCGCAGTGTGCGGCACTTCAACACCAAGCTCGCGGTTAGCGATGCGGACGTGACGGCGCTGCTCGATGCTGCGGTCACCGCTCCGAGCGCCGGTAACATCCAACCGTGGCGCTTCTTCGTGGTGCGTTCGGTCGAGGCACGCGAGCGGCTTGCCGCAGCCCTCGCGCAGCGCTGGGCTGCGGCGGCCCCGGTGGTCATCGTGGTGGCCGTGGATCCTCGACCATGCGCCGCGCGGTACGGCGACCGTGGCGAGCAGATGTACTCGCTACAGGACACAGCTGCCGCTGCGCAGAACATGCTGCTCGCGGCCGTTGACCGCGGACTGGCCTCCTGCTGGATCGGCGCGTTTGATGAGCGGGCGGTCGCGGAGGCGATCGGTGCCGTTGCGCCGATCACGCCCGTAGCCGTGCTTCCCCTGGGCTATTCGGCCGAGTCGGCCGGCCGGCCGGCGCGGCGGCCCTTGAGTGAAGTCACGACCTGGCTTTAGGAGGTCTTCGAGTGATCGATGTGTCTACCCACGGCACGGCTTCAGGCTCCACCGAGCTCGCCGCGCTGCGGGAGGAGCTAGGGGACTGTCACCGGTGCCCTCTCGGCGACACCCGCACCACGCTGGTGTTCGGCGTTGGCAATCCTGACGCGCGCCTGATGTTCGTGGGTGAGGCGCCCGGCAAGAACGAAGACCTCACCGGCGAGCCCTTCGTGGGGGCGGCGGGCAAGCTGCTGGACGAGTTGCTTGCAAGCATAGAGCTGTCCCGCGCCGACGTGTTCATCGCTAACGTGCTGAAGTGTCGGCCACCGGGCAACAGGAACCCGCTGCCTGTGGAGACCGCCACGTGTACGCCCTTTCTGAATGCGCAGATGGACGTGGTGGGCCCCGATGTGGTGGCCACACTCGGCAACTTCGCCACCAGGCATGTTCTGGCAACGGATCGTCCGATCACCGCGCTGCGAGGGCGACTGTTTCACGCTGACGGGCGCCGAGTGATGCCGGTGTATCATCCTGCGGCGGCGCTCTACGACCAGTCGAAACGACAGGTGCTGTTCGAGGATTTTAGGCATCTGCGGACCGTGCTGGACGCCGCCGCACGCGGGGAGGCCGGCGAAGGCTCGGATGTGACCGCTCGACTCGACTCCGGGAAGCCGGACTCCACGCTAGAGGGCAGATGATGATGACCACGATCACCACGGGCAGCGCGGGAGAGACCGAACAGGCGGGAGTGCTGCTCGGTGGCCTCGTGTGTGCCGGTGACGTGATCGCGCTAGCGGGCGATCTGGGCGCGGGCAAGACGCACCTCGTGCAGGGCGTTGCGCGCGCCCTCGGTGTGGAAGAGCCGGTGACCAGCCCCACGTTCAATCTCCTGCTGGTCCACCCCGGGCCGCTTGCGCTCTACCACTTCGACCTGTATCGGCTGGCGTGCGAGGACGACCTCGAGCAGATCGACTTCTACGCGACCATCGAAGGCGACGGCGTATCGATGATCGAGTGGGGAGACCGCTTTCCGCGCGCTCTGCCGCATGACCGACTGCTGGTGAACATCCACACTGTGGGCGATACCGTGCGCTCCTTCGAGCTTGTGCCTGAAGGAGCGCGGAGCACCGAGCTTGCTCGCGCATGGAGCGCGGCGTGGACGGCGGTCGCCCGATGAGGCCGTTCGTCGCATTCGACACCGCTACCGATCATCTGGCTCTGGCGGTCGGCGACCTGGACGCACCGGGGTCGGTGGTAGCCGCAGCCGACGTGTCTGCGCCGCGGGCCGCGAACACCATCGTCCTGGCTGCCATCGAGCGCCTGCTTGAGAGTGTGTGCCTGACGGCGCACGACCTCGAGGCCGTGGCGGTGGGAGTAGGCCCGGGTTCATTCACCGGAGTGCGAATCGGAGTGGCCACCGCCAAGGGTCTCGCGCACGGGTTGGGTGTGGCGCTTGTGGGATTCGGCACACTGGATGCCGTTGCGTGGCGCACCGATACCGAGGGACTCATCGGCGTCGTTGGCGATGCGATGCGTGGCGAAGTCTACCCTGCGCTGTTCCGCGCTCACGCCGGGGCAGTACACCGACTCACCGTCGATCGAGTGGTTGCCCCGGACGTGGTCGCAGATGAATGGGCGAAGCTCGACGAGCCGATCACGCTCACGGGTGCTGGCCTGGCCAAGCACGCCCCGGTATTCAGTGCGACGCCCGGCGTGCGTGCCACCATCGTACCTGCCAGTCGGTGGACTGCCACCGGCGAGGCGATCATCTCCGCGGCCTGGGCGGAGTCCGGTGCACTCGGCCTGACGTCGATCTCGGCGCTTACGCCGGGTGATGCATTCGAGGCGGCGCATCCTCAGGCGTTGTTGCCGCGCTATACACGCCTGGCGGATGCGGAGGAGACCGAGCGGCTGCGAGCGGGTGGGACGAACGCTGTACCGCACGGTGGCGTCGCCGGTCCCCGGGGGGTGGCCGAGTGAGCATTCGGCCGATGAACGAAGCCGATCTGCCGCACGTGCTCGAGATCGAGCGCGCGAGTTTCCCCGACCCGTGGAGCGAGGGGCTGTTTCGCGATGAGCTCGTCCGCGACGACCGGTGGTGGGTCGTTGCCGAGCACGACCGCGAGCTTCTCGGCTTTGGCGGCGTGATGGTGGTGGGCGGTGACGCTCACCTGATGGACATCGCGGTGGCGGCAGATGGGCGTCACGTTGGCGTCGGTCGCTCGATCATTGGCGAACTCGTGCGGCTCGCGAGCCACGCCGGTGCCCGTCGTATGACACTCGAGGTTGCCGAGTCGAACGTCGCAGCGCTCGCGTTGTACGCGTCGTGCGGCTTTGATGTCGCCGGCAGGCGCACAGACTACTACCCTGAGACCGGCGAAGACGCGCTCGTTCTGTGGTCGCGCCCGCTCGCACCGCTGCAAGCGGGCATCGCGGCGGCTCGCTCGGGCGAGGACCTTGTGCTCGCCATCGAGACGTCGTGCGATGAGACGGCTGCGGCCGTGATCAGGGGAGGCTCCGAGGAGGTGTCATCGGTGGTCGCGACCCAGATCGACTTCCACGCACGCTTTGGCGGAGTTGTCCCGGAGATCGCGTCACGCAAGCACACCGAAGCCATCGTTGCGGTGGTTGACGAGGCGCTCCTTCGCGCCGGGGTGACGCTCGGCGACATCCACGCCCTGGCGGTCACGCAGGGGCCAGGCCTGGTCGGCGCGCTCGTCGTGGGCCTCGCGTATGCCAAAGGGCTCGCACTAGCCACCGGCCTGCCGCTGGTGGGCGTGAACCATCTCGAGGGCCACATGTATGCGGCCCGAATGCTCGATGCCGGCCTGGAGCCGCCACTGATCGCCCTGCTCGTGTCCGGCGGACACACCGCTATCGTCAAGGTGAGCCAGTGGGGTCGCTACGAAGTGCTCGGGCGCACGCTCGACGATGCCGCCGGTGAGGCGTTCGACAAAGTCGCCAAACTCCTCGGACTCGGCTATCCGGGCGGGCCTGTGATCTCGCGCCTGGCTGCCGAAGGCGATCCGGCCGCCATCCCGTTCCCGCGGGCCATGATGCGCAGCCCCAACCTCGACGTCTCGCTCTCGGGCCTCAAGACCGCGGTTATCCAGTATGTGGAGCGGGAGCGAGCTGCCGGCCGCGAGCTTGCTATCCCCGACATCGCTGCGTCGTTTCAGGCGGCAGTGGTGGACGTGCAGGTGGCCAAGACGCTCCGCGCGGCACTCGCCGAGGGCGCGCGGGCCGTGGTGCTCGCCGGCGGGGTGGCGGCCAACCCGGCGCTCCGAGAGGGGCTCCGGACTGCTCTCGGGGAGCACGGTATCCGCCTGGCGGTGCCACCGATCGGGCTGTGCACCGACAACGCATCGATGATCGGAGCCGCCGCCCACGATCATCTCGCCGCGGGCCGCGTGCTCGGGCTTACCGCCGATGCGCTTCCCAACATGCGGCTGCGTGCCTGACGTCAACATCTGAGTGCGCTTGCATCAGATTTCTTGACGGCAGTACTTGCATTGCGGTCGCCCCTGCGCCTATTATCAACTTCGGCTGGCACTCGGCGCTTTAGAGTGCCAACACTGTTGAGTTACGGGTACATAGGTATCCATGCGGTGCCCACGGCACCGCGAGTGTCCATGTGAGCAAGGCAACCGAAGTAGGAGGGTAGAGCATGAATCTGAAGCCGCTGTTCGATAACGTCGTTGTCAAGCCGGCGAAGGCCGAGGAGCAGACCAAGAGTGGTCTCGTTATCCCGGACTCCGCCAAGGAGAAGCCCCAGAAGGGTGAAGTCGTCGCTGTTGGTGACGGTCGCTGGGACGAAGATGGCGAGAAGCGCGTGCCGATGGACGTCAAGCTCGGCGATGTCGTCATCTACAAGGAGTGGGGCAAGACCTCGATCAAGATCGAGGGCGAGGAGTTCTTCATCATGTCGCAGAGCGACATTCTCGCCATCGCGCAGGGCTAGCATCCGCCCCGCTTACGCATTCCGACTCATCTGAAGGAGGGAATTCACCCGCATGGCAAAGGATATCCGTTTTGATGAAGAGGCCCGCCGCGGCCTCGAGGCTGGCGTTAACAAGCTGGCCAACGCGGTCAAGGTGACCCTCGGCCCCAGGGGCCGTTACGTGGTGCTCGAGAAGAAGTTCGGCGCACCCACCATCACCAACGACGGCGTGACCATCGCCAAGGAGATCGAGCTCGATGATCCCATCGAGAACATGGGCGCCCAGCTCGTGAAGGAAGTCGCTACTAAGACCAACGACGTTGCCGGTGACGGTACCACCACCGCGACGCTGCTGGCCCAGGTCATCGTGCGCGAAGGTCTGCGCAACGTGGCCGCCGGTGCCAACCCGCTTGCCATCAAGCGCGGCATCGAGAAGGCCGTCGAGGCTGTTGTCGAGGCCATCAAGGGCAACGCCAAGGAGATCGAGGACAAGGAAGAGATCGCGCACGTGGGCTCGATCTCGGCCGCCGATGAAGTTATCGGCAACAAGATCGCCGAGGCGATGGAAGTCGTGGGCAAGGACGGCGTCATCACCGTTGAGGAGTCGCTGACCTTCGGCATCGACATCGAGACCGTTGAGGGCATGCAGTTCGACAAGGGCTTCATCAATCCGTACATGATCACGGACCCGGATCGCATGGAGGCCGTGCTTGAGGATCCCTACATCCTCATCGCCAGCCAGAAGATCTCCAACATCCAGGACCTGCTCCCCGTGCTCGAGAAGGTCATGCAGGCCGGCAAGGCCCTCCTGATCATCGCCGAGGACGTTGAGGGCGAGGCGCTCGCGACGCTCGTAGTCAACAAGCTTCGCGGAACGTTCACGTCTGTGGCAGTCAAGGCACCGGGCTTCGGCGATCGCCGCAAGCGCATGCTTGAGGACATCGCCATCGTCACCGGCGGCCAGGTCATCTCGGAGGAGCTCGGCTACAAGCTCGAGAACGCCGCGCTTGAGATGCTCGGTCGCGCGGATAAGGTCAAGATCACCAAGGACGACACCACCATCATCGATGGCAAGGGCGCCGAGGACCAGATCAAGGCCCGCATCCAGCAGCTGAAGAACGAGATCGAGAACTCCGACTCCGACTTTGACCGCGAGAAGCTCCAGGAGCGTCTGGCCAAGCTCTCCGGCGGTGTGGCCGTCATCAAGGTCGGCGCCGCAACCGAAGTTGAGCTCAAGGAGAAGAAGCACCGCATCGAAGACGCGCTCCAGGCGACCCGTGCGGCTGTTGAAGAGGGCATCGTGGCTGGCGGCGGCGTGGCGCTGACCGATGCGGTACCGGCGCTCGACGCTCTCGTGCTTGAGGGCGACGAGCAGATCGGCGTCACCATCATCCGTAAGGCGCTTGACGAGCCGCTGAAGCAGATCGCTGCCAACGCTGGTTTCGAGGGCTCGGTTGTCGTCGAGAAGGTCAAGGCGCTCGGCAAGGGCGAGGGCCTGAACGCGGCCACCGGCGAGTACGGAGACCTGCTGAAGATGGGTGTCATCGACCCGGTGAAGGTCACCCGCACCGCGCTGCAGAACGCGGCGTCGATCGCGGCTTTGATCCTCATCACCGAGACCACCGTCTCGGAGGTCCCCGAGAAGAACGATGCTGCTGCGGCCGCCATGGCCGGCATGGGCGGCATGGGCGGGATGATGTAACACCCGCGCCGCTCACTTGAGCGCGTGATCAGAAAGGGGCCCCCGGCGCGACGAGCCGGGGGCCCCTTTCAGCTGTTCGGCGCCCGCCACTCCAGGCAGCCGCCCGCACGTCGGGCCCGGGGGCCTCGGCTTCACCTGAATGGGGTTTGTGCCGATAGGGCAGATAGAGAGTGTGCATCATTGCATCTGCCTCATGCCTCCAGAGGCGTTGACCCCGTGAAGACCAGACATCGCATCACCACGTTCGCCGCGATCGGTGCGGTCATCGTTACCCTCGGTGCTTTCGCTGCGCTCGCCCCAGTGCAAGCGCGCAGCGAGGGCCTCCGTGAAGATCACTTCGAAGCCGCCCTTCTGAGCGAGCAGATGACATCACGCGCTCAGGAAGCGGGGCGCCTCGGCGCGGTCTACGCGACTTCAGGTCGGCGTGAGGATCTGCTCGCCTTCGAGGCAGCCGCCGCGCAGTTTGAGCTCACAGCCGCCGACTACGGGCGCTCCGGGGGCTCACTCGGACGTGACGAGGTCGTTGCCACGGAGCGCATCCAGGCGTTCTGGACCGATGTGCGCGTCGCGGTGCGAGGACGGACGGCCGGACTCACCGGCGCAGTTGACCGGATGGCCGTGCCCCTGGGCGAACTCGCCGATCACGAGCGCGAGGAGGCTGCGGGCGCCATGGAGGCGCTCAGTGCCAGCATCGCGCGGGCCCGGGTTGTCATGTTCGCGTCGGCACTAGTCATGATGGCAGCACTTCTCTGGGTCGGAGTCTTCGCCACACGCGCTGTGGCCCGCCCCCTCGCGATACTGGCCGCCGCGGTCCAGCGCCTCTCCGCGGGGGAGCTGGACGACCAGGTCCCTCAGGTGGGCAACGACGAGATCCGCGAACTCGCCGCCGCGTTCGATACGATGCGTATGAACCTCCGGTCCGCCTTGAGCTCCCTGCACGACCGGATCGAGGAGCAGACTGCGGCCGAGGAGAGCCTTGCGGTGGCAAACAACGAGCTGCACAGCCTGCTTGAGAGTGCCCGGCACGTTGGGAATGAGATGGATCTCGCCGGTGAGATGGACGCGTTGTTGCAGGCCGACCTGTCCTGGTCCGAGGCGTATGCCGTCATCGCGAACTACGGCCACCAGTTGTTCGCGGGGTTTCAGGGCGCCCTGTACCTGTTTGACGGAGACGGTTCCGTTCTTGCACGCGCAGTGGAGTGGGGCGACGCCGCTCCGCTGGCGGAACGCTACAGCCTGGACGAGTGCTGGTCGCTCAGGACCGCGCGTGCCCACTGGACCCGTTTGGACAGACCGGACCTCCCTCCGTGTGAGCACCTGCACGCCCCGGGGGCATGCTCGGCGTGCGTGCCGCTGGTGGCACACGGTGAGCGGCTCGGTACTATCGTCTTGTTAGGCTGCAGCGGGTCGGACCCCTGCACTGCACCCGGGTCGTACGAGCACGCTCGCTCAACGCTGGCGTCGTTCGCCGGTCGTGTCGCGCTGGCGATCTCCAACATGCAGCTGCGAGAGAGGCTCCGGGAGCAGGCCCTGCGCGATCCGCTCACCGGGCTGTACAACCGCCGCATCATGGAGGAGGGGCTTGCGCGAGAGATCGCCCGGGCGGTCCGCGAGTCCACGCCGCTCGTGGTGGGCTTCGTGGACATCGACCACTTCAAGGATTTCAACGACACCTACGGTCACGAGGCGGGGGATTACGTACTCAAAGAGGTCGGAGGGTACCTCAGGGACCACACGAGGGCCGGGGACCTGGTGTCCCGTTACGGTGGCGAGGAGTTCGTGACCGTCTGGCTGGGAGCCGATCTTACCAGCGCGTTCGCGCGTGCCGAGGGTCTGCGCGAGGGGGTTGAAGCGCTGCACCTGGAGCTTAACGGTGAGCCTCTGGGAGGCGTGACCCTGTCGATCGGCATAGCGCTCCTCGGCGAACACGGCGACAGCGCGGATGCGCTCCTTTCGACGGCCGACGCGGCGCTGTACGAGGCAAAGGAGGACGGGCGCAACAGAGTGGTGATCGCGCCGTCGGGGACGTCACCATAGTCATCGGCCGACAGGTCATCGCGGAGGATCTCGGCCAACACCCTCGTTTTGTGGCGGGCACCGCGGTCGCGGTTGCCAGTACAGACAGCGTGATCGAATGCGTCCAGTGCGTTGACTGCCGAGACTGCGCGTACTGCGTGGGGCTGAACGGCGCACGTTTCCACATCCTCAACAAGGAGCACACCGAGGAGGAGTACTACGCGAAGCTCAAGGCTTTCGGCATCAGCTGGACCGTGGAGGCGTTCGATCCACTCGATCCGTACAGCGCGCTCTAAGTCCGGCTAGAGCACGCCGAAGCTGACGAGGACGAACCTCACGCCGAGGTAGAGCAAGAAGAGCGCGCAGGCACCGATGATTATCCTGTACGGCCTGTCACTGAGCACGCGTTTGCCCCGCGCGGTCGCGGTGATCACCAGTCCGTACCAGGTGACATCCGCCAGTTGGTGACCGATGAAGAACGCGGCGACGCCGAGCGGGCCGATGGCGAGCCCGTCGGCCGCAAGTTTCACGCCGATCGTCGCCCACCACAGCGTCCAGTAGGGGTTCGACAGACTCACCGCGGCGCCGTGGAGCACCGGACCCATACGCGATTCTGATCGTTTCTCGCTGCTGTCGATCCGGATGGTGCCGGTCACGGCTCCGCGAAGCAGTCCCGATCCCATCCACACAAGGAAGATGCCGCCCACGCCGGAGAGTACCGTGTGCACATGGGTGCTTGCGAGTATCTCCTGCAGGCCGAACGCAAAGCCCACGAGCAGAAGACCTTCAAGCACTGCGTGTCCCACGAGCATGAGCGCCGCCGAACGCGGCCCCCGCGTCACGGTGCGCGTGATGGTCACGGTGAGATAGGGACCGGGGGCCATGGCGCCCGTGAGCCCGATGAGAAATGCGCTTCCGCCGAGTGCGAGGGCCGCGGTCATAGCCTCGCTCATCGCACTACGGCCGTACGTCCGGCGCGCGAGACGGTCAGGGGCGAGAAGTGCGTGCGGACGGTGGCATTCATGGTGATATAGTATCGCAGGCCGCGCGCCGTCCGGGCGCGCGCGAGAGGAGTATCGCGTGGCGCTTTCCATCGGTATAGTCGGTCTTCCAAACGTTGGCAAGTCGACGTTGTTCACGGCGCTCACGCGCAAGCAGGTGGATGCGGCCAACTACCCGTTCGCCACCATCGAACCCAACGTCGGCCTGGTCCCCGTTCCCGACGCGCGACTGGACCGGCTGGCCGAGCTCGTGAGTCCGCAGCGGGTCATGCCGGCCACCGTCGAGTTCGTGGACATCGCCGGCCTCGTGAAGGGCGCGAGCGAGGGGGAGGGCCTGGGCAACCAGTTCCTCGCCACCATCCGCGAGACGGACGCCATCGCCGAGGTCGTACGGTTCTTCGCCGACCCCAACGTGATCCACGTGGACGGCAAGGTCGACCCGGCGAGCGACGTCGAGACCATCAAGACCGAGCTTGTGCTCGCTGACCTCGGCACGCTCGAGCGGGCTCTGCCGCGGCTCGAGAAGGAAGCCAAGCGAGATGCATCGCTGGCTCGCAAGCTCGACGTCGCCCGACGCCTCGAGGCGTGGATGGAGCGGGGCCACCGCGCCCGCACGATGGAGATGACCCCGGAGGAGCGCGAGCTCATCCGTGACCTGCACCTGCTTACCATGAAGCCGATGCTGTATGTGGCAAACGTGGACGAGACCGAACTCGGCGCCGCGCTTCCCGCGATCGACGGCATCTCGCCGGTGCCCATCTGCGCGAAGATCGAAGCCGAGATGGCCGATCTCGAGCCCGCCGATCTCGCCGAGTATCTCGAGATGGAGGGACTCGCCGAGCCGGGGCTCAACACGCTGATCCGTGAGGCGTACCGTCTGCTCGGGCTGCAGTCGTTTTTCACGGCCGGCGTGCAGGAAGCCAGGGCGTGGACGGTACGTGTGGGTGCCAAGGCCCCCGAGGCGGCCGGCGTCATCCATACCGACTTCGAGCGCGGGTTCATCAAGGCCGAGGTGATCGGCTACGACGACTACGACGCTCTCGGAAGCGAGGCTGCCGCGAAGGCTGCGGGGCGGCTGCGCATCGAGGGCAAAGAGTACGTGATGGCCGACGGGGACGTGGTGCACTTCCGCTTCAACGTGTAGGCGTCCCTTGCGCTCGGTGTCCGGTGAACGCACTCCAGCTGTGGGGTGCTGCGGGGACTTGTCTCGCCGGGCGCGAACAGCTTGTCGCTGCGTCAGTAGATGGCCTTCGCCACGAAGTGGTCGGCCGCCGCGGGCAGACGCTCGGTGTTGCCGATCATCGTGATGGCGAACACGCGATGTCCCGAGTTCTCAAGCCACTCGCGCACGTATGGCGACAGGAACGTGCCAGCGATAGGAACCGGAGCCCCACCGGGACGGCTGGCCGCTGCCGAAGCTGCCGTCAGGCTGTCCACCGCATCGAGCGGGTTGTAACAGTACAGCCAGAGTGAGCCGGCAGGGCGCGACTGCGCCACCGTGGAGATGAACGTGTGATACGACTGTGCGGGGCCGATTCTCGTGCGGTTCGGGACTCCGGCAAGCGCGCTTGCCGGCACGGCCCCGATCACGACAGCCGATGAGATGTTCCCGGCCTGAGCTGCCAGGAAGTCTGATGCTTCGGCGGGAACTGAACCGTCGGTGTGGGCCAGCACCAGCGCGGCGCCGGTCGACGCGGCGAGCGTGGCGCCGGCGAGCGAGTCGCTCATGTCATCGCCCGATGCGAGCACCACAGTGATCGCGGTGTCGGTGCTCACGAACTGCTGTGAGAGCAGCGGCGCTACCGAGAGCGGCTCAGTGCCCGAGACACGCTCCACCGCTGCAGGATCGATTCCAGCCGCCACCGCGGCCTGTGCGAGGACGGCATCGGGGATCTCGGCGCCGAGCGCGATGATCCGGGTGGGGTGCAGGCGGGCGATCTCGGCTGCTGTGGCGGGCGCAACACCCGTGATGTCGGCGAAAAGCAGCGGGGCACCGAGCCTGGAGGCGGCGAGCGGCGCCGAGAGCGCACTGGCTGTGTCGGAGGTCAAACCGAGTATGACCGTGCTGACGTCGGAGCCCCACCGCGCCTGCGACGCTTGTACCGCGGTCTCCGAGCGCGTGCTTCCCGCGAGCCGGGTGTGGACCGGACGGATCGGGTCGGTCGCCATCCAGCGGTTGAGCCCGTTGACGATGCCCCGCACGTACGTCTGACGCCACGAAGCGTTCGAGATCGCCCAGCCCTCGGTGGGGTTGGACATGAACCCGGTCTCGATGAGCAACGCCGGCATGTTCGCCCAACGCACCACGTAGAAGTCCATCTGGCCGGCGCCACGATCGCGCTGGCGGGTCTGCTCGAGCACCCCCGACTGCACGTACCGGCCGAGTTGGATGCCGAGCGCATCGTGCGACGATGCCCAGTTCTCGGTGCCGTTGGCCGCGCTCGACTCTGAGCCGTTGCAGTGGATGGAGATGAAGACGTCGGCGCCGAGGTTGTTGGCGATGTCGCAGCGCGCCTGCAGGTCATCTCGCGGCACACCGTCGGAATACGATGCCATGCCGTCGACCGTGTACAGCCAGCGGTCCGTAACCCAGTGCCACGTGGGAATGTCGGCGTATGTCACCGCGGTGTCAGTGGTGCGCGTGAAGTTCACGTCGTAGCCTGCGGCATACAGCTGGCGGCCCAGCTCGAGTGCGAAGAGCAGGTTGGCGTGCTTCTCCGTGAGCGAGCCGTATCGCGCGTTATTGTAGATGCCGCCGTGGCCCGGGTCGATGACCACGAGTGGCCTGGCGAGCGCGGGGGAGGCGACGAGCAGGCTTGCGGCGAGCGTCACCGCGACTGCCGCATAGCGCCAGAGGCGAGTCGTGCCAACCGAGATGCGAGTGGTGTGCCGGGGCTTCATCTTCGCGCTCTCCGAGGGTGAGGCAGTGCGGGCATGCACGTGGATTGTATCCCAACGGAGGTGTCCGATGCTCAACTCGGACGGCGGCCGCACTACCCCTCATGCCTGATGGGCCCTATCATGGCGAGAATGGGATTGGCGAAAGGCGCGTACGCGATGCGAACGGCAGGAGGCGAGACCGATGAAGACGAATGTGGTGCATCTCGCCGTTACGGTCGCGCTCCTGTGCTCCGGCGTCGTCGCTCCGGCCGTGGCGCAGACGTCCGGTCCGACCGCGCCTACCGTCCCGACTGCGACTGTGGACAGCACGAAGACCCCGCCAGCTGAGCGTATGGCCGACGGCCTGGAGATTCAGGCCCCGGTCACTGCCGCCGGCGTGAGCGCGAGTGCTGATGGCGATGAGACGATCCCGGGTGTGTGGCGCAACTGGTGGCATCTCAACCCGCCGTTTAATGACTACGCCGATCCCGCTACCGACGCGTGGGATGTCTACCCCGTACACCTCGAGGCGGGCGAGACGTATGACTTCAGATTGACCGGGGCCCCGGCGGCCTTTGGGTTCTTCCTGTTTGCCCCGACTGCGGTGAGCGTGACTGACGTGGCGCACCAGACGGGTGTCCCGTATGGCGGCCAGCAGCGTCTGGCGGGCACCGCGCCCGTTGAGGGGCAGTGGTACGTTGCGGTGCATGCCGTGGGCGGTGGTTCCGCCTACTCGCTCGGCGCCACGTTCTTCCACCCCAATGACGACGTGCCCGGCGCGCCACTGGTGTCGGCACCCGGCGCAGGTCACCTCGACTCATTCTCCGATTGGTCGGATGTTCACTACGTCTGGCTGAGCGAGGGGGACGTGATAAGCGTCTCGCTGAGCACCAGCGGCGCGGTGGGCGACTTCCAGCCATCGCTGTACCTGTATCCTCCGGGGACCGGCACGGTTCTGGGGTCACCCGACTGGGTGGTCACGTCATCGGCTGGAGCGTACCCCAGGTCCATCACGTACAAGGCGACGCGAAGTGGTGTCTACTACCTCGATGTGTACCAGCAGCCCTACCCGGCCGATAGAGCCTCGGGGAGCACCCAGGTGGCATGGTCGGTAGCAAGTCCCGTCCACCGCTTCTACAACGCAACGAGCGGGACGCACTTCTTCACGCCGTCCGCCGACGAGGTGCGCGCGGTGATCGCCCTGCACTCAAGCGTGTACGCCTACGAAGGCGTGGCATACCACACCCGACCGTACGCGAACCCGCAGCCGCTCTACCGCTTCTACAACAAGGTGAACGCGAGCCACTTCTACACGGCCAGCGCTGAAGAGGCAAACACGGTCATGGCACGGTGGCCGCACATATTCAGCTACGACGGCGAGACGTACAAGGTCTCCCTGTCAGGCCCCGCCGAGGCCGCTGTGTACCGTTTCTACAACAGGCGGAACGGCAGCCATTTCTACACAGCCTCAGCTGTCGAGCGCGATCAGGTGTATGCCGGTCTCGGCCACATCTACACATACGAGGGTGTGGCGTTCTACCTGAACCCGTAGCGGCAATCGTCGTTTGACCCCCCTGGTGCTCTGGCGTAGCATGTACAGACCACGCACTGACCGAAGATACTCTTCGTCGCAGCTCCTTTCGGACCAGGCACCCCGTGCACAAACGCGCGGCCCTGGTCTTTTGCGTATCGAGGGGCGGAACAGAGAATGCTTGAGAATCGTGTGATGCGAGACGACCGGGAGGAATCAGAACTCATGGAGATCGAGATCGGACGCGGCAAGACGGCACGTCAGGCTTATGGTTTCGACGACATCGCGATCGTGCCGAGTCGTCGGACGCGCGACCCCCGGGACGTGAACATCGCATGGGAGTTCTCCTACAAGGGCCGCGACTACGCCTTCCCGCTGCCGGTGCTCGCCTCGGCCATGGACGGGGTCGTGGACCCCGGCTTCGCGATCACGCTGGGCAAGCTTGGCGGCCTCGCTGTACTGAACCTCGAAGGCATCCAGACCCGCTACGCCGACCCCGGTCCCCAACTCGATGCCATCGCGTCGTTCTCGCGTGAAGAGGCCACCCGCAAGATGCAGGAGATCTACGCGGCCGAAGATGTGAAGCCCGAGCTCGTCAAGCAGCGCGTGGCCGAGATCAAGGCAGGCGGCGTTCTCGCGGCGGCCTCGCTCACCCCGCAAAACGTCGAGCGCCTGATCGGCCCGGCACTCGAAGGCGGACTCGACATCCTCGTGATCCAGGGTACCGTCGTCTCGGCCGAGCACGTGTCGAGCTACGACAAGCCGCTCGACCTGAACGCGTTCATCGCCGAACTCGATATCCCGGTCATCGTGGGCGGCTGCTGCAGCTACCAGGGTGCGCTGCACCTGATGCGCACGGGCGCCGTGGGCGTCTTGGTGGGCGTGGGCCCCGGCCATGCCTGCACCTCCCGCCGCGTGCTCGGAATCGGTGTGCCGCAGTGCACCGCAGTTGCCGATGCGGCCGCAGCCCGGATGCGTCACCTCGATGAGACCGGCACCTACTGCCACGTCATCGCAGACGGCGGCATGCGTACCGGCGGCGACCTCGCCAAGGCCATCGCGTGCGGCGCTGACAGCGTCATGATCGGCTCGCCGCTCGCGGCAGCCGCCGAAGCGCCCGGTCGCGGCTACCACTGGGGCATGGCCACATTCCACCCCGAGCTTCCGCGCGGCACTCGTGTCTTCGCCGGTCAGAAGGGCTCGCTCTCTGACGTGCTCGTCGGCCCGGCGCACGAGAACGATGGCACGCTCAATCTGTGCGGCGGTCTGCGAACCTCGATGGCCACGTGCGGCTACGAGAACCTCAAGGCGTTCCAGAAGGCCGAAGTGATGGTCGCACCCTCGCTGCAGACGGAGGGCAAGGCGCTCCAGAACGCCCAGGGCGTCGGCATGGGCCGGTAGGACGACCGTGACCGACTACCACGACGAGCAACCCACGGTATTCGTCCTCGACTTCGGCGCGCAGTACGCGCAGTTGATAGCCAGGCGTGTCCGCGAAGCGCGTGTGTACTCCGAGATCGTGCCTCACGACATCAGTGCTGAAGAGATCGAGCGTCGCCGTCCGGCGGCGCTCATCTTGTCAGGTGGCCCGGCAAGCGTGTACGCGCCCGGGGCGCCGAAGCTCGACCCGCGCATCTACGACCTCGGCGTTCCGGTGCTGGGTTTCTGCTATGGCATGCAGCTCATGGCGCTCGACTTAGGCGGGCACGTGCCGCACACCGATATCGGCGAGTACGGTTTTGCCGAGCTCACCGTGATGGAGCCGGAGTGCACCCTGTTCGACGGCGTTCCGGACACGTCACAGTGCTGGATGAGCCACCGTGACAGCGTGGGCACACCGCCCGAGGGCTTTCTCGTCACCGCGCGGACCGCGATCACCCCGGTGGCGGCGATGGAAGACCCGTCGCGCAAGCTCTACGCCACCCAGTTCCACCCCGAGGTTGCGCACACGGCCTTCGGCCAGCAGATCATCCGCACGTTTCTGCACGACATCGCCGGCATTCCACCGGTATGGACGATGGTGAACATCATCGACGAGACCGTGGCCCGCGTCCGCGAGCAGGTGGGAAGCGATCGGGTGATCTGCGGACTTTCCGGCGGCGTGGACTCGAGCGTGGTTGCCGCGCTTCTGCATCGCGCGATCGGCGATCAGCTCACGTGTGTGTTCGTTGATCACGGCATGATGCGCCTGAACGAGGCCGAGCAGGTGGTGCGCACGTTCCGCGACCAGTTCCACATCGACCTGGTCCATGTGGACGCAGAGGATCGCTATCTCACGCTACTGGCGGGTGTGACCGATCCCGAGCAGAAGCGTCGCATCATCGGCGAGGAGTTCTGGCGGGTGTTCTTCGAGGAGGCCACCACGCTCGAGGGCGTGAAGTGGCTCGCGCAGGGCACGCTGTATCCCGACGTGATCGAGAGCGGCAACAAGACCGCAGCCAAGATCAAGAGCCATCACAACCTCATTCCGTTCCCTGAAGGCGTTCACTTCGATCTGATCGAGCCGCTCAAGGCCCTGTTCAAAGACGAGGTGCGGGCGGTGGGCTCCGAACTCGGCCTGCCGGACGAGATCGTGCATCGACAGCCGTTCCCCGGACCCGGTCTCGCGGTCCGCATCATCGGCGACATCACGCACGAGAAGCTCGAGACGTTGCGCCGTGCCGACGCCATCATCCGCGAGGAGATCGGTGACTGGGATACCGAGCGCAGCGTATGGCAGTACTTTGGCGTGTTGCCCGACATCCGCAGTGTGGGAGTAATGGGTGACGAGCGTACGTACGGCCATCCCATCATCGTTCGGGCCGTGGCTTCGGCCGATGCCATGACCGCTGACTGGGCGCGGCTGCCGCACGACCTTCTCGCCAAGATCAGTAACCGCATCATCAACGAGGTCGAGGGCATCAATCGCGTGGCGTACGACATCACGAGCAAGCCACCCGGCACGATCGAGTGGGAGTAGGGAACATATGTCCTTGCAGCCGGCGCCGGGAGACCGGCGTTTCTGCACCGGGCACGACGCCTAAGGAGATCGAGAGATGACCGAAGACCCGCAGGCCCAGGAGCAGATCGCGGAACACCGCGCGCGTATCGACGAGATCGACTGCGCGCTGGTGCGCCTTTTGAACGAGCGGGCGACCCACTCGCTTGCTATACGCGGTCTCAAGCCGGCCGTGCACTGGGGGCTGTACGATCCCAAGCGTGAGGAGGAGATCTTTGCGAACCTCACGAGATGCAATGACGGTCCGCTGTACGCGGAGAACCTGCGCGAGATCTATGAGGCGATCCTGCACGTGATGAAGGAGTTGCGGGCATGAGTGTCGCCGAAGCCGCCGCCGTTGGGTCCGTCGTTCGTGATGGCGATGTGACGATCATCGCGGGCCCGTGCTCGGTGGAAAGTCGCGAGCAGGTGCGCGAAGTGGCGGCTGCGTGTGCCGAGCTCGGCGTGCGGGTGATGCGTGGCGGAGCGTTCAAGCCGCGGTCCTCGCCGTTTTCCTTTCAGGGACTCGAGCTGGAAGGCCTGAAGCTTCTCCGGGAGGCCGCAGACGAGTATGGCTTGCTCGTGGTTACCGAGGTGACCGACTCGGCCAACGCGGAGTTGATCAATGAGTACGCTGATATCTTGCAGGTGGGCACTCGGAATATGGCGAACTTCAGCCTGCTGAAGAAGCTGGGGCAGGTGACCGCGGACTCGCATAAGCCGATCGTGTTCAAGCGCGGGATGGCGGCGACCATCGAGGAGTGGCTGCAGGCCAGCAACTACCTCACGATGTTCGGCAACGAGAACGTCGTGCTGTGCGAGCGGGGCATCCGGACGTTTGAGACCGCCACTCGCTTCACACTGGACATCACCGCGGTGCCGGTGGTCAAGAAACTCTCGCTCCTGCCGATCATCGTTGATGTGTCTCATCCCACCGGTCAGGCTGACCTTGTTCCCGCGGTCTCGCGGGCCGCGGTTGCCGTGGGCGCGGACGGCATCATGGTGGAGGTCCATCCCAATCCTCGCGAGGCGCTCTGCGATGGTCCACAGTCCCTGGACATCCCCGGCCTCGTATCTCTCATTGCGGAACTGCAGCCGGTTGCGCGTGCGGTGGGTAGGACGATCGGCTAGTTTCGACCGTTCGTCGATGAATTCTTAGGAAACCTTGCGGTGGTTGGAAACGCCTGTCAGAATCGCGCATAGTGGCAACGTGGTTCGCGGTTTGCTTGAACCCTTGCGGTTCGAGCACTCGCGTGGAAGGCGTGAACGATGGCCGATCCCTCCGTCAGTAGGATCTGCATGCACTGCGGCTCGGTTGGAGCGCAGCGCATCGGCTACTGCGATGAATGTGGCACCGCGGTGTGCGAAAAGTGCGGAAACACGCAGACCGCGCTCAACAACCGCAAGGTGATGCACGACAGTTGCCTCAAGCAGTGTGCGGATACCGCCTTCTCCATGATCAGGTTCGTGAAGTAGGCCTCATCGGGTACACTGTTCACCCCATGACGATACCTCTTGATGACCTCAATCCGGCGCAGCGCGATGCCGTGACCACCACCGAAGGCCCGCTCCTCGTGCTTGCTGGCGCGGGCAGCGGCAAGACGCGCGTGCTCACGTACCGCATCGGACACCTCGTGCGTGACCTCGGCGTCTCACCTGTCGGGATACTCGCCATCACCTTCACCAACAAGGCAGCGCAGGAGATGCGCGGCCGTCTCGAAGGCCTGATCGGCTCCGCGGCCAGACCCATGTGGGTGATGACGTTCCATGCGTTCTGCGGTCGTATCCTGCGCGCCGACGGTGGGCGCCTCGGCTACTCGCGGACATTCACCATCTACGACGATGACGACCAGCGCCGTCTGCTTGCGAGCATTCTCACCGAACTCGACATCGATCCGAAGCAGTTCCCGCTGAAGGGGATCGCGGGGCGCATCTCTTCGGCAAAAAACGAGCTCATCGGCCCGGCCGAGTACGAGGCCAAGGCATCGATCCCGCCGGAGAAAGTCACAGCGAAGGTGTACTGGCTCTACCAGCAGCGCATCTCGGCGGCCAACGCGATGGACTTTGATGACATGCTCGTGAACGCCGAGCGCCTGCTGCGCGAGCACCCTGAGGTACGCGAGTTCTACCAGGACCGCTTTCGCTACATCCTCGTGGACGAGTACCAGGACACCAACAAGGCGCAGTACGAGATAGTCAAACAGCTTGCCGCACGCGACCGCAACCTCATGGTGGTGGGCGACGACGACCAGTCGATCTACTCCTGGCGCGGTGCCGACATACGCAACATCCTCGAGTTCGAGCGCGACTACCCGGATGCAACGGTCATCCGACTCGAGCAGAACTACCGGTCCACCGAGACCATCCTCGCCGCAGCCAACGCCGTGGTGGCCAACAACCGCGGCCGCAAGCCCAAGACGCTGTGGACCGCCAACGCCGGCGGTGAAGCGATCACCCGCTACTTCGCCAACGATGAGCGCGACGAGGCCCGGTTCGCCGCCGAGGAGGTCGAGCGGCTTCTCAAAGAGGAGCGGCGCTCCTACGCTGATTTTGCGATCTTCTACCGAACCAACGCGCAGTCGCGCATCGTTGAGGACACGTTCCTCCGCGCCGGCGTACCGTACCGGCTGGTGGGTGGGACGCGCTTCTTCGAGCGGGCCGAGATCAAAGACGTGATGGCGTGGCTTCGTGCCACCGTGAACCCCACGGATGTCCAGTCGCTTGTGCGTGTCCTCGAGAAGCGGCAGGGCATCGGCAAGACCACCATAGACGTGCTGCGTGCGCACGCCATCGCGGAGGGCAGCTCGCTTTCTGAGGCGATCGCGCGGGCCGGAGACGAAGGCTGGCTTTCAACCGCACCGGCCAAAAAGGTCGCGGCACTCGCGGAGGATCTTGAGGCCGCGCGCGCAGCGCAAGGCGAGTCGCTCAGGTCTCGCGTCGAGGAGATCGTAGTGCGCTCGGGTCTCATGGGCGTGCTGGCGGCAGAAGGTACCAGCGAGGCGCAGGGCCGGGCCGAGAACATCCGGGAGTTCTTCGGCGTGGTGGACGAGTACGACACCCAGCACCCGGAACCGGACCAGCGGACGCTCGACGCGTTTCTCGAGTGGGTGGCGCTCCGAAGCGATCTGGACGACGTGGAGGAGAGCGATCGGGCGGTGACGCTCATGACGCTCCACTCGGCCAAGGGGCTCGAGTTCCCGGTGGTGTTCCTGCTCGGCATGGAGGACAGCATCTTCCCGCACGCGAGCTCGATGTTCGATTCGGCCGGACTCGAAGAGGAGCGTCGGCTGTGCTATGTGGGTATCACGCGAGCGAGAGAGCGCCTGTACCTGGCGCATGCCGCCACGCGCATGCTCTTCGGCACCACGCAGTACAACCAGCCGAGCATGTTCATCTCCGAGATCCCCGAGGAGCATATGAAGACCGAGGGTGTCGGTTCGGCGGGATTTGGCACGTCGGCTCCCGGTCGGGGCAGGGGAGACCGTGGCGGCTCGGTGCGGTGGGCCAGCAACCGCACGCCAGAGCCCTCAGGCGGCCACGTCTTTGGCTCGGGCGCGCCTCGCAAGCGTGAGGCCGAGGTCACGATCGTGCTGGCTCCCGGAGACCGGGTCGACCACAAGGTGTTCGGACCGGGTGTTGTGCAGTCGGTCACCGGCGACAAGGTAGCCGTGACCTTCCCCGGCAGCGGGACGAAGAACCTGCTTCTGGGGTACGCTCCGATACGAAAGATCGAGGACTGACATCCTCGTGCGCGCCGAGAGGGAGGCTATGGGACCGATACTCGTATTCGGGCACCGCAATCCGGACAACGATTCGATCTGCTCCGCGGTGGCCTACGCGCACCTCAAGAACGTGACCGATCCCGGAAGCGTCTATGTGGCGGCGCGCCTCGGCCCCGTACCGCCAGAGACCGCGTGGGTCTTCGAGCGCTTTGGCGTGGATCTGCCCGACGAGATCGTGCACGTGCGGACGCGCGTTGCCGATGCGATGAGTCCCGACCCCGTCAGCATCAGTCCTCATGACAACATGCTCACGGCCGGGAGAACCATGCGCGGGCACGGTATTCGTGCGTTGCCGGTCATCGCCTCCACAGGGGAGGTTCGAGGGCTGCTGAACCAGGGCATCCTCGCTGAGCTCTACATCGATGAGACCGAGATGCTGGGCTTCGAGAAGCTCCCCGTGAGGGTTGAGGAGCTCGCCGACGTGCTTGGTGGTCGTGTGCTCGCAGGCGATGGCGCTATGCGGCTTTCGGGTCATGTGCTCATCGGCGCGATGGAGCCTGAGACCATGGTCTCCTACATCCGCCCGGGTGACACGCTTATCGTTGGCGATCGGCTACGCACCCAGCCGCAGGCCATCGAAGCCGGAGCGCGGTGTCTGATCATCACCGGGGGTTCCGAGCCCGATGCCGGCGTGCTCGAGCTCGCGACGGCGCGCGGTGCCGCCATCATCACCACGGCTCACGACACGTACGCCGCTGCGCGTCTCGTGAACCTCGCGCACTCCGTTGACGGCCTGATGGATCCGTCACCGCTGCTGGTCGGCCCGGACATGCTGCTTGCCGAGGTGGCCGAAGACCTTATGGATTCCGTGCATCGCGAGGCGCTCGTCGTTGACGACGACAAGCGACTCGTGGGCATCCTCTCGCGCACCAACCTTGCACGCGGATTCCGTCGGCAGGTGATCCTGCTCGACCACAACGAGCTTTCGCAGTCTGCGCCCGGCGTAGAGGACGCCGCCGTGGTGGAGATCGTGGACCACCACCGGGTGGGCGATGTGCAGACGACGGCTCCGATCCTGTTCCTCAATCTCCCGGTGGGCTCCACCGCGACGATCGTAGCCGAGCGGTATCGCGACCTCGGGGTGCTCCCGCCCGAGGGCATCGCCGGTATCCTGCTCTCCGCTGTGCTTACGGATACGGTTCTGCTGAAGTCCCCAACCACCACGGGCACCGATCGCGAGGTGGCATCGCGGCTGGCCGCCGAGCTGGAGGTCGACCCGATCGAGTTTGGACTCGAGATGTTCCGCGTGCGCTCGGAGCGCATGGGCGTGTGTGCCGCAGACGCGGTTAGTCGTGACCTCAAGGAGTACCGGGCCGGTGACCTTTCGATCGGCGTGGCGCAAGTTGAGACGGTGGACGCCGATGCGTATCTGCGACGCTCCGGCGAGCTGGCTGATGCCCTTGAGGAGTTCCGGCTCAGGCGCGGACTCGACCTGGCGATGCTGCTGGTGACCGATGTCATTCTCGAAGGGAGTCACGTGATGGCCGCCGGAAACGTGCGTGTGGCCGAACGCGCTCTGGGAATCGACCTCTCCCCGGGCTCCGCGTGGATGGAGGGCGTCCTCTCGCGCAAGAAGCAGATCGCGTCACGTCTTCTCGAAGCAGCGGGACGGTAACCGCGGTGCTCGGCAGGCGACAGATAGGATGGCAGAGGGACCCGCGAGTCGGTCTGCTCGTTATCGTTGCGGGCGCAGGACTCCTCGGGTTTGCGGCACTCGCGGCAGCCATCGCGCTTGCGCCGCCGTTCGTCCGGCTCGACATGGCCGCTTCGGCAGCCATCCGCTCGATCGAGGCGCCATGGGTCGAGCAGCTTGCCCTGTGGGCAACGCGCGTTGGCGACTTCTGGCCGATGGCGGCGCTCACGACCATCACCGGCGCACTGTTGTGGTTTCGCGGCAGGCGCACGTCGGCGGTGACCCTGATTCTCGCGGTGATGCTCGGGTCGCTGGTTGGTGAGGCGACGAAACTGGTGTTCATCAGGGTGCGTCCGGCGCTTGAGGTGGCGCGCATCCCGATTCCCGAGTCCTACAGCTTCCCTTCGGGACATGCGCTCGCAAGCTTGCTGTTCTTCGGCTCGCTTGCATTTCTCACACTGCTGCACGAGAAGCACCTGCGACGTGCCGTGATCGTTGCCGTGCTCTGCTTCCTGTCGGCACTCACGATCGCGCTCGCGCGGGTCTACCTCGGCGTCCACTACCTGGGGGACGTGGTCGGCTCGTGGCTGCTCGGAGCGGTAATGCTTGCACTCGTGGTCGCGGTGTCGGCTAGGTGGGGCGCCGGGTCGCCTCCAACGAGTGCTACCGAACGCGACGAAGCTTCACGCAGACCGTAGTGCCAACGTCGGGCTCGGAGATGATGCTCACCGTGCCGCCAGCCCGCTCCACGATGTTGCGTACCAATGCGAGGCCGAGCCCGGTGCCGCCGCTCGTGCGAGACCGCGCGCGATCCACGCGGTAGAAACGCTCGAAGACCCGCTCCACTTCAGAGGCCGGTATGCCGATCCCGGTATCGCTCACCGTCACGGTGACCGCGGCATCATCGGCTGCGAGGGCCACCGTGACCTGTCCCGCCTCGGTGTACGAGATCGCGTTTGAGAGCACGTTGTCCAGGACGATCGCCACGTCGGTGCTCCCGCATGCCACCGCCACGTCCTCTCCGGTAACCAACTCCAGATTCGACCCGAGTGCGAGTCCCTTTGCGGCAGCGGCCCGGCGGTGGCCGGCAAGCGCAAGTTCGATCGCGTGGCGCACGTCCGCAACTTCCGAGACGTGGGGCACGCTCTCGATCCTCGACAAGTCGAGTAGTTCCGCCACGAGTGTGCGCAGCCGGCTTGCCTCCCCGTGTATCTGGCCGAGGAACGCGAGCGCCTGGTCGGTGTCGCCGTCGCGACTGGCGCTGGTCCCCGCCTCGGCAAGCAGGAGGATTCCCGAGACGGGTGTCTTGAGTTCATGTGAGGCGTTTGCCACAAAGTCGCGCCTGACCGCGTCCAGCCGCATGCGGTCGGTGGTGTCCGTGATGACCACCAGTGTCCGATCGGCGCTTCGGCCTTCACCGAGCGGGACCACGAGCACCCGGTGGTAGCGCTGGAACGGGTCGGGGCCGAGGTCGGCTGTGGCGGCCGCCGCAGCGCCGATTCGCATAGCGATCGAGGACTCAACGGGCGCGGGCAGCCCTAGCTCGGCGAGCGTTCGGTCCGAAAGCGAGCCGGGCGGTGTACGGAACATCGTGCCGAGGGCCCGGTTGGCCAGGCGCACTCTGTCGCCGTCGAGCAGGAGCACCGCGTCGGACAGCCCGTTGAGTGCCACGCGCAAGGTGCGCTCCTCGGATTCAAGAGCGTTCAGTCGCGCCCGCAGTTGTATCCGAAGCTCGGCGAGTGCCTCCGAAAGCGGCCTGAGGGTGGTGAGGTCATCCGGCACCGGTGCGCCAAGGTCGCCATCCGCCATCGCCCGGGCCGCCTGCGCCAGGCGCTCAACGGGGCCGGCCGCGGCGCGCGTGACGCCCCATGCGGCCGCGGCGGCTATCAGCAGGGCCACTGGCAGAAGCACGAGGCCGGCTCTGCGAGCCCGGGACGTTATACCGGCGATCTGCTCGAGGGACTGCGACGTGCGTACGGCCACGGTTCCGGCGGCCATCCGCGCAGGGACGGCCACGTACATGCGCTCGAGGCCCTGGGTTTCGGAGGTGCGCACGTCGATGCCGGTCTCACCCGCGAGCGCATCACGGATCTCCGGCCGGTCGCCGTGGTTGTCGAGAAGCGCGACATCCTCCTCGGTATCGGCGAGCACCGTCCCGTCCGGGGACACGAGCGTGATCCTGATGGCGCCATCGCCGGAGAGCGCTCCAAGCACCTCGGCGGGCGGCAGATCGCTTCGATCCAGCAGCGCGGCAGCCGAGGTAGCCACCTGGAGCAGGCGTTCCTCCTGCTGTCCCATAACGGCGGTGGTAAGCGGCGCATACAGACTCCACGCCCACGCCCCCGCGAGCACGCCTATGACGAGCGTGAACCCGACAACGAGTCTGACCCGATAGCTTGCGGCGGTGGCTGCCAGGCGCCCGCTCACGTTGACTCGCCGTCCCGGGGATGCGGTTCGAAACGATAGCCGGCACCGTGAACTGTCTGGACGTACGTGAAAGCCGAGGTGTCCTCGATGGCCTGGCGCAGCCGGCGGATGTGGACGTCGATGGTTCGCGACGACGCGAGATGGTCGTAGCCCCACACCTCGTGGGCAAGCCGCTGCCGGGACATGAGCGTGCCGACGTTACGCGCGAGCGCGACGAGGAGCTGGAACTCCTTCAGGCGCAGCGTCGCCGGCTGCCCTGCAACAGTGACCCGGAGCTGACCGGGCTCGATCACCATGTCCCCGACCTCGATGACTTCGTCGCTTTCCACCACCGCGTTGGTTCGGACGCGACGCAGGTTCGCGCGCACGCGGGCGAGAAGTTCCTCGGTGGAAAAGGGCTTGCCGATGTAGTCATCGGCGCCGGCATCAAGGCCGCGGATGGCGTCTCGCTCGCCGTCGAGCGCCGTGACCATGACGATCGCCACGTCGGCGTTGCGGCGGCGCACCTCCTCGGCAAAGCGGTAGCCGTCGATGCCGGGCAGCATGAGATCCAACACGACGAGGTCGGGTTGCCATGAGAGCGCCATCTCGAGGCCCTCGAGTCCGTCGCCCGAGCTGGTGGTGTCAAAGCCCGCGCGCCTGAGAGCGTATTCGACCGTCTGCCTGATTATGGGGTCGTCTTCGACCACTAGCACACGAGACATAGCGCACCTTTCAGCCTACCGTCCTGTGGCGTCATTGTGGCAGGCACCGCGAGTCGATGATACGCGTTTAACAAAGAGTTCACACCGGTGCTCGCAGGTGTAACACCCGTGCAACCATCCGCGCGTCCGCCGCCCGTAGTGTTTGGTGTGGCCGACGAGTGTGTTGGCGGCATCGACCATCAGATGAAGGAGTGTGGGCGTGAAATTCAAGAGGTATCTGGCTTCAGGACTGGCGATCGCGATGCTGGCGGGCATCGTTGCGCTCGCTGGCTGCAGCGCGGAGGGCACCACGACCGAGACCACGGATACCACCGGGTCCGCCGAGCTCGAGGGCGCGATCAACATCCAGGGCTCGGACACGCTTCTGAATGTGGCAACCGCCTGGAGCGACGGCTTCATGGACGAGAATCCCGGCGTGGACATCTCGGTCCAGGGCGGCGGCTCGGGCACGGGCATAGCCGCGCTGATTAACGGCACCGTGGATATGGCCAATGCTTCCCGTGGCATCAAGGACGAAGAAGTGGCCGACGCCGAGAGCAAGGGCATCACACCGGTCGAGCATGAGGTGGCCATCGACGGCATCGCCGTTGTGGTGAACCCCGCCAATGACGTGACCGACCTGACCATGGACCAGCTCGGCCAGATCTTCCGCGGCGAGATTACCAACTGGAAAGACGTTGGTGGCGCCGATGCCGAGATCGTTCTGCTCTCCCGTGACAGCTCTTCGGGCACCTACGAGTACTTCAAAGAAGAGGTAGTCGGCGAGGATGCGGAGTACGCCGCCAACGCCAAGCTGCTTCCTTCGAACCAGGCGATCGCCGATGAGGTCACGGCCAATGAGGCAGGTATCGGTTACATCGGACTCGGCTACCTCACGGATGACGTGGAAGTTGTCGCCATCGATGGTGTGAAGGCGTCGGTCGAGACCGCAGCCGACGGCACGTACCCGATCAGTCGCTTCCTGTACATGTACAGCAACGGCGAGGTTGACGGTGTGATGAAGGCTTACCTCGACTGGATCCTCGGGCCTGAGGGTCAGCAGTTGGTCGAGGACGAGGGCTTCGTGCCGCTCCCGTAGGCGCACATGACCCCTCCTGCCACGATCTCCGGACGCAGGCCCGGCCGCACGACGACACGTCGTGCGGCCGAGGCCGTTGTTCGCGGGCTCATATACGCGTGCGGCTGGCTGGCCATCGTGATTCTGGCCGCCATCGCCGCATTCCTCATGTACAACTCGGTTCGTGCCGTCAACGAGGCCGGTCTGGGCACCATGCTGTCGGGAACGGCCTGGTACCCCACCTCCGAGCCCGGCAAGTTCGGTCTGCTGCCGCTGATCGCCGGCTCGCTCTTCGTCACCGGGGCAGCCCTGCTTGTTTGCGTGCCAGTGGGTGTGGGAGCGGCCGTCTACATCTCGGAGTTCTCCGGTCGCGGGGTGAAAGAGGTCATGAAGTCGATCATCGAGTTCATGGCTGCGGTCCCTTCGGTGGTGTACGGGTTGATCGGTGTCGCGGTGCTGATTCCTCTCGTGAAGGACGTGTTCGGCCTGACGAGCGGTATGACCGCGCTCACCGGCGGTATCGTCCTCGGCGTCATGTCGATCCCCACCGTCATCACGATCTCTGAGGATGCGCTTCATGCGGTGCCCGTCGATCTCAGGCGCGGATCGGCCGCACTCGGCAACACCAAGTGGCAGACGACATTCAAGGTGACGCTTCCCGCAGCGAGCTCCGGCATTTTCGCCGCGGTCATGCTAGGTCTCGGACGCGCCATCGGCGAGACGATGGCGGTGCTCATGCTCACCGGCAACGCCGCGGTGATGCCCACCACCGTGCTCGAGTCGGTGCGCACGATGACCGGCACCATCGCCGCCGAGATGGGCGAGGTGGTGCAGGGCGGCCTGCACTACTCCGTGCTGTTCGCGGTGGGTCTCGTGCTCTTTACGATCACCTTCGCCATCAACCTGGCCGCCGACATCGTCCTTGAGCGCCAACGGAAGAGGTGGCGCCGATGAGCGGCCATAACCGCATCAAGCAGGCACGGGCGGCGGAGGTCGTGGCCAAGCTGATCACCGGCGCAATGGCCGCGAGCGTGGTGGCGGTAGCGGTGTTCGTGCTCGGCTACATCATCTACAACGGGATCGGCGCGCTCGACCTCACCTTTCTGACCGATGTGCCGCGGGACCGTGGTCGCGAGGGCGGCATCTACCCGATCATGATCGGCACGCTCTACGTCACGCTCGCAACAGCCGCACTCACGCTGCCGGTGGGAGTGCTTGCCGGCGTCTACCTCGCCGAGTACGCGCCGAAGAACTTCACCACCCGCGCGATCCGCCTCGCCATCACCAACATGGCCGGCGTGCCCTCGATCGTCTACGGGCTCTTCGGGCTGGCGGCATTCGTGCTTCTGGCTGGTTTTGGACGCTCCATCATCGCAGCGGCGCTCACGCTCACCTGCATGACGCTTCCGGTGGTGATCACCACAACCGAGGAGGCGCTGCGTCAGATACCGTCGGATCTCCGGCAGGCATCCGCGGCGCTCGGCGCTACGAGGTTGCGCACGATCCACAAGGTGGTGCTTCCCGCCGCAGCGCCGGGCATCATCACCGGCTCGATCCTCGGCCTCGCACGCGCGGCGGGTGAGACCGCGCCCATTCTCTTCACGGGTGCGGTGTTCCAGATGCGCCGCACGCCCGACGGGCCGCTCTCGCAGTTCATGGCGCTGCCGTACCACATCTATGCCCAGGTGACCTCCGTACCGGGTTGGAACCGCACGCTCGTCTGGGGCACGGCACTCGTGCTCGTGGCGGGAATCAGTCTCGTAAGCGTGGTGGCCGCGTGGTGGCGGGCCGCCCAGAGGAGGAAGGTCACATGGTGATCCCCCTGCTTCAGATGCAAGAAGATGGGTCGGCGTCGCTTTCGATGGCGCCGACCGTGACCGCAGAGAGGACACTTGTCCACGCCGAGGGCGCGGGCACCTTCTCTCTCAAGGATGTCTCGGTGGCCTACGGGCGCGACCGGGTCATCGAAGGCGTCAGCATGGAGATTCCCGCGCGTGCCGTGACCGCGCTGATCGGCCCTTCGGGCTGCGGCAAGTCAACGCTGCTGCGCTGTCTCAATCGCATGAACGACGAGATCGGCAACGTGGTCGTGGGAGGTTCGATCGCGCTCGACGGCGCGGACGTCATGGCCAAGGGCACCGACCCGGTCGAGTTGCGCATGCGCGTGGGCCAGGTATTCCAGCGCGCCAACCCGTTCCCGATGTCGATCTTCGACAACGTGGCGTACGGGCCGAGGACGCAGGGCATCCGAAGCCGGGCTGAAGTGTCCGAGCTTGTGGAGGAGTCGCTCAAGAAGGCGGCGCTCTGGGGAGAGGTGCGAAACAGCCTGAAGAAGCACGCGTTCGAGCTCTCAGGCGGGCAGCAACAGCGCTTGTGTATCGCGCGGGCGCTTGCAACCAAGCCCGAGGTCATCCTCATGGACGAGCCGGCATCCGCGCTCGACCCAATCTCGACCCAGCAGATCGAGGACACCATCGCCGAGCTCAAGGAGTCGGTGACCATCGTGATCGTCACGCACAACATGCAGCAGGCGGCACGCATCTCTGATCAGACCGCCTTCATGCTGCGGGAGAGCCTCGACAAGCCCGCGCATCTGGTGGAGGCCGGTGACACGAAGAAGATGTTCACCAACCCCGATGATGCGCGCACGGAGTCGTACATCACGGGACGGTTCGGCTAGAGGCGCCGGCTCCTTGGTGTCCCGCGATGGGAGAGCCGGGCGAGCCGCGAAGAGACCCCGGAGAATGAGGAACGAGGCGCGTGGGGGACGCGCCTCGTCTCAGTTGAGCGGCGATACCCCGCGTCCGAGGGGGGGAGGGATAGCGGGTCGCACTGCTCGCAAAAGGCTATTGCAACCTCCGTGCCAAAATGGCGAAAAGCCCCGCGATCAGGGGTAGGGATCCCGAAATCGCGGGGCTTCTCGGATGAGCTACTGGCAGGTATACCCGCCGTCGACCGCAACGTTCGAGCCTGTCATGAACGACGCCTCGTCCGAACACAGCCACACGATCAGGTTCGCGACCTCTTCGGCTACCCCGAGGCGGTTCATCGCGTGCTTGCTGGCGATGAAGTTGTAGCCGTCGGAGCCGGGCGTGATGCCGGCCTTGGTGAGCAGGGGAGTCTCGATGAAGCCGGGGTGTACGGAGTTCACGCGGATGCCCTGCTGTGCGTACTCCACAGCCGCGGCTTTGGTGAGGCCGGACACCGCGTGCTTGGATGCCACGTACGCGGGTGCTGTGGCCCAACCCACCAGGCCGAGGATGCTCGAGACGTTCACGATCGAGCCGCCGCCGGAGGCGAGGATCGCGGGGATTCCGTAGCGCATGCCGTAGAACACGCCGTGCAGGTTCACGTCGATGACCTTGTGCCAGCCCTCGATGGTGTAGTCGCCGGTGAGGGCAGCCTCTCCGGCGATGCCGGCGTTGTTGATGACGATGTTCAGTCCGCCGAATGCCTCTACGGCCGCCGCTACAGCCGCCTCTACCTGCTCGGGCTTGGCGACGTCGGCCTTAACGAAGATCGCCGAGCTTCCTGCGGCCTCGATCAGCGACACCGTCTCGGCGCCCCCGACCTCGTCGTAGTCAGCGACAACGACCTTGGCGCCTCCGCGCGCGAGACTGAGTGCGGTCTCGCGACCGATGCCTGAGCCGCCGCCGGTTACCAGAGCGACCTTGCCATCAAATCCTGTCACGTTGAACCCCTTCCCTTGGAAAGACCTGCTGAAAGGGGATTGTAACAGTAGTTACAAGTGAATGCTGTCACGATCGGGGACGCCCTCGAGTGAGGCTGGCGTGGGCGTTGGCGGCTAGCCCCACCCACGTGGGGTTGAAACGTGCGCGTGGGCCTACCGGCGCGCGCTTGACGGGGCGCTGAGCAGCTGCGGGCGCGCGAAGAGATAGAGCGCCCAGGCGAGGAGGATGACGGCACCCACGAGCACTGCGCGGCCGGCGCCGAGCGCATCGCCGAGCCAGCCGAAGCCGAGCGCGCCAAACGGCATCATACCCATGAAGGAGAGGACGAACAGCGCCATGACACGGCCGCGCAACTCGTCGGGCACGGATACCTGCACGTTCGTGTTGATGCTCGACACGCAGGCCAGAAACGCGGCACCCATCACCACGAGCACGGTGCACGACACGGCGTAGCTGTGCGAGAAGGACAGGGCGATCAGGCCGAGGGCCATCACCGTTATGGACCAGCGCACGATGCGCTCACGACGGACCGTCCTCGGCAGGGAGGCCACGGCGAGCGCACCGATGAGCGCGCCCAGGCCGTTGAACACCATCAGTCCCGAGTAACCGGTGGAGCCGAGCCCGAGCGTCTCCACCGCGATGGCCGGAAGCAACGTCATGAACGGCATGCCGAAGATGGTGAGCATCGCCGCGCTCATGAGGTGCATGCCAATGTGCGGGTGGGCGCGAACGTAGACCACGCCGGCGCCCATGGTCTCGCGCATCGAGCGCCCACCACGCGGGACGATCTCCTGCGTGGGGTGGACCACTGCAAGCGCATAGATGACGAACAAGAAGCTCACGGCGTTGACCGCGAAGACCATCGTTATCCCGAGGGGCTCGTTGCTCGCAAACGCTGCCATGATGAGCGCCGTCACCATCGGTCCCAGGAGGCGCGCCGCGTTGAACTGAGCTGAGGACAGCGCCACGGCGTTCAGCAGCGCATGTTTTGGCACCAGGTTGGGGACGGTTGCCTGCCACGCGGGCATGGCAACGGCGGAGACGATGCCGCCTGCCAGGGTGAGGGCGTAGATCCAGCCCACGGTCATGCCGCCCGTGTGGTTCAGATATGCAAACGCCACGGCCTGGACCATCAGAAGCACCTGCGCCCTGAGCAGTAGCACGCGGCGATCGGTGTGATCCACGAGCGTGCCGGCGAACAGCGTGAGAAAGATGATCGGGATGCCCGAGAGGAAGTTCACCATCCCCAGCGTGGCGGATGATCGCGTGAGGGAGTAGATGACCCAGCCGAGGGCGACCGTCTGCGTCCACGTGCCGAGGTTTGACAGGAGCGATCCGGCGAAGAAGTACCGGTAATCGCGGTATGCGAACGAGTCGAACGTGCGGATACTCCGCAGAATGCGCCGAGGGGGACCGGATGCGTCCGCCTCGAGCGTGAGGGTGTCGTCCGGGAGCGGAGCCTGCGGTTCGGGCGCGCGTGTGTGGCTGTGCGGTGTCATTCGGGCGTGACGGCTTTCGTTGGAATGAGAAGCGCCGCTCCCGGACGAGTGCCGGAAGCGGCGCTGATGCGCCAAGAGGTCAGTCTACACCTACTCGCTGATGATACGCATCGCTTCCTCGCGCTGCACGTCCATCACATACGTGAGACCGGAGACCTTGGCGGCCTCCTCGGTGAGCGCGAACACGTCCGAGCGACCGATGGACGGCAGGTCGAACTTGCGGCTGCCGCTCATCAGCTGCTGCAGACCAACGCGGAGCTTGTCCGAGAACGTGTAGAGCGCGATCGCGCCAAGCGGGATCTTGTCCACCTCGGCACCGTACTCGGCCTTGAGCGTCTCGTAGGAGACGAAGATCTCTTCCTTGCTCGTGCCGAACTCGGAGACTGTCTTGGGGAGGTCGCCATCCTTCATCCACAGATCGATGTTCTTGCCCACGAAGCCGGGGATCATCAGTGCGCGACCCATGCAGACAGCGACCGTGTGGGGGGCACCCATCGCGAGCACCTTGTAGATGTGGTCCTCGGTGGAGAACCCGCCGGCGATGGCGATGTCGGGGATGTAGGCGTCTTCCTTCTCGCGGAGCTTCTGCACGAGCTCGTTGGTCATGCACTGCAGGTAGAAGGTGGGAATGCCCCACTCCTCCATCATGCGCCACGGGCTCATGCCGGTGCCGCCGGGTGCGCCGTCGATGGTCAGCAGGTCGAGCTTGGCGTTGGATGCCCACTTGATGGCCATGGCCAGCTCGCGCATGCCGTAGGCGCCGGTCTTGAGCGTCACACGCTTCGCGCCGAGGCTACGCAGGCGCTCGACTTCGGCGTAGAAGCCCGCTTCCTCGATGAAGCCGAGGCGGCTGTGGCGCTCGAACTGCCGGATGGAACCCTCGCGGTACGCAGCGGCGATCGCCGCATCGCTTGGGTCGGGGGTGACGAGGTAGCCACGGCGCTGCAGCTCCAGGGCCCGCTCGATGTCGTTGACCTTGATCTCGCCGCCGATGCACTTGGCGCCCTGGCCCCACTTGAGCTCCATCGTCTCAACGCCGAGCTTCTCGATGCAGTACTCGGCCACGCCGAGGCGGGTGTCCTCCACGTTCATCTGTACGAGGATGTCGCCGTAGCCGGAGTGGTAGCGGCGGTAGTTCTCAACGCGGCGCTCCATGTCGGGGGCCTTGGTGACCTTGCCTTTGGCGTTGAGCTCGAGCAGCGGGTCGATACCGCAGACGTTCTCGCCGCACACAAGCGAGATGCCTGAGATGGCCGCGCCCATGGCGAAGTGCTCCCAGTTCTTGCGTGCGATCTCGGTCGAGCCGAGGGCGCCGGTGAACACCGGGACCTTCATCTTCACCTTGTTCTCATTGCCGAACACGGTCTCTGTGTTGGCGTTGGGAAAGAGCGTGTTGTCCGAGTTGCCCACCGCGCCGCCGGGAAGGCCGGTGGCGCCGAGCGCGTAGCCCATGATGTTGAGGTGCGAGTAGTCGATCGGGTAGTCCTTGTCGCCTCCTGCGGTCATGTCGCCAAAACCGCTCGGGTAGATGACTTCGCGCCCGCGGAAGGACGCCTTGAACACCTCGCAGTTGCCCCGGCAGCCATCCACGCAGCGAGTGCAGATGCCGGAGGATGGCGACACATCGCGCGATCTGTTCGTGGTCAGAGTCGCTTCATTGGCATTAGGGCGTCGAAACGTCATTGAGGTATCCCCCCTGGGGACGGGGCCACACGGCCAGGACGATTTCGGCTATTGTAGCGCGTAAGAAATGCAGCAGAAACGTATCGGCAATAATCAGTTAGATGAATACGAGGAGAGGGCATGCCACAGCAGCTTCGGCACGACGTGATCAAGACGATCAAGGACCAGAAGATCGAGTTCATCCACCTCTGGTTCACCGATGTCCTTGGCTTCCTTAAAAGCTTCACCATGGATGTGGCCGAGCTCGACATGGCGATGACCGAGGGCATGGGCTTTGACGGCAGTTCCATCCAGGGCTTTGCGCGCATCCAGGAGTCCGACATGATCGCCTACCCGGACCCCACCACACTCAAGATCCTTCCGTGGCGCCAGGGCGGCCAGCTTGTGGCCACGATGTTCTGCGACATCGTCACGCCCGACGGCACTCCCTACGAGGCCGATCCGCGCCAGGTGCTCAAGCGTAACCTGCAGCGTGCGGCCGATATGGGCTACACGTTCTTTGTGGGGCCGGAGCTCGAGTACTACTACTTCAAGGACGACAAGGGTACCGAGGTGCTCGACCATGGCACGTACTTCGACCAGACCACGCGCGATCTGGCGGTGGACCTGCGCAAGGACACCGTCCGGGCGCTCAAGCGGTTCGGCATCCAGGTGGAGTACAGCCACCACGAGGTGGGCCCGAGCCAGCACGAGATCGACCTGCGCTACGCCGAGGCGCTCAACATGGCTGACAACGTGATGACGTACCGCGTGGTGGTGAAGGAGGTGGCGCAGGCTAACGGCGTGTACGCGTCGTTCATGCCCAAGCCGATGTACGGCGAGGCTGGCAGCGGTATGCACGTGCACCAGTCGCTGTTCAAGGACGGGCGGAACGCGTTTTACGATGCGGACGATCCGTTCCACCTCTCGGCCACCGCGAAGTCCTACATCGCAGGGATCCTCGCGCACGCTCGAGAGACATGCCTCATCACCAACCAGTGGGTCAACTCGTACAAGCGTCTCGTCTCGGGCTACGAGGCTCCCGTGTACATCTGCTGGGCGCACCGTAACCGCTCAGCGCTCGTGCGTGTGCCGATGTACAAGCCGGGCAAGGAGAACGCCACTCGCGTTGAACTCCGCTCACCGGACCCGGCGTGCAACCCGTACCTGGCGTTCTCGGTGATGCTTGCCGCCGGTCTCGACGGCATCGAGCGGGGCCTCGAGCTTCCGGCCGATGTGACCGACGACGTCTACGAGATGACGTCAGCCGAGCGCGCCGCCTGCGGCATCGGCATCCTGCCTGGCGATCTTGATGAGGCGATCGTTGAGATGGAAGGCAGCCAGCTCGTGCGCGACGCGCTCGGCGACCAGGTCTTCGAGTACATCCTGCGTAACAAGAAGGCCGAGTGGATGAGCTACCACACGCGCGTGACGCCGTATGAGCTCGAGGAGTACCTGCCACTGCTGTAGCGGGAGCCGCACCCGAACCACACAGAAGGGCGCCCCTGGGGGGGCGCCCTTCTGTGTTCGTCGCAGACAGCGACGCTACTTGAAGAACACCAGTCCGCCGCTGTAGTCGGCAACGTACACCCGTCCCTGGCTCACTGTGACTGCAGTGCACTCTCCGGCCGTAGGGGCCAGCGCGACCAGCTGCGGAGCGGCGGGGTCGTCCCACGCGATCTTGGCAAGACCCGCCGCGCCGAATCCTACGTAGAATACGAGCTTGCCGTCCACAAGCGTGTAGTCGGCCTTGAAGGCGCCCCCGTCGACATCCTCGAAGCCGGGCACCCACTGAAGCTTGAATCTCCCGGTCTCGGCGGGACGGTAGTTCACGCCGTCCTTGTAGTAGTTGACGCGGACTGCGGGCCTGAGCGCAATCGCGCGCGGGTCCGTGATGTCTGCCACCACGATGCCTGCGGTACCGCACGACAGAAGCGCATAGCGGGCCATGCCCGCTGTGACGACATCGATGTCGGTGATGAACCCGGGGGCGTATGCGGAGTACTGTTCACCTTCGGTGGCGCCGACAGTGGTGGCTACCAGATGGCTGCCGATGTTGAAGAGCGTCCACGTGCCGCCCTCGAATTCGAAGGTCTCGACAGCTGTTGACGAGCCGCCGACCTGGACGTTTTGTCCGAGGAACGGGTGCAGGTCAGCTGGCTGCACGAATGCGGAGACCTCGGACTCGGACGTCGCGTTGTCTGCTCCGGTCACGGACAGCTTGAAGACGAGTTCGGCGTCGGCGGCTACTTCGAGCGCACTAACGTCGGCTGTTGCCTCCGTGGAGCTGATGGCGTGGAGCGGGACTTTGGGGCCGGATACCTGCGTCCACTGGTAGGCGACAGGTTCGCCCGTGAGCGTTGCGGTAAGCGTGACGGTGGACGTGCTCTGTTCGGCGAATCGCTGGGGATCGGCCGTAAGCGCGTCGATCGAGACGCCGCCGGAGGCCGCCAGGGAGAGCGCGACGTCGTAGACTGCGGTCTGCCCGCCGGTGATCGCCACCGGGCCGCTGGTGAATGTGGCGTATCCGGTCCGGGTCACACAGACAGCAACCTCGCCCGCAGGGACGTCGCCGATCGTGTAGATGCCGGCTTCATCGGTCAGGTCGGTGCCGCCGCCCGGAGCGATCGTCACCGTGGCGGCGATGAGCGGCGCCCCGGTAGTGGCATCGGTGACGCGGCCTGTCAACGTCCCCTTGAGCGAGATCAGCTTCACGTCGAGTGTATTGACCCGCCCCGCCTTGACCGCGAAGCCCGTTCGCGTGAACGGTGAGTAGCCGTTGGCGGTGCACGTGACGCTGAACGTTCCTCCCGCCATGGTCATGCTGTAGCGGCCGCTGGCGTCAGTCGTGGCGGTGAACGTGCCTTGGCCCCCGGTACCGGTTGCCGTGATCACGGCACCGCCGATCGGGGCGCCGCTGTCCATGTCGGTGACGGCGCCCGCAAGCGTTGTGGCGCGGGCGGCATTGGCTGGCGAGGCGAGTGCCGCGAGCAGCACCACCATCAGGACGAGCGCAAGCAAGCGTCGGGCTGGTATGTTCATCGTGAGTTCCCTCTTGAAAATGTGACCCCCGTCACAGAAAAACCTACTCCGCGATCGGGGCGATGGAAGTTGCTATGCCGCGAACGGAGTACTTGAGGCGACGAGCGGCGGCTGGAGGGCCCTGGGCGCGACGAACGGCATGGTGACGTGACGTCAGGAGCCAGGCCTTGTCTCGGGGGGGCGGACTCAGCCCTCGTCCTGCGCCTCGGGACGTCCGATCTCCGTGTGGATGACGGGGATGCCTTCCACGGCATCGGGGAGGTTCTCAGGGACCGCGAGCGGGTTCTCGAGGCCGAGCATGATCGCGGGATGCCCGTCCTCTGTTCGGCCAAGTCCGACGCTCATCACGCCGCGGAGGCGCATGAGTCGCTCTGCGTGGCGAGTGAGCACTTCACCCGCACGGGGCGAGTCGGGCAGCGCGCCTGGAGCGAACCAGCCGGCGATCGTCGCGAAGATCCCGTTGCGTGCCATGTCAGAGTCCAATCTCGAGCGCGGCGAAGATGTGCTCGATGCGGTTGATGATGGTCGTCTTCTCGCTGCCCGCGAAGAGCAGTCCTACGACGTTGTTGCCCAGGTCCACCACGGCTGAACCGCTGTCGCCGCCCTGGCTCATCGCCCCGGCCATCACCTGGTCGACGAAACGAGCCGTGCGATCCTCGCCGTAGGACACATCCACGGTAACGCTGACCTGCTCGATCTCGCCGATCGTGATGCCCGTGGTGCGGCCGCTCTTGCGCACGCGCATGCCCAACGTTGCGGCACCCTGGCCGGCAAGAGCGCCGATGCCGAGGATGTCGGAGTCGATGAGGCTATCGTCGACCGGGCGGGCAGTGGCTGCATCCACCAGGTTCTCGGTTGCACCCTGGCTCACGGCCTTCATGCGGGCATCGCTGCCGGTTAGTCCGGCGAGTGTATTGAGCGCCGAGGCCATGGCGTTGGCAAACGCGCACGTGCTCTCCTGGCCGAGCATCGTGATGGGGACGAACCGGTCGAGCGTGGCTATCAGGTCAGCGTGAGTGCCGCCGTCGTATGGCCCGGGCTGGAGGATGGCGTCACCGGGTCTGCCGGCGTTGCTGTCGGCGAACACGTGATTGTTTGAGAGCAGCAGGAGCTCGCCGTTGCGGTGCACGGTGCAGCCGATCGTCCCGGCCGAGATGTTGCCATGCCCGGCGCTCACACCTCCCGGCGCGGGTCTCCACCGCTCGGTGGGGGCCTTGAGCGCGCGAATCGGTCCGGTGGCAACCACGTCAGTTGCGAAACCCGCCACTTCGGGCGGTACGAGGTCGGCTGAGGCCAGCGCCGAGACCGGCACCTTCTCGATTACCGAGCACACGATCGAGAGTTCGCCGGTGCGCACACCCTCGCTCACTTTGAAGCCGATTCCGGTGGCTACGACGTTGGCGCGCGCATGCAAGTCGGCGCGTGCGGACTGCAGTGCGGCGGTGAGTGCGTCGGATACGTTCACGTATCTCCCTTCCCCTGGTGCGAGTGTACCCGAGGAACGGCGGTGAAACGTGAGAAATGCGCAGGGGACTAGCCGCCGGAGCGCCCGCCTGCATCACGCACGCGCAGCGCCCGAATCATCCGCGCGTGAGCCACTTCCGAACGGCGCCCTCGATGCCGTCGCATCCCGCCTCGGTCACGGCGGAGAATCGCGTGGGCAGCTCGGCGAGCTCGGCGAGGGGAGCCGGAACGTGGCCCGCACCCGGGGCGATGCGGCGCACTTCTTCCAGGAGCTCCAGCCCGCTCAGATGGGCGGTTTCTTCGGGCAGTGGCTCGGCATACGCGGTCCGCGTAAGCGCCTTGTACACGTCGGTGCCGAACTTGGCCCAATGGGCCGTGGACACCACGAGCACGGGGTCTGCACCGCGCAGGCGCTCGGCTACCTCCCATGCAACGGCGGTGTGGGGGTCCATGAGGTAGCCGGTCTCGCTGTAGACGCGTTCGATCGTTGCGAGGCTCTCGTCGTTGGACACCCAGTCGGCAGTCAGCAACTCGCGGATCGCGCGGAACGTCTCACGGTCCACGGTGAAGCGACGATGTGCTGCCAGCTCGGCCATCCAGCCTCGCACCGCATCGGCGCCAGCCAGGTGGTACAGCAACCGCTCGAGGTTCGACGAGATCAGGATGTCCATGCTCGGGCTCGGCGTAGTGACAAACGCACGCTCGGAGATGTCGTAGGTGCCGGTGGCGATGAAGTCGGCCAGCACGTTGTTCTCGTTGCTCGCGCACAGCAGTCGGCCGATGGGTACGCCGATCAACTTCGCATAGTACGCGCCGAGGATGTTGCCGAAGTTACCGGTTGGCACGCACACGTCCATCGGGCTTCCCGCCTTGACGCCGCCCTCGGCCACCATATCCGCGTACGCGCTCACGTAGTACGCGATCTGCGGCAGCATGCGTCCCCAGTTGATGGAGTTGGCCGAGGAAAGCTTGAGTCCATGGGTCGTGTGGAGTTCGCCTGCGAACGCCTCGTCGTTGAAAGCGGCCTTCACGGCGTTCTGGCAGTCATCGAAGTTGCCACGTACGCCGTACACGCCCACGTTCTCGCCGCGCTGCGTGACCATCTGTAACCGCTGGATATCGCTCACACCGCCGTCGGGATAGAAGACGATGATGTTCGTGTGATCGCGGTCGGCGAATCCCTCAAGCGCTGCCTTGCCTGTGTCGCCGGACGTTGCCACTAGCACCAGATAGTCATCCGATAGTTGGCCGGCGGCCTGCAGTTTGTCCACCGACGCGGAGAAGAACAGCGGCATACACTGCAGCGCCATGTCCTTGAACGCGCTCGTGGGGCCGTGCCAGAGCTCGAGTACGTGCATCCCGGGAACGGCCTCGACCACCGGTGCGATGCGTTCGTCGTCCCACTGCTCGCCATACGCGGACTGCATAAGCGCGTCCACATGCTCAGCGCAGAAGTCCACGCCAAAGCGCGAGAACACCGCGGCGGCGCGCTTCGGATACGGCCAGGTGGCGAGTTCCAGGATCTCGGGAAGCGAGAAGGCCGGCAGCGTTTCGGGAACGTACAGTCCACCACCCGGCGCGATGCCGCGCACCACTACCTGGCTGAATGCCGGGCTCGTGGCGTCGAGTCCGCGGGTGTCGGTGTAGGTGGTCGTTTTCATGCGTGCATCGTACCAGAGGGCGCGGCGCTGGTCGTGTGTGCGAGAATCTCGCCAAGCACACAAAGGGGGCAGTTGATGGCACACCTCAAGTTCGATATGGCCAAACTCGAGCGGTTGAACGATCCCGGGCGGTTTGAGAGCCTGCCGCCCGCGGTGTTCTGGTCGGCACTCGGCGCGCCTGATGACGCACGGGCCATCGTGGAGATAGGCGCCGGCACGGGGCTGTTTGCAGCCGAGTTCGCCGCGCGTGCCCCGAATGCGGTTGTGTACGCAGCCGACACCGCCGACGAGACGCTGGACTGGATGCGCGCGAACCGGCCCGAGGTGACCGAGGGCCGCATGGTTGTGGTGAAGGCCACCGAAACGAGTGTGCCGCTCGACGACGCTAGCGCCGAGGCCGTCTACATGATCAACCTGCACCACGAGCTTGCGGAGCCGGCCGCGTCATACGCCGAGGCGCTGCGACTTCTCAAGCCGGGTGGACGCCTTCTGGTGGTGGACTGGGCGCCCCGCGAGACCCCCAAAGGACCGCCACAGGAGATCCGTGTGCAGCCAAAGGTGCTCGAGTCCCTTCTCACCGCCGCAGGGTTCACGAACGTGAAGGTGGATAGCGACACGCTTGCATGGCACCTGATGGCCTCCGCCGTTCGCCCGTAGGCTGCACAGCACACCCGGTGCGCTGGCGCTGGCAACGGCGCTTCGCGGCGCCGGGGAGTCCCGACCGCGGACTACTCGTGCGTGCCGAGCGGGCGGGAGAGCCCGCGACCAACGATGGCGCTGTTGAGTTGGTCGCAGAAGCGCTGCCGGGTGTAGCGTCCGGGCGGCAGCCCGAGCACGATGTCCATCACGTCTGCGGGGAGGTCGAACGCCTCGGCGCGCCCGATCGCGTCAAGCTGCGTGGCGACGCGCGTGTCCCGGTAGAGCGCATCGAGCCAGCGGCTGATCTGTTCGCGATCGTCTTCCATCAAGTCTCCCGGGGTTCGCGTGGTCATGACAGTGTGCCCCACCGCGAGCGCCGAGACCAGCCGTTAGGCCCCTTCGAACTCCTCGGCCAGGAGGTCCATCAACAGGCTATCGTGCCACTGCCCGTCGATGCCCCGCTCGTAGCGGCGCATCACGCCTACCGGCTTGAAGCCGACCTTCTCGTACACGTGGATGGCGCGCGGGTTGTCGGTGGCGGGATCTATCGTCATCCTGTGGTGGCCGCGCTCATCGATGAGGTAGCGGACCAACCTCTGCACCGTTGCAGTCCCGATCCCCTGGTTTTGGTAGGCATCGCCGAGCGTGACATCGATCCCGGCGTGCCGGTAATCGGGATCGGGCACCTCGTGGAACTGGAGGATGCCCGCAACCGCTTCGTCTACGACGAGCAGGTATGTGTACGCCCAGGCCGGGTCGAAGAAGTCCCGCTCCAGCTTGACCGCGTCGTACTCCCCCCACCAGCGCGCAACGCCCGGCTGTGCCAGCAGCGCCAGGATCGCGGCTGAGTCACTGCGCCTGAGGGGGCGGAGCGAGAAACCGTCACCGTAGAGAACCGGCAGTCCGCTGTCAGTGTCCATAGGTCCCTCCGAGTGATCGCCGACCGAAGTGTTGACCGCCGGTTCAACAGGTGTTTGTGCCCATCACCGCCGACCAGGTACGATTCTACCGCCAGAGCGCGACTGAAGGAGGGGCACGTGAAGCACGTCATCCTGATTCTCGACGGTGCGGCGGGTTGGCCGATTCCCGAGCTGGGGTCGCGCACCACGCTCGGTTACGCACACACGCCCAACCTGGACGCGCTCGCGGCGGCCGGCATGGTAGGGCTTGCACAGACGGTACCGTCCGGCATGGAGCCGTCGTCTTCTGCCGCCTGCACATCGATCCTCGGCTACGACCCCGTGAAGAGCTATGTGGGACGCGGAGCTATCGAGGCTGCGAGCCTGGGCATCACGCTCGCCGACGACGAAGTGGCCATGCGCATCAACCTCGTGCATATCGCAGACGGGCATATGACCTCGTACTCCTGCGGACACATCCCCACCGATGACGCCCGGGCGATCGTGACCGAACTCGACGAGGCGCTCGGTGACAGCACATTCCGGTTCTATCCCGGCGTGGCCTACCGGCACATCCTGGTGGTCAAAGGCCACCCCGAGGTGCTCGATCTTGCATACACCCCTCCGCACGACATCAGCGATGCGTCGGTGTCCGGACACGCCCCCCGGGGCACCGGCGCCGAACTCCTGACGGCGCTGATGGAGCGCGCGCGCTCTGTTCTCGAGGACTCGGTCGTCAACCGGGCGCGCGTGGCGCGCGGTGATTGTGCCGCCACCGACATCTGGCCATTCTGGCCCGGGGAGGCGCCCACAGGCCTGAAATCGTTCACCGACGTGCGCTCCCTCAGCGCTGCGATGACATCGGGGGTTGACCTCCTGAACGGCATGGCCGTGCTGTTTGGCATACACCGGCTGGACATCGCCGGCGTCACCGACGGCGCCGACAACGATTATCGCGCGCAGGTCGAAGGGGCGCTGGCAGCGCTTGATGAGCACGACCTCGTCATCGTGCACGTCGAGTCGCCCGATGAAGAGGGTCATGCCGGCAACCTCGAGGGCAAGATCGCCGCGATCGAGGCGATCGACCGCGAGATCGTGAGCTGCCTGCGTGATCGCCTCGGCGAGATCCGCGTGCTGGCGATGCCCGACCATCCCACGCCGATCGAGCTCAAGACACACGTGGGCGAGCCGGTGCCATTTGTCCTCGCCGGTCCCGGCATCGGGGTGAACAGCGGCATCGTGTTTGGGGAGGTGGCTGCGGCCGCTACCGGACTCGTGGTCGATCCGGGCCATCGCGTGGTGGACCTCCTCCTCGGCTGATACCGGGCGCGTGACCGCGTTGCGCACCTCGGGTATGACCTGCTGGAGAGCCGCGACCCGGGAGGTATGCGCATGCCACGCTCCATTTGGACCGGCGACATCAGTTTTGGCCTTGTGACCGTGCCGGTGGAGGTCCGTCCCGCCGAAGAGCCCCGCGAACTTGCGTTTCACCTGCTCGATCGTCGCAACATGGCACTGGTGAAACAGCACCGCGTGAACGCCGTCACCGGCGAGGAAGTGCCCTGGGACGAGGTGGTCAAGGGCTTTGAGTACGAGCCCGACCGGTACGTGGTGGTCACGGATGAGGACCTCAAGGCCGCCAACGTGAAGGCCACCCGCACCATCGACATCATCTCGATGGTGCATGCCGATGAGATCCCGCTTGCGTACTTCGACAAGCCATACTTCCTCACGCCGGCCACCCCCGCCGCCCGCAAGGCGTACGCGATCTTGCGCGAAACCCTCGCCCGCTCCGGGTACATCGCGCTCGCCTACGTGGTGATCCGCACACGGCAGCGTGTCGCCGCGCTCGTGCCGGTGGGCGATGCCATCATGCTCGAGATCCTGCGCTACCCGCATGAACTTCGCGCTGCCGAGGGGCTCGAGCTGCCGTCGGCCGATCTTAAGGAGCTGGGTGTCACCGAGAAGGAGGTGGCACTCGCGGGGCAGTTGGTGGATGCGATGGTGGAGCCCTTCGAGCCGTCAGAACTCACCGACACCTACCGCGAAGACGTCCTCAACCTCATCGAGCGCAAGGTGACCACCGGCGAGGTGGCCGAGATTCCCGAGCCGGTGGCCGCACCTTCGGCGGGCGGCGAGGTCGTGGACATCATGGCGCTCCTCAAGCGCAGCCTCGATGCTGCCAAGGGGGCGTGAGCGCATCGTGCCGCTCGACACCTATCGCGAGAAGCGCCATTTCGAGGTGACGCCCGAGCCCGATGGCGCTCAGACGGCAGCGAGCGACGCTCCGCGATTCGTGATCCAGAAGCACGCCGCTTCTCGTCTGCACTACGACTTCCGACTCGAGATGGATGGCGTCCTGCGCTCCTGGGCCGTGCCCAAGGGGCCGAGTCTGGACACCACCGAGAAGCACCTGGCGGTGGAGGTCGAGGACCACCCGATCGAGTACGGCACGTTCGAAGGCGTGATCCCGGCCGGTGAGTACGGCGGCGGCACCGTGATGGTCTGGGACTTCGGCACCTATACGCCCCGTGGTGACGTCCTGCAGATGTACCGTGATGGCAACGTCAAGGTCGATCTGCACGGCGCTAAGCTGCAGGGCGGCTTCGCCTTGGTGCGCATGAAGCGGCGGCCGAAGGAGACCAAGGACAACTGGCTGCTCATCAAAGAGCGCGACGGCCACGTGCGGCCGCATGCGGAGTACGACGTTCGGGCGGCGCTCGCGGACTCGGCCAAGACCGGTCGCAGCATGGAGCAGATCACGGCGGCGGGGACCGATGAGGGTGCCGAAGGCGATGACGCCGAACCATCACGGGTCGCGGGCGCGCAGACAGCAGTGCTGCCTGCAACGCTTGCGCCCGCACTTGCCACGAAAGTGAAACGCGTGCCCGAGGGCGGGGAGTGGCTGCACGAGATCAAGCTCGACGGCTACCGCGCTCTCGTGCGCATAGACGGCGACGACATCCGGTTCTTCACCCGCAGCGGCATCGACTGGACCAAGCGATTCTCTGCGCTTGTGGAGCCGGTGCGCGCGCTTGGCATCGCAAGCGCATGGATCGATGGCGAGGTGACGGTCCTGTCGCCTGACGGGAGCACGAGCTTCGGCGCCCTCCAGGCCGAGCTCAAGCGCGGCGGTGCGGCTGACCTCACCTATCACGCGTTCGACCTGCCCTTCTTCGGCGGCTATGACCTGCGCGAGGTGCCGCTTGTAAGCCGCAAGGCGCTGCTGCAGGGCGCGCTGGCTCCCGCAGGGTCGAGGGTGCGCTACGTGGACCATGTGGCCGGCGCGGGCGAGGAGTTCTTCCGCCAGACGTGCGCGTTCGCTCTCGAAGGGTCGGTGGCCAAACGCGCCTCCAGCCCGTATCGCTCCGGGCGGGGCCGCGACTGGCAGAAGCGCAAGTGCGTGGGCCGCGAGGACTTCACCGTGGTCGGCTTCACCGAGCCCGCAGACGGCACTCCGGGAGTGGGTGCGCTCGCGCTCGCCGCTCGCTCGCCGGCCGGCGTGCTCGGCTATGTGGGGCGCGTTGGTACCGGCTGGACGGTTGCCGAGTCGGCCACCCTGCGCAAACGGCTCGAGCCGCTCGAGGGCGAGGGGCCGTCGCTTGCGGTTCCCACCGCGGAGGCGAACGGCGTGCGATGGGTGCGTCCCGAACTCAACGTGGAGGTCGCGTTTGCCGAGTGGACGGCGTCGGGGCACGTTCGGCATGCGTCGTATCAGGGCCTGCGCGAGGACCTGCCCGACCCGGCGGGGGCGAACGATGCGGCAGACTCTCCCGACACCGTTGCCGGCGTGCGTCTCACGCACCCCGACAAGCTGCTGTTCTCTCGCCTCGGCGTGACAAAGCGTGAGCTGGCCACCTACTACGAGCGGATCGCCGAGTGGATGGTGCCGCACCTGGCCAACCGGCCACTCGTGATAGTGCGCTGCCCGCACGGGGCCGATGGTGCGTGCTTCTACCAGAAGAACACCGAGACCGGGTTTCCCGCGAGCATCGGCCATGTGATCGTGGAGCACGACGAGGGTCCCGTGTCCTACGCGCTCGCGGACTCGGCGGAGGGACTCGTGGCGCTGGTGCAACTTGGCGTGCTGGAGATCCACACCTGGGGATCGCTGGCTGATGATGTGGAGCGTCCCGATCGCCTGATCCTGGATCTCGATCCCGGTCCAAGCGTGGCGTGGGAGGCGGTGCGCGATGCGGCGCTGCTCGCGCGCGATGTCCTCGAAGGGCTCGGCGCGACCGCGTTTGTCAAGACCACCGGCGGCGTTGGCCTGCACGTGGTCACGCCACTGGCGCGCACGGCCGGGTGGCCGCTTGTGCGGGACATCTCCCGGATGATCGCCGAGCGGCTGGCGGCCACCGACCCCGCGTCGTTCACCACCAACCCGCGCAAGAAGGAGCGGGGAGGGCGCATCTTTGTGGATTACATGCGCAACAACCGCGGCGCCACGGCGGTGGCGGCGTACTCAACGCGAGCTCGTGGTCAGGCACCGGTCTCCGTGCCCATACGGTGGGACGAGCTGCGGGCCGGCGTGCGCTCCGACGGCTACGACATCCACAGCGTTCCGCACCGCCTCGCGGCGCTCGGTTCCGATCCTTGGGAGGGCTACAGCGCGAGCCCCGCTGAGCCTGCCGCGCTTGCTCGCGCCCTGGGACTGCCCGCTGAGCCTGAGCTGCCGTTCGTCGGCGGCAGGTGATGGCGACCAGACCGTTGCCCGTTGGTCTCGCGCATAGGGCATGATGGCACCGATGCTGCTATAATCACCGACTGTGTGAACTGTTAACCGTTCTGGAGGTATTCGTAGCCTATGTTGAAGCCGTCTCCAGCGGGTCTTCTTGTGCGTGCGCCGCACATCTCCCGTTACCTCACCGTCCTGGTCTTCGCGTGCGCTCTCGTGGCGCCCTCCGTTGCGATGGCAGCCACCGCGCCACCGTTCGTGGCCGAGGTCGTGATCAGCGACGACGTGTTCCGCGCCGCCGGATCGATGAGCGCGGCTGACATTCAGGCGTTCCTCGAGCGGTATACCGGCGTGCTCGATACCACGCTCGCGCCCCGTCACAGCGATGGCGTCATGACGCCGGTCTCGCAGCTCCTTGCCGAGGTTTCGCAGGAGTTCAACGTGAACCCCAAGGTGATGCTCACGATGCTCCAGAAGGAGCAGAGCCTGATCACCAAGACGGCGCCCACGCAGACTGCGCTCGACTGGGCGCTCGGCATGGGCTGTCCCGACGGGTCCACGCCGGAGACGCGCGATCCCAAGTACAAGGGGCTCGGCAATCAGATCTGGTACTCGGCGCAGCGTCTCGACGGCTACGCGGAGACGTCGTGGACGCCCGGCCTCAAGCGCACGATCTGCATCAACTGCGTCACGCAGCCGTACACGCCGAACTCCGCGTTTGTCGCAGCCAACCTCGCCACGTACAAGATGTACGTCTACACGCCGCACTCCCACGGGCCCACGTCAGACATCTACGGCGGCAACTACCTGTTCTGGACGGTGTACTGGCGCTACTTCGATGAGGGGCCGCTGGCGAGTCCCACCGTCAAGCCGGTCTATCGCTTCTACAACAAGAGCAACGGCACGCACTTCTACACCGCCTCAGACGCCGAGCGCTACACCGTGCAGCGTACGCTCGCCTCGACCTTCGCCCTCGAGGGCGTTGCCTACGCGGTCAACACCGTCAACCCTTCGAACGTCTCGCCGCTCTACCGCTTCTACAACAAGAAGACGAACAGCCACTTCTACACGGTCTCCGAGCAGGAGAAGGCCGACGTCATCGCAAAGCTAGCGGGCACGTACACCTACGAGGGTGGCGTGTACAACGTCTCCATGGTGCAGGGTAGTGGCACGCCGATGTATCGCTTCTTCAACCGCAGGTCGGGCACCCACTTCTACACCACCTCGGAAGCGGAGCGCGACTCCGTCATCGCCCGGCTCGGCGGAACGTACACCTATGAAGGCGTTGCGTACTACATCGGCAACTAATGCGCCGAAGCACCCATGCTGAACTGCGGCGTTAGGGACGATGCGGGCGCGGCTGGTATAGTGCGAGGCCGTGGTTAGCGGTCAACCACCAGTGGAGGTTCGAGGCATTATGGCGAAACACACTCCCACCGAGCGGCGCGCATGTGGACTCCGTGCGACTTCGCTCTCACTCCTGCTTGTGGTGATCTTTGCCGGAGCATCCATACCTACGGCAGTGGCGCAGACAGTCGGCGATGGTGCAGATGAGGTACAGGCGCTCTCCGAGTTCCAGCCGGTGGAGGAGCAAGCGCTCGCCGAGCTGCCGTCGGTGACTGCACAGACGGTCTACGACTATCCACCGAACTACAATCCGATGCTCGTCATCTCGGACTTCAACTGGCGCGACAGCACGTCGATGTCCTATGGCGAGATCCAGGCGTTCCTCAACAGCAAGGCAGGGGTCCTGAAGACCTACGAGTGCGCCGAAGGCGGTCCCAACGGACTACACAGCGGAGTGGTGAAACCCGCGGCGCAGATCATCGCCGAGGCGTGCCAGTACTGGAACGTGAGCCCCAAACTCGTGCTGGCGACGCTCGAGAAGGAGCAGTCGCTGATCAGCCAGCCCTGGCACACCGGGCGCGACATCAATCCCGCCTCGACGCACAACTACAGCACGGTGTATCACCTCACCAATGCCATGGGCGCCGGGGTCTATGCGGGCAGCCCCGACAGGCATCCGGGATTCGGTGACCAGGTCTGGACGGGGACACAGAAGCTGGGGCAGGCCACGGGCCCGTACGCGTGGTTCCCGGGCAAGACCAAGGTCGTCTACAGCTACGAACACGAAGCCAACATCACCATCGTGCCGCTGAACCAGCCCACGTGGAACTTCTACACGTACACGCCGTACTACCCGCAACTCAGTATATGGAAGCTCTACAACGGGTTCTTCGGCGATCCGCGCATCGATGCGGTGGAGGGTCGGGTCAATCGCTTCTACAACCGGGTGAACGGCAGTCACTTCTACACCGGATCTGCCGCCGAGGCCCAGCAGGTGGCGAGGAACCTCTCGTCGATCTACACGTTCGAGGGTCCCGCATACTCGCTCGACACTGTCTCCGGCGCCAACGGTCAGCCGCTTTACCGCTTCTACCGCAAGAGCAACGGCACGCACTTCTACACCGTGTCCGAGGCAGAGCGGGAGGCCACGATACGCAACCTCTCCGCCACGTACAAGTACGAGGGCCCGGCATATCTCGTGTCCACTGATCCCCAGGGTCGGACCCCGGTCTTCCGCTTCTTCAACCGCCTGGGCGGTAGTCACTTCTACACCCTCGACCCGAACGAGCGCGACTCGATCAACGCCAACCTCGGCTGGAAGTACACGTACGAGGGAGTCGGCTACTACGTGCACCTGGCCGAGTAGCGGTCACGGGGCGGAGGCCAGGGGCTGGCTCCGCCCCGCTCGCGAGGGGGAGGGACGCGGGTAGGAGGGGGTCTACCCGGTGGGTGAGTTGTGCGCGTTCAGCGCACTGACGATCGCCGTCTACTGCTCGGGCTCTATCTCGCCGCGCGCAAGTCGTTGCCGGGCGATGGCGAGCGCGGTGTCTTCCACCGAGGGGGCCGAGGGGCCGGGGCCGGGCTGCGTGGCCGGGTGCGAAGCCGAGGGCTTGCGCACGATCGCCCAGATAACCACGGCTGATGGAGATGTGGTAGAGGCCTTAGGACATCTCGCCGAAGGGTGGCTCGGCGGTCTCGGGCAGCGGCACGGGGACGGCGGTGCCGGGCCGGGTCGGGGCGCTTGTGGTGAGTGCCACACCCGCCACGATTATCGTCATGCCCGCGAGCACCCAGCCGTCGAGCGGCTCGGGCGGTACCAGGCCGAGCGATCCCGCTGCCAGGCCGAGGAACACGGCGATGACCGGGTTCACATACGCATACGTCATCACCTTGGACGCCGGCGCATGGCGTAGCAGCCACACGAACGCGGTGAAGGCCACGCAGCTCCCGAACACTATGAGGTAGGCGAGCGCCCATGCCCCCGTGCCGGTGAGGACGAAGCGGCCCCATTCGCCGAGGACGCTGCCCACGATCAGCAGGACCGTGCCCGCGGTGAGCATCTCGTAGCCGGTGGCCACGAGCGCGTCGGCCTTCACGGGTCGCCGCTTGCTGAGAATGGAGCCTGCGGTCCACAGCCACGTGCCGAGGATCTGGATACCCACACCGATGAGCTCTTCCGGCGTTCCCGAGATTCCCGCCAGGCGGGGAGCCATGAGCACGCCGAGGCCGAGGAAGCCGATCACCAATCCGAGGTAGCCGCGTGCCGATGGCCGGTCCATGCCGGGCACCGCTGACTCGGCAAGGGCCACCCACAGCGGCAGCAGTGCCACGATGAGTGCGGCCAGCCCCGACGGGATCGAGCGCTCCGAGAGAAACGTCGAGTACATGCCGCCCACGAGCAGCAGGATGCCGATGACCGCAACGATGCGGTATTCGGCGAACGGGATCCTCAAGCGTGCGCCGCGCAGGCGAGCGATGCCGAGGAGCAACAGGCCGGCGGGCACGAGCCGCAGACCGGCGAAGAGTGCGGGCGGGAGATCGGCGGTAAGGCCGATGCGAATAGCGAGGTAGGTTGAGCCCCATACAATATAGAGCGCGGCGAAAGCGGCGATGAGCTTGGCTTTGTGGGACCAGCGCAGCGGGTTGAGCGACACTCAGACGACCTTTCTGCGCAGGAGACGTCTTGCCAGAATACCCCTGCGCCCCCGGTGAGACCAGGAGCGACATGCAAGCGTTGCGCTACACTCGGTGCATGTACGAGTATCCGTATCCCCGGCCCGCACTGACCTCCGACGTGGTGGCGCTTCGCGCGTGCGCCGGCGGGCGAGAGGTGCTGCTCATCAGACGCAGGTGGGAGCCCTTTGCGGGGCTCTGGGCGCTTCCCGGCGGCTTCGTGGAGGAGTGGGAGCTACCCGAGGATGCAGCCCGGCGCGAGTTTGCCGAGGAGACGGGCATCGCCTGGCAGGGCGAGCTGTCGCTCGTGGGCGTGTTCGCGAAGCGGGGGCGCGATCCGCGGGGGTGGACGGTTACCACGGCGTACCTGGCCCGTCTGGACGGCTGCGAGTACACCCTTGCGCCGGCTGACGACGCAGATGATGCGCGGTGGTTTCCCGCAGCCGAACTCCCGCCGATGGCGTTCGATCACGACACCGTGGTTGAAGCCGCGCTCGGGATGCTCTAGACCGCTACTGCCCGAGCCAGAACACTTCGCCCTCGAAGGTGTACATGTAGCCGAGGGTGGTGATCACCTGATCGCGCTCCGTCTGGTCGGCGGTGTAGAAGTGGCTGCCTGCCCGGGTGTTGAAGAATCGCCACACCGTTGCCTTGCCTTCGGCCGACTCCGGCGAGACCTTGTAGGTGGGACCGTCGTAGGAGTACGTGCCGCTCAGGTTGCTGTAGACGTTGTCGCGCTCGGTCACCGACGCGGTATAGAAGTGGCTGCCGTTGGCGCGGTTGTAGAAGCGGTAGAGCTCCTGCGTGTTCTTCGTGGCTTTGGTGGAGTAAGCCACGCCCTCCAACCTGTAGGTGCCGGCCATGGTGCTCTGTACTGTGGCCTTCTCCGACTCGCTCGGCGTGTAGAAGTGGGTGCCGGTGCGCGTGTTGTAGAAGCGGTAGACCGGCAGCAGCGGCTCAGGCGCTATCGACCAGGTGAGCACGGACGAGCCGTTCCCCTCGGCCGCGTAGATCTCCACGTAGTAGGTCCCGGCGGCGCGGGCGGTATGCGCGATCGTCTCGGGGTGCATCGTTATCCCGCCGTTCAAGGCTCGCGCGAGCGGGGCGGCGTGGTCGGTGGCGGTGGCCGACGGCCCGTAGAGGAACAGGTCCACGTCGAGTGTGTTCTGCGAGGCCGCATCGGGGCTGAGGCTGAGGTGGAGCGTCTCGCCCTCGGCCATGGTTACGCGGTAGACGATCGAGGATGGGGAGGTGATCGGCGTTGTAGTGGGCGAGGCCGGCAGGAGGGGCAGTGCCGCATCGAGGGTAATCGGTGGTGCCGGGGGGAGCGCCGTGGCGAGCGCCGGGGCGCACAGGGCGGCGAGGAGAGCGAGGAGGGCGATCGATCGCGATGCGCGCTCAGTCATGTGGTGGCCTTTCCGGGGCGATTTGAGAACATATGTCGCGGCTGTGGTGCCGGGGCGCAGTGCCGGAGCAACACGACCCATAGTAGGGGGTCGAGCGGCGGCGGGCAACGTGGCGGTGCAGGAGTCAGTAGGACCGCACCGATACCAACGAAGGCCCGTCGGATTGAGATCCGACGGGCCTTCGCACTGCTAATGGGCGTGTGTGTTACTCCATCACGTAGAACACCGGTCCCTCGTAGGAGTACAGATAGCCGAGGGTGTTGATCACGCGATCCCTCTCCGTCAGGTCTGCGGTGTAGAAGTGCGTGCCGCTCGACGGCTTGTAGAAGCGGTAGACCGTGGTCGCGCCTGCTGCAGGGCTCGTCCGCACGTTGTAGGCGGGACCATCGTAGGAGTACAGGTAGCCCAGGTTGTTGATGACGTTTTGGTACTCCGCCTGGTCGGCCGTATAGAAGTGCGTACCGGTGGAGGGCTTGAAGAAGCGATGCAGCGGCGCATCGTTGGCAAGTGGGTTAGCCCGATACGCCACGCCCTCGTAAGCGAAGATGTGCCCGAGGTTGGCCATGACGCTGTTGCGCTCGCTATAGGTCCCCGTGTAGAAGTGCGTACCCGTGGACGGTTTGAAGAAGCGGAAGACCAGCGGCCCGGCGACATCCCAGGTGGCGTTGACGTTGCCCCAGGTGTGAACGAGGGAATCCTCGCTGGACGTGGACAGGTCCAGGTAGTACCAGCCGGCGGTGGTGACCTGGTAGGAGAGGCTCACCGGTAGCCCGCTACCGATCTGCGAGGCCTCATACGAGTCGCTCCACACGTCTGTGGTTCCCGGGCCGTAGAGGAAGATCGACGGGGCGAAGCCCGCCGAGCACGAACCTACCGGAGTGGCCTTCACGGTGAAAAGAGCACCGGGCTCGAGATAGATCCGGTAGACCTCGTCCCATTCGCTGAAGCCGTCGAGGTAGGTGGTGAAGCCTGAGTCGGGCAGGCCTGGCGTGATGAAGCCGGCGCCATCGAACACGTTGTCATCGGGAGCGTTGAAGCTCATCGAGAGGGTGTAAGTCTGGGCGACTCCGGGAGCGCCATCGTACGCCCACACCACCACGTACCAGTACGCATCGGTGGGCCATTCATCCGAGGTGAGCTGACCCTCGATAACCTCGGATGACCCGTACTCTCCTTGCCACGCAATAACCGTGTCGCCATCCGGTGCGACGAGCAAGAGGTCGAGGTCCTCGCCCAGGTTCGGGCCCTCGAGCTGCAGGTTCAGGTACTCGCCCACCTCGAACCAGACCGGGTACACGTCGTAGTCGTCGGTCTCCATGGCCACGCTGTCGGTGAACGGGGAGTCATACATCTGCCTGAAGACGCCGGGTATCGCGTCGTCGGCCGCAAGCGCCTTCACGACACCGGGGTCGGTGGTGATGTCGAGATCGGGGAGCGTCTTGCCGGGCGCGTGCGACCCGGTAAGGGGTTTGGCCTCCGGCATGAGCAGTCCGGGTCCAGAACTCGCCTTTCCACCTGCAGGTGCAGCTGCGGCAGGCGCAACCCCCAGTGCGAATACCAGCGCGAACACACAGGTCATGCAGACGATCTTCCTTGGCATGGCGCTCCCTCCCCAACGTACCTGAACGGCCCGGTCGACTCGTATAGGAGGGCATGCCGGGCCCCCACGGTCGGCGTGCCCTCGATTCTACGACCGAAACCGCGTCGGCGCCATTAGCAGTCGCACCCCCTCCGGGGATCCGAAGGGGGTGCGACTGCTAGTGGCGACCGGATGGTCGTCCGCTGTGGGGGTGCTACTGCGGCAGGTAGTACGCCTCGCCCTCGTAGGTGTAGATGTGCGAGAGATTGGCCTGCACACTGGCCTTCTCGGTCTTTGCGCCCGGGATTCTCCATGTCGGGCGGCACCGTCAAGCCCTCGCAACCTTGACACGCCTTCCGCACCTCCGTATCGTCATTCGGAACTTCACACTCGCCCGTGAAGGGGATGAGTACGCGCGGCAGTAGGGGCACAGAGAGTCGGAGAAGCTGAGAACCGGCGCCCGAAGACACGCGGAACATGGCCCCTGAGGCATCCGGAGGAAACGCGCTCTGAAGCGCGGAGTAATGCCGGACGGAGGCCCCCGTTACCTGAGGCTTGAGAGCATCGGACTCGTCCCGGCGAAGATCTCCCGCCCGCCGGGCACCACCACCGTCCCGTGCTCGAGATGAGGTCACGAACACTCGTGACGAAGTCGGGTGGTACCGCGAAAGAGCCCAAACGCCTTTCGCCCTGACGAACAAGTCCGGGCGGGAGGTGTTTTTTCATGTTCGGAGGCAGAACGAGATGGCGAAGAGCTGGGAAGAGATCAACGCACGGATCGCGAGCGGCGATGCGGTGGTGTTCACCGCCGAGGAGTTCGCCACGCTTGCCGCCGACGAGGGCGTGAGCGCTGCGGCCAGGAAGGTGGACGTGGTCACCACCGGCACCTTCGGCCCGATGTGTTCGTCGGGGGTCATGCTCAACTTTGGGCACTCCGACCCGCCCATACGCATGGCCGAGATCTGGCTCAACGACGTGGCCGCGTACGGCGGTCTGGCCGCGGTGGACACGTACCTCGGCGTCACGCAGCCGAGCCGTTCGCGCGGCATCGAGTACGGCGGCGCGCACGTGATCGAGGATCTGCTGCGCGGCCGTGCGGTGCGCCTGAAGGCATCGAGCCCCGGCACCGACTGCTACCCGCGAACCGAGATCGATACGTGGGTGACGCTGGATGACCTGAACCAGGCGTATTTCTTCAACCCGCGCAACGCCTACCAGAACTACGCGGTGGCGGTGAACTCCACCGATCGGGTGCTGCACACGTACCTCGGCACGCTGCTGCCGCGGTACGGGAACGCTACCTACTGCTCGGCGGGGGCACTGTCGCCGCTGCTGAACGACCCCACCTACCGCACGCTCGGCGTGGGGTCGCGCATCTTTGTGGCGGGAGCTCCCGGGTACATCGCGTGGGAGGGTACGCAGCACAACCCGCACACCGACCGCGATGAGCACGGCGTGCCGGTGCGGCCCGCGGGTACGCTGGCGGTCATCGCCGACCTCAAGGCCGCGAGCCCCGAGTTCTACTCGGCGGCCACGTTCACCGGCTACGGCGTGTCGAGCTTCGTGGGCATCGGCGTGCCGATCCCGGTACTCGACGAGGATATCGCCGCCACGCTCGCGCTCACCGACGCGGATATCACCGCGACCATCTACGACTACGGCGTGGCGGGCCGCTCCCGTCCGTCGCTCGGCACGGTGAGCTACGCCGAGCTGCGCACCGGCACCATAGAGCTGAACGGCAAGAAGGTCCCCACCGGACCGATCTCCTCGCTGCCGCAGGCACGCAAGATCGCCGCCGAACTCAAGCGGTGGATCACCGAGGAGCGCTTTGCCATAGCCGAGCCGCTGCAGCTGCTGCCGCAGGTTGGGAGCCAGGCCCAGAAGCCGCTCGAGATCAAGACAGGGGAGGCGATCTAGCCCATGGCCCGCAAGAGACTCGACCTGACCTTTCCGCCGCGGCAGTCCCTGAAGCCGGTCATCTACCACCTCGTGAAGGACTACGAGCTGGTGCCCAATATCCTGCGCGCGCAGATCCACCCCGCGCAGGAGGGCCGCATGGTGCTCGAAGTGACGGGCAGCAAAGAGAACTTCGCGGCCGGCATCGCGTTTCTGGTGGAGCAGGGGCTCACCGTGAACGAGGCGGCGAGCGACATCGTGCTCGACGAGGAGCGCTGCGTTGACTGCGGTCTGTGCACCGCGGTGTGCAAGCCCGATGCGCTCACGCTTGACCCGGTGACGCAGACGTTGCTGTTCGACAAGGACAAGTGCGTGTACTGCGAGGCGTGCGTGATAGCCTGTCCGCGCAGGGCGATCACGCTCAGCTTCTAGATCCGCAAAGGAGGCGACCGATGCCTGATATCGGAATGCGGCTCGGCCGTGAGGTGATCGTGCTCGACGGCGCGATGGGCACGATGCTCCAGCGCCAGAACCTGCCCACCGAGCAGTCGGTGATGCAGCTCAACATCACCGCACCCGACATGATCATAGAGATCCACCGGCTCTACGCTCTTGCCGGAGCGCAGTGTGCCACCACCAACTCCTTCGGCGGCACGCGCTTCAAACTCGCCGACTACGGTCTGGCCGATCAGGTCGTGGAGCTCAACCGCGCATCGGTGCGCCTGGCGCGCGCCGGCGGCGCCCCGCACATCCTCGCCGACATGGGCTCCACGGGGCTCGTGCTCGAGCCGCTCGGTAGTGCCGGCTACAACGAGGTGTTCGACGCGTTTGCGGAGCAGGCCGCCGCGCTCGCCTCGGAGCACCCCGATGCGATCTTCATCGAGACGATGACCGATATCGCCGAGGCGCGGTGCGCCGTGCTCGCAGTGCGGTCGGTCACCGACCTGCCGGTGTTCGTGACGTGCACGTTCGGCCTCAATGGCCGGATGGACCTCTCGGGCACCGATCCCGAGACTGCCGCGGTGATCCTCGAGGCGGTCGGCGCCACGGCTGTGGGGATGAACTGCGGCCTCGGACCCGAGCAGATGTTGCCGCTCGTGGAGCGCATGGCGCGCGCGACCGCGCTGCCGGTGATCGTGCAGCCCAACGCCGGACTGCCGCGGCTTGTGGACGGCGTGACCGTCTTCCCGGGGACAGCCGCCGAGATGGGCGAGTACGCCGCACGGTTCGTGGACGCGGGCGCCATGCTCATCGGCTCGTGCTGCGGCTCCACGCCGGAGTACACGGGCTCGATCGTGGACTTTGCCGGGGATCGTCCGATTCCCGGGCGCGTTGCGCCCCCTGCCGGCGTTGTGGTCGCCGGTCCGCGGGGCTTCGTGCGCATCGGCGCCGGTCAGCCACTGGCCACGGTGGGCGAGCGCATCAACCCGACGGGCAAGAAGCGCCTGGCCGAGAGCCTTCGGGCGGGCACGCTCGACGTGGTGCGCGCCTACGCCATCGAGCAGGCCGAGGCGGGTGCGAGCCTGCTCGACGTGAACGTGGGCGCCGCGAGCGTGGATCAAAGCGAGATGCTGCCTAAGGCGGTACTCGCGCTCTCCGGCCTGGTGGACGTGCCGCTCGTCATCGACACCACCGACCCTGCGGCGCTTGAAGCCGCGCTCAAGCTCTATCCCGGTCGCGCGCTCATCAACAGCGTGAGCGGCGAGGCGGCATCGCTCGCATCCGTGCTCCCGCTCGCGGCGCGCTACGGTGCGGCCGTTGTGGTCCTCGCGCTCGACGACAGCGGTATCCCGCACGCTGCGGAGGCGCGCGTGGACGTGGTGCGCCGGGTGCGCGCCGCAGCGCACGAGGCCGGCCTCGGCGATAACGACATGATCGTGGATACGCTCGTACTCGCGGCCGCTACCGAAGAGGCTGGCGCGAGCGCCACGCTCGAGGCGATCCGCATGGTGACCGATGAGCTCGGGTTAGCGACGATCGCCGGGGTGAGCAACGTGAGCCACGGCCTGCCGGGCCGCAGCGTGCTGAACGCGCAGTTCCTGTCGATGGCGATGCAGGCGGGGCTTACCGCCGCGATCGTGAACCCGCTCGAGACGGCAGTGCTCGACACGGGGACCGCCGCGGCAGCAGCCGATGTGCTGCTTGGCCGTGACGTGCGTGCCGAGCGCTGGATCGCCCGCGTTGCCGACACTTTCGGGACCGAGCCGGCGGCGGCCGACGGCACCGGGGAACTCGATGAGGCCACCCGCCTCGGGCTGGCCGTGGAGCGCGGGGATGCCGACTCGGCGCCCGTGCTCGCCGACGCGCTCATCGCCGGAGGCCTGGCGCCGCAGCAGGTGATCGCCGATGTGCTTACGCCGGCCATCCAGCGGCTCGGCGACGCGTACGGCCGCGGCGACGTGTTCCTGCCCCAGCTGATCGCGGCTGCCGAGGCGATGAAGGCGGCTGTCACGCGCGCGAAGTCGCACCTGCCTGCGGGGACCGTGAGCCACGAGGGACGAATCGCCTTCGGCACGGTGAAGGGCGACATCCACTCCATCGGCAAGGACATCTGCGTGAGCATGCTGGAGAGCCAGGGTTATCTCGTGGACGACCTCGGCGTGGACGTGCCGTCCGAGCGTTTTGCCAACGCGGCTGCTGCAGCGGATGCGGTGTGCATGTCCGCTCTGATGACCACCACGCTTGCCAACATGGAGAAGGCGATACACGCGGTGCGCGAGGTGTGCGATGTGCCCGTGCTGGTGGGCGGCGCGGTGGTCACGCGAGATTTCGCTGAAGGGCTTGGCGCGGGGTATTCTGAGGACGCACCCGGCTGCGTAACGGCGGTCCGGGCAGCGCTTGCCGAACGCAAAGGGACCGCATGATCATCACGAGGTCGCGCGACTGGTCGCGTATACAGCAGAATCTCGCGAGCATCGGTGCCAGGCGCGTCTTCCTGATGGGCTGCGGCCAGTGCGCCACGGTGGCTCACACCGGAGGCGAAGTGGAGGTGGCCGGGGCCGCCGCGCGTCTTCAGGCCGAGGGCATCGAGGTCACCGGCTGGACGGTCGGCGACGTTGCCTGCCACCTGAACGGCACAAAACTCGAGAGCCGCAAGCATCACCAGGGCATCGAGGATGCCGACGCGGTGCTTGTGCTCGCCTGCGGTGCCGGCGTGCAGACGGTTGCCGATGCGGTTGGCAAGCCGGTCTTCCCGGGACTTGAGAGCCTCTTCCTCGGCACGGTGCTCAGAAACGGCGTCTACGAGGAGCGGTGCCAGACGTGCGGCGACTGCGTGCTTGATAAAACCGCGGGCATCTGCCCCGTGACCACCTGCCCTAAGGGGCTACTCAACGGCCCCTGCGGCGGGATGTGGGACGGCATGTGCGAGGTGCTCACCGATCGCGAGTGCACACACGTGCGCATCCGTCAGCGCCTGAACGAACAAGGCCGTGCGGGCAAGGGCACGCTCGAGCCGAAGGACTTCTCAACCGCGCTCAAGCCCGGCGGCGTGAACATCCGCGAGCGAGGCGGCACGCGATGAGCCGCCTTCGCACCATGCTCGAGGCCGGGGAGTTCGTGATCACCGGCGAGGTAGCCCCGCCGAGGGGAGCCGATCTGGCCTCCATGCACGCGGCGGTGGACCTGCTCTCGCCGTACTGCCACGCACTCAACGTGACCGACAACCAGGGCGCGAGCCTGCATCTGTCGAGCCTCGCCGCATCCAAGGCGATCCTCGACCGCGGGATCGAGCCGATCTTCCAGCAGACGTGCCGCGACCGTAACCGACTGGCGCTGCAAAGCGACCTGCTCGCCGCATGGTCGCTCGGCTTAGAGAACGTGCTGATGGTGACCGGGGACGACCCGCGCGCGGGCGACCATCCGAGCGCCAAGGGCGTGTTCGATCTCGACTCCACGCAGCTCGCGCAGGTGGCTGTTGGGATGAACGAGGGCCACGACATGATGGGCCGGGAGCTCAAGGGTGGCACCGACTTCTACATCGGTGCCGCCATGTTCCCCGAGGCCGAGCCCTGGGACGTGCAGCTTGCCCGCATCGAGCAAAAGGTCGAATCCGGCGTGCGCTTCTTCCAGACGCAGGCGATCTTCAACATCCACAAACTCGAGCGCGCGGTTGATGCGCTGCGGCCGCTCGGCGTGAAGATCATCGCGGGTGTGCTCGTGCTCAAGAGCCCGCGCGTGATCGACTTCGTGAACTCGCACCTGGCCGGCATGATGGTGCCGGACGTCATAGCCGATCGCATACGCGGTGCCGACGATCCTGCCGAGGAGGCGATAGCCCTTGCCGCCGAGCAGGTGCGCGCCATCCGCGACATCGCCGACGGCGTGCATGTGATGCCACTCGGACTGGACCGCGCCGTTGGGCGCATCCTCGGCGAGACGAAGTAGCCGCCGTGCGCCGCATCGCCCTATACAGCGATGTGCACGGAAACATCGTTGCGCTAGATGCCGTCTACGCGGCGATCGAGGCCGAGGGGCTCACCGAACGGTACTGCCTGGGCGACCTTGTGGGCCTCGGCCCCCGTCCCGCCGAGGCGGTCGAGCGGGTGCGCGCATCGGGCGACCCCGTGGTGCAGGGCAACTACGACCTGGCCATCGGCGCGCATCTCTGCAGTCCCGGCAGCGACTTTCCCACGCCGCAGGAGGCGCTCGACGGCGCCGAGTCGTTCGGTTACACCATCGCCGAAACGCCTCGTCCGATCGCCGACTATCTGTACGCGTTATCGCGCGAGCATCGAATCGAGCATGAGGGGGCCCGCGTGCTCCTGTGTCACGGCACGCCCGCGCTCGTGAGCGGGGTTGTCACGGCCGAGATGCCGCCGGTCCACCTGCTATCGCTGGCGCATGCGGCGCATGCGGATATCGTCTGCTGCGGGCACACCCACGTCCCGTTCCACCGCTCGATCCCCCGACAGGGGGGCGTGGTCCACTGGGTGAACGTAGGCTCGGTAGGCAGACCGCGCGACGGCGATCCGCGTGCCGCGTGGGTGGAGCTCGTGTTAGGAACGCACGCCGAGGTCGTGGGTCACGCACCCACCGACACCGCGTGCAGGCGCATCGGCAGGTCGGATCAGTGGCTTGGTGTGCGTATCCATCGGGAGGCGTATGAAGTGGACGCCGTGGTGCGCGACATGGTCCAGCAAGGGCTGCCGGCCACGCTCGCGGCGGGTCTGCGTGTGGGGCTGGAGGATCACGAGATCGGGGGCGGCAGACCTGGCAAGGCTTCACCCGGTGGCGTTCCGGCGGTGCACGAGGAGACCATCAGCCTCATGCACCATGACGAGCCGGTGCTGGCGTGCGGGCACACGCCAACTGCCTGCAGTTGCATGTTCGACGAGCGCACAGGAGCGTACGAGGCACTCGCGCGAATCTTCCGGGGGGATATCACAGAAGTCGCCGCCGCTGTTCGACGCCTGCGCATCTCCATGCGCAGCTGCCGGGTCCATCGTCACATTGACGAGGCGGCTATCCTTGCGGCGTTCGAGGGCGCCGACCTCGTACTGCGTACTGCTGACGGACGTGTGGCGTTTGTGAGCGAACGCGAGAGACTCTACGGCCTGTGCGCTGGTTTCGATCCCTTCGTGAACGTGGTATCGCCGAGCGGCGTCGCATATCAGTCGGGAGATATCGATGAGTACCTCGCGACGCTCGAGGCGGCGTACCGCGAGGCGTCGTTCGAGATGCCCGGTATCGGTGACACGCGGTGCGCACCGGACCACATCTCCAACGAACTGGCGTTCATGGCGCACCTCTTGCGTGCAGTTTCGGCTGGCGACCCGCGTGCGCTTGAGCGGGCGCGCAACTTCTTCGCCGATCATCTGGCCGAGTGGGCGGTGCTCTTTGCCGTTGTCATCGGCCAGCAGGCGCAAGAGCCCGTGATGCGCTATGCGGGGCTTGCGCTCGACAAGCTCCTCACCTGCGAGGGCTCACTGTTCCGTCACGCAATGCCGGAGCACGTTGAAGCGCGGCTGCGTCGCACCTAGGTGCTATCATTCCCGCACAGGTCTCACCGTCCCAAAGAGAGGGGCCGAGCCATGAGCGAGCGCACAGCTCCCAGCCTGGACGCCTGGTTGGCCGAGGCAAAACGCGATGAAGCCGCAGCCGGAATAGGCATGTACCTGTGCCATAACGGCGTGGTGCGGTCGTACTCCCGCGACGGGCGTCCCGTTACGGCGATGGATCTTACGGTAGACCGCGAGCGCCTGGCTGAACTGCTCGAGACAGCCCGCCTGATGGAGGGCGTCTCGGTCATCAAGGCGTGGGTCAACGAGGGGCGCCTGGCGGTTGGTGACGACATCATGTACGTGCTCGTTGGCGGCGACATACGGCCCAACGTGATCGAGGCACTCACGGCGCTCGTGAGCATGATCAAGAGCGAGGTCGTCACCGAGCGCGAGATCCGGCCGGAAGCATAAGCGGCAGTACGTCTGTCGATCATCGAGGAGGGACTCTTCTATGCATATCGTCGTACTCGGCGGTGGCCCGGGTGGTTACGCTGCTGCGTTTGAGGCGGCGCGCGCGGGAGCTCAAGTGACGCTCATCGAGCGGGAGCGACTCGGCGGTACCTGCCTCAACTGGGGATGCATTCCCACCAAGACGATCCTGCGCTCGGCACACATCGTTGCCGACACGCGTGAGGCAGCGGCATTCGGGTTGAACGCGGCCGTGGCCAGCGTTGACGTGGCCGCTCTTCGCGCTCGCAAGGAGCGCGTGGTGGACGAGCTCGTGGGCCAGGTGGAGGCCACCGCAACGCGCCTCAAAGTTCGCATCGTGCCCGGTGCCGGACGGCTGACCGGGCCCAAGACAGTGACGGTAGCGCTTGGCGGTGGTGGCGAGGAGACCATCGTGGGCGATGCGCTGATACTCGCCACGGGTTCGGCGGTCTTCAAGCTGCCCTCGATCGATCACAGCCTTGAGGGCGTGTGGACTTCCGACAATGCGGTCGCGCTCACCGAGATTCCCAAGACCATCGTCATCATCGGTGGCGGGGTCATCGGTCTGGAGTTTGCGTGCGCGTATGCGGCGTTCGGCAGCGTTGTCACCGTGGTGGAGCTTATGGAGCAGGTGCTTCCCGGGAACGACAAACGCGTGGTGAAGCAGACGCAAGCCGCGCTCGAGGAGCTCGGCGTGACGTTTCATCTCGGCGATGCTGTCGAGCGCATCGAGCGAGTCGATGGCCGCATGAGCTCCACGCTGCGCAGCGGTGTCGTGCTCGAGAGTGACATCGTGATGAGCGCGGTCGGCCGCATCCCCAACTCGGCGGGGCTCGGCTTCCCCGAGGCGGGGATCGAGATGGATCGCGCAGCGGTGAAGGTCGACCCGTACTTTCGGACCAACGTTGAGGGCGTGTACGCCATCGGCGACCTCATCGGCGGCATGATGCTCGCCCACGTGGCCGAAGAAGAGGGCGTGATCGCCGCGCGTAATGCCGTGGCCGAGCTTAAGGGCGTGGGTGCCGGGGCTCATCTCGAGAGCGTGCGGTACGACTGCATCCCCGCATGTGTCTACACGTTCCCGGAGGTCGCGGTCGTGGGCAGCGGGCGCGATGCGGCAAAGGAGCGCGGAGTCGACGTCGTGCAGGCCACAGCCAAGTTCGCGGCCAACGGCAAGGCGCTTGGCGAGGGCGAGTCCGGCGGCTTTGTGCAGGTGGTAGCCGAGAACGGCACCGGGCGCATCGTGGGATGTCAGATCGTGGGTCCGCACGCTGTCGAGACGATCCACGAGATAGCCGTGGCGATGAAGCACGACCTCACAGTGCGGCAGCTTGCCGAGACCGTGCACGCGCACCCCACCGTCTCCGAGGTCATCCGGATGGCATGCGCGGACGCGGCCGGAAAGTGCGGCTGCTGAGCGTGACCTATGAGCATGGTACCAACGCCCGGCGGCTCCCCGCATGGCTCAGGCGACCCATCGCCCACGGTGGTGACTACGCCGCGGTGGAGGGGCTGCTCGATGAGCTGCAGCTGTCCACTGTGTGCCGGGAGGCCAAGTGTCCCAACCGCGGGGAATGCTACGCCAGCGGAACCGCCACCTTCCTCATCGCGGGTGATGCCTGCACGCGCGGCTGCAGATTCTGCGCTGTGGAATCGCGGCGCCCCGAGCCACTCGACGGCGATGAGCCTGCACGCGTGGCCGAAGCGGTCGCTCGCATGGGCCTGCGTCATGCGGTGGTCACGATGGTGACCCGCGATGACCTGCCCGATGGTGCGGCAGCACACGTTGTGGCCACGGTCGAGGCGATTCGAGATGCGGCAAGCGGCGTTGCCGTTGAGGTGCTGGTGAGCGACTTCGCCGGCAACCACGATGCGGTCGGCCTGGTGGCGGGAGCGCGTCCTGATGTGTTCAACCACAACCTCGAGACCGTGCCGCGCCTGTACGCAGAGGTGCGCCCGGGCGCGAACTACAGCCGCAGTCTCGGCGTGCTGGCCTTCGCGCGCACACGCGCGCCGGGGGTGCCCACCAAGTCCGGCCTGATGCTCGGTCTCGGCGAGACGCGCGAGGAGGTCGTGGCGGTGATGCGCGACCTGCGCGAGGTCGGCTGCGAGTTACTCACCCTTGGCCAGTATCTGCGCCCGAGCGCCGCGCACCTGCCGGTGAGTGCGTTTATCACCCCGGAGGAGTTCGCCTCACTCGCCCGCGAAGGCTACCGCCTTGGTTTTGCCGGTGTGGCCAGTGCGCCGTTCGTCCGCTCTAGCTACCACGCGGCGGAACTGGTGAGCGGGTAGGCGCCACACCATGGACTACGCGTGGGGGATAGGGTGGCGGGTGCCGGGGTCGAAGCGGAGCGCCTAAGCAGGGACGTACACCGGGTCGCCGTATCGGTTGCGACCGCCGGACTTGGCCGCGTAAAGTGATCGGTCCGCGGCCGCCAGCAGCGCCTCGACCCGCCGGGGAATCGAGCCGGCCACGTCGGTGGCCACTGCGCCTCCGATGCTGACCGCGATGGGGATCGGATCACCTGTGGCGGTGTGCAACTCGAGCGCCCCCACAGCCTGGCTGATACGCTCGCTCAACGCGCGGTACTCCGCGGCGTCGGTCTCCGGCGCAATCACGGCGAATTCGTCGCCGCCGTAGCGGATAACCAGGTCAGAGGCTCGTGTGGCCTGCCGAAGCGCACGGGCGACGGCCTGGAGCACCCGGTCGCCCTCGCCGTGACCGTACGTGTCGTTGACCTCCTTGAACCGGTCGACATCGATGAGCAGTACGGCGAGCGGGTGACCGTATCGTGCCGACCACGCCGCCCACTGCGGCAGGTGGGTCTGCAGCGCACGCCGGTTGTACAGGCCGGTGAGTATGTCGTGAGTCGCGAATACCGCGAGGCGCATGTTGTCGCGCCAGGTGCGTGAGAGGGTTGTGGCGAGCAAACCCGCCAGTGAGTCGGCATGATAATGAGTGCCGATGCTGTCCACGAGCCGCTGCAGGTGCGTCTGGTACGACGCGTGTCGCCGGTCGGCCTGTGCCGGCTCGATGAGGTCGATGAGTTCGGAGAAGACCGGATCGATCATGTAGAACTCGAGGCGTGCCGCGAGCGCGAGCATGCCGTCCTCATCGAGCCGTTCAAGATGCCCGGTGTCGATCATGGAGAGCTCCGTATCGAGCGCATGGAGGCGCGCGATGAGGGCGTCGGTGTCGTTCACCAGGTCGGGCAGCAGGCCCTGCGACCAGGCATCGAGCAGGCCTTCCCACCACCCCGTGTGCTGCGCCTCGTCTCGCTGCAGCCGGGCGAACGTTGCTGAGAGCTCGGGGTCCGTGCAAACATCGGCAAGTTGTCCGTAGAGGTGCTCCGCATGCCGGTCCATCTTGATGCACAGATCGAGTATCTCGCGCACGTGTGCGTTCCTTCCGTCGCCTACACGTAAGTAGGTTCCCCAGACTGCTACCATGACCACATGGTATGGGAACCCCGCACATACCGCCGAGGGGCGGACGCCTGCGGCCTCGTGTCCTTCGAGGTGGTGCACGGCGAGACTGACCTGCAGGTGAGCGCGGTGCGCGACCTGTCCTCCGAGGCCGCATCGGTGCTCGCTACCGTGCGGCTGGAACTCGAGATGTACATCGGTGCCCACCCGCGCTTTGCCGAGAGCTTCGTGCCGGTTCCTGTCGATCGCGGAGCCCCGGAGATCGTGCGCCTGATGGCATCCGCGGGCGCCGCCGCCGGTGTGGGGCCGATGGCATCGGTAGCAGGTGCGGTGGCAGAGCACGTGGCCCGCGCGCTTGTCGCATACTCGGCTGACCTGATCGTGGAGAACGGTGGCGACCTGTACGTGATGGGCTCGACCCCGCGCCGCGTGCTGCTTCTGGCGGGAGACTCACCGCTCTCGGGCCGAGTGACGATCGCGCTCGGGCGCACCGATCTGCCCTGTGCGGTCTGCACATCCTCGGGTACGGTGGGGCACAGCGTGAGTCTCGGCGCGGCCCAGGCGGTGACCGTTCTCGCCGGGAGTGGTGCCGTGGCCGATGCCGCCGCCACTGCGGCCGGCAATCTGGTGCACTGCCCGGAGGACATAGCGCGCGCGCTCGCCAGAGCCATGGCCGTGCCGGGTGTCACCGGCGCCGTGGTTGTATGCGCTGACCAGATGGGGGCGATCGGAGAGGTATCGCTTGCGCCCGCTGACGGGTAGGTGTGGACGCGACGCCTCCCACGGTTCGCGGAAGTGCCGGCACTTGGGGCTATTGTGAGGCTTTGCGGGGATAATGCATCATCCGGGCGTAGGGCCCTCGAGATGAAGGGGTGTGCATGGACAGCATCGATGAACTCGACATGTTCGAGGCCGAGCGACGGCTCGCGCTGTACAACGAATACCGGGACGCCGCGCGCGTTTTCACGTACTACATCGAGACCGAGTTGCGTGCGTATCTCGCCAACGGCGTGGACGTACAGCCCGTGGCGGGTGCCGGTGGCATCTACTTCAAAGTGACGCTCACCGACGTGTGGATCTACGAGGCCGAGCGCATAAACCGTTTCGTGCCCGAGACCGTGATCTACTCGGTCAATGACGTGCACGTGCAGACGCTGAAGGGCGAGGAGTAGCACCGCATGGCTGATGAGCACGCAGCGTGCGTCGGGTCCGGATCCTCCGCAACGCCTGTTCCCGGGGCACCCGCAACGCGCGAGGATGCCGCTGACCGCGCAGCCAAGCTCGGCGCCGAACTCCGCCACTACAGCTGGCGCTACTACGCGCTCGATGCGCCCGAGATATCCGACGCCGCATACGACGCGCTCCTGCGGGAACTCCAGGCGATCGAGACGGCGTACCCGGAGCTCGTGGTCGCCGACTCGCCCACGCAGCGCATCGGTGCGCCGCCGCTCGAGACGTTCGCGGCCGTTACCCACGCGCAGCGGATGTACTCTCTCGACAACGCCATGGACATCGCGGAGCTCGACGCGTGGCTCGAGCGGATCGAGCGCGAGGCCGCCGGTCGCGACTCTGGCTACCTCTGCGAGCTCAAGATCGATGGCAGCTCGCTCGCCCTCACGTACGGGGACGGAGTGCTGGTGCGCGCCGCCACCCGCGGTGACGGCATCACCGGCGAGAACGTGACCGCCAACGTGCGGACTATAAAGAGCGTCCCACTGCGGCTCGAGTCGGGAGTGTCGCCGTGGAGTGGAGAGGTGCGCGGCGAGGTGTACATGCCCAAGGCGAGCTTCGAGCGCCTGAACGCCGAGCAGGACGAGGCCGGGCTGCCGCCGTACGCCAACCCCCGCAACGCGGCCGCCGGCGCGGTTCGGCAGAAAGATCCCGCGGTGACCGCGTCGCGCGATCTTGCCACCTTCATGTACCAGGTTGTAGAGCCGCGTGCACTCGGTCTCGGCGGACAGCGCGAGGCGCTCGCGTGGCTTTCCCGCGCCGGCTTCCGGGTGAACCCGGACGTTGCGCACTGCACGTCGCCTGAGGAGGTGCGTGCCTTCTGCGAGCGGGCGGTGCGGCACCGCGGGGATCTTCCGTACGAGATCGACGGCGTGGTGGTTAAAGTCGACTCCTTCGCGCTCCAAGACGAGCTCGGCTTCACGAGCAAGGCGCCGCGATGGGCGATCGCGTTCAAGTTTCCGCCCGAAGAGAAGACGACCGTGCTGCGCGAGATCCGCGTTCAGGTGGGCCGGACCGGCGCGCTCACGCCGGTGGCCGAGTTCGATCCGGTCCTGGTTGCGGGATCCACCATCGCCCGGGCGACACTCCACAACGAGGACGAGATCTGCCGCAAAGGCGTGCGTCTGGGCGACACGATCGTGGTGCGCAAGGCCGGGGACGTGATTCCCGAGGTGGTGGGGCCGGTCGAGCGACTTCGGACCGGCAGCGAGCGCGAATGGCGCATGCCCGCCGAGTGCCCGAGCTGCGGGAGCGCGGTGTGGCGTGAAGAGGGCGAAGTGGTGCCGCGGTGCACCAACGCCGGCTGTCCGGCGCAGCGCCTCGAGCGCCTCGGTCACTGGGCATCGCGCGGAGCGCTGGATATCGAAGGCATGGGCGTCGAGATAGTCACGAGGCTTGTGGAGGCGGGGCTGCTCCATGATGTCGCGGACTTCTACACGCTCACCTTCGAGCAGCTCTCCACACTTGATCTCGGGCGCTTGAAGAAGGACGGCACACCGGTGCTGCTTGGCGAGATCATGGCGGCCAAGCTGATGGCGAGCATCGAGGCGAGCAAGGCTCGCTCGCTGGCGCGGCTCCTCTTCGGCCTCGGCATCCGTCATGTGGGTTCAACGGTGGCCGAGGCGCTTGCCGGCGCGTTCGGCTCGCTTCACGCGCTGCTCGCCGCGTCCACCGAGGAGTTGGCGCGCGTAGAGCAGGTGGGGCCGAAGATCGCCGAGTCGGTGCGCGCGTTTGCCGAGAATCCGGAGAACATCGCGATCGCGCAGCGGCTGAAGGCGTACGGCCTTACGACCGCCGAAGAGCCGCGGGAGCCGGAGCGCGAGCAGACGCTCGCCGGCACCACGTGGGTGCTCACCGGGGCGCTCGAGCGCTACACCCGCGATGAGGCCGCCGCCGCCCTCAAGGCGCTCGGTGCAAAGGTCAGCGGCAGCGTGAGTAAGAAGACGTCGTACGTGGTGGTGGGCGCCGATCCCGGCAGCAAGTACACCGCCGCGCTTGAACTCGGTGTACGTGTACTCACGGAAGACGAACTCGCTGCCACGCTTGACGATGGCAGGGTGCCCGGGTCATGAAGCAGGGTCCCCCGCTCAACCTCGCTCCGCGCTCATGTGACCGGTGCGGCACCTGCCTCGGCGTGTGCCCTCACGACGCGCTCAAGGTCGGCCGCACCTACCTCAAGGTCGACTGGACCCGGTGTGACGCGTGCGGAGCGTGCGCGCGCGTCTGCGCGCGGCGCGCCATCGTGATGCGCGGCGCGGGCGTTGGCCGCAAGAGCACAGGCGGGCGAGGCACGGGGGAGGTGGCGGCTCACGCTCGACCGGTGGCACGCCGTGCGAGCGACACGCCGCGGGCCAGGAGCGCCACGGCCAAGACCGCGTCGGGTGCCGCCGACTCTCGCCACGATAGCGCAGGTCGCTCCGTACTGCAGCGCCTGCGCGCGGCGACACCAACGGAGACGACGACAGCAGTCTTCAAGGGCGGCAAGCGGGGAGGGTTCCAGTGGACGCTTCTGGAGGCGGCGGCGATGCTGTCCGTCACGTTCTCCGCATTCATCCTGAAGGAGACCGCCACGCTGTTGCCTGCGTTCAGCGCCCTGCCGCCGGAGCTCGAATCGCCGGTGCGCGTTGGCATCCTGGCTCTCTACTACGTGCTCCAGGTGGCGGTGCTGGTGTGGCTGGTCCGCCGTCGCGGTGGTAGTCCGGCCGCTGCGGTAGGACTCTCGTCACGCGACGGCGGTCTGCGCCACGTGTTCACCTCGGCCATGCTCGTGGTGGCGGGTCTGGTGGTCACCCGGCTGATCGCCTCCCTCTATGCATTCATCACGCGTGAGTTCGGTCTCATGCCCACGCTCACCGTCGACCTGCCCACGCTTTTTGGTGCCGACACGTCCGGGTTCGTGTTTGCCGTCCTCATGGTCGTGGTGGTGGGGCCGGTCGTGGAGGAGGCGGTGTTCAGAGCGGCGCTCCTGGAGGGACTGGCCGCCCGGCTCGGCCCGTGGCCGGCGATCCTGGTGCAAGCCGCCTTGTTCGCGGCGTTCCACCGGAGCCTGTGGTTGCTCTTCCCGACGTTCGTGCTCGGCGTCGCCCTCGGTTGGCTTGCGCACCAGCGCGAGAGCCTGTGGCCGCCCATCCTCCTGCACGGGCTGTACAACGCGATAACCGTTGCCGCCGCGTTTCTCGTGGCGGGAGCCTGAGCGGACCCGCGCCCATCCGTGCTCGGGTATGATGTAACGCGTCCCGTATCGCCCCTGGCCAGGAGGCCCCACGCATGGCAATCACCGAGTCGGACGTGCGTCACGTCGCGATGCTCGCGCGTCTTGCCCTTTCTGACGAGCAGGTCATCACTCTCACCGCCGAGCTCGGGTCGGTGCTGGGTCACATCGACGAGCTTCAGCAGCTCGATCTTGAGGGCGTCCAGCCCACCGCGCATCCGCTTGAGATGACCAACAGCACCCGTCCGGACGTTGTCGTGCCCGGCCTTTCGCAGGAGCTCGCGCTCAAGAATGCACCCGACTCCGATGGCAGCGCGTTTCTGATCCCCACCATCACCGGCGGAGGGGATGCGTCGTGACCGCGCTTGATCTCTCAGCGCTTTCGGCTCGTGATGTTCGCGACGGCGTCGCACGCGGCAGCTTCTCTGCCCGTGAGGCGGCCGAGGGCGCGTACGCGCGCATCGAAGCGCTCGAGGATGACGTTCACGCGTTCCTGCAGCTCACGCCCGAGCTCGCGTTTCAGGCGGCCGACGCCGTGGACGCGGCGCGCGCAGCAGGCGAGGAGCTGCCCCCGCTCGCGGGCGTGCCCGCCGGCATCAAAGACAACATGAACCTCATCGGCACGCGCACAACCGCGGGGAGCCGCATCCTCGGCACCTACGAGAGCGTCTACGACTGCACCGCGGTCCGTCGGCTGCTCGACTCAGGCGCGCTTCCCATCGGCAAGTGCAACCTCGATGAGTTCGCGTTCGGCTCGTCCACCGAGAACTCGGCCTACGGTCCTACGCGTAATCCCTGGGACCTCGAGCGCGTGCCCGGCGGTTCGTCGGGAGGCAGCGCCGCGTGCGTGGCCGCGGGCATGGTGTGCATCTCCCTCGGCAGTGACACGGGCGGTTCGATCCGCCAGCCCGGCGCGCTCACCGGCACCGTGGGCCTCAAGCCCACCTACGGTCGCGTTAGCCGCTACGGCTGTGTGGCCTTCGGCTCCTCGCTGGATCAGATCGGCCCCTTTGGTCGTAGTGTGGATGACGTTGCACTCACGCTCGAAGCTATAGCGGGCGCCGATCGCTACGACGCAACCTCCTCACTCGAGCCTGTTGCCCGCTACGCCGATGCTCTCGGCCAGGGCGCGCAGGGCCTCCGGGTGGGAATCGTGCAGGACATGCTCGCGCTCGAGGGCTGTGCGCCCGAGGTGCGCGCATCGGTGGACATGGCTGCCGAGACGTTCGCGGCGCTCGGTGCCGAGGTGGGGAGCGTGGACCTGCCAAGCGCGGCGCACGGACTGGCCGCCTACTACATCATCGGCCCCGCGGAGGCCTCGTCAAACCTCGCGCGCTTTGACGGCATCCGGTACGGGCATCGTGTGGCAGATCCCGAGGACGTGCTCGACCTCTACATGAGGTCTAGGGCTGAGGGCTTTGGTCCTGAGTCGATACGCCGCATCATGCTCGGTACCTACGTCCTCTCAGCGGGCTACTACGACGCGTACTACGGGCAGGCGCAGAAGGCCCGCACGCGCATCATCGAGGACTTCAAGGCGGCGTTCGAGCACTACGACGTGCTGATCACACCCACCACGCCCGAGGTCGCGTTCCGCTTTGGCGAGAAGGTGAACGACCCCTACACGATGTATCTGAACGACATCTACACCATCCCGGTGAACCTCGCCGGCAACTGCGCCGTGAGCGTTCCGTCGGGCCTGGATCCGGCGAGCGGCATGCCGCTGGCCATCCAGCTCATCGGCAACTACTTCGCCGAGTCAACGCTGCTGCGGGCCGCCGCCGCGTTTGAGGAAGCAACCGCCTTTGAGCCGGTGCCGCCTCTCGTTCGTTCTCTATCTGGCTCGAAGGGCGGTGAGTAGCGTGGCACGCGATCGCCTCTTCGACGTACTCGAGCGCTACGAAGCCGTCATCGGCCTTGAGATCCACACCGAGATCACGGCGTCGAACACCAAGATGTTCTGCGGGTGCCCGGTGGCGTTCGGCGGTGAGCCGAACACGCGTGTGTGTCCGGTGTGCCTCGGTCTGCCCGGCGCGCTGCCGGTGCCCAACGAGGCCGCCATCGAGTGGACGCTGCTGGCCGGTCTTGCCACCGAGTGCGATATCGCGCTCTGGAGCCAGTTCCATCGCAAGCAGTACTTCTATCCCGATATGCCCAAGGACTACCAGATCTCGCAGTATGACCTGCCCTTCTGCAGCAGTGGCGTGCTCGAGGTGGAGGTCGACGGCGAGGGTGTCGCCGAGCGGCACGACATCATCGGCGGTGACGGAGCGCCGGAGCGTGCCGGCCTTGAGAGCGGCCCGGAGCAGTTCGCCTTTGACGGCTCGGCCACCTCGGTGGCGCTGCGCGACGACGACGGATACCGCACGCGCATCGGCATCACGCGGATCCACCTCGAGGAGGATACGGGCAAGATGATCCACGTGGGGGGCGCGGAGGGCCGCATCGCCGGCGCCACGCACTCGCTCGTGGACTTCAACCGCGCGGGCACCCCGCTCATGGAGCTCGTGAGCGAGCCGGACATCCGCACTCCCGAAGAGGCGCGCCGCTTTGCGCAGAAGCTCCGCAGCATCTGGCTCGCGCTCGGCGTGAGCGACTGCAGCATGGAGGAGGGCTCGATGCGCGTGGACGCCAACGTGTCCGTCCGCCTGCGCGGGGAGACCGAGCTCGGCACCAAGAGCGAGGTCAAGAACATGAACTCGTTCAAGGCGTTGCACGACGCCGTTGCTTACGAGATCGTGCGGCAGGCCGACGTGCTCGACGCCGGTAGCCGCGTGGTGCAGGAGACGCGTCACTGGGACGTGGCCGCACGTCGCACGAGCGCGCTGCGCAGTAAGGAAGAGGCGCACGACTACCGCTACTTCCCGGAACCGGACATGGTGCCGTTCAGGTTCGATCCCGAGTGGATCGAAGTGCTCGCATCGCGCCTGCCCGAGCTGCCGGACGCACGCCGCACCCGCTACATGGCCGAGTTCGGACTGCCCAAACACGACGCGTCGGTGCTCTCGGCCGATTTCGCGCTCGGCTGCTTCCTCGAGGAGGCGACCTCACTCGCCGGCCCCGACCGTGCCAGGCAGGTGGCCAACTGGATGCTCGGCGACGTTGCGGCGCTGCTCAACGCCGAGTCGATCGAGATCACCGGATCCCGGGTCACGCCGGCTATGATCGCGGAGCTGGTGGGGCTGGTCGAGAGCGGCACTATCTCGAGCAAGCAGGCCAAAGAGGTGTTCGCCGAGGCTGCCGCCAGCGGCGATGCGCCGGGTGCGGTGGTGGCAGCCCGCGGCATGCAGCAGGTCTCGGACACCTCGGCCATTGAGGCAGTGGTCCGCGGCGTGCTCGAAGCCAACCCCGATCAGGTTGCGAGCTATCGTGGAGGCAAGACGGGACTCATGGGCCACTTCGTTGGCCAGGTGATGCGCGAGATGCGCGGCCAGGGCAATCCGAAGATCGTGAACGAGGTCTTGCGGAGGATGCTCGACCAATAAGCGTGGCGCCCGCCGCTTTCGGGTATGGACGAAGGTGGCCGGTAGCGTACGCCGTCCCTCCGGCCCGAAATCAGGGGAAGACGGCAGGTTGGGGAGGGATGCACCATGGGTGTGTCTCGCACGCGGTCGCGGTTTCTGATCTCGCTCGTGCTGGCGGTGGTGCTTGCGCTTGCCTGGGTGCCGATGGCAGCCGCCGGACCGAAGGCCAGCGGCAGGGAGGTGCGCCTCCAGCTGCTCGCGATCAATGACTTCCACGGGCAGCTCGAGCCCTATTCGACCTCGCTCGGTGGAGCGGCACTGCTCGGCGGTTATCTCAACATGCGCGAAGCGGATGCCAAGCTCACCAATGCGGACACGTGGCGGCTCGGCGTAGGCGACCTCGTGGGAGCGTCGCCTCCGTCATCGGCGCTGCTGCAAGACGAGCCGACGATCGACGCGCTCGATCGCATGGGCTTCATGTACTCCACGGTGGGCAACCACGAGTTTGACGAGGGCATCGCCGAGTTGCTCCGCCTCCAGTACGGCGGCTTCAGCGCTGTGACTGGTCACCTGGAGCCCGCGCATATGCAGTACCTGGCGGCCAATGTAGTGAATGAAGCCACCGGCGAACCGGTACTGCCGCCGTATGCTATCGAGTATGTGCGCGGGATACCCGTGGGCATCATCGGTGCGGTGTACGAGGGCACGCCGAGCATCGTCACCGCTTCCGGTGTAGCGGGCCTCGAGTTCCTCGATGAGGCCGAGTCGATCAACGCCTGCGTGGCCGAGCTTAAGGCCGCAGGCGTGGAAACGATCATCGTTCTGCTGCACAACGGCGGCTCGGGCACGACGTCAGGCGGGCCCATCACCGGCGATATCGTGCCGGTGGTCAGCGCACTGGACGATGAGGTCGATGTGGTGCTCTCGGCACACAGCCATCAGCGCTACTGGGGCATGATCGATGGCAAGCTTGTCACCCAGGCACACAGCGCCGGGCGCGCGTTTGCCGACGTGGACCTGGTGCTCGACCGTGCTACTGGCGATGTCATCTCGGCGAGAGCCGAGATCGTGCCCGTAGCTTCCGGCGCGGGCGTTGAGCCCGACTCCAAGGTCGCGAAGATCGTCGCGGCGGCGGCCGCCAGGGTGGCCCCGATCGTGAGCGTTGTCATCGGCACCGCGGCCGACGACATCACCCGGACCCAGAACGCAGCGGGTGAATCCGAGCTCGGCAGCCTTGTGGCCGATGCGCAGCGTTGGAAGATGGGCACCCAGATCGCGATGCTCAACCCGGGTGGGATCAGGGCCGACATCGCGGCCGGTGAGCTCACCTGGGGCGACCTCTTCACGGTCCAGCCGTTCTCGAACTATCTGGTCACGATGAAGCTGACCGGCGCACAGATCGATGAGATCCTCGAGCGCCAGTGGCTGGGCCAGGGAAGCACCATCAAGATGATGGAGATCTCCGGCATGAGTTACACGTGGAGCGCCTCGGCACCGGTGGGCGGGAAGGTCGACGCGTCCAGCATCATGGTGGGTGGTGTGCCGATCGACCTGGCCGCCACGTACACCGTCACCACAAACAGCTTCCTTGCTGATGGCGGCGACAACTTCATCACCTTCAGACTGGCCACCGAAAAGATGGTGTGGGGTGTGGACCTAGATGCGCTGGTGGAGTACGTAGGGCAGCTGCCGCAGCCCATCAGCGGCGTGATCTACGGACGCGCGAACGTGATTCCATAACTGGTCGTATTCGGGGCCTGAGTGGCCGCACCCAGCCGGGCGGCGACCACTCAGGCGCCCCGAATGCCGCGCCGCCTACGTGGTGGTGTCCGTATCCTCGGGATACACGTACTCCCACTCGTAGAGCAGCCATCCCTCATCGGTCTTCTCGTAGGTGACGCTCACGTACGGGATCGCGGTGTCGTAGATGAACACCGGCCAGACGGAAATGTCGACATCGACGTAACCCTCGCCAGAGTCGGATTCGTTTCGATCGATCACCACGGCATCAGGCCAGTCATCGCCGAGGGTCTGCCACAGGGCGATGTCGTCCTCGGTGGCGAGCACGAAGCCCGCGTCGCCCCACTTCGGCTCGTACTCGAGTACCCGGGAGCCGCCATCGATCTGAGTGGTCAGGTCGCCATCCTTTGCGTCGTAGTCGATGTCGAGGGCGGCCATCTCGGTACCCTCGATGAGGAGCTCGACGACGCCTGAGATATCGTCACTCGCCGGGTGGCTGGCGCGAACGTAGAACCAGTCGGGATAGTACCAGCTATCCGCCTCGTCGTAGCCTCCCTGCCACCACACGGACTCGACATAGGTGAACTCGGGAGCGACGATGCTCATCCCCTCAAGGATGAGGGACTCCTTCTCGACCGGCGCAGGGAGAAGGACCTCGGCGGCTACCACAGGGTCCCACTCGAGCCACTCCTGCAGACGGACGTCTGTCGCCTCGTCCTCGAGCGCCTCTTCAACGAAGTCGCCGCCCTCCGTGGTGGTCGTATCGGCGCTGAACAGCAGGAAAGCGCCACCCACGCCTGCACAACAACACAGAGCGAGGACCGCAACGATCACGGCGATGATGATGACGGTCTTCTTCTTGCCGGAGCCTGCAGGCTGGTCTTGTCCGAAGGGCTGGCCTTGTCCCGTGGGCGCTCCGTAGGGGTCGGTGCCGTAGGCATCGGCGGGGGGCGCCGGAGCGTAGCCGGGGGGCGGGGCGTACACCGGGTGCTGGTCGCTCATGGGAGATCTCCTGCCTCGGGTGCTTGTCAGGAGTATACGGTGCTGCGGGCGCTGTGTGCAGTGGCTCTTTGCACGGGCCGCCGGCGGAGTATCGGGCGTGGGCCGGATCGGCGGCGGGTGCCGGGCGTACGCAGCTCCGAGACAAGCGCTCCGGCGTCGATCCGACCGCTCGGCGGCGACGGTCGGAGCCACCGAGGAGGGAAACGCCCCGCGGCGTGGTCAGGAGCCCCGTCTGGTCGCATCAACATACCGTTAAGCGGCGAGTAGTGACCGTTAGGAGACAAATAGGCACCGTTGGGCGGCTAGAATAACATTCTTCGGAATTGCTATTGCATGGTGCTGTTGGACGGTCTAGAGTCGGTCTTGTCCCGAGAGGTCGAACCGGGCGAACCGCGAAAGACGCAGCGTACCAGTAGCTGCCGGCGGGGGTTGCGAAGTGAAGGCTCTGCGAAAGCTGGCTGGAGGTTCGTAGTCTTCAAAGGTGTGAAACGGGAAGTTGCAGATTAGCGGATCTCGCAGGCGAGGTTTCTCGGGACACCTGTATTCTCAGGAGGCTCCGGTCGATAGTGCGTCCGTGGAGCACCCCGTGTGAGACCTCGGCTTGCCCGCTCGCTCAGTCTTGGCCCATGCCGGGAATGAGCGAGCGCATCTGGCCCTCGCCGACCCTCTTGAGAACCTGCGCGCGAGCCAGCGGGTCCAGCGTTTCGAGTTCCTCCTGGATCGCGCTCTCGGTGCGCCGGATGTGGTTGGAGCGCACATCGAGAACCACATCGGAGAGCATATACAATCCGCCGCTGATGATCGCCCCGGGTATCGCCCAGGCGAGAAAGCCCCGACGCCGCTGCAGTACGGTCAACAGTCCGGCGAACAGCCCCAGCCCGACGAGCGCCGCGCCAGCGCTGACCTCGACCCGTGACTCTTCAAGAATCGACTCACGCCACTTCTCGACGATATCCATTGCACTGTCCTTTCATCGGTCCCTTATCGGCTATGTTCCCGAAGCGGGAGTGGTGTGGCGCTCCGCAACCGGATCGATGAAAAGCGGTGCGGCGGGCGGCCGCGCGAGCAGGAACCGGGCAACGTCGGCCAGCAGCCGCGCTGCGCTACACTTTCCAACGTAGGCTCCACGTCCTACACCGTCCACAAGACCGGAGGCCGCGCCATGCCTGAGTACCCCCATGCCGATGCGCCACTGGCGTGTCGTATGGAAGCGGCGTGCGCGGCCGACCTTGCCGCGTACGCGACATCCGCGCGAGCGAGTGGTGTCTATCCCGGTGCCACATCCCTCAGGGTCGGCGGCGGCGTGGCAGTGTGGTACTCGCCCGACAACGTCGTCAACGGCGCTTTCGGCCTTGGCATGGAGCGCGAGGTGGACCGAGAGGAGATTGCGGCGCTCATTGCCTTTTACGCCGGGCACGATGCGCCCGCTCGCGTGGATGTGTGTCCGCACGCCGATCGTTCACTCATGCGCTGGCTCGCCGAGGCGGGCTTTGTCGCCACCGACTTCGAGATGGTGCTCTACCAACCGCTCCCCTCAATCGGTCCGGAGGCGCCCGCTTCGGGAGTGGAGGTCCGCACTGTCGATTCACCTCAGGATCGCGCGCTGTGGGCTGACCTGGAGGCGCGAGGCTTCACAGGCGATGAGCCGACCGATGCTCACCGCACACTCGCACGGGCCATATCGTTGCGGAACGACGTGACGCACTTCATCGGCTATCTGAACGGGAGGCCGGCGGGTACAGGAATGCTGGCGATGACGGACGGTCTAGCCATGTTCAACGGCGACTCGACGTTGCCCGCTGCACGCAACCACGGGGTGCAGAGCGCAATCCTTGCCGAGCGGCTGCGGTGCGCGTCAGCGGCGGGGTGCGACCTCGGCATGATCGAGGCGACTGCCGGTGGGACGTCGCACCGCAACCAGGAGCGTGCCGGATTTCGGGCAGCGTACACGCGCGTGACCCTTGAGCTGCCGCGCGCGTGACCGGCGAGCTGCACTATACTGACCAGCATCAGTCTGCTTCGATCTTGGGGAGGGCGCGCCGAATGTCCGAGAGTCCCACTGTCGCGTTGATTGGAACCGGCGTCATGGGGGCGGCGATGGCCGGGCACCTGCTCGAGGCAGGGTTCCCTCTCGTGGTGTTCAACCGGACCCGGGCCAAAGCCGGGGGTCTCATCGCGCGAGGCGCCACCTGGGCGAAGACGCCCGGCGAGGCGAGTGCACGCGCTGCCATCACGATCACCATGGTGGGCTATCCGGCCGACGTGGAAGAGGTCTACCTCGGCGAGGGTGGGATCATCGAGCGGGCGCGGCCCGGGTCGCTGCTCATCGACATGACGACCTCGACTCCCACACTTGCGGCTCGCATTGGGGCGACCGCGGCCGACCGCGGACTTGACGCGCTCGACGCTCCGGTCTCTGGCGGCGACGTGGGGGCACGCAACGCAACACTCACGATCATGGCCGGCGGCACCGCTGCCGCCTACGAGCGCGCGCTGCCGCTGTTCGAGGTGATGGGCAAGACATTCAGCCATATGGGCGATGCCGGCGCCGGTCAGCACACGAAGATGGCCAACCAGATCGGGATCGCTGGCACGATGCTCGGCCTGATCGAGGCGCTCCAGTACGCGAAGGCCGCCGGGCTCGATCTTGAGCGCACGCATTCCGCACTTTCAGGTGGCGGCGCCAACTCGTGGTCGTGGGGCGCATACGGTCCGCGCATCCTCGGCGGCGACTTTGCCCCCGGATTCTTCGTGAAGCACTTTGTGAAGGACCTGCGGATCGCGCTCGATGAATCGCGTGAAATGGGACTCACCCTGCCCGGTCTCGAGTTGGCCGAGCGGCTCTACTCCCGGCTGCAGGATGTCGATGGTGCGGAGCTTGGCACGCAAGCTCTGTGGCTGCTCTACGAGCGGGGCGAGCAGGTCTAGGCCAGACGCCGTGCCCACACGGGGCCGGCGTCTCACTAGTGGATAGTCACGGTCGGATGTGCGGGCTTCCGCCCGCCGGGCAAGGGGGACGGTATGGCTGACAGCGTGGGTGCCGGAGTGGCAACAAGGCTCGGCGAGTTCGTAACGGCGCACGCCCAGACGGACACGGGCGGAACGTGGCAACTCGAGAGCAAGAAGATGCTCGAGATCCACCTCGGCGGCAACACGGTGTACACCAAACTCGGTGCGATGATCGCCTACTACGGGAACCTCGCGTTCGCGCGGGCCGGAGCGGGGGGCGCGGGCAAGTTCCTCAAGACGATGGCAACCGGCGAGCGCGCTGCCACGACCAAGGTCACCGGGTCGGGCATCCTGTACTGCGCCGATCAGGGCAAGGAGATCTCGATCCTGTACCTGGACAACGAGTCGATCTTCGTCAACGGGAGCGACTGCCTGGCGTACTCGGAGTCGCTTGCATGGGACATCGTGTTCACGGGAGGCGCGAGCATGATGGCCGGCGGCCTGTTCAGCCTCAAACTCACGGGCACGGGCTACGTGGCCATCACTACCAACGGCAGGCCGCTCGTGCTCGGCGTGGCGCCCGGACAGCCGCTGTTCACGGACCCGAATGCCACGGTGGCATGGTCCGACGGCCTGCAGACCACGGTCAAGGCCGACGTCAACCTGAAGACACTCATCGGCAGGGCGAGCGGCGAGACGTTCCAGATGCGCTTCGACGGCCAGGGCTTCGTTGTGATGCAGCCGTACGAAGAGGGCATCGCGGCAAGCGGCGGCGCCGCGTGAGCGGCGTCCCGACCGAAGGAAAGCGCGCGGTCATCGAGATCGTGGAGATCCAGGGCACCGGTGTCTGCACCGTGCGACACATGGTGGGTGATGTCTGGGAGGTGGACTCGGCACTGGTTCCCACTGGCATCTGCGGCTGGGCCTACGCAGCGATGCTACCGTTTCTGCAGCCGCTCCGTTTCGGGGGTTCCTTCCCCTGGGAAGAGAGTGGCGAGGCACTGGTCTGCTGTCCCGACCCCCATAACCCCGTGGTGTTCCGACTGCGAGTAGCGGAGTAGAGGCCGCGCGAGGGAGACCTGAGCGGAGCCTCCGCAGGCGGAAACGCAGAAGGGCCGCCCCGGACGGGACGGCCCTTCGTGCGCGAGAGGCAGGATGCGGTTACCGCACGCTTACCGCTGTCGCCACTTCCGTGCCATCAACAAAATACGGCTGGTCGGGGGAGTTGATCTTGTTCATCATGTCGAACTCGAAGACGCCGGCGTCTCCACGGTCCGCGTGGATGGCCACGAACACGGTGTCGGTGAGCGCGAGAGGCTCGAGGTCCACCACCACGTCGGTGTTCTCACCTGCGGGGATCTGAAGTAGACCCACGCGCGAGCCCGGAGCACCGTCATCGTCAAGGTGCACCACGACCCAGGCACCGGCAGGTGCCAGAGCACGATCGATGGTGAGCGTGCCGCCCGAAACGACCTGGTCGGAGACCTCGATCTCGGCGGTGCCAGCGTTGGTGCTCACACCGAACTCACGGACCGTCACCACGAGCGCGAGTTCCTTCTCATCCACGAAGTACGGACGGTCTGGGCTCATCTTCGGGGCCATCATGTCGAAGTCGAACTCGTTCTTGGTCCCGCGATCGGCGTGGACGGCCACGATCACGTTGGCCGTGGTCACGTCCTCGAGTGCAACCTTCACATCGGTCGACTCGCCCTTGTCGATGTGGGTCAGACCCACGCGCACGCCGGGCTTGCCGTTGTCGTCGGCGTGGACGACTATCCAAGCTTCGCCGGGGGCGAGAACGCGGTCGACCACGAGTTCATCGGTGTCGAGCTGGTCGGGCGAGATCTCAAGCTGCGCGTTGCCAGCCGCCGCGACGTAGCCCCACACATCGGGGTCGTCGCTCAGCTCGGCCTCGGCCGGGCTCGTGCAACCGGCGAGCGCAAGACTGCCGGCAACGAGAGCCGCAAGTGCGGCGCGGGTGAGTGTGAGTTTCATGGTGTTCGTTCCTCTCGGATGTACGGAGCGCGCATCTGGCGCGTCCCGGGACGGGTGAAGCGGTCGGATCAGGCTGACTTAGCCATGCTGGGTCGGAAACGCTTGAGCATGAGCGAGCTCGTCACAACGCTGACGCTCGAGAGCGCCATGGCCGCACCGGCGAGCTCAGGCTTGAGCAGGCCGAGTGCAGCGATCGGGATACCGAGCGAGTTGTAGCCGAGCGCCCAGAAGAAGTTCTGGTGGATCTTCCGTATCGTGGCGCGGGAGAGCTCGATGGCGGTGACCACATCGCGCAGGTCGTTCTTGATAAGCACGATGCCGCCGGTCTCCATGGCGATGTCGGTACCGGCGCCCATGGCGATGCCCACGTCGGACTGCGCGAGCGCCGGCGTGTCGTTGATGCCGTCGCCGACCATGGCGACCACAAGTCCGCGCGCCTGGAGCTTGGCGACCTCTTCGGCCTTGTGCTCGGGGAGCACTTCGGCGAGCACGTGATCGGCGGGGATGCCGACCTGCGATGCGATCGCCTCCGCGGTACGGCGGTTGTCGCCGGTGATCATGAAGACCTCGACACCGATCTTTCTCAGGCGTGCGACCGCTTCGGCGGAGTTCTCTTTGAGCGTGTCGGCCACGGCGATGATGCCGGCGAGCTTGGCGCGGCTCACACCCACGAGCATGACAGTCTTGCCCTCGCCCTCGAGAGCCGAGATGCGCTCCTCGAAGCGGGTGATGTCGATACCCTCGGCGGCCATGAGGCGGCGGTTGCCGAACGCCACGCGCGTTCCGTCGACGGTGCCTTCCACGCCATGGCCCGGCACGGCTGAGAAGCCTTCTACGGATGGTAGATGCATGCTCTTGCTCTTGGCGTGGGCGATGATCGCCTCGGCCAGCGGATGTTCGCTCTTGCGCTCGAGCGCAGCCGCGAGCATGAAGACCCGCTCCGTGTCGTGCCCCTCGGCGAGCTCGATGTCGGTCACCACGGGCTTGCCATGGGTGAGCGTGCCGGTCTTGTCAAAGACGATGGCCTTGATCTTGTACGCGGTCTCGAGCGCTTCGCCGCTCTTGATGAGGATGCCGTTCTCGGCACCTTTGCCGGTGCCGACCATGATGGCGGTCGGGGTGGCCAGGCCGAGCGCGCACGGGCAGGCGATGACCACGACCGCGGTGCCGGCGAGAAGCGCCTTGATGAACGGTGTTGCGGCCATGTAGAAGGACGGATCAACAAACTGCGGCACCACGAGCAGCCACACCAGGAAGGTGATGACCGCGAGCGCCACGACCACAGGCACGAATACCGCGCTTATGCGGTCCGCGAAGCGCTGCACCGGAGCCTTCGAGCCCTGGGCGTCCTCCACGAGCTTCACGATCTGGGCGAGCGCCGTGTCGGCGCCGACTTTGGTGGCCCGGAAGTGGAAGCTACCGAGCTTGTTAAGCGTAGCGCCGATCACGGTGTCCCCGGGCTGCTTCTCCACGGGGATGGACTCACCGGTGAGCATGGACTCATCCACCGCCGAGGAGCCCTCGAGCACGATGCCGTCTACCGGCACTTTGTCACCGGGGCGCACCACGATCGTGTCGCCCACGATGACCTGTTCCACCGGGATATCGATCTCTTCGCCGCCCCGAATCACGCGCGCGGTCTTGGCCGCAAGGCCCATGAGCTTCTTGATGGCGTCGGACGTCTTGCCCTTCGCGCGCGCCTCGAGCAGCTTGCCGAGGATCACGAACGTGAGCAGGAGTGCGCTCGTCTCGAAGAACACCGGCTCCATTGCAAGTGAGGGAACGAATGTGGCAGCCAGGCTGTAGAAGTATGCAGCCGAGGTGCCGATGGCAATGAGCGTGTCCATGTTGCCGGTGCGACGCTTGAGCGCGTGGTAGAAGCCACGATAGAACTGGGCGCCCGCGATGATCTGCACGGGAGTGGAGAGTGCGAAGCTGATGTACTTGAACACCATCATCGGGTCCCACGCGCCGCCGAAGGTCCGGGCGAGCCATGTGGCAACAACGAGCGGCACTGACTCCATCAGCGAGGGGACCATGAGCGCGAGCAAGGGAAGCGAGAGCAGAAGCGAGAAGACGAACAGCCGCTTCTCTTTGGCGATGTGCGCCTGCTGGGCAACGCGCTGCGCGTCGTCGCCTTCGCCGGGTGCAGCGGATTCGTCGCGAGGCACGGCGTCATAGCCCGCATCGCGCACGGCAGCGACGATGTCATCGATGCCGAGTGCGTGGGGGTCGAACGTGACGCTGGCGGTCTCATTGGCGAGGTTCACCGTTGCGCTGCCGATTCCCGCTGTGCGCAGGAGGGTGCGCTCGATCACGGCCTGGCACGATGAGCACGTCATGCCGATGATTCCGAGCGTTGCCGAGGATGTTGCCGCCGCGGCGCTCGACGCCATCAGCGCGGGGTCGGGTGCGGGAGGAACCGTGGGGCACGTACCCGTGGGGCACCCGTCCGCGGCCGTGGTCGCCTCACCGTTGAACGGCTCGAGCGTCACCACGCCGCCGACCGGGGAGAACCCCGCAGCAGAGATAGCGGCGCCGATCGCTGCACTGTCCGGCTCGACATCGGCGGTGATCACCGCGGTGCCAGCCTGCGCATCAGCAACCACACCGGTGATGCCGGGAACCTCCAGGAGGTTCGCCGTCACAAGGCGTTCGCAGGCCTGGCAGTGCATGCCCTCGATCGCGATCCTGTAGGTATGCGTGAGTGTTGTTTCCATGATGGGGCGCTCTATTCCACGATGATGGTGCCGAAGACCATCTGCATGCCACACGAGAACGCGTACGTTCCGGGCTGCAGGACTTCGGCCTCGAGGCGAATGGTCTTGTCGCCGGTCGTGAGGTCCTCGTAGAAGCCGAGGTCTTCGCTCACTACTTCGGCCATGCAACCGCTGGCCTGCTTGAAGGTGATCTCGGCAGGCACGCCGGCGGCGAGTTTGATGACGTTGGGGTCATAGCCGTTAGCGGTGTCCACCGTGATGCGCTGGACGTCTCCCTCAAGCGCGGCTGCGCCTTCGGTGGTCTCGCCGGTGCCGCTGGTGCCGCAGCATGCACAGGCGGGCGTAGAACCGTCCGCTCCGCCGTTCACCGCGGGGATCAAAGCACCCGATGCAATCGAATCGGATGACGCGCCTCCGCCGGGGCCGGCCGCAACCGCGATCTGGTAGGACGCCACGAAGGCGAGCACCACGATCAGCGCGATGAGCGCGCCGCGCAGGTACCGTGTTCCGCTCTTTGCTGTCTGAGTAGTCATTTCAGGTGGATCCTTTCGTCTGATCCGGACGGTGTGAACCGCCGGCTCGATTTGGTTGCTGCTAGATGACTCCGCCGAACGCGAGCCCTGCGAGCACCGCTATCACGATGCCCACCACCACGAGCACGAGTTCCTGCTGATTCAGGCCGAGGATGCGGTGCGCACTGCCATCCTTGGGTGCGGTCTTTGCGAGCACCGCGCCGGCGGCCACGACGCCCACGAGCGCGAGGATGAGCACGATGCCTCCGGCGTCGCTCTGAGCTCCGCCTTCCGAAGCACCCACGCGCAGCTGACCGGACATCATGCCCATTCCGCAGGTGAGTGTGTACGTGCCTGCCGGGGTTGCGGGCAGGTCGATGGTGGTGACGGCATTCGGCGCCAGATCCACCAGAATGCCGAGCTGCGGCAGCGCCAGCTGATCGGAGCACGCGTTGGCTTCTTGGCGATCGACCACAAGGCGCACCGGCGTGTCGGCCGGGATGTCCACGATCGAGGGTTGGAACTGCACGTTGGCGATGATGAGCGGTATCTCCACGACGCCGTCTGCGCCAACGGTGTACTCACCGCTCGGGGCGCTGGTCTGGCCGCCGATCACGGCGGTCTTTGCGGCCTGGAGCGTCACCGGGGATCCGAGCAGCATCGCGCCGCGGTTGAGGTACGTCACGCCGAAGACAAGCACCACGATCGCGAGCGCGACCATGACGCGCTCCTTGAGGCGCTTGGGAATCAGGCTCGAAGCGGTGCCGAACCCGAGCATGAGCGGTGCGGTTCCCAGGCCGAACGCGAACATCGCGATGGCGCCCCTGGTCGCGCTGCCGCTGGCGGCTGCGTTGAGCTGGGCGGCCATGAGCGGCGCGCACGGCATGAGACCGGTGAGCAGCCCGAACGTGACCGGGGTGGCGAGTGAGGCCTTGTCCGCGTCGGCGTCGGTGACCGCTTTGCGGCGCGTGGCCGAGAAGGCGCGGATCAGGAACTTCGGCGGACGCGGGGTGAGCTTGGTGGCCCACGGAACGCGGCCGGTCATGCCGAGAGCGAGAACGATCATGAACAGGCCAGCGAGAACCATCACGTAGGGACGGATGGCATCGAGGCTGAAGGCCGAGCCTATCGCGCCGAGCAGCAGACCCACGAGCACGTAGCTCACGATCTTAGCCGCCTGGTAGGCGAGATTGGGCACAACCTTCTGGGCCACGGTGCCGTCCTCGGTACCCTTAAGGGCGTACGTGACGACCATCGGCCCGCACATGGACACGCAATGCAGGCTCGTGATGAGCCCCAGCGTGAGGGACGGGAGAAACAGATCCACAGGTGACACTCCTCAACATCAGCGTATGCGCGCACGCGCGCAGCTTCGCGCACCGGCGGTTACCGGTGCGGCACGAGAGGAGTGGCTTCTAGACTGAGAGGCGGACCCCGAGCGGGTCGACGGGCGGCGGCGATGCGGTGGCGTCGGGAGCCGCAAAGAACTGAGATATGACCGCAACGTCGGGCAGTGACTCGATGTGAGCCAGTACCGTGGGGGATTCGAATGTCTGTGCCTGCACGCGGATCGCGTCGTCGTGGGTGTGCTTCATCACCACGGAGTCAGGGCAGTCATCGCACACAGGCTGGAAGTCCGAGCAGGTGCCGGCGGCTGTGTCCGTGCACTCAGGCATCGTGCAGACAGGCGTGAGGATGCCAAGAAGCGCGACGGCAACGAGCGCCATCGCGATTATCCGGGCCATGTCGGTTCTGCGGGTCATGCGACCTCACCTGTCAGTGGTGCCTGCGTGCGATGTCTTACAGCAACGAGTATGCCAGGCACTGACAGCCGTCCCGAATGCCCTGAGGCCGAACAGGTCCGCGGCATGGTCGGCATCGTTGAAGTTCGGCACTGCGGGCGACCCGCCGCTTCTAGATGAAGTACATCGGCCCGGCGGCCGCATCCATCTCGGTCTGCCGGCGCACAAGATCCGCGAGCGTGGTGGAGCGCATCGACTCTTCGAGCGACGACGCGGTGTGTGCCCAGAACTCGGCGGTGGCCGAGCCTGCGCTCCTCGGCACGTCGAGCGCATCACCCTGAACCGCCCGGACCACATCGAGCACCGTGATCTCTGAGGCCGGGCGCGTGAGCGCAACGCCACCGCCGGTACCGCGCCGGGAGTCCACCAGGCCGGTCTTTGAAAGCGCGGTCATCTGCTGCTCGCCGAAGCGGCGGGGGAGACCGAGCCTCACAGCCAGATCGCCCGAGGCCGTTGTGACGCCTGCCGGGAAGCGGGCAAGTGCTACGAGCATGCGCAGCGTGTAGTCCAGGCGCTGGGATACGCGCATGGCTATGACCCGTACCCTTCCCACAGCGGCGTGGACAGGTAGCGCTCACCGGTTGAAGGGGCCACGGTCACGATCATAGTGCCCGCGAGTTCGGGGCGGTCGGCGAGTCGTAGTGCGGCCACCACGTTGGCGCCCGACGAGATGCCCACGAACAGCCCTTCGGCGGCCGCCAGGCGACGAGCCATATCTATGGCCTCGGTGGCGCTGACATGCTGCACCTCGGAGAGCACGTCTGTATCGAGCACCGAAGGGATGAAGTTCGCGCCGATGCCCTGGATCCCGTGCGGGCCGGGCGTAAGCGTCTCACCGGCGATGCGCTGCGCGATTATGGGGGACTCTGCGGGCTCGACCGCCACGATCAGCGCCTCGGGGCGGTGTTCGCGCAGGTAGCGCCCCACGCCCGTGATGGTGCCGCCGGTGCCCACGCCTGCAACGAACGCGCCGATGCGCGCGTCCCCGAGCGCTTCGACGATCTCCGGGCCGGTGGTGGCATAGTGGGCCGCCGGGTTGGCGGGGTTGTCGAATTGGCGGGGGGTGAAGCCGCCTACGGTCTCGGCGGCGATGCGGTCGGCGGCCTCAACGGCGCCGCGCATTCCGTCCGCCTTGGGTGTGAGCACCAGTTCGGCCCCGTAGGCGGCGAGCAGCTTGCGGCGCTCCATCGACATCGACTCGGGCATCGTGAGGATCACGCGGTATCCCCGCGCGGCACCGATCATGGCCAGAGCGATGCCCGTGTTTCCGGAGGTGGGTTCAACCAGCACCGAGCGCCCCGGCTCGATCACGCCGCGCGCCTCAGCATCGTCTATCATCGCGCGTCCGATGCGGTCCTTGACCGAGCCGCCGGGGTTTCGCGACTCGAGTTTGATGGCAACGTCAGCACCCAGGCCATGCGAGAGCCTGTTGAGTCTCACAAGCGGAGTTGAGCCGATGGTCTCATCGACGGCGGTGTTGAGTACAAGCATGACGTCTCCTTAGGGCGAGCCGGTAGGGCCACACGCCGAGACTAGTCTCCCGTCGAGGCGATTTCAAGAGAGAGAAGCGCACCTAAGTGGTGCGATTAGTGCGGAATCGCACTCGCATACGTCTATCGACACGCCTTGCTACGGGCGATCGAGAACCAAACTACCCGCCCGACGGGGCGGGGACGATTCCACCGCCTACCACGCGATCACCCACATACAGCACCACCGACTGCCCCGGGGCGAGGGAATCGACCTCGGTGTCAAAGGCGATTGCGAGGCCGGCGGGTGTCGCCGTTGCCGTTGCCGCAACCGGCCGGGCGCGGTAACGCACCTGCGCGAGCACGCGCTCAGACCCGGTGCGTAGCCGCCAGACGGAGTCAGCAAGCACCGTTGTCGACGTTGCCGGGGCGCCCGAGGGGCCCACCACCAGCGCGTTGCGCCCCGCATCGAGCCGCACCACCCGGTACGGCCCCTCCGGCCCGCCAACGCCGAGGCCTTTGCGCTGGCCGACGGTGTAGCGCGCGATCCCCCGGTGGGTGCCCAGGACGGTGCCGTCCGTGCCTTCGATGGGGCCGGGCACAAGCGCTTCCGGGTGCATCGTGCCCACGAGCTCGGTGTGGTCGCTGCAGAAGCAGACTTCCTGGCTCTCGCGTCTCGCCGCCGTGGGCAGGCCGCGCCCGGCGGCCATCGCGCGCACCTCGGCCTTTGTCAGGTCGCCAAGCGGAAACTCGAGCATGCCGAGGGTATCGGGCTCGATGCGATGGAGGAAGTACGTCTGGTCCTTGCTCCGGTCGGCGGGTCGCTCGAGCCACGCGCCGCCTTCGTCGTGCACGAGGCGCGCGTAGTGACCGGTGGCGAGCGTGGTTGCGCCAAGTGCGCGAACCCGCTTCGCAAGCACGCCGAACTTGATGCGCTCGTTGCAGCTCACGCAGGGGTTCGGCGTGAGTCCTGCCGCGTATGCATCGGCAAACGGCTCGACTACGGCCGCGCGGAACTCATCTGCGACATCGATCACCACATGGGGGATGTCGAGCACCGCGCACACGCGACGTGCGAGCGCGACCTCCTCCTCGCCACAGCAGGCGCGTCCGGCGATCTCGGCCAGGCCCAGGCGCATGGTCACGCCGAACACGTCACGGCCAGCCTCCACGAGCAGTGCAGCGGCGACCGATGAGTCGACGCCGCCGCTTAAGGCTATGGCTACCTCGGGCATTGTGGGCCTTTCGCGCCGCACCGACTAGTGCTCGTGCTCCGCTTCATCCTCATCGGCATGCGGGTCGAAATCCGGATCGCTGCTCTTGATCTCTCCGGCGATCGGCTCGCGCCCGTGCTTCACGAGATAGTCATCGACCGCGACTTTGAGCCCGTCGGTGGCGAGCACGCTGCAGTGCATCTTTGCGGGCGGCAGTCCGCCAAGCTCCTCGGCCACCTCGCTCTTGGTGATCGCTGCTGCCTCGGCAAGCGTCATGCCTTTGGCCATCTCGGTCACGATCGACGAGGTCGCGATCGCGGCTCCGCAGCCGAGCGTCTGGAACTTGATGTCATCGATGCGGTCGTCGTTCACCTTGATGGTGATCTTCATGACGTCGCCGCATACAGGGTTGCCCACTTCCCCAACGCCGTCGGCGTCGGGGATGACGCCCACGTTGCGCGGGTTGCCGAAGTGGTCCATTACCTTCTCGCTGTAGATCATCGTCGTATCTCCTATTCCGTATGGCCGGAAAGGCCGGCCACTGTCTTCTCGTAGAGAGGGTTCATCGAACGGAGGCGCTCTACCACCGGCACGAGCTTCTCGACCAGGTAGTCCACGTCCTCGGCGGTGGTGAATCGGCCGAGGCTCACGCGCAGCGATCCGTGCGCGAACTCGACGGGGCATCCGATGGAAAGCAGCACGTGGCTCGGCTTGAGCGAGCCGGAACTGCATGCCGAGCCGGTGGAGACGGCGATGCCGGCGGCATCAAGGTGAAGCAACATCGCTTCGCCCTCAACGCCGGGGATCACGAAGTTGGCGATGTGGGGGAGGCGCGCGGTGGCTGTTGCGGCGTTCAGTTGCGAGTACTCGATCGTTTCGAGCAGGCGCGCGGTCAGGTGGTCACGCAGCGCACTCAGACGCGGACCCTCGTCGGCACGCTCGGCATCCATCAGCTCGAGCGCGGTGGCAAAGCCCACGTTGCCGGGGAGGTTCTGAGTACCGCTGCGCTTCTTCGACTCCTGGCCACCGCCCATGAGGTACGGTGCGAGCCGCGTGCCGCGCTTGAGATAGAGCGCGCCGGTGCCTTTGGGGCCGTAGATCTTGTGACCCGAGAACGATGCCGCGTCGACGCCGAGTGCTGCCACGTCGAAGTCGATCTTGCCGAGCGTCTGCGCGGCATCAGTGTGGAAGAGCGCGCCACGCGCATGGGCGAGGGCCGCCAGCTCTGCGACGGGCTGAACGGTGCCGATCTCGTTGTTGCCGTGCATCACCGAGACGACCACGGTGTCATCGCGAAGCGCCGCAGCGAGATCCTCGGGGTGGATGACGCCGTCGGTGCGCGGGTTGAGCTCGGTCACCGTGAATCCGTGCTTGCCGAGCCATGCTGCAGGCTCGAGGACGGCGTGGTGCTCGAATGCCGAGACGACGATGTGACCGCTCGAGCGGCCACCCGCGGTAGCCAGGCCGATCAGCGCGGTATTGTCCGACTCGGTGCCCCCCGAGGTGAAGATGACCTCGTCGGCACGCGCGGCGCCGATGGACGCGGCCACGCGCTCACGCGCTTCCTCAAGTGCCCGGGCCGCATCCCGGCCGAGAGCGTAGAGGCTGTTCGCGTTGCCGAACCGCTCCGTGAAGAAGGGGAGCATGGCATCGACCACACGCGGGTCGGTGGGGGTGGTTGCTGCATAGTCGAGATACGCGATGCGGTCCATTACTCAGTCCTCCGTGTCGTGCAGGTCAGTGGTGCGCGGTCGAGCCGCGCCTGCTCCTCGGCGAGCCGGGCGAGCGTGAAGGCGGAGAGCGCCTCCCGCACCGACTCCGAGACGTCGTGCCATACGCTTGAGGCCGCGCAGCCGTCCTCGCGCCCGCACACGTCCGGCGAGCACACCGACGGCGCGATCGGTCCTTCGAGCGCTTCCACGATCTCGAGCGCAGTGATCTCCCCGGCGGGGCGGGCGAGTGCGAAGCCGCCACGCGGGCCACGGGTCGCACGCACGAGTCCGGCGCGACGCAGGTCGGCAAGCAGCTGCTCGAGAAACGCCGGCGGGATACCGCGCGACTCGGCCAGCTCGCGCGTGGCAAGCGGCGATGAGTCGGGCGTTGAGGCCAGGTCGATCAGCGCCAGCAGCCCGTATTCGCTTCGCGCGGATAGTCTCATCGTTCATTCACCTACAATGTTGACTGAACTAGTCAGGTACTAGCCGGACAGTACGCCCTCGTTGCGCGTGCGTCAAGAGGGTCGCCCCGGGCTGCTATCCTGGGATACACATCATCCGAAGGAGGAAGCATGGCACCGTCCACAGACGCCACCAACGCGTCCGGCATGCTCACCGACCTCTACCAGATCACTATGGCGAGCGCATATCGCTCCGCGGGCATCACCACCACCGAGGCATGCTTTCACCTGTACTTCCGGGACATCCCGTTCGGTGGTGGCTACGCGATCGCCTGCGGCCTCGCAAATGCGGTCGACTACCTCGAGAACTTCGGCTTCACCGCGGCTGACTGCGCATATCTCGCCACGCTCACCGGACGTGGCGGCGCGCCGCTGTTCACCGATGACTTCCTCGGCTGGCTGCGCGAGATGCGCTTCACCGGGAGCGTGCTGGCGGTGCCCGAGGGGACGGTGGTCTTCCCGGGGGAGCCGCTGCTGCGTGTCACCGGCCCCATCGCGGAATGTCAGTTGGTGGAGACGGCGCTGCTCACCATCGTGAACTTCCAGACGCTGGTGGCCACCAAGGCGGCGCGCGTCTGCTCTGCCGCGCAGGGTGACCCCGTGCTCGAGTTCGGCCTGCGCCGGGCGCAGGGCCCGGACGGCGGGCTCTCGGCCTCACGGGCAGCGTTCATCGGGGGGTGTACGGGCACCTCCAACGTGCTGGCGGGACAGCGCTACGGTATTCCGCTGGGCGGAACGCACGCGCACAGCTTTGTGATGGCATTCGAGCATGAGATCGACTCGTTCATGGCCTATGCCGAGGCGATGCCGCACAACGCGGTGCTTCTCGTGGACACGTACGAGACGGTTGAAGGAATCCGCAACGCGATCATCGCCGGTAGGCGCCTGCGCGAACTCGGCAGTGACCTGATCGGCATCCGGATAGACTCGGGCGATCTCGCGTGGTTCTCGGTCAGGGCGCGCGAGCTACTCGACGAAGCGGGCTTCGATGATACGAAGGTCTACGCCTCCAACGATCTGGATGAGTACACGATCGAGAGCCTCAAGGAGCAAGGAGCCGCTATCGACGTGTGGGGTGTAGGCACGAGGCTCGTGACCGCTCACGACCAGCCCGCGCTGGCCGGTGTGTACAAGCTCTCGGCCATCCGCCGACCGGGTGGTGTGTGGGAGCCCCGCATCAAAGTCTCGGAGCAGACGTCAAAGACCACCACCCCGGGCTTGCTCCGCGTGCGTCGCTACGCCGACGCTGCGGGACGCATCACGGGCGACATGATCTACGACGAGACCGCGCCTCCTTCGGCGGAGTGCGTGATGGTCGACCCCGCCGATCCGCTGAGGCGTACCTCGTACTGCGGGACGGACGGGGCCGAAGAGCTGCTGGTGCCGGTCTTTGAGGATGGCAGGCTCGTCTACACCGTGCCCGATCCTGCCGCCGCCAGAAAGCGCGCGATCGCTGGCATGGGTACACTCGACCCGAGCCATCTGCGCTTCCTCAATCCGCACGTGTACAAGGTAGGTGTCGAACTCGGGCTCCATGAGCGTAAGGCTGCGCTCGTGATGGCGGCCCGGGGCATCGGCCAGGCATAGGGGAGGGCGCCGTGCGCGCACTGCTGCTCGTGGACGTGCAGAACGATTTCATGCCCTTCGGCGCACTTCCGGTTCCCGGAGGCGACGCGGTCGTGGCCGTGGCAAACGTGCTCATGCCGCGCTTCGGGTTGGTAGTCGCGACCCAGGACTGGCACCCGCTCGGCCACGGGAGTTTCGCGTCAAGCCACACGGGCCGGGCGCCGGGAGATGTGGTCGACCTCGGCGGCGTGGAGCAGGTGCTCTGGCCCGACCACTGTGTGCAGGACACGCCCGGCGCGTCGTTTCACTCGGCGCTCGACGTGGGGCTCGTGGACCACGTGATCCGCAAGGGAACCGACCCGGGCATCGACAGCTACAGCGGCTTCTTCGACAACGGACATGAGCGGGACACCGGTCTCGCGGCGTTTCTCGAGACGCGGGCGGCCGACGAGCTGGTCGTGCTCGGACTGGCCACTGACTACTGCGTGAAGTACACGGTGCTCGACGGCATCGGCCTCGGATTCGGCGTTACCGTGATCCGTGATGGCTGCCGGGCGGTGAATCTGGATCCGGGCGACGAAGAGGCGGCGTTCAGGGAGATGCGCGCGTGTGGCGCCAGGGTGCTATCGCTCGCCGAGTTTGTGTAGAGAGGACTGTCACGTGAAGGTTGTAGCAATCTCAGGGAGCGCGCGAAAAGGAGGGAACACCGCCACGCTGGTCGGGCGGGTTCTCGATGTGCTTGAGAGCGAAGGGATCGACACCGAGATGGTGGAGCTTGCGGGCAAGAGGGCGCAGGGTTGCACGGTGTGCCTCAAGTGCCGCGAGCTCAAGGATCGTCGGTGTCACGGCCGAAACGACGCCATCGATGAGTGCATCGCCAAGATGGCCGAGGCCGACGGCATCATCATCGCCTCGCCCGTCTACTTTGCCGATCTGACCCCCGAGACCAAGGCGCTCATCGACCGCGCGGGATACGTAGGCGGCGCCAATCCGGGCATGTTCGAGCGCAAGGTGGGCGCGGCTGTGGTGGCCGTACGGCGGGCGGGCGCGGTCCATGCGTTCGACTCGATCAACCACTTCTTCACCATCAGGCAGATGATCATTCCCGGATCCAACTACTGGAACCTCGGCATGGGCGGACCGCCCGGGGCGGTGGAGCAAGACGCCGAGGGCCTGGCCACGATGGAGACACTCGGCCGCAACATGGCCTGGCTGCTCAAGCTCACCGCCGCGCACAGGTGACACGCGCTGCCCGAGAGAGGCGGCCCGCCCGTCCGCTGCCCGTGCCCGAGGTCACTATGGGTCCTTACGCTCCACGCGTGTTCTCACCGTCGGTCGCAAAGTGTTAAAGGTCCCGCGAGGGAGCCCGATAGTTGAAATGGTGGCACATGGACGAGAACTCGTATCTCGGAGGTGGGGAATGAAACGCATTCTGACGCTCGCGCTCGTGTTCGCCCTCGCGCTGACACTCGCGCTTCCTGCTGCGGCGTTCGCCAAGAAGGGCGGCATACCGGCTAACGGTAAGAGCAAGGCCGGAGAGTCCGCGGTGCAGACCGAGGAGCCGGCAGATGACGTCACAGCCGAGCCCGCGGACAAGGACAAGGGCAAGTTCAAGGAGAAGGACAAGAACAAGGCCGGCGACGATGCGGTTGCGACCGATGAGGATGCCGTCGTCGACGAGGAGACCGAGGCCACTCCTCCCGAGAAGCTGACCGGTATCGAGAACGCGCTCTCACGGTTGCAGCGCAACCTGGCACGCAAGCAGGCCGACTATGACGCCGGGCTTCGCTCGAACCTTCCGAGTGGCCTGCAGGCCACGATCGCAAAGTTCATGTCCTGGCTCGGTATCGAGCCTGCCCCCGAGGCTGAGAACGACGACGAGGGTTCAGACGAGACGAGCGGCACCGTGGAGCCCGATCCGGAGCTCGACGAGGGCGAGATAGACGATGAGCTGGATCCCGGGGTGGAGGTTCCTCCCGCGGAATAGCGTCAGCAGCTGATGATAGAAAGGGTCGGGACCCGTTGCGGGTCCCGACCCTTTCCGTTGCACGCCACCCCGGCCGCTCAGACCGTGTGTGTTCTCGGGTAGAAGCGCCCGACAAGCCAGACCAGCACCGGACCCAACAGCGCCGCCGCGCCGAGCGCGGTGAGTTGGATCAGGTCGAGGTCGTACTTGAACGCCTGCTGCATGTCCGGAAGGATCCAGCTCACCTCGGCGCCCCAGCGCCACAGGAACACCGCGATCTGCACCGCCAGCGACGCCTGCACGAGGAGCACCGTTACGCTGCCGAGGGCGAGCCACTCCACCGCGTGCCCCGCACTCCGTCCGCCCCGCGCCCCGCCGAGCGCGTGGTAGACGAGTGCGGCGACGATGCAGGCGGCCACGCCCGAGAGTGCGGCCTCGAGCATGCGGGTGTTGAAGAAGGCCTCGAGCATCGCCTCGTCGTTGAAGGCCGAGAGCGACCACTGCAGCCGGTGCACGCCGAAGAACAGGGTGTTGTACACGGCCGCGTACGCTGCAGTCCCCGCAATCGCGGAGGCGAGCGCGCGCCACGACACGAGGCCGATCGCTGCCACGAGTGTCAGGGCCGCAAGGACCGCTCCCATAAGGAGTACCAGACGGTCACTGCGCTCATCTGCCAGCCGTATCGCGTCGGCATCCGCGCGGATTCCTGCCAGATCAGAGGGCGACTCGATCGAGTCGATCTTCTGCGAGCGGTCCGTGCCCAGCACCTTCTGAACGTAGGCGAGCGTGATGCCCGTCGAGCGCACAAACTCCGCATCGCGGGAGCTTCCGTTCGTGTCCGCGAGAACCGCGTCGATCGCCGTGCCCGTGCCCTGGAGCGGCGCTTGCATACCTGCAAGGACGGCCACGGTGGGCGCGATGTCCGCGAGTACAGCCTCGGCAGTGCTGTGCGCTACGCCGGGACCTGCGAGTGCCGCGAATGTGGAGGTCGCCGAAGGCTCCCAACCCCCGTGGCCTCCGGCGTCGATGTGCCCGTGGTCGGGCAGGACCACGAATGTGGTGGCGCCGTCATCGAGCCCTTCGATAAGGCGGGCGAGGTCGGTGTCGATCCGGGCAGCCATCTCGGCATACTCGGGTGATGCCCCGCCGGATTCATGGCCGGCGTTGTCCGCATCCGGCAGCACTACCACCACGAAGTCGGCGCCGCCTGCCTGCTCATCGAGTTCCAGGGCGCTGTCAACGATGCCGTCGCTCATGTACTCCTCGTAGTCCCACTCGATGATCGCGCTGCGCGTGGCTACTTCCGAGGCGGTGAACAGGTTGTCGAGGTCCTCGGTTCCCGAGACCACGATCGTCCGCCCGGACGCGGCAGCGACATCCAGCAGTGTCTCAACGGCAACGGGACCCTCGAACCAGTTGGTGGTGACGCCGCTGATCTGCTGCGGCGCACCGGTGAGGATCGTCGTCCATGTGGGCATCGTGAAACTCGGCTGCGGCACGCTGAGGCGCACGTCCGCGCCGCGCTCACGCAAGGAGTTGATGGACGCCATCTCTCGCGACGCATCATCGCGCAGGCCGTCGATGATCACGAGCACCACCCGCCGGGGCTCGGCGCCGGGAATGGGGCTCGATAGCGCGGGACGGACGCCGGAGAAGTCCGCACCGTCCAGGTCCGTGTACGGGCTTTCGTACGAGACGACCTGGTCCCACGAGTAGCCGGCCAGTGTATACGCGCCGTATGAGAGGCCGAGCGAGATGGCGAGGGCCACCACGGGGAGCATCCAGCCGAGCTTGCGGCGGCGTGGTGTCCCGGTCGCATCATTCGGTATGCGCATTGCGGTCCTTTCGGATTGCGGTTGTCTCGCGTGTGCACATTGTAAGGTGAGTTCAGTGGACGGTGTATCCAACTAAGGCCAGTATGGACTGACCGCATCACGTCCGGAGGGAGCCTGCATGGGCGTCAAAGTGATTGCCGACAGCACAGCGTACATCCCGCGGGATCTGCGGCAGTCGCTGGACATCGGCGTTGCGAGTCTCTCGTCGCTGCTCGACGGCGTCACCTATCTCGACGATGCCGAGGACTACTCGGCTTTCTACGATGCGCTCGCCGCATCCGGTTCGTTTCCCACCACATCGCAGCCGGCAGTACAAGACATGGTCGACCTCATGGAAGCGCGCGTCAGCGCCGGACACGAGGTCGTCGGTGTGTTCATCTCCGAGCTCATGAGCGGTACGTACTCCACCGCGCTGCTCGCCCGGGACCTCGTCAAGGAGCAGCACCCGGATGCCACGATCGAGGTCGTGGACGGCCGCAGCAACTCGATGGAACTCGGCTTCGCCGTGCTCGCCGCAGCACGCACGGCCGCCGATGGCGGAAGCGTGGAGGAGGTTGTGGCTGCTGCGAAGGAGCGCACGCTTCACACACGGTTCCTCTTCACACCGCTCACGCTCGAGTATCTGCGGCGGGGTGGACGGATCGGCAATGCCTCGGCGCTTCTGGGCACACTGCTGCAGATCAGGCCGATTCTCACGGTGGTCGACGGAGTCACCGACACGTTCGCCAAGGTGCGGACCCTGCAAAAGGCGCATGACCTTATCGCGGATACCTTCGCCGCCGATGTTCGCGACAAGGGTGGCCTGGGAGAGGTGTACGTCCACCATATCAATGCCGCCGCCGCCGGCCGGGTGTTCGCCGACCGGATCGCGGACGTCATCGGCCGGGATGTCGACATGCTGGACATCGGGCCGGCGATCGGTACGCATGTGGGACCCGGGACGGTGGCGGTCGTCTACTATACGAACGGACTGATGCACAAGTCCGGCTAGCCTATGCATGCCCGTTCTAACGAGGAGTGCCCGTGCGGGGAGAACCCGTTCTCATAATCGACTCTTGCTCGGACCTGCCTGTTCAGGTCGTCGAGGACTTTGGCATGGAGGTTCTGAACTTCCCCTACACACTCGACGGCATCGAGCACCTTGATGACTTCGGCAGGAGCCAGTCGCACGCGGACTTCTACGCGCACATGCGTGAGGGTAACCATCCGACGACCGCACAGATACCGCGACACGCCTTCGAGGCCACGTTTCGGGCGCATGCGGAAGCGGGCGAGCCCGTGCTCTACCTCGGCTTCTCCTCGGCGCTGTCGGGCACGTTCGATGGAGCCTGGCTCGCTCGACAGGCAGTGCTCGCCGATTTCCCTGACGCTGAGATCAGAGTAGTGGACACCAAAGCCGCGGCGGTCGCCGAAGGCCTCCTGGTGTACGAAGCCGCCTGCCGGTGGCGTGACGGCGTCCCCCTGGCCGAGATCGAGGCGTGGGCGATAGCCGAGCGTCCACGGCTGAACGGATGGTTCATCGTGGATGACCTCGAGACACTGCGCCGAGGCGGGCGCCTTCATAGCGCGGTTGCGGCGGCAGGCTCGCTCCTGGACGTCAAGCCGCTACTCCACGTCACAGCCGATGGTCGTCTCGAGGTCAGGCGCAGCGTTCGCGGGCGCCAGAAGTCGCTGCGCGCTCTGGCCGATCTGGTTGCCGCCAAAGCGTTCGACCCGGCTAGCCAAACGATCGCTGTCGCACATGGCGACTGCGCAGATGATGCGGCAAAGCTTGTGGACATGATCGCCGAGCGGGTGATTGTGGGCGATGTCATCACCATGGAGGTCGGCCCGGTGATCGGCACGCATACCGGTCCGGGGATGCTCGCCGTGGTCTTCTGGGGCGAGGGATAGCTCATGCGCAGACGGTCATGGGAGATCGCCGAGCGGCTCTCCTGGCCCGTTATGCTCGCGCTGCTGACGGCGGGGGGATCGGGGCAACGGGAGGGGCTCGTTGAGACCCGCATCAGCTTCGGCGAAGATCCCGCGCAACACGCGATAGTCATCCGCCCCGAGCGGGCTGATGCACCCAGGCCGCTCGTCTACTTCATCCACGGCGGCAGCTGGAAGTATGGATCCCCGGAGCGGTTCCGCGCGGTTGGACGTTTCTTCGCCCGCCAGGGTTACACGACCGCGCTCGGCGGCTATCGTCTCGTCCCGGGTCACCTGTTCCCGGCGCAGCGCGATGACGTGCTCGATGGCCTCGGCGCGGTATTTGCCGAGGACCGGATAGCCACGGCGTGCGACGGTAGGGTGATCCTGGCCGGGCAGTCGGCCGGAGGCCAGTTGGCCGCGCTCGCCGCGTTTGACGAGGAGTCGCGCGCCGCTCGCGGCCTTGGGGAGCTGCGCGTGGCAGGTGTTCTTGCAGTGAGCGGTGTACTCGACTTCGAGGTTCTGTGCCGTCCGAACGCGAGGTGTCAGCTCATCGAAGACCTGATGGGCGGCCGCGACGGCTGGGCGGCGGCCGACCCCGCGCGCTTCGTTCACGGCGCTCGCATCCCGCTGCTGGTCCTTCACGGATCGCGCGATCCGCTGGTGCCGGTGGAGGTCGCCGCCTCTTTCGTCCTCCGTGCGAACGGCTCCGAGGGTGAGCATGCGGCGTTCATGGCCGACCTCGGCGCACACCACGCCGACATGACGCGGGTGCTGCTCGGCACCTCGCCGCTCACGCAGCCGATGCTCGAGTGGATGGACGACCTTTAGGTCGTGCTGACCAGGGTGAGCCCGGACCGGCAGCGCCGACACGGGCGAGAGGGGTACGCGCCCTAGCCTAATCCGTCTTGTTCAGGCCGTGCTTGTGGCAGAACATGTCCAGAATCTCCTTGAACGAGATGCCGCCCGGACGCTCCTCGATGCGGTACGTCGCCCGAACCGACGGTATGCCAAGGTCCACGAGTCGCGCCAGGTCGACCGGCGTGGCCACGAGCACCACATCCGCGCCGGATGCCTGCACTGTGGCCTCAAGATCGGCCAGCTGCCCTGCCGAGTAGCCCATGGCGGGCAGCACCTCGGTCAGGTGCGGGAACGCTTTCAGAGTCGAAGCCATAGTGCCCACGGCAAACGGCCGGGGGTCGATGAGTTCGGCGGCGCCCGCACGCTTGGCGGCTATCGCGCCGGCTCCGTACGGCATCCCGCCGTGGGTCACGGTGGGGCCGTCTTCTATCACCAGCACCCGCTTGCCTTTGAGTGCCGCCTCGTCGACCTCGATCACCGAGTTGGTCTCGATAACGAGCGCGCCCGGGTTGTGATGGAGTGCCGACAGACGCACAGCCTTCACATCCTCCGGGTCCGCGCTGTCCACCTTGTTGATCACGAGCACGGTCGCCCGCAAGAAGTTGGCCTCGCCGGGGTGGAAGGCCCGCTCGTGTCCCGCGCGGTGCGGGTCGAGCGCCACGATCTCGAGGTCGGAGCGGTAGAACGGGAGGTCGTTGTTGCCGCCGTCCCAGACGATCACGTCCGCTTCCTTCTCGGCTTCGCGCAGGATCGCCTCGTAGTCCACGCCTGCCATCACCACAGCGCCTTCTTCGATGAGCGGCTCGTACTCCTCACGCTCCTCGATGGTGGTCTCAAGCGCGTCAAGGTCCTCGAGTGAGGCGTAGCGCTCCACGGCCATCTTCTCGAGGTCGCGGTAGGGCATGGGGTGGCGGATGTCCACGGCGCGGATCCCACGCTCGCGAAGCAGGTTGAACAGGTAGCGGCTGATGCCGCTCTTGCCCACACCGGTGCGCACTGCGCACACCGAGATGACGGGCTTGACCGACGGGATCATCGTGGACTCGGCTCCGAGCAGCGTGAAGTCGGCTCCGGCTGCGATCACCGCCTGGGCGTGATGCATGACGTACTCGTGGCTGACGTCACTGTAGGCGAAGACGACCTCATCGACCTTCTCTTCGGCGATAAGATCGAGCAGTTTGGCCTCGGGCACGATCTTGATACCGTCGGGATAGCGCGGCCCCGCGAGCGCCGGCGGAAAGGTGCGGGAGTCGATGCCCGGAATCTGGGTCGCGGTGAATGCGACAACCCGGATGGAATCGTCATCGCGATAACGGGTCAGGAAGTCGTGGAAGTCGCGACCCGCGGCCCCCATGATGACGATGCGTCGCTCGGACATATCGGCTCCAATCCTCTATGCGGAACAGCCATCTGCTTATGCAGTGCGTCACCCCCAACGGGCGTCCACACACCCCTGTATGAGCGTAGCGCAAATATGGACCAGTACAACTACGGATTGCGTCCATTCATGTCGCGTGGCGCGGCGTGGCAGGCGGCAGACGGCAGACCCTCCGTCTGCATTCCACTGTAATCCCACCCTGCGCACACACGGTCTCCACATCGCGGGTCCAGAGTGAGGAGTGTCAGAAGCGTCACCCAGTCACCTTGAAGGAGGTGCGAACCGTGAAGAAGAGCAAGGCAGTCATGCTCGTAAGCGCCGGTCTTGTCGCCGGGCTCGTGCTCGGTACCGTTGGTGTGTCCTACGCGGCCACCGGCACAGTGAGTTCGACGGGCGCGTGCGGGATCGGAGCACAGATGGGTCAGTCCATCCGCGGCGCCGGTGCCCGTTTCGTGGACATCGTTGCCGACCTCACCGGCCTGTCGGTCGAAGAGGTTCAGGCGCAGCGGGCGCAAGGCGAGTCGATCGCTGACATCGCCGAGGCCAATGGCGTTTCGAGCGACACCGTCGTAGAAGGCGCGCTCGACGCACGCAAGGCGATCCTTGACGCCAAGGTTGCCGATGGAACGCTCACCCAGGAGCAGGCGGATGCCGCCTACGCTCAGATGAGCGGACGACTTGCCGAGCGGGTCACGACCGATGAGGTTGGAGCTCCGAATTGGGCAGGTCAGGGTCGAGGCAGGGGCGCCGGCATGGGTTCGGGCGCATGCGGATCGTGCACGGTAACTGAGTAGCCAGCTTCGGCGCCGGGCAACCGGCGTCGGGACTCCCTGTGATGGTGGGCGGCCCCGTGTTCGGGGCCGCCCACCTGTGTTTGCGCGATGCGAGACGGTGATTCTCGGGCACCACGAGTGGCTGGCCCATAACGATGAGAGCGCCGCCGCATTCATCCCACGTGATGCCTCATCTTGCCGCGTGTGTCATCATCGAAGGCAGGTCCGGACCTCATCGCGCCGAACAGGGGCGATGAAAGACTCCGGCAAACATGGAGGTAGGGGAGTCATCGTGACAGACGAAGCACACTCGATCGCGGTTCTGATCGATTTCGAGAACCTGGCGCTCGGCATAGAGCGCCCGTCCGGGCGCACGCCTTCAGGCAGGGCGTCCAAGACCAAGAACACCACGGATACCTTCGACATCAAGCTCGTGCTCGAGCGGCTTGTTGAGAAGGGCAAGGTCATCGTCAAGCGCGCGTACGCCGACTGGGGGCGCTTCAGCCAGTACCGCGAAGTGATGCACGATTCCGGCATCCAGATGATGGAGATCCCGGAGCGTGGCAAGACCGGCAAGAACCACGCAGACATCCAGCTGTGCGTGGATGCCATGGACCTGTGCTACAGCAAGGAGCACATCGACACGTTCGTCATCGTCTCGGGCGACTCCGACTTCACGCCGCTCGTCTCAAAACTCAAAGAGAATGGCAAGGCAGTGATCGGGCTCGGCATCAAGGACTCCACGAGCGATCTGCTCGCCTCCAGCTGCGACGAGTTCATCTACTACGAGGACATCGTGCGTGGCCCCGCCGCACCTGCCGTGCCGGTTGCAACGATCCCCGATGACAAGCGGCCGGCTGTGAACCTCATGATCGAGTCGGTCCAGGCGCTGCAGCGCGAGAACAAGGACGTGATCCTCGCCTCGATGGTGAAGGACACGATGCGCCGCAAGCAGCCGCAGTTCTCCGAGTCGAGCTACGGGTACCGGTCCTTCTCCGAGTTTCTCCAGGATGCCGAGCGGCTGGGCGTGATCACACTGCGCACAGATCAGCGCTCTGGCACCTGGGTGGTCTCAGGGTTCGCCGAGAAGCGATAGGCGCCGGTTCCCTCACATGCGCATAGCGGTCTTCACCGACACGTACCTGCCGGAGGTCAACGGTGCCGTCACGAGCATCGACTCGCACACGCGCCTGCTCGGCGCGCGCGGCCACGAGATCCTCATCATCTGCCCGAAGTACCGACGTCCGATCTTGCACGTGGTGCCGCACGTCACCATCCAGCGGTACCGGAGTTTCAGCTTCCTCTCGAACAGGGAAACGCGCGTCGCGCTGCCTACCATGGCGTCGGTGGCGGGCAAGCTCAGGCGCTTTCGTCCGGACATCGTGCACATCCACACGCCGCTCTCGATCGGCGTCATCGGGCTGGCGACTGCCCGCATGATGAGGCTGCCGGTGGTGGAGACGTACCACACCTACATCCCAGATTTCATGCAGTACGTGGAGCCCCACCGCCTGCTCAGGCTCGATGACCTGCAGGACCGGGCACTCAACTCGGTCGTCTTCCAGAAGATGTTCGACTCGGGCATGTTTCACGGTCTTTCCATCCTCGAGCGGGAACGCAAGAAGGCAGCCGAGGACATAGCTGCGGCGGCGCGTTCAGCCCTCGGCAGCGGTACCGTCGATGACCCGATGGAGATGTCCGCGCGCATCGCCTGGCAGTTCACGCGTACCGTCTACAACCGTGCAAACCTGGTGCTCACGCCTTCGGTCACGCTCAAGCGAGCGCTCGAGGAGCACGGCGTGACCGTGCCAGTGGAGCACCTGAGCAACGGGATCGACCTCGACCTCGCTGCGCGCAAAGAGTCCTACGCCTCCACCGGTCAGCTGCTGCATGCGGGACGCCTCGGGCACGAGAAGAACGTCGACGTGGTGATCAACGCATTCGCGAGGCTCCTCAAGCATGCGCCGGGGTACACGCTTGACATCGTAGGAGACGGACCCGCTCGCGAAAGTCTCGAGCGACTGGTCGATCGTCTCGGCATCTCGGCGAGCGTGCGCATGCGCGGCTTCATGGACCGCGCTGCGCTCGGCAAGCTCTACCGCCAGTACGATGTGTTCGTCACCGCGAGCACGATCGAGACCCAGGGCATCGTCTTACTCGAAGCGATGTCGGCGGGGCTCCCCGTGCTGGGCGTTGACGCGCTCGCCATCCCGGAGCTCGTCACCAACGGCCGCAGCGGGATCGTTGTTGCGCCCGGCGATGAAGCGGCGCTTGCCGAAGCCATGGAACAACTGCTCTCCGACGAGGACATGCGTGCATCGATGGGGGTGGCGGGGCACGAGGACGTGCGCGCCCATGCGCTTCCCGAGGTCGTGACGCAACTCGAGGCTTACTACCACCGCGTGCTCGAGGCTACTCGGCCACACTGATCGCCTCAACGGGGCACAACTCGACGCAGCCCTCGATATCGCCGTAGGTCTCCGCAGGCGGGTCCTCGTCTACGACGTAGGCGAGCCCATCTTCTTCCATGCGGAATACCTCCGGACAGGTCTGCTCACACAGGCCGCACCCGATACACAGATCACGATCCACGATCGCCTTCATGGGGGCCTCCTCCTTCGCGGTGACGCGGCTTTACAAGGATGTGTTTCCCCTGAAGCCGAAGCGGTGACACGGGATCGGAGGCACCGTGGCAGCGCTATGACACCGGCGGACATCCGAACCGCGGCGACCGCGGGCCTACGTGCCGGCGTCCCCTCGCATGATGAGAAGTTCCCAGGTGACCACGTCAAGCCACCGGTCGAACTTGCGGCCGACCTGGTGGATCGTGCCTGCTTCGCTAAAGCCATACCGGCGCACCATCTCGATGCTGCCCTCGTTCTCGGTGCAGATGCGCGCAAGGATGCAGTGGAGTCCCTCCCGTGTTCCGGCTTCCACGAGCGCTCCGGTGATGTCACGCCCGAGACCGCGGCGATGACGCGCCTCATCGATGTAGACGGAGATCTCGGCGGTGCCGTCGTAAGCGGCGCGCTCGGAGTACGGCGAGAGGGCGCCCCAGCCAAGCACCGTGCCACACTCCTCGGCCACCAGTACCGGGTGGCGCGCCGCGCGGCCATCGAGCCAGCGCATGCGGTCTTCAACCGTGCGGGGCTCGGTGTCAAAGCTGGCGGTGGTGCCCCGAACGGCCTGGTTGTAGATGGCCGTGATCGCGGGGATGTCCGCGGCGGTCGCAGGGCGGATGAGCATCGAATCGATCCTTTCGGGTGTGCAGTGCCACAAGGTGCGCGTATACGGTACGCCCAAGCCACGAACGATGCTAGATGAGGCTGCTCGCGCACAGCAGGATAAGCATCTGTCGCCCAGCGCATCATCTAATGCATCGTTTCGGTGACGCGGTGCAATGCACGTGGACGCATCAACCGGGCGTGCCGTACACTATGTGCTTCCGCCGCTCCCCCGAGGGAGCCGGCAGTCGGTATCACCAGTGCGCAGGGTCAGCCGGCCGCATGGGCGGCGCGAGGAGGACGATCGTGGAGAGCGAGCTCGTCAAGAATTTCCCGCTCGAGAGCAAGCTGGGTGAGTCGCGCGTCATGATCGACGACACAACGCTGCGCGACGGCGAGCAGACGGCCGGTGTGGTCTTTGCCAACAAGGAGAAGGTTCGCATCGCGCGCCTTCTTGACGAGATCGGCGTTGACCAGATCGAGGCCGGCATTCCGGCGATGGGTGGCGATGAGCGCGCGGTCATCGAGGAGATCGCGCACCTCGGCCTGCGTGCATCGGTACTCGGCTGGAACCGCGCTAACACCGTTGACATCCAGGCGTCGCTCGATTGCGGTGTTGATGCGCTCGCCATCTCGCTCGCCACGTCGGATATCCACATCCAGACGAAGCTCATGAAGGACCGGGCGTGGGTGCTTAACACCATCCGCAAGAGCGTGGCGTACGCCAAGGACAAGAATCCGGACATCTACATCTCGGTGAATGCCGAGGACGCATCGCGCACCGAGATCGGCTTTCTGGTCGAGTACGCCAAGGCCGCCAAGGCAGAGGGCGCCGATCGCATCCGGTTCTGCGACACGATCGGGCTCATGGAGCCGTTTCGGATGTACGAGGTCATCAAGCACCTCCGCGAGGAGAGTGGGCTTGAGGTCGAGATGCACACGCACAACGACTTCGGCATGGCGGTGGCTAACGCCATCGCGGGTATCCATGCGGGCGCTAACTGGGTGAACGTGACCGTGGGCGGCCTCGGCGAGCGCGCGGGCAACGCGGCCCTCGAGGAAGTCGCGATGGCGCTCAAGTACATCGAGGGCCTCGACTTGAAGATGGACACGGCCCGTTTCCGCGAGGTGGGCGAGTACGTGATGGCCGCTGCCGGCAGGCAGATCCCGGTGTGGAAGTCGGTCATCGGCACCAACGTGTTCGCCCACGAGAGCGGTATCCACGCCGATGGCGTGATCAAGAACCCGAAGACCTACGAGGTCTTTACCCCCGCCGAGGTGGGCCTCGCTCGCCAGATCGTGATCGGCAAGCACTCCGGATCGCGCGCACTCGAGCTCAAGTTCGAGGAGTATGGCATCGAGGTCACCAAAGGGGTGGCAAGCGAGCTCCTGCCGAGGGTTCGCACGATGGCCATCGAGCTCAAGCGTTCGCTCTTCGACAAAGAGCTCATCTACATCTATAACGACTGGAAGGCCGAGAACAAGTCCGGCGCTTCCGTGTAGCATGAACGGTCGCTCGCGCCCGAAGCGGGGGGCGACAGCTGTGAACCGGATCGAGGAAGAGGTGAGCGATATTTCGGGCAAGACGATCGCCGAGAAGATATTCTCGGCACACTCAGGAACTGATGCGCGTGCGGGCGACATAGTCGTGGCCGACGTCGACTTCGTGATGGGGCAGGACGGCACCACGCCGCTCGCGATCCGCGCGCTTGAGAATATGGGCGTCGATCACGTCTTTGACCCGGCCAAGGTGGCCGTGGTGATGGACCATTCCAGCCCGAGCCCGATCGAGGGCGTCTCGGCGCTGCACACGCTCATGCGCGAGTTTGGGAAGAAGACCGGCGCGAAGGTCTATGACGTCGGCTGCGGTGTGTGCCACCAGCTCATTCCCGAGAACGGGCATGTCGTCCCGGGCGATCTCATGGTGGGGTGCGACAGTCACACCTGCACGTACGGTGCGCTGAACGTCTTCTCAACCGGTGTGGGTTCCACGGACGGCGCCGCCGCGATGGCCGCGGGCAAGCTCTGGTTCAAGGTCCCGGACACCATGAAGGTCACCTACACAGGTGAGCTTCAGCCCGGCGTGTTCAGCAAGGACCTCGTGCTCGCGCTCGCGGGCAGGATCGGCGTTGACGGTGCCACGTACATGGCGCTCGAGTTTGACGGCCCCGTGATCGACGGGCTGTCGGTCGACGCGCGGATGACGATCTCCAACATGGCTATCGAGGTGGGCGCCAAGGCCGGTCTCATGAAGGCCGACGCCAAGACGCTCGCGTGGTACGAAGGCCGAGGGGATCGCGCGCCGCTGGCGGTGGATCCCGATGCCGACGCGGTCTATACCGATTCGCTCGTCTTCGATGCCTCGGTCATAGGCCCGCAGGTCGCCAAGCCGCACGCGGTGGGCAATGTGTCACCTATCGAGGAGGTTGCGGGCACACCGATCGCTCAGGGTTTCATCGGGACGTGCACCAACGGTCGTCTCGAGGACCTGAAGATCGCGGCTGACATACTCAGGGGCCGGCAGGTTCATCCCGACGTGCGCCTCATCGTCGCCCCGGCAAGCAAGCAGATCCTGCTTGACGCCATGGACGCGGGCTACATCCGCGACCTGGTGGAGGCCGGCGCCGTGCTGGTGGCACCCGGCTGCGGCCCGTGCGTGGGCACGCACAACGGTGTGCCGAGCGATGGCGAGAATGTCATCTCCACCGCCAACCGCAACTTCAAGGGTCGCATGGGCAACTCCAATGCGTTCATCTACCTCGGCAGCCCGGCTACCGTGGCCGCGTCGGTGATCGAGGGCGTCATCACCGACCCCCGGAAGTACTTCAAGGGAGGGGAGTAGCGATGACGATTCGGGCCACAGCGTTCAAGTACGGTGATGACATCAACACCGACTACATCATCAGCGGCAAGTACAAGTTCAAGAGCAACGACATGACCGCGATGTCCGTGCACGCCATGGAGGAGCTGGACCCGCGCTACTACGAGAAGGTGAGCCCCGAGGGCGGCTTTCTCGTGGCAGGCACCAACTTCGGCATGGGCTCGAGCAGGGAGCAGGCGCCGCTCGTGCTCATCGGCTCCAATACCAAGGCGGTTCTCGCCAAGACCTTTGCGCGCATCTTCTACCGCAACGCCATCAACACCGGTCTGCCGGTGGTGGAGTGCGACACCGATCTGATCGCCGATGGTGATTCGCTCGAACTCGACCTTGAAGGCGGCGTGCTTAAGAACCTCACGCAGGGCACGGAAATCCCGTTCGCGCCGCTGCCGCCGGTGATGGCGCAGTTGCTCGCCGACGGTGGACTTGTCGAGCACTTCAAGAAGCACGGCGGATTCGCGGTCAGATGACGCGCGAATTCCTCACGGGGAACCAGGACACCGAGCGCCGCGTGGGGAAACGCCGTCATCATCGCAGGTACCGCTTCATCGATCGGCGGGACGGGTTTGATCGCCGCAAGCGGCATCCCGTTCTAGGGGCCATGCGCGACCATACGTGGATCCTCATCGTGGTGCTCCTGATGATCAATATACTGTCACTCGTAGACGGGTACTTCACCGTCATCGAGCTGGTCTTCGGGATCGCGCGCGAAGGGAATCCTGTACTCGTCGCAGCCGGTCGGCGAAGCTTGTTGCTGCCGGTAGCTCTGAAGCTCGGTGGGCTGCTCGTGGCGACCGCGATCTTCTGGATCGAGCGCAAGCGAAGATTCGTCCTCGGACTCTCGCTCGTGGTGCTCGCGATGTTCGCCGCGCTCGTGGCGTATCACTGGGGAACGCTGCGCGGTCTCGGCTGGCTCTAGCTGCTACTCCTCAAGCGGAGCCGCATGCTCGCGGAACGCGGCAGCGAGTTGCTTCTCCCGCTCGCTTGTTACCGTCGATGAACGGGTGATTCATCACGACGTGGAAGAGGTGCGCCGCCGCCATCTCGAAGACATCCTCGTGAAGGTTCTCGTCGCCGAAACCGGTCTGCGGCATGGCAACCGCGGTTTCGAGCATGCGCGGGTCGCGCGTGCCACGTGCGCCCCCGCGGAGGTCGACTTCGCGGGCATGGATGTACTCGACCTCCTCGATGGTCAGGAAGACCGGGGTGCTCACTGAGCTAGCCTGCGGAGTGTGTCTGAATAGCGCTCATCCATGCGAGCGATGGCCTCGTCGAGCCTGGCGCGTCGCTCGAGCACCGCGGTGACCGGCGTGATCGTCAGCGACTGGCCATCAGTGCTCACAATGACCTCGTCGTTCTCTTCGAGGTTGAGCAACTCCAGAATCGCCTTGTCGATCACGAGCGTCCGGCTGTTGCCGTGCTTCACGAGTCTCTTCCGCATCGCGGTTGCACATCCCCTGCGGCGCGCGCCATTCGCACCAGATGCGACTACTCGCGTACAATCGCGAGACACGCACGCACCATCAGATCACCCGAGGGCGCGCCGAGTGAGCCGCCCCTTGCAACCTTGGAGGCCTGCACATGACCAAGCACACCGTGACCCTCATCCCCGGAGATGGTATCGGGCCCGAACTGACCGCCGCGATGACGCGCGTGGTCGAGGCCACCGGCGTTGACATCGAGTGGGAGGTCGTGGATGCCGGCGCGGGCGTGATGGAGAAGTACGGCACGCCGCTGCCTGCCCACGTTCTCGATTCCATCCGCAAGAACAAGGTCGCGATCAAAGGGCCGATCACGACCCCCATCGGCACGGGCTTCCGCAGCGTGAACGTCTCGATCCGCAAGGAGCTCGACCTCTACGCCTGCCTGCGCCCGGCGTTCTCCATCAAGGGTAACGGCGCGCGTTACGACGACATCGACCTCGTGATCGTGCGCGAGAACACCGAGGACCTGTACGCGGGCATCGAATTTGCCGAAGGTTCCGAGGGCGCGCGCAAGCTCATCGAGTTTGCGGCTGCCGAGGGTGCCGGCGTCATACGGCCTGATAGCGGCATCTCGCTGAAGCCGATCAGCATCACCGGCACTCGGCGCATTGTGAAGTACGCGTTCGACTACGCGATCGCCAACGGACGCAAGAAAGTCACGGCTGTGCACAAAGCCAACATCCTCAAACACTCCGACGGCCTGTTTTTGAAGGTCGCGCGCGAGGTGGCCGAGGAATACAAGGACTCGGGCATCATCTTCGAGGACTACATCGTGGATGCCACGTGCATGCAGCTCGTGCTTCACCCCGAGTGGTGGGACGTGCTCGTGCTGCCGAACCTCTACGGCGACATCTTGTCGGACCTTGCGGCAGGCCTCATCGGGGGCCTGGGCATCGCGCCGGGTGCCAACATCGGCACCGACTGCGCGGTCTTCGAGCCCACGCACGGCTCGGCACCCAAGTACGCCGGCAAGGACATGGCCAACCCGACGGCGGAGATCCTGTCGGCGACGCTGATGCTCAAGCACCTCGGCGAGGTCGAGGCGGCGGACCGCATCCTGGCGGCGGTTCGTACTGTCATCGGCGAGGGCGAGAAGGTCACCTACGACATCAAACGCTCGCGGTTCGGCAGTACCGATGGCGCGGTGGGCACGCAGGCATACGCGGATGCGCTGATCGAGCGGCTCTAGGCTGCCCGACGCTTGAGGCAAAGGACGTGCGGTGGACGATCGTCCCGACTACGAGGCCACGCGCGGCTCGTACTGGCGCGCCATCGTGCGCCGGCGAAAGGTCGGGATCATCATCGCGGCGGCAGTCGCCGTAGTGGCGGTGGTGGCAGCCGGGCTCGTGGTTGCGGGCCGCGGATCCAGGTCCGCAGATGAGGCTGGCGCCGAGCGTTCGTTCACCCCCGCCGGGGAGACCGTCGAGGCCACTTTGTCGGTGGAGCCGGGTGGCGACCAGACGCCGCCGCCGAGTTCGGGGCCGCCGAACGCATCGGTGCCGGACCCAGAGGTGCCAGGCGCTGCGGGTGTGACGCGCGCGCCGGTTGTGGCGTATCGCGCGGCGGGCTGGCTCTGCGTCTCGGATGAGAACGGCGTGGGTGGGCGACAGGTTGTACCCTCTGCTGCGGGCGCATTCGCTCTGTCACCCGACGGCGCCACACTCGCCTACGTGGATGCTGCCTCAGGCGAGTTGTGGCTAGCCGATGTGGCTGACGCCGGAGCCGTCTTTATCGGACCCGCAGAGGCAGACCTGCCCTCATGGTCGCCCGATTCGAGCTGGGTGGCCTATACCGCGCCAGGGCCGAAGGTCACCCGGGTGGGGCGCGCCGGAGGAACGAAGACGGTGCTGTTTCCCGGGTCGATGCCATCCGTCTCCTCTGTGGGGAGCCTCGTGGAGGGGTTGAGCCCGGCTGGCGAGATCGTGATGTGGCAAGACGGAGCCGCCAGGCGACTTCGTCCTGCCGGGGTGGTCACTTCGGTGGCGTGTGGCGCAGCGGGAGCCTACTACGGCACAATCGCGGCGAGCGGGGGCGAAGCCTCCGTTCGGCTGATGACGACCGCCGGCGATGACCGTGTGCTGGTGGCAACGCCGGCAGCACCGCGCGCGGTGACATTTGGGGACCTCATGCTCTCGCCTGACGGGAGCTGGCTCGCCTATGCCGAGCGCAGTGACGACGGCTATTCGCGCATGTACGCGGTTCCGAGCGCCGGTGGCGCGCCGTCCGAGTTGTGCATCAGACGTGATTGCTACCCCCTTCGGTGGACGGCGGACGGTTCCGCGCTGCTGTTCATCGAGGGCAATGCATTTCAGGGTGACCCGACCGCTCTCATGCGGGTTCGTCCGGACGGTGGATCGCGGCGACTGCTGTTAAGCGGCGTGGAACGCTGAGCGGCGCTCCCAGTGTGGCGAGTTGTGATATTCATCACTGTTCGCTATTGACCCCGTGACACGCATTGCTCATAATTCACAGATGCTCGCGGGGAATGTTCGAGGGGCCCGCGAGCTGATTAGAGGCAACGAACCGCCATCTGTAAAGTGGGCGCCTGGATGGCGGGGAGCCAGTGGCGCAACCGGCTGATCATGTTCGGCCGGTTTTTCATTTCTCGCCCGGGGCAGGCGGGAAGCGGCCGGACCGCCCTTTTGCGTTCTCGACATGAGGCAATGCTGAAGAAGAGGTGGCGATCCGTATGCGCTCGCGTATTCTGCCCGTGTTCCTGCTCACTCTTGCGCTGGTGATGGTGCTCGGGGGTGCCGCTTCAGCGGCGACCTACACTACCGCCGGCGAGTGCTATGCCTGTCACGGTACGACGGGCTCCGGGGCGGTCAGCAAGGTCGACTTCGGGGTAGGTGCGGTCAACTACACCAAGTGCACATCGTGCCATGCGGGCTACCCGGGTGCGGGGCACTATCACTTCGGCTATGCCATCGGGTTCTGCACCAACTGCCACGACGGTGAGGCCGCCTTCGAGTTCGTTCCGCCCCCCGGCGCCACTGCGGTTGCCGGTTACCGTGCGCCCACCCCATTCGGAACGTATGCCACAAGTACGTCGCTCTCGGCGACGCCCGCTCAGCTGCATGATGTGCACGCATCGCTCGGATGGGTCGAATCCAGTTTCGGTTCCTGGGGAGCTTCGTGCTCACGCTGTCATGCTGTTGCTTCATGCGCGGCGTGCCACGACGAGCCCGTTGCACACGGCGAGCACTCCACAACGGAATACTCACCCGTTTTGGTGCGGCAGGCCACCGGCGCAACAGTCACCACCTCACTTTCATCGTGCATGAACCCTGCATGCCACAATCCCGCCGTTTCGGGGACGGCCTCGTTCATTCCCACCTGCACCTCGTGCCATACCGTGCAGGCTGATCCCCATGGCTACGACACCGTCGACCACGTAGCGGCAGATGGTGACGCCGCAGGCATCGCTTGCTCCGCGTGTCATACGCTCGATCTCGCCGCCGCGCACGGCGATCCCGGTGCCGCAGGCGCGAGTTGCGCGACCTGTCACCCCTCGCCGCGCGACACGCTCGGCGTATGGGACCAGACATGCGCCACCGGTGGCTGTCACACGGTCACCTCAAGCGCTCCGATGCATGCCGATGCTGATATCGCGCATTCGGTCTCGACCTCAAACGCGATGTGCCTCGACTGTCATGCGGGCACGGACCTGGGCTCCATCCACGCCGATGCGGTCGATCCCGGTACGGGCAAGACGTCGTGCTTCGTGTGTCACACGGGCATCGCGGGCCAGCCGGCCACCAGCGACTGCACGGTCTGCCACTTCACGTTCGCCGATCACTACGACACCACCGCGCACACGAGCAGCTGGTCCCTGCTGGCCTGCGGTGGCGCCGGTTGTCACACCACCACCGATCTGGCGGCCGCGCACGAGGAGCACCGGACCGAGGCCGAGGGCGAATTCGGTTGCGATGGCTGCCACGGCGACTTCAGCGTTGCGGGTCAGATCGAAGCGGGCCTCACCGGTTGTGGTGACTGCCACCTGGGCATCACGCAAACGAGCGGGCACCGCACGGCGCACTGGCCTACGCCGCTCCTCCAGGACGCCGCCGGTCCGCACTACTCCTACTACACCGGCTCTGAGGGCACCGCGCCCACCGGCGACTGTGCAGGCTGCCACACATCCAACCTCGTTGATGAGCACATGGGTCTGTATCTTGGCGGCGTTGTGTTCTCGCCGCGCCTCGATGCTGCTGGTGCGGCGTTGACGTGCGGGACGTGCCATGACTCTGCCGACGCGCGTGTGATCGGCGCCATAGCTTCCGGTACAGCCACCTGCGAGAGCTGCCACGATGTGCATGGGCCGATGCAGAATGTTCATGCGTCATCCTTCGTCGATGACGCCGCGGTCCCGTGCGCTGACTGCCACGACGCGAACCTGATCAACGAGCACAACGGCGGATACACCAGCAGCGCCGGTCTCACCGGATGCGACGTTTGCCACAGCCTGTTCACCTCGGCAGGCGAGATGGGCACGGCCGTCCAAAACGCCATCTCCGTGACCAATGACACGCGCTGCTCGGCATGTCACGTCGCCTACCACACCGACTCGGCGTCACACGACGCCAGCACCGCGGCGAGCCTTGAATGCGGAACATGCCACGCCAAGGGACAGGCCGTCATCGACGTGACGGCGCTTCACGCCAACTCCACTGCGGGCGCGTGCGCCGTCTGTCACAACAACTCGCGAATCGGCGATATCTCTGCCCACACCGCCGAGTGTGCGAGCTGCCATGCGGCCGAGGGCACGGACTACCACACGGACATGGCTTCGGGCCATACCTTCGAGACTATGGATCCGTCGTGTACTGCAGCCGGGTGCCACGTGGCCGACACGCTCCCCGAGGAGCACGAGCGCTTCCTCGCCGGGTCGGGCTACACCACCACGTGCGACCTCTGCCACGCGAACACAGACGCGGGCCGCATCGACTGGGCTACCGCATCGGCAGACTGCGCGTCGTGCCATGAAGTTCATGGAGACATCGGCACGATTCATACGGCAACCGCGAGCCAGTCGTGCGTCGACTGCCACGGCACCGGCGACGTTCGCGCGCTTCATGGAACATCCCCGGCCGCCTCGTGTGCGGTATGCCACGCCGCGCCTGCCGGTCGCATCAGCTGGGATACGGCAACCGTCGAGTGCGCCTCGTGCCACGGCGGGCTGGTGCCGGTAGACCCGAACCACTACCCGGTCACCGCCCACCTGACGTCACACGAAACGGTGTGCACCGACTGCCACTTCCAGGATCTCAAGACGGAGCATGCGAAGGCGTCCATCGACGTCTCGTGCGCGGAGTGCCACCAGACCGACGCCGGCATCATCGCCGCGGGCTGGAACCGGACGTGCGCGGAGTGCCATGGCGATATGCACGACGAGAAAGTGGCCAGGCATGCTTCGGCCCGTTCCGACTGCAGCAGCTCCGGATGTCACGCTTCGGACGTATCCGCGATCCATTCCGACCTGCCCCAGATGGGCTGCACCTCGTGTCACACGTCGCCCGGCCAGCTGGCGACCGACCTCACCAAGAACTGCACCGACTCCGGGTGCCACGTTGCCTACCACGACAGGCTCCCGGGGCTGCACACCGCCACCGCGAGCAGCGCCTGCACGGGCTGCCACCCTGAGTCTCTTGCCGACGGGTCCCAGCTTGAGCCGGTTCACCAGGGCCGATGCGCCACGTGCCACAACGCCGCTGTCGACCCGGCGTCCAAGACCGCGGAGTGCGCCAGTTGCCACGCCGTCGCCGGTACCGACTACCACGCGCTCATGGACGGCAAGCACACCTTCAGCACCATGGGCGCCTCCTGCACGCAGGCGGGTTGTCACCTGAAGACGCTACCCGAGGAGCACGCGAAGTACCTGACGCGCTACCCGGGCTACACGGACTCTTGCGCGCTCTGCCATGCCAACACGAACCCGGCGCGCATCAACTGGGCGACCGCATCGGCCGACTGCGCAACGTGTCACGAGATCCATGGGGACATCGCCGCGGTGCACGCCACCACCGCCAGTCAGGCGTGCGTGGCATGCCACGAGACCGGCGACGTGCGTCAGCTGCACGGTACCTCGGTCGCGACCTCATGCGATGTCTGCCACGCCGCCGCAGCCGGCCGCATCGACTGGGCAACCGCCACGGTTGAGTGTGCGTCGTGCCACGGCGCCCTCACCCCGGTCGACCCGAATCACTATTCCACGGCTGCCCATGATGCCTCTGCGGAGACAGGCTGCAATCAGTGCCACCTGAAGGACATGAAGGCCGAGCACGCCAAGGCGACCGTCGGTGTCGGGTGCGTCCAGTGTCATGAGTCAAAGGTCGATGCACTCACCACGCCCTGGGACAAGACATGTGCGGCATGCCATCCCACGAACCACGGCGATCGCAGGGCCAAGCACACCTCGACGACCACCGGTTGCGCCGGGTCGGGGTGCCATGTGATCACCGATGTTGCGGCACTTCATAACGCTTCCGGCGGTCCCGGATGTGGCGCCTGCCATGTCAATCCCACCACGCCCGCTACTACCACTGCGTGCACCGCTTCGGGTTGCCACGCGTCCGTCGGATCCAACCACCATGCGGCGCACAATGCTGCCACGGCCAACCCGGGCGGATGCAACGGCTGCCACATCATGTACCTCGATGACGAGCACTCGGCGCTTGGGTTCACCTGCGACACATGTCACGCATCTACAGCCGCCCAGGCGGTCAAAGATGCGATCGCTGCAGGAGACCTTCGCTGCAAGTCGTGCCATCCGGCGATGCACGGCCGCCAGGGGTGGGAGTTCAACCCCGGCCGAGCTTCGGTGCATCGGGTCAGCGCGGATCTGCCCGGCATGAGGTCGAGCTTCGTGGTCAACGGAACGACCTACAGTTGGTCGCTGCCGAACGCCAGCACATTCCTGAAAGCAGGGTGGACGACCAGCTCGATGATGAGCTGCGCCGACTGCCATAGCTATAGCGGTGCAGCCGGTCCCCATGGTGCGACCATGAAGGTCAACATCGATCCGGCATACCCGAACTCCTACAAAGCCACGACCGGATACGCCAGCTCCACCGCGCAGTTGTCTCCGAACTCCCCCACGGGCATGAGCATGTCGGATAGCGGCCGAACAGCCGCCGGCATCATCTGCGAGAAGTGCCATGATCTGTATAACGGCAGCTCCTGGAGCAACATCGCGCACAAAGAGCACGACGACCGGGGCAGCGAGGGGTCGTACTGCACGCACTGCCACATCTCTCTCCCGCATGGCTGGAGCCGCCCTCGCATGATCGGCTACACCACGGATGCGGCACCCTACGCTACGTACAAGGGCGGCATATCGCGCATCGCGCTTAAAAGCTACACCCCGAACGGCTGGAGCAAGTCCGACTGTGGAGCGAGCTGCTCCTCGGGCCGGCACCCTCTGAGCGGCACCAGCTGGCCGGCCACCGATGTCGCGCCTCCGGTGCCCACCACGGGTAGCGTCAGCGGCACTGTGACGAGCAGCGCGACCGGTGCGGCGATCTCCGGCGCAGCGGTGAGCGTGGGAGGTAAGACGGCTACAACCGGGAGTAACGGCACGTACACTGCGTCGGATGTCACCGCAGGTACCTACACGATGACGGTCAGCGCCAGCGGCTTCACGGCGTGGAGCGGCAGCGTGACTGTCACCGCCGGGAGTACGCTGTCCAAGAACGTCACACTCAGCCCGGCAGCGGTTGTCACGACGGGCGCGGTCAGCGGCACGGTCGCTAACAGTTCCACCTCGGTCGCTGTGGCGGGCGCCACCGTCAGTGCTGCCGGCAAGACCGCCACGACCGCCTCGAACGGGACGTACGCGATCACCGACGTGGCGGCGGGCACGTATACGATGACAGTCGCGGCGAGCGGCTACACCACATGGAGCGGACCCGTCACGATCGTTGCGGGATCCACCGCCGCGGGCAACGTGTCTCTAGTGCCGATTCCCGTCACGCCGGTGGCAGGCAACATCGCGCGGACCGGCACCGTGACTGCCTCGAGCACCGACGACAGCGACTACGCGTCGCGCGCCATCGATGGGAGCACGAGCACCTACTGGCGTTCCAATAGCGGTGGCACCCAGTGGCTGCGCGTCGACCTGAAGTCGGTCAGGACGTTCGAGAAGGTAGTGGTGAACTGGGATGGTAGCCGCTTTGCGAGGGCGTTCAGTATCCAGACCTCCAACGACGGCACCACGTGGACAACGCAGTATTCCACCACGAGTGGTACGAGCGGCACCAAGACGATCACCTTCGCTCCGGTGAGCGCTCGCTACGTGCGTGTCTACTGCACTACCACGAACGACTCGCACTACCGCATTCGGGAGTTCGAAGTCTGGGGCTACTGATCCGGCGGGGGGACCCGGCCGGACATCTCGGACCTGAACCAGGGCAAGCGCCTCCGCTACATCGGCGGGGGCGCCTTGTTCGTGGCGGCACGATCCTCCGTGCCATATGATGCCCGTCAGTGGGGACTTCCAGCGGGCGCACCGCTGCCGTATACTACGATGCCTGTCAACCGCACAGCACAATCGGCGTTGATGGGGACCAGTAGGGGCCAATCCCAGCTGCAGAGAGTCGGGGACGGTGGAAACCCGGCGCGGGACGCTTCGAAACTCACCCCTGAGCCACCCGTAAGAACGACCCGGCACCCACGAGCGAACGACCTTCGCCAGGAACCGGGCCCAGTAAGTCGGGTCGGTGGCATCCGTTACCTGCCGCATGAGCACGATGCAGCTCGCAGTCATCAGCGAGCGCATCGTCCGGGTCGTTGCATCCTTTGGCTCCCACGCACTCACAGATGTGAGCGGCGTCGGCGCAGGTGGGATCGCCGGCAACCCGTCTCACCTCGCTGCATGCGGCACCAGCGGACGCCCCGTCCCACGGAAGAGACAAGGGCGCCGTCATGGAGCTTCGCAGCGACCGCATGAAGAAGGGTCCGATGAGGGCCCCTCACCGCAGCCTTCTCAAGGCCGACGGTCTGACCGACGAGGAGATCGCGCGTCCGTTTGTTGCGGTCATCTCGTCTGCCAATGACGTCATCCCCGGACACGTGGGCATGGAGCGCGTGGCCGACGCGGTCAAGACCGGCATTCGCATCGCCGGCGGTACCCCGCTTGAGATTTCCACGATCGGCGTATGCGACGGTATCGCCATGGGCCATGAGGGCATGCGCTTCTCGCTCGCCAGCCGTGAGGTGATCGCTGACTCGGTGGAGATCGCGGTCTCCGCGCACGCCTTTGACGCGGTGGTGCTCATTCCTAACTGCGACAAGGTCGTCCCCGGCATGCTCATGGCCGCGGCACGCCTGGACCTGCCCTGCGTGGTCGTCTCCGGTGGTCCGATGCTTGCGGGCCGGTGGCAGAACAGGCACGTGGACCTCGACACCGTGTTCACGGCAGTGGGGGCGCACGCCAAGGGCGAGGTCAGCGACGCGTCACTGCTCGACCTCGAGAATAGCGCCTGCCCCACCTGCGGCAGCTGTGCCGGGTTGTTCACCGCCAACTCGATGAACTGCCTGACCGAGGCGATCGGCATGGGGCTTCCCGGCAACGGCACCATTCCGGCCGTCTACTCGGAGCGCATCCGCCTCGCCAAGCACGCCGGGATGAAGGTGATGGAACTCCTCGAGCGCGGCATCACGGCACGCGCGATCATGACGCCGGCGGCCATCGCCAACGCGATGACGCTCGACATGGCATTCGGTGGTTCGTCCAACACCGTGTTGCATCTCACCGCCATCGCGGCCGAGGCCGGAGCACCCATCACACTCGATGATTGGCAGGCCGTCTCGGCACGCACGCCGAACATCGTGCGCGTCTCGCCGGCCGGCGAGTCGCACATGGAGGACCTCTACCATGCGGGCGGTATTCCGGCGATCCTAGCCGAGCTCGCGCGCGGGGGCTTCATCGACACATCGGTGCTCACGGTGACGGGTCGCCCGCTCGCCGAGACCGTGGCCGCCGCCGCGTCGGCTGATGGCCACGTGATCCGCACGATCGACGAGCCGTACGCACCGGTGGGTGGCCTGCGGGTGCTCAAGGGCAACCTCGCGCCGCGTGGCGCGGTGGTCAAGCAGTCGGCGGTGGCCGCCGAGATGCGGCAGCACTCGGGACCCGCGCGCATCTTCGAGTCAGAGGAGACGGCCACCGAGGCGATCCTGTCGGGACGCATCAATGAGGGGGACGTCATCGTGATCCGCTACGAGGGTCCTCGAGGCGGTCCCGGCATGCGCGAGATGCTCTCACCCACGTCGGCGGTCAAGGGCATGGGACTCGCCAAGAGCGTGGCGCTCATCACCGACGGTCGCTTCAGTGGCGCAACCTCGGGCGCGTCTATCGGCCACGTGAGTCCCGAGGCGGCAGAGGGCGGGCCGATCGCGCTCGTGGCCGAGGGCGATGTCATTTCGATCGATATCGACGCAGGAACGCTCACCCTCGAGGTGACCGAGGAGTATCTGGCCATGCGCGCTCGCGAGTGGACCGCGCCTGAGCCAAAGGTCCGCAGCGGCTATCTCGCGCGGTACGCGCGCTTCGTCACAAGCGCTGACAGAGGGGCGGTGCTCGAATGAAAGTGACCGGCGCACAGGCAGTCGTCAAATCGCTCGAGGCCGAGGGCGTAGACGTCGTCTTCGGCTATCCCGGCGGTGTGGTGCTGCCGCTGTTTGACGCGCTCTATCAGACCGAGACCATCCGCACGATCCTCACGCGGCACGAGCAGGGCGCCACGCACGCGGCGGATGGCTATGCCCGAGTGAGCGGCAAGACCGGCGTGGTGATCGTCACGAGCGGCCCGGGAGCGGCCAACACGGTCACCGGCATCGCGAACGCCTACATGGACTCGATCCCGCTCGTGGTGATCACGGGTCAGGTGGCCACGCATGTTCTCGGCACCGACGCGTTCCAGGAAACGGACATCACCGGCATCACCATTCCTATCACCAAACACAACTACCTGGTGGATAACGCCGAGGACATCCCGGAGATCCTCGCCGAGGCATTCCATATCGCTTCAACCGGGCGCCCGGGTCCCGTGCTCGTCGACCTCCCGGTGGATATCTCCCGCCAGGAGATCGACTTCAAGTATCCCGAGCGTGTGAATCTGCCAGGCTATAAGCCCAACATCAAGGGGCACGCCAAGCAGATCAAAGAGGCGGCGATGCTGCTCTCCAAGGCGCGCAAGCCGCTGCTGTACGTGGGCGGCGGCGTGCTCGCCAGCGATGCGGCAAAAGAGCTCAAGGAGCTCGCGGAGCTCATGCAGCTGCCGGTTGTGACAACGCTCATGGGCAAGGGCGCGTTTCCCGAGGACCATCACCTCTTTGTGGGCATGCCGGGCATGCACGGCGGGAAGTACACCAACTACGCCATCACCGAGACAGACCTGCTCTTCGGCATCGGCGTCCGCTTTGACGACCGCGTGACCGGTAAGCTCGCGACCTTTGCAACCAAGGCCAAGATCGTGCACGCCGATATCGACCCGGCCGAGATCGGCAAGAACCGCAGCGTCGACCTCCCCATCGTGGGCGATGCGAAGTCGGTGATCGAGGGTGTCGTCGCCGAGCTGCGCCGGATGAACGCCGAGCCGCGGACCGAGGCATGGATGCGTGTTATCGACGACTGGCGCACCCGCTATCCGTTCCACTATCACCCGAGCGAGACCTCGATCATGCCCGAGTACGTGGTGGAACGCGTGCGGGAGTTGACGAAGGATCGCCCAACGGTGTTCACCACCGAGGTGGGGCAGAACCAGATGTGGGCCTGTCAGTATCTGAGGATCCGTGAGCCGCGCACATGGGCTTCCTCCGGTGGCCTTGGGACTATGGGCTTTGGTCTGCCTGCAGCCATCGGCGCTCAGCTGGGTAGACCGGATCACCTGGTGATCGACATCGCCGGTGATGGGTCCATTCAGATGAACAGTCAGGAGCTCGCCACCGCGTCGATCAACAAGCTGCCGGTCAAGGTGGTCGTACTCAACAACGGGTACCTCGGCATGGTGCGGCAGTGGCAGGAGCTCTTCTACGAGCGCCGCTATTCATCCTCCACACTTCCGCAGGACTGCCCCGACTTTGTGAAGCTGGCCGAGGCGTATGGTGCATTCGGCGTGCGGGCGACCACACCTGCCGAGCTCGATGCGGCCCTCATCGCGGCGTTCGAGTACGACGGCCCCGCGGTCGTTGATGTGCGGGTCGAGCGAGAAGAGAACGTGTTCCCGATGGTGGCCCCCGGTTGTTCGATCGACGAGATGCTCGGCGGCATTCCCGGAGGCCCAGTGTCGGAGATGCTCGACGGGGATCTCCTTGAGGAGGTGTGGGAGTAGATGCAACACACACTTTCAGTGCTGGTGGAGAACAAGCCGGGCGTGCTGACGCGCGTCGCATCGCTGTTCGCCCGACGCGGGTTCAACATCGACTCGCTGGCCGTGGGTGAGACCGAGGATCCCACGCTCTCGCGTATGACTATCGTGGTTGATGCCGACGAGAACTCCATCGAGCAGATCACCAAGCAGCTTCACAAGTTGATCAACGTGATCAAGATCCAGGACCTGGACCCGAAGGACATGATCGATCGCGAACTTGTGCTCTACAAGGTGAACGCTGCGCCCGACCGTCGGCATGAGGTCATCGAGATCGCCAACGTGTTCCGGGCGAAGATCGTGGACGTGGGCAAGAATAGCCTCACCATCGAAGCCACCGGAACAGGCGACAAGCTTGAGGCGATGGAAGACCTGCTCCGTGCGTACGGGATCAAGGAACTCGCTCGCACCGGCAGGATCGCACTCGCCCGCGGCTCGCGCGACGCATAGATACGGCAGCACTGAGGGCCCGCCCGGCGGGCCGTCTGAAGAATGCAACGCAAACGATGCTTCCACAGGGGGCACGGAGGAGGAGAACCATGGCAACCGTCTACTACGAGAAGGACTGTGACCTGAGCCTGGTGCGCGATCGCAAGATCGCCGTCATCGGCTATGGCTCCCAGGGACACGCGCACGCGCTGAACCTGCACGACTCGGGCTGCGACGTGCGTGTGGGGCTGCGCGCGGGCTCGAAGAACTGGGATAAGGCGAAGGAGGCGGGGCTTAAGGTGGCTACGCCGCGAGAGGCAGCTGCCGAGGCGGATATCGTGATGATGCTCACGCCCGACGAGACCACTGCGCACATCTACTACGCGGAGATCCATGAGTCGATGACCGCGGGCAAGGTGCTCGCCTTCGCCCACGGCTTCAACATCCACTACGCACAGATCGAGGCGCCCGAGGGCGTGGACGTGGTCATGATCGCTCCGAAGGGCCCGGGTCACATGGTCCGCCGTGTGTTCGTTGAGGGTTCCGGCGTGCCGTGCCTGATCGCCGTTCACCAGGATGCGAGCGGTACGGCCAAGGACATTGCACTCGCATGGGCTGCGGGCATCGGCGGCGCACGTGCGGCCGTGATCGAGACCACGTTTGCCGAGGAGACCGAGACCGACCTGTTCGGCGAGCAGGCCGTGCTGTGCGGCGGGCTCACCCACCTCGTGCAGGCGGGCTTTGAGACGCTTGTCGAGGCCGGTTACCAGCCCGAGATCGCCTACTTCGAGTGCATGCACGAGGTGAAACTCATCGTCGACCTCATGTTCGAGGGCGGAATGGCAAAGATGCGTGACTCCATCTCGAATACCGCAGAGTACGGCGACTACGTCACAGGTCCGCGCATCATCACCGACGACACGCGCGAGGCCATGGCGCAGGTGCTCTGGGAGATTCAGAACGGGACCTTCGCCCGCAACTGGATCCTTGAGAACAAGGCAGGTCAGGCGGGCTTCAAGGCGATGCGCCGCATTCAGGCGGAGCACCTGATCGAGGATGTAGGCGCGGACATGCGCTCGATGTTCGCCTGGATCAAGCAAGACTAGCGACGCGAGCGAGCTTGGTGACACGGGTTTGAGGGCCGCTTCATGCCGGAGGCGGCGAGGAGAATACCCCTGAGAGGAAGAGGATGAGATGCAGAAGAAGTACCTGATGACACCGGGTCCCACCCCGGTACCGGCGGAGGTCCTGCTGACGCAGGCCGCGCCGATCATCCACCACCGCACGCCGGACTTCTCGGCTGCGTTCAAGACCGCGATCGACGGTCTCAAGTACGTGTTCCAGACTGAGGGCGACGTGCTGCTGTTCGCGTCCTCGGGCACCGGCGTGATGGAGGCGGCGATCGCCAACTGCTTCTGTGCGGGCGATAGCGTCATCGTGTGCCGCAACGGCAAGTTCGGTGATCGGCAGAAGAACATCGCCGAGGTCTACGGGCTGAACGTCATCGACCTCGCGTACGAATGGACGAGCGTGGTTGACCCGGCCGACGTGGCAACAGCCCTTAAGGAGAACCCGGGAGTGCGCGGCGTCATCGTCACGCAGTCCGAGACCTCCTCGGGTGTGCTGAACGACGCACAGGCGATCGGTGCCATCGTGCGCGAGTATCCGGAGTGCGTGCTGATCGTGGACAGCATCACGGGCATCGGCGCAGTGGAGTGCAAGACCGATGAGTGGGGGCTGGACGTTGTCATGACCGGCTCGCAGAAGGGTCTCATGCTGCCCCCGGGCCTCGCCGCATGCACGGTGAGTGCCAAGGCGTGGAAGGCGTATGAGCGCTCGACGCTGCCGAAGTTCTACTTCGACTGGATGAAGTACAAGAAGAATATCGAGAAGGACACCACGCCGTTCACCCCTGCCGTCTCGCTCGTGCTCGGGCTCGTGGTCGCGCTTAAGATGATCATGGACGAGGGTCTCGAGAACACGATCAAGCGCCACTCCATGCTCGCCGAGGCCACGCGCCGCGGCTGCGAAGCGCTCGGGCTCAAGCTGTTCGCCCCCGCCGAGGGTCGTGGCAGTGCGGTCACCCCGGTGTGGGTGCCCGAGGGCGTTGATGGCAAGAAGATCGTGAGCATCCTCAAGAACAAGTACGGGATCACCATCGCCGGCGGCCAGGATGACTATGCGGGCAGGATCTTCCGCGTGGGTCACCTCGGCTACTTCGGCCAGTTCGACATCATCACCACACTTGCCGGGCTCGAGATGACACTCGCCGAGCTTGGTTACGAATTCGAGCGCGGGAGTGGCATCGTAGCCGCCGAAGCCGTATTCATGGGGGAGTAGACAGATGAAGGTACTGGTAGCAGAGAAGATCGCAGATTCGGGCATCGAGCTTCTGAAGAAGGAGTTCGATGTGGACGTCATCACCGGGATGACTCCTGAAGAGCTCATCGCCGCGATCCCGGCCTACGACGGCCTGATCGTGCGGTCGGCCACCAAGGCCACCCGCGAGGTGCTCGAAGCGGGCGTGAAGCTGAAGATCGTCGGCCGTGCGGGCGTTGGCGTGGACAACGTCGACGTGGTCGCGGCAACCGAGCGCGGCGTCATCGTGTGCAACGCTCCGACCTCCAACATCGTCTCGGCGGCCGAGCATACGATCGCGCTCATGCTCGCCCAGGCGCGGAACATCCCGCAGGCAAACGCGTCCATGCACGGGTGCAAGTGGGAGCGCTCCAAGTTCACCGGCACCGAGATCCTCGACAAGACCCTCGGACTGGTGGGCCTCGGACGCATCGGTGGCCTCGTGGCCGAGCGCGCCAAGGGGCTCGGCATGAAAGTCGTGGCGTTCGATCCGTACATCACGGAGGAGCGTGCCGCGCAGATCGGTGTGGGTTACGCCGCCACGCTGGCGGACCTGCTTCCCCAGGCCGACTTCATCACGGTGCACCTTCCCAAGACGAAGGAAACCATCGGCATGTTCGGCGATGCGCAGTTTGCCATGATGAAGGACGGCGTGCGGCTGATGAACACCGCCCGCGGTGGCATCTACCAGGAGGACGCGCTTATCCGCGCCCTCGAGAGCGGCAAGGTGGCCAGTGCCGGCATCGACGTGTACGAGGTCGAGCCCTGCACCGACTCGCCGCTCTTCGCCTTCGAGCAGGTCATTGTGACCCCGCACCTGGGAGCCAGCACCGAGGAGGCGCAGGACCGCGCGGGCGAGCAGATCGCCGAGTACGTGGCGGCCGGCCTTCGCGGCGATATGGTCCCAACCGCCGTCAACATCGCCCCGGTTCCGGCTGAAGTCATGGAGGCCGTTGGCCCGTACATGGCTCTGGCCGAGGGGCTCGGCAAGGGAATCGCGCAGATCGCGAGCGGACCGGTGAGCGAGATCGAGATCCACTTCATCGGCCATCTCGCCGAGCAGGACACGCGGATTCTCAAGACCGCAGTTCTCAAGGGCCTGCTCACCGTTGTAAGCGAGGATGCCATCAACTTCGTGAACGCCAACCACTACGCCGAGCAGCGCGGGATCGCCGTGTCCGAGGTCAAGAGGGCCGATAGCCTCGACTACGTGAGCCTGATGGTGGTCGTGGCCAAGACGTCCGAGCGCGAGTACAAGATGGGCGCTACGCTGATCGGCAAGAAGAACGAGGCGCGTCTGGTGCTGTTCAACGAGTTTGATATCGACATGGCACCATCGAGCCACATGCTCTTCTTGCAGTACACCGACGTGCCGGGCGTTGTGGGCAAGGTGGGTACCGCGCTGGGCGAGAACTCGATCAACATCGCCTCGATGCAGGTTGGGCGCACCGAGGAGGGTGGCGTCGCACTCATGGGCGTCAACATCGACTCGCCGATCTCCGACGAGTTGATGGCGCGAATCAACGCCAAGGCCGAGGTCACCGCTGCTTGGAATATCGAGCTGTAGGCGGTCCGTCCGGCGTCAGCCACGCCTGGTGCTCCAGGTAGCCGCAGATGTGCCGATGAGGGGCTCCTAACCGGGGCCCCTCATTCCTTTGTGCGCAGAACGACCACGTCGATCGTTGCCGGATTGAAGATCCGTACCGATGTGATCGCTTCCAGCGTTGGCCGCGCCCATCGCACGAGCATCTCTCCCGGCCCCGCGTAACCGGCCAGGAATCCCTCAGTTGGCGCGGCACCGAGCCCGGCACTGACGTACTGTGCGCGACCGTGCGCTTCGTACAGGCCACGGACGCGCTCCTGTGGAGGTCCAAAGCCCAGACCGGGAGCGTACAGGGCGCCGAGGATAGGCACACGGGCCTGCCCGCCGTGTGTGTGCCCGGCCAACAGCAGGTCGAAATCGACCAGGACCGTACCCGGCGTCTCGATCGGAATCTCGCCGATCAGGTTGGGGTCGAGGGGATCGTACACGCCGGCAGCACGGCGGGCTTCATCCTCGCACGCCCATTTAAGGTCGAGTGTCTCGGGCTGCGCATGGCTCAGGGCCACTACGACATCGGCGTCCTCGATCACGGCAAGCGGCGCGGTCTCGCACTCCGAGTAGCCGGGCACGCACAGGGCGAGTGACGTGCCTGCGCGGGTGATCAGCAGCGGTCCGGCTCCCACGTCAACGCACGTGGCCGCGAGCGCTGCATCGATTGCGAACTCGCAGGAGCCCGTGGGATCAGGCGGACTCCACAGATCCGAGTTGCCAAGGACGAATGCGGAGGGCACATCATCCGGTAGTGCGTGAAGCATATCGAGCGCCGGGGTCAGGCTTGGGCGCGCCTTGTCGACGAAGTCGCCGGCGAGTGCGATGGCGTCGGGCTCGGCTCGCTCGATGGCGCGCATGAGACCACGCTGACGCACCCCGAATTCGGCACCATGCAGGTCGCTGATGAGCAGGATACGAAAGCCATCGAACGACTCCGGCAGGTTGCCGATCGCCACCTCGACCGTTCTCGTTCGCACGGTGTGGTTGTCGAGGTACACAGAGGCGCCGAGAGCTACAAGCGCGAGGATGAGGGTTCCGGCCGCGAACCAGACTGAGTGCCGCTTCATGTCAGTACCCCAGCAGCGTGCGGAGTGCTGCCGGGTCCCCGGGGTCGACCGCATCCGTAGTGGCATAGAGCCGCGGCCCGCGCTCCTCGAGTATCTCGCGGGCACCCTGGCTGTCGATGCGCCCGTTGATGGTGTCCACCATCAGGCGCTGGAGCAGGAAGGTGACGTAGCTGTATCCGTAGCCGTTTGATGACCGAGCGCGGGGGCGCGGTGCGGCGTTGGTATAGAAGGCCGAGTAGTTCTTGTCTGCCCGGGTCCTGAGCGCGGCGAGAGCCGCAGTGGTCTCTGAGGATGGCAGACTCCCTGCCCACGGCTGTTCTGGCATGGCCCCAAGGATGGGTGCGAACTCGGGTCCAGCGAGATAGCACATGAGGTCGCGTGCCGCGTCCTTGTCATCGCACGACGAGGCCATGACGAGCCCGCCCTGGATGTTCGCATAGGACACGGGCTGAGTCGCATCAAAGACAGGCGCGGGCGCCAGATCCCACCTAAACCGCGCGAACGTGGGATCGGACTGGAAGGTCGCGGGGTCGTCCACCTGGCCGTTGTACACGAGCGCGAGGGCGACCTCGCCCCGCCAGAACGCGTCGCCGTCCTTGAGTTGCGTGTGGTTCTTCCGGGCTTGAGCAAATACATCCCACACTTCGGCGAAGCGCTCGTCGGCTATGACCTTCTCGGCGTCTATCACGTACACTCCTGCGCTCGGACCGTGCTGGATGAACGCTGAGTAGAAGTCGGCCAGGGACTCGGGGCCGAAACTGAAGGCCGCGGTGCTGCTGGAAGAGGCCGACGCTACCGCCTGACCCAGAGCGAACGCCTCGTCCCACGTGAGCGTGCCCTCGGGGTAATCCACCCCGGCGGCGTCGAAGAGATCGGCGTTGTAGGCCATCGCGATCGACCCGAAGCCCGGCGCGAGCGCGTACAGACTTCCGTTACCCTGGGCCTCCAGTATGGTCGAGACAGCTGGCGCCATCGATTCCGTCACGTCGGCGCGCCCCGAGATGAAGGCATCGAGCTGCTCTATGGCACCCGCTCTGATCAGCTCGGGCAGATACTCGGCAGGGACTCCGGAGAAGACATCGGCATCGCCGTGCAGCGAACGAGTAACTCGCTCGGCGTAGGTGGTATCAAGATCCCAGGGCGTGTCGTCCCCGCCTTCGTACAGGTAGTCCACGGTCACTTGTGCGTCGGGGTAGGCGGCGAGATAGGGCTGGATAGCCGTCTTCTCGAGCGCCTCGGCCTCGGTTCGTGTTAGGCACATGACGGTGAGCACATCTTTGGTTGCGTATGCGTGCCAACCGGCAGCGGCGCCTGCCCCGAGTACAACGAGCACCAGCACGCCGATGAGTATCTTGCGCATAATCCTCCCTTCAACGATCGAGCGCCCCGGAGCAGCACAGCATTCCTCCGGGGCGCTCGAGAATGCGCCTAGTAGAATGACCAGGAACCCGAGAAGGTTCCAGCCGTGTTGACGCGATTCTTGCCGATCCAGTTGCCCTCGTAGTTCAGGTTCCAGAAGCGCAGACTCACGTTTGGCGCGCTGAACGAGGCGAAGGCGAAGCCGTACGGCGTGGTGCCGGTGATTGTCTTCCAGGAGTGGACGTAGTCCTGGGCCGGGTCGGTGTTTCTGCGTGTGACCAGCGCGTACCGCACGGCCGTAGGCTTGGTGCCACTGAGCTGACGCTGGTAGCCGGAGCAGCGCGTGGCACCCCGGACGACGACCGACGGGCCGGCGTACATGAGGTGGTAGAAGCTGCCGTTGTAGTTGTACGTGCCGGCAAATGCCGGGGCAGCAACGGGCAGCAGCATGGCCAGCGCGAGCGCGATGACCACTATGACTCGCTTCATCTCTGTCTCCCTCGACTATTAGGATGCGCATCTCCTTGCGGTGCAAGGCGCGGCTCGCACGAGCCGCGGCGCGCGGGATGGTGCCGTGACGTGAGAATCCTCGGGTGCCTCGCGCGGGAGATTCGCAAGACGTGCCCTGGCGTCAGCGTTCCATAGGCATTCGCCCCCTCCGAGACCGGGAACCGACTGTTCCGGTGCCCAGTATCCGCAAGGGGGCTTAACCGACGGTCAACCGAAGGTAAACCGGCTGGTGAGCGGGCATGCCCGCCGGCTGTGTCGCCGCAGACGCCGCCATGAGAATAGTCGGGCCCTGTGCTGGGAGTGGCGCTAGTGTGCGGAGGGGGGAGAGACGATGCGCTCACGTTGCCAGCGTATGCCCCGGCGAACGATCTTGGCTGGATCGCCCGCTATCACGGTATCGGGTTCTCCGAACTGGTGCGTGACTATCGAGCCCGCTCCGACAACACAGCCATCCGGGATTCCCGACCCCTTGAGTAGCGTGCAGCCCGTGGTCACCCACACGTGGTTACCGATGGTGACATCAGCCGCAGGGTTCAGGCGCGCGCCCGTTTCGCGATCGAGAATCGGGTGAGAGTCACCGGTTCGAATCTCGATACCGTACGCAAACAGACAGTCCTCACCGATGCTGATCGCCGATCCAGTCTCGGTCACTGCGAGCTGGACGTTCACGATGGTGGTGTGCGCGCCGATCGTGATCGTTCCCTCGCTGTCCTCCAACCACAGGTCGCTGCCCTCGCTGAACACGCAACCAGCACCGATGCTCACCCGATGGCTATCGCCCCGTATGCGGATGCGAACACCGCGCAACATGCACCGTGGGCCGATCAACACGGCGTTGTTGTCGCCGCAGATATCAATGGTCACGTCATGCAGGAGGGCACCCTTTGCCGCCACGGTGTTCCCGTTGCCATGGATGCGCCGATGGACCGTGTTGACGGGCTGTCCATGCCGCATTCTCCAGAGTATCGACCCGAGGTGCGGGTAATGCTCGCTCGCGCTTCTGTATGCACGCCGCGCGGTCTCGCGCATCTGATCATGGCTCCCGACGGTTTGGCCGTATGTGTCTGTGTGATTCTTGCGCTTACCAACACCTCAAGCGCAAGACCCAATCGGTGCCGATGCGCTATACTCCGCGCATGACTTCACGTGCTCACATGTTTCTAACGGGTATTCTCGGGCGACTTATCCAGCCGGCCGCCGTCTGACCGACGGCTCGTGCCGGCGTACCCCGCCCGTACCCGCGTTCGATTCCAAGGAGCATCACGTGAGCAGTTCCAGTACCCCCGCAGGTGCCAGCGCACCCACCGACCGCGTCTTCATCTTCGACACCACCTTGCGCGATGGCGAACAGTCGCCGGGCGCGAGCATGAACACCACGGAGAAGCTCGAGATCGCCCGCCAGTTGGTCCGCCTCGGCGTTGACGTGATCGAGGCCGGTTTCCCGATCTCGAGCCCCGGTGATTTCGAGAGCGTCCGTCGCATCGCCGCCGAGGTGGGCGACGCGGCTGTGGTCTGCGCCCTCTCCCGCGCCATCCCCGCCGACATCGAGCGTGCCGCCGAGGCGCTTTCGGGTGCGGCACGTCCGCGCATCCACACCGGCATCGGCGCCTCCGACAGCCACCTGAACGACAAGCTGCACATCAGCCGTGACGTGGCCATCGAGCGGGGAGTGGCGGCTGTGAAGCTCGCTCGTGGCTTCGTCGAGGACGTGGAGTTCTATGCCGAGGACGCGGCGCGCGCAGATATCGACTTCCTGTGCCGCATGATCGAGGCGGTGGTGGCCGCGGGTGCCACGGTGGTGAACATCCCCGATACCACCGGCTACAGCTACCCGGAGGTCTTTGGTGACCTGATCACCCGGATCGGGAATCGCGTGCGTGGCATCGAGAACGTGACGATCTCCATCCACTGCCACAACGACCTGGGCATGGCTACCGCCAACGCGCTCGCCGGCGTGAAGGCGGGCGCCCGTCAGGTGGAGTGCACTATCAACGGCCTCGGCGAGCGTGCCGGGAATACCGCGATGGAAGAGGTCGTGATGGCGCTCAAGATGCGCCCCGATGTCTTCGGCGTGGATACGCGCATCAACACGCGGGAGTTCATGCGGGCTTCCCGACTCGTCTCAAGCATCACCGGCATCCTGGTCCAGCCGAACAAGGCGATCGTGGGGGCCAATGCCTTCGCGCACTCGAGCGGCATCCATCAGGACGGCGTGCTCAAAGAGCGCTCTACCTACGAGATCATCGACCCTGCCGATGTGGGCGCCGGTGGCTCATCGATCGTTCTCACCGCCCGCAGCGGGCGCGCCGCGCTCAGGCACCGGCTCGCCGAACTGGGCTACTCGACTGAGGACGAAGAGTTCGAGCGAGTCCACGAGGCGTTCCTGGAGCTCGCCGACAAGAAGAAGGAAGTCTACGACGAGGACCTTGAGGCGCTCGTGGGCGAGACCGAGCGCATGGTGGGCGAGGTCTACCATCTCGAGCAGGTGCACGTGAGCTGCGGCGATCCGGGAATCCCCACCGCCACCGTCGAGCTGCTCACGCGCGAGGGTGAGAGCCTTATCGATTCCAGCCACGGTAACGGCCCGGTCGACGCGGTGTACAACGCGATCACCCGCATCGTGGGTGTCCCGAACGACCTCACTGAGTTCAGCGTGCAGTCCGTCACGCGCGGCATCGATGCTGTGGGCGAAGTGACCATCCGCATCAAGAGCGAGGATGGTCGCACGTTCACCGGACGCGGCGCGCACCCCGATATCATCGTCTCGAGTGCGAAGGCATACGTGAACGCGCTCAATCGGCTTCTTCTGGCTGCGCAGACCCACGGTCTTCCCGCAGAGGTCTAGCGAAGCCCCTCGACGAGGGTGGCGAAGGCGGCCGGAGAGAGCGTACGTGGCTTCGAGTCGGTCAGTCCGAGCAGGTGAGCATCCCCGGAGACGATGACTTCGGCGCGACCGATGAGCGCAAGCGCGATGAGGTAGTCGTCGTCGGGGTCGGGTGAGATCGCACGGATGACCCCCGGGTCAGGCACGGTGATGGCAACGCGGCGGAGCCAATCTATGAACCTCTCGGCCGTATCAGCGTCGACGCGCTCCGCGATCTTTGGACGGTGGAGTACGCCCCGCAGCTCATCGAGCAGCCGTGGGCAAACAACGGCGTCGAACAGGCCTTCGCCGAGGGCGCGGACGAGCCGGGCGGGGGAGCCGTCGCGGGAGAGCAGTGCGGCTACGTAGACGTTGGTGTCAAGAACAGCGCGAATCACTAGGAGCCGGAGCGGAAGCGATGAACCTCCTGAACGGCAAGACGTAACGCTTCGTCTTCGTTCATATCAGCGGCGCCCCAAGCGCGATCCAGTACCTCCATGCCGAGATACGCACGGAGTGCTTCCTCGACGACCTCGTAGTCCTTCTTCCCGGTGCGGGCGGCCATCACTTTGGCGCCACGCAGGACGTCCTCATCGAGGTACACGGTTGTCTTGGTCTTTGCCATGTGTTCAGTATGAGGGAAAAAAGGAAAGACGGCAATACGCGGTTCAACAATGCAGATAGACGCGGCCGCAAGTGGTCTCCCGATGCCCCATCGCGTAGAATGCACGAACCGCACTCGGCACGAAGGAGCAGGCCATGCCCCGACCGATGACCATCACCGAGAAGATCCTCGCCGCGCACGCAGGCCTCGAGGAGGTTGCACCCGGACAGCTTATCGAGTGCGATCTCAATCTGGTCCTGGCCAACGATGTCACCGCGCCGATCGCCATCAGGGAGTTCGGCAAGATCGGCGTCGAGCGTGTGTGGGATCCCACCAAGATCGCGCTCGTGCCCGATCACTACACGCCGAACAAGGACATCAAGAGCGCCGAGCAAGCTAAGATCATGCGTGAGTTCGCACGCGCGCACGGCATCACGCACTACTACGAGGTGGGCTGCATGGGTGTGGAGCATGCGCTCCTGCCCGAACAGGGCGTGGTGGGTGCGGGCGACGTGATCATCGGCGCCGACAGTCACACCTGCACGTACGGTGCGCTCGGTGCGTTCGCCACCGGCGTGGGTTCCACTGACGCGGGCGTGGGGATGGCCACCGGGCGCGTCTGGTTCAAGGTTCCGGAGAGTCTCAAGTTCCACGTCACCGGCGCGCTCGCGCCCGGCGTTGGGGCCAAAGACGTGATCCTCCACGTCATCGGCATGATAGGCGTGGACGGAGCGCTCTACCAGGCGATGGAGTTCACCGGCGACACCATCACCGGCCTCGACATGTCGGGCCGGATGACCATCTGCAACATGGCCATCGAGGCCGGCGGCAAGAGCGGCATCATCGCTGTGGACGACGTGACACGCGAGTACATGGACGGCCGCACCGAGCGCCCGTACACCGAGTACTACTCGGACGCGGACGCGGTGTACGCCAAGGTCTACGAGATCGATGCTGCGGATATCGTTCCCACCGTCGCTTTTCCGCATCTGCCCAGTAACACGCGGCCGGTCACCGAGGCGCGTCACGTGAAGATCGACCAGGTTGTTGTCGGCTCCTGCACCAACGGTCGCTACGAGGACATGGCCGAGGCTGCCGCGGTCATCAAGGGCCACACCGTGCATCCCGATGTGCGGATGATCGTGATCCCCGCCACCCAGCAGGTCTTTCGCGACATGATGCACTCCGGGCTCACGGACATCTTCCTGGATGCGGGTGCCGCGGTCTCCACCCCCACCTGCGGTCCGTGCCTCGGCGGGCACATGGGCATCCTGGCGGCGGGGGAGCGGGCGGTGGCCACAACCAACCGCAACTTCGTCGGCCGCATGGGTGACCCTACAAGTGAGGTGTACCTGACAGGACCGGCGGTAGCGGCCGCCAGCGCGGTGCTCGGCAGGATCGGACTGCCCGAGGATCTCGAGTAAGCCCACACACGCCACCTACTCCGACGCTGACTCTCAAGGGAGCACACCGATGAAGTTCACCGGAACAGCACATCGTTACGGTCGGGACGTCGACACCGACGTGATCATCCCGGCTCGCTATCTCAACACGTCCGACCCCGATGAGCTGGCGCTGCACTGCATGGAGGATCTCGACGCGAGCTTCGTGGCTAACGTTGAGCCGGGCGACATCCTCGTGGCCGAGGAGAACTTCGGTTGCGGCTCGAGCCGGGAGCACGCTCCCATCGCCATCAAGCACGCAGGTATCTCGGTGGTGATCGCCAAGAGCTTTGCGAGGATCTTCTATCGCAACGCCATCAACACCGGTCTGCCGATCATGGAGTCGCCCGAGGCGGTTGACGGCATCACTGCGGGCGACCGCGTGACCGTGGATGCTGATGCGGGGGTCATCACCAACGAGAGCACCGGCGCGGTCTTTGCGGCGCAGCCGTTCCCGCCGTTCGTGAAAGACATCATCGAGCGCGGTGGACTGGTTGAGCGCACACGGGCGAAGGGCTGATACCTGACCGATCGCTGCGATGAACGGCGCAATCGCACCGTTTGTCGGCATTGCATTGACGCGCATGGCAGTCAGGGCGTCAAATGTTGTCAGCCGGCGGATAGCCTCTTTCGGTGGTTTTGCCGTGTACCCACAAGCGTCGGCGACAAGGTGATCGATGATCTCAGCAGGATTCGCTTTTCCGAGGCTTCGGGTGCTCGTAGTGATCGCCGCTCTTTCGGCGTGCGGGATCGCACTGATCTCGGGCTGTGCAGCGGATACTGATGCGCCTCAGCCGGAGGCGCCGGAGCCAGGTCGGGACGCGGGCACGCTGCCTGAAGGGGCCTACTACGTCGACGAGACGCTGCCCGAGTGGATCGACCCTGAAACCGGCTACGACACCACCCGCGAGTGGAACCTTGATGGTGGTACCTGGCCTGTCTGCATCGTGATGAGTCCGTCACAGAGTCCACAACTGCTTGTGGCCGAGCGCGACGGCCTCCTGGCCGAGGCGTTCACGCCCTTCGGCATCACACCCGTGGTCGAGAAGCTCGAGCTGCCACCGCGAACGTTCCACGCGCTGCAGCGCTCGAAGTGGCCGTTCGTCTATATGCCGTACGCGGTCTACACCGACTACTGCCGCACCAACGACAACCAGGGCGGTGCCGGCGGCCTGCAGTATGTCGCGTTAGCGGGAAGCACGGCCGGTGGAGGATACACGCTGATCACCAGGGATCCTGAGATCCAGTCTGTCGCGGACCTGGCGGGCAAGACGGTCGCCGGTATGGAGAACAACCCCGCGCGCATCGTACTGGTGCAGTCCGCGCTCGAGGCGGTGGGGCTCGAGTCGGGCGATGCCGAGGGACAGGTTCGCCTCGTCTCCGGGGAGAGCGCCGCTGATCTCAACGACTACCTTGCCGGGAAGTACGATGCCGTCGTGGTGCTCGGCATCGTGAAGGATCGTTTCCTGAGGACCGGTTCGCACGTGCTCACTGACTTCACAGACGCCGGCTACACGCCCAACTACACGATCCTGTGCGTTGAGCGGTCGGTGCTCGAGCAGCGACCCGAGGTTGTGGACGCGTTCCTCGAGATGCACTACCAGGCGAACGTCGTGGTCCAGAAGGAGGATCCGGCGGAGCTGAACGGACTGCTGATGGCCTCGTGGAACGGCTACTTCGAGGGCCAGAACACCGAGGTCGCGGTCCAGCGGATCGCGCCCGACCCGGACACGTTCGGTCGGATGCTCGGCAACATGGTGCCTGAGCAACGGCTCGATCCGAATCTGCTGGCGGACTGCTTTGCGTACCTTGATGAAAACGACGCGTGGGGCTGGGATGGTCGACCTGATCGGACCCGGCTGCTTGCGCTCGATCGTTACGACACTGTTCTGGGGACGCACGGGGAAGCGCCGCAGTCCGCGGCTTCGAGGTAGGAGGGCGACAGTGGGTATCTTGCGAAGCACGCCGCATGCGGGACGCGGACACCGGGCCGTGGTGCGCGTCACCTGTCTGCTCGCACTAGCAGCGGTCGGCGTGATCTTCGCACCCGCGAACGCCCTCGCCGCCGCTAGCTTCTCGACGATGGATCCCGGCGTGGGCGCCACGCTTGCGGGTTCGCCGTGGAGTGTGAGCGTGTTCGTTGATGATGCGTCCAAGATCATGGAGTCGTCGGTGATAAGCGTGGACGGCAAACCGCTGACCACCAGTGTGGGATGGGTAGGGCATGTTGAGGACCCGGATTGCTGGGCTATCTGGGTCATCGACGACTACACTGCGGCCACGCTCTCTGCTCCGCTTCTGTGGCTGGGCGAGGGGACGCACACCGTCTCCGTCACGGTGAACACTGCGAGCTCGGGAACCTCGACCTACGCGTGGTCCTTCACTGTGGACTTCCCGGCCGGCAGTGCCGCGGTGTTCTCGGCGCGGGTTCCCGCACCCGGGGCCACTGTCACCGGCGCCCCGGAGTTGTGGGTGACCGTGGACGCGCCGAACCCCGTGTATTACGGGAACGCGCGGTTCTACCTGAACGGCACCGAGTTCTTGCCGACCGGGGGAGTCACATCCAGACATGTGGTGCTGAAGAGCTACGTACCGCTCTACACCGACGGCCTCAATACGATGCTCGTGCGCGTGCGTGACAATGGGGGCGTGATCACCGAGGACACGTGGAACTTCACGGTCGCCGTCAAGCCCACGCTCGGTTCGCCTACGCCGGCCGCCGGGTCGGTGACTGCGAGCGCGCGTCCTGCCATCGGTCTGACGATCGCGGACAACAGCTCCGGACCGGTGAATGTGAGGCTGCGCATCGACGGTGTCCAGGTCTTCAACGGTCCTGCACCGCTGGGCCTATTCCGCTGGCGGCCGCTGAGCGATTTAGCGAACAACAGCACACATGTGGTCATTGCCGATGTGACGGATGCTGTCGGTGCCACGCAGACGTCGTCATGGTCCTTCCAGGTGGTTGCAAAGCCTGCGATGAGCCCTGATCTGTGCGCCTCGTGTCACAGCACCTACCCTGCGGAGCACCCCATGAGCAACTGCTACGCATGCCACAGCGACGGCGGGGATCACGGCGTGGGCACAGCCCCGACTCCTGCGGGCGCGTGCCTCGGGTGCCACGACTACTACCACGGATGGGCGTTCATCTCGTCCTGGTCCTGCACCACCTGCCACACCGCCGCCTATCCCACCGTCCCGATGCACGATGAGGCCGCGGTAGACGTGCTGCACACCTCGCCGACCACGGGCTGCGAGGAGTGCCACAGCTCCGATCTGCCAGCCGAGCACGGCAAGTACCCGTCGGACTCTTCCTTCAAGTACCAGTGCGCGCTCTGCCACACGAGCACCGACCCGACCGTGACCGCGGCGATCGCAACTGGCAACGCCGCCTGCTCGGCGTGCCACGCCATCGGCGGTCACGAGGAATCGCACGCAGAAAGCCCGACTCTCACCGGGCCCGGCGCAACCTGCACCGAGTGCCACGCGGCCAACATCGTCACCGAGCACCTGAACCGGGGGCTCACCTGCGACAGCTGCCACGGCGCGACCGCACCGCTCGCGAGCCCCGTCCTGCTCTCGGCCCTCGGCATGAGCGCTTTTGGGGAAATCTCGCTGGCGAGCGAGGGGATGGAGAGTTCGGACGTCTGGGAGGCGATCGCCGCAGGCGACACGAGCTGCACCGCGTGCCACGCCTCCTTCCACGGGTCGCTTCTCTCCACATCCATCACCAACCCGGCGGCCCCCGGCTATCTGTCGTGGGACGCGGCGGCATCGGCTCCCGGCAACACCGGCACCTCGCCTCACGGTGGCTACACCTCGGTCACCAACAAGTGCGCTGTGTGCCACTCGGTCCACCGCGCGGTGGCCGGAGGCAGCGTGCTCACCGCCTACGGCCCCTACGCCACCTACGCAGCGGGTTGCGTGGCGTGCCACGGCGACACCTCCACCTTCACCGACGTGAAGATGACCGCCGACGCCGACGGCTACATCTCGCCTCACGGCACCTGCACCCGCTGCCACACGCTGAACCCCCACGGCGCCGGCGGCTCGGTCTACCCGGTGCTTGCCTCCAAGCTTCTCAACACCAGCGGTGACGCCGCGATCGCAGCAGACCTCTCCGATGACGACAACGGCCTTGCGGCCACCATGTTCGACGGCACCGGCAACAGCGCCACCGGGCTCATACTCGGCACCGGCTACCTGTGCGCGTCGTGCCACCAGCAGGCCTTCGCCGTGAACACCGCGAGCACCGACCCGGCGAGTGCCGGGAACCAGACCGGCCACCGCGTGACCGCGAGCGCCACGGCCACGTGGGATGCCGACGTCTACGGCGGCTCGTTCGGCAGAAACGGTACCTCCGGCGACGGCACCAAGACCGTGGCCTTCGCCGACGCCTACGGCTGCGACGCCTGCCACGCCGCTCCGATGTCAGACGGCTCGTCGGCCTTCCCGCACGGCTACGTGGACGCCACCGGCGCGGTCTCGCCCAAGACGGTCGCCGGTTCGAGCTACATCTGGCTCACGGCAGGTTCCTACCTCGGCTCGGCGGACACCACGATCGTGGCCACCACCGAGCCCGACAGCCCGCTGCTGCTGACCGATGACGGCCTGTGCCTCAAGTGCCACCGCGGCAGCGCGGCTAACGGTGTGGGATACGACTTCTAGGGCCGCCTGGCCCCTAACGCACCGAAACCCGCAGGCGAAAGCTTGCGGGTTTCGGTCTGTCTCCGGTGAGGGCGCCTCAGCCGGTGCCTGAACGGGCGGTCTTGCAGAGCCCGACCGCCGCCAGCACCACGACGAACGTCATCATCGGATAGAAGTAGCGCGAGAACGACAGCGTCGGTCCGTGAACCACGGCAAGCGCGATAGGCAGCGTCAGTAGTACGAGGGCCACGTGATCGCGGCGGACCTTCCACGCTCCTACAGCGGCAAGACCGATGAGCGCGAGATGGTACGACTCAACGACCCCGCCCCACCCGCTGAACCCGCCGAACGGATTGGGGTGGTACGTGAGCATGGAGATCGCCAGCAGGCGCACCTTGCGCCACACATAGCCGAGCGGGTCGGCTCGCAACCGTTCGCTGCGGCGCTCGGCGGTCATGGCGCTCACCTTCTGGTTGTAGTCAGACTCCTCGTCGGGCGCGAGGTGAGCTGGGGTCAGTTCGCTGAGCGCCTCATCGCGCGCTGCGGAGTCCTCGTACTCACCCGAGAATGCTACGGACGCCGTGAGGGTGTTCATCGGCACGAACCGGCCGTAGATCTGTGCGTTTCGGATCCACCAGGGCGTGAGCCCGAGTACGACCACCACCGCCACGATCGCGGCGCCTCGAACGTATGCGCGCCGGTGCCGACCGGCGACCAGCAGCAGGACGATGGCTGCTGCCACGGCCCAGACCAGAGCCACCGCACGCACATACGTAGCCATGGCCAGCAGCATGCCGGCGAGGGCGAAGTAGGCCCATGATCGACCGCGGGCCGACTCAAGCGCGTTTGCGAGCGCCACCGCGGTCCAGAGGATCAGCGCCGTGAACAGTTCTTCGGTCAGGACCCAGCGGTAGGAGAGCCAGAAGGGGAGGTAGGCAACGCCCAGGAGCACCGCGCCCAGTGCCGCGGCCCTGCTCGCGAGCCGTCGTGTCAGCAAGTAGAGCGCCCACAACGTGAGCGCGGACAGGAGCGCCTGTGCCACGCCGACGGCGGGCTGCGCGGTGGCTGCCCCCGTGAGAGCGTAGAGCGCCGCGAGGTAGACCGGGTAGCCGGGCATCTGCTGGGCGTTGGGCGCCGGATCGCTCACCGCAGTGCCTGCGTAGACCCAGGCGTAGGTGCCCGTGGTCACGAGTCGGCGGGCGGCGTCATCGTAGCCGAGGCCGTCAGGCGTGAGCTCCGGTGCGGGTGTGGTGAGAGCGAGTGTGATACGTGCGATTGCCACGAGTACACAGATGCCTGTCGCCAGCGCATCCGCTTTGCGCGGATAGGCATCGAGCCACGCCTGAACCCCTGACATCCATCTCACGCCGCTCGCTCCTCAACCGCGCTATCCGCTGCTATTAGTCAGGTACAATACCGTATGGCCGCGTGGGCTATTCGGCACGATACTCGCACGGTATCGGCAGCAATCGACCCGGGGTGATCGTATGACCATGCAAAGAGATGCACGCATCTACCTCGCCGGCCACCGCGGACTGGTGGGTTCGGCCATCCATCGTCGCCTGCTCTCGGCCGGCTACACCAGCATCATTATGCGCACCCACGCGGAGCTCGATCTTGTCGACCCGGCCGCCACGGACTCGTTTTTTGCCGCCGAGCGGCCCGAGTACGTGTTCCTCGCCGCGTCCAAGGTTGGTGGCATCGGTGCCAACACCACGTATCCGGCGCAGTTCATCTACGAGAACCTCGCGGTGTCCACCAACGTTATCGAGGCCGCCCGCACGTACGGCGTCACGAAGCTCCTCAACCTCGGATCATCGTGCATCTACCCGCGGCTGGCACCGCAGCCCATCACCGAGGATGCGCTGCTCACCGGTCCGCTCGAGCCGACCAACGAGCCGTACGCGATAGCAAAGATCGCCGCGATCAAAATGTGCGCGGCCTACAACAAGCAGTACGGGTGCGACTTCGTGTCCCTGATGCCCACCAACCTCTACGGCCCGGGTGACACGTACGACCTCGAGAACGGTCATGTCCTGCCGGTACTCATCGCCAAGTTCCATGCGGCCAAGGTATCCGGTGAGGACCGCGTGATCCTGTGGGGTGACGGCTCGCCCAGGCGCGAGTTCCTGTACGTGGACGACCTTGCGGATGCCTGCGTGATCGTGATGGAGCGCCATAGCGCAGAGGAGATCGGCGAGTTCGTGAACGTCGGTTCCGCCGAGGAGCTCACGATCTCCGAGCTTGCCGATGCCGTGCGAAGCGCGGTGTACGCCGATGTGCCCGGCCGGTCCTGCGAGATCGTGTGGGACACCACCAAGCCCAACGGCATGCCGCGCAAGCTGCTCGACACTTCCCGGATGCGTGCGCTCGGCTGGGCGCCGAGAACCCCGCTGGCCGAGGGTGTGCCGCTGGCGTACGCGGACTACCTGGGGCGACTCGCATGAGACGTGCCGCCAACGGAGACCCGGGCATGACGGTGATCCGCGCATGACCACCGTGCGGCGCAGGAGAATCGGGCTGTACCTCGGCGGTACCGGCTCCGACGGCGGCACCTATCAGTACGCGCTGTCGCTTCTGCATGCGTTCGCGCGGCTGCCCGTTGATCAGTACGAGGTGTTCGCCTTCTGCAAGCTTCCCGAGTGGGAGCGGCGCAGCCGGGAGGTCGGTGTCACGCCGCTGCCGGTTCCCGCATATCCGCTGTTGGCGCGAGCTGTGTCCAAGCTACTGAGGATGCTGCCGCTCACTCCGCTATCCCGCGCGATCAACTCCGCGGTCGTGCCGTTTGGTCGCGTGCTCAAGCGCGAGGGGTTCGATCTGTGCATCTACCCGAACTTCGAGCAGTTCGCCTACGAGCTCAGCACGCCGTCGATCGGCGCGATCCACGACCTGATGCACCGCCATGAACCATCGTTCCCGGAGGTGAGCACCGGGGCGATCCCGCGCCGGCGCGACCATCTGTTCTCGAGCATCTACCGTGGCGCCACCGTGACTCTGGTGGACTCCGAGATCGGCAAACAGCACGTGGTGGATGCCTACGGTGGCACGGGCGAGAGCATCGTCGTGCTGCCGTACCCGGTTCCCGGCTACATTGTCGCTGACAGTGGTGGACGTGCCGATGCGTCACCTGCGGATGTGGCGGACCTCCCCGGCAAGTACTTTTTCTACCCCGCGCAGTTTTGGCCTCATAAGAATCATCTGCGCCTGCTGGAAGCACTCGCCCATGTGAAGCGAAGCGAGCCCGATGTGCACCTCGCGCTCGCCGGATCGGAGAAGGTCGGCTACCAGGCGGTCCTCGACGCCATTGCGGAGCGTGATCTTCCGGGCAACGTGACCCTGCTCGGCTACGTCCCCGATGAGGCTATGCCGGGGCTTTATCGTCGCGCCCGAGCGCTCATCTTCCCCACGATGTTCGGACCCACCGGGATTCCTCCCATCGAGGCGCAGGCCGTCGGCTGTCCCGTGGCGGCGTCAGGCACCTACGGCTACCCTGAGCAGCTGGGGGAGGGCGCCCTGTACTTCGATCCGTGGTCCGCAGACGAGATCGCCTCCTGCATGCTCAGGCTGTGGACCGATGATGCGCTGTGCGAGAGCCTTGCAGCACAGGGGAGCGAGAACGTTCAGCGCTTTCTGCCTGACCGGTTTGCCGAACGGCTCACCGTGGTGATCGAGACCGCCTGCGAGTGGGGCGAGCGCTGACGCCGCGCACCTTCTCGCGTACCGGCTTGGGCAGCACGGCACGTGCGATGCCGACGGCGGTTGTGGCAGGGGCGAGAGTCCGCGTCGGGTACACTAGCGCAGGAACGCAACCGCCTTGGGCTGGAGACACGCATGGGACGTCCGCTCGTCTCGGTGGTGACCGTCTGCTACAACGCCGAGCGCCATCTTGCAGAGGCCATGGGCTCTGTGCTCGCGCAGACCTATCCCGACGTGGAGTACATCGTCGTGGACGGTGGATCGACCGACGGCACGCCGGACATCATCCGCTCGTTCGAGCCGCGCTTTGGTGACCGCTTGTGTTGGACGTCGGAGACCGACGGGGGCATCTACGACGCGATGAACAAGGGCATCGCCCGTGCTCGCGGAGAGATCATCGGACTCCTGAACGCCGATGATGCCTATCTGCCCGATGCGATCGCCCGCGTCGTGGCGGCCTGCGAGGCACATCCGTCCTCCGGCGCCGTCTTCGGCGACGCTGACATCGTGGACGATGCAGGTCGCGTGCTGCGCACCGAGCGAGCGGTGGTGCCCGCGGCATCCTCGATTCCCGCGCGGATGCCCATGTGTCACCAGGCGCTGTTCGTGACCCGGCGCGTCTACGAGACGCTCGGTACCTACGACACGCACTATGCGATCCTGGCCGACTATGAGTTCGTCCTGCGCATGCTGCACGTTCCGGTAGAACTGCTGCACATCCCCGTGCCGCTCGTGCGGTTCCGGGTGGGCGGCGTGTGCAGCACGGATATGGCACGATCCAACGCTGAGCGGGAGCGCATCCGCGTGGCGTACGGTGCCAATCCCATCATCGAACGAGCGCGCAGAGCGCGCCACGCCATCAACCGTTTCGTCTATGCTTTGCTGCACGACGCGCGGTCTGAAGATGGCGCGCAACGACGGGCCGAAGGGAAGTGCGACAAATGATAGAAAACGTCACGCATGAGGGCGCGACGCTCGCCATCATCGTCAGGGCGGCGTACACCCACGACGGCATCAAGTTCTTCACCCCTGACGAATTCTCGCAGCAGCTCGCATTCATGAAGCACCCGGTGGGGACGCAGATCGATCCGCACCATCACAATCCGATGGAGCGCTCGGTCACGCTCACGCAGGAAGTACTGTTCATCCGCCGCGGTCGTCTGAGGGTGGACTTCTTCGACGCGGGACACGAGTACCTGGAGAGCAGGGTGCTCGGCCCGGGCGACGTGGTCCTGCTCGCTTCCGGCGGGCACGGGTTCGAGGTGCTCGAGGAACTTGAGATGTTCGAGGTGAAGCAGGGTCCGTATGCAGGCGCAGGCGAGAAGACGCGCTTCACCTGCGCGTTCGAGCCCACCGTCGAAGGTTAGGCATGGAGCCGTTCATCCCCGTCAACGAGCCGCTGCTTGATGGACGGGAGCGAGAGTATCTCGTGGAGTGCATCGAGTCGGGCTGGATATCCTCCGAAGGTCCGATGGTCGTCCGCTTCGAGGCCGGGATGGGCGAGCTGACCGGCCGCGCTCACGCGGTTGCGGTGACCAACGGCTCGGAGGCGCTCGAGCTCGCGGCGGACATCCTGGGCATCGGGCCGGGCGACGAGGTGATCATCCCGTCGTTCACAATCATCTCGTGCGCCGCGCCGATCGTCAGGCGCGGGGCCACGCCCGTGGTGGTGGATGCCGATCCGGTGACATGGTGCATGGACGCCGGTGCCATCGAGGCGGCGGTGACCCCGCGCACGCGCGCGATCATGGCCGTGCACATCTATGGCCTTCCGGTGGACATGGACCCGCTGCTTGATGTTGCGCGAGAGCACGGCCTGGCCGTGATCGAGGATGCTGCCGAGGCCCACGGGCTTGCATACAAGGGGCGTCAGTGCGGCTCCTTCGGCGACCTTAGTATTTTCAGCTTCTACCCCAACAAGCACATCACCACGGGTGAGGGTGGCATGCTCCTCACGGACGACCCGGTACTCGCGGAGCGAGCCCGTTCAAAGCGCAACCTGTGCTTCAAGCCCGAGCGCCGCTTTGTGCACGAAGAGCTCGGTTACAACATGCGGATGTCCAACCTGCAGGCCGCCGTTGGTGTGGCCCAGCTCGAGGGACTGTCGGCGCACCTGGAGCGCAAGCGGCTCATAGGCGCCCGCTACCGCGAGTTGCTGGCCGCCGTTCCCGGCATCGCGTTGCCCGCGGCATCGACTCCCTATGCCGAGAACGGTTACTGGGTGTTCGGTGTGGTCCTCGACGATGGCGTGCCGGCTGACGCCACCGAAGTGATGAGGCGGCTGGCCGAGCGCGGGGTGGGTACGCGTCCGTTCTTCTATCCCATGCACCTGCAGCCGGTCTTCCGCAAGGCCGGCCTGTTCGAGGGCGTGACCTGTCCCGTTGCGGAGCGTCTCGCCGAGCGGGGCTTCTACCTGCCGAGCGGCCTGGCGATGACCGATGAGCAGATCGTGCGCGCGGCCGCCGCTCTTCGTGCGGTCATGCGTGATATCTCAGAAGCGGGGTGATCGCGGTGTCGGTCTTTGGTGCATACGCTCGCTACTACGACCTCTACTACGGCGACAAGGACTACGCCGGAGAGACCGCCTTCGTGGATAGCCTGATTCGCCAGTATGGCGACGGGGACTCCGCGATCCTCGAGATCGGGTGCGGGACCGGTCGCCACGCCACGGAGCTGGCTGCGCTCGGTCATCGGGTGGCGGGAATCGATCTCAGCGAGACGATGCTTGAACGTGCGCGGCTTGTGGAGTCCGATCGGCTCTCGTTTGTCTGTGGTGATGCCCGGACGTACCGGGCAGGGCGGTCGTTTGACTGTGTGATCTCGCTCTTCCACGTGATGAGCTATCAAACGAGCACCAGCGACCTGCGCGCTGCGTTCACCACCGCAGCCGAGCACCTGGAACCGGGGGGTCTGTTCATCTTCGATTGCTGGTACGGACCTGCGGTGCTCACCGACCTTCCGTCGCACCGCGAGCGCACGCTCTCGGGAGACGGCTTCGAGGTCTCCCGGATCGCCACCCCCCACATGGACGCCGAGCGCAACGTGTGCGAGGTGATCTACGACGTGACGGTCACGGACGCCGTCACGCACGAGGAGGAGCACCTGACCGAGTCGCACCCGATGCGGTACCTCTTCTCACCCGAAGTGGAGTTGCTGCTCGACATCTGCGGCTTCGAGACGTTTGTGGGCTGCGAGTTCGTCACCGGCGCGCCGCTGTCGTTCGACACGTGGAACGCAACGTTCGTGGCGCGGAAGCGGTAGCGGCCCCGTGAGCGCCGCTCCGAGCGTGCGGGCCGGGACCCGCTCCTTTGCGACCATGCAGGTTCTGAGAATCATCGGGGCGTTTGCCATAGCCACGTTCGTGGCTCGCCAGCTCGGAGCGGACGGTAAAGGCGGCCTGGCTCTGCTGCAGCAGACACCGTCGATCATGGCGCTTGTCATGGGGTTCGGTTTCGCCGGCGTCAACGTCTACTTCGTGGGCAGCGGCAAGAAGAAGCCCGCCGAGGCACTCGGGGACTCACTTCTCATCTCGATCGTGGGCGCGCTGCTCGGCATCCCGCTGTCGTTCGCCGTCATGTGGGCGATTCCGGCGATCCGCGCGTTCTCGCCCTTGCTTGTGCTGATCTCCGCACTCGTGGTTCCGGTGAGTGTGCTCACCGCGCAAGTGGCCGGAATCCTCGTTGCAGTCGGGCGGCCGGAGCGCCAGGCCCGAGCGCAGTCGGTGGCGATGGCCATCAACGTGGCTGTGGTGGCCGTTCTGTACCTCCAGATGCGCCTGAGCGTGGGTGCAGCGGTTGTCAGCACGCTGCTGTCTTCGCTCGTTGCGCTCACCCTGATGCTCGTGTGGCTCAACGAGCGGCCCGTCTTCAGCGGCTGGCGCGGACGCATAGCCGCCGCCGGCGCGTACGCGCGCAAGCGCTACTTCACCGATGTCGCCTCCATGCTCGAGATGCGCGTTGACATCGTGATGCTGGGAGTGTTCTCAACCACGGTCGTGACCGGCGTGTACTCCGTGGCGGTATCCGTGGCCGAACTCCTGTGGTTCGTCCCGAGGGCTGCCGAGACACCGCTGCTCTCACGCTTCTTGCACGAGAAGCCGGCAACAGGCGCCGAGTTGGTGGCGATCTCCGTGCGCCTTACCGTGTTGCTCGAGATCATGATGCTCGCCGTGGCGGCCGTCCTGCTCAAGCCGGCGGTGACGTTCGTCTTCGGCCTGGCGTTCAGTGGTGTGCCGCTCCTGTTCTGGATACTCGTGCCGGGAGTGGTGGCCAACGGGCTCACCGGTCCGGTGGCCTCGTACCTGACATCACAGGGTCATCAGTATCCCGCGCTATCCGCGATATCCGTGGGCGCCAACATCGCGATGAACGCGGCACTCATTCCCGTTATGGGCGGCGCGGGGGCGGCACTGGCGTCTTCGATCACCTACGCAGTGGGTGGCGTGTGGCTGTTCTGGAAGTTCGCGACGCTCACCGGCACCCCGGTCTCGGCCATGTTTGTGCCGAGGGCGGGAGACGTGCGCGTGCTCCTCGGACGCGGTGCCGATGTCGGACGAGCGGGGGCGGGGAGATGAGACGGTTGTTCCGCGCCATCGCGCTTGCGGGTTATGCGGGTGGATCAGACGTCTAGCACGCGCTCGATGATCGCTCGCGTGGCATCGGCGCGCGCCTGCCACGAGTAGTGCGCCAACACAGCGGCCCGACCCCGGGCACCCATCGCGCTGCGTTCATCGGCATTCGCCGCCATCCGGCTCACTGCGCGGGCCACGGCCTCTGCATCGAGTGCGTCAAGGACCACGCCGCACCCATGCTCTAAAACGGTGTCCGCGCTGCCCGGAAGATCAGGCACAACGAGCGGTACCCCGCACGCCATCGACTCGTACAACTTCAGCGGCGATAACCCCCAATCGCCCTCGCGGTTGCACAGCACGAGGGAGCACAGCGATGCGGCCACCACTCCCGCAACCTCTGCGTACGGGAGCGATCCCGCCGCGAGGATGCCCGGATTTCGTGTGGCAGCCGCCTCCACGGCACCGCGCATGACACCGTCTCCCACGACGACCGCCGAGACATCGGCAGGCCATGCGTCGTGGTTGGCGGCCTCAAGGAGCACGTCCACGCCCTGCCAGGGCGACAGCGCACCAAAGAGCACCGCATAACGAGCGGGGAGCGCATCAGCGTGGACGTTCGGGGCGCCGGGCCTGAACACCTCGGTGTTGGCGCCATTGCCCACCACGTCAGTGCTCTGGCCGGTCTCTCCTTCGATCCACCGGGCGAGTTGCGGTGTCACCGCGATGCGCGCCGATGCCCACCTGAACTGCGTGCGGGTGAGCGAGTCGATGATCGCCTTGAAGGGGCGCGCCTGCGGCCACATCGTGTAGAAGTCCTCGTAGGGCCCGTTGCACTCCTGCACCACCGGTGTACCGAGGCGCCTGGCTGCGCGTGCAGCAGGCCACGCGAGCGCGTGCCCCCTGATGTACAGCGCGTCGTAGCGCCCCGTCTTGAGCGCGCGGACGAGCCGCCGCTGAACACGCGAGAACTCCGCCAGGCGTCCGAACACGCCCGGAGACGCGGCGCCCGCGTAGGAAGGCTGGAACAGGTCGACGCTCCATGATGCTCGCTTGAGCCCGCCTATGATCTCGTTCACGTGGGCGTAGCTGGCCTGACCTTCGGTAGTGGCCTGGAGGCAGAGGTATGCGAGATGCGGCGTGCTCACGAGTGCGACCCCCGGGTGGCCGAAGCGACAACCTCATCGTACACGGCGCGAATCTCCGCAGCGCGATCGGTCCACGGTCGCGCCCCGGACGCGGCTGCTACCTCGGCGGGGGAGTGCGGCCACTCCCTGACGGCGCGCAGCGCGGCGAGCAGCTCGTCGCGATTACCCGGCACCACGAGCACGCCGGCAGCTTCGCCCGCCAGGATGTCCGGCAGCCCGCCCGTGGCCGAGGCCACCACCGGCGTACCGCACGCCAGCGCTTCGGCCGCCACCACCCCGAAGCCTTCGCGCTCCGAGGGCACTACGAGCGCGGTGGCACGCTGCATCGCGTCAACAACATCCGCGCGCGGCACCGAGCCGAGCATCCGCACGTTGGCGCCTGCGGCCGAGGCGGCGATGGTGCGCTTGAGATCAGCCTCGAGCGGCCCGGCGCCGATGATCGTGAGCGGCAGGTCATGCAGATCGGGGGAGGAGAGATACACCTCCAGTAGAGGGTGAATGTTCTTGACCGGGCGCAGGGCGCCGACGAAGAGCAGGCCGAGATCTCGCTTGACCTCGGCGGGCCGGAAGATCGAATCATCGTAGCCGTTGGGCGCCACGCGGATCGCCGGATGGTCGGGGAGTGCTCTGCGGACCTGTGCCGCGAGGTCCTCGCTCACGCACAGGATCGCCGCAGCGGACCCGAGCGCGCGCCTGACCCGTCCGCCGAATGCACCCGGCCGCGAGACCACGCCGGCGACGTCCGAGCCATGCAGCGTCACGACCACCGGGATGCCGAATTCCGCGCCGAGCCGGCACGTGATGAAGGCATCCGGATAGGCGAAGTGCGCGTGCAGCACATCGAACTCATCGCGGCGGCCCATGAGGAATGCCCGTGCGCGAGCGTCGTAGCGCAGTGTCGAGAGCAGCAGCCCCGCACGAGTGTTGTTGAGCAGCCCCGCCGAGGTGTTGCGATAGGTGACCTGTACCGTGCGCGCGCCGGCGCTGTCAAGAGCGTCAACGTTGGGCTCGAAAGGAGAGCAGCACAGCACGCTCATCCGCACACCGCCGCGCGCCAGCTCACCAACCTGCTCGGCCAGCCACGGGGCGCCTGTGGGACGTCGCGCGGACGGGTAGAGGTGGCTGACCACGAGCACCCGCAGTGGCATGGTGTGCACGCCGCTCACGGGGTCAGAAGCGTGCGGATCGTGGGCTGCTCCAGAAACGCTGCGGCAAGCGCGGAGGCGGGGTAGGTCTCTGCGATCTGTCCGGCGAGCGCGCGTGCCGCAGTCTCGTCGCCCAGCAGCAACAGCGTCTCGGTGAGCGCCATGTCCCGCGTCACGCTCCGTGGCAGCGGCTCGAGCAGCTCGGCCGCCTCGCCGTAGCGATCGAGGTTGTTGAGTGCTCGCGCCTTGTACACCTTGAGGTCGGTGAGCTTCGGGTAGTCGACAGTCGCGAGCCCTGAGACCGTCAGCGCCTTCTCACCGATCGTGGGGCCGAGCAAGCCGGCTGCCTGTCCGAGGAAATCGATACGCGCGAGCGTGTAGAGGAGCTCGTGCGGGTGCGCCTCCACCAGCTTGTAGGCGTCCTCGTCGTAGGCGGTGGCTGCAAGGATCGCGTCCGCGCTCCCCGTCTCGAGTACCGGGGCGATCTGGGCGCGCCGTGAGGTTAGATACTGCGTCTGGATCGTCTTCTCCCAGGGTGCGATGGAGCGAGCGCGCTCCATCCTGCTCATCTCTCCGCTTCTCATGTACTGGCCCAGCTGGTAGTCGGCCAAGAGCGGTATAAGCGCTGTGACCGCCAGGACGAGGGCAAGCACCGCGGCTGCGGCGCGCGTCGCAGCCGCCGGGTTTGGCCCCGCCGTCATCGGCCGTGCCTGCGGCGCCAGCAGCACGGCGATCGCCACAAAGAGGAGCAGCATGGTCGGGATGGTGGTGACGGCAAAGAGCGCGGTCACCAGCAGCCCGCCGAACGCGGATAGCCATGCGCCGTACAGGGTGCGCGCTTCGGGGTGCTCCGCCGCGGCGCGCAGGTTCGCCATCCCGGACCTCAGTGCCCAGAAGATGAGAGCCAGCAGCGCGAGCGCGGCGGGTATGCCCATGGTCGCCGCTACGGCGAGATAGACGTTATGGGGGTCCTCAAAGTAGCTCTGCGCGCCGGTCGCCGGATCCGCAAGCGCCGTGGCGTGCTGGTACCAGCCGAGCGTGAACGAGTCGGGGCCGGTGCCGGTCAGCGGCCGGTCGCCGATCACCGCAAGGGCATCCCGCCAGCCGGAGATGCGTCCGCTCGAGACAGCGTCGAGTCCTTGGCCGGCGCCGGTCTTCAGCCGCTCTGCCACGAGCGAGGGCCCGGCGATCGCGGTACCGATGACTAGCGCCACGACAAGCACGCCACCGGCGAGCACGAGGCGACGGCGAACGTCCGCCGAGGCGCGCGGCAGCAGAAGGACCGCCAGCAGCACCACGCCCACGAGCGCGCCGAGCCAGCCGGCTCGCACCTGGGTGACCAGCAGCGCGGCGGCCATGAACAGCGTTGTGCCGCCCGCGAACACCCTCCACCCCGGCACCCGCTCAGCCAGGGTGAGGCCGATGCCCACAACGAGCGGGAGGACCAGGAACGCTCCCACGTAGTCGGGATTGCCCATCAGGCCGCCACCCCGGTCGTACAGGTAGCCCACGGCGCCGAGGCCGAGTTCGGTCACGTACGCGGGCGTCATCCGAAGCGCCTGGTAGATCGTGGCCGCCGCGGCCACCCCTCCGCTGGCGATGATGGCGCGGGAGAGCTCCGTGACGCGGCGCGTGCCGGTCGTCTGCGCTACCACGAGGAGGAAGACCGCGCCGTACGCGAGATACGCCAGCAGTCCGTTTGCAGCGTCCTTGCCGAAGACTCCCACCGCCGGATCGAGCCCGAACGCGGTAGCCACACCCGCCAGGCCGAGGAAGGCGGCGAGCATCCACACTCCCGGTTGGTGGCGAAGGGTGGTTCCCGCGGCGGCCCACGCAACGAGCGCGATGGCAGCGAGTACGCCGAGGGCGGCAAGCTTGGGAACCACGTATGAATCGTAGGTGAGCGGCAGTGAAGCGAGCGCCAGGGAGGTGGCGGTTGTCGCGAGCGGGGCAAGCGCCACGCAGGCGAGAAGTGAGTACCACGGCAGTCGGGATGGTGTGTTCACAAGCAAGCGCTCCTGTCGCGAGTGTGCGGGCGCGGCGCCAAACTGGTACGGGACGTGCAGTAGACGCTCGCAGGTATTCTAGTACGAACGCCCGCATGGCGGAGTTCAGGCCACCATGGCGGATAGAGACCGACCGGCAGATCGGCGGCGCGCGGGTACCGGATGTGATGATAGACTGCCCAGGGTGCTCCGGCTCCCAAAGGCTTCAGGATCGCTAGCGAGAGGATGAAGATGCAACAGCGTCAGGCTGCTCGACGAAGCTCCGCCTTCGATGATCCGATGGTTCGGACACTCAGTTGGGTCCTCGTGATCATCGTCCTTTTGTTCCTCACCACTATCGTCGCGGCGCTGATGCTCGGCGTCATCGGCTCGGACAAGCCCCGCACATCCCGCGAGCGTGACCTCCAGACATACGAGTTCCAGACGAGCCAGGGCTCCACCGACGCGTTCGTCTGGAAGGCATACGTGGGCGCGCTGGTCGACAGCGGACAGTTGCAGAAGGCCCAGCAGGTCATCGACCGCGGGCTGCAGGTCATCGACAACAAGCCCGGCGCCGATCTCACGTTCGCCCAGGCGCAGGTCTATTACTCCGGCAAGAAGTACCAGGACGCGGTGGATGCCGCAACCGGGGGCATGGCCGCACTCCAGGCCTGGCACGACACCCAGAAGAACATCGACGGCACGCCGCAGCAGAAGGGCGAGCCCGTCAGCGACAACTACTGGGGGATGCTCTACATCAGGGCGCTCTCGTATCGTGAACTCGGGGACAACGACAAGGCGCTCGCCGACTTCGACACGTATCTTGACGAGAAGGCCGGCGCGTCGGATGTGTACGTGATGCGCGGTGATATTCGCCTCGAGATGGGCGACCGTGAAGGTGCCGAGGAAGACTACCGTCGCGCCCTCACACACCTGCCCGACTATCAGCCCGCACTCGACGGACTTGAGGAACTGGGAGTCGATCAATGAGTGATACTGCAGACCGCATGAGCGAGCAGGAGTACGCTGAGGTGCAGCCGCAGCGCACCAGCCGTTCGCGCCGCAGCCGCACGCTGCTCATCGTGATCATCATCATTCTGCTGCTCTCGCTATGCGTGATCGGTGCCTTTGTTGCGCGGCTCGTGATGCCGGACAGCAACGACATCGCGGGAACCGACGAAGCGGGCGGCATCGAGTGGGTGCGCTCCATCTACGGGTTCGGCCCCGCCGAGGACGAGCTCTTCGTTGCGCCGCGCAAGGTCGAAGTGGATGACGCCGGTGACATATACGTGAGCGATCAGCAGCATCGGTTCATCATGCGCTTCACCCCCGAGGGCGACCTCGGTCAGATCATCGGTGACACCGCCGACCCGCAGCTGTATGCCGTGGGCCCGATCGCGGAGGGCGATGGCCAGCTCTTCTTCGGCCAGGTGCCGCAGGATGTCGTCAGGATATTCAGCCCCGAGGGTGAGGATGTGAGCAGCTTCACGTTCCCCAGCCCGAACGACATCGAGTACGACGTGACCAATGACCGCCTCGCCATTTCCACCAATGCGGGCTTTGTGGTCTTTGGCCCGGACGGCAACCCGCTCTACGAAGTGGGCGGCACCGTCGGCTCCGGACCCGATGAGTTCGACGTCGTCCCGGGCCTTGCCTACGGTCCCGATGGCACGCTCTACGTGCTTGACGCATACAACAACCGGATGAGCGCCTATGACGCTGACGGCAACCGCGTCTGGCAGGTGCAGACCGGCAAGCCGGCCAAGGGCCTGGACATCACCAACCCTGCGATGGCGGCATCGGATGACACCACCGGCACCGCGCGGCTTCAGGTTCCCGCTGATGTGGTAGTGGACGGCGCAGGCCGTCTCGTGGTTGTCGACTCACTCGACTTCTCGGTTACCGTGTTCAGCGCGTCCGATGGATCGCTCATCGCCAAGTACGGCCAGTACGGCACCAAAGACGGTCAGTTCATGTACCCCACCGGTATCGACTACGACGAGGACCGCGATTGGTTCGTGGTGGCCGACAGCGGCAACCGCAGAGTCCAGATCGTGCGTATCCCCGGATCGTCATCGGGTGGTGGCGGTGTGGTGGCCGCGGCACGTCGCGTGATCACCGGACCGCTGCGTGCGTGCATCGCCCCGCTGATCTTGCTGCTAGTGCTTCTCGTGGCATGGTTCGTGCTGCGTAAGCGACGTGAGCATGCACGTGACGCCGAACTGCCCGATGGTGAGGCCGAAGAAGGTCTTGAGCCTACCGATGAGAATGCCGATATGTGATGATGAGCACGGACGCCCGCTCATCGGAACTGAGACGCGAGCGATTGAACTCGTGCGTGAGTGCATGGTAAATTAACGTTAGCTAATCGGATAAGCTCGGGACCGCACGGTCCCGATTGCCTATGAATACATCTCGGGGAAGGAGGTGAATGTATATGAAAGAGAACAACAACAACAACCTCAACACACAGGGAGTTAACAGCATGAAGAAGACCCTTCTGGTTGTGGCTCTGGCCGCCGTCCTCGTCCTTGCCTTCGCGACGTCCGCCTTTGCTATCGGCCCGTTCTTCGGTACTGCCGGCTACTTCAACACAGGCGCCGACGCCGTCGTTGGTGGCGCTCGTTACCTTAGCTGGGATTTCGCCGTTGCAAACGATCCGGCCAACAACGCCGGTTCGCCGCACGGTGGCTACACCGCTTCGACTAACAAGTGCGCCGTCTGCCACTCGGTCCACCAGGCTGTTGCTGGTGAGTCCGTGCTGACCGCCTACGGTCCGTACACCACCTACGCGCAGGGTTGCGTTGCGTGTCACGGCACCAGCTCGACGTTCACCGACGTCAAGATGACGGCGAACGCCGACGGCTACATCTCGCCTCACGGCACCTGCACCCGTTGCCACGTGCTGAACCCGCACGGCGCTGCCGGATCGGTTTACCCGGTTCTCTCCGCCAAGCTGCTCAACACCATGGGTGACACCTATATCGCCGCTGATATCGCTGGTGCGAACAACGGCCTTACCGCCGACATGTTCGACGCTAGCGTCACCATGAGCGCAGAGGGCTTGATCCTGGGCACCGGCTACCTTTGCTCCGGTTGCCACCAGCAGGCCTTTGCGGTCAACGTCGCGGGCGCTAACCCCGCCGGCGGCGCTGCCGGTACCACCGGTCACCGCGTGCTCGCTGACGCCACGACCACCTGGGATGGCGACGTCTACGGCGGATCGTTCGGCCGTGACGGCGTTTCCGGTAACGGCACCCAGACTGTTGCCTGGACCGACGCGCGCGGTTGCGATTCCTGCCACAACGCTCTGGACTCCAGTGGCGGTACCGCGTTCCCGCACGGCTATGTCGACGCGGTTGGCGCCGTCTCGCCGAAGACCGTGGCTGGCTCGAGCTACATCTGGCTCACCACCGCCGCGAACTCTAGCGGTGCTGGCTCCGCTATCCTCGCGACCACCGAGCCGGATCAGCCCCTCCTCCTCACCGAGGACGGCCTCTGCCTCAAGTGCCACCGCAATGGCGCTGGCGCTGGTGTTGGCCTGAGCTACTAGGTCTCACCGCTGCACCACATGCACTGCCGGACCGGTCCCCTAGGGGGCCGGTCCTTTCTCATCCGGGCGCGTCCGGGACACGGACTCCGAATGTGCTCGCAGACTGCCCTGGCGTGTCGCTTGCTGTAGAATGGGCACTCGTGTGATGTCCGCCCGCTCTGATGCCTGTGAGGACTGCTTCGTGCCCGAGAAGACCCGGCAGATCATCACGTGGGGCGTGCTCGCTTTCGGTGCGCTCGCACTCATCATCGTCGCCGCGATCTCGTACACGGCGGTTGCGCTGCCTGGCTGCGAGTCGTGTCACAGCACCGGTGAGTTCGCTGTCGAGACCGAGGCTTCGCCGCATGCCAAGGAGCGGTGTGTCTCGTGCCACGTCGACCCCTCGGTGACCGGGCGTCTGAGCTTTGCCACCCGCGAGATCTTCCACATGATCATCCCTGTTGTGAAGGACCTCGACCGCTCGTACGCGGCGGTGCCCGCCGAACGGTGCCTCTCATGTCACACGGATATCCGGATTCCCGGCAAGCAGGGCTCACGTGGCTTGTTCATCGATCACGTGCAGTGCGCGCCCGCCACCGAATGCGGAGAGTGCCACTCGATCACCGCGCACGGCGCGGCCACCACATGGCCTCGCACGCCGCGGATGGAGTCGTGCTACTCATGCCACGGCGTGACGAACAAGGTGACATCGTGCGATGCATGCCATGCGCCCCGGCGTGAGGAGCAGCGTGTGGAGGCCGGCACGTTCAGGGTGACGCACGGCCCCGAGTGGGAGACCACGCACGGTATGGGCGAGATGAAGTCCTGCAGCGCATGTCACGAGCCCGAGAAGTGCGCCAAGTGCCACGGTGCCGGCGTTCCTCACGGTGGCAACTTCCTCGATACCCACGCTCAGTTCAGCACCGCTCCGGAGGCTCAGTGCACATCCTGCCACCTGGAGACCTTCTGCACCGGATGTCACGCGTACCCCATGCCGCACGATGAGGCGTTCACGATCGGCCACTCCGATATCGTTGACGCCGACGGGGAGGACGGATGCCTCACCTGCCACGACAAGCTCGACTGCACCAACTGCCACGAGAGTCACGTGCACCCGGTCACCCAGGAGCAGATGGATGACATCAGGCTCAAGACCCCCGGGGCGGGTGACGGGCGGTGAACGAGTACATCGATGCGCTGCTGGCGTTCCAGTTCGACGACTTCTTCGCGCTCGTCGGCCAGGTGATCGATAACCCGCTTGCCAACGTCCAGGCGTCTCTCATGCTGCTCATCACTCTGGTGGTGGTGACACTCCTCGCGGTAGTTGTGGCAATCCTCATCATCGGTTTCGGGGACGATTCTGACGCGCCCCGCGCGCCTGCGGGCAAGCGCCGGACGGCGGGCAAGAGCGCCGCGAGCACCCCGGCGGCTCGCAAGGCCGCGCGCGCGGCGGAGAAGGCTGATCGTGCACCGCTCACCGCCGAAGCGCGTAGGAGGCGGCTGGCCGGCACCACCGCCACCGTGATGGTTTCGCTCCTGGCTGCATGGCTGCTCGCCGGCGTTACCACCGGCGCGGAGACTATGTGCCTGTCGTGCCATGGCGGCGACATGCCCCATACGGAACGTCTTGTTGACGAGGGTTCCACGGACCCTCACAGATCTACCAACTGCGTGCGCTGCCATGAGCCGGGTGGCGTGGTGGGCTCTCTCACCTACAGCGTTCCCTCACGGGTGGCTCACTTTGCACAGGGAATCGCCGGAGCCGAGGCCGTTGCCGGCTACGGGGTCCCTGTCGCGAGCGACGCGTGCGAACGGTGCCATGCGGCCGATGTCCGGGGCACCGTGACCGTGGAGGACCGCGGAGTTAAGATCTCTCACGCCGAGCCGCTCGAGGCCGGTGCCGTGTGCGTTGACTGCCATGAGGTCCAGAAGGCCACCGGCGTTGTTGGGACGTTCACAGTGGGGATGGCGCCGTGCCTGCGCTGCCACGACAACGAGCAGGCCAGCGCCGCGTGCGAGTACTGCCACACCAAAGACATCGCGTATGCCGTGCACGTGAACATCGAGGCGCAGCCCAAGGTGCTCGTGCCTGATAAGCGATGCGGCTCGTGCCACGACCAGACCTCCTGCGATGCATGCCACGGATTGCGGATGCCGCACTCGCCCGAGTTCATTGCAACCGAGCACCCCCGGGCGGCTACGCTCGACATATGGGACAACAACGGCGAGACCTGCAAGAAGTGCCACACGCAGACGCGTAACCCGTGCACGGCATGTCACCGCAAGCTCGGCCCCGGTCATCCGCCGGAGGCGTGGAGAACCATCCACGGACTCGGTGGTCCCGAGGTGGGCTTCAACCGCGCGGCGTGCAATGGGTGCCACGGGTACCTGGCACCCATCGAAGGTCGAAACTTCTGCGGCGTGTGCCATAAGGAGTACGTGGGATACCAGCAAGCGGGTAGCTAGGGTCTCCTCCGAGCCCCACCGCGTTCCGATGCATAGAGCACCATTCACGAGAACAGGGAGTGACGCTTGAGTAAGGCCGTGGAGACCACCGCATTTGCCGGCAGGCGGTTCGTGCTTGAATCCGTCGTGTTCGTTGCCTCCGGCGTTGGCATGATCCTCGAACTCGCCGGGTCCCGCCTGATGGCGCCATACTTCGGCAACTCGTTGTTCGTGTGGACCAGCCTGATCGGCGTGGTCCTGGCGTTCATGAGCCTCGGCAACTACGTGGGAGGCCGACTCGCCGACCGGTGGCTTGATGCCACGATGCTCTCGTGGGTGATGGGAATCGCCGCTCTCGGCGTGGTGCTCATGTCGTTCTCGGAGGCGGGGTTACTCCCGGCACTCGCTGGCGCGGGTGACCTCAAGCTGATGTCAATCGTGGCCGCAGGCATTCTGTTTGCGGTTCCCTCGATGCTCCTCGGTGTGGTCACCCCGTACTCGACCCGTTTGCGTATCCATGGCATGGAGCATGCCGGTGCCACGGTGGGGGGCTTGTACGCACTTGCCACCGCAGGCAGTATCGCCGGAACGTTCGCGGCGGGCTTCTGGCTCATCTCGGTGATGGGCACGCACAATCTGGTGCTGCTGTGTGCCGGGCTGCTCGCGGTTCTCTCAGTCGTTCTCATGGGCAGGCCTGACTGGCGCAAGATCGTTCTGCTCGCACTGGTGGCGGCCCTTGCCGCCATCTCAGCTACGGGAGCGGGCGGCTCCGATGAGGTGACGCTCGACACGCAGTACGACCGCTACATGCTGCGCACCGTAGCCGATGCCGCCACCGGCCGTGAGATCATCGGCCTCTCACGCGACTTCATCTCGGCCGAGTCCGCCTCGTACACCGACACGGGCGAGCCGTACGCGTTCGACTACTACCGCTACTACGACCTGGCCACCCGTCTTGACGGCGGCGTGGGGCGCGCTTTGCTGATTGGCGGCGGCACGTTCAGCTATCCGCGCCTGTTCCTTGCGGCCAATCCCGGTGCGACCATCGATGTGGTGGAGATAGATGGCGAGCTCGTGGGCGTGGCAGAGGAGCACTTCGGCTTCAGCCGGGATGCCCGGATGTCGCTCTACCTCGAGGACGGCCGGACGTACCTCAACCGCGCGAGCGGCCCGTATGACGTGGTGCTGGTGGACGCGTTCAAGTCGGAGTCCACGGTGCCCTACCAGCTCACCACGATCGAGTCGTGGCAGCGCTGCTACAACGTCCTTGCCGATGACGGCGTGCTCGTGATGAACGTGATCGCATCGCCCACCGATGATCGGGCGGAGTTCTTCCACGCGCTCGTGGCAAGCATCTCGGCGGTATTCCCCGAGGTCGAGGTGTTCTCCGTGCAGGGCCCGGGCGCTACCGGGCCGCTCCAGAACACCTCGATCGTGGCGGCAAAGTCATCCGGGTTCGATCTCAGGTCGCGCATAGCAGAGGCAGACCCCGTGCTCGCGGCCAACGCGCTCGCGTATGAGGTGCCTGCCAGCGCTCGCCTGCTCACCGACGACTTTGCGCCGGTCGATCAGTACCTGATGGGGCTGTAGCAGTGTGCGCGGAGCCTACCTCCCCGCAAGCTCCGTGATCACCTTAAGCGTCTCTGCGTCGGTGTAGCCCTCGGCCTGGCGCCACCATTCAGGATTCTCACGCAGGAGCGTTGCATAACGCACGGCGCGCACCTTATCTCCGTAGTGGTTGGCGAACGAGCAACCTGCCGCGGCCCACATACCTGAGCCCGGGTTGGCGGTGATGCCCGCTTCCACGATCCGGTCGAGCGCGTCGAAGTCCACGGCGCCGGCCTTCATGTCGGTGGACCACACCCGGAGGCTGGCAGCTACCATTCGCGCGTCCCCGGTCATGCTGTCAGCGACGATAGCCATCTTCCCGTCGTAGGCGCGCCGGAGCGTAGTGGACTGCGCGGGCGGACCCGAGGACCACGATTCGATGGTCAACGATGCCAACTCGGCTGGAACCAGGTCCCACGGATGACGGATATGCAGAAGTTGCGCGTTGAGCGCGTCCGGAGGGCTTGCACTCAAGTTGGCCATCATCGACCGTGTGGAGCCCGCCCGACCCGGGATCGTCACCCACACAAGCGCTACAAGCACGGCCGCGATCGCGATGCCGGCACCGATAGCTGTGGTGTCCATCAGTCGCGGGGTGCGAGGCTTGAGTGTCCAGCTGCCGCGGGCCAGAACCAGTCCGAGGAGTACGGCGATCAGCATCCACGCGAGCGAGAAGACGAACGTGAACTGGCTGAGGACGAAGATCGACACCGCGCCGGCAACAACGATCAGGACGAACAGGCGCTGCTCTGCCGGTGCGGTGCGGACCGTGTCCCCAAGGGAGACTTGCAGGAAGTAGAGCACCACGAGCCCGAGCACTATGGCAACCGCGCCACCTCCGGATGCCAGGGTCAACAAGATGCTATGCGGGTCACCCGTGACCGCATAGTCGAACTGCGGACCGCTGACGTTCCAAACGGTCAGTACCGACGAGTGACCGAGTCCACGTCCGAACACCGGCGACTGCGCGATGGTCTGCACCGATGAGCCCCACATGGCGCCCCGGCCGCTTCCTATCCGGTCAAGCAGTGGGATGAGCCGGGATGAGAGGCCGGGGATGGCCAGGGCGGCAACGAGCGCTGCGCCGGAGATGGCGATCACGGCGGTTGAAAGCGCGGCGAACATGCGGCTGCTGAGGCGCCTGGTGGATGCGTGCATGAGGATCGCGTAGCCCGCGCCGAGTCCAAGTGAGGGCACGGCCACGGCGGAGCGTCCGAGCAGCATGCCGACGATGATCGTGGCTCCCAGCATGAGTGCGATGAGAACGTGGGTGAGGTCCTTACGCCGCAGGGAGACCCACGCGAGACACGCGGTGAGGCCACAGGTGAGCAGTTGAAGCTGCAACTGGGAGTTGGCGGTGAAGCCGCTCGCCGGGCCGCCCGAGGGGTCCGTACTGCCCCAGGCCCAGGCGGCGAGCGCGGATGCTGCCGCGAGCAGCGTGACGACGATGAGCAGCGACACGATCTCGGCGCCACGACCCACCTCCCCGGCGGGCCGCCAGCCCCAGAGACCAAGCAGCCCCACCGCCACCACAGCGGCGGTGAAGACCGTGCCGTCACTCGACCAGGCCCCGCCGAAGGCGACCATCGGTTCGGGTGCGAACAGCGACCTCAGAGCGAGGTACCCCACGAAGGCTGCGAGCGATGCCAGCAGGCCCTTCGGGAGGCGCACCTCGTGGCGGCCGATCATCCGCAGAGCATGCCAGCCCAGAAAGCCCGCAGCCAACACGCTCATAGCGATCTCAGCGTATGTCGTGGGGTCGATGAATAGGGGAGGGAACAGCGCCGCGGCCATAAGCGCCGTGGGCCAGAAACGGCTCAGGAGTTGCTGCTTTGCTGCTGGCACGCGCGCCGCCGATCGGTGAGGGAGTGAAGGCCGCACTGATTCTAGCAAAGACCGGACCTGTCACACGCGGGGCCGACCCGCCCATCGGGGTGCTATCGTTGTGCGGTGGCACCCGTCACAGATGCATCGACCGGAGGGCATGGATCGGTTGAGTAGAGAGTCGCTCGTCAAGCTTCTGACACGCACGTCGGTGATCCTCTCCGCCGTGCTCGTGGTGTTGCTCGTTTCCGTGATCTACCTCGCCGTTCTCGCGTCCAGTCTGCCGGACCTGCGCGCTGATCCCGATGCGCTCGAGACCGCCGAGACCTCGATCGTCTACGCGGCCGACGGCATGGTCCTCGCCGAGTGGTACGACAACCAGGACCGAACCGTTGTCGACGCCGATATAATCCCCGCGTGGCTCAAAGACGCGGCCGTGGCGATCGAAGACAAGCGATTCTACGAGCATAGTGGAGTAGACCCTCAGGCCATCGCTCGCGCGCTATCGGTGAACACGAAGGCCGGCGAGGTTCGGCAGGGTGGCTCCACAATCACACAACAGACCGTGAAGCTGCTCTTCACCGACGGCGAGCGCACCCTCACGCGCAAGATCGAGGAGGCGCTGCTCGCGCTCCAGCTTGAGACGCGTGCCGACAAGGCCGACGTACTCGGCGTGTACCTCAACACCGTCTACTTCGGGAGAGGGGCCTACGGCGTGGAGAGTGCCGCGCACCGCTTCTTCGGCACCACTACCAAAGACCTTACCCTCGCTCAGTCGGCGCTGCTTGCGGGCTGTATACAATCACCCACGCGGTTCGATCCGCTTGTGAACCCGGGACCGGCGCTCGATCGCCGCAACGTGGTGCTGCGGGAGATGCGTGAGCAGGGCTACATCACCGCCGACGATGCCGCGCTGGCAACAGCCGAGCCGCTTGGCCTGAAGGGGGAGACGCCCGAGGCGCCGCAGTTCGCCCCGTATTTTGTGGAGTTCGTGCGGCGCGATCTGCTGGAGCGCCTGGGCTCGGAACGCCTGTACCAGGGCGGACTGCGCATCTACACCACGCTCGACCCCACGGCTCAGCGGGCCGCCGAGGCGGCGGCTGCAGCGGTACTGCCGGATCCCGCTGACCCCGAGGTGGCAGTGGCGGCGGTGCGCTGGCGGGATGGTGCGGTCGTGGCCATCGTGGGAGGGCGCGACTTTGCAGCGGAGCAGTTCGACCTGGCCACGCAAGGGCGCCGTCAGACCGGATCCGCATTCAAGCCGTTCGTGCTCGCCGCAGCGCTCGAGCAGGGCTACTCGCTCGACTCCACGTGGGAGGCGTCGCCATTCTCCACGCCGGTGAAGGACGGGATCTGGCAGGTGGAGAACTACGAGAACGCGATCACCGGTGGCACCTACACGCTCGAGACCGCCACGGTATGGTCGATCAACACCGTATACGCGCGCCTGATCATGGCGGTGGGCCCCGAGAGCGTCGTGGATGTGGCTCACCGGATGGGCATCACCACCGAGATAGACCCCGATCCCGCTATCGCGCTCGGCGGCCTGAAGCGCGGTGTCTCGCCGCTTGAGATGGCGTCGGCCTTCGGCACCATCGCGAACGATGGGGTGGCGATCCCTCCGTCCGGCGTGGATCGTGTAACCGACACGGATGGTGAGCTGGTCTACGCACCCGACCGCACGGGCATCCAGGCGATCTCACCGGAGGTGGCACGTGCTCTGGATGCCGTGCTCGGCGCCGTCTACACCCGTGGTACGGGAAGCGGCGCCAGCTTTGGACCGGTGGGCGCGGTCAAGACGGGCACCGCCCAGTCGTGGCGCGACGCGTGGATCGTGGGATATTCGGGCAATCTCAGCACGGCCGTCTGGGTCGGTTACCCCAAAGCCCAGGTACCGATGGATAACGTTCACGGCATCCGGGTGACCGGCGGCAGCTTCCCGGCCCAGGTGTGGAAGGGGTTCATGCAGACAGCCGCGACGGCTGAGGTGCAGCCGACCCCCGTGGCATCCGAGGTCGTTGCCGAAGACGGCGCAGTGATCGAGCCCGGTCAGCGGGTCTACAAGGTGTGCTCGGCGTCGCTCAAGATCGCACGGTCCGACTGCCCTGAGCCGATGGAGATACTGCTACCGGAGGGATGCCTGTCCGCCGAGATCTGCACGCTCCGGCACTAGGACTCGCGGGCACCGGCTTCGCGCAGCGCGGCTGCGAACCCGGGTGTGGTTCCGCGCTCCGCTGCATCCACGAGATCGTTCATCGCACCGGTAAACCCGGGCCCCGGCACCTTCACGTGCTCCACGCGCAAGATCTTCTCACGCTCGGTGGACACGAGCCCCTCGGCGTCGGTCACGAGCGCTTCGTGCAACTTCTCTCCGGGCCGCAGGCCCACATACTCCACGTCTGCCGGCACGCCGGAGAGCGCGATCATCTTGGTTGCAAGGTCGGCTATCTTGACCGGTTCCCCCATCTCGAGCACGAAGATGTCTCCCGCCTCGCCGATGGCCTGTGCTTGCAGCACGAGGCGCGCAGCTTCGGGGATGGTCATGAAGTAGCGGGTCACCTCGGGATCGGTAACGGTGAGCGGGCCGCCGTGGCGCAGTTGCTCGGTGAAGATCGGCACCACTGAACCCCTGCTGCCGAGTACGTTGCCAAAGCGGACGGCCATCGCACCCGGCATGCCCTCGCGACCCATGGCGAGCATCACCTGCTCGGCCAGGCGCTTGGTGAGGCCCATGACGTTGGCGGGTGCCACGGCCTTGTCGGTCGATATGAGGACGAAGCGCGCCACGTGGTGGCGCCGGCACGCTTTGATGACGTTGATGGTGCCGCCGACGTTCGTCCGTACCGCTTCGGCGGGCTCAAGCTCCATCAGCGGCACGTGTTTATAGGCCGCGGCGTGGAGCACGAGCTCGGGCGGGTCCGCCGAGAACACCTGGTCGAGCTTTGCGCGGTCGCGTATGTCGCAGATGCGCATCACCGCGATACCGGGCGTGGTGCGCTCGAGTTCGATCCACAACTCATAGAGCCGGGTCTCGTCAACGTCGAGGAGGAGCAGGCGGGCAGGGCCGAGCGCGGCTATCTGGCGGCACAGTTCGTAGCCGATAGAGCCGGCCGCTCCGGTGACCGCCACGGTGTGACCGGCGATGGTGCTCCGCACCTGTTCGACATCGATGGGGGTGGGCTCGCGTCCGAGGAGGTCCTCCACCTCAACGGGGCGCAGATCGCGCAGGCTCACCGAGCCGCGAGCGATCACGAGCTGCGGCATCACGCGGGTCTGCACGCCCGCCGCGGCCGCATCGTTCAGGATGCGGCGCACCGTCTCGCGCGGTGCGGACGGCATGGCCACGATGATCTCGGCCACCCGCAACTCCGCCACCGCCCGTCCGAGGTCCTCGGTTGAGCCGACCACGGGCACGCCGTTGACGGTGTAGCCGTGCATGGCCCGGTCATCATCGAGAAAGCCCACCACCGTCATGCCGAGGTCGGCGTGACTCTGGATCTCGCGCAGCACGAGCGGGCCCGCACTGCCCGCTCCGACGATGAGGACCCTCCGGCGCGTACCTGCGCGCGTTGCATGGAGGTGGATCGCCACGCGCGCGGTGACGCGGACAGCCGACCCTCCCAGGAATATCAACACGAACTGCGCGATGAGCACGCCGACCGGGACCGGTCGCATCGTATCTTGCATGGGCATCACCAGGTCGATGCCGAGGAGTACCACGAACGCGAGACCGGTGGCTGCGGACACCTTGAGCATGGCATCGAGGCCGGCGTAGCGCAGAACGATGCGGTAGAGCCCGAATGCGGCAAAGAGCACGAGGACGACAGCGGTGCTCCCGAGTGCAAGCGGAAGAATCCACCGCGTGAAGAAGATCGGTACAACGCCCTCGAACCTGATGTAGTACGCGACCAGTGTTGCGGCAAACACGACCGCACCATCAAGCGACATCAGCATCAGAGTGGATACTCGGCGTGAGCCGCTCGGCCGTGGGAGGCGCTCGTTCTTACTCACCGTTAGGTACGCTCCGTTGCGCGCAGATGATGGGAGCCTGGCCCGCACATCGCCGACGCCAGGGCACGCACATCATAGCATCGCACTTGCGTCCGGATGTCGTCTCAGCGTTGCGGCCGGCCGCCGCTCGCCTCGACATAGAGCGCCTCGTATCCGGCGAGCACCTCGGCCAGGGAGAAGCGCTCCCGGACGCGTTTGCGCGCTGCGATGCCCCGCTCGCGACACTCCTCGGGATGAGCGGCGGCATGGTCGATCGCCGCAGCAAGCGCGGTCGTGTCGTTTTTGGGGACGATCCAGCCACCGTTATCGCCAACCGCGTCGGCGATTCCCCGGGTGGCGGTTCCGATGACGGGCCGACCCATCGCCATGGCCTCGAGAACCGACCGGGGGAGGCCCTCGCGGGCCGAGACGAGCGTGAGTGCATCGCTTGCCGCGAGCACGGCCGGGATGTCAGTGCGAAACCCCGCCCAGCGCACACGATCAGCCACGCCGAGCGAGGCCGCGGTCTCCCGGAGCTCCTGCTCGAGCGGACCAGCACCCGCCAGCACCAGAACGACATCAGGGCTCATGACCTCGGCCAGAGCAGCGAGGATGTGCGTGTGCCGCTTCACGGGCGAGAACTCGGCGACCATCGTGAGCATGAATGCCGCAGGATCGATCCCGAGTTCCGCGCGCACTCGCTCGCGCGCGCCCGGCTCCACCCGGCCCTCGGAGTATGCGTCCACATCAACACCGATACCCGGGATGTATCTGATGCGGTCCGGGTCGATCGTGCCGAACGATTGCGCGGCTTCGTGATCTTCTTGATTGATGGTGACGAGGTAGTCCGTCCACGGAGCGGCGGTGCGCTCGAGCGTGCGGAAGATCGCATGCCCGAGACGTCCCTGCTCGCGGTAGAAGTGGAAGCCATGCGCCGTGTAGATGATGGCGGGGCGCTCGACCGGAGGAATAGACCGCAGCGCGAAACGGGTCACGAACGCGGCTATCGGCGTGTGAACGTGCACGATGTCGTAGTGGCCTTCGATCACAATGCGCCGGACACGGTTCCACGTGTCGAAGTGGTCGCCGAGCGCGAGCGGATTCCTGCCCCAGGTGATGTCGTAGACGTTGTCGAACTCGTGAAGCAGCGAGGTCATGGCCGTGGCGTCCTTGGCCAGCGCATCGATGCGCCAGCCACGCGCCCGAAAGTGGGCCGCAAACGGCAGCAGGAACGCGTCGAGCGTCACGGGAACGGTTGTCACGAACAGGGCGGAGTGGCTCACTCGCGTGTCCTTGCGGATCGTTGGCGATACAGATGTCGGTGCACGATGACGAGTATAGCGGTCGGGCCACCAACGAATCGCTATCATTACCTGTGATGCAGGTGTCTCCATCCAACTACTGAAAGGCACTGCGTGCCCATGCGCTATCTCATAACCGGCGGTTCTGGCTTCCTTGGCATCAACCTGGTGCGCTACCTACTTGATCGAGGTCATGATGTGCGGTCGTTGGATATCGCTCCCTTCGATTACGCCGATGTGAGGGATCGAGTGGATGTGGTAGTGGGGGATATCCGCGATGCGAGCGTGACAGCAGCGGCGTGTGAGGGCATCGACATCGTCGTGCACACAGCTGCCGCACTGCCGCTCTACCGGCCCGATGATATCCGCACCACCGATGTGGATGGCACCAGGCGCATGCTCGAAGCGTCAGCCGCTGCCCACGTGGGGCGCTTCGTGATGATCTCGTCCACTGCGGTCTATGGCATTCCCGACCATCACCCGCTGTACGAGGACGATGAGCTCGTTGGGGTTGGTCCGTACGGCGAGGCAAAAATCGCCGCAGAGGAGGTCTGTCTGGAGTTCCGCACGCACGGAATGTGCGTGCCGATCGTGCGTCCCAAGAGCTTCATCGGGCCGGAACGGCTCGGCGTGTTCGCGCTGCTCTACGACTGGGCGCACACGGGTCACGGCTTCCCGATGATCGGGTCGGGTAAGAACCGCTATCAGCTGCTCGATGTCGAGGACCTCTGCGACGCCATCTACCTCACCTGCACGCTGGACGCTGACACCGTGAACGACACATTCAACATCGGTGCCGCCGAGTTCACAACGATGAAAGAGGACTACCAGGCGGTGCTCGATGCGGCTGGCTTGGGCAAGAGGATCAAAGGCTTCCCGGCGGCGCCGATGATCTGGACGCTCCGTTTACTCGAGGCCCTGCACCTCTCGCCGCTCTACAGGTGGGTGTACGAGACCGCGTCGAAGGACTCGTTCGTTTCCATCGAGAAGGCTGAGCGCGTACTCGGGTATGCGCCCAGGTACTCGAACAAAGACGCGCTGCTCCGCAACTATGCGTGGTATGTGGAGCATCTCGATGAGTTCCAGGGCACCGGCGGGGTGTCACACCGCGTCCCCTGGAAGCAGGGGATCCTCGTCGTGGCGAAGCGGTTCTTCTAACGGGGCTACTGTGGCGACCGGGCGCGCGCAACCCAGATCGTGGCGAAGGGTTCGACTACGTAGCCGACCGTAGCGAAGTAGCTGAATGCGGTTTGATCAAACTCCCCGGGCAGCCACACGGCCCCACCTAGCTGGATGGCAGTTGCAAGTGCTTCACTCGCCTCGACTTGTTGTTTGGCGCCATCCTTGCACGGTGACCATCAAGCCAGGTGAGTGCGCGTGCCAAGAGCGTGGTTGACCGGGAGCCGGTCTCGGTCTCGATCATCATGTCTGACCTCATCCGAGCGCGGGCACCGCGTACAGCACCACGATCGCCGCGAGCGTCCACAGCGTGACCGCGATGAGGATAGGACGGTCGGAGAGCAGGATCTCCTCGGGCCGCCCGCCGTGCCCACCCATCAGCACGAGCGACTGATAGCGCAGCACGCCGTAGATGACGAAGGGGATCGTGTACATCATCGCGTGGTACGGTGCACGCTGCTCGAAGAACGTGTAGAGCGCATACGACGTGATGGTGGCGGCCGAGAGCGTCACCATGAAGCTATCGAGCAGCTCTGCCGAGTACTCGGCCAGTACAGGCCTATGGCTCGCCGAGTGCTCGCGCAGCATCAAGAGCTCATGCCGCCGCTTGGCGGTCGCGAGGAACAGCGCGAGGAGCCCGGTGCAGAGCACGAGCCACGGCGAGACGGGGACGTGGATCACGAGTGCGCCGGCCACGGCGCGCAGAACGAATCCGAAGGCGATTACGAGCATGTCGATGATCGCCACGTGCTTGAGCGCTGCGCCGTATAGCAGCTGCAGCATCAGGTAGCCGACCACGGTGGCAAGGAACGCGGTGTTGAGCGTAGCTGCCAGACCGAGGCCGCCGGCGAGCATGACCCCGCCGATCGCGTATGCCCGCCCGCGGGAGATATCGCCCCGAGCGACCGGGCGTTCGCGCTTGATAGGGTGTTGCCGATCGCGCTCGGCGTCGATGGCGTCGTTGATTGCGTACAGTCCCCCCGATACGAGGTTCAGCGCAGCAAACGCGAGTATCGTGGTGACGAGGAGCGAGGATTCGAGCATGTTGCCCGCGAATATCAAGGCCGCAAAGACGGCAAGGTTCTTCGTCCACTGACGCGGGCGGATAAGAGCGATGATAGCGTGCAGGTCCATGCGTGCGATAATCCTCTCCGTCGGTCGAGCCCGCATTCCAGCCAGACCATCCTAGCGGATAGGCGTATGTGAACGCATGAACCTGACGAAGATGATACGGGCACTCGTGCTCGCCATGCTGGCGAGCGTGGTGGTCTACGGCGTTCTCGTGGTCGTGAGCGACGGGCCTGCGGTTGCCGCTGCGCTCATCGGCTTCTCGCCCGCTGTACTTCTATCGATGCTCGGACTCAGCATAGGATGCTACCTCCTGCGCGGGTATCGCTGGGGGCGTCTCATGCGCATGGTGGGCTACCCGGTGCGCCTGGCTGACTCGCTGTACCTCCACATGTCTGGTCAGACGATGGGTATCTCCCCCGGGCGCATCGGAGAAGTCCTCAAGCCGTGGCTTGCCCGGGAGATTGCCGGGATGCCCATGAGCCGAGGCCTTGCACTCGTGTTCGCCGAACGAGTGGGCGACCTCATCGCCGTATGCATCCTTGCCCTCGGTGGGTTATCGGCGCTCGGCGGCGGCGTTTGGCCCGTGGCGGCAGCACTGGGGGTGATTGTTGCGGGCACAGCGATCGCGAGCTCCGAGTGGTTCCACGAACGTGCGTTGAGGGTGCTGAGCAAGCAGGCGTGGGCACAGAAGCATCACGAATCCGCGGCGGCCATCTCAGCGACCGTCCGGACTGCGCTGTCCTGGAAGGCGCTGTGGTGGTCGGTAGCGCTGTCCGTGCTCGCGTGGGGCCTGGAGGGCATCGGGTTTGCGCTGTGCGTGCGTGAGCTCGGCTTCAGTGGCCTGGAACTGGGAGCGGCGGTCTCCATATATGCAGTTGCGACGATTGTCGGGGCGTTCACGTTCCTGCCCGGAGGCATCGGACTAACCGAGGCATCAATGGCCGGAATCCTGGTCACCGCCGGTATGGCGGCCCCCGGAGCGTCGGCAGCCACCCTCATCACAAGGGTCGTGACGCTGTGGTGGGCCGTGCTCCTCGGATGGGCAATGCTGGCCAGCCGCCCGGCATTGTTCCGACGGCTGCTGCGCGTGGGCGAGGACACTGCCGCTTAAGGCGCGGCGGGAACCGTCACCACCGAGACGATGTGTACCTGCTCGTCTGTTGCCAGGCGCTCGAACGAGCCGTCGCCGTCCTTCTGCGCGAAGGCCGCAGTCACCCGTACGTGGCCAGTCTGCGTCGGCGTGAGGAAGTGAGCGTAGAAGGCGGTATCTTCGCCAGGCATGACGGCGCGCGCCAGCGGAATGGGTCCGTGCGAGACGGTCGCGCCCCGCGCGTCGGTGACATCCACGAGCACGCCGACAGGGAACTCGCCCGATGGATACCAGGGTTCAGCGCCGGTGTTCCGGAGTCGCACGTACAGCGCGCAGTAGGTGAGCGGCGCGGCTTCCGGTAACCCGTCCTCCGACGGGCCCAACTCGTTGAATGCATCGAACTCGTGACCAAACTGCGAGGGCCCACCCAGGATGGTGCGGATCGGGAAGCTCCGCCCAAGCAGAGGGGTGTTCTGAGTGCGCAGCGAGGCGGTGTCTGGATCGAACGCAACGTAGAGCAGCCCATCGCCTGCCGGTCGGGGGTCGGCTGCGCGCACACGTGCCTTCGGGGAAAGGTCCAGGTAGAGGTCGAGAGCCTTGAGGTGGGCATCATCGGTGAGGACTTCGCGGACTCCGTCGCGCGAGTCGTATACCACGGGAACCTCTTCAGCCAGTGGGATGGTGAGATGGTTGCTGCGCGGTGCGAAGACGCCGGGGAGAGGAGAATACAGTCCCGGTGCATGCTCAAGTGCGAAGTCACAGAGAGCGCTGTGCTCGCCCATGCCTGGAGGATAGACCCACAGAACGAACACGGTGAACTGGACCAGCAGTGCGACTGTGACTGCGTAGAGAGCCTTACGGGTGGGGCGGGGCACGGTCTCAACGGCGAGCCAGAGCAGCAAGGGGAAGATCCACACCGCGTGGCGCCGCATGCCCACAGCATCTGAGTTCCACTCAATGGTGGTGGCGGTCGCCGTGACCACAACGAGGACGGCCGCAAACCGCACGAATGTCCACCAGTCGCGATTCTTCACCGCCCAGACCAGCGCACCTCCCGCAAACACGAGGACGATCGGCACGTAGGGGAACAGGCCCTGATCGAATGAGAGGAAGAAGTCGACGACCTTCTCGGGTGTGATGAACGACGCTGACGCCATACCTGCGCGCTGAATAAGGTTGCCTGCTCCGAACAGGGCGAAGTTGAAGATCACGGCTGCGAACGACACCGCGCTGGCGCCGGCGAGGCGTACAGCCGCACGCACGCGCGTGCCCGATTCGGCCTGCGATAGCGCGTAGGCCGCGAGCACGGCGACCACGACGATCAGCGACGGGTTCATCGTGGCGGCGAGGCCGGCAGCAAAGACGCCCCACTCGTGGCGCCGTGCCGTGAAGAGCGAGATGGCTACCACGACCAATGCGGCGGTGAAGACTTCGGCGCTCGGCCAACTCATGTACCACGCAACGGGGCTCATCACGAACAGGCCGGCGAAGAGCATCTTCTGGTGTGGGGTGAGGCGTGAGAGGCGTGCTATGGCGTGCATGGCCAGCAGAAACATCAGCACGTTGGTGATCTCGTACGCCCTGAGCGGGGACACCCCGATCGCATCAAGTGCGATGTGCGCGGGTGCTGCAACAGCAGGGTACAGCCAGAAGTGCCAGCAGTACCGGGCGCCGTTAACGGGTGAGAGAAAGTAGCCGTCGTAGGGGTTCTGAGCAGCGACACCGGCCTCGATGCGAAGTTCTGTGTACCGCTCGATATCGGCGGCCCGCAGCTCGGGCGTCCCGTTGCTGCTCATCGACACGTTCATGAGCAGGTAGTCGTTTGCATCGCCGCGAAACGTGATCGGCCCATGGAACGCGTTGAGGATGAACACTGCGGCGACGACCGCCGTGATAATCGCGATGGCGTGCGACGCGAACGCGTCGGGATCGTTCAGCGTGAGCCACCCGCGCCTGAGGGCTGCCAGGATGCCGAGCACGGCAACCGCGAGACCGAAGGCGATGAACAGCCGTTCGGTGAGGTCTCTGAACGTCTCCACACCGTAGCCGCGCGAGGCCGCGACCTCCGAGAGGAAAGGGATTGCCCCGGCAGCGATGGCAGGTGCCAGGGCGTGCACCGCAAGGAGGTACAGAGCCGTAACCGCCACAACGAGGAACGCCGCAAGCAGCGCTGGCCTATGGGGCGAGATCGTCTGTGAGGGGGGTGCGTTCATGGTACCAGCGTATACCAGCGCCGCTCGTGACCACCACCTGTTGTATTCTGAGCGCACCACACAGCAAAGGAGCGCAGCGTGACCACCACCCATCGTATCTGCCTGCTGCCGGGCGACGGCATTGGCCCGGAGATCACCGCCGAGGCCGTGAAGGTGCTCGATGTCCTCGGCGAGCTGTTCGATGTGACCTTTGAGTACACCGAGGCGCTCTTGGGCGGCGCGGCCATCGACGCAACCGGCACCGCACTGCCCGATGCCACACTGCAGGCCGCTCGCGCCGCCGATGCAGTGTTGCTGGCTGCGATCGGTGGTCCCAAGTGGGACACGACCGACCCCGAGAAGCCGCGCCCCGAGCAGGGGCTGCTCGGCATCCGCAAGGAACTCGGCCTGTACGCCAACCTCCGGCCGGTGAAGATCTTCGAGGCGCTGCGTGACGCATCCAGCCTGAAGCCCGAGTACCTCGAGGGCGTGGACATGCTCATCGTGCGCGAGCTCACCGGAGGCCTGTACTTTGGCGCACGCGCGCGTGAACGCGATGTGCCCGGGGCAGCCACCGGCGGGGCAGCGGGGCAGCGCGCGTACGACACGATGGAGTACCGCGAGTTTGAGATCGAGCGCATCGCGAGAGTGGCCTTTGACGCCGCGCGCACGCGCAGCGGCACCGTGCACTCGGTGGATAAGGCCAACGTGCTCGAATCGAGTCGCCTGTGGCGGGAGATCGTGCACCGTCTTCACGAGGCGGAGTACTCCGACCTCGAGTTGATCGATCAGCTCGTGGACAACTCGGCCATGCAGCTCATCCGTTGGCCGGCGCAGTTTGACGTGATGGTGACCGAGAACATGTTCGGCGACATCCTCTCCGACGAGGCCTCGATGCTCACCGGTTCGCTGGGGATGCTCGCGAGTGCGTCGCTCGGCGACGGTGCCGCACTGTATGAGCCGAGCCACGGGTCCGCTCCGGATATCGCCGGGCAGGGCGTGGCCAATCCGCTTGCGATGGTGCTCTCCGTGGAACTCATGCTGCGCCACAGCTTTGCGATGCCCGATGCGGCCGATGCGTTGTCTGCCGCGATCGAGGGCGTGCTCGCCGAGGGGTGGCGCACACAGGATATCGCGGATTCAGCCACAATGCCGCAGCGCGCGGTGGGCACAGCCGCGATGGGCGACCTTCTCGTTGAGGCCCTGCGAGCACCGCGATGACGGTCCCCTTCGAATCCCCGCTGACCTTCGCGCTGGTGCTGCCTGCGCACAATGAGGCGGAGCACATCGCCGGCGTGCTGTCCTCGCTGCCGGCGTGGGTCGATCGGATCATCGTGGTGGACGATGCGAGCACGGATGACACCGCAGCGGTGGTCGAGTCATCGACCGACGCGCGCGTCCGCCTCGCGAGACACGAGACCAATCACGGAGTCGGCGCCGCCATGCGCACGGGTTATCGGATTGCGCTTGCGGAGGGTTACGACCTCGTCGGCAAGATGGATGCGGACGGGCAGATGCTGCCCGGTGAGCTCGGCCAGCTTGTTGAGCCGTTCGCACTCGGCATCGCGGAGTACACCAAAGGCAACCGCTTCTATCTCGCCGGGCGCACGCGGAGCATGCCGGGTCACCGCAGCTTCGGCAATATCGTGCTGACATTCTGGAGCAAGCTCGCGAGCGGCTACTGGCACGTCTACGATTCGCAGTGCGGTTTCACCGTCGTGCGTGCGCCGTTTCTGCGACTGCTCGACCTGGACGCGCTGCCCGACGGCTACTTCTTCGAGAACGCGATGCTGATCAAGCTGAACGCGCTGAACGCGCGGGTGGTCGATGTTCCGGTCTCCACCGTGTACGGCAGTGAGGTGTCCGGCATAAGCGTCTGGCGCGTGCTCGTGACATTCCCCATGCGCCTGTTCACCGGTGGCGTCCGGCGGTTCTGGCGCAAGCATCTCATCACCGACTTCGGCCCCATCGGCGGTCTCACGATAGGCGGCGGGATCGCAACCGCGTTCGGCGCCATCTTCGGCGGTTACCACTGGTGGCTGTCGATCCACACCGGGGTCCCGGCGACCACCGGGACGGTGATGATCGCGGTGCTGCCGCTGATGCTCGGCATGCAGCTGCTCATACAGGCGTTCGCACTGAGCGTGGCCGCCTCTCCCGGCGCTGCCGAGACCGCGGCGTACGTGCGCATGCTCATCGGGCGCGGGGGGCTCGATGAGCCGAGGGGTTAGAGCTCCCGTCTCGGCGCACACCACACGGTATACTGCGGGCGCGCTCCACCTGGTGCGTCCGGCCGGTGTCCGACAGCTGCGTACCTCGCAGTTCCCGACATCGTGACTGCCGAGCTGGCGAAATCGAGCGGGGTGCGATCGGATCCGGAATGAGTACGACGAGGGAGTCTCGAATGCGAGCATTGCTCAGAACCGCGATGATTGCGACCGTTGTCTTCGCAGGAGCTGCCCTGCTGGTGGGCGGCCCCGCGATCGTGGCTGACGGGTTGTGCTACAACGCGGCCGCGGCCCGGCTGCTCAATACCGGCGTCTACTCGTATCTGTCACTCGACATCAACACGATCCAACCACCGAACGCCTTCGTGACGCCGGGCTATGTCTGGCTCCTCGGCCTCGGCTATCTGTTCCTGCCGCATTCGGGCGACGTGGTGGAGGTCATCGTTGGTGCGATTCCATTCATCATTTCGCTCCACTTCGTAGCAGCGGTGGCAGCGGTGGTGCTCATTCATGCGACCGGCCGCCTCATCGGCGGAGTGCGTCTCGGGCGGATCGCAGGTCTCGCAGGGGCCCTGTACCTTCCGTTCGGCGCTGAGGCGATGTCCGGTTGGTCCGAGAACGTGAGCGTGTTCTTCGCGGCGGCGATGGTGTACCTGGGCGTTAGGCTGTACAAGGCGGAGGAGCACGAACGGCTGCGCCGCGCCCTGGCGCTCGGGTTGTGCGCGGGCGCCGCGACGCTGGTCCGCCCCGTGTTCGCCCTGTGGATCCTCGTGCCGCTTGGATTCTTCGCCTGGGAGCATCGCCGGGCGTGGAGGCGATCGGCCGTCCCGGTCCTCGGAGGATGTCTGGCGATCGCCCTCGTGATGGCGCCCTGGGTGATTCGCAACGCGGTGCTGTTCCACCGGTTCATCCCGCTCACCGAACACGCCGGAACAGTCATGATCGACAGCGTTGGCGGCACCGCCATGACACCCGATGAGGATCAGGCTTTCTCTGATGCGATGCGTGCAGGGAAGGATGGTTATGCTGAAGTGGCATTGCGTCGGATGCGTCAGCAGATGGAGGCCGACACATGGAAGTTCACATCTGGTCGTCTCCGAGACACGGTCCGGATGGTAGTCGCGCCCTGGAGCTCGCAGGAGAACCCGTTCAATCCGTATCCACCCGGGACTTCCCGGGTTTACGGTGAGGGATACCGGTTGATGAGCGAGACCGCGTATTCTGCGTGGCAGTCGGTGATCGGGATCCTGCACGGCCTGTTCCTGGTCCTCGCGCTCGTTGGCGTGGTCGTCATGCGCAAGAAGCCGGTCGTCTGGCTCGTCGCCGGACTGCCGCTCTACCTGATTGCGGTCTGTGGCGTACTGGGCGCCAGAGCCAGGTACTTCTACCCCGCCATGCCCGGGGTGATCCTCCTGGCGGCGATCGGGATCGGGTACATGCTCTCCGCGGTGCGATCCCGCCATTCGTGAGCGCCCGTGTGGTTGGTCGCTCTGTGCTGATAGTGCTACGAACGCAGGCCGTGGAGTGCGGCTGCGGAGGCACCGAGGGTGTTGTTTGCCTAGAATGGATGACACCTCCGTGCGAGCGGAGATACGAGTGAGAGGAGCGCGAGTGAGTGCACTGCGCATCGGCGCCATCGGGTACGGTTACTGGGGACCCAACGTCGTTCGAAGCATCTCGCGTATCTCCGGAGCGGAACTCGTCGCCGTATGTGACGCGAGCGGTGCCAACCGGGCGAAGGCCGAGGCAGCGTATCCTGCGGTGGCCACGTGCGCCGATCCTGCCGAGCTCGTGGCGCGCCCGGATGTGCACGCCGTGGTGATCGCCGCCCCCGCGCAGCTGCACCATGAGATCGCGCGCATGGCGCTCGAGGCCGGCAAGCACTGCTTCGTGGAGAAGCCACTCACGCTCACGTCGGCCGATGCACGTGACCTTCTTCGTCTGGCCGGGGAGCGCAAGCTTACCCTCATGGTCGGTCACCTCATGGAGTATCACGGCGCGATCGAATACCTTCGTGACCTCGTTGGCTCCGGGGAGCTCGGCGAGATCCTCTACGTGTACGCACAGCGGCTGAACCTCGGCAAGGTGCGAACCGCCGAGAACGCCTTCTGGTCGCTTGCCCCACACGATGTCTCGATGATCCTGTTCCTGCTCGGCGAGGCCCCCGACCGCGTCTCGGCAAACGGTGCGAGCTACCTGCACGAGGGCGTTCAGGACGTGGTCTTCGCGAACCTCCACTTCCCGTCGGGCAAGACCGCGAACATCCACGTGTCGTGGCTCGACCCTCACAAGACGCGGCGCATCACCCTTGTGGGCTCGAGCAAGATGGCTGTATTCGACGACATGGAGTCCACCGACAAGGTGTGGATCTACGACAAGGGCGTGGAGCCGGCCGATGCGCTCGCCTACGGCGAGGACCTCATGCTGCGGTTCGGCGACATCCGCGTCCCGCACATCAAGATGGCTGAGCCGCTTCTGGCCGAGATGGAGCACTTTGTGGAGTGCTGTACGAGCGGGGCCACCCCGCGCTCGGACGGGATCGACGGCCTGCGGGTCGTGCAGGTGCTCGAGGCCGTTGACGCATCGATGCGCGCGGGTGGTGCTCCCATCGACATCTCCCTGGAGGCCTAGCGTGTGCGAACCAACGATAGCGAGCACGGCGCACGTGAGTGACGGCGTCACGATCGGCGCATGCTCGGTCATCGAGGACGACGTGGTGCTCGGCACGGGCGTGACTATCGGCAACAGCGTGACGGTGTGCTCCGGAACGAACCTCGGCGACGGCGTGAGTGTCGCAGACTGCGCTATCGTTGGGCGCTCTCCCAAGCTCGCAGCGACTTCCACTGCGGCTCGCGGGCTGCTCAAGCCGCTCGAGGTGGGCGCGGGGACATCCATCGGCAGCCACACGGTGCTCATGGCGGGCTCGACCATCGGTGAGCACTGTATCGTCGCTGACGGTGCCGGCGTGCGCGAACGATGCGTGATCGGCGATAGAGTGATGGTGGGTCGCAACGTGACGGTCGAGAACGATACGACCATCGGCTCGCGCACGAAGATCCAGACGGGCGCGTACATCACCGCCTACGTGACCATCGAGGAGGACGTGTTCGTTGCGCCCATGGTGGTTACCGCCAACGACAACTTCATGGGCCGTACCGAGAAGCGACTGAAGCTCATGCGCGGCTGCACGATCCGGCGCGGTGCCCGTGTCGGCGCAGGCGCACACATCCTTCCCGGTATCGAGATCGGCGAGGAGGCGTTCGTGGCCACGGCGTCCGTGGTCACCCGGGACGTGCCGCCATGCACGGTCGTGATGGGAGCGCCGGCGCGAGCGGTGCGCACGGTGGCCGACGAAGAACTGCTCGAGAACCAGTAGCGCCGCGCTGGCGCACGACCCACAAGGAGCGAACATGGGAGTGCCGCTGCTCGACTTGCCCGCGCAGTATCGCGAGCTTCGATCCGAGATCGACGCCGCGATCCACGATGTCATGTCGTCCGCGGGATTCATCGGCGGGCCCAGGGTCAAGGTACTGGAGGAGTCCATTGCGGCGTATTGCGGCACCGAACATGCCGTGGGATGCGCGAGCGGCACGGATGCGTTGATACTGGTGCTCGAGGCGATGGGCATCGGCGCGGGCGACGAAATCATCACCACGCCGTTCACGTTCTTCGCCACGGCCGAATCGATAAGCCGGGTGGGCGCCACTCCGGTGTTCGTGGACATCGAGCGTGACTCGTACAACATCGACGCTACGCTCATCGAGGCCGCCATCACCGAGCGCACGAAGGCCATCCTGCCGGTTCACATCTTCGGCCAGTGTGCCGATATGGATGCGATCAACGGGATCGCCGCGCGGCACGGGCTGAAGGTCATCGAGGATGCCTGCCAGGCGATCGGTGCCACGTACCGGGGCAAGCAAGCGGGCTCGCTCGGCGACGCCGCGGCGTTCTCCTTCTTCCCCTCCAAGAACCTCGGCGCGGCCGGCGATGGAGGCATCCTCACCACGGACGACGCCGATCTCGCGGCGCGGGCGCGCAAACTCGCGAACCACGGCACCGCGAGAAAGTACTTCCACGATGACATCGGCCACAACAGTCGACTCGATGCGTTGCAGGCGGCCATTCTCTCGGTGAAGTTGCCGCACCTCGACCGATGGAACGCGGAGCGTCGCGCGGCAGCTGCGGTCTACGATGAGTTGCTTGCCGGCTTGCCACTTGCACTGCCTGTCGTTCGCGATCACGGAGAACCCGTCTATCACCTGTATATCGTGCGTACGCCCGAGGCGCCGCGCGTGATGGAGGCCCTCAAGGCGGCCGGTATCGGCACCGCCGTGTACTATCCGCGTTCGATGCACCTGCAGGACGTGTACAGCGACCTCGGCTACGGAGTGGGTAGCTTGCCGCAGTCGGAAGCCGCCGAGTCGGAGACGTTCGCGATCCCGTGCTTCCCGGGTATCACCCGCGAGCAGCAAGAAGAGGTAGCGGCGGTCCTTCGCGAGGCGCTGACATAGATGAGGGTTGCGGGCGCTCGCCGAGCCGAGGAGTTACCCCACCGCGTCTGCGGTACACTGTCCCGATACATGTAGCCTGCACGAGGGGAGAGTTCCATGGCATTGCCCGAGGTGGACTTCATCTGGATGGACGGCAAGCTCGTGCCATGGGCTGACGCGCAGGTACACGTCCTCACGCACGCACTCCACTACGGCACGGGCGTTTTCGAAGGCATCCGCTGCTACGCCACCGCTGACGGCCCCGCCGTATTCCGACTCACCGAGCACATGGAGCGGTTCGCCCGCTCGGCCAGGATGCTCTTCATGGACCTCGGCTTCTCGGTCGAGGAGCTGGTGTCCGCGGTCAAGGAGACCATCCGCGCCAACAACCTGCCGGCCTGCTACATCCGTCCGCTCGCGTTCCGTGGCTACGGCGTGATGGGCGTGGATCCGATGCCGGCGCCCGTGCAGGTGATCATCGCGGTGTGGCCCTGGGAGTCGTATCTCGGCGAGGAAGCGCTCGTCCACGGAGTGGACGTGGGAGTCTCCTCGTGGCGCCAGCGCGGTGTGAACTCCATCCCGCCGGCGATCAAGTCCTCGGCAAGCTACCTCAACTCGGGGCTTGCCCGCATGGAAGCCAACCGTCACGGCTATGCCGAGGCGGTCATGCTCAACGAGGCCGGTCTTGTGTGCGAAGGCACCGGCGAGAACCTGTTCATCGTCCGTGATGGCGTGATCTCCACCCCGCCGGTCTCCGATGGCATCCTCGAAGGCATCACCCGCGACTCGATCATGGTGATCGCTGACAACCTCGACTTCCCGGTGATCGAGGAGTCACTCGTGCGCTCGGATCTCTACATCGCTCACGAGATGTTCATGACCGGCACAGCAGCCGAGGTCGTGCCCGTGCGATCAGTGGACGGCCGTGTCATCGGCGATGCGGGCCCCATCACCCAGGAACTCCAGCGGACCTACTTCCGCGCTGTGCGCGGCGAGGACGCGGAGTACGAGGAGTGGCTGGAGCGCGTCTGACGTGGTCACCCTCTACGACACCACGCTTAGAGACGGCACCCAGCGCGAAGGGATGTCGCTCTCGGTCGACGACAAGCTGCGCATCGCATCGCGGCTCGACGACCTTGGCGTGCACTTCATAGAGGGCGGCTTTCCGGGCTCCAACCCCAAAGACATCGAGTTCTTTGAGCGTGCCAAGTCGCTGAAGCTCGACCGCGCGGTGCTGAGCGCGTTCGGCGCCACGTCCCGCAAGGGCGGCGTGGCTGCCGAGGACGAGGGACTTCTCTCGTTGCTCGCCACCGGCTGCAGCGCGCTCTGTATCTTCGGCAAGGCATGGGACATCCACGTGACCGAGACGCTCCACGCCACGCTGGATGAGAATATTCGGATGGTGCGCGACAGCGTGGCATTCCTCAAGTCGGCCGATCGCACGGTGTTCTTCGACGCCGAGCACTTCTTCGACGGTTACGCTGCAAACGCTTCGTACGCACTCGCCGTCTGCCGCGCAGCCGCCGACGCGGGAGCCGACGCAGTGGTGCTGTGCGACACCAACGGCGGCACGATGCCGCATGTGGTCTCCCGCGTGGTGACCGAGGTGGGCGCGGTGCTTCCCGGGGTCGTCCTCGGCATCCATGCCCACAACGACGGCGCATGCGCGGTGGGCAACTCGCTCGCGGCCGTGGCGGCAGGGTGCGCGCACGTGCAGGGTACCGCCAACGGCTACGGCGAGCGCGCCGGCAACGCCGACCTCTTCTCGATAATCCCGGCGCTCGTGCTCAAGATGGGCGACGACTGCATCTCGTCAGACCAGCTCCGCCTGCTCACCGAGGTCTCGCACTTCATCTCCGAGACGGCCAATGTGGCGCCCAACCCGCACCAGCCGTACGTGGGCGCGAGCGCGTTTGCGCACAAGGGCGGCGTGCACGCGAGTGCCGCGGCACGACTGCCGGAGGCGTACGAGCACATCGATCCGACCGCCGTGGGCAACTTCGCACGCGTGGTGGTGAGTGAGCTGGCCGGTCGTGCGTCGCTCACGATGAAGGCCGCCGAGCTCGGCATCGATCTCACGGGCGACCAGGCCACTGCGGCCCGCGTGCTTGACGGCATCAAGAAGCTCGAGCATCGCGGCTACTCGTTTGAGACGGCGGACGCCTCGCTCGAGGTGATGCTCAAGAAGGAACTCGGCACCTACGAGCCGTTCTTTACACTCGAAAGCTTCCGGTGCTTGATGGAGAAGCGCGAGGACGGTCGGGTGATGACCGAGGCCACCGTGAAGATCCACGTGGGCGGCCATCGCTTCATCGCCACCGCAGAAGGAAACGGTCCCGTGAACGCGCTCGATGGTGCTCTGCGGCTGGCCATTGGCGAGTTCTATCCCGCGCTTTCCGCGATCGAGCTCTCCGACTTCAAGGTGCGTGTGCTCGACGAGAGCAAGGGCACCGGCGCGGTCACGCGCGTGCTCATCGAGAGCGCGGACGGGGAGAAGAGCTGGGGCACGGTGGGGGTCTCGGAGAACATCATCGAGGCGTCATGGGAGGCGCTCGTTGATGCGGTCGAGTTCGGCCTCTCGCATCCCAAGGCCGACGCGTAGCGTATATTTCGGCTCGCGCTTCGTATAGACTGCTTCTTCGGCGCTCGCGCCCTTCTCGTACGCTCTGATCTTGGTAGGTGCTCGCTCGTGATCCGCTCCAACAGAAACCTCGCGCTTGTGGTTGCGGCGCGTTTCATCTCCCGCCTTGGCGGCACCGCCGTGTGGTTCATCGGCGTGATGGGCGTGGCGGCATACGTCTTTGAGGCGACTCCACAACAGCTCGCGCTCATGTCGGCTGTGAACGGCGTGGCGGCGATTGCCGCATCGCTTGTTGCCGGCGTGCTCATCGATCGATTCGGCCCGCGCAAGGTGATGGTCTGGGCTGAGATCGGATGCATTCCGCCGATCATCTGGATGGTGTTCGCGCCCACCTTGCCGCTGTTCGTTCTCGGCAGCGCCACCTTCTCGCTCTTTGGCATCCCAACCTGGACGGCGGGTGCCTCGTTCTCGCCCTACATCGTGGAGGGGCGCAAGGAACTCGAGCGAGCCAACGCCTACATCGAGGGTGGTAGCGCGCTCGGGTTCGTGCTCGGCCCGGCCGTTGGCGCGCTCATCGCGGCCAGCTTCGGCATGCGGTCGGTGTTCTGGGTGATGGCCGTCGCCTCTGTACTCGCCGCGGTGGCGGCCGGTCTTACACGTATCGATGAGAGCCCGCGCCCGCATATGTCGGGCAATGCCTGGACCGACTTCTCCGACGGCCTTCGGTTGGCGTACACCACGCGCTCGCTGCGCTACTTCATCTTGCTCGGCACCGCCGTATGGTTCGGCTTCGGCGCGTTCCAGGCGCTCGAGTCGCTGTTCTACCGCGACGTTGTGGGCGTGGGCGTGGAGTGGCTCGGCTGGATGAACACCGCCTTCGGCATCGGGCTGGTGACCGGTGCTTCGCTGCTGCCGCGCCTGCCTCGGAAGGTGGTGAGCGCGCGGGGGCTCACGGTGCTCACAGGGTTTGCCGGGCTCGGCTCCATGCTCTACGTGGGCTCCACCAATCTGTGGCTGATCGCTCCCGGCGCGCTGGTCTGGGGACTCGTGATCGGCGCGCTCGAGCCACTGCTGCGCACGCTCCTGCACCTTGACTCGCCGCACGAGTACGTGGGCCGGATCGTGGGGACCAGCCAGTGGCATCGCAGCGCAGGTGAGCTCCTCCCGCTCGCATTCGTGCCAACGCTTGCCGTTGCGGTGGGCATCCAGGAGACGCTCGTTGCGGGCGGGGTCCTGGTGGCCATCGTGGCGCTGATCGGCTTCAGGACCGCGGCTTCCATAGACCGCTCCCGGCCCGCAAACGGGCTCGAGCAGCTCGAGGTAGTCCCTGAATCTGCCTGAAGTCGGGGGAGCCGGCGTGCAGGATTCGCCCCCGTCCGTGTGGAAGTCTCCAGTCAGGACGTTGTGATCGGGAAGGGATGCACCCAATGCGCGTCGTTCGCATATTTCAGGACGAGGACGTCCGCTACGGTCTTGCCGACGAGAGCATGGTGACCCTCATCTCGGACGAGCCGTTTGCCGCATGGGAGACCGAGGGGCTCGTGCCGTTGCCGCACGCGCAGCTGCTCGCCCCTGCGATACCCACCAAGGTGGTGTGCGTGGGCATCAACTACCGCGCGCATGCCAAGGAGATGGGTCACGCGCTTCCCGAGGAACCCGTGATCTTCCTGAAGCCCCCAACGTCGGTGATCGGCCATGGCGCCGAGATCCGCGTTCCCGCCGGCCTGGAGTGCGTCGACTACGAGGCGGAGCTTGCGGTGGTGCTCGGCCGACGCACGCACAACGTCACGCCGGAGGAGGCGCCAGCGCACATCCTCGGCTACACGTGCGCCAATGACGTGACTAGCCGGGTTCTTCAGCAGCGCGATAAGCAGTGGACGCGCGCCAAGGGCTTCGACACGTTCTGCCCGCTCGGTCCGTGGGTGGAGACCGATGTCGATCCGCGCGACTTGCGCATCGAGAGCTACGTCAACGGCGAGCTTAGGCAGCACGCGCGCACATCCGACATGATCTTTGACCCGTACGAGCTGGTGAGTTTCGTAAGTCGGGTGATGACGTTGCTCCCCGGTGACGTGGTCCTCACCGGAACGCCGTCGGGTATCGGGCCTATGGTGGCAGGCGATGTGGTCGAGGTCCGCATCGAGGGCATCGGGAGCCTGATCAACCGGGTCGTGTGACGGCGCCGCGCGTGCTGGCTGCAGTGGGGAGCGAGACCGTTTGTCCCTGGATAGTAGCCGTTCACGGCACGTTCGTCGCGCTCGCCACCGTCTAGCGACTGCTACTTTGCCGGGTTGTGCCTACGCAGTAAGCTTTCAGATGAATTCGTGGGGATCATTCGCACGCGCTCGGTGCATAGGGCGGGGACCATCGCGAAGGGAGCTATCGCATGCCTGATCGAGCGCGTGCCGTGTCCGGGGTCACTGCTGCCCGCACTATGACCGTCTTGGCGTTACTGATCGCCAGTCTGGCCGCGGCACTCCTCATGCCGTCTGCCGCCCACGCGGGCGTCATCACGAAGAACTGGCGCGTCCAGCCGATGGGGACAGTGACCTCCGCTGGGCCGATCATCGTCAACGGCGGCGGCTCGTTCGATGCCTACCCGCTTGCCATCGCCACCCTCGAGCTCCGCGTGGACGGTGCGGTCGTCCCGAGGGGCGACTACGTGGCCACCACGCCTTTCACGCGCAACCTCTACCTCTACTATGCACCGAGCCCCGTGCTCGCCGACGGGTCGCACACCTTCCGCGTGCAGATAGCCGACACCCTCGGTCGCCTGAGCGCCTACCAGTGGAGCGCCACGGTCGCCCAGGCACCCACCGCAAGCTGGCTCTCGCCGGCCTCCGGCGCCGTGGACTTTGACGGACGCCCCGCGATCACGCTCTCGGTCTCGGACAACACGCCTGCGACCACGCTTGCGGTGGCCGGCGAGGTTCGTGCGGGAAGCGCCACCGGCGCGGTCGCTGCCACCTTCGGCGGCACCGGTCTGGCTGCCGGATCGCACGACTTCGCGCTTGCAGGCGAGCTCGTGCCCGGCACCTACTACCTCACCGCCTCGGTCACCGACGCGGCGGGCAACGTCCGCACGCTTGCGGGCAGCGCCGCGCGCCGCTTCACCGTGGTCTCAGCACCGGTCATGACGCTCGCGCCCTCCGGCTGCATGGATGCCGGATGCCACGTTGCCACGTCGCACCCCGCTACCGGCATGGCGTGCTCGTCGTGCCATGTGGCCGTCTACCACGAGTACGCCGAGTGCCAGGATTGTCACGGCGGGCACAACGGCCCGGTCACGGTCACCGGCATCTTCGGGAAGTGCACGACATGCCACAGCCCGGCGCAGCCGACGGTGCCCGTCCATACGCCCGCCGGCGTAGGCCCTGCGCACGCCAGCTCGTGTGCGGAGTGCCACAACGAGTCGCTGCTCGACAGGCACTCATTCACCCCTGAGGGATCGCTGTACGCCACTCAGTGCGACCTGTGCCACGCGAGCACCGACCCGCTGGTGGTCGCGGCGATCGCGGCCGGTGACGCATCGTGCTCGGCGTGCCATGACCGGGAGGAGTCGCACGGGAACCTCAGTGCGATCCACGAGTCCACCACCACGTCCGCGTCGATCGTGGTCATGAGCGGACAGGTGGGCATACATCCTCCTTCGAGCTCGGACATCTACGCGTGCAGCATGTGTCACGCGACGAAGAATCTGCTGACGTTGCACGGCGCTGGCTGGAACAATTGCGCGCTGTGCCATGCGAGCGGAGCTCCCCGATCGACATTCGATACGTGGAACAAGGGGTGTCAGCAGGGCGGCTGTCACAGCGTTCTGCACAATCAGGTCGATGCCGATCGAGAGCACGCGGCGACGATGGTGAATGGAGCGCGGTGCTATTACTGCCACAACGGTGAGGGCGAGGACTTCGCCTACGAGCGGCAGAACTGCGCCGGGCGCTGCCACGGCGTGATTCCGGCTGTGGGAGATGCCCTTGCGCCGGTCACGTCTGTGACAAATGCGGCCGCGTACTTCAAGGCCCCGGCCCAGGTTCGTCTGACCGCCACGGATGCGGGGTCCAGTGTCACCGGCACGTACTACCGCATCGACGGTGGTGAGTGGCGCTACAGCCCCGGATCGCAGACCACCGCAAGCGTCCCGGCAGGCGGAGCCGGCCTTCTCGAGTTCTACTCGGTCGATTGGTTCGGCAACGCAGAGGAGCCCGGGAGTTACCAGGTGACGTTCGACCTCGAGGCGCCGGTCACTACCGATGATGGGGCCACGCATCCCGTGGACTACCCCTGGCGCCTGTCGGTGAGCGATGTCGGTTCGGGAGTCGCCGCCACGTACTACAGTTTCGATGGAAGGGGCTTTGCACAGTACGGCTACTTCGAGAACCTCCTCGGCATCCGCGGCGACACCAATGGCGGGGTCCACACCCTGTCCTACTACTCGGTGGATGCGGTGGGCAACGCCGAATCGGTGGTGACCGTCAACTATGTGATCCCGGATCCCGACGCCCCGACCTCGTACCTCAGCACGACTGATGGCAGATCCGCGACCATCATGGCGCAGGACTACTACTCGGGGACCGCATCAGGTGTCAGGGCGATCTACTACCGCCTGGACGACGGCGACTGGGGCGAGACCGTATTCCCTCCCGGCCAGCCCTACACGGGAGGCCGGGTGGCCGATATCGTCGTTCCCGGTGACGGCGCGTACCAACTGGAGTACTACGCTGTCGACTGGGCAGGCAATGAAGAGGCGCACCGCACGACTACGCTCACGATCGACAGCGTGAACCCGACGATCACGGTGAACGCTGCGGACTCATACACAGGGTCGGCAAGCATCGCTGCAGCCGGGGTCGATGGCGGGTCCGGGGTCGCGTCGATCACGTACCGCATCGATTCGTACTCGCCCACGACCGTGACCGGAAGCGGTACGACGATCTTCCTGCCGGCGCCCCTGTCAGGTTCACGGACCTTCGTCGTGAGTGCCTGGGCGACCGACCGCGTGGGGAATCAGAGTGCGGTCTTCGGCCCCAAGACGATCGTTGTGTACCCGACACCTGACTCCACACCGCCGACGACCTCTCTGCGCCAGTACGCCGCTCCCAGGGCGCTGGTGACGGAGGGGAGTCGGTTCTCGTGCGATACACCGCCGATGAAGTTCCGCTTCAGCGCGCAGGACAACACCTCGGGAATCGGCAGCATGAACTACAAGATCGACGCCGGAGCGTGGCAGAGCACTGCCGGACACTCGCAACTGACATACCTCGACGTCCTGGTCGATCTTGGCCTGGGCACGCATACCGTGTCGTACTATGCCGTTGACGGAGCCGGCAATGCCGAAGGCACACGAACGGTCACCTTCACCGTGGAGCCTGGCTCGCTGACGTTCTTCTTCACCATGTCCAATCTGCTGTATGCCGATGGCATGGAGGGCTGGAGTGACGACAACTATGCGTACGACGTCAACATCTACAAGGCCGGGCAGCTAGTCGGCACCACGTATCACCAGACCACGTGGGACACGGCGGGCACACCGGCGTACGTCTACCCCTACAACTTCGTCAGCTTCCAAGGCGCGGGGGTCGGGCCGTACGACGTCGAGCTGGTTCTCCACACCAAGAACCGCGGTGATCAGACGTTCTGGTGGTACGAGTTCGATGATGCAGCACCCGGCGAGATCTGGTTGTCCGAGGGATACTACGACGTCGTCGATTGGCTGGAACTGGAGTCGGACGTACCCGTCACCACCGCCTCCGAGTCCGATGGAGACACCATCGAGTCGGACACCGGGGAATTTGTGGTGGATCTCCTCGCCACCGACGCGGGAACCGGCGTGGCCGCTACGTACTACAAGGTCGACGACGGTGACTGGCAGGTGGGAGCGCCCTCTGGCCTCAGCGTCGAGCTGCTCGGATACGGAACGCATACGATCGCGTTCTACTCGGTCGATCACGCGGGGAACACCGAGGTCACCCAGTCGATCAGCCTGACCATCGTCGCGCCGCCCATGGTGCGGTTCCACATGACCAACGTGGGCAGCACGAACCCCTCGATCGCGTGCTAGGAGCCGGTCATGAAACGCTACACTGGTCCGAGACGTCGCGTCGTGGCGGTCGCCGTAGTCCTGGTGTTGGCGGCGGTGATGCTCGTACTACCTGCTTGATGGCGATCCGCAGGCCGCCGGAACGGCCATCACCGTGATTGCAGATGGCAGCCACACCCTGAAGTTCTGGTCGGTGGACAAGGCCGGCACTATCGAGTCTCAAAAGACCGAGATGTTCACAGTGAGCGGCGGAGTGCCCGACACGGCACCGCCCACCACAACGTCCAACGCCCTTACCGAGTGCACCGGCGGGGCGACGATACTCCTGACGGCCGGTGACGCGGGTGGCAGCGGTGTTGCCACTACCTACTACGAGCTTGACGACGCTCCGGCGATCCCTGGCAGCACCGTAGTCGTGCCGATGCCCCCGAGCGGGACTGTCGGGCATACACTGCGTTTCTGGTCAGTTGATGTCGCGGGGAACATCGAGACACCCATACCGATATCGTTCACCTGCTCCTACTCGAGCGGGGTCACCCTGCGGCTGGTGTGGGGCGATGCCGACATCAGCGGATACACCGAGCCGTACTGGGTGCTCATCGACTGGTGGGATGCCGACTGGGATGATGGAAATACCACCGTGCACTATCCGGTGTGGGTAACAGGGCCGTCGGTGGTGCGGCTCATGTACTAACTGCTACCCGTCGCGACGAGTCTGCCGCAATGCTGGACGTGATCTCGGCGGACCCGAGGAGTCGCCGATCTTCTACGACGATGTTGAAGACGGTCGACCCTGCGTAGCGCCGTCTCGCTCGATCCGATGACAGGCGCCGGACGGAGTCGCTACACGCCATAGCCATATGTACTTGAGTTGTGACAGGACCCGTCGCCAGCCGACGGGTCCTGTCTTGCACTCCGGCGAAACACCCCAAGGTGGTCTCTTGGAGGCGTGCGACCACCCGACCGCTCGGGGGCCGCAGACGACCGTTTAGCAGGTCTAGTGTCGTATGGCTTACCGTTTAACGATATTCGGTCAAGGCACAAAAGCAACGTGCCGAAAGGTGCACTTAGTGTCCTGGCGTCACAAGCCGAACCGGTATGCGGCGAATCCGAGCTTCAACGGGGTTGAAGGGGAGTCATCTGTGCACAACTATGGGGGTTCATCACGCACGTCCGAGAGGACCCGGAAGCTGTTCTCCCGGGTCACACTCATGCTGGTGCTGGCGGTGGCACTCACACTCGCTGTCCCGGCAACCGCGCATGCCGCGCTGATCACCAAGAACTGGCGCGTGCAGCCCAAGAGCGTCGTCGGGGCCGGCGTGCCGGTCATCGTCAACGGCGGCGGCTCGTTTGACGCCTACCCGCTGGCCATCGCCACCCTCGAGTTCCGTGTTGACGGTGCGGTCGTCCCGAGGGAGAGCTACGCGGCGACCACGCCGTTCACGCGCAACCTGTACCTGTACTGGGCCCCGAGCCCGGTGCTCGCCGACGGGCCGCACACCTTCCGCGTGCAGATAGCCGACACACTCGGGCGCGTGAGCGCCTACGAGTGGAGCGCCACGGTCGCCCAGCCGCCCACCATCGCCTGGACATCGCCTGAGGCCGACGTCGAGATCAACAACGGTCGCCCGGTGATCGCGCTCACCCTTGCCGACAACACACCCACGACCGCGTTCGCCCTTGCAGGAGAGGTCCGCGACGGGTCCGCCACCGGCGCGGTCGTCGCCACCTTCGGCGACACGGGTCTCGGTGCCGGCGAGCAGACCTTCACGCTTCCAGCCGAGCTCGCGCCCGGCACCTACGTTCTCACCGCGAATGTGACCGACGACGCCGGCAACACGGCTGCACTCGCCGGTGCCACCGCACGGCGCTTCACCAGCGTCGCCGCTCCGGCCATGACGCTCTCCCCGGCCGGCTGCCTCGATGCAGGCTGCCACATCACGACCGGCCACCCGGCCACCGGCATGGCGTGTGCGGACTGTCACGTGAAGATCTACCACGAGTACGCCGAGTGCCAGGACTGCCACGGAGGCCACAGCGGCCCGGTGACCGTCACCGGCATCTTCGGTGAGTGCGACGTCTGCCACGACCCCGCCTACCCGTGGGTGCCCGGGCACACACCTGCAAGCGTCACCCCGGCCCACATGAGCTCATGCAACGGCTGCCACAACGAGTCCCTGCTCCCGAGGCACGCGGTCACGCCCGGCGGCTCGGCCTACGCCTACCAGTGCGACCTGTGCCACGCCAGCGCCGACCCGCGTGTCTCAGCCGCCGTGGCTGCAGGAGACATCACCTGCGGCGCATGCCATGACGTGGGACCCGAGCACGGGAACTACGAGGTGAGCCTGCACATGAGCGACGAGACGTGCCTGGGCTCGTGCCACGACCCCGAGCTCGGCCCGGAGCACACCTCGCTTGTCGAGCCCGTAGGCTGCGCCGGTTGCCATCAGGCCAAGGTGGCCGAGGTCCGTCCGTGGGACAAGGCGTGTGCGGCGTGTCATGAACCCACGCATCCGGCGCCCAGTGGCAGCAGCCATGTGGGAAGCGACGTTGACGTGGTCGCCCAGAACGGCTGCAGCGCCGTGAGCGCGAACAATCCGTACTGTCACGACATCATGGATCTCTCCGTCACCCACGCCTACGTGCATGACGGTTCCGGAGGCTGCGGCATCTGCCATGGCACGGAAGCGACACCGTCTCCGGTGTGCCGCGACTGCCATGAATTCGCGGTCACGCAGAAGATGCACCACAACAACACGAAGTACCTCAACAACGCTGCCGATGCTGCACCTGACGCCTACTACTACGAGGGAACGCCGCCGGGAGGGTGGAACAACGCGCTGTCGAACATCGACTGCATGTTCTGCCATCCCGAGTACGTCGGCAACGACTACAACTTCTCCGCGCCGCGGAAGATCAGCCCGAATCAGGGACTGAAGATGTGGCGTACGGCTGGCGGCAGCAAATCGAGTTACCCTGACACCACTCTACGCATTGCCACAGTGATCGTGCCGCCGGCAGCATCCCTAGACTTCATGACGAGCTATGACATCGAGGCGGACTTCGACTACGGCTACGTGGAGATCACCACGGACGGGTCGACCTGGACTCGTCTGCCCGGAAGCATCACGACAACCACCAATCCGTACTTTCGGAACCAGGGAAACGGGATCACCGGCAAGTCTGCAGGGTGGGTGTCCGCGCACTTCGATCTGTCGGCCTACGCGGGGCAGAACGCTTCTGTGAGATTCCGCTACCGAACGGATCAGTACGTCTTCGAAGAAGGCTGGGCGATCGATGAGGTTGTGATCAGCGGGGTAGGCGGCTCGGTCTTCAGTGACAACGCCGAGACCGCGAATCCGGCATATACCACTGTGGGATGGAGTCTCACCGGTCCCGGTCCGGCACTGCCGATTCCGGATGGACCCTTGAACTGATCTGTGAGGTGTTTCTGTCGCGCGATCGTCTGGGAGGCTGAAGTGGGGTCATGGCGTAGCGCCGTCTCGCTCGATCCGATGACAGGCGCCGGACGGAGTCGCTACACGCCATAGCCATATGTACTTGAGTTGTGACAGGACCCGTCGCCAGCCGACGGGTCCTGTCTTGCACTCCGGCGAAACACCCCAAGGTGGTCTCTTGGAGGCGTGCGACCACCCGACCGCTCGGGGGCCGCAGACGACCGTTTAGCAGGTCTAGTGTCGTATGGCTTACCGTTTAACGATATTCGGTCAAGGCACAAAAGCAACGTGCCGAAAGGTGCACTTAGTGTCCTGGCGTCACAAGCCGAACCGGTATGCGGCGAATCCGAGCTTCAACGGGGTTGAAGGGGAGTCATCTGTGCACAACTATGGGGGTTCATCACGCACGTCCGAGAGGACCCGGAAGCTGTTCTCCCGGGTCACACTCATGCTGGTGCTGGCGGTGGCACTCACACTCGCTGTCCCGGCAACCGCGCATGCCGCGCTGATCACCAAGAACTGGCGCGTGCAGCCCAAGAGCGTCGTCGGGGCCGGCGTGCCGGTCATCGTCAACGGCGGCGGCTCGTTTGACGCCTACCCGCTGGCCATCGCCACCCTCGAGTTCCGTGTTGACGGTGCGGTCGTCCCGAGGGAGAGCTACGCGGCGACCACGCCGTTCACGCGCAACCTGTACCTGTACTGGGCCCCGAGCCCGGTGCTCGCCGACGGGCCGCACACCTTCCGCGTGCAGATAGCCGACACACTCGGGCGCGTGAGCGCCTACGAGTGGAGCGCCACGGTCGCCCAGCCGCCCACCATCGCCTGGACATCGCCTGAGGCCGACGTCGAGATCAACAACGGTCGCCCGGTGATCGCGCTCACCCTTGCCGACAACACACCCACGACCGCGTTCGCCCTTGCAGGAGAGGTCCGCGACGGGTCCGCCACCGGCGCGGTCGTCGCCACCTTCGGCGACACGGGTCTCGGTGCCGGCGAGCAGACCTTCACGCTTCCAGCCGAGCTCGCGCCCGGCACCTACGTTCTCACCGCGAATGTGACCGACGACGCCGGCAACACGGCTGCACTCGCCGGTGCCACCGCACGGCGCTTCACCAGCGTCGCCGCTCCGGCCATGACGCTCTCCCCGGCCGGCTGCCTCGATGCAGGCTGCCACATCACGACCGGCCACCCGGCCACCGGCATGGCGTGTGCGGACTGTCACGTGAAGATCTACCACGAGTACGCCGAGTGCCAGGACTGCCACGGAGGCCACAGCGGCCCGGTGACCGTCACCGGCATCTTCGGTGAGTGCGACGTCTGCCACGACCCCGCCTACCCGTGGGTGCCCGGGCACACACCTGCAAGCGTCACCCCGGCCCACATGAGCTCATGCAACGGCTGCCACAACGAGTCCCTGCTCCCGAGGCACGCGGTCACGCCCGGCGGCTCGGCCTACGCCTACCAGTGCGACCTGTGCCACGCCAGCGCCGACCCGCGTGTCTCAGCCGCCGTGGCTGCAGGAGACATCACCTGCGGCGCATGCCACGACGTGGGACCCGAGCACGGGAACTACGAGGTGAACCTGCACATGAGCGGCGAGACGTGCCTAGGCTCGTGCCACGACCCCGAGCTCGGCCCGGAGCACACCTCGCTTGTCGAGCCCGTGGGCTGCGCCGGTTGCCATCAGGCCAAGGTGGCCGAGGTCCGTCCGTGGGACAAGGCGTGTGCGGCATGCCATCCGGTCATCGCGCATGCCTCCGCTACCCACGCGGGAAGCGACGCCCTCGTTCGCGACTACACCAGCAACTTCACGGTGAAAACGTCGTACTCGAACAAGAGTTATCCCTTCGGGTGTACGCCGACGACCTCGGCGGGGCAGATGATCTGCCACAACGTGAGCAATCTGGCCACGCTGCACGAGAAGTTGCCGAACGGCGGGTGCAGTGTCTGCCACAGCGCGGGTGACGGCACTCCGGCTGGCGCGAATGAGTGCATAACGTGTCACGGGACCGGCTGGTACACCCCGTCGATCACCAGGGGCACCGTGGTGCGACCGGGCAGCGACTTCTCGTCGAGCGGCGCCGTGACAGCGATCGGTGGCAGCGGCGCCGACAAGTACAGCACGCAGCTCACCAATGACGGAGCGTCGTCGTACCTGCAGTTCGCCTCCACGAACGCAGAGGCGATGTTCGGCAGGGGATCGTGGTGGCTCAATCCGGGTACCACGGCCGTGACCAGCGTGCAGGTGTCGTTCCGCTCGATGAAACTCGGACTGGCGACCACCACATCCCGCATGACTGTGGTCATGGACGTTGGCGGGACCACGTATGTGAGTGCGGCTGCGGCCACCAACCCGAGCTCCACTGCCTACACGCTCTACAGCTACACATTCGCCACGAACCCGAAGACCGGTGTCGCCTGGACCTACACCGACCTGAACGACCCGACCAGCCCGAACGGACTGAGGGCGTTTGGCGTGCGTCAGACCGTCGCCGATACGGCGAACATAGGAGTCACAGAGGTGTTCCTCAAGGTCACCACTCCCGACACCACGTTCGCGTCTCCCACCGTAAGCGGCGGCACGGCCCACCACTACGGCAACTACCTGCGCAGCCCGGAGACACCGGCGGGCGAGTGGTCGAGTGCGATCTACACCCAGTACTGCTACGACCGCTGCCATGTGTTCCCGAACACGTACGCCTACTACGGCGCGGTCCTCGGCAATCCAACGTACAACCCGTTCAATGCGTATCAGGGCACGCAGATGTGGTCGTCGCTCATGGGCGACCCCAACGGGAACAGCCCGCTCGTGCGAAACCTCACCCTCGCGCCCATCCAGCTCCCTGCCGGGTCACCCGTTCTCGATTTCATGACGAACTACGTCCTGGGAGCGAGCGACTTCGGCTACGTCGAGGTCTCCACTGATGGCGGTTCGAACTGGACGGCCTTGAGCGGCACGCAGGGCGGAGTGCCGGTGTCCGCGTTCAACGGAACCGCGGGCAGCTGGCGGCCCGCCAGTTTCGACCTGAGCGCGTATGCGGGTCAGAGCGTGAAGTTGCGGTTCAGATACACCCAGGCGCCGGGGTCGACCACCGCAGGCTGGTGCATCGACAACGTGAGCGTCATAGAGGGCGGGACGGTCCTCTTCAGCGATGACGCCGAGACGCTCAAGCCGGAGTGGGACACGGCCTCTCACTGGAGGCGCATCCAGTACGCGCTGAGGTGGCTGGGGTAGAACTCGGTGCAGAAGGATAGCGGTATCCGGAAGGCCTCGCGGCGCGGGGCCTTCCGTCTTGGCCGGACAGGGCTCTTCGCCTTTGACAGGGCCGGGGATGGTCCTTCTGCGTCGACCGCTGACCGCCCATCGGAAACCACTAGCCTTCCACCTGGCGACCCGCAGCATGTCGGGCCGCGGTGCTAGTATGGGCACATCATCTAGCGTTTTCAGACCTGCTAACGGGGGAGTCTAGCCGATGTCTTCTGACCGCCTGCGCACCCCTGATGTCGAGGACCTTGTGCGCGCCTTCGGCGCCCTTGCCGCCGATGATCAGCGCTACGCCTTCCTTCAGGACGTCGCCACCATTCGCGAGATCAGGGACATGGCGCAGCGCCTCGCGGTCGCCCGTATGCTCGACGCGGGGAGTCACTACACGGACATCCAGGAGGTCACCGGCGCATCATCGACCACCATCAGCCGCGTGAGCCGCAGCCTGAACTACGGCGCCGAGGGCTATCGCGCCGTCATCGACCGTCTCGGTCCGCTCTCTGCCGAAGGTGGTGAGCAGTAGCATCATGTCCGGCTTCGTCCACCTGCACACACACTCGGAGTACTCGCTGCTCGACGGCGCGGCCCGGATCAAACAGCTCGTGAATCGCGCCGTGGAGCTCGAGATGCCTGCCCTCGCGCTCACCGACCACGGCTACATGTACGGGGCGATCGACTTCTACCGCGCGGCGCGCAAGCGCGACGTCAAGCCGATCATCGGCTGCGAGGTCTACTTCACTCCCGAGCGTCAACTCTCGGGCGGCAAGCCGGCGCTGTATCACCTGCTGCTGCTGGCCAAGAACGACGTTGGCTACCGCAATCTCATGGCGCTCGTCTCCGATGCCGCCACCGCCGGCTTCTACTACAAGCCGCAGGTCGACCTCGCGCTGCTCGAGCGTCACGCCGAGGGGCTGGTGTGCACCTCGGCATGTATGAGCGGCATCCTCTCCAAGTCGGTGGAGCAGGGGAATCCCGAGGAGGCGCGGCGTTGGGCGCAGACCTACGCGCGCACCTTTGCCCCCGGTGACTTCTACATCGAGTTGCAGGAGCAGGGGCTGTCGGGCAGCAATGGTGTGACACAGCGCGAGATCAATCGCGAACTGGCAGCCATCGCGAGCGAGATGGGCGTGGGCACGGTAGCCACCAACGACATCCACTATCTGTCGCGTGCGGACTCGGTCACTCAAGACCTTCTGCTGTGCATCGGCACCGGTTCGCAGGTGGACCAGCCCGGCCGGATGAAGTTCTCCTGCGACGAGTTCTTCATGAAGTCGCACGAGGAGATGTCGAGCGTGCTCGCCGAGTACCCGGAGGCGCTCTCCACTACCCTCGAGATCGCCGAGAAGTGCAATGTCACGCTCGAGTTCGACAAGATCATCCTGCCGTCGTTCGGTGTGCCCGAGGGCCACACCGAGGCGTCGCATCTGCGCGAGCGGTGCATCGAGGGGCTCAAGGCGCGCTACGGCGATCCGCTGCCGCCGGAGGTGGTCGAGCGCGTGGAATCGGAGCTCTCGGTCATCATCGAGAAGGGCTTTGCCGCGTACTTCCTCATCGTGTCGGACTTCACTCAGTGGGCGAAGAACGAGGGGATCGGCGTAGGCCCGGGTCGTGGTTCGGCCGCTGGCTCGATCGTGTCGTACTCGCTCGGCATCACCAACCTCGACCCCATCGCCAACGGTCTGCTCTTCGAGCGGTTCTTGTCCACGGAGCGCACGGAGATGCCCGATATCGACATGGACTTCGACGACGAGCGGCGTGGTGAGGTCATCGAGTACGTGCGTGGCAAGTACGGCACCGACAAGGTGGCGCAGATCATCACCTTCGGCACGCTCAAGGCACGCGCGGCGATCCGCGACGCCGGTCGCGTGCTCGGGTACCCCTACGGCGTGCCGGACCGCATCAGCAAGATGATCCCGGCGATGCCGCTTGATATCACCATCCCCGAGGCGCTCAACGGCAACAGGGACCCCAACCGCAAGATCGCCGCGAGCCCTGAGCTCTCGGCTGACTACCGCGACAACGCCGACACCAAGCGCGTGGTAGACGCGGCCATCGAGCTCGAGGGGATCAAGCGTGGTGAGGGCGTGCACGCTGCTGGCGTGGTGATCTGCCCCAACCCGCTCCACGAGCACCTGCCCATCAAGCGCGACACCAAGGGCGGCGCGATCATCACGCAGTACGACGGACCCACGGTTGCAGACCTCGGCTTGCTCAAGATGGACTTCCTCGGCCTGCGCACTCTCACGGTGATCGCCAAGGCCGTGCGGGCTATCGAGGAGAAGACCGGCGAGCACGTGGACGTCGACGCGCTGCCGATGGACGATGCCGCCACGTGGTCGCTGCTCCAGCGTGCGGATACTGACGGCGTGTTCCAGGTGGAGTCGCCGGGGATGAAGCGCGTGCTGCGCGACCTCAAGCCCACTACCTACGCCGATATCGTGGCCGTGGTGGCGCTCTTCCGGCCTGGCCCGATGGATTCGATCAACGACTTCGTGGCACGCAAGCACGGTCGGGCGAAGATCACCTACTACGACGACCGGCTTCGCTACATCCTGGAAGAGACGTACGGTGCCATCGTGTACCAGGAGCAGGTCATGCGCATCTCGATGGAGATGGCGGGCTTCCCGGCTGCCAAGGCCGAGAAGTTGCGCAAGGCCATGGGCAAGAAGAAGCAAGACGTAATGGGTGCCCTGTATCCGGAGTTCATCGAGGGCTCGGTCTCGCGCGGCTACGATAAGCGAGTTGCCGAGCAGGTCTGGAACGACATCGCCGAGTTCGCCAAGTACGCGTTCAACAAGAGCCATGCGGCAGCGTACGGCATGCTCGCGTACCAGACCGCCTACCTGAAGGCGCACCATCCTCTCGAGTACATGGCGGCCGTGCTCTCAAGTTACACCGGCAAGACCGATACGATCGTCAAGTACGTGGCCGCCTGCAACAGCGCCGGCATGCACGTCCTGCCGCCGGATGTGAACTACTCGGGCAGCGACTTCACGGCGGTTGAGGGTGCGATCCGCTTCGGCCTGGCCGGTATCCGCGGCGTGGGCGAGGGGGTTGTCGAGACGATCGTGGCCGAGCGCAAGGCCGCGGGTCTGTTCTCGTCGCTGCAGGACTTCTGCAACCGTGTGGACATGCGTCAGGCCAACAAGAAGACGCTCGAGGCGCTCATCAAGGGCGGCGCGTTCGATTCGACCGGCTACACGCGCAAGCACCTGCTGTCGATGATGGAGAGCTGCGTGGATGGCGCCGTGAAGCGCCAGCGCGATGCAGAGTGCGGGCAGACCTCGATGTTCGACCTCTACTGTGCCGAGGAGCACGGGCTGGCCGATGAGACCCCACAGCCAAACAACGACGAGTGGGACAAGAAGCTCAAGCTCGCCTTCGAGAAGGAGATGCTCGGCATCTACGTGTCGGACCATCCCTTAAGCGACATCGCGGATGTGATCTCGGCCGCGCGTACCATGTCGCTCGGTGCCACCGATGAGTTCCGGGACGGGCAGGCCGGCTGGTTTGCCGGCATCGTTGCGGCGTTCGATCGCATCGCCACCAGGGCCGGTAAGCTCATGGCCACGTTCACCCTGGAGGACCTCGAGGGATCGGTCGAGGGCGTGCTGTTCCCCCAGGTGTACGAGAAGTACCGCGAGGTGATCAAGGTCGACGCGGTGGTGCGCGTTCGCGCGAAGATCGAGAAGAGCGAGCGCGGGATGAAACTGATCGTGCACGAGATCGAGCCGCTCGCCGAGAACGGCGCGTTCGAAGGACTCCCCGGCACGCTCATGGTGCGCGCGGCACTCGATTTCCTCGGCAATGGCGGTGGCGTGCGTTTCAAGGAGATACTCGGTCGCTACCCCGGCCGTGACGCGGTGCAGGTGGAATTGCTCGGCCCCGCCGGTACCAAGCAGCTCAAGATGGGGGATGAGTACAAGGTGAACGCCTCATCCGCCGGGCTGCATGCCGAGCTCAAGGAGTTGCTCGGCGGCGACGCCGTCCGGGAAGCGTGATTTGACTGTTCCGGCACGTCATGTGATACTGCGGTTCTGTATCACTCTACTGTGCTAAAGTATATGGAGGTGACACCGCGTGCAGCCTGTGACACCGCGCGGTTTCCGCGACGTGCTGTTCGATGAAGGGCGCGAACGCGAGGCGGTGGCGGGTGCCATCTCGGCCGGCTTCTCGGCCTGGGGCTACGAGCCCGTTGAGACACCCGTCGTCGAGGAGTACCGCACACTTGAGGCCGCGGCTGGCGAGGACATCGAGCATGCCGCGTTCCGGCTGTTCGACGTTGACGGGTCGCTCCTGGCGCTTCGTCCCGAGATGACCGTCCCCATCGCGCGGGTGGTGGCCTCGCGCCTCGCCCAGACGCCGGGACCGCATCGCATCCGCTATGCCGCTGATGTCTTCCGCGAGCACGCATCGCTGCGCGGGCAGTCGCGCCAGTTCACGCAGGTGGGCATCGAACTCATCGGCGCTGACGGTCCGGTCGCGGATGCCGAAGTGGTGCTGTTGCTGCTCGGCGCGCTCGAATCGGCAGGACTCTCGTCGTTTCTCGTGGGGATCAGCACCGCCGAGGTGCTCCGTGCCGTGGTGGACCGTGCCGGTGGACCGGCCGGGTGGCGTGAGGCCGCCATAACCGCCGCGCAGAACCGCAATCTTGTGGAGATCGACCGTCTGGCGTTGCGCGATGATCTGTCGCCCGAACTGGCGGCCGCGCTGCGAGAGGTCCCGCGCATCCGGGGAGGCCGCGAGGCGCTCGATCGATGCCGCGAGGTGATCGCCGCGTGCGGATGCACCGACGCGCTTCTGCCGCTCTCCCGGACGTGGGCGATCCTCGAGGGCCTGGGTGCAGTGGACCGCGTGCAGATCGACTTTGGCATCATGCGCTCCTTCGGCTATTACACCGGCCTGCAGATCGAGGCGTATGCGCCCGGCCTGGGGCTGCCGCTGGCAGGTGGCGGCCGGTACGACCACGTGCTCTCCACATTCGGGCATGCGGCACCGGCGGCCGGCTTTGCGCTCGGATTGGAGCGCGTGATGATCGCGCTCGCCGAGCAGGGTCGCACGCCGTCCCTCGAGCCGCTCGACGCCGTGCTCGGCGGAAGTGAGCCCGTGGCCGTCTTTGCCGCCGCCGCACGTCTGCGGGAAGCCGGCTGGTGCGTGCGCATCGCTCCGGGCGAACCGGGACTTGCGGTGGTGCGCGAGGCCGATGCCCGGGGAGCCGCCGAGGCCCTCGTGGCCACGGGCGAGGGGATCTTCCGGCTCGACCGTGCGGGGGAGCCGGTGTTGCCGCTCCCGGTGCCGCTGCCTGAGGCGCCCCGCCTCACGTGGGCCTCACGTGGCGGTGAGGAGCTATGATCGCGCGCCGGGGCTCAGGTGACCGTCCGCTCAGGATGGCCATTCCCAAGGGCTCGCTGTACGCCGAGTCGATCGCGCTGCTCGAGCGTGCAGGGCAGGACGTCACCGGTCTTAAGGACCCGGGTCGTCAACTCACCATGACCGCGGGCGGCATCGAGTACATCATCGGCAAGCCCACCGACATCCCTGTCTATGTGGCGTACGGCGCCGTGGACGTTGCGATCGCAGGCAAGGACACGCTGCTGGAGTCGAACCTGGACGTGGTCGAGATGGCCGACCTCGGCTACGGCGCCTGCCGCTTTGTGGTGGCCGAACCCGAGGACGCGCCTCGGTCGATCGCAGAGATCTACCGCCACCTCGGCGTGATCCGGGTGGCCACCAAGTACCCGCGCATCACCGAGGCGCACTACGCCGCGCGCGGCCTGCAGGTGGAGATCGTGAAGCTCTCGGGCAACATCGAGCTCGCGCCGCTCATCGGCCTGGCCGACCAGGTTGTGGACATCACCGCGACCGGACGGACCTTGCTCGACAATCACCTGCGCATCGTTGAAGAAGTGCTCGGCTCCACGGCCCGGTTCGTGGCCAATCCCGTGAGCCTCAAGACGGACAGCGCACGCGTCACCGGGCTTGCCACGGCGCTTGCCGCAGCATCCGCTGCCTACCGAAGGGACGCCTAACCATGATGCGACGCATCAACCTTGCACGCGGCCAGCGACTGACCCGTGCCGACGTACCCCGCACCGGTGGCATCGACGCCGAGGTGCTCGGCGTGGCGCAGCGAATCATCGACGACGTGAAGGCGCGCGGCGACGAGGCGCTCTTTGACTACACGGCGCAGTTCGACCACGCCACGATCGACGAGATGCGGGTCACCCAGGGCGAGATCGACCTGGCGGTGGCCGAGGTAGGCGATGAGTTCCTCGAGGCGATAGCCGAGGCCGCGCTGTCGATAGAGGAGTTCCACACACGCCAGGTGCAGCAGAGCTGGTTCACCGCCGGCGAGGGAGGCATCTTCCTCGGCCAGAAGGTCACGCCGATCGCGCGCGTGGGCATCTACGTGCCCGGCGGGCGTGCGTGCTATCCGTCCTCGGTGCTGATGAACGCCATCCCCGCGATCGTTGCCGGCGTGGGCGAGATCGCCATGGTCGTGCCGCCCGATGCTGACGGCCGTGTGAACCCGTACACTCTTGCGGCTGCCGCCGAAGCCGGCGTGACCGAGATCTACAAGGTGGGTGGCGCACAGGCCATCGCCGCGCTCGCGTACGGCACCGCCACGATCCCGCAGGTGGACAAGATCACCGGTCCGGGGAACGCATACGTGACCGGAGCCAAGAAGCTCGTTATGGGCGACGTGGGCATCGATATGCTCGCGGGCCCCTCCGAGGTGCTGATCCTGGCCGACGAGACCGCCGAGCCGGCGTTCGTGGCCATCGACCTGATGGCCCAGGCCGAGCACGATCCGCGCGCCGCCACCTACCTGGTGACCACCGACGCGAGCCTCGTGGCCGAGGTGGAGACTGCGCTTGCCGAGCTGCTCTCGGTCTCGCCGCGTGCCGAGGTGATAGCCCGTTCGCTCACCGACAACGGTGTGGTGATCATCTGCCCCGATGTCGAGGTGGCACTGGATGCAGCCAACCTCATCGCCCCGGAGCACCTCGAGGTGATGATGGCCGAGCCGTTCGAACTGCTCGGCTCGATCGTCAATGCGGGCGCCATCTTCCTCGGCCCGTGGACGCCCGAGAGCGTTGGCGACTACGTTGCCGGCCCCAACCACGTGCTTCCCACCGGTGGCACGGCGCGCTTCTCAGGCCCGCTTTCGGTGGACGATTTCGTGAAGAAGTCGTCGGTGATCAGCTACTCACTCGACGCGCTCGTGGCCGACGGCCCAACGGTGATGACCATCGCCGAGGCCGAGGGTCTCGACGCGCACGCGCGAGCCGTGGCGCTGCGCCTGGCTGCGGCATTCGGCCTTGAGGGTGATGCATAGGTGAAGCGCGTCCGACGGCCCCGCCCCGAGCTCGAGCACGTCTCACCTTACGACGCGAAGGACATCCGCGCCGACGTGCGACTCTCGGCAAATGAGAACCCGCACAACCTGCCTGGCGAGATCCTCGATAAGCTCGCCGATCGGGTTCGCAGCGACATCGCGTTCAACCGCTACCCCGACCCGATGTCGGGCCGCCTGCGCACGCTCATCGCCGAGGCCAACGGCCTCGATCCCGGCAACATCTTAGTGGGCAACGGCGGCGACGAGCTCATCATGGACCTGGTACTCGCGTGGGGCGGTCCCGGAAGGACGCTGCTCGATCTTCCGCCGACGTTCTCGATGTACGGGATCGATGCGCGCATCACCGGTACCGGGGTGATCGAGATCCCGCGCCTGGCGGACTTCTCGGTGGATGCGGACGCACTCCTCGGCGCGATCAAAGAACATGACCCCGACATCATCGTGGTGTCGAGCCCGAACAACCCCACGGGGACGATGGCGCCCGAGACGCTCATCATCGACATACTCAAAGCCACCGATGCGGTCGTGCTAGTCGACGAAGCGTACTTCGAGTTCAGCCGGCAGACGGTGCGCCCGCACATGGAGCGGCACCCCAACCTCGTGATACTTCGCACGTTCTCCAAGGCGTTCTCGCTCGCGGGCCTGCGTGCCGGCTATCTGCTCGCGCACGAGGACCTCATCTCCGAGCTCACCAAGGTCCGTCAGCCGTACTCGGTGAACAAGTTCACGCAGGCCGCCGCCGCGCTCGCCTTCCGCGAGCGGGTGGTCTTTGAGGCGGGGATCCAGGAGACGCTGCGCAACCGTGACCGGCTTGTCACCGGACTCTCCACCATCGGCGATGTCGAGGTGTTTCCCTCCGAGGCGAACTTCGTGCTCTTCCGGGTGTTGCAGGCGTCCGCCGTGTGGCGCGACCTGTTGCACGACCACTCGATCCTCGTTCGGGACTTTTCGCGTACGCCGGGGCTGGAGAACTGCCTGCGGGTGACCGTTGGTTCCGATGAGGAGGTCGATCGCTTCCTTCTGGCGATGGACGAGATCATGGCCTCCAAACGCGCCGCGCGATACTTCGGCATGAGCGCGAGCACCACCGGGCGGCTGCGAAAGGTGGATGAGTGACGTGACGCGCATCGGCACCATCGAGCGAGAAACCTCGGAGACCAAGATCGCGCTCTCGCTCGATCTGGACGGCGACGGATCGGCGCGTGCGGTCACCGGCGTGCCATTCTTCGATCACATGCTCGACGCCTTCGGGCGCCACGGACTGTTCTCTCTCGACGTGCAGGCCGAGGGCGACCTGGCTGTGGACGCTCACCACACCGTGGAAGATGTAGGCATCTGCCTGGGCGCCGCTCTTGCCAGCGCGCTTGGCGACAAGGCCGGCATACGCCGCTTCGGTTCGGCGATCGTGCCGATGGACGAGGCGCTCGTGCTCGCCGCGGTCGATATCTCGGGACGCGGCCAGCTCCACTACGACGTGGAGGTGCCGATCGAGATCATCGGGACGTTTGATACCACGCTCGCCAAGGAGTTCATGATCGCGCTTGCGGCAAACGCCGGCATCACGGTGCACATCATGGCGTTTGCCGGCGACAACGCGCACCACATCATCGAGGCCGCGTTCAAAGCGCTCGCACGCGCGCTGGCCGAGGCGGTCTCGCTCGACCCGCGGGTGAGCGGTGTGCCGTCCACGAAGGGCTCGTTGTGATAGCGATCGTCGATTACGGGATGGGCAACCTGCGCAGCGTGCAGAAGGGCTTCGAGCACGCCGGGGTGAACGATGTGGTGCTTACCGGTGACCCGGATGTGGTTGCGGCTGCCGACGGTATCGTGCTGCCGGGCGTGGGCGCGTTTCGTGACGCGTCCGCTCACCTGCGCGCCAGCGGTCTTCTCGATGTGATCGGCAGCCGCATCGCCGAAGGCACCCCGTTTCTTGGTATCTGCCTCGGCATGCAGCTGCTCGCCGATGTGGGGCTCGAAGACGGCGAGTGGACGGGCACCGGCGTGCTCGGGGGCACGTGCGAGCGGCTGCCCGGCGGCGTGAAGATTCCGCACATCGGGTGGAACACGGTGGCGTACCCGCGCGAGAGCGAGCTCTTCGCGGGTATCCCGGAGGACACCGCGTTCTACTTCGTGCACTCGTATCACCTCAAACCCGCGGATTCCGGTTGTATCATCGGCATCACGCACTACGGCGTGGACTTTGCCGCGGCCGTTGGGCGGGAACGTGTGTATGCGGTTCAGTTTCACCCCGAGAAGTCGTCCGCGGCCGGGCTCACGTTGCTCGGGAACTTCGGACGGATCGTCCAGGAGGCGATGAACAGATGAACATCCTGCCCGCGATAGACATCCTTGACGGCAAGGCCGTGCGTCTCATGCAGGGTCGGCTGGACGCCGTGACGGTCTACAACGACGATCCGGTGGACCAGGCGCGTAAGTTCATCGCATCGGGTGCCGAGTGGATCCACGTGGTCGACCTTGACGGTGCGGTGCTCGGCGAGCCCAAGAACATCGACCTCGTGCACAGGATCGCCGCGCTCGGCGTGCCAGTGCAGACCGGCGGCGGTGTGCGCTCGATGGAGACCATCGACCGCATGTTCGACGCCGGGGTTGAGCGCGTGGTGCTGGGCACCGCACTCGTGCGGGAGCCCGCGCTGGTGAGCGAGGCCTGCGAGAAGTACGCCGGCGTGGTCGCCGGCATCGATGCGCGAGACGGCAAGGTCGCCATCGCGGGCTGGCGCGAGGGCACCGACCATGGTGTGCTCGAGCTCATCCTGGACCTCGAGCTTCTGGGCGTGCGCCGGGTGGCCTACACCGATATCGCCAAGGACGGCATGCAGACCGGCGTGAACTACGGTGCGTACCGGGCGCTCACCACGCAGATATCCATCCCGATCATCGCCTCGGGGGGCGTCTCCACGCTCGAGGACATCCGCGACCTCCGCACGCTGGGCGCGCAGATCGAGGGCGTGATCGTCGGGCGTGCCCTGTACGAGGGCACGTTCACGCTCGAGGAAGCCATCGCGGCGGCCCGAAGCGCGGAAGGGTAGGGGCGGTGCTCACCAAGCGTGTCATACCGTGCCTCGACGTTCACGCCGGGCGCGTGGTCAAGGGCGTGAACTTCGTCAACCTCGTGGATGCGGGCGATCCGGTCGAGCTGGCCGCCGCCTACGACCGCGAGGGCGCTGACGAGCTCGTCTTCCTCGACATCACCGCCACGCACGAGGAGCGGCCGTCGATGCTCGACGTGGCAACGCGCACCGCCGAGGAGGTCTTCATCCCCTACACGGTAGGAGGCGGTATGCGTTCGGCCGCCGACATCCGCGAGATGCTGGCGGCGGGCGCCGACAAGATATCGATGAACTCGGCGGCTGTGGCGTCTCCCGCGCTCATCACCGAGACGGCCCGCATCTACGGCTCGCAGTGCATCGTGATCGCCATCGATGCGCGGCGTGTGCCGGGGTCGTCTCCCGCCCGTTGGGAGGTGTTCGTCTCAGGTGGCCGCACCAACACCGGGCTGGACGCGGTGGCGTGGGCCGCAGAGGCCGAACGTCTCGGCTCCGGCGAGATACTGCTCACCAGCATGGACTGCGACGGCACCAAAGACGGCTTCGACATCGACCTCACGCGTGCCGTGACCTCGTCGGTCTCGATTCCGGTGATCGCCAGCGGCGGTGCGGGGCAACTCGACCACTTCGCCGAGGTGGTGCTGGAGGCCGACGCGGACGCGGTTCTTGCCGCGAGCGTGTTCCACTTTGGCGAGTTCTCGATCCGCCAGGTGAAAGAGGCCATGGCCTCCCACGGTGTGCCGGTGAGGCTCTAGGATGAGGGCCATGCGCAAAGAGAAGCACCGCATGCCCCCGGCCGAGGCCGAGGCGCTGCTGAGGCGCGCGGAGGTGCTCAGGCTCGGCATGAGCGATGCTGACGGTCCCTACGTGGTCCCGGTGAACTTCGGCTATTCAGGCGAGTACCTATACGTGCACGGCCCGCTCGAAGGCCGGCGGATCGATGCGGTAGTCGCAGACGCGCGCGTGTGTTTCGAGGCAGACGAGTGCGAGATCGTGCCCGCCGATCGCGCATGCGGCTACACCACCAGGTTCAGCAGCGTGATCGGGTACGGTTCCGCGCGGCTGCTGTCCTCAGGTGAGGACAAGCGGCGCGGACTTGACGCGATACTGCGGCAGTACTGCTTCACCGGCGCGGGCATCCCGGAGGACACGCTTCGCATCACGTCGGTGATGGAGATCAGGATCGAGTCGATGGAGGGCAAGTGGCATCTGGCCATGCCCACCGTGGAGGGAACGTAGCCGTGGATCGAGAGCGCGACGCACTCGGCATCGACGACATGAAGTACGACACCGACGGACTCATACCGGCGGTGATCCAGCACGCCGGCACCGGCGAGGTACTGATGGTGGCGTACATGAACGCCGAGTCCCTCGCCAGGACGGTGGAGACGGGCTACACGTGGTTCTGGAGTCGCTCGCGTCAGGCGTACTGGCGCAAGGGCGAAAGCTCCGGTCACGTGCAGAAGGTCATCGAGATTCGCTACGACTGCGACGCCGACTGCCTACTTATCGAGGTCGAGCAAGCGGGCCCCGGCGCCTGCCACACCGGCGAGCGCAGCTGCTTCTACCGCACCCTGTATCCCATACCGGCACAGCCCACGGGCGATGCCCGCAAGGAGTGAACTCACGTGACTGACAACCTGACGCCGGAGCACGACTCTCCCGAGGACATACTGAAGCACGGCGCTCAGCCGGACATCGGAACGGTACTCGAGTCGCTCTTTGCCGTGCTCCAGCAGCGGAAGCGTGACCTTCCCGATGGCAGCTACACAGCGAAACTGCTCTCGGGTCCCCAGGACTCGCTCCTCAAGAAGATCGCCGAGGAGTCTGGCGAGGTGATCATGGCCGCCAAGGACCGCGACCCGGGACATCTCACCTACGAGATCGGTGACCTGGTCTACCACCTCCTGGTGGTGATGACCCGCGAGGGTCTCACCCTGGGCGATCTTGCCGCCGAGCTCGATAGCCGCCGGAAGTAGAAGCCGTGGTCAGCCGCCCGTCGCCGACACTCGCCAACGCGGTCGAACCGGGCGTCCGTGTGCATCGTATCGAGCCGCTTCAGCGCCGGGTCGATCGCAACCGTGGGCGCTTTGTGGCGTTCATGATCGCGTTTACCACCGTCACGGGACTCGCCATCTTCGTCGGTGTAGGTGTGGTGGCAGCCGCCGTCGGCTTCATCCTCGTGGGCACGGTGCCGGTCCTCTCCTCGGCCACGGGTCTGACCGAGAGCGGGACGCTGATCGCGATATTCGGAGGACTTCTGCTCCTCTCCCTTGCCGGCGCCTGGACATGGTCGCTCGTGCGGCTGTCCCGGTCGGAGACGATGCTTCTCGAGCGGCTCGATGCGCGGATGCCCAAGGCAGGCACCCTGCTGCCCACGAAGAGCGTGCTGCGCGATGTGACGCTGGCGGCAGGACTGCCCAAGACGCCGCAGTTCTATGTGATCGATACTCCCAAGGTGAACGCATTCGTGCTCGGCCGCACGCCCGAGCGTATCCGTGTGGGCGTCACGCGCGGCCTGCTCGAGCGGATCGGGGTCGACGAGCAGCGCGCCGTGTTCGCAAACCTGATCGCCCGCGTGCTCTCGCTCGACACGCTGTGGGCCACTGCCACGTCGGTGCTCATGGGGCCTATCTGGGCGATGCGCGATTACGACCTTCGGTACGAACCCGCACGGCGCGGTGTGACCGAGGGAACGATCCAGGAGCAGGACCGCTCCGAAGACTGGCGCGCGTCCATGTTCGTCTTCTACGGCATCGCGGTGGTGGTGACCGAGCTGCTCGCCTGGTATCACCAGGAGGCCGCGTGGACGGCAGCCGAGAAGGCCGATGCCGAGGGGATTCTGCTGCTCAAGGATCCGCGCTCGATGCTGCGCGCGATCGAGAACGTCCTCCACCGCGACAACTGCGTGCCAACAGCGGGGGACGCGTACTCGCAACTCTTCTACTGCTGGGCGGGCTTCGGCTTCGCGCCGGAGGACGATCCCGAGATGCGCCGCGTGGCCAGGCTGCGCGAGACGCTCGGCGCCGAGGGTGCGGCGTACGTTCCTCGGCCGAACGTGCCGTCATGGCCCGCCGCGCCTCCGGCTCCACGCCTCGAACTGCAGGAAGAGCTATCACAGGGAGGCGGCATCTGATGCGCGGCAGTCACACACTCATGGCCGCAGTCCTGGCGACAGCACTTATTTGGTCGCCGGCGTCCGCTCGCGGCGCCACGTCCTCCCTTGAGGGCGCCACTGCCTCGGTGGTAGCTATCACGGTGTACGCCGACCGTGTGGGCAGCGCCGTGGTCATCTCCGGGGACCGCGTGATCACCGCAGCGCACGTGGTTGATGGTGCCGAGGGCGCCCCCTCGCATATTGTGGCGGGCGATGTGATCCTCGCCTATGAGGTGATCGCCATCGATCGCGTGCGCGACCTCGCGCTACTGGCGGTGGACATCCCGGACGATGTGCCCGCGATCATCTGGGGAGACGACGCGCCACTCGCGCGCGGTCAGGACGTCATCGCGCTCGGCTTCCCCATCGGGCTGCGCTCGGTGACGCTCAGCAAAGGTGTGGTCTCCGCGCCGGCGCAGGTCTTCGATGGCGCCACATTCATCCAGACGGACGCCGCCATCAACCCCGGCAACTCGGGCGGTGCGCTGGTGGACGCACAGGGCCGCCTGGTGGGCATCAACGTGGCCAAGGTTGCGAGCGTGGATGTGGATGCGGTGGGCTTTGCCGTTCCCGCCGCGGACGTGGCCGAGTTCCTTCGACGCGTGGCGCCGGAGATCGAAGTCGAGCGTGATCTCGGGGGCTATGCCACCGGCGGGGAGAGTGTGCCTGCGGCGGAGAGGTCGTCACTGCCCGCAGTGCTGGTCGCAGCCGCGCTTGCAGCCGCGCTTGCAGCCGCGCTACTTCTACGAGCCAGGCGCCGTAAAAAGGCCCGTGCGGAGATGCCCGCCGATGAGGCACCCGCCACGGCCGGCCGGTCGCGTGCGGTGTTCCGGGTCACAGCGCCAGCGGGTGATGCCGAGTTCGACGTTCGGCTGCCCGCGGTCGCCGGGACGGCGCACAACGCTGATATCGCGGTGGGCGCTCCGGGCGTGAGCGCATATCATGTCCGGTTCTCGGCCATCGCAGACGGGGTGGGCGTGCTCGATCTCACCGATAGCGATGGCATGTACTGCGGCGAGGCGTGCGTTCGCTCGGCGGAGCTGCGTCCCGGCGAAAGCGTGCGCATCGGCCCGGCCACGATCGCACTGGTGCGTGTCTATACAGGGGCATCAGCGGTGGCCCCGGGCGGTAGAAAGACTCGTGCTCAGGGGCAGTGACTGCGCCGGGTACGCAGCGCGCCCCGGAGCAGATGGGGTACCCGCCCGGGCTTGCGTCAACCCGCCTGCGACTGCTAGAGTGCTCGGCAATCGAATATGGATGCCTGTGACGGGGAGTAGTACTCCGGTCAGTGAAACCACAGAGAGTCGGGGATGGTGTGAACCCGACATGATCGACCGGCAGGAATGGACCCTCGAGGCTCCGGAGCAACAGCGGATCGTCGCTTACTAGTTCCGGCGGATGCCCACCGATATACCGGGGACCGGGTATGAAGGCCGAGGTTTGGCCGGTGTACTGCAGGACGAGTGGCCGCATCGGCGCAAGCCGTCGGCAACGAGGGTGGTACCGCGGGAGTGCAAGCTCTCGTCCCTTACAGGACGAGGGCTTTTTGTATTCCCGGGTACCGAAAGGAGCTGGCGGTGATACTGCCGGACAGGAACGAATTCGTGCGACTGGCTGCCGACCACGACGTGGTCCCGGTCGCCCGCGAGCTCTACGCTGACCTCGCCACGCCGATATCCGCGTTCATGGCGCTTGCCGAGGGTGCCGAGAACGCATTTCTTCTGGAGAGCGTGCTCGGCGGAGAGCGGCTGGGCCGCTACAGCTTTCTCGGCGTGGGCGATGGTGCAGTCATCACCGCTCGCGCCGGCGAGGTGGTGGTGGAGAATGGTGGAGTTCACGGGCTTCGCGCTGATGATCCGCTCACCGTTGTAGCGGAGCGACTCGACGCAGGCCGTGTCGCCCGCGTACCGGGGCTGCCACCGTTCGTTGGGGGTGCGGTCGGCTTCATGGGCTACGAGGCGACCGGCGGTTTCGAGCGCGTCCCGCGACACGCATGCGACGAGCTCGGCCTCCCCGACATGGTTTTCATGATGGCCGACATCGTGGTGGCGTTCGATCACGCTCGCCGCGTCTTGCAGGTGATCGCCCCTGTACGGCCGGGCGGCGCACCTGAGCTGGCGTACGACGCAGCGCTGAAGCGGATCGATGCGTGCCTGAAGCGCATCGACGCCGGTCCCCGCGGCGCAGAACTCGGCTCGGTGGGCAGGAGCGTTGCGGTGCCGCTGCGCGAGCATACGAGCCGCGAGGAGTTCACGGCGAGCGTGCGCCGCGCCAAGGAGCACATCAGTGCCGGCGACGTCTTCCAGATCGTGCTGTCCCAGCGCTTCAGCGCTCCCTACGCAGGTGACGGCCTCGACCTCTACCGTGTGCTGCGAGCCGTGAATCCGAGTCCGTACATGTTCTACGTCCGCACGTCGCAGGTCACGCTCGTGGGCTCGAGTCCTGAGCCGCTCGTTCGGGTGGAGGGCGACACCGTCCTCACCCGGCCGCTGGCGGGCACCCGACCCCGCGGCGTGGATGCGGCCGGGGACGGCCGCCTCCGTGCCGAGCTGCTCGCGGATGAGAAGGAGCGGGCGGAACATGTGATGCTCGTAGATCTCGGTCGCAACGATCTCGGTCGCGTGAGTGCTCCGGGGACCGTCACGGTTGATGAGCTCATGGAAGTGGAGTACTACAGCCACGTGATGCACATCGTGAGCAACGTCACCGGCACGCTGGCCAAGGGCAAGGACGCGTTCGATGCGCTCCGCGCAACGTTCCCCGCCGGCACCGTCTCCGGGGCGCCCAAGGTGCGGGCGATGGAGCTCATCACCGGTCTTGAGCCGGCCGCGCGCGGGCCATACGCGGGCACCGTGGGGTATTTCGGCCTCGATGGCGCAATGGACATGTGCATCACCATACGCACGTTCGTGCTCGCCGGCGGGCATGCGTATCTCCAGAGCGGCGCCGGCATCGTGGCTGACAGCGACCCGGAGCTCGAGTACGAAGAGTGCCTTCACAAGGCAAAGGCCCTGCACCACGCCCTTGAGCTGGCTGCGGGTATGCACGGAGATGGCCACCGGAGTCCTGCCGCGGCCGAGCAGGAGGTGAAGCGATGATCCTCGTGATCGACAACTACGACAGCTTCACGTACAACCTCGTGCAGCTTCTCGCAGCTCTCGGCGCCGACGTGTGCGTGGAGCGCAACGACGCGCTTTCGGCCGAGGCCGCCCTGGCGCTCGGCGCCACCGGCATAGTCATCTCGCCGGGACCGGGAACGCCTGCCAGCGCGGGCATCTCATCTGACGTGGTCCGCGCGGCAGCGGAAGCGGGCGTGCCGGTGCTCGGCGTGTGCCTCGGTCACCAGGTGATCGCCGAGGTGTTCGGTGGCGTTGTGTGCCGGGCACCCAGGCCGGTACATGGCAAGACCGACGAGATCACCCATGACGGCACGGGCCTGTTCATCAACGTGTCAAACCCGTTCACCGCCACCCGCTACCACTCGCTGTGTGTGGACGGCGCCAGTGTCGCGCCGCCGCTCGTTGTCCAGGCGACCACCTCCGACGGTGTGATACAGGCGCTCCGGCATGCCGGGAAGCCGGTTTTTGGCGTGCAGTTCCACCCGGAGAGCATTCTCACTCCCGAGGGAGCCAAGCTCCTCGCGAACTTTCTCGACGTGGCCGGTGAGGTGCCGCTCACCCGCAGCGCATCCGAGGCTCCGGCCGCCATTGCCGCGGCCGGTGGGACGGCGCGCTCTTCAGCGCGGCTGGCCGAGGTCACCACGGTCTCAGGCGCGATCGCCCGCGTGACGGGCGGCAACGCGCTAGATGAGGGCGAGGCCGAGCGCGTGATGGGGACCATCATGGACGGTGAGGCGACACCCTCGCAGATCTCGGCGCTCATCGTCGCGATGCGCATGAAGGGCGAGACCGTTGACGAGATCACCGGCTTCGCCCGGGCGATGGCCGATCGTGCCACACCTGTGCGCCCCGCAGTGAGAGGCTACATCGATACCTGCGGCACAGGCGGGGATGGCCTCCACACGTTCAACGTCTCCACGACCACCTCCTTCGTTGTAGCGGGTGCTGGCGTGCCGGTGGCCAAGCACGGCAACCGCGCGGTCTCCTCGAGCGCCGGCTCGGCCGACGTGCTCGAGGCGCTCGGCGTGGACATCACGCTCGGCCCCGCGGATGCCGCACGCTGCATCGATGAGTGCGGCGTCGGGTTCCTCTTCGCGCAGTCGCTTCATGCGTCCATGCGCTTTGCGGGCCCCACCCGCAAGGAGATCGGCATCCGCACCGTGTTCAACATCCTCGGCCCGCTCACCAATCCCGCAGGGGCGAAGCGGCAGCTCCTCGGCGTGTACGACGCGCGCCTCGCGCCGGTGCTCGCCGAAGTGTCGGGGCGGCTCGGGGCAGAGCGCACGCTCGTGGTCACCGGGCATTCCGGGATGGACGAGGTCTCCGCGAGCGGTCCCACCACGGTGGCCGAGTTCGACGCAGCACGGGGCGGGGTGGTCACCTACACGATCACGCCCGAAGAGGTGGGGATCGCTCGCTCCACACTCGCGGATATCGCGGGTGGTGACGGTGCCGCAAACGCGCTTCTGGTGCGCGCGGTCCTTGAGGGCGAGCGCGGACCACGTCGGGATATCGTGCTCATGAACACCGCTGCCGCGCTGCTCGCCGCGGGTGCGGTGGACGCTCTGGCCGAAGGCATCGGGCGTGCGCGTGAGTCGATCGACTCCGGTCGTGCGCTTGATGTGCTCGAGCGGCTTGTGGTGACCAGCGTGCGGCTGGCGGGGGTGGTCTCGTGAGCGATTTTCTCGAAACCGTGATGGGCCGGCGACGTGCCCGCGTCACAGCCGAGTACGGCGACCTGTCGCCGGCCGACCGCGAGCTGCTCGCGTGCTGCGCCCGCCCGCCGCGAGACTTCGCAGCAGTGCTCCACGATCGCATCGATGTCGCGGTGATCGCCGAGGTGAAGAAGGCATCGCCGAGCGCAGGCGCGATCGCTCCCGAGTGCGAGGCGTCCAAGCAGGCGTTGCACTACCAGCACGGGGGAGCTGCGGCGATCAGTGTCTTGACGGAGCCGGAGTTCTTCGGCGGGTCGTACGCTGATCTCTCGGACGTGGCTGACGCGGTCGACGTACCGGTGCTGTGCAAGGACTTTGTAGTCGATCCGGTGCAGTTGTTCGTGGCTCGCGGCCACGGGGCGGACGCCGTACTCCTCATGGTGAGTGTCCTGGGCCACCTGACGCGCGACTACGCGGACATCGCCGAGACGCTCGGCCTCACGCCGCTGGTGGAAGTCGCCTCGGAGGAGGAGATGGTCATCGCGCTCGGTGTGCGTGCCGGTGTGATCGCGGTGAACAGCCGCGACCTGCGCACCCTTGAGGTCGACTCCGGGCGCGCACACACGATCCTGGGAGATCTGGCCGAATTCGATCTCACCCTGGTGGCCGCCAGTGGCGTGAAGACGCGCGCCGATGTCGAGGCCGCGGCCTCGGCTGGCGCTGATGCAGTGCTCGTCGGCGAGACGCTGATGCGATCGCCGTATCCGGAAGATGTGCTCGCAGAATTGACCGGCGTTATGAAAGGAGTGGCGCGATGAGCGACAAGACGAGGTTCGGACTCGACGAGACCAGGATCCCTGAGGCCTGGTACAACATCATGCCGGACCTGAAGACCCCGCCCGCGCCGCCGAAGGCGTTCGCGCCCGACGGCACCGAGCTCACGATGGATCAGATCGGCGAGGGGCTCGCCGCGATCTTCCCGGCGGAGTGCATCAAGCAGGAGATGTCCCCGGACCGCTGGATCGATATCCCCGGTGCCGTTATCGACGTGTACAAGACGTATCGTCCCTCGCCGCTGCTGCGCGCCAGGCAGCTCGAGCGGGTCCTCGGTCTGCCCGAGGGCATCAAGATCTTCTACAAGTACGAGGGCGTGAGTCCCGCGGGATCGCACAAGCCCAATACCGCCATCCCGCAGGCGTACTACAACAAGCAGGAGGGCATCACCAAGATCTCGACCGAGACCGGCGCGGGCCAGTGGGGCAGTGCGCTATCCATCGCGGGCGCGCTCTACGGCATCGACGTCGAGGTGTTCATGGTGAAGGTCAGCTACGAGCAGAAGCCCTATCGCCGCATCCTCATGGAGACGTACGGTGGCACGGTGCATGCGTCGCCCACGAACCTCACCGCCGCCGGTCGTCACGTGCTGTCGATGGATCCAGACTCCACCGGTTCGCTCGGTATCGCTATCTCCGAGGCCGTCGAGGTTGCCGCAAACAACCCTGACACGCACTATGCGCTCGGCAGCGTGCTCAACCACGTGTGCATCCACCAGTCCATCATCGGCCTCGAGGCCATCGAGCAGATGGCGCTCGCCGAGGAGGAGCCTGACGTGGTCATCGCATGCGTGGGCGGCGGCTCCAACTTCGCCGGCATCGCGTTTCCGTACTACCACCGCAAGCTCGAGGGTAAGAGCAACGCCCGCTTGCTCGCGGTCGAGCCGAAGGCGTGTCCCACGCTCACCGCGGGCGAGTACCGCTACGACCTCGGCGACGAGGCCGGCATGACGCCGCAGATGCTCATGTACACCCTCGGCCATGACTTTGTGCCAGCAGGGATCCACGCCGGCGGCCTGCGCTATCACGGCGATTCGCCGCTGGTGAGCCAGCTCGTGCACGAGGGTGAGGCCGAGGCGATCGCGGTCGACCAGACGGCGTGCTTTGCCGCCGCGGTCCAGTTCGCGCGTGCCGAGGGCATCTTGCCGGCTCCGGAGTCGAGCCACGCTATCCTCGCCGCGATCATGGAGGCGCAGGCGGCTCAGGCGGCAGGCGAGGACAAGGTCATCCTGTTCAACCTCTCGGGCCACGGGCACTTCGACCTGGCGGCATACGCTCAGTACAACTCAGGCGAGCTCAAGGACTTCGACTTCGCCGCAGGCGCCACGCTCACGGAGAACGAGTAGCACATGCATCGGACGCGCATCAAGATATGCGGTCTCACGAGGCCGGAGGACGCCGCCGCCGCGGTTGCGGCCGGTGCCGATGCGCTGGGAGTAGTGCTGGCGCCATCCAGGCGGCGGGTGACCATCGAGCAGGCAGCGGCTGTGTTTGCCGATGTCCCGCCGCTGGTGGCGCGGGTGGGGGTGTTCGTGGACGCGCGTGCCGATGAGGTGTGGGAGGCCGTGTCGCGCCTCGGACTCGCGGCGGTGCAGTTCCACGGTGACGAGCCGCCGGAGACGTGCGCGGCATCTCCGGTGCCGGTGATCAAGGCGCTCAGGGTGGGACCGGGATTCGAGGCCGCGGCGGCCGATGCATATCGCGGGGTCGTGGCAGCGCTGCTGCTCGACACCCTCGTGCCTGGCGAGCAAGGCGGCACCGGTGTCACATTTGATTGGTACGATGTCGCGAGCCGGCTACCGCGATGGGTGCCCATGCTGCTCGCCGGCGGGCTGTGCCCCGCAAACGTCGCCGAAGCGGTGCGCGTACTGCGACCGTTCGCGCTCGACGTCTCCTCAGGCGTGGAGTCCGCGCCCGGGGTGAAGGATCATGCGTTGATCGATGAGTTCGTTTCGGCTGTTCGAGCCGCTGACCTGGAGGTATCTGATGTCTGACGTGCTGCTCCCGTCCGCGGACCGTGCCTACTCGACACCCGATGCGCAGGGTTTCTACGGGCCGTACGGCGGCACGTTCGTGCCTGAGACGGTGATGCCGGCGCTGGGGGAGCTTTCCGCCGCATACACCGAGGCGATGGCCGACAGCGCGTTCACAGACGAGCTTGCCTACCTGTTGCGCGATTACGTTGGGCGCCCGTCACCGCTGTATCGTGCGGACCGGCTGGCTGAAGCTGTTGGCCTCGGCGCGGTCTATCTGAAGCGCGAGGATCTCAACCACACCGGCGCGCACAAGATCAACAACACCATCGGACAGTGCCTGCTGGCCAAACGCATGGGCAAGCAGCGCGTGATTGCGGAGACCGGCGCCGGCCAGCACGGCGTTGCCACCGCCACCACGGCGGCTCTCATGGGGCTGGAATGCGCCGTGTTCATGGGCACCGAGGACATCAGGCGACAGGCACTGAACGTCTACAAGATGCGCCTCCTGGGTGCCGAGGTCGTGCCGGTGGCCGACGGCAACGGCACCCTGGCCGAGGCGGTCACGGCTGCGCTGCGGCACTGGGTCGAGCGGGTGGAGGACACCTTCTACGTGATCGGCTCGGCCCTTGGGCCGCACCCGTATCCTCAGATGGTCCGCGAGTTCCAGAGCGTCATCGGGCTCGAGACCATCACGCAGCTTGCCGAGAAGAGCGTACCTCACGTGGATGCTGTCGTGGCGTGCGTGGGCGGCGGCTCGAATGCCATCGGCACGTTCCACCCGTTCTTGCGTGAGGTCCCGGCGGATCGTCGCCCACTGCTCATCGGTGCCGAGGCGGCCGGGCTCGGCCTGGACACCGACAAGCACGGTGCGGCGCTCACCATGGGGTCGCCCGGTGTGCTGCACGGTTTCTACTCGTATCTCTTGCAGGACGACGCGGGTAATCCGCTCGAGGCATACTCCATCTCCGCGGGCCTCGACTACCCGGGCGTGGGTCCCGAGCACAGCTTCCTGAAAGACGAGGGTCTCGTCCGCTACGAGAGCGTCACCGACGCCGAGGCACTCACCGCGTTCTCCCTCCTGACACGTACCGAGGGCATCATCCCGGCCATCGAGTCCAGCCACGCGCTCGCCCTGCTGCCGCGGTTGGCACGCGAACTCGGCCCGGAGGCCTGCGTGGTGGTCACCGTCTCCGGTCGAGGAGACAAGGACATGGACATCGTGCGGGAGGCTGGACTCGGTGGCTGACGCCGACGGCGCCGCGCCTTCGGCGCCTCGCGTCTCCAGCCTCACGGCAGCCTTTCGCAAGGACAGCCCCGCGCTTGTCGCCTATCTCATGGCGGGGTATCCGGATCGCGGGACATCGCTTGAGGCCCTGCGCGCGGCGGCCCGCGGGGGAACGGATGTGATCGAGCTGGGCGTGCCATACGGCGATCCGCTGGCGGACGGTCCGGTGATCGCCGGAGCGGCACGCGTCGCACGCGAGCAGGAGGGCGGCTTCGGCCTAGTGCACGCGCTACAGGTTGCCGAGGCGTTCATCCGCGAGCCGGGCGTGGACGTGGCGCCACCGGTGGTCGTGATGACCTACCTGAACCCGCTCATGAGACTCGGACTCGGGCAGGTCGCGAGCCGCATGCGCGACGCCGGGGTCGCGGGAGTCATCGTTCCCGACATGCCCCCTGAGGCAGCGCCTCCCTGGCTGAAAGTGGCCGAAGGAATCGACACGGTATTCCTCGCCGCGCCCACATCAACTGATGAGCGTCTCGCGATCGTCGCGGCCGCATCGCAGGGTTTTGTGTACTGCGTGAGCACTACCGGTACCACGGGCGAACGCGCCTCACTCGCACTCGGTCTGTCCGCGCAGGTCGAGCGCATCCGCGCACACACCACGTTGCCGGTCGCCGTGGGATTCGGCGTTGGAACGCCCGAGCACGCAGCGCAGGTGGCCGCGTTCGCTGACGGTGTCATCGTGGGGAGCGCGATCGTGAAGCGGCAGAACGACCCCGAGGAAGTCGAGCGCTTCGTGGGGGCGATGGCCCGGGCCGTTCGGGGCTAGCCGCAGACGCGCATCACCCGCAACGCGTCGTGCTTGTGCGTTGCGGGTGATGGAGTGGTGCGCGGATGCTGCATTGGTGCGGGTGAAGGGGTGAGGCGGCGCTACTTCAGGCGGTCGAGGGTGTCTTTCAGCGTCTTCTCAGAAACCTCGCCGATGAGCGTGTCCACAACGGTGCCGTCGGCGTCCACGAACACGAACGTGGGCACGAACTGGACCTCGTACTCCTCGGCAAGTGCGGCTCCCGCGTCGCTCGACTCAACGTCGTACTTGCGGATCGCGACCGTGTCTTCATACTCGGGGATCAGCCCATCAACTATGGGCGCCATCGTCCGGCAGCTGGGTCAACTGAGCGTGAAGAACTCGTACATCACCGGCATGCCAGCCGGCACGTCCGACTCATCGGAGGTGAGTTCGCCTGACGATGGGGTGCCGGAACATGCGGCCAGCAACGCGACGAGCGCGAGCAGCGCTGCGATGAGGGCGATTCGTTTCAGGTGGCGCATCGTGTTCCTTTCGGAGGTGTCTGCCTACAGTCTACCCCCGAATGAGCCCGTCGGGCAGCAGCTGAGGAGTGCATCGCCGCTGTGCACAGGCAAGGAGCGTGCCACCGCCATGAGGTGTCGTGATGGTAGACTCGGCGCATGCGGATAGCGCTTGCACAGATCAACGTGACGGTCGGCGACATCGAGGCGAACGTGGCCCGGTGTCTCGATGCGCTCGCCTCGGCGGGGGCGGTCGACCTTGTTCTGTTCCCCGAGCTCGCGCTCACCGGATACCCACCCGAGGATCTGCTGGCGCGGCCCGACTTTGTGGACAGGAGTCTTCTGGCGCTCGAGCACTTTGCTGCTGCCGCACCGGTGCCAGCGCTCATCGGGTACGTGGATCGCGAGCCCACCGGTCTGCGCAATGCAGCAGCGCTCGTGCGCGCCGGACGTGTTGAGACGGTCTACCACAAGCGACACCTCCCCAACTACGGCGTATTCGACGAGGAGCGCTACTTCGAGCCGGGCACGCATGACGTGTTGGTCGACGTTGCAGGCGTGCGGTGCGCCATCACCATATGCGAGGATATCTGGGTTCCCGAGACCACCGCGCGGCTAGCCGCGGCGGGCGCAGACGTCATCTTGAACATCTCGGCCTCGCCGTATCATGCGGGCAAGGGCGGCGAGCGGGAATCGATGCTGCGCGCACGCACGACCGCCGATTCGATCTGGGTCGCCTACTGCAACCTGGTGGGAGGGCAAGACGAGCTGGTCTTTGACGGACGCTCGGCTGTGGTGGCACCGGGCGGCAGACTCGTCACCCGCGCGCCCGCGTTTGCCGAGGCCACTATAGTTGCTGATGTCGGCGTGGAAGCCGGGGTGGTCGCCGAGGGGCGGAGCCTGCCGCCCGGCGCGATCAGCCCGACACTCGAGGGCCCGGCCGAGGTCTATCGCGCGCTGGAGTTGGGGTTGGCCGACTACACGCGCAAGAACGGGTTCACCGACGTGGTGATCGGTCTTTCGGGAGGCATAGACTCGGCTGTGGTGGCTACGCTCGCCGCCGATGCGCTCGGACCCGAACACGTCCACGGCGTGCTGATGCCCGGTCCCTATTCGAGTACCGGGAGTGTGGAAGACGCGCTGTTGCTGGCGGCTAACCTGGGGATCGACGCCCTGTCGCTGCCCATAGACTCGGCATTCGCATCCTTTCTCGGGACGCTCGAGCCCGCCTTTGGCGACATGGCGGCCGATGTGACCGAGGAGAACCTGCAGGCGCGGGTCCGCGGGACGCTGCTCATGGCGCTCTCGAACAAGCTCGGATGGCTGGTGCTGGCCACCGGCAACAAGAGCGAGCTATCGGTCGGGTACTCAACGTTGTACGGCGACATGGTGGGCGGCTTTGCCCCGATCAAAGACGTCTTCAAGACCGACATCTGGAGTCTCGCACGGTGGCGCAACGAGCATGGAGCCGCGATTCCTGAGGCTACGATCACCAAGCCGCCCTCGGCGGAGCTGCGACCCGACCAGACCGATCAGGATACGTTGCCGCCCTATGAGGAGCTCGACGAGATTCTGCGCGGTTACGTCGAGCTCGACCGCTCGGCCGACGATCTGGTTGCCGGGGGCCACGATCCGGTCACGGTAAAGCGCGTGATCCGCATGGTCGATGCCGCCGAGTACAAGCGGCGCCAGTCGGCACCGGGTACCCGCGTCACGCTCAAGGCCTACGGGCGCGACCGGCGCATGCCCATCACCAACCGCTTCCGGAGTTCTGCGTGAGCGGGGTGTCGCTCGAGTGGATCGACTCCGACGATGCCCGCATGGCCGAGGTCCACGTTCTGCGCTACGAGGCGCTGTTCGCACCGTTCGGGCTCAGCCGCGATGACGGGTGGGACGATGAGGGCCAGGACCGCCGGCATCTCGTGGCGCTCGTCGACGGCGGAGTGTGCGGATACGTCTGCCTGCTTCTCGATTGCGACGGCGGCGGTCATATCCGTCAGGTGAGCGTCAGCCCACTCGTGCAGAAGCGCGGCATCGGTCGCGCGCTGATGGTCGAGGCAGAGGCCGAGGGCGCGCGCATGGGGCTGCAACCGCTCTGGCTCAACGCCCGCGTCACCGCCGAGCCGTTTTACCATCGCCTCGGTTGGTCCACCGTGAGCGGTACGTTCCCGAGCGGACGCACCGGCGTGCCGCATGTGCGCATGGAGAAGCACCTGATGCGGTAGCGTTCGGCGTGCTGGTGGCATAACCTATCAGACGGGCCCCGGTCGCCGCACATGTGCGGCGCGCGCGGTCCACGAGGGGTATCGGGAAGCGGGCCACCACGTGCCGCAGTGTCGAAAACGAGGAGGAGTTCATGCCGAGCATCACCCGTGATCAGGTTCGCGTACCGGTCGACGTGCCCGCCGAGGCGCGTGAGACGTATGTGGACAACTACCTTGCCGCCACGCACGGCACTGGCAGGCTCATGTTGTTCGCCTGCGACCAGAAGATTGAGCACCTGAACGACGACTTCTACGGCGAGGGCATCGATATCGCCGATGCCGAGCCGGAGCACCTGTTCCGCATCGGTAGCCAGGGCATCTGTGGCGTGCTGGCGGGCCAGCGTGGGCTGGTGGCCCAGTATGCGGCCGACTACCCCGAGATCAACTACCTGGTGAAGATGAACTCCAAGACGCCCCTGGTGAAGACCTCGGCCAAGGACCCGGCCAAGCACCAGGACGATCCGTACTCCCCGCAGCTCTACGACATCCAGGCCGTGCTCGACATGCGCGACAACGGCGTGAACATCGTGGGCATCGGCTACACGATCTACCTCGGCAGCGAGTACGAGTCGAACATGCTGCAGGAGGCCGGTCAGTTGATAGCCGACGCGCACTCCCTCGGCATGATCGTCGTGCTGTGGATCTACCCGCGCGGCAAGGCCGTGGCCGACGAGAAGGATGCGCATCTCATCGCCGGTGCGGCAGGCGCTGCGGTATGCCTCGGCGCCGACTTTGTGAAGGTCAATCCGCCGAAGGGTGACGATACTGAGAGCGCGGCGATCAAGCTCAAGGAAGCCGCCTCCGCGGCCGGTCGGACCGGCCTGGTGTGCGCCGGTGGGTCCACGGTGGACGCCAAGACGTTCCTCACCCAGCTCTGGGAGCAGATCCATGTGGGTGGCGCTTCGGGCAACGCCACCGGTCGCAATATTCACCAGCGCTCGCTTGATGAGGCCGTGCGTCTGACCAAGGCCATCAGCGCCATCACACTCGGCGACTGGGGCGTGGACGATGCGCTTGCGGTGTTCGAGGGCACGAAGGAGTTCTCGCTCTAAGTCCTGACCCCGCTTATCGCGTGACCGAAGCGCGGCATCGCCTGGAAGGGCGGTGCCGCGCTATCATAGCCATCTACAAGCCTTCCACCCAACATCGCGGAGCAGTATGCCGATCAACGACTGGTTCAAGCAGCGGGAGACTCGCCGGTACACGGTGTCATCAGCCTCTTCGACCGACGGCCCCCCCGACGGCGTGTGGCGCCGGTGCCCGGAGTGCAAACGTACGCTGTATCAAGGCGACGTGGCCAAGGGCCTGTCGCTGTGTCCCCACTGCGAGCACCACTTCGAGCTTATCGCGCACGACAGGATCACGATCCTGGTGGACGAGGGTTCGTTTGTGGAGATGGACGCCGGGATCGCCTCGGCGGACCCACTACGCTTCACTGCCGCCAAGTCCTATGCCGGTGCTCTGGAGAAGGCCCGCACCACCACCGGCCTGCCCGAGGCGGCGGTAACCGGTCGTGCCACCATAGACGGCGTCCCTGTTGCCATCGGAGCGCTGGACTTCCGATTCGTGGGCGCATCGATGGGTTCGGCGGTGGGCGAGAAGATCACGCGCGTGTTCGAGTGCGCGCTGGCCGAGCGGCGCGCGGCCGTGCTCGTCGTCGCCTCCGGTGGCGCGCGTATGCAAGAGGGCATGCTGTCGCTCATGCAGATGGCCAAGACAGCCGCAGCCGCCGAGAGGCTGGCACAGGCCTCGTTGCCCTACGTCTCGGTGCTCGTGAATCCAACATACGGGGGTGTGACCGCCAGCTTCGCGGTGCTCGCCGATGTGATCTTTGCCGAGCCGGGTGCGCTGATCGGCTTTGCGGGCCCCCGCCTGGTGGAGCAGACCATCAGACGCTCGGTACCCAAGGGGTTCCAGAGCGCGTCCTCGCTCGTTGAGCACGGCATGATCGACGGGGTGGTACCCCGCTATGAGATGCGCTCGCAGGTGGCCACCGCGCTCGGCTACCTGTTTTCCGCAGCGGTGGACGGCACTGCGCCCGGTGATGTGGCGCGTCAGCTCGCATCCGCGGGAGGTGAGCGCTGATGGCGCGCTTTGTCATGGAGTTCGAGCGTCCGCTCGTTGAGCTCGAAGAGAAGCTGGCCGAGCTCTCCCGTCTCGACCTCGCCAGCCAACCCGACCTTGCGGCGGAGATCGCGGATCTCGAGCACGAGGTCGAACGTCTCAGGGAGACGCTGTATGCCGCGCTGTCCCCGTGGCAGCGTGTGCAGGTGAGCCGACATCCCGAGCGGCCCAAGACCACCGACTACGTGGACATGCTCTTCACCGACGTGCTCGAGCTGCGCGGCGACCGGGGATTTGCCGACGACGAGGCGATCCTGACGGCACTCGCCACCATCGGCGAACGTCGCGTGATGGTGATCGGCCACCGCAAGGGCCGCACCACAAAAGAGAACATCAAGCGCAACTTCGGCAGCCCGCACCCGGAGGGGTTCCGGAAGGCCGAGCGTGCGATGAAGCTCGCCGGCAAGTTCGGCCTGCCGATCGTCACATTCCTCGACACCGCAGGCGCCTCTCCGGGCCTGGAGGACGAGGAGCGCGGTCAGGCGTGGGCGATTGCGAGCTGCCTCGCCACGCTCTCGGATATTCCCGTACCCGTGGTGGTGGTGGGCATAGGCGAGGGCGGAAGCGGCGGAGCGCTTGCCATCGGCTTTGGCGACCGCCTCATCATGCTCGAGAACGCGTACTACTCGGTCATCAGCCCGGAGATGTGTGCGGTGATCCTGTTCAAGGACGCGGCACGCGCGCCCGAGACGGCGGCCGCCCTCGGGCTCACCGCCGCCGACCTGGTGCGCCTTGGCATCGCCGACGAGATCGTGGCCGAGCCGCTCGGCGGCGCACATCGCGATCCCGCACCGGTGATGGCTGAAGTGGGGGAGCGCATCACCGCAGCGCTCGATGTGCTGCGGCAACGGAGCGCCGATGAGCTGCGCGAGCAGCGATACGAGCGGTTGCGAGCGATTGGCGAGTACAAATAGGGGCATCGGGTAGGCGCACGCGCCCGGTCTCATCGTGATCAGCAGGGGAGTGAACCGATGGCACCACCGGCTACAGACATCAAGCGCGTAGGGATCTTGTTCAGTGGCGGCCCGGCACCTGCCGCCAATGCCGTGATCTCGGCGGCTGTGCTCTCGTTTCTGAACGGCGGAATCGAGGTCATCGGCTTCTACGACGGATACGAAGGCCTTGAGGCGTACTCGGCGGACCGGCCGCTGGTGGAGGGCCGGAACTTCGTCAGGCTCAGTCGCAACGATGTCTCCACCATCCGCAACCGCAAGGACATCATCCTGCGTACCTCGCGCGCCAACCCGGGCAGGCCCGTGACGGCGCTCGAGGATCTGGCCGATGACCGGCGCAGCGAGAAACTGCGCAACGTGTATGCGGCGTTCGAGGAGTATGGCATCGACGCGCTCGTCTCGATCGGCGGCGATGACACCCTCAAGACCGCCAACTACCTGCGTGAACTGCAGAACGTGGTAGCGGGTCTGCGTCCGATAAGAATCGTCCACCTGCCAAAGACCATCGACAACGATTACTACGGCATCGACTGGACGTTCGGCTTCTTCTCGGCAGCCCACTTCGCGGCCACAGAGATCCGCAATCTCGGGGCCGACGCCCGCTCCACGCAGGTGTGGTACGTGCTGGAGATCATGGGTCGAAAAGCCGGCTGGCTCACGTACGCATCAGGCATCGCCGGCGAGGCCACGCGCATGCTCTCGGTGGAGGACTTCGACTCCACGTTCGATGCCCGCGCCGAAGCGCAGTCGCTCGTCGACCTCATGCTCAAGCGTGAGGCGGACGGCAGGAGCTACGGCATCATCTGTATCGCCGAGGGACTCGCGGACCGTCTGCCTGACGACATGCGTCCCCGGACCACCGACGAGCACGGCAACCTGAAGCTCGGCGACGCGCAGGTGGGCCGCGTGCTCGCTCGCGAGATGGAGCGTGTCTACCACGAGCGCACCGGGATCAAGATCAAGGTGCGCGCCAAGCAGATCGGCTACGAGGCGCGCTGCGCGGAGCCGAGCGCGTTTGACGTGCTGCTCGGCACGCAGCTCGGCGTAGGCGCGTATCGCGCGCTCGTGGAGAGGGGCCTCACGGGCGTGATGGTGAGCGTGGAGGATCAGCTGTCGCTCAAGTACGTGCCGTTCGGCATGCTCATCGATCCCGAGACCATGAAGACGAAGGTCAGGTTCATCGATCGTGACAGTGACTTCTACCGTCTCGCCCGGGCGCTGGAGTACCAGGGAATGCTGTCCGACAGCGGGGAAGACGGAGTTGCCCGATGATCGATAGCGAGACGCTGCGGATCTTCCGGGAGATAGGCCGGGACATCTTCGTGTCGGGTTTAACCACGAGCCACGGTGGCAACATGAGCATCCGTGACGGAGATCGCATCGTGATCACCCGGCGCGGTTCGATGCTCGGGCGCCTTGCCGACGACGACTTGGTGGAGACGCGCATGGAGCCGTGCTCCGGAGACGAGCGGTGCAGCCGGGAGATCGTGGTGCATCGCGCGATCTACGCCGCCACGGACGCGCAGGCGATCGTGCACGCTCATCCGCCGCAGACGGTGGCGCGGAGCTTCGGGCACGATGTCATCGTGCCCGCCGACTCGGAGGGCCTCTACGTTCTCGGCGAGGTGCCCGTGGTCACGGCGGCGCAGACGATCGCCTCACCTGAGGCCGCGAGAGTGCTCGCTGACGCGCTCCGAGGGGCTCCGGTGGCTGTACTGCGCACGCATGGACCGTTCGCGAAGGGCGCGACGCTCGAAGATGCGTTCATGCACGTGAGCGTGCTCGAGGCGAGCGCGACGATCCTCGGCCTGCTCGGCAGGTAGCCGACCCGCCCGTTCCCGGCCTGATGCGCGCTCAGGGCGTGCTAGGCCTACGTTCCCATGAACATCGACAGCGCGAGCGTGGGAACCGCCTGCAGCACGCCTGTGACGAGCAGGAATACCACCACCGACGAGACGGCTCGCTTCGGCTGGACGTGGATCGTCTTCGAGAGTAAGGCGCCGAGAAGCAGCAAGAGACCCCACACCATGAAGATGTCCACCTGCGAGAAGATCGCATAGGCGATGCCCGGCGCCTGACCCTCGGACACGAAGAGCGCACCCAGGCCTGCATGCTGCAACAGGGTCCCGCTCGATCCCATAGACACCGCCTGGATCACATTCCGAATGGCGTGTGGCAACAGCATCAGCCCGGCGGCCGTGAGCATGGTCGTATACCTCACCGGATTCGCCCATGTCTTGGCTGCGACGAAGAAGAACGTTGCTGTGTAGAGGAGGCCCACGATACCGCCGAGCAGCCCGAACACCATGTCCGAAACGGAGGTGTCGCCCGAGGGCTCGTAGGTGTCGGTCATCACCACATCCCCGGATGTCTCCGCTTCGGCCAGCTGTCGCTCGTACTCCGCGCGCTGGTCTTCGGGCACGGCCTCTAGCACGGCCGCCTCCCGCATGTCCTCCGCCGTCTGCGCCTTCAGTGGTGCCGCGACCCCGGCTTTCAGAACGACCGATCCCAGAAGGATGGCAAGCAGTGGCAACCACAACCACTTGATCGCGGGTGCGGCCCCGTCGAAACCCTTCGCAGGCCGTACCAGACCGAGGAAGATGCTGCTGAATGCGCGCATTGCTGCTCCTTACATCACTCGTGCCGGAGGGCGTTCAACGGGTCAAGATTGCCTGCGCGCACTGCCGGCAGCACACCGGCAAGTAGCCCGACGCCCGCCGCGAACACGATCGCGAACACGCCAAGCCAGAACGGCACCCGGAAGAAGGTCACATCCATAGCCTCGCTCCCGGTCTGAGCTGCCCGCAAAGCAACCATCCCGCGGGCGAACAGATTCGCGAGTGACGCTCCTGCAAGCGAGGAGGCTAGGCCGCCCAAACCGCCCAGCACGCCGATGACGGCGGCTTCCCCGAGGAACACGCGTTTGATCTGCCGATTGGAGGCGCCCACTGCCTTCATGATGCCGATCTCCCGCGTACGCTCGAATATCGACATGGTCATCGTGTTCGCAATCCCGAGCGCCGCAACGAGCATCGCTATTCCACCGAGCGCGCCGAGTACGCCCTGGATGACGGCGAACACCACTTTGAGGGTCTGCTGCTCGGATTGGACCGTCATCGTGCTGAATCCCGTGTCCATCAAGACCCCGTTCACCGATTCGACCGTATCGATCGATTCGGCCTTCACGGTCACGCCGAACTGAGCGTCGCGAGGATCCCCCCCGCTGATGTCTGCGGCGGATTCGAGCGTGATGTACGCGATGGAGTCATAGCCGCTCCCAGTTGACGCAAGCACGCCGACCACCGTGAGCTTCTTCGTGGACTCCGTTGGGAGCGCGGCGGGATCGGCGGCGTACTGTTCCTCGGTCGGCTGCGTGAAGACAAGGGCACTGAGCCGCTTGCCAAGGACATCGATCTTCGGCGCCGGTGGTCCCGGCATGCCCATCTCGTCGCTCGCCCCGCCCTTGAACTGGAATGATGAGCCGAAGTTGGCGCCGACCAGCATCTCATCCTCGTCACGGGGCAGGCGTCCCTGGTCCAGCGTGAAGCCGAGGGCATCGAGGTCCTCCACTGACGCGCCCAGTATGTACGGGGATGTCTCGTACCGCTTGTAGGTGAGTCTCCCGATGTTGTAGACGTCAGTCGTCTGCAGAACGGCCTTCACGTGTTCGAGCGTTCGCAGGTGGTCCACCGTCTTCTGATCCAGGACGAGGTTGCTTGTCGGGTCGGAGTACACCTGGATCTCAGTGGCGTCGCCAAAGTCGCCGAGCAGCGCGGTGAGTGTGTCCTGGAGCCCGATTCCGAGTGAGACCATGAGCACGATCGCCGAGGTGCCGATGACCACGCCGAGGGACGTCAGGACCAACCTGAGCTTCATACGCCGCAGGTTTGAAATGACAAGAAACGCGAGGTCGCGAAAGCGCACGCTTACGAACCCAATCCGAACAGCGCCTTGATGAAAGCCACAAACCAGTTGTCGCTCTCTTCGGGCTTGTCGCCGTTCAGGGTCTCGGAGGCTTCCTCGGGCACGGCATCCACTTGCACGGAGCGTACCTCCCGAAAGGTCTGCTGCCGGCCGTAATCGTCCCGGTAGGTGACGATGACAGCAACCTCGAGTGACCCGGCCTTCTCCGGGGTGATGGAAACGTCGAGGGCTTCGGTTGTCGCAGCATCCATCGTACCGATGAAGATAGTGCCGTCCGTGACGGCAGCGCCGGTGGCCTCGACGGAGAGCGAGACGCCCGAGAGCGCGAAGGCGCTGGAGTTGGCTATTTCGAAGCTTGCATCAAACGTCTCACCCACTATCACGGTCGACGGCAGCTCAGCGGCCGCGAGCGAGAGGGTAGCGTCTCTCTCGACGAGCAGGCCGACTGTGTAGGCGACCTCCTGGCGCGCGCTCTGGTGCTCGAAACTCACCACAACAGGCACGGAGATGGCGCCGGGACTCATTCCCGGGGTGGCGATCACGCTGAACGTGACGGCGGCTTCGTGTTGGCCCTTGAGCAGCCCGAGGTACTTCGCGTTGCCAGTGTCGAGAACCGTGAGGCCAGTCGGTGTTGTTGCTCCGGCGCTGGTCGCGGCCTGGCCGAGCGACACCACGACGTTGTCGGCGCGACGCCCCGTGGCGTTGTAGATGGTGATGGTGAGGTCGAACGGCACTCCAGGCACGACGCGCGGCGGCAACGTCCCACATGAGCGGATGACGATCACCGGGGCCGGCGCGGGGCCGGTGGTAGCCACGGGCGTGAGGGCGGAGGGAGTGACGGCGGGGGGCATTGTGGTCGGGGTCTCTGTGGGAAGGTCCGACTCGTCATCGGCATACGCCGCAACGGGCGCGAGGAGCAGGGACAGGACCAACGACAACGCGACGACACGTGCTATCCGAACGCGGTTCACAAAACGCCTCCTTGCTCGATCATGTCGATCGATCCGTCAACGATGGTGATGATGCGGTCTGCTACCGATGTGGCGATGGCGCGGTCGTGGGTGGTGATCAAGAAGGTCCGACCCTCGGCGTTCATCTGCTTGATGAGGCTGAGGATCTCCTGACCCGTTCGGGTGTCCAGGTTCCCGGTCGGTTCGTCGGCAAGCATGATGGTCGGCCCGTTGACGATCGCCCGCGCCATGGCCACCCGCTGCTGCTCGCCTCCCGATAGCTCCGTCGGCCTGTGGTCGCCGCGATGGGCGAGTCCGACCGCGTCGAGCGCGGCCTTCGCCCGCTCGGTCCGGTCGTCCGACGAGACGCCGGAGAACAGCATGGGGAGCTCGACATTCTGGCATGCGGTCATCGTGGTGACCAGATTGAACGACTGGAAGACGAAGCCGACCTGATTGCGTCGGAAGACAGCGAGCCGTTCGTCGTCCATTTCGGCGAGATCCTCGCCCTCGATGATCACGTTGCCCGCAGTGGGACGATCGAGTCCGCCGATGATATTGAGCAGCGTAGACTTCCCTGAGCCCGAAGGACCCATGACACAGACGATCTCGCCGTGTTCGATGGTGGCGTCGATGCCCTTGAGGACATCGAGCGGTTCTCCCCCCATCATGTACTGTCGGGTGAGCCCCCTCACCTCGACGACGCCGATCATGCGACCCCTTACCTTTCTTATTGAGCCCCGAGCGCTATGCTCGGGACGACGCCCAGGCGTGCCGGGCATAGCTCTTCGCCCCTGCCGACCATGGCCCGGGGGGCATTGCCACCCGGCTCGCTCGGACACTTCGACCGCTGATAGGGATCTGCGAGTTCGCGCTTTGTAAGGTGATGTCGGCGGAGGGTCTGTGGGTGGGCGTCTTTCGTTCCCGAGGGAAGGGGGACGCCATGGGGCGTGCATGGATCGGTGTCGACATCGGCAAGGACTTCCACTGGGCGCTCGCGATCGACGAGACGGGGCGTGAGATCTTCTCCCGTCGAGTGGAGAACGAGCAGGGCGACATCGAGCGGCTGGTCGATCAAGCGACCACGCTTGAGTGCGAGCTCGTCTGGGGTGTGGACATGAGCCACGGCCCGGTCGTGCTGCTCGTCGCCTCGCTGCTCGCTGCCGGGCAGGAGGTGGTCTTCGTGCCCGGACTCATGGTCAACCGCTGCCGCGGCGCGTTCGTCGGGGCGAACAAGACCGATGCGCTTGACGCGCGCGTCATCGCCGAGAACGCCCGGATGCGCCATGACCTGGCCGTCTTCGGCGTGAAAGACGACCTGCTCGTCCCTTTGCGGATGCTCGTTGAGCGTCGCAAGGACCTGGTCGCCGACCGGACGCGTTCGATCACGAGACTGCGCTCGGTGCTCATCACGGTGTTTCCCGGTATTGAGAGAGGACTGAAGATCAAGAACAAGGGCGTGCTCGTGCTGCTCACGCACTACCAGACGCCCGAGGCGATGCGGCGTGCCGGGGAGAAGCGCATGACCGAATGGCTCGCGAACCGCAAGGTCCACGGGGCGGCCAAGCTCGCGCGGAAGGCACTCGACGCGGCACGCGCCCAGACGATCGTGCTTCCGGGCACGGACACCGCCGCCGCACTGGTCGCCCGCATGGCCGAGGAACTGCTGGACTTGGACGTGCGGCTCACGACCGCCACCAAGGAGCTCGAGACTTGTTTTTTCTCGCATCCCCAGGCACGGATCGTCACTAGCCTTCCGGGTATGGGCCCGAGTCTGGGAGCCGAGTTTCTCGCGGCGGTCGGCGACATCGGGCGGTTCAAGAACGCCGACCGCCCGGCCGCTTACGCCGGCCTTGCGCCTGTGTCGCGCGACTCCGGCAAGACCCAGGGTCGGCTGGTCAGCACAAGGGCCGGGAACCACTCCCTGAAGCGCGTATTCTTCCAGGCGGCCTTCGCCAGCCTCCACGAACCGAGAAGCCGGGCGTACTACGACCGGAAACGCTCCGAAGGCAAGAGACACAACCAAGCCGTGCTCGCACTGGCTCGGCGCAAGGTCGATGTATTGTGGACGATGCTCCGTGACGACACCCTCTTCAAATCAAGTGCGAGAGCGGCCTGATTCACCCCTTGCTAAAAGCATAGGGATGCCCCCCGTGCCCGCCTGAGGCTGAATGATGCCACACACGGGACCCCCGAACAAGGTACTGCATACTGCAATTGAGCGTTGACAGGTGGCCGAGTCTCTGATGAAGTGCGGGATACGCTGATGCGCGCATGATTCTGTGTACTCGCATCTCTGGGGGGCGTTCAGGGGCCTGTGGGGGGGCTAGTCAACGTGTGCAGTTGCACTGCGGATTCCGCTTGTTCTGATACACTCGGTCGCATAGATCCTGATGATGGTCCGGCGGCAGCAACCCCGATTCCGATTCAGCCGAGTGTCAGGTTCGGCGCATCGCTCTTTCGCTACATCCGGCGTCACAGGGGGCGGTACGTCGCGCTGTTCGCGCTGCTCGTGCTGTCTGCGGTGCTCACCGCGACAGGGCCGTGGCTGCTCGGACTGGTATTCGACCGCGGTCTTCTCGCTGGTGAGTACGACGTCGCGCTGTTCATCGTTGCAATCGCATTCGTCGTTCAGATCGGCGTTGCAGTCACCGACTGGATCAAGGCGTATCTGTTCGTTCGTGTGAGCCAGGACGTCGTTCGCGACATCCGGCTCGACCTCTACAGGCGGCTGACCGCGGAGGGTGCGTCCTTCTACTCGCGCTATACCGTCGGCGATATCCTGGCGCGCCTCGAAGGTGACTGCTCGGCGCTCGAGACGATCGTCGGCGAGGACCTGCTTCGGCTGCTGTCGGACGGACTGCTTGTGCTCGCGATGGCGGTGTTTCTCGCGGTCCTGGACTTCCGGCTGCTCGTGCTCGCATGTCTGGTGATTCCGGTCGCATACGTCGTCCAGTCCCGGCTGGCTGCTCGTGTGTCTGCCGTGATGGAGCGGCTTCGAGAACGCGCGTCCGACCTCTATCACTTCACGAACGAGTCCGTCGCCAACATGCTCACCTATCAGAATCACGCTCGCGAGCCCCGGCTGGTGGGGGAGTACGAGGGCCGGACAGCCGACCTGCGTGACTCGGTGGTCGAGATGGGCAAGACGCTCGCGACCTCGGGGACGAGCATGCAAGTCGTCGGCGCCGTGGCGTCCGCTGTCATTCTCGGGGTGGGGGGCTACGAGGTCATCAACGGGAGGCTGACGGTCGGTAGTCTCGTCGCGTTCCAGGCGTACTTCTTCAGAATCCTCGGACCTGCCATGAACCTTGCGCGAGTGCGGCTGGACGTGAGTGCAGCCCAGGTGGCGTGGGGTCGTATCTGGGAGATACTCGGTCGAGACGACGAGTCTACCCCCGGCGGTGAGGCCACTCCAGACCTTTCGACGGCGGACATCGTCTTCGACGACGTCACCTTTGGCTATCGGGCCGACACGTCCGTGTTCGAGCACGTGAGTTGGAGGCTGCCGGCCGGCGGCCTGATGCTGCTTCAAGGACCGAGCGGCTCGGGCAAGACCACGACCGCACGGATCCTGCTGAGGCATCTTCATGCGTCAGCAGGGGCTGTCCGAATCGGGAAGATCGATATCCAGGAGGTCGACGTTCGGCATCTGCGCTCGAGTGTATTCATGCTCGAGCAGGACCCGCTCGTGATCAGCGGCACTCTCCGGGAGAACCTGACGGTGTTCGCCGACGGAGCGGTCGACGACGCAGCTCTGCTTCACGCGCTGCATGTCGCCTGTCTCGACGAGTTCGTGCACGGGCTGGAGGACGGGCTGGACTCGATGCTCGGTGAGCGAGGCATCAACATCTCCGGCGGGCAGCGACAGCGGATCGCGATTGCGCGGGCCATCCTTGCCGATCGTCCGGTGCTCATCATGGACGAGTGCACGTCAGCGATCGACATGGCTACTGAGGCCGAGATCATGGGGAGGATGGCCGCCTTCCTTGCGGATCGGACCGTCATCCTCATCACTCATCGCCCGTCGGGTATCGCTAAGCCTGCTCTGACGGTCCGCCTCGGCGATGAGGCTGACGACCGCTTCCCTGACGTCGCGGGCGTGGAGGAGGCGGCATGTTCGTAAGCATCTGGGTCACCGAGGCATGCAACCTGCGTTGTACCTACTGCTACGAGCACGAGAAGTCCGGACGCTCGATGGACGAGACCACCGCACACGCTGTGGCTGCAATGATCTGCAGCCAACTGGCCGAGACACACGACACCGACGTCGTGCTGAACTTCCACGGCGGCGAACCGATGCTGAACCTACCGGTCATGGAGGTCATCGCGGACACCGTGCGTGAGTCAGCTCGGCGGCTCGGGGCTTCCTTCGGCGCACTGCTCACGACCAACGGCAGCATCGCCAGTGCGCACGCCGTTGAGTTCGTCCGAGAGTACAACGTGTCTCTCAGCATCTCGATCGACGGGGGTCCCGACACGCACGACCGGAATCGGAAGACCGTCTCGGGAGATGGTACTCACGCGCAGGCATTGCGCTTCTTTGCCGCGGTAAGGGATATCGACGTGCCGTGCTTCGCCCGCATGACGGTCACCGCCGAGAGTGTCGGTGACCTGGTTGATGACGTCATGTACCTGAGCCACGAGGGCTTTGAGGTGATCAAGCCGGTCCCCGACTACTTCGACGCCTCGTGGGATGAGGCCTCCGTGGCGCTGTTCGAGCGCCAGTTGGAGCGGCTTCATGGTATGGCGGGCGAGTTTGCTGCCAAGAACGTTCGCATCACCCTGCTGGACGCCTTCAGGCCCGCGCGCCCCAGGGACCGCTGCGCGGTGGGCCCTCACTACCTGAATGTGGGCGTTGATGGCTCGCTGTTCCCGTGCGCGTTCGTTGTGGGAGACGAGCAGTTCTGCTTCGGCGACGTGACCCGGGGCATCGATTCGCAGCGGCTGACGCGAGTGAACGACCTCAGCCGTACGGCCGACCGGACGTCGTGCGCCGGGTGCGGGCTTGAGAACGTGTGCGACTCGGCCAGATGCACGTTCATCAACTACCGATTGAGTGGCAGGCTCGGTGAGCCATCCGGAGCGTTCTGTGCTCTGCAGAAGGCACTGGCGCGTGTCGCGGTGGCGCACCCGATCGAGAGGACGAGTGAAGCGTGATGCAGGGGAGTCCGGGGGAAGCAAGGCTGGTTCGATCGCCCGTCTTGCGAGTGTTGGAGAGCGAGGGCCATCCGAAGGTCATGCTGTGCAATCGCGACTCGGGCAAGTGGTTCCAGATCGGCCGCGATCTGTACTCCGCGATCGACGCGTCACTGGCCGAAGGCGTGGCCATCGACACCATCGCGGAAGACCTCGAGCAGCGCAGCGGGGTCTCCCGGGACAAGATGCGCGGGTTCCTCGACTCGCTCGTTGAGAATGGCATGTACGAGGATGCAGCCAACCCGACGCCACGCGCCCTGGATGAGGCGTACGTGCTGATCACGCAGCGCTGCAACCTCAGCTGTCGCCATTGCTCGAATGCGATGGACAGCCAGGGGCTGGACATGAGCGCCAGTGAGGCGAGCCGGGTATTCGAGTGGCTCGCGCGCTCAGGGGGTTCTCCCAATGTGATCATCACCGGAGGTGAGCCACTGCTCAACCGGGAGCTCCCGACGATACTGTCGGAAGCCAAGCGCATCCTGGGCACAGGAATCTCGGTCCAGACGAATGCGACCCTCCTGGATGAGGCGGCCATCGCGATGTTCGACGAGTACAGTGTGGCTCTCGATATCAGTCTGGATGGTTGCGACGAGCAGAGTGTTTCGCTCATACGGGGTCCGGGGGTGTTCGGGCTGGTAATGCGCGCCATCGAACAGCTGCGGAATCGCGAGTACAGCGCCCCGTACGGGCTTTCGATGACACTCACGCGGGAGACCATGTACCGCGAGGAGGAGTTCAGGGCTTTGTGTGAGCGGGTTGGTGCGAAGCCGACCGTCCGGCTGATGTCGATGGCCGGGCGTGCGGTGGACAATGCGGACCTGCTCATCCCGATGCCGGAGGAGTCTCCGAACATCACGATGACCCTCAGGGACCGCGACGCGCTTATGTGCGCGAATACGTGCGGCGGGCTGAGAGAATCGCTGGCCGTTGATGCGGACGGGAGCGTGTTCCCGTGTCCGAACCTCATGCGCGACGATTTCAGGGCAGGGCACTTCACGGAGATCGATCCCACCGCGCTGGAGCAGACCCAGGCTTTCCGAAATCTCGACCACTACGAGGTCGACTCCTATCCGGGCTGCACGGCATGCGACGTTCGGTACTTCTGCAACAACGGTGGCTGCATCGCCTCGAATGAGAGCACGTTCGGCAAGATGGCGATGTGCGGCACGAAGTCTTGCGAAGACCAGCAGAGCCTGTACCGCAGTGCGCTATGGAAGCTCGCGTGATGAAGCGGAGCGAGGTGGATGCGCGCGCGCCTGTCGTGGCGGTCGTAGACAGCGGCGTTTCCGCGGATCATGAGGTCTTCGCATCCTGCGAGTTCGTGCCCGGTACGGCCATCTCGCCCCGTGGGTTGGATGTCGTCCACGGGGCGGAGACCGATGATGTGAACGGGCATGGTACCGCCATCGCGGGCGTTATCGTCTGGCACGCTCCCGGCGTGCGCCTCATGTCCGTACGCGTGCTCGATCATGAGCTGCGCTCAAGAGGAGACGCGCTCGCGGCTGCGATCGAATGGGCGGTCCTGAACGGCGCTGACATCGTGAACGTGAGTGCTGACACCCGGGAAGCCTCGCACCGGGAGCGGCTTGAGCACGCGGTTGCCGTTGCAGCAGCCCGGGATGTACTCATCGTGGCATCAGCGGGGCGCTTCGGTTCGGACAGTATGCCCGCATGCCTCGCCGGAGTCTGTTCGGTCGGTCCGGCTGTGCTGCATGACTCCCGTCAATGGATCCACGATCCCGGGGGGACGCCCGAGTTCCTGGCCCAGGCGGGTCTCCAGGTCGTGGCCGCCCCAACGGGCTACGACGCTCTGAGTGGCGCCAGTTGTGCCGCGGCACACATCAGTGGCATCGCCGCCGCGATGTATCGCCGGGAAGCAGGCGGGGGCCAATCACTCCTCCAGCGCCTAAGGGACGAGCGCGCGACCAGTGACCCGTCCGATGAGGAGTACGTCGTGCAGTCGCGGGCGGCCATCGCGCCACCCTGTGATCCAGAGCGCCTCGCGCGGCACGGTGATGTGTTCGGGATCGTGATGGATGAGCTGTCTCGCCGAACTGCCGCCCCTCTCGAGTGGAGCACCCTGCTTGGTCTCGAGGCACTCGAGAGAGGCGATCTCTATCCCGCGATTGTGGGGATTCAGCAGCGGTTGGGGGTCAGCGTGTCACCGCTCGACTGCGCGGGGTTGGCGATCGCCAGTCCCTACGCCATCGGGCTGCTGATGATCGGAAGGCTTGATGCAGCAGCATCAGGACCGCCGATCGCGAGGGTTTGAGATCAGGGGGGTGATGGGAGCTCCGGGGCGGGAGTTCGAGTACGAACGCGGGTGCGCCAAAGTGCCCTCCGCGTGCTGGCGACGGCTGACTGAGAGGAGGAATGGATGGAAGTCAGGAGAACCGGTCTCAACGTGGACGCCGACGACTTGGACGTTCGAGGCAACTTCTTGCCCGGGTGCCTCACGGACTGCACGTTGAAGATCCCACAGTACATGAGCAGCACGAACTATCTCACCCGCAGGTACTGGTGCATGGGATCCCCGAACGCATACCGTTCGGAGTTCTACTGAGCGAGGTTCGGAACACGTGTAAGAATCATCGGACACTATGCACGAGGGGGAAGAACGATGGAGATCAAGAAGACAGAACTGTGCGTGAGCACTGACGAACTCGACGTCCACGGTAACGGTTGCCTGGACGACTGCACCGGTGGAGTCTACGCAAGCTTGCCGTACAAGAACCCTGACTACTTGGGGTACTACCGATACGCCACGCGTGTTCGCTGCGGCAGCCCCAACGCGTACGTCTCCTACTGGTACTAGGATGCTTCGTCCCGAGTAGTCTCTGAACTCGGGGCGCGATTGTCGCTCCGCGTGGGGCGACCGGAGCACGTGTAAGAATCATCGGACACTATGCACGGGGGGGAAGAACGATGGAGATCAAGAAGACAGAACTGTGCGTGAGCACTGACGAACTCGACGTCCACGGTAACGGTTGCCTGGACGACTGCACCGGCGGACCGTACTACAACAAGCCTTACAAGACCCTGTTCCCCTACACGGCGCGTTATGCGACCTACGTCCGCTGTGGTAGCCCCAACGCGTACGTCTCCTACTGGTACTAGGATGCTTCGTCCCGAGTAGTCTCTGAACTCGGGTCGTGATCGTTGCTCCGGGTGAGGCGGCGCATCCTTCCTGCAGGGACCGTCGAGGTTCAAGCAGGAGGGGCGTCACCTCACCGCCTCCGGAGATGTACCGGTGCTGATCGCGGGCGACAACCACCAGCAGACACACGCACGCGAACGCTCGCTACGCCCGTCCTCACTCCCACATGGCTCGTACTCCCGCCCGGATGCTCGCCGTTGTCGCAACCACCGGTGCGGGAGCGCCGCCCGCGCCGGCTTCGGGGCGGGCTTGACTCTCGGTGAAGAGTGTGCGCATCCGGTCGGGGATGAACCGTGTGCGCTGCGCGTAGCCGTACGCATCCGATCGGCCGCGGCCCACCGCGTAGTAGCGCAGCGGATGCGTCACGTACAAGGCGTCGCGCGCGCGAGTGCAGGCCACGTAGAACAGTCGCCGCTCCTCTTCGATCTCCTCGGCCGAGCCCGTGGACATGTCCGAGGGGATGTTGCCATCGGCGGCATGGATCACGAACACCACGTCGAACTCAAGGCCCTTGGCCGAGTGCATGGTCGAGAGCACGAGGTAGTCCTCATCAAGCAGTGGCGGCCCGGCGAAGTCGCCGGTCCACTGCGGCGCATCGAGCGTGAGGTCGGTCAGGAACCGTGTGCGGTCGGCAAAGCGCGAGCCGAGCATCTCGATCTGCTCGAGATCGGCCAGACGCGCCGCGACATTGTCGTATCGCTGCTCGCAGATGGGCGCGTAGAAGGCGCGCGTTGCCGCAAGTTGGCCCGCCACGTCTGCTGTCGGCGCGCCGGCAAGCGTGCGCATCAGCGAGACGAAGTCGGGCCACAGCACCGCTGCGGCCTCCGGAACCGTGCGCTCCACCCACGTCTCGAAGTCTCCGCCTGCCTGCGCCAGTGTGTCGGCAAGTGTCGCGGCGGTGCGGGGGCCGATGCCGGGTAGCAGGCCGAGCACCCGCAAGGCGGCCATGCCATCACGGGGGTTCTCGGCGAGCCTGAGGTATGCCACGAGATCCTTCACGTGAGCCGCCTCCAAGAACTTGAGGCCGCCATACTTCACGAACGGGATGGTGCGGCGTTGAAGCTCCAGCTCTAGTGAGAGTGAGTGGTGCGCAGCCCTGAACAGCACGGCCTGCTCCTTGAGCGGCGTGCCTTCCTCGCGATGGCCGAGGATACGCTCGATGACGTACTCCGACTGCTCGTGCTCATCCCGGCAGGTGACGAGTGCCGGGCGCGCGCCACCGGCCCGCTCGGTCCACAGCGCCTTGTCGTAGCGCTCGGCGGCCTCGGCGATCACGGCGTTGGTGGCAGCGAGGATCGGTGACGTGCTGCGGTAGTTCTGCTCGAGCGTCAGGACGGTCGCACCTTTGAAGCGCTTGGGGAAGTCGAAGATATTGCGGACCGTTGCTGCGCGGAAGCCGTAGATCGCCTGCGCGTCGTCGCCCACCGCGGTCACACCTGCTCCGCCGGGGCGCAGCAGTGCCACGATGTCGGCCTGCAGGGCGTTGGTGTCCTGGTACTCATCAACGAGCACTGCGTCAAAGTGCCCGCGAACCACCTCTCCGAGGGCGGGGTCGGCGAGCATGCCGCGCCAGAACAGCAGCAGGTCGTCGTAGTCGAGCACGTGGTGGCTCTCTTTGCGGTCCACATACGCCGCGAACAGGCGCTTGAGGTCCTCGGCCTCGTCCTTGCACCACGGATAGCGCGTCTTTAGGACGTGGTGGAGCGGCTCGGCTGCGTTCACGCACCGCGAGTAGATGTCCAGGCAGGTGGCCTTCTGCGGAAACCGCCGCCCCTTGTCACCGAGGTCGAGGGATGTGCGCACCGCGTGCATCAGATCCTCGGCGTCACCGCGGTCGAGGATAGTGAAGCCGGGCGGGAGACCGATGGATTCGCCGTGCATCCGTAGGAGACGCGTGGCCACCGCATGGAACGTGCCGCCCCACACGTGCGCCCCCGAGAGTGCGGGCGCCGGGCCGTTGCCGTGCGTGGATGAGTGTAGGAGTCCGTCCACGCGTCTGAGCAGCTCATCGGCCGCACGCCGGGTGAAGGTGAGCAGCGCGATGCGTCCGGCGGGCGTGCCGCGGGCAACGAGGTACGCCACGCGGTGGGCCAACGTAGCGGTCTTGCCGGTGCCCGCGCCGGCCACGATCAGCAAGGGCTCGTCTCCGTGTGAGGCTGCGGCGCGTTGCTGCGAGTTGAGCGTGCGAAGGACCGCCTCGGCGGGTGCTGCGGGTGGGGCCTGCGAAGGGGAGACGCTAGTCGGGCTCATGAGGGCTCCTGACACGAACGGGTGTTCGTATCGGAGTGTAACGCCTGAACATGGACGGTGTCGAACAGGTGTTCGCTATCCCGGATGCAAACGCCTGCGACCAGCCGCCGGTCACCCGGACCTATGCGACGCCGTGCTTACGAGCGTAAGCCCTGACCTCGGCGATTCGCGCATCCTTGTCATCGTCGTCGAGGAATGAGGCATCAAACGACGCCTCGGCCAGATGCGCCAGCTCGGCGTTGGTGAGGCCGAGGGATTCGGCCACGGCCACGTAGTTGTCGGTGAGGTACCCGCCGAAGTATGCGGGATCATCGGAGTTGATCGTCACGAGCAACCCTGCGTCCATCATCGTGCGGAAGGGGTGTTCGCGCATCGAATCCACGACGTTGAGGCGCACGTTCGAAAGCGGGCAGACGGTGAGCGGAACGCGATCGCGAACCAGCCGGGCCACGAGTACCGGGTCCTCGAGGCAGCGCACGCCGTGGTCGATCCTCTCGGCGCCGAGAGAGTCGAGCGCACCGATGATGTAGGCGGGTGGCCCCTCTTCGCCTGCGTGCGCCACCACGCGGTACTCTCGGAGCCGCGCGATCTCAAAGACCTCCGCAAAATCCTCGGGAGGGTGGCCTAGTTCCGCCGAGTCCAGGCCGATGCCGTCGATGTGCCGCCTGTACAGGTGCGCGAGATCGAGGGTGTGGAGCGCGCTTTGCACCGACTCATCGCGCAGGATCGCCATGATGAGCCGAAACGAGATGCCGAACCGATCCCGACCGTCCTCCAGCGCCCGGAGGATGCCGGTGACGACGGTGCCAAAGTGCACGCCCCGTGCCGTGTGAGTCTGCGGGTCGAAGAAGGGCTCCACATGGACGATGTTCTCCTCCGCCGCGCGCACCAGGTACGCCCACGTGAGATCGTAGAAGTCGTCCTCGGTAACGAGCGCGCTGCAGCCCCCGTAGTACAGGCGCAGGAACGACCCCAGGTCGGTGAAGTTGTACGCGGCGCGCGCGCTCTCAACGCCGTCGTAGGGCAGAGCCACGCCGTTGCGCTCCGCGAGCTCGAACATCAGCTCCGGTTCGAGAGTCCCTTCAAGATGCACGTGGAGTTCGGCCTTCGGAAGGCCTGATGCGAACGCGCGGACATCCACCATGTGTGCCTCCGGGTGTGGCGGGGAACCTTCTTGTGATGAGTTCATTCCCCATGTGACGGGAGCGCTTGGATGGGGGAGCAGGGTTCGTCGCGGATCATCACGACCTACCTCGCGGCCAACGGGCTGTTCAACCTTGCGGCTTCGGTGATCTGGGCGGTCAACACGCTGTTCCTGCTCGATGCCGGTCTCGACATCTTCACGGTCATGGTGGTCAACGCCACCTACACGGTGGGGCAGTTGATCTTCGAGGTTCCAACCGGTGTCATTGCCGACACGATCGGCCGCAAGGCATCGTTTCTCATCGGTATCGCCGCGCTCGCAGTCTCCACCGTGCTGTACGTGCTCGCCTCGCAACTCTCACTGGGCATCGGCATGTTCATGTTCGCGTCCGTTCTCATCGGCTTCGGTTACACCTGCCAGACGGGCGCGATGGATGCGTGGCTCGTTGATGCGCTCGCTCACACGGGCTACGAGGCGCCGCTCGATCGCGTGTTCGCACGCGGCCAGATGGTCTTCGGTGTCGCGATGCTCGCGGGGACGCTCGGCGGCGGATTCCTCGGGCAGCTCGACCTGGCCATTCCGTACTACGTCCGAAGCGTGGTGCTGGTGCTCGCATTCGTGTTTGTGGCACTGACGATGAAGGACATCGGGTTCCAGCCGCGCCCGTTCGTGTGGCGACGGTTCGGCGATGAGGCGCGCAGCATCCTTACCGCAGGTGTGACATACGGCTGGCGGCACCCCGTGGTCAGGCCGCTGCTGTTCGCATCGCTCGCGCAGGGAGTGTTCTTCATCTTCGGCTTCTACTCGTGGCAGCGGTACTTCCTCGACCTGCTCGCGCGTGAGCTCGTGTGGGTCAACGGCCTGGTCACCGCCGCCTTCGCGCTCTCCGGGATCCTCGGCAACCTGCTGGTCGAGCGCGTGATGAATGGCAAGAATGGCCGAAGGAGTGCCGCTGCGGTGCTTTCGGTGAGCGCGCTGGCGCAGGCGGTGTTGATCCTCGCCGTGGGCGCTGTTGGTGTGCTCGTTCCTGCGAGTGCCTATGGATTCGCGCCATTTGCCGCAGCGGCCGGACTGTACCTGCTCTTCGGCGTGGCGTTCGGCATCCAGGGGCCGATCCGCCAGGCGCTCATCAACCGGCAGATCCCTTCGGCACAAAGGGCAACGGTCCTGTCGCTCGATGCGCTGTTCGGCGACGGGGGAGCCACCGCAGGACAGGTAGGGCTCGGGTGGCTTTCACGGGCGGTGTCGATTCCGATCGCCTGGCTCGTCGGTGGTGCGTTCATGCTGATCGCGGTGCCGATTTTGCGGTCCGCACGCGAGCCGGCGGCGGCGGATGCGGCTGTGAGCACGGGGTATTCACCCTCTCCCACGACGTCCCGGGAGTAGCGAGTACGTTCGGGTGGATTCGGTCACCGACCGCGCGCGGGAGCGCGGGGCGTGGTATTCTTCGCCCTGTCGGTGTCCTCTCGGTAAGGACCCGATCACGGCCCCGGACGTTCGCCCGTCGCGGGGTCAACCTGTGCCGTGTGTCGGCGCGCTCCATGAGGAGCGGGGTCTAGCGCAGGACGGTGAGGTGGTGGGTGAGTGGTGCCCGGGGCGGGAATCGAACCCGCACGACCTTTCGGCCAGAGGTTTTTGAGACCTCCGCGTCTGCCAATTCCGCCACCCGGGCATCGGTGGGCGCGCTGAACTCACGCGCACTATAGTAGCCGTCATCCGGCTAGAGAAGGAAGTCGACCGCCGAGAGCGCGTCGAGACTGCTGATGATCGACCACAGGTTGAGCATCGTGAATACAGCAACGAGAAGCAGCAGCGCCGCACTCACGTTGAGGCGCACGCCAACGCGCTGGAGCGCCTCGGGCGCCTGGCCGGAGACGTTGTCCGGCAGCCCGGGTGACTGGCTGATCTCCCCTGACTCGCGGATGCCGAGGACGGCCAGAACGATGATGACCAGGGCGCACATGACTGTGAATGAGACCCAGCTGACGTTGACGAGGCGGGCGAGCGCGATATCTCGCGCGATCATGGAGCCGAGGAACAGGCTGCCCACGATGTAGACGAGGGGCAGGAGGGTCGCGAGTTGCGCGTAGTCGATGATCCTCTGGCCGTGGCCGACCAGGTTCTTCAGCGTTGATGCCGGAGAGGCGGTGGATGCCGCCGATGCGTCAGTTTTAGTCGAGCGGGAACGGACGAGTCCGGAGCTGACCCGAACTGCGCTTGCCACGAACGCGAAGCTCGCGATGAGGTATACCGACGCGAACACTATGTACGCATAGATATACGTGCTAGACGCGCCGAACGGCATTGAACCCCTCCCCACGAACCCCGGTTGTAACGATTCTACCTGATGAATCGGTTTGATGCGGCGTGGACATGAGCAACGATATCGGCCATCCCGCGCATTCACCACACCCCGCGCGCCGTCTGAAGGCGTGCGATGCGCGGGCGGTGCGTATAATCCTTGAGCATGGACGCAAACACGCAGGCATTAGCACGTCTCCCGCTCACTGCTCGAGCGCACGTTCGTAACGTTGCGAACAATCTCCAGCTTGCGGCCGATCTCGGCTACGGCGATGTCACGCTGCTGGTGCCCGCCGATGCCGGCGAGCTGCTGGTGATTGCCGACGCACGTCCCATGACCGCTGCTGCCGCCATGCCCGTCTCGCGCATCGGTCACACAGTGCCGATCGCCGAGGAGCCTGAGGCCTACGATGCGTTCGCGAGCGGTTCGCCCGCGTGTGGATCGCGCAGACGCGCCCGTCGTGGCATCGCGTTCACCTCAACAGCGTATCCGATCGGTCCTGGGCAGAAGCCCTATGCGGTGGTCGTGCGGCATGTGGGCCAGGCAGTTGCAGAGGCGCCCGGCAAGATGGAAGTGGCGTTCATGCGGCTGGCCGCACTCGTGCTCGGGCGCCTACAGTCAGGACCGCTCACCGATCTCGACACCAACGAGCCGTACGCCACCACGCGTCTGGCTGGCGACGGCGTGATGGAGGTCTCCTCCGTAGGCCAGGTCATCTACGCGAGTCCCAACGCGGTCAACATCATGCGGCTCACCGGCCTGGAGGCCGCCCTTGTGGGAAGCCCCGCCTCCGCGCTCCCCGGCGGTGCTTCAGCGGTTGCTCCCGTACTCGGCACCGAGGCGGCCAGAGAGCTCACCGTGGAGGTGCGCGGACGAGCGCTGCGCTATCGCACCATCGGCCTGTCCGAGGGGATGCTCGTGTTGGTCGAAGACGTCACCGAGGCGCGTCGTCGCGAGCAGGAGTTGCGCGTCAAAGAGGCGACCATCCGCGAGGTGCACCATCGTGTGAAGAACAACCTGCAGACCATCGCGTCGCTCCTGCGCATTCAGGCGCGTCGTTCCCACAGCGAGGAGGCGGCCCGCGCGCTTGAAGAGGCGGTTGGTCGCGTCTCATCCATGGCCGTGGTGCACGAGATGCTCGCCGAGTCCGCCGAGGAGTCGGTCAATCTCTCGTCGGCGGTTCGCACGGTGGTGGACATGGTTGCGCGCGGACTGGCGGGCTCGGATACCGCCATCAAGGTGGAGGTCTCAGGTGAGACCGGACTTGTGCCGGCGCAGGTTGCCACATCGCTTGCGCTCGTGGCTGCCGAGCTTGTGCACAACGCTATCGAACACGGCATCGCCGCGACCGGGCAGGGAACCGTCACGGTGACCATGCGTAGGACCCCTGCTGATGTCTCGCTGCTGGTCCACGATAACGGTGCCGGTCTCCCGGAGGACTTCTCCCCGGCGGACTCCGCGAACCTCGGGCTCGCGATCGTGCGGACCATCGTTGAGGACGACTTGCGGGGAACCCTGACGTTTGGCACCGCGGCCGGCACGCTCGTGTCGGTGCGCGTACCCGTGTCCGACCGATAAGCAAAGGCGGCAAGACGTGCGCGTACTGATCGCAGAGGACGAGGCCATCATCAGGATGGACCTGCGCGAGATGCTCACCGAAGAGGGCCATGAGGTGGTGGGCGAGGCGCGCGACGGCGCCGAGGCAATCGCGCTTGCCCGCGAGCTGGTGCCCGACGTGGTCTTCCTGGACGTGAAAATGCCGGGCACGGGAGGGCTGGAAGCAGCGCGTGCCATCGGGGAGGAGCGCATCGCGCCTGTCGTGATGGTCACCGCGTTCTCCCAGCAAGCGTACGTGGACGAGGCCGCAGCCGCCGGAGCCATGGCATACCTCGTAAAGCCGTTCGCCAAGCACGATGTCCTGCCCGCCATGACGGTAGCCGTCTCACGCTTCGCTGAGGCGCGCGCGCTGGAGTCGGAGGTGGACGACCTGAGCGATCGGCTCGAGACGCGCAAAGCGCTCGACCGTGCAAAGGGCGTGCTCATGGCCAAGGGGATGACAGAGCCCGAGGCGTTCCGTCGGCTGCAGAAGATCGCGATGGATCGCCGGATGTCGCTTCGGCATGTGGCCGAGGCTGTGGTGTTGGCTGCCGAGGCCGAGGGGTAGGGCGAAGCGCTGGTGGAATAACCCGGGCGGGTTTCGGGGGTGTTTCGGGCGTCTTCCATTTGGGGACCTCAGGTGCTAGAATTCGTCCACCGGCTCAACGGCGAGACGGCAATCACAGCTGCGAGCAATGACGCTCACTGCGGACCAGATGGTCCGGGTGGGCGTTTTGGTTTCTTCGGACTATGACGAGAAGGTGAGCACATGCGGGAGTTCGCGGTCTTCTGGGGATGCACCATCCCTGCGAGGTTCCCCTTCATCGAGAAGGCGACCCGGCTGGTGTTCGATGATCTCGGTGCCAGCGTGCACGAGCTTTCGGGTCACACATGCTGTCCCGAGGGCACGCTCGTGAAGGCGAACGATGAGGATGCGTTCTACACCGCCGCAGCCCGGAACCTCGCCATCATCGAGGGTGCGGGGCTCGACGTGGTCACGCCGTGCAACGGCTGCTACTCCACGTTCAAGGAGGCCTCCAGCCACCTGCGTTCCAACTGGAGAAGCCGCGAAGCCATCAACGAGCGCCTCGCATCCGAGGACCTGCGCTACAACGGCGATCTCAGCGTGCTGCACTTTGCGGAGTGGCTTGCCGACACGGTGGGGGCGGGCACGATCGGCTCTAAGGTCACCAAGCCGCTGTGGGGGATGCGCGTGGCGGTTCACTACGGATGCCATCTGCTTCGTCCGCAGCCGGCGGTGCGTTGGGACGATCCGCTCAATCCGACCAAGGTCGAAGAGCTCGTGGCCGCACTCGGCGCGAAGGTCGTGGACTACGCGACCAAGATGCAGTGCTGCGGTGGCGCGCTCGATCGAGTGGGTGCGCGTGACTCCTCGCTCGCTTTTGCCCGGCGCAAGCTCTACGACCTACAGAACGAGCAGGTCGACGCGCTCGTGGTGGTCTGCCCGAGCTGCTTCCAGCAGTTCGATCTCAATCAGGCTGCCCTCCAGCGCGCCAACGAAGACATCCACGTGCCGGTCTTCTACCTCGCCGAGTTGATCGCGCTTTCGATGGGCCACGAGCCGGCCGAGATCGGGCTGGACATGCACCGTGTCCCGGTGGAGACGTTCCTCGAGAAGTGGGGCTCGCGCACCGGGGACAAGCAGCGCCTGGCCGAGCACTTCGACGTTTCGCTGCTCGTAAAGTGCGACTCCTGTCGTGCGTGCAAGGACGACTGTCCCGTGTGCAAGGTCGACCCGGCCTTCCAGCCCAACGACCTGATCGCCGATCTGCTCGCCGGCCGACTGGACGAGGTCATCGCCGATGGACAGCTCTGGAAGTGTCTCGAGTGCTACACGTGCCAGGAGATGTGCCACAGCCGGATCGGCATGGCCGGCGTGTTCCGTCAGCTCAAGGAGCTTGCGGTCGAGGCCGGGAGCGGACCCGAGTCGGTGGCTGCCGCTTACGCCGAGTTCCTCAAGACAGGCGCGCTTGGAAAGCCCCGCGAATCCGCCCGCAAGAAGCTGGGTCTCGGACCGCTGCCGACCGGCGGGGGCGACGCTGTCACCCGCCTGCTGAACGCACCAGAGCCCCGTACGCTCGTATCAGACGAGGAGTGATCTCACGATGCCGTACGACCTGAGCCGATACGACAACTTCGCACCAGCCAACTACCGCGAGGAGTCGCCGTTCAAGATCCATGGAGGCTGCGGCCTCATGGGAATCTGCGACGAGAGCGGCGCGCTCATGAGCGGCGAGGAGCCGATCCTTGCCATGGCCGTGCAGCGCGACCGTGGCAACGGCCTCGGGGGCGGATTTGCCGGCTACGGCATCTACCCCGAGTTCCCGGACCACTTCTGCTTCCACATGATGTATCACGACCTCAAGGCCAAGGAGGAGGCCGAGGCGATCCTCGACCAGCATTTCTTGATCGAGGTAGCCGAGCCGATGCCCACGCGACCCGTGAAGGGCATCACCGATGCGCCGCTTTTGTGGCGCTACTTCATGACTCCGCACGAGCACCTCCTCGAAGAGCGCGAGGTCACACCCGAGGACTACGTGGTGAGTGTGGTCATGCAGGTGAACTCCCGGGTGGACGGCGCCTTCGTGGCGTCATCGGGCAAGAACATGGGCGCCTTCAAGGGTGTGGGCTATCCCGAGGAGATCGGACACTACTTCCGTCTCGAGGAGTACGCCGGACACACGTGGGTGGGCCACAACCGTTTTCCCACGAACACGCCCGGCTGGTGGGGCGGCGCGCACCCGTTCACGTTGCTCGACTGGTCCATCGTTCACAATGGTGAGATCTCCAGCTACGGCATCAACAGCCGCTATCTCGAGCAGTTCGGCTATACGTGCTCGCTCGGCACCGACACCGAGGTAGCGGCGTACCTGTTCGACCTGCTCCTGCGCCGTCACAAGTTGCCGGTCGAGCTCGCCTGCAAGGCGCTCGCCGCGCCGCTGTGGACGGAGATCGACCGGATGCCACCCGAGGAGAAGGCGCTGATGACGTCGCTGCGTGCCGTGTACGGACCAGGCATGCTCAACGGCCCGTTCGCCATCGTCCTCGGCTTCAACGGCGGCATGGTGGCGCTGAACGACCGCATCAAGCTCCGTCCGCTCGTGGCCGCGCGCAGCGGCAGCAAGCTGATGGTCGCCTCGGAGGAGAGCGCGATCCACACGATCATGAGCCCCGACGAGGTCTGGACTCCCAAGGCTGGCGAGCCGGTCATCGCGCGCGTGGAGGGCATGGAGATGCCGTTCCACAGCCAGTTGCACTCAACGCCTGCCGAGATATCGTGTGCCGTGACCGCCGTGGAGACGGCCTGCGAGCTTGAGGAGGTGGCGGTCTAACATGCAGCAGACCTTCGTTCAGCCCGAGTTCAGGGTGAAGATCGACTACGACAAGTGCCACAAGTGCGGACGCTGTGTGCAGCAGTGCGGCTGGGGAGTCTACGACTTCAACGAGCGCCCCATCCCGCACGACGAGAAGTGCCGCGCCTGTCACCGCTGCGTGACCTACTGCCCGGCGCACTGCATCACCATCGAGAAGAACACGCTCGCGTTCCGCGACAACGACAACTGGTCCACCGCCGCGCGCAAGGCGGTCTGGAAGCAGGCCGAGACCGGCGGCGTGCTGCTCACGTCCATGGGCAACCCGCTGCCATACGAGCGCATCTTCGACAAGCTCGTGCTCGACGCGTGCCAGGTGACCAATCCGTCCATCGACCCGCTCCGCGAGCCGATGGAGTTGCGCACCTACCTGGGCCGCAAGCCCGACAGCGTCTCGGTGGAGGCCAACGGCACCGGCGGCTTCAAGTTGGCCGAAGGCGGCGGCATGGCGAACAACGTCAAGCTCGACGTCCCGATCATCTTCTCGCCGATGAGCTATGGCTCCGTGTCGCTGAACGTCCACCGTTCGCTTGCGATGGCGGCCGAGCGCCTCGGCATCCTGATGAACACCGGTGAAGGTGGCTTGCACGAGGACCTCTATCCGTACCAGGACAACGTGATCGTGCAGGTGGCGTCGGGGCGCTTCGGCGTGAGCCCTGAGTACCTGCAGCGCGGCGCGGCCATCGAGATCAAGATCGGCCAGGGCGCCAAGCCGGGCATCGGTGGACACCTGCCGGGCGAGAAGATCGACCGCGAGGTCTCGGCCACGCGAATGATCCCGCAGGGCTCGGATGCCATCTCACCCGCGCCGCACCACGACATCTACTCCATCGAGGACCTGCGCCAGCTCATCTACGCGCTCAAGGAAGCTTCCGGCTACAAGCCGGTGGGCGTGAAGATCGCCGCGGTGCACAACGTGGCCGCGATCGCGTCGGGCATCGTGCGCGCCGGCGCCGACTATATCTATCTTGACGGCTTCAAAGGCGGCACCGGTGCGGCCCCGCAGGTGATCCGCGACCACATCGGTATCCCGATCGAGATCGCGCTTGCGGCCGTCGACCAGCGACTGCGCGACGAGGGCATCCGTAACCAGACGTCGATCATCGCCGCGGGATCCATCCGCTCATCGGCTGATGCCGCCAAGGCGATCGCGCTCGGCGCGGACGTGGTGGCCATCGGTACCGCCACACTGCTCGCGCTCGGCTGCCACCTGTGCCAGAGCTGCCATACCGGCAAGTGCTCGTGGGGTCTCACCACGCAGAAGCCGGAGCTCACGCGTCGCGTTGATCCCGAGTGGGGCGCTGAGCGGCTCACCAACCTCGTGCACGCGTGGAGTCACGAGCTTCAGGAGATATTGGGCGCGCTCGGCGTGAACGCAGTCGAGAGCCTTCGGGGCAGCCGCGAGCGCCTGCGCTCGGTGGGCCTCGACGAACAGACCTGTCGCATCCTCGGCGTCAAGCCGGCCGGACTGTAAGGGAGTGCAGTAATGATGATGAGGGCCGCGACCAGCGTGCCGCCCGCGGGCGTCATTGAAGGCTACCGCCATGGTGCACCGACGGTGACGCGTGAGGGTGACACGGTGAAGGTGGACGCCACGAGCGTGTACTTCCAGCAGCTCAACGATACGATTCGAGCCGAGGTGGCGGATGGAACGAAGCACATCGAGCTCACCGGCGTGAACGGCCAGCGCTACATCGGCACCGGCTTGCAGGCACCCGGCGTGAAGATCGACGTTCACGGCACCGCCGGCAACGACATGGCCATGTTCTCCGATGGCATATCCATCGAGGTCTTCGGCAACGCGCAGGACGGCGTGGGTAACACGATGAGCAACGGACGCGTGGTGATCCACGGTGACGCGGGTGACGTGCTCGGCTACGGCATGCGCGGCGGTCGCGTCTTCGTCAAAGGTGACGTGGGCTACCGGGTGGGCATCCACATGAAGGCGTTCGAGAAGCACCGCCCCGTGCTTGTGGCCGGTGGCAAGGCGCGTGATTTCTTCGGCGAGTACATGGCCGGCGGGATGCTCGTGCTGCTCGGCATGAACACGCGCGACGCCGATCAGCCGCTGGTGGGCTCGTTTGTCGGCGCCGGCATGCACGGCGGCGTCATCTACCTGCGAGGCACCGTGGAGTCGTGGCAGTGCGGCGCCGAGGTGGGCATCACCAACGTGGGCGATGAGCACATGGCCGAGTTGCGCCCGGTGATCGAGGACTACGCCGCAGCGATGGACATGGACGCGGAGGAGATCCTCTCGGCACCCTTCATCCGCATCGCGCCGATGAGCCACCGTCCGTACGCGAAGCTCTACGCCTCGATGTAGCTACTCCTGGCGGCCATACCGGGTGTGAAACTCGTCCTCGAGCATGTCGAAGCACATGTGGTCGCGGAAGCGGCCCCGCATGAACACAGCCTCGCGTTCGCGGCCCACCTCGGTAAAGCCGATCGAGGCGTAGAGGTGGGTGGCACGCTCGTTGTCGGTATTGGCCCTGATCGAGATCGAGTGCAGTCCGAGGGCATCGAAGCCGAAGCGCAGCAGCGTGATGATGGTGTCCCTCCCGTACCCACGGTTCTGATCCGGGAGCGAGCCGATGCTGATGCCGATCTCGCCGCGGCGGTGAAGCGGACTCACCATGTCGATGCCGCAGATGCCGATGAACCGCTCGTCTTCGGCAACATGGATCTCGAACCGGTAGTCGGTCCCGGCGTTCCATGCGGCCTCGCTCGCGGCGTAGAACGCACGCTCGCCTTCGATCGATATCGGGAGCTGCCCGGAGAGTAGCCACTCGTTCACGGCAGGGTCGTTGAACCATGCGCGCGCAGTCTCGGCGTGGACCGGATCGAGTCGTGTGAGGTAGATGTCGGTTCCGCGAATCATTGGCAGTGCTCCCTCTCAAAGGATGACACGCACTTTCCCACACCCAGGCCGGGTGGGGAAGGGAGAAGCAGAATGCGAGACGCGTGAGCGCGGCAGCCCGAATACCCGGTCCGGTGTTTCGAGAGCGCCATAACGTTTCTCGTGCTATTCGCTCACTCGAAACACGGACGAAACACGGCGACCGTACGCTCCTTGAGAACCACCGCTAACCCTAGGAGGAACCGGGAATGGCCAAGACGATGGACAAAGACTTCGTACTGAAGAGTGTTGAGGAGCGCGGCACGCGCTTCATCAGGTTCTGGTTCACCGACGTTCTCGGCTTCATGAAGTCGTTCGCGGTGACCGACAGCGAGCTTGAGGGCGCGTTCGATGAGGGAATGGGCTTTGACGGATCGTCGATCGATGGCTTCACCCGCATCGAAGAGTCCGACATGGTGGCCTTCCCCGACCCCTCCACCTTCCAGATGCTCCCGTGGCGCAGCAACGGCAGCGACGGCGGCGGCACCGGCCGGATGTTTTGCGACGTGCAGAACCCCGACGGCACCCCGTTCGAGGGCGATCCCCGCTATGCGCTGAAGCGGATGCTCAAGAAGGCCGAGGACATGGGCTACACCATGTACGTGGGTCCGGAACTCGAGTTCTTCTACTTCGCCGACAGCAAGGGCACCGAGACGCTCGACCAGGGCGGCTACTTCGACCTCACGCCGCTTGACGTGGCCAGCGACCTCCGCCGCGAGACCGTTCTCGCGCTTGAGAAGCTCGGCATCCCGGTCGAGTACTCCCACCACGAGGTGGCTCCGTCGCAGCACGAGATCGATCTGCGCTACGCCGACGCCCTCACGATGGCTGACAACGTGATGACCTACCGCCTCACCGTGAAGGAAGTCGCCTACGCCAACGGCGTTTACGCCACCTTCATGCCAAAGCCCATCCAGGGCCAGAACGGCTCGGGCATGCACGTGCACCAGTCGCTGTTCAACGCCGAGGGCAACGCGATGTTCGACGCCAACGATCCAGAGGGCTACAACCTCTCTCCGATCGGCAAGGCATACATCGCCGGTCTGCTGAAGTACGCTCCCGAGTTCTGCGCGGTCACGAACCAGTTCGTGAACAGTTACAAGCGTCTCGTCCCGGGCTACGAGGCTCCCGTGTACGTTACGTGGGCCCGCCGGAACCGCTCGGCCATGGTCCGCGTCCCGATGTACAAGCCGGGCAAGGAAGTGGCGACCCGCGTTGAGCTGCGTACGCCCGACCCCTCGGCCAATCCGTACCTCGCCTTCGCCGTGATGCTGGGTGCCGGCCTCAAGGGCATCGAAGAGGGCCTGACGCTCAGGCCCGAGGCAACGAACAACATCTTCGACATGACCGAGGCCGAACTCGACGCGGCCGGTATCGAGACGCTGCCGAAGGACCTCGGCGAGGCTATCGACCTGTTCGAGAAGTCGGACCTCATGCGAGAAGTGCTCGGCGAGCACATCCACTCGTTCTTCGTGGCGAACAAGAAGGCCGAATGGAGCGAGTACGTGGCGTATGTCACCCCGTGGGAGTCGGACAAGTACCTGTCGATTCTCTAGAGCTGGTGTACAGTCTGAGTAGACGGCAATGGCGCCGGGCAGATACAGTCTGCCCGGCGCCTGCTTTTCTTCCGGAGGGCACGCATGCACGGTAGGCACATCATCATCGCCACCGATGACGCACATACGGGCGCCTGGCTTGACGCTGCGCTCGAGGCGCTCGACGCCACACGGGAATACTGTTCCACCGCTGACGCTCCCGAGCGCGTGGCGGCATCGGAAGGCGATCTGTTGGTCGTCGATGCCGGAAGAGCACCCGAGCCGGTGATCACCGCTATCGAACGCGCCGCTGCCGCGGGAGCTGACATCCGGCTGCTCGTGCTTATCGAAGCCGAGGCCCTGGCCGTGCTCCGCATGCCGGTCGGACTTGTTGGGGACTTCATGGTTCGGGGGGCATCACCGGGTGAGACCATCGCTCGCGCCCGGGTGCTGCTGTGGCCGGGTGAAGAGGTCGCCAACGACGATATCATCCGCATCGATGATCTCGCGCTCAATCTGGCCACGTACCAGGTCACTGTCCGCGGGGAACCCGTGGAGTTCACCTATCTCGAGTACGCGCTGTTCGTGTTCCTGGTCACGCACCCGAACCGTGTCTACACGCGAGAGGTTCTCCTCAGGCGTGTGTGGGGCACCGACTACTTCGGCGGCGCGCGAACCGTTGACGTGCATGTCAGGCGCGTGCGCTCCAAGCTTGGGCCCGAGGTATCGTCGCGCATCGAGACCGTCCGCAACGTCGGGTATCTCTGGCGCACGTAGCGGGCGTTCCAGTTTGCATAGGTATGGGCTGTTTGGTTGATGTTATCGTCGCTTGTACCTGTGACCTTGCACACAGTTGAGTTGTTGGTTAGAGTCTATGGCAGTCCGGAGACGGGCTGTTTTCCTTACTGGGGGCAGATGCGCGCGGACGCTGGGGAGCGCCGCGGCGCAGGGGGGACGGTCGTTCATGCGCGTAATCCGCACCACGGGAGTCTGTTTGCTGTTGTCCGCAGTCTTGCTGGCGTCCGGATGCTCTGGCTCCGGGGAAGCCGCTCAAGCTGAGGAACCTCTGGAGCACATCAAGGTCCGTTACATTCTTGGGCCGAGCCCGGAATCCGCCTATCTTCTCATCGCACAGGAGCAGGGCTTCTTCAAGAAGCACGGTCTCGACGTTGAACTGCTGTCCTCGAATCAGCCCACCGACGGTCTAAAGACGGTCGATGCCGGAGCGGACGACTTCGGCGTGGCGTATCCGGAGGACATCCTCATGGCTCGCGAAATGGGCCTGTCGCTCGTCGGCGTGGTAGGGGTGGCGCAGCGCAACGAGACAGGCTACGTAAGCGTAAATCCCGAGATCACCTCACCCGAGGACTTTCCGGGGCACCTGGTGGGACTCACGACAGTGCCTTCGTTGAACGCGCGATACGAGACGATGGTCAAGGAAGCAGGCCTTGATTCGGGTACGTGGGAGACGTTCGATGCGGGCCTGAGCGCATACCCGCTCATCCTGGCAGGTAAACTGGACTGTTGTGTCGTCCTTGAATACCTTGGCGTGCCGGTCATCGAGGAGGCGGGTGGAGAGATCACTGGCCTGTGGCACTTCTACGACTACGGTGCCCCCGAGGGTTACGGTCACGTCTTGTTCACCAATGAGGAACTGTTGAAGGAACGGCCCGGGGTGGTCCGCTCCTTTGCCGCAGCGGTGACGGAAGCCATGCAGTTCGTGATCGACAATCCTCAAGAGACGGGCCGCATCTTCCACGAGTTGCAGCCAGAGGTGGCGGCCTCCACCGTGGCCCGGACGAGCGAGCTCGCGGCTCCGGTGTTCTCCTCAGATGACACACGGGCTCACGGGCTCGGCTGGATGTCTGAAGTGAAGCTCCGGGAGATTCACGATTGGATGCGCGAGTCGGAGCTGTTGGCCGATGACCTGGACGTTGACGAAGCGTTCACGAACGAGTACCTGCCGGGGAAAGAGTAACACCTTACCCGCCCGTTCCATTCACGGGACGGGCGGATGGCACTCTTGGGGGAACCATCAGCCTTAGCATCGATAGTCTCAGCGTTGCGCTGCCACTCAACGGCTCCGGTCCGCTTCCAGTGATCGACGATGTCAGTCTCGACATCATGAAGCGGGAGTTCGTTGCCATTGTGGGGCCAAGCGGGTGCGGTAAGAGCACGTTGCTCAACGTGCTCTCCGGCGTTCGCAGAAGCTACGACGGCACGGTCATCATCAACGGCGAGGTCAGGAACGACTGTCGTGGTGCCACAAGCTACATGCCTCAGGAAAGCGCCCTGCTTCCGTGGCGTGACGTCACTGACAACGCGATCCTCGGCCTTGAAGTTGATGGGATCGACAGGAAGACCGCACGGGCGAGAGCGCTTGAGCTCATGCCGCTCTTCGGCCTCGACGGGTTCGAGCGGGCACGCATAAGCCAGCTGTCCGGAGGTATGAAGCAGCGAGTCGCCTTGATGCGAACTCTTCTCCGCCAGAAGGAGATCGTGTTGCTTGACGAGCCCTTCGGCGCACTCGATGCGCTGACGCGTCACGTGATGCAGAACTGGCTGCTTGAGGTGTGGGAGCGGTTCCAAAGCATCTTCATCCTCGTGACCCACGATATCGAGGAGGCAGTCTTGCTCGCGGACCGCGTCATCGTACTCTCTGCACGCCCCGCTCGCGTGCTTGCTGATGTAGCGATCCAGCTGCCCAGACCGCGCAGGCTGCATTCGGACAGCGATCCTCGCTTCCTCGAAGTGAAGTCCCTGGTCACCGATCTGCTGCGCGCCGAGAGTCTTACGGCGATGCGCCAGCAGCACGACAAGCTGGGGGAGCAGTGAGTGGTCTGACTTCAAGCAAGTGGTTCAGTGCGACTATGACCGTCACATTGCTTTCGGCTTCGGTGGGACTCTGGGCGCTTGCAGTTCGCGTGCTTGAGATACCCTCGTACGTTTTGCCGAGCCCCGGGGCTGTGGCACGCCAACTCGTCGAGCAGTGGCCGCTACTGTACGAAAACGCCAAGGTTACATTCACAGAGCTCATTGCGGGCTTCGGTCTGGGCGTGACCCTCGGTACCTTGCTCGCGCTTCTGATCGCGAGTTCGCCGATTGTTGCGAGCACACTGTACCCTCTGCTGATTGCGCAGCAGTCGATCCCGATGATCGTTCTCGCGCCGCTCTTCATCATCTGGTTCGGTGTCGGCATTCTGCCTCAGATACTGATCGTTGCTCTCATCTGTTTCTATCCGGTGGCAATCAACACCGCACGCGGTTTGTTGGGCGCCGACAAGACGGCGATCAACCTCATGCACTCCTATGGCGCTTCACGCAGGTTGGTCTACACAAAGATCCTCGTGCCCGGTGCGCTGCCCCACTTCTTCCTCGGCGTTCGCCTCGCATCCACGCTCAGTGTGATCGGCACGGTCGTGGGCGAGTGGACAGGTGCCCAGGCGGGCCTGGGACGACTGGTGATGCTGTCGTCGAACCAACTGCGCACGGACCTCGTCTTCGCCGCGATAGTTGTTCTCATTGGCGCCGGCGTCCTGATGTTCATGCTGACAGGTCTCGTTGAGCGACTGGTCGTGCCATGGTCGCCGCTCTACGACAAGTGATTTGACCGAGAGGGGGATGCCGGCGCCGCCGGCAGCGACAACATGAACACAGTCGAGAGTACAGCGGATGGTGCTTTGGTCGACGTTCCGGTCACACCGCTACGCAAGCTCGCCATGCTGTGGTGGATGCTGCGACCATGGAATATCGCGCAGTCGTTCGCGTGGGCGATCGGCGGAGCCATACTCGGAACGCAAGGGCATCTTCCGCTCGGTCGCACTCTGGTTGCCATGGCCCTCGTGTTCATCGGCAACTCGACCGGCCAGTGGGCAAACGACATGATCGATGTCGAGATTGACAGAGTGAACAACCCTCAGCGCCCGCTTCCCTCCGGTGCGCTGTCGCTGCGAGAGGTGGGCTGGGCTTACGTCATCGCGAATGCATTTGCGGTGACGATCGCATGGCTGATGAGTCCCTGGGCGGGCCTGCTTGCTCTCCTCAGCCTACCCTTCCCGATCCTGTACACGAAGCTCAAACGACAGGGCATTCTGGGAACCCTCACAATGGGCGCCTGCTGTGCGGCCGCTCTCGGGTTCGGCTCGTTGCTCGTTGCGGGCAGCATCCCAGAGGTAGTGTGGTGGGTCATGGTCGGCATCGTTCTGTTCGACATCAACCTCAACACCATGGCGGCGTGTGGTGACATTGAAGGCGACAGTCGCCAGGGGGTTCGGACCCTGCCTGTGCGAATTGGGGCGCGGCCTGCGCTGATCGTCGCGATCCTGGGGCAGATCGCGTCACTCGTTGCGGCCTTCGGGCCGTATTGGCGCGGGCTGCTGGGATGGCAGTACCTGCCGCTTGCCGTGCTGGTCGAGGTTGTCGCACTCGTTGCGGTGATCTGGCTGTACCAGCAGCCGAGCGACGCGCGCGTCATGATAGCCGGGCGTTGGATCAAAGCCGCATTCCTATCACACTGCCTTGTCTTTGCGGCCGGGTATCTGCCGGTACTCGTCGTGGTGCTGTTGATCTTCGCTCTGCAAGCAATGACGCTGCTGATGCTCGGCGTTGCCGCAAGAGCGGGGGTGCTGAGCCTGTGAACGTACCAGGCCTGCGAGAGTACTGTTGGGTAGCGGGATGCTGAGGATCGCGCTCAATCTCATAGCCACCAAGCGGCTTCGCTACGCGATGACAACGGTAGCCATCGGCCTCGTCGTCTTCTTGTATGTGCTTGTGACGATCTCGCTCGACGGCATGATTCTGACGTTTGTCGGCCATATTGACCAAACTAGCGCCGACCTGTGGGTTCTGCCACCTTCTGATCAGCCAATGGGCTCGTTCATGGATCGTTCGGTCGCTGATGATCTCGTCGGTATCGATGGGGTGTCGGGCGTCGAGCGCGTGCTGGAAGTGCCGGCCTACCTGAATTACGACGATGTCGACTCGCGGATCATCTTGTGCGGCTACGACATCGACGGCTTCAATACCCCGTCACCGATGGTGAGAGGCTACAGCTCGGCGTGGCCACTCGCGCCGGGCATCGTGATTGACAGGTCCCTTACGCTGTCGAATCCGGGCCTCACTATCGGCGAGTACGTGGAGATCGCCGGGGAGCGCTTCGAGGTGATCGGCGTCACGCAGGGGCATCAGCTATACGCCGCATACCCGGTTGTTTTCATCCCCACTGACGTGCTGAGCTTCGGCGGAGATCTCAAGGAGAAGGCGAACTATTTCATCATGCGTGTCGACGAAGGCGTCGATCTCCAAGAGGTCAAGGCTCAGATTCGGCAGCAGGTGTCCGGCGTGTCGGTGTACACCAAGTCCGAGTACGAAGAGACGATGCTGGCCGACTTCGGGTACGCGCAGCTCGTGCTCTCGGCTCTGCAGTTCTTCACCGCCGCCATCGGGGCGCTGATCGTCGGAGTCACCGTGTACACGTCCGTGCTCGAGCGCGTGCACGAGTTCGGCATCCTGAAGGCGCTCGGCGGGACGAACGGTTACCTGACTCGTCTGGTCCTGCTTGACGGCATTCTTCTCGCCGTCCCCGGTTACATCCTCGGAGCAGGTCTTGCCGCTCTGGCAGTGCAGGCTCTTCCTCTCCTGCTGCCGATACGTGCCGAATGCGACCCGGCGGTGTTCTCTGCTGCTGCCGGTGTGGCGCTTGCGGTGGCACTCATCGGCAGCCTTGTGGGTGTTCGGCGCGCGTTGAGCGTCGATCCGGTCGCCGCGATTCGGGGGTGCTGAGATGCTGCTCGTCGCTCTCCGGGGTCTGCAGCGCAGGGCCCGCCGCACATTTCTAGGCGTCTTGAGCATCGCGCTCATCGTGGCCATGTTCATAGTCATCCAGTCAGTATCCGACAGCTTTGTGGAGTCGTTCTTCAGTCACGTCTACAACACCGACGCGGATGTGTGGGTGTCACCAGCAGCGAGTTTCTCCGGCATGGGTGGCTCGTACATGGATGAGTCCGTCCTTGGCCGAATCGCCGAAGTCCCGGGGGTGAAGCGGGCGGAGCCCACGGTCACGGCCTCGAGCCGTGCCATCTTCAAAGGGGTCAAGACCGAGGTGACGGTCGTCGGCTATGAAGACGCAGGCGCGTACTCGGACGTCGAGCTGTCTTCGGGAAGGATGCCGCAAGGCGCTGACGAGGCAGTCATCGACGAGTCGGTCTTCGCACGTCTTCGTGGCCTGGCGCTGGGGGACACGTTGCGAATCAACGGGCGTGACTTCGAAGTCGTCGGGATGACGAGAAACCGCAAGATGGTCGCCTCGGCGGTCGTATTGCTTCCGATCGACGAGGCGCGCCAGCTGCTCGAGGTCGAAGGAGGCCTGTCCAGCTTCGCGCTCGTGACGGCCGCTCCCGGCGCGACGGCGGAGCAGGTGCAAGACGCGCTCTCGAAGGAACTGGGCGATGAGTATCGGGCGGTCACCAAGGCGGAGAACATCGCCGAGTGGAGTCGGCAGATGTCCTATATACAATTGGTGTTGAGCGGTGTCTCCGCCCTGGCGTTCATTATCGGTGCGCTCGTCATGACGATCATCGTGTACATCTCGGTCGTAGAGCGCACGCGGGAGATCGGCATCCTCAAAGCGCTTGGCGCCACTGATGGATCGGTGCGCGCGCTCGTTGTGCTCGAGGCAATCAGCATCGCCGTTCCAGGTCTTGCCCTGGGTGCTGCCATAGCCACTGTGCTCGCGGGAATCATGCCGCGCTTCATTCCAATCCAACCCGAACTGCCCCTTGCGCTGTTTGGCGCGGCGGCGGCCATCACCATCGTGGTGGCGCTCGTGGGCAGCATCGTGGGGATGCGTCGTGCTGTCAAAGTCGATCCGGTCGTCGCCCTAAGGACGGTGTGAGGTGTGATTGAGCTGAAAGGTGTCTGCAAAGGCTTCGTATCCGGTAAAGAGATGATCACTCCCGTTAACGACGTGAACCTGACGCTGGAACCGGGCAAGGTCACAGTTGTCGTTGGCCCGTCCGGGTCGGGGAAGTCGACCCTACTGTCAATCATCGGACTGCTCTTGAGGCCGGACTCCGGTGAAATCCACTTCGATGGGCAGGACGTGCGGCGCTTGAAGGGGAATGCCCTCGCCCGGGTCCGCTCTCGCAGCATCGGGTTCGTGTTCCAGGACTTCAACTTGCTGGAGCATCTGACGGCGCTTGAGAACGTACGTCTTGCGCGAACGCTGGCGGGTCTGCCGAAAGACGATGCTCTCACACGTGGTCTCCTTGAGCTGGTGGGGCTTGGCGAGCGGATGGACTCACGTGCCCAGAACCTCTCAGGCGGAGAGAAGCAGCGCGTTGCCATGTGCAGGGCGCTTGCGAACGGACCCAAGCTGCTGCTCGCTGACGAGCCGACCGGCAACCTCGACTCGAAGCACGGGCAGGAGACGATCGATCTCATCAAGGGGCTCATCGTTGAACGTCAAATGGCATCACTTATCGTGACCCACGACCTCGGCCTTGCCGCGCAGGCGGACGCTGTCTACGAGATGCACGACGGCACACTCAGCCCCTCGCCGGGACTTGGGTGCTCATGATGGTCTCGCGCGTCTATCAAGCCACAGCCGGTCTGATGACTGCGCTCTTGGTCTTGGGCACTGCCGGCTGTGCCGCACCGAAGCCCGCGGACCAGCGCACACAGCGTGTGGAGCAAGCTATGACCGCCGCGAGCGACCAGCTTCTCTCACAGCGCACAGGCGATCACTGGGCAACTGTCCAATACTTCTACAGTCAAGATGACCCGCACGCATACGGTGCGACCGCATGCCACGTGCTGTTGCTCAACCACCTCGGCATCACACCGGAGAGTCGCGATCTCTCGATCGAGTACCTGCTGGAGACGCAGGGCACCGACGGCGACTGGGGAAACGCGGATGCGAATCTCGCCGGCGTCCTGGCGCTGCGGCAGGCAGGCCCGGTGAAGTACGCGGAAGTGATTGCTCGAGGCGAGGCGTACATAGCCGAGCACGGCCAGTCGCCAAGCGACTGTCTGCTCCACACACAGATGTTCTATGCGCTCAGCGGCGAGTATTCGTGGGCCGCCATCATGGACCCTGCCGAGTACGGTCTCGACATCGAAGGGCTCGAGACCAAGTTCGACCAGTTGCCCGAGTGGACGGTCTACCAGTTCTTTGCGACTCAGCTGTTGCGGTTCAGCACGCAGGCGGAACTCACCGACCGCGACCGGGAGCAAGCCGACGACATGGTGGAGTACCTCCTGGCCGGGCAGCAGCTCGACGGGTCGTGGATGAGCGCCACCACGTTCACGAGTGATGTCGTGCTCGCGCTCCATGAGGCCAGAGGGATGCAGGACTCGGAATCCCAGATCGATCGCATGGACGAGGCCATCGCCAAAGGTGTCGCGTTCATGTGTGATGACCGCCAGTGCCCCGACGGATATGTCTCGCTGTACAACATCGAGGTGACGGAGAGCGCCATCGCGCTCCGCGCACTACTCGAGTCCGGCATGGACCCGGAGGAGCCAGCTATTCGCGATGGTGCTGACTGGCTCATGCGGTGCAAGTTCCCGTGCGGAGGATGGGGGTTCACGGCCGCAACAGCGCCGCATAACGATGCGGAGGACAGCGGGTTTTGCATGGCCGTTCTTTCGGTCACTGATCCCGACTATGCGGCGAGGCAGGCCGACTTTCTCGTGGACGAGCAGAGCAAAGACGGCGGATGGGCGCCGTTCTCCAAAGACCTCGGCCCGTTCTCTATGAAGTACTACGAATTCAAGGACAAAGAACTGGCGCATCATGCTGCGGAGACGTACTTCATCGACCCGAGCGTACCGGAGATCTCTGCCCATGCGCTTACCGGCTTGGGTATGGTGGGCTACGGACCGGACGACGAGGTCGTGCAGAATGCGGAGGAGTACTTCAAGGCCGTGCAGTTTGAGGACGGCAAGTGGTACTCCTACTGGTGGACCGGATACGTGTACGGCACGTCCCAGGTACTCTCGAGTCTGAAGGATGCTGGCCTGGATCTCGATCAGCCGTACGTGCAAGGAGCCGTCGATTGGCTGCTGGAGCACCAGCATCCGGATGGCGGGTGGGGCGAGGATGAGCGGGTGATTCGTGACCCCGAGTGGGCCGGCCGCGGGCCAAGCAATACTATGCACACGGCGGTCGCGATCATCGCGTTGCTCGATGTCGGGGAGCGCCCGGATTCGCCCGCTGTCACCGCCGGCATCGACTACCTGATCGAGTCCCAACGTCCCGATGGGGGATGGGACGACGACAACCAGCTCTCGATGTACGGTGATCCATATTCCAACATCGTGGTGTCGAATGCGTATGCGCTTTGGGCCTTGTCCGTCTACGAACATGCGGTACAGGAGCAATGAGCAGTCCTCGGGCAGGCGACGCAGACCTGCGACGTCAGCGAAAGGCGGACCACCTGGAGTGGGCTGTGCGCCTGCATGACCATCGACCCTCCGTCTTTGGCGACGTGCACATCGTCCACCGCAGCCTGGCCGAATTCGACATGAGCAAGCTGAGCCCGGAGACTGCAGTGGCCGGGCTTTCGTGCGAATGGCCAGTGATGATCGGTGCAATCACGGGAGGCTGCTCGAATAGCGCACGCATCAACGCTGCGTTCGCACGCGCAGCCGCCCGTCATGGCATTGCGATGGCGGTAGGCTCGCAGCGTGCCGCCCTCGAACCGGATGTGGACCGCTCATCGTACGAAGTGGTTCGACAGCACTGCCCTGACGGGATCGTCCTGGCCAATCTGCCCGCGCAGTGCAGCGCGGGGCAAGCGCGCGACGCGGTTGCCATGATCGGGGCCGACGCACTGCAGCTGCATCTGAACGGCCTGCAGGAACTGCTCATGCCGGAGGGCGACAGACAGTTCTCTTCAGTGGTTCGGAGTGTGGAGTCAGTAATCGCGGCCGTGGACGTGCCAGTGATGGTCAAAGAGGTCGGCTTCGGCATGAGTCACCGCACGGCGACAGATCTTGAATCTCTTGGCGTGGCGGCCATCGATATAGGCGGACAGGGGGGCACGAGTTTCGCCTCCATCGAGGCGCATCGTGCCTCGCCAGAAGCGCCGCGCGATTCCTACAAGGAGTGGGGGCTTCCGACAGCAGTGAGTTTGGCCGAAGCACGAGCCGCCGTGACGAAGATGGATGTGGTTGCGGGCGGAGGCATTCGAGACGGGCACGAGATCCTGAAGGCACTCGTCATGGGCGCCTGTGCTGCATCCGTTTGTGGCGAGTTCCTCGCAGCCTTGGATCGCGGTGGCGAAGAGGCGCTCGATGAGCTGATCGATGCGATGAAGCGCGAGCTGCTGGTCGGTATGGCGGCGCTGGGTGTGGTGACCGTGCGTCAGCTTGCCGAGGTCGAGTATGTGGTCACGGGAGATACCGCGCTGTGGCTCATGCAGCGGGGCGTACGGTTGGGGAGGAACGCCAATGCGCCCGCTTCTTGAGACGCTCGATCTGCCTTCCGGAATTGCTGATCTCGACACGCGGCAGCTGTCACAACTTGCCGAGGCGGTCCGCTCGCAGATCGTCGAGACCGTCACCGAGAACGGCGGTCATCTAGCCTCCAGCCTCGGCGTTGTGGAATTGACCGTCGCACTGCACAAGGTCTTCGACAGCCCGGCCGACAAGCTGGTTTGGGACGTGGGGCATCAGAGCTACGCGCACAAGATACTCACGGGGCGCCTACGCGAGTTCGTCACGCTTCGGCAGATGGGTGGCCTCTCGGGCTTCCCGAAGATCGATGAGAGCCCGCACGACGCGTTCGGTGCGGGCCATTCCAGCACATCGATCTCCGCTGCGCTCGGGCTCGCGACGGCTCGGGACCTTGCCGGGGAGCACCACCATGTGATTGCCGTGATCGGCGATGGTGCGCTAACCGGAGGAATGGCGCTCGAGGCGCTGAATAACGCCGGTTGGGTTCAGTCACCTCTCATCATCATCGTGAACGACAACGAAAGATCGATATCGCACAACGTGGGCGCGATCAGCACCCACCTGAGCGCACTTCGTGCGTCACCTCTCGTCCGGGGCATTCGAGACGAGACCAGAAGTTTGCTGGAGCACGCGAGAACGGTCGGCCGCATGGTGCTCGAGACGGGCAAGCGTGTCGAGCGAAGCGTCCTGCAGATAGCCATGCCAAGCCGGTCAGCAGTCATCTTTGAGGAGCTGGGCGTCAAGTACCTCGGTCCGATCGATGGGCATGACTTCGCGCAGCTCATCCCCACATTGATCAGTGCACGGGAATTCGAGAGTCCGGTCGTCGTGCATGTCGTGACCAAGAAGGGTCGCGGGCACGAACCCGCGGAGCAAGATCCCACTCACTACCACGGCATCGCTCCCAGGATCCACACTCCTGCACCTTCGTCCGAGCCGCTCTCGCCCGCGAATGCGAACGATGAGAACACCATAACGACCACATCCTCGTACTCAGAAGTGCTCGGGCAGACGTTGTGCGATCTCGCACGACGAGATGATCGGATCACAGTCATCACTGCAGCGATGACTGATGGCAACGGGCTGTCTGCATTCGCCCACCAGTTCACGGACCGCTTCTTTGACGTGGGAATCGCTGAGCAGCATGCGGTGACGTTCGCGGCGGGCCAAGCGGCGGCGGGCCTGCGTCCAGTTGTCGCGGTGTACTCGACGTTTCTGCAGCGGGCCTACGACCAGATTGTCCACGATGTCTGTCTCCAGCAGCTCCCCGTGCTCTTTGCGGTTAGCCGAGGCGGTCTGGTCGGCGATGACGGCCCTACCCACCACGGCGCATTCGACCTGTCCTATCTGCGCCACATCCCGGGGATGGTCGTGATGGCGCCGCGGGATGCAAGCGAGCTGAGGCGCATGCTCGTCACCGCAGTCGAGCTCGACGGCCCTGCATCCGTGCGTTTCCCGCGGGGATCCGGCGCCGACGACGGGGCAGGGGAACTGCCGAAACTCACGACGCTTGTCTCCGAGTGCCTTGCCGAAGGAGGCAACGGCGTCTTCGTCGCGATTGGGCCCATGGTCGATATCGCGCTTGAGGCAAGACGCGAACTGGAGCGGGTTTCGGGCCTGGTATATGAGGTGGTGGACGCACGGTTTGTCAAGCCGCTCGATCCCGTGCTGCTGTCCAGATTGAGAAGCGCACATCATGTCTGCGTCGTCGAGGACAACGTGGTCGCGGGGGGACTCGGAGGTGCGATTGCCGAGGCGCTTGCTGCCAGCGGGGTGAGGCTGTCGCTGTTCGGATTGCCCGACCAATTTGTGGAGCATGGGCCGGTAAACGACTTGAGGGAGAAGTGGGGACTTGATGCGCGCTCGATAGCGCTGCGCGCGGCCGCCGAGAGTGACGGTGGCACAGGCACCGCATGGAGCAGCGCTTCGGTGCGTGCCGTTTCGTAGTGGACAACCTGATGGGGATCACGAGGGGGAGACCATGGCAGGAATCGTCAAGGACGCGAAGCTGAAGGTCCGCATGCTACACATGCAGCCTCACCTGAAGCAGATCGAGACACTGATGCACGAGTATGTGCGGTCCGACAATGGGTGCCACTTGCTCGAACAAGTGTGCAGCGAGTTCTTCTCTTCCGGGGGCAAACGCTTCCGCCCGATGCTGTGCTTGCTATCGTGCATGTCTCTCGATGGTCGTATCGAGGCGGCGGTGAACGTCGCGGTGGCCAGTGAGCTGTTCCACAGCATGAGCCTGATTCACGACGACATCATCGACAACGATGACACGCGTCGCGGGCGCCCCACAGTGCACGTGGTGCACGGTCTGGACACAGCCATCCTCTCAGGCGACTACCTGCTCGCCAAGGCCTTCGAGGCGTTGTGCGATTGTGCCGCATACTTGCCGCCTCACAACTTCGAGCGTGTCATCCGGCTGTTCTCAGAAACGTGCACGGAGGCGTGTGCGGGCGAGATCTTCGACGTGAAGTTCGACTATTCGTGTGACGCCGACTACTACCGGAAGGTCATCGAGTGCAAGACAGCCAGGTTGATCGTCACCAACCTCCAGGCCGGAGCACTGTGCGCGGGAGCCTCCGAGGATGAGCTTGAGGCGTTCGCGGGGTTCGGCTACAGCATGGGCATGTCCTTCCAGATCATGGATGACGTTATTGGACTGACGTCTTCCGAGAAGGAGCTAGGCAAGACGGTGGGTCTGGATCTGACACGCGGCCGCCCAAATATCGTTGCGATACTCGCAGCGCAGAAGAACAACGAGGTGCGCGAGATGCTGGAAGCAGGGCTCAGCCTGCAGGATGTGCCAGGGGCTATCCTGCGCTTCAAAGCCCTCGGCTGCATCGAGGAGGCTACGGCGATGGCGCAGCAGGCCACCCGAGAGGCAAAAGGCTCCCTCCGCGGCCTTCGTGCTTCAACACACAAGGAGATGCTCTTGGAACTCGCTGACTACGTGGTCGAGCGTAGGACGTAGGCCTCTGCGAACAGGCATCCGGGAAGGTCGGCCACTCCGCTCACCGCATCCACGCGCTCGTCGACAGTGCCGTACAGCCTGACAAGCGGTGCCGCCCAGTTGAAGAAGCCCATGTCGTCCACCTCGGGTAGAATCGAGCCGATGGCGGTGCGCAGCCATACGACTTCGTACCCGAAAGGGAGCCGAATGCCCGAACGCACGATCGCAGTGATCGACGGCAACAGCCTGATGCATCGCGCTTTCCATGCGCTTCCGCCCACGATGACAGCACCGGACGGCCGACCCACCAACGCCGTCTTCGGCTTCCTGTCGATGCTGTTCAAGCTGATGGGCGATCTCGCTCCCGACGGCGTGGTGGTCGCGTTCGACCGGGGAATGCCCGCGTTCCGCACCGAAGCGCTCGCGGAGTATAAGGTGCACCGCCCGCCCACAGACCCCGACCTCAGGGCACAGTTCCCGATGGTCAAGCAGGTACTCGAGGCGCTCGCTGTCCCCATCGTGGAGGCCGACGGATGGGAAGGAGACGACATCCTCGGCACGCTTGCCGTTCGCGGTGCCGCGTGTGAGATGCGCGTGCTTCTTGTCACCGGCGACAAAGATGCCCTGCAGCTGGTGAACGACTACGTCCAGGTCGTGAGCACGAAGAAGGGCATCACAGACATCGCTATCTACGACCACGACGCGGTACTCGAGCGCTACGGCGTTACGCCCGGGCAGGTAGCTGACTTCCTCGGTCTGAAAGGCGATACATCAGACAACATCCCCGGCGTGCCGGGTGTGGGGGAGAAGACCGCCGCGAAGTTGCTGCAGGAGTACGGAACGCTGGACGCGGTCCTCGATAATGCTGGCGCGATCAAGGGAAAGCTCGGCGAGAACCTGCGCGAGAATGTCGCGGGAGCGCTCGCAAGCCGGGTTGTTGCAACCATTCGATGCGACGTGCCGGTGGAGATCGATCTGCAAGCCGTGCAGTGGGGGCAATGGGACGAATCCCGCGCACTTGGCGCACTCACCGAGCTGTCGATCGCATCGCTCATCCCCCGTCTGCGCAGCAGCGTGATGCCCGCCGCTGCGCCCACCGCTGCGGTGCAACTAGAGACGCCTGCCGAGTGGAGTACGCTCTCTGGCGACCAGGCGTTGGTGTGGGCTGCGGCGCTCGACGCGGCGAGCTTCGTGGGCGCGGCCATCGGTACGGGACGGGAGGCCTCGCTCTTTCCCGAGGCGCGGATGCTGGCTCTCGCGCAGGGCGGAACCGTGGCGCTGATGGAGACCGACGAAGCCGGTGCGCTGTGGACAGGACCCCTCGCGCGCTCGCGGATGAGTGCAGGGGACACGAAGGCGCTGCTACGGTCGATGGATATACCGCAGGAGGCGTCTGAGCCCGTGCATCTGTTCGACTGCGGCATCGCTGCCTACCTGCTCGCCTCGAACCGTTCCGACTACGGCATAGCTGCGCTTGCTGCCGCTCACCTCGGCAGAAGCATCGAGCCGGGAGATCTGAGCGCCGAGGCGCGCGCGGCTGCGGAGCTTGCACCCGTGATGACCGAAGCGCTCGCCGAATGGAACGCCACCACCTGCTTCGAGCTCATCGAGCTGCCGCTGGTGCCAGTGCTCGCCCGCATGGAGGCGCTTGGCGTGGGGCTCGACCGCGGCCTGCTCGGAGACATATCGGTCGAGACGCACGCGCAGATCGAGGCCCTGGCGGCGGAGATCCACGAACTCGCGGGCCGCGAGTTCACCATCGATTCGCCCAAACAGCTCGGCGAAGTGCTCTTCGACACGCTGGGCCTTCCAACACAGCGCAAGACGAAGACCGGCTACTCCACGGACGCAAGCGTGCTGGCGTCGCTCGCACCGTTGCACCCCATCGCGGAGAAGATCATCGCCTATCGCGAACTCACCAAGCTCACCTCCACGTACGTCGACGCTCTGCCGAGGATGCTGGGCGATGATGGCCGACTGCACACGACGTTCAACCAGACGGTGGCGGCCACCGGTCGACTGTCCTCCTCCGGTCCGAACCTGCAGAACATCCCCGTTAGAACGGAACTGGGCCGAAGGATACGGGCGGCATTCGTTCCGGCCCGGGCGGGTGACCTCATGGTTGGTGCTGACTACTCGCAGATCGAATTGCGGATCCTCGCGCATCTCTCGGACGACCCGGGGCTTATCGAAGCGTTTACCTCGGGCGCGGACTTCCACGCAGCAACGGCGGCGCGCATCTTTGGCGTGGAGGCTGATGCGGTGGATCCGGAGATGCGTCGCAAAGCCAAGGCGGTCAACTTCGGCATCGTGTACGGTATCTCGGCGCATGGGCTGGGGGAGTCGCTCGGCATCGGGTACGGGGAGGCGCAGGCCACCATCGATCGGTACTTCGCGGCGTACCCCCGCGTGCGTGCGTATCTCGACGAGACCGTGGCCGAAGCGCACAAGACCGGCTACGCCGAGACGATGTTCGGTCGCCGCCGCCCGATACCGGAGCTGCGCAGCTCCAACTGGAACCTGCGCTCGTTCGGCGAACGCACCGCGATGAACCACCCCATGCAGGGGACGGCAGCAGATCTCATGAAGCTTGCGATGATAGAGGTGGACCGGCGCCTGCGTACCGAGGCCTTTGAATCGCGGATGCTGCTGCAGGTGCACGACGAACTCATCTTCGAAGCGCCGCCCGCCGAGCTCGAGCGTCTCTCGGCGATGGTGTGCGAGGCGATGGCCGGCGTTGTGGAGATGCACGTGCCGCTTGAGGTGGGGGTGGGCTCCGGTCCGAACTGGGCTGCGGCGAAGTAGCTATGCTAGGGGGAAGCATGAGGGGTCGCATCCTGGTGGTGGATGACGAGCCGGCGATCCGCGAGGTCGTGCAGCTCAACTTGGAGGCCGAGGGCTACGAGGTCACGGCCGCCGAGAGCGTCGAGCGGGCGCTTGAGACGTTCGGCAGCGGCGAGTTCGTGCTCGCCATCTTGGACGTGATGCTGCCCGATGGCGACGGATTCGAGCTCGCCCGCGCAATCCGCGACCGCTCCGACATCCCCATCATGATGCTCTCGGCACGCGACACCGACATCGACAAGGCCGTGGGCCTCGGCGTGGGGGCCGACGACTACGTCACCAAACCCTTCAGCCCGGTGGAGCTGATCGCGCGCGTGAAGGCGCATCTACGGCGGTACGCGGGTGGCGTTGGGGGAGCCGCGCTGCCCGGGAGCCGTCGCATGAGTGACACATCCGACGCGATCATCCACAAGGGAGCGGTCACGATCGATCTGGCGCGCAGACGCGTGACCGTGCGGGGGGATGAGGCAGATCTGACGGCCAAGGAGTTCGACATCCTGCGATTGCTGGCCGAGCACCCTTCGCGCGTCCACACCAAAGCCGCGGCGGTAGCTATCGCTCCCACGCTGTCGAACACCTTCGCCACCGCGCAGTCAGTCGCCTCCGAGCGCATGAGCTGGCCGGAGTTCTTCGGTCTCGGTTCGATGACGATGGGCACCTGGTACGGCACCTTGCTCTTCGGCCTCACCCTGCTGTCCCTCTTCGCGCAGGCTGCGTGGGCCAGCGCACTCGGGCTCACCGGCTTCGCCTGGTCGCAGGTATGGGCCGCAGCCCGCGATGTGTTCACGGTCGCCCTGCTGCTCTTCCTGACCCTCCCGGTCGTCGCGTTGATCGCCGTGGTGGGCAGGGGCGTACTTGCGCCGATGATCTTCTCCGCGTTCGGGTTCACCGTTGGCATGCTGGGGGGCATTGCGGGCTGGAACGAGTGGCTTCCCTGGGCGATGCCAACGGCGATCGGCGGTTCCTTCATGGGGTCGCTTGTACCCGCCGAGACGACCGTGCTCGGGCCCGGCTCCTGGGCGATCGTACTGGCGATGTTCGGGCTCGGCCTGGCGGCTGTGATGTGGTGGGTGAACCACGCGGACAGCAGGCACTAGTACTACGCCCGGTCTCTGCGCGTTCGCCAAACGCACTACCAACACCTCCGCTACGGTGGTATTATCCTTAGGCTTGCGCGCACGCGCGCTCAGGTGATCAGTCCTGTAGGCCCCCGAGAGCATGACCGACCGGAAGGCAAGCGACCGAGACGTTGGCACCCGGGGCCCCCGAAGTACGAAAGGGGCCACCACAGTGGTAGACGAGAACGACAGTTACATCGAGATCGACGATCACGAGTACACCGATGAGGAGATGCATGCTCTCATCGACGAGACCATCACCGATTTCGACGATGGTGACCTGGTAACCGGTACCGTGGTCCAGGTTGAGCGGGACGAAGTCCTCCTCGACATCGGCTACAAGTCCGAGGGTGTCATTCCCGCCCGCGAACTCTCGATCCGCAAGGACGCCAACCCGGCTGACATCGTGCAGCTCGGCGACGAGATCGAGGCCCTGGTCCTCCAGAAGGAAGACAAGGACGGCCGACTCATCCTCTCCAAGAAGCGTGCGGCTTACGAGCGCGCGTGGAACGACATCGAGAAGAAGTTCGAGAGCGGCGAGAACGTAGAGGGCGAGGTCATCGAGGTCGTCAAGGGCGGTCTCATCCTGGACATCGGCCTGCGCGGTTTCCTGCCTGCCTCACTCGTGGACCTTCGTCGCGTGAAGGACCTCCACATGTTCCTCGGCGACCGCCTCGAGTCGCGCGTTATCGAGATGGACCGCAATCGCAACAACGTCGTGCTTTCCCGCCGCGTGGTGCTCGAAGAGGACCGCAAGCAGGAACGCCAGGACATCCTGAACAAGCTCGTCAAGGGCATGATCCTTCCCGGTACCGTCTCCTCGATCGTCGATTTCGGCGCCTTCGTGGACCTCGGCGGCATCGACGGACTCGTGCACATCTCCGAGCTTTCCTGGAGCCACGTCAACCACCCGTCCGAGGTCGTCGCGGTGGGCGACAAAGTCGAAGTCCAGGTGCTGGATGTCGACCTCAGCCGCGAGCGCATCTCCCTCGGTCTCAAGCAGACCCAGGACGATCCGTGGAAGCAGCTCGTCAAGGAGTTCCAGATCGACGCGATCATGGACGGCAAGGTCACCAAGATCGTTCCGTTCGGCGCGTTTGTCGAGATCGGCAACAACGTCGAGGGCCTGGTGCACATCTCCGAGATGGCGCGCGGTCACGTCGAGAAGCCGGAAGACGTCGTTGCGGTTGGTGACGAGATCAAGATCAAGATCATGGACGTGGATCTCGACCGCCGTCGCATCTCGCTGTCCATTCGCGCCGCCAACGAGGAGCTCGGTCTCCCCGATGCCGTGCCGGATGACTCCGAGGACGCCGAAGAGGGCGTCGAGGGTGTCGAGGGTGTCGAGGGTGTCGAGTCTGCTGAGACGGTCGAGTCCGCCGAGGCCATCGCGACCGATGAGGCCGTCGAGCCTGCAGAGGATGCCGAAGCCGTCGAGACAGTCGAGCCTGCAGAGGAAGCCGAAGCCGTTGAGGCTGTCGAGCCTGCCGAAGCTGTAGAAGCCGTCGAGGCCGACGCCGCTGTTGAGACCGCCGAGGTCGAAGTCGCGTCTGATGATGACGATGAGGACGAGGCCGAGTCCAAGGAGGACTAGCGCCCCGCTCCATCGCTAGGCACACCCACCGGGGCCGGACTTCGCGAGAGCGGGATCCGGCCCCGCATCAATCTGGAGGCGCACGATGTATGTTCTGGCACTGACCGGTGGCCTCGGCTCGGGTAAGTCGACGGCAGCCAACCTGTTTGCCGAGCGCGGCGCGGTGGTCATCGATCTCGATGACGTTGCAAGGACGCTCGTGGACGAGGTGCCCGCGGTGAAGGACCGGGTTGTCGAGACATTCGGCGATGCGATCCTCGACGCGGAAGGGCGCATCGACCGGCAGGCGCTCGCGCAGGCGGCATTCGCCTCCGATGAAGCCGTCAGGGCGCTCGAGACGATCGTGCATCCTGCCGTTCTTGCGGCGGTCGCCGGAGCTCTTGACACACTCGCCCTCCAGGGTGAGACGCCACGTGCGGTGGTGCTCGTGATCCCGCTTCTCGCCGAGTCACCGTTGTTCCTGGAGCCGGTCGACGCGGTTCTCGCGATCTCCGCGCTTGAGGAGACGCGTGTGGAGCGAGCGGTTGCGCGGGGTATGTCACGAGAGGACGCGGAGCGCCGCATCGCGCGGCAGGCGGGAGACGCGGAGCGACGCGACATCGCCGATTACGTGATCGAGAACGATGAGGACCTCGAGACGTTCCGTGCCGAGGTGCTCGGATTCTGGGATCTGGAGATCGCCCCACGGGAGTTCTAAGGGAGGCGCTGAAGTGAGGCCCCTTAAGGTCGTATCCGAATACGAACCCGCCGGCGATCAGCCTACCGCGATCGCCGGGCTGGCCGACGGCGTCCTCTCCGGCCTCAAGGACCAGACGCTCCTGGGCGTGACCGGCTCCGGCAAGACCTTCACAATGGTCAAACTCGTCGAGGCGGTACAGAAGCCCACACTCATCCTGGCGCCGAACAAGACGCTCGCCGCGCAGCTTGCCAGCGAGATCCGCGACATCATGCCCGACAACGCCGTGATGTACTTCGTCTCCTACTACGACTACTACCAGCCTGAGGCGTACGTCCCCTCAACCGACACGTTCATCGAGAAGGACGCCTCGATCAATGCCGAGGTCGAGAAGCTGCGCCACGCCGCCACGGCCGCGCTCCTGTCGCGCAAGGACGTCGTGGTGGTGGCGAGCGTGTCGTGCATCTACGGCATCGGTTCGCCGGAGGATTACGCCGGGATGGCGGTGTTCCTCGCCGAGACCGCTCCGTACGATCGCGATCAGCTCATCCGCGACCTCATCGAGATCCAGTACGACCGTAACGACTACGAGCTTGCGCGTGGTTCGTTCCGCGTGCGCGGAGATGTTCTCGACATCTTCCCTCCCTACGCCGACCAGCCCCTTCGTGTGGCGTTCTTCGGCGATGAGATCGAGTCGATCAGCGAGGTCGATCAGGTCACGGGCGAGATCACCAACACCTTCGGCTCCACGCCGGTATGGCCGGCCACCCACTATGTGACTCCCAAGGCCAAGCTCGAGGGCGCGATCGCCAACATCCGCGAAGAGGCCCACGCGCGACTGGTGGAACTCACCTCGGCCGGCAAGCTTCTGGAGGCGCAACGGCTTGAGATGCGCACCTCCTACGACCTCGAGATGCTTGAAGAGATGGGCTACTGCAACGGCATCGAGAACTACTCGCGTCACCTCGACGGTCGCAATCCCGGTGAGCCGCCGCACACGCTCATCGATTACTTCGGCTCCGACTTCCTGTGCATCATCGATGAGAGCCATGTCACCGTGCCGCAGCTCCACGGTATGTACGAGGGCGACCGCTCGCGCAAGCTCACGCTGGTGGAGCACGGTTTCCGCCTGCCGAGCGCGCTCGACAACCGGCCGCTGAAGTTTGAGGAGTTCCGTGCGCGTATCCCGCAAACGATCTTCGTCTCTGCCACGCCCGGCGATTACGAGATGCGCACGGCCGAGCGCGTGGTGGAGCAGATCATCCGCCCCACCGGCCTGGTGGATCCGGCTATCGAGGTGCGGCCCACTACGGGTCAGATCGACGACCTGATGGGGGAGGTGCGCGAGCGCGCCGAGCGCAACGAGCGCACGCTTGTCACCACGCTCACCAAGAAGATGGCCGAAGACCTGGCCGACTACCTCTTCGAGCACGGCATCAAGGTGCGCTACATGCACTCGGACATCGGCACGCTCGAGCGGGTGGAGATCCTGCGCGACCTGCGCGCCGGCGTGATCGACTGCCTCGTGGGCATCAACCTGCTCCGCGAGGGCCTCGACCTGCCTGAAGTCTCGCTGGTGACGATCCTCGATGCCGACAAAGAGGGCTTTCTGCGCAACCACCGCTCGCTGATCCAGACGATCGGTCGCGCGGCGCGAAACGTCTCCGGCGAGGTGATTCTGTACGCCGACAAGGTGACCGACTCCATGCGCAGCGCCATCGAGGAGACCGACCGTCGCCGTGCGATCCAGGTCGCGTACAACACCGAGCACGGCATCGAGCCGCAAACTATCCGCAAGGCCATCCACGACATCGCCCAGTACGTGCGCGAGACCGAGGCCGGCCTCGAGCCGAGCGTGGATGTGGCGATCGAGCTCGGCAAACTGCCGCGCGAGGAGTTGGCACGCGTGATCGCCGCTATGGAAGAAGACATGCACATGGCGGCCGAGTCACTCGACTTCGAGAGTGCCGCCCGCCTCCGCGACCAGGTCGTGAAGATCAAGGCCGAAGCCGAGTCCTCCACCACCGACGAGGTGCTCTCCAAACTCAAAGCCGGCGCCCGGCGTGGCAGCACGCACGGCGTGCGCAGGCGCAAGCGGTAGCGGTCCGGGCATCTCCGTCAGGGCACGTACTGCGCATCGATCTCCGTAACGATGCCGTTGCTCGTGGTCACCCAGTAGAGGCTCGCCTTGTACGCGTCGGCACTCGGTCCGCTCAGCGCGGCGATCCACTGGTCGAGCGTGATCGTGTGGCCCGCAGGGTCTGAGGTCCCGTCGTTGTTGGTCACAACAGTGACCGGAATGCTCGCCTGGATGGGGAATTCGCGGATCCAGGGGTTGTCGTTGACGATGTAGTAGTCATTGGGGGGCGGCGATTCGTCGCCGTGGACCGTGGCCGCATCGGCGGCTTCTCCGCCCGTGAGGAACTGCACGTAGTCAACGCGCAGCACGGGTGAGCCGCTCGAGGCGATCACCTCGAGCACGAGGCCGGGCTGCCGGTCCGTCGGGCCGGTGGACCCTTCGCGGTCGCCCGTGTCCACCACCGGCGGCTCGACCGGCGGCTGCTCGGTCGCGGGAGGGCTCTGCGGCCCGGTCGCGGCCGTGGTCTCGGCGGTTCCGGTGCCCGCAACGCTTTCGAGTTCGTCGATGCGCCGCGTGAGCCTGTCGATGTCCGGCGTTCTCATCAGCCAGCCGATCGATCCGCCTACAACAAGCGCGGCTGCGACCCCCGCAGCGATATATGCCGTGGTCCTTGCCTGACTGGACTCGAGCATGGTCACCATCCCCCTCGGTCGCCACCAGTATCCTCCCCGAAGGGAGAGGATTCCAGCCCGGGGCGCGAGCGGCATGCCCCGTTGGGGTAGTCTGGTCGAGTGCATCAGGCTCCCCTGAAGGAGAACGAACCATGGACGTGATCGCCACCCGGGGACTGACGAAGTTCTACGGCAAGAGTCGCGGCGTTGAGAACCTGACGATGTCGGTTCCCGAAGGTGCCGTCTACGGTTCCTGGGGCCCAACGGCGCGGGAAAGACAACCACGATCCGCTGCCTCCTCGGCATGCTCAAACCAACCGCTGGTGAGGCCGACGTGCTCGGATCGCGCGTGGACCTCGACGGCTCGGCGCTGCGCAGGCGCATCGGCTACGTGGCCGGTGAGGTGCAGCTCTATGAGAAGGAGACCGGCACGTGGCACCTGGAGTATGTGGCAGGGCTGCGAGGCGGCACGGGCATGCTCACGAGCGAGCTCGTCGACCGTTTCGGGTTCGACCCCACAAGGCGGGTGAAAGAGCTCTCCAAGGGCAACAAGCAGAAGCTCGCGCTGATTCTCGGGATGGCGCACGACCCGGAGTTGCTCATCCTCGACGAGCCAACGAGCGGGCTGGACCCGCTCAATCAGGAAGCCATCTACAGCGTGATCGAGGAGCGCGTTTCGGCGGGCCGCACCGTCTTCCTCTCAAGCCATGTGCTCTCCGAGGTTGAGCGCGTCTGCGATCGGGTGGGGATCATCCGTTCGGGTCGCCTGGTGGCCGAGGAAGGCGTGAAGGCGCTTCTGGCAAAGCGGCTGCGCGAGATAGAGGTAACGTTCGGCGAGCCGGTGGATGCGAGCTTCCTCACCGCCGTGCCAGGCATGGACAACGTCACCGCAGTGGGCGAGACGGTCTTCACGGCCCGCGCCAGGGGCGATGTCATCGATGACGTGATCAAGCGCATCGCGCTCAAGCGCGTGCTCGACGTGCGCATCCAGCAGGCGAGCCTCGAGGATGTGTTCCTCGAGTACTACCGTGAGGATGCCCCCGAAGCGCCCGTCGCCACCGAGGGCGGGGAGGCACGATGAGCTGGACCGTGCTTCGCGCCACACTGCACCAGCACCGCATGCCGATCTTCTGGTTCGCCTCCGGCTTGGTGTTCTACTCCTGGATGATGACCTGGTTCTACCCGCAGATCGGCGGCGGGCAGTATGCCGAGTTGATCGAGAGCATGCCTCCGGAGATGCTCGCGATCTTTGGCGGCACGGAGGTCTCGTTCGCCACACTCGGCGGGTACTTCCAGACCGAGTACCTGGGCCTCATGTGGATGCTCATCGTTGCATCGGCGCTCATCATCTTCGCCGCACGGTCCTTCGCCGGTGAGATCGCGGACGGCACGATGGAGTTCGTGCTCGCGCAGCCGGTATCGCGCGTGCGTGTGGCCGTTACGCGGGTGGCCGCGCTCGTGGGATACGCGGTCGTGCTGGCTGCGGCGAGCTTCGCTCCCATCCAGTTGTTCGGCCCCCGGTACGATATCAACCTGAGCTCTGAGACGTTCTGGACGCTCTTCGCGTTCGGGACACTGTTCATGCTGGCGGTGGGCGGCTTTGCAATGCTGCTTTCCTCGATCTTCCGCGGCTCGGGCAAGCCGGGCGGCATCGCCGCGGGTGTCCTCGTGTTGCTGTGGATCGCGGACCTGGTGGCGAACGTCTCCGAGGCGGCCGAGGTCTTCGACCCGATCAACATCGTCAGCTACTGGCAGCCGGGCACGATCATCAACGGCGAAGCTGCGCCAGGCGCCGCATGGTGGCTGTACGGCATCATCGCCGTGGTCACACTCGCGGGTTCGGTAGTCGTGTTCGCGCGTCGCGACGTGGCGTAAGGAGAGTTCAAGGGTGTCTGAGCCGCGTACGCATGAGTTCGATCTGGTGGCCATGGTGCCGGGCCCTCGCTACTGCACGGGCTGCGCCGAGCGCGTGTGCGCTCGCACGGCAGAGCTCGACGGCGTGGAACACTCGACCTGTGACCCCGAGGCGGGAATGCTCACCGTCACCTATCTGCCGGGGGAAGTGTCCGTGCACGTCCTGGAGGAGCAGATCCGCCGGTTGGCGCTGGAGGAGACCGACAGCGTCGGCCACGCGGCGTACCGGCTCACGGGCCTCGATTGACCCGACTGCGCGCGGACCGTGGCTAAGTCCGTACGGCAGATTCCCGGTGTGCTCACCGCCGATGTGAACTTCGCAACCGGCCTCCTGCTGCTTGAGTACGATCGCGAGCTGGACCCCCGATCCCGTGCGATCGGGGTCGTGGTGGGCGCCGGACACGGTGTTGAAGCGCTCGACGGAGAGGACAGCAGGACCCCACCGATCTCGTGGCTCACGCGGAACCGGGCCGAGGTGAGCGTTGCCGTCTCCGGCGCCCTCATCGTCGTCGGGTGGCTGCTCGGCTGGTTGTCATCGGAGGTACCGTCGGTGATCGCCTATGGACTGGCGATCATCGCCGGCGGCACGATCACGTGGCGGCGCGCGGCTACCTCGCTCATGGCCCGCACGCTGGACATGAACGTGCTCATGACCATCGCCGTCTCGGGCGCAGCGGCCATCGGCGAGTGGGGAGAGGGCGCAACCGTCATCTTCCTGTTCGCACTCGGCGGGATGCTCGAGGCGCGCTCGCTCTCACGCACCCGAAGCTCCCTTCAAGAGCTGATGGACCTGGCTCCCGACCTGGCCCGCGTACGCAGGAATGACGCCGAGGTCGAGGTCTCACCCGTCGAAGTGGCGGTAGGGGAGACGATCGTGATCCGACCGGGCGAACGAGTGCCGCTGGACGGCATGATCGTGCGCGGCACGTCGGCATTCGACGAGTCACCCATAACCGGCGAGTCGATCCCCGCCGACCGCGGCGAAGGCGACGCCGTCTACGCGGGGACGCTCAACACGTCGGGCCTGGTGGAGGTGCGCACCACGGGCCCGGTGAGCGAGACCACGCTCGCCCGCATCGTGCACCTGGTGGAGGCCGCCCAGGCCAGCCGCGCCCCGGTGCAGCGCTTCGTGGATCGCTTCAGCCGCGCGTACACTCCCGTAGTGATCGCGGCTGCGTTTGCGCTGGGTCTCGGCGCGCCGATCCTCGGCTCCCTCGGCGCACCGTGGGCCGGTTTCTCCGGGTGGGAGGACTGGGCGTACCGCGCGCTCGTGCTGCTCGTGATCTCGTGTCCGTGCGCGCTCGTGGTATCCACGCCGGTCGCCATCGTCTCGGGCATCACGCGGGCCACTCGCGACGGCGTTCTCATCAAAGGTGGCGCGTTCCTCGAGCTGGCGGGCAAGGTCCGCGCGGTGATCTTCGACAAGACCGGCACGCTCACCGAGGGACGCCCGGTGGTCGCCGAGACGGTGGTGCTGTCCGATCGGCCCGCGGAGCACGTGCTCGCACTCGCCGCGGCACTCGAATCGCACTCGAACCACCCGCTCGCCGCTGCCGTAGTGGCCGCCGCGGGTGGTGGGCCGCTGCCCGCAGTCGTCGATCTTGCCGAGACACCCGGCCGCGGTGTCTCGGCCACGGTGGACGGCATCCGGTTGTCGGTGGGAAGCGTCTCCTTCGCCGGGGAACGTGGAGCGGCCTCCAGCGCGCTCACCACGACCGCCGAGGAACTCGAGCAGCAGGGTCTTACCGTGCTCGCGGTGGTGGCAGGTGAGGGAGCTGACGCCGTGGTCCTCGGGCTGCTCGGGATCGCCGATGCTGTCCGCCCCGAGTCGGCTGCTGCCATGGCTGCGCTCAGGGCCGCGGGCGTGAAACACATCGTGATGCTCACGGGAGACAATCCGCTGGCCGCGGCCCGCGTTGCCGCCGAGGCGGGGATCACCGAGTACCGAGCGCGGTTGCTGCCGGAGGACAAGACGGCCGCCGTTGCCGAGCTGAAGGAGCGGTTCGGTGTGGTGGCGATGGTGGGCGACGGTGTGAACGACGCGCCAGCGCTCGCTGCAGCGGACATCGGTATCGCAATGGGCGCTGCGGGCAGCCATACGGCCATCGAGACGGCGGATGTCGCGCTCATGCGCGATGATCTGTCCGCGCTGCCGGGCTTCCTGGACCTCGGCACGCGCACCATGGCCAACATCCGTCAGAACGTCGCGCTGTCCCTCGCCGTGAAAGCGGTAGTGCTCGTGCTCGCGTTCGCCGGCTACGCCAGCCTGTGGATGGCCGTGTTCGCCGACACCGGCGTGGCGCTGCTCGTCATAGCCAACGGTCTGCGCCTGCTTCGGGCGCGGTAGAAGCGGGCGTACGCGATTGTCCTTGCGATACCTAGTATTGCGAGGTACTATCCATTACACAGTAACTAATTCTCGATGAACGGGGGGCGAGATGACCGACGACGTGATGCGCTTCTTCGCGGCGTGGATGCTCACGCACGAGGCTGCGGACGAGGGACTCAAAGCAGCCGTCGAGCGCGGTGCCGAAGGTGGCGCCGAGGGCATGAGCGGCGGTCCGGACGCCTTCGTGGACGGCCTGGCCGCGATGGTGGCCGAGGAGAAGGAGAAGCTCAAGCGCGATCTCGAGGCGCGTGCCCGCGGCGAAGTGGTCTCCATCGAGAAGGCATCGGACCCGGCGCTCGACGAGGTGCGCTTCGAAGTGGCCGAGCTGCGCGGTCGGCTCGACAACATCGAAGCGCTGCTGGAATCGCTGCTGCGCAAACTCGACCGGTAGGGGGCGGCTCCATGTCATCCCGTAGTGCAGTCATCGTATTCACCACGCTCAGGCACCTCGCGGCCTCGCTCCCTTCAGCACGGTTCGGGCTCGCACCCGGCAGCGTGCGGCGTGCGGCGTGGGCACGCGGTCTCAGGCGCACCTTCGAGGACCTCGGTCCCGCGTTCGTGAAGCTCGGCCAGCTCATCTCTGTGAGACCGGACGAGTTCTCGGGGGAGCTTGTGTCCGAGATGCGCAGCATGCAAGACGCGGTCCCGCCGCTGCCGGCGTCGGTCATCCGCGAGGTGATCTTCGCCGAGTTTGGCGCGGTGCCCGAGGACCTGTTTGCGACGTTCGACGATGACCCGGTCGCCTCCGCATCCATCGCACAGGTGCATCGCGCCACCCTGACGACCGCGTGCAAGCCCGTCTGGGGGGCCGTGCTGCCCGCAGGCGCCACCGTTGCCGTGAAGGTTGTGCGGCCGGGCGCCGAGGCATCGATTCGATCGGACATCGCCGTGGCGCGCAAACTCGCCGCACTCCTGGCCCGTACTTCGTTTGCGCGCAGGTTCGATCCCGTAGCGCTGCTCGACGAGTTCGCTTCCACCATCCACCGCGAACTCGATCTCCGCCGGGAAGGACGCTTCGCCGACCGCTTCTCGTTCGACTTCCGGGACGATCCGAAGGTTGTCGCACCGCGCATCGTGTGGGCTCGTTCCACGGCGCGCGTGTTGACTATGGAGTTCATCGAAGGGTGGCGGCTCACCGACCTTGAGACCGCGCGCGAGGCCGGCGTTGACTGCTACGGGCTTGCCGTGCACGGGGCTACGGCGTTCATGCGGCAGGTGTTCGTGTACGGTCGCTACCACGCCGACTTGCACCCGGCGAACCTGTTCGTCACACCGAACAACACGATCGCGTACCTCGACTTCGGCATCGTGGGCTACCTCACCGATGAGGAGCGCATGAATATCACGCAGGTCATGGCCGCGCTTGTGTACCGCGACCCGGATCGCGCGCTCAAGTACTCGGCGTCGCTCGGCGTGCACGTACCGCCTGATCGTATCGAGCCGGTGCGTCGGGGGTTGGGGGAGCTTCTGGACGGCACGACCCGGCCGGATGGGACGCGCGACTTCGCGCACTTCGGCCTTGGCTTCCTGAAACTGCTGGGCGAGCACGACATCAAGATCCCGAGCGGTTACGGCCTGCTCATCAAGTCGCTTGCCACCGTTGAGGGTGTTGCTAGGGCGCTCTACCCGGAGATCGACATCGTGGCTACGGCGCAGCCGTTCACCACACGCATCCTCGGCAGGGCCATGGGCGATCCCGCGCGGCTGCACGCGCTGATGCCCAGGGCGGTGCGGGCGGCACTTCGGGAACTGACCGCGTGACCGTGCGCTCCTATCGAGGCGCCGGTGGACCAGAGCCTAGTCTGAATCGCTGCCGTTTCCGGCTTCGTCATCGAACGACCCGGAGCGATAGCCCTCGAGGTCCTGGGTGACGTAGGTGAACCCCGCGCTGCGCACAGCGGCGGAGAGCTGCTCGCGCAGGGCGAACGCTCGCTCCATCTCCTCGGGATCGACCTCGATGCGCGCCACGTCACCGTGTGTGCGCACGCGTACCTGCCTGAGGCCGAGCGCCCGAGCGCCGGCCTCCGCGGCACCTACACGCTCCAGGAGCTCCTCGGAGATCGGCGTGCCGTACGGGAAGCGCGTGGCCAGGCAGGCGCCGGAGGGCTTGTCCCAGTTGGGCAGGCCGAGTTGTTCGGAGAGTTTGCGGATCTCGTGCTTGTGCAGACCCACCTCGAGCAGCGGGCTCACAACGCCGTACTCGGCGGCGGCGCGCCTGCCGGGACGGCGCTCCGAGACATCATCGGCGTTGGTGCCGTCGAGCACCCAGGCGATGCCCCGGGCCGACGCGATCGCGCTCATGAGCGCGAACATCTCCGACTTGCAGTAGTAGCAGCGGTCCACAGGATTGGCCTGGAAGCGGGGGTCGGTGAGCTCGTACGTCTCGGCCTCGTGGATGCGCAGCCCGAGCGTGCGGGCGGTGGCACGCGCCTCGTCGATCTCAGACGTAGGATGCACGTCGGAGACCGCGGTCACCGCGAGGCAGCGGCTGCCGAGAACAGCGTGGGCGGTGAACGCGAGTAGGGTGGAGTCCACCCCGCCGGAATAGGCGATCACGGCGCTGCCCAGATTGGACAGGCGGTTACGCAGAGCGTCGTACTTTCGCGCGGTTGTAGGCACGGGCATCCTTCGCCGACAGGGAGTATCCGTATCGTACACGACTGTCAGGCATGGCAAAGGGAATAGGTGAGACAAAGGCGACAACAAGGGGGTTCCATGTCCGACGACAGCCGACCGAGCATCGAGCATCTGGGCGCGGGAGACCGAACGGTAGAGCCACCGGCGGAGTTCTCCGCATCAGCGCGGGTGCCGAGCAGGGCCGCATACGACGAGATGTACCGAGCGTCGATCGACGATCCCGAGGCGTTCTGGGGAGATGCCGCCAGAGAAGAGCTCGCGTGGATGAAGCCGTTCAGCGTTGTGCGCAGCGGCGGCTTCGAGCACCTGGACTACCGGTGGTTCGAGGACGGCACGCTCAACGTCTCGGCAAACTGCCTGGACCGCCATCTCACCACCTGGCGTCGCAACAAGGCCGCCATCATCTGGGAGGGTGACGACGGCACGTCGCGCACGTACACCTACCAGCAGCTGCACTACGAGGTCTCGCGCTGTGCCAACGTGCTCAAGAAGAAGGGCGTGGAGCGTGGCGACCGCGTGGCGGTCTACCTGCCGATGATCCCCGAGCTCCCGATCGCGATGCTTGCGTGTGCCCGCATCGGCGCCATCCACTCGGTGGTGTTCGGTGGCTTCTCGGCAAGCGCACTGCGTGAGCGCATTCAGGACTGTGGCGCCAAACTGCTCATCACCGCAGACGAGGGCATCCGCGGCGGCCGCAAGGTGGCGCTCAAGGTGGCGGCCGACGAGGCGCTGTTCGAGTGTCCGAGCGTTGAGGCGTGCGTGGTGGTCAAGCGTGGCAGCGGTGATGTGGATATGGAGCCGGGCCGCGATACGTGGTGGCACCAGGAGGTGTCCGCTCCCGAGGTGCGCAAGCCGTGCCCGCCCGAGCCGATGGGCGCCGAGGACCCGCTGTTCATCCTGTACACGTCGGGCTCGACCGGCAAACCGAAGGGTGTGCTTCATACCACGGCGGGCTACCTGCTGTACGCGACGATGACGTTCAAGACGGTGATGGACTACCGCGACGAGGACGTGTTCTGGTGCACCGCTGACATCGGCTGGGTCACTGGCCACAGCTACATCCTCTACGGACCGCTTTCGAGCGGCGCCACATCGCTCATGTTCGAGGGCGTTCCCACCTACCCCGACCCTGCGCGATTCTGGGCCGTGATCGAGAAGTACCGCGTGAACACCTTCTACACGGCACCCACGGCGATCCGCGCGCTCATGCGACACGGCGCGGGATGGCCGCAGCGCTACGACCTGTCCTCGATCCGTCTGCTCGGCACGGTGGGTGAGCCGATCAACCCCGAGGTGTGGGCCTGGTATCACGAGACCATCGGCCGCGGCGAGGTGCCGATCGTGGACACCTACTGGCAGACCGAGACCGGTGGATTTCTCATCACGCCGTTCCCGGGCGCGACGCCGCTCAAGCCGGGGTCGGCATCATGGCCGTTCTTCGGCGTGGTGGCCGAGGTGGTACGCGAGGATGGGAGTCGTGCCGAGCCCGGTGACGGGGGCTATCTCACCGTGAACGAGCCGTGGCCGGGGATGCTGCGCGGCACGTGGGGCGATCCTGACCATGCCCGCATGCGCGAGGTGTACTTCGAGCGCTTCCCCGGGAAGTACTTCACCGGTGATGGTGCCCGTGTGGATGCCGATGGAGACTTCTGGCTGCTGGGTCGCGTGGACGACGTGATCAACGTGAGTGGCCACCGCATGGGCACCGCCGAGATCGAGAGCGCCCTGGTGAGTCACGAGGCGGTCTCGGAGGCGGCTGTGGTGGGCTTCCCGCACCCCGTCAAGGGCGAGGGGATACATGCGTACGTCACGCTGCGCGACGGGCGCGTGGCCTCAGACGATCTGGCCACGATCCTCAAAGGTCATGTGCGCAAGATGATCGGGCCGATCGCGCAGCCGGACAGGATCCAGTTCGCGCGCGACCTGCCCAAGACCAGGAGCGGCAAGATCATGCGGCGCATCCTGCGCAAGATCGCGGCCGGGGAGCGTGACATGGAGGCGTTCGGCGACCTCTCCACACTATCCGAGCCGAAGGTCGTTAAAGACCTATTGGCCGACGCGGGTAGCTAGGAGTCGTTGCGACCGAGCGTTGCAGCCTCGAGCAGCGGCGCCAGCGCCAGCTGCAGCGTTGCGGCGTCCGGCGCCTCGCCGTCGGAGGTCTGTGCCACCTCGAAGGCGTCGCTTGCCACGGTGCCCGCAGTGGTGATAGTCGCGCGCCTGATATCGAGATCGGCCTGACCGAACGCGCGCGCGAGGTCGTGCAGCAGGCCGACCCGGTCGGGGGCGGTCACCTGTACAGCAGTGGTGAACGACCCGCGGGGACCGAATGAGACCGAGCACCCGGCGGCGTCGCCGCCCACAGGAACGCGGTAGTGGCTACGCCGCTCGGCCAGACGCGTTTCCAGATCGAAGTGACCGCCGAGCGCGCCGTGCAGGTACTGCTCGAAGCGGTTCCATGTGGATGAGTCGACCGAGGCCAACGTGGCGGACGCCACCGTGAACGTGTCGAGCGCGATTCCGCTGCGCTCGGTGAATGCCTCGGCCGAAAGCGCGTTCAGGCCGGCGAGCGCGAGCGCGCCGCTCACGACAGCAAAGAGTCCGGGCTTGTCGCGGGTGACCACATCGATGCGCCAGGTTTCCGGCGCTGGGCCGGGTGTGATCCCGAACGCCACCTCGCCGGCGGGCCCCGGGCCCGCGAGCAGCTGCACGAGCCTGGCGTCGCGGAGCACATGATCGGGGGAGCGTCGCGCCAGGTAGCGCAGCGGCGCCGCCCGGCAGAAGTCCAGCACGGCGCGTGACGCTCCCTCGGCCATGGCCATGCGGGTCGCTTCGGCCCGGGTGGTCTCGGCGGCGGCCACCACGCCCGCTCCATCGATCTCTGGCGACAGTGCGTTCTCGATCTTGAGCGCGAGTTCAGCGGTGAGCGCGGTCCGCCAGGCGTTCCACACACCCGGTCCGGTGGCGCGCATATCGGCCGCGGTGAGCAGGTACAGCGGGGTGACGAGCTCGCGGTCTCCCACGCGGGCGGCAGCGGCAAGCACCACGTCCTCGTCAGCCAGGTCGGCTGAAGTGGACACCTCGGAAAGCAGCAGGTGTTCGCGCACGAGCACGCCGGCCCGTGCGGCAACGGCGGGCTGCAGGCCGAGTCTGCGTGCGATCGCCTCGGCCACCGGGGCGCTGCGGGCGGCGTGACCGGGCTCGGGGTCGCGCTTGGCGATGTCGTGAGCAAGTGCGGCTACGAGCAGCGGCGCGAGGTAGTCGGGTGCGAGCGTGACCGACCCTCCGGTGGGACCCGAACCGCTGAGGCTGGTAAGCACCCGCACGCAGTGAGCGCCCACGGTGAAACGATGGGAGAGCGCCGGTCTGCGTACGCACATGAGCTCACGGAAGCCGGGGATCGCATGGTCAAAGGAGCCGGCAAACGCGGCTCGCTCGAGATCGGCGACCGCTTCAGGCCCGCGCCGCGACGCTGCATCGAGGGCCCCGAGCGTGATCGGCTCAGGGGCTGGCGTCGTCCGTCTGTTGGCACCGTCGCGCACGCCGAGCAATGCATGGTGCACCACTTCGAGTGCGCGCTGCACCGCTTCGGCGTCGATTCCGGCCTCAGCGGCCGCCTCGGTGGTCATCACGTTGTCCCCCCGGCCCGCAGCGCGGTGGAGCAGCCAGCGGCCGGCCGTGAGCGTTTCTTGCGCATCGGCTACCAGCGCTTGACGTCCCGGGCCGAGCAGCTCGATCGCGCCGAGCGCGCCAGCGTCGCCGCCAGCGCCGGCAGCATGTCCACCGCGGCGGCCGACAGAGTGCCTGCCGAGTACGCTGCGCCACACCATCTCGTCGATGTCGCGCTGGCCACCGGCCCCGCCTTTGAGGTCCGGCTCGAGAAGGTAGGGTGATCCAGGGCGCTCTCGCTGCGCTATCTCGGCAAGCGCGCGTCGGGCCTCTTTGTGGATGCGCTTGAAGACCAGCTCGAGGGTCGCTTGCGCAAGGTCGGGATCGCCCGCGATCAGCCGTGCGGACAGAAATGCCGTGAGGTTGTTGATGTCATCGCGTACTGAGGCTGCCTGCTCCTTTGGCCCGCGCACCTGGTGGCCGATCTCGAGGCCGCTGTCCCAGAGTGGATAGAAGAGCGCCTCGGCAACCGACCGTGCCTCCGGGCCGGTGCCTCTCGTCACCACCAGCAGGTCGATGTCCGAGTGGGGGAGCAGGCGACGCGCACCGTAGCCCCCGAGCGCGAAGACCGCAAAGGGCGCATCCGCGGTCGACGAGGCCGCCCCGGCAAGTGCCGAGACGGCCTCGTCCGTGAGGTCCGAGAGCTCTTGGGCTGCTGCGCCACCGGGCGCAGCCGTGGCGATCAGCGACTCGCGCCGAGCCAGATACCCGTCGAGTGGACCCGTAACCACGGTTCCCGCGGTCCTACAGGGCGTCCGGGCCGCGTTCGCCCGTCCGGATGCGGATAGCGCCCTCACAGTTGTACGTGAACACCTTGCCGTCACCGATCTTGCCGCTGCGTGCGGCCTCGACGATGGCGTCCTCAACCGCGCCTGCCAGATCGTCGTCCACGATGACCTCGATCTTCACCTTCGGCACGAAGTCTACGGTGTACTCGGCGCCACGGTAGATCTCGGTGTGGCCCTTCTGCCGTCCGAAGCCCTTGACCTCGTAGGCGGTGAGCCCTGCTACGCCCAGCGTGTGCAGTGCGTCCTTCACGTCATCGAGCTTGTGGGGCTTGATGACTGCTTCGATCTTCTTCACGAGTGATTCCTCCTTAAGCGCCGGATCAGGCTACGGTCTCGGTGTGGACAAAGTCCGGGTAGGCACGGTTGCCGTGCTCGCCGATGTCCAGTCCTTCAAGCTCCTCTTCCTCGGTCACACGCAGGCCCATGACTGCCTTGATGGCGAGCCACACCGCCATCGATACGGCGAAGACGAACGCGCCTACCGCCACAACGCCGATCGCCTGCGCGCCGAGCAGATCGAAGCCGCCGCCAAAGAACAGGCCGTTGCCGGTGGTGCCGGGAGCGAACTTGTCCTGGGCGAAGAGGCCCACGGCCAGCGTGCCGAAGATGCCGCCCATACCGTGCACCGCAAGGGCGCCAACCGGGTCGTCGAGCCTGACCTTGTCGAGCAGCAGCACGCCGAAGACCACGCCGCCACCTGCGATGGCGCCGATCACAAGCGAGCTGCCCATGCTCACGAATGCCGCGCTTGCCGTGACACCCACGAGGCCGCCGAGCATGCCGTTGATGGTCATGCCGATGTCCGGCTTGCCGAGCACATTCCAGGCGATCGCGGTGGCCACGAGAGCGCCGGCCGCGGCAGCAAGGTTGGTGGTGACGATGATGTGCGAGATGGCCTCAGGTGCGGCGGCCATCGTGGATCCGGGGTTGAAGCCGAACCAGCCGAGCCACAGGATGAGCGCGCCGGTCATGGCCGAGGTCATGTTGTGGCCGGGGATCGCATTGACCTTGCCGTTCTTGCCGTACTTGCCGATGCGCGGTCCGAGCACCAGGATTCCCGCCAGCGCTGCCCAGGCACCGACCGAGTGCACCACGGTGGAGCCGGCGAAGTCCCAGAAGCCGAGCGAGGCCAGCCAGCCGCCGCCCCAGATCCAGTGACCCACGGTTGGGTAGACGAACGCAACGAGTATCGCCGAGAACACGACGAAGGAGAGGTACTTGATGCGCTCGGCCACCGCACCCGAGACGATCGTTGCGGCGGTACCGGCGAAGACCAGCTGGAAGAAGAACTTCGCCATGAGCGGAACGCCGGCCCAGCCCATGGCCGAGTAGACGCCGGAGTACGCGTCACCCACGGCCGGGCTGTTGTCAGCACCGCCCACCATGAACAGGCCCTTGAGGCCGATGAACGGGTTGCCATCGCCATACATGAGGCCCCATCCGATCACGAGGAACGCGATCGTCGATACCGCGAACACGATGAAGTTCTTCGAGATGATATTGACCGTGTTCTTTGCCCGGGCAAACCCGGACTCAACCAGGGCAAAGCCCAGGTTCATGAAGAACACCAGCATGCCCGCGAGGAGCACCCATACGGTGTCTAGTGCTACTTGCACATCCATCTGCTTCTCTCCCTCCACTGTCCGCATCCGCGGAGCTTCCAACGATTCCGGAGCGGGGCGGGCATGCCCGCTCCCTGGTGCCCAGAGTGAGGGCTCGTTGTTTCCGGCTTGTGACAGCGCAGTGAACTCTCGGTCACGGACGCACGCCACCATCGGCATGAAGACGCGGTATCCGAGCCCGTGGGCTCCCGGAACCTCGAACGTGCGTTCGCTTACCAGGCGGAGTACAATGGGTGATTGCAGCGAATCTCCCTCACTTCCGCACACGAAAGGTCACTCCCGAATGTCTCTCGACCGCATCTCTATCCGTGGCGCGCGTGAACACAACTTGAAGAACATCGACCTCGAGATTCCGCGCGATCAGCTCGTGGTCATCACCGGTCTGTCCGGCTCGGGCAAGAGCTCGCTCGCCTTTGACACCATCTACGCCGAAGGGCAGCGCCGGTACGTGGAGTCGCTCTCGGCCTACGCCAGGCAGTTCCTCGGGCAGATGGACAAGCCGGATGTGGATCACATCGAGGGCCTCTCGCCGGCCGTCTCCATAGATCAGAAGACCACCAGCAAGAACCCGCGCTCCACGGTGGGTACCGTCACCGAGATCTACGACTATCTGCGCCTGTTGTTTGCGCGCGTGGGTATCCCGCACTGTCCGATCTGCGGGCGCAGGATCGAGAAGCAGACGCCCGAGCAGATCGTGGATGCCATCCTGGAGTTGCCCGAGGGCACGAAGTTTCAGGTGCTCGCGCCGGTGGTCAAGGGCCGCAAGGGCGAGTTCGCAAAGCTGTTCGCCGATCTCAAGGCCGAGGGGTTCACGCGCGTGCGCGTTGATGGCGAGGTGCGCACGCTCGATGAAGAGATCGAACTAGACAAGAAGTTCAAGCACACGATCGACGTGGTGCTCGACCGTCTCGTGATGAAAGACACCCTTCGTCTGCGCTTGGCCGAGAGCGTTGACATGGCGCTCAACCTTGCGGGCGGCACGGTCATGGTGGCCGTGGTCGACGGCGAGGAGTTCGAGTACTCGCAGGCGCTCGCGTGCCCCGATCACGGGTTCTCGATGGACGAGCTCGGCCCGCGCGACTTCTCGTTCAACGCGCCGTACGGAGCATGCCCCGACTGCTCGGGCCTCGGCAGCAAGCTCGAGGTGGATCCGGACCTCGTGGTGCCCGACCCCGCGTTGACGATCGCCGAGGGTGCGATCAAGCCGTACTCGGGCAACCTGAACTACTACCCGCAGTTGGCGGAGGCGGCGGCCAAGCATCTGGGTGTGGGCATCGATACACCGTGGGACGAGCTTTCCGATGATGTCCGGCACAAGCTGCTCCACGGGTTCGGCGATGAGAAGATCAGGCTCGACTACGTCACGCGCGACGGGCGCGAGACGTTCTGGTACACGCAGTACGAAGGCGCGCTTCGCAGCGTGATGCGCCGCCACAGCGAGACCGAGAGCGATACGAGCAAGGAGAAGCTCGAGGAGTACATGGCGGTCATCCCGTGTGCGGCGTGTGGCGGGGCGCGGCTGAAGCCCGAGATTCTGGCGGTGACCTTCGGCGGCAAGAACATCCACGATGTGACGGGTATGGCCGCGAAGGACTCGCTCGAGTTCTTTGGGAGCGTCTCGCTCACCGAGCGCGAGGAAACGATCGCTGTCCGCATCATCAAAGAGATCGTGGAGCGGCTGCGCTTTCTCGTGGACGTCGGCTTGGACTACCTCACACTCGAGCGGGGCACCGCCACGCTCTCCGGAGGCGAGGCGCAGCGCATCCGACTCGCCACGCAGATCGGCAGCGGGCTGGTGGGCGTGCTGTACATCCTCGACGAGCCGTCGATCGGTCTGCATCAGCGCGACAACGCGCGCCTCATCACCACGCTCGAACGACTGCGCGACCTCGGCAATACCGTGATCGTGGTGGAGCACGACGAAGAGACCATCCGCGCTGCCGACTTTGTGGTGGATATGGGGCCGGGCGCGGGCGAGCACGGCGGCGAACTCGTGTGCGTGGGTACGCCGGACAAGCTCATGACCTGCCCCGAGTCGCTCACCGGCAAGTACATGTCCGGCGAGGTATCGATCCCGATGCCCGCATGTCGCCGGACGGCCGAGCGCGGCCACCTCACGCTCGTGGGCGCGCGCGAGAACAACCTGCGCGATGTGGACGTGGCAATCCCGCTCGGGTCGCTCACCGTGGTGACCGGCGTCTCGGGCTCGGGCAAGAGTTCGCTTGTGGCCGATACGTTGGCGCCGGCGCTTTCGAACTACGTCTACCGGACGCGTCACCGCACCGGCAAGTATGCGCGCATCGAGGGCCTGTCCTCGCTCGACAAGGTCATCACCATCGACCAGAGCCCCATCGGCCGTACGCCGCGCTCGAACCCCGCTACGTACACGGGCGTGTGGGACGACATTCGCGCGCTACTCGCGTCCACCAACGAGGCGAAGGCCCGCGGTTACTCGCAGGGCCGGTTCAGCTTCAACGTGCGCGGTGGTCGCTGCGAGGCGTGCAAGGGTGACGGGCAGATCAAGATAGAGATGCACTTCCTGCCCGACGTGTATGTGCCGTGCGAGGTCTGCAAGGGCGCACGGTACAACCGCGAGACGCTGCAGGTCACCTACAAGGGCAAGAACGTGGCGAAGATTCTCGACATGTCAGTGGAAGAAGCGCTCTCGTTCTTTGAGAACATCCCGCGCATCCGTCGCAAGTTCCAGACGCTGTACGACGTGGGCCTCGGCTACGTGCGGCTCGGCCAGCCCGCCACCACGCTCTCGGGCGGCGAGGCGCAGCGCGTGAAGCTTGCGAGCGAGCTGCAGCGGGTCTCGACGGGCAAGACGTTCTACATCCTCGACGAGCCCACCACCGGTCTGCACTTTGACGACGTGCGGCAGTTGTTGCAGGTGCTGCAGCGGCTGGTGGACGCAGGCAATACCGTTCTCGTGATCGAGCACAACCTCGACGTGATCAAGACCGCCGACCACATCATCGACCTCGGCCCCGAGGGTGGCGACCGTGGAGGACGCATCGTGGTGCAGGGAACGCCCGAGGACATCGCGGCCGAGCCGGCATCGCATACCGGGAGGTTCCTGAAGCCGGTGCTCGAGGGTCACGGCGCGAGCGTGGCGCCGGAGGGAGCGTAACCCCCTGATGAGCGAGACGCCCAACATCGTCACCCAACTCGGTCACGTGCCTGACGCGCCGGGCGTCTACCTGTGGAAGCAGGGCGATGAGGTGCTCTACGTGGGCAAGGCCAAGAGCCTTCGCAAGCGCATGCGGCAGTACACGGGCGGGCACGATGACCGGCAGATGGTCCCGCTCATGATGGAGCGCGTGGACTCGTTCGACTACGTGGTCACCGGCAACGAGGTTGAGAGCCTGATCCTCGAGGTCAACCTCATCAAGCAGATCCGCCCGCCGTACAACGTGGACTACAAGGATGACAAGAGCTTCCCATTCATCGCGCTCACCATGTCCGACCCGTTCCCGGCCATCAAATACACGCGCGAGAAGCACCGGCCGGGCACCCGCTACTTTGGCCCGTACACCGACGCGCGCGGGGCGAGGGAGACCGTAGAGGTGGCCCGGCGCGTGTACCCGATCTGCCGCGCCACGTGTGCCGAGTGGAAGCGCGTGAACGCCCGGGGTGGCGAGCCCACCGGCAAGGCGTGCTTCGACTTTCACGTGGGCAAGGGGCCGGGCCCGTGCGTGGGCGCCATCACGCCCGGGGCGTATGCCGAGCGTGTGGAGCAAATCGCCACGTTCCTGGAGGGCAAGCAGGGTGCTGTGGCTGTGGAACTCGAGCGTGCGATGCGCGAAGCGGCTGCCGATCTCGACTACGAGCGCGCAGCGCGGATGCGCAACTCACTCGACGCCGTGCGCTCGGTGCTCGAGCGTCAGCGAGTGGTCTCGGACCGCGCGCTCGACATCGACGTTGTAGGCATCGAGCGCGAGGAGACTATCGCCGGCGTGCATGTGCTGCAGGTGCGGGAGGGCCGCATCGTGGGCGCGAACGAGTTCACGCTCGACAAGGGGCTCGATGTGGGCGAAGCGGAGCTTATCGAGGGGTTCGTGCTGCGCTACTACGGCACCGCATCGCACGTGCCGCGCGAGGTTGTGCTTCCGGGGCTGCCCGAGTCGCCGGCCGTGGTGGAGGAGTGGCTCACCGGCATCCGTGGCACGCTCGTGCACCTCACCGTGCCACAGCGCGGCGAGAAGCGCGCGCTCGCCGAGCTGGCCGCCACCAACGCGCGGCACTCGCTCGCGCGCTACAAGCATCGCACCCGCTACGACGAGGAGCGCCTCAACCGCGCGCTGCTCGAGCTCGAGAGCGCACTCGCGCTCCCGGCGCCGCCGCTGCGCATAGAGTGCTACGACATCTCAACGCTGCACGGCCGTGCGTCGGTGGGCTCGATGGTGGTGTTCAGCGGTGGCCGCGCCGACAAGGCTGGCTACCGTCGCTTCAAGGTGCGCATGCCCTCCGAGGAGGCCAACGACGTAGCGATGATGTCTGAGGTGCTGCGGCGGCGCTTTGCCCGCGAGAACGCGGGCGATACGCGCTTTGCCCGGCGCCCTGACCTCGTGCTCATCGACGGCGGACCTCCCCAGCTGAACGCCGCGCGCGCAGTGCTCGCCGAGTTGGGCCTCGAGCATCTGCCGCTCGCCTCGCTCGCCAAGCGCGAGGAGGAGCTGTGGGTGCCGGGCTGGGATGAGCCGGTAACGCTGCCCGGCGGCTCGCCGTCACTGTATCTCGTGAAGCGTGTTCGCGATGAGGCGCACCGGTTCGCCATCGAGTACCACCGCGAACTGCGCGGACGTGCGATGAGCGCCTCGGTGCTCGACGACGTGCCGGGCGTGGGCGCCAAGCGCAAGAAGGCGATCCTCGCAGCGTTCGGGTCGCTCAAGAAGATGCGGGCCGCCACGATCGATGAGATCGCCGCAGTGCCCGGGGTGACGCGGGAGATCGCCGAGGCGGTTGCCGAGGCCGTCAAGAAGCGGTAAACGCATGCGGCCTCCCGGAAGGCGGGGTGGGCGGTGCCCCCGGGAGGCCAGGACGCTACGCCGTTGCCAGCTCGGGTTGCTCGATGGACAGGATCTCGGCCCGTATCTCGTCGCATGCCTCGAGGAACCGGTCGAGGTGCTCGCGGGTGTGATCGGCCATCACGATGATGCGGAAGCGGCTCCTGCCCTGCGCCGCCGCGGGCCAGCGCACCAGCGAGCACATGATGTTGCGCTTGCTGAAGCCTTCGGCGAACGCCAGGCCGACTCGCTCGTCACCCATGAACAGCGGCACGGAGGGGATGGTGTCGCGCCCGAGCACGGTGAACCCGTGCTCGATGAGGCCGTTGCGCAGATAGGTGGCGTTATCGAACAGCCGGCGGCGGAGCTCCTGGCCGTTCTCCATCATCTCCACCGACTCGATCATGGCGCCCGCCATCATCGTGGGAATGGCCGAGGACAGCACCGAGGAGCGCAGTGACACCCGCAGGTAGTCGATCAGCGCCTTACTGCCGCAGAGGTAACCGCCCGTGCCGCCAAACGCTTTGTCCATGCAGCCCATCAGCAGGTCGATGTCCTTCGCGCGGCCAAAGAAGTCGCCAACGCCGCCGCCGTGCTCACCGATGATCCCCACACCATGTGCGTCGTCGATCATGAGCTTGGCGTTGTACCTGCGTGCGAGCTCGATGTAGGCAGGTAGATCGAGAATCTCGCCCTCGAGGCTGAACACGCCCTCGGTGGTGATGAGCTTGTTCTCGCGGTCGCACCCTGCCAGCTTGCGCTCCAGGTCCTCAAGGTCGTCGTGTTTGTACATGATCTTGATGGCCGAAGAGAGCTCGCAGCCGTCCTGCACCGACCCGTGGTTGTACTCGTCGCAGAAGATGGCGCTCGAGTCCTTACGCACCGGCATGCCGAAGAAGAAGGGGTCGAGCAACGCCTTCAGGACTGCCACGTTGGCCATATAGCCGGTGGGTAGGGTGAGGCAGTCCTCGGTGCCGGTCATTCGTGCGATGCGGACCTCGAGCTCCTCGATAATATCGATGTTTCCGGCGATGACACGCGAGCCACCGGGACCCACGCCGTACTTGTCGATCGCGGCCTTGGCTGCAGCCTTCACGCGCGGGTGCTCGGTGAGGCTCAGGTAGTTGTTGGCGCAGAACTGCAGGTACTTCTGGCCGTTCACACGGCACTCGGGCTCGTTCACACCATCGGAGATCGTAGTGAGGGTGGGGTAGATGCCCTTTTCCTTCATGATCTCGATGAACAATGGAATGCTGTCGAGGCCTGAGACCCCGGTTGTCTCCGTGCGCTGGGCGTAGTCCTTGATCATAGTGCGCAGCATGACGTCCTCCAGAGGGTACGGATCGATTCGGTCATCTCGCAGGTCGGATGCACGCGAGCGTGCTCCGGGGTTGGATCGCGGGGGTGGTGGTGTACCTAGCTCTTGTAGATGTCTCGAGCCACGAGCACGGCAAACCCGAGCAGCAACGGCGCCAGCGCATAGCCGGCGTCGATAAGCGGGGTCCTGCCTGCGCCCACGTAGCCCGAGTGGGCGAACACGGTGTCGGTGACCGCCAGGATGGTGGAGCTGGCCACGACCAACCACCACGGCCACGCCAGCCGTCCGGTACCCAGCCTGCGCACAAGCAGGCCAAGCGCCACCGACGGCATCAGCAGCACGAACACGTCGAGAACAAGGTAGGTCGTGTTGAAGATGCGTGTAGCGAGCGACTGCGTCTCTGCCGGAGCAAAGATCACGTACGGGCCGATCACGGTGGCGTACGAGAGCGCCATCGCGACCACGGCAACGCCAGCCGCGATAAGCAGGGGACTGCGGATGTCGAGCAGGTCCCGGTATGCGCGGATCGCCAGGATGAGGCCCGCCGCAAAACACGCGTAGCCCACGAGCGTGAAGATGTCAGCCACGCTGGGGTAGGGATCGGAGCCGGTCGTGATGTACAGGATGATGAAGATCACGTTGCCAACACCCACACTCAGCATCCCGAGGCCGAAGAGCATCCACTGGGTGCGGATGACGCCGCTGCCAAACGAGCGGGCAACGGGTATGACGATTCCGGCCACAACGAGCGGTACCAACGTGAGCAGGGCAGGCGCAAGCATCTCCGTCCAGGCGACAGCTCCGGACCACGCGATGTAATCAAATGCCACGAGCACGATCAGCCCGAGCGCCATCGCGATACCGGCGAGACGCGTTCTGGACGTGATGATCGGTGCACGCTTCGCCCGCAGGCGAGAACCATCGGTTTCGCTCAAGACGATCTCGTTGTCGGTCACAGTGCACCCCCTCGTATTCCGGCTACCACCCGTTCGATCGCGTCCGGCGGTAGCAACGATGCAAGCACCTGACGAGCGCGTTGCTCAAGGGCCTCGCTGTCTTCGATGGTAAGCGTATCAAACGTCTTGTCGATGGAGACCGCAGTGCCTCGAACACACAGATCGGCGACCGCTGCTCCAACGTAGGGCGAGAGCGCGTTTACTGCGCGCTCTGCGATACCGGACATCGCCGCTCCCTTCCTCGCCGCGTAATACGGACGAGTCGCGCCGTCCACGTCACTCGCGCCCTCAAGATCGAGCGTGGTACCCGTGGACTCCAGCGCGACACGAAGTCGCTCGCGTGCCCGGTGAAGCGCGACTTTGGTCGCTCCCACCGACATGCCGAGCGCCAACGCGGATTCGGCGATCGTGCACTCCTCGAGGTAGCGGATCTCCACCAGCAGCCGATCGCGCTCCGGCAGACAGGCAACCGCCTCGAGAAGGATCTGACGGTCCATGGACCTGAAGGCTATCTCGTCCGGGCCGAGGGCAGGGTCGCGCGCATCCGGCACCTCTGCAACCGAGTGAACGCGGCCCACGCGACGGGCGCGATCCACAAGCTTGTTGCGCGTGACCGTGAGCAGCCAGGCATGGCGCCGACCGGGCTCCACGGTATCCAGATGCAGACAGGCCGTCTCGAGCACATCCTGCGCGAGATCCTCGGCATCGAAGTGTGAGAGACCTCGCTTGCGGAGATTGTGGTAGACGAAGCCGTAGAGATCGCGCCACACACCGCTCCCTTGCGCCATGAGATAGCCGTTACTCATAAAGACGCACGAGCCCCCTAAATGGTTACAGGTCGAATCTGGCGAGTTCATGAGCGAGCGTGGCCGAAGCGGCATGGGTATGCCACGCAGGTCGATTGCAGCGGGTTGACGAACGGTGAGATAGGGCGGTCGAACGGTGTGCACCACGACGGTACCATTCGAAGCCGCCGAGAGCATCCCTGCAGGGCGGGGCGGGGAGTGCAGGGTGAGAGCACGGGTGGGTGCGACGAGGGCTTACACAGACTGCGAAGGTCGCGCATATGCAGGGGGTGAGGTAGGTTAGGGAGAACATGAAAGCAGGGCAGTGGCGGGGATGTGCGGACTGCTCATTAGAGGGTTAGGTGCATGGAGGTAACCCGTGGGTCGCTCTGATCGCGTTGCCTACTATGAGCGGGCTCTCGACTTCTGGCTCAAGGCCACCCGGATTCAGCGACAGCGCTGTATCGACGCCTCGCCCTCCGACACTCATGCGAGAGCTGACATCAGCTTCTATGTGGTCGCTGTTCAGCGAGTCCGGGAGGTTGCGCGCATGGCTGCGGATCGGGCGAGTATCGCAGCCGCACGCGAGGCACTTGCGGAGTTCGACACGCAGTGGCCCCAGTTTGCGGAATTGCGGAACGACGACGAACATATCCGGGGGCCGGAGAATTCGACTACCACCATGTACTTCCCCCACGCAGTCGCCGACTTGCTGCCCGGGGGCCGCGTCAAGTTCCGCGTCCATGTTCAGGACACCCAGGAAGACGTCGAGCGCCTCGCCTCTAAGCTCGTTGAAGTCCTGTCAGCATCCCCGAGCACCAGCACCTAACCCGCGCTTCCACCCGACGCGCGTCTGGTGTCGCATAATGGGAGCGCAAGCGCGCGGGTGAAGCGCAAACACGTTAGCCCGACAGGGATGGAGACTCGTGGCAAAACGCAAAGATGATTCACTCGACGAGCTGTTCGATGTCCTCAAGGACTCGCCTTGGTGGGTCAGTCTCCTGGTCGGCGCCATCAGCTACGCCATCATGCGGTTTGCCTTCCCGATGATCTGGCCCGACGAGAAGTCGATGTCCGGGATGCTTGCTGGAATCATCTCGCAGGTGTCATGGGTGTCTGCGATCTTCATTGTCCCTGCAATTGTCTCGGTATTCCGCTCGGCGCGAAAACGCCGGATGCTCGATCGCCAAAACGGGATTGAATCGATTCGCGCGCTCTCGTGGAAGCAACTCGAAGAGTTGCTCGGGGAGGCGTACCGCCGCCAGGGATATACCGTGTTCGAGAACTCGAGGCTGGGAGCGGACGGAGGGGTGGATGTCACGCTCAAGAAGGACGGAGCGATCTACCTCGTTCAGGCGAAGCATTGGAAGACCTACAAGGTCGGGGTCAAGGTCGTGCGCGAGATGTTGGGTCTCGTAACCGCCCACAAGGCTGCCGGCGCAATCGTCGTGACATCGGGCAGGTTCACGAAGGAAGCCATCGCATTTGCGGCGAACCAGAGCGTTGAGCTCGTCGATGGTGATGCACTGATGAGGTTGGTGGCCGGGGTACAGTCCGCATCTAGGATGGTTGCTCAGCCGCAGATGAGCAGTGCTCGGACGTGCTCCAAATGTGGGAGCGCTCTAGTGCTTAGGCAGGCAAAGCGTGGACCTAACGCAGGCGGGCAGTTCTGGGGATGCGAAGGCTATCCACAATGCCGTCACACAGAGCCCTTTGCGGGCTAACCCAGGTTTCGAGCGGACGGCGCAAGCGCTAGAGTGAAGAGAGGCGGCATAGTCCGCCGCTCAAACCTAAGAATGTTAGACGTGTTCCCGCGACTCTCCTTATGGTGCTATAATCCGCACCAGAATAGCGATGCTATTAGGAGGTCCAGCCATGCGCGGCTCTACCGTCAGGTTCTCAGAAGACGTCGTCCCGCTCGGGGACATGAAGGTCAATCCCGGCAAGATCGTGCGCCGCGTCGATGAGTCTGGCCGGCCGGTTCTGCTCACCAGCCACGGACGCGGTGTCGCCGTCGTTCAGTCACTCGATACATACGAGGCCGCGCAGGAGGAACGCGAGTTCATGCGCGCTGTCGTCGCCGGTCTCGCAGACATCGAGGCAGGACGCGTCATGCCCCTCGACGAGGTCGCCCGTTCGCTCGGACTCGAGTGATGGCTGCTCCGCTCCACGCAAAGTTCGCGCACTCAGCGCGCGACGACCTCCGCGACATCATGGACTGGTACGCATCTCAAGACGTCCCCGAGGTGGGCAGGCGTCTGGTGATCGAGGTCATCGTTCGCGTCCGCCAGCTCGAGATGTTCCCGGACAGCGGCAAGGTGGTCCCCGAGTTCGACACGACGTGGCTCCGTGAGTTAGAGCACCCCCCGTTCCGTATCGTCTATCGCCGTGACGAGACGTCGGTCTCAGTGGTCCGGGTATGGCGCAGTGAGCGACTGATGGATCCAGACCTCCGGGGAAACGCCTAGCCCGGGCATCCACGCAGACGGCGCGCCCCGTACGTTACTCTCGGGTCCGGAGGGAATCCGGTCGCGCCGCTGGTGATGCCCAAGGACGTTAGGCCGAATCCCTGAACGCATCCGCGGGCGTCGCAGAAAGCGCGCCCGTGTGCGGTAGACTCGGGTAGGAAGAGGGCAAGGGCGCGCTGCAGGTTACGCGCAAGAGCGTTAGACCTACCGCAGGTTCAAATTGCAGGAGGGAACTATCATGCAGGTCCAGATCAATACAGATAAGAACATCTCCGGAGATGAGGCTTTTGCTCAGAGTATCGAAGATGTTCTGAGGCGCGTTCTCAGCCGTTTCAGTGATCAGATCACGCGCATTGAAGTCCATCTGAGTGACGAGAACAGCGCGGCCAAATCCGGCATGGCGGATAAGCGTTGTTTGCTGGAGGTTAGGCTTGCCGGCCAGCAGCCGATTGTAGTCAGCGAGCAGGCGCAATCGGTTGAGCAAGCAGTCAAAGGCGCGGCCCAACAGATGGTCAGTTTGATAGAGACTGAGTTGGGCAAGCAAGGCAAGCGCTAACGGCGAGCCCGTCCAGGCTTGAGTCTGACAATTCGTTCAAGGCCGTGGCCACTTTGTGGCTCGGTTTGGCTCAGGCGTTAACCGCCTGACCGCCTGCGGCGTGTTCGGCACCACCCGCTCGTCGACGTCGGTGGTGCCGGGTCGCAAGACCGCGACCGCTATCGTGTCCTTGTGCACGTCGAGCCCGATGTGACTACACTCGTTCATGGTCGGTCTCTCCGTTTGTCGGCGCCTCAGGGCCTGTCCCAGGGGATGATCCACGAATACACCGGATCGGGCCGGCCATCTCATAGTGACTAGATGCATCGATGGGGGTGGGAGATGGATCGCCGGTTCCGGTTCTGGACGTGGTGGCTCGCCGTGGTCGCAGTCGCTGCCATCGCGTTCGGCTTCTCCATGGTTCTCGTGCCCGAGCCCATGGGTCGTCTGTTCGGCGGCCTGTGCCTCTCCGATCCAGACGGCATCGCCGCGTTCGGGCGAGATGCGGCAGCCTACATCGGCTTCGTCTCCGCGATCATGGGCGCCGTGATGGCCGGCTGGGGCGCGGCGATACTGTGCGTGCTCATGCTCCGCTTCCGCCCCGGCAACCCGGACGCCTGGTGGCTAATCGCGCTGTCGGTGGTCGTCTGGTTCATCCCGGATACCGCCTACTCGGTGTGGGCCGGCTTCTGGCAGAACGCCGTGTTGAACGTCGGGGCCCTCGTACTATTCGCGGTACCGCTAGCTGCCACATTCCGCCCTTCGCAGGCTAGCGACGCGCATCTAAGAAACGCTTCCCGCTGACGCGCAGGAGTCGTCAGCTAGACTGAGAAGTAGTTGGCGCGCAGCTGAAGCGTAGAGGCGTTAGCGTGACAGTTAGTGACCGAGACTCCATTCGGGGGTGAGAACCTTGTCGCAATACCTCGCGATGGCCGCTGTTCTCGCAATCATCTTCGTTGTGCTACTTGTCGTGTACGGAGCCGCTAGCGCGCTCGGAGGGATGGAGCTACCCACGGAATCCCCCCCTGCGTTTCCTGGGCGGGGTGCTGCTCACCAAGTTCGGGACGGCCGTTGCGTTCGTTATGATTCTGCAGCTCAGTCGCTCGGCGCGGACCGACCAGTGGTTTCTGTACGGAGTCATCTGGTTCGTCATGTTCGCCGCGAGCGAGATCGGTGACGGTATCTCGGGACGAAGCAGCTGGCGCGAAGCGATTCTGGGACTCTCACTTCGAGGGCCATGAGATGGTGGAGTTCCGCCCCAAACAGGGATGAGTGTCTACGCCTGGTTTCGGGCAAAGCCGCTCGAACCCAAACATGTGAGGCCTGCTCAAGTGAGGTTGGTCTGATTGTGAATGCGGCACTGCTGGTGATCGACATGCAACGCGCGTTGCTCGACGAGCCGCCGGGGGCCTTTGAGGCCGGCCTCGTGATCGAACGCATCAACGTACTCGCCTTCTTGAGAACGTCGCTCTAAGAAGTCCTGAGCGAGCGGGGTGTCGATCACCTCGTCGTGTGCGGCTATGCGAGCATCACAACGCGACGTTGTGTCACATCGTCAGCTTCAGGCCGGTCATCGAGGTCGTGAGCGCTTCAGACCTTCGTCTCGGGGCTGGCCCAGCGCATCAGAGCAGCAAACGCGCCGTGGTGGGTTAGAATCGGGCAGGGAGTCGCGCGGGGCGCGTTTCGGCTGACGCGCAACCCCGGTAGACGCAATCGGGGGAGGTTGCCTTGGACGCAGTATCCGTAGCGTCGCTGGTGTTCACGGTGGTTGCCGTGGGTGCCGTGGTCTTCCAGTTGTTGCTGGCCCTCGGCGCCCCTTTTGGCGCCTACGCTATGGGCGGCAAGTTCCCCGGGCGATTTCCGGCGGCGATGCGAGTGGCGGCTGTACTTCAGGCAATGATCCTCGGGCTGCTCGCTGCAGTGGTCGCAGCTCGTGCGGGACTCGCTCTTGAAAGCTGGGGACCGGCGTCTTCATGGCTTGTTTGGGTTGTAGTCGCGTTCAGTGGCGTGAGTCTAGTGATGAACTCAATCACTCCCAGCGCGGGCGAGCGTCGCATCTGGGTACCTGTGGCCGTCGTGATGCTCGGTTCGAGTCTCGTAGTCGCCCTCGCGTGACGCTAGGGTCATCGGTGATCCGCTTAGGCCGAGCGTCCAGCCGATGCGACAAGCGCCAGACTCGGTGCGAGGCATCGGCGCGCAGATGATGCCCAAACACGTTCGTCACGTTTAGAGCGAGATGTCTGACGAGTCCGGAAGCTCATCTCGGAGCGAGATTGACTCGGCTTGTACTGGATGCAGCTTCCGGTACGTTCGCAGCGAGTAAACGTACGTGATAGGCAGGATCAGGGCCATTGCCGTGAGCAGTATGCCGGTGCCCCACGGCGCGGGTAGTGCCGCACCGACAATCGTCAGCGCTCCAGCCAGCATGAACAGTCGACCGCCCAGGCGGTTGGCCTTGAGCCACACTCTGTCATCCGACAGCGTCCAAGCGGACCGTACGCCGAGCGTCCAGTTGCTCTTCACCCGGCCCATGTAGTTGCCCAAGACGACAAGCATCAGGCCGATGCCGACCAGCGACAGGCGGTCCATCGGCAGCGATCGATCAAATGCGGCGGTAAGCCCCCCGATGTACATCAACAGGATGAGTGCCGTGACGAGGTTGAGTACCAGTACGTAGACGCCCTTTGACTTGATAACGTTGTAGCGTTTTGGGTCCAAGTACGGCATGACCATGAACAGGACGTAGAACCCCAGCGCCATGAGGGGCTCTGCGAACACGCTTGTGAGCGATTTCGCCGCCCACCCGTCGATCTGGCCCATGGCATTCCAGTGGGTCGGGATACGCGCAGGCAGCTGCGGAAAGACCCAGACGCCGACCGCAAACATGATCGCCATCATCACTAGCGGAAGCTTGGGCATATCTTTGAATCTCATCTGGCTGTTCCTCTCTCTGAATCCTCTTGGTCCGCGAACCGCATCACGGCCGTCACCAGGTCCTGAACAACGGTCGTGTTCAACGAGTAGACGATTTCCTGACCGCGCCTTTCTGAGGTAACGAGACTTGAGTTCTTGAGCACGGAAAGGTGATGTGAGATTGATGGCTTGGACATCGTGAAGTGCTCTGCAATCATGCCCGCGTTTAGGTCACCGTCCTTAAGGAGCTGCAAGATGTCACGGCGCGTTGGGTCGGCGAGCGCCTTGAAGATGTCTCCATTCATACCATCCTCCGCGATTAGAAGTTTAGACATACGTCTAATTACATCTGATCTCTCGAGCCTGTCAAGGTGCTCATTCCGAGCAATGGCCGAGCGGCGAACCAGCGCGTCCAGCCGCAGCAAGCGCTGGACTTGGTGCGAGGCATCGGCGCGCGGCTGAAACGCTAATACGTTCAGCGCACAGCCGGGGAGGATTGCACGTGGAGATTGGACGGGTCCTGGCATCCGATCTGGACGCTATCGGCAAGCTTCATGCGCACTTCTGGGATGAGGTCTCCGATGTCGACGCGATGTCGAAGAGGGTCAGACCGAACTGTATCGGACAAAGCAACTCCTGCAACAGCTGCTCGAGTTGAAGCGAACGGTGCGTGCCGAATCATCCGCTCGATGTCTGGGGGACCACGTGAAGGGTCGCAGCATCAAGATTTCCTCGGTAGCATGCCTGCTCTTGGTGTGGGCGCTCGCGCTCGCCGGATGTGGCTTTGGGCCGCTCGACTACACACCCCCGGAGGAGAAGGACACATCAATTATCGACAACACGCTCGAAAAGGAGAATCCCCTCCAGACGTATCGCCCACATCGGCGAGCTTCCACCCATCAGGCAGGTGCCTCGGAATGCAGTGATCCGCAACCAGGGCTTCTCAGCGTGGTGGCGTGTGGTGTAGCTCCACGGCGGCGACCACCTCGTCGAACAGTTCGGGTGGGCAATGAAGCCGCAGCACCGTCCGCCACGAGTTGCGCAGGGCGATCACGCGCTCCCGGCGATGCACGACGACCCGGTGGATGCTCTCCCACGGGACGAGCAGGTGTTCGCGCGTCATGGCGAGAGTCCCGGCGCCGGCCGTAGTGGGGTTTCGCGCGAGGAGTCCCGCGAGCACGACGAGCCTGTTCATCGAACGCTCTCGCTTCTCGGCTCGATACTCCACTCCCCGGGACCCCACGGTGAACCGTGCGCCCTGGCGGTTGCCCAGCAGCAGGCTCGTGAGCACGAACAGCCCCAGCATGATTCCCGTGGTCAGGATGAATACCTGGGGCGGAAGGATAATCAGTTCCTGTTCGACGATCAGCCCTCCCACCGCGACGATCACATACATCGCCATGACGGACAGCACGATGACGCGCAGGAAGTCCCCGAGCATGAAGCGACTGGTCAGCAGGGGTATGTCATAGGTCCACTCGATCTCGCGGGGATACGGAGCCGTGTCGGGCGTGTCGATGGGGTCTGTGGTATCGGGCACCGGTGCCTCCTCGGACAACTGTGATGAGCACTCGACCCATAGTAGCAAGCAACCTCCGCGCAGGTGGCATATCGGACCGGCCACGGTATAGTTGGATCGGCAGGCCGAGGGATGGGGGAGTCCATGGGCGAGAGCGCTGCGTTGTTCTGCGTACGGTGTGGGAGGCGGTTCACCGGCTCGGATCGCTTCTGTACCACGTGCGGAGAACCGAGAAGCGGCGACCCGTCGCGTGTCCCCGCACCCGGTGCAGCGCGGTCTGGTGCTCCGGCGGCCGTCATTAGCGCGGTTGCGAGCGCAGCTTCGATGGCCGCGGTACTCCCATGGCAGACGATCGTTGCAGGGGAGACGCCGGACCTGCGCGCGATGCTCTCCCGCGTTGCGATGCCGGGTGCGCGTACGCTCGCGCAGCGCTCGCTCAGGAAGCCGGGACTCTCGATGGCCATCACCACTGCACTCGACGTGCTCGTGGCGGGCGTCTCCGGGGGCCCAGGGGCGCTTGTCGGCGCCATTCCACGCGCGGTGGGCGGAGGACTCACCTCGGTGCTCTCTCTTGCCACCGGCACGAAAGGCGGCGCACTGCGCGGTCTTACCGGCATCGTGTCACTCGGGACCGCTCTGGTGCAGGTGGTCTCGCTCGGCGCCACACTCATCGGCGGGTTTCGCGACGGCACCTCGATCCTCGCGCTGGTGCCGATGGTGATCGCCATGGCTTCCGCACTCACGATGGCCGTGAAGACGGCGTCAGTGGCCTTGAGGAGGCGGTCCTAGATGCGTGAGATCATCGAGCGTCGGAGCCGCATCCGCCGGGGGGTCGCGTGGCTCGCGCTGGCATCGATCGCAGCACTGCTGGTGCTCCCGCCCCTTGCGTGGGCCGCTGAGAACCTGGTCGTCAGTAGCAGCGTGCCGGACGACTGGAACGTCACCTTTGATGACCCCGGGCTCTTCCATGTCAACGGCTTCTACGCGCGCATGGGCACGATCGACACCGAGTACGGCCCCTCCGCTCAGGCGTTATGGAAGGGCGAGGGTCGCGTATCCGTCACGATCAGCACCGGCGACACGATGTTCCTCGAGGACCAGTACAGCTCGTGGGAGGACTTCCAGTCCCGTTCGAACGAGGGCTACTCGGCAGACGTCACGTACAGTTGGGACGGCGCGCAGCGCACGACCATCGGCGGGCATGAGGCGTACCTGAACGTGGGCACTGCATCGTACGACCGTGCCTGGGTCGCGTGGGTGCCTCTGGCCGAAGGCGGCGTCAGTATCAAGGCCAACGCCTGGGCTGAGGGGACCGAGGCGGCTACCGGCTTCGATGAGGTTGTGGGCGACGTCCAGGGGGTGCTCGGCTCACTGCAGTTCCGGGATCTTGCGGGTGCCGGGGCATCGGCCGGGCTGCCGACACTGCCCGGCGACGACGGCGACACCTCTCCCTGGCGGACGGTCACGGGCGGCGTTGCAGCGGTGGCTGCGGCCGCGATAGCCCTCGCGGGTGCTGCTGCGAGTGCGCGCACCAAGTCCGGCGCCCAAGAGCCTGCGCCCGACCAGCCGGTGGGCTACGTGCTGCAGCTCTCCGCTCGCTCACTCACCGTGAGCGCCGAGCACTCTGCGTCCTTTACGGTGCAGGCGTTCAAGGTGCTGCCCAACGGCAGCTTTCAGCCGGCTACCGACGCCGCTATCGTGCTGCACCTGCCCGCGGGCGTGAGCGTACAGCCGCAGACCGCCTACGGCACGCTCCAGGCCGTTGTGTGGCAGACCGGGGCCATGACCCCTGGCGCCTCGATCACGGTGGAAGCTCAGGCCTCGCTCGGCAGCACCACAGCCGCCGTGACGGTGTCACCTGCTGGCGAGAGCCGCATCGTCACGCGCATCGAGCCGGCGAGCACCATCGCGCTCAGCACGCAGGGTGGCCAGTCGATCACGCTCGTGGCGGCCGTTGAGCTTCTCGGCGCGGATGCCACCGATGCCGCGCTCGACCCCGCAACCATTCGCGCATCGATCGAGTTCGCCGAGGACTCCGAGTGGCTCGACATCTCGGTTGCCACCGACTACGAGGACGGCCGCGCGATCACCGTGATGGCCTCACAGCCGGATCCGACGAGTCCGGTGCAACCGCCGGAGAGCGCCACACTCAGAGTGACCGCCTGGATAGGCGAGCGGCCGCTCACGGAGCTCGTGTCCATCCCGCTGGCGGGTCTGCCGGAGATCGACGCTAAGCCCGACTCCGTCTCTCTGGCCGCCGAGTCCGGTTCGAGCGCCGAGGTCGCGGTCACCATCACAAACGGCGGCGAGGTGCCGTGGCAGTTCGAGACCGAGTGGCGCGAGGGCTCGCGTGCGATCGCGGTGCCGGACATCGTCCCCACCGGTCCGGCCGCAGCCACGCTCACCATCACGGAGAGCGGCAGCGATCAGCTCGACCCGACACGCGCAGAGACCGCTTCCACGCTCGTTGTGGTCGCCTCGGCCGAGGGCTTCGAGCCGCTCCGGCGTCAGGTGAGCGTGATCGTCTCCCAGGAGGGCCTGTTCATCGACCGCACGAACGTCGATCCGTCGACCGGTGCCTTCGCCGTTGCCGCGGACGGCAGCGGGCGACCCACCGAGATCGACCTGCGCGTGTTCGTACGCGACCCCTCCACCGGCGAGATCGCCCCCGATATCGGGCTCGCGCAGCAGGCCACGCTGGAGATCGGTGGCCAGGAGGGTACGAGCGGCCAGGCCGGTCTGCAGGCTGGCGTCCTCCGTGTCGCCCCGGCAGGCGTGCGCGCGCTCAACATCCCGAGCGCGACGTTTGCCGTCACCCTCGAGCGAAAGCTCCCCACCGCCGGGGAACCCGTCCCGGCAGCGCTGCGCGCAAGCGTGGCCGGCTACGACGAGGACCGCTTCTCCGCGCTCGTCCCGCTACGCCTCCTCGGCGTGAACATGGAGCCATACTCGGCCGCGTGGGAGATCGAGCGCGACAACTGCCTCGACATCATCCGCGCCTACGTCCCTGCAGAGCATCAGGAGCGCCTCTACAACCTCGTGGCCGAGCGCTCGCTCACGATGGGTGCCGAGGGTCTCTTTTCTATGCGAAAGCAGATCTGGAGCTTCGCCTACGACCAGCTCATGAAGGAGAAGCACGAGCACCTTGATGCAGCCTGGTGGGCGCAGCAGATCGAGGACACGCTCGACTGGGTCTCGTGGTGCGGCGACATCGCGCTCGGCGTGGCGAGCGGCGCCTACCTCGGCGTGGTGGGCTCGATCGCCATCGGCATGCTCAAGCCGCTCCTTGTCTCGGCCATGGAGGTGTGGCTTGCCGGTGGCTCGCTCGAGGACTGGCTTCTCGCGCAGACATCCACGCTCACCGGCGTGCTCGAGGGCGGGCTCACCGACCCGGACGTCCTCGCGAAGATGGGCGGCGACAAGAAGGCGATCGGTTGGGCGCTGTTCATCGCGTACTACTTCGCGAAGGAGATCTACAACGACCCGCAGATGTCGGTCACCAACGCGATGAAGAACGTCGGCCGTCAGCTCCGCGACGAGGGTCTCATCATGTTCTTGCAGAAGATCGCCGGCATGAGAGGCATCAGCGTGGACGCGCCGCGGGCCAAGAGCGCCGGTGCAGATGTAGGCACGCCCGACGCACCGCGTGCGAAGACGGCCACAACGCCAGATGCCGGACGGCCGAAGACAACCGCAGGCACGCCGGATGCCACCGTGCCCACGCGACCAGCAGCACCCGACACTCCCGATGCGCCGCGCACCAAGACACCCGCGGCCGATGCCCCCGCAGTCGACACACCGGCTCAGAGGACGCCCGACGCCGACGCCGCCCGGCCGCGCGACACCGAGATCGCAGACGCGAAGCCGGATAAGACGCCGGATGCCGACACCGACAAGCCTGCCGAGGCCAAACCGGACAAGACGCCGGATGCCGACACCGACAAGCCCGCCGAGGCCAAACCGGACAAGAAGGTCCCCGAGCAGGTCGTGGAGAAGGCTCCCGAAGCACCCGTCGACAAGCCCGACCCACGCCGGGCGAGCGATGATCCCGCCAAGCGCGCAGAGACGTTCGAGGCCGACGTGAAGTCCAAGACCGCCGTTGGCGAGGACGGTGTACGCCGCGTCGACCTTGAGACCATGGACAAGGTCATGCGCGACCCCGATGCCGCGCGAGTACTCAAGAAGAACAACCCGGACGCCTGGGAGGCGTACAACAACAAGCGCCAGGAGGTGTACACCAAGCACAACGCGGCGCTCAAGACGTGGATCGAGACGAACGTTCCGGATGCAAAGACCGGCACGGTGGAGATCAGGGACGTGGGTCACTCGGATGGCGTTGATCACGACTACCGCGCCGGCGTGGTGCGCACCGACCCGGTCACCGGTCGAGAGGTCTTTGTCGAGATCCCCAAGGAGAAGTGGGCGCCCAAGAGCCAGGAGATATTCGCGAGGGAGACCGGAGGTCCCACCGACCCGAAGGGCGCCGCAAAGTGGTCGAAGGACCGCCAGCAGCTCCAAACCGATGGCTACCACGCCGAGGCGAGCGTCGACATGGCCGACCAGGGATGGGTGAAGAACCCCGAGACCGGTACGTGGGAGCGCACGCAGGTCACGAGCAACCTGGAGCTCACCGAGAACGGACTGTCCGTGCTCAAGGACCCCGAGGGACTCGGCAAGACGTACGAGACGAAGGTCGCCGAGGCGTACCACGAGGGCAACAAGCTCGATGCGTACCGACAGGCCGAGAAGGCGGTCGAGACGCTGGACAAGGTCGAGAAGGGCTACTCCGACCAAGACTACGGCATCAAGGACACTCCGCCGAAGATCAAGGCCGGTATGGACGTGATCCGGGACGTGAACTCGGGCAAGCTGAGCCCGGCGGACGCCGAGATCAAACTCCGCAGCCTGGAGTACGGCGGCCTGCCAGACTTCATGGAGAAGGTGTCAGGTCGGTTCGGGGCGCTTAAGTTGGCGCGGAAAGCTTAGCGACGGTTTGCCAGCCCGGGGCGGCTACACCGGGCAACCATCGCCTGGCGCCGCGACGAGGCGATGCCCACGGTCGCTGCCGTGTTGTGCAGCGAGCCGGAGTGATGCTAACTCCGCGGTGGCAGCGGCACGAGCACCGAGGTTCGGGACTTGTAGGTCTCGTAGTCTTCCTGGCCGCCCCAGGTCTCATCGGCGCGTTTCTCGAGAAGAGGAATGCCGCTCACGCGCGTGAGGAGCGCGAAGACGAACACCGGAGAGATGAGCGTAACGAGCTGCCACCCCTGGAGGGCAGGGAAGGCGATGAGGGCAACCCCCACCCATAGGGTGATCTCGCCGAAGTAGTTGGGGTGGCGCGACCAGGACCACAACCCCGTGTGGATGAAGCGACCCTTGTTGGCCGGGTCGGCGCGGAAGCGGCTCTTCTGCTGGTCGGCGGTGGCTTCGATGGCGAATCCTGCAAGCCAGACGCACACGCCCACCACGGCGAAGATCTCGAGGTCGACGCGGTTGCCCGAGGTGATGGCCGCGAGAGCGGCGCCCGCCGTGAGCGTGATCCACAGCGCCTGGATCGTCCACGCGTTGAGGAACCTCACGAACGACCGCTTGATGTCGTCGAAGCGACCGTCCTTGCCTGCCTTTCGGACTCGGCGGAACAGGAACGTGCCGAGTCGTCCGGCCCACACGATCACGAGCGCGAGCAGGAGGATCGAGCGGGCGTCGAGAGGGCCACAGAGCGCCGCTGCGAGCGAGATCATGGAGATGTAGGTGAGGCTACCCGTCAGGTCATAGAAGCGCTCACTTTGCGTGAGATAGGCCGGTATGAATGCGACGACCTGGATCAGGAGGGTCAGCACCACCACGAGGGCGAACACCGGGATGCCACCGACCCTCGCACCTCCGTGCGATCCGGCCCAGGCGATTCCGGCGGCTATCAGGACCACAGCGGGAGTGGCGATCAGTGCAGTACGGTCTGCTTTCACGTGTGCAGCCCTTCCTCTCACGCGGGTGGGACCCCGGGCGACTTCCGGATGCACACCTATTCAACCACACACATATGCAGGCCGTGGTAGAACTCGGCCAGGCACATCTTCGGCGCCACGCATGACTACCGTGCTTCTTGGTGATACGCTCATACTGAGCTCGCCAGCCACCTTGGACGCATCGCGTGGCTGACACGGAGAGAGGGGTCTGAAGTGGCGGCGATCGAACCCAGATTCAAGAGACTACGGCTATACAACATCGTGATGGGCTTCTTCCACCTCGCGCAGGGAGCAGCGATCGTCGCGCTCTCCCAGTCCTACAAGGTGCCGGTGACGGCGCAGTGGATGAACACCAGGCCCGGCCCCGGCATCTTCAGCCAGCCACAGTTCTATTTTGACTTCGAGCTTGGTTACGCGGTCGCGTTCTTCTTGTTCTTGTCGGCAGCGGCGCACTTCATCATCGCAGGACCGGCGTTTACGGGCTACGTCGACGGCCTGAAGAAGAACCACAACTACTACCGGTGGATCGAGTACGCCTTTAGCTCCTCGCTCATGGTCGTGCTGATCTCCTCGCTCGTGGGCATCACTGACATCGCGGCGCTTGTCGCCATCTTCGGAGTGAACGCGATGATGATTCTCTTCGGCCTGCTCATGGAGAAGTACGAGCAGCCGGGGAATCCCGACTGGACCGCATTCATCTTCGGCTGCATCGCCGGTGCGGTGCCGTGGATCGTTATCGCCGACTACCTGTGGGGTCCTGGTGCAAGCGACATGACGCCCACGTTCGTGTACTGGATCTTCGTGTCGATGTTCCTGTTCTTCAACAGCTTCGCCGTCAATCAGGTGCTGCAGTACAAGCAGGTCGGCAAGTGGAAGGACTATCTCTTCGGCGAAGCCGCTTACGTGTTCCTCAGCCTGACGGCCAAGTCGCTGCTCGCGTGGCTCGTGTTCGCCAACGTGCTCATCCCGCAGTAGACGGAACCATGACTGTGAGTGACGGGGCCCCGCCGCAAGTGAACTGCACCCCGTTTGCTGGACGGGGGAATTAGGGGCCTAAACGGCACATTGGGACTGGGTCCGGTACTCCACCGGGCTCAGCGGGGCCCCGTCACATCAGGCGTTCAGGGCCTAGACCATCCCCGCCGCTTTCAACGCGTGCTTCGCCTGTCCGCTGCCTCCCGGAAGTGCGATGGTGTACGTCTTGTCGGCTGTCTTGATCACCAGGCTGTCGCTCTTCGAAGCACCCGTGTCGACATCCTCATAGCCGGTCTTGAGCTTCACCTTCTTGATCGTCGAACGCTCGATCGCGAAGTTGCCCGCAGTCTCGGCGAGCGCTTGCTCGGGAGGCATCTCGAGATAGCTCTCGGCGAACCGGGAGTAGGCAGCGAGTTGCGCGCCCCACTGGCCGAAGAAGCCCTTGCCATCAGCCTTGGCACCGTCGCGAGCATCGGCCACGAGCTGTTTCATCATCTGAGTGGTGATCTGTGCGAGAACCATGCGCCGCTGTGTGAGCACGATCGTGTACTGTCTGCTCTTCCCGCCGAGCAGCCCCGTCTTCAGCGTGGCGTTTGGGATCACGGCGATGACCGGTTCGCCGTTGGTCACGCGTGTGGTGTGCATCGAGGCGGTCGCCTCGGGTGAGGCGGGTGGTGGAGGCACCGACGCGGCCCCGGTCGGAGTGGCTGCCGGAGGTGGGGGATCCAGCGCACCCAGCGTGAGGTTCGCTCCGCATCGCGGACAGAATCCGCTCTCATCCGGAACGTGATCGCCGCACATATGACAGTACATCTATAGCCCCCATCCATCGTTGGACTGTGCTCCCAGTATACTGTTCTTCCGTGCGCTGCCGTGCTTGCGCTACACTTCGAAAACCACCGTCTGCGAGGCGATGGCTACGCGTGTAGGGGACACTTCCGATAACTGAAGGGTGGGACACATGAAGAGATCGGCTCGTTTGCTCGTACTCATGCTCGTCCTCGCTCTCTTCACGGCAGCGCTCGCAGGCTGCGCCAAGAAGAGCGAAGAGACGGACACAACCGACGATGCGGCGACCACAACCGCCGAAACGTTCACGTACGCCCAGGGCGCTGACCCCCGCGGTCTCGACCCTGCGCTCGTGGATGACGGTGAGTCCTCGAAGATCATCGTGAACATCTACGAGGGACTGCTCAAGTATGCCGCCGACTCCACCGAGGTGGAGCCTTCCCTGGCCGAGTCCTGGGAGATCAGCGACGACGGCCTGAGCTACACGTTCAAGCTGAAGGAGGGTGTCAAGTTCCACGACGGCACCGACTTCAACGCCGAGGCCGTGAAGTTCAACATCGACCGCCAGCTGCCCCCCCTCGTCACCGAGGACATGGGCTATGCAGGCTTCGTGTTCGGCTCGGTCTCAGATGTCGTCGTTGATGACGATTACACCGTGACCATCAACCTCACGCAGAAGAACACCGCGTTTCTGGCGAACCTCGCCATGAGCATGGCTGCTCCGATCGTGAGCCCGGCGGCGCTCGAGGCCGGCGGCAACTCGGTCATGGAGAGCCCGGTCGGCACCGGCCCGTACACGTTCGTCGAGTGGAACAAGGGCGAGAACGTCGTCCTTGCCCGCAACGAGGAGTACTGGGGCGAGCCCGCCAAGACCAAGAACGTCATCTTCCGCTTCATCGCCGACAACTCGGCACGCGTGCTGGCGCTCAACAACGGTGAGGTCGACATGATCGACGGCATCGACGCTACCGTTGTGGACACGATCACCGAGGGCGGCAGCGAGCTTTTCGAGGCTGCCGGCATGAACATCAACTACATGGCGTACAACACCACCACGTCGATGTTCGCCAAGCCCGAGGCCAGGATCGCCCTCTCGCAGGCGATCGACGTCGAGGAACTCGTGACGAGCCTCTACCAGGGGTATTCGGAGAAGGCCACCACGATCCTCCCGACCTTCGTGCCCGGCTACGACGACACCGTCGAGCAGGTCTCCTTCGATGCTGACGCTGCCAAGGCTGGTCTGGCTACCGCCGGTATCACCAAGGTGCACATGATCGCGTATTCCAACCCGCGTCCGTACAACGCCGCCACTGGCCAGTCGCTCGCGACCGCCATCCAGGGCTACCTGCAGAAGGTCGGCGTTGAGGCTACGGTCGATATCTACGACTGGACCACGTACAAGGAGAAGGTGAAGGCGGGCGACTACGACATCGCCTTCTACGGCTGGATCGGCGACAACGGCGACCCGGACAACTTCCTGAACCTGCTTGCGGATCCCGACCCGAGCATGAACATCGCTCGTTGGCAGGACCCGACCTACATCCAGATGATCAAGGACGCCCTTGCCATGCCGAACGGCGACGAGCGCAATGCCGCCTATGGCGAGATGGAGAAGTACGCTGCCGAGAAGGCGATCTGGCTGCCGATCTCGCACGCCAAGACCCTTGCTGCCTTCCGGCCGCAGGTCTCCGGCTTCATCTATCACGTGACTGGTAATGTGTTCCTCTCCAGTGTGGTCGTGGAGCAGTAGTTCTGATTCGATCGCGCGAACGCGGTGCAGCCGGGAGGCCGGGAAACCGGATTCCGGCTGCACCGTTCGCGAACTGACAAGAAAGCCTCGCAGAATGCTGAAGTACGTCATCAAGAGGGTATTGATGGTCATCCCGGTCATGATCGGGGTGTCCATCATTGTGTTCTCCCTCATGCGCGTGTTCTCTCCGGACCCCGCGCCCATCGTCCTCGGTCAGCACGCCACCGCCGAGTCGACCGAAGCGTGGCGTGAGGCCAACGGCCTGAACGACCCGGTAGTGACGCAGTACTTCAAGTACCTCGGTGGTGCCATGAGAGGCGACCTCGGGACTTCGTTTTACACGAAGAGCCCCGTGGTAGAGGAGATCGCCGCGCGCTTCCCGGCCACGATCGAGCTGGCCGTGGCGGCGATCGTCTTCGCCTCCATCTTCGGCATCCTTTTGGGCGTGATGGCAGCGGTCAAGAAGAACTCCGTCTTCGATGCGGCTGGATCGCTCTTTGCCCTCATCGGCGTCTCGATCCCGATCTTCTGGCTCGGTATCCTATTCATCATGTTCTTCAGCGGTTACCTGCACTGGTTCCCGTCCGGCGGTCGGATCGACGTTCTCCTGAGGCCGACGGAGATCACCGGGTTCTACATGATCGACGCGCTCATCGAGGGGAACGGGGAGGCGTTCAAAAGCGCCTTCACGCACCTTATCCTGCCGGCACTCACGCTCGGGATGTACTCGATGGCGATCATCACCCGCATGACGCGCTCATCCATGCTCGAGACGCTCGGCCAGGACTACATCCGCACCGCGCGGGCCAAGGGTATGTCTGAGACGAAGGTCATCGGCAAGCATGCGCTCAGGCCTTCGCTCATCCCCGTCACCACCGTTATCGGCCTGCAGTTTGGCGCTCTGCTGGGCGGCGCGCTGCTTACCGAGAGCGTCTTCTCGTGGCCGGGCATCGGCAAGTTCACCGTGGACTGCATCCTTAAATCGGACTTCCCCGTGGTGCAAGGTATCGTGCTCCTGGTTGCCGTTATCTTCGTGACCATCAACCTGATCGCGGACCTTGCCTACGCGTACCTTGATCCGCGCATCAAGTATTCCTCCAAGAAGGAGCGGTAGCCGTGAGCGAGTGGGACCGCCCCGCACTGGGTTTGCTGCCCGACGAGTCCATCCCGGACCTCGATGAAACGCTGCATGAGAAGCCCGAGAACCAGTGGCTTGAGATGTGGCGGAGCCTGACGGCGAATAAGGCGGCGCTGGTGAGCCTGGTGTTCATCGCGTTCCTGGTGTTCCTCGCCATCTTCGGCCCGTACCTCACGCCGTACAGCCCCATAGAGACCGACATGGCAAGCGCGCTCCAGTCGCCGAGCGCCACGCACTGGTTCGGCACCGATCAGCTGGGCATGGACATCTTCAGCCGCGTGATCGCCGGTACGCGCGTATCGCTCACCGTGGGCCTGCTCGCCGTGTCGATCGCGCTCACCACGGGCATCCTGCTCGGCGCGGTGGCCGGCTACGCGGGTGGCTGGGTTGACACCGTCATCATGCGCGTGATGGACATGATGCTCGCCATCCCGTCCATCCTGCTCGCGATCACGCTGATGGCTGCACTCGGGAAGGGCATCGACAAGGCGGTCATCGCCATCGGTCTCGTCTCGATTCCCGAGTACGCCCGCATCGTGCGCGGCAACATCCTCTCCATCAAGGAGAACGACTACATCGCGGCTGCTCACGTGGTGGGCCTCTCGCACGCACGGATCATCTTCCGCCATGTGCTGCCTAACGCGCTCTCGGTCATCATCGTGCGTGCCACGCTCGGCATCTCGAGCGCGATCCTCGACACGGCCGCACTCGGCTTCCTTGGCCTGGGCGTGCAACCCCCGCAGGCCGAGTGGGGCGACATGCTCGGACGTGCGCGCGGCTTCATCTTCCAGGCCCCGCACACGTTGCTGTTCCCCGGTATGGCCATCACCGCAACGGTGTTCGCGTTCAACTTGTTGGGCGACGGCCTGCGCGATGCCCTCGATCCCAAGTCGCGCATCAAGTAGGAGCTCACGACAGATGACCACACGAGACGACATCACGAGCAGCACCGGGCGCGCCGCGAATGCGGCGGAGGCTCCCGTGCTGCTCGAAGTGAAGGGCCTCACCACCCACTTTGTGATGAAGCGGGGGATAGTGAGCGCCGTTCGCGACGTGAGTTTCACGGTGCGCGAGGGCGAGGTGCTGGCCATCGTTGGTGAATCCGGCTCGGGCAAGAGCGTTGCGGCGCTGTCGGTGCTGCGCCTGCTGCAGCCCCCCGGACGCGTTGTTGCGGGCGAGGTGCGCTACAAAGGGCAGGACCTCCTCGCGCTCTCCTCGCGCGAGATGCGCGACGTTCGCGGCAATCATGTCTCGATGATCTTCCAGGAGCCGATGACAAGCCTTAACCCGGTCTTCACCATCGAGGACCAGCTCACCGAGAGCATTCGCACGCACATGAAGCTCGACAAGAAGGGCGCCCGCCAGAGGGCCATCGACATGCTGCGGCTGGTGGGTATCCCCAGCCCGGAGAAGCGCATCACGGATTACCCACACCAGATGTCGGGCGGCATGCGCCAGCGCGTGATGACCGCGATGGCACTCGCGTGCGACCCGGGCCTGCTCATCGCCGACGAGCCCACCACGGCGCTCGACGTGACGATTCAGGCGCAGATCCTCGCGCTGCTCTCCAGTCTTCGCGACAAGATCGGCATGGCGGTGGTGCTCATCACACACGACCTCGGCGTGGTGGCCGAGACCGCCGACCGCGTGGTGGTCATGTACTGCGGCCAGGTGGTGGAGGAGGCGACTGCGACCGATCTGTTCGAACATCCGCTGCACCCGTACACGCTCGGCTTGCTTGCATCCATTCCGGGCATGGAGGAGACCGAGAACGATGAGCCGCTGTACATGATCCGCGGCATGGTCCCCAACCCGCTCAACCTCCCCAAGGGCTGTGCGTTTGCGCCGCGGTGTGACCGCCGCATGGATCGCTGTACCCGTGAGATGCCCGAGCTCACGCGCGACGGTGGCCACAGGGTTCGCTGCTTCCTCTACGACCCCGCGTCGGGGGAGGTGGCGGTGTGACCGAGCCGCTGATCCAACTCAGGAACCTCTCCAAGTTCTTCACGATGGACCGCGACTTGCTCGGCCGCACCACTTCGGTGCTCAAGGCCGTTGACGATCTGTCGCTCGACATCTTCCCGGGCGAGACGTTCGGGCTGGTGGGGGAGTCGGGATGTGGAAAGACCACCGTCGGCAAGCTGCTGGTGGATCTCTATACGCCCACCGCCGGCGAGATCCTGTATCAGGGCACCGATCTTGCCACGCTGCCGCCGCGCGAACGGCGCCGGTACTGCCGCGACATCCAGCTGATCTTCCAGGACCCCTACGCCAGCCTCAATCCGCGCATGACGGTGGGCGACATCATCGGCGAGCCGATCAAGGTCAACAAGCTGCAGCCGCCGCACAAGATCGACGCTCGCGTGGGCTACCTGCTCAACGCAGTTGGTCTCTCGGCCAACTACCGCAACCGCTTTGCGCATGAGTTCTCGGGCGGCCAGCGGCAGCGCGTGGGCATCGCACGGGCGCTGGCGATGGAGCCGAAGCTCATCGTGTGCGACGAGCCGGTCTCGGCGCTCGACGTGTCCATCCAGGCGCAGGTGCTGAACCTGCTGAGCGAGCTCTGTGACGAGTTCGGGCTCACGTATCTGTTCATCGCTCACGGCCTGAACGTGGTGAAGCACATCAGCGACCGGGTCGGCGTCATGTACCTCGGACGTCTGGTTGAGGTTGCTCCCAAGCGAGAGCTCTACAGCAACCCGCTGCATCCGTACACCAAGGCGCTCCTCTCGGCGATCCCGGTCACCGATCCGGCGCATCGCAAGGAGCGCATCCTGCTCGAAGGCGACGTCTCGAGCCCGATAGACCCCGCGCCGGGTTGCCGCTTCGCGAGCCGCTGCTACGCACGCGCGGGCTGCACCGGCTGCGAGTGCGAAACCACGATGCCCGAGCTCGTTGAGGTATCACCCGGGCACTTCGTGTCGTGCTATTTGCACCCCGGGCAGGTCATGGGCTAACTACGTGGTGAGGCGGCAGAACCTCTCTGACAGAACACACGGAGGTGGGTCTTCTGGGTACGTTTCCATTCGGGCAACAGGTAGAGCGGGTGGTCCAGATCGTTCGCGGACCCAAGCGGGTGTTCATACTCGGCGTGTACGCGAGCGCAGTGTATGCGCGGTGGCTTGCCGAAGATGACAGCACCCTCGTGAACGCGGTTCCGGTGGCCTCCGAGCCCGAGGTCTTCTGGCGCGGTGACGGCTCGGCCGACATCGTTGCGAGCATCCCCGTGCCCCCGGGTGCCGGGAGGCTCGTGGGCGCCGACGAGCACCTGAACGGCGCCTCGGGCGCGGCGCTCGATGAGCTGTTCCTCGCACCGCTCGGTCTCACACGCCCCGACGCGTGGCTGTGTGACCTGGTGCCTTACAGCTGCAGAAACGACAAGCAGGCGGCAGCGATCGTGCGTGCATACGACCCGCGAATCACAGAGTTCGACTTGCCGGCGTTCGACTGGCCAACGCTTCCCAAGGTGCTCGCGGACCCCACACGCCGGGCGGAGATAGCCGCCGAGCTGACCGAAGCCTCACCCGACCTCTTGATCACGCTCGGCGACCAGCCGCTGCGGTGGTTCACGAGTCACTTCGGCTCCAAGGGCCGGCTCGCCTCATACGGCGAGTCAAAGCAGGAGTACGGGCGCGTGCACGAGCTGCGCCTTGGCCGTCGGACGATGATGCTCATGCCGCTCGCGCATCCCCGTCAGGTTGCGCGCCTCGGTTCGTATTCGGCCGAGTGGGGAGGGCTGCACGAGTACTGGGCCTCACGTGTTGCGCCCAACGTGCTTCTCGACACGAACCCGTCCTGACACGGGGGCTCATGAACCGCCGCCAGCCCCCATCGCCGGGATCCGTCCGTACGCGCGGATCGACCTTCAGCTACTCAAGCGCGTGTTGGGTGGGCCGTGTGCGCGCGGCGGGCAGGCAGGGTGTGAGACCATGGAAGCGTTTCATCGCGGATGATCCGCGACCGCACGAGCAGGGGGGACTATGCACGAGCGCGAGTGGGCGGAGCTAGGCAAGATCGACTACTTCTTGGAGCAGCTCGCTCGCGCCGTTGAGCGCGGAGAAGTGCATCGCAGCTCCTATGACATACTGGCTCCGCGCTATCTGACACGACGCGCCGAACTCGTGAGCGTCATCGACTCGCACGCACGGCGGGCTGCCGAAGCGACGGGCGTGCAAGAGCCCGCTGTCGTTGAGGCCGCACCGGCCACGGCAGCCGCTCGACCGACGCACCCCACCCGGGACACGGCCGCGGCCGATCCGACGGCCCCGGCCCCGGTTGCTGCCACAGCGGTGCCACGCAAGCGCTTCAGCTGGACTACGGCGCTCATCATCACCGGCGCCTTTCTGGTGATCAACGCGGCCGGTCTGTTCGTGCTGGCCGCGTGGGACGTCTTCGGCGTCGCCTTCCAGGTGCTCTTCCTCACCACGATGACGGCCGCGTTTTACGCAGCCGGCATGCTCGTGCGCAAGAAGCTCAAGCAGTCGGTGGGTGGCGCCGCACTCGTGGTGGTCGGCTCGGCGCTGCTGCTGTTCGACGGCTGGTTGCTCATCGACGTCTTCGGCCTGAGCGGGCCGTGGCCGTGGGCTGCCTGGTTGCTGCTGTGCTCGGCGGTCTACTGGTTCACTGAAACGCGCATGGCCGGTGGTTTCTTCGGCGTTATCGGCGCCGCGGCGCAGGTGGTGTGGTGGTGGTTGCTGGGCGAGGGTCTCGGATGGGACCCGCTGCCGCGGTTGGCCGGGATCGCCGTGGTAGCTGCGGTGTGGACGATCGCGGCCCGGCGTGGGCATGACTCCGCACCCCTGGCGTCGATCGCCCGCGTGCTCCGCTACGCGGGCCCCGTGCTCATGAGCCTCGTGCTGCTCGGGGCGCTCGCCGCGCTCGGGGAAGACCCCGCATCGGTGCCGCTCGCGGTGTTCTGCCTGCTCGTGATCGCCTGGGCCGGCACCGCAGTGTCCGAGTCAGGTGAACTTCCTCGGCCGTTGGGCGCCATTGCGCACACCCCACTCGTACTCGTTGCGTTAGGTGCGCTGTTCCAAACCTCTGGCTGGATGGTGGCTGCGCTGCTCGCAGTGGGCGCGGTGACCGCCGTTGCCTACGAGACGCGTCGCGGCGGCACTGCACACGGCGCTACGGCCCCGCTCCTGGCGGCGAGCGCACTGAGCGTGGCCGCGGCGAGCGCGCATGCCGGAGTGAACTGGCAGGTCGGTCTCGTCGCCGGTGTAGGTGCAGCCTTTGTGATCGCGAGCAACCGCATCAGGCGAGTGCGGCCATCGGGCTCCGAGAATACGGCAGGCCTCGGCTCCGGTGCGCTTCTCCAGCCGCACCGCTCGCTGCCCATCGCACTCTCGGCTGGCGGGCACCTGGTGCTGATCGGTGCCACGATCGCGCTGCTGCCTGTGCTGTGGGCTGTGCCGCTTTCGGGCGGCGGATTCGCGATGGGCGATGCGCTGACAGTGTCGGCGTTCTTTGGACTCTGGCTCGCCGCTGCGCTTGCAGGTCGATCGCCGCTGGCGGCTGTCGGTGCGATTCTGATGTCGCTACTCACACTCGCGTCCATCCTGGACGTTTCTAACGTGCTGTGGGACGCACCAGTGCTCGCGCTGCCGTTTGTGGGCCTCCTCTTCGTGTGGTTGCTTGTCCGCGATCAGGTTGAGCGCCTTACAGGTCTTCCTGCCGGCCCCACCGCCATGCTGGCGCGCACTCTCACGCTCGTTGCAGTGGGAGCAGGGCTGGGCATCGAAGCGATCGTCGGCGACCCATCAAGTGCGACGGGCGCGATCCTGCTCGCCGCAGGCGCGATGTGGTGGTTCGCCGACCGCGCACTCACCGGAGAGCGGTGGGCGCTCATCCCCGCCGCCGGGCTGACGGTGTGGGCCGCGGGTCATCTCGGTTGGTGGTACGGCGGGACCGATATCGCGGCGATCACGGCAGCTGCAGCGGCGACTGCCGGTGTGGGCGTATGCGTCTGGCTCCGTGAGCGACCAGGCTTTGCCGTGATCGCTCCCTGGTCGTTTGTGGCTGCAGGGCTCGTGGCGCTGCCCGCAGGCGCCTGGAACCCGGCGGCTCTTGCGGTTGCAGCACTGCTGCTGGCCGCTGCCGCGGCCCTTGCCGTTGCCACAAGCCGGCTGTGGTGGGGGCTCGTCGGTGCGCTCGCGCTTCTCACCGTATCCGCGCTTGCGGCCCTCGCACATTTCGACCCGGCATCGTGGGTCACATCGCTGGCGCTCGTGGCGCTCGGCTGGGCGTGCCTGCTGCCGATGGCCCTCGACGCGGGTCGCAGGGGCGGTGACGCTACGACGATCACGCACGCGCTTGCGGTCGGCGGCGCCCTATCGCTTCTGGCGCTTATCGGGCTCGGCGCCGTTTCATCCGGTGGCGCCACCATCGGCTGGGCCGACCTGTACGGTCACCCGCTCGTGTTCGGTCTGGTCGCGTTCGGCGCGTATATCCTGCTCGTGGCGGTGCGAACCGGGCTCGAACTCGGCTTCTACCTCGGTGTGGGGGTGCTGCTGTTCGCGCTGTTCGTGGAGCTCGACGTGCTCGACGCGCGGTGGGTGGAGTTGTACTCCACGCCAGCCGCGCTGTACGTGGCGTGGTGCGGGTACCGCTGGGCGTCGCGAGACGGAAAGCGAACCGTGCCGATGCTGGCCGATGTCAGCGCGTCGGTGATCGCACTCGGCGTTCCGTTCTTCGCGATGCTCACGCCCGGAATCCCGGTGGTCGACTCGTGGGTGCACACCCTGGCGGCGTTCGGCCTGGCACTTGCCGGCATCGCGCTCGGCGTGGTGTTGCGCGTGCGAGCCTACTTCTTCGCGGGCATCGCCGCAGTGGTGATCACGGCGCTCGCGCGCACCTGGGACCTGCTGCTGCTCCTGTGGTGGCTGCTGCTCGGTATCGTCGGCACGGCCATGATCGTGGTGGCGCTCGCCCGCGAACTCCGGGAGGCCATGGCCTCGGGCGTGCGCGACCTTCTCGACGGGTGGCGATAGCACAGCGGCGCGTCAGTGCTCGCTGGTATACTCGGGCAAGGCTGTAAGGGGATTCGGGAAGGAGCACCTGGAAATGAAGTTCATCCTGCGCATGCTCGTGTCGGCGGCTGCGATCTTCGGCGTGGCATACCTCTCGGGCGGCTGGCTTCTTCAGGTCGACCAGTTCTGGCCCACGGCCGTGATCGCGGCGCTCATCCTGGCACTGGTGAATGCCATCATCAAGCCGGTGGTCAGCGTCCTGTCGTTCCCGGTCACGATCCTCACCCTCGGGCTGTTCTCGCTCGTGATCAACGCGGCGATGCTTTATCTCGCGGCGTTCTTTGTAAACGGCGTTCACACGACCGGATTCTTTCGCACCGTGCTTGCGGCGATCATCATCTCGGTTATCACGTCGGTCGGTTCATCGCTCATCGACAAGGATTAGAGCCGCACGATGGATGAGGAGCGCGACATCCGGAACCTCGACGTCCAGGGAAGCGACATCTCGGACAGCGAAGCCACACGTGGCACCGCCGAAGGCGATCTCGTGCTCATCACCGGCATGTCCGGTGCCGGCCGGAGCGAGGCCATCCACACCTTCGAGGATCTCGGCTACTTCTGCATCGACAACCTTCCGCCGGCGCTCATCGGCCAGCTCGTATCGCTCACTGCCCTGCCGGGCAGCCGCGTCCGCAAGATGGCCGTTGTCTGCGACGTGCGCGGCGGCTCCTTCTTCCAGGAGCTCGTGAGCGAGCTTGAGAAGCTTGAGGCGCAGGGGCATCCGTTCCGCATCCTGTTCCTCACCGCAGATGACCGCACACTGCTCAGTCGCTTCAAAGAGACCCGCCGCCGACATCCGCTGTCGGAGTACGGGTCGGTGAGTGCGGGCATCGAGGCCGAGCGCGCGCTTGTGGAGGCGGTCCGCTCCCGGGCCGACTTCAGCATAGACACCACCGAACTCCGTCCGCAGGAGTTGCGAGCGCTCATCCGCGAGTCGTTCGTGGCGGCGGGCAACGAGGGGCAACTCACCGTCTCGGTGTCATCCTTCGGCTTCAAGTACGGCGTCCCGATCGATGCCGACATCGTGATGGATGTGCGCTTCCTGCCAAATCCGTACTACGTCGACCGCCTTCGCGCCAAGACCGGCCTCGACCGTCCTGTGCGGGCGTTTGTGAGCGACAAGCCGGAGACCGCCGTGTTTGTGGAGCGGTGGTTCGCGCTGCTCGAGTTCCTGCTGCCCAACTTCCTTACCGAGGGCAAGGCGCACCTGTCCATCGCGCTTGGCTGCACGGGCGGTCAGCACCGCAGCGTAGTGCTTGCCGAGATGACCGCCGAGTATGCTCGCTCGCTCGGTTACCCGGTTTCCGTGGCCCATCGGGACATCACCAGGGACAGGAGCCGATGATGGGCCGACGGGCCGTTGCCATCGGCGGAGGCACTGGCCTGCCGCTCGTCTTGGGCTGTCTGCTACGCGGCGAATTCGACACAACCGCCGTGGTCACCGTGGCCGACGACGGCGGCTCCTCCGGCCACCTGCGCCGCGAGCTCGGCATGCTGCCGCCAGGCGACATCCGCAACTGCCTGGTGGCGCTCGCCGATTCCGGAAACGAGCTCGCCCGCGTGTTCCAGTACCGGTTCGCCGAAGGGGAGGGGCTTGCGGGTCATGCCCTCGGCAACCTGATAATTGCTGCCCTCGCCGATCTCGAAGGCGGGTTTGCCGAGGGGGTGGAAGAGGCGGGACGGCTGCTCGGCGTGCGGGGCAGCGTGGTCCCCTCAACGCTCACCGACGTGGTGCTCTCGGGTCGCGATGCGGCCGGGCACCTCGTGATCGGACAGGCCAATCTGGCCGAGAGCGACGGGCCAGTGAGAACGGTATGCATACAACCCGCCGTGGTGCCGGCGTACCCGCCTGCGCTCGAGGCCCTGCGGGCCGCACACCTCACCGTCATCGGGCCGGGGAGCTTGTTCACGAGCGTCATCCCGAACTTCCTGGTGGACGGCATCGCAGGAGCCATCCGTCAGAGCGATGCCACCGTCGTCTACGTGTGCAACGTCGGTAATCTCCGTGGCGAGACGAGCGGCATGGATGCGGCCGACCACGTAGAAGCGCTTGTGCGGCACGGACTTGCAGGACTCATCGACGTGGCCGTTGTTCCCGGCAACCTCACCGGTGACCGTACGCTCTCCGTCCATGGCGGTCCGGAGGTGACACGGCGCATCGAAGCGCACGGCATTCGCGTGATCACTGCTGATGTTGCCGATCCGGCCAACCCCATGAGTCACGACCCCGACCGCCTGTACGCAGCCCTTGCGGAGGTGTGGTGATGTCGTTCACTGCCGAGGTGAAAGAGGAGCTCGCGCGCATCGAGGACGTGAAGGCATGCTGCGCGCGCTCGGAGCTCTCCGCGCTCATCCGTGTTGAAGGCACGCTGCACTACACGGGAAGCGGGCGCCTGCGGCTCGAGGTGGCTACCGAGACGGCACCGGTTGCGCGCAAGGTGATCAAACTGCTGCGCTCCGTGTTCGACCTCACCACCGAGCTCACCGTGCGCCGCTCAGTGCTGCACAAGTCGAACAACTACCTCATCACCGTCGTGAGCCAGCCCGCGTTACCGGTGGCACTGCTCGAACTCGGTATCCTCGACAAGGATCACGCACCGCTGTACCGCGTGCCGCCATGGCTGGTCAAGAAGGACTGCTGCGCGATCGCGTATCTGCGCGGCGTTTTCCTCGGCGGCGGCTTCGTGGCCGACCCGCACGGCGACTTTCACTTCGAACTCACCGCCGAGTCAGAGGACATCGCAAATGACCTCGTGGGACTGATGGAACGCTTCGAGATCGGTGCCCGCGTGACGCGCCGCCGCGGGTCGTACGCTGTCTACCTCAAAGGTGCCGAGCCCATCGTGACGTTTCTCGCGCTCGTGGGCGCGCATAGGGCCCTGCTGCGCACTGAAGACGTGCGCATCCTGAAAGAGATGCGCAACGGCGTGAACCGCCTGGTGAACGCCGAGACCGCGAACCTTCAGAAGACCGCGAACGCCGCTGCCGATCAGGTTTCCGCGGTGCGCACCATCGAGCGCGCTCGCGGCCTAGACGCGCTTCCCCCCGCGCTGCGCGAGATCGCGTACCTGCGTCTCGAGTACCCGGACGTGAGCCTGCGTGAGCTCGGGGAGTTCGCCGACCCGCCGCTTTCCAAGTCAGCTGTCTACCATCGCATCCGTCGCCTGGAGGAGATGGCCGAAGACGGGTAGGTACCCTTTGGAGCATGGTCGCGCCCGTCGGCGATCTCGAGCCGGGGATTCGCGCGAGCGTCAGCCCGTGTTCAGCCGGGCGGGTGCTGCGCCAGATTGTATGTTTCAGTTACTATGCGGTGAGGGTCGCATCGGCCCTTCCGCAGGACTGTCAGACCGAGTTTCGAGGAGGGGTACCACGTGACCATACGGGTAGGTATCAATGGGTTCGGGCGCATCGGTCGTCTCGTGTTTCGCGCATGTGAAGGCGATCCGGCGATCGAGGTCGTGGCCGTCAACGACCTGACCGACGCCGCAACGCTCGCCCATCTTCTGAAGTACGACTCGGTCCACAAGATCTTCGGATACGACGTCAAGGCCGGCGAGAGTTCGTTCACGGTCGACGGCCGCGAGGTCAAGGTTCTCGCCCAGCGCGATCCGGCGCTCCTGCCGTGGGCCGATCTCGGCGTGGACGTTGTCGTTGAGTCCACCGGGTTCTTCACCGATGCGCTCAAGGCGCAGGCGCATCGCGACGCGGGTGCGAGGAAGGTCATCATCTCGGCTCCGGCCAAGAACGAGGACATCACGATCGTCATCGGCGTCAACGACAAGGATTACGACGCCGAGAAGCACAACATCATCTCCAACGCGTCATGCACCACCAACTGTCTCGCGCCGTTCGCGAAGGTGCTACACGACAGCTTCGGCATCAAGTACGGCTTCATGAACACCATCCATAGCTACACCAACGATCAGAACATCCTCGACCTCCCGCACAAGGACCTCCGCCGTGCGCGTGCCGCAGCCATGTCGATCATCCCCACGTCCACCGGAGCCGCAAAGGCCATCGGCCTCGTGCTCCCGGAGGTCAAAGGCAAGCTCGACGGTATGTCGATGCGCGTTCCCACGCCGGACGGCTCGGTGGTCGACCTCGTTGCCGAGCTCGAGACCTCGGTCACGAAAGACGACATCAACGCCGCGATGAAGGCGGCCGCCGACGGCCCGATGAAGGGCATCTTGCAGTACTGCGAGGACCCGATCGTCTCCGTGGACGTTGTGGGCAACCCCGCATCTTCGGTCTTCGACTCGCTGCAGACCATGGTGATGGCCGGTACCGGCACGTTCGTGAAGTGCGTCTCGTGGTACGACAACGAGTGGGGCTACTCCAACCGCGTCCGCGATCTGATCAAGATCGTCGGCTAGCTTCCTTGAGCACACGACGAGGCGCCCCGACGTGGGGCGCCTCGCTCGCTTACGAGCGTCGCGCGTTTCGCTCCGCCGTCCACGTCCACCGCACTGCCCATGGAGGCCCCATGTTCGCCAAGAAGACCGTTAAGGACGTCGACGTCCGCGGTAAACGCGTGCTCGTGCGCGTCGACTTCAACGTCCCACTCGCCGAAGGCGCGGTGACCGACGACACGCGCATCAGGGCCGCACTGCCCACCATTCGCTACCTCATCGACCACGGGGCGCGCGTGATCCTGATGAGCCACCTTGGCCGCCCCAACGGCGTTGCTGACGCGAAGTACTCGCTCAAACCGACGCGCCGAGCGCTCCAGCGGCTCATCGGACGTAACGTCGCGTTTTCCCCGGACACCGTGGGGCCAGAAGCGCAGGCCGCGGTGTCCCGGATGATCGACGGCGAGATCCTCATGCTCGAGAACCTCCGGTTCGATGCGGGCGAGAAGGCCAACTCTGCCGAGTTTGCCGCGGCTCTCGCCGACCTGGGCGACGTCTTCGTCAACGACGCGTTCGGCGCCGCGCACCGCGCACATGCGTCCACCGCCGGCATCGCCACGTATCTGCCTGCCTACGCCGGCATGCTGCTGGCACGCGAGGTGGAGACGCTCACCCGCATGCTCACCGAGCCCCACCACCCGTTTGTGGCGATTCTCGGCGGCAGCAAGGTCAGTGACAAGTTCGGCGTGATCGACAAACTCATCGACTGCGTGGACACCCTGCTCATCGGCGGCGGAATGGCGTTCACCTTCCTGGTTGCCAAAGGTCTCGAGGTGGGCGACTCCATCGTCGAGCGTGATTGGGTGGAGCCGGCCAAGGAGATGCTTGAAAAGGCGAAGGTTTCGCGCGCTGAGATCATTCTGCCCACCGACTTCGTGATCGCCGCGGAGATAGCCGAGGATGCCGAGACCCGCATCGTGGGCCGCGAGGAGATTCCCGTAGGCATGAAGGGCCTCGACATCGGTCCGAGCACGGTCGAGCTGTACAAGGGCGAGATCTCCTCGGCACGCACCATCTTCTGGAACGGCCCGATGGGCGTCTTCGAGATGACGCCGTTTGAGACAGGCACGCGCGAGGTAGCGGTTGCTGTTGGTCGCAACACCCGCGCGGACTCGATAGTGGGAGGCGGCGACTCGGTGGCCGCGCTCAAGAAGTTCGATCTGGAGGAGCGTGTGACGTTCGTATCCACGGGCGGCGGCGCATCCATGAAACTGCTCGAAGGCTCGGCGCTGCCCGGCGTCGATGCCCTCCTGGACAGAGAGTAGGAGCCCCTAGTGGACCGCCAAATGCTCGTTGCCGGCAACTGGAAGATGTTCACCACCTCGGGAGAGGGTGCGGTGCTCATCCAGGCCATCGCCGATCTCGTCCGCGAGATGTGGGACGACGTGGACGTTGCGGTCTGCCCGCCGTTCACGGGCCTCAAGGCTGCCTCGACCATGATCGAACTCGACCGCCTGACCATGAGCCTCGGCGCGCAGGACGTGCACTGGGAGGCCGAAGGCGCCTTCACCGGTGCTATCGCCCCGCGGATGCTCACCGAGCTGCGGTGCGACTACGTCATCGTCGGCCACTCGGAGCGCCGTGAGTACTTTGGCGAGACCAATGATACGGTGAACAAGAAGGTCAAGGCGGTCTTTGAGGCCGGCATGGTGCCCATCATGTGCGTGGGGGAGACGCTCGCCACGCGGGAGGCGCTGGAGACCGACTCGTACGTGCGCAAGCAGGTGACCGAGGGGGCCGCTGGATTAAGCGCCGCGCAGGCGGCCAAGCTCGTCATCGCCTACGAGCCCATCTGGGCCATCGGCACGGGCCGCACGCCCACGCCGGAGGCGGCAAACGACGTTGCCCGCTCGATTCGCGCCACCATCGGTGCGATGTACGGTCCGCCGGCCGCGATGACGGTCCGCGTACTCTACGGCGGGTCGGTGAAAGCCGAGAACGCCACGATGTTCTTCTCCGAGCACGATATAGACGGCGGCCTGGTGGGAGGTGCGGCGCTCGATGCCGAGTCGTTCGCCGGCATCGTGAAGGCGGCACTCTAGCGTGGCATCCTGCCCACCTGTGGCACTAATCATCATGGACGGGTTCGGCATCGCCGAGCCCGGGCCCGGCAACGCGATCTCGCAGGCGCACACGCCCAACCTCGATGAGATCATGGCCACCTCGCCCTGGTCCACGCTGCTGGCGAGCGGTCTTGCGGTGGGTCTGCCCGAGGGACAGATGGGCAACTCCGAGGTGGGACACCTCAACATGGGGGCCGGTCGCGTGGTGTACCAGGAACTCACGCGCATCAACCGTGCCATCGCAGATGGCTCGCTTCCTGAAAACGAGGTGCTCCGCGCATCGATCGACGCCGCGGTCGCTTCGGGCGGCGCCGTGCACTTCATGGGCCTGCTCTCCGACGGCGGCGTGCATAGCCACCAGGAGCACCTGTACGCGCTCGTGAGGATGGCCATCTCACGCGGCGCCACCCGCATCTTCGTCCACGCGTTCCTCGACGGGCGGGATGTGCCGCCAGCAAGCGGCCTGGAGTACATACGCGCTCTTGAAGCGGTGCTGGCCGAGGTCGGATGCGGGCGCATCGCGACGGTGATGGGCCGCTACTACGCGATGGATCGCGACAACCGTTGGGAGCGGGTCGAGGCTGCGTGGCGTGCGATGGTTCTGGGCGAGGGAGCACTCGCCGTCTCGGCCGAAGACGCGGTCGTGCGCGCGTACGAGACGGGCATAACCGACGAGTTCGTCGTGCCCGCAGTGGTGTGCGACCACAACGGGCCTGTGGGCCGCGTGGCATCCGGCGATGCGGTGATCTTCTTCAACTTCCGCCCGGACCGGGCGCGCGAGATCACGCGAGCACTGGTGGATCCGACATTCGCGAGCTTCCCCCGTCCCGCGACTCCCGCGACTCGGTTCGTCTGTCTCACTCAGTACGACCCAACGATTCCAGCACCGGTGGCATTTGCCAAGGATTTCCCATGTTGCGTACTCGCCGACGTGATCGCTGATGCGGGACTCCGGCAGTTGCACATCGCCGAAACCGAGAAGTACGCGCACGTGACGTTCTTCTTCAACGGCGGCTCGGAGACGCCCAAGGTGGGGGAGGAGCGCGTCTTGGTTCCGAGTCCCCGGGTGCCCACCTATGACCTTCAGCCTGAGATGAGCGCTCCGGAAGTGACTCGACTTCTCGTGGAGGCCATTGCCGAGGGGCGCGCGGACTTCTACGTGGTCAACTACGCCAACTGCGACATGGTGGGTCACACCGGCGTGCTCGAGGCCGCGATAGCTGCGGTGGAGGCCGTGGATGCAGGCGTGGGGGCGGTGGTCGCGGCGGTCCGCGCCGCGGGCGGCTCGGCGCTCATCACAGCCGACCATGGAAATGCCGAGCAGATGCGCGACCCCGGAGACGGAGGGCCGTTCACCGCGCACACGCTGTGCCCTGTGCCCCTCATCTGCGTGTCGGATACGGTGGACGCGGTACGAGGCGGCGGCATCCTCTCTGATGTGGCCGCTTCGGTCTGTGACGTGCTGGGCATATCGGCCCCCGCAGAGTGGACGGGAGAGTCGCTACTTGAGCGTCAGCCCACCGGACGGCTATACTGACACGACCTTCGCCTGATCATCGCCGCTCGCGTGCGGCGTCACACTAGGAGAGCACAGTGGACGTAGTTGCATACATCGCGCTAGTCATTCATGTTATATGCGCAGTTGGCCTCGTAATATTCGTACTTCTGCACTCTGGCAAAGGCACCGGAGTGTCATCGATGTTCGGCGCAGGGCTGCCCGCATCGGCCACCGGAACCGGCATGATCGAGAAGAACCTGGACCGAATCACGATCGCCTTCGCCGCTGGTTACGGGCTTACAGCGCTTCTTCTGATGGTCGTGTACCGCCCCATCGGGTAGGGGGCTTCTCGGCGCTACGGTATCTCTGGAAGCCCGCTCACATGGCGGGCTTCCGTGCGTCACGGAGGTGCGTTGCTGAGGCGGCCGCGCTTGCACTTCGATGCAAACAGGGACAGACTAGTGCGTTAGTTAAACGGAGCAGCCGCGGCCGACTCGGAGTGACGTCTGCTGTGGGCCGCACGAGCCGCCGTAGGGAGGGATGTGCTAGGGCGTGTCGCTGTTCTGGTCCGTATCGACACACAAGGAATCCGGAGCAATCCGGGACTCGGAGGGAGGCGCTACATTGTCTCAGCGAATTCGCAAGAGCTTCGCCATCATGTTGGTGCTGACGCTTGCCGTAGCAATGATGTCTGTCGGCGGCTGCGCCACCAGCACCGACGTTGGCGAGGAGGGCGGAACGTTCAACTTCCGCATCAACGAGCCGGCGTTCATCGACCCGGTGAACCTGCAGGAGTCTGAAGGCACGCAGGTCGGTCAGGCTGTATTCGACAGCCTCGTCGCTTTCGACCCGATCACGTCTGAGGTTGTCCCGGCCGCAGCTGAGAGCTGGGAGCCGAACGAGGACGCCACGGTTTGGACCTTCAAGCTCGTAGAGGGCGCCAAGTTCCACGACGGTACCGACGTGACCGCTGAGTCGTTCAAGTACGCATGGGAGCGCATCTGCACCCCGGCGAACGAGTCAGAGATCTCCTACCACCTCGCCGCTGTCGTTGGTTACGACGAGATGCAGGATGAGTCAGCCACCGAGCTTGAGGGCGTCAAGGTCGTCGATGACACCACCCTCGAGGTCACACTGCAGTACGGTTTCGCCGACTTCGAGTACGTCGTTGGCCACCCGGCCCTCGCACCGGTGTCACAGGCGGCCGTTGAGGCCGACCCTGAAGGCTTCGCCGAGAAGCCGATCGGCAACGGCCCGTTCATGATGACCGAGCCGTGGGCCCACGATCAGTATATCAAGGTTGAGAAGTTCGCCGACTACTACGGCGAGCCGTCCAACATCGATGGCATCGAGTTCAAGATCATCGGCGACATCGACTCCGCCTTCCTCGAGTTCCAGGCAGGCAACCTTGACTTCACCGACATCCCCACCGGTCAGATCCAGACCACCGTTGATGAGTACGGCGAGAGCCCCGATGGCTACACCGTCAACCCGGGCGAGCAGGTCAGCCTCGGTGCCGAGCAGGCCATCTACTACCTCGTTGTCAACAATGCCGATGAGGTCATGAAGGACGAGAAGGTTCGCCAGGCGATCTCGCTGGCCATCGATCGCCAGGATATCTGCGACAAGGTCTACGAGGGTACCCGCACCCCCGCTTCGAGCATCGTGCCTCCGGGCATCGTTGGTCACGAAGAGGGCGCGTTCCAGTACTCCGAGTACGATGTTGAGGCCGCCAAGGCCGCGCTTGCTGACGCCGGTTTCCCCGACGGCGAGGGCTTCCCGACGATCAACCTCGAGTTCAACACCGGCTCCAACCACGGTGACGTTCTCGCGTTGGTCCAGGAGGACCTGAAGGCCATCGGCATCAACGGCGAGCTCGTTGGTTCCGAGTGGGCGCAGTACCTCGACAAGCTGGGTGCGAAGGATTACCAGATCGGTCGTCTGGGCTGGATCGCCGACTACCCGATCATGGACAACTTCCTGTATCCGCTGTTCACGACCGGTAGTGCTGACAACTACTCGTTCTACTCCAACTCCGAGGTTGACGAGAAGCTTGACGAGGCTCGCACCACCACGGACGCGGACGCTCGCGTAGCCCTGTACCAGGAAGTGGAGAAGACGGTTGGCGACGAAGCCGTTGTCATCCCGATCAATAACTACCGTCACACCCGCGTGGCCTCCGACCGCGTGAACGACGGTGTGTACAGCGCCAACGGCCTGTTCACGTTCGACAAGGTCTGGCTGGCCGCCGCCGAGTAGGCGTCAGCAGTCCGCTCTTGAGAGTTGCCCATCGTGTGCCGGGGCACCCCCGGGTGCCCCGGCACACACACATCGTTCGGTGCCAGCGGCGCCGACCCTGGGAAGACAGGACCCATGCTCAAGTACGTGCTACGACGTGTGTTCCAGATGATCCCTGTGTTCCTCGGCGTAACGCTGATCCTCTTCATGTTGCGCATCCCGGGTATTCTTCCGGGCGACCCGATCCAGCTCATCGTCGGCGAGCGCGCGCTCACGCCGGCGCTGCGCGCGCAGATCGAGGAGAAGAACCACCTGAATGAGCCGATCTACACGCAGTACGCCTACTATGTGAGCGGAATCGTACAGGGCGACTTCGGGGAGTCGTATCAGAAGAGTCGCCCGGTCAGGGACATCCTGTTCGACAAATTCCCCAACACCTTTCGCCTGGCGTTCGCCGCGATTCTCGTTGAGATAATCATCGGTATCGGGGCGGGCATCATCTCGGCGGTGAAGCAGTACTCCTTCTGGGACGTGTTGGTCACGCTATCAACGTCGATACTCGTGTCGGTGCCGGTGTTCTGGCTCGGACTGCTGCTACAGATGTTCTTCGGCATCAAGATCAAGCAGTGGACGGGTGGCACATTCTTCCTGCCGATCACCGGCATGGGCAACCCGCCCGACCTCGTGCACCTCATCCTTCCGGCTATCACCCTGGCATCGGTCTCAACGGCATACGTGGCACGCATCATGCGCAGCCAGATGCTCGAGGCCATGGGCCAGGACTACATACGCACCGCCATGGCCAAGGGCCTCACCGAGCGCGCGGTGGTCTTCAGGCATGCACTCAAAAACGCGATGATCCCGGTGGTCACATTCGTGGGCATCGACCTCGGTGCACTGATGGGAGGCGCCATTCTCACCGAGAGCGTCTTCTCCTGGCCCGGAGTTGGCAGAGAGATCTATCTGGCAGTGATGCAGCGCGACTGGCCCGTGGTGATGGGCGGCGTGATCGTGGTCGTTCTGATCGTCATGGTGGTCAACCTGCTTGTCGACATCAGTTACGCGCTGCTCGATCCGCGCATCAGATACGGAGGTGCGGCGGAATGACAAGAGATGACAAGAGACTCCACGACGTTCAGTCGGGCGTTGAGGGTCCCCGGGATGCCGGCGGGCACCCCGTAAAGGACGAGCACGTTACCGGTCCCATGCTCCCCGGAGCGGGAGAGGTGGCGGCCCGACCCGCCCGTACGCTGTGGGGCGATGCGCTCACCCGGCTGCGCAAGAACAAGCTCGCTATCGCCGGGCTCATATGGATCACGTTCGTGGTGTTGATCACGCTCTCGGCCGACCTGTGGGTGCCGCAGAACTTCGCGGAGCCCAACTCCACGGAGTTCGCCGGCCTGGAGTCGCCGTCATTCACACACCCCTTTGGCACCGATCGTATCGGCCGCGACGTCTTCGCGCGCGTTATCTACGGTGCCCGGGTGTCGCTGGCTGTCGGTATCCTTGCGGTGAGCATCTCACTCGTGATCGGGCTGATCATGGGCGCTCTCTCAGGCTACTACGGGGGGCTGGTCGACGCGTTCGTCATGCGAACAGCCGACATCTTCTTCGCGTTTCCGTACACGCTGTTCGCCATCGCACTCCTTGCGGCCCTCGGGCCGAGTTATCGCAACGTGTTCATCGCCATCGGTATTCTCGGCTGGCCGTCGATCGCTCGTGTGTTCCGCAGTTCGATACTCTCGGTGAAGGAGAACGAGTATGTGGACGCCGCCAGAGCGATGGGCGCGTCGGACATACGCATCATGGGTCGCCACATCCTACCCAACGCGATCGCGCCGATCATCGTGTACGGCACGATGAGCATCGGTGGCGCCATCATCACCGAGGCCGCGCTCTCGTACCTCGGCATGGGCGTACAGCCACCTACGCCCTCATGGGGCATGATGCTCTCCGAGGCAAAGGCCCTGATGGGTCCCGCACCGTGGCTGACCATCTATCCAGGCTTTGCCATCCTTACGACCGTTCTTGCGTTCGTGCTCATGGGCGATGGCCTGCGCGACGCGCTCGATGTGAAGATGAAGGACTGACATGGCACTTCTTGAAGTCACCAACCTCAGGACGCAGTTCTTCACGCGGGACGGCGTGGTGAAGGCCGTCGAGGGCGTCACCTTCTCTCTTGAGGAGGGCAAGACGCTCGCGATCGTGGGTGAGTCGGGCTCCGGCAAGTCGGTCACGGCACTGTCGCTGATGCGCCTGATCCAGGAGCCGCAAGGCAAGATCGTGGACGGCCAGGTGCTGCTCGGCGGCGAGGACATCCTCAAGATGGGGGATGCGCAGGTCCGGGCGCTGCGCGGCGACCGCATCGCGATGATCTTCCAGGACCCGATGACGTCACTCAACCCGGTGTTCCGCGTCGGCTTCCAGATCGGCGAGGCACTCCGTATTCATAAGGGTATGGATCGCAAACAGGCCGACAAGCGGGCGGTTGAGATGCTCGAGCTGGTGGGCATCCCTAACGCCAAGGGCCGGGCGAAGGACTACCCGCACCAGTTCTCAGGTGGAATGCGCCAGCGGGGCATGATCGCCATGGCGCTCGCGTGCGATCCGGACATCCTGATCGCCGATGAACCCACCACCGCGCTGGATGTGACGATCCAGGCTCAGATCCTTGAGCTGATGATCGAGATGCAGCAGCGTACCGGAGCGGCGATCATCATGATCACCCACGACCTCGGCGTGGTGGCCGATATGGCAAACGACGTCATGGTCATGTACGCCGGCAGACCGGTCGAGTTCGGGTCGGCCAACGACGTGTTCTACAACCCGCTTCACCCCTACACCTGGGGATTACTCGACAGCCTCCCGCGGCACGATATCGGCGAAAAGGGTACCCTGTGCCCCATCAACGGCCAACCGCCGAGCCTCATCGACATCCCCTCGGGATGCGCATTCAACCCGCGCTGTCCGCATGCCAGGGACATCTGCCGCACTCAGGTGCCCGAGCTCGTGGAGATCGAACCGGGTCACAAGTCGGCGTGCCACTTCTCGTCCGATCCGGAATTCAGGCGGGCGTCCGTGGCGTGCGCCGTAGACACGGAGGTGAAGTAGATGGCTGAGCTTCTCCGTGTCGAAGGGCTGGTTAAGCACTTCGCCGTGAACCAGGGCATCATCGCTTCGAAGCTGAGCAAGAAGGTCCATGCGGTCGACGGCGTGTCCTTCTCGGTCAACGCAGGCGAGACACTCGGCTTGGTGGGCGAGTCGGGCTGTGGCAAGTCCACAACCGGCAGGTGCCTCATCCGTCTGCTCGAGCCGTCCGCCGGATCGGTGGTGTTCGACGGCACCGATGTACTTGCGCTTCGCGGCAAGGCGCTCCAGGCGTTCCGACGCGATGTGCAGTTCATCTTCCAGGATCCGTACGCGTCGCTGAATCCACGCATGACCATCGGCGAGATCGTCACCGAGCCGCTGGCTGTTCACGCCATAGGCACCAGCGGCGAGCGCAGGGACCGGGCAAAGGAACTGCTCGATGTGGTGGGACTGAACCCCGAGCACATCAACCGCTATCCGCACGAGTTCTCAGGCGGTCAGCGCCAGCGCATCGGCATCGCGCGCGCCCTTGCCCTGAACCCGCGTTTGCTCATCTGCGACGAGCCGGTCTCCGCGCTCGACGTGTCGATCCAAGCGCAGGTCATCAACCTTCTCGATGAGCTCCAAGAGCGCTTCGGTCTAACGTACGTGTTCATCGCGCACGATCTCTCGGTCGTCCGCCACATCTCCGACCGCATCGCGGTCATGTACCTCGGCAAGATCGTTGAAGTCGGCGGATGGCAGGGTCTGTACGACGTGCCTCACCACCCCTACACTCAGTCGCTGCTCTCGGCCGTGCCCGTTCCGGACCCCGCGAAGCAGCGTTCTCGCGAGCGGATCATCTTGCAGGGCGACGTTCCGAGCCCGATCGACCCGCCGAGTGGCTGCCGCTTCCGCACGCGGTGCCCGATCGCGCAACCGATCTGCGCCGAACAAGAACCCGAGCTCAAAGACGTGGCGCCCGGGCACCAGGCGGCCTGCCACTTTGCCAAGGCCTTCCCGATTCCCGAGGAAGCGCGCAAGCGCCCGGTGGTACCTGCCAAAACGGTCTAGGCATCCTCGGGAGGTCTTGTTATACTCTCGTTCGCTGCCCGCAGGGGCGGCTCATCTGTCCGAGTGGCGGAATGGCAGACGCGCTAGGTTGAGGGCCTAGTGCCCGCAAGGGCGTGCGAGTTCAACTCTCGCCTCGGACACCAGATATGACCAGGGCCTCTACCCCGACCAAGGGTAGGGGCCCTGTCTCGTGGTCAGGGTGATGGGCGCATGGGGTCGAGTGGATCCGTAGGCACACGCTTGAGCTCGCCCTCTAAGGGTGTACCCTGGTTCACGGGGGGTGATTCTGATGAGGACCGACCAACGGCTGACCGAGGCCTTCGCACAGGCCCGCGTCGAGTACTTTGATGACAGCTCCCGGTACGTCTTCATCAGTGACTGCCACCGGGGAAACGGAAGCCTCTCTGACGAGTTCACTCGAAACCAGAACTCGTACCTTCACGCGCTCACATACTACTTCAGGAGAGGCTTCACCTACATAGAGGTCGGGGATGGCGACGAGCTGTGGGAACACCCTGAGTTCCAGCACATCAAGGAAGCGCATCACGATGTGTTCGAGGCGATCAAGCGCTACTTCGACGCCGGCCGCTTCATCCTCATCTGGGGGAACCACAACAACTACTTGAGCATGCCCTCGTACGTGGAGAAGTACTTCCACACCTACTACCACGACCACACAGGGACCACCACCGACTTCCTCCGCGGCGTCGAGCCGTGCGAGGCGGTTGTGCTCAAGCATCGGCAGACCGGGCAGGAGATCTTCACGGTCCACGGGCACCAGGGAGACTTCGCCAACGACCAGGCATGGATGCTGACCATGATCTCAGTCAAGTACTTCTGGCGGCGCCTGCATGCCTTGGGCTTCACAAACCCTGCAAGTCCGACCAAGAACGCTTTCAAGCGGCACAAGATCGAGCGCAACTACACCAAGTGGATCGCGCGGCACCGTCGGGCGCTCATCTGCGGGCATACGCATCGGTTCAAGTACCCGAAGGCCGACCAGCTCCCGTACTTCAACACGGGAAGCTGCGTGTATCCCACCGCCATGACGGCCCTCGAGATCGCTGATGGCCTCATTCAGCTGGTCCGGTGGAGGGTCATCGCCAACGCCGAAGGCGTCCTTGAAGTGGTCAGAGATGTGGTGCGGGGGCCCGACCCGATCGGCACGTTCGACATCAGGTAGGAGACTCCCCGGCATCACACGGTGACCCTGGTTGCCGTGGGGTCCTTCGCTATACTGACAGTCTGGCCACGAGAGGGGACTGCGTGCTGGAGTTCGTCGCTGTTGAGGTGGGCTTAGGTCGGCCGATGTCGTGCGAGCGGTGCGCAGGGGTGGATGTTGCAAGTTATCGCCCCGCGTCTGAGATCGCATCCGCCATCTCCCGGGTGGCCGAAGGTTGGTCCACCGGTCCCGGTCCCAACGTGCTGCTGACCGGGCCCGAGCCGTTTGCGCATCCCGAACTTCCTGCCCTCGTTGCCGCGTGCGTCTCGGTTGGGGTGCAGCGAGTGGCGCTCGAGACCGATGGGGCCGCGCTCAGTGCCTTCGGCAACGCCGCCGGCGTCTTGCGGGCAGGCGTACGACACCTCCGGGTCCGTCTCAACGCCACCGAACACGGTGTTGATGGTCCACCCGATCGCACCGCAGACGCGCTCGCGGGCGCTGCTCTGTACCTCGCGGCAGCTGCCGAAGCGGGTGTCACCGTGGCGGTCACGGCGGTGCTGGAGGTATGCGCACACACGGTGGCATCGCTGAGCGCGCTCGTGGTGCAGCTCGCACCTCTCGGATTCTCCGCCGTGCGGCTGGAGTCCGCCGGGTCGCTTCCGCCTTCGGCGACCGTATTGATCGCAGCCGCGTGCGACACCGGTATGGTTAACGGCCTTTGGGTCGAGGTCGATCCCGCGTTGCCGCTGCCTCCCTCTCATGTGCTGCACGCCGTGGAGTCCCCGGTGCGCGCGTCTCAGGCCGACACAGAAGTGTCTGGCGGTGAGACCCTTGGGTGAGCCGCTGAAAGTCGTCCTGCTGGCGCTGAATGCTCCCGGGTACCAATCGCTGGCCCTCGGCTATCTGCGAGCTTTCGCCCAGGCTGATCCCCGCCTGGCTGGACGCGTTGCGTTCCAGACGCTCGACCTGAACTCCGAGGCCGATCCGTGGTGGGTCGCCTACCGCATCATCGGGATGAAGCCCGACGTGCTCGGCGTGTCCATGCTGTGTTGGAGCGCTCGGGCTGCGTTTGACGTGTGCCGCATCGTGAAGCGCGCGTTGCCGGGCACTGTGATCGTGGTCGGGGGTCCGGAGGTCGGTCCGATCGCCGAGGACGTACTCGCCGATCACCCCGAACTGGACGCTGTTGTGCGCGGTGAAGGGGAGGAGACGTTCGCCGAGATGCTCGCACTCATCTCACGCGACAAGCCCCTCATACGCGTCGACGGCGTTAGTGCCCGAGACGCCTCGGGTGCCATCCGATCGGCGCCTGACAGAGCGCTCATCGCTGATCTCGACTCGATCCCGTCACCGTACCTTGCAGGCGTCCTGGTGCCCCGTGAGGGCCGGGCCTACATCGAGGGGTACCGCGGCTGCCCGCACCGGTGCGCGTACTGTTTCGAGGGCAAAGGCTACGGCCGTATCCGGTCGTTCAGCAAGCAGCGCGTGGAGGCCGAGATCGCATTCCTGGCCGGGGAACACGGCGTGGGCGCGTTCTCGTTCATCGATCCCGTGTTCAACCTGACCGCCGAGCGCACGCAGTGGCTCTCGGACACGCTTGCGCCGTATGCGGAGCGTGGTCTCGTGCTCCACACGGTGGAAGTGGACATCGAGCGCATCGATGATGTCTCGGCGGCGCTGCTCAAGCGTGCGGGAGTGGTATCTGTAGAGACAGGACCGCAGAGCATCGGCGTGAGCGCGCTTGAGGCGTGTCACCGCGGCTTTGACCGTGCGCGGTTCACGGCCGGCGTGGAGGCGCTCAAGCGGGTCGGCATACGCGTAGAGTGCGACCTGATCGTGGGACTGCCCGGCGACACGACCGCGGACTTCTTCGCCGGCATCGAGTTTTGTATGGCGCTCGATCCCGGCACATTGCAGACATCCACCCTCCACGTGCTCCCCGGAACCGAACTCTACCTAGAGGCCGAGGCACTCGGCCTGGTATTCGATGCACAGGCGCCGCACGAGATCATCGCCACACACGACATCGGTTTCACCGACCTCAGGCGTGCCGAAGCGCGCTCGGTCTACCTTGCCCGCCAGTACTCAGCACGTCTCGGGAGGGACTGACATGGACGAGCGAGGCGACGTTTCCCGACGGGCGGAGCTGATCCGGCCGTTCATCGTGATGGACGTGGTGGCGCGGGCCAAAGAGCTCGAGGCCGAGGGCCGGGACATCGTGCACTTTGAGATCGGCGACCCCGACTTTCCGACGCCCGATGTGATCGTGCGTGCAGCCGAGGACGCGATGTCGCACGGCGATACCGGCTACACGCAATCGCTCGGGCTTCCCGACTTGCGCGATGCGATCACGGCGCACATGCGCTCCACCTACGGCGTGACCGTGAGTGCCGAGAGCATCATCGTCACGCAGGGCACATCGCCGGCCATGCTGCTGCTCTTTGGCTCGCTACTCGATCCCGGCGACGAGGTGGTGATGCCGGATCCTTGTTATCCCGCGTATCCCAACTACGTCACGTTCCTCGGTGGCGTGCCGGTGCCGGTCCGTGTTCGCGCCGAGGATGGCTTCCGGTTCCGGATCGACGAGGTCGAGCGCGCAATCACGCCCAGGACGCGGGCGATCATGGTCAACTCGCCGTCCAACCCCACCGGCGGCGTACTGGGTCCGCGCGACTTGGAGGCGCTCGCATCCATCGCCGAGCGCCACAACATCTGGCTGGCGAGCGACGAGATCTACCACGGCCTGCAGTTTGATGAGCCCTCGCACACCATCCTCGAGTTCACCGATCGCGCATTCGTGCTCAACGGCTTCTCCAAAGCGTATGCGATGACGGGGTGGCGACTCGGCTACCTCATCGCACCCCCGCAGTTCGTGCGCCCTGCCGAGAAGATCCAGCAGAACTTCTTCCTGTGCGCGAATCACTTCGTGCAGGTTGCCGGCACCACGGCCCTGCTGCACGCGCAGGACGATGTGGCTCGAATGCGGGAGGCATACGACGAGAGACGCAAGTACCTCGTTCCCGCGCTTCGTGGCCTGGGCCTCGATGTGGTCACCGAGCCGCTCGGAGCGTTCTACGTCTTCGCCGATGCCCGGTCGTGGGGCGATGACTCGGTGGCGCTTGCCGGGCGCATGCTCGAGGAGACGGGTGTGGCAGTTGCACCCGGGGTCGACTTCGGCCCCGGAGGTGAAGGCTTTTTGAGATTCAGCTATGCCACATCGCTGGAGCGCCTGCGTGAGGGAGTCGCCCGGCTCGAGGCGTGGTCCCGTGCGCGGCAGTAGCCAGATTTTGTCCACCGCTCGGCGGTCAGGGGCTACAGTGTGATGCCTCGCACGTCGATGGAGACTAGTGGTACGGTACGGGAGTTGCTTTAGCCTTAGACGTTCGTTTCCGACGAGGCGGGGTGCATGTGAGCACTGAGATCTGGAGCAAGGCCGACCTGCATATCCACTCGTCGCACAGCGACGGCACCGGCAGGATCCCAGAGATCATGGAGTACGTATCCACGAAGACCGATCTCAAGGTCATCGCCATCACCGACCACAACACCATCGAGGGCGCGTTGTTCGCCAAGGAGCTCGAAGAGCTCTACGACGTCGAGGTTGTTGTAGGCGAGGAGGTCTCCTCCACCGAGGGCCACGTCCTCGGCCTGTTCCTCACCGAAGAGATCCGACCGGGCCTGTCGGCGCTCGAGACCATCCGCCAGATCACCGATCAGGGCGGCGTGGCGATCATCCCGCATCCCTTCTCAAGTCAGGGCGTGTTCGGACCGTTCGGCCGGACCGCCTTTGCTGCAGCAATCAGTGACCTGGCGTTTCATGCGCTCGAGGTCTACAACTCCGTGCCGTACCTCGGCTGGGCAAACCGCGTGGCCGCCAAGATGTTCAGCGGCGGTCAGGGCATCGCCGCAGTGGGCGGCTCTGATGCGCACATGATCCATAGCATCGGGCGCGGCTACACCGTCTTCAGGGGCACCACAGCCGAGGACCTGCGGCGCAGCATCAACGAGCTCGAGACCCGTGCAGAGGCTGATCGCGGAGGTCTGGCGCTCGCGCTACGCTACGCTCGTGCGGTGCCGCAGATCAGAAGGCTTCGGTCGCTCAACCACGAGCGCTGCCGGGTCCGCGCCTAAGCGCGAAGCTCTCCCAGCGCAGCGCTCACGCTGCGCTGTACCGCGCCCACGAATCCCGGGTCATCACCCCACGGCGTGAGCGTCACAACCGTCACCGTCTCCGGCACCCGCGCGAGGGTGACCGCGTGCCCGAGGTCGAGCATCGTCTCCAGCGTTGGCAGCGCGATCGTGGCGGGGGCCACGACGATTCGTGTGCAACCGAGTGCCGCCAGGTGCCGCACCACCTCGGTCACGTCCGGTGTCTGCCACGCGAGCCATGCCACGCGGACGTGCGACGCTGCCACACCGTCTTCGCACAGGATGGTGCGTACCCGCTGGGCAAAGTAGTTGTCAGCCTCGCCGGCGGCAGCGTACCGACGCTCCCATGCCGGTGGCGCCCCCTCGCACAGCAGGACGACGCCCACCTCCTCGGCCGTGGCTCCCACGGTTGCACCCATCACTCTCTCGGCCAGCCGGGCGGGGAGAAAGCGGTCGTTCCATACGTTGGGGCCAAAGACCACCCGGGGCGCGTGTTCCGTGCGAAGCGAGCTATCCAGCAGCGCCCGTGCCTCGTCGAGCGGCCCCGACTCCGGCGGGCCGAGCGTGACCACCGCGATCGACGACGCTCCATCGGCGCCGCACGAGACGACTGCGTTGACGAGTGAATCAGCGGTGTGGCACCAGGCCAGCGTGACCGGGGTCTTCGCGCCCGCCTCGGCCTGTACGATGCGCGCGAGTTTGCGAGCGAGCGCGGGACCCGGCGACATACGGCCGGCCGCGCGGTAGCGGGATCTGTCGGCAAAGAAGACGAACGGCAGAGCGGTGGACGGTACCTCGATCTCGGCGCCGCGCGCGAGGAGGTCCTGTCGGTAGGCCACCGCTGCTACGCTATAGCGCTCGGGCTCCGTGCACGCCAGCAGGATGATCGCGGTGCCATCGCCCGGGGGCCTCACCGCAAGCGAGCGCGGACGAGGTCGCCGCGAGAGGTGGGGGAGGAATGTGGCGCCGACCGCGTAGCCCGCCGTGACGCCTGCCACCAGCACGGCGAGCGCGAGGGCGAGCGCACTGGACGTTCCGTAGGTCTCGGTTATCGCGCCAAGCGCCGTGGTGGCACCCAGGAGCGATATAACGGCCAGCATGCCTGCTGCCGGCGAGCCCGCGCGTGGCAGCACGAGCGCCGCTACAACCGCAACGCCGAACGTCACGCAACCGGCCAGTAGTCCGAGCCAGACGGATGTCACGCGTGTGCTCCTTTCACCGCACCGACGATACGTGATGATTGCAGCTGACGCTATACACGCCACTTGACAGGGATACCCCATGGGGTATACTGCGCATTGAAGATTCGATCGATCACAGGAGGAGATTCCCTTGAGCGATGTTGTACGCGAGATCACGCAGGAGCAGTTCACGGCCGAGGTGCTTGAGGCCGGAGGGCCGGTCATCGTGGATTTCTGGGCGCCGTGGTGCGGGCCGTGCCGCATGGTGGGACCCGAACTCGAAAAGCTTGCCGGCAAGGTCGGGGACGGCGTCTCGTTTGTCAAGGTGAACGTTGACGAGGCACGGGACGTAGCCAGCAAGTACGGCGTGATGAGCATCCCCACCATTGCCAAGTTCGAAGGTGGTACTCTGGTCACGCAGGTGGTGGGTGCTCGCGGCGCTGACGCGCTCGGGCGTGAGTTCGGTCTGGTGTAATCGTCCGTCGAGAGGCGGCTGCTCGTGAGGTTAGCCGCCCGCCCGTGAGGTGGGCACGGTATGGCGGTGGCGATGGATTTCACGTATAGGAGGGCGGGGCATCGTCCCTTCCCCGAGATGATCGAAGCCGTGGAGCGGTCTGTCCGCTCTCACGGCTTCGACGTCATCAGGAGCCACGACCTGCAGGCGACACTCGCCGCAAAGGGCTTCAAGATCCAGCCACTAGTGGTCTTCGACATCGGCACACCGGGGACGCCCGCCGACCTGTGCAAGATGCACGTGTACGCCGATGGTGACTCGGTGTGGGTTAGCGCGATGCGACCGCTGGCGCTCTATCAGGTGGAGCAGCCCGCCGCCGGGACTACCGTGGATGTCGAGGCGTCGGTGGTCTTACTGGTCGATACCGCGTGCGAGGGCGAATGACTGCCGCCGGTTAGCCGCGACCGCGGCATGCGGTACGGGTGGTGCTACTGGACGCAGCTCGAGTACTTCAGGAAGACCTTGATCGCCTCGTCGATGAGTTCGTCGCGATCCTTGATCTCGTCATCGAGCAGACACGTCTTCATCGAGTGGCCGATGATCAGCAGGCCCACCTGATTCAGCGCCGACTTTGCGGCCATGATCTGCGTCAGCACGGACTCGCAGTCCTTGCCTGAGTCGATCATCGTCTGGAGACCGCGCACCTGCCCTTCGAGGCGCTTCAGCCTGTTGACGATGCGTCGCCGCTCGTCTTCGGTTGCGTTCATGGGTGCGGGGGTCTCGTCCATTCTGCGGCTCCTTGCAGTGCGGGTGCACTGACGTACAATCGAATGGTTTGTGCTCGTCAATATACCCCTCGGGGGTATGCGAGGCAAGGGGATGCAATGGGCTACACGGAATCGCGAGCGAGTAGCGCTGAGCGTGTGCGAGCGGTACGGCGCGTGCTCTGGTGGGTCCTTGTCCTGAACCTCGGGGTAGCCGGTGCGAAACTCGGATACGGGCTCCTGATCGACTCCGTCTCGGTCACGGCTGATGGTTTTCACTCGCTGTTCGATGGCACTTCAAACATCATCGGTCTCATCGGACTGGGATTTGCGGCGCGTCCCGCCGACCGCGATCATCCGTACGGTCACACGAAGTACGAGACATTCGCATCCGCCGCCATAGGTGCGCTGCTGCTCTTTGCGGCGTGGCGCGTAGGGTCATCGGCGATCGAGCGTCTCGCCGATCCGGGTGCGGGGCCCGCGGTCGATGCGGTGAGCTTCGTGGTGATGCTGGTGACGCTCGTCGTGAACATCATCGTGACCACCGCCGAACGCCGGACCGGCACCCGCCTCAACAGTTCGATCCTCAAGGCCGATGCGAGTCACACGGGAAGCGACATCCTGGTGACGCTCGGCGTCATCGGCGGACTCGTGGCTGTCAGGCTGGGCTATCCGCTGGCCGACCCGATCATCGGCGTCGTCGTCGCGGGATTCATAGTGGTGACCGGCTTTCGCGTGCTTGCTTCGGCCGGTGAGTCGCTGGCTGACACCGCGCGCATCGACCCGGTCGACATCTGTGATGCTGCGATTCAGATCGAGGGCGTGCTCGGCTGTCACGACATCAGGACTCGCGGAACTGACAGCGAGGTGTATGTCGACCTGCACGTGCAGGTGGACCCATCCATGACGGTGGCTGAGGGCCACGCGGTGGTCGAACGTGTTGAACACGCGGTTGCTGCGGGATTTGAGTCGGTCATCGACGTCATCGCGCACCTCGAGCCCTACGATGCCTACCAGATCCGCAAGACGACAGAGCAGGAACAGAGCGGACTGCTGTGAGTTCAGCTCACGCACCGCGGGAGACCGGGCGACGCTTCGAGGGATACGCCCTCGTGCTCATGGCGGCCGTCTGCTGGGCCGGCGGTGGCCTGATGGCCAAGTGGCTGTTCACCGCACCCGGCCCCGCCACGGCGGCCTGGCCATTTCCGCCGCTCGGCATCGAGGTCGACCCACTGGTGCTCTCCGCGGTGCGCGCATTCGTCTCGCTGGCCATCACCCTCGGATACCTGCTGCTACGCAGGCGCGACTTGCTCGTAGTGCGCCTGCGTGACCTGCCGTTTCTGGCGTTCTTCGGCGTGTTCGGACTGGCGTTGGTGCACTTTGCGTACTTCAAGACGATCTCACTCACGGGCGTGGCCACGGCGATACTGCTGGAGTATCTCGCGCCGGTGATCGTGCTCGTGTTCTCGGTCGCGCTACTCAAGGAGCGTTTCACCTGGGCGCTTCCCCTGGCTGTCGCACTGAGCGTGAGCGGCTGTGCGCTCATGGTGGGAGTGGCGGACGGGGGAGGGCTTGTTGTCTCGCGCGAGGGCCTGGCCTGGGGCCTCGCGTCCGCCGTGTTCTTCGCGGGATACGCCCTGATGGGGCGGTACGCTGCCGGCAGGTTTGCCCCCTGGACGCTCTTGGCTTACGGCCTGGGAGCCGCTTCGCTGTTCTGGCTCGTTGTACTCGGCGGGCCCGCGCGTGCCGTGACGCTGCTTGCGGACCCCCGTGCCTTCGGCGCCGTTCTGGCACTGGCGATCGTCAGCACGGTCGTGCCCTTCGGCGCCTTTCTGCGCGCGCTGCACATGATCGACGCCACCAAAGCATCCATCACCTCCACGATCGAGCCGGTGGTCGCCGGCGTCGCCGCGTGGTTCATCTTCGGCGAGCATCTCGGCGCGCTGCAGATACTCGGCGGTGCGCTCGTGATCGCTGCAGTTGTTCTATCGCAGGTGCGCACCAGTGTGCCGGCCGAGATGCCCGTGGTGTCCAATCACGCTTGAGACGTGCTTCCTTGGTGAATAATCATTCTGGTACGCTAATTGCTTACGCGCCCGACTCTTTGGGGTACCGATGGAACTCTCACACAGACCACAACTGCGTCAGAAGGTGACGCTTTCTCCCCAGGTCTACCAGGGGTTGAGCATCCTTGCCATGCCCGTGGCCGAACTTCAAACCCTTATCGAGACCGAGATACTCGAGAACCCGGTCCTCGAGATGGATGAGGAGGAGTTCGAGTCTGCCGAGGCTGAAGACGAGCGTCGCGACGAGGTCGACGATGAGCGGGCGTGGGATGAGTGGCTCGATCAGTATGAGGAGCTCGAGCGCATGGACGGCACGGGACCACGCGACCCCAACGCCGAGGAGATCAACTCCGAGGAGTTTGTAGGGGGAGTGCAGACGTTTGCGGACTACCTGGTCGAGCAACTCGCGATGCTCGATATCGCCGACGACGAAGCGCGCGCGGGTCGGGCCATCATAGGCTCGCTCGACGATGACGGCTTCTTTGTTGGCAGCTGCGCTGAGATCGCAAGCATAACCGGCGTCTCGGGCGAGGTGGCGGAGCGTGCGCTGCGCATCGTACAGCAGCTCGATCCGCCCGGCGTGGGCGCGCGTTCGGTGACAGAGGCGCTCCTGCTTCAGGCGGAGGTCATCGGTGTCTCGTCCAACGTGCTGACCGCGATCATCACCGACCACCTCGACGACGTGGCGGTGAACCACTTCCGCAGGATAGGCCGCGCTCTCGGCACGAGCGAGGACGAGGTGCGCTCAACCGTTGAGACGCTTCGCCTGCTCAACCCGCGTCCCGCCGGCGCGTTTTCACCGGGCCCCGCACCGGGATACGTGGTGCCGGATGTCACGCTTCGGCGCTTTGACGACGAGTGGCTGGTCATCGCCAACAACGAGGCCGTTCCCTCCCTGCGGGTCAGTCCGAGCTACCGCTCGATGCTCCGGTCCGGCTCGACCGCCGATGATGAGACACGGCGTTACCTCAAAGATAAGATCAGGCAGGCAGAGACGTTCATGCGAAACGTCGACCGTCGCCGCGACACGGTGAGCCGTATCGCTGAGATCGTGCTTGAGGTGCAGCGCGACTTCTTTGAAGACGGCAGGGGCGCGCTGCGTCCGTTGCGGCTCGAGGACGTGGCTACCGAGATCGGCGTTCACCTGTCTACCGTGAGCAGGGGTGTCACCGGCAAGTACATGGACACACCCTACGGGTTGTTCGAGCTCAAGCACTTCTTCTCCGGCGGCTACCGAACGTCCACCGGTATGGATGTGGCGGCCACCACTGTTAAGCAGCGCATCCGCGCACTTCTGGAGAACGAGGAGAGGGGCAAGCCCCTCTCGGACCAGAAGCTCGCCGACGCGCTCAAGCAAGATGGCATCGACGTGGCGCGCAGGACCGTAGCCAAGTACCGCGAGGAACTCGGCATCGAGCCCTCATGGGCGCGCAAGCGCCGATGAGGACCCCCCGCCTCTTCTCCTGGCTGCGGTCGGATGACCCGGGCGAATCGACGCCGAGGCGCGACATCGTGGTGATCGTCATGCTGCTCGGCGCTATCGCGACGTTGCATATGCTTGCCGACTCGTCGGCGCAGGGCGTATCGATGCACCTGCTCTACCGCAAGATGTACTACGTGCCGATCGTGTACGCCGGCTTCGTGTTCGGCTGGCGAGGCGGCTTTGCTGTTGCGGTCGCATCCTCGCTGCTTCTCATCCCGCACTCGTACACCCTTGTAGCGGGGATTCCCGGCACAAGGGTAGACAACTTCTACGAGATCGCCATGTACGTCGCTATCGGCCTGCTGTTCGGCTGGCTTCGCGATCTCGAGGAGCGCAAGGCCGCTGATCTGCGGTCGGTGAGCGTGCAGCTCGAGGAGGCCTACCACACCCTCGAAGAGCGCGCCATCCAGCTGGTGAACATCCAGGATTACACGCAGGCCATCTTGCGATCGATCACCTCGGGCGTGATCACGGTGGGACCTGACGGTTCGGTGGCCACAGTCAACCTCGCCGCCGAGCGCATGCTCGACATGCGCGAGGAGGACATGGTGCCCCGGCGTGTGGGGGTGCTGTTTCGCGAGGATGGGGGAATCGACGCCAGCCTGACCCGCATCCTTGAGGGGCGCACGCCGAAGCTCGTGGTTGATGTGCAGGCGGTGACCCGCTCGGGACACACCCTGCATGCAAAGGTCGCGATCGCCCGTATGCGCGACGTGAGCGGCAGGGTATTCGGTGCCGTCATCACGCTTGAGGACGTCTCGGAAGTCCGGGCGCTTACCGATCAGCTCATCCGCGCCGATCGCCTCGCCGCGATGGGCGAGCTTACCGCCGGCGTGGCGCATGAGGTCCGCAATCCGCTCGGCATCATCCGCGCTTCCGTACAGCTTGTCGAGGAGTCCGGTGGCGACCAGGATCGCGTGCGCGAGGCTGCCCGTGTGATCAAGCAGGAGATCGACCGGCTGGACCGTGTCATCAAGGCGCTGCTCGATTTTGGCAGGCCCTCCGCACCTACGCTCCGGCCGACAAACGTGGAGGACGTGGTGGGCGATGTGGTGCTGTTCACCCGGCAGTTTGCGGGCCAGTCCCGGGTGAGTATCGAGACCGAGTACGCTGCGGGAGCTCCCACGGTCTCGGCCGACGCCGATCAGCTCAAGCAGGTGCTTGTGAACCTGGTGTCCAACGCCGTGCAGTCGATGGAGGACACTGGCGGTGCGATCACTGTTCGCGTCTGGGATGATGACGCGTTCGTCTTCGTGTCGGTCACGGACACGGGGCCGGGGATATCAGCCGAGGTGCTGGAGCGGGTGTTCGACCCGTTTTACTCCACCCGCAGCGGCGGAACCGGCCTCGGGCTTACAATCGTGCATCGGATCATCGATCAGCACGGGGGCCGTATCGAGGTCGAGAGTGCACTTGATTCAGGAACGACCTTTACCGTGGCGCTACCCGCCGCGCCGAGAGGAGAGACCGGCAAATGAGCAGAGTGCTGATCGCCGACGATGAGAAGAACATGCGGTGGGTGCTCAGCGAGGCGCTCACCGCCGAGGGTTACGACGTGGTTGAGGCGGCCGACGGCAAAGAGGCGCTCTCGGCCATCACCGACCTCGAGCCGGACCTCGTCATCCTCGACCACAAGATGCCGGCGCCGGACGGAATGGAGGTCCTGCGCCGCCTTCGCGCAAAAGGTCACCGTTTCCCGGTGATCATGCTCACCGCGCACGGTAACGTGCAGACGGCAGTCGAGGCGATGAAAGCCGGTGCGAGCGAGTACCTCACCAAGCCGTTCGACCTCGAGGAGCTCAAGCTCAGCATTCAGAAGGCGCTGCAGGTGAGCGCACTGTCGGCAGAAGTGGAACGGCTTCGCGAAGAACTGGACCGCGATTGGGACGTGGCCGGAATCGTCGCTGCCGATCCGGCCATGCTCGAGGTCCTGGAGACCGTCAAGAAGATCGGCGTCACGAGCGCCACCGCGATGATCTACGGCGAATCGGGAACGGGCAAGGAGTTGGTGGCGCGCGCGCTGCACGGACTCTCACCCCGCGCCTCAAAGCCGTTCATCTCGATCAGCGCGGGTGCGCTGCCCGAGACGCTGCTCGAAAGCGAGCTTTTCGGCTACGAGAAGGGCGCGTTCACCGGGGCTGTCATGGCCAAGCCGGGCCGCTTCGAGATGGCTAACGGCGGCACGCTGTTTCTCGATGAGATCGGCGATATCTCTCCCGCCATCCAGGTGAAGCTGCTGCGCGTCTTGCAGGAGCGCACGTTCGAGCGGCTCGGCGGGACCCGCACCATCGAGGTGGACGTCCGCGTCATCTCCGCGACCAATCGCGACTTGCAGCAGATGATTGCTGACGGCACCTTCCGCGAGGACCTGTACTACCGCCTCAACGTGGTGCCGCTCACCATCCCGCCGCTGCGCAAGCGTCAGGCGGACATTCCGCCGCTCGTGGCGCACTTCCTTGAGAAGTTCGGCGCGGACAAGCGCACCATCTCCTCAGAGGCCACCGATGCGCTCGTGCGCTATAAGTGGCCGGGTAACGTCCGGGAGCTTGAGAACACGATCGAGCGCGTGGTGATCCTGTCCCATGGCGATGTCATCGAGGTCGAGGACCTACCGGCCGAGGTCCAGGCCAACGTGAACGTCTGCGATGCCGGATCGAGATGCTTCCTCCTGCCGGACAGTGGTCTCGACCTCGAGGAAGTCGAGCTCGATCTGGTACGGCAGGCCATAGAGCGCGCCGGTGGCAGCGTGCCTCAGGCGGCCAAGCTCCTGGGGCTCACCACCAAGACGCTGGAAGCGCGGATGAACCGGTATGGGCTCTAGCCCTCAGGCGGGCGTGTCGGCGCTCCATCGATTGGCATATCCCTTGCACCTGCCAACTAGTGTTGACGGAAACTCTCCACGGGATGTGCCCACGAGATGAAGCGGTCGTACCGATACATGTTGCGTGTGGCCGGAGCGGTGGCTTTCCTGCTCGCCATCAGCGGTGCAGTGTATCTGCTCACAGGAGACTCTCGCGTGGCGGGATCGGTGGTTGCGCGTCCGGTGGGATGGATCGTGCCCCTCATGGCAGGACTGGCGATCGCGGGTGTCGGCTGGATACTCCTCGGCCAGCATCGCAGCGGAGGTTCGTGCCACCCTCAGTTCGACCGCACGCAGTGCCCGTCGTGCGAGCGCGAGGTGCTTGGACAGTGGCGCATGTGCCCGTACTGTGGATCGATGATCAATGGGCCGCGCATCTCCAGCGCCACCGACGTCTAGCAGCCGTTCCCGGCTGCACGAAGGGGGAGCTATGGCTACCGTAACCAGGCGTTTCGTTACTACGGGCATGCACTGCCCATCGTGCTCGATGCTCATCCAGATGGACGTGAGCGATCTCACCGGCGTTCAGTCGGCTACCGCCGATCACCGCACCGGTATCACCGAGGTCACGTATGACGATCAGTTGCTCGGGCCCGATGAAGTGGTTCACACTATCGTCAAGGCGGGCTACGGCGCGGAGCTGTTGGAAGACTAGAGACCGATCCACTCGGAACTCCAAGGGGGACTGTCGGATGGATGGCACTGTCCAGCTGCTGACCGCGCTCGGGGCGGGCGTGCTGACGTTCCTATCACCCTGCGTGCTTCCGCTGATCCCCGGATACGTGGCATTCATGACCGGCATGAGCGCTACGGAGGTTGCCGGCGAGAAGCGCAAGGTCACCGCCGTGCTGATTCCGTCGTTGCTGTTCGTGGCGGGTTTCACCACTGTCTTCGTTGCTCTCGGCGCATCGGCTTCGGCCGTGGGCTCGTTCCTCGGCCAGTACCGCGACGTGCTTGAGAAGGTCGCCGGCGTCATCATCATCGCGCTCGGCTTTTTCATGCTGGGGATCGTGAAGGTTCCCTGGCTGTACGGCGAGGCACGGTTCGAGATGCAGAAGGCCCGCCGCTTTGGCAGCCTGGCGGCGCTCGTGATGGGCATGGCGTTCGCGTTCGGGTGGTCGCCATGCGTGGGGCCGATCCTCGGCGGGATCCTCATGATGGCCGCCAACAGCGCCGAGGTTGGGCGAGGTGCGCTCCTCCTGGGCATGTACTCTCTCGGGCTCGGTGTCCCCTTTGTTGTCGTTGCTCTCATGCTGGGTCGGATCAAGCCGCTGCTGCAGTGGCTCAACCGGCATGCACTCATCATCAACCGCACCGCTGGTGTGGTGCTCATGACCCTGGGCGTGCTGCTGCTGGCCGGCTGGCTGGACGATGTGGTTGGTGTGCTGTCGATGTTCATCCCGAAGATCGGCGGCTGATCCACCGCGCGTTGCCGCGCTCCCTGGCGTGCTCTACGATGGATGCCAGGGCATGTCAGGCGTGAAGACGGCAGGTTCGTATGCGACGTCGCGAGTGGGCACGATCCACGCTCACTAACAGACTCCTCCTACTCGCGGCGCTCATCGTCGTGAGCACAACGCTGCTGCTGATGGTGACATCTGCTGCTGGCGTGTACCAGATGGCCGACCATCAGCGGTCATCCCGTCAGGGTGCCTACCGCGACCTGATCGGTGCCGAGATCAGCGGCCGCATGAGCGGCGCGTACGGCGTCCTGCGCACGACCGTTGATGACCCGGCGCTCGGGGGGGAGTCCGTCCAGGAGCACCGCAGGATCCTTTCGGCAGTCACGCTGGACAACGCCGAGTATCTCCGTGGAATGGCCATGCTTGATGCTAGTGGCGCTGTTCTCGAATCCTGGCCTGCCGACGGACTGGCGCCCCTGAACATCGCTGAGCTCGGATTCGCGGAGACTTCGGCCACGCTGTCGCCGTTTGTCTGGGTGGCATCTGCCGACGGGGGAGCGAGCGGCAACCTGTGGGCGCAGGTGTCGGTGCCCGTTGTGGGCGGGGAGCCACGGCGTCTCGTGGGACTGCTGCGCACCGAGTTCGTTGGGCGCATCCTGGCCGACCTCGCCGAACTTCCCGGTGCACCCACTGCTCTTGTATTCGATGCGGACGAGGCGATCCTGTTCGCAGGCAACGAACAACTGCCCGCCGACGTCTCTGCGGTCTTCCGCACAGATGAGGATGGCCGCGCGAGTGGCGTGGTGAGTATCGAGGGCGCCGTGCCGCTGGAGGGCCCATACGTCGGATTGAACTCGCCGAGGGGACTCGGTTGGATGGTGGCCGTTGTGGAAGACCCTGCAGTGGTCTGGCGCGATACATGGCACGCTCTCATGCCCGGCATTCTTGGCTGGCTTGCGGCTCTCGTGATTGCGCTGGTGGCATCTCTCGCGGTCGTCACCCGGGTGACCAGGCCGCTGCGCAGCCTTGAGCGCAGAGCCACCGCGCTCGCCTCGGGCCTTGTGATCGAGGCCGAGCCCATAACCGCGCACGATGAGATCGGACGCCTGCTCGAGGCGTTCAACCACGTCGCTGAACGGCTCAACCGCCTGAATGAGGTCGCCCGGCTGCTCGCGAGCGAGTCAGACCGTGGCCGGATGCTCGGCGAGATCTCGGCGTCTGTCTCCGGGTTGCTCGGTGGCGTGGATGTCGATGTGCTGCTACTCGATGATGAAAGGCTTCTGGAGGTGGTATCCGCGCACGGTGCACTCGCCGACCGCCAGGGGCTATCGTTCGATCCCGAGGACATCCCATGGATATCGGCCGCGCTGACGAGCGGTGCCGTCACCGAGGCATATCGAGCGACCAGTGACGCATTTCTCGCGTTGCACGGCCCTAACGCGCTCTGGGCGCTCGCCGTGCCCCTTCTGGCCGCCACCGAGGTGATCGGCGTGGGCGTTGTGGTGCGTCACGGCGGATCGTCATTCACGCAGACCGAGTCCGAGACGGCACGGAGCTTTGCAGCTCAGGTGTCGGTTGCGCTGCAGAACTCCCGGCTCTTTGAGGGTGAGCGCCGCGCTCGCGAGGAGGCCGAGGCACTGCGCGAGATCGCCGAGTGCGTAGCGGCCGCCGCACCCATCGACGAGACGCTCGTCTCGGTGGCCCGCATGGAGGGGGAGCTTCTCGGTCTTGAGGCACCTGCCGTGGCGTTGAGGGACCGCGCGGTATTCGGCCTGGTGCCGGCCGAGGACCCCTCGCTCGACCGCATCTGGTTCGGGACGTGGGACACCATCACCCGTGAGGGCTCCGATGCTGGCATACCGCAGTACGTCCCCGCCTCGGACGCACGGCCGGGCGTCGCGCGTGTACTGCGCGACAGCGGGGCGCGCGGTGCGCTTCTCACGCCGCTCGAGCGCGCGTCGGGCGTTGAGGGGTTGCTTGTACTCCTCGTGCCGGAGTCCTCGGCGGTGCCCTCCGCCTCCCGTCTCGCTCTGGCGCGAACCGTGGCGAAACAGGCCTCGCTTGCACTGGAGAACGCATTCTTGTACCAGCAGGCCATGAGCCGCGCGGACAACTTAGAGACGATCTTTCGCATCTCACACGCGGTTGGCTCATCGCTGCAGAGCCGGATCGTACTCAACCGCGTGCTGGACGTGGTGCAGAAGATACTCTCGGCGGACGCGGTCATGCTCATGACCTACGACGCGCAACGTAAGCAGATCACTGTGCCGATGGCTCGGGGAATCCTCAACCGGGATATGCTCGATGCGGTGTTCCGTCTGGGCGAGGACGTGCCGGGGCGCGTGTTCGAGACGCGCGAGCCCGAGCGCTATGACCGTATCTCAAACGCCGACACGCGGCTTCTGAACTCTGCGGCTGAGCAGGGCCTCGAATCTCTGCTCGCTGTGCCGCTGCTCGCTCGAGGGCGCAGTGTCGGCGTGCTGGTGGTTCTCGCGCGCGCCGCTGGCGCATTCACGAGCGAAGAGCTCGATCTGCTCCGAACGTTCGCGTCCCAGGCGGCGCTCGCCATCGACAACGCCGAGATGTTCAGTAGGGAGCACCATCGCTCTACCATCCTGCAGGAGAGCATCCTGCCGTCGCGTCTGCCGCGCATCGAGGGTATCGAGGCCAGTAGCGTCTACCTCCCGGCAGGCACGGATTCGGACATCGGCGGCGACTACTACGACTTGTTCACCGCGCCAGACGGGCGTGTGGTCGTCTCCATCGGTGATGTGTGCGGAAAGGGTGTTGAGGCTGCCACCAAGACGTCGATGATCCGGTACGCGCTGCGCGGCATGGTCATCGCCGGGCTCGAGCCGGGCCGCGTGCTCACCGAGCTGAACGATATGCTGCTCGAGGTGGCCGACGCCGCCAGCATCGTCACGGTGTGGCTTGGCTACATCGATCTCGCCGCAGGTACGCTCGTCTACGCAGACGGTGGCCATCCCCCGGGACTTCTCTTGCGCCCGAGCGACGGCTCGATCCGTCGCCTATCTACCACAGGGGCGCTTCTCGGGGCGGTGTCCGGCACGACTTGGGGACAGGAGGAGACCGCACTCGAGGTCGGCTCTACACTCCTGCTGTACACGGACGGCGTGACCGAGGCGCGTCGCGGTACACGGTTCTTCGGCGAAGGTCGGGTACGCCGTGCACTTCGTGCCGGTGGTTCGCCCTCGAGCGTCTCGCAGCGGCTGCTGGCCCACGTCCAACGGTTTTCTGCGGGCGAGCTGCGCGATGACGCGGCCATTCTGGCCGTGTCATACGCGCCGTCAATCGAGTCGGTGGACGTTTCGCTCCCCGCCGGCAGTGGAAAGTGAACAAAGGCAACGACGCGCCTGCCCACCATGGAGGCCGCACGTGAAGATCTTGACCGAGTACGATTACGATACCCGCGCGTGTGTGGTGCGCGTTCATGGCGACATCGACCTGTACACGAAGCCCGATCTTGAACGCGCGCTTGAGGACGCAGTGAAGCGCGGATGTATCAACCTCGTGCTCGATCTGGCCGAAGTCGCGTATGTCGACAGTTCCGCACTCGGTCTGATCGTTTGGGTCAACCGCGTGCTCGAGCCCCGGGATGGACGGCTTGTGCTCGCTGGCGCCGGGCGCGACGTTACGAGGATCCTGGCGCTCTCCGGCCTCATCGAGGCGGCGCCTACCGTCTCGGCTGCTCCCAGCGCGGATGCGGCGCTCGCCGGGCTGGCGCTCGACGATCTGGCGACAGCTCCCCTGTGGACGAAGACGCTGGAGCTTCCCGCCGCGCCCGCATCGCTGTCGCGCATGCGCGGCGAGGTGTGTGACATCCTCGAACCGCTTCATCTCACCGAGTCCGTGCAGTTCGACATCAGGGTTGCGGTGGGAGAGGCGCTTTCCAACGCGATTCGTCACGGGTCTCCCAGGGGTGAAGGGGATGAGGTGGGGGTGTCGGTCACGGCATATGCGGACCGGGTCGCGTTGACCGTCTCCGACCGTGGCGGCGGCTTTGACGGCGATGCCACCTGCGACGGCGACCCGTACGCGCCGTCCGGACGCGGCGTGATGTTCATGCGCGCACTCATGGACCATGTCGAGTTTTGCAGAGTCCCCGGAGGCGGGACATCGGTTATCCTTGTCAAACGTCTGGATGCGGTCACGTGATTCAGCAGGGCCCTTCGGATAGGTGACCGTTACCCCGATGAGCGTTATCCTGTTCAGGGGGATGTGAACCGAGGGAGGGTCTAACATGGAACTCATGGATGCGATTCGTGGTCGGCGATCGCTTCGCAGCTTCACCAGCACGCCGGTCCAGCACGAAAGCCTCCAGCGACTGGTCGCCGCGGCCTCATACGCTCCATCGCGCTGGAATGTGCAGCCCTGGCATTTTCACATCGCCACAGGCGCCGCTCGCAAGCAGGTTGCGGAAGTCATGGCGATGAACACCGCATATGTGCAGGAGTACCTCGACGTGCACGGTCCGGAGGTTATCGAGGCAGCAGCTCGCTTCTATGCAGATCTCGGCGGTGCCCCGGTCGTTATCGGCATCTCGGCCGAGCGCGTGGAGAACGCACTCGACCGGCTCGATGACACCATCTCGGTGGGCGCCTCGCTGCAGAACTTCCTGCTTGCGGTGGTCGAGGAGGGGCTTGCGGCATGCAGCCTCACCGCGCCGGACTGGATTCGCGGTCAACTCCTCGAGGCGTTCCAGATTCCGGAGGGCTCCGATCTGATGGCGCTCATCGTGGTGGGGTACTCAGATGAAGAGCCTCGCCCGAAGGATCGGAACACGGACATAGCGACTTACCTGACGTGAGCGCTCCTGCGCTGCGCGCCGTATTCTTCGATGTAGGCAATACGCTTCTCTATGCCGAACCGAGCGTGTCCGAAGTCTGTAGGCAGATTCTTGCCGGTGCCGGGCACGTGCGTGATCTCCACGTCATCGATTCATACATGCCGCTCGTGGATGCGTACTACGAGGAGCGCTACGCCGAGGACGAGGCGTTTTGGACGGATGAGGAACGAACCTCGTCGGTGTGGGTGGGGATGTACTCGCTGCTCTGTCGCGAACTCGGCATCGAGCACGAGGCCGTGGAGATCGCGCGTCGCGTATACGATGAGTTCGGTCGGCCCGATCGCTGGGCGCTCTACGCCGATGTCAGGCCAGCATTCGAGCGTCTCCGTGAGCGCGGTCTGCGCGTTGGGATCATCTCTAACTGGGACTCCCGGCTGGTGATGCTCCTCACGGGGCTCGGCCTCGGCGACGTGCTGAGTGACATCGTGGCTTCGGCGGATGTCGGGTTGCACAAACCGGACCCGCGCATCTTTGAACTGGCGTGCAACCGACTCGGCGTCTCACCGCATGAAGCAGCCCACGTAGGCGATCATCACTATGCGGACGTTCTAGGCGCCACCGCGGTTGGCATGACGCCGGTTCTTATCGACCGACATGGCACCGTGCCTCCGGATGACGGGCCGATCCACACGCTGGACGTTCTCGAGGAGGTGCTCGGCCTTGATGCGTGAGCCGGGCACACCCGTACGCTACACCGTTGTGATCACCGGAGCGTCAGGGGCGGCCTACGGCCTTCGGCTGATTGAACGTCTGGTGCGCGTGAGCGAGGTGACCGCGGTATTCACACCCGAGGGCCTGGAGACCGCCGAGGCCGAGTTGGGGCTGTCCCTGTCGCCGCATGACCCTCAGGGTGCACTCGTCAGGTTCCTCGATCTGCAGCCCGACGCGGAGGTGCGTGTGGTCATCGGCACCCGTTCTGAGGATGAAGCGGCAGCGACGGAGCCGGCCGAAGCGGTTATCGTTGCTCCGGCCTCGATGGCCTACGTTGGGGCGCTGGCCAGCGGACGTGCCTCGGCCGCGGCTCACTACGCTGCAGACAGGGCGCTTCGGGAGCGGCGGTGCCTCGTGCTGGTTCCGACCCAGACGCCTATCAGCCTTATCGGTCTTCGTAATCTCACGTGCCTCGCCGAGGCAGGCGCGGTGATCCTGCCCGCCGTTCCGGGGTACTCACGGCGGCCCGGTTCCGTTGATGATCTGGTGAACGACGTGGTCGGCCGCATTCTTGATGCTCTGGATGTTGACAACGATCTGCTTGCGAGGTGGCGATGACGGAAGGCAGGACCGATGGCGGGGGGACCCGCTTGGCAGGCGGACCCTGGCGCAGCGATCGCATCGATGGGGTACGTTCTCGGCAGGACGCACTCGTGAACCTCAACTAGCACTTGACGGTTAGTCTCTACAGGAGCACAATCCGCTTCAGACGGGGCAACCCGTTCGTCACAGTCGTAGCAGTAGTCGCAGCAGCAGTTACAGCCGAAGGAGCTGCATCATGACGGTCGCCGAAGCGCGCAAGCGCTACCCGCTCGTGCCCCGCGACATCCTCAAGTGGGCAATCGAGAACATCGCGGATCCCAAAGACCTCGAGCGCGGACTCTTCCGTCTCGAACAGGCTAAGAGGATCCAGGTCAAGTACGGCGTCTAGCCAGAACTCGCGAACTCTCGTCTTCAGATCAGCCCGCAGCGAGCAGCACGAGGATGATCGCAAGCACCACCACGGTGGCGCTTGCGGCAACCCACGTCATTGCGCGAGACTCCGCTGCGTTGAGCTCCTCGGCGATCCAGGCGTGTCCACCTCGGCGGTGCCGCTTGAGGTCCACGTGCAACGCACGATCAACAGCACCCACGGTCGAAGCGATGCCGAGCAACAGGTCGCCCGGCGGGACTACTCCAGCGAGTTGACCGGTGAGCTGGCGCTTTGACCGTACGGTGAGAGCCGCAGCGAGCGCGATGAGCGACGGCCAGGTTGCCGTCCACGCCGACGCCACGTCCAGCGCGGTCGACGTGGCGTGGTCGTTCCAGCCCGCCGGCCACACCCAGCAGACGAGCGCCACCGCACCGAGCATGAGGGCCCACAGTGCTACAGGTCCCGGTGAGGGGTTCGTTCGTTGTTCGTCGCTCGAGGCTGAGAGGGCGAAGAAGCGGATCATCAGCGCCGCGGTGCCGACCGCCGTCCACGGTAGGAGCAGGTAGATCGCGTGCGGGATTGCTCCGGACAGCGCGGAGAGTGCATCCTTCAGCGCGTACTTGGCCACAAAGCCGCTCGTGAGAGGCGCGCCGACGAGTGCTAGCGCGGGAAGCGCGAGTGCTACGAGCGCCACCCGACGCAGCCGACCTGCCGAGCGCGAGACCACGTCATCGCCCAAAACGAGGGCGCTCTTCGCGAGGCCGTGGTGGAGCGAGAAAGCGATGATCGCGCTGTGGGCAAGAGGGGCGACAGACGCGTCGGCAAGCCCGGCTCCTGCCGCGATGAGCACAAGCCCCATCTGACTCGCACTCGAGTAGCCGAGCACGGCACGGGGCGCGGTGGTGAGCACGCCGAGGGCTGCGGCTACAAACGCCGTTGTCAGGCCCAGGAGCATCACCGCCGAGGCCCACGTCTCTGGCAGGCCACCAGCCGGGAGCAGGCGGAGCATCGCGAGCGCACCGACCTTGGCGGATGCGCCTGCGAGCGCGGAGGCCGGGCCGGCTGGCGTATAGGTGTAGCTGAGCGGCAGGATCCCACATGCCGGCAGCGAGCCGATCTTCAGGCCGATCGAGCCGATGAGCAGCCACAGTACGACGTCTCGTGCAGCAGAGCCCGGGATGGCCGCGGCCATCGCCGCAAGCGATGTGCTCCGTGCCTCGACAGCGAGGATGGCGAGCGCGGCGAGCAGCAGAGCCTCACCTATGACGGTCACGGAGAGGTAGATCGCGCCGGCCCGGCGCGCCTCCCGGCTCCCGTCGTGCGTGATCAGCCCCCATGCGGGGATGGCCATGAGCGCGAAGGCGAGGTAGAAGGATACGGCATCGGCGGCTACCGCCACGGTAATGCCGCCGAGAGCGGAGGGCAGGAAGTAGGCGAAGATCCGTGCGCGGTCGGCGGCCGGGGTGGTGAGCGCGGTGTAGACGCCGGAGAGCACCCACACGAACGCGAACAGGAAGAGGTAGGGGAGTGCGGTTTCGTCTGCGGCAAACGTGAGCGCTCCGATACCCGCGGGCAGATAGTCGCTCACGGAGTCCACCCTTCGAACGAGGGCGCGATGGCGGTGATCGCCCAGTGAGCCGGTGAGCCGGGCAGTCCCGCAGTGAGGCCGAAGAGCACGGTGAGCAGCGCCACAGTCACGATAGGCCAGAGCATCCGGGGGTCGCTTTCGGCGCCGCTGTGCTCACCCGCGTCGCCCTGTCTGAGCGATGACGTGAGCACAGGAACCATGTAGCCGATCGCGAGCGCGCCGCTGGCCACATAGACGAGAACCGCCCAGTTCGCGCCCGCCTCGGCGGCGCCACCGGCGAGCAGCCACTTGCTGGCAAAACCGGCGAGCGGCGGGATTCCGGCGAGGGCGAATGCCGCCACGGCGAACGAGGCCATCGTCAGCGGCATGCGGCGAGCAACACCCGGCAGCCCGCTGACGGTCTTGATGTGGAGTGTCTCGGCAAGGCTGCCGGCGGTGAAGAACATCGTGATCTTCATGACCGCGTGGTGGGCGAGATGCGCCAGCGCACCTGCGGCGGCAAGCGGGGAGCACAGCGCGGTGCCGAGTGTGATGTAGGAGAGCTGTGCCACGGTGGAGTAGGCGAGGCGTCGTTTGAGGTCGTCCTGACGCAGGGCCACGATGCTCGCGAACAGGATTGAGAATGCTGCCACCACGGCGAGCGGCTGTGCGACCCCGAGCGAGGTTGAGAGTCCGGGACCGTACAGCTCGTTCACGAGCCGGATGATGCCAAACACACCTGCCTTGACCACGGCCACCGCATGCAGCAGTGAGCTCACCGGCGCGGGCGCTACCATCGCACCGGGCAGCCAGCCGTGGAGTGGGACGAGCGCGGCCTTCACGCCAAAGCCGGCGATGAACAGCGCGAATATGGCGCGAAGCTCACCCTGGCGGCCCTGAACAGCACCGAGCGCACCTCCGGGTGTGAACGGCGTGGGGCCCGCGATGGCCACAAGCCACGCCACGGCGACCAGGAGCGCCGCACCCCCGCCGAGCGCGTAGAACAGGTACGTACGTCCTGCTGCGAGTGCCTCCGGGGTTCCAGAGTGAACCACGAGCGGATACGTGGTGAGTGAGAGGATCTCATAGAAGATGAACATGCTGATAGGGTCCTCGGCCAGGGCGACGCCGTTGGCTGCGGCGATGCACAGCGCGAAGAAGCCGAAGAAGCGCGCCCGATCGCGGGCGTGGTCCATGTAACCGATCGCGTAGACGAGCGTTACGCCCCACAGCACGGTCGCCACCGCCGCGAACAGCAGCCCGAGCAGATCGCCATGTACACCGAAGGAGAGACCGGGGAGCAGAGGGAATGCCGAGCGGGCCACGGTGCCGCCATAGGCGCCGATGACCAGCGGTAGCACTGATGCCGAGGCTGCGAGCGCACCCGCGAGGTTCACCGCGTTGCGGAGCGCGCCGCGGCGTTCGCCGACCGCGAACGTGAGCAGGCCGGCAAACGCAGGAATGAGAACGGGAAGCCAGACTGTCATGGCGTCACCCCCGCGAGCAGCAGCGTGCTCGCCTCGGCAAGGCGAGAGATGAGGGGGACAGCGAAGACGAGGAGGGCCGCCGCGACGGTGAGCGCGAGCGGAACCCACTCGGTCCGCACCGATGTGTTCGACCTGGCATGTGTGTCGGGCGCCCCGGCGAGCAGAACCCTCAGCAGCCGGAACATGTAGGTCGCCGCCAGCAACCCGCCGGTGACGAGCACCACTGCCCACCACCACTGGCCGGAGGCGAGCGCGGCCGACACGAGCAGCCACTTCGCGCCGAATCCGCCGCTTGGCGGCAGGCCCATCATCGTGACACCGGCGAGCGCAACACCGAACGTGAGTGTTGGGAACGCCCGGGCTGCGCCGGCCATCTCGTCTATTCGGTCGTGGCCGAATCGCGACATCAGGCTGCCTGCCGAGAGGAAGAGGCCGCTCTTTGCCAGGCCGTGTGAAACGGCGTGGACCAGGGCGCCCGTGAGCGCGAGGGTCAGCGCGGGTCCTCCGCCTCGTGCGAGCGGGAAGACGAGGAACAGGTAGCCGATCTGGGCGACCGTGGAGTACGCCACCAGCAGTTTGATCCTGGTCTGGATGAGCGCCTGCACCGAACCCCAGATAATGGCCGCTGAGCCGAGCACGCCGAGCAAAACGTCGGCACCGCCGAGGTAGCCGGGCGGCATCACGAAGAAGAAGAGTCGCAGCAAGACGAAGTACGATCCCTTGACCACGAGCGCCGAGAGCGCGGCGCTCACGGGCGCCGGGGCGGCTGCATGCGCGGCGGGGAGCCAGAAGTGGGTCGGTACCAGGGCGGTCTTGAGCACGAGCGCGGCTACCATCAGCGCAAGCCCGGTCTGTGCGGTCACGTCGGAGACCAGCGCGCCAGCCAGGAGTGACATGTCGAGTGTTCCTGTTGCCGAGTACACGAGCGCCACACCGAGCAGGTATGTCATCGCGCCCAGCATGCTCGCAAAGAGATAGCGCAGGCCGGCGCGAAGGGCTTCCCGACCGCCACCGATGGTGACGAGGGTGACCGCCGAGATGCCGACGAGCTCGATACAGACGTATACGTTGAACACATCACCGGTGAGGAACAGTCCGTTGAGCGACGTCCACATGAAGAGCCACAGCACCCAGAAGAGCCCATGACCGTACACGGTCGGATCGGGCGAGCGTATGTACGCTGTTGCGTAGAGCGTCACTGCCATACCGACGACCGCGGCGAGCATGATGAAGGTGGCTGCCATGCCGTCAGCGACCAGATCGATACCGAGCGGCGCGCCCCAGCCTCCGACCGCGTAGCGAGCGGGTCCCCCGGTGAGAACCTCCACGAGGAGACCGGTGGAGAGCGCCACGATGATCGCCGCGGTAGCCGAGGCCACCTGAGGCGCGTGACGGCGGTCTGCGACGAAGGCCAGGCACGCTCCGGCGAGCGGCGTGACGATCAGCAGGGCGGGGATTGCCGCGACAACGTCCATCATCGACCGCCCGCCCCATCCTCGTCGAGCGTGGTCGAGCCGGTGACGGTGAAGTATCGCTTGATGAGCGCGAGTGCGAGTGCGGTCATCGCCACGGTGACAACGATTCCGGTGAGCACCATCGCCTGCGGCACCGGATCCGGCTCGCTGCCGGGCGTGCGGTTGCCGAGTCCGATAAGGATGAGGAAGACGCCGCTGCCCATGAGGTTTGTGGCGATCACCTTGTGAACCAGGTGACGTCGCGCGATCAGGCCATGGGTGCCGAGGGCGAACAGGACAGCGCCGCCGAGCGCGTAGATCAGGTGGCTTGGCATCAGCGGTCACCGTCCAACGTTGCAGAGGCCGACGCCAGGAACAGGCTCGTAAGGCTGGCGCCGATTGAAAGCGTGAGGAGGACTTCGATGAGCAGGAGCAGACCCTTGCGGCTCTCGTCGGGATACTGAAGCAGCGCCTGCCCGCCGAGCAGCGGCAGAACCGCGACGGCGATGAAGGTGAGCAGTCCAACCGCTAGGATCCACCTCACGGCACGCCCCGCGACCCACCGGGGACGCGCATAGCCCGAGAGCACGAGTAGGATGCCCGCAGCTCCCAGAACGGCTCCACCCTGAAACGCCCCGCCGGGTCCCGAGGAGCCGATCCATACGAGGTGGCCCGCCACCAGCAGCATGACGGGCGCGAAGGATCGGGTGAGCGTGCTGAGGATGGGGCCCGCCCGGCCGACGATCGTGCGACGCAGCGCATCGGGGTCTTCGCGAAGCGACAGGACTGCTACCGTTGCGAGCATCAGCACCGCGATCTCGAGAAGGGTGTCATAGCCACGGAAGTCGAGCAGCACCGCGGTGACCACATTCCCGATGCCGCTTTCCCCCGCAGCCGTGTTCATCGCAGCGGAGAGTCCGGTGGCGACAGGCGGCAGCGCGAGTATGGCCCGCGTGATCACGCCGAACATGGCAAGGCTTACCGCAAGCGACACAAGAGCCCTCGGTCGGGTCGTCCTAGGCATCATCGCCCCCCGCTGCAGACTCGTCCCGCCCGGAGGGGTAGGGGGTGTTTCGTGTGCGAAGATGCCCGACCGCATCGAGCATGATAGCCCCGGTCACGCCGGCGCCGATGGCGGCTTCGGCAAGCGCCACGTCGGGGCTTGAGAGCCGTATCCAGGCGATTGCCATGAACAGCCCGAAGATGATGAACATGACGACCGACTTGAAGAGCTTCGCCTCGGACAGAGAACTGACCGCGATCCATATGAGCATGCCGACGAGCAGGATGTCGAACGCCACCATCATCTCGCATCACGGGTCCACATCGCGACTCCGCTCGTGCGCGCGGCATGCGCGACCAGATAGCATGCCGTTGCGCCGGAGACGATCACGAGCCCCCAGATGACGAAGAGCTTCGCTGCGATGATCCACGAGCCGGACCGCAGCGCCAGACCGGTCACCACGAGGCCGAGCCCCAGGTTGTCCGCCTTGGTGAGGGCGTGCAGTCTCGTGTAGACGTCCGGGAAGCGCACGAGTCCGATCGATCCCGCGAGGAAGAAGAACCCGCCAGCGGCGAAAGAGAGCACGCTTATCCACTCAGCGAGAGTCGTCCATGTCATCAGTTGTCGGCCCCCCACGCACGCTTGACGAACGACACGGTCGTGACCGCACCGAGAAGTGCGAACACGAGAGCCATGTCGAGCAGGCCACCGACCTCGCTCAGTTCGGCCAACACGAGCGTCAGCGCGACGCCTGAAGTACCGAACAGCATGGCCGCGAGCATGCGGTCCGCGCCGGTGGGTCCTTGCTCGATGCGATAGAGGCCGAGGGCAACGGTACTCATGATCACCACAGCCAGCGCCTCGAGGGCAGCCATCAGTTCACCGTCCGCTCGGACAACTCGGGCAAGATGATGCCGAAGATACCGGCGACGCGCTCCTCGACTCGTGCGAGGTCGGCCACGGTTGATGGCGTGTAGTCGAGCACATGGACCTCAAGCGTGCCGCCGGAGAGCCGGGCGCCGAGCGTGCCCGGCAGTAGGCTCAGGACATTGGCGAACAGCACCGTGGCTGGCCCGCCGTCGACTCGAAGGGGGTAGCAGAGGCACGTTGGGTTCAGGGGCATACGCGGAGATAGTGCACGGAATGCAACGTCGACCCCGCCGATCGCGGAGTGAACTGCAAAGAACAGCATGAACCGCACAAGCCCCGCAAGGTGCACCCGGGGAGCGAGTTGCGGCTGCAAGGCCAGAGACAGCAAGGCCGCCGCCACCGAGAGCGCAACGCCGGGGATGAGGGCGTGCGAGTCTACTTCCGTGATCACGAGCCAGGCGATCGCGAAGCCGGCTGCCCGTGCAACGACCTGGCGGGCACGTCTGAGAGCTGATGGTGATGATGGTGTCTGCCGCATGATCCCCCGGGTCGATTCGAGTCGGTCTGCGGAGTACCTATGATACATGGATAGCGTCGGCGCTAGGGCGACGAGCCGCTGTGGCAAGCGATAAAACACAGGCCCGGCCGGTTGCCCGGACGGGCCTGTGTTCGGATACCTGGAGGCGACGCCCGGATTCGAACCGGGGATAAAGGCTTTGCAGGCCTCTGCCTTGCCACTTGGCGACGTCGCCGTGAGGAAGCCAGAAAGCGGCTTCTCTATCAAAGGAGGTCGGCCGATCGGGCCATCGTACCTGCCCTTCGGGCCGACCTCCGAAGTGTTTGTGGAGCGGACGACCGGATTCGAACCGGCGACCCCAACCTTGGCAAGGTTGTGCTCTACCAACTGAGCCACGTCCGCGCGCAAGGGGTAGACTACCACGGGCTTCCGCGGGCGTGCAACCGCGATTTCGGGGGTCCCCGGTCCACCCGGCGAGACCCACACGCTGGCGAAAGTTGGGTCTGGCACATCGATGTAGGACTGCTACAATAAGCGTCGCTGCTCCGGCGGCCACGGGCGCTTAGCTCAGGGGGAGAGCACTTCCTTGACGCGGAAGGGGTCAGAGGTTCAAATCCTCTAGCGCCCACCATTGGAAATTCGCTGGTAGAGGGCCGTGTTTCGGGAAACCGAGACCGGCCCTCTACTGCGTTTTCCGAGCCGAGTGTAGCAACGCGTGTAGCGATGCGCTCTGAGTGAACTGCATTCTCGGGGGCTTGGGCCAGCGCCCCGTCGCTGCTGACCGCGAGGGCTGCCTGTGGCTGCGGCGCCCGAGGCTGATGTCGGGGGCCTGATTGGCCTAGTGAGAAAGTGCAGGTCAGAGCAGGTGCCGTCGTTACCGGGGCCATCGGGGTGCCCGGACTTTCCGAGTGCCGAGGGCCCATCGCTCAATCGCCGCGTGGTCGGACCGGACCTCTGATATCGCGTGGCGACCGACGACCCCTTACCTATGTGCGCACTGCGGTGGCGCAGATATCTAAACTGATGCGAATTCTCTTGGGCACCAAAAGCGCAGGTCATAGGGTGTGCCAAAACGGATTCTGGTGCCCAGCGCTCGTTAGCAGTTCGCTTGAGCCCGACCCGGATGCGCCGTGCGCCACCCCAGGCGCCTGGACGTTTTCTACTCGGAGGCGGGGCCGGGAAGGGCGTACACCGCGCCCAGCAGTGACCGCACGTCTGCCAGCGTCATGCCGACGACCCCGAAGACCTTCGGTTCGGCTCCCTCGTGCAGCGCCCGCGCAACGAACTCCGTCAGGTCGGCGCGAATGGCGTCCGGGAGCACAATCCGCTCTGTCGGCGAGACGAGCTGGCTGAGTCGGATGATGTCGTTGCGGTGCTTCTTGATCTTATCGCTGGAGACAGCCTCTCCGCGATCGTGTCTTTCGGTCAGGTCGATCCACGCGCGGGCCTTGAGAGGTCCGCTGCGCTCTCCGCGTGCTTACGGTTGTCATGTGCTGGGTATTCAAACTAGGAACGAGTTCGGCATTCCGACAGGTGGCGCGGATACATTGCGCCGACTCGGACACCATATGGGAGGACGACGTGAAGAAGACTCGACACGCGTTAGCGCTGGGGGTTCTGCTGATTGGAGCACTGAGTCTCACTGCGTGTACCAAGGCAAGCACACCGAAACCTGCCTGGAGCGCACCGGACGGTGCGTTGGTTTCCGTCAAGACGGACACGAGTCCGACTTTGGATGGCGCGGCCGACGACGCGGCCTGGAAAGATGCCCCTGAAACGGTCATCACCGTCACGGGTGGGGCGAACAAGTCCGCGACTGACGTGAAGATCAAGTCGGCCTACACCGCCGATACCGTCAGCTTCCTTGCCACGTGGCAGGATCCGACGCAGAGTTTCATTCGCTCGCCTTGGGAGAAGCAGCAGGACGGCACGTGGAAGCAGCTTAAGGACCCGGCCGACAAGGGTGGCGACAACAACGTCTGGTATGAAGACAAGATGTCCATGATCTGGAACATCGACAATAGCATCCCCGATTTTGATACACAGGGCTGCTCCGTGACGTGCCACGCCGGAGACAACCCGGATATCAAGCCGTTCGGCAATAAGTACACGAGCGCCGAGGGCCAGCTGGGAGACATCTGGCACTGGAAGTCCGTGCGCAACGTGCAGCAGGTGGACGATCAGTACTTGGATTCAGTGTTACTCGATCCGGCGGACCTTGAGAAGACCAAGGATGCAGGGCGGCACTCCGATCCTAACGATGGCGGCGGATACGTCGACAACAAGACGGAGGACGGCAAGCTTCCCGCGTTCATGCTTCCTGCTGACGGCCCGAAGGACGGCGCTCCCGGGTTCATCCTCGATTCCGAGAAGCTTCCCTTCGACGACTCGAAGTTCGTCGCCGGCGACCGCATCCCCGCCATTGTGACGGCTCCGACCACGGGAGACCGTGCGGACATCTCGGCCGGATGGAAATGGGCTGACGGTGCCTGGACCCTCGAGTTTACGCGCAAGTTGACGACCGGTTCGGAGTTCGACGTGCAATTCACCGACCTCAAGCCTACGTACTTCTTTGGCACAGCGATATTCGACAACGCTCAGGTACGACATGCTACGGCGCGTGGAGTGACTCCATTCGTGTTCAAGCCGTAAGCGACTGACGGATATACGGTGCGCTAGACCTACGGGACCTCGCGCGCGATTGCGCAGTTGAAGTCAGGGCCCCTTCGGACCGCCTTATGGGTGGTCGGGAGGGGCCCTTCCGCGCTAGTGAGGTCAGAGGTGCAGCGCCTCAGTGTGATGCAGGACACGGTTGGGCGGCTCAAAAGCGTGATGCCTCAGAATAGGAGGTACTCGAGCTACCGATTGGTTGACTCACAATAGTGGTACTCGACGTCGGACGCCTCCTCACCTCAGCCGGGTTCAGCGTCTCGAACCGCACGGTGAGCGCGGTCTTGGTCTCCCTGGTCGTCTCGGCTGACTCTTACCTATGTGCGCACTGCGGTGGCGCAGATATCAATGGATTCGAATTCCCTCGGTGTTGTCGTTCTGACCATGGGTGTTGGTGCAAGCCCGTGTGAAATTACCAGTCGCCCGATTCTTTGAGTGCGCGGGCGTGCATCTTGTTGGCGACATATGGCACCAATACTCACTTGGAGTGGTACTATCTCCATGAGGTGACCAACAATGGGCGTTCAGTCGTATCTGGAAGAGCACCACGTCTTCTCGCTGGCGGAGTTCCGCAACGAACTCGGCGAGGGGCGGACACCCTACAACCTTCTGGTTCGAGCGACGAAGAAGGGGCTCGTCGATCGGGTCATGCGGGGGGTCTACGTCTCTCGGGCCGGTCGGTTTGCGCAGACCGAACCCGACCTCTATCTGGTGGCTGCGAGGGTCTCGGCAGACGTCGTCATGGTCTATCACTCGGCGCTCGAGCTCCACGGGCTCGCGCACAGCCCGACGAGACGGGTCCAGTTCTCCTCAACCACCGAGACCGCCCCGTTCGTCTATCGGGACTTCGAGTTCCGTCGCTACAAGCCGCAGTCGCTGCCTACGACGGATGCCGTTCAGTCCACGACGCTCGTGCGACGCCCCGAGGGAGTGGTACGTGTCACCACCCGGGAGAGGACTCTCGTGGACTGCGTGAGCCGGATGGACCTCTCGGGCGGGCTCGAGGAGGTGGCTCGCAGTCTCGCGGCGCTTCCTTATGTGGACGCGTCAAACGTGCTTGCGTATCTGCGGGACCTGGGGAGTCCGACCGTCGTCGCTCGAACGGGATGGTTCCTCGAGCAACGCGCAGGTGAGTGGTACGTGTCCGAGGATGCCCTCGACGAGATGCGGTCTATGCTCGGCACGGGTCCCTACTATCTGTCACGCGATAACGAGGTCGGCCGGTGGGTGCCCTCGTGGCGACTCTACCTGCCGCGCGACGCCGATGACCTGGAGAGATGGGTGCACGAGTGATAAGACCGTCTCTGATCGACACGGCCGGCTATCAGCCCCAGACCGTGGAGAAGGTCGAGCGACTGCTCGACCTTCTCGCCGAGACGGGCGCCCACCCGTATCTGGGTCCGCGCCTGCGCCTCCATGGCGGAACGGCGCTGAACATCTTCCACCTCTCAATGCCGACACTATCGGTGGAGGCCGATCTGACCTACGTGGGGCGCGTGCCCAAGGCCGAGTACGAGTCCGAGCGGCCCGAGGTCGAGAAGGCGATGGCGGATCTCGGGAAGAGCCTCGGCTACACCGTCACGACCAGCGACAAGGTCGAGCACTCAGGGCGCACCCTCAAACTGCGCTATCGCTATGGCGACCAAAGAGACCTCGTGAAGATCGACCTCATCTATCTCGGGGCTTGCGGGAGGCCGATGTAGCAACGCGTGTAGCAACGCGTGCGAATTCGTGGGTGTTCGCGGGGGTGCGCCGATGTCGCAACGAGCCCGTTACCTGCGGAAAAGCAACAACGGCGAACTTTCACGCACAGCGTGCCGTACGTTGACGCGGAAGGGGTCAGAGGTTCAAATCCTCTAGCGCCCACCATGAACACGAGACTCGCCACCTGCGACACCGCAGGGGGCGAGTTTTTTGTTTCGCTGAAGGAGGCGACTCGGGTCGCCGAGATCGAGCGGGGCTACTCTGTCGCCGACGTGCTCATCTCGTCACGCGGCAGCGGGCTCTCTTCTGAGACGATGAACGTCCCGGCGCGCGGCAGAACGCGGGCTGAGAACGGCGTTGTGGCGTCGAGCACCTCACCGTCGTACTCGAGAGTGAGAGCGGGACTCGCGCTGACCTCAACGCGCGAGGCGGTATGGATCTCCAGGCCGGGTCGCTGCGGGTGCGACTTGAGCTGATCGAGCAGCGCCGCCCAGATGGTGGGCAGGAGGCCGGCGGGGGACGGCGTCTTGATCACCACAACCTCGAACATCCCGTCCTGGGCATCGGCGCCGTGCACCACCTGGATGTCGAACTGGATTCTGGCGAGGTTCATCAGTAGCACGCCGATCCCCTCGGTCTCGATGAGTCGATCGTCGAGCCTGAGGGTGAAGCGTGAGACCGTGGGCGAGAGGTTCTGCATGGCGGCGACGATGTACGCGCCTTCCCCGAGGGTGCTTTTGAGCGCCTGTGCGTTCTCCATCATTGTTGCGTCGAACCCGGCCCCGGCGGCGATCGAGAACCCCTGCACGCGTGGACCGTAACCGCCGCGCCGCGGGAGCACCAGTTCGCCGAGATCTATCGTCACGGTGCGGCCGACTATGGTCGCCATGGCGAGCTCTGCGGGCGTGACCGGCAGCTTGAGATTGCGAGCGAGCAGGTTCGCCGTTCCGGCCGGATATGCCAGCACCGGTATCCCCGTGTCTCGCAGCGCATATGCGATGGCCGAGACCGTCCCGTCGCCCCCGGCAGCCACGACCCGCGCGTAGTCTCCGGCGTCACGCAGCAGCCGCTTCAGGTCGGCGTCCTCGGTGAGAAAGCGCATGGTGACCTCGGCACGATGGGAGCCGAGCTCACGGACGAAGTCGCTCAGGCCTGCGTCCCCGAATCCGGAACGGAGATTGGTGACCATGAGGATGTTCATGCGGTCCCTTCTCGTCCGGCTGTCTTGCTTCGGCTACACTCAAACGGCGCGTTCGGCGCACTGTTTGAGCATGGCGGCAACGTACGGTCCGGAGGTCCATTGTACATATCTAATACCCAAGACCTGGAAGCGGTACTGCCGGCGTTGCTTGCCGCTCCCGTGCTTGCCATCGACACCGAGTTCATGCGCGAGCGCACGTACTACGCGCGCTTGTGCCTTGTCCAGGTCGCCACACCGGATGCCGAGTACGTTATCGATGCCATCGCGCTGGATTCGGACATCGCTGTGCTCGCGCCGGCGCTGACCGCTCCGCATTCGGTCAAGGTGTTCCACGCAGGCTCTCAGGACGTGGAGATTCTGCTACGCGCCACAGGTGTGGCCCCGGCGCCCGTTTTCGACACGCAGATCGCAGCCACACTCGCCGGTTTTCCCACGCAGGTGGGCTACGCGCAGCTTGCACAAGACATGCTCGGAGTGACCATCGACAAGGCCGACACGTTCACCAACTGGGCGGCGCGCCCACTCTCGGACACGCAACTGCTCTACGCTGCCGAGGACGTGCGCCATCTGGTCCGGATCTACCCGATCCTGAGCGAGCGTCTGGCCCGCGAGGGACGGCTCGAGTGGTTGGCCGAGGACTTCGAGCGGCTTGCCGATCCTGCGACATACGCCACCGAGCCGCGCGAGCAGTACCGGCGGGTCAAGCGCGCGTCCTCGCTCGACCGCCGCAGCCTCGCCGTGCTGCGCGAGGTTGCCGCCTGGCGCGAGACCGAGGCGCAGCGCAAGGATATGCCCAAACGCTGGCTGATCTCTGACGAGAGTCTCGTTGAGATCGCGCGGCGTCGGCCCAAGAGCGCTGCTGACCTTGCCGCGATCCGCGGCGTGAACGAGCGGGTCGCCTCACGCAAGAACTCCGGTCTGCTCGAGGCCGTGCTCGCGGGCGAACAGGTGGCCGACGACGCTCTTCCGCGCTTGCCAAAGCGTGACCGGTTGCCGAAGGACTGCCAGCCACTTGCCGATGTGCTGAACGCCGTTGTGCGCGTGCGCGCCAAGGAGCACGGTGTCGCCCCCTCGCTTTTCGCTTCGCGTGATGAGCTGGAGCGCTTCGCCGGCGGTGACCGCGAGGAGCACCCGCTCGCGTCGGGATGGCGGCATGCGCTGGTAGGCGCCGAGCTTGAGGCCATCTTGGACGGCAAGGTCGTGGTTGGTGTGGAGCGGGGACATCTCAAGATCGAGCCGGTTCAGGTGACCACCGATGGCGCTAGCTGACCGCCCGCTCAGCGTCTCTGACGCGATGGCGCTCGCAAAGGGCGCGCTGGAAGGCGTTCGCGTTCGCGTGGTCGGCGAGGTGTCTGAGGCCACCATCAAGCCCGGCTACAAGGCGATCTACTTCTCGCTCAAAGACGGCACGGCGGTCATGCCCTGTCTGATGTGGCGTGATGCTTACGATCTTGCAGGCGTGGAGCTCGTGGACGGGCGCCTGGTGGAGGCCACCGGATTCTTCACGGCTTACGCTGCCAAAGGCCGCCTCCAGTTCCAGGTGCGGCAGGTCTCCATCGCCGGTGAAGGCGTCCTGCGCATGCAGGTTGCGGCGCTCGCCCGCAGACTCGAGGCCGAAGGGCTCATGAGCGCCGCGAGAAAGCGCGCGCTGCCACTGTTCCCTCTGCGCATCGGTGTGGTCACCTCCCCTCGGGGCAAGGCGATTCACGATATCCTCCAAACGCTACAGCGCCGATATCCGGTTGCCGAGGTGGTCATCGCCGGTATCCAGGTTGAAGGCGAGTGCGCAGCCTCGGAGATCGTGCGTGGGCTTGCGGCCATCGCGCGGGAGCCGGGCATCGATGTGGTCATCCTCGGCAGAGGAGGCGGCAGCTACGAAGACCTGATGCCGTTCAATACCGAGAAGGTAGCGCGGGCGGTGGCGTCGAGTCCGGTCCCGGTCGTTACCGGCATCGGGCACGAGCCGGACACGAGTATCGCCGATATGGTGGCCGACGTATCCTCGTCCACACCCACGGCTGCCGCGGAGGCGTGTGCGCCCGACGCCGCCGACATCGCTCGTCGTCTGGCGTCGCAGCGTCGCGGGCTCGGCAGCGCGCTCACTCACGTTGTCAACGCCAGTGAGCACCGGCTGCGACTCGTGGCGCAGCGTTCGGTGCTGTGCGATCCGGGCGTCTGGCTCGGCCCCAGGCTGCAGGGCCTCGATGTGCTCGCCGGGTCGCTCGAGCGAGCGCTTCCTGCGCGCATAGCGAACGAGGAAGAGGGACTACATCGCTCGGTTCACGCATTGCTCCGCCTGGGAGCGGGGGTGACGGGCGTGCACGATACCCGGCTCGAGCGCGCACGGGAGCGTATGGCGGAGACAGGCAGGGCGCTGATTGCGGGCGCTGAGCGCGATGTGGCGTCAGGCGCGGCGCGCCTGGATGACCTGTCGCCTCTGGCGATACTGCGCCGTGGTTACGCGGTATGTTACGGACAGGGAGGCGAGGTGCTGCGATCGGCGGCCGGTGTAGTGCCGGGCGACCACGTGAGCGTCCGTCTTGCCGAGGGACGACTCGCGTGCACCGTCGAGTCATCTGAAACGGAGGGCTAGATGTCATCTGAAGTATCGACCACGGAAGAGTTGTCATTCGGCCAGGCGCTCGCCGAGCTCGAGCAGATCGTACGAGCACTCGAGGGTGGGCAGCTTGAGTTGGAAGACGGGTTGGCTCGCTACGAGCGCGGAGTCGCGCTGCTTCGCTCGTGCCAGGAGAAGCTCGCCCAGGCCAAGCAGAAGGTCACTATGCTCATCGGCGAGCTGGAGGGTGATGCGGTGGTCGCCGCGTGTGCCGCCGAAGCGGAGGATGCGTCATGAGCGAGTGCATCTTCTGCATGATCGGCGCAGGTGAGGTCCCGGCCACGGTCGTCTGGGAAAACGATGACCTCGTGGCCTTCGATGACAGTGCGCCACAGGCGCCGGTGCACACGCTGATCATCCCGCGCAAACACTATGCGAGTCTGACCGACACGCCCGAAGATGTGGTCTGCGCGCTCATGGCAGCTATCCCGGGGGTAGCCGAACGCAAGGGCGTGACATCAAGCGGGTACAGAACCATCATCAACACGGGGGATGACGCCGGTCAGACGGTGCACCACGTGCACGTTCACCTCCTCGGTGGGCGGCGTATGGCGGAGGGTATGATCACGTTCACCGAAGGGAAGTGACCCGATGGCTGAGAACCGGAGCGTGTGCATCGTCACGGACTCGACATCCGACATCCCCGGCGATATCGTCGCGGATCTCGGTATCACCGTGGTTCCACTGAGTGTGGCCATAGGAGGAGAGACGTTCTTCGACGGCGACATCTCGATCGAGGAGTTCTTCCGGCGCATGAAGGCGTCCAAGGAGCTTCCCAAGACGTCGCAGCCCTCCGTGGGAGCGTTTGAGGAGTCGTTCCGCGCGTGTCTCGAACGCTGCTCCGAGGTCGTGTGCGTGACCATCTCCAACCGGTTGTCCGGGACGTTCGAGTCGGCGACGGAAGCCGCGCGGTCCTTTGGCGATCGGGTGCACGTCTTGGATACGCTCAACCTATCGTGGGCCGAAGGCTACCAGGTGGTTCAGACCGCCCGGGCCGCCGCGCGAGGAGCCACGGTGCCTGAGCTTAAGGCGCGCTTCGATGATCTTCGCGGTCGCGTCCACATGGTCGTGGGCCTCGACAGTCTCGAGAACCTGGCCAAGGGTGGGCGGATCGGCAAGGTCTCGGCGATGCTTGGCGGACTGCTGAACCTGAAGGTGCTGCTGACCGTGGACGCCGACGGCTCATTCATACCGGTGGCTCGCATCAGGGGCACCAAAGACGCGTTGAGGGCGAGCATCGAGTGGATTGCGGGGCACATCGATGAGAAGAAGCCCGCGCACTTCGCCGTGCAGCACGCCATGTCGCAGGAGAACGCCAACTGGCTTGAGGCCGCGATCCGCGAGCGGTTCACCGTGGGTGAGTTGCTGCTGGTGCCCGCCGGCGCGGTCATCTCGGCGCACACGGGCACAGGATGGGGACTCACGGTCGCGCAGCACGATTAAGGCGCGCGAAACCGGCCTGAAAACGGGAACAGCCCCGACCTTCGAGTCGGGGCTGCCCTAATCCTTCCCAATTACCCCTGAGTCCTCAGGCGGCACTTGCCAGCTGATCGCTGGTCATCGGGATGCCGGTCTCCGATGAGGCCGCAACCGCAGTGGGGCGGATTCCCCGCGACACTGCATGTTAGGGAAGGGAAACTTGTCAACGGAGTAAACCTACCGTCTTTGTCGGTTGATTGCAACACTTGTTACATTTCGGTGTCACAGTCGAGCCCGGCTGGTGCTGCCGCCGCTGCCGCCCACCGACCAACAGCAACCGTTGAGCCGTTCGCGCCCCTCCGAATCGCACCCCTAACGGCTACCATGGGCACTGTGCGCCGGTTCGTCCGGCGCATGGAACCAGCCCGTTACCCGCGTTGTGGGTTTCAGCCGAGTCAGTATGTTAGGGGAGAGGAGACGCGCCGATGACTGAGTCGAACGCGATCGAGTCCTTGTCGCAGGAGTTGCGTGTGGTTCAGCCGCCGGCATGGGTCACCGACCGTGCACACATCCAGACCATGGCCGAGTACGAGGAGCTCTATACGCGCTCCATTGAGGATCCCGAGGGATTCTGGGCCGACATGGCCGAGGACATGCTCCACTGGAACAAGAAGTGGGACAGCGTCTTGGAGTACGACTTCGACAAGCCCTATGTGAAGTGGTTCTCCGGCGGTCAACTCAATGTTGCCTACAACTGCGTCGACCGTCACCTCAAGGGCTGGCGTCGCAACAAAGCGGCGCTGATCTGGGAGTCTGATGAGGGTCGCACGAAGGTGTACACATACCAGTCGCTGTACTATAAGGTGTGCAAGCTGGCCAACGTGCTGAAGAAGCACGGTGTGAAGAAGGGCGACCGTGTCGCCCTGTATCTGCCGATGATCCCCGAGCTCGCTGTGGCGATGCTCGCGTGCGCGCGCATCGGTGCCGTGCACTCGGTCACCTTCGCCGGGTTCAGCTCTTCGGCACTGCGCGACCGCATCCAGGACTGCGGCGCCAAGATGCTTATCACGGCAGACGAAGGGCTTCGGGGCGGTCGTGTCGTCCCGCTGAAGGCGGAGGCCGACGCTGCGCTCAACGAGTGCCCGTCGATCGAGTCGGTCATCGTGGTGTCCAGAGCCCGGACGCGCGTGGACATGGAGCCGGGTCGTGACTTCTGGTACCACGAGGAGGTACGCGCCGCTGACATCAGCCACCACTGTGAGATCGAGTGGATGGATGCCGAGGACCCGCTGTTCATCCTGTACACCTCCGGTTCGACCGGCAAGCCCAAGGGCGTCTTGCACACCACCGGCGGGTACCTGCTGTATACGGCCACCACGTTCCGCTACGTGTTCGACTATCACGATGAGGACGTGTACTGGTGCACGGCCGACATCGGCTGGGTCACCGGGCATTCCTACATCGTCTACGGACCGCTCGCGGTGGGGGCCACGTCCCTCATGTTCGAGGGTGTCCCCACATACCCGGATGCCGGTCGTTTCTGGGAGATCATCGAGAAGCATGGCGTCAACCAGTTCTACACCGCGCCTACCGCGATCCGCGCGCTCATGAAGTCGGGTGAGGAGTGGCCGAACAAGTACGACCTGTCCACGCTGCGCGTGCTCGGCACGGTGGGCGAGCCGATCAACCCTGAAGCGTGGATGTGGTACTACAAGGTCATCGGTCGTGAGAACTGCCCGATCGTCGACACGTACTGGCAGACCGAGACCGGCGGGCACATCATCACCAACCTGCCGGGCGTCACTCCCATGAAGCCTGGCTCGGCCACCCGCCCGTTTTTTGGTATCGAACCCGAGGTGGTCAACGAGGATGGCTCTCCCACGCCGCTCGGCAGCGGCGGACGTCTGTGCATCACCAAGCCCTGGCCGGGTATGATGCGCGGCACGTGGGGCGATACGGACAACGCACTCATGAAGTCCGTATACTTCTCCGCATTCCCCGGCAAGTACTTCACCGGCGACGGTGCGCGCAAGGACGAGGACGGCTACTACTGGCTGCTCGGCCGTGTGGACGACGTCATCAACGTCTCAGGACACCGGATGGGTACCGCCGAAGTTGAGAGCGCGCTCGTGAGCCACTTGTCTGTGGCCGAGGCCGCCGTCGTTGGCTATCCGCACGATGTGAAGGGCGAGGGGATCTACGCCTACGTCATCCTTAAGACCGGCGTGGATATCCCGCAGGGCATTGAGAAGATCCTCCGCGGCCATGTCCGCGAGGAGATCGGGCCGATCGCGAGCCCGGACTTTGTGCACATAGTTCCGGAACTACCCAAGACCCGTTCCGGCAAGATCATGCGCCGCATCCTGCGCAAGATCGCCGCTGGTGACCGCGAGATCGAGGCGTTCGGCGACATCTCCACGCTCGCCGATCCCGGAATCGTTCAGGTCATCATCGACACTGCGCCGAAGGCGAGCTAGCGCATCCGACCGAGCCACAGCGCGGGCCCCGCATGTACGGTGCGGGGCCCGCGTCTGTGCCTGGCATGGTAGTATGCACTTCGGCTATTCGACTGTTTCCGAGTGAAGGATTGACCTCACATGGCATACAACGATCTGTTCCTGCGCGCCGCGCGCAGAGAGGCCACCGAGAGCACGCCCGTATGGATGATGCGCCAGGCCGGCCGTTACATGCCCGAGTACCGCGAGATCCGGGCGAAGCACGGCTTTCTTGAGATGTGCCGCACCCCCGAGCTGGCCGTTGAGGTCAGCATGCAACCGGTCGACCTTGTCGGTGTGGATGCTGCGATCATGTTCAGCGACATCCTCGTGCCGTTCCCGGGCATGGGTCTGGACCTTGAATTCGCCAAGGGTGAGGGCCCGGTGATCCACAACCCCGTGCGTACCGTGGCCGATGTGCGCAAGCTGCGCGTGGCGGACCCCATCGAGGACACCGGCTTCGTGATGGAGATCATCAAGATGCTGCGCCACGAGCTCGAGAACAAGGTGCCGCTGATCGGCTTCGGTGGTGCGCCGTTCACCCTCGCCAGCTACATGATCGAGGGACACGGCACGCGCGATTACGAATACACCAAGGCGCTGATGTGGAGTGAGCCCGAGGCGTGGGACGAGCTGATGACCAAGATCAGTGATACGTGCGTGGCCTACCTCTCAGCGCAGATCGACGCGGGAGCGCAGGTCATCCAGGTCTTCGACAGCTGGGTGGGCTATGTGGCACCGCGCGACTACGAGCGCTACGTACTGCCGTACACCAAGCGCGTGATCGATGCGCTCACCGAGCACGGCAAGAAGGTCGTGCCCGAGGGCGTGCCCATCATCCACTTCCCGAACGGTGCCACCTCGATGCTCGACCTCGCGCAGCAGGCTGGCGGCGATGTGATCGGCGTGGACTGGCGTCTGGATATGAAGCGCGTGGTCGAGCAGGTAGACGAGCGGTTCGCTATCCAGGGCAACATCGACCCCGTGGCACTGTTTGCTCCCGACGACGAGCTTGAGCGCATGGTCGTTCAGATTCTCGAGGCCGTGGGCACCCGTCCGGGGCACATCTTCAACCTCGGCCATGGGATCCACAAGACGAGCGACCCCGAGAAGGCGCGCACCATGATCCGGTTCGTGCACGAGCACTCTGCGCGCATCCGCAGCGTCACGAAGTAAGGACCGTCAAAGTGGCGGAGCGCGTAGGAATCTTGCTGACGGCCTTTGGCGGTCCCGACTCACTCGAGTCGGTGGGCCCCTTCATGGCCCGTTTCATGGGCCGGGAGCCGGCTCCGGCCGTGGTCGCCTCGGCGCAGGACAAGTACCGCTCCATCGGCGGTTCGTCACCGTTGCCCGGCGTGGCGGCGGCGGTTGCTGCGTCTCTTGAGAAGCACCTTGTGGATCGCGGTCGCGATGTGGTGGTGCGCGCGGGTATGCGGTACTGGGCGCCCGAGATCGCCACAGCGATGGAGGAGCTCATCGCGGCTGGCGCAGGGCGTGTCGTGATGGTATCGCTCTCGGCGTTCGAGTCGCAGGTCACCTGCGAGGCGTTCCGGTCAGCGGCTCGTGAGGCGGCGAGCGCCCTTGAGGTCTCGGGTGTGTGCGAGGCGCCGGTGTTGCACCGTGCTCCGCAGTACCGGGATTTCTTCGGTCACGGGTGCGCTCACATGCTTGATGCGATCGCGGCGCGCAATCCGCTTGTGGTGATGACGGCGCATAGCCTGCCAACTGCGGATACGGTGGATGACGATCCGTACCCGGGCGGACTGCGCGAGGTGGCCGATGCGGTAGCCGCCATCAGCGGACTCGGAGAGGGCGCCGAGTTCGAAGGCGACGAGCGCCTGGCTGGAATCGCCGCGTTCGGCTGTCTGGATGCGCCTGTCCCATGGTTGCTGGCCTATCAGTCGCGTGGCGTCAGGCCCGGCGCGTGGCTCGGACCCGACCTAAAAGACGTCATGGCGGCGGCCGCAACAACCGGCTATGACGGCATCATCGTCGTGCCCATCGGCTTCGCCATCGACCACATGGAGACGCTGTGGGACCTCGACATCGATGCAGCGGAGCACGCACGCTCGCTCGGAGTCACCTTCGTGCGGACCCCGGTACCCAACGCCGACGACAGCTTCGTTGAAGCGCTTGTCTGGGCGGTCGAGCCGCTGCTATAGCACGAAGAACGTACGACCATCTCTGACATATCGACTGCGGCGGCCGGCACCGCCACCTCATGAATGGGAGCCGCAGCATGCACATCATCATCATCGGCGGAGGTATCGCCGGACTCGGCGCCGCGTACAAGGTGCGCCGGGCGGCCGAGGCCGGGCTGAGCGTCACCTTCACGCTTGTGGAGAAGGACGATCGCCTCGGCGGCAAGATCCACACCGACATAGCCTCTGATCCCGACGGTGGCCGCTACATAGCCGACGGCGGTTCGGACTCGTTTCTCACGGACAAGACAGCGGTTCACCGCGTGGCGCGGCTCCTCGGTGTGTTCGACGACGAGGTCGCGACACGCGATGAGACCAAGAAGACCTTCATCGTCAAGAGCGGGCGCCTGGTGGAGATGCCCGACGGCATGATGATGTTCGCTCCCACCAAGCTGGTTCCGCTGGCGACCACCTCGCTGTACTCCTGGCCGGCCAAGTTCCGCATGGCGCTCGATCTGGTGCTGCCGCGCAAGGTCCGCTGGGCCGAAGGGGAGACGGCGCAGGACCACGATGAGACGCTCGAGAGCTTCGTGGTGCGGCGGCTTGGGCGTGAGGCACTTGATCGGCTCGCCGAGCCGCTGGCCGCAGGTGTGAACGGCGACGAGCCTGCCGAGATGTCGGTGGCCGCGCGCTATCCCATGCTGCTTGATATGGAGCAGAAGCACGGCTCGCTTGTTAAAGGTTTTCTCGCGCAGCGCAAGCGCGTGGAGGAGATCAAGAAGAAGTACCCGCCCAAACCGGGCGCGAAGCGGCGGACCATGTTCTCATCGTTTAGCGAAGGGCTTCAGTTCATCTGCGACCGGATGGCGGACGCGGCCGGGCGCGAGAACATCCGCACCGGGGTGGAGGCTACGGCGATCGCGCGTGATGGCGATGGGTGGCGCGTGACCCTCTCCGACGGGTCCGAGCTTACGGGCGAAGCAGTGATCGTGGCCACCGAAGCGTGGGCGGCTGCTGCGCTGACGGCTCCGGTCGACGAGAACATCTCGGCGCTGGTCGAGACGATCCCGTGCTCGTCGTGCGCCACCGCGCTTCTCGCCTTTGACGAGGCCGACTGTCCGTTCGACAAGAGATGGCACGGCATCCTGACGCCGATGGTTGAGAAGCGTCCCCTCTCCGGCGTGTCGCTGATGAGCTCCAAGTGGCCTGACCGTGCGCCGGACGGGCGCGTGCTGCTTCGCGGGTTCCTTGGAGGCCCCCGCGATGAAGGGGTGCTCCGGGCGAGCGATGACGAGTTGCTGGAACTCGCGCGCACGCAGATGGTGGAGCTCATCGGCATCAAGCCTGACGCGAAGCCGCGCTACGCCCGGCTCTTCAGGTGGGAGCGCGGCATGCCACAGTACACGCTCGGGCACCTCGACCGCGTGGATGAGATCGAGCGCCTTGAAGGCGGCGTGAGCGGTCTTGCGCTCGCGGGCAACGCATACCGCGGAGTGGGCGTGCCCAATGCTCTGGAGAGCGGCGAGCGTGCCGTTTCCAAGGTGCTCGGCGACGCGGGAATCTCCCTGGCAGAGGACGAGGTCGAGGAGAAACGGGTCTACTAGCGGGCGACTGAACGTACCGCTCGGCCCCGGTGGCACTCTGAGAAGAAGCAACCGCACCCGAAGGTGGATGGGTGCTGCATACAAGGAAGGACGTGCACGTGAAGAAGATCATCATCATCGGTGGAGGAGTTGCCGGACTTGGCGCTGCGTACAAGGTGCGCCGGGCAGCCGAGGCGGGCAACGACGTGGAGTGTGTGCTGCTCGAGCGCGACGTGCGTCTCGGTGGCAAGCTCGCGACCGACATCATCCCCGACCCCGACGGCGGCGAGTACGTGGTCGACGGCGGGTCGGACGCGTTCGTTTCCGGCAAGCCGGCCATCGGTCGAGTCGCGCGCTTGCTGGGTATCGCCGACGCCATGGTTCCTGCGCGCGAGGAGAACAAGAAGACGCTGATCGTGAAGGGCAAGCGGCTGATCGAGCTGCCAGACGGCATCATGATGTTCGCGCCGACCAAGCTTGTGCCGCTCGCCACCACATCGCTCTACTCGTGGCCGGCCAAGTTCCGGATGGCACTTGATTGGTTCCTGCCGACGAAGGTGCGGTGGGCCGAGGGGGAGACAGCACAGGATCACGACGAGACGCTTTCGAGCTTTGTCGTGCGCCGTATGGGCCGCGAGTCGCTCGACCGTCTTGCGGAACCGCTCGTGGGGGGCGTGCACGCATCGGACCCGCGCGAGATGTCGCTTGCAGCGACCTTCCCGAACTTCCTCGAGATGGAGCAGCAGTTCGGATCGCTCATCCGCGGATTCCTTGCCGAGCGCAAGAAGCGGGAGGAGATGCGCAAGAAGTATCCTCCCAAGCCGGGAGCCAAGCCCTGGGCGTTTTTCAACACCTTCTACCGTGGCATGCAGCAACTCACCGATGCGATGGCCGATGCCATCGGCCGCGAGCGCATCAAGACCGGCAGCGCGGTGACATTCGTGGAGCGTGCCGGCGAGGGCTGGCGCGTTACGCTGGACAGCGGCGAGGTCATCGAGGGCGACGCTGTCATCGTGGCCACCGAGGCGTGGGCGGCAACCAGGCTCATGCGCGACGTGGACGACGAGCTTGCCGACCTTCTCGCATCGATCCCGTGTTCTTCATCGGCCACCGTGCCGATGGCGTTTCGCGCCGAAGATTGTCCGTTCGACACCACGTGGTTCGGGATTCTGTCACCGATGATCGAGAACCGACCGCTGCTCGCCGTCACACTCTCCTCCTCGAAGTGGCCCGACCGGGCCCCCGAGAATCGCGTGCTTCTTCGCGGCTTCGTGGGTGGTCCGGGAAACCAGCATCTGCTGGAGATGACTGACGACGAACTGATCGAGAGCGTTCGCGCGCAGATCGTCGAGCTTCTCGGCATGGCACCTGCTGCGCGGCCCGTATTCGCGAAGGTGTACCGCTGGAACGGTGGTATGCCCCAGTACACGCTCGGGCACCTCGATCGCGTGGATGAGATCGAGCGACGTAGCGCCGAGATAGCCGGACTAGCCCTGGCAGGCGGTGCCTTCCGGGGTGTCGGAATCCCCAACTGCATCGAAAGTGGCGAGCGCGCGGTGTCCAAGGTGCTTGCCGAACTCGGTGTGGACTGGGAAGAGGACATCACACCGCCGGCCCGTCCACCTCACTAATAGCGGAGAGCACTACGGCATGAAGCGCGGGGTTTGCGGCTACGATATCCCGGGTGGCCGGTGTCCACGGCTGCCCGGCGAAGTCGGTTGCCAGGCCACCGGACTCCTGCACGATGAGCACACCCGCAGCCATATCCCAGGGCTGAAGGGCTGTCTCCCAGAACCCGTCGGTGCGCCCGATGGCCACATGACACAGGTCGATGGCGGCTGAACCGTCGCGCCGGATATCGTGGGCGGGTCTGAGCAGGCGCTCGAGCAGCTTGAGCTGACGGTCAAGGCCCTCTTCGCGGTTGTACGGGAAGCCTGTTGCGAGTAGCGCGTTCTCAAGAGTGGCCGAGCCGGTGCAGGTGAGCGACACGCCGTTTGCAGTAGCGCCCTGACCGGCAGCGGCAGACACCATCTCGTCGGCGGGAACGTTGTACACGGCTCCCGCGACCGGCTGTCCGGCGCGCAAGCATGCAACGCTCACGGACCAGCACGGATAGCCGTGCACGAACGACGTGGTGCCATCGAGTGGATCGATCACCCAGACCTCGGCATCGTCAAGCGCGCCTGCTGTCGCTCCGGCCAGCTCGTATACCTCCGGTTCTTCAACCACGAACCGCGCGTGCGGCAGACGATCGGTGATTGCGCGAACCACGGCCACTCCGGCTGCCACGTCGGCGGCGCTCACCATGTCAGCGCCTCCGCTCTTGGTGCGGAGGCCGGTTATGCGGCCTGCATGTTCGCGGAGTGTGACTCCACCCCGGCGTGCGGCGGCCTCGGCGATTGTTCGCAACTCGGGCACGGTCGGTCCTCTCCAGACTCGTGGGTTCGGGTATGCTCAAGTGTAACGGTATGAGCTGATGTCCGGCGCGGGCGGTCGGACGGTTGAGGAGGAGCGATGCTCGAGCGAGGTTTCCTGGAGCCGGAACTCGATGACGCGAGTGCGGCCGAGCTCGAGGACCGCGCGAGGGAGCTGCGCGCCGCCATCCTCACGATGACCACACTCGCCGCCTCCGGGCATCCCGGCGGTTCGATGTCCTCGCTCGAGACGTTCATGCTGCTCTACCGGTGCGCGAACGTTGATCCCGTGCGACCGGGCCTCGATACGCGCGATCGCATCGTCATCAGTCACGGGCACACCTCGCCCGGCGTCTACTGCGCGCTAGCCGATGCCGGCTTCTTCTCGCTGCCCGATGCTGTGGCTCACTTCCGTCAGGCGGGCAGCGTCTTCGAGGGCCACGTGGAGCGCTCCGTACCAGGCGTGGAGTGGGGTACCGGCAACCTCGGTCAGGGCCTGTCTGCGGGCGTTGGGTTTGCGATGGCCGCACGACTGACCGGACGTGCCTACCACACCTTCGTGGCGATGAGCGACGGGGAGCAGCACAAGGGCCAGGTGGCCGAGGCGCGGCGCCTTGCGGCCAAAGAGAACCTGAGCGACCTCACGGCGATCGTCGATCTCAACGGCATTCAGATATCGGGCGCCACCGCCGACATCATGCCGGTGGACGTGGCCGCCGACTTCGCAGCAGACGGGTGGGGTGTTGTGGAGGTCGATGGGCATGACGTCCGTGCGCTGTACGCAGCCCTCGCCGCCGCGGTGGCCGACACGAGCCGTCCGGTGGCGATCATCGCGCACACCGTGATCGGCAAGGGAGTCTCATTCATGGAGGGCCGAGCCGAATTCCACGGCCGCGGGCTCACCGTTGAGGAGTACGACCGGGCACTCGTCGAGCTGGGATGCGACTCGACTCTCGATGGCGCGCGCGAGCGTCGGGGCGGCGTGACACTGACCCCGGCTCTGCACCGCAGGCCGAAGAAACGTGAGCTTCACTTCGGCACTCCCCGGCAGTACACCCGTGAGAAGAACGCCGACAACCGGTCGGCCTGGGGAGCAGCACTGGCCGACTTGGCCGAAACCAACCCGGACGTGCCGATGGCCGTTCTCGATTGCGACCTGGCGACGTCGGTCAAGACTGACGCCTTCGCACGGGTGCGTCCCGAGGGCTTCGTGCAGTGTGGCGTGGGAGAGCATAACGCGGCCGCGGTGGCCGGAGCGCTCTCGGTATCTGACGTGCTCACGTTCTTCTCGGACTTTGGAGTCTTCGGTGTTGATGAGGTCTACAACCAGCAGCGTTTGAACGACATCAACGAGGCCGCGGTGAAGCTTGCGGTGACGCACTGCGGCCTTGATGTGGGGGAGGACGGCAAGACGCACCAGTGTATCGACTACGTGGGTGCGTTCCGAACGATGTTCGGGTGGAAGGTGATCGTGCCGGCCGATCCGAACCAGACCGATCGTGCGGTGCGTGCACTTCCGCTGATCTCCGGCTGTGTGGCCATCGCGATGGGTAGATCCAAGCTGCCTGTGATCCTCGACTCAGCAGGAGAGCCGCTGTTCGCGAGCGAGCAACCGTTCGAGTACGGCCGCGCCGCATGGGCCCGCGAGGGTGTCGACGGCGTGCTACTCACGATGGGGACGGTGGCTGGCTTTGCGGTGGAGGCCGCGGACCTGGCGGCGGAGCACGGGATCTCGCTTGGGGTGTGCATCATCTCATCGCCGCTTGAGCTGGATGACGATGCGATGGCTCTCGCCTCGGTTGCACCGTGGGTGCTTATCGTCGAGGACCACGGTTGGCGCACCGGTCTCTTCGCATCGGTGGCCGAGTGGATGGCGCTACACGGCGTGGCTGCGCAGGTGGTGCCGCACGGTGTGACCGCATACCAGACCTCGGGCGAGGCCGCGGACGTCTTCGCGCGTGCCGGTCTCGACACTCAGGGAATCGTTGCCCGCGTCAGGACGCTCATGGACCAGGGTGTCTAACGCCCGGCGAGGTCGGCCTTGGCTGTAGCGATGTGAGCCTGCAGCGCCGCATCGGCAGCGCCACCGGTCACCGGCTCGGCGAGGACGCCGCGTTCCTCGAGCACATACAGCACTGCGGCGAGTGCGCGCGGCAGTGCGGACTCGACAGGCTCGGAGAGTCCGATCGTGAGCTCGGCGGGGCTCATGTTCTCGACCTGCACGCCGATGCAATCCGCCTCCGGCATGATGTCGATCATCCTCGCAGCGTTGAGGACATCCACGAACCGGACATCGTGAAGCGAGTGCAGTACCTGGTTGGGGGCGAAATCCTCGGGGCTGAGGCGCACAACGGTTCCCGCGGGATGGCCGGTACCATCTATGGCATCGGCGACGAGCAAGAACTCCACACCCCTGAACAGGTGCATCATGCCGAGCCCCATCGTGCCCGCATCCATCACGCGGACGTCGTCTCCGAAATGGTAGTTGCGCTCAAGTTCAACGGCAATGCGATTGCCCACGCCCTCGTCCATCATTAGAACGTTGCCGATGCCGAGCACAAGGATGCGTGGGTTCTCATCGAGCACAGCGGACCTCTTTCTAAGGCGGCGTGATGCCGGTCGGGTGATGGGCGGAAATCGGGTCCGGGGGAGAGTCAACGCCCCGAGAGAGATCGGGCCCCGAAGCGCTTGGCTCCGGGGCCCGCCTCACGTGACAGTATATGCCTGCCACAGTCCTTCGGGAGACTAGTGATCCGTCTCTTTCCAGGCAAAGATGATCTTGCTCGGCCCGAAGTTGTAGATGTTGGCCAGGTAGGCGTGGATCATCGTGAACACGATGAACACCCACATGATGAAGTAGTGGATGATCCGCATGTTCATCGGGCCACCAACAAGCGCCGTGCCGCCGGAGAAGAGACCCCAGTCCTGAGTCGGACCGTAGATCGCAAAGCCGGTGTACGCCTGCAGGTAGGTGAGCGGGATGGTCGCCAGATACGCGATCTTCTGGAGCGACCCGTACTTGCCCGAGAGGACGCCTTCCTTGCGGAAGAACAAGTAGTACTTGAGCGTCTCGAACAACTGGTGCTTGTTCTCCTCCTGCGGCAGCCAGTTCTTGATGTCCGTGTCGACCGCACGGGTTCCCATCTGCGTCGCGGTCTTCACGAAGAAGGCGGCGATGATGCGGAAGGTGAGGTTGATGACGATCACGTACATCGCGACGAAGTGCATGCCGCGGGCCACACCCATGAACCCGTCAAAGAACGGGAAGTGGATGTAGAAGCCCGAGAAAGCAAGCATGATCATGCAGATCAGGTTGATCCAGTGAGTGATGACGAACACGAGCGGGTGAGCTTCACGATAATGCGCGTGCCCTGACATCTACCTCACCCCCATCGGGGAGGACATCACGGTGACTTCCTTGCCGGTTGCTGGTTCAAACACGTGAACCGCACATCCGATTCAAGGATCGAAGCTGTGCGCTACGCGCAGCAGCTCGAGCGGCTTCTCCGCGTCTTCGACGGGGACGCCCACGAGGGCCTCTTCCATCGGGCCGCGCACGCCGTTGTCATCGCGAGGTGCGGTGATCCACGTGGTGGGAGCGACGATCTGGTAGTGATCGATCTTGCCACCATTGATGCCGATCCAGTGAGCAACCGAGCCACGAGGGGCTTCCCACGCGCCGACGCCAGCGCCGGAGTCCTTCTCGGCTGCCTGCCAGAACTTCACGTCGCCGCCCTTGAGCGCCTCGATGAGCTCGTTGAGGAACACGAGTGACAGATCGGCGACATACGCGGCTTCGAGGTTACGGGCAGCGACGCGGCCGAGCAGCGAGACCAGCACTTCCGGCTTGCCCGCAACGCCGAGCGCCTCGAGGGTCGAGTCGATAAGCGCGGCAGGTGTGCGGACGTTCGCACCGTCAGCAATGTCGGCGCCGCCCTTCTCAGCCAGATACGCGACGATCATGCGGGCGAGCGGCCCGGACTCGGTCGACTTGTCCTTGCAGCGGACCGCCTTGCCGTACGAGTACTTGTCATCGGTGTTGTACTCGGTGAACTTGACCTTGGTCTCACCCTTGGCAGGATTGAGGCCGGTTCCACCGTCATACCACGCGTGATTGGTGTACTCGGTGACGTCGTCCGGGCTGACCGTCTCGGCCTTGAGACCCTGGGCGAAGCCGCGGGGAAGGTAGCGATCCTCGGGAGCCATGGAGCTCTTCTCGAAGACACCCCAGCTGAGGAAGTTGCCCGTGCCGCCGCCGTACGTGGTCGCGTCGAGGATGAACGGCGCGATGGCAAGCGTGTCGGGGATAAGCGCGGTGTCGATAAAATCCTTGACCCGGATGAGCCGGTAGAGGATGTCGTCGAGCTTGTCGACTGTGGGGACGAACGCGGTGCCACCGGGAACCGACGTCATCGGGTGCGAGAACTTGCCCGCGATGATGGCGACGACCTCGTTGGCCACTGCCTGGATCTCGAGAGCCTCGAGGTAGTGAGCGGTGGCGATGAGATCGAGTTCCGGCGGAAGGGCGTAGCCCGGGTGGTCCCAGTAGTGACCCGTGAGGATCGACAGCTGGCCGTTCTCGGCAAACGCCGTGAGGCGCTTGGCGATAGCCGCGTAGTCCGACGACTTGGTGCCGGCGGCTTCGGCGAGCGCGTACGTGTCGGCAACGTTGGCCTTGAGAGCATTGATCGGGCTCACGTAGTCGAGCGCAGCAAGGTTGTAGAACCACAGGATGTGGCTGTGCAAGTACTGAGCGCACTCCAGGATGTTGCGAACGAGACGTCCGCCATTCGGAATGCTGATGCCGAGAGCAGCCTCGGTGGCCTGAGCCGACGCGTGGCTGTGCGAGATCGGGCAGACGCCGCAGATGCGCTGGGAGACGTAGAACGCGTCTTCGGGGCTGCGGTCCATGAGGACCGCCTCCATGCCGCGGTACAGTGTACCAGCGACCCAGGCGTCAACGACTTCGTTGTCCTTGATCTCGACCTCAACACGAAGGTGACCCTCAATTCGGGTGACCGGGTCGATTACGGTGCGTGCCACTACTTATCGCCTCCCTTCTTTGCTCCGTGCTTGCGGTCGTACGCCTTCGTCTCTTCCATGGGAGGGCCGTCGCCAACGCGACCGGCGGCCTTCATGCCGAGACCGTGCGCAACGAGCGCCGCTGCAGCTACGCCGCCAACTACCGCACCAACGGTGCCGGGCTGTACGTTGCCGAGCGCATCACCCATCTGCATGCTTGAGAGGCGCTTGAAGAACGGGGCGTTGTTGTCCACCCAGTTCAGTCCGCCGCAGCCGATGCAGGGAGCACCGGACTGGATGCACCAGCTGACCGAGCGGTTCCAGCGGGTGATGGGGCACTGCGTGAACGTCTGCGGACCCTTGCAGCCGACCTTGTAGAGGCAGTAACCCATGGCCTCTTCGGCGCTGCCGAACTCAGTCACGAACTCGCCATTCTCGAAGTGACCGCGGCGCGGGCAGTTGTCGTGAATGGTGGAAGCGACCACGTACTCGGGGAAGTTCAGCGTCACGTCGTTGCCGGTGAGCTGGTCCCTATACGTCTTGGTCAGCAGAGCGGTCTTGGCGAGGAACGTCGCCGGATCGTCCTCGGCCACGAGCAGCCACTGGACGACCATCGTAACGACCCACTCGGGGTTCATCGGGCAGCAGGGGATGTTCACAACGGGAGTGGCGATGCCCTCCTCGTTCAGGAACGACTGCACGCCGATAGCACCGGCCGGGTTGGGATACGCGGCGACCCATCCGCCGTCAACTGCACATGCGCCCACCGAGATGATCGCCTGTGCGGCAGATGCGGCCTCCTTGAGGATGTCGGTGCCCTTGATGCCGTTCACGAGGAGTGTGTTGCCGTCCTCGCCGGTCATGACGGAGCCTTCGTAGATCAGCAGGAAGTTGCCTTCCTCGATCGTCGCCTTGATGTTGTGCTCGGCGTCCTCGCCGGCGGCAGCCATGATCGTCTCGAAGTAGTTGAGTGAGAGCAGTTCGAGGACGATCGTCGCTACGTCGGGCGTGTCAACCTGAGCCATCGACTCCGTGCAGCCGGTGCATGATCCGCCGTTGAGCCAGAGTGCGGGCTTGAGCTTCGTGCCCTTCTCCAGCGCGGCAGCGATCTGCGGAGCAGCAGCCTCCGACAGCCCCAGTGTTGCAGCGATGTAGCTGCAGTACTTGAGGAAGTCCCTACGGCTTACGCCGCGGACTGCAAGCAGATCGTAAATCGCACCGTGCGCCTCTTGCGCCATGCCATACACCTCCTTGGTGTCTGAAACGTTGCCTGTCAGGCAGGTAAACCGTGGATCCGGGCACCGTGCCCGGCGTGCGTTACCCGTCCTCCTTTCGTGTCAACCGCACCGATACTGGTGGCCTCACGCGCGCCGACAGACCGCTTGAGGATCCAGGCGGCGTGCAGGGCGAGGCTTGCGAGGGGTGGGGCGCAACCGATGGAGCATGCTGCGCGTGGTACCTGCTTCGGGGCAGACCTGCCCCGGCGGTACATCAAGGTGAGGGGAACGGTTGAATCTGAGATCGTGGGGTCCCGGAATTGCTGGTGCATCGAGAGACACCAAAACCACACCCCGGTGCATAGGGCGTGCATACCGCATGCATAGCGGATTGCAGTGCAACGCTGCTGTCCATCGTCCCCTCAATGACCGCAGATATCCCTGCTGCATAGGATACTTGAAGGGTGTGAGTGCGTCCACGAATTTCGGTGTGCCGGATGCCCGTTCATCGCCTCTCGTCGGAGACGTCTGTGATGGCGAGCAGGAATCGGCCGATGTGCGGCTAATCATCCCGTAGAGGGGCCTTTTCGAACACAGACAAAGGAAGCGCTTCGCGCATGACTCAAGTAGCCAACGGCATGGTGATGGATATCAGGGGAGTGACGCCCGCGATGCGGCGACCTCTCGTCTTTGCTGTGGTCGACCGCATGGTCGGCATCGACTGCCACGACAGCATCGTAGTCATCTGCGATCACGACCCGTCCGGCCTGGGCTACCAACTCGATCTGCGACGCGAATCCCGCGGGCTGTTCGAGTTCGATTGCGACCAGCGCCTCGACGGCGCATGGGTCGCGCTCATCCGCCGCCGCATCGGCTAGACGAGGCGCGGCAGCACCTCGGCCAGTTCATCGAGGTTCCCGCGCATGTCCGCAGCCGCATCGGCATCGGTGCCCACGTAGTACGTGCGCATGCCGATGTCCGCAGCAGGCATGTCGAGTCTGCGATCATCGCCCACCATCAGGCACTCGTGAGGCGGCACGCCGAGCATCTCGGCTACCTGCCTGAAGTAGGCGGCATGCGGTTTGGTGGCGATCATATCCTCATACGAGGTGAGCACCGCTAAGGACAGGTCGGCGAGACCGGCCCACGCGAGCCTGTGCTCGATGGCGCGGCGCGGGAAGATCGGGTTGGTCGCCACTGCGACCTTCAGCCCGGCGTCGAGCGCAGCGGTAACGGCCCGGCGAGCGCCGCGTGCAGGGCGAGTCCCTTCCCCGAGCGTGGGGAAGACCTCCTCGTAGAATCTCTCGTAGACATCCCAGTGCTCGTTCAGGTCGATGCCCGTGCGTGCGAGGAGGGCATCGTAGAACACGTCGCGATTGGTGATGGTGCCGTGCTCTTCCATCATCGCGCCGACAGCCTCGTGCATCGCCGTCATGAAGTCCCCCGATGCGCGCTCGGCAAGGGGTGCCGATGCTGCGCCGAGCGCGGCGAAGTATCGCTCCAGAAATCCGCCGAGGTCGAGGTCGAGGAGGGTTCCGTCAAGATCGAAGAGAACAGCACGCACTGCCGGGTCCTTCCGTGAGCAGAATCGGGCGCATCATAGCACGCATGGTCGGGCGCGACTGCGTCACGGTTCCTGAAGATTCTTTGTGAATCCTTTGACGAACAATACCCCCAGGAGTATGCTAGCACCAGTTCTCAATACCCAGGTGGGTATGCGACTATCAGCCCGGCGTGGCGTGAAGGAGATTTCAACGATGGCAGTTGTAAGCGAGCGGCTCGGCAATGCACTGCGAGAGATCGTGGGGAGCGACCGCATACGGACCGATCGCGTCGAGCGCAAGCTCTACTCCTCGGACATCGGAGCACTGCCCAAGCTAGTGAAACCACTGATGCCCACCGGCATTGCAGGCGCGGTGGTGCGTCCCGCTGATGAAGGTCAGGTGGTCGACCTCGTCCGCCTGGCAGCTCGCGAGGGCGTGAAGCTGGTGGCGCGGGGCATGTCGACCTCCGGCTACGGCGGCGTTCTGCCGCTTCCCGGCGCGGTGGTCATCGATATGACCGGCATGGAGTCGGTGCTCGACATCGACTGGGCCGGCATGTGCGTGCGTGTGCACGCCGGCATGCTGTGGGAGCCGCTCCAGAAGGCGCTCCAGCGCGAGGGGCTCGACCTCAAGCTGTACCCCTCATCGCTGCCGTCGTCCACCGTTGGCGGATGGCTCGCGCAGGGAGGAGCCGGCTTCGGCAGTTACGAGCACGGCTTCTTCGCCGAAAGCGTGCTTGCGGCGCGCGTCGTGGGGCCGGACGGGGAGGTACACCGGTACGAAGGCGAAGAGCTACAGGAGCTGGTTGCCGACGCGGAGGGCATCACCGGCATCATCACCGAGGTGACCTTCGGTCTACGCCTGCTCGAGTCCGAGGTGCATCGGGTGATAGCGTTTCCCACGGCATCGGCGCTCGGTGCGGCGCTCAAGGCCATCTCGGCACAGCATCTCCCGATCTGGTCGCTCACGTTCCTGAACCCCGAGTCGACGCGCCTGAAGGCGACTCTTCCGCATCGTCATGGCCACCCGTACGAGACCGCGCATCCTCACTACGAGCCCGTTCTCCCGGAGGAGTACCTGGCGGTGATCGCCTATCCCGAGTCGCGGCGGATGGCTATCGACGATGCGCTTGCCGCTATTCGCGATGCGAATCGCGGCACGGAGCTCGACGATGCCGCCGCTGAGCACGAATGGGAGCAGCGTTTCGCGCCGATGCGTCTCAAGCGCGTCGGGCCGTCGATCGTACCCACCGAGGTGGTTGTGCCTCTGGAGGAGCTTGAAGCGGTCCTCGGCGAGATCGATGCCAAGCTCAAGCAGCCGTTCGTACTCGAAGGCATGCTCGGCAAAGGGGATCAGGTCGTGTTGCTCGGATTCATCCCTCACGACGAACGGACGCTGGCTTTCAACCTTGCCTTTGCGCTGTCGCTCGTGGTGATCGCAATCGCTCGCAAGCATCGGGGCGGCGCCTATTCCACCGGCCTGTTCTTCCGCCAGGAAGCCAAGCGCGTCTTAGGTGAGAAGAAATACGCGGCGCTTGAAGCGTTCAAGCGCGAGCATGACCCCGGCGACATCATGAACCCGAAGAAGATACTCGGCACCGGGGCGATCAACGCTCTCATGGGGATGGCGAGCGCGATGGAGCCCCTCGTGCGACCTATCGCCAATGCGGCAAAAGCCCCTTCGCGAACCGTGATCTCGCAGAAGGACACCAACGGCATCCCGGGTGATGTCGCCTACTACAGCTACGCCTGCGCACAGTGCGGCTACTGCGTTCCCACCTGCGAGGAGTACAGCGTTCGCGGCTGGATGAGCCACTCGCCGCGCGGCAAGTACGCCTACCTGAAAGAGGTCATCGAGGGACGCGAGAAGTTCGACCAGCACATGGTCGACACGTTCCTGGTCTGCACCACCTGCGAGGTGTGCAACACGCGTTGCCAGCTGCAGCTGCCGGTAGAGCATTCATGGATGTCGATGCGTGGCAAGTTGATCCACGATGAGGGCCGTATGACGTTCCCGCCGTTTGAGATGATGGCTGCGTCGCTCCGTGGCGAACTCAACATCTGGGCAGCCAAGAGAGAGAAGCGCGCCGACTGGGTTCCCGAGCACATCAAACCGAAGATCGATGCCACCTCCGATATCCTGTACTTTGCGGGCTGCACCGCGAGCCTTGTGAACGAGGATGTCGCGCAGTCTTCCGTGGAGCTTCTCGACCGTGCTGGCGTGAAGTTCAACTACATGGGCGCTGATGAGGCCTGCTGTGGGATCCCCATGAAGGTCGCGGGCAAATGGGACACATTCGAGGAGATCTACGTTCACAACACCACCGAGGCCCGCAAGCGCGGCGCCAAGACGATCGTCACATCGTGCCCCGCGTGTGGTCTCGTGTGGAAGGAGCTCTACGCCCAGTTGGCAGCTGACCGCGGAGAGACGTACGAGTTCGAGGTCAAGCACTACTCGGAACTCGTTGGTGAGGCTATCGCCGATGGCTCCCTCGTCTTCGACCACGAGGTAAACAAGAAGCTCACGTTCCACGATTCGTGTCATATGGGCCGCGCACAGGGCAACTACGAGCCGCCGCGCGAGATCATCAAGGCGATTCCCGGCGTGGAGTTCGTCGAGATGGAACACCACCACGAGGACGCGCTGTGCTGCGGCTCGGTGCTCACGCTCATCGGCGAGACGTCGGTGGCGCCTGAGCTCGGCAAGATGCGTCTTGATGAGGCCGTCGATGTCGAGGCCGATGCGATGGTGGCGCTGTGCCCATGCTGTCAGGTGCAGTTCCGCGACTCCATCGATAAGAAGGACATACCGATGGAAGTCATCGACCTGGCACATCTGGCTATGGACGGTCTGGGCATCCCGCACAAGGACCCCACGCCGTATGCGCTCGAGATGTGGGGCTACTTCGAGAAGTTCATCTGGCTGATGAAGCCGGAGTCGATCACGAGCATCATGGTGGCGCTGCTGCCCGAGATGATGAAGGCGATGCCGGCCGGCATGGTGCCGATGATGAAGGCCGCGCGAGCGATTCCGGGTGGTCTCACGGTGATGGGTAAGCTCATGCCCGTGATGATGCCGAAGCTCATGCCCGCGATGATGCCCAAGGTGATGCCGGCGATGCTCGCCGAGGTCTCGCAACGGGTAGGTCCGTTGCCCGAGGACATGGAAGCGCTGATGCCCGAGCTGTTGCCCCAGACGATGGACGCGCTCCTGCCCAACATGGTGCCGCTCATCATGGACGATTTCGTGCCGAAGATGCTGTGCTACATCCAGCATGAGCTCGATCGTCCGGACGGCACCGCGAAGCACTCCCCATGCGAGGAGGTCACGCGCTAGAGCAGTTCAGGTCGTGCGGCGAAAACGAAGGGCTGTGGGCTATCGCTCCTGCGGCTCTTCGTGATTCACTGTTCAGGCAACCTGACAATCGACCGATGAGTGAGAACATGGGATCTTCTACCGCCAAAGAGATAATCATCGCTCAACTGCGCCGTGACCCGGTGTTCGCGCCGATGTCCGATGTTGAGTTGGGAACACTTGCGGGCTTCATGAGCCATCGTGACTACCCCAAGGGATCGTTCATCATCACGCGCAACGACCGCAGCTCAATCATGTACCTGCTTGTCGCTGGTCGCGTGAAGGTTTCCGTCGCATCACCCGAGGGCAAAGAGCTCGCGCTCAGCTATCTCGACGCGCCGTCCTACTTCGGTGAGATGGGGGTCGTCGATTCGGCACCACGCTCGGCTGATGTCATCGCCACCACTGACGTGGAGGTCCTCAGCATCGAGGCAAAGGACCTGGCGCGCGTGTTCGGGCTGCAACCTGAGCTGGCCATCGCGCTGCTGTCCACGATGTCGGGGCGTCTACGCGAGCTCATCGGCCGACTTGAGGGCATGGCATTCCACGACGCCACGCACCGTGTGATGCGGGTGCTGCTCAACGTTGCAACCGCATCGTACGAGTCGCGCGGTGTGCCGGTGATCGAGGGTCTCACACACTACGAGATCGCCACGCTCGCGGGCACATCCCGCGAGACCGCGAGCCGCGTCATCTCCAACTTGCAGCGCGACGGCGTGGTGGCCACCAAGGGTCGCAAGATCGTTATCGATCTGTTCGGCCTGCGCGAACTGGTCGAAGGCGACTAGAGCTCACCTGCCTGTTGTGCCATCCACTCGACTCCTTGGCGTGACCGGGGGTATGTATCTGATGAAGCGACCCCCGTTGAAGGAGTCCCAATGAAGGAATTCACGCTCGAGGATCTAAAGGCGTTCGACGGCAAGGACGGTCGTCCGGCCTACGTGGCCTACGACGGTGGCGTGTACGACGTCTCGGATAGCGGCATGTGGGACGCCGGTGACCACGAGGGCATGCACCTCGCCGGCGGGGACCTTACCGCGGCGCATGATGACGCGCCGCACGACGTTCACATCGTGGACTTCCCGAAGGTCGGCACGCTCATCTAGCAGGGCTGCGGCACATGGGTCAGGCGAGTTCCAGCAATGCCACCGTCTCGAGGTGGTAGGTCTGCGGGAACAGATCGACCGGCACGAACCTCACTGGCCGGTATCCTGCCCCGGCAAGCGCGCCAACGTCCCGCGCGAGCGTTGCAGGATCGCACGACACATACACGATTCTTGGGATGCGGGCCTGAAGAAGGGCCCTCATCGCCTTGTCCGAGAGGCCTGAACGGGGCGGATCGATGAGCGCGGCATCGAGGTGACCGATCTCGGGCAGAGCGTAAGCGGCATCACCCGGGATGATATCGACGTCGAGGTCGGCCTCGTCGAGGTTGCGACGCAGGTCGCCGAGAGCGTAGCGAGAAGACTCAACGGCCACCGCTTCGCCCGCCATGCGCGCGAGCGGCAGTGTGAAGGTGCCCGCTCCGGCATACAGATCGGCTACGCGCATGCTTCCATCGGCGCCGAGCAGCTCGAGTGCCCGATCGCGCAGTAGCGTGGCGGCGGCTGTGTTCACCTGGAAGAAGGACGGAGCCGACACCACGTAATGGTCGCCGCCGAGCCGCTCGCGCCAGACACCCGGCCCGGATAGGACCTCTACCTGCGCGATGTCGCGCTTCTCGGCATCACCGCGCACTATCGTGCGGGTCACCGTGCGCGCGCCCGTGGCCTCGGACAAGATGCGGCTGGCAATCGCCCGTGGGAACGGTCCCGGCGGCGTCCACAGGTCGACGGCGATATCCCCTCGGGAAGAGACACGCACCGAGGCACGGATGATGTCACCGGCGCCGCGCGAGGCGAGGAAGCCGAGTGCACCGGCGAGTGACTTGGGCAGCTTGGCGGCCTTCTTTGGCAACAGGAGGCACCGGTCCACCGCCAACACGTCGTTGGTATGTGCACGGGAGAAGCCCAGAACCGGCCCGCGCGGACCGGTACTTGCGGTCAGTTCGATCTTATTGCGGTAGCCGTACTCCAGTGGCGAGACGATGATCTCGTCCACCGGCGCCCCGGCGAGCCCACCGATGCGGGCGAGCGCATCGGTGAGAGTGCGGTGCTTGGCGATCGTCTGGGTCTCGTATGCGATGTGCTGCCACTGGCATCCGCCGCACACGCCGAAGTAGGGGCACGGCGCAGCCACGCGGTCGGGCGAGGGCGTGTGGATCTCCTCGATCGTGGCGCGTACCCACCTGCCGTGGTCCTCGGTGACAGCGATGGTAACTTCGTCGCCGGGGCACGAGAGCCGCACGAACGCGGCCCGTCCGTCAGGAAGGTGAGTCACGCCGTCGCCGCCGTGTGCTAGGCTCTCTATGCTCACCCGTGCGCGTTCCATCGTTGCCCTCTCGTCGGTAGTCACCATCATAGCGGGCGTACGCGAACAGCGGGTCGAGTGCTACCGGATCGATGCCGATACGAACCGGTGTATAGGTGTGCGACGGGCGGCTCCGGAGGCCATGCAAAGGGAGCGGGGCGCTGTCGCACTGAGAGGGAGGAAGCCATCAGGTGGCAGCAACACAGGTCCTGATCGTCCATGACGATGCGAGCTTCTTTGAGAACGCGAAGCGCGCGCTCCAGGCATCCGTTCCCGGGTGCGAGGTGATCGGCGCTATCTCGGCTCCGCGGGCGCTGGGCATGGCCAAGCAACTCATGCCGGATGTGATCATAGCTGACGGCGACCTTGTGGGTATGGACGGCTATGCGTTCTGCGCTGAACTCAAGTCCGACGCGGAGATGTCGGCGATCCCTGTCCTGATCGTGGCCAACGAGCCCACCGAGGCGAGCGCGCTGCGCGCCCGACAGGTGGGTGCCGCCGGACACATGCCCAGTACGGTTGATACCGGCACGCTCGCAGCCAAGGTTGCGAGCCTGATCGGTTCCAGCCCCGCGGTGGCTCCTGCCAGCTCCTCGTCGGCGTCCACGCCCGCTAGTGAGACGGCCGCACCCGCCGTGGCAGTCGCCGAGCCGATGGGCGCTTCGCCCGCAGGATTCGGCGCTCCCCAGGCGGACGCATCCGCCGGATTCGGCGCACCGCCGGCGTCACCGACTCCCGAACCAGCACCAGCACCCGCCGCACCGTCCTCAGCGGGCTACGGAGCCCCGCAGGAACTCTCTCCGTCGTACAGCGCGCCCCAGCCCGCGCCCGGAGGAGGCTCGGTGTCGGCCTCGCCGCGCCAGGAGGTGCCGCACGTTGACGACTTGCTCCGGCTGATGGTCGATATGGGAGGCTCCGACCTTCACATCACCGTGGGGAGCCCCCCCGGTATTCGTGTTCGCGGTGAGATCACGCGCATCGACACAGCGAAGGTGCTCACCCCTAAGGACACTCAGGAGATGCTGCTGAGCCTGCTCTCCGAGGAACAGCGTCGCCGGTTTGAAACCGAGCTCGAGCTCGACTTTGCCTACAGTATCCCGGGCCTGTCGCGATTCCGTACGAACATCTTCCAGCAGCGCAACTCGATGGGTGCCGTCTTCCGCGTGATTCCGCTGAAGATTCCGACGCTCGAGGATCTTCAGCTACCCAAGGTCGCTCGCTTCCTCGCAGAGCGGCCCCGCGGTCTGGTGCTCGTCACCGGCCCTACCGGCTCCGGTAAGTCCACCACGCTCGCCGCGATGATCGACCACATCAACTCGACCAGGAACGTCCACATCATCACGATGGAGGATCCGATCGAGTTCATGCACAAGAACAAGATGGCGTACGTGAACCAGCGCGAGGTGGGCGAGGACACGCACTCGTTCACATCCGCCCTCAAGCGCGTGCTGCGTCAGGACCCGGACGTCATCCTCGTGGGAGAGATGCGCGACCTCGAGACCATCTCGGCGGCGCTCACCGCGGCGGAGACCGGCCACCTTGTGCTGGCGACCTTGCACACCACCGGTGGCCCCGAGACTATCGACCGCATCATCGACGTGTTCCCACCCCACCAGCAGCAGCAGGTGAGGATGCAGCTCTCCACGACGCTCGAAGGCGTCTTGTCGCAGACCCTGCTGCGGTCCACCGACGGCCGCAGCCGGGTGATGGCGATGGAGATCATGCTCGGCATCCCCGCGATCAGCAACCTCATCCGTGAGGGGAAGACGCACCAGATGGCCACCATCATCCAGGGCGGCGCGTCGATGGGGATGCAGACGCTCGATCAGCACCTGAAGACCCTGTTGCAGGCGGGTAAGATCACGTACGAAGAGGCGATTCAGAAGGCCAAAGAGCCGCGCGAACTCGCCCAGATGTTGGGCCGCAAGGTCTAACGACCAGCACGACTGCGCGCACAGCGGACGGGGCTTGGACCAGGCCCCGTCCGTGCTTGTCCTGAAAGGAGATGCGCATGGATATCGTCAACGTGAAATGGAACGGTAAGCGTCGTTTCGTGGGGTGGGACCAGGCGGGGCATGGTGTGGTCATGGATGCCCAAGCCGAGTACAAGGGCGACGGCAGCGGGGTCAGACCGGTCGAGCTCGTTTTGTACGGCCTGGCCGGTTGCTCGGGTATGGACGTCATCTCGGTGCTGGAGAAGAAGCGCCAGGTGGTGACCGACATCGATATCGTGGTCACCGGTACGCAGCGCGAGGACGACTACCCGCACTACTACGAACGGATCGAGATGGAGTTCGTGGTCACCGGCATCGGCGTGAAGCCCGAGGCGGTCGCCCGGGCCATCGAGCTCTCCGAGGAGAAGTACTGTTCGGTCAAGGGGATGTTCGGCCCCCACGTGGAGGTTGTGACCTCGTACCGCGTGCTCGAGTCGGAGCGCTAGGTGACGCGCTACGCTCCGGCTGTTGTTGTGCTGCCTGTATACAACGAAGCGGCCACTGTCTCGTGCGTGCTCGACGCGGTGCGCGCGGTGTTTGACGGCACTGTAATCGTGGTTGATGACGGTTCGAGCGACGGCACGGCGGAAGTGCTCGCCGGCCGCGCGGACCTGCGGGTGGTCACGCACGCGCAGAACGTCGGGTACGGGCGGTCACTCATCGACGGTTTTGCTGCGGCGTACGATGCCGGCGCGGAGGCGATCGTAACGATGGACTGCGACGGCCAACACGAGCCGGCCCACATCCCCGAGTTCTTAGAGGCGCTTGGGATGTGCGACATCGCCTCGGGCAGTCGATACCTTGCGGACAGCCCCGCGGTGGGCAGCGCCCCTCCCGCCAGACAGGATGTGAATCGCCGGGTGACCGGGGTGATCAACGAGGCGACAGGCTGGTCGATCACCGATGCTTTCTGCGGTTTCAAGGCGTATCGCGCGGACTCGCTGCGTCGCCTGCACCTCACGGAGCCCGGCTACGCGATGCCGCTGGAGTTATGGGCCGAGGCGCATCACGCAGGGCTGTGCGTCGTCGAGCTTCCGGTGGCGAGGATCTACTTCGATGGAGACCGGTCCTTCGGCCAGGATCTCGACGACCCGGTGCACCGGCTCGGGTACTATCTCCGCGTATGGGAGCACGCGTATGAGAGGCAGAGATGATGGCCGATGTGGTGTGTGTCGGGGCCCATCCCGATGACGTTGAGATCGGCATGGGCGGGACGGTCGCGTCTCTCGTTGCGCGAGGCGCGAACGTGCTTATCGTCGATCTCACAGATGGTGAACCCACCCCGCAGGGAACGCCCGAAAAGCGGCGCGCCGAGTCGGCCGAGGCAGCGAGGATCCTGGGCTGCAGGCGCATGACGCTCGAGATGCCGAACCGCTATCTATTTGACGACGTGGACGCGCGTACCGCGCTTGCCGAGGTTCTGCGCCTGGAAAAACCGGACCTGCTGTTCGTGCCGTATCCGGAAGACGCCCACCCCGATCATCTGGCCGCGTCAAGGATCGCTGAGGCGGCCCGCTTCTACGCCAAACTGACCAAGACCGAGATGGCTGGCGAGCCGCACTTTCCTGCACGACTGTATCGCTATATGGCGGTGCACCTGCGACTGGTGCGCGAACCGTCGTTTCTCGTTGATATCACCGCCACGCTGTCCACCAAGCTGGCGGCGCTCGGAGCGTACCGGTCGCAGTTTGGCGACAACCCCGCAAACGGTGGTGTGCTGGATCATGTCGAGCAGACCGCACGGTGGTGGGGTGGTATGGGACGCGTGGGAGCGGCCGAGCCATTCTTCGCGCTTGAGCCGCCCGTCGTGTCCTCGCCGCTCGACTTTCTGTGAGGGTGCGCCGATGACTGTCCACGAACGATCCAGACCGCCGGCCGGCCACGGCGAGGTTCTCTGCGAGCCGCCGTTCGAGTCATGGATAGGGCTGGCCGAGGCATCTGCAGCCGCAGCGCAGGAGTGGCCGGTAGAGCTGCGTGAGTTGCGCGCCTGTGCGCGCGCTGAGACCGCTCAAGAGGCGCGGCGCTACTCGGCTGAGCTGGGAATCTCCGGGCAGCAGGAGGGGACTCCCGATCTGATCGTGATGACCGGCCACCAGCCTGAGCTCTACCACCCCGGAGTGTGGGTGAAGAACTTCCTGGTGGATCGGGCCTCACGGGAGACCGGCGCACTCGGGCTCGACATCGTGGTGGACACCGATGCGTGCGGCCCGATCACCCTCAGATCGCCGTGTCTGGCGGGTGGGGTCCGTGTGTGCGAGAGCGTGCTGGTGCCTGCAACGCCGGGTGCTGCATACGTTCAGGCCGCTCTGCCCGATGAAGCCGCCCTCGCAGCCTTTCGTGCGACAGGCGCGGTGTCACTTCGCTCACTACCTGCTCCGGCTGTCCTTCGCCACTTCGAGACGTTTTGCGACGCTCTTGAAGCCGCGCTACCCGACTCCGCTGACCTTGGTACGCTGATGACCGCTGCGCGTCGACGATACGAGCGCACCGCCGACACGGGCTACCTCGAGGTGCTTGCATCGCGGCAGCTGTCGCTGCCGTCATACCTGCGCTTCGCCGCCGGGCTTCTGCGCGAGGCGCCGCGATTCCGTGATGCGATGAATGCCGCGCTCGGATCGTATCGGATGCGTACCGGAACGAGGTCGGCCGCGCAGCCGTTTCCCGATCTGGCCGAGCGTGATGGGCGCTGCGAGGTGCCCTTCTGGATACTGGCCGACGGCGTGCGCCATCCGGCTTTCATCAGCGTCGACGGGACGCTTTCTGCCAGCGACGCTGCGGTCGTCGTGATAGGCGCGGACGGACCCGGAGCCGAAGAGGCGCTTCGGCGGTCGGGCGTGGTGCTCGCTCCGAAGGCGATCACCCTCACGCTGTTCAACCGGTTGTTCGTGGCCGACCTTTTCGTGCACGGAACCGGGGGAGGGCGGTACGACCGGGTGACCGATGACGTCATCCGGACGTTTTACGGCATCGAGCCGCCGAGGTTTGCTGTGGCATCCATGACGCTCCTGCTGCCGCTCGGTGCGCAGGTTGTGACCGACCAGGATGTCGTGGTACTAGAGCGTCGCCTCCATCGCCTGGAGCACAACCCGGATGACCTTCTCGGGGAGATGGAGTTCGATACCGCCGAGGAGCGCCTCCATGCAGAGTCGCTTGCAGCGAAGAAGGCGGCACTGGTGGCTGCGATCGCTCGGCCCGATGCCGACCGAAAGAGCCTGGGGGCGGCCATACGCGCCGTGAACACCTCACTTGCGGTTCAATTCGAGCCGGTGGCCCAAGAACTGCGAAGTCTGTTGGAGCAGGCGAAAGCCGAGCGCGACGCGGCAGAGGTCCTGACCGACCGCACGTACCCGTACTGCCTGTGGGACCCGCTCGAGATCATGGACAAGGTTCGCTAGCCCAGATCGCCACGGCTCGCTATCATGTACGGCACCGTCCCGTTGCGGGTACCGTGACGATGTCACCTGGAAAGGATTCATATCATGGGTAAGCCGGTTGTCGATTCCGATCTGTGTACGGCGTGCGGCATCTGCGTTGATGAGTGCCCCACGAGCGCACTCGACCTCGAGGACGTCGCTGTTCTGGCCCGTCCGGATGACTGCACCGAGTGCGGCACCTGCGCGGATGTCTGCCCGAACGAGGCCATTGAACTGAAGTAGCTCACGCGCCGCCGCGCGTGATGGAATACCGAGGAGGCCGGGTCTGAGATGACCCGGCCTCCTTCGTGTGTGCACTCGATCAGCCCCGCGGACCGCCTCGATCGTTGATGTAGAACTTGGGCTCAAGCCCCTTGAGGAGGCCAACGAAGCGCTTGTGGTGTGCCGAGTAGACAACCGCTCCCATCAGCAGCGCAAACGGCCAGTCCGGGGATCGGAGCACGAACGCGGTGACAGGCAGGGTGGCGGAGGCTACTACCTGTCCCGCCATCATGTACCGGGTGATCGCGATGGTGAGAAGGCCGACCACCACGACCGCGATGAAGTAACGCCAGTCATACGCCAGAAGCGCGCCAGCGCCTGTCGAGAGCCCTTTGCCTGTTCGGCCGAAGTGTCGCTTGATGAACGCCATCCACAGAGAGTAGTTGTGGCCCACCACCGCGCCTGCAACGGCGGCCATAGGATAGAGCTGAGCGAACGGCTCAGCGAGCGCAGGAGCCGCAGCTCCCACAGGGGTCACGATCACGCCGAGCGCGAGCGATTTCACTACTGCCACGGGCACCATGCCCTTCGCGAAGTCCGAAAGCAGGGCCACGGCGAACCACCCCCAGCTGCCGATGGTCCGGCGCACGTTCATGGCGCCGACATTGCCGGATCCGTGTTCGGTGACGTCTTCATGCGCAACGAGCAGAACGATGATATACGCCCAGGGGATGGAGCCGATCGCGTAGGCCATCAACGCACAGGCTGCGATACCGAGGACATCGGTGGGGTTCATGCCCTGGAAGAACGCGGAGACCACGGCATTCATCCTCTCGGAACGATGCACTCGATGGCGCCGGGGAGGATCGAGACCTCGAACCGCCGGGCCACGAGCACCTCTCCATCAAGCTGTGCGGGCATCGGCTCGTCGCTTTCGATGACGATCGAACGGCGACGTGACATGTGAACCACGCGCATCTTCGTGTGCTTGCCGAACACCACGAACGGGAGGCGCATGAGGGCCTGCGGGAGCGACAGGGGGTCGATAGTGCACACCTCGAGCAGACCGTCGTCGGGCTCGGCGTTCGGCGTGATGAAGAATCCGCCGCCGTAGGTGGGGCCGATGGTCGCGGCAACGATCAAGAGGTTCTCCGTGACAGGGGCTTCGTCGTCCCATGCTATCCGGACCTGATGTGGGTACAACTCGTGGAACAGCACGTGCATGAGCGCTGTGAGGTACAGCCACAGCCCGGAGCGGCGCGTTGTGACCTTGTACTCGACCGCCTTGGCGGTCACGCGGGCGTCGAGTCCGGCGGCGAACGAGTTGTTGAAGAACATGCCGTTGCACGTACCCACATCAAACCGACGGCGACTGCCGGTTGCGAGCGTCATCACCGCATCGGTGATGTCCTCGGGAACGCCGATGGTGCGTCTCGTGTCATTGCCACTACCTGTGGGGATCAACCCGAGCGCGGGCCGGTCGTCTGCAGGGCGGCGCATGATGCCGTTGAGGACTTCGTGCACCGTGCCGTCGCCGCCTACCGCCACGATCACGTCGTACCCCGTGGCCGCCGCAGCGATCTGCTCCGCATGTCCCGCGTGGGTGGTGGTGACGGTGTCGTGAGCCACCCTCAGCAGCAACCGCTCGATAACCGGCACAAGGTGCTCGGCCTCGCCGTGCTTGGCTGCGGGGTTGACGATCAGGAGCGCTTTGCCGGGGATCATCAGCTCCACCTGTCGACGAGGGCCGTTTGGGCAAGGATAGCGGGAGGCGCCGCAGTTGGAAACATGCTTGCCCGTATGCTACTGTTCACGGGCGCATTACCCCGCCCTCTTGGCTCAGGGGATAGAGCGTCTGCCTCCGGAGCAGAAGGTCGTAGGTTCGAATCCTACAGAGGGCACCATCACACAAATGAACGAGGGACCGGATCCACGGATCCGGTCCCTCGTTCATCCAGTGGTCTTCGGTCGCTAGTGTCCCTCGGCGCGCTCCTTCTCGTGTGCTTCCACGAGTTTCTTCTGGATATCGCCGGGCACCTGCTCGTAGCTATCGATCGAGAGCGAGTACGTGCCGGTGCCACTCGTTATCGAGCGCAGGTGCGGAGAGTAGTGCACGACCTCGGCGTACGGAGCCTGCGCGCGGATGACCTGCATCCCGGCTTCCGGAGCGTCCATGCCGAGGATGCGTCCGCGAATCGATGAGATATCGCCCATCACGGCCCCGGCGTGCTCGTCAGGGACCTCGATCACGAGCGTGGCGATCGGCTCGAGAATCGCAGGATCGGCCTTCTCGGCTGCTGCGCGGAAGCCGATGCGTGCTGCGGTCTTGAAGGCCATCTCGTTGCTGTCCACGGCGTGCATCGAGCCATCGAATACGGCCACTTTGACGTCCTGCACGGGGTAACCGGCAATGGCGCCTGAGGACATCGTGTCATGCACGCCCTTGTCGATGGCCACGATGTAGGGCTTGGAGATCCTGCCGCCGACGATCTCGTCGACGAACTCGTACCCGCCGCCCGGGTTGGGGTCCAGGCGCAGCCAGCAGTCGGCGAACTGGCCGGAACCACCGGTCTGCTTCTTGTGGCGACCCTGTGCCTGCGCGCTCTTGCGGATCGTTTCCCGGTAGGGGATGCGGATGTCGATGAGTTCGGCGTCAACGTGGGAGCGGTCGTGCAGCCGGTTCAAGAGCACGTCCACAGCCGCGTCACCGTATGACGTGATCACCGTCTGGTGGGTCTCTTCATCACGACGCATCTCAAGTGACGGGTCTTCGTCCACAAACGCCTTGAGCGCGCTGCCGAGTTTGTCCTCGTCGGCTTTGGTCTTGGCGACGATAGCGACCGGGTACAGCGGCTCGGGCAACGGCAGCGGCGCGAACGAGACGGTGCCCTTGACCGAGAGGGTGTCGTTCGTGAGCGTATCGGCGAGTTTGGTGAGCACCGCGATGTCGCCGGCTGGCGCGCCCTCTATGTCGGTGGTTTCTTTGCCGGTGACCTTGAAGACGTGTGTCACGCGCTCCTTCTTACCCGTGCGCGAGTTGACGAGTTCGAGGCCCGCCTTGAGGGTTCCGGACACCACCTTCACGAAGTTGATGCGTCCAACGTAGGGGTCGGAGAGCGTCTTGAATACATGCACCGCCACCTCGCCATCAACAGAGAAGGGGACCTCGGCTCCATCGACGGTCTTCAGTGGTCCGTGTGCCGTGGGCTGCGGAAAGAACGTGACGATGTCATCCATCAGGTCCCCGACGCCTTGCATCGTGAGCGCGGAGCCGCAGAAGACCGGGATGAAGATCGACTGTGCGATCGCCTTGTCGAGGAGCGTTTCGAGCTCTTCCTGTGACAGGCGCTCACCCTCGAGATACTTCTCCATCAGAGAGTCGTCAGCTTCGGCGACGAGTTCGCAGAGTTTGTCGCGGGCCACCTCGGCAGCGTCGATGAGGTCGGCGGGGATCTCCAGGATCTCCTCCCGGTCACCTTCGTGGTGATAGGCCTTCATGCGGATGATGTCGATGACCCCGCGGAGGTCCTCCTCGGCGCCGAGCGGTATCTGCACGGCCCCGACACGATGGCCGAACGCGGCCTCAAGAGCCGCCATAGCGGCATCGAAGTCAGCATGTTCTTTGTCCATACGGTTGATAAAGACCGCCTTGGCGATTCCCATCTCCGTTGCGATCTTCCAGAGCTTGCGGGTCTGCACCTGCGGGCCCGCGACCGCGTCCACCACGAACAGGGCCATCTCCGCGGCCTCCATGCCGGCGATGGCGTCGCCGATGAAGTCGGCGTATCCGGGGGTGTCGATGATGTTGATCTTCACGCCGTTGTGCTCAACCGGGGCGAGTGCGAGGTTGAGTGTGATCTTGCGCCGGACCTCTTCGGCCTCGTAGTCGAGGTTCGAGTGGCCATCGGCGACGCTGCCGAGGCGTTTTGTCTGTCCCGCCACGAAGAGCATCGCCTCGGCAAGAGATGTCTTGCCAGCGTCTCCATGGCCTAGTAGGACGACGTTGCGGACCTTGTCGGTGCTGGGCGCTCCCATGAGCATCGCCTCCTCGCGAAACACGTGGACGTGTCAGGCGCGGGCCGATAGATGCCGGAGCGTGTGCCGCAACGAGCGCGACGGCGGTCCGACTACGGGCCCGATTCACGCGGTCCGCCGATCGCCTCCTGGAGGCTCGCGGCGTGATGCTCACGATAGCATATGGTTTCGCGCGCGAAGGCGGCTCATGCCGCCCTGACGACCGGCGCGCGCACTGCTAGAATGGGGCGCGTCGTGCCGTCCGGTGCGACGGGTCATCTCAGGGAGGAGGCCGGATGAAGGTGCGGTTCGCCATTTCGCTGGTCGCGTTGTGCGTTCTGGCATTCACCGCGTCCGGCTGCTCGCTTGGAGACTCACCGTCAGGCGAGCCCGATCAGATCCACCGCAACGCCCAGACCGCGTCGCCGGCCGAGCCCGGTGAGGACGTCGCTTCAGAGGAGGACGGAACTTTGCATATCTCTCCCGTGCAGGTCACTGGTACCGAAACCGTGGTGATCGAGACATCGAAGGGGACGATCAAACTCGATCTGTATCCCACAGACGCGCCCAACACAGTGGCAAGCTTCATAGAGCTTGCCGACGCGGGCTTCTACAACGGCCTGAAGTTCCACCGCGTGGTTCCCAACTTCGTGATCCAGGGTGGCGACCCACTCACCGGGCCGCTGACGTCGGAAGATGTTGCCGCAGGTGCTGGTGGCGTTGGCACCGGTGGCCCCGGCTGGACCCAGAAGGCGGAGTTCAACTCCCGCAAGCACGAGACCGGCACGCTGGCCATGGCACGCTCGCAGCACCCTGACTCCGCCGGCTCTCAGTTCTATATCTGCCTGGCCCCGCAGCCCTCGCTCGACGGGCAGTACACCGTCTTCGGCCAGGTGACAGACGGTATGGAGGTCGTACAGTCGATCCAGGCCGGCGACGTGATCGAATCGATCACCATCCTGCGCTAGAAGGGGGCACGACCTTGGATCAGACACGTCTCGAAGCGGCCGATGCCGCGTATGCGGCTGGCGATTGGACGAGTGCGGCGCGGGAGTATCTTGCCGCGGCTGCCGGTCAGATACAGGGGAGTGGGTACGCGTTCCACCGGGCCGGCAACGCCCTGATGAGGCTCAAGCGGCTGGACGATGCTTGCGCCGTGTACGAGCGCTCACTGCAAGACAGCGGGTATGCCGAGGGTGCTGCGGTGGCCTGCAACCTGGGCACCGCGAAGGTATCTCTCGGGAACCGCGACGATGCCGCTCGCGCGTTCGAGCGTGCGCTCGATGACCGCGACTACGCGGGTCGCTACAAGGCGCTGCAAGGCGCCGGTGGTGTGTACTACCAGCTGGGTCGCGTGGAGGATGCCGCCGAGGCCTATCGGCAGGCGGCACTCGACTCGGCCAACCCCGACCCGGGCAAGGCGCTCAACAACCTCGGCTTATGCTTCGTTGCGCTGCAACGGCCCGAGGATGCGGTGGAGGCATACCGGGCGGCGATGGACCTGACCGACTACTCCGGTAGGGGGCGCGCCGCGGCCAACCTGGGCATGGCGTATGCCGCGCTCGGAATGCATGATCGGGCGGTTGCATCCTTTGAGCGTGCTCGCGATGAACTCGGGCACCCCTTCACCGCATCCATGCAGGGTGCCTATGAGGCGAGTGTCGCCGCGGCGGACTCGTATTCCGCGCCCAGCGGCAGGCAAACGCGCGGATCGGCTCAGGTCGAGGGCTGGACCACCGGCGAGATGCCCCCGGTGTCCGGAGCGCATTCATCAGTTCCGGGCGGCGACGAGGAAGACGGGTCTCGCTTCTTCACGATCACCGACGAGGAGATGAAGGTCGCGGATCGCAGCGCGCGTCGTCAGGAGCGCCGCGAGCGACCGGCTCGACGTCCTGTGTGGGTCACCGCGGTGCTGTGGGTTGCTGTGGCCGTACTCATCGCGGCAGCCGTCGTGGGCGCCTATCTGACGGGTATCGGCTATCCTACGCAGCAGATGACCGTGAACGGCGTGCTCGAAGCGTACGGTGACGGGGACGATGTCTCCTCGTACTGGGTCGCGGTTCCCGCAACTGATGTGGAGAAGGCGATGTCGAGCCTTCCCACCGAGTGGACGTCGTACACCGTCGGCGGTATCGAGCGATCCGCGCGTACGTCTAAGGTGGACGTCACCGTCACGCTCGAGCGCGGGGGAGTGGTCACCTATCGGTTCTCGCTGGCCCGTGAGGGTGTTGGATGGAAGGTCAACGGCGTCTCCACCTCCTTCACCTCGATGGATGGTGGCGTCTGATACCAACTCCGGCGGCGCGATGGCTTGGCTGTTGCGTCCACCTGCCGGTTGTCCCACAGTGTCTGGAGCATGATTAGACCGAAGTGAAGGAGCACGCGTGAGCCAGAAGACTTACTGCATGATCAAGCCCGATGCTGTAGCCCGCGGACTTGTGGGGCGCATCGTCGCCCGCTTTGAGGAGGTCGGGCTGGAGATCGAGCGGCTCGAGCTCGGACTCGTCACCCCTGAACAGGCAGCGGCGAACTACGCCGAGCACGAGGGCAAACCCTTCTACGCCGGACTCGTGGAGTACATCACCTCGGGTCCTGTGGTGAAGATGGTGCTCGTCGGTCCGGATGCTGTCCCTGTGGTGCGCAAGCTCATGGGCGCCACCAACCCGAAAGACGCCGCGCCCGGAACGATTCGTGGCGATTTCGGGCTCACGCTCGATGCCAACATCGTTCACGGGTCGGATTCGCCCGAGAGCGCCGAGCGCGAGATCGCTATCTTCTTCGGTTCATAGTCCGCTTCCGCGAGTGCGCGGGCGGCAGTGTAAGGCGCAGCGTACGCCGGTTCCTCGAAAGCAGGAACCGGCGTACGCTGCGCGAATAGTAGCCATCTATACGCATCAGAGCGAAACAGTTGGCCGACCCGAGAGGGGTGTACGTGGCGAGAGCGGTGTTCAGGGGTGGAGCGCATCCACCTGAGCACAAGGAGGCGACAGCAGGTCTACCGGTGGTTTGGGCACCGGTTCCGGCCCGTGTAGTCATCCCCTTGAGTCAGCACCTCGGCGCCCCGTGCGTCCCCACGGTGGTCGTGGGCGACCGGGTGGAGCGCGGACAAATCGTTGGTGACGTTCAGGCTATGGTGTCGGCGCCGGTACACAGCCCGGTCGCCGGGGTAGTCACTGAGATCACCAAGACGCTCACGGCGGGGGGGACGACCGTGGGGGCGATCGTCATCGACGCCGACGAGACACAGGACCTCGACGCGTTCGTGGTCGTTCCGGATTCGGGCGACGATCGTGCGCGAATCCGCGCAGCTGGAATCGTCGGCATGGGCGGAGCGACGTTCCCGAGTGTCGTGAAGCTCAGCCCGCCCAAAGGCATGGACATCCACACGGTCATCCTCAATGGCTGTGAGTGTGAGCCGTATCTGACCTGCGATCATCGCCTGATGCTCGAGCAGCCGGATCGCATCGTTGCCGGCGCGCTTAAGATCCGCGACATCGTTGGCGCCAAGCGCGTTGTCATCGCAGTCGAATCGAATAAGCCCGACGCTGCCGAGGCGCTCAAGGGCGCTGCTGCCGGGGGTGTCGAGGTCGTGGTGTTGCCAACGCGCTATCCCCAGGGCGCTGAGAAGCAGTTGATCTACGCCCTTCTGGCGACTGAGGTCCCGCACGGCAAGCTACCGGCAGCCACCGGCGCGCTCGTTCACAACGTGGCCACCGCCGCCGCCATCGCCGATGCGCTTGAATTCGGCAAACCATTGACTGACCGCATCGTCACGGTCACCGGCGCTGTTGCGCGTCCCGGCAACTACCGCGTGGTGCTCGGCACGCTCGTGAGCGAGCTCATCGAGACCGCCGGAGGACTTGTCGGCGAGGTTGAGCGTGTGATCTCCGGGGGCCCGATGACCGGCATGGCGCTCGGCTCACTCGATGTTCCGGTCACAAAGGGCATGTCCGGCATCGTCGCGCTGCCAACGGGGGTCGCGGTTCGCGCGATCTCGAATGACCAGCCGTGCATGAGATGCGGCAGGTGCCCCGCGCAGTGTCCGATGGGACTCGAGCCGTACGTGCTCGCCACCTACGCCGGTCAGCGGATGTGGGATGCCGCTGCGTCCCGCGATGTGATCGACTGCATCGAGTGCGGTGTGTGCTCGTACGTCTGCCCCACCAAGCGACCGCTGCTGCAGCTCATCAGGCTCGCAAAGGCCGCCGCCATGGCCAAGGGGGTGAAGTGATGATCGAGGCCAAGTCCCGCGTGGTTGGCCCTTCACCCCATATCACCTCCAGCGACACCTGCACCGGGATCATGTTGTGGGTCGTGGCAGCACTGGCGCCCTCGGCGATCTGGGCGGTCGTGACCATGGGATGGGTTGCTGCCCAGCTGCTGATCGTGGGAATCGGGGTGGCCCTCGCCACCGAAGCGCTCTGGAACGTCATCGCCAAGAAGCCGCAGACCGTTCGCGACGGCAGCGCACTAGTGACCGGACTGCTGCTTGCCATGAGCCTGCCCCCGAACACCCCGTGGTGGATGACGGCGATCGCAGCGTTCATCGCCATAGCGCTCGGCAAGATGGTCTTTGGCGGGCTCGGGCACAACATCTTCAACCCCGCACTAGTCGGCCGAGCGTTCGTCACGCTGTCGTGGGCGGGGGTGCTGGCCGATGCACCCAACCGCGGCTGGTTCCGCACACTCGGTGAGTTCTCCGCCGAGGGGTACGACGCCATCTCCGGCGCCACCCGGCTCGCGGTTGCTGCTGCGGACAGAGCGGCGTCGGGTGCGTACGGCTTCAGCCTGGCGGCGCAGTACCAGCCGCTGCTGTGGAAGAACCTCGAGGGGTCGCTCGGCGAGGTCTCGGCAGCGCTGCTCATCGCGGGTGGGCTGCTACTCATCGTGAAGGGCATCATCGATTGGCGCATACCCGCGGGGTACATCGGCACCGTGGCGCTCATCGCCGTGGCGTTTGGATCCGATCCGCTGTTCCACGTGCTCGCCGGCGGTGTGATGCTCGGGGCCATGTTCATGGCCACAGACTACGTTTCCTCCCCGATGTCCAAGACCGGTCGCTTGATCTACGGCATCGGGTGCGGTCTTCTGAACGGGCTTGGACGATTTGTGTCTCCCATGCCCGAGGCTACCACCTACGCCATTCTGTTCATGAACGGCCTTGCGCCTCTGGTGGACCGCCTCACCCGTCCACGCACCTTTGGATGGGGGAAGCGCCATGAATAGTCCCTTTAAGCTTGTAGTCGCGGTGACTGTCACCTGCGTGGTGGCAGCTACCGGTCTAGCGATGACGTACGCGGTCACCGCGCCACGCATCGCAGAGCAGGACCGGCTGGCCGAGGAGCGTTCACTTCAGGCCGTTGCACCCGACGCCGACGACTTCATGGCAGTGGAAGACGCTGGTGTTCTCGAGGCCGCCGCAACCGCCGCTGACGAGGTCGAGGTCGTGGACGTGTACCGGGTGATGGCATCAGGCGCGCAGACGGGATGGGCGCTCAAAGTCGCGTCCAGAGGATACGGCGGCCCTATGCTGCTGGTTATAGGTTTGGACACATCCGGTTCAGTAACGGGTGTCAGTGTGCTGACCCAGAACGAGACACCGGGTCTCGGCACCAAGGTGCTTACGGAGAAGTGGTTCATCGAGCAGTTCCCCGGGTTGCCCGCAGGGTACTCGGATTCTGATGTCAGGGCGCTCGACGTCATCAGCGGATCGACACGGTCATCAAACGGCATCCGCAACGGTGTCGCTGCTGCGGGTCGGGTCTTCACAGACGCGCTCGAAGGAACGGAAGGGGGGTCTGAATGAGCGAGTGGATGCGAGTATTCCGGCGGGGGCTCAGTATCGAGAATCCCCTCACCGTGCTCATGATCGGTCTGTGCGCCACGCTTGCGGTTTCCACGCAGACGCAAAACGCGCTGTTCATGGGTGTCGCGGTCGTATTCGTATTGACGATGAGCAACGTGATCATCGCGGCGTTCCGCACGATGATCCCCGATGAGGTGCGCATCCCGATCTTCATCGTGATCATCGCTTCGTTCGTCACTATCGTGGACCTCGTGATGAAGGCGTACGTGCCGTCGATCTACCAGGTGCTCGGCATCTGGATCCCGCTCATCGTGGTCAACTGCATCATCCTCGGTCGTGCTGAAGCATTCGCCTACCACAATAGTGTGAGTCTCTCGGCCGCCGATGGCCTCGGCATGGGGATCGGCTACTGGATCGTCATCGTCGTTCTGGCGGTGATTCGCGAGCTGTTCGGCACCGGCAAGATAGTCTGGTTCGATGCCACACTCGTGAGCCTGCCTGCGGGCTACGCTCCGCCCAGCCTCCTGCTGCTCTTTCCCGGAGCGTTCTTCGTCTTCGCGTTCATGATCGCCGGAGCCCGCCTCATCAACGAGCGCTTCGAGGCGCGGAAGGAGGCGGGCCAGTGAGCACTCTCAGTCAGCTTGCGCTGCTGTTCATCGGCGCTGCGCTCGTCAACAACATTCTGCTGACGCGCTTCATCGGCCTGTGCCCGTTCTTCGGTGTCTCGGGCAACTTCGACACATCGCTCGGGATGAGCCTGGCGGTCGTATTCGTCATGACGATGGCATCCAGCGCAACCTGGATTGTCTGGGAGTACGTGCTCGCACCGCTCGGCGTGGGCGAGTTCCTCTACATTCCGGCGTTCATCCTGATCATCGCCTCGCTCGTGCAGTTCGTTGAGATGTACCTGCGCAAGGCCAGCCCGGTGCTCTATCGCGCCATGGGAATCTACCTACCGCTGATCACCACCAACTGCGCGGTGCTTGCAACCGCCACCGAGGCCGCCAAGCCCGGGTTCTTCAAGATGAACATCGCGCTGGGAGCGTCGCTGAGTCTTGGTGAGGCGCTTGTCTACACTCTCGGCGTGTCTGTGGGCTTCGGTTTCGCGCTGCTCACGTTCGCAGCACTTCGCGAGCGGCTGGACGTGGCGCCCGTGCCGCGCATCCTCAAAGGCAGCCCGATCGCGTTCATCACCGCAGGGCTGCTTTCGCTCGCGTACGTCGGTCTTGCCGGCTGGTTTGGACTGTGAGGTAACCACATGGATTACGTGCTCGTCGCCAAAGCGGTCGGCGCACTCAGTGTCATCGGACTCGCGGCTGCGGCGGTTCTCGCCACCGCGGCCAAACGCTTCTACGTGGAGGTGGACCCGCGTGTCGAGGCGGTTGCTGCCGCCCTGCCCGGCTCCAACTGCGGCGCCTGCGGCAACCCGTCGTGCTTTGCCGTGGCCGAAGGAATCGTTACAGGCGACCTCGTACCCACAACGTGTGTTGCCGGCGGACAGAAGGTCGCACAGGAGATATCCGCGATCATCGGCGCAGGGGCCTGTTCGTTCAACCCCGTGATCTCCGTCAGGCATTGTGGTGGGGGCACAGCTGCGGTGCGGTCCCACGTGTACGCGGGCGTGATGTCGTGTGCGGCAGCAAACCGGCTGGCGGGCGGGCCACTGGCGTGCAGCGCAGGCTGCATCGGGTTCGGCGACTGCGCGCGCGCATGCCCGTTCGATGCGATCCGCATGGATGAACGGGGCCTTCCGGTGATCGACCCGGTCAAGTGCACCGGCTGCGGAATCTGCGCCCATGAGTGTCCCCGGGGGACGATATCGCTCCTGGAGATGATCCCCGACGAGGCGCCTGTGGTAGTCCGCTGCAACGCTCATGATAAGGTCAAAAGCCGTAAGGCGAACTGCTCGATGTGCTGTATCGCCTGCAAGAAGTGCGAGCGGGAGTGCCCCTCTGACGCAATCCATGTGCTGGATATGCTCGCGGTCGTGGACTACGAGAAGTGCACCGGCTGCGGCACGTGCGTGGAGGTCTGTCCGCAGAAGTGCATCGACTTGTACGGGCGGCGTGCAGCGGTCGATGCCGTGCAGGCGGACGGCAAGGGCCCCGATTCCCGGCCCGTGCCGATGCGGGCAGGTGCCTGAATCCCATGACGCGCGCCGATCGGCTGCTTATAGCTGCACTTGCGCTCGTTGCGCTGGTGGCGTGGCCGCTTTCAGCGATGGCGGCCGGAGGCAAGGGCGACAGCGTGGTGGTGATCTCGCCTGCCGGAGAGTCGGCCTTCTCGCTTGCCGGTGACCAGCGTCGTGAGATCGAGGGAGCCACAGGAGTCGTGGTTGTCGAGGTGAGTCAGGGTTCGGTGCGCGTGGTCTCGTCGAATTGCCCGGACCACACCTGCGTGGATACGGGTGCAGTTCACAGCGCCGGATCGGTGATCGCCTGCGTGCCCAACCAGGTCGTTGTACGGGTTGGAGGTAGCGCTGATGACGGCTTCGATGCTCGCATCCGCTGACGTTGTCGTGCCGGTCGTGGCGCGAGGCCCCGCTCGTCGTGTTGCGGTGACCTCCGGGCTGCTCGCTGTGGCCTGCGTACTCGGGCTGGTGGAGGCAACGGTCCCGTCGTTGCCGATGGCGCCGTGGCTGCACCTTGGCCTCGCGAACGTTGCGGTACTCATAGCGCTCGTTGCCGGCGGGGCCGGCATGGCTGCGGTCGTGAGCGGCGGTCGTGTAGTGGTCGTGGGCTTGGCCACCGGCTCGCTCGCCAGTCCGACGTTCCTAATCGCGCTTGGCGGTGCGATCGCGTCACTGGCGGTGATGTGGGCACTCTCACGGTTTGTCCATGGACTCTCAGCTGTCGGTTGGTCAGCCGCCGGATCGGCGGCGCACGTCACCGCGCAGATAGCGGTTGCGGCCGCGCTCTCCAAGACGGCGTCGCTGCTCCTGCTGGCGCCTCCGTCTGTGCTAGTCGCGCTCATCCTCGGCGCTGTTGTGGGCTACCTCGCCCGTGTCGCGGTCTCCCGTCTCCAGTTGGGGTAGGGTCAACCGGGAGGGGGAGATGTGGTTCCGCGTCTTGTTGTCGATCGCTCGGACGCGCGCGATCTCATGCTGTGCGGACAGGCAAGTGCCCTGTCTGATTCGGCGCTCGTTGCGCTTGTGCTCGGCTGTCGGGAGGATCCGGTGGCGCGCGGCGTTCTCGAGCGCCATCCACTTCCGGATGGTCTGTGGCGCCTCGCTGCGGAGGATCTCGTCGGCTATGAAGGCGTGGGCCCTGCGGGTGCGGCCCGGCTGCTCGGTTCGCTGGAGTTGAGCCGACGCGCCGCTGTGCGCACGGGGATGACGCGGCCGGTTGTCTCCTGCGCGGAGGACGTGGTGCGGCTCTGCGGACCCCAACTACGTGGGCGCGACCGGGAACACTTCTGGGCGCTCGCGCTTAACACCAAGAATCAGCTGCTGCGGATCATAGAGGTGTCGGTGGGCAGCCTGAACGCGTCGATCGTCCACCCACGTGAGCTCTTCAAGGAGTCTGTGCGGCTGTCGGCAGCCTCCATCATTGCCGTGCACAACCATCCGAGCGGGGATCCTACACCATCGGGAGCTGACATCCAGCTCACTCGTAGACTCGTCAAGGCGGGAGATGTGCTCGGGATCGAGGTCATCGACCATGTGGTCATCGGTGATTCGGGCGAACATGCCAGTCTGCGGGAGCTCGGGCTGATGTAGCCGATACCGCCTCTTACCTGCGGAGTTACCAATTAGCATGCATGGATGCGGGATGCCGCTGCACCCGATGTCTGTTACACTTCCAGCGATGTGCGGAACTTCCCGCGCGGCGCAAGCGTGCCCGCGCGGGTGATGTGGCGTAGTCTGGCGGGTGCCTCCGGCCGGGTGCGCTGCTCTTGAGAGGAGAAGCGACTTGTCGCTTATAGATATGTTCTTCGATTCGTGGGGCGGAGATATGGCGGTCGATCTTGGCACCGCTAACACCCTCGTGTCCGTTCGTGGGCGGGGCATCGTCCTCATCGAGCCGTCGGTCGTGGCCATCGAGCGTGACACCAAGCGCGTTCTTGCCGTGGGCGTGGATGCCAAGCGGATGCTCGGCCGCACGCCGGGTAGCATCGTTGCCATCCGCCCGCTCAAAGACGGCGTCATCGCCGACTTTGAGGTCACCGAGGCGATGCTGCGCTACTTCATCAACAAGACGCGCGTGAAGCGCTTCCCGTGGCAGCCGAAGCCGAGGGTGGTCGTCTGCGTACCGTCGGGCGTCACCGAGGTGGAGAAGCGCGCGGTCTTCGAGGCCACCATGCAGGCCGGCGCGCGCAGCGCATACCTGATCGAGGAGCCTATGGCTGCCGCGATCGGGGCAGGACTGCCCATTCAGGAGCCCACCGGCAACATGGTCGTGGACATCGGCGGTGGAACCACCGAGGTCGCCATCATCTCTCTCGGCGGCATCGTGGTCGCGCAGTCGATACGCATCGGCGGGGACGAGTTCGATGAGGCGATCGTTGCTCACATCAAGAAGGAGTACAACGTTCTCATCGGCGAGCGCACGGCCGAGGAGATCAAGTTCGAGATCGGCTCGGCGTTCCCGCTGACCGAGGAACTCGATGTGGAAGTCCGCGGGCGCGACTTGCTCACGGGTCTTCCGCGGACATTCCAGGTGTCCTCGGAGGAGATCCGGGTGGCGATCGAGGAGCCCACGCTTGCCATCATCACTGCGATCAAAGGGACCCTGGAGCAGACGCCGCCTGAACTCGCGAGCGACGTCATGGAGTACGGCATCGTGCTCACCGGTGGCGGCGCCCTGCTGCGCGCCATCGACGAGCGGATCCGGTTCGAGACCGGCATGCCGGTCCATGTCTCCGAGAACGCGCTCATCAACGTTGTGCTCGGTTCGGCCCAGGCCCTCGAGGAGATCGACGTCCTCAAGAAGGTCCTCACGGTCTCCCGGTAGCGGCGGAGGCCGTTCATGCGAATCGGACAGCCCGAGCCAAAGCGGGGCAATCCCCGACTGCTGATCGTGCTCGTGGCGATCTCATTTCTGCTGCTTACCGTCTACTTCCGCGAGGGCGATTCCGGTCCGCTGCACGGCGCCAGGCGGATCACCCTGGGGGCCACCGCACCCATTGCCCGCTTGGGCACGGCCATCGCCAGCCCTTTCAGGTCCGTTGCGGACTCGATCTCGGGCCTCGGCGCTTCCAAGGAGCGGCTCGATGCGCTCGAGGAGCAGAACGCGGAGTTGCGCGCACGGCTTGCCGAGCTTGAGGAGGCGCGGCAGGAGAACGAACGTCTGCGTGCACTCGTGGCCTTTGCCGAGGAGCGTAAGCTCGCCAAGCTCGGCGCCCGCGTGATCCGTCGACCCGTGAGCAGCTGGGAGGGCGTGATCGTCGTTGACCGCGGCGCTGATGACGGCGTGGAGCCCGGGATGCCGGTCATCGCCGCGCAGGGCCTCGTCGGCCAGGTGGCCGAGGTGACCGCCAGCACAGCCACCGTGCGATTGCTCACCGACCAGCAGAGCGGGGTGGCATCGATGGTTCAATCGACCCGCGCGCCCGGCGTGGTTCGCGGCTCGGTGAGCGGAGCACTCTCGCTTGACTTCGTGGATCGCACCCTGCTGCCGCTGATCGGCGATGTGGTGATCACCAGCGGCCTGGGCGGCGTCTATCCCACCGGTATCGTGGTTGGAGACGTCACCGCCGTGGATGACCGCCGCGGTGAGTTGTACCCGCGCGTGACCGTCGAGTCCCGTCTTATGATCGAGCGCATCGAGGAAGTCTTCATTCTCGTGGGGTCCACCGTTCAGGTCGAGGATGGTGAGGTGGAGTGAAGCGCTGGTGGACAACGGTTGGAGCGCTTGGGGCTGCGGTGGTCTTGCAGGTGATGATCGCCCCACATCTGGCGATCGGCAACGTGGTTCCCAATTTCCCGTTGCTTGTGGTCGTGACGCTCGCGTTCGTCGAGGGGCCGTCCGCCGGTGCCACGGTCGGCTTCATCGCGGGGCTGTTCCTCGACCTGCTCGCCACCGGACCGGTCGGCGCCTGGGCGCTTGTGCTGTCGGCAACCGGCTACACTGCAGGCCTGCTCCAGGAGAACCTCTTCGCCGAAGGATGGCTTGCGCCGGTGACGGTAGCGGTCATCGCGGGACTGCTGGCCGACTTCTCGTACCTGCTCCTGCTCACCGTCCTTGGTGTTGGGCCGGCATTCTGGGAGTCGCTCGTCCGAGCCGTGCTGCCACGAGCGGTGTACAATGCGGTGTTGGTCATGCTCGCGTATCCATGGTTGGCGCGATTGTTGCGAACCGACCGTTCCGTGAAGTCATTTCGTCGCCTCGCCTGATGTGAGGCGGCTCACCCGCCGTCCCGTCTGGAGTCTCACGCACCTATGGCAACGTATCGCCAGGAGCTCAAGTCCCGTTTTGCAACCCTCGGCATCATCATCATGGTGGTGCTTTCGGGCCTGCTCGTGCGGTTGTGGATCATGCAGGTGCTGAACGGGGAGTCATACGCCGCCCAGGCCGAGAACAATCGTGTTCGCGAGATCTCACTTGAGGCCCCGCGTGGCCGGATATACGACCGCAACGGCATGGAACTGGTGACCAATCGTTCCGCGCTCGCGGTGAGCATCGATCCCGCTCACGACGAAGTCCGTGCACTGCTCAGCCGGTCGCGTAACGACGACACCGCAGACGATCCCACGCGGCGCGAACTCGACGAGGTGTTCGGCGAGCTCGCCGGCATGCTGCAGATGACGTCCGCCGACATCTTCGAGCGTGTGTCCGATGTGAACCAGGAAGCGTTGCGCCCTCGCGTGGTGGCCATTGACGCCCCTATCGAGATCGTCGCGCAGTTGCTCGAGCGGCAGACGGATTTCCCGTGGGTGAGCGTGGAGGAGATCGCTGTACGTGAATACCCGCAGGGCACACTGGCCGCGCACGTGATCGGCTACACCGGCTCCATCTCGGAAGGCCAGTTTGTGGAGTCCGATGAGTACGCCGGCTACGAACTCGGAGACACGGTGGGCAAGAGCGGTGCCGAGCGGCAGTTCGAGGGCGTGCTGCAGGGTGATAAGGGCTGGCGTCGCATCGAAGTCAACGCATCCGGCAAGCCGCAGGGAGTGGTCGACGAGCAGGCGCCGCGTCCGGGTAACGACATCCGGCTCACAATCGACATCAACGTGCAGCGCGTGGCCGAAGAGCAGCTGAACGACGCGATCACCGAAGCGCGGCGACAGGGATATCCGAGCGCCAAGGCCGGCGCGCTGGTCGTGCTGGATATCGCAAGTGGCGAGGTTCTCGCGCTTGCGAGCGCACCCACCTACGACCCCGCCGCCTTCCTCGGCGGCATCAGTACGGCCGAGTGGGAGTCGCTGAACGCCAAGGAGAGCGAGTACCCGCTGAACGACCGCGCGATCATGGCGGCGTACCCGCCGGCCTCCACATTCAAGGTCATCACCGCCATCGCCGGTATGGAGCAGGGCGTCGCCTCGGAGAACAGCACGTACAACTGCACCGGCCGCTGGACCGATATGGGCAAGCAGTGGCCGAAATGGTGTTGGAAGCGCACAGGCCATGGCACGCAGTCGCTGAGAAGCGGCATGAAGAACTCCTGCGACACCGTGTTCTACGAGATCGGGTACGAGTTCTACAAGCGCAAGCTCGAGGAGCTTCAGGCCCAGGCGCGCACATTCGGGCTCGGCACTAAGACGGGCATCGATCTGCCGGGCGAGGTTGCCGGACGGGTCCCGGATGCCGCGTGGAAGAAGCAGTTCAACCAGAACTACCCCGAGTACCAGATGTGGCTTCCGGGCGACACCGTCAACATGGCCATCGGTCAGGGCGACATGCTCACCTCACCCCTCCAGATGGCTACCGTGTACGCCGGGATCGCCAACGACGGTGTGGTCATGAAGCCGTACGTGCTGGCCGAGGTTCTCGATAGCGCTGGTGCGACCGCGCTTAAGACCGAGCCCGAGGTGCTGCACGTGACGGGCGTCTCCGAATCTACCCTCGGCGCGATCACCCGGTCGCTCGTGGACGTGACCCGAGAGGGAACCGGCAAGGGCGCGTTCGCGGGATTCGGTGTGTCCGTGGCAGGCAAGACGGGCACCGCCGAAGTCAAGGGCAAGGACGACTACGCGTGGTTCTGTGCGTATGCGCCGGCAAATGAGCCGAAGTACGCGGTGGCCGTGATCGTGGAGCAGGGCGGCCATGGTGGATCGGTGACCGGTCCTGCGGCGCGCAACGTCCTTGCGCAGTTGCTCGGACAGCCGATCAAGACGGTACGCACGACGGATGATTCGAGGTGACCGGCAATGATCGATAAGTCACGCTCGAGGAAGTTCTTCGGTGCACTCAACGTGCCGCTCGCGCTGATCTCGCTCGCTCTCATGGCCTATGGCACGCTCATGGTGGGCTCCGCTACCTCCGGGATGGCCGGTGGCAGCGGCATGCTCTTGCGACACGCGATAGGCGTGGCGCTCGGCCTGGTGCCGCTCGCGCTTGCGTGGGCATTCGACTACACGCGGCTTCGCGGCTGGCAGGGCTTCCTTGCCGCCGTGGGCGCATTCCTGCTGATAAGTCCCCGCATCCCTGGCATTGGCGTTGAAGCCGGCGGTGCGACCTCGTGGGTGCAGATGTTCGGCATACGCCTGTTCCAGCCATCCGAGCCGGCGAAGCTGATATTCATCGTGGTTGTTGCGGCGGTCATCGCATCGTTCAAGGGTCGCATCGACCAGCCGCGCGATGCACTGAAGGTTATGCTCTATCTCGGGGCGGCTCTCGGGCTCATCTTGCTGCAGCCCGACCTCGGAACAGGGCTGGTGTTCGTTGCCATCACGCTTACCATGCTGATCGCCGGCGGTATGAAAGGTCGCTACTTCGCGGTGCTCGGCGTTGCTGCCGTGCTGGCTGTGGTGGGGATACTCGCGGCAGATTCCACGCTCGACCGTGTGGTGGGCAGAGATGTGGCGCTCAAGGACTACCAGGAAGACCGGCTGCTGGTCTTCATCGATCCGGAGCGAGATCCGGCTGGCGCGGGCTACAACCTTGCGCAGTCCAAGATCGCGATCGGGTCGGGCGGACTCGCCGGTAAGGGGTTGGGCGCCGGCACGCAGTCAAACCTGCATTTCATCCCGGCGCGTCATACAGACTTCATCTTCTCCGTGCTCGGCGAGGAGCTCGGGTTTCTCGGTGCCGTGCTGCTGCTCGGGCTGTATCTTGCACTCCTGATCACAGCACTGACGATCGCCACGTCATCGCGTGATCTGTACGGCTCGATCATCGCCGCGGGTGTCCTTGGGATGTGGCTGTTCCAGATACTGGAGAACATCGGCATGACCGTGGGTATGATGCCTATCACAGGGATTCCACTGCCGTTCATGAGTTTCGGCAGCTCCGCCATGGTCACCAACCTCGGTGCCGTGGGGCTGCTTTTGTCGGTGTGGTCCAGGCGCTACGGCACCTGACGGACACAGGAGGCACGACATGGCACTCGGAGTTGATGTACGAGATCTCATGAAGTCGGGCACGCGCTACGTGGAAGAGCGTTCGCGGCCTGTTACCATCGCGGTGATCGTTGAGGCCGACGCTTCCGATGCGCTTATCGAGATGGTGCGCCAGGAGCTCCGTCCGTTCACCGCTGCCGCCGCGCTCCAGATCGAGGTGGCCGAGCCCGGCAAGACACCTGCGCTGGTGGCGGGTACTGAGACGGTCATCGCGCTTGCGGGTTCGGGTACAGCCGGTCTCCACGAAGCGCTGGCCGGGCCGCGTCACGCCCGCGTGCCGGTGGTTGTTGTTGCGCTCGGAGACGAGGCGGCAAGCGGGCAGCTCGCGGATGTGCTGGGGCAGCCCACTGCCGATCTGATCGTGCGCGCGGATGCCGAAGTCGCGGTTCAGCGCCTCGGCGCGTGGCTTGTCGACAATATGGGCAGCAAGCGTCTGGCACTCGCGCACAACTTCGCCTTCATGCGCCGCGCGGTGGCCGAGGATGCCGTCAAGAACACCGCGTGGCAGAACGGCCTCATCGGCCTGGTCACACCCGTGCCGGGCGCCGACATGCCGCTCATGACTGCCAACCAGATCAAGATGCTCCTGCAGATAGCGGCTGCATACGGGCAGCCCTTGAACGTTGAGCGCGTGAAGGAGCTCGGTGCTGTCGTTGCCGGCGGCTACCTCATGCGCACCGTTGCACGGCAGGCGCTCGTGGCCTGGCCGGTGGTGGGGTGGGCGATCAAGGGCGGTATCGGCTACACGGGCACCATGGCGATGGGCAAGGCGACTATCAGCTACTTTGAGCAGGGAGCCGACCTCACACAGGTGACCGAGTACCTTCGCTCTGTGCGCGATAAGGCGTCCAAGCGTGCGTTCAAAAAGGCGCCCGTGGCTGTGCCCCCTGCGTACACCCCGGTTCTTCCCGCCGGCGAGCACCCACAACTTCCGGTTGACGCAAGCGATGTCGCCGGTGACTGACCTCTGGAAGCGTGTGGAGTCGCTGCTCGCGAGCGTGGAACGTCCGGCACGATACATCAACAGGGAGTGGGGGGCGCTGCATCGCCCTGATGCAGCCTACCGCGTTGCGCTGATGTACCCGGACACCTATGAGGTCGGGATGGCCAACCAGGCCCTGCAGGTGCTCGCCGACCGACTCAACACGAGTCCCGAGATAGCGGTGGAACGGGTCTTCCTGCCATGGGTGGACATGATCGCCGCGATGCGCGCACATAACGTGCCGCTGTTCACGCTCGAGTCGTGCCTTCCCGTTGCCGGGTGCGATCTGGTGGGCATCACACTCGCCTACGAACTCACCTACACCAACATCTTGGAGGCGCTTGATCTGGCGGGTCTGCCGCTGCGCGCGCACGACCGGACCGAGGATCATCCGCTGGTGATCGGTGGGGGCCCTTGTTCGCATAACCCCGAGCCTATGGCGCCATTCTTCGACGCTATCCTCGTCGGCGATGGCGAGGATGCAGTCCTTGAGATCGTTGCAGCGCATCGTGCAGCTCGCGATCGCGGTGCCTCGCGCGCCGAGACGCTGCGCGCGCTCGCGGACATCGCGGGTGTGTACGTTCCTTCGCTCTACGAATCCGGTCCAGACGGTATGGTAGCCACTGACGGTGCCGCTCCGCGCGTCAAGCGCCGTGTTGTCAGCGATCTGGGCGCGTACGTCAGCCCGACCTGCCCGGTGGTTCCCTACGCCGATGTGGTGCACGACCGCGTGACCGTTGAGGTTCTTCGCGGGTGCTCCCGCGGCTGTCGTTTCTGCCAGGCCGGAATGGTGTATCGCCCGGTGCGGGAGCGCTCCGCGGACTCGATCGTCCGGGACGCGGTTGCGGCTCTCACCTGCACAGGCTACGAGGAGGTCTCGCTCACATCGCTTTCAACGGCGGATCACTCGCAGCTTGAAGAGGTCCTGCGTCGCCTGGCCCGTCGACTGGAGGGAACCGGTGTGGCGGTGTCGGTTCCATCACTGCGGGTTGATGCCTTTGCCCTCTCGCTCGCACGATTGTTGGGGGGCGGTCGCAAGACCGGCCTCACGTTCGCGCCGGAGGCAGGGTCGCAGCGCTTGCGCGACGTGATCAACAAGAACGTCACCGAGGAGGAGTTGCTCGCTACGGTTCGCGCCGCCTTCGGCGCTGGATGGCGCAGGGTGAAGCTCTACTTCATGCTCGGCCTGCCCACGGAGACCGACGAGGACGTGGCCGCCATCGGTGCGCTCGTGTCGCGTGTACTCGCAGCCGCTCGCGAGGTGACTCCGGGGCCGGAGCGGGGGGCCGTGCGCGTGGCCGTCTCCGTGTCAACGTTCGTTCCAAAGGCACACACGCCGTTTCAGTGGGAGGGCCAACTCGGCCAGCCGGACGTGCGTCATCGCCAGGCGATCCTGCGCGATGCGATGCCACGCAAGGGCGTCGACTTGTCCTGGCACGACGCCAACGTCTCGTTCCTCGAAGCCGTGCTCGCACGGGGTGACCGGTCGGTTGCCGACGCGATCGAGGCCGCATGGCGCCGCGGGGCGATGTTCGATGCGTGGACGGAACGGTACTCGCTCACGCGGTGGCTCGAGGCGTTTGCCGAGGTGGAAATCGACCCGGTTGAGCGGGCCTCAGAGCCGTTTGCGGATGACCAGCCCCTGCCGTGGGCACACGTGGACAGCGGCATTTCAACCACATTCTTGCTCGCCGAGCGCGATAGAGCACTCGCGGGCGTGACCACCGAGGACTGCACCTTTGGCCGATGCACCAACTGCGGGGTCTGTCCCACGCTCGATACCGATATCGTGTTGGCGGGAGGTGAGCGACGTGGCTGAGGGATTCGTTGTGCGTGTGAGATACCGGAAGTCGAGCCGCCTTCGCTTTCTCTCGCATCTCGAGGTGGTGCATGCGTGCGAGCGCGCTGCACGTCGCGCCAGATTACCGTATGCTGTGAGCCGAGGCTTCACGCCCCGGATGCGCATGGCGTTCGGGCCCGCGTTGCCTGTGGGAACTGCGGGGGATCGCGAGTACTACGATCTGGTGCTGACGAGGTTCGTTCCTCCTGCGGAGGTGTGCGCGGCACTTGCTGCGTCGACTGCCGATGACCTGGCGCCAACGGGTTGCGGCTACGTGTCGGCAAAGGAGAAGTCGCTCGCGGCAGCATGCACGATTGCTCGATACGACGTGAATGTGGAAGGGGGAATCCCGCCGGAGGAGCTGGAGCGTTCTCTTGAAGCGCTCGTGGGAGAAGGTACGTTCGTTACCGAACACAAGGGCAAACGCAAGGTTTTCGACCTCGCCGAGGCGCTCCCGAAGGAGCCCGAGGTGGTGTCAGACGGGGATCGCGTTCTCGTCCGGCTCACAGTCCGGATGGGGGAGCATGGATCCCTCAGGCCCGAGATGTTCGTGTGCGCGGCACTCGGCGATGATGTCCGCGTGACGGTCACCCGTACCGATCTTCTCATCGACGACAATGGAGCATGGCGCCACCCCCTTTAGCGGGGAAACGAAGTGGCAGAGATAACCCGCGAGATGCTCATCTCGCATGACGCGCACGAGACGCGGGTCGCGATCGTCGAGGACCGCCGGCTGGTGGAACTCTACATCGAACGGCCAAAGCGGAGTGTTGTCGGCAACGTCTACCTCGGCAAGGTGCGTGATGTGCTGCCCGGAATGCAGGCGGCCTTCGTGGACATCGGGCTGGAGAAGAACGCGTTCCTTTACGTGGACGAGGTCGTGAACCCCGAAGGCGTCTCCGGTGTTCCCCGGCGCGATATCCAGTCGCTACTCAAGCCCGGGCAGCAACTCATGGTGCAGGTACTCAAAGACCCGATGGGGACCAAGGGCGCACGCGTCACTACCGAGGTCACCCTGCCGGGTCGCTTTCTCGTCCTCATGCCGTTCTCGCCGTTTGTGGGGATCTCGCGAAAACTGCCCGAAGAGGAGCGCGATCGCCTTGAAGCCGTGATAGCACCGCTGGTGCCCGAGGGCGTCGGGGTCATCGTGCGCACTGCCGCGCAGGGCTCGGCCGACAAGGATCTCGAGGGCGACCTGGAGTTTCTCCTCCGGCTGTGGCGACGTGTTCAGAACCAGGCCCGTGAGGGTCTTGCCCCGGAGGTCGTTTACACCGAGATGGACGTGGCACTGCGACTGGTACGCGACGCCTTCTCCGAGGAGTATCGACGTCTCGTGGTTGACGACAAGCGGGTCCTCGAGAAGGTGACGTCGTTTCTGCGCAAGACCGCGCCGAAGTTGGTCAAGCGCATTCAGATGCACAAGGACCGCGCGCCGCTATTTGAGTCATACGGCCTGCAGAGCGACATCGAGGGCGCCGTGATGCGCGTGGTGCCGCTGCCTTCAGGGGGTCACATCGCCATCGACAAGACCGAGGCGCTGACAGCTATCGACGTCAACACCGGAAGCTATGTCGGTCGCAAGAACCTTGAGGATACGGTGGTTCGCACCAACCTCGAGGCTGCCTCAGAGGCCGTGCGCCAGCTGCGTCTTCGCGATATCGGCGGGATCATCGTGATCGATTTCATTGACATGGAGGACCCGGCAAACCGTCAAGCGGTGGTCAACCGGCTCACGAGTGCGCTGGAGCGTGACCGCACCAAGACACGCGTCTCCGAGATGTCGCGACTCGGGTTGGTGGAGTTGACCCGGAAGAATGTCACGGACGGCCTGTACGGCGTGCTCACTGAACCATGCCCGGTGTGCAAAGGGGAGGGGCGGGTGCTCTCGGACGCAACCCGCCGCATCACGGTGGAGCGTCGGCTGCGGGAGATCCTGCTGGCGGGTCGCTCGTCGGCGTATCTCGTGGGGCTGAACCCGCAGTCGTACGCGCTTGTGAGCGCACCGGGCCACAACGCGGTGGCGCTGCTGCGTTCAGAGACAGGCAAGCAGCTGAGTGTGATCGTGGACCCTGACGTGGCACCCACCGAGGTCAGGGTGCTTATCGAGGGCAAGGCGGGGACGCTCGGCATAGATATGGACCAAAACGCATAAGCCTGAGAGTGTCGATCCGGGGGTGCGTTGTCGCAGGTCGGAGCGATTGGACACGCCCGGCGGCGTTGACGGTATACCGCCAAGTCTGTTAGGATTTCGCCTCGCGTGTGTTCCCCTTTTTTGACTGGAGCGAGTCCCATGTATGCAGTCGTCAATACCGGTGGCAAGCAGGCCAAAGTCGAGCAGGGCTCGATTCTCGCGGTCGAGAAGCTTGACGCCGAAGTAGGCACTACCGTTTCACTCCCCGTGCTGATGGTTGCCGACGGCGATCGTATTCTCGCGAAGCCCGACGAGATCGCCGGTGCCAGCGTCACGGCCGAGATTCTCGAGCACTTCAAGGGCGAGAAGCTCATCGTGTTCAAGTTCAAGAAGCGCAAGGGCTACAAGCGGACGCAGGGTCACCGCCAGTCGCTGACGAGCATTCGCGTGCTCGATATCGCGATCGACGGCGCACCGACCAAGTCTGCGAAGGCCGCGAAGGCCAAGGCCGAGCCGGTTGCCAAGAAAGCCGAGAAGGTCGTGAAGGCTCCGGTTGCCAAGAAAGCCGAGAAGGTCGTGGAAGCTCCGGCTGCCAAGAAAGCCGAGAAGGTCGTGAAGGCTCCGGTTGCCGCCAAGACCCCGGCAACCCCCGTGGTCAAGACCTCCGTTGCCGAGACCGCCCAGTGTGCGGCCATCAAGTCCGACGGCACGCAGTGCACCAACAAGGCCAAGGATGGTTCGAAGTACTGCGGCGTTCACGCCAAGTACGAAGCCTGATATACTGCTCGGGCGTTGCCCGACCGAACAGAAGGTGATTGAGAAATGGCTCATAAGAAAGGCATGGGGTCGACCCGAAACGGTCGCGATTCCCAGTCTCAGCGGCTTGGTGTGAAGCGCTTCGCCGGTCAGATCGTGACCGCCGGTTCCATCCTGGTCCGCCAGCGTGGCACCCGCCTCAAGCCCGGCCAGAACGTAGGCCTCGGTCGTGACGACACTCTGTTTGCCAAGATCGACGGCGTCGTGGAGTTCACTCGCGGCAAGGACCGTCGCGTACACGTGCTGCCGCAGGCGTAAAGCGATCCGGCCACATCGCAGTGCTCGAAGGCCTCCCGCTCAGCGGGGGGCCTTCTGCATTATCCGGTCATGCTCGATTAGAATGTGTCGTACACGCAGGTGGGAGTCTCATGTTCATCGATGAAGTGAAGATCAATGTCAAAGCCGGAGACGGCGGCGCCGGGTGTGCGTCGTTCCGCCGGGAGGCGCACGTGCCTAAGGGTGGTCCCGACGGCGGGGACGGCGGACCCGGTGGTTATGTGGTGCTGCAGGCCGACGGATCCATCTCCACGCTTATCGACTACCACTACAAGCGCCACTTCAAGGCGGAGCGTGGCACTCACGGTAAGGGCGCTGCCAAGAACGGTGCCTTCGGTGATGAGCTCCTTCTGATGGTGCCGAAGGGCACCATCGTCCGGGACTCGGAAACCGGTGAGATGCTCGGCGACCTGGTTCGCGACGGGCAGCGCCTGATCGTGGCGCGGGGCGGCGGCGGCGGTCGTGGCAACCGGCACTTCGTGACTGCCACCAGGCGTGCGCCCACCTTTGCGGAGCTTGGAGAGCCGGGCGAGGAGCGGTGGATCGACCTTGAACTCAAGTTGCTCGCCGATGCCGCGCTGGTGGGTCTGCCGAGCGTGGGCAAGTCCTCGCTGATCGCGCGGATGAGCGCCGCACGCCCCAAGATCGCTGACTACCCGTTCACGACCCTGGTCCCCAATCTTGGCGTTGTCTCCAGCGGAGAGCGCTCGTTTGTGGTGGCCGATATTCCCGGGCTTATAGAAGGTGCCAGCGACGGCGCCGGACTCGGCCATGCCTTCCTTCGACACATCGAGCGCACCGCGCTCATCATGCACGTGCTGGACCTCTCGGGCGGATACGAGGGGCGCGACCCGCTGGCGGACCTGGCGGTGATCGATGCCGAGCTGGCGGCGCACGCGGCGGAACTCGCCGAGCGTCCCCAGATCGTTGTCGGCAACAAGATCGATATGGCCGGTTCTGCGGAGAGCGCCGCGCGAGTTGCCGCGTGGTGTGAGGAGCGCGAGCGGTCGTATTTCGCGGTCTCGGCGGTGACCGGCGAAGGTATCGGCCCGCTCGTCCGCGCGGTTGCAGAGCAGGTGCATGAACTGCGGCTCCAGGCAGAGCGTGACGAGGTTGAGTTCGAGGCCGAGTACACGCACGTGCCCGAGCAGGATCGCGAGATCCGGGTGACGCGTGCACTCGACGGCGGATGGGACGTTGTGGGCGTGGGCGTTGAGCGCGCGATCATCAAGACCGATATGACTAATGAAGAGGCGGTGGCGTACCTCCAGCGCCGTCTTCAGCGTATGGGCGTTGAGAACCGACTGCTCGCCGCGGGCGCCGTTGACGGCGACACCGTGCACATCGGACCCGTATCATTCGAGTTCGAGTCGGCGTTTGGAGATGGGGAGGGGCGTGGCTAAGCGCACGATCGTCATCAAGGTAGGCAGTTCCACCGTCACGGGGAGCGACGGTGGAATCGACCAGTCATACCTCGCGTCGCTCGCCGCCGAGGTGGCGGGCGTGCGCGCAGGCGGTGATCGGGTCGTGGTCGTGACGAGCGGTGCGATCGCCGCGGGACTCCCCGCGCTCGCACTGGAGACGCGTCCCACCGACATGCCAACGCTTCAGGCGATCGCAGCGGTTGGCCAGGTGTTGCTCCTTGACGCCTACCGGGACCTGTTCGCCGTGCATGGAACCGTGATCGGCCAGGTCCTCATCACCCGGGACGACGTTGGCCAACGCCAGCAGTACGTTCATGCGTGCCAGACGCTTGAGCGATTGCTCGACCTGGGCGTGGTGCCGATCGTGAATGAGAACGACACCACCGCCGTTGAAGAGATCCGCTTCGGCGACAACGATCACCTCGCCGCGCTCATCGGCATGATGGTGCATGCGGACCTTGTGCTGTTGCTCACCGATATCGACGGCCTGTACTCGGCCGATCCTCGCTTCGATGCTGATGCTCATCTGGTTGAAGTGGTGGAAGCGGTGACCGAGGAGCACCTCGCTGCTGCCGGAGGATCCGGCTCCGACGTGGGTAGTGGCGGGATGGCCACCAAGCTCGAGGCTGCGCGCGTTCTCATGAAGGCCGGCATACCCATGGTGGTGTGTGAGGGCAGGCGGCCGGGCGTGATCGCCGAGGTGCTTGCCGGCCGGCCGGTCGGGACGCTGTTCGCCGGTGGCGAGGCGGCGGTCAAAGGCAAGAAGTTGTGGCTCGCCTACGCGGGTCATCCGCGGGGCTCGGTGACGATTGACGATGGCGCGAAGGTCGCCCTATGCTTGGGCGGCAAGAGCCTGCTCCCGGCCGGAGTCATCGACGTGACCGGGAGTTTTGTCGTAGGCGACCCGATCTCGGTAGCAGACCGGGAGGGGACGATCGTCGCGCGGGGGCTTGCAGGCATCTCGGCCGATGACCTGCGGAGGGTACGCGGGCTCAAGACGACTGAGATCGCGCGTGTACTCGTAGCATGGCATGGAGCCGAAGTCATACACCGTGATCACCTGGTCATCTTGTGACGGGGTCAGAAGGCGAAAGGGCGGGCGGTATGTCCGAAGTCCGAGATCTGGCGACGCGCGCGCGTGTCGCGGCGATGTCGCTTGCGAGCACGTCCACCGACCAGCGCAACCGCGCGCTTCTCGTGATGGCCCATGCGCTTGTGGCCAAGCAAGACGAGATCATCGCCGCCAACGAACTCGATATGGCCGAGGCGCGCGCCAAAGGTACGGCAGCGCCGCTTCTGGACCGTCTTCGGCTTGATCCGATGCGCATCAAAGCGATCTCGGAGGCGCTCAAGAGCCTCTCGGTCCTGCCCGACCCCATTGGCGAGGTCATCTCAGGCTCGCGGTTGGCCAACGGCATCTGGCTGCAGCAGATCAGGGTGCCGATGGGGGTTGTGGCTATCATCTACGAAGCCAGACCCAACGTGACCGCTGACGCGGCCGGGCTGTGTGTGAAGACCGGCAACGCGGTAATCCTGCGCGGCGGCTCGCTTGCAGTGAACTCCAACCTGGCCATCACCCGTGTGCTGGCAACGGCCGCGGCAAGCGCAGGACTCCCCGAGGGGTGCATCCAGTCCGTTGCCTCCACTGATCGTGAAGCCGCTGAGGAGCTGATGAGCCTGCACGGGATGATCGACGTGCTCATCCCGCGTGGCGGAGCGGGGCTCATCAGAAGCGTCGTGGAGAACGCCAAGGTACCGGTCATCGAGACCGGGACGGGCAACTGCCACGTGTACGTTCACGAGAAGGCCGACCCGCATATGGCACGGCGCATCGTGATCAACGCGAAGTGCTCGCGGCCCGGCGTTTGCAACGCTGCAGAGACGCTGCTCGTTGATGAGGCGGTCTACGAGACCATGCTTCCCCCGATCCTGCGCGAGCTCGAAGAGGCCGGCGTGTCCATCTACGCCGACGACAAGACGCGCGCGCTCGGCGCGGTCATGCGCGTGAATCCTGCCACCGAAGAAGACTGGGCGACCGAGTACCTCGATCTCAAGATCGCCTGCAAGATCGTATCCGGGCTCGACGAGGCTATCGCGCATGTGAACAAGTACGGCACCAAGCACAGCGAGGCGATCATCACGGAGGACTACACCGCAGCCGTCCGGTTCTTGAACGAGGTGGATGCTGCTGCGGTTTACGTGAATGCGTCCACCCGGTTCACCGACGGTGGCGAGTTCGGCCTCGGCGCTGAGATCGGCATATCCACCCAGAAGCTTCACGCGCGCGGGCCCATGGGGCTGCGTGCGCTCACGACAACGAAGTTCATAGCAATGGGAAGCGGTCAGATACGCGAGTGAGGAAGCGACTCCGACTTGGCATCATGGGCGGGACGTTTGACCCGATCCACTACGGTCACCTCGTCGCCGCCGAGGAGGCGCTCGTCCAGTTCAACCTGGACCGCGTCGTGTTCATGCCTACCGGAGAGCCTGCCCGCAAGACGCATCAGCGGGTCACTTCGGCAGAGCATCGCTACCTGATGACCGTGATCGCCACCGCGAGCAACCCCGACTTCGCGGTCAGTCGCCTCGAGGTTGATCGCCCGGGCGTGACGTACACCGTAGACACGATGACCGAGCTGCGCACCATTCACGGGCCGGACGCCGACCTGTTCTTCATCACCGGTGCGGACGCGGTGCTGGACATCCTCACGTGGAAGGACTCCTCGAGGCTTGCGGACCTGTGCACGCTGATCGCAGCAACCAGGCCGGGTTACGACCTCACCCCGCTCGGAGACGCGTTGGCCTCCGGCGAGCTGAAAGTTGAATTGATGGAGGTTCCTGCCCTTGCGATCTCCTCTACCGACATCCGGGCGAGAATCGCCGCCCGCAGGCCGGTGCGGTACCTGCTTCCCGAGGCGGTTGCCGCCTACGTCAAGAAGAACGGTCTGTACGGGGCGGTCGGCTCGCGATGATCTCCTACGCCGCCGCCCGCGCATCGCTCGCAGCGCGCCTCTCGCCGTTGGCGGTGGGCCACTCGGAGCGCGTGGCCACAACAGCGCGGGAGATTGCTCGTCTCTACGGAGTCGATCCTGAGGATGCCCGGCTCGCGGGGCTGCTTCACGACTGGCATCGCGAGGTTCCGGGAGACGAGTTGGTTGTCCGGGCACGAACGCTCGGCATTCCCGTGACGGACGTGGACGTGGCCGTACCCTATCTGCTGCACGGCCCGGTTGCCGGCGCCGAGTTGGCCGCCGAGTTCCCGGACCTCCGCCTGGAGATTCTCGAGGCGGTCGGCGCGCACACGTACGGGAGTCCGTCTATGTCGCCGCTGGCCAAAGTGGTGTACGTGGCCGATGTCATCGAGCCGGGACGCGGGCAGACGGGCGTCGAAGAGCTACGGGCACTGGTGGGTGCGTGCCCGTTGCAGGAGCTCTTTGCGCGGACGTACGCGGCCTCGCTGCACCATCTGCTCGACCGGCGTCGGCGCATCCATCCGCAGACGGTGGCCACATGGAACGATATCGCTTCGGGTGCCGAGAGATGACCCGCAAGCGTGCGGACAGGCATACGGGTTCGGACGAATCCCGGGAGACAGCACGACCCGTAGGCTCGGACTACCCGCGACGGCGCACGCACCATGACGCCCCCGAGCAGGCGCGGGGCTGGCGTGCGTCGAAGCGCTCGTCGAAGCTCGGCAAGCGCGTTCGGCGTGAGGCGCGCAACGACCGGGTGCGCGTGCGTCTCAGCGACGGCGCGCGCAGCGCCAGAATCGGGGCGCTCGCCTTGGGTCAGATCATCGCGGTGACGCTCGGCGGCCTGTTCATCGCGGCGCTCGTGCTGTTTGTGCTCGCGCTCGGCATCAACTACAGCGCTCGCTGGATGGCACGCCGGGAGGCGCAGCAGTCTGACACTCCAGAGGCTCGCACCGAGAAGGCGCGGGAGAACGTGCTGATCATCGGCGTCGACGGTCAGAGTGCCGAGTTTCTGGCGGTGCGCCTGGACGAGACGGACGGGCAGATACTCGGCATCGCCATACCGAGCGGTGCGTTCATGGAGGTTCCGGGTCAGGGTTTTGAGCGGGTCGGCGATAGTTACGCGGCGGGCGCGGGTGTGTCGCTTGCAGCCGTGTCCAACTATCTCTCGGTGCCGTTCCAGCACTACGTTGTGGTCGATCTGAGCGTGTACCAGGATGTGCTCACCAACCAGAGCCTGCGCGATGTGATGAGCAACGCGCGCGATACGAACCTCGATGACGAGAACCGTGAGAGGATCGCTGCGTTCATAGCCGGGGTGTCCGGTGACCACACCGCGCTGGTTCCGCTCCCGGTCAAGCCTATCGACCTCGGCGGGGAGACGTACTACGAACCGCAACGCGACCAGATCGCCGATCTTCTGCTGCAGTGGTGGGATGTGAGGCTGGGTGCTGAGAACACCGCAGTGAGGGCGATCATCTACAACGGGTCGGGAACGCCGGGAATCGCCGGCGCGGCCGCCCAGCAACTGATCGCAGCCGGCCTCCAGGTCGTGGACACCAAAAACGCCGACCGCTTCGACTACGAGACCACCCTGATCGTCGTACAGGACGGCGATTTGCTGCAGGGCGACCAGGTGAAGGCCGCGCTCGGCGTGGGGGATGTGGTTGATCAGCCGTCCGACCAGAACGTGGCGGATGTCATCATAATCATCGGCAGAGACTATGTGCCGCCCGCCGAGGGCGGGCAGTGACCGGAAGGAGCGCTTGTTCTGGAACCCGTTGATATCGCACTGCTTGCCGCTGAAGCGGCCAGCGAGAAGAAGGCAACCGACATCGTTGTGATGGATGTCGCAAGTACCATTGTGATCACTGCGTACTTCGTCGTGATCACCGCCGCCAACGATCGCCATGTTCGCAGTGTCGCTGATGAGGTGGAGACCGCGTTGCGCGAGCGGGCTGGCGTGAAGCCCATCGGACGCGAAGGCGAGCGTGAGGGTAAGTGGGTGCTGCTCGACTTTGGTGACGTGGTCGTGCACGTGTTCCAGCCCGACGAGCGCGACTTCTACCGACTCGACAAGCTGTGGAGCGATGCTCCCCGTGTGGAGCTGCCCGCCGGAGTGGCTGATGCATCGGCCACTCCTATCGGCGAATGCGTAGAGACGCCTTCCGATAGCGGCTTCGAGGCCGCCGGATCGTGAGGGCCGCGGCACGGGCCTACGGTGTGCAGGCCGCGCTGATAGCGGTTGCTGCCGTGTGGGGCGGCACGTTCGTTGTCGTCAAAGACGCGGTTGCGCTCTATCCGCTCTATGCGTTTCTCGCACTCAGGTTCGCCATCGCCGTGATAGCGTTCGCGGTGGTGATCCCGTCATCGGTGCGCCTGCTGAGACCGTCAACGATAGGAGTGGGCCTGCTTGCCGGCGCCTTCCTGTGCGCCGGGTACGTCTTCCAGACGTGGGGGCTGCAGGGTACGTCCGCGTCCAAGGCCGCATTCATCACCGGCATGTTCGTAGTGATCACCCCCGCACTGCAGGCGATAGTGCTCAGACGACTACCGCGAGTGTTCACCCTGGTGGGCGTCGCGCTTGCCGTGGCCGGCCTGTGGCTGCTCTCCGGCGGGAACGCTGGTGGTTGGAACGTTGGCGACACGCGGGTGTTGCTGTGCGCGCTCGCATACTCGGCGCACATGATCGTGCTCGGCGGCGTGGGTCACCATCATGACGTTCGGCCGTTCACGCTGGTGCAGTTGGTGACCGTGGCGGTGGTGTGCGGGGTGATATCGCTGTTCACCGAACCCGTGGGGCTCCCTGCCGAGGGCAGCGTGTGGGTGGCACTCGTGGTCACCGGTGTGTTCGCCTCGGCGGTTGCATTTGCGGTACAGACCTACGCTCAGCGGTTTTTGTCGCCCACCAAGACGGCGCTCATCCTGATCACCGAACCTGCGTTTGGCGGCATATTCGGTTGGATAGCGGGCGATCGTCTGGGAATCGGTGGCGCCGCGGGAAGCGCGCTCATCCTGACAGGCATGATCGTTGCCGAGATGGCTGGCGCCACACCGCGAACACCGGGGGAGACCGTGACGTTCGAGACCGCGGTCGAAGGCCCGCCTGTTCCGATGAGCGGGGAGTAGGGTTCCTGTCCGGGAATGCCGCGTGAATGGCTAGAGGAGGAACCGGTCCCGGCCTCGCACGACACCCGTCTGGGGCACCTCGGCGCGCTGTTGACCGCTCCTGCGAGGATGATATACTGCTCCTCGCGCCTTGCGAGGCGACCCAGATGTGGGGCCATAGCTCAGCTGGGAGAGCGCATGGCTGGCAGCCATGAGGTCAGGGGTTCGATCCCCCTTGGCTCCACCAAGAACTCACGACCCGCCGCAGATATCTGCGGCGGGTCTCATGTTTCGCGATTCGGATGCTCGATCCGCTGCGGTCAGCCGGAACGTCTCACGCACGGTCATAGCACGCCAGTCGCTCATTGAGTATCAGTGGTCGGCCCTCCGGCCGCGAATTGAAGCGACCGGAAGCCGTACACATGATGCGTCGCATATTCGAATCGCAGTGACCTGGGCAACCGACGTTCATGGCGGCGGCAGGAGCACTGCACGTACCGGGGGCCTGCTCGACCCGTACGCCTGTGACGAGAGCAGCGACTGCACCTAATGTCACGCGCACGATGTGCCGTGGACCCACGAGCGGACGTTCTGGTCCGCCCGGGCCCTTTGTAGTCCCCCGGTACCCGCTTCGCATGCCACTCGGCTATCATGCGATGGACACCCACGCACGAGGCCGGAGGACGTTTGTGAGCAGACCGTACGAACCCCACGTGATCGAGGAGAAGTGGCAGTCCGTCTGGGATGCCGAGGGGCTGTACTCGGTGACGGAGGATGCCCACCGGCCGAAGAAGTACGTCCTCGAGATGTTTCCGTACCCCTCTGGCGACATCCATATGGGCCATGTGCGCAACTACTCCATCGGCGATGTGGTCGCCCGGTTCTGGACGATGCGCGGTCACAACGTGCTGCATCCCATCGGCTGGGATGCGTTCGGTCTGCCCGCCGAGAACGCGGCGATCAAGAACAACACCCATCCCGCCAAATGGACGTACGCCAACATCGATACGCAGGCTGCGTCGTTCAGGCGCATGGGCTTCAGCTACGATCCCGACCGCATGGTGCGCTCGTGCGACGTGGACTACTACCGCTGGGGCCAGTGGATCTTCCTGAAGTTCTGGGAACGCGGGCTGGTGGAGCGAAAGAAGTCCCCGGTCAACTGGTGTCCCTCGTGCAAGACGGTGCTCGCCAACGAGCAGGTCATGAGCGACGGGACGTGCTGGCGCTGCAAGAGCGTGGTTGAGAAGCGCGACCTTGAGCAGTGGTACTACAAGATCACCGAGTACGCGCAGGAGCTGCTTGACGACCTCGATACGCTGACCGGCTGGCCGGAACGCGTCAAGACGATGCAGGCCAACTGGATCGGTCGCAGCGAGGGTGCCGAGGTCGACTTCGCGCTGTGCGATGAGGCGGGCGAGCCGTGCGAGCGCACGATCACCGTCTTCACAACGCGACCCGACACGCTGTTCGGCTGCTCGTTCTTCCTGCTCGCCCCCGAGCATCCGCTGGTGAGCGAGCTTACCGCGGGAACGCCGTATGGCGCCGCCGTGCACGCGGTGGTTACCGCTGCCGCGCGCGAGACCGCAGTAGAGCGGGCTAGCGGCGAGGCCGAGAAGATCGGCGCGTTCACCGGGCGCTACGTTCTCAACCCCGTCAACGGCGAGAAGGTCCCCGTGTGGGTGAGCAACTACGTGCTGATGGAGTACGGCACCGGCGCTGTCATGGCGGTGCCGAGCGGCGACACACGCGACTTCGAGTTCGCGCGCACGTACGGTCTGCCGGTTCCGCCCGTGGTGCTTGCCGAGGACGATCCGCTCCTGTCCGAGCTGGCGGGGGTGCGCGAACGCGTGATGGTCGATGCGCCGTGGACGGAGTCGTACGACGGCCCCGGCGTGATGGTGCAGTCCGGTGCGTTCACCGGCATGACCGGCGGCAAGGCATCCGAAGGCATGAAGGCTGTCACCGCGTGGCTGGCCGAGCGCAGTCAGGGCCGATTCTCGATCAACTTCCGCCTTCGCGACTGGCTCATCAGCCGTCAGCGCTACTGGGGCAATCCGATCCCGGCTGTGCACTGCCCCACATGCGGGCTCGTGCCCGTGCCGCTCTCCGAGCTTCCGGTGGTGCTGCCTGCCAACGTGGACATCACGAAGGGCGAGACCCTCGCCGATCACCCGGAGTTCTACGAGACCACGTGTCCGAAGTGCGGTGGTGCGGCTCGCCGCGAGACCGACACCATGGACACGTTCACATGCTCGAGTTGGTACTACTTCAGGTACACCGACGCCCGCAACGAAACCGAACCGTTCGCGCGCGACCGGGCGGACTACTGGATGCCTGTGGACCAGTACATCGGCGGCATCGAGCACGCGATCCTCCACCTGCTGTACTCGCGCTTCTTCACCAAGGTGTTCCGCGACATGGGCCTCACCGAGGCGGCCGAGCCGTTCACCAACCTGCTCACGCAGGGCATGGTGAAAAAGGACGGCGAGACCATGTCCAAGTCCAAGGGCAACGTGGTCGCCCCGGAGGACATGATCGCCAGATACGGCGCCGATGCGCTTCGGGCGTTCATCTTGTTCATGGCGCCGCCGGACAAGGATCTCGACTGGAATCAGGACGGCCTCGACGGCATGTTCCGGTTCCTGAGCAGGGTGTGGCGCTACGTCGAGGACGTGGCCGAGAGTGTGCCCGGCGCGGCCGAGCCGACCAACGACGATGCCGCCAGGACGCTTCGGCGCGAGCGTCACCGCGTGGTGGGCAAGGTGGGCGCCGATATCGAGCGCTTCCAGTTCAACACGGCACTCTCCGCGATGATGGAGCTCCTGAACGCAACCGGCGACTATCGCCGCGCAGTGGGCGGGGATGGTAGCGACGCCGCACTGGAACGCGACGTGGCCGAGACTCTCACGCTGCTCATCGCTCCGTACGCACCGCACATGGCCGAGGAGCTCTGGCGCGAAGTCCTCGGCAACCCCGGCTCTGTGCACCGCGAGGCGTGGCCGGCGTTCGACCCGGCTCTTGCCGCCGCCGATGAAGTCGAGGTTGCCGTGCAGGTCAACGGCAAGGTGCGCGCCAAGATGGTGGTGCCCGCCGATGCGGGTGAGGAATCGGTTCGCGAGGCCGCGCTGGATCTTCCAAATGTGGTTGAGCACCTGGCCGGTCTCACGGTGCGCAAGGTCGTGGTGGTTCCCGGCAAACTCGTGAGCATCGTCGCAACGCCGTAGCGGCCGTTTGGACGCGGGTGAACTCCCGGTAAGATGCGCGTGATGTTCGTGTCGTAGCGTGATGCACAGGCGTCCCCTTCGCCTCTAGCCGGCGGAAGGGGCGTCTGTTGTCGTTTCTGGAATCTGAGCGGGTGCGTGACGTGCTCGACCGTGCGGGGCTCGGGGGGCTCTCGCCGCGCGCCCTCAGGGCGGCGGTCGCCCTCGGCGGCATCGTAGTGGCACTCGGTCTGTGGCGTTTCTGGCCAGCGGCGCCCGCACCAGAAGTGGCGTTCGATGCCCCGGCCGCACTGTCGGAGGAAGCGAGCGTGAGCGAGGAGGAGAGCCAGGCGCCGTTGCCGGAGGTGGTGGTGCACGTGGCAGGCGCGGTGATCCGTCCCGACGTGTACTCACTGCCACCGGGAAGCCGCGTTGTCGATGCGATCAAGGCAGCAGGGGGTGGACTCGGCACCGCTGCCACAGGAAGCCTCAACCTTGCCCGGATAGTGTGCGATGGCGAGCAGGTCTACGTGCCGACCGTCGAGGAGGTGGCGGCGGGGCTGGTGCCCGACGAGGCCGTACTCTCCGGCGGGGGCGCGGGCGAGGGCGTGGGAAGCGGTGCGAGTGCCAACGGTGTGGTGAACATCAACCGGGCGAGTGCCGCTGAGCTTGAGGAGCTGCCGGGCGTGGGACCGGCCACGGCACAGAAGATCATGGACGACCGCGAGGCGAACGGACCGTATGCCAAGCCCGAGGACCTGATGCGTGTGCCGGGCATCGGCAGCAAGAAGTTCGAGGCGATGCGGGAGTTCGTGACGTGCGGGTGAACGCCACTCCACTGCGGCCGACCATCCCGCCCATCGCCTGGTTCGCCATAGCGATGTGGGCCGGCTGCAGTGTAGCCGAGCATGCGTTGCACGAGCCCGCAGTTGTGCGAGCCGCGTGCACGGGGGTCATGGGGCTGTCATCTGTCGCGATCGTTGGGTACCTGGCGCGGCGCTTGCACACCCGCGGCGCTCGGCGCAGCACCATGCGGAGTGAGTCATCGGCGTTCCACCTGGCGCGCACCACTGGCGCGCTCCTTCTCATCGGCGCGCTTGCGGGAGCAGGTGTGTCCGCCGCGCAGGGAGCGCGCTGGTCAGGACTGAGGGCGATTGCCGGTGACTGCGGATCGCGGGCGTGGGTGGGTGTTGTGGAGGCAGACCCTATGCCGGGTTCGTACGGCCAGGTGGTCCGCGTGCGGGTGACGGGTGGGCCACTGGACGGCGCCAGGGTGCGTGTGGGGTGGCCGGCGGAGGTCGCAGTGCCGGAGCTTGGTCGCACAGTGCGATTCTCGGCGATCCTGAAGCCACTGCCCGATGATGAACCGTGGGCCCGGCGAGTCGCCAGAACGGGCGCCGTGGCCAGCGGCAACGCCTGGACTGCCGAGATCGGCCCGTGGCGCGGCGATGTGACCGGCCCGCTGTTCGCGTGGCGAGCGCGCATGCTCACCCGGATGCACCTGCAGAGGGGTGCAGGCGCGGATCTTGCCGAGGGAATAGTGCTGGGGGATCGCCGACGGCTCATTGGCACGCCCACCGAGGAGGACTTCCGCATACTCGGCCTCACCCATCTGGTCGCCGTCTCAGGGTCGCACCTGGCAGCCGCCTGTGCCGCAGTGGCGTTTTGCGGCACCCTCCTGCACATGCCGAAGCGTGCACTCGTGGTGGCAACCGTCATGGCAGGCGCCGCGTACGCAGTGGTGACCGGGCTACCGTACTCGGCGCTTCGCTCGCTGCTGATGTTGCTCGTGGCAGGCACCGGGGCAGTGGTGGGAAGGCGCGGAGACGGGCTCTCGGCGCTTGCTGCCGCTGTAGTGTGCGTGCTCGCTCTCGAGCCGTGGGCCGTGTTCGATCTGGGGTTCCAGCTCTCCGCGCTTGCAGTGGGCGGATTGCTGCTCTACGGCAACCTGGTGACGGCATGGATGACTGCAGGGCTGAACGGGCCGTGGCAGTTGGTGAGCGGCACGCTCGGGCTGACTCTTGTAGCCCAGATGACCACGGTGCCTGTCGTTGCGTCCGGATTCGGAATGGTCTCGGTGCTTGCGCCGGTGGCCAACGCGATTGTTGGTCCCATGGTGTCCGTGGCCATGTTGGCTGGCCTTACCGGAGCCGTCATCGGCGACCTGTTGCCCGACGTGGGGGCGTGGGCGAGTGGCATGGCGGCCGCGATACTGGGTGGCGCTGCGTGGATAGCATCGGCACTCGCCCGGCTGCCGGGCGCGGCCGTAGCGATGAACGGCGGACTTGGGCTGTCGCTTGGGACCGTCTTCGTTGCGGCCGCAGTATGGGTGTGGTGGCCGTTGCCGCGCACGCCGGGGTTCGCGCGGCTCTTTGTTGCAGCCGCTGTGTGCTGTACCGCCGTGATAGCTATCGGCCCGCGTCCGGCAACCGAGGCCTCGGTGTGCGTGCTCGACGTCGGGCAGGGCGACGCGATCCTTGTCAGGGACAGCGGGCGCACCATGCTTGTGGACGCGGGTCCCGATGCGCTTGCCCTAAGGCGGGCGCTCGCGCGGACTGGCGTTCGAGGAGTGGACGTGCTCGTTCTCACGCACGCGCATGACGACCACACGGCCGGTGCCTCGGGCCTGAACGGTATCGCAGAAGTCGGATGGATCGGGGTTCCGCGTCTCGCGGCCAGCGAGGACGAGAAGGCCTCCGGGTGGCAGACGCGTGATTACATGCCGGGAGATTCGGGATGGCGCGGTCCTGATGCCGGGGTGCGCGAGCTTACGGCGGGCGATACGTGGCGCATCGGGCAGACCACCGTGAGCGTTCTGTGGCCTGGTCCGGACGCTGCGGCTAATCTGGACGCGAATGACACGAGCGTCGTGCTGCACCTGAGTCGGGGAGGCTTTGATCTTGCACTCACGGGAGACGCTGAGGCGCTGGTGCAGGCGCAGATGATCGCTGCGGGGACGCTCGCGGAGGTCGAGGTCCTCAAAGTTCCCCACCATGGCAGCACCAACGGCCTCACCGCGGAGGGGCTCGCCGCATGGTCTCCCGATGTTGCGCTCATCAGCGTGGGCCACGGCAATGACTTCGGGCACCCGGCCGCCGCGACTCTTGCGATGCTCGATGATGCAGGCGTCCGCACCCTGCGGACGGACGTCTCAGGTGACCTGCTGGTGCAGATCGGGAGAACCGGATACTCGGTCGTCACCACGAAGCGTGGAAGCGCCGCGGCGGTTCGTGAGAGAATAGGACCCGCTCGCGCACGCCGGTGGTGTGCGGAGCCCTGCATACTCCGTCGCTATCCGAGAGGCCCGCGTGGCAGCTACCTCACTGGAATCACTCAAGCCCGTCTACCTCATCTATGGCGAGGAAGAACTGCTCCTCGAGCGCGGCCTCCACCGGCTGCGCGATCGCATAGCCGAGGTGGCGGACCTGGACTTCAACTACGAGGCGTTTGAGGGCGAATCGGCCGATGCCTCCGTGGTTGTGGCCGCGGCGAACACGCTGCCGTTCGCCTCCGAGCGCCGACTGGTCGTGGTGCGCGGGGTGGACAAGATGAATGCCGCCGGTCAGGCGATTCTGGCTCAGTACGTGAAGGACCCCGCCCCAACGGCGTGCCTGGTGCTCGTGGCGAAGAAGTTGCGCCGCGACTCCAAGCTGTTCAAAGCGGTGGACGCCCTCGGCGGCGCAGCGGAATACAAGGCGCCGCGCAAGAGCGAGTACCCTGCCTGGGTCGTGGAACTCTTCAAGACGAAGGGCCGCACGCTGTCGATGGATGGCGCGGTCGCCCTGGTGCGCGCGGCGGGCCGCGATCTGCGACGGCTTGAGACCGAGGCTGACAAGATCCTTGCATACGCCGGAGCAAGAACCGAGCTCACGCGCGATGATATCGTCAGTGTCGTGGTGGCCACCGCGCCGGTGTCGATATTCGACTTCCTGAACGCCCTCGGCACCCGGGAGTGCGCGCCCGCACTCGAGCTACTCGGCGATCTGATAGCTGACGGCCAGGACATCTCTGGAGTCCACGCGATGACCGTGCGGCAGTTGCGCACGCTCGTGAGCACCCGGGCGATCCTGGATCGCGGGGGTTCCCCCAACGAGGTGGCGCGAGGAGTGGGGATGGCCGATTGGCAGGCGAGAAGCGCCATCGAGCAGGCGAGGCGCTTCAGCGCGGCCGAACTCTCGCGCGCCCTGAGGGGCGCAGCGACCCTCGACGCCCGCATCAAGACCGGCCAGGGCGATCCGAGGACGCTCTTTGAGGTGTGGGTCGTGGAATTGTGCCGACGCGATTCGTGACGCGAGGCGTCAAGGACGCCTGCGGGCGACGCGGTGCATGAGGCCACCACTCTACCCATGCAAGACGAAGGACCGGGATATCCCGGTCCTTCGTCTTACCACAGCATGTGCAGGGAGTTGGCTCAGCCCTCGAGGCCGTTGACCCTCGCCATGATGCCGGATTTGCGGTTTGCAGCCTGGTTCTTGTGGATGACGCCCTTGCTGGCGGCCTTGTCGAGCGCGCGTGCTGCCTCGCGGGCGGCCTCAAGCGCAGCGGCCTTATCAGCGGCGGCAATGGTGGCGTCGACCTTCTTGATCGCGGTCTTGAGCGCCGACCTGGTGGCCTTGTTGCGCATACGCGCCTTCTCGTTGGTGAGAATGCGCTTCTTCTGGCTCTTGATGTTTGCCACGGTACCTGTTCCTCCAGATGTGTATACGGTGGTGCCCGTTGCAGTGGGGTGCAGACGAACCGGATGAGGATAGCACACGCGCTCGGGCGGTGCCAGGTACCAGGGCACGACCCGATGCAGGCCGCACGGTCTAGCTATCGCCCACGGCGCTGTACCCTGCTATCCTTACGCTTCTGATGACAGACCCCACGCTCATACGCAACTTCTCGATCATCGCGCACATCGATCATGGCAAGTCCACACTTGCCGATCGGGTGCTGCAGCTTACCCATACCGTGGCGGACCGCGATATGCAGGAGCAGATACTCGACTCCATGGACATCGAGCGGGAGCGCGGCATCACCATCAAAGCCCAGGCCGTCCGTGTTATGTACGACGCGGACGACGGCCAGACCTATCAACTCAACCTCATCGACACCCCCGGGCACGTGGATTTCACCTACGAGGTATCGCGTTCTCTCGCCGCATGCGAGGGCGTCATCCTCGTGGTGGACGCAGCGCAAGGCGTTGAGGCGCAGACGGTGGCCAACGCCCTCATGGCGATGAACGCAGGGCTCGAGATCATCCCGCTTATCAACAAGATCGACCTGCCGGCCGCTGATCCCGAGCGTGTTCGCCACGAGATAGAAGAGGGTCTCCAGATCCCGGCCGACGAGGCAGTACTCGCCAGCGGCAAGACCGGGGAGGGAGTCCGCGACGCGCTCGAAGCGGTGGTGCGCCTGGTGCCGCATCCGATCGGCGACCCCGATGCACCTCTCAAGGCGCTCATCTTCGACTCGTACTTTGATGCGTATCGCGGCGTGGTCGCGCTCATCCGCGTGGTAGACGGCAGCGTCAGCAAAGGCGTGAAGGTGCAGATGATGGCTACGTCGACAATCGCCGATGTGGAGGAGGTCGGCGTCCGTCGGCCGGCCAATATGCCGGTTGAAACCCTCGGCGTTGGTGAGGTCGGTTATCTGATAACCGGCCTGAAGGACCCGTCGCTGGTGAAGGTCGGCGATACGGTGACACTTGCGCGAGGCGGCGCAACCGAGCAGCTTCCCGGCTACCGTGAGGCCAAGCCCATGGTGTTCACCGGGCTGTTTCCCATAGACGGCGACCAGTACCCCGAACTGCGGGATGCCCTCGAGCGGCTGCAGCTCAACGATCCCGCGCTCGTGTGGGACCCTGAGAGCAGCCACGCGCTGGGCTTCGGCTTCAGGGTCGGGTTTCTCGGTCTGCTTCATATGGAGGTCATCAAGGAGCGCCTCGAGCGGGAGTTCGGTCTTGAGTTGCTCGCAACCGCACCGTCGGTGGAGTACCACGCATTCCGCACCCGTGGCGACATGATCGTGGTGCACTCGCCGCAGGACATGCCCGACCCGGGGCATCTCGAGCGCATCGAGGAGCCGTACCTCAAGACGACTGTCCTGGTTCCGCCGGAGTACGTGGGTGCGGTGATGGAGCTTGCCGACCAGCGTCGCGGCACGTTCAAGGACATGCAGTACCTCTCGGCCACCACGGTTGAGATGCACTACGAGATGCCGCTCTCCGAACTCATCATGGACTTCTTCGATCAGCTCAAGAGCCGCACGAAGGGCTACGCCAGCCTCGACTACGAGTACATCGGCTACCGCGAGAGCAATCTGGTGAAGCTGGACATCCTGCTTGCCGGCAAGCCAGTGGACGCGCTGTCGTTCGTGGTGCACCGTGACAAGGCGTACGCGCGCGGCAAGGTCCTCACCGAGAAGCTGCGCGAGATCATTCCGCGGCAGATGTTCGAGGTGCCCATCCAGGCCGCCATCGGCGCGAAGATCATCTCGCGTGAGACGGTCCGCGCGATGCGCAAGGACGTCATCGCCAAGTGCTATGGCGGCGACATCTCGCGCAAACGCAAGCTTCTGGAGAAGCAGAAAGCCGGCAAGAAGCGCATGAAATCGGTGGGATCGGTGGATATCCCGCAGGAGGCGTTCATGGCCATCCTGAAAGTCGATGACTGATCGAGCGGCTCACCCGGACCGCAGCGGCGCCTCACTGTGTGCTGGCGCTACACGGCCCGGACCACGTTCGCTCGCCGTCGGGCCGAGTGGCGTGACGCTTCCCGAGCACCTCTACGTCCATGTGCCCGTGTGCCGCGCCAAGTGCGCGTACTGCGACTTCTTCTCGGTGCCCTATGAGTGGTGCGCCTACTCCGAGGTTGAGCTGGCCCGGGCGCTTGCCCATCAGGCGCAAGCATGGACCACCCGCGGTGTACCGGCCGTGCCACTGCGGTCACTGTACGTGGGGGGAGGCACGCCCACGATGCTCGGCGTCGCCCTCGCCGACCTGTGCGCCATGGTCGTCTCCACCTTCGGTCTGGCCGAGTGTGCCGAGGTGACGGTTGAAGCGAATCCCGAATCTATCGATGACGGGTTGGTTCGGCTACTGGTCGAAGAAGGGCGCCTCACCCGGCTGAGCCTTGGCGCGCAGAGCTTCAATGATGACGAGCTCGCGATGCTGGGACGTCCGCACGATGCCGCTCGCACCCGCGCGGCAGCCGCCTCGGTGATCGCAAGAGGTGTCGATCTCTCGGTCGATCTCATGTGCGGTCTGCCGGGTCAGACGCTCGGCTCGTGGGAGTCGTCGCTTCACGCGGCTGTTGCCACTGGCGCAGGGCATGTGTCTGTCTATCCGCTCAGCCTGGAGCCGGGCACGCCGCTCGAGCGTCGCGTGGAGAGGGGAGAGTTTCCCGCGCCGGACCCGGACCGTGCGGCCGAGATGATGGAGCGTGCCTCGGAGCTGCTCGGCGCCGAAGGGTTCGCGCGCTACGAGGTGGCCAACTACGCGCGTACCGGCAAGGAGTCGGTGCATAACACCGCGTATTGGACGGGAAGACCGTACCTGGGCATCGGACCGGGAGCGCATGGCATGCTCGACGCCACCGTTGCGCGGGCGCTCGGGATGCCTGGCATCGGATCCGTGGCCGCGAGGGTACGCTACGCGGTCGCCTCCTCGCTCGAGAGCGGGCTCGAGTCCGTGCCGGAGCTCGAGATCGAGACGCTGACTGGCGCCGAGGCGCTCCGGGAGGATGCGATGCTCGGCCTGCGACGGGCCGAGGGCATCACGGTCGCCCTGGCGGAGCAGGCGTGCGTCACGGAGGCGCTCTGGGAGCTCGACATACTCGGCCTGGTGGAGAGGGCAGGGATGCGGTGGCGCACCACCGAGCGCGGTTGGCTGCTCGGCAACGAGGTGTTCGGTCGCGTGTGGGGCGCCGTAGGGTGACGCGGCCGCTTCGCGGTTTGACCCTCCACCCACCCGCGCCCTATCATCGTCTGGCACTCGGCACCCGTGAGTGCCAGGAGGTCTGACAGGGATGCTCAACGAACGCCGTCGGACGGTGTTGTCCGCGCTGGTAAACGAATACGTCGTAAGCGTGCAGCCGGTGGGCTCAAAGGCGCTCGTTGAGCGCTATCACCTCGGCTGCAGTCCTGCAACCGTGCGCTCCGAGCTTGCCGCGCTCGAGGAGACCGGCTTTGTGTTCCAGCCGCACGTATCCGCCGGTCGGATCCCCACCGACAGCGGCTACCGGGCGTTTGTCGACGAAGTTGTCAGCTCAGGCACGGCGGGCCTGGCGACCTCCGAGGCCGAAGACGTGCGGCGGTACTACGACGACGTGGAGCACGAGATCTCCGACGTGCTACGAGAGACCTCTGCGCTGCTGTCGCGCCTCACGTCTTATGTGGCGGTGGTAGCCGCGCCCACGCTCAGGCGCGCGCGCATCCGCCGTGTGACGCTCGTGCCTATGGCGCCGCGGCGAGCGTTAGTGGTTGTGGTGACCGACTCCGGGCAGGTGGCCAACCGCACGCTCGAGTTCGAGAGCGACGTGACGGCGCACACGCTCGGCAACGTGGAGGCGTACCTGTCGCGCACGCTCGATGGCGCCGTAGGAGACCAGGCGGAGTCGATGCGGGCCGGTATCGAAGGCGTGCCGGGCCATGAGGCCGGCGTTGCGCTCCGTGCGCTCGACGTGGTGCTTGAGTGTCTGGCGGAGGCCGACGACGATCGTGTGATGACCGGCGGTGTTTCGGCGCTGCTCGCGCATCCGGAGTTCAGCCAACCCGAGACCGCACGGCCGCTCATGGGCCTGCTGGAGGACGGACTGAGCATGCTCAAGGTTCTGTCTGATGTGATGCGGACCCAGGACGTTGCCGTGCGCATCGGGCACGAGAATCCGGCGGCGGCGCTCGAGCACGCGAGCTTTGTGGCCGCGCGCTACGGCGACGGCCAGTCCGGGGGCATCATCGGTGTGATCGGACCCACGCGCATGGACTACCGCCGCGCAATGTCCGCAGTGCGCACTGTCTCGGACACGCTGACAAGCGTGCTCGATTCTTAAGAAACGAAGAGGAAGGTCCACTACGTGAGCCCTGTCGACTACTACCAACTCCTTGAGGTGCCGCGCGAGGCGAGCGCCGAGGAGATCAAGAAGGCGTTTCGCAAGAAGGCGCGCGAGACACACCCCGACGTCAACGACGGGCACGATGCCGAGGAGACGTTCAAGGCGATCAACGAGGCGTACGAGGTGCTCTCGGACCCCGAGAAGCGCTCGCGCTACGACAGGTTCGGTACCGTCGACCCCCGTGGCGGTGGTGGCTACGGCCAGGACGTTGGCGATTCGTTCGACATGAACGACCTGTTCAGCGTCTTCTTCGGCGGTGGGGGCGGTGGCCGCAGTGCCAAGCACGATCCCCGGGGTCGCGACTTGCGCACGCAAGTCGCCGTAACGCTGGAGGATGCGGCTGGAGGCGGGCCCAAAGACGTCACGATCGGCCATCCGATGACGTGCGCCACGTGTTCCGGCACCGGTGCGGCCGAGGGCGGTTCTGCCGAGACGTGTCCTCTGTGTTCCGGCACCGGGCAGAAGCGCTCGCAGCGCCGGACCTTCCTCGGCGTGATGGAGACACAGGCGCCGTGCGACGGCTGCGCGGCCACCGGCGTGGTGGTGGACAAGCCGTGTCCGTCGTGTGGCGGTCAGGGCAGGGTGAACGGCACCGAGACCATTCGGGTGCAGGTGCCGTCCGGGATTCCCGACGGGTACACGCTGCGCGTTCCCGGCAAAGGGGAGGCCGGCGTCCGCGGCGCGCGTTCGGGCGACCTGCTCGTGACGGTGCGCGTCTTGCCGCACGAGTTCCTGCATCGTGAGGGCGATGACCTGCACGCCATGGCGGGCATCAATATCGCCCAGGCGGCGCTCGGCGGGGAGATCAGCGTGCGCGGATTGCAGGGCGATGTGACCGTGGCTTTTGGCGCAGGCGTGCACACCGGCGACACGGTGCGCGTGCGCGCAGAGGGTATGCCGCGGCTCGAGGGCGGCAAGGGCGACTTCATCGTGCACCTCGACGTGCTTGCGCCCAGGAAGCTCAGCAAGCGGCAGAAGGAGCTCCTGAAGGAGCTCGGCGAGAGCTTTGGCACAGGGAAGGGCGACGACCGCACGCCGCTGTCCAAGATCAAGGACTGGCTAGGGGCCTAAGATGTCGCTTCACCGGTTCTTCTCGACGGCACCAATGCCCGATGAGGGCCCGGTCCCGCTCGTGCAGGGAGACATCCATCACCTACGCGATGTTCTGCGTCTCGGACCGGGCGATGTGATCGTCGTGGCCTTCGCGGGCACGGCTCACCAGGTGCGGCTTAGCGAAGTGGAGCCACACGTCTCAGGCGTGATGCTCGCGGAGGTGCCCGCAGCGATGCTGCCGCGTGTGACGCTTGCGCAGGGCATCGCCAAGGGCGAGAAGATGGACGACATCGTTCGGCAGACCACCGAGATCGGCGTGGCGCGGATCGTGCCGTTCGCGGCCGAGCGCAGCGTGGTGCGGCTCGATGCGTCCAAGGCGGCTGCGCGCACGGTTCGCTGGCGCAAGATCGCGGCCGAAGCTGCCAAGCAGTCACAGCGGACCGACGTACCCGCCGTGCTCGACGTTGTCACCAGCGCGAGCCTCGGCGCAGCGCTCGCTGGATCTGTCGTGCTCGTGTGCTGGGAGGACGCGGACGGCGCACCGGGCATTGCAGCGGCCCTTGAAGCGATCGCACTCTTGCCGCAGACCGACGTGGCGGTCGTTGTTGGGCCCGAAGGCGGACTCACCGCACAGGAGGTCCGCCGCCTCGTCAGTGCGGGTGCCACAGCCGTTTCCCTCGGCGGGACGATTCTTCGCACGGAGACCGCCGGTGTGGTGGCCTGCGCGCTCGCCGTTCACGCGCGCGGCGGCCTCGGTGCGCAGCATGACTGAGCGCGACTTGCGGGTCTGCTTCGTCACCCTCGGGTGCAAAGTCAACCAGGCCGAGTCGGAGGCCATCGCGGCGTCGCTCGGGATGGACGGTGAGCGCGTGGACGCGGCCGCGGCCGACGTTGTGGTGGTGAACACCTGCACCGTCACCGGCGAAGCGGACCACAAGGCGCGCAAGGCGGTGCGCCGCGCGCTTGCGGCTCCGTCCAAGCCGGTCGTGGTTGTCACCGGATGCCTCGCCGCGCTCGATACCGAGGGGCTGCGGGCGCTCGGCGATCGCGTGGTCGTCGAGGCCGACAAGGGGCAGGTGGCGGCGAGGGTGCTCGGCGCGCTGGCCTCGCGGATCACGGCAGCTGACGGCGGTCGGTTCGCCGGAGAACGTTCGTCTATGGCCGTGGGCGATGCGGTTCGCCCCGTTGCCACATCGAGCGTCGAGCGCACGCGCACGCGCGCGCAGGTGAAGGTCGAGGACGGATGCGACGCGTTCTGCTCGTACTGCATCGTGCCGTATGCACGCGGCGTACCGCGGCCCGTGCCGCTGGCCGAGGTGGTGAGCCAGGTCTCGGCACTCGTTGCAGCAGGAGTGGCCGAGGTCGTGCTCACCGGGATCAACATCGGCAGATACAGCGACGGAGGAGTGCGGCTCCCCGAGTTGATGGAAGCGGTGGCCGCCACCGGTGTAAGCCGACTGCGGCTGTCGAGTATCGAGCCGGGCGACGTGGACGGGGCGCTGCTTGCCGCCGCAGCGCGCATCGATGCGTTCTGCCCGCACTTTCACATGCCGCTGCAAGCCGGCGCCGATAGCGTGCTGGTCCGAATGCGGCGGCCGTACGATTCGGGTGGTTTTCGCGCGGCGGTCGACCGTGCCCGGGACGCATTCCCGGGGATGGCGATCTCTACGGACATCATCGTCGGCTTTCCCGGGGAGACCGATAACGAGTTTGCCGAGACGATGGCGCTTGTCGAGGACGTAGCCTTCTCACGCGCTCACGTGTTCCGCTACTCGGCCCGCCGGGGGACGCCGGCAGCCACGATGGCCGGGCAGGTGGCACCGCCGGTGAAGGCCGCCCGCGCGCGAGTGCTCCGCGAGCTGTGCAGCCGCACGTCAGAGGCGTACGCGGCCTCGCTTCTTGGCCGTGAGTGCGAACTGTTGGTTGAGCGGGTCGTGCCGTCCAACGGGAGTGTTGTGGCCGAGGGACTGACGCGCGAGTATCTCCGCGCGCGCATCAGCGTCCCGGCCGGCGGGCAGACGGTGACTCCCGGTGCGGTGGTCCGGGTGGTTCTGACGCACATTGGACCGGACGGGAGCCTCACCGGGACGCTCGCCGGGTAGGGCAGGAGTGCACACGCCTCGCCGCAGCCGTGCAGCGGTTTGCACGGCGCGTGCGTGATAGAATCCTAACTTGATGCGCGCCGGGTGATGGAATCGGGAGGCCGGGGCGCGACGGCTGAAGAGAGGGTATCGCCAACGTGACAAATCCCACCCAGGTGCGCCTGAGCGCGCCGTCGGATGTGAACATGGTCGGGCTGCTCGGCGATGGCGATCATCTGCTGCGCCTGATCGAGGACCAGTTCGAGGCCGACATCTCCGTGCGCGGCAACGAGATCACGATCTCCGGCGATGCCACCGAGGCTCAGGCCGTCTCCGCGTTGTTCAACGAGCTGTTCGAGCTCGTTCGCGGCAGTGACACGCTCACCGCCGATGCGCTCGAGCGCGCTATCGACATGCTGAGGCGCGGCGAATGTTCGCCCTCGAGCGTGTTCGCCGATGTCATCCTCACGCACCGCGGCAAGGCCATCCGGCCGAAGACCGCGGGTCAGAAGCACTACGTAGATGCCATCCGCTCGAACGTCGTCACCTTCGGCATCGGACCGGCGGGGACGGGCAAGACGTACCTGGCCATGGCGATGGCCGTGGACGCGCTGCGCAAGAAGGAAGTGGGCCGGATCATCCTCACCCGTCCGGCGGTCGAGGCGGGGGAGAAGCTGGGCTTCTTGCCCGGCAACCTGCACGAGAAGGTCGACCCGTACCTGCGTCCGCTCTATGACGCGCTGTTCGACATGATGGACGTGGAGCAGTCCACCTCGCTCACCGAGCGCGGCACCATCGAGGTCGCACCACTCGCGTTCATGCGAGGGCGCACGCTGAACGACTCGTTCATCATCCTCGACGAGGCACAGAACACCACGCCCGAGCAGATGAAGATGTTCCTCACGCGTCTCGGCTTCGGCAGCAAGGTCGTGATCACCGGCGACGTGACGCAGATCGATCTCATCGGCGGGCTATCCGGTCTGCGTCAGGTGCGCCATATCCTCACCGACGTGAACGACGTTGCGTTTGTGGAGCTCCAGGCGCGCGACGTGGTCCGTCACCGCCTCGTGCAGCGCATCGTCACCGCCTACCACGAGTTCGAAGAGGCACAGCGCGCCTCGGCGCGGTCCGATGCCTAGGAAGCGGCTCATCAACCGTCTCGTCCGCGTCTGGCCGAAGAGCGGATGGTTCGCAACGGCGCTCGGCAAACGTGTGCTGCTGGGCGTAGTCGTGATCATGCTTGCGGCGATACCTCTGGCAGTGCGCGTGGTGCCGCTCGGCCTTCAAGAGGGCGAGCCGGCCCCCCGCACCTTCCGGGCCCCACGCGCCATACAGTACGTGGATGAGACTGCCACGGCAGCGCTCAGACAGAGCGCTGCAGATGCGGTCGCCCCGGTGTATGTGTTCGATGATGCCGCGCAGTCGCAAGCGCGTCAGGATATCGTCGAGTTCTTCTCGGCGGTCTCCTCTGCACGAGCCTCCGCGAGCGCCGATACCACCGCTCAGGCGACGTTCCTGAACGACCGCTACGAGTCGCGGGTGGACACGCCCACGATCGGCGCGGTGTTCGCGCTGCCCACCGAGTCGCTCGATCTTGTGGCCCGTAATGTCGAGGGGCTCGTCAGCTCCATTCTGTCGGGCCGTATCCAGGACACCGACATGGCCGACGCACGCGACCAACTTGCGCGCAGCGCTGAGCTCATCCCACTCACACTGGCCGAGCGGCACGCTGTGATCTCGGTGGGAACGGCGTTTCTCGAGCCGACCGTGAACGTCGATGAAGCCGCTACGAGTCGTGCGCGCACGGAGGCAGAGGAGCGCGTGTCGCCGGTGGTCATCGCCGTGCAGGAGGGCGAGAACATCGTCGAGAAGGGCGACATCGTCACCGGCCACGACATCGAGCTGGTTCGCACCCTCGGCGGTCTCGAACAGGGGACCGACATGGCGTCAGTGGTGGCGGGCATCGTGCTGATGTCGCTGCTCATCCTGGCGGCCGGCGCGTACTGGGCGGCCTATGACGAGCACACGTGGGGGCTCATGCGCAACCTCGCGCTCATGGCCACGCTCCTGCTCGGGATGATGTACCTAACCCGTCTGGCCGCGCTCCTGGCACCTGAGCTCTCGCCGTACCTCATGCCGGTTCCGCTTGCTGCCATCTTTGCCACGCTGCTCGTGGGGCCGCGGCCGGCCGTGGTCCTGACGCTGCTCACCACGGTGGCTGGTCTGCTGCTCGGATTTGGTGGCGGGGTGCAGGTTGTCGCCACGTTGCTTGCAAGCCTCACCGCCATAGCGGCATTGAGCGGTCTCAACCAGCGATCCCACCTGTTCTATGCCGGCGGTTTCATGGTGGCGCTCCTCGGCATTGTGTCCTTCGGCGCATCGCTGGCCTCGGGTAATGCGCTCCCGGTGGCGCTTGCGTCAGGTGCATACGGTCTCGCCGGCGGCCTGGTCACGGCGATCCTCATGCTCGGCCTTCTGCCGTTCTTCGAGTTTGCCTTCGGCGTGACCACCGACGTCACACTGCTCGAACTCGGCAATCCCGGGCACCCGCTGCTCCGTCGCCTGATGACCGAGGCTCCGGGTACCTACTCGCATTCCGTGATGACCGCCAATCTCGCAGAGACCGCCGCCGAGGCGATTGGCGCAAACCCGCTGCTCGCACGCGTGGGCGCGTACTTTCACGACGTGGGCAAGGTGATGCGCCCGGCGTTCTTCGTGGAGAATCAGGCTGGCGGGAGTAATCCGCACGACACCACGTCGCCGTCGCTTTCCGCCCGTATCATCACCGCGCACGTGCGCGAGGGCGTTCAGCTTGCCGAGGAGTACTCGTTGCCGCCCGAGGTCATCGATATCGTTCGCCAGCATCACGGCACGTCGGTGGTGGGCTACTTCTACGACAAGGCGAGCAAGAACGGTATGCCGTTGCTCGAGGCCGACTTCCGTTACGATGGGCAGCGCCCGTCCACGCGCGAGGCGGCGCTTGTGATGATCGCCGACATTGCCGAGGCCGGAGTTCGCTCGCTTCCGAAGCCCACTCCGCCCCAGATCGAGACGATAATACGCCGGATGGTGCGCACCAAGATCGACGACCACCAGCTCGACGAGACCGAGCTCACGCTCGCCGATATCGAGAAGATCGTCCAGGTCTACACGCGAATGCTCGCGAGCGTCTATCATCCGCGAGTCGAGTATCCTGAGCCGGCGGAGGAGAGGGATCAGCATGGAGGTCAGCATCATCAGTCACCGGGAGCCTGAGCCGCTCAACCTCGAGGCATTCGAGCGCCTGGCGGTGTTCGTGCTCACCATGGAGGCGGTACCGGACTTGACCGAGCTGTCGGTGGCTCTCGTCGACGACGACGAGATGGCCCACCTGAACAAGGACTATCGTGGCAGTGAGGGTCCCACCGACGTGCTGTCCTTCGGCTGCGATGACCCGTGTCCCACGCCGGGCGATGAACCCATCACGCTCGGTGATGTGGTGATCGCGCCAGCGGTGGCCGAGCGTCAAGCGTCCGAGCTGGGACACAGCATCGAGCACGAGCTCGACGTGCTGCTCGTCCACGGCGTGCTTCATCTGCTCGGCTACGACCACGAGGCCGACGATGACGCCGGCGCGATGGCCGCTCGCGAATCCGCGTTGCTCGACGCGTACGCGGTCCGGTAGCACGCGGATGCGAAGCCGCTCGCTCCTGTGGAGCTTCAACTACGCCATCGAGGGCATCGTCTACGCGCTGCGCACCCAGCGCAACATGCGCATACACATGTTCGTCGCGATACTCGTGCTCGCCGCCTCGCTGTTCTTCCGCATCGGCAGACTCGAGTTCATCGCCATCGTGTTCGCGGTCTCGTTCGTATTCGTGTCGGAATTGGTCAACACGGCGCTTGAGGCGGCGGTCGATGTTGCCACGCAGAGTTTCGATCCTCTGGCTAAAGTCGCCAAGGACGTGGCTGCGGGCGCCGTCTTCGTGTCGGCCGTCAACGCGGTGATCATCGGCTACATCGTGTTCTTCGCCCGCATCAGTACCGTGACGCTCTCGCTGCTCACCCGGGTCAGGCAGACGCCAGCGCACATCACCATCATCGCGCTGATGCTCACCGGTCTCGCGGTGCTCATCGTCAAGGCGATCACGAGGCAAGGCACATACATGCGCGGTGGGTGGCCGTCGGGCCACAGCGCCACCGCGGCGGCTGCCGCCACGGCGATCGCCTACATCACCGAGAGCGCCGGAGCGGCTGTGCTCGCGGGCTTCATCGCGGTGCTCGTGGCGCAGAGCCGCGTGGAGAACGAGGCGCACACGGTTCCCCAGGTCATTGCAGGCGGAGCCCTGGGCATCCTCATCACCACGTTGGTGTTTCAGCTATCCTGGTTCTGAGCCGACTCAAGGAGGGTCACCCGACCGCATGATCGCCGTCGCTCTTCTCGTGGCACTCGCCACCGTCATCGTTGTCACCCTCGTGCTCGGCGTGCTCACGGCCGCCGAGGCGTCGGTTCGTCTGCTGTCTCGTCCGCGCACCCGCCGCCTGGCAGAAGCCGAGGTCAAGGGCGCGCTTGCGCTGGATGTGCTCTCCGAGCGTCCAAGCAGACTCGCGGCGGCCGCATCCCTTTGGCGTGCGCTGGCGTACGCCCTTGCCGCCGGCGTTGTCGGGTGGACTGCGCTAGCCGTGCTCGAAGCACCGTCACTGCTCGTGATCGCCGTCGGGGCGTCCGTAGTCACCGGCGCGCTGCTGTTCTCGGTGGGCGAGGCTCTACCGCGCACGCTCGCCGTTCACAACCCTGAGGCGGTCGGTCTGTCCTCGGCACCCTGGGCCGCGCGCTTCACGCTCGTGCTGGCACCCGTGGCTCGCTTCTTTGCCGCGGGTTGGGTGAAGATCGCATCGCTTGTGGCCGAGGAGCCGGTGACCGATGCATGGCTCACCGGCGACGAGTACGGTGTCGAGAGCACCGATGACGAGGTGTCCGAGCGCGAAGAGGCCGAGGAGAAGTTCTTCGACGCTGTGGTGGACTTTGCCAACACGATCGTTCGGGAAGTGATGGTGCCGAGGACCGACATGGTGTGTCTGGAGAACACCGCCACCGTGGCCGAGGCTGTCCGGCTGATCGCTCAGTCGGGCCTGTCACGAGTGCCGGTCTACGAGGAGACACTGGATGACGTTCGCGGCGTTCTTTACGCCAAAGACCTGCTCACGTGCGCGTGGAGCGAGGAGTGCCCCGAGACCGTCGCAGCCCTTGTGCGCGAGGCGTACTTCGTACCGGAGACAAAGCCGGTGGACGAGCTTCTCGTGGAGATGCGACAGCGTAAGACGCACATCGCTCTCGTGGCCGACGAGTACGGCGGCACTGCCGGTCTCGTCACCATCGAGGACCTGCTCGAGGAGATCGTTGGCGAGATCTTTGACGAATACGACCGCGCAGAGCCGATGGTGACGATGCTCGACGACGGCGGACTGCTGCTCGACGCGCGCCTGCCGATCGACGACTTCAACGATCTGATGGGCACGGCGATCGAGCTCGAGGCCGACTCGATCGGCGGGTTGTTCGTGGAGTTGGCCGGGCACATTCCCGAGCCCGGTGAAGTGCTCGATGTGGAGGGCGTTCGTATCACCGCACGCGAGGTTGAGGGGACCCGGGTCCGGAGGCTGCATGTGATACCGAGGACCGATGCCGACCAAGGAGGACCAGGATGCCCAAGCGCTTAACCGAGGCCGATCTGGCGCTGCTCGCTTTTGCACGCGAGATACAGCCGAACGCCTACGTTCCGTACTCCAGCTTCCGCGTGGGGGCTGCGATATACGCCGGTGGTGAGATATTCCAGGGCGTCAACGTTGAGAACGCCGCCTACGGCTCCACGATCTGCGCCGAACGCGCCGCTGCCATGGCCGCGGTCACCGCGGGTCACACGGACTTTGACGCTGTAGCCGTGATCGGTGACTCTGATGCGCCATGCGTGCCATGCGGCTCGTGCCGTCAGTTCCTCGCCGAGTTCAATCCGGCCATGCGCGTGATCATGAGCGGAAAGCGTGACGAGATCGAGGTACGCCGACTCGACGAGTTGCTGCCCGACGCATTCGTTCGCGGGTATCTCGACCAGGATGACGGGAATGACGAGTAGGTGACAAGCGAGAACACACCCACTGTCGCGAGCGGTTTTGTTGCGGTGGTCGGCCGCCCCAATGCCGGCAAGAGCACGCTCGTGAACGCCCTCGTAGGTGTGAAAGTCGCGATCACCTCTGACACGCCACAGACCACCAGGCACCGGTTGCGCGCCGTGATCGACATGGACGACGCGCAGATAGTGCTCGTGGACACTCCGGGCTTGCACAAGCCGCACGATGCGCTCGGCGAAGAGGTCAACCGGTCGAGCATCCTTGCCGCCGCTGACGTTGATGTCATCGCTCTGTGTATCGACGCGTCGGCTTCGGTGGGCTCGGGTGACAGGTGGGTGGCCGAACGGGTAGCCAAGGGCCGCACGCCCGTGCTGCTCGTGCTCACCAAGGCTGATGCCGCCGACGAGGCCACCATCGCACGCCAGCTGGAGCGCGCGCGCGAGCTCGTAACGCCGGTGGCCGAAGTGGTTCTCTCGGCCAAAGAGCATCTCAACCTCGATGCGTTCGTGGATGCTGTGCTGCCGTTCCTTCCTCAGGGACCACGCTTCTTTCCGCGCGACATGAAGACCGATCAGTCGCTTGAGGTGATGATCGCTGAGCTGGTGCGCGAGAAGGTGCTGCGCTCGACCCGCGATGAGGTGCCCCACGCCGTGGGCGTGCAGCTTGAGGACCTGATCTACGACGAAAAGCGCGACTTCCACAACGTGAGTTGCACCATCTATGTGGAGCGCGAGTCCCAGAAGGGCATCATCATCGGTAAGCGCGGCGAGATGATCCGCCACATCGGAACAGAAGCGCGAGCAGACATGGAGCGACTGCTGGGCACAGGCGTCCACCTGGACCTCCGCGTGAAGGTGAAGAAGGACTGGCGCAAAGACGGCGCGCAGATCAAGCGCTTCGGCTACGGCGAGTGAGGGGACCCCACATGGATCGCGCGACTCTGGCCAAGGCCATAGACCAGACGCTGCTCAAGCCCACCGTGGGCTACGGCGCTGCTGCTGCATGGATGGAATCAAGCGCGCTCTCGGGCTTTGCATCGCTGTGTGTCTCTCCGTTTCTCGTTCCCGTGGCATCGCAGCGCCTTGCGGGCACGGGTACCCTCGTGTGCTCGGTTTGCGGATTTCCGCTCGGCTATAACAACACCGAATCCAAGGCCGAGGAGGCCGCGCATCTCGTGGAGCTCGGCTGCAACGAGGTCGACATGGTGCTGAACTTCGCGGCACTGCTCGAGGGCGATGACCGGTTCGTGCTCGACGACATCGCCGCGGTCGTCCGTACCGTGGCTGAGCGCTCTGAGGGGTCGGCCATCGTGAAGGTCATCCTCGAGACCGGGTATCTCGAGACGGGACATATCGAGCGAGCGTGCGAACTCGCCGTACGCGCGGGGGCGCACTTTGTGAAGACCTCCACAGGTTTCGGGCCACGTGGTGCCTCCATAGGCGACGTCACACTGATGCGCTCGGTGGTCGGGCCCGACATCGGCGTGAAGGCGGCGGGCGGTATTCGCGACCTGGACACCGCGCTTGCGATGATCGAGGCAGGCGCATCGCGCATCGGCACGTCCTCGGGGATCGAGATCCTCGACGCCTTCGAGGCGCGCGGCTAGCGCAGCGATGCCCCCGTACCGGATACGCGCACTCTCGTTGAAGAAGACCAAACTCGGCGAGACCGACCTCATCGTCACGTTTCTCGCCGAGGACGGGTGCCAGGTGCGCGCCGTGGCTAGAGGCGCGCGCAAGCCCGGATCACGGTACGGCGGCCGGGTGGAGCCGTTCACGGTTCTCGACCTCATGCTCCATACCGGACGGACGCTCGAGTCCATCACCGACGCCGAGATCGTGGTCTCGCACTCCGCCGTCCGCGAAGATTACGACCGCGCTCAAGCCGCAAGCGTGCTCGCCGACTTCCTCGACAAGGTGTCCGTGGAGTGCCAGACGGAAGACCGACTCTTTGCGCTCGCATGCGCCACGCTCGACGCGATCGATGTGGCCGAGGGCGATACGCTGCTCGGTCTGGTGGTCGCGTTTCTTCTCAAGGGTATGGCCATGCACGGGTACCGCCCCCAGTTCGACGCGTGCGTCGAGTGCGGCGCAGCAACTCACGGGCAGACGCGCTTCTCTCTGCCGCTCGGCGGACCATACTGCGACGGGTGCGAACAGATGGGGCCCGACACGGTGTATCTGTCGTCAGGCGCACGGGAGGCGCTCAAGACGCTGATGGCGGCCCGGATGTCGGAGGTAGCAGAGCTCGGCATCCCCCGGCCCGTGCTCGCCGATGCATTCAGCGTGGTGCGGGCACTCGTGGTGTACCACGTCCCGGCACGCCTCAAAGCGCTCGCGATGTACTCGGCCGAGCAGCTGCGCTCCTGAGCCCGGGGCTCATCCGTCGCGCATCATCCGGCCCGCGCCGCTGGTGTACACTATTCGCCACGCTGGGGCGAAGTCTCCCGTGCGGACGACCACTCTGACGATTCGGGGAGTTCATGGCGCTCAACTTCCAGGACATGATCATGTCCCTGCAGCGGTATTGGGGAGACCAGGGCTGCGTGATCTTGCAGCCGCACGACATGGAGATGGGCGCGGGCACGTTCCACCCCGCCACCACACTCCGATCGCTCGGCCCGGATGCGTGGCGGTGCGCGTACGTGCAGCCAAGCCGAAGGCCCACCGACGGTCGGTACGGTGAGAACCCCAACCGCCTGCAGCATTACTACCAGTTCCAGGTGGTTCTGAAGCCGAGTCCGGATGACGTGCTCGATCTGTACTTCGACTCGCTGCGCGCCATCGGCATCGAGCCGAAGGAGCACGACATGCGTCTCGTGCATGACGACTGGGAGTCGCCCACGCTCGGTGCCTGGGGGCTCGGGTGGGAAGTGTGGCTCAACGGTATGGAGGTCACGCAGTTCACCTACTTCCAGCAGGTGGGTGGCCTCGAGTGCGATCCGGTTCCCGCGGAGATCACCTACGGTCTCGAGCGTCTCGCGATGTACATCCAGGGCGTCGACTCCGTCTTCGACCTTGAGTGGTGTCCCGGCTTCACCTATGGCGACGTCTTCATGCGCAACGAGCGCGAGCAGAGCGCGTACAACTTCGAGCTTGCGGACACCGCGATGCTGCGCCAGCTGTTCGACCTGCATGAGGCCGAGTCCCGCACGGTGCTCGCGGCGGGCGCCGTGCTGCCCGCCTACGAGCAGGCGCTCAAGTGCTCGCACTACTTCAACCTGCTCGATGCACGCGGCGCCATCGCGGTGACCGAGCGCGTGAGCTTCATCGGGCGCATCAGGACGCTCGCCAAGGGCGCGGCCGAGGCCTACGCCGCAAGCGCGATCGGCAGCACCGAGCTTGTGGAGGAGCCCGCAGCAGACGCGCCGATCGCATCAGCCCCCACCGGCATTGTCTCGTCGACTGAAGGCGGTGATGCCCGATGAGCCGCGATCTGCTCCTCGAGATCGGCGTCGAAGAGGTACCGTCGGTACCGCTGTACGACGCGATCAGCCAGCTCAAGGTACGCATGGCAACGGCGCTCGACAGCGCCCGGCTCACCTACGACTCCATCGCATCGTACGGCTCACCCCGTCGCCTCACCGTACTCGTAAGCGGCATCGCGGGGAGGCAGGACGACCTTTCGCTCACGGTGAAGGGTCCGGCCGTACGGGCGGCATTTGACGCTGAAGGAAACGCCACCAAAGCGGCCGAGGGCTTCGCCCGCAGCCGCGGTATGGCGGTCGCCGACCTCACCCGGGAGTCGGTGGACGGCGGCGAGTATGTGTTCGCCCTCATCGAAGAAGCGGGACGCCCCGTGGCAGACGTACTGCCCGGTCTGCTCACGACACTCATCGGTGATCTTGAGTGGGCCAAGTCGATGCGCTGGGGGAGTGGCACCACGCGGTTCATCCGCCCGGTCAGGTGGTTGGTGGCTCTGCACGGCGACGACGTGGTGCCCTTCTCGTTCGCCGGCGTGGTTGCGGGCCGTACGAGCTCCGGACACCGGTTCTTGTCCGGACCCGTTGAGATCGCCTCGGCAGAGGCGTACCTCGCGGAGATGTGCACCGCGCATGTGGTGGTCGATCCCGAGAGTCGTGCAGAACTCATCCGCACCGCACTCGAGCAGGCGGCGTCCGCACTCGGCGCCACCGCGGTGGTGCCCGAGAAGGTGTTTGCCGAGGTGGTCAACTTAGTCGAGCTCCCCGGCGTGGGTGTTGGCAGGTTCGATGAGGCGTTTCTCGCAGTTCCCCGCGAGATCGTCGAAGAGGCGATGGAGAGCCACCAGCGGTACTTCCCGCTTGAGGCGCCCGACGGCTCGCTGCTTCCGCGATTCCTCGTGGTGCACAACGGCGATCCTGCGCGTACCGATTCGATCATTGCGGGCCACGAGCGCGTGATCCGAGCGCGGCTTTCGGACGCGGCGTTCTTCTATAAGGAAGACCTTGCGCAGCCGCTCGAGTCATACGTTCACGACCTCGGCACCATCGTGTTTCACGAGAAGCTCGGGTCGCTCGGCGCGAAGGTGGATCGCATCGAGGCTCTGGCGCGGTCCCTCGCCGTGTCGGTGGATGCGCCCGCCGATGAGGCGGCCTATGCCGCGCGTGCGGCGCACCTCGCGAAGGCCGACCTGGTCACGCATGCGGTCGTGGAGTTCACGTCGCTGCAGGGTGTGATGGGCTACCGCTACGCACAGGCCTCCGGCGAGGCGCCGGAGGTGGCAGAGGCGATCGTGGATCACTACCGCCCCCGGTATGCGGGCGACGATCTTCCGCGCTCGCTTGCGGGCAAGCTCGTTTCGATAGCCGACAAGCTCGACACCATCGTGGGCATCTTCGCCATCGGCCAGGGTCCCACGGGCTCCGCTGACCCGTACGCACTCAGACGCTCGGCCATCGGTATCCTCACGATGATCATCGACGGCAACGTCCCACTGCAGCTCGATGAAGCGATCGGCGCCGCGCTGCTCGGGTACGAGGGAGTGATCGACGGCCTCGACCCCAACGAGGTCGGACCCATCGTGAAGACATTCTTTGACGCTCGTCTCGGCGTGATGCTTCGCGACCGTGGCTTTGAATATGACGCGGTTGACGCGGTCATGGCTGTGACCTCGGCCGACCCGTCTGACACCGTCCACCGGGTCCGCGCGTTTGCCGACTTCCGGCTGAGCGAGGCCGGGCGCAACCTGTCGGTGGCGTTCAAGCGCGTGGCCAACCTTGCCGATCCGGCGGCCGGCGATTCGCCCGACCGCGCACTGATGGATCCGGCCGAGGAGACGCTCGCCGATGCGGTGGAGCTCGCCTACGAGCGCATTGACGCACTGCTGCGCGTGGATCGTGACTACGAGGGCGCGCTTGCGGCACTCGCCGACCTCCGCGGTCCCGTGGATGTGTTCTTCGAGTCCGTGCTCGTGATGGATCCGGACCCGGCGCTTCGGGCAAACCGGCTGGCGCTGCTCAACCGTCTTGCCGGGCTGTTCGCGGACTTCGCGGACTTTGGCAAGATGGCAGGGTAGGCATGATGCAAGCCGGTCCCGTGGCGATCCACGTGATATCCGATTCCCTCGGCGAGACGGGGGAGACGGTCGCGCTTGCGGCGGTCTCTCAGTTCGCTCACAACTCGTTTCGCATCGAGCGCCTCCCCAAAGTGACCTCGCCGCAGGACCTTCGCACGCTCGTGCACTCGCACTGCGGTGTGGACTGCATCTTCTTCTACACCCTGGTGGACAAACCACTGCGCGAGGAGATGCTGCGTCTCGTCGAGGGCGGCGTCATCGGCGTTGACCTGCTCGGTCCGGCAGTCGCACGTCTGGCCGAGGTGACGGGCATCCAGCCCACGGGCGAGGCCGGACGCATCCGCCGCACCGACGAGGGGTACTTCGACCGCATCGAAGCCATGGAGTTCGCCGTCAAGCACGACGACGGCCGCAACCCGGAAGGTCTGATGGACGCCGACATCGTGCTCCTCGGTGTCTCGCGCTCGTCAAAGACGCCCATCTCCATGTATCTCGCGTTCAAGGGCTGGCGCGTGGCCAATGTCCCGCTGGCTGCCGGCACCACACCGCCTACCGAGATCTTTGCCCTCGACCCCCGGAAGGTATTCGGCCTGATCACGAGTGCCGAAGTACTCGTGGGCATCCGCCAGGAGCGGATGAAGGAGCTCGGCGGCTGGGTGCCCCGGTACGCGGAGCGTGAGTCGATCGAGACGGAGCTCCAAGAGGCTCGCTCGGTGATGCGCAAGATCGGCTGCCTGGTGGTACGCACGGACAACCGTGCTGTTGAGGAGTCGGCGCAGGAGATCCTGCGGCACATAGGCGTCACATTCGAGACGTCCGACTAGCGGTGTCGGCTGGGTTATCATTGGGGTTCACGGTGGGGACCACCTACGAGGGAGGATCGAGCGTGTCGAATTCCAAGCGCGTCTTCGCATTCGGTGCCGGACAGACCGAAGGCAACAAGGACATGAAGTTCATTCTCGGTGGCAAGGGCGCCAACCTGGCCGAGATGGCCAACATGGGCCTCCCTGTCCCGCCGGGGTTCACGATCAGTTGTCAGGCGTGCATGGAGTACTACAACGCCACTCCGCCCGCGTTTCCCGAGGGGCTGACCGCTGAGATCGCCGAGCACCAGGCCGCACTCGAGGCCAAGATGGGCAAGACGTTGGGGGACGAAGCCGATCCGCTGCTCGTCTCCGTCCGCTCGGGCTCACCGTTCTCCATGCCGGGCATGATGGACACCGTGCTCAACCTCGGCCTCAATGACCGCTCGGTACGCGCCCTGATCGCCAAGAGCGGTAACGAGCGCTTCGCGTGGGACAGCTACCGGCGCTTCATCCAGATGTTCTCCAAAGTCGTGCTCGACGTGGAGGGCGACCTGTTTGAGAACGCCATCAACGCGATGAAGATGGCTCGCGGCGTGATCCAGGACACGGACCTAACCGCCGCCGACCTGCAGGAGCTCGTTGAGACCTTCAAGGGCATCGTGGCCGAGCATGTTCCGGCTGCCGACTACCCGCAGCTCTCCGCTGACGGGCGCGTGGTGTTCCCGCAGGATGTGGCGGCGCAGCTGCACCTGTCCATCGAGGCGGTATTCAGGAGCTGGAACAACCGTCGCGCCATCGACTATCGCCGCATGGAGAAGATCGCCGACGACCTCGGCACCGCGGTGAACGTACAGGCGATGGTCTTTGGCAACATGGGCGAGACCTCCGGCACCGGCGTGGGCTTCACGCGCAACGCTGCCGACGGCACCAAGGAGTACTACGGCGACTTCCTCACCAACGCGCAGGGCGAAGACGTGGTTGCCGGCATCCGCAAGACGCGGCCGATCGCCGAGCTTCCCGATGCGCTTCCCGAGGCCGGCACGCAGCTCTACGGGGTGTTCGACATTCTCGAGCAGGCCTACCGGGACATGTGTGATATCGAGTTCACCATCCAGGAGGGCAAGCTCTGGATGCTGCAGACCCGCATCGGCAAGCGCACCGCGCGTGCGGCGCTCAAGATCGCGGTCGATATGGTCGCCGAGGGCATGATCGAGAAGGACGAGGCGCTACTGCGCATCGATCCCAACCAGCTCGACCAACTGCTGCATCCCCAGTTCGATGTCACCGCCACCTATGACGTGCTTGCCAAGGGACTGAATGCGAGCCCCGGCGCCGCGGTGGGCGAGATCGTCTTCTCGGCGGACGATGCGGAGGCCGCCGCCGCAGAGGGCCGCAAGGTCATCCTGGTGCGCTGGGAGACCACTCCTGATGACCTGCACGGCATGGTGGCTGCCGAGGGCATCCTCACGAGCCACGGTGGCAAGACGTCCCACGCGGCCGTTGTCGCCCGCGGCATGGGCAAACCGTGCGTGTGTGGCGCCGAGGCACTCAAGATCGATGCGAAGGCCAAGGAGGCACTCGTGTCCGGCAAAGATGTCGTCCTCAAGGAGGGCGACATCATCTCGATCGACGGCACCTCCGGCATCGTGGTGCTCGGTCAGGTGGATCTCGTGCAGCCCGAGGTATCGGACGAGTTCGACACGATCCTCGGCTGGGCGGACGAGGTACGCACGATGGGTGTGCGCGCGAATGCTGACACGCCCGACGACGCCGCACTCGGCCGCCAGTTCGGTGCCGAGGGTATCGGCCTGTGCCGCACCGAGCACATGTTCCTTGGCGAGCGCAAAGACATCATCCAGGACTTCATCCTGGCTTCAGACGAGAGCGTGCGGAACGTGGCGCTCGACAAGCTGCTCGCGGTGCAGACCTCGGACTACCTCGGCATCTTCGAAGCGATGGACTCGCTGCCGGTGACGGTGCGCCTGCTCGACCCGCCACTGCACGAGTTCCTCGATTCGCCGCGCGAGCTTGAGGTTGAGATCGTGCGCGAAGAGTGCGCCGGCGTCGGCGCCGAGGAGCTTGCCGGCAAGCGTCGCCTGCTCTCGCAGATCGACGCCATGGCCGAGATGAACCCTATGCTCGGCTTGCGTGGCTGCCGTCTCGGCATCATGTATCCCGAGCTCTACGCGCTGCAGGTCGAGGCCATCACCCGGGCCGCATGCCAGCTCAAGCAGGCTGGCAAAGATCCGCGCCCCGAGATCATGATCCCGCTCGTGAGTGTGAAGGCGGAGATCGAGACGCTCCGTGCCGAGTCGGAGAATGTCATCGCGCGCGTGATCGCAGAGTGCGGTGTGGACATCGACATCCCCATCGGCACCATGATCGAGCTGCCGCGCGCCGCGGTGTGCGCCGATGAGATCGCCGAGGTGGCCGACTTCTTCAGTTTTGGCACCAACGACCTCACGCAGACAACGTTCGGGTTCAGCCGGGACGACATCGAAAGCAAGTTCCTGCCCCGCTACCTCGAGCGCAAGGTGCTTGCGCGCAACCCCTTCGAGACGATCGACGCAGGCGTTGCAAAACTCGTGGCCATGGGCTGCGAGCGTGGCCGCATCACCAACCCGAAGATCAAGCTCGGCGTGTGCGGAGAGCACGGTGGCGATCCGGAGTCGGTCAAGACGTTTTTCGACATCGGCCTGGACTACGTGAGCTGTTCTCCGTACCGCGTGCCGCTAGCCCGTCTTGCTTCAGCGCAGGCAACGCTCGGCGCCAGGGCAAAGGCGTCCGACAACCGTTAGGTGCATCGTGAGGAGGCGCCGGGATCCCGGCGCCTCCTCACTCCTCACACCCGGAAGGCGCACGTGACAGCCGAGATTCTCACGCGAGAGGCGTACGAGGCAGCCGAGCAAGCCCGGCTCTCGCCACGCGCCGCGCTCTCATCGGCTACGCGCGGTCGCGAGCGGCCGAGCACGCCGGATGCCTATCGCACCGACTACCAGCGCGACCGCGACCGAATTCTTCACTCCAAGGCGTTCCGGCGGCTCTCGCACAAGACGCAGGTCTTCCTCGCGCCAGAAGGCGATCACTACCGCACCCGCCTCACGCACACGCTCGAGGTGTCGCAGATCGCCCGCAGCGTTGCCCGCGCGCTCAGCCTGAACGAGGACCTCACCGAGGCGATAGCGCTCGGTCATGACCTCGGTCACACGCCGTTCGGCCATATCGGTGAGTCGGCGCTCAATGACGCGCTCAAGATCGCGCACCGGCGCAACGCTGCGGCGCCTGCGGCGTACCATCACAATCTCCAGAGCCTGCGCATCGTGGAGTCGCTCGAGTACGAGGGCAAAGGCCTCAACCTCACGTGGGAAGTGCGCGACGGCATCCGGTGTCACACCGGTCGCAAGCGAGCATCAACGCTCGAGGGACAGATAGTGGCCATCGCAGACCGTGTCGCGTACGTGAACCATGACATCGACGATGCGATCCGCGGCGGCATACTTACCGAGAAGGACCTCCCGCCGCTCGCCACCAGCGTCCTCGGTCACACGATCAACGAGCGCATCACCACCATGGTCACCAGCCTCGTTGAGACCACTGCGGCCCGCCCAACGGTTGCGATGGACGAGAGCGTATACAAGGCGATGATGGATCTGCGCTCGTTCCTGTTCGATCAGGTCTACCTCTCACCGAGTGCTAAGGCCGAGGAGCCCAAGGCCTACCAGGTGGTGCGCACGTTGTTCGATCACTACATGGCTCACCCCGAGGACCTTCCCGCAGACGAGCGCCCCGCCGAGATGTCGGAGCTGGCGCAGGCGGTTACCGACTACGTCTCGGGCATGACCGACCGCTTCGCGATCCGCACGTTCGAGCACCTGATGATCCCGAGTCGCTGGAGGGTGTGAGGCTCAGGTGGCGCGGTCCCGGCGTTCATCGCCTGAGGCCCGCCGATCACCGGTCTGCGGCTGTCTGAATGAGCGTGCCTTTCGTGTTGCCGCTGCGTAGCAGGTCGGCTATCATCGCCAAAGCGCCGAGGGGGCTCGCGAGGGTCCGTCCTGGGCTGTTCTCGTATTCACCGCGAAGGGAGACGCACGTTCATGGCTGAATGGATTGCTTGGCTAGCGCCGGCAGCCGCCGTACTGGGCATTATCATGGCGGCATACCTCGGCACATGGGTCCTCAAACAGGATCCCGGCACCGAGAAGATGCAGGAGATCTCCAAGGCGGTTCAGGAAGGCGCGCTTGCGTTCCTGCTCCGCGAGTACAGGGTACTGGTCATCTTCGCCGCGGTGGTGTTTGTGGTCCTCGGCCTCGCCGTGAACTGGCTGACCGCCGTCGCGTTCCTGACCGGTGGCGTGCTCTCTGCTGCGGCCGGCTTCATCGGCATGCACGTTGCCACGCGGGCAAACGCACGGACCGCGCAGGCTGCCACCAAGGGCGTCGCCAAGGCACTCAACGTGGCGTTCCGCTCCGGCCTCACGATGGGCCTCACGGTCGCATCCTTCGGCCTCGGCGGACTGTCACTGTGGGCGATCGTCCTGATCGTGACCGGTGAGAACCCCATCGCCTCATCCGAGATCGTGAATGGCTTTGCGATGGGCGCGTCATCGATCGCACTGTTCGCGCGCGTGGGTGGCGGTATCTACACCAAAGCGGCCGATGTGGGCGCGGATCTCGTGGGCAAGGTGGAAGCCGGTATCCCCGAGGACGACCCCCGCAACCCCGCTACCATCGCTGACAACGTAGGCGACAACGTTGGCGACGTGGCCGGTATGGGTGCCGACCTCTTCGAGAGCTACGTCGGCTCGATCCTTGCGCCGATCGTTCTCGCCGTTTCGCTGTGGTACATCCCGGGTGTGCCGAAGTCCATCGACTTCATGTATGGCGTCACCGCTCCGCTGCTGATCGCTGGCTTCGGCATCATCGCTTCGATCGTCGGCCTCTTCGCGGTTCGTGCCAAGGAAGGTGCGCACCTGCACACGGCGCTCAACATGGGCACCTACGTGGCCGCTGTCCTAGAAGTCGCCGGCATGGGCTTCTTGTTCTGGCACTGGAGCACGCGCGCAGACGCCGATCCGTCGCGCCTGTGGTTCTTCGGTGCTGTAGTGGCCGGTCTTGTGGCCGGTATCGCCATCGGCAAGATCACCGAGTACTACTGCTCGGATGCGTACAAGCCGGTGAAGGACATTGCGGCCGCGTCTGAGACAGGCGCTGCCACCAACATCATCCAGGGCCTCGGCACCGGCATGATGTCTACCGCGCTCCCGATCCTGGTTGTTGCCGCCGCGATCATCGGCGCGTTTGCCATGGGCAACTGGGCGGTTCCGGACAACGACCTCTCCGGCATCTACGGCATCGGTCTTGCCGCCCTCGGCATGCTCTCCATCACCGCCATCACGGTTGGCGTGGACGCGTACGGCCCTGTGGCCGACAACGCCGGCGGTATCGCCGAGATGGCCGGCATGGGCAAGGACATCCGCAAGATCACCGACTCGCTCGATAGCGTGGGCAACACCACCGCGGCCATCGCCAAGGGCTTTGCCATCGGCTCCGCGGGTCTCACAGCTCTCGCACTGTTCGTGGCGTTCCGTCAGAGCCTGCAGGTCGGGTTCCTGGCGCGCGGGATGTCCGCGGATCAGATCTTGAGCACCATCAACATGTCGCTCGAGAACCCCTACGTCATCGCCGGTCTGTTCATCGGCGGCATGCTGCCGTTCCTGTTCGGCGCTCTCACCATGGGTGCCGTTGGTCGCGCGGCGTTTGCGATGATCGGTGAGGTTCGCCGGCAGTTCCGCGAGATCCCGGGCATCATGGAAGGCACCGGCAAGCCGGACTATGCGGCCTGCGTGGATATCTCCACCAAGGGTGCGCTCAGGGAGATGGTCGTTCCGGGTGCTATCGCGGTGGCGGTTCCGATCTTTGTTGGCGTGGTGGATCTCTCCATGCTTGCCGGTCTGCTCGCCGGTGCGCTCGTGACGGGCTTCTTGCTCGCCATCTTCATGGCTAACGCGGGTGGCGCGTGGGACAACGCCAAGAAGTACATCGAAGGCGGCGCGCACGGCGGCAAGGGCTCTGAGGCCCACAAGGCTGCTGTTGTCGGTGACACCGTTGGCGATCCGTTCAAGGACACCTCGGGTCCGGCCATGAACATCCTCATCAAGCTCATGACCGTCGTCTCGCTCGTGTTCGTGCCGCTGTTCCTCAAGGTTCACGGTGGCTAGCACGCACCTGCAGTAAAGTAGATGCTCCCGGGTGCCGATGCGGTGCCCGGGAGCGTTTTCGTTGCATACCGCTACTGCGTGTCGCGTTCGGGTACGTTATCCCGACATGCAGTCGATCGTTTCGATGGGAGGTGGTGTCATGGGACGCATTTCCGACGAGGATGTCGCACGCGTCCGTGACGCCACCGATCTTGTCTCACTTGTCTCCGAAACGGTCATGCTCAAGAAGAAGGGGCGCCTGTTCTGGGGCAACTGCCCTTTCCACGGGGAGAAGACACCATCGTTCAAGATCGATCCTGGCACGCAACTGTGGCACTGCTTCGGATGCGGCAAGGGCGGCGACGCGTTCGGTTACGTGATGGAGGCCGAGCACCTCGAATTCCCTGACGCCATCAGGCGGTTGGCCGAGCGAGCGCGTATCGATATCAAAGAAGAGGGCGGCCCGGGACTTCCCGTGGGGCGCAAGGAGCGGTTGATCGCTGCCTGCGAGGCGGCGGCCGAGTTCTTCCACAAGGAGCTCACCACGTCGCGGAGCGCCGGGGCCACCGAGGCGCGCGACTATCTGGCGGGCCGCGGCTTCTCAAGCGAGGTAGCCAAGCGCTGGCGGCTCGGCTTCGCACCACCCGGACGGGACAACCTCGCCAGTCACCTTACCGGCGCGGGTTTCACACGTGAGGAGATCATCGAAGCCAACCTCGGGCTTGCCGACGGACCGCGGCTCAAAGATCGCTTCTTCGGCAGGATCATGTTTCCGATCACCGACCTGTCGGGACGGGCCATCGCGTTTGGCGGGCGCATAATCGGATCCGGTGAGCCCAAGTACCTGAACTCGCAGGAGACGCCGATCTTCCACAAATCGGCCAACCTCTACGCGCTCGATCGCTCCCGTGCCGATATCGTCGTCACGGGAACCGCGGTGGTGGTTGAGGGCTATACCGATGTCATCGCGCTCCACGAAGCCGGCATCAGCACGGCCGTGGCCACGCTCGGCACCGCGCTCACCGAGCGGCACGTCAAGCTGCTCGGTCGCTTCGGCAAGCGTGTCGTGTACCTCTTCGACGGCGATGAGGCGGGGAGGCGGGCCGCGCTCCGGGCGGTGGAGTTCCTTGATTGGAGCATCACGCCGGAGGCGGGGAGCGGTCAGATCGCACTCGATGTCGCGCTGATTCCCGGGTCGATGGATCCCGCCGACTATGTTGCCGCCGAGGGAGCCCAAGCGATGCAGGCGATGATCGACGGCGCCCCGCCGCTCCTGCGTTTTGCCATCGACTCCCGGCTCGGTGCGCACGATCTGACACGACCCGAGGGCAGGAGCGCGGCGCTGGCTGATGCGGCCGCAGTGCTCATCCCGGTACGGGACTCGTTGCTCGGCAAGGACTACATGAACTATCTCGCAGGCAGGCTGCAGACCGACTTCCTGACGGTTCAGCGAGCGGTCCCGCGACCGCGCCCACAGACACGCGAGCAGCTGGCGCACTCGGCCAAGGCCGAGCCCCCGAATGCGGCGACACCCGCTCTCACCCTGGAAGCAAAGGCCGAGCGTGAGCTGGTGCGGCTTGCTGCGATGGCTCCCTCCGTTCGTGCGCAGGCACGGGATTTGCTTGCAGAGGGTGCTGTAGCAGACGGGACCGCGCAACGGATCCTGTCGCTCATCATCGAGGCGGACGACGCCGTTGGCGACGAACTGTTCGGAGCGGTCGCACGCACCGATTCAGAGGCTTCCGAGCTTCTTTCCGGATGGTTGGTGGACGCCCGCGGAGTGGAACAAGTAGAATATGCGTTTCGTGAAGTTGCGGCCAAGGTCAAGGAATTCGCCCTCGGACGTCTAATCTTCACTAAGAAGGCCGAGTTGCGTGCGCTCGACCCGAAAGAAGACCCGCAAGCATACGATCGGCTGTTCGGCGAGATCGCCGAGATACAGCGTGCCCAGCAGTTGCTCAAGGTGCGCGCGGTCGAGACCACTGACATTGGGACGGAGCACAGCACGTGACGGCTGCACCCAGAAAGACCAACACGCCCGAGGAGCCCAAGCCCGCAAAGCCCGCGGCGCCCGCAAAGCCCGTGACCAAGGCTGCTGCCGCAAAGGCGGCAAAGGCTGCGGCCGCAACGGCCAAGACCGCACCCGAACTCGAGCTGTCGGCGGTCAAGACGCTCGTGAAGATGGGCAAGGCCAAGGGAAACCTCACCGACGAGGAGATCCAGGGCGCCCTCTCGGACATCGATCTCTCGGAAGACCAGTTCGAGAACGTCTACTCATTCTTCACGAAGAACGGCATCGCCATCTCCGAGGAACACACGGCCGATATCGGTGACCTGCCCCCTGAGGTTGTCGTGGATCCTGAGGACAATGAGGTGCACGAGGACGTAGCCATAGCGGCCGCGGTTGTGGTTGAGAAGCCGGCGCCGAAGGCTGCGGCTAAGCGCAAGCCGCGGCGCAAGGTGGATGCGCTCGCCTCCGCGCCGCTCACGAGCGACCCGGTGCGCATGTACCTGAAGGAGATCGGCAAGGTGCCGCTCCTCACCGCGCGTCAGGAAGTCGACCTCGCCATGAAGATCGAGGCGGGGCTTGAGGCTGTGGATCATCTCGATGAGGCTGCCGCCAAGGGCGTCAAGCTTGAGCGTGCCGAGGCCCGCCGTCTCGAGCGTCTCGAGCGCATCGGCGTTGACGCCAAGAAGCAGCTCGTAGAAGCCAACCTGCGCCTCGTGGTGTCGATCGCCAAGCGCTACGTTGGACGCGGCATGCTGTTCCTGGATCTGATACAGGAGGGCAACCTCGGTCTTATCCGCGCGGTTGAGAAGTTCGACTACACAAAGGGCTTCAAGTTCTCCACGTATGCCACCTGGTGGATCCGTCAGGCCATAACCAGGGCCATCGCCGACCAGGCCCGCACCATCCGTATCCCGGTACACATGGTCGAGACCATCAACAAACTCATCCGGATCCAGCGTCAGCTGCTCCAGGAGCTGGGCCGAGAGCCCACCCCGGAGGAGATCGGCGACAAGATGGAGATGACAGCGGAGCGCGTGCGCGAGATTCTCAAGATCTCGCAGGAGCCCGTCTCCCTGGAGACGCCGATCGGCGAGGAGGAAGACTCCCAGCTTGGCGACTTCATCGAGGACGGCGAAGCTGTCGTGCCGCCGGATGCCGCGAGTTTCAGCATGCTGCAGGAGCAGCTCGCCAAGGTGCTCGACAGCCTTTCCGAGCGCGAACGCAAAGTGATCGAGCTCCGCTTCGGTCTTGAAGACGGTCACCCGCGCACGCTCGAAGAAGTGGGGCGCGAGTTTGGTGTGACCCGCGAGCGCATCCGGCAGATCGAGAGCAAGACACTGTGCAAGCTACGTCACCCCAGCCGCTCGAGCCGGTTGAAGGACTACCTGGAGTAGCAAAGCGCGCCAGCGCGTTACCAACGACGAAGGCCCCGCAGCTGCGGGGCCTTCGATGTCTTTGTGTGGCTCCTCGGGTAGGACTCGAACCTACAACCCTTCGGTTAACAGCCGAATGCTCTGCCAATTGAGCTACCGAGGAATAGCGGTGGTGCCGGGGTGGCGCGAGTGCCGATTATACGGTGAGCACTCACGCTCCGCAACCACCCGATCGCGGGCTAGTGCGAGATCCTGCCGCGGGCTTTAGAGGTAGTCCAAACCCGCATGCGGTATCATTGCGCCTTGCGATTGTATGACCCGATCGGGCCCGTAGCTCAATGGTGGAGCAGGGGACTCATAATCCCTTGGTTGTAGGTTCGAATCCTACCGGGCCCACCATAGATTAGGTTGCGCGAATGGCACGTCGCAGCAGGGCCGAACGACTTGAGCGCTTGCGAGGACATCGCAAGCGCGTGTACGTGATGGGCGCCGCTGCGCTGGCGGCGTTCGCGGTCGTGGTGGTGGCCATCGGCATGGTTGTTGTGGGAGCCGATGCAGACCCCGCGTCTTCGGCCAAGGCCGTAACGCTTCGGTCTGCAGAGGCATCTCCCGCGGCCGGTTCGCTCGACTCCGCCTCCACCGTGCCGGTCGAGGTTCCCGCACTCGTTGGGATGTCGATCGCCGAGGCCGAGATGGTCTTGAAGGCCGCTGGCCTCACGGTGGTGCGCATCTCCACACCGCCGGGCGATTCACAGGTGGGCACGGTGCTCGCGCAGACGCCCGTGGCAGGCGAGCGGGTCTCGCGCGATACCGTGATAGAGCTCGTCTACGCGGACTCTGCGGCGGGCATAGCTGCCACGACGCTCGCTGCTCCCACGAGCGGTCCCGGCAGCGGTCTTGTCGTATGTATCGACCCGGGACATCAGGAGCAGGCCAACGGGGCACCTGAGCCCGTGGGCCCGGGATCCACCGAGGTCAAGACAAAGGTCACCGGTGGCGCCTCCGGCGTGGTCACGCATCAGTCCGAGCATGCGTTAGCGCTGGCCGTGAGCCTGAAGATCAAGGAGCGCCTCGAGCGCTATGGCGTGTGCGTGGTGATGACCCGTACCGCCGGCGCGGTAGACATCTCCAACGCACAGCGTGCCGCAGTTGCCAACGAGGCCGGCGCTGACCTCTTTGTTAGAGTGCACGCTGATGGCAACACCAATGCCACGGTTCGGGGAGTATCCACCCTGTATCCGGGGAGCAACGACTGGGTCGCACCCATCCAGAGTAAGAGCCTGGCTGCCGCGAGCTCGGTGCACCGCCAGATGCTGCTCTCGACCGGCGCCACCGACCGCGGCATGGTCAAACGCGCCGACCTCGCCGGGTTCAACTACGCCACCGTCCCCTCGATCCTGGTGGAGATGGGCTTCCTGTCCAACCCGGTAGACGACAAGCAGCTGGCCGAGGAGTCGTACCGGGACAAACTCGCCGACGGCATCGCCAGGGGCATTCTCGAGTATCTGGGGGCGACGGAGTAGTGGGACGACAGCGCACACCCGGTGAGTCGAGAAGCTCACGCGGCCTCGTTGCGGGTATCGCCGGCCTGATCGCCGCCGCCGCTGTTGCCTTCGTTCTTTACCGCACTGGCTTCATCGTGCCGCAGCAGGTGTCGGCCGAGGACCTGAACCGCGTGCTGCTCGTTGCGGCGTCGCCGGATGACACCGGTGCGGCCGTGGCGCAGATCATCGTGATCATCGACCTCACGATCAGCCCCGCGGCGCTCGAGCCGGTGAGTCCGGCGCTCCCCGTCACCATCCCCGGCACGTCATACTCCGCGCTCGGGGATGCGTATCCGTTCGGCGGTGGGAGCGGCACTGCGGTCGCGCTTGCGGCTGCTCGCGGTGAGGACCCGCTTCCGTACGTGGTCATCACGCCCGAGCAGCTGTCAGATGCAGTGGGCGCGGAGGATGGCGTGTCCGTTGCGCTTCCGGCCGCGATGAGCGTCTTTGATGGTGAGGACCTCTACACGTTCAGGGCCGGGGCGCAGACGCTCACGGCGGCCGAGTTACAGGCCGTGCTCAAAGGTGCGCCGTATCTCACCAAGGCGCAGCGCGAGGACCTTGATGCCGCGCTGGCCGAGATGCTCGTGGAGGTGCTTGCATCTCCGGGTGGTCTCGATGGCGTCCAGGCCGACCTTGACGGCGATGCGCGCGAGCGTCTGGGGATCGCTCTTCAGGGGTTCGCGCGCTGAGCGCACGGCTCCTGAGCAGCAGATTTGTGTCAAGCGACCTCCCGTTTCAGCCGATGATGTTACTATTGGCACGTTCATGAACGGTGCCGCGGTGTAGTGACGCGCGCCGAACCCGGGTGAGGGAGTTTACGGATGGCTGAGGCCACGTCCACAACAGATGAGGTGGCAAAGAGCCGCAAGGGCCTGCTGGTAGCGCTTGTGGGCGTTGTGCTCGTGGCCCTCGCAGGCACTGGTGTGGCCTACACGATGGGCCTCGGTCCGTTTGCTACCGATGAACCCGAACTCGTAGAGCAGCCGACCGCCAAGCCCACGGACGAGTCCGCCGAAGAGTCGGCAGTTGTGCCGGTGGCTGCAGCAGCGACCGTGCCGCGTCCTCCCGCCGATGCGCAGGAGTCGATGTACTGGGAGCAGGTTGCCTCCGGAGACACGATCGCGGAACTGGTGGCGGACAAGTTCGCCACATTAGAGCTCAGTCAGATCGCCACGGCAGCTGACAAGGCCGACATCCGTGTTCAGGCCACGTACCGGGACGGGTCCGCTCTCAACGGTTGGTTGCTGTTGCGCCAGTACGAGGGCGCGTGGTACTTCGCCTCGATCACTCGTGACGGGAATTCCGTCGTCACTCCGGTGAGCGGCACCGCCGACGCCGACGTGGTGAAGGCGATCGTGGAGCAGCAGGCGCTGAACCAGGACATCTACCAGGCACTCCTGAGCGGTGGTCACCAGGTCATCACCATCACGCGCGTGACGGCCGGCTCCGGCACGGCGATGCTCGACATCACGCTCTCCGGCGGATCTGCCGCCGAAGCCAAGGGGCAGATCACCTGCATCAGCAAGAACGTCAACGGCAGTCCTCAGTGGTTCATCACGGCGTTCTCCACGCTGTGATTCCACGGCACAATCTCGCGACATCTCGGCCACGCGCCTCTTCTTGGTGCGTGGCCGAACGCTGTAAGATGACGGCAACCGGCTGAATCGGGCAAGGGGAGTGGCGTGGAAGAGCTAGACCTTCGCGAGTACCTGGATGTCATCCGCGCACGCAAGTGGACCATCATCAAGGCCATGCTCGTGGTGACCCTCATTGCGCTCATCTGGAGCCTGGTGCAGGCCCCTGTGTATGAGGGAGAGGCGAAGGTCCTTATCGCCGAGAAGGGCTCGAGCGCCGACATCTTTGGCAGCCTGGGCCTGGACATCTCTTCTCAGCCCGAGCGCGGACTGCAGACGCAGGTTCAGCTGATGCAGGTTCGACCGCTGCTGGAGAACACCATTCGCGCGCTGGATCTTGGCGTGGCGCCGGAGGATCTTGCGGAACAGGTCACCGTTTCCGCCGTGGGTCAGACCAATATAGTCACCATCGTTGCGCGGGATGGCGATCCGAAGGCGGCGGCATCGATCGCGAACACCCTCGCGGAGGAGTTTGTGAACTGGAGCCGCGACTACAAGCGCGAGAGCATCACGGCTGCCGCAAAGCAAGTTGAGACCCGCCTTGAGGTGGCGAAGACCGAGATTCTCGATCTCGGGCGTGAGATACAGAACAGGGGCAAGAGCGACGAGCTCACCGCCGAGCTGGCAATCGCTACCGGCAACTACACTACGCTTGCGGCCAAGTTGGAGGAGTTGCGCATCAACGCGCAGCTCGAGGTGGGTTCCGGGCGGGTGGTCAGCCCCGCGGTGGTGACCGAGGACCCTGTAGAGCCCAGTCCAGCACGCAATACCGCGCTTGGTCTTGCGATCGGTCTGATCGTTGGCCTGGGTCTGGCGTTTCTCTACGAGTATCTGGACAACACCATCAAGACCTCCGATGAGGCCGAGAAGCTCCTCGGTGCACCGGTGCTCGGGCTCATTCCCGCCGAGAAGTACGAGAAGGATGAGCGCCGCCGCGCCAGCATCCTGACGAACCCGGGTGGCGCGGCCGCAGAAGCCTACCGCGTGGTTCGCAACAACCTCGACTTCATCAACTTCCAGCACGATATCAAGACGGTTCTTGTGACCAGTGCGGCGCCCGGCGAGGGCAAGAGCACGGTAGCGGCAAACCTCGCGGTTGGTCTCGCGCAGGCCGGCAAGAAGGTCGTTCTGGTGGCGTGCGACTTCCGCAAGCCCACCACGCAGCAGTTCCTCGGCGTGCGCAATCTCATCGGTCTCTCTGACGTGCTGACTCAGACCCACTCGCTCAAGGCCGCCCTGCAGCGACCGATAGAGGAGCTCGAGCTTCTGGTTCTGACCAGCGGCAAGATGCCTCCTAACCCGAGCGAGCTGCTCGGTTCGGCCAGGATGCAGTCGGCGCTCGAGGAGCTCAAGCAGTGGGCGGACTGGGTCATCATCGATACCCCCCCGTTGTTGGCTGTGGCCGATGGCGCAGCGGTGGCTCGCTATACGGATGGCGTGCTGGTGGTCACCCGCGGCGGCTCGTCTACCCGCGAGGCGCTGAAGAAGGCCGGAGAGATGCTCCACAACGTGGGTGGACGGGTGATCGGCTCCGTGGTCTGGGGACTCGACGCCACCAGCAGCCGCAGCGGGTACGGATACGCCTACGGCAAGGGCTCGTACGGTGGGCTCTACTCGTACGCCGACTACTACAACACCCCTGAGGCCGCCACGAAGCCGAGCGGACCGGCGCGTCGAGTGGCTGAGGCTTCGGGTGCGATCTACATACCTCCGCAGAGCCCCGGTCGGCGACTGGCCGAGAGCATCGGTAGGGTTCTCAGCGTGGTGCTCGCGATTCTCGCTGTGGTGGCCGTTGCGGCGCTGGTCGTGTACTTCCTCGATCAGGCAGCTGGGTGGGGAATTGCCGACGTGGTCCTAGGCCGGTGAGGTCTGCTGTGAAGGATGCGCCTGCTGAAAGGCGTCTATCTACAGTCGCGAAGGCCACCCAGTTCTGCAGCCACTGCATGAATTGAGGTCGGATGCACGCATTTGTGGAAGGGTGGGCTTGGGATGCGCCCCCCAGTCTCCGCTCGCTGAGATCGGGTGATAGCGGCGGCTGCCGGAGCGTGTCCGCCGAAATCGATACATGCGTCGCCAATTTCCAGGTTAGTCGAAGCGCCTACTGACAGTTGGATCATGCCCAGGAGAGCGGAGTGGTTGAGTGGATATACAGGTATCGATTCTAAGTCCTGTAAGGAACGAAGAGATCCATATCCGCGAGATGCTTGAGTCCGTCTTGAGCCAGAGCTTCAAGCAGTGGGAATTGATTGTGGTCGACGATGGGTCGGAGGACTCAACGGCAGACATCGTTGATGAGTATGCGGCGAGCGACCCACGAATCCGACTTGCAAGTCGCGGGAAGCGGCTGGGCAAGGCCGCTGCGTTCAATCTCGCGTACGCAGCTTCCACAGGGGAGTGCTTTGTGATGTTGTCAGGGGATGATCGCCTGCCAGCCGATTCACTTGCAGTGCGCTGGGCGGCGGTGTCTGCGGTACCTGAGGAGGCACTGGGCCTTGCATCGTTCAAGTTGAGGACCATTTCTGGTAACCGAGCCCTAGAAGGGATGGTTCTGCCTCGAGGTCATGGAGCCAGCTTGAGCGGCGGGGTCCTGACCATGAATCGGGCCCTGGCCGAAGTCGTGTTCCCAGTTCCCGAGGAGCTACCTTCCGAGGATATTTGGCTTGGCGAAGCGGCGAGCGCGGTAGCGCAGTATCACCACAAAGGGCAAGAGGTGGTGCTTGAGTACAGGATGCACCCTGGCAACTCGAACCCACGCATGAAGAGTTTCGAAGTGATGAGCATCTCGATTGCACGTCGCCTTGAGGCATACAGGTTGTTGGCCGAGGACCAGCGGTTGCCGACCACACGCCAGCAGAGAGCGGATTGGATGGGGCTGTACAAACTCGAGTTGCTTCGGCGGGATGGACGAACATGGAAGGTTCTGCAGAGTCCATCTTCATCGCCGATACGACGTGTTGCCGTTGCGAGCATGAGCAATCGCCTGTTGTGGTGGGTTCGCCGGACCTTCTATCGATCGCTGTCCGGCTGGCAGGGCAGGTAGTCTCATGAACGACCACATCAAGTGAGTATCCGCGCGATAGCACGTCGTCTCCGGAGTTCTGCATTCGCTCGGGCGTTTGGGTTGGTCTCACTCGGGACTGGTGCGGGCCAGCTGGTCGGTCTTCTGGCGATACCGCTGCTGAGCCGATGGTACAACGCCACAAGCTATGGGGAGTTTGGGGTCTTCGTCGCTATCAGTTCTGCATTCTCGGCTGCGTCGTGTTTGAGACTTGATCTAGCTGTACCGAGGGCTTCAGACTTATGTGAAGCGCGCGAGGTCGCCTCCGCAGGTGTTCAAACCGCGTTCTTGCTAGGCTTGGTGCTCTTCGCGGGCCACCTGGTCATGCCCCAGTTGTCCCCGGTGATGCGAATGAGTCCAGTCAGCGGTCTCCTTCTGTCGCTTTCGGTCACGTTGGGCGGTGTCTGGCTGGTGCTCAATCAGATGGCCATCCGAAGGGGTGAGTTTCGCACTGTCGCTGCGCGAGGGTTTCTTCAACCGCTCGTGATGCTGGTAGTTCAGGGAATCTGGGCGGTGTCGGGTCTTACGGGACCAGGACTCGTGGTCGGCTACGTTGCCGGTCAAGTCGCCGCAACGGTTCCTTACCTCGCGAGTGCCCGCTCCTCGCTGACTCTTGGCGCGTCTCGCGCCTGGAGAACGATTGTTGCGCACAGGAGTTTCATCACGATCATGACCCCTCAGGGGGTCCTGAACGTGCTGAACGTTCAGTTGCCGATTCTCATTGTGTCGCTGCTGTTCGATGTGGAGACCACGGGGTTGTTCAGCATGGCCCAACGCGTCCTGGGGTTGCCAGTGGGGCTGATTGGTACTGCCATGGGCCAGGTCTACGTCTCATACCTGAGTGCGAGTGCCGCTTCTCCACAACAGGTCTGGCGCCTGTTTCAGCAGGTAAGCCGGGCGCTGACGCTCGTTGCGATAGTGCTTGTTGTGGGTATTGGAGTTGCCGGCCCTTGGGCATTTAAGCTGGTGCTGGGGGAGCAGTGGGTGGCGAGCGGCGAGTATTCGCGGCTCTTGGTGGTCATGTATGCAGCGCAGCTGGTAGCGGCGCCGTTGTCAACTACTCTCATCGTTGCACGCAAGGAGGGCCAACAGGCCCTCTGGGATGTTGGCAGATTTGTAGCTCTGCTCATGTGCTATGCGGCTGGACACTACCTGCTACTTGCACCGCGATCCCTCGCCGCGCTACTGAGCTGGACGCTGGCAGCTGCCTATATCGGCCTGTGGGCTCTAAGTCGACGATCAGTTGCTCTGCCGCCCTCGGTTCGCAGTGCTAGGCACTGAGGCTCGCTAATCCCTTATGGGGCGGTGAACGCAGAACGCTCGTCGTCGGACTCCTTTGTCATGATGCCTTCGTTACGAAGTGCAGCGCATCTGCCACGCCACCACATCCACGCATAGACAACAATCCCAGAATTGAGTAGGAAGGTCGGCGGATCTGATGTCCAGAATCCGAAAGTCACAAAAACCCCGCTGACACCCAATAGCTCGAGTGTGTTTGTGTGGCGGTGCGCCATGCCTCGAGAAGAGACAATCGAGAGCGCAATCCCAATAGCGATCGGGAGAATGATGACGCCGGACCAGCCGAAATTGTGGTAAACCGACCCCCAGATCGACGGCGGGGACGTCCCACGTGTTGAGCCATATAGAGTCGCAAATATCCGGCCGTCCAGGTCAGAGCCACGGAAGCCCGGCAGCACTCCCATGAACGACTCCACCCATTCTCGCCCGTTCTGGACGGGTTGATAATAGATGTACCTGAATCCTGCCACGGATGACATTTGCTGGTCGTGCGTGATGCGCTCGGCGAATTCCGTGCCCGCAAGTCCGACTTTCTGTACAATCCCGCCGTGAGCTTGCCAGTCCGATGCACTGCGGCCCAGTGCGACCGTGGCGGTGAGTACGATGCTTGTTGCGAAGAGGGTAAGCATTACGGTCTTGCGAGATAGTCGCTTGCCAGACAAGAAGTACAAGAAGACAAAGCAGGTAGTCGCGAACATCACGAAAGCTCCGCGCTGTCCAGTCCCCAGTAAACCGAGGAGCGCAATCAGGCCAAGTGGCGCCAGCAGCAGACGGGGACCGAGGCGGTGATGGAGGTTCGACGATGTCGAGAACAGTACAACGACCAGTCCTGGAAGAAGTACATTCTTGAACTGATTCACATACCCGGGGAACAAGTACCTGTCGGAGGCATAGGCATTGAGACGGGTCGTGGCAATATCCGCACTCATACCCGTGAGGATGCTTTGTATGCCGAGGAAGAGTGCCGAGGATCCCACCGCGGCATAGTACGCGCCGACAATGGCGACTGAGACGAACAGCAGCACCCAGTCCCCTCTCTGCAGCCGGTACGGGGTGATTGTCCCGGGCGCCATGTTCATGCGTCGACGGGTCAGCGTGTGCAGGAGGTTCGATGTCAGGAACAACGCGGTTGCGACTGCGATCACCCAGCTATGTGCGACATCCGCTGGATTGCTGGCGTCAAAGAGGAGGAACGACCCCACGGCCATGACCATCTGCAGGTAGGCGAATAGCGTGCTTGCAGTCAGTACGCGCGCAGGATGCATCATCGCATACAGGTAGACTGCGGATGCTAGAACGACGACGATGACTTGTATGGCCATGGAGAGGTCTTTCCTGGACGTTAGCTGACAGAGCGGTCGACCGAAGCTCGCGTGCCATATCCTCGGAACGAAGTGCGGCGTTGGATTTGGCTGACCTCCACAGTCTGCCCTGGCGAACGAGGTTGCCGCGTCGAGTGGCGCGCCGCCAAGTATACCCGCTTCGCGTCTGAACCACGGGTTCCTGAAGTCACCAGTCTCAACTGCAGTTCGCTCCGCCGTTGGGCTCCATGCGGCTAGCATCTAGTGTGGTCAGTAATCAGGGTGTGGTACAGGGTGGGCATCCGCGTCGCGCAGTGCATTCCACTTTGGTAGAATATAGGTGGTTGCGTGGCGGTCTGGGTACACGCTGCCGCTGCGGTTCCTGGGTACGCTGGCCTGCTCGATCACGTGCCCTGTGCTGGGTTCTGGGTGTCGCGCTTCTTGTCCCCTCAGCGACAACACCCGTGGAGAGCGCTGAATTATGCTGTTGTGGGATGGGATGGACTCTGCCGGTGGATGCGCCCCAGACTCACATGCGTGCAATCGGTGCGCAGGCACTATGCCTGCGGCACACGTCGAGGGAGGTCGCGCATGTGTGAACACATGAGCGACCTTTGCTGATCCAGGGCGTGAAGCGCCATCGCGAAATCAGGCGTTCGTCCCGAATGTGCTGTGCGCGGCACCCGATGTAGAGGAACGGTAGGTAACCCCAGTGCGAGTGCTGTTCCTGACGATGGTGAGCATCCGCCACATCTCCGAACGCGGAATCTACACGGATCTGCTGCGGGAGTTCGCTCGGCGAGGAGACGAAGTTTGTGTGGCGTGTCCGCAGGAACGTCGGGCCGGCATGCCTACGTCAGTGGCGAGCGAAGAAGGCGTAACGATCCTGAGAGTGCGTACCGGCAATCTGCAGAAGGCTCCATTCCTCGAGAAGGTGGTTTCGACTCTGCTGGTCGAGCACCAATTCAGGGCCCAGATTCGACGTCATCTGGGCGACAGGCAGTTTGACCTGGTGCTGTATTCGACACCGCCTGTGACGTTCGACAGGGTCGTACAGTCGCTCAAGCGCCGGTACAACTGCAGATCCTATCTCTTGCTCAAGGACATCTTTCCGCAGAACGCGGTGGATCTCGGGATGATGCGCAAGTGGGGCCCGGCGTGGCTGTACTTTCGGCTGCGCGAGCGCCGACTGTACGCACACTCTGATTGGATCGGGTGCATGTCCGCGGCGAACGTTCGCTTCTTACTGGCTAACAACTCTCGGCTCGATGCTGAGCGCATCGAGGTGTGCCCCAACAGCATCGAGCCCGGGATGGTCACGGCAACGCGCGACTCATCGCGGATGCGGGAGTCCTTGGGCATTCCCGGCCATACCATGCTGCTGGTTCTGGGAGGCAATCTCGGGAAGCCGCAGGGGCTGGACTTTTTGCTGGACGTGCTCGATGCGTGCAGAAGCCGCGAGGATGTTCACTTCCTGATCGTAGGGGCGGGCACCGAACAGTCGCGTGTGTGGTCTCACATTCAGGCGACCCCACATCCCAACGTGACGTTGCTCGACTCACTTTCCAAGGCGAACTACGACGAGCTGCTTCTTGAAGCAGACGTTGGTCTGATCTTGCTGGATCGCAGATTCACCATTCCGAACTTCCCCTCGAGGCTCACCGCGTACATGGACATAGGACTGCCCGTCATTGCCGCAACCGATGCCAACAGCGATGTCGGGGAGGTGCTTGGAGAGTCCGAAGCCGGCCTCTGGGTCGAGAGCGGCGACCTTGACGGCTTCATCGGCGCGGTCGATCAGCTCGCCGGGGACGCGGCGCTTCGCTCCAGGATGGGCCGGAACGGGCGGCGCTACCTCGAGGACCACTACACCGTATCGCGGGCGTACGACACTATTGCGGCGCATCTTCCGGGCGAGTAGGGAGTGGTCTCGCTGTGGCGGCCGCGCTGTCTGGACGACTACAATGCTCCAAGAGCGTAACGGGACCACGCCGGTAGACGCATGGGCAATCGGGGTCGGGTCGCGGCGGGTGCTTCAGATCGTGCGGGCCAGGCGGCGAAGTGGGGACGATCATGTTTCGTGACAAGACGCTGCTCATCACGGGCGGTACCGGCAGTTTTGGGCACGCGGTGCTCGATCGCTTCCTGAGCACGGACGTGGGGGAGATCCGGATCTTCTCGCGTGATGAGTTGAAGCAAGACGACATGCGTCACCGCTATCAGCATTCCTATCCGGACAGCAGCGACAAGATCAAGTTCTACATCGGCGACGTGCGCGATATCCAGTCGGTTGCCAACGCGATGCATGACGTCGACTACGTGTTTCATGCGGCCGCGCTCAAGCAGGTGCCGTCGTGCGAGTTCTTCCCGATGGAAGCGGTGAAAACCAATATCCTCGGCACGGAGAACGTGCTGAGCGCCGCAATCAGCGCGGGGGTGAAGAAGGTCATCTGCCTTTCCACAGACAAGGCCGCGTATCCCATCAATGCGATGGGGACCAGCAAGGCGATGATGGAGAAGGTCTTCATCGCCAAGTCCAACACTACGGACGACACCCTTATCTGCGGCACTCGCTATGGAAACGTTCTCTGTTCTCGCGGCTCGGTGGTGCCGCTCTTCGTTGAACAGATCAAGGCAGGTAAGCCGCTCACCATCACGGACCCGGATATGACGCGGTTCTTGATGACCCTCGAGGAGGCCGTGGAGCTCGTTCTCTACGCGTTTGCCAACGCCCAGACCGGAGATCTGATGGTGCAGAAGGCGCCGGCGTCGACCATTGGAGACCTGGCTCAGGCGGTGCGCGAGCTGTTCAATCCCACCAGCGAGATCAAGAGCATAGGTGTTCGTCACGGAGAGAAGAAGTTCGAAACGCTGCTCACATTTGAGGAGTGCGCGAGTGCTGTCGACCTTGGCGGATACTTCAGGGTGCCTGCTGACAAGCGCGATCTGAACTACGACAAGTACTTCTCGGAGGGCACCGGCTACCACTCCAATAGCGGAGGCGCTATGTATGAGGAGTACACATCCCGCACTACCGAGCAGCTGACTGTGGAGCGGATCAAGGAAGTGCTGCTCTCGCTCGACTACATCCAGACAGAGCTTGCCAATTGGGAGGCCGCGCGATGAAGGTGCTCGTTACCGGCGCTGCTGGCTTCATCGGCAAGAACCTCGTCGCACGGCTGAAGCACGGCGAGTGCCCCGAGGTCTCGGAAATCCTCGAGTTCACGCTCGACACAGATTCCGAGCTGTTTGAGCGCTACTGTACCGAATGTGACTTTGTCTTCCATCTGGCCGGGGTCAATCGCCCGCTGGATCCTGCGGAGTTCATCGAGGGCAATGTAGACCTCACCACACGGTTGCTGGGACTGCTTGGCGAGAGGGGTCGGCCTTGTCCGGTGCTCTTCTCGTCGTCAAGTCAGGCCACGCTGGACAACCCATACGGGGCGAGCAAGAAGGCCGCGGAGGATGCGGTGAGGCACTACGGGGAGCTCACGGGCGCACCTGTCTTCATATTTCGACTTCCCGGGGTCTTTGGTAAGTGGAGTCAGCCGAACTACAACAGCGTCGTCGCGACCTTCTGCTACAACATCGCGCATGACCTGCCTATCGCCATAAGCGACCGATCCACGCTCGTGTCGCTGGTCTACATCGATGATGTTGTGCGGGAGTTCACTCGCGCACTCCGCGGTGTCGCAGCCCCGCTTGAGGGGGGATTCTGCTCGGTGCCGGTCGTGTATGAGCCAGCGCTGGGCGAGATCGCGGACATGCTGCGGGGCTTCAAGGAGACACGTGCGACTCTGGCGGTCCCGAGCATGGATGATGCTTTCACGAGGAAGCTCTACAGCACCTATCTGAGCTACCTGCCAACCGACGCATTCAGCTACCACCTGGGAACGCGGTCCGACGATCGGGGCAGCTTCACCGAGATCATCCGCACGGCAGACCGGGGTCAGTTCTCCGTGAACATCATCAAGCCCGGGGTGATCAAGGGAAACCATTGGCACAACACGAAGAATGAGAAGTTCGTGGTTGTCAGTGGTCACGGCGTTGTCCGGTTCCGCAAGGTCGGGGAGCAAGCCGTCATCGAGTACCACGTCTCCGGCGAAGACATCCAAGTGGTCGACATTCCACCGGGATACACCCACAACATCGAGAACCTCGGTGATAGCGATATGGTGACGTTCATGTGGAGCAACGAGTGCTTCAACCCGGACGACCCAGACACGTATGTTCTGCCCGTCTAGGCGGGTGATGGCGCGCCTGCGGCTTGACCGCGTTCGACTTGACCGGGACGTACGCTCTCTAGTGGAATGGATCTCATCCATGAACAGACTCAAGCTCATGACGATAGTCGGAACACGACCTGAGATAATCCGCCTGTCATCGGTTATCAAGTCCTGCGACAAGTACTTCGATCATGTGCTTGTCCACACCGGGCAGAACTGGGACCACGCACTCAGCCAGGTCTTCTTCGACGAATTTGGATTGCGCGAGCCGGACCACTTCCTCGACTGTGCCGGCGCCAATGTGGGTGCAACAATGGGTGCGATCATTGCCAAGTCCTACGACGTCATGAGCGCGGTACGACCGGATGCACTGCTGGTGCTCGGCGATACCAACTCCGCGCTCTCCGCGATATCTGCGAAACGCCTGAAGATCCCGATCTTCCATATGGAGGCAGGCAATCGGTGCTGGGACTGGAATGTCCCGGAGATGGTGAACCGGACCATCGTGGACCACATCGCGGACATCAACCTGCCCTACACCGAGAATTCCCGCAGGTATCTTCTGTCCGAGGGAATCGATGGCAAGACCATCTTCGTCACCGGTTCACCGATGCTTGAGGTGTTACGCGACATGCAGCCGAAGATCGAGGCCAGCGGTGTGCTCGGTCGACTCGGCGTTGAGGCCAAACACTACATCGTGCTGTCCGCCCATAGGGAAGAGAACATCGACAACAAAACGGCCTTCCTTTCCTTGATGGAGGGCGTCAACGAGATTGCAGCCGCGTATCAGATGCCAATCATCTACTCGGTGCATCCACGCTCCCGGAAGTTCATCGAGTCCCGCAGTTTCATCTTTCACCCGCTTGTGCGCATGGTGGAACCATTCGGGTTCTCGGACTATGTCAGCCTCCAGATGAACAGTTACTGCGTTCTCTCAGACAGCGGAACCCTCTCTGAAGAGAGCGCCATCCTCGGCTTTCCGGGCGTGCTGATCCGGACCTCGACCGAGCGTCCGGAGGCGCTTGATGCCGGCACGATCGTGGTGGGAGGCATCACCGGCACGGAGATCAGGCAGGCGCTGGAGTTGGCGGTCTCCATGGCTGCCGCAAAGGAAGAGGTCGGTACGATTGCCGACTATGGTGACGCCTGCGTTTCCACCAAGGTGGTCAAAGTCATCCAGAGCTACAGCAAGATCGTGGATATCACCACCTGGCGGAAAGACGGCGGTCTGTGAAGGCCGCAGTCTGATGAAGCGGTCATTCGACGCCCTTGTCTCGGCTGCCGCGCTAATTGTCGCGAGCCCCGTGCTCATCGTGCTCGCTGTCATCGTGCGCATCAAGCTCGGCAGCCCAATCCTGTTCTCCCAGGACCGTCCGGGTCGTGGCGGCCGCTCGTTTCGCATGTACAAGTTCCGCACCATGACCGACTTGCGTGACGAGGACGGCGGTCTGCTCTCTGACGCGGAACGTCTCACCGCATTCGGCAGGCTACTTCGCTCCACATCACTCGATGAGCTTCCCGAGCTCTGGAACGTGCTCAAGGGCGACATGTCGCTCGTGGGTCCCAGGCCGCTGCTTGTCGAGTATCTCGAAAGGTATACGCCGGAGCAGGCTCGCCGGCATGAGGTTCGGCCGGGCATCACAGGGCTCGCACAGGTGAGCGGTCGCAACGCAGTGTCCTGGGAAGAGCGCCTCGCGCTGGATGTCTGGTACGTGGATCATCGTTCGCTCTGGCTGGATCTCAAGATTCTGCTCAAGACGGTGGGGAAGGTGCTTCGGCGCGAAGGCGTCTCGAGTCCCGGACAGGCTACAATGAGCGAGTTCAAGGGGCAGCCTACCGAGCAAGGAGATTCACGGTGCGATTCGTAGTTCTGGGTGCAGGCGGGCATTCCCGAGAAGTGGCCGATCTGATCCTGGCGTGCGGGCACGAGGTCGGCGGGTTTCAGGACGATGCGGCAACCGGACTGCACCGCCCCACGGGACTGCCTATCGCTGGTCGCTGGCAGGAGCTGGCGGGCGACGCCATAACCGTTGCAGTGGGTGATTCTGCTGCGCGCGAGCGGCTGTATCGCTCCGTAGGCCCTGCGCTCCCATTCCCGGTGCTCATCCATCCCTCAGCGTGCGTGAGTGCGCATGCACATGTCGGAGACGGAACACAGGTGATGCAGAACGTGGTGGTCAACTCGGCCGCAACGGTGGGGGAGAACGTGATCCTCAACGTTGGGTGCTTCATCGCGCACGACTGCGTGGTGGGCGCTCACAGTCACATCGCCCCCGGCGTGCTGATGAGCGGGGCCAGTTCTGTTGGCGCGCGGTGCCTGGTGGGCGCCGGCGCCATCATTCTGCCCGGAATCACGGTCGGTGATGACTGCATTATCGGAGCCGGCGCCGTTGTCACCCGGGCCGTACCGGCGGGCGAGACCGTCAGTGGCGTTCCCGCCCGCGTACACGGTGAGATCCGATGAGCACCTGGCCGGTATTTGCCGAAGATGAACGCGATGCCGCGCTGGCCGTGCTGCAGTCCGGCCGCGTGAACTACTGGACGGGCACCGAGGCACGCGACTTTGAAACCGAGTTTGCGGGCTACACGGGTGCCCGACACGCTGTGGCACTCGCCAACGGCACCGTCGCTCTCGAACTTGCGCTTCATGCGCTCGGCGTGGGGCCCGGCGATGACGTGGTGGTCCCGGCCCGCACGTTCATCGGCACTGCCACGGCGGTTGTGGCCAGGGGCGCCCGACCCATTGTGGCCGACGTGGATCGCGAGTCGGGCAACGTCACTGCCGAGACCATCCGGGCGGCGCTCACACCCGCAACCCGGGCCGTCATCGTTGTTCACCTCGCGGGGTGGCCGTGCGACATGGACAGCATCATGGCGCTTGCACACGAGCACAACCTCTCCGTGGTCGAAGACTGCGCCCAGGCGCACGGCGCCCACTGGAACGGGAAGCATGTCGGCACCATCGGCCATGTGGGGACGTTCTCGTTCTGTCAGGACAAGATCATGACCACCGCCGGTGAAGGCGGCATGCTCCTCACTGATGACGATGCCGTGTGGCAGCGCGCGTGGGAGTACAAGGACCACGGTCGCTCCATGGCCGCCATGGATCGCGCGAGGTCACTTGGCGGATACGAGTTCAAGTGGGTGTGCCAGAGCTTCGGGACGAACTGGCGGATGACCGAGGTGCAGGCGGCCGTGGGGCGCGTTCAGCTCCGCAAGCTCGATGACTGGGTGGCCCTGCGACGGCGCAACGCGGCAGTGCTCGACGCCGGGCTCGCGGGAGTGCCCGGGCTGCGGCTTGTGACGCCTACGGAGAACGCCGCGCACGCGTTCTACAAGTACTACGCATACGTTCAGGTGGACGCGCTTGCCGCGGGTTGGACGCGATCGCGCATCCTGGACGAAGTCAACGCGCGCGGCGTGGCGTGCTTCCAGGGCGTCTGCCCCGAGGTCTACCGGGAGGAAGCATTCATCGCGGCCGGTCTCGGCCTTCACGCCCCACTGCCGGTGGCACACGAACTCGGCCAGTCCGCGATCATGCTACTGGTCGATCCGCTGCACAGCGAGGACGACATGATCCGCGCCGCAGCCGTGGTTCGCGAAGTGATGACCAGCGCGACCGGGGGGCGGTAAGGTGCCTACGGAGACGCGGCGCGTGGGACCCTGGTTAGCGCTCAAACAGCTGATGCACCGGTCCCACGCGGCACAGATGGCCGCGATGATGATGGCGGACATTACCGTGGTGTTCATGGCGGTCTCGTTCGCGTACGTGGTGCGGTTCGAAGGTCAGATTCCTGACAAGTTCGCCAGGTATGGCGTGGGTGCCGCCCTGGTTGCCGCATGTGTCATCGTCCTGGCGCTCTGGATCACCGGTCTCTATCACATCGTCCTGCGATACGTGGGCATCCAGGTGATGGGCCGCCTCGCGTTGGCCGTTGGCGGGGCCACGGTGGTCTTCGGCATCCTCGACGCAGCATCCACGCTGGTGTACGGGGCGCGGGTAGTCCCCCTCGGTGTGCTCTTCGCGTTCGTCGCCTTTGTGTTCCTCGGTCTGGCCGCGCTCAGAAGCGTGGGTAGGCTCTGGGTGGTGATGAACACTGGCGGCGCCAAGAACGGCTACCGGGTGCTGATCATCGGTGCCGGTGACGCCGGTTCGCTGCTCCTGCGTGACATCGAGAACCAGCCTCATCTCGCGTACCACGTGGTCGGCTTTCTTGACGATCGTGCGTCAAAGATCGGGTTGAGCGTTCGTGGCGTCAAGGTGCTCGGCAGTATCGGGGAGCTTCCCGGGATCGTCGAGCGCGAGAGCATCCAGGAAGTCCTCGTGGCGATCCCCTCCATGGGGAGCGAGCGCAAACGCGAGATCCTTGAGATGTGCACGAGTGTGGGCGTGAAGACGCGCATCATCACGGGCATCGCTGCCGACATGGTCTCGGCCGGTCTGGCAGACCTGCGGCCGGTTGAGATCGAGGATCTGCTCGGCCGTGAACCCAACGAGATCGATGTCGACCTCATCTCCGGCACGCTCACCGGCAAGGTGGTTGCCGTCACCGGGGCCGCAGGGTCGATCGGCTCGGAACTCTGCCGGCAGATCATGAAGATGGATCCGGCAAAGCTCGTACTTGTGGAGATCGATGAGTCACGCCTCTACGAGCTCTATCTGGAGATGCAGGACGAGTCTCCCGGCGTTGCCGTGATGCGTCTGTGCGATATCCGTGACGAGCGCAAGCTCACCCGCATCTTCCGTGAGGAGCGGCCGCACGTGGTCTTTCACGCCGCTGCCTACAAGCACGTGCCACTGATGGAGATGGAGCCTGCCGAGGCGGTTCGCGCCAACATCCTCGGCACGATGAACGTGCTCAATGCGAGCAACGCTGTTGACGCCGAACGCTTTGTGCTCATCTCAACTGACAAAGCGGTGGACCCCCGCAACGTCATGGGTGCTACCAAGGCGGTTGCCGAGCTCGTTATGCTGGCCGCCGCGCGCTACGGCATCGGAGCGATCGCGGTGCGATTTGGCAACGTGCTGGGGAGCCGGGGGAGTGTCGTGCCCATCTTTGAGGAGCAGCTTCGCCGTGGCGGACCGATCAGGGTGACCGACCCGGGCGTGACGCGGTACTTCATGACCATTCCCGAGGCCGCGCGCCTCGTGCTTCAGGCGCAGGCCATGAGCGAAGGTGGAGATATATTCATCCTCGACATGGGCGAACCGGTTCTGATCACCGACCTCGCGCACAGGATGATCATCTTGAGTGGCGTATCCACGACCATCGAGTTCACGGGCCTTCGGCCGGGAGAGAAGATGCACGAGACGCTCGTGCATTCTGACGGCGCCCTGATAGACACCGACTGTCCCGCCGTCAAACGGCTCAACTTGCTGCCGTGCCTGTCGGCCGACTTCTCCGATCGAGTTCACGAGTTGCTGGTGCACGCGCAGCATGGTGATGATGCCGAGTCCAGGGCGTTGCTGTCCGTGCTTGCGGGCGCGCGCTTCGGCGGAGGCGAGAGTGAGGGCGCATGCGACGAGTCCGAGCCTGTGTGGGAGTAGTTCGCGCCGGCGATCGACATCCCGTACTGCCATCACGAGCGGTGGGACGGCGCCGGTTACCCGCGCGGTCTGGCAGGGGAGGAGATTCCGCTCTCGGCGCGGATCTTCGCGGTCATCGACGTGTACGACGCGCTCACATCGGATCGCCCCTACCGGAAGGCCTGGACGGAGGCCGAGGCAGGCGAGCACATCCAGGCCCAGTCCGGGGCGCACTTCGATCCAGCGGTCGTGGCCACGTTCGTCTCGCGCATGGCGGCCACGCGACACTGAGGGTGCTATCTCGTCTTCACCGGGAAGCGAGTATCTGCTGGTAGACCGCTGTCGCTGCGGTGACGCGATCCACCGGACAACTTTCGTCTACCGTGTGGGCGGCTTCGGCATCTCCGGGTCCGAGGAATACCGTCTCGGTGCATCCCAGTACCTCCGCCAGCACCGACGCGTCGGTGAAGTAGGTGAGTGGCTCGCGGTGAGGCACTCCGGCCACCTCTGTCACCAGAGAGGCGAACGGCGCATCGGGCGGGGAGTACACGGGCGCACGATCCAGGACGGTGGCGATACTCACATCGGCGTGTGCGAGCGACCGTACGTGTGCGATCGCCTCGGCGCTCGACACGCCCGGGACCAGCCGGATGTCGAGCATCATCTCGGCTGCGTCCGGCACAAGGTTGGTCTGCACGCCGCCGGTGAAGGTGCCCACGTTCACGGTGATGTGCCCCATCGCGGCGTGGGAGCCGGGGATACCCTCATCGGCAAGTGCCACAGCCAGGCGGGCGAGCGGCGTGATGGCCGAGCGACCCAGATCAGGCCGGGATCCGTGGGCCGCTACGCCCGCGGCGCTGACCCTAAGCCAGAGTGCGCCCTTGTGGCCGGTGGCGATAGTGTTACCGGTGGGCTCGGCCACCAGAAGTGGGCCACCACCGGGCAGGGTAACGTGCTCCACGAGGTGCTGCACGCCCTGGCACCCGCTTTCCTCGGCGGCCGATAAGATCAGCAGCACGCCACGGGGGTCGGGCGTGCCCATGAGATGACGCTCGAGGGCGACAACCAGTGCGGCCACACCCGACTTCATGTCGCTAGCGCCGCGGCCCGTCACGCGGCCGTTGATGATGTCACCGGCTAGCGGGTCCACGCCCCACGGTGTGGTGCCCACCGGAACGGTGTCGAGGTGACCGCTCAGAACCAGCGGTGCGTTGCGAGTGTCACCCACGTGGGCCACGAGCGACACGCGTCCGGGAGAGAACTCGTGGTACGTCACGCGAGCGCCGGCCGCAGCGAGGATGTCTCCCACCAGGTGGGCAGCCCGCTCCTCGCCACCACCTGCGGTGTCAAGCGAGATGAGCGCGCGGGTCAGCGCGACAGGGTCGGTCATGAGTGGCCTCCAGTGGACTCGCGCACAACGAGCAGCGGAGCGATCGCCGTGCGCTGCACCGGCGCACCCGCATCGGCCATGCGAGCATCAAGCAGACGGATGCACTCGGCGGCGATCTGCTCGTGTGGCTGGCGAACGGTGGTGAGCGGCGGATCGGCAAGCGCTGCGAAGCGGATGTCGTCAAAGCCCGTCACAAGCATGTCCCCGGGAACCGAGACGCCTGTGCGACGGAGCTCGCCAAGCACGCCAACAGCGATTTCGTCGTTGCCGCAGATGATGGCGTCCGGCAGGGACGGGCGGGCGAGGATCTGGAGCGTGGCGGCACGACCCCACTCGGCCCGGAAGGTACCGAGGAGCTGGTCGGTGTTGCCGCACAGGCCGAGTCGGGCAACGGTGTGCTCGAAGCCCTCGTGGCGCCGTCGTGCTGTGGAGCTGTCCAGCGCGGCGCTCACAAACGCCAGGTTGGTGGCGCCGAGCGAGGCCACGTGTTCAACGGCAAATCCGATTCCCACGCCGTCATCAACACCGACCCAGTCGGCGGGGAACTCCGCAACGTAGCGGTCCACCTGCACCACGGGGACGTAGTTTGCGGCCTCCACGAGCGACTTCCGGCTGGCGGTGACCGAGACTGGCACGATGATCAGTCCGTCCACCTGTCGTCCGATGAGCGCCTGCACACGCCGGTGCTCGATCGCGGTGTCCTCCTGCGCGTCGCACAGGAACAGGTCGCGGCCCGACTGCTGCAAGCGACGCTCGACCGCTTCAACGATGGCGGGGAAGAAGGGGTTTCCAATCTCGGGGACGATCATCCCCACGGTGTTCGTGCGACCGCGGCGAAGTGCACGGGCGAGCGCGTTGTGGCGGTAACCGAGGATGCGTGCGGCATCGTTGACGCGCTCGGCCAGGACAGGCGAGACCTTGCGACTTCCGGTGAGTACGCGCGATGCGGTGGCGACCGAGACGCCGGCGTGGATCGCAACATCACGTATGGTGACCGACATTGGCGCCCCTCCCGGTAGACAGCAGCGTAACATCAGTCTACGACGGGTATCAGGTTTGCACGAGAACGTTTACCCAAATCAAGAAATCTCGGCGCTTCTCGACCACACTATCTTGACGGATTGCGTGCGGCCACTAAGATTGTCTCGAAAGGGTAAACGTTTACCCAAACGTGCACCGTGGAGGGAGACGGCTATGTCAAGAGGCAAGGGACTGAGGCTCGTAGCGTTGATGCTGATCGTCGGGATGCTCACGCTGGGCATTGGCGGGTGCGCCACCGATGATGGCGAGACCACCACGGGCGGAACCGAGACCGAAGAAGAGATGGTGAAAGTCGGACTGGTGCAGATCAACCAGCAGGCCATCTTCTTCAACCAGATGAACGATGGCGCCGAAGAGGCCGCCGAAGAGTATGGCGTGGACCTGACCATCTACAACGCCAATGATGACGCCGCCAAGCAAAACGAGGCCGTCGCGAACTTCGTGACCCAGGGCTTCGACGCCATCATCGTGGTCTCGATCGACGTTGAGGGCATCAAGCCCGCCATTCAGGAAGCCGCTGACGCCGGCATCAAGATCATCGCGGTCGACGCTATCGTTGAAGACGATGCGGTTGACGTGCAGGTTGGCGTGGACAACGCCGCCGCCGGCGAGGAGATCGGCCAGTTTGTGGTGGACTACATGGAGGCCGAGGGCATCACCAACAAGAACATCGGCGTCATCGGTGCGCTCAACTCATTCATCCAGAACATGCGCAAGGACAGCTTCGTGGAGGTTGTCGAGGCAGCTGGCGCCAAGATCACCCAGACCGTTGACGGTCAGAACCGCCAGGAAGCCGCGATGACGGCATCGGAGAACCTGTTCACCGCCCAGGCCGACACGGAGATCATGTATGCCACCGGTGAGCCGGCGATGGTTGGTGCGGTCGCCGCCGTGCGTTCGCAGAATAAGGGCACGATGGTGAAGCTCTTCGGTTGGGACCTCACCGCTGAGGTCATCCAGGGCATCGACGACGGATTCGTTCTGGGCGTGGTGCAGCAGGATCCGAAGACGGAGGGCTACGAAGCGGTCAAGGCGGCCAAGATGCTTGTTGACGGCGAGTCGGTGGACGCGATGCTGAACATCCCGATCACCATCGTCACCAAGGACAACGTGGAGCCGTACCGCGCGATCTTCAAGTAGTCGTCCCGCTGAAGTCCAACGTCGTGGAGGGTGGCATGACCGCACAGGGTACTCAGCCGGACCGCATCGTGTTGAAAGACATCAGAAAGCGGTTCGGAATGGTTGAAGCGTTGCGGGGTGTCACCCTCCGCGTCGCCCCCGGTGAAGTCGTAGGTCTGGTTGGCGACAATGCCGCGGGCAAGTCGACACTGATGAAGGTGCTCTCGGGGGCCTACGTACCCGACGCCGGCGAGATCTGGGTCGACGGAACACAGACGGTCTATTCCACGCCGCGCGAGGCGCAGCTCCTGGGTATCGAGATGGTCTACCAGGACCTGGCGCTGTGCGATGACATCGACGTGGCCGGCAATATATTCCTTGGCAGAGAGCCCCGACGCGCGGGCGGCATCGCGCTCGATAAGAAGCGTATGCATCTCGAAGCGCGACGGCTGCTTGACTCGCTCAGGATTCGCATTCCCTACACCGATCTGCCGGTTCGCAACCTCTCCGGCGGCCAGCGCCAGGCGGTGGCCATCGCGCGGGCGGTCAACTTCGAGCCGCGGCTGCTCATCTTGGACGAGCCAACCGCCGCTCTGGCCGTCTCCGAGGTCCAGACCGTACTCGAGCTGGTGCGCACGGTTGCGGGTCGCGGTGTGGGCGTCATCTTGATCACTCACCGGCTACAGGACCTCTTCGAGGTCTGCGATCGGTTGTGCGTGATGTACGAAGGCACCCTACGGGCGGATCTCACGGCCGAGGGGACCTCGCTTGAAACGCTCGTACAGGAGATCGTGGGAGGGGGTCACCGATGAGCGATCGCACGCCCTCCACTCCGACTAGCCCGGAGGCAGCTGCTGCGGTGCGATCGCGCGATCTGCATATGCGCGCGTGGGTCACAAGTAACGTGCTCACGATAGCCGTGGGCGTGGTGCTGGTAGCGCTCGTGCTGTTCTTCACGGTGACCGCCGACAGCTTTATGACGCTGCCCAACGTGCTTAACATGCTCCGCCAGATTGCGCCGACTCTCATCGTGGCTATCACCATGACGTTCGTGATCACAACCTCGGGCATCGACCTTTCGGTGGGCTCGGTCGTGGCGCTCTCCGGTTCGCTTCTCGCGATCTCGGTCAAGGGCGGCATGGACCCCACCCTTGCGCTCGGTCTGGTGCTGTTGCTAGGCGTGGTGGTGGGCGCTGTCAACGGATGGTTCTCGGCATATCAGGGGCTGCCACCGTTCATCGTGACGTTGGCGACCCTGTCCATCGTCCGGGGTGCGGCGTTGCTCATCACGCAGGGGTACTCAACGCCCATTCCTGGTGAGGCGTGGATCACTGTGCTCGGTCAGGGCCGCGTTGGAGGCGTTCCGGTCCCGGCGATCATCGCGCTGGCGGTTGCGCTTGTGGGCTGGTTCGTCTTCACCCAAACGCCGTTCGGTCGTTACGTGGTGGGCCTCGGATCCAATGGGGAGTCGCTGCGGCGAACCGGCGTGAACACGCGTTTCGTGGGACTTGCCGTCTTCATAGCGTCGGGCTTTGCCGCATCCGTGGCCGGCGTGCTGATCGCCACCCGGCTGGCTTCCGGCTCATCTAACGCGGGCGTGGGCTTTGAGCTTGAGGCCATCACTGCTGTGGTACTTGGCGGAACGAGCTTGCTGGGTGGCAGGGGCAGCGTGCTGGGCACGGCGCTCGGCGCTCTCGTTCTCGGCGTGATTGCCAACGGACTCGTGCTTTCGCACGTGTCGCCCTTCTACATTCAGATCGTCCAGGGCGCGATTCTGCTGCTTGCGATCTTCCTGAATACCCGTATCTTCTCGAGATTCGGCACTGTGAGGCGATGATGACGACCGTTCGCACGGTCACCGGCGATATCGACTCCGCGGCGTTGGGCATCACGCTGTTCCACGAGCATCTGCTCAATGACGGGAGCGCCGCGTGGCGCAAGCCGGCTGACGACGATACCGAGGGGCTCGAGATCGCGGCACACCCGGTGCGGATGGAGTACCTGGGCAGGCTGCGAAACGATCCCTATGTGTCGCTCGACAACACCCGTCTGGACAGCATCGATGTGGCTGTTGAGGAAGCCGGACACTTCGCGGACGCAGGTGGCGGCACCATCGTGGAGGTGTCGCTTAACGGCATCGGAAGGAATCCGCAGGGCCTGAGGCAGATCGCCGAGCGCACGGGCCTGAACATCGTGATGGGCTCGGGCTACTACCTCGAGCGCTCGCATCCTGCGGCTCTCGAGCACATGGCGGTGGATGAGATCGCGGAGACGATCGCAGCCGACATCACCGACGGTGTGGACGGCGTGCATGCAGGTGTCATCGGCGAGATCGGCATCGGGTTGCATTTCACGGTGGGTGAGGAGCGCGTCTTGCGCGGCGCGGCGCGTGCCCAGGCTTGCACCGGCGTACCGCTGTCGGTGCATCTGCCCGGTTGGCTTCGGCATGGTCATCGCGTCCTTGATGTCATCGAGGAGGAGGGCGCTCAGCTGCACTCGGTTGTTCTGGCGCACATGAACCCGAGCGCGCCGGACACCGACTATCAGCGCACGCTCGCCGACCGTGGTGCCTACATCGAGTACGACATGCTCGGCATGGAGTTCTTCTACCCGGGTGAGGGCCAGAGTCCGAGTGATGAGGAGAACGCGGCAGCGGTCGCCGCACTCATCGCTGACGGGTACGCCGGTAAGCTGCTGCTCTCGCACGACATCTTCATCAAGACGCTACTACGCCGCTATGGCGGCTTTGGGTACTCCCACGTGCTCACCGGATTCGTACCCCGCCTGGAGCGCCTCGGCGTGCCACGCGAGGTGGCGCTGTCGATCCTTACCGACAATCCACGGGCGGTCTTTGAGTCCGCCGCGAAGGGAGCCAGCAGATGACACACGTACTGATCGCCGGAGAGAGCTGGGTGAGCGAGGCGACCCACTACAAAGGCTTCGACTCCTTCACCTCCGTCACGTTCCACACCGGAGTAGGTCCGTTGCGCGATGCGCTTGAGGGCGCGGGAATCGAAGTCACCCATATGCCGGCACATGAGGTGCCGGAGGGATTCCCCATGACCGCGGAGGCGCTCTCGGCGTACGACGTGGTGGTGCTTTCCGATATCGGCGCCAATAGCATCCTGATCCACCCCGACACGTGGCTCCACGGCAAGACCACGCCCAACCGACTCAAGGCGCTTGCCGAATGGGTGCATGGCGGCGGCGGGCTCATGATGGCCGGCGGCTATATGAGCTTCCAGGGATTCGAGGGCAAAGCGATGTATCGCCGCACACCCGTGGATGACGTCCTGCCCTCGGTCATCGATCCGTTCGACGATCGTGTCGAGACACCCGAGGGAGTCGAGCCGAGTGTTGTGGACAGCACGCACCCCGTATTGAAGGGTGTCGAAGGTGCATGGCCGGCACTTCTCGGCTACAACCGCTTCGGCCTGAAACCGGACGCCACATTGCTCGCCACCGTGGGAGACGACCCGCTTCTCGCGGTGCGCGAGGTTGGCGCCGGACGCACGCTCGTGTGGGCGTCGGATATCGGACCGCACTGGTGCCCGGACCCGTTCGTGGAGTGGCCCGGCTACGCGCGTGTGTTCTCGCAGGCTATGCGCTGGCTCTCGAAGGGGGCGTGACGTGGCCACCCCTATCATCCTCGACTGTGATCCGGGGCACGACGACGCGCTCGCCATCTTGCTCGCCGCCGCTCATCCGGCGGTGGACCTGCTGGCGATCACCACGGTGGGTGGCAACCAGACGGTGGAGAAGTGCACCATCAACGCCCGACGCATCTGCACCGCGGCCGGCATCACCGGCGTGCCGATCGCCACGGGAGCAGCGGGACCGCTCGTAGGCCACCTGCACATCGGCGAGTATGTGCACGGTGCCTCCGGACTCGATGGCCCTGCCTGGGGAGAGCCCACGGTGCAGGCTACCGACGAATTCGGCGTGGACCTGATCGTGAGGCTCCTGCGCGAGCACCCCGAGCCGGTGACGATCGTTGCCGTGGGGCCCCTCACCAACATCGCGCTCGTGCTACGCGACCATCCCGATGTGGTGGGTAACATCCGCGAGATCGTGATCATGGGTGGATCGACCGAGCGCGGGAACGACACGCCCTATGCCGAGTTCAACATCAAGGTGGACCCCGAGGCGGCCGAGATAGTCTTCGCCTCACCGCCACAGGTGACGATGTGCGGCCTGAACATCACCCATCAGGCGCTCGCCACACCCGACGTGATCGAGCGCCTCACCGCCCTGCACACGCGGATGGGGGACCTGTGCGTGGAGCTGCTGACGTTCTTCTCAGCCTCGTACCTGCGTACATGGGGATTCACCTCGCCGCCGCTGCACGATCCTGTGGCGGTGATGCGCGTGATCGATCCGTCCGTCGTTGAGTGCGCTCCCGAGCCGGTGGCCATCGAGACGCAGGGTCGCTATACCCGCGGCGCAACGGTGGTGGACCTGCACCATCTTTCCGGAGCGCCCGACAACGCCCTGGTGGCGATGACGCTCGATCGCGAGCGATTCTGGGACACCATGATCGAGGCGGTGGCCAGCTATGCCTGAGGTGGCAGTCGTTGGCAGCATCAATGTCGACACGTCGATCACGGTGCCACACACGCCTCGACGCGGCGAGACGATGCTCGGCTCCGATACCCGTCGCTCCGGCGGAGGCAAAGGGGCCAACCAGGCTGTGGGGTGCGCGCGCATGGGGCGCTCCGTGGTGATGGTGGGCGCGGTGGGCGACGACCCGGATGGGGAGTTCATGCTGGGTCTGCTCGAACAGGAGGGTGTCGAGACGACCAACGTGCGACGCTTGGCCGCGCCCACGGGTCAGGCGATCATCCTCGTGGAGCCCGACGGCGAAAGCACGATCGTCGTCGCACCCGGCGCGAACGCAGCGTTCTCGGTAGGGGATCTTGACGCTTGCGCGAGCGTGATCTCGTCGGCGGCCTGCGTGCTCGTGCAGCAGGAGATCGGCGAGGCGGTCGTGGCGCGAGCCGCGGAACTTGCCGGCGGACTGTTTGTGCTCAATCCGGCCCCCGCGCGACCCATCGCCTTATCAGTGCTGAAACGCGTCGACGTGCTGGTTCCCAATCGTCACGAGCTGGCCACGCTGTGCGGCGCTGACCCCACAGAGGACATGGATGCGCTTGCGGAGATGGCGCTCGCCCTCCAGGGACCCCAAGCGGTTGTCGTGACGCTTGGCCCCGCTGGTGCCCTTGTGGTCGAGCACGGTCAGAGCGTGCATGTCGCGCCACTGGTGGTTGACGCGGTGGACGCCACTGCAGCGGGCGACACGTTTTGCGCCACGCTCGTGCACGGGATTCTGGCCGGCTACTCCCTGGTCGCGGCCGCGCGGCTGGCAGCATTCGCGGCAGCCATGGCTGTGGAGCGTCCGGGTGCGATGGACTCGATTCCCACCGCTGAGGAGCTGCGCAACCGCACGTGACGGGCATCGCTGGTAAGCGAACCGACTGCATGAGGCAGGATTCGTGATGTATCGTGGCGAACTAGGAGCGTAACAGCGACAAACCCGAACGGATGACTGATGCGTGTTCTCGTGACCGGCGGCGCGGGATACATAGGCAGCATCTCCGCGCGCCACCTCCTGGAGGCGGGCCACGAGGTGGTGGTGCTCGACTCCCTCGAGCGCGGCCACAGGGCCGCTGTGGACCCCCGTGCAACGCTCGTGGTTGCGTCGGTGGGCGACCGCGATGTGCTCGATTCCGTGCTGCCCGACATGGATGCGGTCCTCCACCTTGCCGGGTACATCGACGTGGCCGAGTCGCAAGTCAACCCCGACCTCTACTACCGCAAGAACCTTGCAGAGCCCTCGATGATGCTCGACCGTATGACCAGCTGCGGTGTTGACAGCCTCGTGTTCTCGTCAACCGCCGCCGTTTACGGTCAGCCGGACATCACCCCCATCACCGAGGAGGCACCGCGAAAGCCCCTCAGTGCGTACGGTGCATCCAAGCTCGCATTCGAGCGGATGATCGAGCTCGCCGAGTCGGCGGGCCTGATACGCGCGACGAGGCTCAGGTACTTCAACGTTGCCGGAGCATGGTCCGACGGGTCGATGGGGGAGGCGCATCCCAAGGAAACCCACATCGTACCGCTACTTCTGGAGGCTGCTCGCACGCCCGGTGCACGGTTCAGCCTCTACGGCGATGACTATGCTACCCGCGACGGATCGTGCGTTCGCGACTACATCCACGTGATGGACCTGGCCGAGGCGCATCTCAAGGCCCTCGAGTACCTCCAGAGCGGGGGAGCGAGTGCGGTCTGCAACCTCGGCAGCGGTCGTGGCTACTCCAACCTCGAGGTGGCGCGCGAGTGCGCCGAGGTGACCGGTCGCACGATCCCCATAGAGTGTCGTCCGCGTCGTGACGGGGACCCAGCGCAACTCATTGCATCCAACGAGCGCGCCGCAGAGACGCTCGGATGGGCGCCCACGCGTGACCTGCGCACGATGGTCGCTGATGCATGGCGTTGGCACGAGTCGCATCCCGTCGGTTATGCCAACGGCGGTGCCCGCCGCTAGTGCCGCCATATCGGGCAACACCCGCGCGACGGGCTTCCACTCAATGCGACGAGCAGGGCTAGCGCGCGGCCGAGAGACTGATACAATGGTCGGCGTCGCTGCAGGCGGCATGCGGGCGATTAGCTCAGTGGGAGAGCGCTTCCTTCACACGGAAGAAGTCACAGGTTCAAATCCTGTATCGCCCACCAGAAGAACCCCAGGTGAGGGGCCGTGTTTCGGGAAACCGTACTCGGCTCCTTTCCTCGTTTCCAGGCCCCGTGTAGCCAATCGCGCGCAGACCGACCCTCCAATGCGGGAGACTCTCCCGTTCGGCTCCGCTTCACGATGAAGTCGGTTGTGACGCTTCCGAGTACATCTGAACTCGGCGTGTGAGGTTTCGAGGCTTGTCACTAGGGCATACACTCGCCAGCGCACGAAGATCGGTGAGCGATTTGACAGCCCTTGCGAGGCATCGCGCCGAGGAGGGTACCATGAGCGGAACCCCACTAGCAGAGCCGCAGGATTCGACACAAGCAGCTACGATTCGAGGGATCGTGCCTCCCCTGGGCGAGCTCATCGACGTGGTCGCCGTCCAAGCGCTCATGGATGACTTCTACGCGTTCAGCGATATGCCGATCGCCCTGATCGATCTCGAGGGCCGCGTGCTTGTGGGCACCGGGTGGCAAGACGTCTGCACCAAGTTCCACCGCGTCAACCCCGAGACGCTCGCGAACTGCCGTGAGAGTGACCTGGTCCTGACTCAGGGCGTCGCCAGAGGGGCGTTCCGGGCCTACACGTGTAAGAACGGACTGTCCGACACCGTCACACCGCTGTTCGTCGGCGAAACGCACGTTGGCAACGTCTTCACGGGCCAGTTCTTCTACGACGGCGAAGAGCCCGACATCGCCTTTTTCGAGAAGCAGGCCGAGCGCTACGGTTTTGATCGCGACGGTTACCTCGATGCCATCCGAAGAGTCCCAAGGGTCTCCCACGCGTCCATCGATGCACTCATGCGATTCTACATCCGCCTGGCCGAACAGATCGCCCGGACCGGCTACGCCAATCTGGAGCTGACGAAGGTCGTCGAGGAGCGCAGGCTGGCCGCTGAGGCGCTCGCCGAGAGCGAGCTGCGCTATCGCAGGCTGTTCGAGAACTCGCCGCTTGGATACCAGTCACTCGATGGGGATGGTCGCCTTATCATCGTGAACTCTGCGTGGCTTGATCTTCTGGGCTATTCCGAGGACGAAGTCGTGGGCACGTGGTTCGGTGACTTCCTGGCCCCGGCCTACCGTGAAGCGTTCAGAGAGCGCTTCCCGCTGTTCAAGGAGGCCGGCAGGATTCACTCCGAATTCGAGATGGTGTGCAAGGACGGCTCCGCCAAGTTCGTTGGCTTCGATGGCGTGATCGGCCATGATCTTCGCGGGGAATTCCTGCAGACGCACTGCGTGCTGAAGGACATCACCGAGGAGCGGAGCGCAGCGCTGGCGCTCGCCGAGAGCGAGGACAAGTTCAAGTACTTCTTCGACCACTCAGTTCTCGGCATGTCGATCACGTCCCCCACCGGGGAGGTTCACGTAAACAGCGCATTTGCAGCGATGCTGGGGTACTCCGTGGGCGAGCTTGAGCAGCGAGACATCCAGGAGTTGACCCATCCAGATGACTTCGAGCTGACCGCCCGCGAGATGAGTTCGCTGATCTCCGGTGAGAGCGACTCGACGCATTTCGAAAAGAGGTATCTGCGCAAAGACGGTTCTATCGTGTGGGCGCTGGTCTCCTCCACGCTGCGCCGCGATGCGCAAGGTGCGCCGCTCTACTTTATGAATGCCGTCCTCGATATCACCGAGCGCAAGACGGCTGAAGAGGCACTGTGGAAGAGCGAGACGGGGCTGCGAGCTGCACAGGCGGTGTCACACGTGGGTAGCTGGGTCTGGCATGTCAAGAGCAACCGCCTCGATTGGTCCGACGAGATGTACCGCATCTTCGGCATCGACAAAGGCGATTTCAGCGGCGACCTCACGAAAGTTGTCACCACCGCCATCCACCCCGACGATCGTGAGGCGGTCGAGCAGTCCAACCGGGCGGTGATGCTTGAAGGAAGGCTCGCCCCCCTGGAGTACCGCATCGTTCGCTCCGATGGGACCGAGCGGGTCGTATGGGCCGAGGCCGGTGGGATCGAGCTCGACGTCGATGGAAGCCCCGTTCGGCTCACCGGCATCGTGGCCGACATCACCGAGCGCAAGCAGGCCGCCGCGGCGTTGTTTGAATCCAACATTCGCCTCGAGGGCGTCCTGAAGAGCATCACCGCGGCCATGGGCAAGGTGGTCGAGACTCGCGACCCCTACACGCAAGGTCACGAGCAGGGCGTCGCAGCTCTCGGCAGGCAGATCGCCAGGGAGATGGGTCTGCCCGAGGAGGGGGTCGAGGAGATCGAGCTGGCGGCGCTGGTCCACGATATCGGCAAACTGGCCGTGCCTGCTGAGATACTCACCAAGCCCGGCAAGCTCTCAGACCTCGAGTTCGAGCTCATCAAACAACACTCGCAGAGCGGCTACAGCATCTTGAGGGACATCGACTTCGGCTGGCCAATCGCAGACATAGTTCTCCAGCATCACGAGCGGATGGACGGCTCCGGCTACCCCAACGGGCTTCTGGGCGAGGATATCTCGATGGCCGCCCGCATCATCGCCGTTGCCGACGTGATCGAGGCGATGGCGTCGCATCGGCCGTATAGGCCCTCACTGGGACTCGACATCGCGATGGCGGAGATTGTTGACCACCCGGACAAGTTCGACGCCGATGTGTCTGCGGCGTGCGTGAGACTGTTTCAAGCCGGGCGGATCGAGCTTTAGTTTGGGTCACCGGATCGTCAGCCTGACGGCATAGCCGTTCATCGTCACACTACCGCGCGGCACCACTTACTACGTTGTGCGCAGAATCACACAGTTGCCGGTGCGCACAGCCGATACATGCCTCGAGGGGGAACGTCGAGGCCGGAGGCCGAGCGTGATGCCAGTATACGGACAGTGTGAGGATCGCGACCCGGTCGCGGTGGTCAGTCCGTCCCTTATCGAACTCCGTGACGCCATCGTGCACTGCTTTGTCGCTACCCACGGCCCCCACTTCGGCCAGACCCGGACTGCACTGGGCTTAGAGGCGCACCATGGCGCCGTCTGCGAGAGCGTTGTGGACATGGTGCGGTTGGCATTTCAGCAGTACGGGGGGTCATACGACAATCCCACACCTGAGTTGCTCACCCGGGTAGTCACGTTTCTCGCCGAGCGCTCGTTGTCGTGGGGCGCTTCTGAAGATGATGTCTTTCAGCACCACTGCTCGATGACCCGCGCCATCGGCCGAATGCGGCTGAGGTCGATCAACTGATGTCAGCGGTGGGTTGCTGCTAGACTGTTCCGCGTGATCATCACCGTCGACCATGTGACCAAGACCATTGGTGAGCGCGTCTTATTTGCGGACGCGTTCCTTCGCGTTGGCGCCCGTGATCGCGTTGCACTCGTTGGCGCAAACGGCACCGGAAAGACCACGCTCCTCGAGGTGATCGCCGGTGATCAGCTGCCCGATGGCGGCCTGATCATCAGCGCGAAGGACGCCAGTGTTGGCTACCTTCGGCAGGAAGCCATCGAGATGCGCGGCCGTAGTGTGCTGGACGAAGTACTGTCCGAGGCCGCCGGCGTGCGCGGGCTCGAGCACCGAATCCGCGTTCTCGAAGACGAGCTCGCAACAGCGACCCCCGAGGAGACGGAGACGCTGCTGGCCGAGTACGGCAGGCTTCAGGAGCGCTTCGAGCATCTCGGGGGCTATACCGTGGAGGCTGAGGCCAAGGCGGTGCTCACCGGCCTGGGCTTCAAGGAGCGAGATCTCGAGCGCGATGTTGCCGAGCTCTCGGGCGGCTGGCTGATGCGTGTGGCGCTCGCGAAGCTGCTGTTGGTTGAGCCGGACGTCCTGCTGCTCGACGAACCCACCAACCACCTCGACCTGGAGAGCGTGTCCTGGCTCGAGGGATTCCTGCGCTCCTACGAGGGCGCCGTGGTGCTCGTAAGTCACGACCGCTCGTTTATGGACGCCCTCGTTACGCGCGTGGCCGAACTCGAGAGGCGCAAGCTCACGGTCTACCACGGCACCTACTCCGAGTACGAGCATCAGAAGCTAGGCGACCGGGAGCGTCTCGAGACTGCCAAGAAGCAGCAGGACCGCGAGATCGAGCAGCAGGAACGGTTCATCGAGCGCTTCCGCTACAAGAACACTAAAGCCAAGGCCGTGCAGAGCCGCATCAAGGCGCTTGAGCGGGTAGAGCGCATAGAGATCCCCGAGGCTCGGCAGACGGTGCGGTTCGCGTTCCCGCAACCCGAGCGCACCGGTGAAGAGGTCATTTCCCTGGAGAAGGTTGCCAAGGCCTATGGCCAGAACGTTGTGTACTCAAACCTGTCGGTAGCGCTCTATCGCGGCGACAAAGTCGCGCTCGTGGGACCCAACGGTGCGGGCAAGTCCACACTCCTGCGCATGCTCGCGGGTGACCTTGAGGCTGACGCGGGGGAGCGGGTGCTCGGCCACAACGTGACCGTGTCGTACTTTGCGCAGCACCAACTCGAGGCCCTGACGCCGTCGAGCACCGTACTCGCCGAACTCCTGAATGCTGCTCCCGATTGGACTCAGCAGCAGGCGCGCACGCTTCTGGGCACGTTCCTGTTTCACGGGGATGATGTGAAGAAGCTTGTTAAGGTGCTCTCGGGTGGAGAACGAGCGCGCCTGGCGCTGGCCAAGATGCTCATGAAGCCCGCATCGTTCCTGTGTCTCGACGAGCCGACCAACCACCTCGACATCCAGGGTCGCGACGTCCTGGAGGCCGCGCTGCGCCAGTACACCGGGACGTTCGCCCTCATCACTCACGACCGCCACCTGATTCGCTCGGTGGCCAATCGCGTAGCCGACGTTCGTGATGGGGGCGTCCGCGTCTACGAGGGCGATTACGAGTACTACGCATTCAAACGCGAGGAGTCCGAGCGAGATGTGACGCAGGTGACAGGTTCCGGGGGGCGCGGCTCGATGGGCAGATCCACCGAGGCGCGCGCGAGCCGGGTGCCTGAAGCGACCGCTGAGCCGGTCGAACGCCGGAGCAAAGAGGCCAAGCGCGAACAGGCCGAGGCGAGAAACCGGCTCTACCGCGGCACGAAAGATGCCAGACGTCGTATTGCATCGGTGGAGCGAGAGATGGCATCGGCAGGGGAGCGGCACGCTGAACTGCTTGAGGCCCTCGGCAATTCGGAGTTGTATGCGGAGAAGGATCTGTTCGCGCGGACCATGGCGGAATACGCCCAGGTCAAGCAACGTGTAGCGGATCTAGAGGCCGAATGGCTGGAGTTGTCGGAGCGGCTCGAACAGCTGGAGTCGGACACACCGCGGGATGCATAGAATCCAGCCGCTTGTGAACGAAATCACTGTTGCATGAAGTATTCTGTTGCCCTATACTTCCCTCTAGAGTTGCTTCGGCAACCCCTTACCCCTGAGCCTCAAGGTGCCGGCCTTGAGGCTCTCCCTTTTGTGGTGTCCATCACGGAGAATACCGCCCATCGTATCGGTGACGTGAATCCTTAAGGCGCGCTCGGTCGATGCCGATACTTCATCCTGAGATGATGATTTCAGACGAGCAGGTCCGGCGAGCAGTCGAGTACCTGCGTACCTCAGATGAATACCTGAAGCCGGCTACTTCAGAGGCGGACGCCGGATCGGTCGAACTTGTCGGCCGAGTGGTCGAGCAACTGCGCGACCTGCCAGACATCCGCGTCGATCGCGTCGCGCACGGACGCCTCCTGGTTGAAGCGGCGTTGCCGTCGTCGGATGAGCTTGCGAGCAAGCTCATCGGCCGGGTCGTCTCCGACGCCATTCGCTAACGCCGCTACGGACTCCCGAGTGCGCTCGAGCAGCCGTCCCTAAGGGCGGCTGTGCTTCTGCTACGATTGCATACGCCTACTCGTTAGTGCGGGATGCGCTGGATGCCCGTACAACCTCCCGGGAGGGATTGGCGTGCTGTACACCAGAGACCGGCTGGGAGAGCTGCTTGTCCGCGAGGGCGTGATCACCGAAGACCAACTCTTCGACGCGCTCGCGCATCAGCAGAGTCACGGTGGCAAGCTTGGCAGCATCCTGGTGAAGAATCTCGTGGTGGACGAGGATGCGATCGCTCGCACTCTAGCGGTTCAGAAGGACCTCGAGTACGTCAGTCTCTCGCAGTTCAAGGTCGACCGTGAGGCGGCTGCACTCATCCCGCTCAGGGTGGCGCTGCGTTCGGGCATCATCCCGATCGGGTTCCGTGACGGCTCTCTTGTTCTTGCGATGGCCGACCCGCTCGATGTTGAGGCGATCGACGACGTACATCTGCGCACCAAGATGCCAGTGATCCCGGTCGTGGCCACGGCTGCGCAGATCGATTATGCGATAGAGAAGTACCTCACTTCGGCAGACGCGTTCGGCGGCCTCACTGCCGACACCGAGCCCGACGAAGAGGTAGAGGCCGCGCCGGTGGGCGATGAGGACGTGCCTATCGTTCGCCTCGTCAATCAACTTATCCGCGAAGCGGTTCTGGATGCTGCCAGCGACATCCACATAGAGCCGGGCCCCCACAACGTGCGCGTCAGATTTCGTGTCGACGGCGTGCTGCATGAGGTGATGACCGCTCCGTCCTCCATGCGCGCGGGCCTCGTGAGTCGCATCAAGGTCATGGCCGAGATGGACATCGCCGAGCGCCGACGCCCGCAGGACGGGCGCATCGGGCTGACGGTCGGTGACCGGGTGGTGGATATGCGCGTTGCCACGCTCCCCACACCGTTCGGAGAGAACATCGTCATCCGGCTGCTCCATCACGAGGCGTCCCAGCAGACGCTCACCGATCTTGGAATGTCCGCCGAGCACCTTGTGATCTTCGAGCGCTTTCTATCTCGCGCGTACGGGGAGATCCTGATCTCGGGCCCCACGGGTTCAGGCAAGTCCACAACCCTGTACGCAGGGCTCACGTACCTGAACGACCCCACGCGCAAGATAATCACGATCGAAGATCCGATCGAGTATCAGATCGGCGGCATCACACAGATGGCCGTGAACGCCGGCATCGGGCTGAGCTTCGCGCAGTTGCTGCGTACCGTGCTTCGCTCCGACCCCGACGTGGTGATGGTCGGCGAGATCCGCGACGCTGAGACCGCTCAGATCGCCACGCGCGCTGCGCTCACCGGGCACCTGGTGCTCTCCTCGATCCACACCAACGACGCTCCTTCGGCCCTTACGCGCCTAACCGACATGGAAGTGGCTCCGTTCGTGGCGTCGAGCGCTCTCATCGGCGTTGTGGCGCAGCGACTCGTGCGCCGGTTGTGCACGGCGTGCAAGGAGGAGAAGAAGCTTACCAGGCTGCAGCTCACCGAGCGCGGCTTCGCCTTTGACGAACTCCGTTCCAAGTCGGCTTACTGGAAGCACGAGGGCGGTTGCGACGAGTGCCACGGTACCGGGTATCGCGGCCGCGTTGGCGTCTTTGAGATCATGCCGATGGACACCGAGCTCGAGCGCCTGTTCCTGGCCGAGGCGCCTTCGGAGGCGATTCGTGCAGCTGCGCTCGAAGCGGGAATGAAGACACTGCGGGCAGACGGCCTTGAGAAGGTCGCGGCCGGGCTCACGAGCCTCGACGAGGTTGCGCGCGTGGTGCTCTAGCTTCCCTTTGTGATCGGAGGAACAGTGACCGCACAGGTGCGCGAACCGCGTGCAATCGTTCTTGTTCTCGACAGCGTGGGAGCAGGGGCACTTCCCGATGCCGCCGACTACGGCGATGAGGGCTCCAACACGCTCGGCAACGTGTCCCGAGCGGTGGGTGGCCTGAAGATGCCCAACCTCGGCGCCATGGGATTTGGCAACGTCACCACGATCGAGGGCGTGCCGCCCCGGGCTCGCCCCCAGGCGTCGTGGGGCAAGAACGCTGAGCGCTCGGCGGGCAAGGACACCACCACCGGGCACTGGGAGATGATGGGTCTGGTGCTTGAGACGCCGTTCCCCACCTACCCGGAGGGGTTCCCGGCAGATGTCATCGACGAATTCTGCCGACTCACCGGCTATGCCGGGGTACTCGGCAACAGTGTGGCGAGCGGCACAGTGATCATCAACGAACTGGGTGACGAGCATATGGCCACCGGTCTGCCGATCGTGTACACCTCGGCCGACTCCGTCTTTCAGATCGCCGCTCACGAGGAGCGGTTCGGTCTGGAGGAGCTGTACAAGGCGTGTGAGATCGCGCGCGCGCTGCTCACAGGCGAGCACACCGTAGGGCGGGTCATCGCGCGTCCGTTTGTGGGACCCGATGAGAATGGCATCTACCAGCGTACGCATCGCAGGCGCGACTATGCTGTCAAGCCGTTCGAGCCCACGGTGCTCGACGTGCTCGCCGAAGCCGGTGTCCCCGTCTTTGGTGTGGGTAAGATCGGCGACATCTTCGCCTGGCAGGCCGTGACCTCCTCGCCGCACGTCACCGACAACATGGACGGGTTCGACCGCCTGCTCGCCGAGGTGGCGAGGCCCGAGCAGGGGTTCGTCTTCTGCAATCTGGTGGACTTCGACATGTTGTGGGGCCATCGCAATGATGCGGACGCGTACGCAGCGGGTCTCGAGGCGGTGGACGCGAGGATGCCCGAACTGCTCGACGTGATGGTGGACGGCGACGTGCTCATCATCACCGCGGATCATGGCTGTGACCCAACCACAGACTCGACCGACCACAGCCGTGAGTACACTCCGCTCATCGCCAAGGTCAAGGGCATCGATGCCGGGGCGGCGCTCGGAGTGCGCGCAACGTTCGGCGACATCGGCGAGACAGTGCTGGACTTCTACGGCCTCCGCGACCGTTGTGGTCGCGGAACATCGTTCCTTGAGGCGGTCCGCTCAGCACTCTAACGTGATGCAGCGCCGTGATGGCACATCGGTCCGGGAGGTGTGATGCGCGTGAAGTCGATCGAAGAACTCATCGAGGTCAAACGCGACGGCGGCACGCATGCGCGCGAGGATCTGCAGCGCCTGGTGGCGGCGTTTGTCACAGGCGAGATGCCCGACTACCAGATGGCCGCATGGCTCATGGCCGCATTCATACGCGGCCTGGACAGCGCCGAGACCGCGGCGCTGACGGAGGCGATGGCCAGGTCCGGGCGGATGGTGGACCTTTCGAGCGTTCCCGGCGTGAAGGTCGACAAGCACTCGACCGGTGGCGTGGGTGACACCACCACGCTCGTGCTCGCACCGCTCGTGGCCAGCTGCGGCGTGCCGGTGGCCAAGATGAGCGGGCGCGGTCTCGGCTTCACGGGCGGCACCCTCGACAAGCTCGAGTCGATTCCAGGCTTCCAGGTCCAGCTCGAGCCCGACGCCTTCCTCGCGCAGGTACGCGATGTGGGGGTCGCTGTCATCGCGCAGAGCGCGGATGTGGATCCGGCGGACAAGAAGATGTATGCGCTGCGTGACGTGACCGCCACGGTGCCGTCGACGCCGCTGATCGTCGGCTCGATCATCTCCAAGAAGGTAGCGGGCGGCGCCGACGCGATCGTGCTCGACGTGAAGGTGGGCTCGGGTGCGTTCATGAAGACCGAGGCCGATGCCCGCGCGCTCGCCGCCGAGCTAGCGCGCGTGGGAGAGCTGTTGGGCCGAACCGTGATCTGCATACTCACCGACATGGACCAGCCACTCGGACGTGCGGTGGGCAACGCACTCGAGGTCCGCGAAGCGATCGCGACACTCAAAGGCGCCGGACCGGCCGACTTGACGGAGCTCTGCCTTGTACTCGGCTCCAAGATGCTCGTTGTGGGCAAGAGGGCCGAGACCGAGGGGCAGGCGCGGGCGCTGCTGCTTGACAGCATCAGCAGCGGTCGGGCGATCGCACTGTTCAAGCGCTGGGTTGCGGCTCAAGGAGGCGACCCGGACGTGGCGGATGATGAGCGCCTGCTCCCGCTCGGTGCTCACGTCTTGCAGGTTCTGGCCGGACGTTCCGGATGGGTGACTGGCTTCGATGCCGAAGGTGTGGGACGCGCCGCGATGGCGCTCGGCGCGGGCCGCGCGCGAAAGGAAGACCCGATCGATGCCGGTGCCGGCCTTGAGATCGAAGTGAAGACGGGCGACCGTGTGGAGACCGGACAGGTGCTCGGCACGCTGTACACGAGCGACCCCGCCTTGCTCGAGGATGGTGAGGCGCGGCTGCGCGAAGCCGTGCACATCGGTGATGAGCGGCGCACGCCGCCGCCGCTGTTCCTCGAGGCGTAAGATGACGCGCCGCGTTCCCCGGCCCCCGGCGCACGTCACCGGAATCGTGGTGGGACATGCGAATCCGGACTTTGATGCGTACGCCGCGATGGTTGCCGCCACGAGGCTGTATGAGGATACACGGGCGGTGTATCTCGGCAGCCAGAACGCCAACGTGCGGGAGTTCCACAATCTCCACGAGGACTTTGTCGCGTTCACCGATCTCAAGGCGCTCGACCTGTCCGCAGTCAAGCGCGTGATCATGGTGGACACGCGTGACGCCGGACGGGTAGGGGAGCTCGGCGACGTGGTGAGACGTCCCGGCGTGGAGGTCATCGTCTACGACCACCACCCGCCGCAGCCCGGGGACATCGTCCCCGCGCAGGACCACTCGATGAACGTGGGCGCGAGCACGTCGATCCTGGCCCATGAGATCCGGGATCGCGGGATCCCGATCACTCCGCTGGAGGCAACGGTGATGCTCCTCGGCATCCATGAGGACACGGGGTCGCTCACCTACGCCGGGACCACCCCGTACGATGCCGAGGCAGTGACGTTTCTGATGGCCGCAGGCGCCGAGATCGAGGTTCTCGACCAGTTCCTGTCGCGCACGCTCAGCACCGAGCAGCGTGGTGTGCTGGACCAACTGCTCGACTCACTCGAGGTGTGGGATATCCACGGACAGGAAGTGGCGGTGGGAACCGCGAGCACCGAGGAGTACATCGATTCGGCCTCGGTGCTCACGCACTACATCTGCGAGGACCTGGGCTATCGCGTTGCCATCGCCCTCGTGGCCATGCCTGAACGTCTGCAGGTGGTAGGCAGGAGCCGGCTGACCGATGTAGACATCGCCGCAGTGCTCAAGCATATCGGCGGGGGTGGTCATCCACAGGCCGCCGCCGCTGCGCTGCGCGACGGCTCGATCGCCGAGGTGCTGCCCCGGCTGAAGGCGGCGTTGCTGCATGAGATCTCGGCGCCGCCGAGGGCCGGTGACATCGCATCGTCACCGGTGCGCTTCATCGGGCCGCAGACGCTCATGGCCGAAGCCGGTGCGATCATGGCCACCTGGGGTCACGGCGGGCTGCCGGTGCTCGACGAGGGGCGTCTGGTGGGACTGGTGACACGCAAAGATGTGGACAAAGCCGCGCGTCACGGCCTGGACCATGCGCCGGTTACCGGATTCATGGCGCGCAACCCCGTGACGGTGTCACCGGAGGCAGACCTCGGCGACCTTGAGGGGCTGCTCGTACGCACCGGCATCGGTCGCGTTCCCGTGGTGCTCCACGGCGAGGTGGTGGGTATCGTCACGCGCAAGGACCTGCTGCGGGCAGAGCATGGGGACTCGTACCTGGACCGCAAGCTCTCGAGGCGCCACGACGAGGCCACAGGTCGGTTTCTCGCGGCGCTCGCGCTCCTGCCGGATGAAGTGCAGGATGCGGTTCGCAGCATCGGTCGACTGGCTGACGAGGCCGGCGTGCGTGCACATGCGGTCGGCGGATTCGTACGCGACATGCTCCTGGGACGCGAGAACCTGGACCTCGACATCGTCATCGAAGGCGATGGTCTTGCCTTCGCGCAAGACGTGGCTGCTCGCCTTGGCAAGCGCGTGAAGGTCCATCGCCGCTTCGGCACGGCGGTCCTCGTCTGGTCGCGGATGCTCCACATCGACATCACGAGTGCGCGCACCGAGTACTACCAGCGTCCGGGCGCGCTGCCCACGGTGGAGCGCTCATCGCTTCGGCAGGACTTGTTCCGGCGGGACTTCTCGATAAACGCGATGGCTGTCTGCGTGACGCCCGAGTGCTTCGGGCAGATCGCTGATCCCTTCGGGGGCCTCATCGATCTTGAGCGGGGGATACTGCGGACGCTTCATTCGCTGTCCTTTGTGGAGGATCCCACGCGCGTGCTCAGGGCTGCGCGCTTTGAGCGCCGGTTCGGATTTGGAATGGACCATTCGAGCGAGGCGTTGCTGCGCCAGGCCGTGGAGATGGGGATGCTCGATGAGGTGAGCGGCGCACGCATCCGCGAGGAGCTGCTCGACATCATCGACGAGGACGCGTGCGATGAGATACTCGCGCGCCTTGACGAGTTTGGTGCACTCCGAGGACTCTTGCCGGGTGCAGTGAAGCCCGCGCGGGCGATCATCGACGTGCGCGAGTGCGATCTGGCTTTGGGTGCGCTCGCGGATGCGTTTTCGCGAGCTCCCCGACGACGCACCACTCTGGTGAGCGCGCTTGCCGGTTCTGCCGAGCGCGCAGAGGCGGACCGGTGGTGCCGGTGGCTGCGGTTTGGCCGTGAGTACGCGGAACCTGCTGTGCACACCGCACAACGCGCTACAGCGCTTCTGGCGCGCCTTGGCGATCGCCGTAAGATGCGCGCCAGCCGCCTCTACCGCCTCCTCGACCCGGTGCCCACCGAAACGCTCGTGTACCTGTGGGCCGCTGGAGGTCCGGACGTGCGTACGCGGATCGAGGAGTTCGTGCAGGTGCTCGCCCCCATGCGCCCGGCTGTTTCGGGCGAAGACCTCATCGAGCTTGGCCTCACGCCGGGTCCGGCGTTTGCTGGTATCCTGGCTCAGGCCCGAGCCGACCGTCTCGACGGCAAGGTGCAGGGCCGAGACGCCGAGCTGGCAAACCTCAAGCGACTCGCCAGGCGCGAGCGCTCACACCATGGCCGGAGGCCCCTTGTCTGACTTCTTGATCGGCATACTCGAGCTCGCGATGTTCGTGCCGGCGATCGTGCTGCATGAGGTATCGCACGGCTATGTGTCGTACAAGCTCGGCGATCCCACCGCCAAGATGCGTGGGCGCCTGACGTTGAACCCCATCAAGCACATGGACCCTTTTGGTACCGTGCTGCTGCCGCTGCTGTTGTGGGCGAGTGGCGCCCCGGTCTTTGGCTATGCCAAGCCCGTGCCGATCAACCCCAACTACTACAAGGACTACCGCAAGGGGATGATGATCACCGGTCTCGCAGGACCGGTCACGAACCTGAGTCTCGCCATTGTCGCGGGCCTCGCGGTGCGGGTGCTGGTGTTTGCCGGAGCGCTTGCGTATGGGAGTGTCTCAGAAGGAACGCTCTCCGTGCTCGGATGGATCCTCTACGCGTTCTACTACTTCGCTCAGATCAACCTCGTGCTGATGTTCTTCAACCTCATTCCGATCCCGCCGCTCGACGGGTCGCGCGTGCTGCCGCTGTTCCTCTCAGACAAGGCACTGCAGACGTACCACCAGGTTGAGCAGTACGGCATTCTCATCTTCTTCGCGCTTCTGCTGCTCTTGCCGAGGATCCTGCCGTTCAGCCCGATCGGTGAGTACTTCAACGTGACCGTGCGACCGCTCATGTCAGTGCTCACCGGGATCTAAACGCCGCTCCCGGCACCCCGCGGTGCGGTAGAATGTGGCATCCGATACTCCTTCGAGGGGATTTGCCACCTATGTCCAAGAAGCGCGTGCTCACCGGCTACCGTCCCACGGGACGTCTCACGCTCGGCCACTGGTTCGGCAACCTGCTCAACATGCGTGAGATGCAGGACGCCTATGAGGCGTACTACTTCGTGGCCGACTGGCATGCGCTCACCAGCGACTGGCAGGACACGCACGCTATCCGGCAGTACACCGAAGAGATGGTGCTTGACTGGGTGGCTGCCGGCATCGACCCCGCGAAGGCCGTCATCTACCGCCAGAGCGACGTGCCGGAGGTGGCAGAGCTCACCATGTACCTGTCGATGGTCACACCGATGACGTGGCTCGAGCGAGTGCCTTCCTATAAGGAGCAGCGCGAGCAGATCAGCGAGAAGGACCTCTCCAACGTGGGATTCTTCCTCTACCCGCTGATGCAGTCCGCCGACATCGTGATCGTCCGCGGTGATGTTGTGCCGGTGGGCGAGGACCAGCTGCCGCATCTTGAGCTCACCCGCGAGGTCGTGCGCCGCTTCAACAACCAGTACGGCGATCTGCTGCCGGAGCCCCAGGCGCTCATCGCCAAAGAGGGCGCACGCGTTCCCGGCACCGACGGCCGCAAGATGTCCAAGAGCTACGGCAACGCCATCTACCTCTCCGAGACCGAGGATGAGACGGCGGCCAAGGTGATGAGCATGCTCACCGACCCCGCGCGCAAACTCAAGAGCGACCCGGGCAACCCGGATATCTGCCCTCTGCAGCAGATACACAAGCTCGTGGGCGCTGCGGCGGACGTGGCCGAGTGGGATCGCTGCTGCCGTGTGGCCGAGTGCGGCTGTGTGGCCCATAAGCGCAAGCTTGTGGAGGACCTCAATGACTACCTGCGCGACTTCCGTGCGCGCCGGGCCGAGCTCGCCGCCACGCCCGGGTATGCGTGGGAAGTCCTTGTCGACGGCGCCGCCCGTGTTCGGCCCATCGTAGAGGAACTCATGCACGAAGTGCGGACGGCGATGCACGTGGACGCCGGGCGCTAGGCGATGTCCTATCGCGTCCGGACAGAGGCGTTCGAGGGGCCGTTCGACTTGTTGCTGCAACTCGTTGCAAAGCAGAAGGTCGACATCGCAGACCTTTCGATCACGGACATCGCGGACCAGTACCTTGAGTACGTGGACCGCATGGAGGATCTCGACCTGGATGTGGCGAGCGACTTCCTGCTCGTGGCTGCCACCTTGCTTGAGATCAAGGCCGCTTCGCTGCTCCCGCGCGAGGAGCCGCTCGAGATGGCCGAGTTCGACGACATGACGCCGGAGGAGGCACGCGAGCTGCTCATTGCGCGACTCCTCGCGTATAAGCAGTTCAAGAACGCGGCTGCCGAGCTGGCAGCTCGTTACGAGGGTGAGGCGCTCACGCATCCGCGTGCGGCCGGTCTCGAGGAAGTGTTCCTCCGGCTCATGCCGGACTATCTCGAGGGCGTGACGCTTCATGGTCTGGCGGTAGTGTGCGCCGACCTGGTCCACAAGCGCGAGGTGTTCCTGCTCGAGGCCGATCACGTGGCCTCGGCGCCCATCAGCCTCGAGTTGCATATTGAGGGCGTTGCCCGGACTATGCGCGCTCGCAAGCGCGCCACGTTCCGCGAGCTGATCTCAGCCGGAGCAACGATCGAGGAACTCGTCGTGACGTTTCTGGCCATCCTGGAGTTGTACAAGCGTGGAGCCGTCTGCCTGGAGCAGAGCGAGCTATTCGGCGACATCGAGATCGTGGGAACGGGTGATGACGCGTGAGCCGCGACAACGCGGAAGTGCTTGGAGCCATCGAGGCCCTGCTGTTCGTCTCCGACGAGCCGGTGGGAGCACCGCGCCTGGCCAAGATCCTCGAACTCGGCGTGACGCAGACCGAGGAAGCTGTGCGCTCTCTCGCGGCGGAGTACGCTGCGGACAACCGCGGGTTCCAGCTGCGCGAGGTCGCGGGAGGGTGGCGACTGTACACGCACCCTGCGTACCACCGCCAGGTCGAAGAGTACGTGCTGTCGTGGGATACGCGGCGACTTTCGCAGGCGGCGCTCGAGGCGTTGGCGGTGATCGCATACCACCAGCCGGTGGCGCGGCAGGGTGTTAACGCCGTACGTGGCGTGAACAGCGAGGCCGTCATCTCGTCGCTCATCGAGAAGGGGCTCGTACGCGAGGCAGGTCGCGACAAGAACCCCGGCAACGCGATCCTGTACGGCACCACGCGCACGTTCCTCGAGCGCTTCGGCCTGAGGGACCTGGCCGAGCTTCCGCCGTTGGCGGAGTTCGCTCCCGACCCGGAGACCGAGCACGCCATCCGCGAGCGTTTGAACGCGCTTGAAGGCAGTGTGCTCGACATCGACGAGGATCTTGAGCTCGACGACGAGTCGGAAGATGACGATGTCGCAGAAGTCGACTGACGGCCGGGGGCTTACGCCCGCCGGGCCCGGTTGTGACGGGGACGCAGAAGCCCCCGCAACCGAGCGGCTGCAAAAGTTCCTCTCCCGCGCAGGGGTCGCCTCGCGGCGCACGGCCGAGACCATGATCGTCGACGGTCGAGTGAGCGTGAACGGTTCGGTTCGCTCCACTCTCGGCGAGAAGATAGATCCGCTGCACGACTCGGTGAGCGTGGACGGACGACCGGTGGAGCCGCCCACGACGCTGTGGTACCTGATGGTCAACAAACCGGCCGGTGTTGTGACCACACTGGAAGACCCTGAGGGGCGGCCGACCGTTGCGCAGTTCATCCCCGAGGGCGCGCCGCGGCTCTTTCCCGTAGGCAGGCTGGACTACGCCACCACGGGCCTGCTGCTGCTCACCAACGACGGTGAGTTCGCTCACCTGCTGATGCACCCGCGCCACCACGTGCCGAAGATCTATCACGCGGAGACCGACGGTGTGCCCGATGATGCCGACCTCAGAATGCTGCGCGAGGGTATCGACCTGGACGATGGGCGCACCGCTCCGGCGGGTGCGCGCCTGGTGTCCAAGCGCCCGGGACGGGGAGTGGTGGAGATCACGCTTCGCGAAGGCCGAAAGCGGCAGGTGCGGCGCATGCTCTCCGCGGTGGGTCATCCGGTCAGGATGCTTTCGCGCATCGCCTACGGGCCCATCGTCCTCGGGACGCTCGCCGAGGGTGCGGTGCGCGCGCTCACCGATGACGAGGTTCGTGCGCTCCGCGACACCGTGAAAGCGGGCTAGACATGCGGGCGGTGCTCACCGGTCCCGCGCGCAGCGGAAAGTCCACCTGCGGGCTGCGGCTTGCCATCGCTAGCGGCGCGCCTGTCGCGATAGCCGTGGGGGCGCAGGCTGACGACGAGGAGATGGCGCGGCGCATCGCACGTCATCAGGCCGAGCGGCCTGCCGGAATGCTCGTGATCGAGACGGCCGGGGACCGCGCGTGGATGGACAGGGTACCCGAGGAAGCCTGCCTGCTCGTTGACTGCCTCGGCACCGTACTGGGCGCCGCACTCGGGAGTATCGCTCTCGGTGATGAGGCCCTCGCATCCTTAGACGCCGAGCTGGAGGCCGAGCGGATAGCCGATGACCTCGTCGCTCGTCTGCTTGCGCGGTCCGGGCCAACCGTCGTGGTGACCAACGAGGTCGGCTGGGGAATCGTCCCGGCCACGGCGCTCGGCAGGCTCTTCCGCGACACGCTTGGTCGCGCTAACAGGCGACTCATCGCCGGCTCGGATGCAGCCTGGTTGGTGGTTGCGGGACACTGCATCAACATCCGTTCACTCCCCGAGGAGGTTTCGTGGCCACAGATGTAGACACCACGCCCGGCCCTATCGAAGCTGAGATGATCGCGTTGTGCTCAAGCGTCTGCGAGCCGGACGCAGCGATGGCGGCGCGCGCGTGGGCACGGCTTGATTCGCTCACCAAGCCGCCGCGCAGCCTCGGCAAGCTGGAGGAGATCGCAGTCAGGCTCGCGGTGATCCAGCAGACCGTGCGGCCCGAGAGCGGCCCCGGCGCGATCGTGCTGGTGGCTGGCGACCACGGCGTGGTTGCCGAGGGCGTGTCCGCCTGGCCATCTGAGGTGACCCTGCAGATGGTGGCTAACATTGCAGCCGGCGGCGCGGCGATCAACCAGCTGGCCGAGTACGCAGGTGCACGCCTCGTGCTCGTCGATGTGGGGGTTGCGGGAGACACGAGTGGCTGTGCCGCAGTGGTGCAGGCGAAGGTTCGCCCCGGAACACGTAACCTTGCAACCGAAGCCGCCATGACCCGCGAGGAGGCTGCCGCGGCATTCATGGTCGGCGCGCGTATCGCAAGCGAACTCGCGGCTGATGGTATCCGCGTCATCGGAACGGGCGAGATGGGTATCGGCAACAGCACGGCCGCGGCCGCGCTGGTGGCAGGCTACACGGATGTTCCCGTAAAGCGCGTTGTGGGTCGGGGCACCGGCATCGACGATGCCGCGCTCGCCCGCAAGAAGGCGGTCATCGAGAGCGCTCTCAGGCTCCATCGACCAAGCACCAGCGACCCGTTCGCCACGCTCGCCAACCTTGGGGGCTTTGAGATCGCCGCGATGGCGGGCCTGTTCGTTGGCGGGGCCGCTGCAGGGGTCTGTGTGGTGTCCGACGGGATGATATCCGCCTCCGCCGCGCTTGCCTCCGCCAGGATCTGTCCCGCATGCATCCCCTACGTGCTCCCGTCGCACCTCTCGCTGGAGCCGGGACACCACGTGGCACTCGTGGCGCTTGGCCTTGAGCCGTTCGTCGAGCTCGATATGCGACTGGGGGAGGGGACCGGTGCGGCGATAGCGATGAGTATCATCGGCTCCGCGTGCGTGGTCATCAACGGTATGGCCACCTTTGCAGAGGCCGGTGTTGCCGAGGGCGGTCACACAGAAGCTGTGGACCTCTAGCGGTGTTCGCCAACCTGGCCACCGCGGTGCGCGTGCTCACGATCATCCCGCTGGGGAGAGTCGACGGGCCGGCCCCGGCCCGCCACTTCGCCCTCGTGGGGTGGATCTACGCCGGGGTGGCACTTGGCATCGTGTTTGGTGCCACCGCTATCGGTGCTGATGGCGGGCTTGCGTCTCTCGTGGTCGGTGCCCTCATCGTGGGTATGTGGGCCATGATGTCGGGCCTCATGCACTGGGATGGCCTGGCCGACTCGGCAGACGGCATCGGCGTGCGCGGGGACGCAACTCGTCGTCTCGAAGTGATGCGTGGGTCGACTATCGGCGCGTTCGGTGCAACAGCCATCTCCCTCGTACTCATGCTGCAGATTCTCGCGGCGGGAGCAATCGTTGAGAGCGGCGCCTGGTGGGCGCTTGCCGCCGCCCCCGTGATCGGACGGTGGGGCGCAGGCCTTGCGCTCTCGTATCGCGACAGCGCGCGGCCTGACGGTCTGGGCGCCAGGTACGCCCGGCGTGAGTCGGCCGCCGCTCTCATCGGACAGACTCTGCCAGTTGTGCCGTTGGGATTTTCGTCGCCGGACGCACGCGTCTGGCTATTTGCCGCCATCGCTGCGGGGCTGGCGTTCGCATCCGTGGTTCCCGCGCCGTTTGCGCGTAGGTTCGGTGGGATCACGGGCGATGTCCTCGGAGCCACGATCGTTCTTACGGAGACGTTCGTGCTGGTTGTCGGAGCGCTCGCAGGCGGCGGCGTGCTGTGAGTGAGCGTGCGATGCGCATCATGCTCGTCAGGCACGTTGAGACCACCGCGAATGTGGAGCGGCGTCTCATCGGACGTGGGGACGCGCCGATCACGGAGTCGGGACTCCGCCAGGCGCGCTGGCTCGCCTCGAGACTCGCTACGTTCGAGCCGGGGGCTGTCTACACCTCGCCGCTCGGACGCACCCGCGCCACGGCTCGGTCGATAGCGCCCTGCTGCGAGCTCACCGAACTGGACGAACTGCTGGAGATCGACTTCGGACCCGCCGAAGGACTGACCTTCGCTGAACTCGGAGAGCGTGGCTTGAGCCTGAACTACGGCGCTACAGGCTCGGTGGTGGAGGGTGGCGAGTCTGCGGCGGCATTCGCTTCACGTGTGCAACGAGCGGCAGGCACTATCGAGCGCGGGTCCGACACCGCACTGGTGGTGACCCACGGCGGCGTCTTCCGACGGCTGCTCACCATCTGGTTGTCGCTACCACCCGAGGCAGCGTGGCGGTTCGCGGTTCCTAACGGCGCGCTCGCGGTCATTCGGCTGCACGGGGATGGTGGCGTGCTAGAGGGACTCGAGGCGCCGATTATGCACGAGACTGTTTGAGGTTGCGCCGTTCATGGCCGTGAGAGACAATCGGCGCCAACCCTCGTGCATCTAAAAGGAGGCGCTAGTGGTCTGGGAGAGACTCATCCGCGAAGAGCTGAGCGGCCTTGTGCCCTACGCTCCCGGCCTGCGCGAGGAGCAGGTGCGGCAACGCGCCGGGCGTGATGACATCTGCAAGCTCTCCAGCAACGAGCATCCCGATGGCCCGTTTCCGGCCGCTATCGCCGCGATGCAGGCCGAGCTCTCAACGCTCAACCGGTACCCGGAAGGCGCATCGACCACCCTGCGCGAGAAGCTGGCGGGTATTCATGGCATTCCGGTCGAGCAGATCATGGTGGGCAACGGCAGCAACGAGCTGCTGCGTCTGATCGCACAGGTGCTCATCCGCCCCGGCGATGAGATCGTCTACCCCTGGCCGTCATTCATCGTGTACCCCACGGTGGCGACCATGTTCGGCGCCACGCACGTAGTGGTGCCGCTCACCGACGGCGTCACGTATGACCTCGAGGAGATTCTCGCCGCGGTCACGGACAAGACCCGCATCGTGTTCCTGTGTAATCCCAACAACCCCACCGGCACGTTCTATGGCCGCGACGAGTTCGACCGCTTTCTGTCGCGCCTGCGTGAAGATGTGGTGCTCGTCTTAGATGAGGCCTACTTCGAGTTCGTCACCGCCCAGGACTATCCCGATGGCACGGACTACTTCGACGGGACCAGGCCCGTTGTCGTCCTGCGTACGTTCTCGAAGATCTACTCGCTCGCCGGGCTGCGCATCGGCTATGGCTTTGCACCCGCGCCGCTAGTGCACGCGATCGATTGCGTACGGGAGCCGTTCAACGTCAACTCCGTGGCGCACGCGGCCGCCCTTGCCTCTCTCGACGACGGCGCGGAGGTCATCCGCCGTCGTGCCGAGAACCAAGAGCAGAAGACGTACCTGTATTCGGGCTTCGACCGGCTCGGCATCTCCTGGGTGCCGTCGGAAGCGAACTTCGTCTGGATTCGGACGGAGCGGCCGGTCGAAGTGTTCGATGCTCTCCTCGAGGAGGGCGTGATCGTTCGCGCGTTCGGCACGACGCCCGCACTCCGCGTGGGTATCGGTAGTGCTGAGGACTCGCGACGGACGATCGAAGCGTTCGAGGCGGTCGTTGCCCGGCTCGGCAGGATCTAAGCTGCCGAAGCGTGTGACGGCCGGCTACCGGAATCGTCACACGAGCGCGCAACTGCAGGTGCGCGAAAAGGGGTGAGTGACCATGCTCGTCATCATGAGGGACCACGCGCTGGCCGAAGACGTTCAGCACGTTGTCGACCTGCTTACCGAAGCTGGCGCCGAAGCGCATCTGTCGCGCGGCGAGGTGAAGACCATCATCGGCGTGATCGGTGACCGCGAGGTCATCTACTCGCTCGAGTTCGAGGGTCTGCCGGGCGTGGAGCAGGTCGTGCGTGTGCTCAAGCCCTTCAAGCTGGTGAGCCGCGACTTTCAGCCCGAGGACACGGTCGTATCGGTGGGCGGCTCGGCCGTTGGCGGTGGGAGCTTCGGCGTGATCGCAGGGCCATGCTCCATCGAGTCGGAGGAGCAGATGATGGCATCGGCGCGCGCGGTCAAGGCTGCCGGCGCCACGTTCCTGCGCGGCGGTGCGTACAAACCGCGTTCGAGCCCGTATGCCTTCCAGGGCATGGGTATCGAAGGGCTGAAGCTGCTGCGGGCTGCTGGCGATGAAGTGGGCCTGCCAGTGGTGACCGAGGTGCTCGACGTTCGCGACGCAGCCACGGTGGCCGAGTACGCCGATGTGCTTCAGGTCGGCGCGCGCAACATGCAGAACTTCATGATGCTCGACGAGCTTGGCACGATGCAGCGGCCGGTCCTGCTCAAGCGCGGACTGTCGGCCACCATCGAGGAGTTGCTCTCGGCGGCCGAGTACGTCCTTAAGGGTGGCAACCGTGATGTGATCCTGTGCGAACGCGGCATTCGCACCTTCGAGACGTACACGCGCAACACACTCGACCTGGCCGCCGTTGCGGCGCTCAAGACCCTCACACATCTGCCGGTGTTGGTGGACCCGTCGCACGCCACCGGCCGACGCGAGCTCATCGCGCCCATGTGCCGGGCGAGCGTTGCAGCCGGAGCCGACGGCTTGATGGTCGAGGTGCATCCGGATCCCGAACACGCGCGCTGTGACGGACCGCAGTCGCTTGCACCGGCGGACTTCGGGCACCTGATGGCTGACTTGCTTCCGCGCATCACGCTCGAGGGCAAGACGACGGGAGCCGCGCTGTGAGCGTGCGCCGTCTGACGGTTATCGGTCTCGGCCTCATCGGAGGCTCCGTGGCCGCAGCAGCCAAGCGTGTGGCGCCGGACACGCATGTTCGCGCGGTCGACGCCGATGCCGAGTCGGTCGCATATGCGCTCGCACACGGAGTTGCCGATGAGGCGCTCTCGCCCGGGGAGGCCATCGAGTCGGGGTGGTTCGCCGGCGATGCGGCAGACCTCGTGGTGCTCGGAACACCGGTTGCCGCCACTGTAGCGTGGCTTGGGCGGCTTGCGGACCTCGGCTTCACGGGCATCGTGAGCGACGTGTCCTCCACGAAGAATGCTGTGGTCAGTGCGGCGCGAGCCGCCCGCGGAGGCTACCGATTCGTGGGTGGCCACCCGATGGCCGGTTCGGAGCGTAGCGGCGTGATGGCGGCCTCGGCGTCCCTCTTCGATGGCGCGTACTATATACTCACCCCCACGGATGTCACTGACATGGAGGCGTACCGTTTGGTGCACGCCTTCGTTACCTCACTCGGCGCGCGGGTCGTTTCCGTTGATGCCGCGGCGCATGACGAGGCGGTGGCGATCGTCAGCCACGTTCCGCACGTTGCCGCCGCGGCTCTCGTGGAGCTTGCAAGCAGTCGCGCCGAGCAGGCGGGGGCGGACCTGCTGCGGCTTGCCGCGGGCGGCTTCAAGGATATGACGCGCATCGCTGCGGGCAGCCCCGACTTGTGGACCGGCATCTGCCTGGACAACGCGCCTGCCGTCGTTGCGGGGATCGAGGGGCTGTCCTCGGTGCTGGAAGATTTCCGGAGGGCGGTGGCCGATGGCGACGCGATCGCTGTTCGAGCGTGGCTTGCCGGACCTGCCGATGTGCGTCGTGCGCTCCCCGCGCAGTGGGTACCGGCCACCGCGCGTCTGCGCGAACTCACGGTCCCGGTGACCGACCGGCCCGGCATCGTGGGCATCGTCACCACCGCGGTGAGCCGCGCGGGATGCAATATCGAGGACATCGAGATCGATCACCAGTCGGAGGATAGCGCCGTGCTGCGCCTTGTACTCACCGACGAAGGTGACTCGGAGACCCTGATGGCGGATCTTCTCGCCCGTGGATTTGACCCGCAGGTGCGCGCACTCGAGGAGGGGGAGGCGTGATGGAGGCGCACGTCGCCCGGCAGATCACGCCGCTTGCTGGTACGGTGCGTCCTCCGGCCGACAAGTCGATCTCTCACCGCGCCGTCCTCTTCGCTGCGATGGCCGAGGGTGTGTCGCATCTCACCGGCGTTCTCGACAGTGCTGACGTGCGCTCCACCATGGCGGCAGTCTCGGCGCTCGGCGCACACGTAGCCGTGACTGCCGTTACCACGCAGGGGCTTACGTGCGAGATCATCGGTTGGGGCCGGGGAGGTCCGTGCACACCCGCCGGGCCGATCGACTGCGGCAACTCGGGCACCACCACACGACTGCTCGCCGGCGTGCTTGCCGGCTGGCCCGTGGACGTCACACTCATCGGCGACGAGTCGTTGTCGAGCAGACCCATGCGCAGGATCTCCGAGCCGCTCGCGGCGATGGGAGCCAGGATAGAACTCACCGAGACGGGAACACTGCCGCTGAGAATCATCGGCGGAGCGCTCATGGCTATCGATTACGCATCGCCAGTGGCGAGCGCGCAGGTGAAGTCGGCCATCTTACTGGCGGGACTGCGCGCCAGCGGCACCACAACGGTGACCGAGCCAGCACGGAGCCGCGATCACACCGAGCGCATGCTGCCAGCCTTCGGTGTGCCGGTGATCGTAGAGAACAGCGACACGAGCGCGTCGGTTGTCGGACCGGCCCGGCTGGGCGCATGTGACGTGACGGTTCCGGCGGATCCCTCTTCGGCGGCCTTTCTGGCGGTGGCAGCTGCCGTCGTTGTTGGTAGCCACGTGCGGCTCTCGGCTGTATCGCTCAACCCCACGCGCTCGGGGTTCGTGCGGGTCCTCGAGGACATGGGAGCCTCGGTCCTCACAATCGATCGCACGGCGATGGGCGCCGAGGATGTTGCATCACTTCAGGTGCGGCACACTCCCGGCCTGCACGCCACCACCATCACTGCCGACCAGGTGCCGTCACTGATCGATGAGATTCCCATACTTGCCGTCGCCGCCACACAGGCAGCTGGCACCACGCGCTTCGAAGGTATCGGAGAGCTCCGTGTGAAGGAGTCCGACAGGCTCGAGGCGATCGCCGAGGGTCTTCGGGCGTTTGGCGCGCAGGTGCGCACGGAACAGGACTCACTCGAAGTGTCGGGCCCGGTCGCGCTTCGTGCAGCACGAGTCCGATCGCGAGGCGATCACCGGTTGGCGATGGCCTGGGCGATCGCCGGGCTGCTCGCTGAAGGTGAGACGGTGGTAGATGGGTTCGACGCGGTCGATGTCTCGTATCCCGGGTTTGCAGACCACCTGAGCCGAATAGGTGCCAGCATCTCGGTGCGGTAGCGCGTGCTAGACTTTCGTTGCCATCACTTCGCCCAGGGAGAGCCTCTCTTGATCATCGCAATCGACGGCCCGGCAGCAAGTGGCAAGTCCACCGTTGCCAGGGAAGTGGCCAGCAGGCTTCACTTTCGTCATCTCGACACCGGTGCGATGTACCGCGCCGTCACGTGGCTTGCTCTTCAGAACCGGACCTCTCCGAGCGACGCTGCCACCCTCATCAGACTCGCTAACGAGTCGCCGGTCACCTTCAGCTATCTTGACGGAGCGTCGATCGCCACAGCTGTGCGCATAGGCGACCGGGATGTCACCACCGCGGTGAGACTCCCTGAGATCGACGCGAACGTGAGTGCTGTCGCGAGCGTACCTGAGGTGCGCGCAGCACTCGTGGCGCAGCAGCGGAAGCTCGCCGCTGTGTTCGACACGGTCGTAGAAGGTCGCGACATCGGTACCGTGGTGTTCCCCGCGGCCGATCTCAAGGTGTTTCTGACCGCCTCGGTGGAGGAGCGCGCGCGGCGCAGGCAGCTCGATCACGTGGCGCAGGGGATCTCCGTGGGCACCGACGAGGTGCAGGCGCGTCTTGAGAAGCGTGACCTGATCGACTCAACGCGTGCGGCAAGTCCTCTGGAGGTGGCGCCCGACGCGGAGCTGCTCGACACCACCGGTTTGACTGTCGAGGAGGTTGTCGACAGGATCGTCGAGCGTGTTGAGGCGATTCTGTGACCGGCGACCGGCTTGCCCGGTTCGTGCGCGCCACGCTTGGTCGGCTGGTGCTCGCCGCGTTCCGCACGCGCATAACGGGCGCAGAGAACATCCCCCATGGAGCCGCGATGCTTGCCGGCAACCACGTCTCGTACATGGACCCCGTGCTGTTGTGGTGCGCGTCGCCGCGGCCGGTGCACTTCATGGCCAAGAGCGAGTTGTGGGAGAGCCGGTTCCTCGGCTGGTTGCTGTCACGGCTGCTGGCATTCCCGGTCCGTCGCGGGGAGCCGGATCGCACCGCGATCTCCACCGCTACGACACTGCTTACGTCGGGGGAGGTGGTCGGCGTGTTCCCCGAGGGCACGCGCCAGTTTGACACCCGCGACGCTTTGGGAGCCGCACAGGGCGGGGCGGCGTTCATCGCGCTCCGGGCGGATGCGCCCGTTGTACCCGTGGCGTTTGTGGGCACTGACAGGGTATGGCCCAAAGGCGCGCGACTCCCCAGGCTGGCACGAACGTTCATCTTCGTCGGCAGCCCTGTCTATCCGGGGGACATACTCCCTGAGGGCGGCCGAAAGGAGCGCGTTGGGGTGCTCACCGATCAGATCATGGGGCGAATCTCAGAACTGCTCGACCGATCGAAAGAGGCGGCGGTATGAAGGTGGTCGTTGCCCGGCATGCGGGCGTGTGTTACGGCGTGGAGCGCGCGTTGAAGCTCGCCGATGAGGCGGCAGCAGCCGGTGGAGACGTGGCCACGCTCGGACCGCTCATCCACAATCCCCAGGCCGTGGCGGCTCTCCAGGACAAGGGAGTGGGTGTTGCCTCTTCGCTTGCTGATGTTGACGCTGGCACGCTCATCATCCGATCTCATGGCGTGGACCCTGCGGTGATCGTCGAGGCAGAGCACAAAGGGCTGAACGTCATCGACGCCACCTGTCCGTTCGTACGTGCCGCGCACATGTGCGCTGCGGATCTGGCTGCGTCGGGTTATCGCGTGGTCATCGTCGGCGAGTCCGACCACCCCGAAGTCGAGGGCATTCTCGCGCACGCCGGCGGCGAAGCGATCATAGTCCAGCATGCATCGGACCTTCCGGCAAAGCTTCCCGCGCGCAAGATCGGGGTCGTGGTGCAGACCACGCAGCCGCCCGCGGTGCTCCGGGAGGTTGTGGATGCGTTGCTGCCACGCGTCTCTGAGCTTCGTGTGTGCAACACCATCTGCAGCGCCACGGCCAAGCGCCAGGCTTCTGCCGCGGAGCTTGCTGACGATGTTGATGTGATCGTGGTCGTAGGCGGCCACAACTCCGGCAACACGACACGCCTGACGGAGATCTGCATCGCGCGAAATGCACGAACGCATCATGTCGAGACCGCCGAAGAGTTGCAGGAGAGCTGGTTTGTCGACGCCGAGGTGGTTGGGGTCACGGCTGGCGCATCCACACCCGACGAACAGATCAGAGGTGTGATCGACGCGATAGAGGCGCTCGCGGGAGATGCCTGAGTCGGTGACGGGCGGATTGGTCACAGCCGTTGCACCCGGCAGCGTTGCGCAGGAGTTACAGGTGGGCGACCGTGTAGTTGCCGTCAACGATAGTCCGGTGCGCGACGTTATCGACTGGCTCTGGCACACCGATGAGGCAACCGTTCGAATCTCCGTGGTGCGCGACGGTGTACCCGTCTCAATCACCGTGACGAGGTCATCGGCGCAACCGCTCGGTGTCGAGTTCGCCGACACGGTGTTCGATGGCGTGAAGCAGTGCGACAACGCATGCACGTTCTGCTTCATCGCAGGTCTTCCGGCCGGCCTTCGCCGATCGCTCTATGTTCGGGATGACGACTTCAGACTGTCGTTCCTGTCGGGTAACTTCATCACGCTCACCAATACCGATGATGCCGACATCAGCCGCATTCTCTCGCAGCACCTCTCGCCCCTGCACGTTTCGGTGCATGCGGTGGACCCGGGCGTGCGCGCGCGCCTCATCTGTCCCACGGTTGCCGACGAGGCGCTCGAGCGTCTGGACCGATTGTTGGCCGGGGGCATCGAGGTGCACGTTCAGATCGTGTTGGTGCCCGGCGTCAACGATGGCGCCGTGCTTGACGAGACGCTTGAGTATCTCGCCCGGCGTCCAGGTGTAGTGTCGGTCGGTTGCGTGCCGATGGGCTTCACCGAGCACCAACAGCGCTTCTCCGCCTCATACGTAGCGGATACCGCAGCGGCGGTTCTCGATCGGGTGGCAAGGTGGCAGCAGCGCATGCGAGCGGAGCGAGGCTCGGGCTGGGTCTACGCGGCCGATGAGTTCTTTCTCCTCGGCAGCTGTCAGCTTCCGGAGGCCGGGGCATACGACGACTTTCCCCAGTACGAGAACGGCATCGGCATGGCTGCGGCGTTTCGCGAAGAGTTCGTCGTGTCGGCTGGCGCGCTGCCTGCTGACGCAACGGTGGTGACCGGCGAGTTGTTCGCTCCGGTCCTGCGTGCGGTTCTGGATGACGCCGGGTTCAACTGCGTGCGCGTTCTGCCCGTGCAAAACCGACTCTTCGGCGGAAATGTGAGCGTCACCGGGCTGCTCGGTGGGAGTGATATCGCACGCGCCATCGCACTGCACGGTGGAGCGGGTACGTACCTGCTACCTGACGTTGTAGTAAACTCCGACGGTCTGTTGCTCGATGACGTGCCTGCGTGCACGCTCGCGGCCCTGTCAGGGGCCGATGTGAGAATCATCGGCAGCGACGCGGGCAGTCTTGCAGACGCCCTTACACCGGAAGAAGGACGGGCGCCGTTATGACACTACCGATCGTTGCTGTTGTCGGCAGGCCGAACGTTGGCAAGTCGACATTCGTAAACCGCATGATTCAGGCTCAGAACGCGATCGTTCACTCGCAGAGTGGCGTCACGCGTGACAGGAGCTACCACTCCACCGAATGGAACGGTCGCGAGTTCATGCTCGTGGACACCGGCGGCATCGAGTTTCGCACCGAAGACGCCTTTGGCGATTCGATCCGGCAGCAGGCGGTCGTAGCAGCCGACGAGGCCGACCTAGTGGTCTTCCTTGTCGACGGCTCGGTCGGTCCTGCACCCGGGGATGAGGAAGTGGCAGCACTGCTGCGCCGCCACAAGACGCCGGTCTTCCTCGCGGTGAACAAGCTCGACACTCCCGGACGGGAAGAGGCTATCCACGAGTTCTGGAATCTCGGCCTCGGCCAGCCATGGCCGGTCTCGGCGCTGCATGGACACGGTTCGGGCGACCTGCTCGATGCGCTTGTGGCCGCGCTGCCGCCGATGGGTGAGGAGGAGCCCGACGACAACTCCATCGGCGTGGCTATCATCGGCAAGCCGAACGCGGGCAAGTCGTCGCTGTACAACAAGCTGTTGGGCCACGAACGAGCGATCGTCTCCGAGGTTGCGGGCACCACGCGCGATGCGATCGACACCGTGCTTCACCACGACGACATCGCGTTCCGTCTCGTGGACACCGCCGGACTGCGACGCAAGTCGCAGATCGAGGAGTCCGTGGAGTACTACGGCTTCGTTCGCGCCATGCGCGCCATCGATCGCGCCGATGTTGCGGTTCTTGTCATCGATGCGGCCACCGGTGTCACCGATCAGGATCAGCGCGTTGCCCGTTTCGCCGCCGAGCGCGGCTGCGGCATGGTGATCGCGCTCAACAAGTGGGACTTGATCGAGACGCCCGAGGCGAAGATCGAGCTCGTAGAGCGTCTGCCGGAGAAGCTCGGGTTCGTGGGCTTCGCGCCGGTCGTCCGTGTGAGCGCTCTTAAAGGGAGCGGAGTGCACAAGCTACTGCCGTTGGTGGCAAGCGTGTATGACTCGTATGCCCAGACGATCTCCACGAGCAAGCTCAACGCGATGCTCACCGACCTTCGGGCCACCGGCCACACGGTCTCAAAGGGCGGCAAGATGCTTCGTTTGCAGTACGTGACGCAGACCGGGCAGAAGCCGCCGGTGTTCACCTTCTTCGCCAACCACCCGCGTATGGTCGACACCAACTTCGAGCGGTACATGGAGAATCGACTCCGTGAATCGTTCGACCTCGTGGGAACGCCGGTGCGCCTCAAGTTCCGGCAGAAGGGCTAAAGGACATGGAGCCGGCGCTCCGCATTCTCGCCGCGGCGCTGGCAGCGTACCTGGTGGGGTCGATACCCTGGGCTGTCATCATCGTGAGGGTATTCTGGAAGCAGGATATCCGGTCACACGGGTCCGGTAACACCGGGGCGACCAACGTGCTGCGCGTCTTCGGCACGGTTCCCGGCGTCTCGGTGCTTCTGCTCGATGCCGCAAAGGGTGCGCTCGGCGTGTGGATCGCATCGCTGCTTGTCCCGCCGGGCTGGGGTGCCGGCGGTCGCGACCTGTTCATGGTCATCGGTGCGGCAGGGTCCATCGCCGGTCACGCATTCTCCCCGTTCATCGGGTTTCGGGGAGGCAAGGGCGTGGCTACGGCGGCGGGTGCCATCACCATCCTGGCACCCAGGGTCGTACCGGTGATGTTCATTCTGTTCGTGGTGATCGTGGCCATCTGGAAGCACGTGTCACTCGGCTCGATCGTTATCGCCGCGCTGTTTCCGGGTGTATCCTGGTGGCTGTACCCCGACCGGCACGCACTGCTCGGATTCGCAGTGCTCACCGCGGTGCTGGTCATCTGGCGTCACCGCAGCAACATCGGCCGAATCAGGCGTGGTGAGGAGTCCAAGATCACCTTCCGCCGCAGGGCCTGGGATGAGATCCGATCGCGCAAAGACGATGGGAGCGTGTAGCTGATGAAGGTCGCAGTCATCGGAGCCGGATCGTGGGGCACCGCTGTCGCCTGGTTGCTCGGCGGCAAAGGCATCGATGTGCACCTGTGGGCCCGGGAACCCGAGATCGCCGAGTCGATCAACGTAGAGCGGCGCAACCCGCAGTTTCTCAAGGATGTTGTGCTCGATGCGTGGGTCCGGGCGTCCTCGGACATAGAGGCCACGGTGCGTGGTGTCGACGCCGTCGTCGTCGTTACCCCAAGCCACGGCGTTCGTGGAGTGGCCGAGGCCATGAGCGCCTCGCTGCGCCGTGACATGCCGATCATCAACCTCGCCAAGGGTGTGGAGCAGGGCACACTCATGCGCATGACCCAGGTTCTCGAAGACGTGCTGGGTGGACGAGAGCGCCTTGCGGCGCTCTCGGGGCCGAACCACGCTGAGGAAGTCTCCAAAGGGGTGCCGTCGGCCACCGTGGTGGCGGCCTACGACGAGGGTGTGGGCAGGCTGTTCCAGGACCTGTTCATGGCTCCCTCGTTCCGCGTGTACACGAATCCCGATGTCGTGGGCGTGGAGCTCTGCGGCGCGTCCAAGAACGTGGTTGCCGTGGCGGCCGGCATGGTCGATGGCCTCGGCTACGGAGACAATACCAAGGCCACACTGATGACGCGCGGGCTGGCCGAGATGAGCAGGCTGGGCGCTCACCTGGGGGCCAACCCGCTCACCTACATGGGACTCGCTGGTATGGGCGACCTGATCGTCACCTGCACATCGCGGCACAGTCGCAACCGCGCACTCGGCGAGTGGATGGCCACAGGCGGCAGCGTGGAGAGCTACGGGGCCGAGACCAAGATGGTGGCCGAGGGTGCCAAGAGCGCTGTCGCACTCGACGACCTCGCCCACAGCATCGGCATGGAGCTTCCCATCACCCACCAGGTGCGCTCGATTCTCTTCGACGGTGCAACCCCCGCCGATGCCGGCGTGATACTCATGGGACGCGGTGCCAAGGACGAGTTGCACGGCCTCGGTCTGGTCGAGGACGAAGGGTGAGCGAGATGGCCCACGATCTCTATATCGCCCCGTCCATCCTGTCAGCGGACTTCACCCGTCTTGCTGAAGCGGTGGCCATGGTGGAGGATGCCGGCGCCGACCTCATTCACGTGGATGTGATGGACGGGCACTTCGTTCCCAATCTCACCGTCGGTCCGCCGGTGGTCAAAGCGCTCAAGCGAATCGCGCGACGCCCGCTCGACGTCCATCTCATGGTCTCGGATCCGGATCGCACCGCGGCCTGGTACGTGGAGGCCGGTGCTGACATCGTGACCGTGCACATCGAGGTCGCCACGCATGTGCACCGAACGCTGGAGATCATCCGGAGCGGGGGAGCGGCTGCGGGGATCACACTCAATCCGGGAACACCGGCCTCGGCCGTCTTCGAGGTGCTGCCTTATGTGGACCTCGTGCTGGTGATGAGCGTCAATCCGGGGTTTGGCGGACAGTCATTCATCGAGAGCTCGGTGGCCAAGGTCGCCGCGATCCGGGCGAAGTGCGTGGAGATGGGTGTGGCGCCGCGCATCGAGGTGGATGGCGGGATCGACGTCACCACAGCGCCCCGTGTGGTGCAGGCCGGAGCCGACACGCTCGTGGCCGGAAACGCCATCTTCTGCCAGGAGGATCCCGCTGCCGCACTTGCGGAGCTACGGGCTCGCGCGTCCAGCCGTTTGGTGTAAACTTACGCGTTGCAACTTTCTTCAGGGCGGGGTGTGATTCCCCACCGGCGGTTACCAGCCCGCGAACCCCGAGAGGGGCCGATCCGGTGAGAATCCGGAGCCGACAGTGAAAGTCTGGATGGAAGAAGGAAGGTCTATTCATGTCGCTGTTCTCCGACCCTTCGGTCGGGATCGCAGATCCGCTGCTGCGTCGCGCCTATGCGCTTGCAGAGCAGGGTCGCGGCACCACAAGCCCCAATCCGCTCGTCGGTTGCGTTGTCGTTTCCGCAGGCGAAGTGGTAGGCGAGGGATTCCATCGGTGCGCGGGGGGTCCGCATGCCGAGGTCGTGGCGCTTGAGGCGGCGGGTGAGCGTGCGCGGGGATCACATGTGTACGTCACCCTCGAGCCATGCAACCACTTCGGCACAACCCCTCCGTGCGTCGACCTTCTCCTGGATCGCGGGGTGGCCGCGGTCACAATTGGCATGCGCGATCCGAACACCCAGGTGTCGGGTGGTGGGGCAGAGGCGCTCGCGGCGCGCGGCGTGGATGTCACCTTCGCTCAAGACAGAGCGCCGTTTGCCGCGCAGAACGAATCGTGGCTCACGCGCCTGCGGCTCGGTCGCCCCTTCGTGCGCGTGAAAGTCGCGCTCACGCTTGATGGCAGGCCAGCTCTCGCGGTGCAGCGGCGCTCGCGTATCACCGGTGCCGGCGGGCGCAGTGTCACCATGCGCCTCAGGTCGGAGGCCACGGCCATCGCGGTGGGCGCTTCTACTCTGAAGGTCGATGACCCGGGACTCACGCTTCGCGACGGCGATGAGTCGGTGTCTGAACGCACACCAAGACGAGTGGTGCTCTCGCGCACGTCGGTGCCCGACCCCCGCCTCGAGGTGATTCGCGACGGTCGGGGCTGCGTGCTCGTTGTCTCGGATGCCGCGCAGGAGCAGTCAGTCTCAGCTCTGCGGGACGTGGGTGTTCAGGTACTCATGTACCCGTACCGAGAGGGGCTTGCTGCTGCGCTCACCGCCCTGGCGGCAGACGGTGTGAACGACGTGCTGATCGAGGCGGGCCCGTCGCTGTTCTCCGCACTGTGGCGAGACAAGCTCATCGACGAGCTGGTGCTGATCACCGCCGGCGGTATGAGCGGGAACGCGGGACCGCCGCTATATCTCGGGCGCGCCGACAGCTGCGGACCCGACCTGGCTCCCGTGTTCTACCCGGTAGAGACAGGCATCGTCGAGGGCGATGCCGTGACCGTATGGCGCCCGCGGGAGGACCCTTCCGAAGCGCAAGAAAGGGAGTGCTGAGCGATGTTCACCGGCCTCATCGAATGTGAGGGAGTCATAACGCGCGCCGAACGCATGAGCGGCGGAATGCGCCTGGAGGTGTACTCACCCGAGTTCGGGCGCGACATGTCCATCGGCGATTCGATCGCGGTCGACGGTGTGTGCCTCACCGTGGTGAAGTTCATCCGCGGCGCGTTTCTCACCGATGTGAGTGGGGAAACGCTCGAGCGCAGCACGCTCGGCGTGCTACAGCAGGGTCACAAGGTCAACCTCGAGCGCGCCTTGCGGCTCTCTGACCGACTCGGAGGGCACCTCGTCTCCGGTCATGTGGACGGTATGGGCAAGCTCGAGCTCAGGCAGCCCGCGGGCAAGTTCACGGTCTATCAGTTCCAGGCACCTTCGGCGGTCATGCGCTATGTGGTCGAGAAGGGCTCGATCGCGGTGGACGGCATATCGCTCACCGTGGCCAAGATGGGCCCCGGGGGCTTCACCGCCGCGGTTATCCCGCAGACCGAGGCGAGCACCACGCTCAAGGACAAGCCGATCGGCGCTGCCGTGAATCTCGAGGCCGATATGCTCGCGAAGTATGTCGAGCGCTTCGTCACCGGCTACACCGGTGATGGCGAGCTTGCAGGCACCGAGCGCCGCGGGTTGGGCGAGATGCTGCGTGACTTTGCCGATGGTGGACGATGAGTGGCCCCACGAGCCCGTTCTCATCCATCGAGGAGGCACTCGAGGAGATCGCGGCGGGGCGTATGCTCATCGTCGTGGATGACGAGGGCCGCGAGAACGAAGGCGACTTCGTCATCGCTGCGTCCAAAGCCACTCCCGAAGCGGTCAACTTCATGGCGACCCACGGACGCGGGTTGATCTGCATGCCGCTCACGGGAGAGCGTCTCGACGCGCTGCACATCCCACCGATGACCGAGCGCAACACCTCGGAACAAGGGACAGCGTTTCACGTGTCCATCGGCGCCAAGGGCCGCATCACGACCGGCATCTCCGCAGCCGACCGTGCAGTCACGATCGAGGCCGCGATCGACCCGGCCTCCACGCCGGATGACATCTCGCGCCCGGGTCATGTGTTTCCGCTGCGGGCGCGACCGGGCGGCGTGCTCGAGCGCGCGGGGCACACCGAGGCTGCAGTGGATCTGGCGAGTCTCGCCGGGCTGTATCCGGGTGGCGTGATCTGCGAGATCATGAACGCTGACGGGACCATGGCGCGGCGGCCGGAGCTTGAACGCGTTGCCGCCGAGCACGGTTTGAAGATGGTCACGGTTGAGGACCTCATCCGCTACCGCAGACGCACCGAACACCTGGTGGAGCGCGTCACAGCCGTTGCACTTCCCACCAGGTACGGCGATTTCACCGCGTACGGCTACCGATCACTGGTGGATGACACCGTACACATGGCGCTCGTGGCAGGCATCGTTGATGGCGCCAAGGACGTGCTCGTCCGTGTTCACTCCGAGTGTCTCACCGGAGACGTCTTCCACTCTCTGCGATGCGACTGCGGAGAGCAGCTCGAGGAAGCGCTACGACGCGTGTCTGCCGAGGGTACCGGCGTTGTCCTGTACCTGGCCGGACATGAGGGTCGGGGCATCGGCCTTGCCAACAAGCTGCTCGCCTACAAGCTGCAGGAAGAGGGCGCCGACACCGTCGAGGCAAACGAGGCACTCGGCTTTCCTGCTGACCTGCGCGACTACGGCATCGGCGCGCAGATACTCGTGGACCTCGGCCTCACGTCGGTGCGGCTGCTCACCAACAATCCGAAGAAGCTCGTAGGACTCGAAGGGTACGGACTGCACGTGACCGAACAGGTACCGCTTCAGGTTGCGTGCGGACCTGATAATCGCCGGTACCTGCAGACGAAGAAGGACAAGCTCTCCCACCGGCTCGACCTGCCGGACGGGGAGTAGAGGAGAGGAGTACACATGGCACGGTACGAAGGAGATCTGATCGGAACCGGCATGCGCGTGGGCATCTGCGTAAGCCGGTTCAACGAGCTGTTGTCCTCACGGTTGCTCGGCGGCGCGATGGACGGCCTCGTCAGGCACGGCGTGGCCGAGGACGACGTGGATGTGGCATGGGTTCCGGGAGCTTTCGAGCTGCCGCTCGTTGCGAGCAAGATGGCTGCAACCAAGAAGTACGACGTTGTCCTCGCCCTTGGCGTGGTCATCCGCGGGGGAACGCCGCACTTCGAGTACGTTGCGGCCGAGGTTTCCAAGGGCATCGCGAAGATATCCCTCGACTCCGGCGTGCCCGTGATGTTCGGCGTTATCACCGCTGACACCATCGAACAGGCTGTCGAGCGTGCGGGCACCAAGCATGGGAACAAGGGCTGGGATGCTGCGCTTGCCGGTATCGAGACCGCGAAGGTGCTTCGCGCGCTCGACGAGGGCTAGACGCACCCCGGGTTTCGCGGAAAAAAAGAACGCCCGGTGGGTCGTCTCCGACCTCCGGGCGTTCCGCGGGGCAATCCAGTGGGTTCTCGCCACCCTGTGGCTATCAACCGTGGACGTCCTGTCTGCGTTGTCCCTCAAGAGCGCTCCTCAAGGGGGAAAGCCACCATAGCAGACGTGGTTTGGCGCAACAAGCGGCCATGTGTTCGATTTGACGAACGGTCAGCTTCACGCCCCCTTCGGCACCGCGCGATGCAGCAGCGGTCGCCGATGGCAGCCGTGCGTCGTTGTTTCGCGCCCCTGCTCTCTCGGGTATGGTTGGTCGAAGCCCCACTCACACGAAGGAGATCCTATGGGCGACGATCACTCTGAGACAAGCGACCATCCGCCTTCCCGATTCGCGGTGCTCGATGTGTTCGGGTTAACGCTGGAAGTGAGCAACCCACGCCTTGCCGAACTGCTGACGATGGACGCATCGGAGGCTATGCTCTCCAACGTCCGTGATCTGCTCGGCGCGGACAGGCGTGAGGTGTCCGAGGCGCTGCCCGATGTGATGGTCGCGCTGCCCACGCCTCGCGACGAGCGTGCCGCGCGTCAGCGAGCCGAGTTCAGGGAGAGAGCCGACGAGCTTGGCCGCAGCCTCGGGTTCGCTGTTGAGAGCGACGGCATGTGGAGTTCACCCGCGGGCATCGATATCCTCACGCGCACGGTGGAGCGCCCGCTCACCGTGGCCGCGGCAGCTCATTACGTGAGCGAGGTCGCCGTGATGACCGAGCGGCTGCCGGAGAATGCCGCCGTGCTGTTCATCGTCGCGGATCAACAGACCGCCGATGTCTTCAAAGTCGCCATCAGGCAGGCCCGGTTCTACCACCGCATGAGGACCGCGGCGATCGAGTCGCTTGTGGGGACAGCGACGTTCCTGTCCGCGGGTAAACTCACTCATCGCGACGTTCTGCTGTTCCTCGCGCCCGTCGCAAACATCGACGTAGGTGAGATGATGTCGGTGTTCAGTGCAGGCTCAGCACCCGAGTCGGAGGACCAGGCGTGATCGATCTGCACGTACACACCTGGCGCTGCAGGCACGCCGAGGGCAGTGCCGCACAGTACGTGCGGGCCGCCGCATCCACAGGTGTGCGGACGATGGCCTTCACTGAACATCTGCCCCTCGCGCAGCCGCTGCTCGATCGCGTGCCCGGCGCGGCTGACTACGCGATGCCTCTCGCCGAGCTTCCCGAGTACTGTGCCGATGTCCGGCACGCCGCAGAACGTGGCGCAGAGGCCGGTGTGGAGGTCCTGCTGGGCATCGAAGTGGACGTCGTGCCCGTAGCACTGTCACATGCACGAGAGCTCCTTGCGCTTCGCCCGTTCGACATCGTGCTCGGATCCGTCCACTTTATCGACGACTGGGCCTTCGATGACCCGGATCGTCAGGAGACGGCGGCCGAGTGGCGCATCGATGAGCTGTGGGAACGCTACTTCGACGACGTGATCGCTGCGGCCCGCACGGGTGTGGCTGACGTCATCGCCCACGCGGATCTCGTGAAGAAGTTCTGCGGTAGGCCCCCGGGACCCGTGGACCATCTGTACCGAGAGGCGGCTTCTGCGTTTGCCGAGGCGGGTGTGGCGGTGGAGATCAATACCGCCGGGCTGCGTAAACCGTGCGGGGAGATCTACCCTACGCAGGCGTTTCTCGCATGTCTGCACCGTGAGGGTGTACCGGTCACCATCGGCTCGGATGCCCACACTCCCCATGAGGTCGGCGCGGGATGGGCGGAGGCGTGCGCGGCCCTGCACGATGCGGGCTATCGCTCGGTGGTGGTGTTCCGAAACCGGGTTGCCGAGGAGGTCGGTGTCGATGAGCTCTGACGGGCAAGGTGCATTGCGCCCCATCAGTGTGGGTGAACTCGATCTCGCGCTCGAGCGCCGTTTCCCCTCGGCGAGCGCCGAACCGTGGGACCGTGTGGGCCTCATCGTCGGTGACCGTCAGGCCACCGTCACGGGCGTGCGCGTAACGCTCGATGCATCAGCCGAGGCGGTGGAACGAACCGCAGCCGGCGGTGGAAGCGTGCTGGTGTCCCACCACCCGCCGTATCTGACAGCTCCCGAGGTGGTCCGCGCTGCGTCGGGACCTGAGGGTACGCTGGAGGTGGCACTCCGGCTGGGAGTTGCGGTGATCGCCCTGCACACGAGCGCTGACAGGTCCGCGGCGGGTGCCTCAGCGCTGGCCTCGGCGCTCGGTCTCACCGTCATCGAGCCGCTGGAGTCGGCCGCCGGGGCCGTGAGCGTGATCGTCACCTACGCGCCGCCCGAGGCTGAGGTTGCGATCAGAGAGGCGATGGCCGGCGCCGGGGCCGGAACGCTCGGAGCATACTACGGATGCGCCTTCACCGTTCCCGGGACGGGCCGATTCAACGCGCAAGCCGAAGCGGCTCCTGCACTCAAGGACCCCGGGACCGGCGTGCGCGAGGTCCGAATCGAGATGATCGCACCACCTCAGATCGCCGAAGCTGTTCTTGGTGCAGTCCGCGCGGTGCACCCGTACGAGGAGCCTGTCATCCTTGCGATGCCCGGTCAGCGGGCCAGAGGCGCCCTCAGGCTGGGCCGGCTCTGCAGCTGGCATGGCGGCCAGAACCTCGGGGAGCTTGCGGCGCAGGTTTCCCGGGTCCTGGGAGTGTCGTGCCGGGTGTGGGGCGATGCCGCGCGGCCGGTCTTCAGGATCGCGGTGGCTAACGGGTCCGCCGGATCGCTTCTCGGTGACGCCCGGCGCTCTGCCGACGTGCTGATCGCCGGAGAGGTGCGGTATCATGACGCACTGACCGCGGTCGCGTCAGGCCTTGCGGTGATCGAGACAGGGCATGACAGCTCTGAGTGGCCGCTCGTGGCCGCGATGGGCGAGATGGTGGGCGAGTGCCTTGGCGGTAGGGCGCCTCTCGTTGTAGAGCCGATGTCCGTGGGCTGGTGGACGATGGAGGATGCGCATGTCGGTGGGTGAGACGCTCGTAGCACTGATGGAGCAGGACCTCGCGATAACGAGGGCGACCCGGACTCTCGATGAGCTGCCGGAGAAGACAGCGATCCTGCAGCTGCGCAAACGCCTCAAAGAGATCGAGGTCGTTGCAGAGAAGACGCGCGCATACTGCCACAAGGCTGAGGCGATGGTCACGCGCTCGGCGGACGAGGCTTCCTCGGTCCAGGCCAGGATCGACCGCGAGCAGGCGAAGATCCTGTCCGGCGACGTCTCCAATCCGAAGGAACTGCAGAACCTCACGCGCGAGCTCGATGCGCTGAAGCGTCGCAAGGACGTCATCGAGTTCGAGGAGCTCGGCTTGATGGAGAAGGCCGAGGCCGGAGCGGTGCAGGTTGCCAAGGTCGAGGCTGTTCTCGCGGACGGTGCGATCAAGGAAGCCGCGCTCATCGCGGAGTATCGCGCGCACGGCGGGGCGCTGCAGACGGAGATCGGCCACCTGAAGGCCGAGCGTGATCGCCTGATGACGGCGCTTCCGGCAGATGTCCTCAAGCGCTACCTGGCAGTCCGTGACTCAAAGCACGGCATCGCTGTGGGCGTCCTTACGGGGAGCATGTGCGGTGCGTGTAGGACACAGATCCCCGCACAGCAGGCGCAGGCCCTCCGGGCTGGTCCGGAGATAGGCGAGTGCCCCAACTGCCGGCGGATCCTGATCGTGAACGCGGATCAGCAGTGAGCGACATGTGGACGGTGAACACCGACGGGGGGGCACGGGGCAACCCGGGACCCGGCGGTATCGGGATGGTGCTCAAGGCACCCGACGGCTCGATCGCCGCAGCCGGTGGAGCGTTCCTGGGCTCGGTCACCAACAACGTTGCAGAGTACGAAGCGATGCTGTGGGGGATGCGCAGCGCGCTCTCGCTCGGCGCGACGAGGCTGCTCGTCAAGGCCGACAGCGAGCTCGTGATAAAGCAGATGCGTGGAGAGTACCGGGTGAAGAACGAGGGCCTCAAGCCGCTCTTCTGCCGTGCTCAGGAACTCCGTCGACAGTTCGCTCTCGTGGAGTTCACGCACGTGCGACGCGCCGACAACGCGGATGCGGATGCTCTGGCCAATGAGGCGATGGACTCCCGTGGAATCGTAGGAAATGCTCCCGAGCCGCCCGCAAACGGTGGCGCGACGCTGTTCTAGACAGGAGGCATGAGCGCGATGTACGACCTGATGATCCGCGGACATTTCGACGCCGCGCACGCCTTACACGGCTATCCGGGGGAGTGTTGCAACCTGCATGGCCATACGTGGGATGTCGAGGTCGTCGTCCAGGGCTCCGAGCTCGATGAGGTGGGCATCGTCTATGACTTCAAGACCCTCAAGGAGGATCTTGCAGCCGTACTTGCCCCGCTCGATCACGTGTATCTCAACGACGTTGCGCCATTTGATGCGATGAACCCGACCGCAGAACACCTCTCGCGCTACATCTTCGATGAGCTTTCCGTACGGTTGGGGAGGGCGGTGCGTGTAGCGGAGGTCGCTGTCTGGGAGTCGCCGATAGCTAAGATCACGTATCGACCGGTGGAGTAGTTTCCGCGGCGAGTCATCTGCCCGGGAATAGAGGTGTCCCGAGAAACCCAGCCTGCGTGATCCGTAATCGTGCAGCTTCCCATTTCTTACTCTCGAGAACCTTGGCGGTACCGGTCCGCTTTCGCAAACCCTTCCCGCTAGGACCCCTTCGAGCAGCTACTGGTACGCTGACTTTCGGGTTCCGCTCGGCCCGACATCTCGGGACCCCCTCACTGTACGAGTCCCATCGGGAGGCGTCAAGACGAAGTTCCAAAGATGCGCAGGTTCGTGACGAGCGGTAGGTTCGCACCTCCGAACGCTACGATCGTGGCGCCGAACGGCTTTCACGATCGATACCTCGGAGATGGACGGACACATCAGCTCCGCGTCGGATTCGTATAGACGAATCACCGCGCTGACTCTATGCTTAGAGGGTCTGTTCGCGTCACCTTCCGTTGTCGTCGTGACTGGAGTCGCCGTGCCGAGTGCAACACTCGAAGAGTATCTCGAGGCGATCTACAAGCTTGCCGAGCGCGGTCCCGTTCGACCCGGTCAGCTGGCCGAGGCGATGGCGGTCTCGGCACCCACGGTCACGGCCACACTTGGTCGTCTCCAGGCCGCCAGCCTCATCGATCGACCCGATGGTGGCGTTGAACTCACACTCCAGGGTCGTCAGGCGGCGCTGGACATCGTGCGCCGTCACCGGCTCGCCGAGCGTTTCCTCGTCGATGTGCTCGGCCTGGCGTGGGATGAGGTTCACGACGAGGCCTGCCAGCTCGAGCACGCGCTGTCACCACGCGTCCAGCATGCCCTCGAGGAGTTCATGAACAATCCCGAGGTCTGCCCCCACGGTCACCCCATCCCCGCAGCCGATGGGTCCATCGCGGTCATCGAGGGTAGTCCGCTGTGTGACACCGCCGCTGGCGAGGATGTCGAGATCGTGCGGATCGAAGACGAGGACGGGGAGTTGCTCGCGTATCTCTCATCGCTCGGGATGTTCCCGGGAACCACCGTTCGGGTCTGCGAGATCGCGCCGTTCAAAGGGCCGCTGTTGGTGGAGGTCGGCTCGGCGAGGTATGCGCTCGGCCGTGATGTCGCCGAGAAGATCGTTGTGAGCGGGATGGCCAAACGTGGTCGTCGGGCGAAGCGAGGAGCCCGACGGTGAGCAGCGGGTGCGATACGTCCGCATCGGGTCCGATCGCCCGGCCCGAAGGTGATGCGGTCGTAGCGCTGCTCGGCAATCCGAACGTTGGCAAATCGACACTGTTCAACGCGCTCACGGGCCTCGGCGTGTCCACGGCCCACTACCCGGGCACAACCCGTGACGTACAGACGGGGACGGCGCGTGCGGGCGAACGGCTTCTGGGTGTGATCGACCTACCCGGTACATACGCTCTCGGCGGAAGCGCCGAAGATGACCGCGTCGCTCGTCGGGCATTGCTTGATCTGGAGCCCGACGTGGTTGTGGTGGTGGTCGACCCGGCAACACTCGATCGCAATCTCTACCTTGCGCTCGAGGTGCTGGAGTTCGGGTTCCCCCTCGTGGTGGCTGTAAACCTGGTGGACGAAGCGCGGCGTGCCGGCATCGAGGTAGACGTCGAGGGCCTCTCGCGTGGGCTCGGCGTGCCGGTGGTGGCAACCGTGGCGACGCAGGGCATCGGAGTCTCCGAACTCGTCGAGGCCGCTGCTGAGGCAGCGGGTCGCCCGTCGGTGGCCGTTCCCGGATACGGTAGGGATTTTGAGGCGCTCATCGAACCGCTTGTCTCAGCGTGCGGTGGAACCTGCGATGCGGCGGGGGTCTGCTGCGCATCCGACACTGAAGTACTCCGAGGTCGGCCTGCGTGCCGTGCGCTTGCTCTCGGGTTGCTCGAGGGGCGCGCCGAGGACGCTGACGTAGCGAACCGGCAACTCAGGGCCACCGCGGATTCGGTCCGCACTGCCATGAGGAGTCACTTCGGTGAGGACCCGCGGATCCATCTCGCGCGTGAGCGTCACGGTGCGGCGGGCCTGCTCGCGGGCGCGGCCGTCAAACGTGTGGAGGCGCCACCGGGCCGTCTGCCGAGGGATGCGTGGTCGTTCACGACGTGGCCGTGGACGGGCGTGCCGCTCGTCATCGCGGTGGCAGGCTCTATCTTCGGCTTTCTGTTCTTCGTGGGTGATCTGCTCGCGAGCGGGTTTGCCACGGTGTGGGAGACGTACGCCTCGCCACTTATCGGGGGTGCGGTTGGCGCGGTTGCAGGGGACGGGGTGGTGTCCCGCGTCCTTCTGTGGGGATTCGACGCCGGGATCGAAGCGTCGCTGGCCATCGGCATTCCCTACATACTCACGTTCTACTTCCTGCTGGGGCTCCTTGAAGACACCGGGTACCTCAACTCGCTTGCGTTCCTTACCGACCGGCTGATGCATCGCTTCGGTCTGCACGGTCGCGCCATCGTCCCGCTCGTGGCCGCCGCTGGCTGCAACGTGCCGGCCCTGGTGGCCGCGGGTCAGCTGAGCACGGAGCGTGAGCGGCGGATAGCGTCAACGCTCGTGCTGTTCGTTCCGTGCAGTGCACGCACCGCGGTCATTCTCGGCTCGGTGGGGCACTTCACGGGGTGGCAGCCGGCGCTGCTCGTCCTCGGGCTCGTGTTCGCGGTGTGGCTTGTGGTCGCCTTCACGCTCGAGAAGATGATGCGCGGCGAGTCCCGCGGCCTGGTGATGGAGATGTTCGGGTTCAGGCGACCGTCGCTCAGCCGGGTCGCCGCCAAGGCCTGGGAGCAGTTCCGGGAGTTCCTGTTCGTGGCAACGCCGATCGTGGTTGCCGGCAGCCTCGTGCTCGGCGGACTGTATGAGAGTGGCTGGCTGCAGCGTCTGAGTGATCCGCTGTCGCCGGTGGTCGAGGGGTGGCTGGGACTGCCCGCGATCGCGGGTGTGACGCTGATCGTCGGAATGCTACGCAAAGAACTCTCTCTGCAGCTGCTCGTGGCGCTGGCGGTGGCTACCGCGGGCGCCACCGCCGGGGCGCTCACCGAGATCATGAGCCCGGCCGATCTGGTGGTATTCGCATTCGTCAACGCGATAGCCCTGCCGTGCATCTCCTCCGTGGCTGTGTACTGGCGCAGGCAGGGGATTGCACGGACTGCGGCCGTGATCGGTGCGAGCGTGCTGATCGCCGTCATTCTTGGCGGCATACTCGCCCGCGTTCTGTCGTTTGTGGGCTTCGGCTCCTAAGACTCCAGTCCAGCGGGTCCCACGGGAGTGTGACCTCGTCCGATGCCCCTTATTCCCCGCTGACATGTCAGAGTGGTCTTGTATATCGAACATATGTTCGATATACTCGGCATGCCGGGTGTGGACCCCTGAAGCTCCTTCCACACCCGGCCTCACTCTCAAAGGACGTCTCCCATGGGCCGGAATCGCGCGATCAAGACATTCGACCCCCGCAAACCGGGGCAGCCGCTGGATCTGTTCACCGAGACCGACACGCGCGTGCCAGTCATCATGGAACTTCTGAAGAGCCCCTGGATCGTGCGGGCATCTGAGCTCATCCAGCCGGCTTCAGGGCTGGCCGGCAAGCAGCGCGAGCGCGAGGCAGACGTCATCTGGGACGGCATGCGCGGTGCGCCCCGCGCGTTTTCGGTCGACGGGCGACGCTACGGAGTGGACGCAGTCATCCAGTCGTGGGCGATAGAGCGCGCATGGTGGGATCCGAGGCGCCAGATGAGCCGTCGCTGTTTTCGCGTACTCACGCGCGGCGGCCTCTACGATCTCGCATACGACCGCATCGCCAACCGGTGGCTGCTCGTCGGCATCGTCGATTAGGCGGCGGGTATGAGCGGCTTCGTGCACCTGCATGTGCACTCTCACTTCAGTTTCATGGACGGCGTCGGCGCCCCCGATGCCCTGCTTGCGCGCGCTGCCGGCTACGGCATGCCCGCGCTCGCTCTTACCGACCACCAGGGCCTCTACGGCGCCATCCGCTTCTACCGTGCGGCACAGGCCGCCGGCGTCAAACCGATCATCGGCGCAGAGGTTGTGATCGAGGCGGTGGGTATCGGGCAGCCCAACGCCATCGAGGGTGATCTGCCGCCGGACAGGCGTCTGCCGCTTTCGCCTCCGGTCGGCTTTGGTCGCGGTGCCGGTGCGGGGTTTCACCTCACGCTGCTTGCAAAAGACATCACCGGCTACCGCAACCTCTGTCGCCTGCTTTCCCGCACGCATGTGCGGACGGGAGATGACCCCTCGGTAGTGACGGTTGCCGATCTCAAACGGTGTGCTGAAGGACTCATCGGCCTCTCGGGCTGCCCGTGCGGGGAAGCGGGAGCCGCGGTGCTCGCCGGGTTTGGCGCGCGTGCCGAGCGTGCGCTCCGCAACCTCGCGTGCTGCTTTGCGCCCGGCGACTTCTACGTGGAGCTCATGCACCTGATGACACCCGATAGCCCGCGCTACATCGCGGGACTCGTGGGTCTTGCAGGGCGCTGCCGGCTGCCGGTGGTGGCCACCAACAACGTGCACTACGCCGAGCGCTCGCAGTTCCGTCTCCACGACGTGCTGGCATCGGCCGGCGCGCGCACCGCGCTTCCGGGGCCGCATAACCGTCCCAATGCGGAGTTGTGGTTGAAGCCGGCAGGCGAGATGCGACGATTGTTCGCCGATGTGCCCCGGGCGTGTGACGCAACACTCGAGATCGCCGAGCGCTGTATCCTCGATCTGGGCCTCGGCTCGTTTCACTTCCCGGCGGCAGATGTGCCAGCGGGGGAGACCGCATACTCGGTGCTCTCAAAGGCCGCGTGGCGGGGGCTCGAGCAGCGATACCGCCCGGTCACGCCCGAGGCGGTGCGCCGGTTGCAGTACGAGCTTGGCGTGATCGAGCAACTCGGCTTCCCCGGGTACTTCCTTACGGTGAAAGACATCGTCGATTTTGCCAGATCACGCGACATCCGATGTAGCGGGCGGGGAAGCGCGGGGGACTCGATCGTCACCTACGTGCTCGGCATCACCGATGCCGACCCGATCGAGCATGAGCTCTTGTTCGAGCGGTTCCTGAACCCGGAGCGTCGGCAGATGCCCGACATCGACGTGGATTTTGACTCGCGCCGCCGCGATGAAGTGATCACCTACATCTACGACCACTTCGGGCACGACCACGTGGCGATGGTGGCAACCGTCAACACGATGACCGCGCGAAGCGCCGTGCGCACGGCCGCCAAAGCGCTCGGGCACGTGCCTGCCGAGATCGACTCGTTCTCGCGGTATCTGCCATGGGTGAGTTCGCGGCGTCTCCCGGAGGTGCTCGCCACCTACCCCGAGTGCCGCGATCATCCGCTGCTGGCACCGGAGCACAAGCTGCTGGTGGAGATCGCCTCCGAGCTCGATGCCACGCCGATGCACCTCGGCACGCATCTCGGTGGCTTCATCATCACTCGCGAGCCCATCGAGTCGTGGATGCCGCTTCAATGGGCGGCCAAGGGCGTGGTGGTCTCGCAGTATGACAAGGACGACATCGAGGCGCTCGGCCTGGTGAAGATGGACATCCTAGGGCTTCGCACGCACTCGGCCATCTCCGACACCGTGCGCATGGCGCGCGAGCGGGTGGAGACGGCAACGTGCGCCGGGGCGATCGCAGCCGGTGCGCCTGCACACGAGGCGCTGGCATCAGCACGGGCGGCCGCGCTTGCCGCGGTGCCCGAGCCATTCGACCTTCCGCACGACGATCCGCGCGTATACGAGATGATCGCCGCCGCCGACACCGTAGGGATGTTCCAGCTCGAATCAAGCGGTCAGCGCAACCTTGCGCTGCGGCTGAAGGAGCGCGATTTCGAGGACATCATCGCCGCGATATCGCTCTTTCGCCCCGGACCTCTCGAGGCAGAGATGATCACGCCGTTCATTCGGAGGCGACACGGCCTGGAGCCGGTGACAGTCCCGCATCCGGCGATGGGTGAGGTGCTGCGCACGAGCTACGGCGTGATCGTCTACCAGGAGCAGGTGCTTCAGGTGGCCAAGGCGGTGGCTGGCTTCACGCTCGCCGAGGCCGATTCGCTCCGTCGCGCGATGACCAAAGGTCGCAGCCGTGAGGCGATGGAGGAGATCCGCGTGCATTTTGTCGAGCGCGCCTGCGGGCTGGGTGTCGAACGCGCGGTGGCCGATGAGGTGTTCCGCCAGCTCGAGGGGTTCGCCGCCTACGGCTTTTGCAAGGCGCACGCGGCGTGTTTCGCGGTTGTCTCCTACGCTACAGCCTGGCTCAAGACCTACTACCCGGCCGAGTTCGCGGCCGCGATCCTGAACAACGAGCCGATGGGCTTCTACAGCCCGCGTCTCGTGCTCGACGACGTGCGCCGCCACGGCATCGCCGTGCTTCCGCCGCACGTCAACGCATCCTCGGCGGAGTTCACTGTCGAGCAGGACGGGGGCGCGGTGCGCGTCGGCCTTGAGAGCCTGCTCGATATGACCTCGCGCCTGCCGGAAGTGGTGAGAGCCGAGCGGACGGTGCGTCTGTTTGCCGATCTTGCCGACTTCCTCAAGCGGACGCGCGCCGGGGAGTCGGCCGCACGGAGCCTCATACGCGTCGGGGCTCTCGACGGTCTGGGGGTGACCGATGCCGGACGCCCGCCAACACGCGACGAGATGCTCGCGCTGCTGCCGGAGCTCAAGGCGGTCATCGCCAGGCAGGGCGTGGCCGGTGATGACACGCTGCTGATCGCACCTGCGCGTGCGCGGGAGCCTGTCGACACCGGCCACGTCTCGGGCTGGACGCCCGCGATGCGGTTATCGGCCGAGCTCGAGTGTCTCGGCCTGGCCATCACCGCGCACCCGCTCTCGTTGGCGCAGGCGGACCTGGAGCGCCGTGGCATCATCTGGGCGCGGGATCTGCCCGCGTGCGAGGATCGCGCCCGCGTTCGCGTGTGCGGCGTGCGTGAGCGCGCGCAGACACCGCGGACCCGGTCGGGCAAGCGCACATGCTTCCTCACGATGGAGGACCCGACGGGCCTGATCGATGTGGTGGTGTTCGAGGATGCCCTCAACCGGTTCGGCGACGTGATCGTGAAGAACCGCGCGTATCTGGTGGAGGGAGTGCTGCAGAACAACTGCGAGCGCGGGCTTGCGATCATTGCCGATCGCATCGAGCCGTATATCGTGCGCGATGAACGACGCCAGGCTGTTCGTCTGCGGCGTGGCGTGGGAGTCGGTCCGCTGGGGCCCACGCGACCGGGAGCGGGAGCCCCCGACGACGAGCTCAGTGTGCCCGCACCACAAACTCGGCAGTGAGAGCGGGGCCGGGGAGCGAGGGATCAGCGTCTTGGGCCAGGGTACCCTCAGCGTTCTCTCCGGTCTTGGCGGCGCGACCTACTCCTCTTCGGCGGAATCATGTTCGCCGGACGCGTGCCCGAACCCTATCACGGTGTCGCCGAATCTGGCGCGGACTGCATCGATGCTCTCGGTCAGCGCTCGGGAGCGCTCGTGGGTCGCACCCGCACTCTCGTCGAGAAGATCGAGCTGTGCCACGCCCTCGGCAAACCCTGATGCGCCAAAGCCGATGAGTCGCAGACCGGCTCCGGCCGACCACACCTGGCCGAGGAGCGCAAACGCCACCGGCATCATGTCCGCATCCAGATCGGTGGCCGCATTCACGGTCCGGCTGACGGTCTTGGTGGTGAAGTCGGCATACCGCAACTTGAGCGTGAGTGTTCTCGCTTTGAGGTGTTTGGAGCGCAATCGGGACGCCACCTTGCAGACGAGCAGTCGCACTGCACCCTCCACGTCCGCCCGGGTCCGCACGTCCACTGAGAAGGTGTGTTCGTTGGAAACGGACTTGACGCCGCTCCCGGTTAGGACGGGGCGCTCATCGATCCCGCGAGCACGCTCGACAAGACTCGGTCCCTGAGAGCCCAGGAGCTGGCGCGCATCCGTAGCATCCATGCCCGCGAGATCGCCGAGCGTTACGATGCCTGCCAGACGGAGCCGCTCAGCGGTTGCCCCACCAACACCGGGAATGGCTCTGACCGGCAACGGTGCGAGGAACCCCGCAGCACTACCCGGCGGCACCACGGTGATCCCGTGCGGCTTGCGGTGGTCGGAGGCGATCTTGGCCACGGTCTTGGTCTCGGCCACGCCGATCGAGCACGACAGTCCCAGTGCATCGACACGCGTCTGCACGTCGCGCGCGATGGTGACGGGGTTTGTGGGACGCAGGGCGCTCGGGGAGACGTCAAGATACGCTTCGTCGATCGACACCTGCTGCACGTGGGGGGTCACGCTGCGGAAGATGTCACAGACCGCATCTGACAGTTCGCTATACCGCTCGAAGCGCGGGCGTGCCCACACAGCGGTGGGGCATAGTCTCGCCGCCCGAGCGGATGGCATGGCCGAGTGCACGCCGTAGCGCCGGGCCTCGTACGATGCGGTGGAGACAACGCCGCGCCCATCAGCAGAACCGCCCACGATAACCGGACGGCCTCGCCACTCGGGGTGATCGAGTTGCTCGATCGAAGCGAAGAACGCGTCCATGTCCACATGAAGTATGGCGCGCTCCCACCCGCGCAGACGTGCGCGCGTGCCCTCGTGAGTATCATCCGTGTCGCTCATGATCTGAGTGTACTGAAGGATCGCCCTGTCGCGGTAGACTGGCGGCGGAGGTGGTTGGATGCTCATCGGAGCTCATGTGGGAATGTCGGGCGGCTACTCGGCCGCCGTAGAGTATGCGGTCTCGGTTGGCTGTGAGTGCATGCAGGTCTTTGCAAAGAGCCCGCGCCAGTGGCATGCCAAGCCGATCGACGTGGAGGCCGCCGCCGCATTCCGGTCTCGCCTGGACTCCTCCGGCATGGGGCCGGTCCTCGTCCACACGTCATACCTGATCAACCTGGGCAGCGCCGACGACGGGCTGTGGGAGCGGTCGTGCGTCGCGCTTGCCGACGAACTCGCGCGCGCTGCGTCACTCGGTGCGGCATTCGTGGTCACTCACGTGGGAACCGAGTACCGCACCGCTCTAGAGATGACCCCCGGGCGAATCGCGTCCGGCATCGACCGCGCCTGGACGCTCGCCGGGGTGGCCGGCCCCCGGCTGCTGCTGGAGAACACGGCTGCGGCTGGGACCACCTTCGGCGATGGGCCGGAAGAGTTGGGCTCCATCCTGGCCCTGCTCGATGACGCGAACGGACACGTCGGCGTGTGTGTCGACACATGTCATGCGCATGCAGCGGGCTGGGACCTGTCGCAGCCGGAGGTCTGGAAAGACCTCGTCGACCAGTTCGAATCGTGCTGCGGTATGCCGGTCGAGGCGCTCCACGCAAATGACTGCGTGTTCGGCTTCGGCATGCACAAGGATCGGCACGCATGGATCGGCGACGGAACGATAGGCTACGGTGGGTTTGCGGCCATGTTCGCCGAGGCTCGGCTTGCAGGGCTGCCGGTGATAACCGAGATGTCCGGAGACGTGCCGGTCAAAGACGTGGAGAACATCACACGGCTCAAACTGCTCCGTGCCGCCTGCGTGCAACCCTCATCAGGCGCCTGATCACAGCAGCTACCTCACGTGTTGCCGCGGCTCCGTCGCCTGAAACGACCACGGTCGCGGGTCCCTGCTGTTGCCGGTAGGCGTCGATGATGGCCATGTCGCGGAGCTCCCGCGGGGTAACCCGCAAGTTGCGAGCCGAAGCCCTGAGCGCACGGTCAAGGGCGCAGGAGAGCAGGCGAACGTACGTGCCGTCTTCAATCTCGGCGCGGGCGAACCTAAGTGTTGTGAACAGCCAGCCGCGCACGAGCACCAACACAGCCACGGCGTTCAAGTCGCCCTCGATGATCACGCTGACCGGCTCGGCTGATGCCCGCCGCGCCACGGCGAGTGCGGAGAGCGTCCGATCGAGGGCCCGGATGGCATCCCGGTAGTAGGCGGCGTCCTCGAACCGCTCCGAACGCGCCGAGCGCTCCTGCATAAGACGCAGGACCTCGCGGAACTCGGCGTCACGGCCGTTGAAGACCGCGAGTGCGGCGCGCACACCGGAGACGTAGCCCTCCCGGTCCGCGGCAAACACCTCGGGTCCGGTACACAGGTGCCGTGACTGGCGCTCATGCTCACACCCCTCGCACTCCTCCAAGGGGCACCGGCAGCGCCTCAGACCGAAGTACTCCGACAAAGCCTCGGCTACCGTTGCTGCGGCCCACTCGTTGGAGAGCGGCCCGAGGAGCTCTCCCGAGCGCAGGCGGCGATGCGTCGGCCGCACGGAGGGATACTCGGACGTGGTATCAACGTGCAAGTAGAGCGGCTGACGCTGCTGATGTCCGTCACGGTTGAACAGCGGACTGTAGCGGTCCTGCAGACGCACCTCGAGCAACGCCGCATCGAGAGGGGACACGAGGTCGAAGTAGTCTATGGCGGCGACCTCGGAGGCCGGGGTGGGTGCCGTGGTGTCGTCCGGCGCATAGAAGTGATTCCTCACGCGTGTGCGCAGACCCTTCGCCTTTCCGATGAAGATGACCTGGCCGGCCTCATCCCGAAACAGGTAGACACCGGGGGTATCAGGGATGGTGGTGGCGAGAGCGAGTTTGCGTGCGAGCCTGCTCTGCTGCGCCACACCGCACAGCCGCGCAACATCGGCCGCAGTGACAAGCCCGGACGATTCAAACTCCGGCACCATCTTGAGAAACACTTCCGCCGTGGCGAGCGCATCGGGGAGCGCTCGATGATTTGGTGCCGAGTCAGTCCCGTAGAAGGCCGCGAGGTCGCGCAAGTTGTGCCGAAGGAGCTCGGGGTGAAGTCGGCGCGCGAGCGAGAGCGTGTCGAGGATCGGGCGTGCGAACGGCTCGCCAAAGGTGCGCTCGGCCTCGAAGTCGAGGAAGCTCATATCGAACCGGTGATTGTGCGCTATAAGCACCGCTCCGTGGGCGAACTCACAGAACGAAGCGATCGCCTCTCCGATCGGGGGCGCACTGGCGACCATCTCATCGGTGATGCCCGTGAGGCGCGCGATCGCCGGCGGAATGACCTCGTCAGAGCGCACAAGGGTGGCGAAGCGCGCACTAATCTCGCCGTGCTCTATGCGCACGGCGCCGATCTCGATGACGCTGGAGGTTCCGGGCCGACAACCGGTGGTCTCGATGTCGACTGTCACGAAAGCGCCCGCGTTGATTGGTGTGGGTCCCAGCATGCCGTTTCCGTGGAGTTGAGATGCATAATCCTACCACGCGTCGGAAACTCGATACCTGTTGTGCCGCTCGTCACCGCCCGACGGTATCGCCTATGATGTAACTATCTGTGGACGCGTCCCTTACTCTGATACGAGGTGCCGATATGCCGTTCTTCGTTGTTGAGCGCAGTTCGGTCGACTCATCGCTCAGCATTCCGCTTCCCGACGCGTATCCCACGCGTGAGGCCGCGATTGCTGCTTTGTCCGCGGCCGGTGCAGCAGGCCGCGTCACGCTGACCGGCGAGGTGTTCATAGCGGATCTCGACAGTGCGATTCCTGTGCTCGTCATGCAGCCGATCGCGGCGCCTGTGGTCGTGCCGCCCACCGAGGATGCGGATACCGAATCGCCCGCAGAGGAGACTGTCGAGCCTGGTGAGCCTGAGCCCGTGGAGCCTGAGGCCGTGGAGCCTGAGGCCGTGGAGCCTGAGGCCGAGGAGCCTGAATCTGCGGAGCCCGCGATGCTCGATGAGGTGGCGGCCGACGACGTCTACACCTCCTGGGAACCCCTACCCGCAGCACAGGACGGTGCCCCATCGCTGGCAGATGCGCTCAAGCGCGCCACCACAACGCTCGAGGATGAGGGCATCGTCGCCCCGGACTCCATCGAGTCCGCGCCCGTGCCGGGTATCAACGATGACACGGCAGCTGTGGCTGCGCTTCTCGCATCGCTCTCCGGCGAGGTTGCGGTAGAGCCCGGTGTGAGTGCGCCCGTTGGAGACTCCGCGTCGAGCACGGCGGGGGAGTGGCCTTGGGCCAATGTCGAGGCCTACGAGATCCCGAAGGCTGTGGAAGTTGAAGCCGACGAAGATGGCGCCCCTGAAGCCGATGCCACCGAAGACGCGGCTCTTGAAAGCACGTCGATCATCACGAGCGCCCCGCCTGCGGGTGAGGACGCCTACCTGCCGCGCCCGGTCATCCTCGGCGACTACCCAGATGCACCCGTTATCGAGGCCGACGATCTCATCGCCGGAGACGAGTCCGAGGTCGATTCACCTGCGGTGGAGACCGAAACCACGCTCCTCGATGACGTCACCACGGGCGACGAGCCGGCTGTTGCCGCGTACGAGGCGACCGGAGAGCTCGACCTAAGCGAGTACACCTGCCAGGACTGCGTGTACTCCAATACCTGTCCGAAGGTGGGAGAGTCGTCGCCCGCAGACTGTGGTTCGTTCCAGTGGCGCTCGGAATGACCACAACTTCTTGATGACACAGGCGGCCCGTCTACCATATAGTGTAGACGGGCCGCAGTGTTGTCGGGAGGGTGTATGGCGCGAGACGAGCGTTCGGCGTATCCGTTCAGCGCGATCGTCGGACAGGAAGCGCTGAGAACGGCGCTGCTCATCAACGCCGTGGATTCTCGCGTGGGAGGCGTCCTCATCCGTGGCCACAAGGGCACAGCGAAGTCTACCGCCGTCCGCGCGCTCCGGTGGGTTCTTCCCGAGATCGATGTTGTCGAGGGCTGCCGCTTCGGCTGTCACCCCACGACACTCGGTGACCTGTGTTCAGAGTGCCGCGAGCGTCGCGCCTCCGGTCCGCTGCCACGTGTCCGCCGCCGGCCGCTTCTGGTCGATCTCCCTGTGTCAGCCACCGAAGATCGGGTCGTTGGCACCATCGACCTGGAGCAGGCGCTCAAGCACGGCGAGCGACGTTTTGAGGCCGGGCTTCTGGCAGACGCCAACCGTGGCCTGCTCTACGTCGACGAGGTCAACCTTCTCGACGACCACCTGGTTGACACGCTGCTCGACTCCTCGGCCAGCGGGGTCAATGTCGTCGAGCGTGAGGGTATCCGCTTCGAGCACCCGGCGCGGTTCGTGCTCGTGGGCACCATGAACCCTGAGGAGGGCGAGCTTCGCCCACAGCTGCTCGATCGGTTCGGTCTGTGCGTGGACGTTGAGGGCATCGCCGATCCCGCCGAACGAGTTGACATACTCAAGCGCAGGCGCGCGTTTGAGGACGACCCGGATGGCTTTGCCCGTCAGTGGCGCGAGTCGCAGGTAGCGCTCGTTGAACGGGTCCGTGACGCGATCGGTGCACTGCCCGACATCGAGCTCGACGATGATCTGCTGTTCATGATCGCGTCGGTCTGTGCGTCGATGGGCGTGGACGGCCACCGGGCCGACCTGGTGATGGGTCGTGCGGCCGCAGCCTACGCCGTGCTCGAGGGTCGGCGCGAGGTGACAGCCGCAGACGTACGAGCCGTCGCCCCCATGGTGCTCGCGCACCGCATGCGTCGCACACCGTTTGAAGAGCAGCACTTCGACGAGCAGCGGCTCGAGCAACTCATGTCCGCCGCTGCCGGGGGGCGGGCCGAAAGCACACCGTCACCGGAGGGCAGTGAGCCCACCGACGGTCGTGCTGCCCAGATCGAGACGCACCGCGAGGCGTCAGTCTCCGACGCGTTCTCGGCTGACAGGATCGCGGCGGAGCTCAACGCCGGCATGGACCGCATGCGTCGGGCGCACGGCGGTCGACGCCAGGAGACCACCTCGGATGACCACACCGGTCGCTACGTGCGTGCCGAGCCCGCGAGGCCGGGCGCCCCCGTCGACCTCGCGCTCGACGCCACGATCAGGGCCGCTGCTCCGCATCAAGCGCACCGCAGTGGGGAACTCGCCATCACCATAGAGAAGGATGACCTCCGTACGAAGGTGCGCAAGCGCCGGGTCGGCGCGTCCATCGTCTTTTGTGTTGACGCAAGCGGCTCCATGGGTGCCTCCAACCGTATGGAGTCGGCCAAGGCTGCTGTGCTCGAGTTGCTCGTGGACGCCTATCAGCGCCGCGACCGTGTTGGACTCGTGGCCTTCAGAGGCGAGTCAGCCGAGGTAGTCCTGCCGCCGACGGCCAGCGTGGAGCTGGCACAGCTCAAGCTGAAGGCGCTGCCCACAGGCGGTGCGACACCGATCGCTCACGGGATTCTCAAGTCGCTCGAAGTCCTCTCCGCAGAGGCCAAGCGCGACGAGAGCGTCGTGCCGTGGCTCGTGCTGCTGACCGATGGCCGCGCGAATGTCGGAATCGGCTCGGGGCTCGGCAGTGAGGATGCTCGCACGGCGGCCGCGCGGGTGAAGGACACCCCCGTGCACACGCTCGTGATCGACACCTCCGGAGCCGGTGGCGGGGTGGCGGCCCGGGAGCTGGCACGCGCCGCGGGCGGGGAATACGTGCGGCTCGGCGACGTCTCCGGCGGTGCGCTCGCGGTGGCGATCAGACAGCGGCTGTCTGCGTAGCTTGCACGCGGTCGAGGCTCTTAAGGTGGGAGTGGGCCTGTAAGCCGGATTCTGTTGTAGACGACCATCTATCTGGGACCGACGTCGCCGTCGACCTCTCGCGGGCTAACCCGAGCGACGGCCGGGCAGGCCTTAACCGCTCCTATTTGCCCTTGCTCCGGGTGGGGTTTGCCAAGCCGCCACGTCACCGTGACGCTGGTGCGCTCTTACCGCACCGTTTCAGCTTTTCCACGAAGCCGTCAAGCCCCGTGGAGTTTTCTTTTCTGTGGCACTGATCCATCGCGTCGCCGCGCCCTGCCGTTAGCAGGCACCCTGCCCTGCGGAGTCCGGACTTTCCTCACGCCGCAGGATCGCGACGCGCGGCCGTCCGGCCCACTCCCGAGGTCATCATAGCAGGGAGCACGCCATTCAGGCCGAGTCGTGCCGCCCCTGGGCCCGGAGTTTCGCCCAGACATCCTTGAGGGTGAGCGTCCGGTTGAACACCAATGCCCCGCTGGAGGAGTCGGGATCCGGGCAGAAATAGCCGAGGCGTTCGAACTGGACGGTCTGACCAACAGGAATCTCCGCAAGAGACGGTTCAACGACAGCAGAGGTCAGGACGGACTCGGATCCAGGGTTCAGGTCCGCGAACAGGTCGCGGCCGTCGGATCCGGGATTCGGCTCGCTGAAGAGATGGCCGTAGAGCCTGACCTCGGCGGGTACTGCGTGGGCGGCCGACAGCCAGTGCAGTGTGGCTTTGACCTTGCGACCGTCGGGGGAGTCCCCGCCGCGCGTGGCCGGGTCGTACGTGCAGCGCAGCTCGGTGAGGGTGCCGTTTACATCCCTGGCAACGTCCGTGCAGGTGATGAAGTACGCGGAGCGGAGCCGCACCTCGCGGCCGGGCGCCAGACGGAAGAACTTCTTGGGAGGATCCTCCATGAAGTCGTCGCGCTCGATGAAGAGCTCGCGTGCAAAGGGCACCGCGCGGGTGCCTGCCGAGGGATCCTCGGGGCTGTTCGGCACGTCGAACATCTCCACCTGGTCTTCAGGATAGTTCTCGATGATGACCTTGATGGGGTCGAGAACGGCGAAGCGGCGTACGGTCGTACGGTTGAGGACATCACGCACCGCGTGCTCGAGCATCTGAATCTCGATCATGCTGTCGGTCCTCGCGACACCGATCATGCCGGCGAACTCCCGGATCGCTTCGGCGGGGAAGCCGCGCCGACGCAGCCCGGAGAGGGTAGGCATCCTAGGATCGTCCCAGCCGCGGACGTGACCCTCGGTCACGAGCCGCAGAAGCACCCGCTTCGAGAGGACCGTATGCGTGAGGTTGAGACGTGCGAACTCGTACTGGTGCGGCTGTGAGGGCACGGGCAGGTTCTCGATGAACCAGTCGTACAGTGGCCGATGGTCCTGAAACTCGAGGGTGCAGATCGAGTGCGTGATGCCCTCGATCGCATCGGACTGCCCGTGTGCGAAGTCATAGTTGGGGTAGATGCACCACGCGGCACCCGTCCGGGGATGCTCGGTGTGGAGTATCCGGTAGATGACCGGATCGCGGAGGTTGATGTTGCCCGCCGCCATGTCGATTCGCGCACGCAGCACGCGCGCGCCGTTAGGGAAATCGCCGGCGCGCATGCGTTCGAACAGGTCGAGGCTCTCCTCGGCGCAACGATCCCTCCACGGGCTCTCGCGGCCGGGCTCGGCCAGCGTGCCACGGTGCTCGCGTATCTCGTCCGCGGAGAGATCATCCACGTACGCCTTGCCCGTCTTGATCAGGTGCACGGCCCATTCGAAGAGCTGCTCGAAGTAGTCCGATGCGTAGTAGAGGTGCTCGCCCCAGTCGAAACCGAGCCATCGGACGTCGGTCTGAATGGCGTCGATGTACTCCTGTTCTTCCTTGCACGGGTTCGTGTCGTCGAAGCGCAGATGACAGCGCCCGTCAAACTCGGCGGCGATGCCGAAGTTCAGGCAGATCGACTTGGCATGCCCGATGTGGAGATAGCCGTTGGGCTCGGGCGGAAAGCGCGTGATGACAGAGTCGATACGACCGGCAGCGAGGTCGGCAGCAACGATGTCGCGGACGAAATCGCTGCGCTCGGGTGATGGTGTGTTCTCAGTGTCCATGGTCGCCGAGGATAGCACAGCGAAGGGTCCGGTGTGCAGCGCGGCGGCAGTGGGGAAGCCGGAATTCGAGCTCGCGGGCGGGATACGAAGAGGCCCCCTCTGACGGATGCGATCCGTGCCGAGGAGGCCTCTGCTGCTTCTTGGTAGCGCGTACGGGATTCGAACCCGTGATCTCCGCCTTGAGAGGGCGGTGTCCTAACCGCTAGACGAACGCGCCAAGATGGCTGGGGTACTAGGGCTCGAACCTAGACTCTTCGGAACCAGAATCCGACGTGTTGCCAGTTACACCATACCCCAGTACGTGCCCCGCACCCCGTGGGGCGCGAGTAGGTACTCTACCTGCGCCATGCAGGCGGTGTCAACCGCCCGGACAGGCCCACCTCACACCTCCGGTGAAGAACCGGCGGCTACGAGGCGGGTGATGACGTCGTCACGGTCGAGCAGTGCCAACGATTCGAACAGCGGCGGGCTGACGGTGCTGCCGGTGACGGCAACACGCAGGGCCTGGAAGACGATCTTGGGCTTGGCGCCCAGCGATTCGGCGACTTCTCGCAGGCACGCCTCGATCGAGGGGGCGTCCCAGGAGTCGAGCACGCGCAGCGCCGCGGTCGCCGAGGCGAGGGACGCACGTGCCTCATCGGAGGAGAGCGCCTTGTCCACCGAAGCGAGATCAAGCTGCACACCTTCGGCGAACAGGAATCCTATGGTGGGTGCGACCTCGGTCAGCCGCTTGATGCGCTCCCGTATGAGCGGCACGACCGCCAGGTACCAGTCCGGCCGTGCGGCGTGATCGTCGGAGTCTGCGAGCCCGGCCGCCTCAAGCCAGGGCATGATCCGCTCGACGAGTCGCTCGGCCGGGAGTTCCCGGATGTACATGCCGTTCATCCATTCGAGCTTCTCCATGTCGAAGATCGCGGGGTTCTTGGAGATCCGGTCGAGGGAGAAATTGTCCCTCAATGCCTGAGCGGAGATCATCGTGGTCTCTCCGTCAAGCGACCAACCGAGGAGCGCGAGATAGTTGAGAAGCGCTTCGGGGAGGAAGCCGGCGTCGCCGAACGCCTCGACAGACGTTGCTCCGTGACGCTTTGACAGCTTCTTGCCATCGGCGCCCCAGATCATCGAAAGATGCGCGAACTTCGGCACGAGGTGGCCGAGCGCCTCGAACACCAGTATCTGACGCGGCGTGTTGGACAGGTGGTCATCACCGCGAATGACGTGGGTGATGCCCATCTCGGCATCGTCCACCACGGTAGCGAAGTTGTAGGTGGGCGTGCCGTCGCTGCGGGCCAGCACGAAATCGTCCATCGCGCTCGCGGGGAAGACCGTCTCCCCGCGCACTGCATCCTCAAAGACGATGTCCTCGCGATTCGCGGGTACCGCCAGGCGCCACACGTGCGGCTCTCCCGCCTCGACTAGGGTCGCCACGGAGCCCTGGTCCAGACGCCTGCACGTGCGGTCGTAGCCCACCGTGCCGTCGCCCGCGCGAGCAGCCTCGCGCTTGCTCGCGAGTTCTTCCGCCGAACAGAAACAAGGGTAGGCGGCGCCGGAGGCCTTCATCCGCTCAAGCGCAGCCGCGTAGTTGCCGGATCTCTGAGTCTGGAAGTAGGGACCGGACGCGCCGCCCACGACAGGCCCTTCGTCCCAATCCAGGCCGAGCCACTCAAGCGAGCGAAGAATCTGGGCGGTGTTCTCGGCCGTGGAGCGTTCGGGGTCGGTGTCGTCGATGCGAAGGATGAAGACGCCGCCGGCATTGCGCGCGAACGCCCAGTTGTAGATGGCGGTACGAGCGCCACCGATGTGGAGCGCTCCCGTGGGACTCGGGGCGAAGCGAACGCGTACGGGGTCGGTCACAGGGTCGGTCCTAACTGTCGGAGTCATGTGTGGGCGGGCTGGCGGCAGGAGGAGTGGGAGGGCCGCACAAACGCGCCTTGCGCAGCAGATACCACGTGATACCCAGGGCGAGTATGAGAACGGCGAGCGCAGCGGCCTTGGGCAGCATATCCGGGCCGCTTTCGAAGATCACGAGCTTTCGGACAACGGCGACAAGTCCGGCCTCGAGCACGGTGCCAACAACGTCCTGGTGGTTCATGTATGCAAAAGCGATGCGAATGAGCTCGATCACGATGAATACCACCAGTACGGTGTCGATGGTACGCGTGATTCCTTCCGGCGTCATGAAGCCATCAGCGCGAACGACTTGCAGCATCTTGATGACGATGTCGACGACACCGAGAACGGCGAGCAGCGCTAGTAGCGCGGTGACTGCGGCTTCAACTGCCAGGACGACTCTATCGAGCAGGGCGGACAACTTCATCGGGACTCCTCCAAGCATAATGGGATAGCAAACACTATACGGTATCGTCGGCTCTTGGCACCTCGGCACGCCGCGTGCTATCGTCACAGACGTTCTCATCACGAGGCAGCGCGAGAGTGCTGCAGAGGGTCGAGGGACCGCACCCGTAGACACCCCGGCAACCGACGCGAAAGTGCGCACGGTGCCACATTGCGGCAGACGGCAACGTCTGGAAGATGAGGGAAGATCGCGGCGATCTATCTCGCCACCGTCTGTATCCCTTGTCTACCCGGACAGGGGATTCTCCTTTGTCCGGGTGGGAGTGCAGCGCCCGCGGCTGCGGGCAGTAGCCCTAAGGAGGCTTCATGTCGGAAAGAGAGTATCTGTTCACCTCGGAGTCGGTTACCGAGGGGCATCCCGACAAGATCTGCGACCAGATCTCGGATGCCGTGTTAGACGCGATCATCACGCGTGAAGGTGAGCTCGAGGACGAAGGCTATGTGACCGACAAGGGCTCGGCGGCCAGTCGCGACTACGTGCGTGTGGCCTGCGAGACACTCACCACCACCGGCCTCATCGTGGTCGCGGGCGAGATTCGCACGCATGCCTACGTGGACATCCCCGCCATCGTCCGCGAGACGGTCAAGGACATCGGCTACACCCGCGCGAAGTACGGCTTCGACTATGAGACCTGCGGTGTCCTCACCGCTATCCACGAACAGAGCGCGGATATCGCTATGGGCGTTGACAGGGCCCAGGAGTCCAAGCGCGGTGAGACCGACCCACTCGACGTCATCGGCGCCGGCGACCAGGGGATGATGTTCGGCTACGCATGCAACGAGACCGCCCAGTTGATGCCGATGCCTATCCACCTCGCGCATCGTCTGGCCGAGCGGCTCACGGCTGTTCGTAAGGTCGACGTCCTCGATTACCTGCGTCCCGATGGCAAGACCCAGGTCACCGTGAAGTACGTGGACGGCAAGCCGGTGGCAGTGGACAAGATCCTCATCTCCTCACAGCACGCTGATGGCGTGGACATCGAGAACCTGATGCGCCCCGACTTCATCGAGCACATCATCGAGCCCGTGATGTCGCACGAGGACATCGAGTGGGAGGGCGCGGAGATCTACATCAACCCCACCGGCCGCTTTGTGATAGGTGGCCCGATGGGCGACTCCGGCCTCACCGGCCGCAAGATCATCGTCGATACGTACGGCGGCATGGGTCGTCACGGAGGCGGCGCATTCTCCGGCAAGGACTGCACCAAGGTCGACCGCTCGGCTGCGTACGCTGCACGCTGGGTGGCCAAGAACATCGTAGCCGCCGGGCTGGCCGACCGCTGCGAGCTTGAGCTCGCGTACGCCATCGGCGTTGCACACCCGCTGTCGATCACCGTTGAGACCTTCGGCACCGAGCGAGTCGACGTGACGAAGATCGAGAAGGCCATCGGCGAGGTCTTCGACCTGCGCCCGGGCGCCATCATCCGCGACCTCGACTTGCGCCGTCCGATCTACCGTAAGACGGCCGCTTACGGTCACTTCGGTCGTGACCTGGGCGAGTTCACCTGGGAGCGGACCAACCGCGTTGACGAGCTGAGGGCGGCAGCGGTCTAGTCGCACCAACCGGAACCTGCTTTCGAAGGCCACCGACACCAATGTCGGTGGCCTTCGGTATGCTGTGGGACATGGAGTCTCCAGCACTCATAGCCCGCGTGGTCCTTGATGTCCCCGCGCGCGCCCTCACCGACCCGTTCGACTACGCGGTTCCCTCGGCGCTGGCCGCCTCTGTGGCGGTCGGCTGCCCGGTAGCGGTGCCATTCGGCCCCCGGAGATGCGTGGGGTACGTGGTTGCACTCGTCACTGAGAGCGACTATGCGGGTGCCCTCAAACCGATCGACGCGGTGCTCGGTACACCGCTGTTCGACGAGCATGCGCTTGCCCTGGCGGAGTGGGTGGCCGAGGAGTACATCGCACCGCTCTCCGAGTCCCTCAAGCTCTTCTTACCGCCCGGCGGTGCACCGCGCGTTGTGCGCTCGGAGGGCGGCTGGCGGTTCGAGGGCCGCCAGATGGCGCCCGCTTCCGAGAAGCTCGTCATGCTGGCCGAGGGGAGTGGCTTCACGCCGTCGGCTCGCGCATCGGTGCAACGAGGCGTGCTCGAGGCACTTTCTGCCGGCCCCGTGAGCCTGGCCGAACTCACCGTGGAGTACTCCAGCGCTGGCACGGCGGTCAAGGCCCTTGAGGCGGCCGGAGCCGTAACAACCATCGAGCGGCGCCGCTATCGCAGGCCCGCAGGTGCCTCGGCGTCGGCGCCACGGCACGCACACTCCGCCGAGCAGGCCTCGGCACTCCGCGAGATCGAGGCGAGTGCGGCTGCTGGCGGAGGCATCGTCCTGCTCGAGGGGGTCACCGGCTCCGGCAAGACCGAGGTGTATCTGGCCGCCATAGAGGCCGCGATCGCGCACGGTAAGAGCGCGATCGTGCTGGTTCCCGAGATATCGCTCACGCCCCAGACGGTAGGGCGGTTCAGATCCCGACTCGGTGACGATGTCGCCGTCATACACTCTCGACTCTCGGCAGGCGAGCGGTTCGACCAGTGGCAGCTGGCGCTCCAGGGACGCGTGCGGGTGGTGGTCGGCGCCCGCTCCGCGCTGTACGCACCGGTGAAGGACCTGGCACTGGTGGTGATCGACGAGGAGCATGAACCTTCCTACAAGCAGGGGCAGTCACCGCGCTATCATGCCCGCGAGGTTGCGCGACGGCTGTGCAAAGCACGTGGCGCAACATTGATCCTCGGATCGGCCACGCCTAGCATGGAGTCGCTGCACCACGCCGAGACAGGTGCGTACCGGCGCGCACGCCTCACGCATCGCGTCGGCGGAGGCACGCCTGCCGCGGTCACTGTGGTGGACATGTCCGCCGAGTTCGGTGACGGTCACCGGTCGATCTACTCGCGCACGTTGCAAGATGCGCTGGGGGACGTTCTGCAGCGCGGAGAGAAGGCGGTCCTGTTCCTCAACAGGCGGGGCTTCGCCTCATTCCTCCTGTGTCGTGAGTGCGGGTATGTGCCGGAGTGCGAGTCATGCAGCGTGTCACTCACCTATCATGAGGGCACCGGTCGGCTCGAGTGCCACCACTGCGGCGCCACACATCCCGTGCCGCCCACGTGTCCGCGCTGCGGCAGCGCTTACCTGCGGAAGTTCGGTGCGGGCACTGAGAGGGCCGAGTCCGAGCTCTCCGCGATCTTCCCCACCGCCCCTATAGTACGAATGGACGCCGACACCACCTCCCGCAAGGGCGGCCACGAGGCGGCTCTGACCACCTTCGAGAATCACGCCAGCGCGGTCCTGCTAGGAACACAGATGATCGCCAAGGGCCTCGACTACCCGGATGTGACGCTCGTGGGCGTACTCAACGCCGATACGAGCATGCATGTTCCGGACTTCCGGGCAGCCGAGCGAACGTTCCAATTGCTGGAACAGGTGGCCGGCAGGGCAGGCCGAGGTACTCAGCCGGGCCGGGTCATCATCCAGACATACTGGCCGGATCACCCCGCGGTGCGCGCAGTGGCCTCCGGGGACAGCGCCGTGCTCTACGCTGCAGAGCGCGCAGACCGACTCGCTTTGCGGTTCCCGCCGTATGGACGCATCGCCAATATCGTGGTGAGCGGACCGTCAGCGCCGGACGTACGTCAGACGGCCCTCGACACCGCCGACGCGCTCAGGGCGATACTCCCGGAGGAGTTCGAACTCGTCGGGCCGGCTGCGGCGCCTATAACCCGACTGAAGGGCAACTGGCGCTGGCACATGCTGCTCAAGGCTCCGGAGGACGCCACCCTCTCGGGGGTCATCAGTGCGGCTCTCGGAGCGGCACGGCCATCTGAAGGGGTCACCCGGATAGTGGACGTCGACCCGGTCGGCATGCTCTAGGGGTGCAGTGTAGAATGTCGGGCGGCATCGTTCTTGCACGCTGACAGGGATCCGAGCAAAGGAATCGATCTTCGTGGATGTCTTGCACCATCCCAGTCCGATACTCAAGGGTCGCGCCCACGAAGTGGATGCGTCATCTGACGACGGCCTGCGGGACCTTGTTCGGGCAATGGCTGAGACGATGTACGACGAGAACGGTGTGGGCCTTGCCGCTCCGCAGGTTGGCGTGGATAAGCGCTTGATCGTCTTTGACGTTGACGACAGGCTCGCTGCGTTGTGCAACCCGGCTATCATCGAGTTCAGTGATGAGAAGGTCATCGACGACGAGGGCTGCCTGTCCGTTCCCGGGATCACCGTTCCGGTGGAGCGCAGCTGGCGCGTTGTGTGCGCAGGGCAGACCATCGAAGGCACCGACATCACGATCGAGGCGGAGGACATGCTTGCGCGTGTTCTCCAGCACGAGATCGACCACCTCGATGGAGTGCTGATCCTCGACCGCGCACCTGCAGACGTCAAGAAGTCCATCATCCGCGCCTATAACGAGGCCAACGACCTTTAGGCTACAGGATACGAGGGGAGGGGGACGCCTCATGCGCGTCGTGTTCATGGGCACCCCCGCGTTTGCGGTGCCATCGCTCGAAGCACTCGTGGCACGCCATGACGTGGCGCTCGTGCTCACCCGGCCCGATCGTGCTGCCGGCCGAGGCAGCGGTCTGCGCCCTTCAGAGGTGAAGCAGGCAGCCGAGCGCCTCGGAATCGAAGTACTCCAGCCAACGACCCTTCGTGGGGAAGCCGCACGCACCATCGCCGGGCTCAGGCCGGACGTGGCGTGCGTTGCTGCCTTCGGCATGCTCCTTCCGCCCGAGGTGCTGGAGATCCCGCGGTACGGATGCATCAACGTGCACGCCTCTGTGCTTCCCCGCTACCGCGGTGCGGCCCCCATACAAAGAGCCATACTTCACGGCGAGGATGCTACCGGCGTGAGCATCATGCGGATGGAAGAGGGGCTCGATACCGGTCCGTTCGCCGCACAGCGATCGGTGCCTGTGGGTTTGCGCTACGCGGCCGAAGTAGAAGAGGACCTGGCGCTCGAGGGCGCTGCCGCGCTTCTTGAGGTACTGGCCGCCATCGAAGCGGGCAGCGTCTCCTGGACCGAACAAGACGGGGCACTGGCCACCTATGCCGCGAAGATCACCAAGGACGATGTGGCACTCACACCTGAGATCACCGTCGCCGAAGCTTACGCACGCGTCCGGGCGGCCACACGACGTGCTCCTGCGCGTGCCTGCCTCGGCGATCTCGAGCTCACGGTGGTGCGTGCACACCCCTGCGAGGCCGAAGTGGCCCCCGGCGGCGTGTGCAACGTTGACGGCGTTCCCTCACTCGGCCTGAGCGACGGAGCGCTTGCGCTCGACGTGGTGCGACCCGCCGGTAAGGGCGACATGGCTGGACCCGACTGGGCCCGGGGCGCGCGACTCAGCGCTGATGCGTGCTGGAGGTGCACACGATGAGTATCGCGCCCGCCCGCCGCGCGGCACTTGAGGCGCTCGCACGCGTGAGGCGAGACGAGGCCTATTCCGGCCCGGTGCTCGCTGCTGTGCTTGCCCGGGCCACTCTGTCGCCCGGTGACGTGGCGTTTGCAACACACCTCACCTACGGGGTGCTGTCCGCCCAGGGGGTGCTCGACGAGACACTCGCTCGCTATGTGCGTGGGTCGCTTGAGCCACGGGTGCGTGATGCCCTACGCCTCGCCGCCTTCGAGATGCTGTACAGCCGCACGCCTGTGTACGCAACAGTGAACCAGGCGGTGGAGATGGTGCGGGCCGCGCGGCCACAAGCGGCTGGCATGGCTAACGCGGTGATGCGACGGTTGGCTGACGAGGCAGCGGGGTTCCCGTGGGGAGACATAGACACCGATCGTGGCGCGCTCGCACGGGTAAGCGCACACCCACGCTGGATCGTGGACGTCGCCTTTGACGGACTGGGTGAGCAGGCTGCACGCGAGATGCTCGCAGGCGGGCTGGAGCCCTCGCCGACATTCATCCGCGTGGATCCGTTCGCGCCTGATCGCGAGGCGGTCCTCGCTGCGCTCAGCCCCGCTCGCCCCGTGGCCACTGAACCCGACCCTGACTGTTATCGCCTCGATGTAGCCTCGGCGGCGTTTGGGACAGACGCTCCTGTGAGCGGTTGGTTCGCGATGGACGCCGCAGCCCAGATGGCGCCCGCCGCATGCGCACCGCTCCCGGGCCAGCGTGTGCTGGACGTTGGCGCAGGCAGAGGCAACAAGACGATCTGCCTGCAGGGGCTGGCCCTCCGCGCAGGCGGTGCAGCCCGGATCACCGCACTCGATGTCCACCACGGCAAGACCGACGCGCTTCGACGCCGCCTCGATGACTCCGGTGTGCCGGCGGTTGACGTGGTCGCTGCCGAAGGCACGGAGTTGCAGAGCCGGTTCGGCTCAGACGCCTTCGATGTGGTCCTCGTCGACGCGCCGTGCAGCGGACTCGGAACGCTCAGGCGGTATCCCGAGAAGCGCTGGCGCCTGACACCTGACACCCCGGAGAGGCTGGGGCCCCTTCAGTCGCAGCTCCTGGCAGCGGCGGCGCGAGTGGTTAAACGGGGCGGTCGGGTAGTGTATTCTACCTGTAGTGTCGCCCGTCAGGAGAACGGCGAGATCGTGAACGCCTTTCTCGCGTCGGCCGATGGACGCGCATTCGGGATCGAGCCGCTTGGCGGCATCATCCCAGCCGCGTGGTCCCGGTTCGGCACCACTGAGGGCACCTTCCAGTCGTGGCCCACTTCCGGGGGACCCGACGGGCACTACGTGGCGGTTCTCCGCCGCGCCAACGACTGAGGCCAGGGAAGACCGATCCGAGGGAGGGACGATGCAGAGCACTCGAATCGTGGAGATGCTTGAGGTCACCGAGTCCGCGGCGCTTGCCGCCGGACGGTGGATGGGTAGGGGAGACAAGGATGCCGCCGACGCCGCGGCCGTTGAGGCCATGCGCACGGCATTCGACCGGGTGGAGATCGATGGAGAGATCGTCATCGGCGAGGGTGAGCGCGACGAGGCCCCCATGCTGTTCATCGGCGAGAAGGTCGGTGCCGGCGGCGAGGCCATCGATATCGCCGTTGACCCGCTCGAGGGAACGAACCTCACCGCCTACGGGCAGTCGAACTCGCTTGCCGTGCTGGCGTTCGGCCCCAAAGGCACGTTGCTGCATGCGCCTGACACGTACATGTGGAAGATCGCTACCGGCCCCTCTGCGGCCGACGTGATCCACATCGATGCGAGCCCTACCGAGAACGTTCGCAACGTCGCCAAGGCGCTGAAGCGACCGGTAGAGGATCTCGTGGTATGCATCCTGGAGCGAGACCGGCACAAGGACCTGATCGCCGAAGTGCGCGCGGCAGGTGCACGCATTCGGCTGATCACCGACGGTGACGTCTTCGGTGCCGTGGCCACTTCTATCGAGGGAACCGGCATCCACCTGTATATGGGCGCCGGCGGCTCGCCTGAGGGCGTGCTTGCTGCGGCAGCGATGCGCTGCATCGGGGGCTGCTTCATGGGACGCTTCGAGTTTCGCAGCCCCGAGGAGCGGGCGCGTGCCGAGAAGATGTCCTCCATCGACCTCGATGGCGTGCTCACCATGGACATGCTGGTCAACACCGACGAGGCCGCGTTCATAGCAACGGGTGTCACCGACGGTGAGATGCTGCGCGGTGTGAAGTACTTCGGCCAGGGTTCTCGCACGCACTCCGTGACGATGGAGAATGCCACGGGTACGGTGCGGTTCATCGAGACCGTACACCGTGCCGGAGACGAGAAGTTCTGGGTCAGGATGGAGTAAGAAGTCCCTGCAGTCGGACGAGTGCGTGCTTACTCGGCCGACGGACAGGTGGCACAGGCGGCGCTGGTACCGCTCGTGGCGCAGGAGTCCTTGGCGGGAGCCGGGGACTCCTCGCTTTTCGGCTTGGGCCGGTAGTCGGTGGTGTGGAACCCGGATCCCTTGAACACGACACCCACGGGAGTGAATACGCGCTTGGTGGATCCGACGCATACCGGGCAGGGCACCGCAGAGGTGTCCGAGATCGGGCGTGTATGCTCGAAGAGAAGATCGCAGGCGGTGCAACGGTAGTCGTATGCAGGCATGGTGACTCCCGGAGGTAGGTGGCAGGCACGCATCATAGCCGCTGCGGCATACCTGCCGCAAGACAGGCACCACGCTTGCTATACTCGCACGCATGAAGCAAACCTCCTCCCGGCGTTCGCTCGTTCCTGCAACGACGATCATCGCCGCCGTGATCATCATCGTGCTGCTTGCATCCGCCATCGCCGCGGCGGTGCTCGTTTCGCGCGCCAGGCTCATTGCGGTACCCGATCTGTCAGGCTTTCCCGTCGACATGGCCGAGGACATCATCATCGAGGCAGGGCTGACCTTTGCGCTCACCGGCACACGTGTTTCGGCCTCGGTGCCAGCGGGCCAGGTGATGGCGCAGGAACCCGCCGCAGGCGCGCGGGTGACAGGTGAGACGACGATCGAGCTCGTGGTCTCTGCGGGGCCTCAGACGTTCGTGGTTCCCGACCTGCTCGGAGCGCAGGTGTCGTCGGCCACCGCATCGCTTGAAGCACTCGGTTTCGCGGTCTCGATCGAGACCGCGTCCTCGGAGACCACCTCCGCGATCGTACTCGAGATGTTCCCCGCCCCCGGCGCTCCCGTGAACTCCGGCGCCCTGATCCGCCTCACGGTCCCGGGAGGCTCCGTGGCATCCGATGTCTTGCTGCCGTACGACCTCTCCGGCGCCTCGGTGCTCATCGACCCATCGGCGCCAGTCGGTACAGCTGACGCGCCGATGGAGGTCACCCGTCGGCTGCGCTCGCTGCTTGAGGCGGCCGGAGCCACCGTGACAGTCACACGTATGGCAACGAGTCCGGCAGCATCTGCAGGCGAGCGCGCCCAGGCCGCTCGCACGTCCACGGCGGTGTTGCTCGTCGGTCTCGACGTGGGCAAGACCGGTACCGCGGGTATCCGCGTCTACCACCTGCCACCCGGAGGCGATGCCACGCGCGTGGAGCGTTCGGTCACGTACGCACGGGCCATCACCAGGGCCGCAGGCCTGCCGGGTCTCACCGTGAACGAGCCGCAGGCCCTCGACGAGGAGGTACTCCGGGCGTTCCCGTCAACGGGGGTGCGCGTGACACTCGGCGACTCAGCATCAGACGCTGATGCCGCGCGGTTCGCCGATCCGGCCTGGGCGGACACGGTGGCGCGCTCGATCTACCGTGGCATCGGAACCACGTACGCGGCACCGTAGTGCTCTTGCTGTAGACTGTGTGGTCGTGTACGGATTGAAGGGATTGAGCTGTGGTGCGTTCGCATCGTCTTCGCGCGGCTCTTGCGCTGATACTGGTTCTGGTACTCGGCGTTGCGCCGGCGGCCACTGCCGCCCCCACAGAGGTGCAGAAGCTGCAGGCCGAGATCAAGGCCCTGCAAGACGACGCGGCCAAAGCCGGCAAGGCCTACTCGGATGCCTACTGGAAACTCGACAGGACGCGCGTTGACATCGCGCGAGTCGACACGGACCTCAGCGCCGCAGAAGGCCGTCTCGCCGAGGTCAATGCCCGGCTCTCGCAGCGTGCAGCGGAGATGTACCGCTCTGGTGGCACCGATTACATGGGCATCCTCCTGTCCGCCGGCGATCTCGATGACATGCTGCTTCGGTTGGAGTACGTGCAGCGCGTGGGACGTCAGGACGCAGACATCATCGCCGAGGTCGAATCGCTGAAAGGCGGCCTCACCTCGAAGCGCTCCGAGCTCGATGCGCTCAGGTCCGGTCAGGCCGAGGACGCCGCTCGACTCAAGGAGGAGGCAAACAAGGTCGACGCCGCGCTCAAGTCGCAGCAGGCCGAGTACGACAAGCTGCAGAAGCAGCTGAAGGCCGCACTGGAGGCCGAGAAGGCACGCACCGGCTCCACTTCGGCCAAGCCCGGCCCCAACGGCATGGTCTTCCCGGTTGCGGGCCCTTGCACCTATGCCGACACCTGGGGCGCGGCTCGCTCAGGTGGCCGAAGCCACAAGGGCACCGACATCATGGCGCGAACCGGTACGCCGGTCGTGGCGGTGCTCTCCGGGACGGTTCGTTCGAAGGATAACAGCCTCGGTGGCAAGACCATCTGGCTGACCGCATCCAACGGGTGGACCTTTTACTACGCGCATCTCGACTCATACAAGGTCACCTCGGGTTCGGTGAGCGCAGGTCAAGTCATCGGCACGGTGGGCAGCACCGGCAACGCTTCGGCGAGTGCTCCTCATCTGCACTTCGAAATACATCCCAGCGGCGGAGCCGCCGTCAATCCCTATCCCTACCTGCGGAAGATGCAGTAGGCAAGCTCCGGCCGTATTCACCGGACGCGGCCGAGCCCGGCACCGCCGTGCTGTCTCCCGCACGAAGTCTTTGCCGTTCCCGCCGCTGTGTGCCACTATGTCCACGTCCTACCGTTCGGGAGCTGCGATACTGCGGCTGAGAGGCGACGATGAGGTCGCGACCGAGAAGACTGCGCCGGTAATGCGGAGCAGCAACGCGGAGAAGTCGGGCGTGTGTGCCCGTCCTCACTCTCAGCGCTCCTTATCTCGACGCCTGATGGCGTCCAAAGGGAGACTGACATGACCGTTTCACGCGTGCGGATCTCGGTGGAGATCGGCTTGACCGTGGCGCTCAGCGCCGTGCTCGGGTTGCTGTCCCTGTGGCACCTGCCGCAAGGGGGGAGCTACTCGCTCGTGATGCTCCCGCTCCTGGTACTGGCGCTGTTGCGTGGCCCGGCAGCCGGCGTGGCAGCCGGTGCGCTCTATGGCGTGGTGGACTACATGATCGAGCCGTACTTCTTCCATCCCGTTCAGGTTGCACTCGACTACCCGGTGGCGTATGCCGCGGTCGGGCTGGCGGGGGTCTTTGCGGTGCGTTGGCAGCGGTTGCATGCCGAGGGCCGTACAGGCGCAGCCCTCTGGAGTGCTGCACTGCCCGGGGTGGCCGTGGGTGCTCTCGCGCGATATGCCGCGCATGTCGCCTCCGGCGTCGTCTTCTTCGCAAGCTATGCCCCCGAGGGCCAGGCACCGCTCATCTATTCGGCCGCATACAACTCTTTCGTACTGGCCTCGGCAGCGCTCTGCGGCGTGGTGCTCGTCTCGCTCCTTCCGCCGCTCCAGACGATCGTGGGGGCGAAAGGGCGGTGAGCGACGTGCTCACGGGTCTCGTGGTAGGCGCAGCACCAGCTCCTGGCGGCGAGGGTCACTACAACCGGCTGATCCGCGGCGCGCAGTTCCTGGTTGCTGCCGACGGAGGCGTCTTACTATGCCTGGACGCGGGTCGCACCCCTGACGTCTGCGTGGGCGATTTCGACTCCGCGCCCGCGAGTGTGGTGGAGCGGGCACGGAGCCTCGGTGCGCGCATCGTTCGATTCCCGAGCGACAAGAACGTGAGCGACCTTGATCTGGCGCTGCAGGTCTGTCGGGACGCGGGTGTGGGGCTCATCGTGTTCACCGCTGCTTTCAGTGGACGTCTGGACCATACGCTGGCCGCGCTCGGCACCCTCGACTCTGCGGCCGACCTGCACGGGGTTGCCGATGAACCCACATGGAAAGCTCACGCGGTGGGTGCGGGTCAGGCACTCGCTCTCGCCGAACCTGTCGGCACTCTGGTGTCGATCCTCTCGCTCGGGGGAGCGGCAACCGTGAGCACAGAGGGGCTGCGTTATCCGCTCACCGACGGCTCCGTGGGAGCGCTGTCTGCGCTCGGCATAAGCAACGTGACGTCGGCGGTGCGCCAGGCGGTCTCGGTCTCAGAGGGCACAGTGCTGGTTCTGACCGGAATGACCGATTCCTCCGCAACGCTATAGAGAATGGGGCTGCATTCCGATACACGGCATAGGGCACGTATGATGTGCTGATGTACCGCGGAGTGCGGGGGGTTGCGTGAGGGGTCGGATCGGCGATACGGGTTGGCTTACGGGAGTTGCTGTGGCACTCGCCGCAGCTTCGCTCCTGTTCGGCGTGACCACGCCCTCGATCCCGGTCGCCGCGCTTGGTCTGTTCGCGCTTGCGGTGAGTCTCTGGGCGTTGTATCGCTCGATGCGCACTGCGGATGCACGAGAGGCGACCGCCGCCGGGTCTCCCGCTGCGCATATGGCCGCACCCGGCTCCGCGGCCTTGCCGGTCGCTTCAGCCGAGCCCGCTCCGGCACTGGTGCCGCCGGGTGCGTCCGATTCCGCATCGGGGGCCCCGAATGAGTCCGTCCCCACGGCGCCGCCCGCGCCCCGCATCCCCCCGGGCCTTGAGCCCGACGTGGTCCTCGCCGCCCTCCGAGACGCCACCGCCCATGTTGCCACTCCAGTGGCGGCGCATCTGTGGCTGACCGACGTTTCCACCTCGACGCTACGTCTGATCGCCGCGATAGGCCCCATGGCTCCCGGCGCCCAGCCGGTACTGCTCGATAGCGACGACGTGCTCGCGCACGTCCACGGCAGCGGCAAGGCCGAGTTCGGTCCGATAGCACGGCTGCGCGGCACCGCGGAGACATCGGTGCTGTGGCGCTACGCCCTGCCGGTGGGGGCAGGCGACTCTCACGGCGTGGCAGCAGTGGACCTGCGCTCGGAGTCCATGCCTGATGTAGCCACACTTCCGGCCGCCACAAGCCCGCTCATGGCATCACTGGCGGGGGCGCTGGCGCTGCACGTCGCCCGCATCGAGCTCGAGACCGCGCGCATGCTCATCGACACCGCGCGCGACCTGAGTCGGATCCTCGACCCACACCAGGTGCTGATCGCGGCGCTGAGGCGCGCCATGTCGCTCTCCGGCGCACAAACCGGCAGCATCATGCTGCTCGACCCCGTAACCGGACGCCTCGCCATCGAGGTTGCTGAAGGGCTGTCGGCCCAGGTGGTCTCAGACACGTCTCTCGCAGAAGGCGAGGGGATTGCCGGATGGGTGCTTGCCTCCCGACAGCCGCTGCTCATCGAAGACCTGCCGGCTCGAACGCCGGCTGCCCGACGCCATGGCATCAGGTCGGCCGTCTCCGTGCCCATCGTCGATGACGACGGCATCCTCGGCGTCCTCAATGTGGGTAGCAGGAACTTCCCCGCGCGTTTCACTCAGTCGCACATGGGCTCGATCGAGGTGCTCGGCAAGCAGACCGCGACCGCCCTGCGCAACGCGCGCGCTGTGGCCGAGTCCCGCGTCCTGTACTTCGACACCCTGAAAGCGCTTGCGGTAGCGCTGGAGACCAAGGACCCGTACTCGCGCGGTGGTACCGAGCGGGTTCTCGAGTACGCCGATGCCCTCGGAAACATCTTCACCCTGCCGGATGAAGAGCGAGATGCGCTCAGAATCGCAGCGCTGCTGCACGATATCGGCATGGCCGCCGCTGGCGATGGGGTTGTCCTGGCGGATCGCCCGCTGTCTACCGTGGAGAGAGCGCTGCTCAAGATGCACCCGCAGATCGCTGCTGAGATCCTGGCCGAGACGCCCGCGTTGCGACACGTGGTGCCGATCGTCTACCACCATCACGAGTGGTACGACGGTGAGGGCTATTTGAACGGTGTGTCAGGGGAGAGCATCCCGCTTGGCGCTCGCATCCTGGCGGTGGCAGACGCGTTCGTCGCTATGACATCGGACCGACCCTACCGGTCGGCATTCAGTGAGCGGGATGCTCTGCGGGAGCTGGCGGATAAAGCAGGAACCCAGTTCGATCCTGCCGTGGTGGACGCACTGAACGACGTCTTACGGGGAGGAGCGAACCGGGTTCCCGGTTCGAAGCGGTGACGAGGAAGCTAGCCGCGCGTGACCTTGCCGGCCTTCATGCACTTGGTGCACACGTTCATCTTCTTAACGGTGCCCTCCACTACCACGGAGACCTTCTGCACGTTGGGGTGGAACATGCGGTTGGTGACGCGGTGCGAGTGGCTGACGTTGCGCCCCGCGCTCGGGTGCTTGCCGCAGACGCTGCAGACCTTGGACATGGTGGGGTTCCATCCTTATCAGTGGTTCGAGACGGCGATGCCGCCGGTGTCGGCAAAAGCGCACCGATGGTAGCACACGCCCGGCGGCGTGGTAAAGGCTCGTGCATACCGGGAGAGCACTCGGAACGTACGTAGGTACCATACACGATTCCGCTATACTACATCGCGTGTCCGGGTGTATCCGGGCCGCGCATGACTGCCCCCGAGGAGGTCATTCATGGCTAGAGAACCGAAGGGTACCGTTACGATCTCCAACGATGTGCTCGCAGACATCGCTGGCTATGTCGCGCTTGAGGGATATGGCGTGGTGGGGATGGCAAGTCCATCACTTCGGGACGGGGTCGCCCAACTGCTGTCGCGCGACAAGCTTCGCAAAGGCGTCGTCATCACCAACACCGACGAGCGCAGCGTGTCCGTCGATCTGTACGTGGTGGTCGAGTACGGGACGAACCTCACGCAGGTATCCCACAACCTGTCCTCCGCCGTACGCCATGCGCTCACGCACAGCGCGGTGGTCCAGGTGTCCGATGTCCGGATCCACGTACAGGGCATCCGCCTGAGGAAGAAGACGGAGCACGCATGACAGACAACGTACGCCCGCGCGACACGGCGATCTTTGCCGCGGCCGCCAAGGCACTCACAGCGCGTGTCGAAGAGGTCAACCGGCTGAATGTCTTCCCGGTTCCGGACGGCGACACGGGCACGAACATGACGCTTACCCTCGAGGCGGTTATCACCGATCTCGACAGGCTGCCCGCCGATGCCGGCATGGCCGAAGTATGTGGCGCCATCACGCATGGTTCGCTCATGGGTGCTCGTGGCAACTCCGGGGTGATCTTGAGCCAGATCCTGCGCGGCCTGTGCGAGATCGTCGCAGTCTCCACCGAGATCACTCCCGAGGTGGTCGCTTCGGCTCTTGAGCGCAGTACCGTCGTTGCTTTCCAGGCGGTCCGCAAACCGGTTGAAGGTACCATCCTCACCGTACTCAAGGACTCGTCGATCGCCGCGCGAGCGGCAGTCGACAGCGGACTGCAACTGGAGGCCGCTCTTGACGCCGTGGTCGAAGCCGCTTTTGAGTCGGTCCGCCGCGGTCCCGACCTTCTGCCGGTGCTGAAGGAGAACGGCGTGGTCGATGCCGGGGGATTCGGTCTGGCCATACTGTTCGAGGGCTTCGTTGCAGCGCTCGAGGGTCATGAAGTCCGTGAGTACAGCATCACAACCGCCAGCGCGCCGCTCAACGTCACGCCGGCTGATGATTGGAACGACGAGGAGTACCTCTACTGCACCGAGTTTCTCTTGCATGGCGCGGAGGCTGACCGGTCGGTGATCGAGGAGTACCTCGGCGATGAGGGTGGCTCGGAACTTGTAGTGGGAGACCGCGAAACCTACAAGATCCATGTCCATACCGACCACCCCGGCACCGTACTCACCTGGGCCACCGGTCTCGGTGAAGTGTCTGAGGTACACGTGAACAACATGCGTCGCCAGACGGCAGTGCGCGCCGAGTCTCTGAAGCAGCCTGCGGCGCCCACGAAGCCCGTTGGCTTCGTGGCGGTCGCCGCAGGGGAGGGCATGGCCTCGATTCTCACGAGCCTTGGCGCGGACGAGGTCGTCTCGGGTGGCCAGACGATGAACCCCTCCACGGCGGAGTTGCTGGAGGCTGTGGCATCGGTCAATGCCGAGTCCGTGGTGGTCCTCCCGAACAACCGGAATATCATCCTCGCGGCGCAGCAGGTCATAGCGATCGCCGACAAGCCGGTTGCGGTCATCCCCACCACTGCGGTTCCGCAAGCCTTTGCGGCGTTGCTCGCCTATGACGGATCCTCGGACCTTGAAGCGACCGTGGTTGAGATGACCGCGGCGGCGCTGGCGGTGCGCTCCGCGGAGATCACCACAGCGATCAAGGACTCCAAGGGCAAGGTGGGGCGCATCAAGTCAGGACAGATCATCGGCATCGTTGATCACGAGATCGAAGTTGTCGGGTCAGACGTACCCGGCGTAGCCTCCGAGGTGCTCAAGACCATCATCGATGGTGGTGAGACCGTCACCGTGCTCGCCGGCGCCGACTTCACCGACGAGGACCTCGCGCAACTGGTTTTGCGCCTCGGCGACGAGAATCCGAACCTCGAGGTTGAAGGGCACCGAGGCGACCAGCCGGTATACCCCGTGATCGTGTCTGTCGAATAGCCTGCCAAGGAGAGTTCATGCATATGATCGGAATCGTCTGCGACAGCACATGCGATCTTGGACCGGAGTGGCTCGCCGCGCACGACGTTGTCATGGTCCCGCTGCGGGTGCACTTTGGCACGACAACGTACCTCGACTGGGTCGACCTGACCCAGGAGCAGTTCTACGAGAAGCTTGCCGCCGCTGACGCGCTGCCCAAGACTTCGCAGCCGTCACCTGCTGACTTTGCAGCAGTCTACCGGTCGCTCGCCCAGACGGGCTGCACCGAGATCATCTCCATACACCTCACCTCCGCGCTCTCGGGCACGGTCGAGTCGGCACTCCTTGCGGCAAAGGGTGCATCCGTACCGGTTCGCGTGATCGATACGCACTCGGTCAACATGACCGAGGCCCTCGCCATCAAGGCGGCCGTCGACGCGCGGGATGCGGGAGCAGACGCCGATGCGATCGAGGCTGCCGCCCGCTACGTGGTGGACTCCAGCCGCATCTACTTTGCGTTGGACACGCTCGAGTATCTCGTCAAGGGCGGTCGTGCCGGGAAAGCCGCAGGTCTTGCGGCTTCGCTGCTCAACATCAAGCCCGTCCTCACGTTCAATGCCGAAGGCACCATCGAGCCCTACAAGAAGGTCAAGGGGACCCGCAAGGCGATCGCCGAGATCGCTACTGCGGGTGCTGACCTCGCGTCCGGCAAGCTCGGCGTGGCGGTTCTTCACTCGCAGGCCCCGGATCTTGCCGATCAGATGGTTACTGCGCTTGACGCCGCTGGCTACGACTACGAGCTGATATTCACCTGTGGCGTGGGTGCTGTCATCGGCACGTACGCCGGTCCGCGCGCGGTCGGAGCAGTCTTCTACCCGCTCCCGTGAGCCGATGAACTCCTCCGAGGATGAGCATGCGCCGCGGGCGGTTGCTGTAGCGCGCGCATCCGGACCCGTGACCGATGTGCGTCTCGTGGATGGCAAGCGAGCCGATGCGCTGGCTCGCCTCGGCGTGTACACGGTCTCAGACCTGCTGAGACACTACCCTTTCAGGTATCTCGACCTGGGAACCACCGCAGAGCTGCGACTCGTGCCGGCCGGTCGTGAGGCCACGGTCATCGGCCGCGTTCACGAGATCAAGGTCAAGCGTCCGCGTCCCCGCATGACCATCACCGAGGTCGCCATCGTTGACGGTACAGGCGCGCTCATCGGCGTGTGGTTCAACCAGCCCTACATGGAGCAGCGGTTCCGAATCGGCGAACGCGTGGCGTTTGCCGGCATGGTGAGCTTCGACTGCGGGCTCAAGCAGATCCGCAATCCCTTTGTGGAGAAGCTCGCCGATGACGACGCCTCGGCCGAGCTCGCGCGAATCCTTCCGGTGCATAGGGCCACGGAGGGCCTCTCGACCAATTGGGTCCGACGTCTGGTCACAGAAGCGCTTGAGTATGCCGGTCGCCAGGCTGATCCGCTTCCGGCGCGCATTCGTGCCGCGCGTGGGCTGGTTCCACTCTCCTGCGCCGTGCGCGACATCCACTTTCCCACCTCGATTGATGATGCGGATCGCGCGCGCCGGCGGCTCGCGTACGACGAGCTGCTCGCCATTCAACTGGTGATGGCGATGAAGCGTCACCGCGCGGTATGCGAAACGGTCGGCAGGGCGCACGTGACAGACGGCCCGATGGTAGATGCGCTCGCAAGCGCTCTGCCGTTTCATCTCACCGGTGAACAGAAGGCAGCCGTTCTCGACGTCCTCACCGACATGGGCACGACGCAGCCCATGAACCGGATGCTGCTCGGGGACGTCGGTACCGGCAAGACCGCTGTTGCCGGGCACGCATTGGCCGCGTGCGCGGACTCCGGGACGCAGGCAGCGATGATGGCGCCCACGGAGGTCCTTGCGACCCAGTATGCGCATGCGGTAGGACCACTGCTTGACCGCATAGGAGTGCCGTGGCGGCTTCTCACCGGCTCAACGCGCTCTGCACAGCGGGCGGAGATCCTCGCCGGGCTCGCTGACGGTTCGGTCACGGTCGCATTCGGCACGCATGCCCTGATTCAACGCAGCGTCACCTTTGCCCGGTTGTCACTTGCCATCGTCGATGAGCAGCACCGCTTCGGCGTCTCTCAGCGGCTGGCGCTGCGGGGGAAAGGCGACGGTATCGACCTGTTGGTGATGACCGCAACGCCTATTCCGCGCAGCCTTGCACTGACTCTCTACGGTGACCTCGAGACGTCCTACCTCAGGCAGAGGCCCGGGGGCAGGGGTGCCGGACATGTGACCACGCGAGTAGTACCTATGCACGGCAGGGCTGACGCGTACGCCGCAGTGCGTGCTGCGGTGGCCGCCGGTCATCAGGCGTATGTGGTCTGCGCGCTGGTTGACGAGAGCGATGCCACGCAGGCCAAAGCTGCCAACGCCGAGGCGCGGCGCCTCCAGCGGCAGATATTCCCCGAACTCAAGGTGGGGCTGCTCACGGGGGCTATGCCCGCAGCGGACAAGGCCGCCGCCATGGACCGCTTCAGGGCGGGTGATACGGACGTGCTGGTTGCCACGACGGTTATCGAGGTCGGCGTGGACGTCCCACGGGCTACGATCATGATCATCGAGAATGCCGAGCGGTTCGGGTTGGCCCAGCTCCACCAGTTGCGTGGCCGTGTGGGCCGAGGTGAGGCCCCTGGAGCGGTGCTCCTGTTCGCCGACCCCAAGACACCCGATGGCGTAGCGCGCATGGAGGCCATCGTGAACACCGATGACGGCTTTGCACTCGCCGAGCGCGATCTTGCACTGAGGGGTGAGGGGGAGGTGCTTGGACAGCGCCAGAGCGGCCTGCCCGGGTTACGTCTTGCCACGCTCGCCGGCGACCAGGACCTGCTCCTGGCGTCCCGCGAGGACGCGTTCGCGCTCGTGGCCGCCGACCCCACTCTCACGGACCCGGTGCATTGTGCGCTGCGCGAGGACGCCATCGCACGCGTCGGCTCGGTCTGGGAGTGGGTGAGCAGTGGATGAGGATCATCGCCGGTAGCCATAAGGGAAACCGCATCGAGGCCCCATCCGGGCGCGACACGCGGCCCACGTCTGACCGTGTGCGTGAGGCCATATTCTCGACCGTGTACTCGCTATTCGGGGACCTCGACGGCCTCACGGTGCTCGACTTGTACGCCGGCAGCGGTGCCCTTGGCATCGAGTCCCTCTCGCGTGGCGCAGCGCGATGCGTGTTCGTCGAGTCCGACCGCTCAGCGGCTGCGATCGTGAACAAGAATCTCGAGCGGCTGGGGTTGGAAAGTGAGGGCACGGTGCTTCGCGGACCTGTTGAGCGTGCGGCTGCGAGCCTGGCCGGCACCGGCGCGTCGTTGCTTCTTGCGGACCCTCCTTATAGGATAGACGCGTCCGAGTTCAGCCAGGTACTGGAAGTCCTGGCACGAGACGGCGCTGTACGGGCCCAAGCGCTCATCGTCTACGAGCACAGCTCCGGCACAAAGGCCGGGTGGCCGAGGGGCTTTGTGCCTCGAGCCGTTAAGCGGTACGGGGACACAGGGGTATCGTTCGCAACGTACGAGGGGTGAATACGGCGTGAACCGTGCGATCTGCCCGGGTACGTTCGACCCGGTGACATGCGGCCATCTCGATGTGATCGAGCGCGCTTCGGCCCTCTTCGACGAGGTGATAGTGGCCGTGGCGCTCAACCCGGAAAAGGGTGGCGGCCCGCTGTTCGACGTACGCGAGCGCGTTGCGTTCATCGAGGCGGCCGTTTCGGGGCTTGGGAATGTAAAGGTACAACCGTTCGACGGACTTCTAGTAGAATGCGCACAGGAGGCTGATGCAAAGGTCATCATCAAGGGCCTGCGCGCAGTAACGGACTTTGAACACGAGTTCCAGATGGCGCAGCTGAACTATCGTCTCGACAAGGCAGTGGAGACGATGTTCATCATGTCCATTCCGGAGTACGCGTATCTGAGTTCATCTGCGGTCAAGGAAATAGCCCGCCACGGCGGGTCGGTGATTGGCCTCGTGCCAGACACAGTATGTGAGGCTCTCGCTTCGCGATTGCACCAGTCCCTCTAGGGAGGTACGCATGGATATCTTGGCGCTCATCGACCGTATCGAAGAACTCATCGATAGTGGCCGCAACGTGCCCTTGTCAGGATCGAAGATGGTGGACCCCGAAAAGGTCTATGAACTCATCGATGAGATCCGGGCCCAGTTCCCTGATGAACTCAAGCAGGCACGGTGGATCGTCAAAGAGCGACAGGAGATGCTCGAGGAGGCCGAGAAGGAGGCCAACCGGGTACTCGAGGAAGCCAAGGCCCGTGCCGAGTCCATCGCCAGCGAGCAGGAGATCGTCAAGCTCGCTGAGCAGCAGCGCGCCGACATTCTCGATGATGCACGTGCCCGCGAGCGCGAGATCCGCCTCGGTGCCGAAGATTACGCCGACGAGATGCTTGCCAATCTCGAGGTGAACCTCGGCAAGCTGTTGACGGCGGTGCAGCGCGGACGGGACCGTCTGCAGGGCAAGGTCGCACAGCGCGGTCAATAATGGACCAGCCGATGTACACGGTTGATGTCCGCTCGATCCTCGAGGACCTGGGCGACACGCTCCAGCTCACCGCGGAGATGGAGCTCCCGATCCTCGGGCTCGGCCCCGAATGCTACGAGCCGCTGCGCCCTGCGCGGATCGATGCCTCGGTGACCAACACCGGCACCGGCGTGGTCGTGTCGGGCACCATATCGACCGAGGTCCGGGCCGCGTGCTCACGCTGCCTCAGGCTGTTCCCGCTCGAGGTCATCGGCGAGGTGGACGGGTTCTACATCACCACCGGCAACGAGGCGGAGATTCCCGAGGAGCAGGAGTACGGCTACATCGTCGACGGGTCGATCGACGTGGCGGACCAGCTGATGGCGGCCCTCGTGCTCGCGCTGCCGTTCGCGCCGCTTCACGATGAGAACTGCCCCGGCATCTGCCCTCACTGCGGTGCCGATCTCGTTGACGGACCGTGCGCCTGTGCTCCCGACACGTCAAGGTCGCCGTTTGCGGCACTGGGCGACCTGCTGCCGCATGAGGGCGACTCCTGATCGAGCGTTGGCAGGCGGTTGCATACGTGCATCGTGCCTGTGCTATCATGTCGCCTTGCGCCGGGGGCTCTCCGGCTGATGATGGATATCCGCCGCGACCCCAAAGATGCGGCGCCTGAAGGGAGATCGACCCATGGCGGTACCTAAGAGGAAGACCACCCGTGCCGTTCGCGATTCGCGACGTGCCACACACAAAGTCGAGGCGCCCTCGCGCACTCTGTGCTCGCAGTGCCACCAGCCGAAGCTCCCGCACCGTGTGTGCCCGGAGTGCGGGTACTACGACGGTAAAGAGATCATCGACACCGAGTAGTTCGCAACGGCGCCGGAGACCCGGCGCCGTTTCTTCATATCGCTGCGTGTGGCAGGGGGGCTTCTGTGCTCTCGGCGTTCTTCACTCCACGAAGCATCGCTGTAGTAGGCGCATCGCGTGAGCCGGGCAAGGTGGGTCATGCGGTGCTAGCCAACCTCGTCGCAGGCGGTTTCACTGGCCAGATCTACCCGGTGAACCCGGTAGCCGGCGAGATCGGCGGACTGCGCTCCTATGCGTCGGTCCTGGACATTCCCGACCGGGTGGACCTTGCTGTGGTTGTAGTCCCTGCGGCTGCCGCACTCCGCGTCATCGAGCAGTGCGGCACACATGGCATCCCCGCTGCGATCGTGATCTCTGCCGGGTTCCGGGAGACCGGTCCGCCCGGGGCAGCCCTTGAGCGTGAGTTGCTTGCTGCAGCTCGAGCCGGTGGGGTGCGACTCCTCGGCCCCAATTGTCTCGGTCTGATATCGACCCGCGCGCAGGTCAACGCCTCGTTCGCCCCGATCATGCCGTTCCCGGGAGGGATATCATTCCTGTCTCAATCGGGTGCGCTTGGTACCGCAATTCTCGACTGGGCGGCCGGAGAGCGCATCGGCCTCGCGCACTTCGTGAGCCTCGGGAACAAGGCGGATATCTCGGAAGTCGACCTCGTTCGCGCCTGGTCTGAAGACCCGTCTACGAGTGTCGTCGTGGCCTACCTGGAGGCGATCACGGATGGCAGGGCATTCGTGGGTGCCGTGCATGACCTCGTGCAACGCGTGCCGTTCGTCGGGCTCACCGCGGGCAGCTCGGATGCCGGCGCACGCGCCGTGTCCTCGCACACCGGTTCTCTGGCGGGCTCCAAGGCCGCATACGCAGCCGCATTCAAGAAGGCCGGGGCCATCGCGGCACGAACTGTCGAGGAGCTCTTCGACTTCGCCGAGGGCTTTGCGCGCCAGCCGCTGCCTGTAGCACCCGGTACGGTCATCCTCACCAACGCCGGTGGTCCCGCGATCCTGGCCACAGATGCCTGCGAGCAGTACGGAGTGCGGTTGGCTTCCCTCGCTTCGGAGACCGTGAGTGAGCTCCAGGCGGTTCTGCCGCCGTCGGCGGCTCTGTACAACCCGGTCGACATCCTCGGAGATGCACCGGCGTCTCGGTACGAAGACGCGATGCGGGTGGTGCTGAAAGACCCCGGTGTGCATTCGGTGATCGTCATCCTCACGCCCCAGGCCATGACGCAGGCCGCCGATACCGCGCGCGCGATCGCCGACGCGGCCATCGAGTCGGGTACGCCGACGCTCGCGGTGTTCATGGGAGATGCCAGCGTGGCCGACGCGGTGGCCGTTCTGAAAGAAAGGGGAATCCCCGGATACGCGTTCCCCGAGCGAGCGGTAGCTACACTCGGCGCCATGGAGCGGTACCGCGCTATTCGGGAGACACCGCTCTCAAAGCCATGCGATGTCACCTTGGACACGGCCGCTATCTCGGGTGCGATCGCACACGCCCGCGAGGCGGGACGGACATTCATCACCGAGGCCTCGGCAACCAGGATAGCCACTGCGTGCGGGCTGGTGACACCGAAAGCCGGCATCGCCAGCGACCTCTCAGGCGCGGTGGCATTGGCTGAGGATTTCGGCTATCCCGTCGTGCTCAAGATCGCGAGCCCGGACATCCTGCACAAGTCGGATATCGGCGGCATCGCGCTCGGGCTCGATGACGCTGCTGCAGTGGCGGAGGCCTACGAGGCGATCCTCACCCGCGTGCTCCACCGCATGCCTGACGCCCGTATCTGGGGCATCACGGTACAACAGCAGCTACCGCCAGGTGCCGAGGTGATCATCGGGGTCAACCGCGATCCGAACTTCGGTCCGATCCTCATGTTCGGACTGGGCGGCATCTACGTGGAGGTCCTGCAGGATGTCACCTTCCGGTTGTGTCCGGTCACCCCGGACGAGGCGCGCGAGATGATCGGTGAGATCCGTGCGGCCGGACTGCTGCGCGGCGCTCGCGGTTCGGCGCCCGCCGACATCGAGGCTATCGTCGACGTCATCTGTAAGGTATCGGCGCTCGCCATGGCCTACGAGGACATCACCGAACTGGACATCAACCCGCTGATCGTCGGCGATAGGGGAGCCGGCGCGATCGCGGCGGATATTCGCATCGGAATCGGAGGGTGAGCATGCGCACCATAATCGTCACCTCAACCAAGCCGTACGTAGGCAAGAGCGGTATCGCCGTTGCCCTCATCGGCCACCTCGCCGAGCGCGGGCTGGATGTCGGCTACTTCAAGCCGTACGGCACGATGCCGGTAACGAGCGAGGGCCTCACCACCGACGAGGATGCCCTGTACATCAACCGCATGCTGCCGCGGCCATCGGCACTGCCCGATGTCTGCCCGTTGGTCCGCACCCAGGGCCTCATCGAGTCCGTGCTTGCCGGTAGGCCGACGCTCTCACGTGACAACGTTCTCGCCTCATTCGGGCGCTGTGCCGCAGGTCGCGACGTGATGGTCGTTGAGGGGCCCACAGAGCCCGCTCAAGGTGCCTGCGTGGGTCTGTCGGTGGAATCCATCGCCGACATGCTCGATTCGCGAGTGCTTGTGGTGGATCGCCCGCGGCCAACCGATCTCCCCGAGGATGCGCTGTGGCTCGGTGGTCGCCTTGGAGCGCGCCTCGGTGGCGCGATACTCAATGGCATCGACGAGTCGCGCATGGCAGTGGCAGCATCGGCGATCACGCCGTTTCTTGAGGCGAGAGGGGTGCCGGTCTTCGGCGTCATGGCACACGACCCGACGCTGGGCTCCGTCACGGTCGCCGAGGTGGTAGACGCACTCGGCGGGACCGTGCTGACCGCCGCTGATCGGCTTGGAGACACGGTCGAGACGTTCATGGTCGGCGCGATGGGCCAGGACAAAGCACTGCGCTTCTTCCGCAGGAAGAGCAACAAGGCCGTCATCACCGGCGGCGACAGGGCCGACGTCCAGCTGGCTGCGCTCGAGACATCCACCCGCTGCATCGTGCTTACCGGCAACCAGTTGCCCGGCACAGCCGTGCTGTCGAGAGCCGAGGAGCTCGGTGTCCCGATGATCGTCGTCGACTCGGACACGCTTACGGCGGTTGAACGCATGGACACACTACTCGGGCGCATGCACCTTCACGACCCGGTGAAGGCTGCTAGAATACGCGGAATGTTCGAGCACGATGTGGATGTGCCGCGTCTGCTCGCGGCATTCGATCTCGATTCTTAAGCGCACGCCCAAGGAGAGCTGATGACGCACGGTTCTGTGACGATCGCAGTTGATGTGATGGGTGGCGATGACGCCCCCGCAGCTGTAATCGATGGTATCGCTCTGGCTCTGGCGGCCGACCCTGACCTGCACGTGCTCGCGGTCGGTCCCTACGATGTGGTGAAGCCCCTCACCTCGGATCGATGCGCTCCGCTTCCTGCCACCGAGGTGATCGGCATGGCCGAGCACGCAGCTGCGGCGGTTCGCGCAAAGAAGGACTCGTCGATCGTCGTCGGCTGCCGCGCCGTGAAAGACGGCCGCGCGGAAGGATTCTTCAGCGCGGGCAACACCGGCGCCTGCATGGCCGCCGCCACTCTTGTGATGGGCCGTATCAGCGGAGTGTCGCGCCCTGCCATCGCCACGGTGATTCCCGCCTCGGCCCATCCGCTCGTGCTGCTTGATGTGGGCGCCAATGCGGACGTGAAACCGGACATGCTGGTGCAGTTTGCCGCCATGGGGACCGCCTACGCACAGGCGGTCTTGGATGTGGAGGCGCCCTCGGTGGCACTCCTCAACATCGGCGAGGAGCCCACAAAGGGATCGATGCTCGCCCAGGAGGCCTACGAGCTGCTCCTGGCCAGGACTCCCGGCTTCATCGGCAACGTCGAAGGTCGGGACGTCTCGGCCGGCACCGCCGACGTGATCGTCACCGATGGGTTCACGGGTAACGTGGTTCTGAAGGTCCTCGAGGGCCTGTCCAAGATGCTCTTCACCGAGGTGAAGTCCGCCCTGACGGCGTCGGTGGTCACGCGGATCGCCGCCAGCGTGGTGGCTCCATCGATCAGAGCGCTCAAGCACAAGCTCGACCCTGAAGCGTACGGCGGTGCCCCGCTGCTGGGCGTATCGGGCGTGTGCATCATCGGTCACGGCAGCTCGAACGCTGTAGCGGTGTCCAACGGTATAGCGGCTGCGGCCAAGGCTGTCAGAGGCGACCTGACCGGTCGTATCGCCGAGGCGCTTGCCGGACCCATCGAGGTCGCCTGAGCGCCGGTGGTCGGCGCACCCGGTTCGGCTCCCGGTACAAACGTGTACACTACTCGGACACTGACCTCCGTCGGCCCGCGGGCTCGACCCCAAACAAGGGAACCATGTCGGTTATGACCCACGCCAGAATCATCGGAGTAGGCGCCTATCTCCCTGAGCGTATTCTCACCAATGCCGACCTCGAATCACTCGTGGACACGTCCGACGAGTGGATCGTGTCGCGCACCGGAGTCCGGGAGCGCAGGGTTGTGAGTGAAGGGGAGTCGACCTCCACTGTTGGCGCCGCTGCCGCGCGCGCCGCACTTGCCGATGCCGGGCTTGAGGCCACTGACATCGACCTGATCGTTCTTGGCACATCGAGCCCGGATCACATCTTTCCTTCCACCGCCTCGCTCGTGCAGCGCGACATCGGCGCAACGTGCCCCGCGCTTGACGTGATGGCCGCCTGCACCGGCTTCATCTATGCGCTGCAGCACGCCACGGCATCCATCGAGTCGGGCAGGGTCAAGCGTGCGCTCGTGATCGGTGCAGAAGCGATCACGCGCCAGGTGGACTTCTCGGACCGCGGGACGTGCATCCTGTTCGGCGACGGCGCGGGCGCTGTGGTGCTCGAGGCTGGCAGTGAGGCCGGCGTGCTCGGCATCGATCTCGGCTGCGACGGATCCGGGGCGGACGTACTGATAGTCCCCGCCGGCGGCGCAGCCGCCCCGTGCACGCCCGAGCGTGTTGCCGCCGGTGAGCAGTACATCCGCATGGTTGGCAGCGAGGTCTTCAAGTTCGCGGTTCGCGTGATTCCCGAGACCACGATGCGTGCGCTCGAGGCGTCAGGGCTGGGACTGGATGACCTCACATGGTTCATCCCGCACCAGGCCAACCAGCGGATCATCACGGCTGCTGCCGAACGCCTCGGCCTGGACGACTCACGCGTCTTCTCCAACATCGAGTTCACGGGCAACACGTCTGCGGCCTCGATTCCGCTCGCGCTTAACGACCTGTATACTGACGGCCAGCTCAACCCTGGCGATGTCCTCGCGCTTGTCGGCTTTGGCGCGGGGCTCACATGGGGAGCGGCTATCGTCCGCTGGACGAAGGGGTACTCCGGATGAGCCTGCACACACGTCTGACCACTCTGCTCGGCATCGAGCATCCGATCATCCAGGGCGGTATGGCCTGGACCGCCACTGCCGAACTCGCCGCTGCCGTGAGCAACGCGGGCGGTCTCGGCATCATCGGCGCCGGGCACATGCCCACAGAGTCGCTCCGCGAGCAGATCAGGCGCGCCAAGGAACTCACCACGCGCCCTTTTGGCGTGAACCTGATGCTGCTTACCCCGCACATCGATGAGATCGTCGAGTTGGTGCTGGAAGAGCACGTACCGGTGGTCACCACCGGCGCCGGCAATCCCGGCAAGTACATGGCCGCGCTCAAGGGTGCGGGCATCAAGGTCATCCCGATCGTGCCCTCTGTCGCACTCGCAAAGCGCATGGAGTCCATCGGGGCCGACGCACTCATCGGCGAGGGTATGGAGGCAGGTGGCCACATCGGCGATCTGACCACCATGGTACTGACCCCCCAGCTCGTCGATGCGGTGTCGATTCCCGTGATCGCCGCCGGCGGTATCGCCGACGGTCGGGGAGTGGCGGCCGCATTCGCCCTCGGCGCAGAGGGTGTACAGGTCGGCACCCGGTTCATGTGTGCCGAGGAGTGTACGATCCACCCGGATGTCAAGGCACAGGTGATCAAGGCCAAGGACAGGGATACCGTCGTGACCGGCCGCTCCACCGGTCACCCGGTGCGCGTCATCAAGAACAAACTCGCTCGTCAGATCATCGAACTGGATCGCGAGAACCGCGCCGAAGAGATCGAAGCGCTCGGTGCCGGCAAGCTCGCGCTCGCGATGCGTCAGGGCGATGTCGAGATGGGAAGCCTCATGGCCGGACAGGCCGCTGCCTTGGTGTGCAGAATCGAACCCGCCGCCGACATCGTCACCGAGATGATGCGTGACGCGGAGACGATCATGCGCGCTCTCCCCTCGAAGGTGGAAGCACGCGCATGACGGCGGCGATCACCGCATTCGTCTTTCCGGGCCAGGGGTCTCAGCGCACCGGGATGCTGGCTGCGCTTCCTCACAACGAATGGCTCGATGCCCTGCTCGAGCGAGCGACCACCACGTCCGGACTCGACCTGAGCACCATAGCCGGCGCGGGTCCTGATTCGGCGCTTGCCGACACGCGTGCCGCCCAGCCGCTGCTCTACCTCGCGGGATTGGGGTGGGCGCGCGCCCTCGAGGCCTCGGGCGTGCACCCGGCCTACGTCGCCGGACACAGCCTCGGCGAACTCACCGCACTTGCGGTAGCCGGAGTGTTCAGTGCCGAAGCAGGCCTGGACCTTGTGTGTGAGCGCGCTCGCATCATGGCCGAGTCCGCGGAGTCCGTACCGGGTACCATGGCTGCCGTGCTCGGCATGCCGCGGGAGACGGTCCTCGACATCCTCGAAGGCGCCAGCGGCGTGTGGGTGGCCAACGACAACAGTCCTCTCCAGGTCGTCATCACCGGTACCCATGAAGGCATCCAATGGGCGAGCGGGGCGCTTCTCGCCTCGGGTGCCCGGCGTGTGCTCCCCCTGAGTGTGGCGGGGCCGTTCCACAGTCCGCTCATGGCCGACGCGGCACAGGCGTTCGGAGCCCTGGTGGCCGGAACCCCGTTAGTAGACGCTTCGATTCCCGTCATACAGAACACCGTTCCGACACCCGCAACGGACGCCGAGATGATCCGCGAACGACTGCTCGGCCAGATGACGGCGCCGGTTCGCTGGACCGAGACGATGGCGGCACTCACCGATGCTGGAGTCGCCCGCGTGGTTGAATGTGGCACCGGCTCGGTTCTTACCGGCCTGGCGCGCACGGTAGAAGGGCTGAAAGGCTACTCTGTCGAGGTTGAAGGGGTGGACCGCATCGTGGAGGTGATAGGCGCATGAGGCGACTCGAGGGACGCACTGCACTCGTGACCGGGGCTTCCCGGGGTATCGGGGCCGCTATTGCTGCGCGGTTGGCAGCCGAAGGCGCGAACATCGTGGTCAACTACGCTGGCCGCGCCGACGCCGCCGCAGCCGTGGTGGCCGGGATCGAAGCCGCCGGTGGACGCGCCCTGGCTGTTCAGGCGGACATCAGCGATTCCGCTGCATGCGCAGCGCTCGTTGCCGCGACGCTCGACCACTTCGGCACTCTGGACATCCTGGTGAACAACGCGGGCATCACGCGCGATGGGCTTCTGGTGCGCATGTCCGATGAGGACTGGGGCGCCGTTATAGACACCAACCTCTCCGGTGCGTTTTACTGCACCAGGGCCGCCGCGAAGGCGATGATGAAGGCCAGGAGCGGGTCGATCATCAACATAGCGTCTGTAGTGGGCATCACGGGAAACGCGGGCCAGATCAACTACTCGGCGGCTAAGGCCGGGCTGGTTGGGATGACCAAGACGGTTGCTCGCGAGTTGGCTTCGCGCAACGTCAGAGCCAACGCGGTGGCACCCGGCTTCATTACCACTGAGATGACCGATGCGCTGCCGGATGCGGCGCGCGAGGCCGCTTCGGGCATGATAGCCATGGCACGGTTCGGTTCACCCGACGATGTCGCCGCCGCGGTGGCGTTTCTTGCCAGCGACGATGCGTCGTATATCACCGGTCAGGTCATCGCCGTCGATGGCGGTATGACCTTCGCATAGCCGGATCCACGCGACAGCGCGGAAGGAGGTGTTTCGTATGGAGCACGATGAGATTCTTGCTAAGGTCAAGGAAGTGATCATCGACCAGCTTTCGGTCGAGGAGGACGACGTCACCCCCGATGCCTCGTTCTTCGACGATCTGGGTGCTGACTCACTCGATATCGTCGAGTTGGTCATGGCGCTCGAAGACTCGTTCGGCGTCTCGATCCCGGATGAGGACGCGGAGTCGATCAAGACCGTCGGCGACGCGGTTGACTATATCGCGGCAAATATAGAGTAGCGCGGCCATGAACGCCGCTTCGGGGCGGCGCCACTGTGTGCTCAGGTGGCGCCGCCCCCGACACGGAAGAGAGACCTCGCATGGAGATGCCCCCGCTCGTGATCGGATCGCGCACCGCCCGTCTGCCCATCGTGCAGGGCGGCATGGCAGTGCGTATCTCCCTCTCACCGCTGGCCACAGCAGTGGCCCGTGCGGGCGGTGTCGGCGTGATCGCCGGCTCCGGACTGACTCCCACAGAGCTCGCCGCCGAGGTTCGCGCCGCGCGCGCCGCCACTGACGGGGTCATCGGCGTCAACATCATGGTCGCGGTGAGGATCTTCAAAGACCTGGTACATGCTGCCATCTCTGAAGGCGCGGACATCCTCATCGCGGGCGCCGGCTTCTCCCGGGACGTCTTCGGCTGGTGCAAGGATGCCGGCGTGGAGATGATCCCGATCGTCGGGTCCGCGCGCGTGGCGAAGCTCTCCGAGCGTTTCGGGGCGTCGGCAGTGATCGTTGAGGGTGTGGACGCGGGCGGCCATCTCGGCACCGATCGTCACGTGGACGACCTGCTTCCCGAGATTCTCGACGCGGTCACCATTCCGGTCATCGCCGCCGGCGGTATTGCCACCGGTGCCGACATCAAACGCTTGCTCGATGCGGGCGCGGCCGGCGTGCAGATGGGCTCCCGCTTCGTGGCCACCACAGAGTGCTCGGCTTCCGATGCGTTCAAGGCCATGTATGTCGCTGCCACGGATGACGACATCGTGATCACCAAGAGCCCTGTTGGGCTGCCGGGTCGCGCGTTGATCAATCCGCTCACCGAGCGCCTCGCGGTTCAGGACTATCCTGAGATCGAGCGATGCCTCGCGTGTCTCAAGGAGTGCGGCAAGGAGTACTGCATCATGGACGCCCTCACGCGTTCGCAGCAGGGGGATGTGACTGCAGGGCTCGTGTTCGCGGGCACTTCGGCGGCACGGGTGACAGATATCGTGCCCGCAGCCGAGGTGATCGACCGGTTGGTGAACGAGTGGCGCGCGGCACACGAGGGAGTAGCATGATGAGAAGAGTCGTGGTAACCGGAATCGGCGCGATCTCGCCCGTGGGAATCAGCCCGGATGAGATCTGGGACTCGATCAGCAACGGCCGCAGTGGTGTGGGTCCCATCACGCTGTTCGACGCCTCGGCATACACGACGCGCTTTGCCGCGTGCGTTGATGGCTGGGACCCCACGCCATGGATCGATGCCAAGGAGTCCCGGCGGCTTTCACGGTTCCAGCAGTTCGCTGTTGCCGCGGCTATCATGGCGATGGAGGACTCCGGTCTGGTCATCGACGAGACCAATGCCGAGCGAGTGGGCGTGATCGTCGGTTCGGGTATCGGTGGCCTCGGCTCGCTGGAGGAGCAGAAGGAGATACTCGACGCCAAGGGTCCGGGACGGGTCAGCCCGTTTCTGGTGCCGATGATGATCGTCGATCTTGCGGCTGGACACATCTCCATCCGACTGGGTGCCAAGGGCATCAACTACGCGCCTGTCTCCGCGTGCGCCACCGGCAATCACTCGATCGGTGAGGCGGGGGAGGCTATCAAACGTGGTGACGCCGACGCCGTCATCGCCGGAGGCTTCGACTGCGGCGTGACCCCGCTCGGGTTGGCCGGCTTCTGCTCGGCTCGCTCACTCTCGACGCACAACGATGACCCGGCTGGCGCGTCACGTCCCTTTGATGCCGGTCGTGATGGATTCGTGATGGGTGAGGGCGGCGGCGTGGTGGTTCTCGAGGAACTCGAGCACGCGCGCGCACGGGGCGCCCACATCTACGCGGAGCTCGTGGGCTACGGTGCCTCGGCTGACGCGTATCACCTCACGGCACCAGCACCGGACGGCAATGGCGCTCGTCGGGCGATGCTGCTCGCGCTCGAGCATGCGGCGATGAACGCGTCGGACGTGGACTACGTGAACGCCCATGGCACGTCCACACAGCTGGGCGATGCTGCCGAGACCCAGGCCATCAAAGCAGTATTCGGCGCGAGCGCACCGCCCGTCTCATCCACCAAGTCGATGACCGGCCATCTGCTGGGAGGTGCCGGTGCGCTTGAAGCCGTGATATCGATGCTCGCACTCGCGCATGGTGTGCTCCCGCCCACCATCAACTACACCACGCCCGATCCCGCGTGCGACCTCGACTACGTCCCCAACGTGGCTCGCGAGGCCGATGTACGCTCCATCATGAGCAACTCGTTCGGCTTTGGCGGGCACAACGCCAGCCTGCTCTTCGCAAAGGTGGCCGAGTAACTGGTGGATGCAACGCGGATCGCCCGGGTCGAGCGCATCATCGGTCACCACTTCTCCGACCCGGCGTTGCTGACTCTCGCGCTCACCCACCCGTCCTACGCAGCCGAACACGCTGACTCTTCGACGTACGATCGCCTCGAGTTCCTGGGTGACGCGGTGCTGGGCTTCATCGTTGCCGATCACGTATACACGGCGCATCCCACCGCACGGGAGGGTGAGCTCACCACACGCAAACACCACGCGGTATCGGGGACGTCACTTGCCGAAGTAGCCGAGTCCCTCGGCCTCGGAGAGTTCGTCCTGGTCGGCGTTGGCGCACGCGCTGCCGGTGACCGCCAGCGCCTTTCCGTGCTCGAGAACACGCTGGAGGCCATCATCGGTGCGCTCTACCTCGATTCGGGCCTCGAGCCGGCTCGTGCCTTCGTCTCGCGGGTTCTCGCGAAACGGCTGTCGGGCACGTCGGTTCCCGAGGCCGATGCGAAGGGCGCGCTGCAGCGGTTGACGCAGGCGACCACGCAGTCGCTGCCCGTATACCGGATCGTTGAGGCGACCGGCCCGATCCACCAGCGCACGTTCACCGCAGAGGTCGTCGTAGAGGGCACAGTGATGGGCCGAGGCGCGGGGGTCACCAAGCAGGCCGCGCAGAAGGCCGCTGCTGCTGCTGCACTCGAGGCGCTTACCAGCCGTGACGACCCGCATTCTTAGGCACGGCACGCGTGGTCGCCGCAAGGTCCTGCGGCGCGACCCTGTGATAGGATACGGGGCGTCTCGGCCCTCGACGGTCAGACGCACTTCGACCGACCCCGTCACCGGCGAAATGGACCCACGTTGTACCTGAAAGCTCTAACCTTGAAGGGGTTCAAGTCGTTCGCCGACCGCAGTCGCCTGGTGCTCGAGCCGGGTGTGACGGTCGTTGTTGGACCCAACGGTTCGGGCAAGTCGAACATCTCCGACTCGGTGCTGTGGGTACTCGGCGAGCAGAGCGCAAAGCAGCTTCGCGGCAACTCCATGGAAGACGTGGTCTTCGCAGGATCCTCAGCCCGGCAAGCCGTGGGTGTCGCCGAGGTGGACCTCGTTCTCGACAACCGTGATGGCACACTGCCGCTCGAGTTTGCCGAGGTGACCATCACCCGCCGAATGTTCCGTAACGGCGAGAGCGAGTACCTCGTCAACCAGTCTCCGTGCCGGTTGCTCGACGTGCAGGAACTCCTGCACGACACAGGTCTTGGCCGCGACACGCACTCCATCATCAGCCAGGGACGTCTTGACGAGATCCTGAGCTCGAAGCCTGAAGACCGTCGCGCGCTCATCGAAGAGGCTGCGGGCGTGCTCAAGCACAAGAAGCGCAAGGATCGCGCGGTTCGCAAGCTCACCACGATGGACGTCCATCTCGACCGTATTCGCGACGTACTCATCGAGATCGACCGCCAGCTCAAGCCACTACAGCGTCAGGCCGACAAGGCACAGGAGTATCGCGGTATCGAAGCGGAACTTCGCGACCTCGAGGTCGCTCTCGCTGTTGGCGATCTTCGGGTCCTGCGCGAGGGGTGGGGCTCTCTTGAGAAGCGAGAGAGAGAGCAGGATGCGGGCGTGGACCTCGCTCGCTACCGCCTGGCTGAGGCCGAGCGGGAGCTTCAGACGTTCCAGTCGCTTCTCGAGGAGAAGGGGCTCTTTGTCGGTGACCTTTCCGAACAGCGTCAACGTCTTCAGTCGGTCCTTGAGCGCACCAACTCCGGGCTGCTGCTGCTCGAGGAGAAGGGCAAGAACCTCGTCGAGCGGCTCTCGGAGATGCGTCAGAAGATGCATCAGAGCGGAACACGCCTCGAAGGCCGCTCGCGCGAGATCGAGCAGATCGCCGAGGAGCGTGCGGTAACCGAGGCCAAGCTCCAGGCGCTATACACACAACTCGGCGAGCTGCGACGAGAGAGCGAGACGGGCAAGAAGGGGCGCCTCGCTGCCGATGAGGCGCTTTCGACCGTGATGACCGATGCCCGGCGCACCCGCAAAGACGTTGATGATGCGCGCACCGAACTCGCCGATATCCAGCAGGCACTGTCGGCATTCTCCCTCGAGGCCGAGATGCTCGGCGAGCGCGCTCAGGTCGTGCGCGACCAGCGCACGACGTTGATGCACACGCTTTCCGCACGCAGGAATCGCCTCGAGCATCTCGCCGCACGCATCGAACACACGCGCAAAGAGACCAGCCTCGCGGCCTCGGATGTGGACAAGCGCGTGAGACTGCTCGAGGGACGTCGTACGATGCTCGAGAAGCTGCGCGGCGAGCTCACCGAAGTGCGCGCTGAGATCCGCGGCCTCGAGGAGGTCGACCGCGCATTCGAGGCGGCATCGCCGGCCCTCGCCTGGCTGCTCGCACGTGAGCACGATCTTCCTGGCGTGCTCGGTCCGATCACCGATCACATCACCGTTCCCGAAGAATACGAGCGCGTTGTCGAGCGCGCACTAGGCTCTGATGTGTTCAGCGTGGTCATGCGGAAGTCAGGTGATGTTGCCCGAACCGTGGCGGTGCTCGAGGAGCATGGCGCGTCGGACTTCTCGCTTATCCCGGTGGACGGTAGGGCCCCGGATGGCTTCGGGTCTGACGGGCCGGGTGTGCGTCTGCTCGACGTGGTCGAGTGCGCGGACGACATCCGTCCGGCGCTGGCTACGCTCATCGGCGACATACGCGTCGTGGACACGCTTGACGAGGCGCTCAGGCCCGCAGGCCAGTGGAGACTGACGACCCGGAGCGGGCACACCGTGTGGCCTACGGGTCGCGTGCGCGTTGGGCCCAACCTCGACGAGGACGCCGGAGTGCTTGCGCGCAAGCGGTCTCTGGTCGATCTGCGCGACCGCGTGGGGGCGCTCGACTCGGCTGTCGGGGAGGCGGAAGCCGCTGTCGTCGAGGCCACCGAGGCCCTGTCAGCGGCACAGCAAGACGCCCTCGAACTCGGCCAGACCATCGCGACACTCGCAGGTGAGGAATCGTCGCTGCGCGAGGACGTCGGCCGCATCGAACGGTCGATCACCGACACCGATACCGAGAGCGCGGGAATCGACCTGCGTCTTCGCCAGATCGACGAGAAGACCGCGAAGGACCGGCCGCAGCAGCGCACCTTGAGTGATCGCATCGAACAGGGGCTTGTGCGCATCGAGGAGCTCGAGGATGGGGCCATCGCGCGCCGCGAAGACCGTGACATGCGGTTCCGCGAGGAGTCCGAGATCACGAGCCGGCTGTCAGGGTGCCAGGTGGAGATCGCCGCCGTTTCCGAGCGCGAGGTGCACCTCAAGCGTCGCTACGGAGCCCTTACCTCCGAGAGGAAGGAACTCGAGCACACGGTCGCTCAATCCACCGTGACTTCCGAAGCTCTCGAGACGCTCCGACTGCGGCTTCAGCCGCTCCACGACCTCTACCGCGACTTGCTCGAGCGTGCCGAGCACTGGGGCGACAAGTTGCGCGACCGCGCCCGCTTCGAGCAGGCGGACTCCGAGTCGCTTCGTCAGACGATCCACGATGGCCAGGATGCGGTACGCGCCGCGCAGGCGTCCGTGGACGTGGCCAACGAGGCCATGAGCGATGTCCGCGTGGAGAAGGCGGCCCTCGAGGTGCAGGTGACAGCCGCCGTGAAGCGGATCGTCGAGGACCTTGGCGTGCCCATAGAGCGAGCGCTCGAGATGCCGCCGATCGAGGACCGTGCACATGCTGCAGATCGCGCGCATCGGCTGCGCAAGCGCATCGCCAACCTTGGTCCCGTGAACCCCGTTGCAGTTGAGGAGTTCCAGGGCCTGCGTGACCGTCGGGAGTTCCTGCAGGTTCAACTCGACGACCTGCTGGCCAGCCGTAAGTCGCTGCAGCGCGTCATCTCGGCGATCGACCGCAAGGTGCGCGACCGGTTCCTCGACACGTTTGAGCTTGTGAACAACCACTTCCAGGACATCTTCGCGGTGCTGTTCCCCGGCGGTCAGGCATCGCTTGCCCTCACCGACCCGGACGATCCGGAAACCACAGGCGTAGAAGTGGTCGCGCAGCCGCGCGGCAAGCGCTTGCAGAAGATGACGCTGCTCTCAGGCGGGGAGAAGTCGCTCACCGCACTGGCGCTGCTGTTCGCCGTCTACCGCACCCGCCCTTGCCCGTTTTACATCCTCGATGAGGTTGAGGCTGCGCTCGACGACACGAACCTGCGCCGCTTCATCTCCTTCGTGGACAGCATGCGCGCGCACACGCAGTTCATCGTCGTCACCCACCAGCGCCGCACGATGGAGATGGCTGACGTTCTGTACGGCGTATCCATGCAGGCTGATGGCGTGAGCAAGGTGGTCAGCCAGAAGCTCGACCGGGAAGCGTTGGAGGCGATCGCCGAGTGAGCGCCGCATGGTATCGCCGCATCGGCGAGGGCCTCGCCAAGACGCGCACCGAGCTTCGAGGCCACCTGAACGTCCTGCTCAAGCGCGGTCCCGAGCTTGATCTCGCATTCTGGGAGGATCTCGAGGACGCGCTTATCGGAGCGGACATGGGTGTTGCCGCCACGACCGAGATGGTCGAGCGTCTGCGGGATCTGGCGACTCGCGAACAGCTGCCCGACGCTGCTGCGGTTCTCGAACGACTCGCCACCGTCCTTGCCGCAGAAGTCAGCATCGAAGGCGAGGACCCCTTCGCGCTCCCGCAGGCAACGATCCTGCTTGTGGGCGTGAACGGCACGGGAAAGACCACCAGCGTGGGCAAGATCGCCAAGTCACTGGCGGACGACGGGCGCAGCGTGGTGATCGGCTCGGCGGATACGTTCCGGGCGGCTGCGATCGAACAGCTCCGCGTGTGGGCCGAGCGTGCCGACGTGCCCGTGATCGAGCGGGCGCACGGCTCCGATCCCGCCGCCGTGGTGTACGACACCATCGCCGAGGCGCGCACGCGCAACGCAGAGATCATCCTTGTGGACACCGCCGGGCGACTCCACACCTCATCCGACCTCATGGCGGAGCTCGTAAAGGTCAAGCGCGTGGCCGAGCGAGAGAGCCCGTTTCCGGTGAAAGTCGTTCTCGTCATGGATGCCACCACCGGACAAAACGGCCTCATCCAGGCACGTGAGTTTCACCGCGCGCTCGATGTGGACGCGCTCGTTCTCACCAAGCTCGATGGCACCGCCAAGGGCGGCATCGTTGTCGCGATCATCCACGAGCTCGGCCTCCCCGTGGTCCGCGTGGGAGTCGGGGAGGGTGCTGCGGACCTCGAGCCGTTCGACCCGGTGTCGTTTGCGGACGCCATCGTCGGAACGAACGGCTGAAACGCATCATGCCCCGACCGCGGTTCATCTTGTGGCGCGGAAGCGATCGACGTTACTTGATCATTGTCCCGCTACTGGTGTTTTTGTTGTCGGCCGCTGTGACGCTGTTCACGGTGGTAGTCACGGTGAGCACCATCGAGGGAGCCTCGATGTTTCCCACGTTGCACGACGGTGACCGGATCCTGGTCACCCGGGGCTACGACGCTCCCGCGCGAGGAGATATCGTCTCGTTTCGGGCCCTCGAACGCGATGGCAGCACCATTCGAGTCATCAAGCGGGTCGTTGCGCTGCCGGGCGACTCTATCGAGATCATTGGCGATGTCGCCTACGTGAACGGTGCTGCTTCCGCGGTAGCTCCCAACGCGATAGTCGGCACCGACGTTCGCCTGCTCGGCGCGATGACCGTTCCTGATGGCACCCTGTTCGTCCTGGGCGATAACCGGCCGGACTCGCTCGACAGCAGGTTCACCGGACCGATCGGCATGGATACCATCATCGGACGCGGGGTTACCATCATCTGGCCCCTTGGTCGCGTCGGTGAGATTGACTGATGGGCACTTGGCTTCGTAGGGTGTAAGACCGTCGCAGATCAGGAGGACCCGTGTTCGAGAACCTCACCGACCGCTTGCAGGCGGTCTTCAGCAAGCTCACCGGCCGCGGCGTGCTTTCCGAGGCCGATGTCGACGCCGCCATGCGAGAAGTACGCATGGCGTTGCTCGAGGCGGACGTCAACCTCAAGATCGTCAAGGAGTTTGTTGCGCGCCTACGCGAACGTGCCGTAGGCCAAGACGTGCTGAAAAGCCTGAACCCGGGTCAGATGGTCGTGAAGATCGTTCTTGAGGAGCTCACGACCCTCATGGGCGGCTCCGAGTCACGCCTCGTGCTCTCGGGCCGCATGCCCTCGGTCATCATGCTGGTGGGCCTCCAGGGCTCCGGCAAGACCACGGCGGCGGCCAAACTCGCCAATCATCTGCGTAAGCAAGGCAAGAGTCCGCTCCTCGTAGCGTGCGATGTCTACCGCCCGGCTGCCATCGATCAACTCGAGGCACTCGGTAGGCAACTTGAGGTACCGGTGTACCGCGGTGCGGGAACCGATCCCGTGCAGATCGCCGAGGAGGGGGTGCGTGAGGCCATCGCGCGTATGCGCGACGTGGTCATCGTCGACACCGCAGGGCGGCTTCACGTGGACGAAGAGATGATGGCAGAGGCCGCCGCCATCAAGGCGGCCGTTCGGCCCGACCAGATCCTGATGGTCATCGATGCGATGACCGGGCAGGACGCCGTTGTGGCCGCCTCCGCGTTTGCCGACCGCGTGGACTTCGACGGTGTGATCGTAACCAAACTCGATGGCGATGCCCGGGGCGGCGCTGCACTCTCCGTCAAGGCGGTCACCGGCAAACCGATCAAGTTCGTCGGCGTGGGAGAGAAGCTCGACGCGCTCGAGACGTTTCACCCCGAGCGAATGGCAAAGCGGATCCTCGGCATGGGCGATGTGGTCACGCTCATCGAGAAGGCGCAGGACTCCCTTGACGCCGAACAGACCGCCGAGATGGAGCAGCGGCTTCGGAGCGGTGTGTTCACCCTCGACGACTTTCTCGCGCAACTCCAGCAGGTACGCAAGATGGGGTCGCTCGCCGACATCATGAAGATGATCCCGGGCGCCAACAAACTGCCCAAAGACGCCGAGATCGATGAGAGTGCTCTGGGTCGAACCGAGGCGATCATCCGATCCATGACGGCCGCCGAGCGGGCTAAACCGTCGCTCATCAACGGGTCACGGCGTATGCGCATCGCCGAAGGTGCCGGAGTCCGCGTGTTCGACGTGAACCAGCTCCTGAAGCAGTTCGCACAGACCCAGAAGATGGTCAAGCAGATGCAGGTCATGGAACGCCAGGGCAAGAAGGGGAGGCGTCAGCGTTTTGGCATGCCCGGTATGCCCGGTCCGTTCTAGGGTCGAAGGGGTCACCGGGAGTATACTGCGGTGTGCCGTCAGTCCTGCTCCCGCGAGAGGCCCGGCAAGCTCGTCCAGACCGTCTTTGACCCCTGGCAGCTTCTCTCGTATCATTAGTCGCTGCTTTTGCTCAGGTGTGGTCCAGCCCGGACCACCTACACGGAGGTGAAGGTTTTGGCAGTCAAGATCCGCCTTGCTCGCGCAGGCGCGAAGAAGGCCCCGTTCTACCGCGTGGTCGCCGCGGACTCTCGTGCTCCTCGCGATGGCCGCTTTATCGAGATCCTCGGCCGGTACAATCCGCGCACCGACCCCTCGACGATCGAACTCAACCTCGAGAAGGTCGACGCATGGATCGCCAAGGGTGCTCAGCCGAGCGAGACCGTGGCCAAGCTGATCGCTATCGCCAAGAATCCGGAAGCGGTTGCTCCGGCTAAGGCGTCCACGCTCTCGAAGAAGGCCCAGGCCAAGGTCGAAGCCGACAAGAAGGCCGTTGCGGCCGCTGCCGAGGCTGCTGCCAAGGCTGCCGCCGAGGCCGCAGAAGCTGCGGCTGCCGCCGCTGCCGCCCCTGCTGAGGCTGAGGAAGCCCCTGCTGAGGCAGACGATGCGGCTGTCGTGGTCGAAGAGGCTGCGGCAGACGAGGCGGCGGAATAGCTGTGCCCGGCACAGCCGACGTCGACGCTCTCGTTCAGTATCTCGTTACCTCGCTGGTGGAACACCCAGACGACGTGCGTATCGAGAAGCGCGGGACCGACGAGATGACCGTCTACGAGGTCGCGGTGAATCCGGATGACACCGGTAAGGTGATCGGTCGTCAGGGCCGCGTCATCAAGGCAATCCGGGTTCTTGCGCGTGCGGCCGCCTCCACCAGCGGCTCGGACGCGACGGTCGAAATCATCGGCTGATCATGTCCGCGCCGTACCGACGGCTCGGCCGCATCATGAAGGTACACGGCACCAAAGGAGAGGTCTCCGTCGCTCCACGCGACGACCTCTCCTTTTTGCGTGCCACCTCCGATGAGGTATGGATCGTCCCACCGCCGAGCACCGGCGCGATTCCGCGACGCATCACCGAGACGCGTCAGGGGGCCAAGGGGGTCCTGGTGCGCATCGACGGAGTGGATACCGCTGCCGGTGCGCACGAACTCGTTGGCAGATGGTTCATCTCCGCTGGAGAGGAAGAGGCGATCGTTCGCGCGGGTGAGGAGTTCCTCGGCTACGAGGTGTTCGATAGCCAGCGCGGCTCGCTCGGCACCATCACGGACATCATAATCACCGGAGCCAACGACGTGCTGGTGGTCGATGGCGGCAGATTCGGCCAGGTCCTCGTGCCGGTCATCGACCAGGTGATCCTCGGCGTGGACGATTCAAGTCGCACGGTCGATGTCGCGCTTCTCGATGGCTTGATCGATGGTGATCGGTGATGAGGATCGACATCATCACGATTCTGCCCAAGATGTTCGGCTCAGTCCTTGACGCCTCGATCATCGGTCGCGCGCGCAGCACCGGGGCCCTCGAGGTGCTGGTGCATGACCTGCGCTCCTGGACGTCCGACCGTCATCGCACTACGGACGACTATCCGTTCGGTGGCGGTCCCGGCATGGTGATGAAGCCGGAGCCGGTATTCCGTGCGCTGGATGAGATCGCCGGACTGAGTTCGATTGCACCGACCGTACTCATCGTCTCGCCTCAGGGCAGCCCGCTGACGCAGGCGCTCGTGCGCGAGTTGGCTGGCTGTGAGCGGCTGGTGATCGTGTGCGGACGGTACGAGGGGTTCGACGACAGAATCCTCACCCGGGCCGATATCGAGGTGTCCATCGGAGACTACGTGCTCACGGGCGGGGAGTTGCCGGCCATGGTGATCACCGACGCGGTGGCACGACTCCTTCCGGGGGTCCTCGGACATGTTGATTCGGCAACAGATGAATCCTTCAGCGCCGGATTGCTGGAGTATCCTCAGTACACGCGACCCGCGTCGCACGACGGTATGGATGTGCCCGACGTTCTCCTGAGCGGGGATCACGCACGCATCGCCTCGTGGCGTAGGCAGGAGTCGATTCGGCGCACCGCCGAGCGGCGGCCGGATCTGCTAGGTAGCGCGGACCTGAATGACGATGAGCGGGCGCGCGCCCGGCGCATCACTGAAGAAGCGGAGTAGCCCACACGTGTCATACGAACCCGAGTTTGATGAATCGGAGCCGCTGTCAGCCGAGGTCGCAGCGTCCAGTGATGATGGGGATGCGCCCGTGTCCTTTGGCAGGTGGCTTGGAGAGCTTGTGCTCATGGTTGTCCTGGCCTTCGTGCTAGCTGCGGGGATCAGGACATTCGTGGTGCAGCCGTACGTCATCCCGAGCGGTTCGATGGAACCGACCATCGAGATCGAGGACCGCGTGCTTGCCAACAAGTTCATCTATCGATTCGGCGACCCTGAGCCCGGCGACGTGGTCGTGCTCGACGACCCCACGGGTACAGTACCCACGCTTATCAAGCGCGTGGTCGCCACAGGCGGGCAGACCGTCGATCTGCGCGATGGCCTGGTCGTGGTCGATGGAGTGACCCTCGATGAGCCCTACACGCACGGATTGCCGAGTGAGCCGATGAGTCAGGCCGTGACGTTCCCCTACCAGATTCCGGCGGACTCCGTTTGGCTCATGGGGGATAACCGCGCCAACAGTGCGGACTCCCGCGTCTTCGGGGCCGTGCCGCTATCCGAGATACGTGGTCAGGCGTTCGTGACCTTCTGGCCGTTCGATCGTTTTGGCAGCCTCTAGCTCGTCTGGACCGTGCCCGAAGCGGCCAGCTGGCAAGCACGGAGTCTACCGTTGCCTGCCGGCACCGCCTCGTCTATACTGTCCACTCGTGCCTTCGGCACCCTTACGTTTCAACACACCACTGACTGAACAGGAACGTGTCATGGACAAGATTCGCGCCATTGAGCAGCAGCAGCTGCGTGAGGATATCCCGGCATTCGGTGTCGGCGATACCGTCAAAGTGATGTACAAGGTCGTTGAGGGCACCCGTGAGCGCGTTCAGCCGTTCCAGGGCATCGTGATCCGTCGCCACGGCGCCGGCAACCGCGAGACCTTCACCGTTCGCAAGCTGTCCTTCGCGGTCGGCGTCGAGCGCACTTTCCCGGTGCACTCGCCCAAGATCGTCACCATCGAGGTCATCTCCCGCGGCAAGGTGCGCCGCTCGAAGCTCTACTACCTCCGGGACAAGATCGGCAAGTCCGCCCGAGTCAAGGAACTGCGCTAGGGCGCGCTCCACTGACGAAAGCCCCGGCGATGCCGGGGCTTTCGTGCGTTCCGCACCCCCGGCGGTACACTGTGCTGCATGAAGCCATCCAGTGTGAACGACATCTGCCGGCAACTCGCCGCGGCTTCCGCGTGTGAGCTTCCCGCTCTCCTTTCCGGGTTGACCGGCGATTCGCGACCCGGCGTGGCGGCCGCGGTCTCGCGCGCCCGGAGGCGTCTCGAGCGCGACCGCACCGAAACAGGGCGGCTTCATGCGCTAGCTGCCAGAGAACGGGGGATGTGCATCTCAGGCATGGTTGTGGTGGCCGGCGTGGACGAGGTCGGTCGTGGGGCGCTCGCCGGTCCCGTAACCGCCGGGGCGTGCGTCTTTGACCCCGATATCATGCTTCCCGGGCTTGATGACTCCAAACGCCTCACGCCGCACGCTCGCGAATCGCTACATGTGCTCATCGCCGAGACAGCACGGGCATGGGCGGTAGGACACGCTGATCCGGCCGAGATAGACAGCCTCGGCATCGCCAGCGCCACCGTGCTCGCGATGCGCCGTGCACTTTCGGCTCTGGGCGTGTCTGTAGAGCATGTACTCGTTGACGGGCGCCCGGTGGAGCTCGGCTTTCCCTCGACCGCGATCATTCGCGGAGACTCCAGCGTGCGAGCGATCGCAGCCGCATCGATCGTAGCGAAGGTCACGCGCGACGCCCTGATGGTGGAGCTCGATGCCGAGTATCCCGGTTACGGACTGGCCGGCAACAAGGGATATGGCAGTCCCGACCATCTTGATGCGCTGGTGCGACTGGGTCCGTCACCCATTCATCGCATGTCGTTCGGACCGTGCGGACAGCCCTCGCTGTTCTGACTCTGCCGTTCGGCGCGCGGCGATCATGTCTCGACTAAGTTCCGATGGGGGAGAGGCGCGGTCACCATGCCACGTCTTGTGCTGTCCGCACCATCCTCCCCACCCGTGTTCCGGGGGTTTAGAACCGGTTTAGATGGGGTTTCACAGCCCATGAAACACTCCCTTTCGACGAAGGGAGTGGTCATGGATCGAACGGAGATCGGCACACGCGGAGAAGATGCTGCAGTGGCGTATCTAGAGCGTGTGGGAATGCAGGTGGTCGAGCGGAACTGGCGCACCGGCCGGGGCGAACTCGACATAGTGGCGCTCGACGGGACCGAACTCGTCTTGTGCGAGGTGAAGACGCGCACCACTGACTCGCACGGCACACCCGAGGAGGCGGTCTCGCCGGCCAAACAGCGCCGCCTTGCCCGTTTGGCCGAGGCATACCTTGCAGCAGCCGACCTTGGGACATGCCAGGTGCGGTTCGACGTGATCTCGATCCGTGTGATCTCCGATGACCGCGCGCTGCTGCGTCATCACCGCAACGCCTTCGTGGTGAACTAGCGGTGCAGGCGAGTATCACTACAGCGACGCTTGTGGGGGTTGATGCGATACCGGTGGAGGTCCAGGCAGACGTGTCCTGCGGTCTGCCGATGTTCGGGATCGTCGGTCTTGCGGACACCGCTGTCCAGGAGGCCCGCGACCGGGTGAGGGCCGCGCTGCGGTGCTCCGGCTACGACTTTCCCAATGCCCGGGTGATCGTCAACCTCGCGCCAGCACCACTGAGGAAGCACGGCACCGGATTCGACTTGCCGATCGCGCTCGCGGTCTTGTGTGCCACCGGACAGTTGCCTGGTGCGGCGTTTCGCACCATCTCGGCGGTGGGGGAGCTCGGTCTTGACGGCTCAGTACGAGCCGTCCCCGGAATGCTCGCGCACGCGATCGCCGCGTCGGGCCAGGATCGCGACTTGCTGGGGCCGGGCGTGGCATGTGACATGGTCGGCTCCATCCCGCGATTGAGGTACCGGCCCCTGGACACGATCGCGGCGATGCGTACAGGAATGCCGGATCGGCGAGAATGCATGACATCAGTGGCGACCACCGCTCCCGATCCGGACATCGACCTGGCCGACATCGCCGGGCACGAGGCCGCCAAGAGATGTCTCGAGATCGCGGCTGCGGGCGCCCACAACGTGTTGCTCACCGGTCCGCCGGGTTCAGGTAAAACGATGCTCGCACGAGCGCTCTGCGGCCTATTGCCACCGCTGACCCCCACGGAGCGCCTGGAGGCCGCCCTCGTCCACTCAGTGGCGGGGAGGGACCCTCTGCCGAGTCTCGCAGGCGCCAGACCATTCCGCGCACCGCATCACTCGTGCACGATCGCGGGACTGGTCGGGGGAGGAACGCCGCCGCTTCCCGGGGAGATCAGCCTGGCTCACACGGGGGTGCTCTTTCTCGACGAACTTCCCGAGTTCGGTCCGGCAGCGCTGCAGGCGCTCCGGCAACCCATCGAGGAGGGTGCTGTAACACTCGTTCGCGCCAACGGAGCAGTGCGATACCCCGCACGCGTCACGCTTGTAGCTGCGATGAACCCCTGTCCGTGTGGGTTTGCCGGAGATGCCGAGCGGGAGTGCACGTGTCCGCCGGGTGTGGTGGCCCGCTATGTGAATCGCGTAGGCGGCCCCCTGTACGATCGCATGGACATATCCGTGAGGGTTGGACGTATCGACCCCGCGTTGCTCCTGGAGACAGCGGAATGTGCGACGACCACTGCACACGCTCGTCAGAGAGTCCTGGATGCACGACGCTACGCCGAAGCGCGTCCTCAGATGAGCCTGAGACGCTCGCTTCACCCGCGCGCCCGTGCGGTGCTTGAGGACTCCGCCCGCAGGGCCCAGTTGTCCGGACGCGGGGTGACGCGTTTGCTGCGCGTCGCTCGGACCATTGCCGACATGAGCGAGAGTGTCTTCATAACCTCCGACCATGTGCACGAGGCATTCGGGTACCGCTCGTGGGAACACGCATGATCGGGGTGCCTGCTCGCGCGGAGCGATTTGTTCTGCAGCTCGGCTCGCCGGAGTATCCCGAGCAGCTTGCCGCCACCCCTGACCCACCCAGGGTGCTCTTCGGCGTGGGCGATCCCGCCGCGCTGCAACCCGGGCTCGCCGTGGTGGGAGCAAGGAAGGCGACGCCCTACGGCCTTCGGTGCACAAGGCTGTTTTCAGGGTGGGCCGCATCACATGGCCTCACCGTCATCTCGGGAGCCGCTATCGGTTGTGACAGAGAGGCGCACCTGGCGGCGCTCGATGCCGGTGGAGCCACAGTCGCCGTACTCGGATGCGGTCCCGATGTGGACTACCCTCGGCGGTCGAGCTCAGTCCTCGCAACCATCCGTGAGGGCTTCGCGGTAGTCTCGGAGTGCCCATTCGGGCAGGAGCCGCTGAGGTGGGCGTTCGTCCGTCGCAATCGCATCATCGCTGGTCTCGCCGCTGCCGTACTCGTGGTTGAGGCGGGTCTGCCAAGCGGCACCTTCAGCACCGCCGATGCGGCCCTCGACGGCGGGCGCGACGTGCTGTGCGTTCCCGGGTCCATTTTCTCACCGGAGTCGCGCGGCTCGAACCGCCTGATCAGGCAGGGAGCGATGCCGGTCACCGATGTCAGCGAGCTCGCCGACGCGCTTGGAGTGCACGCCTCGCCGTGCCCCGCTTCAGGGCCAGTGCGAGAGCCGGTGATGCGGGCACTCACTGCAGATCCGATGAGACCCGACGACATCGCCCGGGCGCTCGGCATCGACATCGTGGCAATGGCCCGGACACTGGGAGCGCTGGAAGCGCAGGGGCTCATCGCCCGCTATCCCGATGGGAGGTATGGCGTAACCTGAGCCGACTGCGCGGTTGGTGCCGTACACTGTGCGAGACAGCGGATGGAGATCTCGCAATGGACAGTGTCACGATACTCGGAGGAGGCTTGGCCGGCTGCGAAGCGGCCTGGCAGCTTGCGTCGCGCGGCATTCCGGTCACACTCGTTGAGATGCGACCCGGGAAGGCGTCGCCGGCTCACCACACCGGCGACCTCGCTGAGCTCGTGTGTTCGAACTCACTGAAGAGTGACGACCCCGTCACCGCGGCCGGACTGCTCAAACGTGAACTCGAGTCACTCGGATCGTTCATCCTGGCAGCCGCACGCTCCACGGCGGTACCTGCAGGCGCTGCGCTTGCGGTTGACCGGGGAGAGTTCTCACGCCTGATCACGCGGACCCTCGAGTCACACAACCTCATCGATGTTAAGCGCGTAGAGGCATCGGCGATCCCCGAAGGCGATGTGATCATTGCCAGTGGTCCGCTGACGAGCGCGGTGCTGCAGGATGCGCTATCCGAGACTATCGGCTCCGACCGCCTTGCCTTCTTCGATGCGGCCGCGCCGATCGTTGACGCCGAGTCCATAGACCGCTCACGCGTGTTCGCTCAGTCTCGATGGGATAAGGGCACCGGAGCGGACTACCTCAACTGCCCCCTCGACCGGGGCGAATACGAGACACTGATCTCCGAACTTGTGGCCGCCGAGCGTGTGACTATGAAGGAGTTCGAGCGGCGTGATCTCTTCCACGCATGCCAGCCGGTCGAGGAGATCGCCCGCACGGGCACCGATGCGCTGAGGTACGGCGCGTTGAAGCCCGTCGGCCTTGTCGACCCGCGCACGCAGGTACGGCCCTGGGCCGTCGTTCAGCTGCGCCCCGAGAACCGCTCGGGCACCGCCTACAACCTTGTCGGCTTCCAGACGAACCTCACCTTTCCGGAGCAGCGCCGGGTGTTCGCACTGATCCCGGGCCTCGGCACCGCCACGTTCCTACGCTACGGCGTGATGCATCGCAATACATTCGTCGACGCACCACGGCTGCTCACGCCCGGGTTCGCGCTGCGCTCGCTTCCGTGCGTTCGCATCGCCGGACAGCTCTCGGGCACCGAGGGATACCTCGAGGCCGCGGCCTCAGGACTTGTGGCCGCGCTCGATGTGTGGGCTGTCCGCACGGGCGCCTCCGCGCCCCGCTTGCCCGACACCACCGTTCTCGGTGCGTTGGTAGCCTACGCCACCGACCCCGAGACCGTCGGCTACCAGCCGATGCATGTGAACTTCGGCCTTGTGTCGCCACTCGATCCGCCGGTCCGCGGCAAGCAGGCACGCTACGCTGCCTATTCACAGCGAGCGACCGGGGCGCTCGACGATGCGCTTGAGAGTGTTCGCTTCGCGCCAGCGAGTGACCCGTTCGCCGCTTTACAGCCACCAACAGACACCTCCGCTTCGCCTCTGGGCGACCCCTCATGACCGAACGACCCACGTCAGAGCAGCTCGTCGACATGTTCGTTGGCTACCTACGCTCCGAACGGAACCTTTCGCCCCACACTGTCACGGCGTATGCATCGGACCTTTCTGCTTTTCTCGCATGGGCATCGCGCGAGAACGTGCACGCGCTCGACACCGACCACCGGCGCCTGCGACGGTTTCTGGCCGAAATGGATCGAGCGCAGTACGCAAAGCGTACGGTCGCGCGGCGACTCGCCGCCGTCCGGGGCTTCTACCGCTATTGCGTAATGCGGGGCTACGCTTCCGGAAGTCCCGCAGCGGCGCTCGCCACGCCACGGCTTCCCCGGCACCTGCCCTCCGTGGCGCCCTCTACGCTTCTCGACGAGTTGATCGGGACGCCGGATGGTTCTACGCCCGAGGGCATCAGAGATCGCGCGATCCTTGAGATGCTCTACGCGACCGGTGTCCGGGTCTCGGAGTTGAGCGGCCTGGATATGGGCGATGTCGACCTGTCCGGTGGCACGCTGCGCGTGATGGGAAAGGGGAGACGAGAGCGTATCGTTCCCATGCATCCCGCGGCTGTCCGTCGCGTCAGGGAGTACCTTGCAGTACGCCCCACATTGCTCAAGGGGCGTGTCGGCCAGGAGCTCTTTCTGAACCGCCTGGGCACGCGCTTTTCAGCCGGCGGGATCAGACGAATGCTTGACCGGCATCTCACAACGATGGGCGCTGCGGGGCGCATGACCCCTCACGATTTGCGCCATTCGTTCGCAACGCACCTGCTTGAAGGCGGTGCAGACCTGCGCACTGTTCAAGAGCTTCTGGGACACGTTGCACTGTCCACCACCCAGATTTATACTCACGTAAGCACGAAACATCTGCGCGACGTCCATAAAGGGGCGCATCCACGGGCCTAACGGAGGCCGCATCACATGAGAACCGATCCCAGGGCGGATCTTCCTGCCGCATGGGCAGCGTTCAAGACAGACGGTGACACTGAGGCTCGGGAGAGCCTTATCATCAACTATTCCCCCCTCGTGAAGTACGTTGCGGGCCGCCTCTCCTCCAGTCTCCCTCAGACGGTAGACACCTCGGACCTCATCTCATACGGCGTGTTCGGCCTCATCGATGCCATCGAGAAGTTCGATCTCGAGCGCGGTATCAAGTTCGAGACGTATGCCATCGCCCGTATCAAGGGCGCGATCATCGACGAGTTGCGCGCTATGGACTGGGTCCCTCGCTCGGTCCGTTCGCGTGCGCGTGAGTTCGAGGCGGCATACGTCACGCTGGAGAACCGCATGCGCCGCGTGCCGAGTGACGCAGAGATCGCTGCGGAAATGGGCATCTCCTCACGCGAGCTCCAGGCCGTCCTCACCAAACTCTCCTATGCTTCGGTCATCTCATTCGAGGAGATGTGGGCTGGTGGATCGGACCGTGAGGACCATCCCGATCCACTCGGCACCATCGCGGATGAGCGAGCCGATGACCCTGTGCACATATTTGAGAATGCCGAGGTCAAGGACCTGCTGGCAGCCGCAATCGAGCGTCTGCCCGATCGTGAGAAGACAGTCATCGCGCTTTACTACTACGAAGGCCTCACACTGAAGGAGATCGGAGCGGTTCTCGGTGTCACCGAGTCGCGCGTGAGCCAGTTGCACACCAAGGCTGTGTTGCGGCTGCGTGCGCGCCTGCACGCGGCACAAGGATTTGTACCTGCAACGTAGAATCACCGCATATAGGCGCATGTGTTGTCGCGAAAGGGAGTGCCGGATGGCCTCGAAGCGCGTGCTCGTGGTGGAGGACACCGAACTGCTTCGCCGTATGTACAAAGACCGCCTCATCCTCGATGGCTTCGAGGTGGTTGATGCGGCGGATGGACTCGCCGCACTCGCGTTGCTTCGCGACCAGCCGTTCGATCTTGTGCTGCTCGACCTGATCATGCCGCGCATGGGGGGCATCCAGGTGCTTGAAGCGGTGAAGCAAGATCCACGTACCCAGAGCATTCCGGTGGTGGTCCTCACCAATCTGGGCGAGGAAGCGACCATCGAGCGCGCGGTCGCCCTCGGGGCAGTGGACTACCTCATCAAGAACGAGACCCGTCCTGCGGACGTCTCGGAGAAGGTCAGTCTCGTTCTCGAGGCCTTCCATGCCACGGGCAACGCCTCGTCTGCATTCCTGGTCTATCCGCAGCCCGGGCGCGGCGATATCGATCTGCTCGTGGAGCACGCCGCGCTCAAGCGAAGGCTCTGGTGCCCCGCGTGCGAGAGCGAACTGGCACTCGAGATGGTTCCTGATCCCAAGCGAACCGGCTGGTACTCGACCCGGTTCACCTGTCCCGCGTGCGGCAAGTCCTTCTCGGGCTCTTAAGCGCGCAGGAGCGCCACATCACACCGAGTCGCCGGTCGACCAACCCGCGTTGGTTCCGGGCGCTGAGTGTGGTATTCTACCCAACGCTCTTAACTCACACGCCCGTGGATCCCGCGCGAGGTGCCGGACGATAGATTCGTCCGGTCGCGGCAGGGAGAAGAAGCGGGCGGAGGAACAACCGATGAAGGAGGCACCACCATGTCCGTTTCCATGAAGAACCTGCTCGAGGCCGGTGTGCATTTCGGCCACCAGACGCGCCGCTGGAACCCGAAGATGAAGCCGTACATCTTCACCGAGCGCAACGGGATCTACATCCTGAACCTGCAGCGCACCCTGCGCGAGATCGACGGCACGTACAAGTTCGTCCGCGAGATCACCGCGCGCGGTGGCTCGGTTCTTCTCGTTGGCACCAAGAAGCAGGCGCAGGACCCCGTCCGCCGCGAAGCGGAGCGCTCGGGTCAGCCGTACGTCAACCAGCGTTGGCTCGGCGGCATGCTCACCAACTTCGTGACCATTCGCGGCCGTATCAGGCGCATGGTGGAACTCGAGACGATGGAAGAGTCCGGCACCATGGCCCAGCTCCCCAAGAAGGAAGCCATCCTGCTACGCCGCGAACTCGACAAACTGCACCGCGACCTCACCGGCATCCGTGAGATGACCGACACGCCCAAGGCGGTCTTCGTCGTTGACACCAAGCGCGAGGCGATCGCAGTCAAGGAGGCGCGCCGACTCGGCATCCCGCTCATCGGCCTTGTCGACACCAACGCCGACCCGGACGAGGTCGACTACGTCATCCCGGGCAACGACGATGCGATCCGCTCGGTGGCCCTCATCTGCCGCGTCATCGCCGACGCGGCCATCGACGGTCGCCGTGCTGCCGGGCTGCCCGTTCCCGGCGACGAGCTCGCCGGCGAAGCTGCCGCAGTCGAGTCCTCGACCGCAGAGCCCGTCGTGGCCGCACCGGTTGACGTGCCCGCAGAGCCCGAGGCTGCTGTGGCTACGGTTGCAGAGGCCGAGGTTGCTGCCGAGGCTCCCGCCGCTGTTGAAGAGCCTGCCGCGGATGTGGCCGAGTAGCCTCACCGCGCGCATCTGAATGAACACGTCGTGCCGACGTCGTTTCGCACGTCGGCCGTAAGGAGGATCAATGGAGATCACTGCCAGCATGGTCAAGGAGCTCAGGGAGAGCACCGGGGCCGGCATGATGGACTGCAAGAAGGCGCTCGTCGAGACTGAGGGCAACCTGGAGGCCGCTGTCGACCTTCTGCGCACCAAGGGCCTCGCGGACCTTGCAAAGAAGGCCGGCCGCGCCACCAACGAGGGCATCGTCGGAGGCGCCGTGAGCGCTGACGGCCGCACCGCCTGTATCGTGGAAGTCAACTGTGAGACGGACTTCGTGGCCCGCAATGCGAACTTCAAGGAGTTCGTTACCGAGATCGCTGAGCAGATCGTTGCCGGCGCGCCCACCGACGTGGCCGAGCTGCTGACTCAGGCCTACGGCCCCCGCCCGGAGATAACCGTCGAGCAGCGCCTCGGTGAGGCAGTCAGCAAGCTCGGTGAGAACATGGGTGTCACACGATTCGAGCGATACGAGTTGTCCTCTGAAGCGGGTTGCTTCGGCGTGTACATCCACGGCGTCGGCAACATCGGCGTCATGGTCGAGGTCAGCGCTGCCACGCCCGAGGTTGCCGCCTCGAGCGTTGCGCTCGGATTTGCCAAGGATGTTGCCATGCAGGTTGCGGCGGCGGCACCGATCTCAGTGCATCGCGATGAGGTCGCAGCCGACGTTGTGGCACACGAGATCGCCATCTACAAGGCCCAGGCGACCGAGACCGGCAAGCCCGAGCCCATTCAGCAGAAGATCGCCGAAGGTCGGCTGGACAAGTTCTTCAAGGAGTTCTGTCTCCTCGAGCAGCAGTTCGTAAAGAACCCCGACGTGACGGTCAAACAACACGCGGAGCAGGCGTCCAAGGAAGCCGGCGGCACGCTCGATGTCGTTCGCTTCTCGCGACTGGTACTCGGCGAGACCAACCCCGAGCCAAAGCCGTCCTGCGGCTGCTAGTGGTGTCGGAATGACAACGAGGCGGTGCGATGCACCGCCTCGTTGGTCTATCATCACAACGGGGTCGACGGCCCGACGCGTACGAACGCACCAGATGAGGGAGGACTCTTGGCGGCATACCGGTACAAGCGTGTCTTGCTGAAAGTCTCCGGCGAAGCCCTGATGGGCGATGCGGGCTACGGGATCGATCCCAAAGTCCTCAACCGCATCGCCTCGCAGATCAAGGAGGTCGTGGCCGGAGGCGTGGAGGTCGCGATCGTGGTGGGTGGCGGCAACATCTTCAGGGGAGTCGCCGCCTCTGCCAGCGGCATGGACCGCGCGCAGGCCGACTACATCGGCATGCTCGCCACGGTGATGAACGCTCTCGCTCTGCAGGACGCCATGGAGAAGCACGGGATCTTCACCCGCGTCATGTCCGCGATCGAGATGCAGGACGTCGCCGAACCGTACATTCGCCGTCGCGCGATCAGACATCTCGAAAAAGGCCGCACCGTCATCTTCGCGGCCGGAACGGGTAATCCGTACTTCACCACGGATACCACGGCGGCACTTCGTGCGCTTGAGGTTGATGCCGAGTGCATCATGAAGGCCACGAAGGTTGACGGTGTCTACGATGCCGACCCCCTCAAGGTTCCCGATGCGATGAGGTTCGATGAGCTCACCTATATCGACGTTCTCAATCAGGGCCTCAAGGTGATGGACAGCACCGCCATCAGCCTGGCAATGGACAACGACCTGCCGATCATCGTTTTCAACATGGAGCGTGAGGGCAACATCACTGCCGCGCTCATGGGCGAGCCGGTGGGGACCATCGTTCGAGGAGGGACCTCATGAGTCACAGCGTGAAGGATGCAGCGGACCGTATGGATAAAGCCCTCGTGTCGCTCGGCCATGAGTTCAGTGGCGTGCGTACAGGACGCGCCAGTGGAGCGATCCTCGACAAGGTACAGGTGGAGTATTACGGCAGCCCGACGCCGCTGAAGCAGATAGCGTCGATCAGCGTGCCGGAACCACAGATGCTGGTGGTAAGCCCGTACGACAAGACCGCTCTCAAGGGCATAGAGAAGGCCATCCGCTCCGCTGACCTCGGCTTCAATCCCTCAAACGACGGCATCGTCATCCGCGTTCCGTTCCCGCCTCTAACAGAGGAGCGCCGCAAGGAGCTCGTCAAGCTGTGCAAGCATTATGCGGAGGAAGGGCGCGTGGCCGTGCGGAACATCCGTCGCGATGCCAACGATCACTTCAAGCGCCAGGAGAAGGAGCACGAGATCTCCGAGGACGACCTGCGCCGCCTGGAGACCGAGACTCAGAAGGTCACCGACGCGCACATCGGCGAGATCGATGAGATGCTCAAGCGCAAAGAAGCGGAGATCATGGAGGTTTAGCTGCCGCAATGCCTCCAACACACGCTTCTCTACAGACATTCTTTACTACGCGCACCGACCGGGAGCTCCTATCGCGACTGGACATCGGCGATGTGCCGCGGCACATCGCCGTGATCATGGACGGCAACGGCAGGTGGGCGGCCAAGCGCGGTGTGCCGCGTATCCTCGGTCACCGTGCCGGAGCCAAGGCGATCCGCGAGTCCATCGGCACTGCCATCGAACTCGGCGTGGAGTACCTCACCATCTACTCGTTCTCCAGCGAGAACTGGCGCCGGTCTGCCGAGGAAGTGGGCGGGCTGATGAAACTCTTCATCGAGGTGCTTGAGGCGGAGTTCGACTCTCTTATGGACAAGGGAGTACGCGTGCGCGTCATCGGCAGCGAGCGCGATATGCCCGAATCCACCATGGGCGCATTCCGACGCACCGAGACTCGTACGGCGGGCAACAGCAAGCTCACGCTCGTGGTGGCGCTGAACTACGGTGGACGGATGGAGATCACCGACGCAGTCAGAGCGATCGCCGCCGAGGCGGCAGAAGGCACTCTTTCGCCCGATTCGATCACGGAGGAAACCATCGCGGCGCACCTGTACACCAGTGGGATGCCCGACCCCGACCTCATCGTGCGCACGAGCGGGGAGATGCGTATCTCGAACTTCCTGCTATGGCAGCTTGCGTACTCGGAATTCTGGGTGACAAGCGTGCTGTGGCCGGACTTCAAGCGTGGCGACCTGCTGCGTGCTGTTGTCGACTATCAGAAGCGTGCCAGACGGTTCGGTGGACGCTGATGGCCTCCCGTCTCAGGGACTTGAGCGTGAGGGTAGGAACAGCCGTGCTGCTGGGCGCCGTTGTACTGATCGCGCTCTTCTTCGGTGGCGTGTGGTCACTTGCACTCGTGACCTCTGTGATCGCAGTACTTGCTGTCTTGGAGTTCTTCGCGATCGTTCGCCGTGAGCGGCGGCTGCCGAGCGAGATCATTGGAGTCACCGCAGTAGCGGCGATGCCCTTTGCGGCGGCGGGCTACGGCGCCATCGGACTCACGGCGGCTCTCGGCATTCTGGTGATCAGCGCGTTTTTCTGGCACGTCATGATCCGCCAGATTCGCATCGCCGACACCGGGGTCACGATGTTCGGTGCGGTTTACGTAGGATTCACGCTCTCACACCTCGTTCTTATCCGGGAGTTCGACGGCGGGATGTGGCTCGCGTTCGCCATGATCGTAAGCATCTGGGTCAACGACTCGTTCGCGTACCTGGTGGGTTCCGCGATCGGTCGCCACAAGATGGCTCCCCGCATCTCTCCGAAGAAGTCCTGGGAGGGGTTCGCGGCCGGAACATTCGGCACGACCGCCGTGTGGGTTGCTGCAGGACTACTTCCGGGCGTGGAGATCGGCCTGCCCTGGAGGATCGCGATCGGGCTCGGCGCATCGCTCGCCGCGGTCGTAGGCGATCTTGCCGAGTCGCGTATCAAGCGGGAGGTTGGCGTGAAGGACTCCGGCACGCTTCTGCCGGGCCACGGCGGGTACCTCGACCGATTCGACTCATTCATCATGGTGGCGATCATGACCTTCTACATGCTGTTTGCTGCGGGTGTGCGATGAGCCGGCTGCGCGTGGCCGTGCTGGGCTCGACCGGTTCGATAGGGCAGCAGGCGCTCGATGTCGCACGCCGCTACCCCGACCGCATCGAGATTGTCGCGCTTGCCGCTTACTCGAGCCAAGAACTTCTGCGCGCTCAAGCAGACGCCTTCGGCGTGAGCCGCATAGCGCTCGGCGACCCCGCCGCGGCGCGTCGCGCCGCCGATGAGCTTGGGCGCGCCGTTCCGGGAGGGGCCGGCGCCATCGAGGAGATGGCGGCCGAGGGCAGCGCCGATGTAGTGCTCAACGCACTCGTGGGCGCCGCCGGACTGAGGGCGTCTCTTGCCGCGCTACGCACAGGTGGTCGTCTGGCGCTGGCCAACAAGGAATCGCTCGTTGCCGGCGGCTCACTTCTGACCGCGCTCGGCGCAGACAGGATCATCCCCGTGGACAGCGAGCACTCGGCGATCTACCAGTGCCTGGTGGGCGAGGAACGCGCCCCGGTGGCACGGCTGTGGCTCACGGCTTCAGGCGGGCCGTTCCGCGGCGCGACTGCCGAGGACCTGGCATCGGTGACCGTGGAGGCCGCGCTCGCGCACCCGCGCTGGACGATGGGCCCCAAGATCACCATCGACTCGGCCACGCTCATGAACAAGGGACTCGAGGTCATCGAGGCGCACCACCTGTTCGGCGTGGACTATGACCGCATCTCGGTAGTGGTGCACCCGCAGTCGTGCGTGCACTCAATGGTCGAGTTCTCGGACGGTTCGGTGAAAGCGCACCTCGGGGCGACCGATATGCGTATCCCGATCCAGTACGCGTTCAGCTACCCCGAGAGGTGGGACGCACCCGCACCACCCGTGGACTTCCTCTCACTGGGGTCACTCGATTTCGAATCGCCTGATCCACTCACGTTCCGCTGTCTCGCCCTCGCGTTTGACGCAGGTCGTGAGGGTGGAACGCTACCCGCAGTGATGAATGCGGCCAACGAGGTGGCGGTTGCCGCATTCCTCGACCGGCGTACCACGTTTGCGAGCATCCCGGTGATCGTCGAGCGCGTCATGGACGCACACGCCAGCACCAAGGCCGACTCGGTAGAAGCGATCGAGGCAGCCGATGCGTGGGCCAGGCGCGAGGCGGGAGCACTTCTGGGCTGATGGCCTCACTATTGCTCGACACGTGATCGGGAGCATCTCCGGCACAGACTAGGAGCGCGGTATGGCAGCAGCATTCGGCGCGGTGCAGACCGCGCTCTGGGGCATCATCACCTTCTCGATCCTCGTCGTGCTCCACGAGATGGGGCACTTCCTCGCGGCTCGCGCGTTCGGCGTGAAGGTCCACGAGTTCATGGTCGGCCTTCCGGGACCGTCGCTCAGGTTGCACACCAAGAACATGGACTGGGGAGTCACCGCGATTCCGCTCGGTGGATACGTACGTATCGCCGGAATGGAGCCGGGCGATGAGGACGAGTTGCTCGGGGAAGCGCTCGTTGCGCTGCGCGACGGCGCAGCGCACGACCCGGCATCGCTTGCGCGGGAGCTTGCCATCGACGTCAAGCGCGCCGAGGCGATACTGGTCACGCTCGATGACTGGAAAGCTGCGATCGTCGACAACGACGAACGCTACCGGATCGACGTGAGCGGCACAATCGAGGGCCTGGATGCCGCGGCGCTGGTCGACCGCGCACGAAAGTCCACGTACCGCGGTCAGTCAACGCTCAAGCGGATCACCATCCTCGCTATGGGCGTTGTCACCAACCTCATGGTGGCGGTTCTCACGTTCACGGTCGTGCTGTCCATCTGGGGCTACTTCGACCTGACCACGCGCGTGGACTCGGTGGGAGAGGACACGCCTGCCGCCGAAGCCGGCTTCCGGATCGGCGACACGCTCCTCGCAGTGGAAGGCACGTCGGTCGAGCGCTGGGACGAGTTCCAGATCCTGATGGCCACCACCGAATCGGGGCAGACGGTTTCGGTGACCGTGCTCCGTGATGAGACCGAGCGTACGCTTCGAGCCACGCTCACCGACAAGGACGGCCACGGCTTCCTCGGCGTTGGCCCCACCGCCGTACCGGTACGGCCATCGGTATTCGAGAGCCTGAAGGAGAGCTTCCGCTACATCGGGCTCGTCTTCCGCACCATCGGCAATCTCTTCAACCCCACTATGTTCTCCGGCACGGTCAAGTCCTTCACCGGAGTGGTGGGCGTCTCCGTCATGGCCGAGCAGGCGGCCGAAGCCGGTCCGCTGTCGTTCGCGGGCCTCATCGCCATGCTGTCGCTCTCACTCGGTGTCATGAACATCCTGCCGCTGCCCCCGCTCGATGGCGGCAAGATCGTCCTCGAGATCGTGGAGCGCGTCATGGGACGGCCGATACCCCGGTCGGTGTCACTCGGCCTCAGCGCCGCAGGTGCGGTGCTGCTCTTCTCGCTTATTGGCTACGTGATGTACCTGGATATCGTGCGGTACGCAATCTAGGGAAGGTGCCACGCGTGATCAAGCGCCGCGAAACGAGACCGGTTGCCGTGGGTGGCGTTGCCGTCGGCGGCGGCGCGCCCATTGCCGTCCAGTCGATGACCAACACCGACACCCGCGACCCCGAGGCGACGCTCGCTCAGATCGCGCGGTTGGCCGAGGCCGGCTGCGAGATCATACGGGTGGCGATTCCCCACGCAGACGCGCTCGACGCATTCAGCCGCATCTGCGAGGCGAGCCCGCTGCCGGTGGTGGCGGACATCCACTTCGATCACCGTCTTGCCATCGAGGCATCGAGGCGCGGTGCGGCCAAGCTCCGCATCAACCCGGGCAACATCGGAGCCATCGGGCGTGTGGATGCGGTCATCGACGCGGCGGGGGAGGCGGGCATCCCGATCCGCATCGGCGTCAACGCCGGAAGCCTGGCGCCCGAGTACCACGACCGGGACTGGCCGCTCTCCGAGAAGCTGTCCGCGAGCGCGGTCGCGTTCTGCGAGCACTTTGCCACGCGCGGCTTCGAGCAGATCGTCGTCTCGGCTAAGGCGTCCTCTGTGGGAGCGACCATCGACGCCTACCGGCGGCTTTCCGCTCTCGTTCCGTATCCCTTGCATATCGGCGTCACCGAGGCGGGCACGTCGTTTTCCGGCACGGTGAAGTCATCCGTGGGGCTGGGTGTGCTGCTGGCGGATGGCATCGGTGACACGCTGCGGGTCTCTCTCACCGCACCGCCGGAGGAGGAGGTGCGCGTGGGATGGGGGATTCTCGCCGCACTCGACATCCGCAGGCGCGGCCCCGAGCTCATCTCGTGTCCTACGTGCGGTCGGTGCCAGGTCGATCTCGTGCCGATCGCCCGGGCCGTTGAGGAGCGGCTGCGCACCATGGACTCGCCGGTCAAAGTCGCGGTGATGGGGTGCGTGGTCAACGGTCCGGGCGAGGCGCGCGAGGCCGACGTGGGTGTTGCTGCCGGTAACGGCGTCGGACTTCTGTTCCGCCACGGCGAGCCGATCCGAAAGGTTCCGGAAGCTGAGATCGTCGATGCGCTGTTCGAGGAGATCGCGCGCATCACCTAGCCTGCTGCGGTATCCTTTCCAGATACGAACACCGCGCTGCTTGAGGGGGAGGTACGCACATGGGCCAGGATAAGGTACGTGTCGCAATCGTCGGCGGAGGTCGCACCGGCGCACCGCTGCTCGAATCACTGTCTGCACTGCCGTACGTCGACGTGATAGGCGTTGCCGATCGTGATCCCGAGAGCCCGGGCGCTCGTCTGGCGCAGGAGCGCGGGATCTTCTACACCGAGCACGCAAGCGTCCTCGGCGCAAAGGCAAGTGAGATCGATCTCATCATCGAGGTCAGCGGCGACCCCGACGTGAAGCCGGCCCTCAAAGAGGCGTTCCGTCTGCAGAGCAACAGCGAGACGATCATCGTCCACGATCTCGTCGCCCGACTTCTCATCACACTCGCAACCGGCGCCACCGAGCTTGCGCCGAGTCTGCACCCCAACGATCGCGGCATTGGATAGCCGCACTTTGTCACCTTCGTCCCGCCACTCAAGGAGTCCCATGACCGTCGCGCTCAAGATGTCCGCCGTGTATTCGCCCACGCTGAAGGAGGTTCCCGCCGAGGCCGAAGTGGTCTCGCACCGGCTCCTACTGCGCGCCGGCATGATGCGCAAGGCCGCTGCGGGAATCTACACGTTCCTCCCGCTGGGTTACCGCTCTGTGCGCAAGGTGGAACAGATCGTGCGCGAGGAGATGGACGCGATCGGCAGCCAGGAGATGCTGATGCCGATCGTGCAGCCTGCCGAACTGTGGCAGCAGTCCGGCCGGTGGGACGTGTACGGTCCCGAACTCGCGCGCCTGCACGACCGTCAGGGACGCGAGTTCTGCCTCGGCCCCACCCATGAGGAGATCATCACCGCGACCGTGCGTGACGAGCTCCGCTCGTATCGCGAGTTGCCGGTGTCGCTGTATCAGATCAACACGAAGTTTCGCGATGAGATGAGGCCCCGCTTCGGCCTGCTTCGCGGTCGAGAGTTCATCATGAAAGACGCGTACTCGTTCCACGCCTCGCAGGACTCCCTTCAGGAGCACTACGATGCCATGGCGGGTGCCTACGGCCGCATCTGTGACCGACTTGGCCTCGCATGGCGCCCCGTTGCGGCGGACTCAGGACAGATCGGCGGGTCGGTCACGACCGAGTTCATGGCGCTTGCCGAGAGCGGGGAGGCCGACCTCGTCTACTGCAGCTGCGGGTACGCCGCCAACGTTGAGGCCGCTGAGGCCGCAGTGGCCTACGAGCCGCGCATGACCACCTCTGAGCCGCTGCAGCGCGTGCACACGCCCTCCGTCCAGACGATCGCCGAGCTGGCGGCGTTCCTCGGCGTGGATGGGCGTCACACGGTGAAGACCATGGCTGCCCGCACATCCGCCGGCGCGCTCGTCATCTTCTGCCTGCCGGGAGACCGCGAGCTCAACCCTCTCAAGGTCGATCACATCGTGCCCGGGGCCCGGCTGCTTGAGGAAGATGAGTTCGCGCACTTCGGCATCCACCGGGGCTTCCTCGGCCCCGTCGGTGTGCCCGAGGGTACGCTCGTTGTCGCAGATTCCACGCTGAAGGCTGAACTCGGATGGATCGTCGGCGCCAACGAGCCTGACTATCACCTCACCGGTGCTCTGCCCGGTCGCGACATGGCCGTTGACGTATGGGCGGATCTGGTAGTGGCGGCGCCCGGCGACGGCTGCCCCTCCTGTGGCAGCGCTCTCCAGGCCGCGCGCGGTATCGAGGTCTCGCAGGTCTTCCAGCTCGGCACGAAGTACTCCGTGTCGATGAACGCGACGTTCACCGACGAGTCAGGTGCCGAGCAGCCGTTCATCATGGGTTGCTACGGCGTGGGCATCACGCGCTCGCTTGCCGCGGTCATCGAGCAGCACAACGACGAGAACGGCATCGTGTGGCCGGTGAGCGTCGCCCCCGCCGAGGTGGCCATCCTCCCGCTGACGGTCGCAGACGAGGTCGTAGCACCGGTAGCCGAGGGTCTGTGGGCCGCACTCGCGGAGGCGGGCATCGAGGTCATCATCGACGACCGCGATGAGCGCGCCGGCGTGAAGTTCGCCGACGCGGACCTCATCGGCTGGCCGTACCAGATCATCGTGGGAAAGAAGGGCCTAGCCGAGGGTGTGGTGGAGTTCAAGGATCGCGCCAGCGGAGTGCGTGTTTCCGTGGCTCTCGACGAGGTAGTACGCCACGTTGTCATGACTGTTGAGGAGGCCCGCGCGGCTTTCATCTGAGCAGGATTTCGGGCGCAGGAGGGCCAAGGCGCGAGCTTTGACCCCCCTGTCTGCTGTGCTACAATCCGTCCGAACGACAGACGCGCCGTGTGAGAAGTGGGCTTACCCCCGCTTCTTTTGTTCTGGAAGGAGGTTCTCGAGAATGGCGACACCACTGGCACTAGAACTCATGGCCCTGCTTGAGCCCCTCGCCCGGGACCATGGCCTGGATCTCGTCACCGTCGAGATCTCCGGCGGCGGTCGACACCAGACCGTCAAGGTGTTCCTCGACCGTGAGGGCGGCATCGACATCGAGGCCGTGGCCGGCTCAAACGCATGGGTCGAGGAGGCGCTCGAGGGCGTCGCCCGGCTGAGCGGGCCGTACACGCTAGAAGTCTCGTCGCCAGGCATCGAGCGCGTGCTGCGCACACTGCGGCACTTCGAGCGCTTCGTTGGCCAAACCGTCACGGTTCACACCGCGGCCGCACTTGGCGGCGCATCGAAGCTCGGCGGCGTCCTCGGTGGCGTGGAAGGTGACCAGATCGTGCTCACCGTTGATGGGGAAGTACATCGCGTGCCGTTCGACACTATCGACCGTGCACGCTTGAAGGCCGACTTCGGTGCGGCCGGCGAAGGGAAGAGGAGACAACCGTGAGCTCCGAACTGATGGATGCGCTCAAGGAACTTGCGCGCGAGAAGAACATAGACGAGATGGCTATGCTCGAGCGGCTCGAAGAGCAGCTTGCGCTGACGTACAAGCGGATACTCGATACCGAGAACGACTGCTCGGTGAAGATCGACCGGGAGTCGGGGCGCATCTTCGTCTACGAACTCGTTCCGGTCGGCGGCACCGAAGAGGAGCCGGTGGTAGAGGCCCGCGACGTGACCCCTTCGGACATCTCCCGTTACGCGGCCACCGCCGCCAAGCAGGTCATCACACAGTCGATCCGGGAAGCCGAGCGCGAGCAGATCTTCGAGGAGTACGCTGACCGCATCGGTGACAGTATCACCGGCACTGTTCAGCAGTCGGACTCGCGCTACACCCTCGTGAAGATCCGCGAGGGAGTCGAGGCGCTGCTGCCTTCGGCCGAGCAGCCCGGCAACGAGCGCTACGAGCACAATCAGCGTCTCAAGGCGCTCATAATCGACGTCCGCAAGACGTCCAACGAGCCCTCGATCGTCGTCTCCCGTACCCACCCGAATCTTCTCAAGCGCCTCTTTGAGCTCGAGGTGCCCGAGATCTACGACGGTATCGTTGAGATCAAGAGCGTTGCCCGCGAACCCGGGCTGCGCTCCAAAGTCGCGGTGTCGTCACGTGAGCCCGGGCTCGATCCTGTGGGCGCGTGCGTAGGCCCCAAGGGCAGCCGTGTGCGAATGGTGGTTGCCGAACTCCGTGGTGAGCGTATCGACGTGGTCCCGTGGTCCGAGGACCCGGCCACCTTTGTCGGCAACGCGCTGTCTCCCGCCAAAGTCGCCCGCGTGATCGTGAACGACGGCGATCACACCGCAACGGTGATCGTCCCGGACGACCAACTCTCCCTTGCCATCGGCAAGGAGGGCCAGAACGCACGCCTCGCGGCCAAGCTGACCGGCTGGCGGATCGACATCAAGAGCCGAGTTCAGGCGGTTTCGGCCGGACTGCAGATCACCGGTGAAGGCGCAGTAGACGATGTCGACGACGGTGACGGTCGCTGTACCGCGGTTACGAGCAGCGGGATTCGCTGCCGCAACCAGGCGAGGCCGGGCAGCCGCCTGTGCGGCGTCCATGAGAAGGAGGACGCGAACTAGCATATGGCAGTTCGCAAGAGCCCGATGCGCACCTGCGTAGCATGCAGGACAGAGGCGGACAAGCGTGAGCTCGTCCGGGTTGTCCGCGACGCCGAAGGGGACGTGCACGTGGATCCCACCGGCAAGGCGTCAGGTCGCGGCGCATCGGTCTGTGCGAAGGTCGCCTGCTTTGAGGCGGCTGTTGGTAGGAAGAGACTCGGACCCGCGCTCCGTGCGAGTCTCTCAGAGGAAGATGTGGAGCGATTGAGAAGCGAATTCGAGGACGCCCTTCGGCTCAGGGATTCAGCCTCCTCGCGATCTGGACGGTGACGAGATATGCCTGCTATGCGCGTACATGAACTTGCCAAGGAGTTCGGGATGAGCTCGAAGGAGCTCCTCGAGCACCTCGAGCGACTGAAGATCCCCGCGAGAAACCACGCCTCCACGCTCGTTGAGGCCTACGTGGACAAGATCCGCAAGGATCTGCACGCGGTCATCGAGGTCAAGCAGGCCGAGATGGAAGCCGAGCGCGCCCGTGAGGCGGAGAAGCAGGCCGAGATCGAAGCCGTAGAGAGAGCTGCCCGCGAGGCGGCGGAAGCCGAACGCATCGCTCAGGACGCCGTACGCAAGTCCGAAGAGGATGCCGCCCGCAAGGCCGAAGAGGATGCGATCACCAAGGCTGAAGAGGAGCATCGCCGTCGCGAGGCCGAAGAGGCCGCTAAGCGAGACGCGGACGAGAACGCCAAGCGCGAGTTCGAGCGCAAGGCCGAAGAAGAGCGCATCCGCTTGGCCGAAGAAGCCGCCCGCACGGAAGCCGCGGAGGCTGACCGCTATCGCCAGATGGCCAAGGACGCGGAGGCCGCAACTCAGCAGCAGGCGCCTGCTCCTACCGCAAACCTGATCACCGAAGCCGCGAAGATGGTCCAGAGTGACTCGGACCGCCGCAAGAAGAAGACCAAGAAGCCCTCAGGCAGGCGAGAGGCCGCCACGCATCCCCACATCGTGGTCGACGAGCGCCCTGTTGTGGCCGCGCGAGTCATCGAGCTCACCGTCAACTCCACCGTCTCGCAGTTCGCCGACGCCGTGGAGGCCTCACCGGGCGAGGTCATCAAGCGCCTCATGATGCTCGGCGACCCGCACACGGTCAACCAGCCGATGAGTCGGGATGCGATGGAGATTCTCGCCGAGGACCTCGGAGTGGAAGTCCGCGTGGTTCTGCCCGAGGAGGAGAAGAGCTTCACATTCGTCGATGAGCCCACCGACCTCGTGGCGCGGCCGCCGGTGGTTACCGTCATGGGTCACGTGGACCACGGCAAGACCTCGCTGCTCGACGCCATCCGTGAGACCGGCGTTGCCGCCACCGAAGCCGGTGGCATCACGCAGCACATCGGCGCATCGGTGGTTCAGCGCAACGGCAAGCTCATCACGTTCATCGACACTCCCGGCCACGAGGCGTTCACCGCCATGCGTGCCCGCGGCGCCAACATCACCGACATCGTCATCCTGGTGGTCGCCGCTGACGACGGCGTGATGCCCCAGACCGTTGAGGCGATCCACCACGCGAAGGCCGCCGGAGTGCCCATCATCGTCGCGGTCAACAAGATCGACAAAGATGGCGCCAACCCGGAGCAGGTCAAACAGATGCTCACCGAGCACGAGATCGTGCCCGAAGAGTGGGGCGGCACCAACATCTTCGTCAACGTCTCGGCAAAGCAGCGCATAGCCATCGAGGACCTTCTCGAGATGGTTCTGCTCCAGGCCGACATGCTCGAGCTCAAGGCCAATCCGAACACACACGCCAGTGGTGTGGTCATTGAAGCCAACCTCGACAAGGGTCGCGGACCGGTCGCCACTGTCCTGGTCCAGCGCGGTACCCTCCGTGCCGGCGATTCGATCGTTGCCGGCACCGCGTACGGGCGCGTTCGCGCCCTCGTGAATCCGCTCGGCGAGACGGTCACCACCGCCGGTCCCGCCGACCCGGTGGAGGTGCAGGGGCTCTCCAGCATTCCCTCGGCCGGAGATGAGTTCCGCGTATTCGCCGATGAGCGAGACGCCCGTAATCTCGCCGAGGAGCGCTCGCTCAAGCAGCGTCTGCTCGCGCACGAGAAGAAGAGCCACGTCACGCTTGACGACTTGTTCCTGCGAATCCAGCAGGGCGATATCCGTGACCTCAACCTGGTGGTCAAGGCTGATGTCCAGGGATCGATCGAGGCGCTGAAAGACGCGCTCGACAAGATGCCGCAGGAGGAAGTACACATCAACGTGATCCACTCGGGCGTTGGCGGCATCACGGAAAGCGACGTCATGCTGGCAAGCGCATCTGACGCCATAATCATCGGCTTCAATGTGCGGCCGCTGCCCGTTTCCCGCGAGCTCGCCGAGAAGGAAAAGGTGGACATGCGGATGTACCGCGTGATCTACCAGGCGATCGAAGAGATCAACGCAGCGCGTGTCGGCATGCTCGCTCCCACGATCGAGGAGCAGGAGACTGCTCACATCGAGGTCCGCGACTTGTTCAAGGTGCCGAAGATCGGCGTCATCGCCGGCTGCTTCGTTCAGTCCGGCGAGATCACCCGTGACGATCGTGTTCGCATCGTTCGCGACGGCACGATCATCCACGATGGCAAGATCCACTCGCTGCGCCGCTTCAAAGACGACGTCAAGACCGTCAAGCAGGGCTACGAGTGCGGTATCGGCATCGAGGGATTCCAGGACATCAAGGTCGGCGACGTCATCGAGTCCTACAAGATCATCGAGGTCGCTCGCGAGGAGTAGTCATGAAAGTCACACCCCGCACCCGTAAGTTGGGGGAAGCGGTACGCGAGGCACTCGCCGAGGTTCTGCGAGATGACGTGTCCGATCCCAGGCTGGACTTTGCGATCATCACGTCGGCAATGGTCTCAAGCGACCTGAGCGTGGCCGACATCTACGTGACCACCCATGGTGACCAGGAGCGCTACGACGCGCTCCTGGAAGGCCTGCGCTCCGCTGACGGACGCATCCGTAGCGGTCTGGCCAGGCGCGTCTCGTTGCGTATCGTTCCGGAACTGCGGTATCACCTGGACACCTCGGTGGACCAGGGGATGCGTATCTACGAGGCGCTCAAGGATGTCCCGCCAAGCCTTATGCGCGAGGAGGAGGAGTAGCCGCCGTGCTGGACCAGGCATCGTTTGGGCCGGTTGCTGCGGTGCTCACACGCGCCTCGCATGTCGTTATCGGGGCACATGTCGATCCTGACGGCGATGCCATCGGCTCGGCGCTCGGCCTCGGCCATGCCCTTGAGTCGCTCGGTATCGGCGTCACCCTCGTCCTGGCCTCAGGCACCGCCTGTCCTTCCACGTACGCGTTTCTCCCGGGCGCTGACCGCTTCATCGCGCCCGCCGCTGTGAGCAGCGCACCTGACGTGTTCGTCGCGCTCGACACGCCAGACCCGCTCCGCCTCGGCGCCGCGCGTGAGCTCGCGCTGTCGGCGCGCCATCTCGTGGTGATCGACCACCACCCCGACGCGACCACCTACGGGCACACGCACCTGCTGGACGCCACCGCCGCGGCTACCGGCGCCCTCGTGTGGCAGTTGCTTCCGCATCTGGCTGCAACTCCTGACTCGCGGGTAGCCACCTGCCTGTATGCCGCAGTGCTCACCGATACCGGTCGCTTCTGCTACTCCAACACCACGTCCCAGACGCTGCGCGTGGCAGCCGCACTGGTCGACGCCGGCGCCTCTCCTCACGAGATATACACGGCGCTTTACGAGGACCGCTCGGCCGGCGCGCAACAACTCGTTGGTCGCACGCTTTCGCGCGTCACGCTCGCCAACGGCGGTAAGGTCGCATACTCCTGGGTCGACGGTACCGACTTTGCTGAGACCGGTGCGCTTCCCGAGGAGGCCGAGAACCTGGTCGACTTCGTCCGCGCGCTCGGCGGGGTCGACGTTGTGCTCTTCGCCAAGGTCAATGACACCACAGTCCGCGGCAGCCTGCGCGCCAAGACCGGGTTCGATGTCGGCTCGGTCGCCCGTCAGCTGGGCGGCGGTGGGCATCGTGCCGCTGCCGGCTTCACCGTGAGCGGCACCCTTGAAGACGCCCTCGCGGTCTTGCTGCCGCTGCTGCCCGGGAACCACCTGTGAAGGCGAGCAGGGGGGCCACAGACCTGGCCGGCATCGTCTTGGTGGACAAACCCGGCGGGATGACGAGTCACGACGTCATCAACGCGTTCCGGCAGGCAAGTGGCGAACGGAGGGTGGGTCACGCGGGAACGCTCGATCCGATGGCCACCGGTCTGTTGCTCGTGCTCGTAGGCCGCGCCACCCGTCTTGAGCAGTACCTCGTCGGCCATGACAAGCGCTACGAGGCGACCATCCGTTTCGGTAGCGGCACGGACACGCTGGACGCCGAAGGCACGGTCACACACGAGGCAGAGGTCGATCCCGCGATATTCGACGAGGCGTTCGCCGCTCGGATTCTCGCCGGGTTCTGCGGACCGCAGGATCAGATTCCGCCGGCATACTCGGCCATCAAGCGTGGGGGAGTGGCCGCACACAGGATGGCGCGCGCCGGTGTCACACCGGTGCTCGAGGCCCGCAGCGTGGTGGTTCACGACGCACAGCTACTGGGGTGTGACGATCAGAAGCGTACGTGGGACGTGTCGTTCTCGGTCTCCAAAGGAACCTACATCCGTTCGCTTGCCCGGGACATCGGCGAGGCCGCAGGAACGGTTGCCCACCTCTCCAGGCTTCGGCGCACCAATGTGGGGATCTCTTCGGTTGAGGACGCAACCTCACTCGAGCAGGCCGTTGCCTACGCGGAGGCCGATGAACTCGAGACCATCATGACCGACCCGGTGGTACTGCTCGGGCTACCGATCCTCACCGCCGACCCCACATCCGTACGTGACGGTCGCGCGATTCCCGCCCTCGAAGCGGGCGTGGACGATGGCGAAGCGGTCGCGCTCGTGCACGGAAACGTGCTGCTTGGCGTCTATCGCCGGCGGGAAGAGCTGCTCGTTCCCGACACGGTCCTGGCGCCCGGAGTCGCGCGATGACCACGGTCATGACCCACGAGCGTGGCGTGCACGAGATGGGTCCGGCAGTGATAGCACTCGGCGTCTTTGACGGCGTGCACCTGGGGCATCAGTCGCTCATCGCCGACACGATGGCGCTCGCGCGGGAACGAGGATGCGCTTCATGCGTGCTCACGTTCGACCGAGATCCCGACCAGGTCATCATGCCGGATGATGCCGCCCCGCAGCTCACGTCGCTCGCCGACAAGATCGCGCTCATCGCCGAGGTCGGACCGGACGCGATCCTCGTTGTGCCGTTCGACGAATGGCTCGCATCCCTGAGCCCTGCGGACTTCTGTATCGACGTGCTACTCGACGCATCTGAGCCTGTCGCGTGCATGGTGGGCTACGACTTCCGCTTTGGCGTGGGTGCATCGGGTGACGCCGGCACCCTTCGCTCCCTTGGTGACACCCTCGACTTCGAGGTGGTCACCCACCCGCTCGTGCACGTCTGCGGCGAGCCGGTGACCTCCACGCGCATTCGCGCACTCGTGGCGTCAGGTGACGTGGCAGGCGCCATGGCTTTGCTCGGCCGTCCTCACCGCGTTGCCGGGTTCGTGGCCAGGGGCAGAGGACTCGGGCGGACGCTCGGCGCACCCACCGCGAATCTGCGGGTCGACCCACGCATGGCGGTTCCTGCACCCGGGGTGTACGCCGCATGGGCGCGCGTGGCCAGTGGCACGTACGCCGCGGCGGTCTCCATCGGTGTCGCTCCCACGTTTCCCGACTCTGCTAGCGCGATCGAGGCGCACCTGATCGGTCTGGATGACGATCTGTACGATGCGCCCATCGCACTCGAGTTCATCGATCGCATCCGCGACCAACGAGCGTTTCCGTCGGAAGAAGAGCTGTCTGGCGCGATCGCCGCTGATATATCGACCATCACGGAACGTCTCAAGGCCACGTCGTGACCGATAGGAAGCCGCCCGCGACGTATGGTATACTTCGCGGGTTAATGTGACCCGTACCCTGGACCGGCGACTCACCAACGCCTCTCTCGGACGCGGGCGACTACCAAACGAAGGGTGAAAGAGAATATGCCTCTGTCCAAAGACGTGAAGACGTCGATTATCGGCGACCACGCCCGCACCGAGAGCGACACCGGTTCCGCCGAAGTCCAGATCGCGCTGTTGACCCAGCGGATCCGCGACCTCACCGAGCACCTGCGCACGCACTCGCACGACCACCACTGCCGTCGCGGTCTTCTGAAGCTCGTCGGCCAGCGCCGCCGCCTCCTGAACTACCTCAAGAAGAACGACATCGAGCGTTACCGCGCGATCATCGCCAAGCTGGGACTGCGCAACTAACAACGGTTGAATGCAAAGGCGGGATATCCCGCCTTTGCTGCTGTAGGGGCACGAGGCCCCGACTGTCATGAGGTCGCCGCCAAGGGGGCGTGCGGCCGGAGAAGAGGACGAGAATGGGAAAAGTATCACAGTCGTTCGAGCTGTACGGTAAGCAGTACACGCTCGAAACCGGTGAGCTGGCCAAGCAGGCCGGTGGCGCCGTACTGGTACGTCAGGGTGACAGCATCGTGCTGGTCACCGCAACGGCGAGCAAGGAAGCCAAGGATCTTGACTTCTTTCCGCTCACCGTCGATTTCGAAGAACGCATGTACGCTGCTGGGCGCCTGCCCGGCGGATTCATCAAGCGCGAGACACGCCCGAGCGAGAAGGCCGTTCTCACCGCACGCATGATCGACCGCCCGATCCGCTCGGCGTTCGCGAGCAACTTCCGCAACGACGTGCAGGTCATCGTCACGGTTCTCTCCGCTGACCAGGAGCACCAGATCGACGTCATCTCGATCATGGGCGCTTCCGCCGCGCTGACTGCGGCAGGACTACCGTTCGAGGGTCCGCTCGCCGGCGTCCGTATCTGCCGTGACGAGTTTGGCGAGTTCCTCGTGAACCCGACCTTTGAAGAGGCGGAAGCATCCGACCTCGATCTCGTGGTCGCGGGCAGCCGCGACGCGATCTACATGGTGGAGGCCGGCGCCAACGAGGTGTCCGAAGAGGACATGCTCGCGGCCCTGACCTTTGCACAGGAGGCTGTCGGCGAGTTCTGCGCCGTGCAGGAGAAGTTCCTGGCAGGTGTGGAGATCACCCCCATGGTGGTCAAGCTCGACGAGGCCCCCGGGGAGCTGAAGGACCGCATCTTCACCGCCGGTGCCGAGGGCATGCGCAGCGCGCTGCACAATCCCGACAAGCACGCCCGCATGGATGCGGTCGCCGCGGTTAAAGACGAGATCAAGTCCACGTTCACCGAGGCCGAGATGAGTGCGAGCGGCAAGCACATCAAGAACCTCCTCAAGGCACTTGAGAAGAAGACCATGCGCGACATGGTTCTCGACGAAGGCGAGCGCGCCGACGGCCGAACCGCCACCGAGATCCGCCCCATCAGCTGCGTGGTCGATTACCTGCCGCGCGCACACGGTACCGGCCTGTTCACCCGCGGCCAGACCCAGGTGCTCTCCGTGCTCACACTGGGCATGTTGAACGAGTGGCAGCGCATCGACACGATCGATGTGGCCGACGGCAAGCGCTACATCCACCACTACAACTTCCCGCCGTTCTCTACCGGTGAGACCGGCTTCATGCGCGGTCCGAAGCGCCGCGACATCGGCCACGGTGCTCTTGCCGAGCGCGCGCTGCTCCCGGTGGTTCCGCCGGAGGAGACCTTCCCGTATACGATCCGTATCGTCTCCGAGGTTCTCGAGAGTAACGGCTCGTCCTCGATGGGTTCGGTCTGCGGCTCGTCCATGGCGCTCATGGATGCCGGCGTGCCGATCAAGGCACCGGTCTCCGGAATCGCGATGGGGCTCATCAAGGAGGGCGACCGTTACGCGATCCTCTCCGACATCCAGGGCCTCGAGGACTTCCTCGGCGACATGGACTTCAAAGTCGCCGGAACACCTGCAGGCATCACCGCGCTGCAGATGGACAACAAGGCTAAGGGACTCTCGGTGGAGATCCTGTCCGCCGCGCTCAACCAGGCCAAGGAAGGCCGCGCGCACATTCTCGGCAAGATGAACGAGGCCATCGCGGAGTCGCGTGACGACCTCAAGGAGTATGCGCCGCGTATCATCACCATCAAGATCCCGACGGACAAGATCCGTGACGTCATCGGCCCCGGCGGCAAGGTCATCAAGGGCCTCGTCGAGGAGACCGGCGCCGAGATCGATGTCAACGACGACGGTACGATCTACGTTGCCGCTCGCGACGCGCGTGGCGCAACAGCGGTGGACCGCATCCGTGCGATCGTCCGCGACGTGGAGCCGGGCGAGAAGTACACCGGTCGCGTCGTGTCGATCCAGCCGTTCGGTGCGTTCATCGAGCTCATCCCCGGCAAGGACGGTCTGCTGCACATCTCCAAGATGGCCAAGGGCCGCATCGCGCACGTGGAGTCGGTCCTGAACGTCGGCGACGAGGTCGAGGTCGTGGTGCAGGAGATCGACGACCGCGGCAAGGTGTCACTCGATCTGATCGAGAAGTTCGACGTGCCGGAAGGTGCTGAGGCACCGCCTTCGCCCCGTCGCGACGATCGCGGTGGACGTGGTGGAGACGACCGCAAGCCCCGCCGCCGCCAGTAGCACGACCCATTAACACTCTGGGACGGCCCGGGAGCGCTCACATGCGCCTCGGGCCGTCGCTGCTTACACGAGGGAGCGGCACATGACCTTCTACGACAAGACGGTGCTCGAGAACGGGATCACCGTCATCACAGAGCCGATGGACACCGTGCGCTCGGTCACGCTCGGCATCTGGTGCGCCGTGGGCAGCCGCGATGAGACACCGGCCGAAGCCGGCATGTCGCACTTCATGGAGCACATGATGTTCAAGGGCACGCCTGCGCGGAGCGCGGCGGCCATCTCGGAGTCCTTCGACCGGCTCGGTGCCGAGCTGAACGCGTTCACCAGCAAGGAGTACACCTGCTACTATGCGCGGCTGCTCGGTCAGCACACGGCAGATGCCGTTGAGATCCTCGGCGACATGGTGGTCAATGCCTCGCTGGCCGAGGAGTCCTGTCTGTCCGAGCGCGAGGTCGTGCTCGAGGAGATCGCCCGGTATGAGGACCAGCCCGACGACCAGGTGCACGAGCTCTTCGAGAGCACGCTCATGCCGGCACACCCCCTCGGCCTGCCGGTGATCGGTACGCGCGAGACGGTCGGCGGATTCGATCACGCGCAGGCGGTGGCGTTCCATCACAACCATTACAAGACCGGCAACGTCGTGGTAGCCGCGTCCGGGGCTCTCGTGCATGAGGACATCGTGGCGATGGTACGCGAGCGACTCTGCCTGCCGGAAGGCGAGCGCAGCGTGCGTGTGCACGCGGTGCCCACCACAGAGCCGCGTCTGAAGGTAGTGACCAAGGAGACCGAGCAGGCACACATCTGTTGGGGAGTAGCGGGGCTTGCCGCACGCGATGAGGACCGCTTCAAAGTTGCCATCCTCGATTGTGTCCTCGGCGGGGGTATGGCATCGCGCCTGTTCCAGGAGATTCGCGAAAAGCGCGGCCTGGCATACGCGGTGTACTCCTATCACGCGCAGTACCAGGACACCGGCCAGTTTGCCGTGTACGCCGGCACCCGGCCGGACAACGCTGTCGAGGTGATCGGCCTGATCCGCCAGGAGATCGACAAGATGACCGAGGGAGGCATCACGGCCGATGAACTCGACCGCGTACGCGAGTCGATCAAGGGCCAGATGATCCTCGGTCTGGAGAGCACGCGCAGCCGGATGACGCGCCTCGGTAAGTCGGAAGTGACGCGAGGCGAGCTGCTCTCGCTCGACGAGATCGTCGAGCGTATCGACGCGGTCACCACCGAGGATGTTCACGCGATCGCAAAGCGCATCTTCGACGGCAACCACGCTCTCGCCATCATCGCGCCGCTGCGCGAAGATGACGTGGCACACCTGCTGTAAGGAGGACGCTGCTGTGATCAAAGTGCTTGTGAGCGGAGCCGCCGGTCGAATGGGCCGCGAGGTCGTTCGTGCGATTCTAGCCGAGGACGATCTGCTGCTCGTGGCCGCCGTGGACCCGGCACATTCGGGAGAGCCGGTAGGTGAGGGGAGCGAACTCCTTTTCTCTGGAGACCTCGGCGAGGCCATCGGTGCCACCGCTCCCCACGTGATGGTCGACTTCACCCATCCATCGGTGGTGCAGGGCACGGTTCGCACCGCGCTCGGTCTCGGCGTGCACTGTGTCGTGGGCACCACGGGACTACCCCTTGAAACGCTTGAGGCCCTCGCCGCAGAGGCGGCTGACGGAGCGTGCCTGTTCGTGGCTCCCAACTTCGCAATCGGCGCGGTGCTGATGATGCGCTTTGCCACCGAAGCTGCGCGGTTCATGCCACACGTGGAGATCATCGAGTTGCACCACGACCGCAAAGCGGACGCGCCGAGCGGAACCGCGCTCAGGACCGCGTCGCTCATCGCCGGAAGCCGCTTGAGCGTTCCGTCCGCGCCCGGTCGTGAGACCGAGATCGCGGATGGTGCGCGCGGTGCGCTTGTTGATGACGTGACGATCCACTCCATCAGGCTTCCGGGACTAGTGGCGCACCAGGAGGTTCTGTTCGGCGGTCAAGGCCAGACGCTCTCGATCCGCCACGACTCGATCGATCGAACGAGCTTCATGCCCGGCGTCGTTCTGGCCGTACGGAGGATCGGATCGAAAAGCGGGCTCGTGATCGGGCTAGAACACCTGATGGGGGAGTAGCGACCTTGAGCGAGCGTCCCATCATCGTGATGAAGTTCGGCGGCACCTCGGTGGCAACCGCGGAGGGACGCGCTGCACTAGCCAACCGCCTGACCGAGGCGATCGAACTCGGCAACGCACCGGTAGTAGTGGTCTCCGCGATGGGCCGCCGGGGCGCTCCGTACGCCACTGATACGCTGCTGGGACTCGTGGCCGACCTGCCCGGCGATCCTCGCGAGCGCGACTTGCTCGCATCCACCGGAGAGCTCATCTCCGCGGTGGTCGTTGCCCACGAGCTCCGGGCCGCCGGGATCGGTGCGCGGGCCATGACCGGCGGCGAAGCGGGCATCGGCACCGACGGCAGGCACGAGAATGCATCGATCACCGATATCTACCCGGCGCCGCTGCTCGAGGTCATCGCCGCAGGCGAGGTCCCGGTAGTGGCCGGCTTTCAGGGCATCTCTCAGTCGGGTTCTGTCACGACGCTCGGACGCGGAGGCAGCGACACGACCGCCTGCGCGCTCGGCGTGGCGCTCGGCGCCGAAGCGGTGGAGATCTACACCGACGTCGACGGCGTGATGACGGCCGACCCGCGCACGTGCGCCGGAGCCACCATGCTTGACGTGATCCACCCCGACGAGCTCTTCCAGATGGCGCGCCACGGCTCGCGCGTGGTCCACACGCCGGCCGCCGAACTCGCGCTGGCGAGCGGTCTGGCCGTCCGCGTCCGCAACACCTACACCGACCATCCGGGCACGCTCGTCGCCGACATCGCGTCGTACCGACCATCGGCGCTGGCAACCGCCGTGTCCCAGGCCTCAGGCGCGGCGCGTGTGCGTGTGGAATTGCCGCCTGAGACGGATGCCCGTGCACACATGTCCGCCCAAACCCGCGTGTATCGCGCTATGGCCGACGCAGGCGTGTCGCTCGACATGTTCACGCCGTCTAAGTCAGCGCTCGTGTTCACCCTGGCCGAGACCGATCTACCGCGTGCCTGCGAGGTGCTCGAGCACCTCGTAATGCCACACGAGACGCTTACGGGGCTCGCCAAGGTGACACTCGTGGGAGCTGGAATGCACGGGGTACCCGGCGTCATGGCTCGTGTCGCCGAGTCACTGGCAGCCGCCGACGTGAACATCCTGCAGACGGCTGACAGCCACACCACCATTTCTGTGCTCGTGACTGCCGCCGAAGCCGATCGTGCCGTATCTGCACTTCACGAGGGGTTCGCTCTCGGCGTGGAAGACTAGCGCCGCCGGCTGCCGTTTCGCCTGTCGCAGACCGTCCCGCACACAGAGAGGACCAACAGTGCAATTCTCCGAGGTCATAGAGCAGCGCCGGTCAGTGCGCAAGTTCGCCCAGCGTCCGATCGAGGACGACAAGCTCGAGTACGTCTTGCAGGCCGCCCTCACTGCGCCCTCGGCGTCGAACCGTCAGACCGCGAGCTTCGTGGTGGTCCGCGACCCTGCGACCATCGCCGAGATCGCCAGGACACGCTCGGTCTCCGACGGCCGATGGCTCAACGGGTGGCTGACGACCGTCCCTGCCATCATCGTTGCCTGTGGTGACCGGGACCGCGCCGCAACTCACCACGGTGTGGAGTTCTGGCAGGTCGACACTGCGATAGCCACCGAACACCTCGTGTTGGCAGCGGTGGATGCGGAGCTTGGCACATGCTGGATCGGCGCCTTTGATGAGACCACGGTACGTACAGCCCTCGGCATCCCGGCCAGCATCGGCATCCTCGCGATGCTCGCCATAGGCTATCCGGCCGACAGGATGAGTGTGACCGAGAGGATGACCCGGGTCGCGGTACGTGCGGATAGCCGCAAGCCGATGGCGGAGTTCGCCCGGTGGGAACGATGGTAGGCGGCATCGTGACCCCCGAGACGACCACCGGGCCGGGCAGCTTGGCCCCCGCTCGCTTCTCCCTGCGACCGGCCACCCCGGCCGACTTTCCGGCGTTGCTGCGGCTGAACGCGGAATGGGAGCACGTCACGAGCCCGCTCGATGAGCAGGGGCTCGAGCACCTGTACACGCAGGCCGAATACCTCCATGTGGTGGACACGGCAACCGACCTCGCCGGCTTCCTGCTGGCGTTTCGTGCGGGCGCCCGGTACGACAGCCCCAACTACCGGTGGTTCGACAGTCGCAGCCAGGACTTCTTGTACGTCGACCGGATCGTGATCGCCGGGGCCTTCCAGCGGTGCGGGCTCGGCGACGCACTCTACGACGACGCATTGGAGTACGCACGGGGACATTCCATACCGAGGATCGTGTGTGAAGTGGATGTCGAGCCACTCAACAGAGCATCTGATGCATTTCACCGGCGGCGAGGCTTCGTCGAACTCGCTACGCAGTGGATAGCGGATGGGAACAAGCAGGTCTCACTCAGAGAGTGCGCCATCAACGCCGGATGAGATCGCTGGCAGGTGTGCCACTGCGGGTATGCACACCCTGGTACGACAAAGGGGCTCACGATGACCGGGTACACCCGCGATGACGCGCTGGCGTTCATCGATTCTTTGCGCGCTCTCGCAGGCAGCCGCACCGGCTTCAAATGGCTGGGCGAGAAGTTCTCGGCCCTGGCCGCCTACGTCGAGACTACGGCAGAAGACAACGAGCGGCTGAACGCGTTCATCAAGGAGTCGGGCAACCGCGAGCGCTTCAAAGCGTACTGCGAGGAACGCATCGACCGGAGCGCGCATGACAGCTCATCTGAGGTGAAGGGCCGCTAGGCCACGCACGCTTCCGAACGGGTCCCGCGTCAGCCAGCGACAGCGGCGACCGTGGGTGTCAGTTCGGGAAACGCGCGGAGAACCATCTCCACGAGAAGATCGGGCGAGCGAGTAAGGGCATCGGTGACCGGGATCCCGAGTTCGCGTTCATACAGAGCGATCGCCGCAGTGACCTCGGCTTCGGCCATGTTCTCGTGGTTGATGGTGAGCCCGATGACCGTGGTGTCGGAGAACGTCTCGATCAGCGCTATCTCGGTGGCGGGCACCGGCATAGGCATATCCGGGAAGTCCGCGCGGTTTTTGCGCCCGGGCGCGTGCTGGACGATCACGCCCTGCGGCTGGCTTCCACGAAGGATGAAGCCGGATGTCAGGTACGCAGGGTGGCTGAGCGCGCCCTGTCCCTCGACGAGGATCACGTCGGGAGCCTCGCCCTCGAAGGCGGCGATGACGGCTGCCTCCATCTCGCCCGCGCAGAACTGCGAGGGAATGGCGTCGAGTGCAACGCCGTACCGGGCGCCCTGCATCAGTCCGGTCTGCCCCGTGCCGACCATCACGGTCTTGATCCCGGCCGCGTTGAGCGCGTTCATCAGCACAGTGGCCGTAGTGCGCTTGCCGATGGCGCAATCGGTGCCGAGGATGGCGATGCGCGGGCACGAGACCTCGGCGACGCGACCACTGAACGTCCTGAGGTCCCGCGTGTTGCGCGGGCGGCGGACGTCGAGGATCGTCACGTTATGTGCATGTGCGGCAGACGCGAACTCCGGGTCGTCGTTCAGGAACTCGTGGAGTCCGCTAACGATGTGCATCCCACGGTCGATGGCGCGCAAGACCGCACGACGCTCAAGCAACGAAAGCAGACCGCTGGTAGGCGCAATGCCGAAGATGAAGTGGTCCGGTACATGACCCGCGTGAGCGATAGCCGCTTCCATGTTGGCGCATAGGGGGATCCCGTTGGGCGTGCCGTCCAGCACCTGGCCAGAGTCACGGCCCGCCTGGCTGCTGTCGATCACGGCGAGAATGGCGTACTTCTCCGAATGGCGCACGAGACCGTTAGCCGTCTTGCCATCGACTGCGCCGAAGTTGCCCTCGCAATAGACTATCGCGGAGTCCCTCGCGCTCGACGTGCGGGAGAGAGTGCCGGCCCGGCGGGGGATGGGCACCGGCGCTACCCGGGTCCGGCCGAGCTTGGGAGTACGGGTTCTAGAAGGTTCAGGGGACTGGATCTGGGACATGCACGCTCCTCGAGTTTGGCTGCGAGGAGGCGGTCGGACGGCTCCGACCAAGTCCACGAAACAGTGGGGACAAACGGCCGCGCCGCTGGCGACGCCTGCCCTTATCTTAGCACGCGGCACCTAATCGACCGCCCCCGGCGCACACGGCTCACGCGTAACCCCTCGGCAACCGCATGTCCGCGCGTTGGCCCGCTGTGGCACAATACTACGGATGACACACACTCCGGCGTCCGTGCAACGCCTTGACTTTGAGGGGCCCTCTGCCATGACCGAACCCCGATTTGGACGCCTTCTCACCGCGATGGTGACACCATTTACCGCCGCTGGAGAACTCGACCTGCCCCGCGCACAGGAGCTTGCGCTCCGGCTTCTCGACTCCGGTACCGAGGCGCTCGTAGTCTGCGGCACCACCGGCGAGTCTCCCACCGTCTACTACGACGACAAGATGCGGCTGTTCGAGGCCGTCCTTGAAGCAGTGGACGGCTCGGCGCCGATCATCGCCAACGCAGGAGACAACTGCACCGACGACTCGGTGGCCTTTGCCCGCAAGGTCGTCAAGCTGGGTGTTGACGGCATCATGGCTGTTGTCCCGTACTACAACAAGCCTCCGCAGGAGGGTCTGTATCGTCATTTTGGAGCGATAGCCAGCGCCGTGGACGTACCGGTGATCCTGTACAACATCCCCGGCCGCTCGGTGATCAACATGGAGACCGCTACCACGCTCCGACTGGCTGCGGACTTCGAGAATATCGTCGCGGTCAAAGAGGCATCCTCCAACCTCACACAGATAGCTTCGATCATCGATGGCGCGCCGCTCGGATTCGAGGTGCTCTCGGGCAATGACGAGGACACGCTTCCTATGATGGGACTCGGCGCGACCGGTGTGATTTCGGTGGCCTCTCACGTTGCGGGCCCGCAACTTGCTGATATGCTTACCGCTCAAGCGCTCGGCGACCACACGCGAGCGCTCAAGATCCACCTCGAGCTGATGCCGCTGTTCAAGGCATTGTTCATGACCGCCAACCCGATCATGGTCAAGAAGGCCCTCGAACTTGTTGGTTTCGGGGTGGGCGAATGCCGTCTACCGCTCATTCCAGCAACCGAGTCACAGACCGCCGAGATCACCCGGATCATGCGGCACATCAACCTTGTAGCCTGACTGATTCGCGGCCACGAGCCGCGCTTGAGCACCGCGCCTGACACCAACCCAAGAAGGAGTACGACACAGCGATCTATGACATCTAACAAGAAGCAACGCCTACGCGTCATTCCGCTCGGAGGGCTCGACGAGATCGGCAAGAACATGACCGTTCTCGAATACGGGAACGACATGATCGTCATCGATGCGGGACTCATGTTCCCCGACGATGACCATCCCGGTATCGACCTGATCCTTCCCGACTACAGCTACATCATCCAGCGCAAGGAGAAGCTGCGCGGCATCATCATCACACACGGTCACGAGGACCACACCGGCGCACTGCCGTACCTGCTCAAAGACCTTGGAACCCCGGTGCCGGTGCTTGGAACGCGGCTGACGCTCGGAATCATCAAGGGCAAGCTCGAGGAGCACAAGATCAAGAAGCCGAAGTTCCGGGAGATCAAGCCCGGGGCACACGTGAACCTGGGACTGTTCGGCCTCGACTTCATGGCGGTCAACCACTCGATACCCGACGGCGTTGCCGTCTACGTGCGCACCCCTGCGGGTTCCGTACTCCACACCGGCGACTTCAAGCTCGATAACACGCCGATCGACGGACGCTTCACCGACTACGGCGGACTCGCCCGTGCGGCCAAGCAGGGCGTAACGCTTCTCATGAGCGACTCCACCAACGCTGAGAACCCGGGCCACACGCTCTCAGAGGCGCTCGTGGGTGGCACGCTTCGGGACATCTTCGAGGCGGCCGATCAGCGGATCATCGTGGCCTCCTTCGCTTCTCACATACACCGCGTGCAGCAGGTCTGCGACGCGGCGGTGGCGTGCGGCCGCAAGGTCGTTGTCACCGGGCGCTCGATGGTAAACATCAGCAAGGTCGCCCGTGACCTCGGCTACCTGCATATCGCCGAGGAGAACATGCTCGATGCGTACGCCATGGGCAATCTCCCGGCCGACAAGGTCGTGGTGATGTGCACCGGTAGTCAGGGCGAGCCGCTCTCGGCACTGGCACGCATGGCCAACGGCGACCACCGAACGATCCAGATCGAGGCCGGCGACACCGTCGTCATCTCGGCCACCCCGGTGCCCGGAAACGAGAAGGCTGTGAGCAGGGTCATGAACCGGCTGTACAAGCGTGGCGCGAAGGTCGTCCACAAGGGGATGGCGCTCGTTCACGTGTCCGGCCACGCCGGCTCCGAGGAACTCAAGTTGATGCTCAACCTGGCCAAGCCCGAGTACTTCGTGCCGATCCACGGGGAGACCCGGCACCTCCACGCGCATGCGGCCCTTGCGCGCGCCGTGGGCGTGCCCGACGAGAACGTCTTCGTCCTGGAGAACGGCAGTTGTCTGGAGATCGACGAGGACGGTGTGCGCCTCGCCGAGAAGGTTCCCTCCGGCGTCGTGTACGTGGACGGCATGGCTGTAGGTGACCTCGGACACGTGATCCTGCGCGACCGGCAGGCACTCTCCAGTGACGGCATCGCGATGATCGTGGTGGCCATCGACCAGAAGACCGGCGCCGTTGTGGGCGATGTGGAGTTCGTAACCAGAGGGCTCGTGCTCGGCTCGTCGGCCGCCGAGTCGCTGGACGCTGCGCGCGGGCGCATCGACAAGGTGCTCAAGCGCACCGCTGCCGAGGGTGTCACCGACCAGGCGGTCGTCAAGAAGGCCCTACGCGATTCGCTCTCGCAGTACATCTGGGAGACATCGCGCCGTCGGCCGATGATCATCCCTGTTGTGATGGAGGTGTAGATGACGGTCATACAGGCCGTCGTCCTCGGCATCACACAGGGCATAACCGAGTTCCTTCCGATCTCAAGCGACGGGCATCTCATTCTGGTCCCCGCGCTGTTCGGGTGGGAGCGGTTCGGCCTCGGCTTCGATGTGGTGCTGCATGCGGCCACGCTGCTGGCCACCCTCGCGTACTTTCGCGCCGATGTCGCACGCCTCGCACGTGCGCTGTTCTCCAAAGCTGCCGAGCGCGCGGCTGACAGGCGTCTCGCGTGGATCCTCGTTGCAGCCACAGTGCCGAGCGCGCTCATCGCGCTCGCGTTCGAGCCGCTCGTTGGCGGTGTGGAAACGCTCGCCATGCCCACACAGGTGGCGATCACCGGCGCATTCCTGCTGGTGACCGCCGTGCTCCTCGGCGGTGCGGAGTTGCTTGCCAGGCGAAGCGCCGCGAGCACCGACTGCGCCGAGGAGATCCCGTTCAAGCACGCGATGTTGATCGGTGTCGCCCAGGGATTTGCCGTGGCTCCCGGCCTTTCGCGATCGGGAACCACCATCGCATCCGGCGTGGCGCTGGGGATGAAGCGCGAGGAGGCGGCTCGCTTCTCGTTTCTGCTCTCCATTCCGATCATCGCGGCGGCAACCTCCAAGAAGGTGCTGCTCGATGTCATCATCGGCGGCGAGAAGCTCCCCGACGCGCTGCCGCTCACGGTGGGGCTCATAACCACCGCGATCGTGGGGTACGGGGCGATCGCGCTACTCTTGCCGTACGTGCGCAAGCACTCGCTCGCAGCGTTCGCCATCTACACGGCTATCGCAGGTACCGCCATACTGGTCATGACCGCTGTTTCGTAGCACGCACTTCAAGGGAGATCCGCCCGTGGCCACCGGCCGTACATCGAACGATACGAAAAGCGGCACCCGCGGGGGCAGCACCAAGCGTCCGTCCACCGGCAAGACCAGCGGCCGACGGACGCCACCACCTGCGGCGCCCACGCGCGTCCTCGACGATGACAGCCGCCACGAGATCGTGGGCATCGTGCTCGCCGCACTGGCGGTGGGCCTGCTCCTGACTGTGCTCACCGAGTCCGGAGGCGTCATCCCGACGGCGGTTCGCAGCCTGCTGCTGACCGGCTTCGGCCTTGGCGCATACGCCATTCCGTTTTTGGTCCTCCTGTGGGCCGTGACGTTCTTCCTTCGCTCGTTTCGCGTCGATGAGGTTCGGGTGGGCATCGGTCTCGGGCTCGTGCTCGTCTCGATCCTTGCCATCCTCGGCATCGGTAATGCGCCCGTTGTCCAGTGGGATCAGGCCACCGTCGTGGCCACCGGAGGCTATGTCGGCGGAGCCGTGGCCTGGGTGCTGCGAAGCCTGCTCGGTTCCGCGATCGCCTATGTCGTCGCCTCCGCACTCGTGCTCGTGGGCCTCGTATTCGCAGGGTTGTCGATCACCGAGGTTCTGGAAGCCGTGCGCGGGTTCTTTGGCCGACCTCGACTGGAGGCGGAGGAGACTCGTCCGGAAACCGGACGTCGACGTGCCGCGAAGACGATTCCTCTGAAGGACTTCGAGGAGTCCGGTGATCAGTTCGAGCGGGAGTCGATGCTCTCCGCCAAACGGTCGAAGGCAGCCAGGGGTTCCGATCCCGAGGTGTCCCGTCCTACCGTTCCCACGCAGGTCTCGGTGGCTCCCCGCGCGCTCGAAGGGTTCGAGTTGCCGGCGATATCGGCGCTCGTGAGAACGCCCGAGAGCGCAGCCTCGCACAAGGCCTCGGAGAAGGAGCTTCGCCATACGGCAGGGCTCATCGAGCAGACGTTCGCGGTCTTCGACATCATCGCCCGCGTGGTGAACTGGATCCCCGGGCCCACGGTGACGATGTTCGAGGTCGAGCTCGCCAAGGGCGTGAAGGTCAACCGCGTCACCGCGCTTTCCGATGACATCGCGCTCGCACTCGCCGCGCCGACCATCCGTATACTCGCGCCGATCCCGGGCAAGAGCTACATCGGTATCGAGGTCCCCAACGCCGGTCGAACCACGGTGACCCTCGGCGATGTCCTCCACGGTGGCCTTGTGGCAGACCCGCGTCCGCTCATACTCGCCATCGGCAAGGACGTCTCCGGTGAGAGCATCTCGGCCGATCTCGCGTCAATGCCACATCTGTTGATCGCGGGCTCCACCGGTACGGGAAAGAGCGTGTGCATCAACGCGCTTATCATGTCGATCCTCATGCGCTCCACACCCGCCGAGGTCCGGCTCATCCTCATCGACCCCAAGCGCATCGAGCTCAACTTGTACAACGGCGTTCCGCACCTCTACGTCCCTGTGGTGACCGAGGCCAAAGAGGCCGCCTCGGCCCTGCACTGGGCGGTAGGGGAGATGGAGTCGCGCCTGAAGAAGCTGCAGAAGGCGAGCGTGCGAAACATCGCCCAGTACAACACGGCCGTTCGTGCCGAGAAGGCGCCCGAGGGCTCCGAGGAGCTCCCGTACCTGGTGATCATCATCGACGAGCTCGCCGACCTCATGATGGTGGCGGCCAAAGAGGTCGAGGACTCCATCTGCCGCATCGCGCAACTCGCGCGCGCTGCCGGCATACATCTCATCGTGGCCACGCAGCGCCCCTCGACCGACATCATCACCGGTCTGATCAAGACGAACATCACCAACCGGATCGCGTTTGCGGTCTCCTCGGGCATCGACAGTCGCGTCATCCTTGACACCTCCGGTGCCGAGAAGCTCGTTGGCCTCGGCGACATGCTCTTCTCAACGCCCGCGTGGCCCAAGCCCAAACGCATCCAGGGCGCCTACGTCAGCGAGGACGAGATAAGCGCCGTGGTCGACCACGTGAAGAACCAGGCGGAGCCTGACTATCATGAGGAGATCTTGCACCTCAAAGTCACCAGTTCCACTGGCGCGTTCGAAAGTGATGATGATGACCCGCTGCTGTGGGAGGCCGCCGATATCGTGGTCACGAGCGGCATGGGGTCCACATCCCTGCTTCAGCGTAGACTCAAGGTGGGCTATGCCAGAGCAGGACGTATCATGGACATGCTCGAGGCGAAAGGCATCGTCGGCCAACCTGACGGCAGCCGACCCCGGGAAGTGCACGTGGATATCGAAGAGCTCGAGTCGCTCAAACTCTTCGAGCGTCAGGAACGCGATGAGCTCTAGTGTCCGGTTGCGAGAGGAAGCGGCGGGAGTGACGGCATGCCGGTAGGCACCACCCTACAGAACCTGCGTCGGGAACGCGGCACATCTCTTCCCGAGATGGAGACAGCCACGTGCATCATGGGGCGCATGTTGAACGCCCTGGAAAACGAGCGATGGGATGAGCTGCCCGCACCGGTGTACGTGCGCGGCTACATCCAGAACTACGCGAGCGTGATCGGTGCCGATCCTCAGCCGCTGCTCAAGGAGTACACGGAGGACATCGCCGGCCTGCGTGACCGCACCGAGCGGCCGCACTTGCAGCGCATACCGGAGCGCACAGTCGTCCCGCACCGCCTCGATGTGCACGCCATACCCAGGGGTGCCTGGACCGCGCTGGCCATCGCCGTGGTCGTGGTGATTCTCGCGGTATGGGGTATCTCCGCGTTGCTCGGCAGGAACGACACGCCGCCGCCGATTCCTCCGGAGACGACCGCTACCACCGCGCCAGCAGGCAGCGCACCAAGCACCGGTACGACCGGGAGCGCCACCGATGGCGCGTTCACGCTCGAGGTCAAGGTGGCCGAGGGCCAGTCGTCATGGCTGCAGGTGCGCGTAGACGCGCTCATCGCGTATGAGGGCACCCTTCCGGGTGGCGAGGCCAAGTCCTGGACCGTATCGGACACGGCGGTCGTGAGGGTGGGGAAGCCGGCGGCCGTCATGATCACCCGCGACGGAGCACCCGTGACGATCCCTCCCGCGACCGGCGCCGATCCCGTGGAGGTCACGCTCAGCGCCGACCCACAGTAGCCCGGTCGGACGCACCGCCCGGTCACACACCGAACGTGAAGACAACCCCCGACAGAGGAGGACGCGATGGCAAAGGAACAGAGTTTCGACGTGGTCTCCACGGTTGACATGCAGGAGGTGGACAACGCCATCCAGCAGGCCATGAAGGAGCTCACCCAGCGCTACGACCTCAAGGACACCGGATCCACCATCACACTCGACCGCGCGGCATCCACCATCACGCTGGCGGCACCTAGTGACTTCGTCCTGGGGCAGGTCAAGGATATCGTCTCAACCAAGCTGGTCCGACGCACCATCGATCTCAAGGCCGTGGCATGGGGCAAGATCGAGGCTGCCACCGGTGGTTCTTCGAGGACCGTGGGCACGATCGTCAACGGCATCGACGCCGAGATCGCGCGGAAGATCAACAAAGACGTACGCGACCAGAAGTACAAGGTCAAAGTCCAGATCGAGGGCGACAAGGTGCGGGTGTTCAGCGCCAGCCGCGACGACCTCCAGTTGGTCATCACCTTTCTCAAGTCACAGGACTACGGCATTCCGCTGCAGTTCGTGAACTACCGGTAAGTGCTGTGCCGAAGAACCCTGCCATAGCCTTCGTCACCCTCGGCTGTCCAAAGAATGAGGTCGACTCCGACCGCATGGCGGCTGCGGTCTCGCAGGTGTACCGGATCGTGAGCGATCCCGATAGCGCCGACGTTGTGGTTCTCAACACCTGCTCGTTCATCCAGGCGGCCACCGAGGAGTCGATCTCGGAGGCGCTCGCCCTGGCAGGCGAGTGGCGACCGGCCGGTGATGACCGCAAGCTGATCGTTGCCGGATGCATGGTCTCGCGCTACGGCGACGAACTGGCAGCCGCACTGCCTGAAGCCGATGCGTTCCTGCCCGTTGCCGACGAGGACTCGCTCGGGCGCGTGCTCGAGCGCCTGCTCGGCACGCCGCCGGCGCTGCCTGCCTACGGGCGCCCCGCCGGCGGAGTCCTACGCCTCGCCCCCGGGCCAACCGCATACCTCAAAGTGAGCGAGGGCTGCGACCGCAAGTGCGCGTACTGCACGATCCCCTCCATTCGCGGTCCATTCGTCTCCGCGCCCGTCGCCGATATCCTCGACGAGGCGCGTTTCCTCATCGAGGGCAGCGCGAGAGAACTCGTGCTCATCGGGCAGGACATCGCCAGCTACGGCTACGATCTGGCCGGGCAGACCGAACTCGCCGACCTCGTCGAGCAGCTCGACGCACTTGAGGGCGACTTCCGCCTGCGTCTCATGTACCTGCAGCCCGACGGCGTGACCGACCGCCTGCTCGCAGCCGTAGCCGCGAGCACGCACGTGTGCCACTACCTCGACATCCCGCTGCAGCACGTCTCCGCCAGCGTTCTGGGTGCCATGTGTCGCACCGGAGACCCCGCACGCCACCGCGCCCTCATCGCGAAGATACGCGCAGCGCTACCCGACGTGACCCTGCGCACCACGGTGATGGCGGGCTTCCCCGGGGAGACGGAGGCCGATGCAGCCGAGCTCGAGACGTTCCTCGCGGAGGCCGAACTCGACTTCGTCGGCGTCTTCGCGTTCAGCCCCGAAGAGGGCACCCTGGCAGCCGAGATGGCCGATCCTCTACCCGATGACGTCCGCGCCGAGCGAGCACAGCGCTTGCGAGACGTGGCTGATGACGCGGGGTTTGCACGCGCGAGTGCGCTCGTCGGCTCCGTACAGCGAGTTCTCGTTGAGGGTACCGACGAAGGAGAGCTCGTCGGCCGCACCTGCGGACAGGCGCCCGAGGTGGACGGCCTGACCGTTCTTCAGTTTGAGGCGGCGATCGGCGATTTCGTCGATGTGCGCATCGTTGAGGCCGCCGGCTACGATCTGGTGGGGGACCCGCTGTGATCCGCAACATGAACCTCGCTAACAGGATCACCTTGGCGCGGGTCGTGCTCATCCCGGTCTTCCTTGTCGTGCTTCTCGGCGAGTTCCCCGAAGCGATACCGGCACCCGATTGGTGGCGTGCAGCCCAACCGTGGCTGGCTGCGCTGATCTTCATAGCGCTCGCGGCAAGCGATGCCGTGGATGGCTACGTGGCTCGCTCGCGTAATCAGGTCACCACCTTCGGCAAGTTCATCGATCCGCTCGCGGACAAGCTGCTCGTCACTGCGGCGCTTGTGGCTCTTGTGGACCTTGACCGTCTGCCATCGTGGATCGCACTTGTGATCATCAGCCGTGAACTGGTAGTGAGCGGTCTCAGGATGGTTGCGGTGGCCGAGGGGCGCGTGATCGCCGCGTCCAACTTCGGCAAGCTCAAGACGGTTCTGCAGATCATCGCCATCGCCGGCTTCTTGCTCAAAGAGAGCACACAATTGGCCGACGTTCTCGGACCAGGGCTGTGGCCTGCTTTTGGAACACTCGCGTGGATCATCATGGGCGCGGCCGTGATCGTGACGATCGCCTCGATGGTGGACTACTTCTATCACGCCCGTGACATCCTCACCGGCCCGTGGGACTCGGGTCGGCCACGGAGCTCCTGAGATGACGAATCTGCCCACAGCGGCGATCGTCACGATCGGAACGGAGCTCACCGCGGGGTTGAGGTTGGACACCAACGGCCAGGAGATCGCACGCTCGCTGGCGGGGGTCGGCTTCGACGTGCGGGTGATGACCTCTCTGCCCGATGACGCGGATGTGGTAGAGGCGCAGCTGAAAGCGCTCATCGGCTCGTACAGCCTCATCGTGGTCACCGGGGGACTCGGACCCACACACGATGACATCACCCGCCAGGCAGCCGCTGGTGCGGTTGGGCGGGCACTGTATCGCGATGATGCAGTAGCGGCGGTACTCGCGGCGCGCCCCGCTGCCCACGAGCGGCCGGACTCGCGTGAACGCATGCTCCTTCAGGCCGATGTCATCGAGGGCGCAGCGGTGCTGCCCGCCGTGGCCGGAACGGCACCTGGACAGGTCGTGCACTCCGGCGACTCCACGCTCCTGCTGCTCCCGGGTCCGCCGCACGAGATGCGACCGCTGCTCGATAGGTTCCTCTCACCGTACCGTCCTTCGCAGCCCCCGGTCAGGCTGCGCTGTACGGGCATCACCGAGTCGGACGCGGGACACGCGGTGATTCCCGCGATCGCGCCGTTTCTTGTGGACTTCACGCTTCTGGCAGCGCCGGGCGATGTGGAGGTGATCCTGTTCGCCCGAGATGGCGACGCTTCGGACCTGCCCGCAGCCGCCGCAGCGGCTCGCGGGGCGCTCGGCGACGCCTGCTACTCGGATGACGGCTCATCGCTTGCCGAAACGGTGCAGCGGCTCGGCCGGGAAGCGGGGGAGCTGATCGCGTCGGCGGAATCATGCACCGGTGGCCTGGTGGCAGCGGCGCTCACTGACAACGCCGGGGCCTCCGACGTCTTCACCGGCGCGATCGTCTCGTACGCCGACGACGTGAAGTCCGGCGTGCTCGGCGTTGCGCCCTCGATACTCGCGCTGCATGGCGCAGTGAGCGAGGAGACCGCCCGGGCGATGGCCGAAGGCGCACTCGAGGTCTGCGGCGCATCGCTGGCTGTGGCCACCACCGGCGTGGCCGGTCCCGGCGGTGGAGCCACGGACAAGCCCGTTGGGCTCGTGTGGTTCGCCGTAGCCCGCGCCGGAGGTACCACCGAGGCGACCTCACGACGGTTCGGGGGCGACAGGTCGACCGTCAGGCGCCGTGCAACTGCCACGGCGCTCGACGTACTGCGACTCACGATGGAACGACGGTAGCCATGCCCCGTACATTCATCGCCATCACACTGCCGATCACCATGCGCTCCACGTTCGCGTCCTGTCGCGAGGCCTTCTGCGCGGCGGACCCCGACTGGCGGAGCGAGAAGTGGGTCGCCGACGAGAACCTCCACGTCACCCTGCGTTTTCTCGGCATCGTGCCGGAACATGCGTACGAAGAGGTCGTCGAGCGCGTTACCGCCATGCTTGCCGATGTGGAGCCGTACAGACTGCGTCTCGACGAGCCGCGCGCGATTCCCCGGCCGCGCTCGGCGTCGCTTCTATGGGTGGCTCCGAGCACCGGCGCGGGGGAGACAGCCGCTCTTGTCGACCGGATCGCCCGAGCCACTGCGTTTCTCGGCTTCGAGCCGGACGGCAGAGCGCATAAGACGCATGTCACGCTCTGTCGCGCGCGTCACCCCCGACGCGTTCCCACCGTCGCGCTCGATGAGATGGAGCGCATCATACGCCGCGCCGAGGACCGCTCGGTCTGCATGTCAGTGCGTGAGGTTACGCTCTTCGCGTCAACACTCACGCCACGCGGGCCGATCTACGAAGAACGTGCCATTATCCCGCTTGGCAGATGATTGACATCGAACGTATGTTCGTGTAGCGTCACTCGTGGCCTTCAGGGGGTCACCGAACGGGATAAGGAGCTGGGTTGAGCATGGAAAGCGAGAAGGAAAAGATCCTCGATCTCACGAGGGACCAGATCGAGCGCAAGTTCGGCAAGGGATCGCTTATGCGGCTCGGTGAACACGCGGCAACGCAGGTCATCGAGTCGATTCCCACCGGTTCGCTCGCGCTGGACGCAGCGCTTGGAATCGGCGGGGTGCCCCGTGGCAGAATCGTCGAGATCTACGGTCCCGAGTCATCAGGCAAGACGACCCTCGCATTGCAGATCATCGCCGAAGCGCAGCGCGCTGGCGGCGTTGCGGCCTTCATAGACGCCGAGCACGCGCTCGACCCCGCGTACGCCTCCCGGCTCGGCGTGGATATCGACGACATTCTCATCTCCCAGCCGGACACCGGCGAGCAGGCGCTGGAGATCACCGACATGCTCGTGCGTTCAGGGGCGATCGATGTCATCGTCATCGACTCCGTAGCGGCGCTCGTGCCTCGAGCTGAACTCGAGGGTGAGATGGGCGATGTCACCGTCGGCCTTCAGGCGCGGCTCATGAGCCAGGCGATGCGTAAGCTCGCAGGTTCGCTCAACCGCTCCCACACCACCTGCATCTTCATCAACCAGCTTCGTGAGAAGGTCGGCGTGATGTTCGGCAGTCCCGAGACAACCTCGGGCGGTCGCGCGCTCAAGTTCTATGCGTCGATCCGCATCGACATCAGGCGCATCGACTCCATCAAGCAGGGAACCGACCTCGTGGGCAACCGCGTTCGCGCCAAGGTCGTGAAGAACAAGGTCGCCCCGCCGTTTCGGCAGGCCGAGTTCGACATCATGTACGGCCAGGGAATCTCGAAGGAGGGCAGCCTTCTCGATCTAGGTGTAGAAGAAGGCCTCGTGCAGAAGTCGGGCGCCTGGTACAACTACGGCGAGGAGCGTCTGGGGCAGGGGCGCGAAGCGGCAAAGGACTTCCTGCGAGAGCACTTCGAGCTTCGCGAGACCATAGAAGCGCAGATTCGCGAGCACCTCGGCCTGCCCGCGAGCGGGCACGTGAGCGCTGCATCCGAGGAGATCAACCCCGTTGCCAAGTCCGGGTCCGGTAAGAAGGGCTAGACCGTGAGCGATGAGCTGCGCACCATCACGGCGATTCGCACACATAGGCGTGGATCAAAGCTGCGCACGATCGCGCTTGATGGCGATCCATGGCGTCCTCTGGCTCTTGAAGCAGTGCGTGAGCTCGGTCTCCGTGAGGGCGACGCGATCGACCCGGCGGAGACCGAGCAACGCCTGAGCGAAGTCGAGCCCGGGCTGGCTCGAGAGCGCGCGTATCGCTTGCTTGCATACCGCGACCGAAGCGTTCACGAACTCACCACCCGGCTCACAGAGGACGGCTATTCCGCGTCGGTGGTCGTCTCCACGGTGGCATCGCTCACGGAGACCGGCCTTGTCGACGATCGCCGTGTCGCGGAGTCGCTGGCCCGTTCGTTGGTGACCCTGCGCGGCTTCGGACGCGCGCGTGCGTTGCGCGAGATGACGCGAAGGGGAGTGGCTGAAGATCTGTCGCTCGAGGCGCTCGACGAGCTCTCCCCGGCCGAGGATGAACCCGCGCGCGCTGTGATCGAGGCGACGCGCCTCTATCGCTCCGGAGATCGCCCCGAGAAGCTCGCCGCGAGACTCATCCGCCGAGGGTTCACCACCGCATCCGCACTCGACGCTGGCAGGCAGGTAGTCAGCGAGGCTGACCCCGCTCATACTTGCAGCGATTTCGGCGACGGTGGGCCCCCCTGAGAGCGGCCCCGTTTCTGCTGCTCAGGCGGGTCAGCACCTTGACGCGAGCGCCTCGCGGCGAGTACGATTGCCGCGGCAAATGTGATCGAGACGACACCGCGGAGTCGGTTGTCGTGTCGTGTGTGGTTCTTCAGCTTCTGATCGGACTACCGCCCCCCGGGGCGGTTCGTCGCGTATACACGGAGTGGGGACCCTCGGACATCGATCCCACGTGCCGAACGCATCTGCGTTCGGCCTTTTCGTTTCACAGATGCCTTGAGACAACGAATATCTATCCCTTGGAAGGGAGTGGACGCGCCATGGAACTCGTACTCTACGTGATGCTCGGCCTCGCGCTCGGCGTCGTCCTCGGCTTCATCATCAACCGCTTCGTGGTTACCGGTAAGACGAGCCAGGCTCGCCAGATGGCAGAACGCCTGCTCGCCGACGCGGAGAAGCAAGCCGAGACGACCAAGAAAGAGAAGTTGCTCGAAGCCAAGGACGAAATCTTCCAGCTCAAGTCCCAGGCTGAAGATGAGATGAAGGAACGTCGCAAGGACGTCACCGCCATGGAGGCGCGTCTCACCCAGCGCGAGGAGTCAATCGAGCGCCGCGCTGAGTCGCTCGACAAGCGCGAGCACCAGATGTCCAGCCAAGTGGGTCAGATCGCCAAGCGCGAGAAGGAGCTCGAAGATGCCATCGCCGACGAGAAGTCCCGGCTTGAGCAACTCGCCGGCATGTCGTCGGATCAGGCCAAGACGGTGCTCCTGGAGCGCGTGAAGCAGGACGTCAGTCACGACGCCGCGATCATCATCCGTGAGACCGAGCAGCGCGCCCGTGAAGAGGCTGACCGCAAGGCCCGCAACATCATCGGCATCGCCATCGGACGCGTGGCAGCGGATCACACCGCCGAGTCCACGGTCTCCGTGGTCCACATCCCGAGCGACGACCTCAAGGGTCGGATCATCGGGCGAGAGGGTCGCAACATCCGCGCCTTCGAGCAGCTCACCGGTATCAACCTCATCATCGATGACACCCCCGAGGCCGTCATCCTCTCAAGTTTCGATCCGGTTCGCCGCGAGGTCGGCCGCATCACGCTTGAGAATCTGATCGCAGACGGACGCATCCACCCGGCCCGCATCGAGGAGATGTTCAAGAAGGCCGAGGTCCTCGTGGACCAGCAGGTTCACGAAGCGGGCGAACAGGCGGTGTTCGACGCGGGCGTTCACAACCTGCACAACGACATCGTGCGTACGCTCGGTCGCCTTCGCTACCGCACCAGCTACGGCCAGAACGTGCTCAACCATTCGCTCGAGGTGGCATACCTCTCGGGCGTCATGGCCGCTGAGCTCGGTCTGGACCCAGCGCTGGCCAAACGCGCCGGCCTGCTGCACGACCTCGGCAAGGCCATCGACCACGAGATCGAAGGTCCGCACGCAGTGATCGGCGCCGATCTTGCCCGCCGTCTTGGCGAGAACAAGGAGATCGTCCACTGCATCGAGGCTCACCACGGTGATGTGGAGCCGCAGACCGTCGAGGCAGTCATCGTGCAGGCGGCTGACGCCATCTCCGCCGCCCGGCCCGGCGCTCGCCGTGAGACGCTCGAGAGTTACATCAAGCGACTCGAGAAGCTCGAGGCGCTCGCAGAAGCCCACAAGGGTGTGGAGAAGTCCTACGCTATGCAGGCCGGTCGCGAGATTCGCGTCATGGTCAAGCCCGAGGAGATCACGGATGCGGACGCCACCCTCATGGCCCGTGACCTTGCCAAGCAGATCGAAGAAGAGCTGCAGTACCCGGGACAGATCAAGGTGATGATCATTCGCGAGAGTCGGGCCATCGACTACGCGAAGTAGGCCTACTCACCCGTACCCGCCGGCCGCGCGGGCGGCGGGTGACCGACACGAAGCACCACTGCAAAGGGGCCGCATGCGGCCCCTTTGCTCTTGAGATGTACTCGCACCCGTGGCACGCTGAGAGGCGAGAATGAGCGAACACGACCCCCTCATAGACTTCGTCAACGCTGTATCCGGCGACGGCTACCTTAAAGTCGAGGAGACGCTCGGTGACGGATACGTACGGTTGCGCGTACCGGAGGCCGAGCGCCGTCAGGCCAAACACGATATTCGGAGCATCGAGGACATCATTGTCGAACTGCTGCGCAACGCCAGGGATGCGCATGCGCAGCGCATCTTCGTGGCCACCGCACGGGACGGCTCCATGCGAGCGATGACCATGGTCGACGACGGCGTGGGCATTCCCCTCGCACTTCAGGAGACTGTCTTCGAGCCGCGCGTGACCTCCAAACTCGAGACGATGGTCATGGATCGGTGGGGGGTCCACGGACGAGGCATGGCACTGTACTCGGTGCGAGAGAACGTCAAGGAGGCACGCGTGGCCGCCTCGGCACCGCACAAGGGGGCCTCACTCATCGTTCTCGCCGATACCGCTGAGCTCGGTGAACGCGCCGACCAGTCCACCTGGCCGGTCGTCGAGCCCGACGAGGCCGGGACGCCACAGGTGGTCCGTGGACCGCACAACATCATCCGCCGGCTCGTGGAGTTCGCCTGCGAGCATCCCGAGCTAGAACTGTACCTCGGTACACCCACCGAGATCCTCGCCACGCTTCACGCGCTCGGGAGACGACACCTTGATGTGGCGGACCTCATGTTCTGCGAGGACCTCGACCGCCTCCTCGTATGGCAGCGGCCCGCGGCATGTGCGGACGCCGCCGAACTCGGCGATGTCGCCGAATCGATCGGCCTGCCCGTGTCCGAGCGCACGGCTCACCGTATTCTGGCGGGCGAACTTGGTGCGCTCGAGCCGCTTCTTTCCCAGTTACTCGGCGGGGACGAGCCCGACGCCAGGCCGGCGCCGGACATCTACCGCGACCGCCGCTCGTTGCACATCCACCATGGCGACCTGGCTGCGTTCAAGGGCGAGCTGCAGAAGGCGTTCGACATCCTTGCGGAGCGCTACTACCTCAACCTCAAGGGCGAGCCGAAGGTCACGGTAGGACGGGACTCGATAACGGTGCGCTTCCCGGTCGAGAAGGAGGACTGAAGCACGCCGCAGGCACGGAGGCCCGCGCCGTTCTCGCGCGCCTCGGCTCCACGGCTTCCCGGCACGCGAGTGGATGCGGGGACCGCCGGGAATGCGCTATACTTCGCGCATATGCCGCCTCCGGCGGACAGCAGACACTGCACAAGACATCACACCAGGCTCCATACCAGAAGACCCACTACACTCTCGCAGCACAGGAGGCTCGGCCGCCTTGGAAACCCTCAAAGTCTCCACCAAATCCAGCCCCAACTCCGTTGCCGGCGCTCTTGCCGGAGTCATCCGAGAGCAGGGGATGGTCGAGGTCCAGGTCGTGGGCGCGGGTGCGCTCAATCAGGCCGTCAAGGCGATCGCGATCGCCCGCGGATTCGTTGCGCCGATGGGACTCGATCTCATCTGCACACCCACCTTCGCCGACATCGAGATCAACGGTGAAGAGCGCACTGCCATCCGCCTGCTCGTGGAGCCACGCGTCCCGCACCGCCCGTGAGCGGCATGCCGGGGCCCGATCTGCATCTGCACTCCACCGCGTCCGACGGTGTGATGACCCCCGGCGACCTCGTGAGACAGGCTGTCGATCTCAGGCTTCCCGCCATCGCGATCACCGACCACGACACGGTCGCCGGAACCGCAGAGGCGCTTGCTGCGGCCGAGGGGAGTCCGCTCATCGTGATCTCGGGCGTGGAGCTCTCTGCGGAACTGGAGGACCGGGGGATACACATCCTCGGGTACCACATCGACCACACCGATCCCGAGCTGTTGGCCGAACTCGCCAGCCTTCAAGCGATGCGCGTGAGGCGAGCCGGGCGAATCGTGCGAGCGCTTGCGGCGGACGGGTACTCCATCACCCTCGACGATGTGCTCGCCTCTGCAGACGGTGGCTCGGTGGGTCGGGCGCACATCGCGCAGCTCCTGGTCGGGGCCGGTCGCGCGTCATCCACAAAGGACGCGTTCACCAGGCTTCTGGGTGACTCGGCGCCGTACTATGTCCCCAAGGTCGTGCGCACGCCGGCCGCCGTCATCGGCCTTGTCCACCGGGCCGGTGGGGTGGCGGTGCTGGCGCATCCCGGCCTGAGCGGCGTGGATGACCTGATTCCGGGCCTCGTGGCAGATGGTATCTCGGGCATCGAGGCGTATCACGGATCGCATGATGCCCCGACACGAGAGCGCTACGAGCGTCTCGCCGCATCCCTTGGCCTAGTGGTAACCGGCGGTTCGGACTATCACGGTGAGCACCGCGAGGGCGAGATCATGGGAACGGCCCGCGTGCCGTTGACCGTCCTCGCCACACTCGAAACAGCACGGCAGACAAGGATGTCAACCAGGTGAAGTCCTACTACGTTCGTACCTTCGGCTGCCAGATGAACAAGCACGACTCCGAGCGTATCGCGGGTCTGCTCGAGGCGAGCGGTTACAGAGCGGCACAGACCATCGAGACCGCTGATGTCATCGTCTTCAACACGTGTTGTGTGCGCGAGACCGCTGATGATCGGCTGTACGGTCAGGTCTCCTCGCTCAAGGCGCTCAAGACCGGCGGAAGGCCTGACGTGCTCATCGCCGTGGGCGGGTGCGTCGGTCAGCGCGATGGCGACACGGTGCTCACGCAGGTGCCGCACGTGGACGTGGTCTTCGGCACGCACAACATCCATGAGCTGCCCGCACTCCTCGATGCTGCAGAGGCCGGTCGACCGGCCGTCAGCATCCTGGCCGAGGGTGATGCATTCGCCAGCGACCTTCCGCAGCAGCGGGAGAAGCCGTGGCACGCCTGGGTCTCCATCACCGTCGGCTGCGACAACCACTGTGCGTACTGCATCGTGCCCACCGTGCGTGGAGCCGAGCGAAGCCGATCCATGGACGACGTGGTTGCCGAGGTTGCGGCGCTTGTGGCCGACGGCGTGAGGGAAGTGACGCTGCTCGGGCAGAACGTGAACTCCTACGGACGCGACCGCTACGGCGCTTCGCGTTTCCCGGAGCTGTTGCACGCGGTGGCCGCCACCGGGATCACGCGGATACGCTTCGCCACGAGCCACCCCAAGGACCTGTCGGATGACACGATAGCCGCGCTCGCCGAGCTTCCCGCGATGATGCCGTACCTTCACCTGCCGGTACAGCACGGCTCCAACCGCATTCTCGCGGCCATGAATCGCACCTACACCCGCGAGCAGTACTTCCAGCGCGTGGAGGCTGTTCGCGCAGCCGTGCCGGGGATCGCGCTCTCCACCGATATCATCGTCGGCTTCCCCGGCGAGACCGAGGAGGATTTCGCGGACACCCTTGATCTGGTTGAGCGTGTGGCGTTCGATCATGCCTTTACCTTCATCTACTCACCGCGGGAGGGTACTCCCGCCGCACGCTTGCCCGAGACGGTCAGCAGGCCGGTCGCGCAGGAGCGGTTCGACCGCCTGGCGAACCTGGTGCGCGACCTTTCCTATGCGGCCAACCAGGCCGAGGTCGGGTCGGTGCGCGCCTGCCTGGTAGAGGGTGCCTCCCGTCGCGACGAGCGCGTCTTAGCTGCCCGCACCCCGCACAACCGTCTCGTGCACATCTCCGTGCCCCACGGGGCGACGGCGGCCTCGCTTGCCGGCAGCATCGTGCCTGTCCGGATCACCGGCGCGCACCCGTGGTTCCTGTCAGGAGAGCTCATCGACCCCGGACCGGGTGAGAGCGCCCACAGCGGTTAGCGTGCCAGCGACCAGGGAATGGTCGAACAAGGCCCGGGAGGTGGTTTCTTGTGACCGTACAGGTGCTCGGCATCATCGCACCGCATCCGCCCATAATGGTCCCTGAGGTGGGCGGCACGCGCGCTGAGGTCACTGCGAACTCCGCGGATGCGCTCAGTCGCGCGGCATTCATGCTCCACCGATTCAAGCCTGATACCGTCGTGCTCATGTCGCCTCACGCGCCGGTTCTGGCCGATGCTTTTGTCATCGACTCGGGCCCCCGTCTGACCGGCGACCTTGGTGGGTTCGGCGCGCCCGGCATGCGAATCACATCCGGCGGCGACCCGGAGCTCGTCTCTGCGATCATCGCCGAGGCCGAAGCCATGGGCGTCCCCGTTGTCTCGCGCGCATCACACGCCGCACTGGAGCCCGGCGTGCTCGATCATGGCGCACTCGTACCTCTCAGCTTCCTTGACCGCGAGGGCGCGTACCCGCTCGTTGAGCTCTCACTGTCGTTCCTGGAGCTTCACACCCACCGCATCCTCGGTGCTGCCGTGAACCGGGCTGCCCGATCCCTCAGCCGAAGAGTCGCGTTCGTGGCCAGCGGCGACTGCAGCCACCGGCTCGTGCCCGAGGCTCCCGCAGGGTTCTCGCCGCGAGGCGCCGAGTTCGATGCGCTGCTCCAGCGACTTCTGACAGCGAACGATTACCGGGCGCTCGAGCACATCGACCCCGACCTCATCGATGCAGCGGGGGAGTGCGGGCTGCGCTCCTTCATCACGCTCGGCGGCTTCTTGAAGGGTACGGGGGCCCGGACGAGCGTTCTGTCGTACGAGGGCCCGTGGGGTGTGGGGTACCTGACCGCCGTGGCCGAGATGCCCGATGCCGATGACCGCGAACTCCTGCCGGGAGGTGGGGCGACGACCACCGGAGGGGCAGACGACACCGCCCCGGAACAGCAGCTCGCGCAAGACCGTACGCCTGTTACCGGACGCAAGGGAGGGATGCCCGGTGAGATGGAGAGTGCGCCGGTGGTCCTCGCGCGTCAGGCGATCGAGTCCTACGTCCGCGAGCACCGGATGATGGCCGCTCCGTGCGTTGAAGGGCTTCTGGCAACACGGTACGGGGCGTTCGTGAGCCTCCATCGCGACGGTATGCTCCGCGGGTGCATAGGCACCATCGCCCCAACCCAGTCGAGCCTGGCCGAGGAGATAGTCCACAACGCGATTCAGGCAGCCACTACTGACCCGCGCTTCCCCGCGCTCGGTCCGGACGAACTTGTGGGTCTCGATATCTCCGTGGATGTGCTGCACGAGCCCGAGCCCGCTACCGCAGAAGACCTCGACCCTCGCGTGTACGGCGTGATCGTGTCCCGCGACTGGCGCCGCGGTCTGCTTCTGCCGGATCTCGACGGCGTTGACACCGTGACCGATCAACTCGACATAGCCCGTGCGAAGGCAGGAATCGGCTCGGGCGAAAGCGTGCGCATCGAGCGCTTCAGCGTCGATCGGTACCGATGAGTCCGGTACATCGCCGAGCGCCGATCGCCGTAGTCGGCCCCACCGCCGTGGGCAAGAGCCGCGCCGCCGAGGACGTCGCACTGCATCTCGGCGGCGAGGTTGTGAGCGCTGACTCCATGCAGGTGTACCGCGACATGGACATCGGCACCGCCAAGACGCCGCCGGCCGAGCGCCGGGTCCCTCATCATTGTCTCGACCTGGTCGCCCCCGGTGAGCCATACTCGGCTGCGCGCTTCCAGCACGACGCGCGTGAGGCCATAGCGGACATCAGTGGTCGTGGGCGCGTACCGGTCATCGCCGGTGGAACGGGACTCTACGTTCGGGCAGCGCTAGACGAGATGGACTTTCCCGCCGGCGAGGTGGCTACCGAGACCAGGCGACTCCTCGAGACTCGAGCCGTACGCGAGGGCGGCGGCGTACTGCACGCGGAGCTCGTGCAGCTCGATCCCGAGGCCGCCGCGCTCATCCACCCCAACAACGTGAGGCGAACCGTCCGTGCCCTGGAGATGCTCTCCGAGGGGACCTCGTACGCCCGCCAGGCCCAGGGGTTCAAGCAGCCCATCGCGCACTACCACGACACACGACTCGTGGGGCTCACGATGGACAGGGATGTACTGTACGCGCGCATCGACGCGAGAGTGGATGCAATGATGGTCACCGGGCTCGTGGCCGAAGTCGAGCGACTGATAGCCGGCGGATACCGCGACGCCTTGACCGCCGGCCAGGCCATTGGCTACAAGGAGCTCATCCCCGTGGTAGAGGGACGCTCGTCTCTCGACGAGGCCGTTACCGAGATCAAGCAGTCGTCCCGGCGCTATGCAAAACGGCAACTCACGTGGTTTCGCGCCGATGAGCGCGTGAGATGGGCCGACGTCACCGATCTGTCGCCCGCGCAGGTCCTGGAGACACTCCTCGACCTGCTAGAATCGACCGAACATCCCCGCTAGAGAGGAAGGCGCGTGAAGCTCGCGTTCTCAAAGATGAACGGTCTCGGGAACGACTTCGTCTTCATCGAGGACCTCGAGGGGAGTCTCGACATCGCTCCGGACGCTGTGTCGTGGTTCTGTGACCGCCACTTCGGCGTGGGCGCTGACGGCCTGATCCTCGTACGACCAGCCACCACTGCCGATGCCAGCTACCACATGCACTACTTCAACGCAGACGGCTCGCTCGCCGAGATGTGCGGGAACGGCGCCCGGTGCTTTGCGAAGTATGTCGTGGATCGCGCTCTGGTGCCCGCCAACACATCATCACTCGTGATCGAGACGCTCGGGGGCCTCAGGCCGGTGACGTTCACACGCCATGAGGACGGCACCCTCGCCGACGCCACCGTGGACATGGGCGAACCGGAACTCGCACCCGAGCTGATCCCCACCACCTTCGGCGGCACGCAGGTCTACGATTGCCCGGTCGAGACCCCATGGGGCGAGGTCCGCGTCACTGCGGTAAGCATGGGCAACCCGCATGCGATCGTGTGGGTGGACGATGTCGACTCGGCGCCGGTGGAGACGGTCGGTGCGTTCCTCGAGCACCACAAGCGCTTCCCGAAGGGCGTGAACGTCGAGTTCGCCCAGCTCATCGATTCCGCCACGATCCGCATCCGGGTCTGGGAGCGAGGTGTTGGCGAGACGCTCGCCTGCGGGACCGGGGCGTGTGCCACCGCGGTTGCGGGCGCGCTGTCGTGCCGCACCGGGCGAGACGCCACGATAGAGCTACCCGGCGGAGACCTGCTCATCCGCTGGCACGAGGATGACCACGTCTACATGACCGGCTCGGCGGCCTTCTCGTTCGAGGGCACCATCGATCTGCCCGAAGAGGAGTAGCGCCCGCGCATGCCGAATCGTGCGTGCAGCACGTCACCGGTCGCATGGCCCCGCAAAGCGAGTACCACGTCGGGCATTTGCCCGCGTTTGCTAGGATTGTCCGAATGCCGCCGCCAGCTAGCTGCTACATGAGGGGATGACGCACGTTGAGGATTGCAAGCCGCATGGCCAACCTGCCGCCGTATCTGTTCGCTGAAATCGACCGTAAGAAGGCGCTCAAGGAGGCAGAGGGCGTCGACGTGATCTCTCTGGGCATCGGCGACCCCGATATGCCCACGCCTCAGCGCATCCTCGATGCCATGGCCAAGGCCATCGTGAATCCGAAGAACCACCAGTACCCCTCGTACGCCGGCTCCAAGGCATACCGCACAGCGTGTGCCGAGTGGATGATGCGCCGGTTTGAGGTGGATCTCGATCCCGAGACCGAGGTGCTCGCGCTCATCGGATCCAAGGAAGGTATCGCCCACTTGTTCCCGGCGTTCATCGACGTGGGTGATTACACGCTCGTGCCCGGCGTCGGCTACCCGGTCTACTCCACCGGCGGGGTGCTCATCGGAGGCGAGACCTTCTACATGCCGATGAACGATGGCAACGACTGGCTGGCTGACTTTGAGTCCACGCCTGCCAACGTGCTGGCCAAGGCCAAGATGATGTTCCTGAGCTATCCGAACAACCCGTCTGCGGTTGCGGCTCCGGTCGAGTACTTCGACCGCGCGATCGCCTTCGCCAAGGCCCACGATCTGCTCCTGGTCCACGACAACGCCTACTCGGAGATCGGCTTCGACGGGTACCGACCGCCGAGCATCATGCAGCGCCCCGGCGCCCGCGAGGTGGCCATCGAGCTGTTCAGCTGCTCCAAGGCCTACAACATGACCGGCTGGCGTGTTGCATTCGCGTGCGGTAACGCGCAGGCCATCAAGACGCTCGGCACGGTGAAGTCGAACATCGACTCCGGCATCTTCACCGCCGTACAGGACGCCGCCATCGAGGCGATGCTCGGCCTGCAGGACGATGTGGCCGAGATGAGCGCCATCTACCAGCGTCGTCGGGACACGGTGATGGAGGCGCTTGAATCCATCGGCCTCTCCGCGCGTGTCTCCAAGGGAACGATCTACGTGTGGGCGAAGATCCCGGAGGGATACACCTCGGCGGAGTACGCCGGACTCGTACTCGACAAAGCCGGAGTAATCGTCCCGCCGGGAAGCGCGTACGGTCCTGATGGCGAGGGCTACATCCGCATATCGCTCGCTACGCCCGACCACCGGCTTGCCGAGGCGCTTGAACGCATCAAGACTTCGCTCTAAGGAGGCTTTCGCCCGATATGACCAAAGAGACCTACGAGATCGTCCGCGACTCAGCAGAGCGCGCGGTGCTCGTGGGTATTGAGCGGTCGGGACGTGACGGCTGGGCGCTCGAGGAAGATCTTGCAGAACTCGAGCGCCTGGCCGACACCGCCGGTGCGACGGTGGTGGGCACCATCACGCAGCGCATGGAGCGCCCCAACCCGCGCACGTTCATCGGCACCGGCAAGGCCGAGGAGGTCGAGCGGCTGGCCTCGGCCACCGGCGCCACCACGGTGATCTTCGACGAGGATCTCACACCGAGCCAGCAGGCCAATCTCGAGGGCATCCTGCCTGCGATCAGGGTCATCGACCGTACGCAACTCATCCTCGACATCTTCGCGGCCCACGCAGTGAGCCATGAGGGTAAGCTTCAGGTCGAGCTCGCAAGGCTCGAGTACCTGCTGCCCCGACTGCGCGGTATGTGGGGACACCTCGACGCCGAGCGGCTTGGTGGCGGCAGGGGAGCGCGCTTTGGCGCCGGCGAATCGCAGCTCGAGACCGACCGCCGCATGACACGCAAACGCATCTCCGAGTTGAAGCGTGAACTCAAGGTGGTGGCGCGCACACGGGACACCCAGCGTGCCGCGCGGGCCCGGTCGGGCGTCTTCAGGGTGACGCTCGTGGGCTACACCAACGCCGGGAAGTCAACGCTCCTGAACGCGCTCACCAACGCAGGGGTGCTCGTGCAGGACCAGTTGTTCGCTACCCTTGACGCAACCACCCGGAGGCTCGATCTCCCCGACGGCAGAGCGGTCACGCTCACCGATACGGTCGGGTTCATCAACAAGCTACCTCATGGCCTCGTTGAGGCCTTCAAATCCACGCTCGATGAGGTTCGCGAAGCGGACCTGCTTCTGCACGTGGTGGATGCCGCTCACCCCAACGCCGCAGCCCAGATCGCGGCGGTCAAGGTGGTGCTCGAAGAGATCGGCGCCGCCACCAGGCCACAGCTCATGGCGTACAACAAAACCGACATGCTCCCGGAGACGGATGTAGCACGGCTCGGAGCACTGCCGGATGCGCTGGCGATATCGGCCGCAACCGGTGAGGGTCTTGCCGAACTGCTCGCGCGCATAGCGGTCATCGCCGCGCACGGCGACCGATCGCTTTCGGTCCTCATCCCGTACGACCGCGGAGAACTCGTGCAGATCGCGCACGAACACGCGCACATCCTGTCGGAAGTGCATACCGAGGGTGGCACGCAGCTCGTGTTGGTTGCGCCGGAGGAGATCGCTGCGCGACTCGCTCCCTATATCGCGCAGAGCGAGAGCTAGCGCGGTCAACCGGGGGATGAGCGTGTAGCCGCGAGCTCGGGCCACACGCCAGCGAGGACCCCCGTCCCTCCCGCGCCTTAGACCCCCGCCTCGATCCGCTACATGCGACGGAACAGCGCGACCACCTTGCCGAGAATCGCGAAGTCGACGTGCTCATCGGCGTAGATGGGGTCCATAGACGCATTCTCAGGCTGAAGACGGATGCGCGTGGCCTCGCGGTAGAAGCGCTTGACGGTGGCTTCCTCGTTCAACATCGCGACCACGATCTCGCCGTTGGACGCATCTTTCTGCTGCCGCACCACCACGAAGTCACCGTCGAGGATGCCTGCGCCGATCATGCTCTCACCCTTGACCCGGAGGATGAACGTGTCCTCTCCGGCAAATGAAGCGGGGAGGGGCAGCGTAGCCTCGATGTTCTCCGATGCGAGGATCGGCGAGCCGGCAGCAACCGAACCAACAAGCGGAACGGCCTGTACGCGCTCGTAGTCGATGCCGCGCTCGGTATCACGATAGTCGAGCACCTCGAGCGCGCGCGGCTTGGAGGGGTCGCGCCGCAGCAGGCCCTTGGCTTCAAGCGCAGCGAGATGCGAATGAACGGTCGATGAAGAGGAGAGGCCCACGGCTTCTCCGATCTCACGCACTGACGGCGGGAAACCCCGTCGGTGGATCTCGGCTCGTATGAAGTCGAGGATCTCGCGCTGACGCGCGGTCATCTCGCGCTTGTAGACCATCGGGACCCCCCGCATTCAGAGAAGAGGTGCTTTCCCGTGAGTGTACGTCACCACGCGGCGTGGTGCAAACACATGTTCGTCCCGTGCCCTTGCGCATCGAACGTGTGTTCGCTACTATCATATGCGAACACACGTTCGGCTTGTGATGACAGCGATGTCAGAGCAGCGGGGTAGGGTCGCAGTGCAAGCGACTCGAGGAAGGCATAGAGATGTACGCGATCAGCATGCGTGCCACGGTTGATGGAGACTCGGTAGGCGGCCCACGTGTGCGCTGCGCGTCGGCGCGCACACGTGGGCGATATCGCACTGTCGCCGGGCGATCGCACCGCCTCTTTCCCGCGCTGGCGGCATTGTTGGTGGTCGCCGCCGTTGGCATCGCCATGGTCTCAGTAGCCTCCAGGCCCGAGGCGCCGCGCGCCGGGAGTTGGGCCACGATCTCGGTCGGGCCGAACACCACGCTGTGGGGACTGGCCTGCGCTCACCCGATTTCAGGGTTGGGCACCTCCGGCACGATCGACGCCATCCGCGCGGAGAACGCGCTCGTTTCGAGCGTGATACATGTGGGCCAGACCATACGGGTGCCCGCGCCGGCCACAGATACCGCCGTCTACGCCCGGCGGTAGCCACGGCACCAAACCATCACCTGCCGTTTCCGCAGTTCAGAGGCTATCTTGCGCATGTGCACCGTGATCTCGGCAGACTGTTGTCGCCCCATATCTTGTGTGCTAGGCTTTCTTGAGTCCTAGATATGGGGGATGAGCCGATGAAGTGTCCGTTCTGCGGTCACAACGAGACCAAGGTCGTTGACTCGCGCGATTCCGACGCCCAGGACGCTATCCGGCGAAGGCGCGAGTGCCTCGAGTGCGCCAAGCGGTTCACGACCTACGAGCGGCGCGAAGAAATGCCGCTCATGGTTCGCAAGAAGGACGGCTCCACCGAGCCGTTCGAGCGCGGGAAGCTGCTCCGGGGCCTCGTGGTCGCCTCCGCGAAGCGACCGGTTGACCCGGGCTTGCTCGAGGGGCTCATCGACGATATCGAGTCGGAGCTGCACAACGCCATGCAGTATGAGATTGCGGCCAAGCAGCTCGGCGACATGGTTCTGAAGCGGTTGCTTGACCTCGACAAGGTCGCGTACATCCGTTTCGCGTCGGTCTACAAGGAGTTCAACGATCTGGATGGCTTTACGTCCGAGCTCAAGAAGCTCGGCTGAAACCGCCGCACACACACCGTAGGCTCATCGCACTGGAAGGGGGCACGCAGATGGAGGTCAAGCTGTTCGTTCGCGACGACTGCCCACTGTGTCCCGCCGCGCGGCGTGTGTGCGAAGGCATTGCGAACCTCTCCGTGTACGATCTCGCGGACTTCGGTGGCATGGCTGAAGCCTCCGCGCTCGGCGTGGCTGAAGCGCCCTCGGTCGTAGTCGTCGATTCCGCAGGTAACGAGGTGGCCGCATGGCGCGGCCAGACTCCCGACCCGGCCGCGCTGCGCGCGGCGTTGGCAAACTGACGATGACGACTCCCGTCACGCTCTGTGTGAAGCGACTGGATCCCAACTTGCCCATGCCTGCATACGCCCACAAGGGCGATGCCGGCATGGATCTCTACGCAGCGGAGGATCGGACCCTTGCGCCGTTCGAGCGAGCGCTCATCGGCTGCGGCATCGCAGTGGCCATACCCGGGGGGTTCGCGGGCTTCATACAGCCCAGGAGCGGCCTCGCCGTTACGCGGGGTCTCTCGTTCGTGAACACGCCAGGACTCATCGATAGCCACTACCGCGGCGAGATCAAGGTCATCGCCATCAACCTGGACCCCACACAGTCGCTCGAGATCACGCGGGGCGAGAAGATCGCCCAGATGGTGATCCAGCGCGTCGAGCACGCCGTACTTGCCGAGGTCGACGACCTCGACCGAACCGTCCGAGGGGAGCAAGGCTTTGGCAGTACCGGCGTATGACCTGAGGATCGGCACCAGCTGCGCACTCCGCAGCGGCACCCGCATCATCCCACTACCCTGTTTTTTCATAATTCCTGCCATCACGACCCTTCAGGAAGGGGGGATGGCCAGGAAGGTGTGACCCTCGCGAGACCCGCGCTGGCACGCGCGCGGAGAGCATCCCTCGGGTGCGGACCCACGAAAGCCACGCGGAAATCTGACAAGTACCACTGAGGAAAGGCTGATGCGATGGACAAGTTCTTCAAGTTCGCCGAGCGCGGCACAACGCTGCGTACCGAACTGATCGCCGGTATCACGACATTCATGACGATGGCCTACATCATCTTTGTGAACCCCGGCATCCTCTCGGCCGCCTTCGGAGCGGATGCGGCTGCACAGGCCGAGTGGATCCCGGCTCTGGCCACTGCCACTGCGCTCGGCGCCGCGTTGATGTGCATCGCCATGGGACTCATCGCCAATCGTCCGCTTGCACTGGCCTCGGGTATGGGCCTGAACGCCGTCGTAGCGTTCAGCATCATCCTCGGCGCCGGTGTGCCGTGGCAGGTGGGTATGTCGGTGATCTTCGTCGAAGGCATCGTCATCCTGCTGCTCGTGCTGACCGGCCTGCGTGAGGCGGTCATGCATGCCATCCCGATGAACCTCAAGCGCGCCATCGGCGTTGGCATCGGTCTGTTCATCACGTTCATCGGACTTGTTGACGGCGGCATCGTCGTTGGCAACCCGGCCACGCTGGTCGCGCTCGGCGACTTCAGCCAGCCTGGCGTGTGGGTCTCCCTGATCGGCCTCGTTGCGATCCTCGCGTTCATGGCTCTCAAGATCAAAGGCGACATCCTCTGGGGTATCGTCGTGGCCGCGATCGCCGCGCTTCTCCTTAAAGTGACCAGCCTCCCTACGGCTGTCGTCGCGCCGCTGGACTTCAGCACCTTCTTCGCGCCGTTCCAGACGCCCGAGGGAACCAACTCCATCGCACTGTTCCAGGTGTTCACCCCCACGCTGCTGCTCTTCGTGTTCGCCGTGATGCTCACCGACTTCTTCGACACGATGGGCACCGTCCTTTCCGTGGGCGAGCAGGCTGGTTTTGTGGAAGAAGATGGCACGGTGCCGGGTATCCGCAACATCCTCGCCGTTGACTCTGCAGCCGCCGCTGTAGGCGGACTGTTCGGCGCAAGCTCCATCACCACGTACATCGAGTCGGCTGCAGGTGTTGCCGAAGGCGGTCGCACAGGTCTCACCGCGGTTGTCACCGGTGTGCTGTTCGCGCTCTGCGCATTCTTCTCACCGGTCATCGCGATGATCGGTGGCGCTCTGCCCATCACCGCCGGTGCGCTCATCGTCGTCGGATTCCTGATGATGACGAGCATCAAGGACATCCCGTGGACTGACTTCGAGAACGCCTTCCCGGCGTTTCTTGTGATCGTCGGCATTCCGCTGACGTACAACATCAGCTACGGCATCGGTCTCGGCTTCATCAGCTACGTGCTCATCAAACTCCTCAACCGCAAGGCCGGCGAGATTCACTGGCTGATGTACGTCGTGAGCGCCGCGTTTGTCGTGGCGTTCATCCTGCCCAGCATCCAGGCAGCGATCGGCTAGGTGGGACACGTGGCAGAACGCAGAGTCATCCAAACAGACGAGAAGTTGCCTATTCTTCAGGCGATTCCGCTCGCGCTGCAGCACCTCATGGCAATGTTCGGCGCCACCGTTCTCGTGCCTCTACTGACGGGCCTCGACCCGTCGTTGGCGATCATGACCTCTGGCGCGGGTACGATCCTGTATCTCGTGCTCACGCGGGGCAAGATCCCGAGCTATCTCGGCTCGTCCTTCGCGTTCATCGGCCCGATCATCGCGGTCGCTGCAACCAAGGGAATACCGGCGGCACTTGGTGGCCTGGTGGTCGCGGGACTGATCTACGTCGTCGTCGCAGCGCTCATCAAGGCGTTCGGCACCGGTTGGCTCAACCGGGTCCTGCCGCCGGCGCTCGTGGGCGCCGTGGTCATCGTGATCGGTCTCGGGCTTGCCGGAGTAGCTGTCAGTATGGCCACAAAGGGCGCAGGGGACACCTTCGAGCTCAGGAACCTGGTCCTGGCGCTTGTGACGCTCGGCGCCGCTATCGGATTCTCGAGCTACTTCAAGGGCTTCATCGCAACCATTCCGATCTTGCTCGGCATCGTGGTGGGCTACCTTGTGGCGATCCCCATGGGCATGATCGACTTCCAGCCGGTCATGGATGCAGCCTGGCTCGGACTGCCCACGCTGGTGTTCCCCGAGTGGGACCTTGGCGCGATCCTCATCATCGCGCCGGTGGCGCTCGTGGTGATCATCGAGCATATCGGACACCTGCTTGTGGTGAACCAGATCGTGGGCAAGGACTTCACCCCGATGCTGCCCGAGTCGCTCGCTGGCGATGGTCTCGCCACGGCGCTGTCGGCACTTGTGGGCGGCACACCCTCCACCACGTACGCTGAGAACATCGGCGTCATGGCGGTCACGAAAGTCTACGCCACGCAGATCTTCTGGTACGCGGGCGCGTTTGCCTTCTTCATCGGGGGGTTCGTACCGAAGCTCAAGTTCCTCATCCAGTCGATTCCGACGCCGGTGATGGGCGGCATCTCGCTGCTGCTCTTCGGCCTCATCGCGAGCTCCGGACTTCGGATGCTCGTGGAGAGCGGCATCGATTACGGTCATAGCCGCAACCTCATCCTGTCGAGTGTCGTACTTGTCATCGGCATCGGCATGGAGGCCACGGGCACGACCATCCCGCTCGGCGAGTACGTGCTCCCGGGTATGGCAACTGCCACGCTCCTCGGTATCGTGCTGAACCTGGTACTGCCGAAGGAGTCAAAGGGGCTGGCGATCGATTCGCCCGACTTTGCGGCCGAACTACAGGAAGAGGCCGCAGAGGCATAAGTGAGGCCCGGTCACGCGCCGAAGAAGGCGTGTGTGGGAACGTGACGGCCCCGGTCTGCGAGATGCGCAGTCCGGGGCCGCTTCATTGCGAGGGCGCCGCATCCGCGGCTGTCGGTGCACACACTGGCGTAGCCCTGCCACCGCGCAGCATTCGGCGTGCGGCGTGCGAACCATCTCATCGGCACCAAGACCACTCTCGCGCACTGTTCTGCCTACACGCCCTCTGCGCCTGTAACGCCTGATAATGTATCTTATGGCAAGTAAGCCAGTATCGGACATTTACGTATACCTCACCCGCCGTGAGCGGCCAGCGCGCATCAACCTGGGGATCTCGGTAGGGCCGGTCGGCGGCGGGCACCCGGATAGCAGCGCCTGGACGCGGCCTACAGCTCCGGGAAGAACGCCGCCTCGAACTCCGACTTGGTCATGTCGTCGAGCTCGGCCTCGCGCTCGTCCATCCACGAGTGTGCCGCGCTCGAGTCCGCGAACGTGTGGAGGCGCACCGTGGTGTCCTCGTCGTCGAGCAGCACTGCCTCAACGGTGAACGCCTCTTCATCGGCTATGCGTTCCTCGGGCGGACGCCGGTACAAGATGTCGTCGCGCCACTCAAAGTCAACCGCGTCTGTCGTGTCCAGTGTGACAGCACGCAGCCGGTAGAAGTCTGACGCGGATCCGATCGCCTTGGCCACAGTCGCGCTCCTTCATGTCTTCTCTTCGTGTGCCCCTACGGCTGGACGAGCTGCGTGTAAGCGCCGCCAGCCGCTACCCAACCTTCGACTCCCGAGGCATCGCGCACGTGGAACCAACCCGTGCCCTCCTCAATGAATGCGAGCTGCTGGTCGGCGTTAAGTACCATAAGTACTGTCGCGGTCGTTGTCGGTTGCTCGCGAAGGTTCAGACCGTCGCTTATCACCAGGACATAGGGCTGTCCTGCGGGGATCCCTGCAGTGCTGGTGGTCACCACGGTGGACGTACTCTCCTGCTGTTCAATGGCCGACCGGTACTCCACCACAAGCGACCAGAGCACCGTGATGACGATGATAAGTCCGATCCACGGCACGACGATACGTACGGCGCGCCAGATGACGTTCCCATCTGCGGTGTCTTCGTGTCTCATGTCCTCGCCTTCGTCCGGCTCAGATGTACAGTCCCCCACCGTAGACCGATGGATCCGTGACCCCGTATATGGTCGCGGCCGTTGCGCTCAGCCCTTCAGCCGCCGCAAGCGCGCCGCCTACCGGCTCCAGATCGAGTGCGAGTAGCGCATCAAGCGCCGCATCTCCCTCGCTGTCCCCTACCCTGCCCGCCTCGGTGGCCAGATGGGCCGCGGCAACGCCAAGTTGGTCGGCCAGTGACCAGAGCTTCTTTGGTAGAGATAGATCGGCGAGCTCGGCGGCTTCGACCCGCATGCGCTCAGCGATCTCCGCAACTGCCCGCCGCTCCTCGGAGTCGGCTGTGGCAAACGCGAGCAAGTCATCCACAGTGCCACCCGCGAGGTCAGCCAGCACGCCGGCAACGGTCTTGAGTGCAGCCTCTATCGCGGCACGGCGACTCATAAGCGCGACCACGTAGCGGCGCACCTGCCGCCGCCAGGCCATGCGAGCGAGCAGCACCGTACCGGCCACCAGGACGGCGGCGGCAACGGCGATGATCGCATAGGGCATCCATCCATCAAGCATACTGCGACTCCTCTTGCGCGTATCTTCTAGAGCACCTGACGTCGGTCAACCACGTGACGCGCCTTACCGACTGTCCGCTCTATAGTACCAGGCTCCACGAGCGTAACCTTGGCCTGTATGCCGACGATCGAGGCGATCTGTTCGCCCACGCGACGCGTGAATGCCACCATGTCCTTCATCGCGTCGGAGAACTGGTCCTCCGCGACCTCGACCTGCACCTCGAGCGAGTCGAGGGCACCCTGGCGGTCGACGATGATCAGGTAGTGGGGCTCCACGCCCTCCACCTTGAGCAATGCGTCCTCTATCTGGCTCGGGAATACGTTGACGCCCCTGATGATGAGCATGTCGTCGGTGCGCTTGCGCACCTTGCGCATACGCGCGTGGGTGCGACCGCAGGCGCACGGCTCGGGATCGATCACCGTCAGGTCGTGCGTACGGTACCGCAGAACAGGAAACGCCTCTTTGGTGAGCGTGGTGATGACGAGCTCGCCCTCTTCACCCGCAGCACACTGCTCGCCGGTGACCGGGTCAACCAGCTCGAATAAGAAGTGGTCCTCGGCCATATGCAGTCCGCACTGATGCTCGCACTCACCGGACACGCCGGGACCCATCACCTCGGAAAGCCCGTAGTTGTCGGTAGCAAGGATGCCGAGCCGCCGCTGTATCTCGTCGCGCATCGCCTCGCCTGACGGTTCGCCGCCGAACAGGCCCACACGCAGTGGGAGCGCGCGCATGTCGATACCGGCCTTCTCGGCCACCTCCGCGATATAGAGCGCGTAGCTCGGCGTGGACACGAGAACCGTGCTGCCGAAGTCCTGCATCATCATGAGCTGGCGCTCGGTGTTGCCCGAGCCGGCCGGGAAGACGGTGGCGCCCACGCGCTCCATTCCGTAGTGCATGCCCCAGCCGCCCGTGAACATGCCGTAGAGGAACGCCATCTGGACGCGATCGCGTTCAGTGACGCCGGCGGCCGAGGCGATACGTGCAGTCAGCTCGGTCCAGACAGTGAGGTCGCCTTTGGTGTAGCCGACGACGATCGGCTTTCCCGTGGTGCCCGACGAAGAGTGAACACGCACTACGTCCGTAAGCGGCACGGCGAACATGCCGAACGGATACGTGTCGCGGAGCGCGGACTTGTCCGTCATCGGAAGACGCCGTACGTCGGCGAGCGACCGTATGTCCCTCGGCCTGACGCCCGCCTCGTCCATGGCCTGGCGATAGTGGGCCACGCGCTCGTAGGTCCACGCCACTGTGGACTGCAGCCTACGCACCTGGAGCGCTTCGATCGCGGGACGGTCCATGGTCTCGTACTCGGCGTTCCAGATGGGCATGGTTCGGCTCATCCCCTCGTCTCGTGGTGGGCACCCAGGTATATGTTCCGCACCTCGTCGTTTGCAAGAAGGCTCGACGCGCTGCCTGAGAGCGCGATCCTTCCGGTTCTCATCACGTATCCCCTGCTGGCGTGCTTGAGCGCCACCTTCGCGTCTTGCTCCACTAGCAGTATCGACATTCCGTCTGCCGCGAGCGCTCCGAGAACTTCAAAGATCGCGGCTATGACCCGCGGAGCGAGACCGAGCGACGGCTCGTCGAGCAGGAGCACCTGCGGACCACTCATGAGCGCCCGTCCGATAGCCAGCATCTGCTGCTCGCCACCGGAGAGCGTCTCCGCCGGCTGCATGCGGCGCTCCGCAAGCACGGGAAACAGCCGCGTGACACGCTCGCGATCGGCCGCAACCCTCGGATCCCTGGTCGAGCGAGTGTGCGCACCAAGCAGCAGATTCTCTTCCACAGTAAGCGGACCGAACAGCAGCCGCCCCTCGGGAACGAGCACCATGCCGCGGCGAACCAGCTTCTCGGGAGCACTTCCCGTGACATCCTCGCCACCGAGCGTCACGCGGCCGGCCGAGGGCTTCAGAAGCCCCGATAGGGCCTTGAGCAGCGTGGACTTACCGGCGCCGTTGGCGCCGATCAGGGTGACGACCTCTCCGGCACCCACGTGAAGGTCGACGTCGTGCACGATGGCCACAGAACCATAGCTAGCCGAGAGCGATGCTATCTCAAGCAGCGGCTCACGCGTCATCGTCGTCGGCCTCCTCGCCGAGATATGCCTTTATCACCGCTGCGTCCTTCTGGATGAGCAGCGGCGGCCCCTCGGCAATCTTGCTGCCGGAATCGAGCACCACGATCTCCTCGCTGATCTGCATGACGAGACCCATGTCGTGCTCGACGATCACGATCGTCACCCCACCGTCTCGTATGCGGTACAGAGCCTCGCCCAGAGCGGTCGTCTCCGGGCCGTTCAGTCCCGCCGCGGGCTCATCAAGCAGCACGAGTCGAGGACGGGTGGCAAGCGCCCGGGCTATCTCCACCGAACGACGCACGCCGTGCGGAACGTCGGTGGCAGGCGTGTCGGCCCACACCTCGATGCCGAGAAGCCTCAGCAGTCGCCCTGTGAGCTCGCGCGCCTCCCGCTCCTCCCCGCGCACTCCGAGGCGGAGCGCCGAAGCGAAGAAGCCACCCTTCAGATGAGGTTCGCATCCAACGAGCACGTTCTCGAAGACGGTCATCTCTTCGAAAAGCTGCGTGTTCTGAAACGTGCGGGCTATGCCCGCACGTACGATCGCGTCGGGACGCTTGCCCTCGAGTCTCAGCCCGTCAAAGTGCATCGTGCCCGCGTCAGGCCGATCGAAGCCTGTGAGCAGGTTGAACAGCGTGCTCTTTCCTGCCCCGTTAGGCCCGATCAGTGCCTTGATAGACCCCTCGTACACATCGAACGACACGTTGTCGACGGCGGTCAGACCGCCGAAGCGGCGCGTGAGTCCGCGTACCTTGAGGAGGCTCATGCGCCCTCCCCTGCCCCGCGCGTCCGGTCGCGATCACGTCGGCGCAGCATTCCGCCGATGCCGGCGGGCGCAAAGATCACCACACCGATCATGGCGAGGCCGTAGATGTCGGCTTCCCAGTTCTGCAGGAACGCCACCGCTCCTTCGCTCAGGCCCGGGATGAGCGCGTCGGCGTACGGCAGCAGCGTGAGCCCCACCGAGCCGAGGACCGGGCCGATGAGCGAGCCGGTGCCACCAACCACCACCATCGCAAGGTATGCCACCGACTGATCGAGCCCGAACGTTGTCGGCGAGATGAAGCCCACCGTATGCGCGTAGAGGGCCCCTGCGAGTCCCGCGAGGCCGGCCGATAGTGCGAACACCCGGATCTTGAGCCCCATGGTGTCGATGCCGGATGCCAGCGCGCCGATCTCGGTCCCGTGGAGCGCCCGCATCGACCTGCCGGGTCGGCCGCGCACGATATTGGCCACTAGCAGCACAACGATGATCGCAACGCCCCACACGAGCAGGTAGACGCCCACCGGCGTGTCGATGCTCACCCCCGCCACCTCGGGAAAGGAGATGCCGCCGAGTCCGTCGTTGCCACCGGTGATCGCTCGCGCCTCCCGGAACAGCACATACATGATCTCGTTGAACCCGAGGGTGGCCATGGCGAGATAGTGACCTCGCAGCCGGAGGCTCGGAAGCGCCAGCAACAGCCCGCCAGCCGCCGCCAGAAGCGTACCGCCTGCCACGCCCGCCAGCCACGGCACTCCCATACTCTCAACCAGATATGCCGACGTGTACGCGCCCACGCCAACGAACGCCGCGTGACCGAGCGAGATCTGACCCGCGTAGCCGAAGAGCAGTGCGAGTCCGGCGATCACGATCACATTCACACCCACGAACACGAGCACCTTCAGCACGTACCGTTCCGACGTCATGAGCGGCACCGCGGCAACGGCGGCCACGAGGAGAGCCATAGCCAGGCGGGGCAGCGCAGCACAGGACAGGAGCGAGCTCCGCGCCATCCACTACACCTTCTCTCGCCGGCTGCGGCCCATGAGACCCTGGGGGCGAACAAACAGCACGAGCAGCAGGACCGCGAGCGAGATCGCATCTTTGTATGTGGAGGAGATGAACGCAACCGACAGACTCTCCAGCAGGCCGAGCACGAGCCCGCCAACCACCGAGGCGATCGGGTTCCCCAGACCGCCGAGGATAGCCGCAGCGAAGCCCTTGAGCCCCATCACGGCACCCGCATCCCAGCTCGTCTGTGCGAGCGGCGTCACTATCAGCCCGCCGAGGGCTCCGAGCGCGGCGGCTATGCCGAAGCTGACCATCACGACCCGCGCGGTGTCGATGCCCATGAGGCGCGCGGCGTCATGGCTGATCGAGCAAGCGCGCATCGCGCGGCCGAGCTTGGTCTTGCGGTACAGCCATGTGAGCGCGATGACCACGGCGAGTGTCACGCCCCACACCCAGAGCGCCTGTCGCTCGATGGCCACGCCGGCCAGGTTCAGCGACGGGCCCGGTGTGAACTCGGGCAGGCTGAGCTCGTCCGGACCGAACGCGTGGCGCGCGAGCGACTTGGCCACCATCGAGCCGCCGATGGTGATGATGATGAGGATGAGCGGGCCCGCCGAGCGCCGCGGACGCAACGCCACACGCTCGAAGGCCACACCGATCGCCGCGGTGGTGACCACGCCGACCACGCCCGCAAGCGGCAGCGGCAACCCGAGCCGGTAGAAGAAGACGGACAGCATGCCGCCGAGCATGAAGAATTCGCCCTGCGCGAAGTTGATGATCCCGGTCGCGCCGTAGACGACCGTGAAGCCGAGTGCTACCAGCGCATAGATCGAACCGCTCTTCAGGCCGGCGACAACGTACTGAAGGAACTCAGCGCTCTCCATCCGTTAGTCGTCCAACTGCCAGGAGGCGTCCTTGATCACGTACATGACCATGTCCTTCTCGGAGAGCCCGTTGTGATCGTCGGACGAGTAGCTGAACGTTCCGCCGATGCCGATCCAGCCGGTGGTGCTCTCAAGTGCCTCACGGAGTGCTGACGGGTCATCGCCTTGCATGCGACCAAGCGCGTCAACCACGAGTCCGAACGCATCGTACGCGTGTCCTGCGAAGATGTCAGGCGGCGTGCCGTACGCCCCGGTGTACCGGTCGATGAAGTCCGTCACGACCTCGAACTCCTCGGTGCCCTCACCGTATGCAGTGGGCACAAGCACCTTTCCGGTGCCCAGTCGCACGCCCTCGCCGGCCTGCCCGGCGCCGTCGATGAACTCCTGCCGCGCTATCCCCGAGCCGCCGTACAGCGGCTGCTCCATGTTGAGTTGCCGGGCGTTCTTCGCAATCGTTGCGGCCTCTCTGCCCGCCGCCCACACCAAGACGATGTCGGGAGATGCAGCCCGCATCTTCGTCAACTGCGAGGACATGTCGGTATCGCCCGGGTTGTAGGTCTCATCGGCAACGATGGTTATCCCGGCATCCGCGGCCGACTCCAACACGATGTCCCTGCCGTCCACGCCGTATCCGCCCGTATCACTGATGAGCGCGACGGTCTCGTACCCGTCGGCGACGATCGCGTCGAGTACAAACGGGATGACCAGGCGATTTGGCCAGGGAGTTTGGAACACCCACTCCGAGAAGTCGTCGGTGATTACCGAGCCGCCGGCCATCGAGACCTGCGGGATACCCGCTCGCTCAAGATCGCTGCGCATCGCCATCGACTGCCCTGTGCCCGAGGCGCCGAGTACGGCGATGACATCCTCCTCGTCGATAAGCCGGACGGTCGCCGCCTGTGCCTTGGCCGCGTCCGTGCCGTCGTCCTCGAAGATGACCTCGATCTGGCGTCCGTTGACCCCCCCGGCGGCGTTGATGCGCTCCAATTCGAGTTCAATGGCCTGCTTCTCGGCACCACCAAGGCCGGCGTACGTGCCAGTGAGCGAAACGACGCAGCCCATCCGATACGGCTCGCTCTCTACGGATGCCTCACCGTCGGCATCGCCACCGGCGCACCCGGTCATCGGCACCAGCGAGATGAGGACCACCAGCACGGCAGCCAGGAACCGCAGGTGATTCTTATCGGTCACCATCGTGAGCCCCCTACCTGCGCGTGAGCGCATCGCAACAACGAATCAGAGTGCAAGAGCTGAGATGTCAGCCTGTGACACCAGCTTGACAGGGCGGTCGCCCAGCAGCTGGATCGCTCGCTCCACATCCCCAACGTTGATCACCACAAAGGTGGAGACCAGCGAGTATACGTACTCTATGTTCACACCGGCATCAGCGACGATCGCGAGGACTCCGGCAAGACCGCCCGGACGATCAGGCAGATCGATGCAGATGACCTCGTCCTCCCGAACCGTGAACCCGGCGTCTTTTAGCGCCGCGATCGCCTCGTCCGGATGATCGACCACCAGGCGCAGAATGCCGTAATCGGCGGTATCAGAGACCGAGAAGCCCCGGATGTTGATCCCACCTTCACCGAGAAGGCCGGTCACCTCGCTCACGCGACCCGCCTCGTTGGCAATGAAGACCGAGAGCTGCCGGACTACCATTCGCTCGCTCATAGTGCGCATACTCCTTCCGCACACGCGTCGGATCCCAGCTGGAATGCTCGCAGGTTCGCCTCGATCGTCGTGGCCGGAACGCGGTCTGCAATGACCTGCTCCCATGTCTGCCTGGCGAACGGAAGCCCGTAAGAAGCGGCACCCATGAGCACGATGTTCGCGGAGCGCGGGCTGCCCGCCTCGCACGCGAGCGCCTCGGCATCGAGGAAGATCGCCCCTTCAGCGCCAAGCACCGGCTCGAGGCCCTGCGGAGCGGGGACGTCGCCGATGAGTACCGGAAGCGACGGTATGCTTCGCCTGTTGACGATCAGACGACCGCCGGGCCGCAGGAAGCGCAGCGCCCTGGCGGCCTCGGTGAGCTCGAAGGAGATCAGGTGGTCGGCTGAGCCGGGATCGACCACGGGCGAGAAGACGCAGTCGCCGAACCTGACGACGGTGTCGACCGACCCGCCGCGCTGAGCCATGCCGTGGACTTCAGAGAGTTTGACGTCGTACCCCTCGGCCACTGCTACTTTGGCGAGAACATCGCCGGCGAGGATGGTCCCCTGACCCCCCACGCCTGAGAGCACCACGGTGATCACGCTCATCACACGCCTCCGATCTCGCACGAAGCGCCAACGCGAACGATGGCCTGAAACCGGCAGACCTGGACGCACTGGGCGCAGCCAACGCACTGGGTGGAGTCGATCTCGGCGCGCCCGTCGTCCCGACGAGATATGGCCGGACAGCCGAGGCGGATGCATGCCCCGCACTTGGTGCACTGCTCCTCATCCACGGCATACGGATCTTTCGTCTCACGGATGAGCAGCGCACACGGAGCCTTGGCGATGATGACGCTCAGATGGTCGGCGGCGGTCTCCTCTGTGAGCGCAGTGAGCGTAGCGGCGAGATCGTGCGGGTCGACCGTTCTTACCGACCCGGCGCCCAGCGCGCGCACAAGCGCTTCAAGGTCGACAGCCGGCGCACAAGCGCCGCCGATGGCAACGCCATTGATCGGATTGCCCTGGTGGCCCGTCATCGCGGTCGTCCGGTTGTCCAGGATCACCACAGTCCCGGTGCCTCCGCTGTACGCCATGTGGAGCAGCCCGGTGAGACCCGAGTGCGCGAAGGTGGAATCGCCGATCACAGCAACGAGCGGACCCTCCGCAGACCCCGCGAGTGCCATGCCATGCGCCATGCCGATGCTCGCTCCCATGCACAGGCAGCTGTCCATCGCACTTAAGGGGGCCGTGGCTGCAAGCGTGTAGCAGCCGATGTCCCCGGTGACCACGGCGCGCATCTTGGAGAGGTTGTAGAACACGCCACGATGCGGGCAGCCAGGACACAGCAGCGGTGGGCGGGCCGGCAGTCCTTCCACCGCGTCGCGCAGCAGGGGCATCTCGGCGCCGAACGCAACGGCTATCTTCACCGGTGAGAGCTCACCGATGCTGGGCAGGTCAGTCTCCACGAGATCCACACCCAGCACTCGCAGCCTCAGGCTCAGGTACGGGCCGAGTTCCTCAATGACAGCGACCCGGTCAACCTTCGACGTAAAGTCGAGGATCAGCTCATCTGAGAGTGGGTACGACAGCCCGATCTTGAGCACGGACGCGTCCGGTAGTGCCTCGCGCACATACTGATAGGCGATGCTCGAGGTGACGATGCCGAGCGCGGTTTCTCGCATCTCCACCCGGTTGAGCGAGCTGTCCCTCGAGTACTGCTCCAGTGCTTCAAGCCGCTCGTCGAGGCTGACCCGCAAGGCTCGAGCATGCCCTGGCAAGGTGATGTACTTGCGCGCCTGTCGCGTGTAACCGGAGGGCACACGCGCCGAGCGCTCCCCCGTAGTGACGAGCGACTTGGCGTGCGAGATGCGCGTGGTCATCCGCACGATCACCGGCAGGTCGAAGCGTTCGGAGACCTCGAACGCGAGACGCACGAACTCAAGCGCCTCCTGGCTGTCCGACGGCTCGAGAATGGGCACGTGTGCCGCGATGCCGTAGGTGCGTGTGTCCTGCTCATTTTGCGAGCTATGCATGCCGGGGTCATCGGCCACCAGGTAGACCAGCCCACCGTTGACCCCGGTGTACGCCTGGGTGAACAGCGGATCGGCAGCCACATTGAGTCCGACGTGCTTCATGGTCACCAGTACACGAGCTCCGCCCAGCGAGACGCCACTGGCCACCTCGGCGGCGACCTTCTCGTTGGGAGCCCACTCGCAGTGCACAACCTCATAGGTCACGAGGTTCTCGAGGACCTCGGTGGACGGCGTACCTGGGTAGCCCACTCCCACCGCAACGCCCGCTTCGAATGCGCCGCGGGCGACGGCCTCGTTGCCCGACATCAGGGTGCGTGCCACAGACACCTCCGGGTGGATACGATGCGCAAGAATCGCAAGATTCGCAGAATCATAGCACAGGGCCGATGCACTCCCGGCGCTCTGAAGCGGGGCGGCGCCGTGGGCAACTCACAGCAAAACGGGGGCTGCACGCATCTAGAAGCGCGAGGCGCCCACGTAGTCACCACTGCGACTGATGCGGCTGGTGAGCGAGTCGACGCGCACCACGGCACCTGTATTGGGCGCGTGGATGAAGTTGCCGTTCCCAACGTACATACCGACGTGGTGCACCTTGTTCCCATCGCCGTCTCTGCCAAAGAACACCAGGTCACCCGGCTCGAGCAGGTCCAGGCGGTCGGGCGCTATGTGCTGGCCGGCACGATACTGCGACTGGCTGGTGCGTGGGAGCACTACGCCCACCTGGCGGTAGACATACTGCGTGAGTCCGGAGCAGTCGAAACCGGATGGGCTTGAGCCACCCCACTTGTAGGGCACGCCAAGATACTGCAGCGCGATTGCAACGACCTCCGAGTGGCCGCTTCCGAGTGTCGATGGGTCAGCCGCGGCCCTGCCGCCGGTTGCCGCGCTGGCGTTGCGAGCCGCGGCTGCGGCTGCAGCCTGACGGGCGCGTTCCTCTGCCAGCAGGCGCTGACGCTCCTCCTCGGCCGCTATGAGCGACCTCACCTCATCGTTCAGGTCGGCTACAAACGCGCCCTGCTTCTGGATGTCAGACTCTATCTGCGCCGCACGGATCCCGGACTCGGTCTGCAGTGCCACCTGCTCGGCCTGCCGCTGATCGAGCGCAAGTGCGGCCTGCTCAACTCGCGCCTTGGCATCCTTCACGCTCGCAACCATGGTGGCATCCGATCGGTTGATGCGCACAGCCAGATCGAGCCGCACCACGAAGTCATCGAACGTGCGGGCACCCAGAAAGACGTCGAGGGCTCCCGAGCCACCGTCCTTGTAGATGCTGGCGGCGCGGTCCGCAAGCGTCTTGCGCGCCTCCCCCAGGTCACGCTCAGCGCGCTGGAGTTCTTCGCGAGTCACGCGAATCTGCTCGCGCGTCTGGTCGAGCGCCTCGGAGATGGCGTTGTACTCCTCAACCTGGACCTCAAGTGTGGCGTTCATGGCCTCAAGCGTGGATTGAGCCGCATTCGCCTCGGCCTGTTTGGCTTCGATCGCGGGAGTCGCGGGAGTGGCCTGGGCCAGGGGTACCGCGACGGGAGCGAGAAGGCTCAACCCTACGGCGAGCGCTGTTGTGCGAAGCAGATGTGCGGTAGCGATCCGCATCGTACCTCCGTGCTGCGTCATCGTAGTGTGTTCAGAGGTCAGTGCAGGCACGGTGCGCGCCTGCCGCTACGCCCAGAAGTGTACCACACGCTGCGCTATGTCCTTCTGCTACGATGTGGATTCCCGCGCATCACGGGCTGGCCGATGGGAGGGACGATGCGCGCCGACGGATTTGCCCTGCGTCTGGCTGCTGTATTCGCGATGGCTTTCCTCGCGACCATGCCTGCCTACGCCCAGACCTCCATACCGAGCACACCCACGCCTGCGCCGACCGGCTCAGCGCCCCCCTCTCTGGCCATCCCGTTCGCAACGATTGCTGCCGATCTCTCTCCAGTTGACGCAAACCTCGACGCCGCCACAGCCCGCGCTCTGGAGCTGGAAGCCGAGATCGCGACGCTCGATGACGACAATCGTGCGCTGAACGAGCGCATCGCCGTCACTGCGGCGCGCGTTGTGGAGCAACGTGCAACGGTTGATGCCGCCGAGACCGCGTTTGCCGAGGCAACCACCCGCTACCGCCGACGGCTTGTGGAGGTCTACAAGCACGGCACGTTCGACCCGCTGATGCTGTTGCTGTCCGCCGATGATCTCGCGGAGCTCATCTCACGAGCAGGTATCCTGAGTCGGATCGCCGAGGACGACAGCCGCCTCGTGGCCGACCTCAACCTGACCGCCGCCGAGGCTCGCTACCAGCAAAACGTCCTATCTGACCTGCAGGCTCAGGACCGCGCGCTCGTGGCCGCGCAGGAAGCGCGTGCCACGTCTCTCACGGCGCTGCTTGCCGAGCAAGAGGCGCTTGTCGCCCAACTCACGATAGAAGCCCGCGAAGCGATCCTCAAGGTGCGCGCATCCTCGGCGAACACCCGTCAGCAGTGGAAGGCCGCTTCAATCCCGGTGGGCAGCACCATCCCTCGGGCGACCGCATCGGTGGACAGCCGCCCGGGCCTTACCTATCTGGTGTCCGCCTACATGCCGCGTGCGTACCGTTCGAGCGGTCAGGTGTACAGCGCGGTCTGCAGTTGGTACGGACCGGGATTCAATGGACGCAATTCCGCATCGGGACAGACGTTCAATGAGGACGATTTCACCTGCGCATCCCGCACACTCCCCTTCGGCACAGTGCTCGCACTCACCCGCGGCGACCGCCGGATCATCGTGTACGTGAACGACCGCGGCCCCTACATCGACGGTCGCGACCTCGACCTGTCCAAGGCGGCAGCCAGCGCACTCGGCTTCGGCGGCGTGGCCACGGTATCGGTGGAAATCGTCGTACCCGCACAGTAGGAAGCGGCCGCCCGGAGATCCGGACGGCCGCGATCGTGCGTGGGAGACGGCGCTAGACCACGTGTATGAGTGAAACGATCCGCGGTTCTCCGAGCTTCTTGCGCCCGTCGAGGAAGTCGAGTTCCAGCAGGAACGCGAAACCTGCCACCGTGGCGCCCATCTTCTCAGCCAGCATGGCCTTCGCTGCAGCGGTACCGCCGGTTGCAAGCACATCGTCCACGATCAGGACGATGTCGCCGGGCACGAACGCGTCGTTATGCACCTCGAGGGAGTCGGTTCCGTACTCGAGGTCATAGGTGTGAGATGTGGTGTTCCACGGCAGTTTGCCGGGCTTGCGTGCGGGCACGAAGCCCGCCCCCAGCCGGTATGCGAGCGCGCCGCCGAAGATGAAGCCACGAGCCTCGGCGCCAAGCACCTTGGTGATTCCGGCATCCGCGTAGGCATCGGCGATGGTATCGATGGCGCCGCGGAAACCCTCGGGACTGGCAAGCAGCGGGGTGATGTCTTTGAATACGATGCCCTCTTTAGGAAAATCGGGGATGTCCCTGATGTACTGCTCGAGATTCACGCTGTTCCCTCCGATCGTGTGGACGTCTCAGTGTATCGCAGCGACGAGCCCTGCAGGACGGCTCAGCGGTCCCATATCTCGTCGTGTAGCGTGGCGATGTACGGGAGGTTGCGCCACAGACCGTCGAGGTCGAGCCCGTAGCCAACCACGAACCGATCCGGCACCTCGAATCCGCGGTACTCGATCGGCAGGTCGACGATCCGCCGCACATCCTTGTCGAGCAGCGTGCAGACCGCGAGACTGGCAGGTTTGCGCGCGCGCAACATCTTGAGCAGGTAGTTCAGGGTAAAGCCGGTGTCGATGATGTCCTCGATCATCAGAACGTCTCGCCCGGCGATCGAGTCATCGAGATCCTTGGTGATTCTCACCGAGCCGCCCACTCCCGGGCCGTACGAGGAGACGGCCATGAAATCCATCGTGTGGGGCAGCTCGATGGCCCGGGTCAGGTCGGCGAGGAAGAAGAGTCCACCTTTGAGCACCGTGACCAGCGCCAGGTCGCGCCCCTCGTACTCCTCGCTGACGCGCTCCCCGATCTCGGATACTCTGCGCGCTATCTCAGTCTCGGTGAGAAGCACACGGTCGATCCGGGAGTCGGCAAGCTCGGCGCGCTGCATCACTCACCATCTCCACTGGTTGCCGCATCGAGGCCCCCGCCATCGGCGTGATCACGCGTCACCACGGGGATGTTGTACTTGAACAGCAGCTTGCGGAAATCGCGCTGATAGAGAATCTTGATCGACACGGTCGGGTAAAGCTCCTTCAAGCGGCGCACCTTGCGGTTCTTCTTCGTGACGAGCTTCTGGCTCATCGTGGTGAGTTCGATGTAGAGCTCGAACTCCGGCAGGTAGAAGTCTGGGGAGAACGATGTGAGTACGTTGCCGTTCTTGTCCCACTCGAGCGGGAACGTGGTGGGCTCGTACTCCCAGGCCACGCGGTAGTAGTCGAGTATCTGAGCTGCTACGCGCTCGCTCGGATGTGCGAACGGCGTGGTGGCCGCCCTGTCCGAGAGTGGCAGCTCCTCGGCGAACTCTTCGAGGGATTCGTCGGTCATCGCTCTTAGATCAGATCCTCGAAAAGACGGCCGACTGCGCGACGGGTCATATGCACTTTGAGTTCGCCGATCTTAGCCATGAGTTCGCCAAGCGTCTCCACGAGCTTCTGGCGCGCCTCCGGGGTCCGATGCCGCATTCCCGGCATCAGAATCTGCTGGTAGAACGACGCCTCGCGCTCGGCAAATGTCTCGTACATACGCATGTGGCGGGGCTCGATCCCGAACCTTCTGAGTTCCCAACACGTATGGGCGATGCCCACGTCCGGTCCGGGCAACTCGTCTCCCCGCTCCCCTTCCACCAGCGCGACGATCCCGAACGAGGCGAGTTCGCGGATGAACGCGGTGGGCAGACCGAGCATGTCCGGTGCGCGATCAAGGGGCACGGTCTCCGCAGCCTCGAGCGGCAGCGACATCGCCTCGGCCTCTTCGATGACGGGCCGGATCTCAGGGGAGAGCTTGCCCTTGTCGAAGTCGTCGAGTTTCTCGCGAATGACCGCTAACGGCATGAAGTTGTCACGCTGGAGGCGCAGGATCAGTTCGAGACGCTGCACGTCGACCGGGCGGTACTTGCGATAGCCGCCGGCGGTGCGCTCGGGGGAGATGAGACGCTCATCCTCCAGGAAGCGCACCTTCGAGATCGTGAGCTCCGGATGCGTCTCAGCGAGCTTTTCCACTACCTCGCCGATGGTGAGGTAATCACGAACCCTGGGTGCCATGTCACGCACCTCCGCCACTGAGGAAGACCATTTTGAATCGCCCGATCTGAACGGTATCGCCGCTTCTTAGCACGGCATCCGTGACGATAGTGTCGTTGACGTAGGTGCCGTTGAGCGATCCGGTGTCCTCGACACGCACGACCGCATCGTCGCCCACGTGCACAACGGCGTGCAACCGGGACACGGTGACATCGTTCAGGAATATGTCACTCTCGGGATCACGGCCGATGACGATGCGCGGTCTCTCGAGGTAGAAGCGCTCCCCCACCTCGACGCCCTTGTGGACTATGAGGACCGGAACCTCGGAGATACCCAACTCGGCCGCTCCGGTGGCATCTACGGCCTCGCCCACAGCATCAAAAGACGCCGTGGCGCCCTCGAGCCGTGCTCCGCACTCGACGCATACCTCATCGCCCGACGAAACGAGTGCATCGCAGGCAGGGCACTGGTCCATCCTTACCATCTCCTAGCGGGCTTAACGCCCGCGGGCGGGGCTTTCGTGTCAGCTCAGGAGTCCGAAGTCCCGGGTCTTGAACGACTGCGCGATCTGCTCCTCGATGGCGGTGATCACTTCGGGAGTCTCGAGCACCTTGGCGAGGCGGACCTCGCTCAGGCGGTTCTTCACGTACGGATCGGTGAGGGTGTCAGTGAGATTGCGACCGTTGTTCACCTCACGAATGACGTACTCGACCACGCGCTCTTCAACTGCGTCCACCGCGAGCTCGTTCAGGAACACCTGGATCTTGTCTACGACACTCGCCACCCGTGCCTCCTTCGTCAGGACCGCGATCATGCGATCGGACTCCGTCAGTCGTCTTCCCATTCGTCATCATCGTCGGCGGTAACGTCGTACCGGGAAACACCGTGAAGGTCGTTGGCGAGAATCTCGATCAGGCGCTCGATGTCGCTACCTGTGACGATGCCCTTGCCAGCCTCGCGATCCTCTTTCAACCTGCGCACAAGCTCTGCACGAAGAATGTCGATCTTGCCGTGCAGAACGCGGCGACGGTAGCTGACCTTCTGCTCTTCCTTATACAGGTCATCAAGCAGGGCGCGCAGCTCATCCACAGAGCGGTCACGCAGATTCAACAGTGCGTCGTCGGCAGCCCCTTTATCGCTCACCGTTCCTCCTCCGCAGCGGTACACGATCACGCCTTCGTACACGCCGCCATTGTAGCAGACGCACCCTACACGGCGGCTTCGACCTCCACTCGACGTTCAGGCGGTAGCGGCCCTTTCGTCAGCGGGACATCGAGGCCTCCGGGTCGATTCTGAAACCCTCAACCATCTCCTGCGCCAGGCGATCCTCTTCACTGGTGAGCGCGCCTGAGACGAACGCCGCCCCGAGACCACTGCTCAGACCTGCCACGACGGCCCTGATGACGGTACCGCGATCGACCGGTGTCCCGAGAGCGTCATTGATGGTGCTGGTCGTCCGGGCAAATTCGCGCATCTCCTCAGAACCCAACCGGAAGACCGCCGCCTCGCACGCCACATCGCGGGACAGCACGAACGATCCGTGCTGGAGGCAACTCGCATGGCTCCATACCTGGGCACTACCGGAGAGTTTCGCCGCACCAAGCGAGAGGTCGGCGTCGGTGGCATGCAGATAGCAGGCGCCTGAACCTCGCTCCCCTCGCGGCCGAGAGGTGAGATCCGCCTGCACGCCGAGCGCGCGGTACGCCTCGACCAGAGCACCGCACAGCATTCGGTAACTCGCGCTCACCCCGCGGGGCAGCCCGTCGCGGACGCCCGCGACGATCGAGTACGTGACCTCATCGTCGTGAAGCACGCCGCGCCCGCCGGTGGGTCTGCGGCAGGCGCCGATTCCCCGATCGGTGCACACCGCTCCGTCAACATCCTCGGCCTTTTGGAACCGCCCTATCGAGACCGTGGGCCGGTCCCACCCGTACAGACGCACCGTTGGCGGACCGTTCCCGGCCTCATGCGTGGCAAGGAGTGCGGCGTCAACGGCCATATTCCATGCTCCGTCGGCCGGCCCATCTGTGATCAGCCGCCACTCGGCCATGCGCTATGCGCCCGGCTCTTCCGCTGGCCGCCAGGCGAGATCCGGCTGCTTCACGGCTGCCGCCTCATCCAGGCGCCGCACCGGCGTGGAATACGGAGCTCCGCGCAGAAGGTCGGGATCCGCGGCCGCCTCCCGTGCGATGATGAGCAGCACCTCGGCAAAGCGGTCGAGCGTTGCCTTGCTCTCGGTCTCGGTCGGCTCGATCATGAGCGCTTCATCAACGATGAGCGGGAAGTAGATCGTCGGCGGATGGATTCCGTAGTCGAGCAGCCGTTTGGCCACATCCAGCGTGCGGACGCCGTGCTCCTTGCGCATGCGTGCGCCCGAGAGCACGAACTCGTGCTTGCAGATGCGGTCGTAGCCGAGCGGCCATGTCCCGCGCAGCAATTCCTTCACATAGTTGGCTGACAGCACCGCCTGCTCGGCCACCTCGGTGATTCCGGTAGCACCCAGCGCGCGGATGTACGCGTACGCGCGTACAAGCACGCCGAAGTTCCCGAAGTAAGACCGCACTCGCCCGATGGATCGCTCGGGCGTGGCGAGCGAGAAGGTGCCATCGTCTGCGCGGACCACGAGTGGGCCGGGCAAGAAGCCGGAAAGCGCCGGCGATACCGCAACCGGGCCCGCACCCGGGCCGCCGCCGCCATGAGGCGTGCCGAACGTCTTGTGCAGGTTGATATGCATGGCATCGAATCCCATATCACCCGGACGTGACTTGCCGAGGATCGCGTTCAAGTTGGCGCCGTCGCAGTACGCGAGCGCTCCGACCTCGTGCACCGCCGCAGTGATCTCCAGGATGTTCTCGTCGAACAGGCCGAGCGTGTTGGGGTTGGTGAGCATGATTGCGGCAACATCAGTGTCGAGCAGACCGCGCAGCACTTCCAGGTCGACGCCGCCACGCTCGTCGCTTCGCACCTGTACCACCTCGTACCCGCACATCGCGACAGTGGCGGGGTTGGTGCCGTGCGCCGAGTCAGGCACAAGAACGCGCTTGCGCGAGTCCCCGTTAGCGGTGTGATAGGCGCGGATGGCGAGCAGCCCGGTGAGTTCGCCGTGGGCACCGGCCGCTGGCTGAAGCGTTACCGCTGGAAGCCCGGCTATCTCGCCGAGCGCCTCCTGCAAGCCCCACATGAGCTCGAGGGCGCCCTGCACCGAGGAGGCTGGCTGGTACGGATGCACCCCGGCAAACCCCGGCAGGCGACACGCCCACTCGGAGATCTTGGGGTTGTACTTCATCGTGCAGCTGCCGAGCGGGTAGAACCCACTGTCAACGCCGAAGTTGGCACTAGCGAGACGCTCGTAGTGACGGGCGATATCCACTTCGGTCACGTGCGGCAGCGCGGGCGGCACAGCGCGCGCGTGGCCACCAAGCGCGGCATCAAGCGATATCGCCGGGACGTCGAGCGGCGGGGCTTCCACGCACCGCGACTCGGGGGCACCCTTCTCAAAGATCAGCGTGCCGGTGAGCGGCTCGCGCGTGGGCGCCTGCGGCCCGGACGTGGGGTGGGTGCTCGAAGGCTGGCTCACAGGGCGCTCACCTCCTTCACGAAACGATCCAGTTCCTCACGCGTCCGCCTTTCGGTGACGGCGAACAGCACCTGCCCGTTCAACTGCGGGTCCACTTCGGCCAGATCGAGACCGGCCAGGTAGCCGCGCTTGAGCATCGAGCGCTGCCACGCGGTCACATCGCCGAGGTACCGCAGCGAGAATTCGTAGCCGAACGGCCCCGGGTAGACCCGCTCGAATCGCCCGGAATCCACGAGCGCGTGCTCCAGGTAATGCGCCTTGGCGACACACGCGCCGGCGATGCCTGCCAGCCCTTCGCGACCGACCGCTGACAGGTAGACGCTTGCGGCAAGCGCGTTCAGAGCGTGGTTCGAGCAGATGTTCGACGTCGCCTTCTCACGTCGGATGTGCTGCTCGCGCGTGGAGAACGTGAGGACGAACCCGGTCTTGCCATCAACGTCCGTGGTGCGACCGACGAGCCGACCGGGCATCTGCCGGAGGTGTGCCTGTCGGCACGCAAAGATGCCGAGACCGGGCCCCCCGAACGACATCGGGCTTCCCAACGGTTGCCCCTCGGCCACGACGATGTCCGCGCCGAAAGAAGCCGGCGGCTCCATAACTCCCAGAAGTATCGGATTGGTGCCCACCACGAGCAACGCGCCGGAGTCGTGAGCCAGCGTGGCGAGCCCATCCAGGTCCTCGAGCGTGCCGAAGAACGTAGGCGACGACACCATCACGGCGGCGACCCGCTCATCGATGGTCGCAGCCAGCGCGGCAGCGTCTGACACACCCTCGCCTGCGGCCACCTCTACGATCTCGAGCGTCCCCGCCTCCACGTAGGTGGCAAGCGTCTGGCGCCACTCCGGATTCACCGCAGCCGAGACAAGAACCCTATGCCGTTTGGTCACGCGCGCGGCCATCAGCGCAGCCTCGGCAAACGCCGAGGCCCCGTCATACATGGAGGCGTTGGCCACGTCCATGCCCGTGAGCTGGCAGATCATCGACTGGTACTCATAAACGGCCTGCAGCGTGCCCTGGCTGACCTCGGGTTGATACGGCGTGTATGCCGTGAAGAATGCGGGCTTGCTGAGAACCGCGTCGACGATCGTGGGGATGTAGTGGTCATACACACCGCCGCCGAGAAACGACACAACGGTCCCGGGGTCGGTGTTGCGGCGCGAGAGTCCCTCAATGTGCGCCGCGAGTTCCATCTCGCCCATCGGCTCCGGCAGCGTGAGCGGACGCTCCAGTCGCGCGCCTGCGGGCACATCGGCGAAAAGGTCATCGATGCAGCCGACACCGATGACATCGAGCATCTCGACCTGCTCTTCGCAGGTCACCGGGATGAAGTGCATGCGTCAGGCTTCCTCGGAGATGTAGGCTTCGTACTCATCGGCCTCCATAAGGGCGTCGACCTGCGCCTCGTCGGCGATCTTGACCTTCATCATCCAGCCGTCGCCGTAGGGGTCTGAGTTGACGGTCTCGGGCGAATCATCGAGTGCGGTGTTGACCTCGACGATCTCACCGGAGACCGGCGAGAACAGCTCGGAGACCGACTTGACCGACTCGACCTCACCGAACGAGTCGCCGGCTGCGATGCTGTCGCCGGCGGTGGGCAGGTCAACATACACAACCTCGCCGAGCTGGTCCTGGGCAAAGTGCGAGATGCCGATGGTGACCACGTCGCCGTCGGTGCGCACCCACTCGTGCTCGCGGTCGTACTTCAGGTCCTTGGGATACATGGGCCGTCTCCGCTCCTTCTTGTTCTCGGGCGCCTACGACCGTGCGGCCGAAAGCGACGTCTCCTTCACGAACGGCGGCCGCGTGACGACCGCCGAAACCACCTTGCGCCGAATCTCGATCTCGAGCCCCGTGCCCTCGCCCGCAAGGGAGCCAGGCACGTATGCCGTGGCGATGCCATGCCCGAGGGTGGGAGAAAACGTGCCGCTTGCCACCTTACCCACCGCAACCCCCCCGTGCAACACGGTGAAGCCGTGACGGGGCACACCCTCCGAAACGGTGAGTCCCACCAGCTTCCGCTCCACCCCGGTCTCGCGCACGCGAGCGATGGCCTCTGCCCCGATGAAGCCGCTCTTCGCCTTCGGCACCACCCAGCCGAGTCCGGCTGAGATCGGGTCACGGCTGCGGTCCATGTCGCTCCCGTACAGCGGGTAGCCCATCTCCAGCCGGAGCGTATCGCGAGCGCCAAGCCCGCACGGCGTGACCTCGGCGAAGCTCAGGAGCAGCCGCCACAGCGCAGGGGCGCTGCCCTCGTGGCAGAACAGCTCCACCCCATCCTCGCCGGTGTACCCGGTGCGCGCCACAAGAACGCCGATACCATCGAGCGTGGCCTGGTTGATGGCGAACCTCGACGGCGCCTCGTACTCCGTTCCCGCGAGTTCGGAGAGGACTTCGAGCGCTTTGGGACCCTGTAGGGCGATGAGCGCCGTCCGGTCGCTCTCGTCGGCCGCCTCGACGCTTGCGGGAAGCTGGGAGGTCATCCACTCCCAGTCGGTAGCGCGGTTGGCGGCATTGGCCACGATGAGATACTCGACATCGCCCGTGTGATAGACGATGAGGTCGTCGATGATGCCGCCATCTTCGTCGCACATCACGGTGTAGAGCGCGCTTCCGACGCTATCGATCTTGTCGAGATCGTTCGTGACGATTCGCTGCAACGCGGACTTTGCATCCGCGCCAAAGAAGCGGAACTCACCCATGTGACACACATCGAAGATGCCTGCCGCCGAGCGGACCGCGTTGTGCTCCTCGATGATGCCGGCGTACTGCACCGGCATCATCCACCCGGCAAAGTCCACCATCCGCGCGCCGAGGGCGAGATGTTCGTCGTAAAGCGGGGTTCTCATCGCACTGTCACGCACGCGCGTGCTCCCTTCACATCACTGCGGACGGGGCAGCCTGCAGCTGACCACCGAAGACCGACCGCCACAACCGGGTGATCCAGATGCCGACCACGTCCCAGCCGTCAGGCGCGGGGACATCTGCGGCGGCTACTATCGGAACCTGCGCGAGCAGTCGGTCACCCTGCACCACAGTGAGTGTGCCCAGGCGCTGCCCTTTGACTACGGGCGCGTCGACCTCACTGGTCGTCTCCGTGCGTAGAGTGATGTCGCCATCCAGGTCGAAGACCGCCGCTGATGCATCGTGCTCCACCACCACGGTAACGGTACGGTCGAGGTAGTCGGTCACCGGCACAAGCGCAGCAGTGGTCTCCGCCTGCGCGAGCGGGGTGATCGCATAGTGCGAAAAACCCCAGTCGAGCAGCTGTGCGGCCTGGTCGAACCGATCGGTCTCGCTGTCCGTCCCGAGAACAACGGCCACGAACGAGACCTCGCCCCGCGAAGCCGAGGCCACGAGGCAATAGCCTGCATCGTCGGTCCAGCCGGTCTTGACCCCGGTGGCGCCTTCGTAGTCCTTGAGCAGCACGTTGGAACTCTCGTACTTCGTTGCCCGGCCGCCCACCATCACTGTCACCGAAGGAAGCGCGACTATACGCGCGAACCGCGGGTCTGCCATTGCCACGGAAGTCAGTGTGGCGAGATCCTGTGCGGATGTGTGATGTCCAGCAGCATCAAGTCCGTGCGGGTTTGCGAACGAAGTATGCGCGAGGCCGAGCGATGCCGCCTTCTCGTTCATCATCCCAACGAACGTGGCGACGTCCCCGCCAACATGCTCTGCAAGCGCGTGCGCCGCATCGTTGCCGGAGCGCACGAGCATGGCTTCGAGCAGCTCGCCCACCGTCATGGTCTGACCTGCCATGATGTTCACGCCCGACTCGCCCACCGTCGCAGCACGAGACGACACGGTTACAAGATCCTCCATACCGGCACGATCGAGCACCACAAGGGCTGTCATGATCTTTGTTGTGGAAGCCATCGCGCGCTCGGCGTCAGCGTCCCTGTCCCACAGCGCGCGCCCGTCAAGCGTCCGCAGGACACCTGCGGGCATGTCGACATCGGGTGCCACTGCCGCCAACGCCGGACTGTCGCCAACCGCGGTACCGCCGATGCGGTCCAAAGGCGCGGCGACCGCATCGGCCGGCGCTATCAAACCCGCAGCAAGAGCGATTATGACGAGCGCGTGCGCCAGGCGCGAAGGCACGTGAAGTTTGGGCACGCGGACTCCTTCCTCTGTTACAGCGGGGGTACCGAGATTGTACGGGTTCGCGCCCGGTGACGCACGTGGCGATGCTAATCTGCCAATCAAGCGTCAACATTGTGGGACGGTATGCCGAGAATGTAGGGTAGGCGGGCGTGGGTGTCAGCCTGACGACACGGGGGAATCACATGCGGGGACTGCGTGGAAGACAACCAGAAGACGATGGGTTCACCTTAGCCGAGCTCATGACGGTCGTCCTGATCATCGGCATCCTGCTGTCTGTCGCCATTGCGACATATATCCCGTCCACACTCGCCGCCAATGCCTCGGCGTGTCGACACAATCAGCGAGTGCTGACCGATGCCGTCTCGGTGATCGCGGCTCGTGGCGAGATCAGCCCCACTACAGTCGACGATCTCACCGAAGCCGTGAAGGATCTTGAAGCCGTGAAGCGCTGTCCGCAGGACGACACGCTGCTTGTTCTCGACGTGGCCACTGGAGTCGTGAGCTGCCCCAATCATCCGTAGTTCCACCGAGGAGGTTATACGTGAGGTATTCGCGCTTCGAGGCGCTCGCGCTTGTGCTCGGATCGGTGGCCATCGTTGCCAGCGTGTTCCTATCCACGGTCACCCCCGACGCTGTGGAAGTCACGGCGCAGCTGCTGCTCATACTCGTTCTCGCGGGCGCTCTGCATCGCGGGCGTAATGGCGGCTTCATCACCGCGCTGATCGCGGTGGCCATCTATGTGGTGATGCGCGTTCCGATGTTGCGCACAGAGGGCCTCACGCCTGACATCCTCACCGGACTCGGCATCCGGGCCCTCACCTACGCTGTGGTCGGTGTCATCGGCGGCGAGCTGGCCTCGCGGGTGAAGTATCTGTTCACACGTTTCGAGAATGAGACGCTCGTGGATCCCGTGACCGGGGCGTACAGCAGGCGCTACGCCGCGGGAGCGATCTTCCAGGGCCTCGCGCGCTGGCGCCGGTATCACACCGAGTACTCGGTTGCCCGCGTGGTGATATCCCCGCAGATGTTCCTGACGCTCAAGCCGGCGCATTCGCGGCAGCTCATGCGTCAGGTGGCTGGTTACGTGCGCAACGACATCCGGATGGTCGACGATCTTGCCATTGAGGACACCGGGGTATTCCTGGTCCTGCTCACCGGCACGGACCCGGCCGGAGCCACAGTAGTGTGCAACCGCCTGGTCTCAGGCGTGCGGGCGCTGCTCGATGCACCTGAGAGCGCGGTGACAGGCACGGTTCTCAGCGCTTCAAGCGAGACACAGGCGCTCGAGCAGCTGGCCACAACACTCGATCCCGAGGCTGTGGCGATACCAACCGCCCCGACCGGTCACTCCCTCGAGCTCGAGAGCGGCGTGACGGCGTCCGATCAGGAGCCGATCGCGTAGACGTCCCCGGCAGTGAGCACCCGTATACCGGCCTTGCGCAGAGCTTCCGTCGCGCCGGGAGTGTCCTCCACACGGAAGACGTCGATCGCACTGCCGCCGCCCGGCTCTACGTAGCAGTATGCGTACTCGACGTTGGCGGGCACCGACCCGATCACCTCGAGCACGTCAGCCAGACCACCGGGGCTGTCGGGCACCTCGACGGCGATGACATCGGTAACGCTGACACTGAAGCCCGCTTCCTCAAGCGCACGGCGCGCGGTATCGGGGCGATCACAGATGATCCGCACCACGCCGAACTCGGCCGTGTCGGCCACCATGAGGGCGCGCATGTTTACGCCTGAGTCACCGAGCACGCGGGTAAGACGAGCGAGCCTGCCCGGAGAGTTCTCAAGAAAGACCGTCAACTGATGGATCATGATCACTCACTCCCTTGTGCGCGCAGGTCGACGACCCGCTTGGCCTTGCCCTCGGAGCGCTGGATCGACTTGGGCTCCACGAGCTTGACTGCAATGCTCACGGCGAGTGCCGATGCGATCTCCGCGGCGACACGCCCACGCAAGTGCTCCAGCGTCTTGATCTCATCGAACGACACGTCGGGACCGACCTCAACATGAACCTCGACGTGGTCCATGCTGCCACGTTTGGACAGCACCACCTGGTAGTGCGGCGCCACGCCCGGGATGCCGATGAGAACTTGCTCTATCTGGCTCGGGTAGACATTCACGCCCCTGATGATGAGCATATCGTCGGTGCGGCCGGTGATGCGTTCGAGCCGTCGGAATGTTCGCCCGCACTCGCACAGGCCGGGGATGATCCGCGAGATATCGCGCGTACGGTAACGGATGACCGGAATGCCCTCTTTGGTGAGCGTTGTGAAGACGACCTCGCCGGTCTCCCCGTCGGGCACCGGGCGCAGCGTTGCCGGATCCACTATCTCGATGATGAAGTGATCCTCGTTCACATGCAGCCCGTGCTGCATGTGGCACTCCGCGGCGACTCCCGGGCCGAGCACCTCGGATAGCCCGTAGATGTCGATGGCCGTGATGCCGAGCACCCCTTCGATCTGCGCGCGCATGTTCTCGCTCCACGGCTCGGCGCCGAAGACGCCCGCGCGCAGCGGAAGCGTATGCGGATCGATGCCCATCTCCAGCGCGGTCTCGCCGATAAGGAGCGCGTAACTGGGCGTGCAGGCCAGGATGGTGGTGCCGAAGTCCTTGAGGACCTGCACCTGGCGTTTGGTGTTGCCCCCGGATATCGGTATGGTCGCGCACCCGAGACGCTCGGCACCGTAATGCGCGCCGAGTCCACCGGTGAACAGCCCGTAGCCGTAGGCGACCTGCACGATGTCGTGTGCCGTGGCCCCCGCCGCGGCAAACGTACGGGCCATCAGATCCGACCAGCGGTCCAGGTCGCCTGCGGTGTAGCCAACAACCGATACCTGGCCGGTGGTGCCCGATGACGAATGCACGCGGACAATATCGCGCATGGGCACCGCGAACATGCCGTAGGGATATGCCGAACGCAGGTCGTCCTTGACCGTGAACGGAAGATCCGCCAGCCCGCTCAGGTCATCGACATGTGGCACCACGTCCGCGTCATCGAACTTGCGCCGATACGTAGGCACGCCCTCGTAGACGCGCGTGAGCAGATCATTGAGGCGCTCGAGCTGCACAGCCTCCAGGACCGACCGTTCCATCGACTCCATCTCTGGCTGAAACACACGCTCCCCCTTCGGCACACCATTGCATGCGTTCCGCGCTTATGGACCCGTCGTTGTCGGCGATGAGGGCGTAGTCACCTTCGTACCCACGCGAACGACCTCTTCGGCGGGCCGGTAAACGGACTTGAACGAATCGGTGCGGATCTCCACGCCGTTTTGCTTCACATGGCGAACCACGACGATCGTCCGACCGCTGACTCCCCGCTCTTCCACGACCCTGCTGCCAGCCGGTAGCGTGGCGTCCGGAACCTCGCGAACCGGCGGGTCCTTGAGATCGGTCCAGGGGCCGGTGTCATAGGTGACCTCGTAGCCGGGCTTGGTGCCGTACAGCGAGATGGTCACCGTGGAGTTGGTGTAGGCAGTTGCCACCAGCACCCAGTTGGGGGTGTCGTTCTTGAACTTGAAGTCCGGACCGCCCCACGACACGGTGGCATCGCGGCCGGTCGGGTAGTGGCTGATGTACTGCGAGTGGTTCTTGCGCTCCACCACAGGGAGGCCGGAGAAGAACACCGCGTTGAACACCGTGGTATTCACCTGGCAGATGCCGCCGCCAAGCTGGGGAACCAGCTTGCCGTTGACGATCGCGTTGGCCTCCTCATAGCCCTTGGCGGCGGTACGCGGTCCGATCGTGTCGTTGAAGCTGAACACGCCGCCAGGCGGTATGAGCGTGCCTTCCAGGGCATCGGTGAGCGTGTGGATGTTGTTGACACGCGGCTTGTTGCCAGACGAGAAGTCCGTGGTGAACGTGGAGAGACGCTCCACGATTCCCATCGCCTGTGCCTCTGCGGTGGTGATCTCCGGATCAACACGATGCATCGTGAGTTCCGCGCGGCGGTCCTGCGCGGTCAGGAGAACGCTGTCGAGCCGCGTGGCCAGTTCGGCGGCGTCAGCCTGGAGGCCATCCTCGGCCGGCACGACCGCCACCGTGCCATTGGACACGGTGAAGCCCGCATCGCGCGCGAGCTTACCAACCTCGGCGACCATCGGCAGCACCGTGGCCGAGACATCCTCGGAGGCTATGTAGGCCTCGAGGACCGGGGGTTCTACCCCTTCAGCCCTGCGGAAGCCGATCCATCCGCCGATGGTGTCGGGTGCAGCCTCCCACTCTCTGGCCTCGTAATACAAAACGACCGGAGCGGACACCATCGCCAACGCATCCTGGTACGCGTCTTCGGTCGCCGCCTCATCGATCTCCGGTGAGATAGGGCCGAGCTCAAGCCTGACAGAGCGATCGGAGGCGAGAAACGCATCGAGTACCTCTTCGCGCACTCCCGTGACGTCGACGCCTACACCGTCAGCGGGGTCGATACGTGTAACGACTGAACCCTCAACCTCAACGTCCGCGTTAATCGCGGGCGTGGCAACGGTCTCATTGATGGTCTGGACCAATGCGGACACCGCAACCGGATCGCACTCAAGCCGCAGCGGAACGGTCACGCCGCCAAAGATCGCACGGAGCCGCCCGGCGAGGGCAGCGGCCGCACTCCCGCGACCCACCGAGTACGCGCCTTCGGCCAGCGTGGTGGAGTCGACCGACAGTGACAGCGACTCGGCGGTCACATCCCAAGAGGTGTCGGCGGCGGTGATGCTCACGGGCATGACGGACTGCTCGGCTAGGTATGCTGCGATCGCGTCGGTCGCCTCCGCGTGCGTCAAGCCGCCCACCGCGACGCTCCCCACCCGGACGCCAGGATGTACCTTGCCGGCGGACAGCGCGAAGTCGACGCCCACAGCCACGCCGGTGAGAAGCAGCACCGCGGCGCAACCGACCACTGACACGCGCACCCACAGCGGCCAGGACTGCATCCAGGCTGGCAAGCGGACGCGTTTGCGCGCGGGTGTGCGGCGCGAACGCTGCTGCGTGCGCGTTTGGTCGTCAGCGTCCGTGTGTTGAGTGTGCTCTGTGGTCATGTGCCGCTTCCTGTTTGGTGCGTTGTCATGCGTATTCGCTCACATACAGACAGCAAGAAGTCCGCCACCCGTGAGCAGCGATGATACCTCACGCGAGTACGCCTCGTCACATGCCGTTGACGCGACGTCACCCACGTCCTACGCGCTCGTGATCGCCTCATGCACCTCGGCCACATAGCGCCCGAGCGTGGCGTTGACCGACGCGTCACTGGCGCCCTCGGCGAACACATGCACCACGGCCTCGGTCGCATGCGGCAACACGAGCGCCCAGCCGTCCTCGGTTGGGATGCGCACTCCCTCGACCGCGCCCTCGTCGCCGTTCTGACCGATCGCGGCCATCGTGCGCATGACCGCGCCTTTGCGGTCGAACGGACAGAAGACGGCCTCGGTCTTGAGATGGAACGCCGGCAGCTCGGCCACGACCTCGTCGAGCGTCATCTCGATGTGATCGAGCATGCGCAGCAGCATGCCGAATGTCATGACCGCATCGTAGGCTGCAAGGAATCTCGGGAAAACGAACCCGCCACTCCGCGACCCCGCAAAGCCGATGCCGGGCTCCAAAGAGGCCGACGCCAGAGCCCGCCGGGATGTTCCTGTGCGCTGCACGAAGCGACCGCACTCGGCCGCGATAGTCTCGATCACTTGAGAGGCAGTCACCGGCACCGCCACACCCAGAGCCTCGGTGTCCGCAACCACCGCGTGACACCACAGCCATATCATCGCGTGCAACGCCGTATCCCTGTCGAGCACCACGCCGCTTCCGGTAACGAGTGTGACCCGCTCGGCGGTGGAGTCCATCGAGATGCCGAGATCCGCCTGGAACACGTCGACTGTGCGCGAAAGCTCGCCGAGCATGCTGTCTCGCTCAAGATCGGTGTCGCGGGGGCGCTCCGAGTCGACATATGCCCTGAGGCTGATGAGTTCGATACCCCACTCCCCCGCTATCGAGGGCAGCACGAACGAGGCCGGACTCATCCCCAGGTCCGCCACGACTTTGAACCCGTGACGAACGGGTCCCGCAGCGCCGAGCGCACCGTCCAGACCGGTCATGTAGTACTCGAGCGCCCGCGGCGGGTACAGGATCTCCCCGACCTCTTCGAAAAACGCGCGCCTGAACTCCTGCCTGAAATAGAGGCGCTCGACCTTCTTCTCCAGGCCGGTGGACAGGTCGATGCCGCGGCTGTCGTAGAAGTGGATCTCCAGCGCCTGCGGGTCGGAGGCAGCGGCGCACACGTGCACCCCGCCATGAGCCCGCGTATCTCGCGTTGTGAACCGCGTGACCGCCGGAGAGGCCACTCGCAGATCGCGGACGTGACAGCCGGTGGAGTTGAGCCCCGAGATCACCGCGCGCTTTATCATGCGTGCGGATCGGCTGGAGTCGCGGGACACCACCACATGCGAGTGCCCGGGCAGCAGGCTACCGAACGCCTGCGAGACGCGCAGCGCCACCTCGGGAGTGACGTCGATGTTCACCAGCCCGGATACTCCGTCGGATCCGAACAAGGAACGCTGCCCCCGAGACTCCCAGATAAGCGAGGAGTTGAGTATCGCCCCCGCATCAATGCGCTTGTACGGGTAGACCTGCACGTCGTTGCCCACCGACGCGCCGTGACCGACCTTGCTTTCATCACCGATCACAGCGCCCTGTGAAACCCGCGCGCCCGCGCGGATGTCGACACTGCGGCAGAGCACCGCGCCACGCACCTGCGAACGTGCTCCGATGAATGCGTCGTTCCAGACGATGGAATGTTCCACCTCGGCGCCGGCCCCGATCAGGCAGTTGTCACCGATCACCGAGTACTGGCCGATCTTGGCGCCCGCCCTGATCTTGGAGTTGGCACCGATGATGATCTTGGAGCCCAGCTCCACCGAGGAATCGATGTCGGCGCCCGGTCCGACCCACACATCATCTTTGGTCTTGGCACCGGGGACGAACAGCATCGCCTTGCCGTCAAGGATGTCCTGGTGCACCTGTATGTAGCCCTCGAGACTGCCTACATCGGCCCAGTAACCGTCCACCACGCAACCGTACAACTCGTGCCCGGCATCCATAAGCATCGGGAAGAGCTCGGAGGAGAAGTCAAACGGCTTGCCCTCGGGGATGAAATCGAACACGAGCGGATCGACCACGTAGATGCCCGTGTTGATGGTGTCGGAGAACACCTGGCCCCACGATGGCTTCTCCAAGAACCGCTCGACCTTCCCGTTCTCATCGGTGATGACAACGCCGAACTCGAGAGGATCGGGCACACGTTTCAGCGCGATGGTGACCGCGCCGCCATGCGCGTTGTGGAAGTCGATGATCTCGGTGAGGTTGATGTCGGTCAACGCATCGCCCGAGATCACAAGGAACGTCTCGGTGAGGGCATCCGCCGCATTCTTGACCGATCCTGCGGTCCCGAGCGGTGTCTCCTCGATGGCGTAACTGATGTCCATGTCCCACTCGTCGCCATCGCCGAAGTAGTCCTCGATGACCTGCGGCATGAACGCGAGCGTCGCGACCACTTCGGTGATGCCGTGGTGCTTCACGAGGCCGAGGATGTGCTCCATGACCGGCTGGTTGACGATCGGAACCATGGGCTTTGGCCGCATGCTCGTAAGCGGCCTCAGCCGGGTACCCTCTCCGCCTGCCATCACCACAGCCTTCATGCGCGCTCCCCTCGTTGTGCCCCGGACCTACCCTCGCGCTATCGCGTCCCTACGTGCCCTCCACGCTATGAGCGTGTACTGGGCGGCTGCCGAGTACGACAGCACGATTCCCGCATACACGAACCAGATTCCCAGCGGTGCGGCCGAGGCGCCCAGGCCCGGCAGGCCAGACGAGGAGATGAGCCCCACTCCTCCCACCTCAGGCCAGTGGGCGATGAGTGAGCTGAAGCCGACGAGAAGGACCGCAGTGGTGAGCTTGCCCACGTAGGTGACCGGCAGTACCAGGTGGTACCGCTCGAGCACGTACGCCCCGTACAGAAGGTACAGGTCTCTGCCGACGAGAACCGCAGGAACCCACAACGGAAGATCTCCGATGAGGTACAGCCCCACCACGCCGGATGCCAGGAGCAGGCGGTCAACCAGCGGATCCACGATCTTGCCGAACTGCGTGACGGTGTTGGTGCGTCGCGCGATCTGACCGTCGATCCAGTCGGTTGAACCGGCGATCGCAAATATCACGAACGCGACAAGGCGCGAGCGCTCGCTGTCCCCGTCAACGAGCACCGCGAAGAAGAACGGCACAAGGACCAGACGAAGAATCGTGATAAGGTTCGCCACCGAGTAGATCGTGTGGTGAACCTCTTCGCCCGCGGGCGGGGTGTCGCGCTCCTCTACCACCAGTCTTTCCTCCTGAAATAAGCGAACATAGACACGGCGATGACCACCATCGAAGCGATGACAGCGGAAAACGACCACCAGGCGTCAGCCGGCGGCCACATGCCTCGCAAGACGTTCATACCGTATATGCCCGAAATGAGCGTCAGCGGCATGAACACCGTGGCAACCACGGTGAGTTGCTTCATGATCTGGTTCATCCGGTTGCTCTGGACCGACAGGTAGATGTCCATCGTCCCGCTGGCCACCTCACGGTAGGTGTCGATCTGATCGGCGACCCGGGCAAGGTGGTCTCCCACATCCTGGAAGTACATGTACGCATCGGGCTCAACGAACGCCTCAAGCCGGGCAAGACCGCGCACCACGTCCCGCTCCGGACCCACGATCTTATGCAGGGCCACCAGCGAGCGCTTCGCCGCATACAGGCGCTGCAGATGCGTGGGTCGCGCATCGGTGAGCATGAGGTCCTCCAGCTGCTCCAGCTCATCGGAAAGGGTCTCGACAACCGGGAACACCTCATCAACGGCGGCGTCCAGAATCGCGTGCAGCGTCCACTCCGCGCCTCTGCCGAGATAGGCATCCGCGTGCGCCATGACCCGGTCGAGCGCCGGCACGTCGGCCCGGTGCACGGTGATCAGATGCTCCTCGCCGAGGAAGATGTCGAGCTCGTGGGCGGTGATCCCCTCGTCTGCGTGCACCTGCGGCAACATCCAGATCAGGAAGGTCAGATCGTGGTACGCGTCGAGCTTGGGACGCTGCGGGTAGTGCAGGCAGTCTTCAACCGCAAGCGGAGGAAGCGGGAAGCGCGCGCTGACCGCTGTAAGTGCGGCTTCATCCGCCTCGGAGACGTCCACCCACACCGGGCCGGTCAGCGTTTCAGGTAGCGACTCCATGCCATCGGAGTGCAGTACGCCCTCGGTGATCCAGCGAACCGTGATGTGTGCGGCCATGCTTCCCCCTTCTCGCCGACCGGGCGCACTCTAGTATCACAGCATACCGCTTTGCGGGTTCAGGCAGGCAGCCGGGCGCCCTGGTTCCACGCGATCCGGCATCGCGTCGGCCGGGTTTCGGGAACACATCCCTCAAGACCTTGCACCCGGGAAGGGAGTTCGAACATGTCCTTGAGAGAGGTGATGCGCGGCATCTCGATACTGTTCGAGATCGCCGGCGTGCTGTGCATCCTCGCCGGGTTCGTCATCGCGCTCCTTCGGGCGGTGCCGAGGCTTCGAGCCCGTGACGCGGCCGACGCATACCGTGTGCTTCGCGAAACGTTCGGACACAGCGTCTTGCTCGGACTCGAGGTTCTCGTGGCGGCCGACCTCATCCGCACCATCGCGGTGGAACCGACGCTGGACAACCTCGCGGTTCTCGGAGCGCTGGTTGCGATCAGGACGTTTCTATCCTGGTCACTCGAAGTGGAGATCGAGGGCCGCTGGCCATGGAACCGCCAGACCGCTGCGGGCTGACTTCTCAGCGCACCAGCTTCTGCTTCTCGCGCAGTGAGGCCGTCCACAGGCGTCCTTCACTGTCGATGCGGCAGACCCGGCTCCAGTCCTGAGGCAGGGAGGCGATGATCTCGAGTGACTCCTGCGGCAGCTGAACGCCGGCGGCGGCGATCACGCCGTACGACTCGTAGGTCTCCTCGCCGCTCTCAAGTCGCGCCAGTCCGATCGCATAGGTAGTACCTCGCATCTTGAGTGATCCCGTCGCATAGCCCACCGCGTCGGATTCATCTCGCTCCCGGTAGAGCGCCACGAGTCGCTCACGGGTGTCCGGTCGGGCCGCCAGCAACTGCGATTCCCTCATTCCCGCGTCCCTGCCACGGAATCGGCTGGCAGACGCAGGTGCGCTCGACCTCGGTCGCCCGGAGGCGGTTGTCTTCGTGTCTGGGGTAGTCTCTTCCATCGTTCTTCCTCTCGTGTGCCACTTCCGTGCCGGGCGTCGTCGGTCGGTGTGGGCATCGAACCATGGCGCCGAAACCGTCCGGGCACCCGTTGGTCGCCTTTCCACACATCAGAAGCAGTACCCTGCCCGGGTGCCACTCGCGGCTTCGGGAGATCGTCTGCGCACCGGACGGCGACGGACATCCCGGAGGGGCCACTGGCAGTCTCAGGTGCGCCAGCTACCAGTAACACACCTAGTGTACCAGGCTCGGCGGGTCGATTTCTAATCGGTGGCGTGACGGCTCTGCTGCCAGATGCTTCGGCCGATACCCGCCGGATGGCCACGGCGGGTATCCTGTGTGCTCGCACACTGCCATGCTGTACGTTCGTGTCCACCCGTTTCTTGAGGATAGAGGTCTACCGCGTGGCCTATCTGCTGGGATGCGAGAATGTCCACCTCGAGTATCCGACGAAGAAGGTCTTCGACTCCGTCACACTCGGCATCAACGAGGGCGACCGCATCGGCATCGTCGGCGGTAACGGCGACGGCAAGTCGACACTTCTCGCGCTCCTTGCGGGCCTGGTGGAGCCCGATGACGGCCGCATAATGCGGCGTGGCGGCGTCACCGTCCGCTCCCTCGAGCAGACTGACGCCCTCGATCCGACAGCGACCGTCTCGCTTGCGGTCGTGGGTGATACCCCCGAGTACATCTGGGCTTCAGATGCCCGGATTCGCGCCATCATCCGCGGCCTCATAGCGGATATCGGCTGGGATTCCCGGATCGGCGAACTCTCCGGCGGGCAGCGTCGGCGCGTGGACCTCGCCCGTGTGCTCATCGCCGAGAGCGACGTGCTGATGCTGGACGAACCCACCAACCACCTCGATGTTCACGCCATCGCGTGGCTTGCCGATCACCTGAAGAGCCGCTGGCCGAAGAAGGCAGGTGCGCTTCTCGTCGTCACGCACGACCGCTGGTTTCTCGACGAGGTGTGCCTCGGCATGTGGGAGGTGCATGACGGGCAGGTGGAGCAGTTCGGGGGCGGGTACTCGGCCTACGTGCTCCAGCGCGTCGAACGGGCGGAGGCTGCCAGTACGGCGGAGCACAAGCGCAAGAACCTCATGCGCAAAGAACTCGCATGGCTTTCGCGAGGTGCGCGCGCACGGTCGACCAAGCCGAAGTTCCATGTCGAGGCTGCACGCGCACTCATCGCCGACGAGCCACCCGCGCGCAACTCCCTCGAACTGAAACGCACGGCGATCTCCCGGCTGGGCAAACAGGTTGTCGACCTGGTTGATGTGACCGAGAGCTTCGGCGACAGGACGGTGATCGACAACGTCACGTGGCGGATCGGCCCGGGAGACCGTTTCGGCATCCTCGGTGAGAACGGTTCGGGCAAGACCACACTCCTGAACGTGATCCAGGGCGCACTCGAACCGACCTCCGGCCATGTGAAGATCGGCAAGACCGTCAGGTTCGCTGTCTTGTCGCAGCACCTGAATGAGCTGGACGAGCTGGGAAGCAGTCGGGTTCGTGAGGTCCTGTCGCAGTACAAGACGCGCTACGAGTTCGACGGCAAGGAGCTGACTCCGGCCCAGTTGCTGGAACGTCTCGGATTCGAGTCTGCCCAACTCTCGGCGGTCGTGGCCGACCTGTCCGGCGGGCAGAAGCGCCGTCTCCAACTGATGCTCATCCTTCTGGACAAGCCGAACGTGCTGATCCTGGACGAGCCGGACAACGACCTGGATATCGACATGCTCGCTGTCGTGGAGTGTCTTCTGGACACGTGGCCTGGCACGCTGCTCCTCATCACGCATGACCGCTACCTGATGGAGCGCGTCACCGACGATCAGTTCGCACTGGTCGACGGGAAGGTCCGCCACGTCCCCGGTGGCGTGGGCGAGTACCTGCGCCTCGTGGACGACCGCGCGGACGCGAAGGCCCACGCCAGGACCGAGGCGCAGGATCGCACGGCGGGCGTGCCTGGCACCAGACCAGATGAGGAAGCATCGCTTGCTCTGACGAGGACCGAAGAGCGTGGCTTGAAGAAGGAGATCGCTTCGGCCGAGCGCAAACTCGATGCACTCGGCAAGAAAGCCAACGCTCTGCGCGTCGAGATGCAGGCGGCCGACCCCTCCGACTACGTCTCATTAGGGGATGTCCAGGCGCGCATTCACGACGTTCGGCAGCAGATCTCCGACCTCGAGGATGAATGGATGGCACTGTCCGAGAGGCTCTCGTGAGGCCACCGGGGCTGCCGTCATCCGCCAGCGCGGGTGAGCGTTCACGCTAGCGGATCAACCGGATGATGTCGGAGTAGTCATCCGAGAGGACCGGGCCGGCCGGGGGCTTGTCCCATCCGCGCTCCTCAAACCACGTCAGGTCGCCCGGGCGCCCCACTACGAGCCATTTCGACGGCAGCGCACTCAAACGCTCCTGCTCGGAATCCGACGGGGTGTACTGGCGCACGCGAGCATCGAGACCGACCGCGCGCGCGGTTGATGCGACCGCCGGTGCCAGGTCGAAGTGACGGTTCGTGAGCTGGAAGGCCATCACAGCGTCAGGCTTCAAGGTCCTCAGGTAGGCGTGCATGGCCTCCCTCGTCAGCAGCTGGGTGGGTACCGAGTCCGAAGAGAACGCGTCCAGAATCAGAAGATCGAATTCGTCGGCGGGCTGCCGGTCAAGCGAAAGGCGCCCGTCCCCCACGATGATCTGTGGCTCCGAGGGGGCCTGAGCCAGGTATGTGAAGTAACGCGTGTCGCGCGCCAGGGAGACCACGGCGGGGTCTACCTCGAAGAACACCATCGAATCACCGTCACGCGCGTAGGCGGCCATCGTCCCGATCCCGAGCCCCGTCACGCCGATGCGGGCGCGCGGCGACCGCGCATCGAGGTTCGCGAACAGGTCCCCTACAGGGCCCGATCGCACGAAATACGCTGTCGGTTCGATGCGTCGTGCGTCGAGAAACTGCAGCCCGTGCAGTGTGGTGCCGTGAATCTCGGTGTGCGCCGCACCACCACGATCGGAACGGACTTGCGTGATGCCGTAGAACGTCCGCACACGCGCGAGATGGTTCGGACTGAAGGCAAACAGGAGAACCGCGATCACCACGCCCGACGCCAGCGCAAGCGATCTGGGCGTGCGGCCGATGATGACCACCAGCAGGCCCACGAACAGGAGCACCGCCACGTACAGGGTCGACTCCCCGGCGCGCCCGTTGAGGGTGACGACGAGCGCGGCGCTCGCAAGGAGGTAGATGGGCAGCCGCCGCGCAGCCGCCCGGAGATGTGCGCCAGGACCGCGTTCGGGGAGCCAGTCTGAGCCCGGCAGCATCGCCAGTGCCGCCAGCACACCCACGAGGAAGATCGGGTACTCATAGATGTCGCTGAAGATCACAGGCGCCACGAGAGCCACGAATCCGGTAGCCACCATCCCGCCCGCCGAGATGACCAGGTAGAAGCGCGTGAGATCCGCCTCACGGGGACGGTCCAAGGCGAGCCGTCCGTGCACGGCCACCGCCAACACACCGAGACACCCGAGCAGCAGAGCCATGAGCTCGCCGGCTGGCCAGTTCACCCGGGCGAGGTACGGCACCCACATCAGCGTCGCCGCAGCAGGCACGAGCTTCTCGGCGATGGGCACGATGCGCGGACCGGCTTTTGAGAACGCGACCACAAAGCTCAAGAGGTATACACCGAGCGGCCCGATCCACAACAGCGGCGCGGAGATGTGGTCGGTGGTGATGTGAGCTGTGGTCGCCGACATGAGCCCGGCCGGGACGCACGCGGCGAACAGCCATACCGCCTGCCGGCCGAAGGTGAGCCGGCCGGCGGCCGCAGCGGCGCGGTCAGCGGGCAGGCTGGCAGGCACAGCCCCGGAAGGCACCGACGTCTGCGCACGGCGGACACCCCGTAAGCCGAGCGAGCCTACGGCGATGCAGCCTAGCAGGATGACGAGCGCCCCCACCAACCACACCAGCGCCGTGCGCTGCACCGAGAGCCGAACGAACGGCGCGATGAGCAGCGGGTACGCGAGCAGGCCGCCCAGGCTCGCACCGTTCGACACTGCGTAGAGCCACCAGGGGGCGCGGCCAAGCTGCGAGAACCAGGCCGAGAGCAGCGGCGTGGTCGCCGCAAACAACAGCGCGGGCGCCCCTGCGATGAGAGCAAACACGACGAGCACGTTGATCGCCACGGGCAGGTTAGTGATGCGCAACGCGGCAAGATCGGTGGGCGCCGCGAGTGTTGCGACAACGACCGCCGTGGCGATACCGAGGTGAAGCACTGCACCTGAGCGTTGCGAAAGATGCGTGGCTACCAGATGAGCGTACAGATAGCCGACGAAGACGATCGCGGTGAAGAAGCACAGTGCCGTCGTCCACACGGACGGTGTGCCGCCAAAGACCGGCTGCACGAGCGACCCGACAAGTAGCTCAAGTGCGAACAGCAGGAATGCCGAGAGGACGATCGCGGTGACAAATACAGGTCGTGAGAGCAAGCGTGAGGGTAGCCAGGCCGGCGCGCCCTGGTCGCATCCGCGTGTACCACCGTTGCCCGCCGACTGCCCCTCGCCTACGCTCGCATCACTCCGCACGCTTCGGATCACGCCATCGTCCTGATCGCGTTGAGGGCCCATGCCGAGTCCTGCAGCATCGCTCTGCCTACGCCGATCAGGTCCGCCGCCCCACTCGCGAGAAGGCTCTCGGCCTCATCCGCGCGGGTAACGCCCCCCGTGAGGATGACCGGCACCGAGACTGCCGCCTTGATGGGTGCCGACAGTTCGGAGAAGTAGCCAGCCTTGCTGGCACCGGGACGAACGTATCCGGTGAGCCCACCGGTGATATCCAGCACGTTGACGCCCGCCGCCTCGAACCGAAGTGCGGCGTCGATGCTGTCATCGATAGTAGTTCCGCCTTCAAGATAGTCGCGAGCACCCAGCCGAAGCAGCAGCAGGAAGTCCGAACCTACCTCGGCTCGCACCGCGTGAATCACCTCGAGGTGGAGCCGGATTCTATTCTCCAGCGAACCGCCATACCGGTCGGTGCGCCGATTGGTGAGTGGCGAGAAGAACTGGTTCAGCAGGTAGCCGTGGGCCGAATGTATCTCCACTCCATCGAATCCGGCCTGCCGGACGCGCCGGGCGGCCGCTGCAAAGCAACGGGGAATATCCGCGACCTCCTCAAAGGTGAGGGCCCTGGGCACCCGGCCGCTTCCGAGCGGAGTGGGGATAGCCGAGGGACCGACCAGGGGCTTTCCCTGCTCGACCGAAGCGGCACCCGCATGGCTGATCTGCACCACTGCCGGAACGCCGTTGGCGTGGAAGACCTCCGCCAGAGCCGAAAGGCCCTCAACGGTGGACTCGTCTGCGACCGACGGCTGGCCGATACGGTTGCGACCCTCCTCGCAAATGAAGCAGTGCTCTGTTATCGCGAGGCCGAGAGCTCCTCCGCGCGACTTCTCGTCGTAGTAGGCGAGCAACTCATCGCTGATCGTGCCGTCGAGACGTGACTTCGACGTCGCCATTGGCGGCATCACCAGGCGATTTCTCAGTGTGAGAGCACCTACGGTGAGCGGTTGACGAAGGTAAGGCATCCATCCCCTTGTCGAGGTCAGTCCCGAACGAAGACCCGCGGCCCGATGGCTACCGGTCTGACCGGTCCTTCACCTCATCGGCCCTGTCGGCCACTTTGTCACTCAGGTCCCCGGCCTTGTTGCTCATGTTGTCGCGCAAGTCATCGAACTTGTCCTTCAGATCGTCCTTGACGGCCTCGCCTGCCTGCTTCGTCTTCGCGGATGCCTGATCGAACTTGCCCTCCGCTTCGAGCTGATCGTTGTCGGTCTTGTCTCCGACCCACTCCTTTGCCTTTCCCGCTACTTCATCGGCCATGTTCTTGATCTTGTCGTCGAATCCCATCGTGAACCCCATCTCATCGGCAATGGTCATGCTCTATACGTTCCCGAGTCAGCCGCTGTTGGACCAACTGTCTCGGGCTGCCCCCGCTCGACAAAGCCGCTCCGGCGTTACGGCGCTTCTCCCTGGCCGATGCGATCCAACGGGCCAGCACCTCCGGGCGCCTAGGTCGCAGCCTCAACGGCAGCATCGAGCGATCGGAGGCTCGCAGCATCGGGTTCGCCTGATGCCCGCCACAGGATGGTGCCGCTGCAGTCGACCAGAAAGAGCTGGACCGTGTCGAGCGCGTCGAGCTCCAGTGCCTTGGCCAGTGCATGCAAGTCGGCGTAGGCCGTCAGCGTATGTCGTCGTGTCTCCGGGTCGGGTATGCCGGCACGCATGCCGCCATCGATGCCACTTCGAAAGAGCCGGTAGCCCGATGAGATGCTCGGGACCTCCCAGACCTGGGTACCCGGATGGCTGACCGTCAGGGCCTCAAGGCCGGACTTCCATTGCTGGACCAACGACTGATGCCACCGCTGGAACGCGAGGATGACGACGTGCGGTCCCCCGGGAAGACCATCAGGAATCACATGCTCCGCACCTTCGAGGTCACGGACCTTCAGGGCCGGGAACTGCATAGCGTCTCTCCTCTCGGTCGGATCGGTGGGCACCGATGCCCATCCTGCACTCAGCCAGCGCACCGCCCGCCGCTCGCCTCATTCGCACGTCCGCATCCGTTCCTACTCCAGCGCGTTCACGAACCTGAGGATGGCGTTCGCCGTCAGTCGCTGTTGCTCATCGCGGCTCACAGTCGCAACCCCGTCCCCTTCCTGGGGACCGTAGTTGCCGAACTGCGCGTGATTACCGCCCTCGATGACCTCCAGCGACGTCCCATCAGGCAGCCGTTGTAACGACTCTTCGAAGACATGGCCCGCCACACCGTCTTCACTACCGTAGATGGAGAGAACTGCGGCTGATAGCGCCGAAAGATCAGTGGAATCGGACGGGTAGGCCGCAAGAAACGCGACTCCGTCGATCTCATCAGTGCCGCTCTTCATGTACTCGGCAGCCATCGCGCCGCCGAGCGAGTGACCGCCGATGACCCAGGTCTCGATGCCCGGATACGCCGCGACCACCTCGTCCGCCCGCCTGATGCCGAAGACCGCCAGGTCAAGTGGCATCGGAACGATGATCGCGCGAACGCCACCGCCGCTGAGCCGCCGCATCAGGGGCGCGTATGCAGCAGGGTCAACGAGTCCGCCCGGATAGAAGATGAAGCCCGCACGCGGCTCTGTATCGGGCTCGAACGTGTACCAGCCGCGCTCCGTTTGCGCCTTCTCGGCGAGTGCAACCGCCTCCGGGAAGGCGGGGTACGTAGCAATGCGCGTCCACGCGTAGAAGCCCACGGACGCGAGCACGAACACTGCCGCCAGGGAGGCACCTATCAGCTTCAGCCGTTTGCTCATCGCCACCTCATCCGAGATTGACTCAGAGTTTCGCCTGACGTGTCGCGCATGAGCCGCGGCTACTCCTCGAATTCCGCAGCCGGAGCGCTCTGCTTCACCGCGTCAATGTCAGCGTCGCGCGCAGCTTCCGTTTCGTAGTAGCCGCTGCCGCCGATTGTCTGTCCGTTGGCCGCATCAAGTGCGAAGCGGAACTTCCCGTCGGGCGTCGTCGTACGCCGGTAACGGCTGTCATCGGCCGCGTTCTTCTTCACCGATTCGATGCCGTTCATGCACGCGGCTTTCGTTGTGTACGCCTCGCTCGTAAGGATTACCTCTGCACCCGACTTCAGATTGAACATGAACTGCCCATCCGCCCGGGTCTCGACCTTGAAGTACCCTGCCATGACCGCCTCCTTTAGATCTGCTTGAGCCCTGGCATGCTCTACTCGACGCTCTCGGGCGCCTTCTCGTGCTCCTCTTTGCAACGACAAGGCGGACCGTCGCCATGGTGGTGGTGCTTCTTGAGTTCCTTCATACGCTTCCACTGCGCATCATGTCCGTAGTCAGACACCGCGTGCTTGCGCGATATCAGGCTCCCGACCGTCCAGCCAAACATGAACGACACCAGGACGCCGAACACTGCAGCGGGAATCGGGATCGAAATCGCCCGATTCAGGTCTTTAAAGTGCATATCCTCGAAGGAATGCTTCAGTCGATCCATCAGTGGCTCCGTTCGGTAGGGACTACAGCAGGTTCCTACCCTCCGCACGGAGACCGAACCACTCCATGAGGCCCCCGAGGTGGATTCAAGAATCAACTGATAGCCTCAGACGTCTCAAGGACCGCTCGAGCTGCTCTAGGAACGACGACCCTGATCGCGCCTGGAACCACAATGGCTTCGACCGGAGTCTTCCCCGCGCACTCCCCATCGGACACGACGGACTGCGGGGGGTTCGCCTCAACGCTGATGCTCACCCCACGCCAGTGACTGACGCTTCTCGCCTCTTGGCCGGCGAGCACGTCAGCAGCACTCGCGGCCATCGTGAGGAAGTCCGCACGCTCGATGACGATAACATCAAGCAGCCCGTCGGATGTATCGACTCCCTCGGCTATTGTGACGCCCATGACACCGGTATTCGCGGTGTTCGCGATGATGCACGCGATTCCCTCAACTTCGATGATCTCCCCGTCGATGCGGATCGTGTACTGCGCGATAGGAGGGTTGGTCATGGTCTGCAGGCCAGCCATGGCATAGGCCAACCAGCCGAGACGCTCCTTGCGCTCTCGCGTTGCCCCCTCGACCATAGATACTTCGAGCCCCATGGTGAGCCGGACGATGAACAAGTCATCGCCCGAACGCCCCATGTCGACCGAGCGCAGGTCGTAGTCACCCGAGGCGATGAGCGTGGCGGCATCCACGAGGGCTTTCGGTATGCCGAGATCCTCCGCGAGCGTGTTCCCCGTTCCCCCCCGCAAGATTGCCAGCGCCGGACCGCCGTCCTGTGCCAGCGCCGAAGCGACCTCGCTGATGGTGCCGTCGCCACCGTACACGCCAATCAGATCGTAGCCGTGCCCGGCTGCCTCACGTGCGGCCTCGAAAGCGTCTCCCGACGCGTGGGTCACAGCCACATCCCACTCGATGTCGGCTTTACCCAGCGTCTGGTTGAGCACGCTCAGCACGGCCTCGGGCTGTCCGGCTCCCGGGTTGGCTATCACCTTCACTCGCATGGCTCTTGCCTCCGAAATCACTTGGACTAGTCGCTCACAGGCGGTTCGCCCACTCGCGCGCGCCAGTCGCGCTCGAAAGCCCGTATGCGACGCTCGATGTACGGGACATGCGGGTCCGCGACCGCGCGCCTCTCGACGACGAGATCCATCGCCCCGTCGGCGGTCATTCCGCGAGCGATCAGAATGCAGCTGGCCATGGCCACGCTCCGGTGCATGCCTGCCCGGCAGTAGACAAAGACCTTGCCGCCTACAGCCAGAACCGGCAAGGCGGCTTCGACCCCCCGTCGCAGTGCCCAGAGTGGAATCGGGAACCACGGATGATCGATCAGCGGAAGCCATCGTACCTGGAACGGCGGCCGACTCAATGCCTTGTCGGGAGCGAACCACACCATGTTCAAGACGAGGTTCACGCCAAGACTGCGCAGGTGTTCGACGTGGTGCGAACGCGGACGAACCGCGATGAACAACTGATCCGTTATCGCGGAGAAGTCGTAGACCGGGAGTTCGACGAGACCTGTCTGGATGGCTGCCATGCTAGTAGGTACCCCTTGGAGCGGTTGAGCGTTCGGCTGTGTTGCCGGTCGCCGGTCCGCTCGTCCGGATCTGCAGATCGCCAATCCTCGCTTCATGCGCCAAAGTCAGGAACCGTCGCTGGCGGGAATCATTGTGAGGACGCTCGCACAACGAATGCACCACTCCAGCGCATCCGATCAGCGGTCATCCCGCACTACAGATTGGAACATGCATCCATGTTCTTCAGCCTGCTCCGACGCACATACGACAAGTGGCATGCTGATGGCGCGCCACAGATTGCAGCTGCGCTCAGTTACTACCTGCTTCTCTCGCTCGCGCCAACGGTGTTGGTCTCCCTTAGCGTGCTCGGCCATTATCTGGACCGAACGTCTATCAACGCGCGAGCGCTCGAGCAGGCTCGGACGCTCTCGGGGCCCGTGGGTGAAGAGGTTGTCAAAGGGTTGATGATCGCCGCTGAACGGGCCACGCTCGGCACCGCGGTGTCTGTTGCGGCAGGTGTAATCGCACTTCTTGGCGCAATGCGCGTGTTCGGGCAGCTCCGCATCGTGTTCGACCGCATTTGGAGCATCATGCCGACCGAGCCCGAATCGCGGGACACCGATGCCCGGCAGCAGTTCAAACGGATGATTCAGGGGCTCGCGGCCCACAACCTCGCGGCCTTCCTCATGGTCCTCGCCGCCAGCGCCTTGCTGGCTCTCTCTGTCGCGCTCTCGGGCTTCCTGGCGATCGGGGCCGAGTGGGTAGCACCAGTGGTCGATGTCGGAGTGCCCGTCCTGGTGATTGCAGAGTGGATTCTGTCGCTCACCATGATCACCCTGCTGTTTGCCATCATGTACCGCATCCTGCCGCGCACCCCTGTCGACTGGCGAGATGTGTGGGTCGGCGCCGGGATGACGGCCGCCCTCTTCATGCTTGGCAGAGCGTTGCTCGGAGCGTACTTCAGCCGAGTGGACCCTGGCTCGGCGTATGGCTCGGCGGGTTCATTGGTCGCGTTGCTGGTGTGGATGAACTTCTCTGCCCAGCTGTTCCTGTTCGGAGCCGAGTTCACCCACGTTTGGAGCCGTACCCACTCTTCAGGAAGCATCTGACGTCGCCTTCTCGCGCCTCCGGCCGCTTCAATGGGCATAGTCACAGAGTGTGCGTGTCGCATTCGCGAAAGGCGACAGCGACACAGTTTGACGTGGGCTTGCTGACGCTGAGGAGAGTTATGGATCGCGATTACATCGAGACCGTAGGGGGCGTCCCCGGCGCCGCAGGATCCGTTTGGCTGGCGACGGGTGCCATTGAGTATCCGACGCTAGACGGCGACCATGCCGCCGATGTTCTCGTGGTCGGTGGCGGCATCGCCGGAGCACTCGTCGCGCGAACGCTGTCCGGTACGGGCAGGCACGTCATCTTGCTTGACCGAAGGCGGATCAGCTCAGGCACGACGGGCCACTCGACCGCCAAGGTCACCGCCTTGCACGGCGGTTCGTGGCAGGAGTTGCTCGGCAAGCATGCGGACGCGGATGTGCGCGCGTGGGCGTCGGCGAACCTCGCGGCTGTGGACGAGCTGGCGACGATCGCGGCCGGTCTCGGACTCGAAAGCGTGCGGCGTGTACCCGCCTTCCTCGTCGCCGGAGATGACGCCGCCAGCGCCGATTTCGACGAGCAACTCGCAGCGCTCGTATCGGCAGGGCTGCCTGCCACGGCTGTAGCGGCACCACTCCCCTTCGATCGCCCCGCTGCCGTTCTCCCCGGGCAAGTGCTGATAGACCCGGGCGCTTTCGTCGTTGCCGTCATCGCAGCGCTTGGCTCCAACGCGGAGGTGTTCGAGAGTTCGCCTGTCCGTTCGCTTGACCATGACGACGATGGCTGGCGCGCGACTTGTGACCGCGGATCGGTCAGCGCCCCGGTCGCAATCATGGCCGACCACTTTCCTGTACACGACACCGGCGGCTTCTTCACCCGGTTGTTTCCCTACGCGCATTACGCCGTCGAGTTCGTGCCCCGCGATGCCATCCCGGACGGGATGTGGATGCAGAGCGGCGGCGAGGAGATCACCCTTCGCCCCACAACGGACCCGGGGGGCACCTGGATCGCCGGCGGGAAGCGAGTCCGGGTCGCTTCGGGCGACGATGAGCGGGAGGTGTACGCGAGCCTTGTCGCCTCCGTGGTGAGCGTCGTGGGCGAGTGCGAAGTGATCCGCCACTGGTCGGCGCACGATCACGAGACGCCGGATGGGCTGCCCTACATCGGCGAAGCTCCACTGGGACGCGGTCTGTTCATGGCCGCAGGGTTCGCTGGATGGGGCCTGACGAAGAGCGTCGTGGCCTCATCGATCATCACCGACGCGGTCGAAGGGCGCACGCACCCCCTGGCCAAGATGGTCTCACCGTCGCGAGCCCCGGGGCTGAGTTCTGCTGGTTCCCTGGTCGAAGAGAACGTCATCGTCGGTCGTGAGTTCATCGGCGGTCATCTGACATCGCGGCACGACAAGGACCATGAGGACTCGGTGGCTGGAGGCACGTGCACGCACCTGGGATGCGAGACAAAGTGGAATGCAGCGGAGGGAACGGTCGACTGCCCGTGCCACGGATCGCGCTTCGGACGCCACGGCGACGTGATCTACGGACCCGCGGCGAAGGACATGGACGACACGCAGCGCACGGAAGGGAGTTGAACGAACGATGATGGGTAACGGCTCGGGATACGAAAGCGATTGGTTCGGCACGATGATGGGCGGAGGCGGCTGGCTGGTCCCGCTGCTCGGGCTGCTGGTGCTTGCAGGCATCGTTGTGCTCGTCATGTGGGCCATTCGCAGGCGCTGACTGACGCCGGACTTGGATAGAACGCCCGGGTTCGGCGGCGCTCGTTGGCAGACTACAGATTCCGGTCGAACTCCAACACGATGACGGTGCGCCCCGGTCGCGTCGTCAGGAGCACCCGATCGCTCATCTGCAGCATGATGGTGAACCCGGCGCCCAGAGTCGCTGTGGTCGAGTAGCCTTGGACGAGCGTTGCTTTCGGCAGGTTGCAAAAGTCGATTCCCGGTCCCGAGTCCGATATCGCAACCTGGACGGTGCCGGTGGCTTTCGCGAACACCTGGTAGATCCCAGAGCCTGCGTGCTTGAGAGCGTTGTTGAGCGCTTCGCCGACCGGGTTCATGAACTCACTGGCCAATTTGCAGTCAGGGAAGCGGCGCTCGATTTCGACACGGATTGTCGCGCGCGCGCTTGGGAGTTGCCCGGCGGCGTCGATGGTCCTCTCATCTCCCAGGGGTTCACCGAGCGCTTCTGCGAGTTCTTGCTCGGTCACCAAAACGAGTTTTCCGCCGGTCACAGCGTCCAGAACGTCCACGTAAGCCCTGCGAATAGCCTCTTCCTGGTCCCGCAGCGCCCTCTCCGCGCTCTTGCGGTCCGTGATATCGCGCCCGATGCTCGACGCCCCGATGACAACCCCTTCGGGGGACCTCAGCGGCGACACGCTCAGCGACTCGTCGATAGGCTGCCCATCCGCGCGGATCCGGACGTTCTCGGAGGGCTCGACGCGCTCCCCGCGGACGATTCTGGCTAGGATCTCGCGGATACCTTCGCGGCCCTCAGAGGGGACCAGCATCTGCACGTGCTGACCGATCGCCTCCTGAGCGGAGTAGCCGTACATCTTCTCGGCGCCATGGTTCCAGGTCATGATCGCCCCGTCCAGCGTCACGCTCATGATGGCGTCGCCCGAGGAATCGACGATAGATGCGAGGCGCGTTTGGCCCTGCTCCGCCAGCTCATGCTCGGTCAGGTCAAGCGAGACCATGGCGACGCCCACGATCTCATCGCCATCGCGAATGGGGCTGTGAGTCGTCCAGTAGAACCTGCGGTTCTCCTCGCGTCCAACCCACCCCCTGGAGGACACCGTCTCGCCGTTCAGCGCACGGTCGAGACTCGATCGCATCAGCTCACCGTCAAGCGGGATGGTGTGGTACTCAAGCATCTTGCCTCCGAGTTCAATTTCCGCGCCGTAGCCGAATCTCATGACGGCGGCGTGCGCGGGATTGAACGCGGTGTATTGCAGGTCGCGGTCGACAGCGTAGACGGGCGCCGCAAGGGCGTCCAGGATTCCCTGGCTTCCGTCGCTAGGTGCTTCCTGATGCGCTGAGTCTGTCATCGCGTCCTCCAGCTGCGGCGAGCAATGTGGGCGCTACATAGTGGGGGTAGTGGCGAAGGCAAGTGGTTTGGGAGTGGTCTGTGGGCGGTCTACTTCGTCTCCTTGATCATTGCTTCGACTTCCTTTGCCCCTTTTGCATAGAACTTCTCTTCATCTGGCGCCAGCTCGTGGAGCAGACGCAGGAATTCGCCGACGTGAACGCGTTCTTCATCGGCGATGTCCTTGAGGACTGCGCTAGCGAGTTTGTTATCCGTTGACTCGGCAAGCTGCGTGTACAACTGAGTCGCCTCGAACTCCGCAGCGGTCGCGAACCGTATTGCTCGGATGAGTTCCGCGTCCGTGAGCTTCCTGTCGTTCGCCAACCCCGAAAAGGGCGATCCAAATTCTGGCATGATACTTCTCCTCTAAACCGTGCTTCTCTGTTCTACATGTGCCAAAACCGGCCCAAACACGGTCGCGATTGGACCCAACAAGAAGTCGACTCCTCCAATCGCAGACCACGCCACATCTCACAAACATGCCCGCCCGAGCCTTTCTTGAATCCGCGGAGGCTCGGCGCCTGAGCGGCCGAGCATTTCGCCGCCGCCGTAAACGCCTTGGCGCCAGGCAGGGCCGAGGTCGTGCCCGCGCCTTGGCAGGACGCCGACCTCACTCGGCTGTTCCTGGACATGTGGGTCAAACGACTGCGACCGGGTACCTAGTCTAATGAGAGGTCGGTCTCAAGCGGGCAAGGCCGGCGGCTGTGCGGCACGACCCGTTTGCCCCGCGCAGCGCATGCATTGACACAGCACCACTACGCCGAGGGAGGGCACCCATGGCCACAAGCAAGAAGGAACCGCCTGCAGACAAGCAGCGCAAGGCGGCTGCAAAGGGTTCACCTGCGATAAGAGGCAACAGCGGTGAACTGCACCAGCGCGCCGGGGGCAAACATCCCGCGCTCACCACGAACCAAGGTGTGCCGATCTCTGACGACCAGAACTCGCTCCACGCCGGCGAGCACGGGCCAACGCTCCTTGAGGACTTCATCCTCAGGGAGAAGATCATGCACTTCGATCACGAGCGCATTCCGGAACGCATCGTGCATGCGCGCGGAACGGGTGTGCATGGGTCCTTCGAGCTCACCGCGTCATTGAGCAAGTTCACTACGGCGAAGATCTTCACCGAGGTAGGCAACAAGACTCCCGTCTTCGCCCGCTTCTCAACCGTAACCGGCGGATCCGGCTCCGTTGACACACCACGCGATGTGCGCGGCTTCGCCGTGAAGTTCTACACCGGAGAAGGCAATCTCGACATCGTGGGCAACAACATCCCCGTCTTCTTCATCCAGGATGCGATCAAGTTCCCGGACTTCGTTCACGCCGTGAAAATGGAGCCCGACCGCGGGTTCCCGCAGGCAGGTAGCGCCCACGACACCTTCTGGGACTTCGTGTCGCTCACGCCGGAGTCGATGCATGCCGTCATCTGGGCGATGTCAGACCGCGCCATCCCGCGCTCGCTGCGCATGATGGAGGGATTCGGCGTACACAGCTTCCGACTGATCAACCGCTCAGGCAGCAGCACGTTCGTGAAGTTTCACTGGCGCCCCCAGCTGGGGCTGCAGTCGACCGTCTGGGATGAGACCGTTAAACTCGCCGGCGCGGACCCGGACTTCCACCGCAGGGACATGTTCGAGGCCATCCAAGCCGGCGCGTATCCGGAGTGGGAACTCTCGGTACAGTTGTTCACACAGGAGCAGGCCGACGAGTTCCCCTTCGACCACCTCGATCCCACCAAACTGATCCCCGAAGAGTTGGTGCCGCTCACCGTCATCGGCCGAATGGTGCTCAATCGCTGGCCCGACAACTTCTTCGCGGAGACCGAACAGGTCGCTTTCTGTCCAGCCAACATCGTCCCCGGCATGGACTTCAGTAACGATCCGCTCCTGCAGGGTCGGCTCTTCTCATACACCGACACCCAACTCTCGCGGCTGGGCGGACCGAACTTCCAACAACTACCGATCAATGCGCCCAAGTGCCCCATGGCCAATAACCAGCGTGACGGGCACATGCAGATGTCGGTTCCCCGCGGCCGGGTCAACTACGAACCGCAATCGCTCGAACCGGAGGCGCCACTCGAATCACCGCATGGATTCACCAGCGCGGCCGTATCCATCGATCACGGACTGAAGAGCCGCATTCGGCCGGGCAGCTTCGCCGATCACTACAGCCAGCCCAGGCAGTTCTTCCACAGTCAGAACCCCACCGAACAGGGTCACATCGTGGCAGCTTACGTGTTCGAGTTGTCGAAGCTGGAAACGCCACACGTCCGCGACGCGGTGGTCGGGCACCTGCGCAATATCGACGCCACGCTGGCCAAACGGGTAGCCAAAGGTCTGTCGATGGGAAAGCTACCCTCCACGCCGCAGACCGCTGCGCACATCCTCGACCTGCCGGCTTCCCCCGCGTTGGGGCTTATCGGCAAGATGAAGGACACCCTGAAGGGTCGCTCCATCGGCATCCTGATAGCGCATGGATCTGACGCGGACGCGGTCGAAACGATTCGCAAGGCGGCGCACGGCGCAGGAGCCACCGTCAAGCTCGTCGCGCCCGGAATCGGCGAGGTCAAACTCTGGGGCGGCAGAACCGTCGTCGTCGAACACCAGCTGGCGGGCACTCCCTCGATCGTCTTCGACGCCGTGGCCATACTCCTTTCCGACGAGAGCGCGAAGAAACTCGCCGAGGAGGCTGCCGCTGTCGATTTCGTTCGTGACGCATTCGGCCACCTCAAGGCAATCGCCATCGACAAAGGCGGGAAGGCGCTGCTCAAGGCCTCCGGTGTCAAGGCCGACGCCGGAGTCGTCGACGCTGCCGACCCCAAGAAGTTCATCGCCGCTGCGAAGACGCGCCAGTGGGCTCGAGAGCCCAAGGTGCGCACGCTTCCGTAGGCGGAGAACCACAGCCGGTAACGCGACGCCCCGTCCTAGACTTCGGGAGGACGGGGCGTCGCTTGTAGAACCGCGCATGCGACCGTGCGGCAGCTCATCCGCGGATCGCTACTTCTTGAAAGCGTCTTTGACGTCGTCGGCGGCGTGCTTCGCCTTCTCCTTGAGGTCGTCGAAGTCCTCGGCCAGTTCAGCCTTGTCATGCTGCAGCTTGCCTTTGGCTTCCAGCCGCTCGTTGTCCGTGACTTTGCCCACGGTTTCCTTTGTCTTGCCGCTCACCTGGTCTGACTTGTTCTTGATCTTGTCGTCGAGGTCCATGACAACTCCTCCCGTATTGGAATCAATGAGTAGTTGGTACCTACCCGTAACACCCACCGCGCTCACGCTGCGGGTCGTATGCCCTGTGGACCCGTCCGCCGTATAGTCCATGGCCTCTGCATCTGCTCATGGCCTGGAGCACGTGTCCCGTACGCGTGGGCCCACACATGAGTGGCACGGGGGCCGTCCACTCCGTCTCGACGCACGTATCGGCCTGGCTAACGCCTGTACGCGAGTGAGGTAGGTGTGTGTCCGACGTCGACTGACCGTTGATCTCTACCCTATGACGAGCCAGAGCACCCCGGAAAGGGAGCTCTGGCTCATTCTCTGGTCGGGCTTAGTGGATGCGTTTGTAACCGCCATCCAGCGCCCCCCTTGGTCGCGTCACGGAGACGGCGGACCCAGCTGTGCGGCGACGTACTCCGCGTACCAGGCCATTGCGGCGAGCGCGCGCACCGCGGCGACAGGCGAGTAGAGGATGACCGGATCGTGTCGAGCACCGCCCGGGAAGGTCGCGGCCTCGAGCGGGCGGAGGGGGACGTTGATGATCGGTTTTCCAGTGCACTCCATGAGCTCCGTCACACGCTCGAGAAAGGCGACCTCGGCGGGGTTGAAGCTGCCGCGGCCGGGTCCGCCCGGTACGCCGGCGGACACTGCATCGTCTGACGTCCATCCGGTGGACGGGCTGCGGAGGATGCCGAGCACGACGACGGCGTCCACGACCTCGCTCTCGGCGAGCATGGTCAGCGCGCTGGCTGCGAGGTCCTGACCAACAGCCGCCACAAGGTCGACGGGGTTACTGCGGCACCAATAGCCTGGCAGGAGCTCGTCCAGCGCGGCAAGCACGTGGGGCTCGAGCGCGGCCAACTCAAGGTCGTTACGGGCCAGCTCGTCCGCCGCCAGCACGCCCCACCCTCCGCCGAGCGTCATGATGGCCACCCGGCGGCCCGCCGGCAGTGGGAGCGCGGAAAGACACAGCGCCAGGTCCATGCTCTCATCTGGTCCCGTTCGCACAAGGCAGCCCGTTTGACGCGCCGCTGCCAGGAAGACGTCAGCGGAACCCGCCATGGCGCCGGTGTGCGATGCGGCTGCCCGGCGGCCATACTCCGTCATGCCGCCGGGCAAGACCACCACGGGCTTCTTACGCGTGATGCGGCGCATGACGTCAAGGAAACGGCGGCCGTCGCCGACCTCTTCGAGATAGACGAGGGCGGTGGCGGTCTCCGGATCGTCTGCCAGCGCATCCAACACATCGAGCGCGCTCGTACTGGCTTGGTTGCCGACCGTCACATACTTGTCGATGCCGACGCCGCGCCGCTCGGCCCTGGTGACGAGCTGAACGCCGATGTTGCCGGACTGGGAGATGATGCTGAGCCCACCGGGTTGCGGCCGCAACTCCAGGAAGCCGACGGCATGGAGCCGGCTGTGTGTCGCGAGCATGCCCATGCAGTTGGGGCCAACGAGCGTGACCCCCGAGTCCCGGGCGGTCTTGACCAGCTCCGCCTCCGCGGCTGCCCCTGCCTCTCCTGCCTCAGAGAAGCCCGCAGCAACCACGAGCGCGACCGGGATCCCGCGCTCGCCGCACTGCTCGATCACGCCGGACACGTGGGCGGCTCCCACAGCAACTAGCGCCAGGTCCGGGACTTCCGGCAGCTCCGCGATGCTGCTGTACGCTTGCAGACCGCAGACGGTGCCTCCACGACGGTTCACGGGGTAGATGGGACCAGCGAAGCCTCCGTTGATGAGGTTGCGCAGTAGGGATCCGCCCCATTTGAGGGGATCGTTCGAGGCACCAACGACCGTGACGGCGCACGGCGCGAACAGGTGGGCCAGATCCGGGGGCGAGGTGACACGTGGCATGGAGGTCGACGCGCCTCGCTCTGCCGCGGGGTTGAGGATCACGAGTGCGTCGGCGGCTACTGGCTCCGCGCCTTCCACGATGAGGGGGTTTACGTCGATCTCGGTCACGGCTGGATGGTCTTCAGCGATGCGCGCGACCGCATGGATCGCTGCAACCAGTGAGGCTCGATCCACCGGCGGCATGCCGCGGAAGGCGTCGAGCAGCGCGCTCGCCCTGATCCCCGCGAGCATGCCCTCGATGTCCCGGTCTTCTAAGGGCGTCACGCCGAGAGAGATGTCCTTGTGGGCCTCGGCGAAGATCCCTCCGACGCCGAAAACGACTACGGGGCCGAAGGAAGGATCGCGTTTCATGCCGACCATGAACTCGCGTGCCCCGCGGACCATCCGCTCGACCAGGAGCATGGCGTCCTGACCTTCGGTGAGCGCCAGAAGGGAGCGAGCAGCGGTGCGCACGGCCTCGTCCCCACGGAGGTCCAGAGCGACCAGCCCGTGCTCAGTCTTGTGGCTGATGCGCGGTCCGATGGCCTTGACGACCACCGGACCGTCGAGCCGCCGGGCTATCGCTGCCGCCTCATCCTCGTTGCGCGCGAGACCACCTTCGGGGACGGAGATCCCGTAGCCGGCGAGCAATATCTTCGCCTGCCATTCGTCCAGCGTGTCGAGACCCTGAGCTATGGCCGCGGCCACGACTACGGCGGCCTCGCGTCGGGCGCCCGTCGATACTGTCACCATGACGCGTTCCCACGGGTTCGAGTTCGTGCTCGCCTGCGCAATCGCACCATTACATTCACTCCCGTATCCCGGAGGCCTGAGACGACGTTGCCCGTTCGGAGAGCCGCTCCTCGTAGTATAGGGAGTGGTCCTTTCGACTCAACCTGGACGCGGTGCAACAAAAGGAACCGGCCCTAGAGGGACCGGTTCCAAGATCGAAGCAATGGTCGGGCTTGGTAGACGCGTTTGTAACTGCTGCACGGCTCTGGCGTGGGTGCTGTTCGTCGGGCGGGCCGCCACCCTCGGCGGAAGGCAAGCCGATGCCGCTAGCGGCGCCGAACCTAGTAGTTGACGTGCGTCAGCAGGTACTCGAGGTAGCGCGACTTGAACTGCTTGCTCGCCATGCCTTGTTTGATGGGCGGCAGGCGCAGAATCACGCCGAGCACCGCGGCCAGCGCGCGTGTAGCCGGACTTCAGAGTGACGTGAGACATCGACTTCCCTTCGGGTAGGAGCTCTTCGCGGCGAGAACCTCGGACTGCCGCTCTGTGATTCGTTTGTAAGCTACCCAACTTCGGCCTATCTCGTCGCGCTGCGGTTAAGCAGACTTGAAAGCCCCATCCCGCGGGGTATGAAGTGAACACGACAGATTAGCCGAGGTCTCATTGGCCGCCGCTCGACAATCGCACCGCATGGGCCTTGCGTGCGCCCTCGACGGTGAGCTGGCCGCTGATGATGTCGTTGAACAGACTGATGGCCAGCAGTTTCGCCAGCTCGTCCCACACCCCGTCGCGTACCCCCGAGACGTTCGATCATGCGAGGGGTACATGGGTAGAATCGTCATGAGAGAGGTCACGTCACTTGCCCCTTAAGAACAGACGCTCGACAGTGATGATGCTCGGGCCGGGAGGGAAAATCAGCATGAATGAGTTCTTCGCCAGGATGGCCAAGCAGATATCCGCGGCTGTGGGTTCACCATATGCCTCCGCCACCGCCGCCGGTGCCGTCATTCTCTGGGCAGTATCGGGACCGGTCTTCGGCTATTCGCAGAACTGGCAGCTTGTCATCAATACAGGCACGACGATCATTACCTTCTTGATGGTCTTCGTAATTCAGAACGCGCAGAACAGGGATCAGAAAGCTCTTCAGTTGAAGTTGGATGAGCTTCTCAGGGCAACCAAGGGCGCCGAGACCGGATTCGTGGACCTCGAGAACCTCGACGATGTGACGCTGAAGGAACTCGAGCGCAGATTCAAAGCCCTGCGAGAAGACCATGCCGGTCACGAGAACGACGGGCATGAGGGCGAGACCACGCCCACGGGAGTCAATGAGGCCTGAGTGAGACTCCGATAGGTAATTGCATACTGATTCTTTCGCGCGCGCCAGCAGATTCGCAAACACGTCGGACGCACCAGACAACTGATGAGTCCCTGACACCCGCTGCGAAGATGCTTGTTGAGGCCATCGGACTGTGACGTTTCCGAACCGCGTTTGTGTCAGGGTTCGTGTCAAACGTCTGAAGACGTAGCAAGGGGCGGCGCCCCTTTCGGAGACACCGCCCCTCACCTGCGCTTTTATGGTCGGGCTGACAGGATTTGAACCTGCGACCCCTTGACCCCCAGTCAAGTGCGCTACCAAACTGCGCTACAGCCCGATTATACCTTTCACCTGCGGAAACAACTGTCCACAGAAGGCTCAGCGGCCCACTCGGCCGCCTCGGGCAGTATACGGGGGCGTGTGCTCCCGTGTCCACCCCCTCGGACTCGGCCGATCGCTCCTGGGAGCGATGTCAGCCCACCATCTGCCTGAGCAGCGGGTACGGGTTGGTCGCGCCGGGCTCGTGGATCTCAAAGTGGAGGTGCGCTGCGCCGCCACGCGCATTGCCAGTGTCGCCCACGGTGCCGATCAACTGACCGGCGCTCACGCGTCCTGCGCCGACGACCGCCGAATCGAGATGCGCGTAGTAGTAGCGGCTGCCGTTGTCCGCCTGCAGCCAGATGACCAGGCCGCCGAGGCTGTTGCTGTTGGATCGCACGACGCCGTCATGGACGGCAACAACAGGGGTGCCCGAGGCCGCCATGATGTCCGCACCCTGGTGGCGCCTGCCGCCGCTGCGGGCAAAGCCCCAACTGTCGATGTACTCGTTTGGCCCCGACACGGGGAAGATGCCAAACTGCGCCACACGCTCGGCATGAAGCCGCTCGGCATCGGCGACCTTTGCAGCATCGAGCAGTGCGCGCGCGGATGCCACCGCGGTTCGGGTGGTCTCAACCTTGGCGAGTGCTACGGAGCGCTCGGCCTCAAGGGCATCGAGCTCGGCCGTGAGCGCTTCTTTGGCGCGTCGGTCGGCCGTCAACCGGTCGATCTCATCGGCCAGCGAAGGCGAGAATACGGCGCCGAACGCACGGGCCAGTACAAGCCCCTGGTCGTCCGGATCGTCGGGAATACGGGACTCCACGAGCGCGAGCCTCTCGCGCGTTGAGGCACGACGTACCTCGACCCATTCGAGATTGTTGGCCGCCCGCGAGTGGGCGATCGCCGTGGTGGTGGTCTCGGCGGTCAGATCGGTGATGGTGGGCGCCTCGGCCGCAAATGCTTGCGTGGGTGCCAGAAACGCGATGGTGAGCAGTGCGATGGAGAAGGTCCGGGCAGTTCTTCGTGTGGTACTCATACGCCTCCTGCGTACGGGGACATGTCCCCGCCACTGGCCCGAAAGCGACCGCGGCGGTCGTGTCGGGTACGCAAGTGCGATGCCAAGAGCCGGGATACAGGCGCCCGGAAGCCTACTTCACCTTCACGTCGAGTCCACCGAAGATGGCCGTTGAGCGTACGTGAACGACCGGTCCGCCCGCCGCGGGATCGAACGGCGCAGCCTTGCTGTCCGCTCCGCCGAAGATGCCCACGGAGGTGAGTTTCACGTTGGTTCCCGGCGAGACGACGATGTCGGTTCCGCCGAAGATGGACGTGGCATCGATGAGCACGTCGTGCTCGATGAGCGCGCCGCGCAAATCGATGTCGGCACCTCCGAAGATCGCTGTGATGGTGGCCCCACGGAACGGCACGCCGGCAAACGAGATCTGGGCGCCGGAGAACACGGCAGTGATCACCTCGGAAGGATGCACCGGGTTGCCATCGGCGTCCTTCACGACCACCGGCTCGCGGGTCGCCCGCCAGACCACGAAGATGCCGATACCCACCATCACCGCGGGAAAGAACAGCTGCCATGCGGACACATCGCCGAACCAACGCTGCGCATCCGCCAGCAGTGTGCCGCCGAGTAGGAGCAGAAGGATGTTCCCGACATTCGGTCCCGTGCCGATGATGCTCACAAGCGCCGGGATGATGAGCACAAGTGTCCACCAGCCATCGAAGAACACATCAGCGTTCCACAAGCCGAGTGAGTTACCGCTGAATACGACGCCCAGCGCGATCAGGGCCACTCCGGTCACTATCGCCGTGATCCTGCTTCTCATGCGATCCTCCTGGGCTTGCGGTACGGGCACGCGCGCCGGGTCGTTGGGGCGCGAGTCTAATCATACTTCAGCGAGAACCCCTCGAACACTCGATCTATGCCCGTTTCGAGCGTCGCAGCCTGGCGGGACCCCTTGAGCGGGTCGACCAACGCCACACTCCCCGCACGACAACGAAGACCGCGTAGCCGAGCACGACGCCGACGGTATTCAGAATCACATCATCGATATCCACCGAGCGCACCGGCCCCGCCACATCGACCATGCGCCGGAAGAACTGCAGACCCTCGATTCCGGCAGAGGTCACAAGCCCGGCAAGCGTGACCCGCACCCACCCGTCGAGATGACGAGTGACCAACGGGGCCAGGAGCCCAAGCGGCACGAGCAGCGCTACATTGCCGAGCAGGTTGTCCCGCGCGATGGTCCCAAGGTCGCTCCGCAGGTACAGCATCACCGTGCGAAACGGCACGAGGTTGACCGAGTACTGGAGGTGGTCTGCGGTAACGAACCCCTGCGGAGGCCGTCCCACGGAGAGCGGGAGCAGCGTCAGCGACACCACGAGGGCCGCGTAGACGATGGCACCCGACTTGAGCGCGATGTGGTGCACGGGCTCGCCGCGCCGCGCCAGAAACCGGCCCACGACGAGTGCAAGGAGCACCGCGCCGAGCATCACCTGCTCGCCGCTGATGGTGATGACCGTCCCGTTCACTGCTCTCGTCGGCCTCCCAGTAGTCCGACGGCATGGTCGAGTATCTCGCGGGCGATCGCGCGCTTGGTGAGCACGTCGAATCGCTCAACTCCGTCACGCGTCACAAACAGCACCCGGTTCTCGTCGGTGCCGAATCCCATGACCGGGTCGCTCACATCGTTGGCGACTATCAGATCGCAACCCTTCGCCTCGAGCTTGGCCCTGGCATTGCGCTCAACATCTGAGGTCTCGGCGGCGAATCCCACGAGTACGGCGGCCGAGCCACGCTCTCCAAGCTCGGCAAGGATGTCCGGGTTGCGCTCAAGGGTGATCGCCGAGGGCGCGTCGGTCTTCTTGATCTTGCCTGGAGCCGGCGCGGCCGGACGGAAATCGGCCACGGCCGCGGACATCACGATCACATCGGCAGCGTCCGCCCGGGCGAGCACAGCCGCACGCATCTGAAGAGCGGTCTGCACGCGCACCACCTCACAGCCGAACGGGTCAGGCAGCGCAGACGGCCCGGTCACGAGGAAGACCCTCGCACCGCGGCGTGCGGCCTCCTCGGCGATCGCAAAGCCGGTCTTGCCCGAGGAGTGGTTGCCGATGTAGCGAACGGGGTCGATCGGTTCGTGGGTCCCACCGGCCGTCACCAGCACGTGCATGCCGGCCAGGTCGCGTACGCGGGCAGCCTCGGCCTCGATCGCCTCGATGATGGTATCGACCGCCGCAAGCCTCCCCTCGCCCACATCACCGCAGGCCAGCTCGCCTGTGGCGGGCTCGACAACGGTGACACCGCGCGCCTTGAGGGCGGAGACGTTGCGCCTCGTCACATCCTTGCGCCACATGTGCACGTTCATCGCCGGAGCGATCACGAGCGGTGCCTCGGTGGCGAGCGCAGTGGTGGACAGCATGTCATCTGCCCGGCCGTGTGCGATCTTCGCGATGACGTTGGCGGTGCATGGCGCGATCACCATCACGTCGGCCTCTTCGGCAAGCGAGATGTGGTGAACCTTGGCATCGGGTTCGTCGGCCCAGAGTGAAACGGCCACCGGCTCCGCTGAGAGTGTCCGGAACGTGAGCGGTGAGACGAATCGGGTTGCGGCCTCGGTCATCACCACTTTCACGTGGTAGCCGCGCTTGATGAGGGCACGCACCAGCTCGCATGTCTTGTACGTGGCGATGCCGCCGGTCACACCAACAACGATGGTCTTGCGCAGATCGCTCACCCGCGACACCTCCTCTCGACCTCCGCAGTATGCGACAGTTGGAGCCAAGGGGACAAACGCCTTCTGGCGGCTTCGGCCTCCTCGGGGGTATGAACCCACATGTACCAGTATCCCTCTCTCAAGGAGGCATCACCGTGCCACTACCCGCCAAGGGAAGCGAACTGCGCGTAAAGATCGGCGGCGAAGCCGGGTTTGGCATCAAGGCGGCCGGACAGACGCTCGCCCGCGCATTTGTGAACGCCGGACTCGAGGTGTTCGACCTTTCGGAGTACCCCTCGCTGATCCGTGGAGGTCACAACACCTACACCCTCAGGGTGAGCCCGAGGCCGATATCGAGCCACGTTGAGAGTGTCGACGTACTCATCGCCCTCAATCGCGAGACCGTCAACCTACACCTCGACGAGGTGGTCCCGGGAGGCGCCGTCATCTTCGATCCCGAGGCGACCTCCACTGACGGCTGGCTGCCCAGCAGCGCGATCCGTCCGGTACCCGTGCCGCTGACGAAGATCGCCAAGGAGGCGGGCGGCGCGATCATGGCCAACACGGTAGCCCTCGGCGCCGCGCTGGCGCTTGTGCACTTCCCGCCGGAGTACCTGGCAGACGCGCTCAAGGCGCAGTTCGCGCACAAGGCACCTGAGATCGCCGAGCAGAACGTCACCGCGGCCGCCGTGGGCTACGCGTACGTAGCCAAGCTGGCCGGCGACTTCTGGATGAAGGTCGAGCCGATAGAGGGTGCGCCCGCACGTCTGCTGGTAGACGGCAACGAGGCCGTGGGACTCGGTGCGCTGGCCGCAGGCATCGGCATGTACGCCGCGTATCCGATGACACCGGCTTCGTCCTTGCTGCACTTCATGGCCGCACACGAGCGAGACGCCGCGGTTGTGGTCAAGCACACCGAAGACGAGATCGCCGCGATGAACATGGTATGCGGAGCCGCATTTACCGGCACCCGGGCGATGTGCGCCACCGCCGGCGGCGGTTTCGCGCTCATGGTCGAGGGGTTCGGCATGGCTGCCGTGAGCGAGAGCGCCGTGGTGGTGGGCGTGCTCACACGCCCCGGCCCCGCGACCGGGCTTCCCACGTGGACCGAGCAGAGCGACCTGCGCTACGTTATTCACGCAGCCCAGGGCGAGTTTCCCCGCGTGGTGCTTGCGCCCGGCGACCGCACCGACGCCTTCGAGCTCACCTGGCGGGCGTTCAACCTCGCCGACCAGCTCCAGACGCCCGTTGTAATCCTCGGCGACAGCTACCTGTCCGACAACCGCGAGTCGGTGCCCTACTTCGATCTCGATGCGGTCACCGTTGACCGTGGCAAGCTCTTGGCGGAGGGGAACATCGCTGATTACCCTGAGGCCCTGGGAGACGACGGCGAGTACCTGCGCTACAAACTCACAGACTACGGCGTGTCGGTTCGCGCGCTCCCGGGTGTGACCGGTGCCACGCAGCTCGCCAACTCCTACGAGCACGACGAGTACGGATACGGCTCGGCAGGAGAGCCGGCCGAGATGCGCACTGCTCAGAACGAGAAGCGCATGCGAAAGCTCGAACTCGCACGCAACCTCGTGCCGCGGCCGGCGGTCTTTGGCGCCGACCCTGCCGATGCCGACGTAGCCGTACTGCTTTTCGGCACCACCAAAGGCCCCGTGCTCGAGGCGATGCGCTGGCTCGAACCCGACGGCGTCAAGGTGGCCGCGATGCAGGTCGTCACCCTCTGGCCCTTCCCCGCCGACGACGTGTCGGTGTTCCTCGGCGGCGCCAAACGCAGCATTATCATCGAAGGCAACTACACCGGCCAACTGCAGGGGCTCGTACGCGAGCAGTGCCTGCGCGACGTGGACGAGACACTCCACCGCTACGACGGGCGGCCCTTCTCACCCGAACAGGTCTACGCGAAGCTGAAGGAGGTGGCAGAGAATGCCTGAGGTCACCGAGATCACGCGCGCGCTCAAGCCGACCTGGTGCCCCGGTTGCGGCAACTTCAACATGCAGAAGGCACTCTCCGAGGTGATCGCCGAGCTCGGCCTGCGTTTCGAGGACTACGCGATGGTCTGGGGTATCGGCTGCCACGGAAACGGCGCCGACTTCTACCGCTCGCAGGGCTTCCACGGCCTGCATGGCCGGGCTCTTCCGCTCGCGACCGGCATCGCCCTCACCAACCCCGACCTCAAGGTGATCGTGGAGATGGGCGACGGTGACGGCTACGGCATCGGCGGCAACCACTTCATCCACTCGGTACGCCGCAACATCAACATGACCGCCATCTTCCATAACAACCAGATCTACGGTCTCACCACCGGACAGGCCTCCCCGACCTCCGACCAGTTCATGAAGACGCCGAGCACCCCCGGCGGCGTGGTAGAGGAGCCGGTGAACCCGGTGGGCGTGGCCGTAGCGCAGGGCGCCACGTTCGTGGCACGCGGCTTCGCCGGCGACGTGGAGCACTTGAAGAGCCTCTATCGCCAGGCCATCGAGCACCAGGGCTTCGCGGTCGTGGACGTCTATCAGCCGTGCGTGACCTGGAACAAGATCAACACCTTCAAGTGGTTCCGCGATCGCGTCTACAAGCTCGAGGAACTCGAGGGGTACGACACAACCAGCCGCACCGCCGCCTTCGACCTCTCGATGTCCACGTTCCACGAGCTCACCTGCGCCCCCGATGAGTGCAAGATCCCCATCGGCGTCTTCTATCGCGAGGAGAACTCCTTCACGTACCAAGACGGCCTGCCGCAACTCGACCGGCCGATGTGGAAACATGCCGTGCAGCCGAGGGATATCACCGAGATTCTGAAGAAGTACGCATAGCCCGACGCCCTACAGCATCGACTCCCACCACCCGGCGAGCCTGTCGGCGTGGTGACCGTAGACCATCACGATGTGGTTCCCGAGCGGCGATGACAGCAGAACGTTCACACTGCCGCTTGTCAGCGCAACGTGAGCCTGCGTGCGGCACAGGTTCTCTGCGTCGCCGGTGGCCACGATGTCACCCTCGGCCAGCCACAGCGCATCCATCATTGATCCGCCGATGCGCAGCAGCGTGACCGGTCCGAGCGGCAGCGTGCCCTGGATGCCGATGCCGAGCCCGGATTCGAAGTGCGAACGCAGGCGGTAGCTATCCACGAGCGAGCGAGGGACGGTGCAGTGCGCCAGCACAAGCGCGTTTCCCTCCACGTCAACGTCCGCAGGATTCGCCATCCACGGAACCTCGCCGGTGAGCAGGCTCGCCCATAGCAGACCGACGGTGCTCACCACATCGCCCTCGCACCCCGCGATAACACCGGCGTCCGTGAGCTCGGAGAGCGCGAAGCACCCGCTGGTGCCGCGCTCGAGCACGAGATCGAAGCAGCGCACGGTGAGCGCGTCGAGTTGATGGGCCTCGACGATGGCGCGCAGCCCTTCGTGCACGCGGGAGACCGATGCCAGATCACCGGCCGACGGCTCGGCTACATCCACAGCATCGTTGCGTAGCGATTCGGCTCCTCGGGCGATCGCGGCATCAGCGGCGGTATCCATGGCGGCGCTCAGCTCGGTGAGAGGTATCGCAACGACCTCGGGCCCCCACGTATCGCTCACAATCGCCGGGTCTGGCGAGCTTGCAACGAGCCAGTCGGAGGGATCTCCGACCATGCCGATGCGCGCCTCTTTGAGCGCAGTGCGCACGGCAACGTCGTGCACAGCGTGCTGAAGCGTCTCAATCCCCCGTTCATCATCGGTCCCGCGGAGGTACACGATGCGGCCCTGAGCGCCGTCCTGCTGCAGACGCGCGAGCACTTCCAGTGCGGCCGGGAGCGAATTGTTGCCCGGATGCGCGATGAGCACGACGGGTTCGCCCGGAACGTGCGCCTGACGAGCCTCGTGAAGTTCGAGTACAACGCCCTCGGTCCCTCCGGTGGCGATGAGCAGACACAGCGGCTCGGGACCGCCAAAGTCGTCCCTGCTCCACCGCGTTCCCCCGAGCGCTTCAAGCAGTGCCACGTAACCCGCGACCACGCTCTCCTCCTGTCCCGAACCCGCGAACGGCGGAGCCACGGGAGTGAATCCAAAACGACCGGTCATCACAGGCCTCCTCGGCGCACAGCGGGGACACACCGTGAGCGTACCCCAAGATGCCACCGCGGTCTTCGGGTATCCTCGGGAGACGAACGCGCCGCAACCGGTGGCGCCGGACGGGAGGTGTCGTGCGCCGTCTTGTCACCATCGCCATACTGCTCCCCGCCCTGCTCGCCGGGTGCGTCGGTGGCCTGCCCGAGGGCGTCATCTACCCCTCCATAACCCTCGACGAGACGGTGATGGAGGATATTCCGGTCAGCCGAACCTTCACCTTCGAGGGCGCTCCCGTAACCCTCGATGTGACCGTGGATGGCAGCCTGTACGCGGGTGCAGTAGCGGCGCAGAAGAGCGTCACCCGGTTTGGCAACGCCCGCGAGAACGACTGGATCGAGGACTACTTCCCGGCGTTCATCGACGAGGAGCATCAGGACGGGTTCTACACGGGCGTACTCGAAGCGCTGCGTGCGGTTCGCGCCGAGCGCGGGCTCGATGCCGACCGGTACGCGGAACTGCTCACCGTCTTCGCGCAGTCCCTGGAGTACAAGACCGACCCGGTCGATCTCGAGCCGAAGTTCCCGGTTGAGACGTTCGTTGAAGGCAACGGCGACTGTGATGACAAGAGCCTGCTGCTTGCCGGTCTGCTCTCACGGGAGGGTTACGACGTGGCCATCCTGATGTTCGGTCCCGAGAAGCATGTGGCGCTCGGCATCCGCTCGGCGGACATCGGCTATCTGGGGACCGGCTACGCATACACGGAGACCACCGCCGCGGGCTTTGTGGGCATGGTGCCCGACGAGTTCGCCGGCGGCGTGGTGCTCGTGAGCGAACCACAGGTGTTCAAGATCGGGACCGGCTCGGTGGCCTACGCCGCGGGCGCACAGGTGCGAGCGATACTCGACGGCCGGGCGCAGGCCATCGCACAAGCCGGGGTGCTTGCCGCCAAGATCACCGCCGAGGACGGGCAGCTGGTAGCCCTTCAAGACGAGCTGGCCACCACACGGACTGAGCTGGAGAGCCTCAAGGGCGCAGGTCGTGTAGCCGAGTACAACGCGCTCGTTCCCGAGTACAACGCGCTGGTGGAGAAGTACAACGCCGCGGCGGCTGAACGCAACTCACTTACCGATCGCCACAACGTCCTCGCCGAGATCGACCGTGTCGTGGTCGGCGGGCTGAGCGACCGTGCGGGCACATTTCGGGCTGTCACGACCGCGCTCGACTGACAACGCCACCCGCCTCCACAGTCATCTCCACAACCTCACCACATCTCGCCCCATCGGCCTCCATTCCGATGCCTCATACGTTGTAGGGTATTCGCTGTCCATCGGTGCCGCTTCGCGGTGGCGCACCTATCAGGGAGGAACCGATGGCGTTCGAGAAGGCCCCCCGCGGCCCACGCACTACCGCACGTATCGTCCGCTGGTCGGTGCTCGGCGCGGTGCTCGTCGCAGTCACTGCGCTCGGCATCCTGCACCAGAAGCTCGGCATCAACAAACCGGTCGGCGTGGACGCGCTCTGCCCGTTCGGCGGTCTCGAGACACTTGGTTCGCTGCTGTCATCGGGCAGCCTCATCCAGAAGATCGCCGCCTCAAGCGTGGCGCTCCTGGTGGCCTCGGTGGTGACCGCACTGGTGTTCCGACGCGCTTTCTGCGGCCGGATCTGCCCGCTCGGTTTCCTGCAGGAGCTGTTCGGGTTGGCGGGCAAGAAGATCTTCGGACGCCGACTCACCATGCCCCGGGCGCTGGATCGGCCCGCGCGCTACTTGAAGTATGCAGTGCTCGCTGCGCTTCTGTACCTCACCTGGAACGCCGGCGAACTCGTCATCCGCTCGTACGACCCGTGGGTAGCGTACAACCACCTCACTTCGGCGGAGCTGCTTACGGAGAACGGTATCGGTCTGGCCGTGCTCGGCATCGCCCTTGCCGGCTCACTGGTCTACGACCGCTTCTTCTGTAAGTACGCCTGCCCGATGGGTGCGTTCCTCGGCCTCATCTCCAGGTTCAGTGTCTTCAAGGTTCGACGTAACGCGGAGACGTGCATCAACTGCACGTTGTGCGACAAAGCGTGCCCTGTGAACGTCACCGTTTCGGAGATCGACACCATCAAGAGTCCCGAATGCATCGACTGCGGGGAGTGCGTGAACGCCTGTCCCGTAGTCGACACCCTGAAGGTGAGTGCGCCGCGTGGCAGGGGCCTCTCCCCCGTTGCGGCCGGCGCCCTCGCGGTTGGCACGTTCGCCGTGCTCGTGGCCGGCGCGTCGGCTACCGGGAACTTCGACTGGACCGTGCCCACCCTCGGACAGCAGATCGAGCGCGCCGCAGGCCAGACCCCTGCACCGGACGGCGTACCGTTCGACACCGCGCTCATCAAAGGCAGCACCACGCTCGCCGAGGTGGTCGACGCCAGCGGCATCCCCCCGAGCGTGTTCACTCGCGTCTACGGTGTGCCCGAGAGTGAACAGTCAGGCCAGCTCAAGAACCTCAAGACCGAGTACGGGTGCTCACCCGGGGAGGTGCGAGCCTTCATCGCCGCATACGTTGAGGACCCGACCACGGCCGACACGTGGGTTGTAGGCGCCTTTGAGGAGTCCGAAGAGCATTAGTCCCCGGTGGGGGTATCATCGGGATACCCCCACACGAGGAGGTTGTGAGATGACGGCCGTTCTCATGGTGATAGCTCCGGAGCTCTTCCGGGACGAGGAGTACTCGCATCCCAAAGGCGTGCTCGAGGCTCGCGGCGCGACCGTGACCACCGCGAGCACCGTGCCCGGTATCGCCCACGGCAAACTCGGCATGACCGCCGAGGCGACGCTGGCGGTCGCCGAGGCGGTGGCGTCGGATTACCGGGCGGTGATCTTCGTCGGTGGTGGCGGAGCACAGGTGTTCTTCGATGACCCGGCGGCGCACACCCTCGCACGAGCGACACTCGACGCAGGCCGGGTGCTCGCCGCGATCTGCATCGCGCCGTCGATACTCGCGCGAGCCGGTCTCCTCGACGGCGTTCGTGCCACCGCATTTCCCAGCCAGCTCGATGATCTCGTGGTCCATGGTGCTCTGTGGAGCAGCGACCCCGTCGTGGTTGACGGCGCGATCATCACCGCCAACGGCCCCGATGCGGCCCGTGACTTTGGCATGACCATCGGCGATGCCCTCGGGCTAGCCTGACGTTTGACCGGATGACGAAAGGACCCACCAATGCAACTGAGAATCTACCGTTGCCGCATCTGCGGCGAGGTCTACCTCGGCTTCGAGGCGCCCGAGAACTGCCCGTTCTGCGGAGCCCACATCGAGCTTCTGGAGGCGCCGGAGAAGTACCCGTCCGACATCAACGCCATTCAGATCACCGAGACCGAGCGCGCCGACCTTGAATCGTCGATCGAGCTCGAGACGGCCAACTGCCGCTTCTACCTCGGCATGGCTGAGCGTAAGGACAACGACACACTGCGGGCCACGTACAAGCGGTTGGCTAAGGTTGAAGCCGAGCACTGCGAGGTCTTCTGCAAACTCGGGAAGATGAGCATTCCCGCCGACCTCATGACACCCGGCGTGACCACCGGAACGTGGGCCACCGATATCGAGGAGTCGCTCGCGAGAGAGAACCGCGCGGCCGTGCTCTACGCCACGTTCGCCGCGCGCGCCACCAACGACCGTCTGCGTGAAGTGTGGGCCGCCATCTCCGAGGTGGAGACCGACCACATCACACTCGACGAACTCGCCAAGACCTACCTGTAGCATCGGGTTGCCGCGTGTACGACTGAGCGAAGACCTACATGAAGGCCCCCTGGAGCAGGGGCCTTCATCGGTATGTTCTATCGCTCGCTGTGGTGCGGCTCTGATTCGTCAGCCTCTAGAGTTCCCGACGACGGAAGATGACCACAGCCCCCGCCAGAAGCACTCCCGTGAGCGCGAGCGTGACCACGATCGGCCCCAGAAGCGCGCCTGCCTCACCCAGCACCAGCTCCGTCGGCGCTCCCACAAGCCCGGCCGGAGAGTACTTAAGCGCCGGTCCCCAGAGCGTCGCGATGCTCGCAGCGATGTAGCCGACAAAGCCAAGCCCGGCAGCACCGGCCTGGGAGTCGAGCAGCGCCGACAGGAGTTCCATCCAGGCTATGAACAGCACACCGAACACCAGCCACGCGCCGGTTGCGGCCGCCACCGGTCCCAACGGCGCCTCGCCGAACACGAGATGGGTGATGCCCCAGGTGAGCAGCCCGCCGGCGAGCACCGCGCCGGAGAGCAACGCAGTCTGCGAGACGAACTTGGCCACCACGAACGACGCCCGCGAGAGCGGCTTGGTAAGGACGAGTGCGGCCGTGCCCGACTTCTTCTCAGACGAGATCATCCCGCCGAACATGATGATCACAGCAAAGAGCACGATCTGCGAGAGGTTCTTGGTCCACTGCAGATACGCGTCAAGGTACGTGGGTTCGGGAAGCTGGATGACCACGCCGGGAGACTGTTCGGCCAAAAGAGGGCCGAGCAACTCGGGCGTGATCTTGGCAAGCGGCGGACCCGAGATCGCGAAGAACAGGATGATCCCCGGCAGCACCCAGATCCGCCAGGTGCGGAAGATCTCCCGAAACTCCTTGATGAGAAACGCGCCGAATCCGTGCATCATCGATCGCCCCCCACCAGGTCGACGAACACTTCTTCGAGCGATACCTCGCCGGTCTCGAACCGTTTGAGCCCTACACCACGAGCGGCAACTGCGGCGGGAATCGCTCGCCGTGCCGCGTCGAGATCGGAGACCGCCATGCTGAGCGTGCCGTTCTCGAGCCTGCGGACATCGCTCGCCCACACCGCAGCTCCAAAGAGCGCGGCCATCTCGTCGGCGGCCTCGGTCACCTCCACCGTGAGGCGCCTGGCACCGTACCGCGACTTCAGGTCGGCCATCGGGGCCTGTGTCACCACGCGGCCCTCATGCAGGATGGCGACCGTGTCGCATACGCGCTCCACGTCGGAGAGGATGTGGGTGGAGAAGAACACCGTCGTGCGTCCGCCGAGGGAGGCGATCATATCGAGGACCTCCTTGCGGCCGATCGGATCGAGCGCCGAGGTCGGCTCGTCTAACATGAGCAGCCGCGGCGCGTTGATCAGCGCCTGCGCCACGCCGAGTCGCTGCTTCATCCCACGCGAGTACCCGCCGACCCGGGTGGTCACTCCCGCCAGACCCGCAAGGTCGAGCAGCGCCTCCACCCGTGCACTCAGGGTCGATCCGCCGAGACCAAAGAGGCTGCCGGCAAAGCGCAGGAACTCGGGTGCGGTCATCCACTCGTAGTACCCGGGGACATCCGGCAGGAAGCCGATGTCGGCCCTCACTTCATTGGTCGCGCTCACCACGTCGCGCCCGAATACACGCGCCTCGCCGGAGGTGGGACTCGCGAGTCCTGTGAGTATCCTGAGCGTGGTTGTCTTGCCGGCGCCGTTGGGGCCGAGGAAGCCGAAGACAGACCCGGTGGGTACATCGAGGTCCACGCCATCGAGGGCCCGTTTGTCTTCGTACACCTTGGTAAGCGCACGTATCTCTATCGCGGAGCTCACGCTTCGTCGACCTCCTTGCTGCCATACAGCACATCGGCGGCACGTTCGGCGCGGCCGGCAGGCGGCGCGGCTGCTGACCGCGCTTCGATGAGAGGATCCACCGCGGGCGCGGGCTTTCGTCCAGCCGCCAGAAACACGATCGCCCCGATGAAGTTCACGAACACGATGATCAGGATCCACGGCCACTTCTTGCCGAGGACGAGACGCTCATCGGGAGTGCGCAGCATCACCACGAGAGCGTATAGCTCAACGCACAGCTGCACCGCGACAAACACGATCACTACGATCTGGAGCCATCCGGGGATCTCGCCCCACGAAACCTGAGTGTTCATCTCAGCTACCTTCCTCCGGTGAACGTAACGTGGCCTGCCACTCGGCACGAAGACCGAGCCGCGCAGGGACATACAACAGTAGGAACGACACACCCAGCCCGGCGAGTATCACCGCGACCATATAGCCGCCGCTGCTGCCTCCGCGGGCGTCGACGACCGTGATCAGCGCCAGGCCGAGGCCGACCACTGCGATCAGACCGAATGCAGCGGCCGTAAGGACACGCGACCTCTTCGGGGTGCCCCGGCGAAGGACGCGCGCGTAGGCGATCACCACGGGGAGCGCGCCCAGGGCGAGGATCATGCCGAACGCCACCCCCTTCGACGCCCAGTCGTCCGGAGCGCCCGATACGCCCCAGTGGACCGGGACCTCGGCGGGTAGCGAACCCCAGGAGAACGCCACCAGCGTCGTGGTAGCGAGCGCCAGGAGTGCGGGCACCGCGAGCGCCACGGCTACCACAGGTCCGGGGATTCGCGCCAGCGCCTCCTCACCGATGTCGTCGGGCCGGATCAGGCCGAGCCTCACGGCTATCGCACCGAAGTTGATCGTCCAGCCCACGCCGAACAAGCGGGGTGTGAACACGCGGCGGTCGGTGGGATTCCACATGCGACTGGCGATGCGCTCGACCGAGGCGCCGCGAAAGTCGTACGGCATGCCGAGGACGTGCCCTTGCGGCGCCGTTGCGTCGTCCGAGCCCAGAAGCGCGATCCTAACGCTGCGCGCGTACTCGACCGCAGGCCCCAGCGCCTCGAGAGCGGCCGCCTCACCCCTGCGCCCGGCATCTGCGTACAGTAGAGAATCGAGTTCGGCGAGAGCCTCCTCGCGGACCCGTCCGGGCACGCCGGCAAGCTCGGTACGAACAGCGGCGATGTAGGCGGCCGATGCCGTTCGGTCAGTCACGGTCGCCCGCCTGTCCGAGGAGCGTTTCGATAGCCGAGGAGAGGTCACGCCATGACGTGGCCATCGCGTCTAGCTCCCGTTCGCCGGCTGGTGAGAGCCGGTAGTACTTGCGCGGCGGCCCCACCGGCGATTCACGCCACGTTGTACCCACGACGCCCCCCTTGTTCAAGCGACCCAGCAATGGATAGACGGTTCCCGCGCTCGCCTCCAACCCGGGCCGCGCACCCAGCTGATCGACGATCTCGACTCCGTACAACTCGGTCCCCCGAAGCAGCGCCAGGATCGCAAGTTCGAGCGCTCCCTTGCGGAACTGCGCAACCCGATCGTCGCGCTCGGCTGCCATCACTCGCCTCCAGTGTTGAACCGAACACCTACGACTACCTTGTACCACCAACTAGCTGGCTATGCAAGTTACCACGACTTCGATACACGAGTTGCTGCATCCTCGGTGGCTGCATGGTAAACACCGGCGCGCGAGCGAACTAGCTGCCCGCCCGCCGTGCGACGCGGCGGAACTCCTCGGCGTAGTGCGGCGTGAGCGCATCGAACGTGAAGCGCCCGGCCAGCGCACGCGCGGCACCCGGAAGCGGGCGCTCCCCTATCGCGTTGCGCAGATGCGCCACCAGTTGCTCCTGGCTCCCGTAGCGGCGCTCGGCCGGGTAGAACTCGGGATATGCCAGCCGGTCGGGTACAACCGGCGTACAGCCCGCGTAGCAGGCCTCCATCATCGCCAGCCCGAAGAACTCATTGCGCGCCGTGGACACCGCCACATCGGCACTCGCCAGCAACGCCGCGTATTCGAGGCGCGAGGCCGGCTCGCCAAGGTGCACGAGCCGCTCGCCAAGCGCGCTCGCCGCCTCGGCCACGAGCTCCTCGGTCTCCCGAAACGACTGGCCGCAAATAGCCACCTCAAAGTCGAGCCCCTCCGCCGCGAGCAGCGCAACCGCGCTGAAGAACGCATCCGGGTCCTTGTCGTGCTCCCACCGGTGCGGCCAGACGATGCGCGGAAGCGCCTGGCGGGTCACGGGTGTCGCATCAAACGGTGCCGGATCAAACGGCGGAGCGAGCACACCCGACTTCGCCGCGATGCGCATCGCCACGCCGTTCGGCCGGTGATCGGGAAACTCCCGCAAGAAGCCGGGAATCTCCGCGAGGAAGCCATCGAGGTTGTAGCGGCTGTTGAACAGGCAGCGGTCGGCGGTGAGGGCGCTCGTGATGTTGGTGAGCGCGAACTGGTAGTCCCACTCGGCCGTGTGCCGTGTGGGGTAGAGCAGCTGGTTCTCATGGAAGTAGACGATGCGCGGCACGCCCGCGACCGCGTCGCCGGCGAGCGCCACGAACTCGGCCAGGTTGATGAAGGTACTCGCGTAGATGAGGTCCCATGCCGAGTCCGGCCGAATGCACGCCGCTTCTCCCGCCGGAGTGCGTTCCCGCCACTGCTGCGCCAGCGCCCGCGCCTCCTCGGCCATCGTGATCGCCGCGCCGCGCATGCGCCACTTCCACTTGCGCGGCGGCAGCGTCAGGACGTCGAAGGTGAAGCCGTTCGGCGTCATCCGGGCCACAAGGCCATCGAGCACGGCCCGGTGGGAGCCACCATAGTACGGCTCGAGCACGAGCACGCGCAGCGAGGGGGCATCCATCAGCGTTTCCCCTTCGGCACCCGATACGACGCCGAGGGGAAGTCCACGTGCCGCATGCCGGCACGGGCCTCTTCCACCAACGCATCGACATCCAGACCACTCTCGCCCGCCTCGATCTCTTCGTGCCGGGCGTGCGTCTGCGGGCGGCGCGGCATGAACAGCGTGCAGCAGTCATCATCGCTGGCGATCGACAACTCGTACGTGCCGAGTGTCACGGCCTCGCGGATGATCTCTTGCTTGTCCGAGCCGATCAGAGGACGCAACACGGGCAGCGTGGCAACTGCGTCCACGACCGCTACGTTCTCGAGCGTCTGCGAGGCCACCTGCCCGAGGCTCTCACCGGTCACGAGTGCCTTCGCGTTCTCGATGCCGGCGATGCGCTCGGCAACGCGGATCATGAACCGCCTGTACAACAGCACCCGCAAGTCGGAAGGTGAGCCGAGGGCGATCTGGCGCTGCACGTCACCGAACGGCACCACGTAGAGCCGCCCGAGCCCGCCACCGAGCGACAGAACGCGTGCGATCTCCTCAACGTCGCCCTCGGAGCTACCCGATGTCTGAGGCCTGCCCGAGAAGTGAACAGGCACGATCGTTGCGCCTCGACGCATCACGCGCCAGGCGGCCACCGGAGAGTCGATGCCTGCGGACAGCAGCGCGATCACCTTGCCCGAGGTGCCTACCGGAAGGCCGCCACACCCATCGGTGCGTCGCGCGTAGACGAACGCGCCCCCCTGCACCACCGCGATGCGGATGAGCAGGTCGGGCGCCTCAAGGTCCACCGCCAGGCCGGTGGCCAGACGAACGTCCTGTCCCACCCGACGATTCATGTCCATGCTCGGCTCGGGATACTCGGTGGCCGAGCGGCGTGACTGGATGCCGAAGGTGCGTATAGTGCCTCGCCCGCGGACGATCTCCTCGTGCGCAACGGCGACGGCCGCCTGCGAGATCGCGTTCGGATCGCGCTCTGCCTCCACGCCGTAGCCCGCGTAACTGACGCCGGGGGTACGGGAGATCGCCTCAAGCGCTGCCGGGGCGGACTCATCATGCGGGAGTCGCACGAGCACGCGGCTGGCAACGCGCGTGACCTCGGCTTGAGGGATATCGCGTAGCGCCCACCGCAGATTGGTCTCAAGGCGTCGCTCGAACGAGCCGCGGTTGAACCCCTTGAGACCTATCTCGTGGTAGTGGACGAGGGCAACACGCACCGCTGGCTTCACCTCTTATGCGTCAGCGATGCCCCGACACCGCAAGCGCGGCAGCGGGGCATCGTCATGGCGACCGTATGCGGAGGGACCGCTACTTGTAACTGTCCTTGACCCGCTCGTAGCTCACGTCACCGCTGGCGATCTCGTCGAGCGCAAGGGTGAGCGGCTTGGTGCTGGTAATCTGTGCGATCTGCGGCGCCTGCATGGTAAGGAGCGCCTGGTCGCGAACGCCGTGGATCATGTCATTGATCTGGCGGGCGCGCTTGGCGGCGATGATGCAGAGCGTGTACTTGGAGTCGACCTTCTCGAGCAGCAGGTCGATCTCGGGCTTGATGACCATATCAGGAACATCCTTCGCTTGGGTTCCGGAGGGATTCGACGATGGCGGCCAGTTCATCCGTGGCCACGACAACATCATTGTTTTCTACCACATAGTCGTAGGTCTCCACAAGTTCGAGCTCCCGCACAGCGGTCGCCAAACGCGTTGCGACCTGGTCGTCCGTCTCGGCTCCGCGGCGACGTATCCTGCGCTCCAGCTCGGCCATCGATGGCGCGATGATGAACACCAACGCCGCGTCGGGCATGAGGGCTTTGACCTGCAGCGCGCCCTGCGGATCGATCTCCAAGATCACATCCATGCCCCCGGCGACCCGTTCTTCGACTGTGGATGCGAGCGTGCCGTAGCGGTTGCCATGCACCTCGGCCCATTCGAGAAACTCGTCGGCATCCAGGCGCCGGGCGAACTCATCTGGCGTGAGGAAGTAGTAGTCCTCGCCGTCAACCTCGCCGGGGCGTGGAGCTCGCGTGGTGGCCGAGACAGAGACCCATAGACCAGGAACCCTGGCGACCAGCCGGTCCACCAGAGTTCCCTTGCCGGCGCCCGAAGGCCCCGATATGACGATGAGCGATCCTCGCGGCACGAAGCGCGCTTTCGGCAACTAGCCGAGTCGCTGCATGAGCAGCTCACGCTGGCGAGCGCCGAGACCCTGCACACGCCTGCTGTCGGAGATCTCGAACTCGGTCATGACCTTGGCGGCCTTGGCCTTGCCAAAACCCGGCAGGCTCTCAAGGAGCGTCGCGACTTTCATGCGTGCGACGATGGGATCGTCGGACTTGGCCATCACGTCTGCGAACGACATCGCACCGCTCTTGATCTTCTGACGGAGCTCAGCGCGCGCCTGACGCGCCTGGGCGGCCTTCTCAAGCGCCTTCTTGCGATCCTCCGGTGACAGGTTCGGCAGAGCCATTGGTTCCTCCTCGCAGGTCAGTACACGTGCTTTCTCATACCCCACGTGCGCCTGAACGCACGACCGTCTCTCACGACAGCGAGCTTGATAATACCGCTGACCTGCGGAGATGCCAACCCTGACTTAGGACAACCGACGGCTTCCGGGCGAATCGATGCCCACGCCAGCAGCGCAGTGCGGGCAGACCTGAGGCTCCATAGACTCAACCTCAAGTTTAAGTAGAGGTAGGTACTCGGCATCGAATGCCTTGACCCCTCCCCGGTCGATGATCGACGTCACGGCGGTTACCACCCCACCCGCGGCCTCGATCAGATCGACCACCTCAGCCACGCTGCCACCCGTTGTGACCACGTCCTCCACGACCAGAACACGCTGGCCCGGCGAGACGGTGAAGCTCCTCCGGAACGTCATCACTCCCTGCTGGCGTTCGGTGAAGATGAACTTCACCCCGAGCGCCTGGGCAACAGCAAACCCGATAATGATCCCGCCAACGGCAGGCGCCGCGACAAGATCGATCTGGCGGTCCCTCACGTTCTCGGCCATCGCATGGGCGAGCCGCGTCGTGAGCGCAGGATCCTCCAGTATGCGCGCGCACTGCACGTATGTGTCTGAGTGCAGACCACTCGTCAGCTGGAAGTGCCCGTGCAGAATCGCGCCCGCATCACGCAGGGCTTCAAGTACCTCAACCTCGGATACCGTCATGCCGACATCTCCTCTGCGATAGCCGTGGCTGCCGCCACAGGGTTGGTCGCTCCCGTGATAGGCCGTCCGATCACAAGATATGAAGCTCCTGCCGCGATCGCCTCGGCGGGTGTGGCCGTCCGCGCCTGGTCGCTCGCATCCTCGCCCGCCGGGCGAACACCCGGGGTCACGATCAGCGCCACATCGCCGAGGATCGCGCGCATCGCTGCCGCCTCGTTCGGTGAACAGACGATCCCGTCACAGCCCGCGTCGGAGGCGAGCATTGCCAGGGTGGCCACCTGCTCCCCGGCAGGCGCTGTGACGCCTACCTCTTCAAGCGCCGCGGTATCGAGGCTCGTGAGGACCGTCACCGCGACGATCTTAGGGCGCGGCGCGCGAAACTTCGCGGCCGCGGCCTCCGTGGCCTTGACTGCCGCTTCCATCATCGCCCGGCCACCTGAAGCATGAACGGTGAGCATGTCGGCCCCGGCGCGCGTGAGCGACCGGCATGCGCCTTCCACCTGGTGCGGAATGTCGTTCAACTTGAGGTCGACGAAGACCTTGAAGCCGAGGCTTCGAAGCTCACGGACGATGCTCGGCCCCTCGGCATAGAAGAGGGTCATGCCCACCTTGACCCATTCCACCTGCCCGCGGAGCGAGCGCGCCATCTCCAGCGCGCTGGCGGCATCGGGTAGGTCCAGGGCGACGATGATCTTGTCTCGCATTGCTATCCCCTCACATGCGTTGGCTCCCACGCACCGGACGTATGCATCCCGGTGCGAGCAGATCCGCTAGTTCTGTGCTTGTCTTTCGGGCCAGGCGGCGCCGGTGAGCTCGCCCACAGCGCGTATTCCACGAGCAGCGCACGCACTCTCGAGCCCGTCTATGATTGAGACGGTCGTGGTCGGATCGACGAAATTCGCGGTGCCAACGGCAACAGCAGTGGCCCCCGCGAGCATAAACTCCGTCGCGTCTGCGGCACACATGATGCCGCCCATGCCCACGACCGGGACGTTCACCGCCCGGGCCACTTGCCACACCATGCGTACGGCCACCGGGCGTATCGCGGGGCCGGACAGTCCGCCCATGCCCCTGGCGAGCACAGGCCGGAAGGTATGCGTGTCGATCGACATGCCCAGGAGCGTGTTTATCAGACTCACCGCATCGGCACCTTCGGCCTCCACTGCGCGCGCGATCTCCACGATGTCCGTAACGTTCGGACTCAACTTCACAATGAGGGTCTTGCCGGTGACGGAGCGAACGGCGCGTACCACCTCCGCAGCGGCAGGACACGATGTCCCGAATGCCATCCCACCCGCATCGACATTCGGGCACGAGATGTTCACCTCGAACGCAGAGACACCCGGCTCATCGTCCAGCCGCTCGGCCACCGCGGCGTACTGCTCCACACTGTGACCCGAGATGTTGACGATCACCGGTACATCCTGTGTGGCAAGCCACGCGAGGTCCTGTGCGATGAACGCCTCAACGCCGGGATTCTGCAGCCCGATCGAGTTGAGCATGCCCGAGGGCGTTTCGGCGATCCGGGGGCTCTCGTTGCCGCTCCACGGCACGATCGACACTCCCTTGGTCACCACCGCGCCGAGACGCGAGAGGTCGACGAAGTCAGCGTACTCGCGGCCGGAGGCGAAGGTTCCCGACGCGGTCATCACAGGAGTGCGCAGCTCAAGAGCGCCGATACGAACACGCATGTCCACCGGGTCGCTCACAGGCCCACCTCCCGGTTGCCGGTCGGGGACCATAGCACATCGGCAGCGTCAAAGACGGGGCCGTCGACACATGCCCGTTTGCGTCCCTCCCGGGTTTCAACCACACACGAAAGGCACGCGCCAACCCCGCACGCCATCAGCCGCTCCAGGGACACCTGGCACGGCACGCCGGCTCTCGCCGCCTGCTCGGCCACGATGCGCTGCATCGGCTCCGGTCCACACACGTAGACTATGTCGGGGCGCTCGCGTTCTATCAGATCATCGGAGAGCACGGTCACGAAACCGCACAGTCCGGCCGAGCCGTCGTCGGTGGCCAGGACCGTCTTGTTGCAGGTGGCCTCAAAGAGATCACGCGCTAGCAAGCGCCCCCCGGTGGGCGCACCCTGCGCAACGGTCACCGCCACGCCTGTGCGTGCAAGCTCCTCGACAAGCATGCCCATCGGTGCGGCGCCGAGACCACCCGCAACAACCAGTGCATGTGCGGTGCCGTCCGGGATCGTCCACCCACAGCCGAGCGGACCGATGAGATCCATCACCTCGCCGGTGTTCGCATCGGCCAGCGCGCATGTGCCCCGGCCAACCATCTGATACAGGATCTCGATGTGCTCCCCCGCGGCGCGGTAGACCGAGAACGGACGGCGCAGGATGAAATCTGCGCGCTCGGCAATACGCAGATGGACGAACTGCCCCGGTCGAATGGTCCCGGCTACCCCTGGCGCCTCGAAGACGACACGCCCGACGCCATCGGCGACACGCTCGTTTACCAGAATGGTCGCCCGCTCGAGCGTGGGCTTGCGCCGGGAGTCGCTCACGCGTGGCTCCCGCCGAAGTCCTGAAGGGCGATCACACCCGGGTTCCCGTGGATGATGGCTTCGATGGCGGCAACGCTCGCCTGAGCCGCGGCAAGCGTGGTGATGTTGCTCACGCCGTGCTGCACCGCGGCGGTCCGGATATGGTAGCCGTCGGAGCGCGTCTCGCGCCCGAACGGTGTATTGATCACCAGGTGAACGTCGCCGTTGACGATCCGGTCCACCACGTTCGGCCGGCCCTCATGAACCTTGCGCACCTGTTCAACCGGTATGCCGGCCGTCTGAAGAAGCCGCGCCGTACCCCTGGTGGACATGATCTTGAAGCCGAGTGCGTGGAGCTGTCGGGCTACCGGCACGATGGCGCGCTTGTCGCGGTCGCACACCGAGATGAACGCCGCGCCCTCGCGGGGCAGCGAGTAGTCGATCGCAAGTTGCGACTTGCCGTACGCCGTGGGGAAGTCGGCGGCCACGCCCATGACCTCACCGGTGGACTTCATCTCGGGGCCGAGCACGCTGTCGACGCCGGGGAAGCGGCCAAACGGCATCACCGCCTCTTTCACGCAGAAGCGTCCGAGGTCACGGTCCTCGGCCGGCAGACCCATGCCGCCGAGTTTCTCCCCCGCCATCACCCGGGCCGCGACCTTGGCCAGCTGCACGCCGGTGGCCTTGCTTACGAACGGCACGGTGCGGCTCGCGCGTGGGTTCACTTCGAGCACGTACACCGACTCATCCTTCACGGCGAACTGAACGTTCATCAGCCCGTGCACGCCGAGTTCGAGCGCCAGCGCGCGCGCCTGGGTCTTGATCCGCTCGATCGTCTCCTCGCCGAGTGAGAACGGCGGTATGCAGCATGCCGAGTCACCCGAATGGATCCCGGCTTCCTCGATGTGCTCCATGACGCCGCCTATGTAGACCGTCTCGCCGTCGCACACGGCATCGACGTCCACCTCGATCGCGCCCTCCAAGAAGCGGTCAAGCAGTACCGGATGATCCGGCGAGACCTCGGTGGCGCGCTGCACGTAGCGCAGGAGGTACTCCTGGTCGTAGGCGATGACCATCCCGCGTCCGCCGAGCACGTAACTCGGGCGCACCAGCAGCGGGTAGCCGATGCGACCGGCCACTTCCACGGCCTCGTCCAGCGTTCTCGCGGTACCCGCAGCCGGGTACAAGATCCCCAACGTGTCGAGCACCTCGGCGAACCGCTTGCGGTCCTCGGCCAGGTCGATCGCCTCGGGGGACGTGCCGAGGATCGGGACTCCCGCCTCCTCCAGCGCGCGAGCGAGCTTGAGCGGTGTCTGCCCCCCGAAGGTCACAAGCACGCCGTCCGGGCGCTCCACCTCGATGATGTCCATCACGTCCTCGAAGGTGAGCGGCTCAAAGTACAGCTTGTCCGAGGTGTCGTAGTCGGTGGAGACCGTCTCGGGGTTGCAGTTCACCATGATGGTCTCGAATCCGGCCTCTGCCAGCGCATAGGCTGCGTGCACGCAGCAGTAGTCGAACTCGATGCCCTGACCGATCCGGTTGGGTCCCGCTCCCAGGATCATCGCCTTCGGACGATCCGAGCGGACCGCCTCGTTCTCCTCCTCGTATGTCTTGTAGTAGTACGGCGTGCTGGCGAAGAACTCTGCCCCGCAGGTGTCAACCGCCTTGAATGTAGCCGTCACCCCCAGGTTGAGCCTTGCCTGCCGCACATCACCCTCGACCGACCCTGTAAGGTAGGCGATCTGGCGATCCGAGAGCCCGTGCTGCTTGGCTTTCCGCAGCTCATAGGCTGTAATCGTGTTCAACTCGCGGCCCTTGATCGATGTCTCGACCTCGACCATCGAGCGCATCTGCTCGAGGAACCACGGGTCGATGAGGGTCATCTCGGCGATGGACTCCACCGTCCAACCGCGCCTCAGCGCTTCGGCGATGTAGAACACCCGGTGTTCGTTGGGGATCGCAAGCCGCTCGTCGAAGTGCTGCTCATCGAAGACGTCCTTGCCATCGGCACCCAGGCCGTCGCGGCCGTTCTCGAGCGACCGCATCGCCTTGCCGAATGCCTCGGCAAACGTCCGACCCATCGCCATGACCTCGCCCACGCTCTTCATGCGCGTGGTGAGCGTGGTGTCGGTGCCCGGGAACTTCTCGAACGCCCAGCGCGGAACCTTCACCACCACATAGTCGATCGACGGCTCGAAACTCGCCGGCGTGGCCTTGGTGATGTCGTTGGGGATCTCGTCGAGCGTGTAGCCCACGGCAAGTTTCGCCGCTATCTTGGCGATGGGAAAGCCCGTGGCCTTGGACGCAAGCGCGGAGGAACGCGACACGCGCGGGTTCATCTCGATGACCACGAGCTTGCCGTCGGCCGGGTTGACCGCGAACTGCACGTTGGATCCGCCGGTCTCCACGCCGATCTCGCGCATGATGGCGAAGGACGCATCCCGGAGCACCTGGTACTCGCGATCGGTCAGCGTGAGTGCGGGCGCCACGGTGATGCTGTCGCCGGTGTGCACGCCCATCGCGTCGAAGTTCTCGATCGAGCAGACGATCACACAGTTGTCGTTCTTGTCCCGCATGACCTCCATCTCGTACTCTTTCCAGCCGATCACGCTTTCCTCGACAAGCACCTCGCCCACCGGCGAGAGCGCGATGCCGCCGGCTGTGATCTCCCTGAGCTCATCGATGTTGTACGCGATGCCACCTCCCGCGCCGCCGAGCGTGAAGCTCGGCCTGATGACCACCGGCCACCCTACCTCGGTCACGAACTGCTCGGCATCGGCAATCGCATACGCGTACGCCGACATCGGCGTATCGAGGCCGATCGCCTCCATGGCCTGTGAGAATAGCTTGCGATCCTCGCCTTTCTTGATCACGGGAAGCGTGGCGCCTATCAGCTCGACGCCGTACTTGTCCAGAATGCCGGCCTCGGCGAGCGCCACCGCGCAGTTGAGACCTGTCTGACCGCCGAGGGTCGGGAGCAGTGCCTGCGGCCGCTCGATGGCGATGACCTTCTCAACGTACTCGATCGTGATCGGTTCAACGTACGTGCGATCTGCAAACTCAGGGTCGGTCATGATCGTCGCAGGATTCGAGTTAACGAGCACGACCTCGTACCCGTCCTCACGCAGCACCTGACAGGCCTGAGCACCGGAGTAGTCGAACTCGCAGGCCTGACCGATGACGATCGGGCCGGAACCGATGATCAGAATCTTCTTGATGTCATCTCTACGGGGCATGAGCGCCTTATCTCTTACGGCACGATCAATACTGGGCAGCTGGCCTGTCTCACCAGCGTCATCGAGACACTGCCGAGCAGCATCTCCTGAACCGCGTTGCGGCCACGAGTCCCGGCGATCACGCCGGTGGCCCTTCGGTTGTCGATCTCATCGAGAATCGCATGGTCGGCGGCGTCGTTTCGGATGGTGACGCTCGAAGCCATCGACTGCTGAGCGCACATCGCTTGGAGGTTCTTCATCTGGAACTCCGCGCCCTCTTCGGCCCTACGCAACTTCTCGCCGGTGAGTGCCGGATCGATCGCGTGCAGTAGGAACAGGTGCTTCACCGCGCCTTTGGGCAGATCGATCGCGCAGGTGAACGCGCGTGCTGCGCTGAGCGAGAAGTCGGTGGGAAGCACGATCTTCTCGCCGAAGTGCTTGAGCAGCATAGCGGGGTCGGCCTGATTGCGCAGCAGGTCGTAGCGCACCACCAGATGCGGGACTTTCGCGTCCCTCAGCAGGCGCTCGGACACCGAGCCGGCGAACAGCTGATCCATCACCGACTTGGCATGCGAGCCGTACACCACGGCATCCACCTGGCTCTCGGCTGCAAGCGCGCCGAGCATCTCGACCGGGTCGCCGGTGGCAACGCGAACCTCGACCCCGAGCCCCGCATCCTCAAGTTCGGCCGCGAACGCGCGGAGCGCATCGCGGGCCTCGTCCACCCGACGCGAGATCAGCGGACCCTCCACGCCGGAGACCTCAACCACGTGCCCCAGCACCACGCGCCGCACGCCGAGCGGAGCGAGTCCCCGTGCAAACGCGAGAATCAGCGCGTCATCCACACCGAAGTCGACCGGGAGTAGAACAGTGCGGAACATCTCTCACTCTCCGTCCGTGATGCCGAATATGTCGGCTGAGCCATCCATGAGCCGGGTGAAGACACCGAACAGATAGCGCGCGTCGTGCGGACCGGGAGCCGCCTCTGGGTGGTACTGCACCGAGCACGCCGGGACGTCCAGCGTGCGCAGACCCGCAACGGTCATGTCGTTCAGGTTCACGTGCGTGAGTTGCACCCTTCCGTACTCGGCCGAGGTCACAACCGGCGCAACGCCGGCATTCACCCACGCGCCCAGGTCGCTCGCGTCGAGGTCGAGCCCGCCGCTGTCTCCCGGAACCAGCGGACCTATGGAGGCGAAATCCACACAGAAGCCGTGGTTATGGGAGGTGATCTCCACCAGTCCGGTCACGAGGTTCTTCACCGGCTGGTTGCCACCGCGGTGTCCGTACTTCAGCTTGAACGTCTCAGCGCCGAGGGCGAGCGAGAGCATCTGGTGCCCCAGGCAGATGCCGAAGATCGGCTTCTTGCCGAGCACCTCACGCAGAGTGCCATAGAGGTACGCCACTGCCTCGGGGTCTCCCGGACCGTTTGCGAAGAACACCCCATCGGGATCGAGCGCGAGCGCTTCGGCAGCACTCGTTGTGGGCGGAACCACGATGACCTCGCAGCCGGCCTCGGTCAGACGCCGCATGATGTTGTACTTGAGTCCGGAGTCGTACGCCACCACGCGGTAACGCGGAGCGCCCGCGAGCACACCGGTGTCCACCGGCACCTCGCACTCGGGCGGCGCCTCGGAGCCCCACGTGTAGCGCTCGGACACGCCCACCCCGGTCACCAGGTCGCGGCCCACAAGCGAACGCGATGCCCGTGCCTTCGCAACGAGCGATGAGGCGTCGAAGTCCTCGGTCGAGAGCACGGCGCGCATCGCGCCAGCCTCGCGGATGTGTCGCGTGAGGCGTCGCGTGTCCACACCCTCGATCGCCACCACCCCGAGGCGTTTCAGGTAGTCGCCCAACGTCTCCTCGGCACGCCAGTTGGAGCTTATGGCCGAAAGGTCGCGCACGACGAAGCCGGAGGCGAAGATGCCGCGCGACTCCACATCGGCCGCGTTCACGCCGCAGATCCCGATGTGCGGAAAGGTCATGGTGACGATCTGGCCCGTGTAGGAGGGGTCGGTGAAGACCTCCTGATAGCCGCTCATCGAGGTGTTGAAGACGATCTCACCGGAGCTTTCGCCGGGCGCGCCGCAACTCCATCCCTCGAATATCTCGCCGTCCTCGAGCGCCAGGATCGCGCGGGGCGGTGTGGTGCCGGGTGCGAGCACTACGCGACCACCTTCCCGTTGCGCAGGGCCCACTGGCCGTCCACCAGCACATCGCAGGCCTTGCCAAGCAGGCTCGTGCCGAGAAACGCCGAGTTGCGGGCTTTGGAGACGAACCACTCGGCTGTGACCTCCACGCGAGCCTCCGGATCCACGATCGTGATGTCGGCCGGGAAGCCGGCCTCGAGGCGCATCTCCGGAAGGCCGAGAGCAAGGCGCGGGCCGTGGCTCATGAGTGTGGTCACAGCGGGCCAGTCGAGCACGCGGGTGGACACCAGGTGCGTGTTCACCAGGGAGAGCGCTGTCTCAAGCCCTGTCGTGCCGAACGGCGCCAATTCGAACTCCAGCTCCTTCTCGTGCGGTGCATGGGGCGCATGATCGGTTGCGATCGCGTCCACGGTGCCGTCGAGCAGCCCCGCGACCAGCGCTTCGCGATCAGCGGTTGTCCTGAGCGGTGGGTTCATCTTCAGATTTGTATCGTAGCCCACGAGCACATCCTCATCCAGGAACAGATGGTGCGGCGTCACCTCGCAGGTGACCCGTACGCCGCGAGATTTCGCCTCACGGACAAGCGTGATCGAGCCGGCCGTGGACAGGTGGGCCAGATGCAGCTTGCAGCCGGTGAGCTCGGCCAAAGCGATGTCGCGGGCCACCATGGTCTCCTCGGCAGCTGCGGGAATTCCCGGGAGTCCCATGCGCGTGGAGACGGCGCCCTCATTCACCACGCCAGCGGCGGCCAGCGATTCGTCCTCGCAGTGCACCACGAGTGCGGCGTCGAAACGCTTGATGTAGTCCATAGCCACGCGCGTCATCCCGGCAGCCTGGATACCGTGGCCGTCGTCGGAGAACGCCACCGCGCCTTCGGCGATCATGTCGCCGATCTCGGCCAACTGCTCGCCCGCCTGACCGTGGGTGATCGCGCCGATCGGGTAGACACGCACCACGCCGGTTGCAGAGGCGCGCTCGACCACGAACCGGACCTGGGAACCGCTGTCGCACACGGGATCGGTGTTGGGCATGCACGCCACAGCGGTGAACCCGCCGTGGGCAGCCGCCCTGGTACCGGTGGCGATGGTCTCCTTGTATTCCTTGCCGGGTTCCCGCAGATGGACGTGGATGTCCACCAGCCCGGGGAGCAGGATCTTTTCGGTGCAGTCGATCGTCTCGCCCTTCTCGATCGTGAGGTCCTCGCCCACCCCGACGATCACGCCATCGCGAACCACGATGTCGAGAACCGCGTCGATACCGGCCGCCGCGTCAACGACGCGACCTCCCTTAAGCAGCAGCGCCACTGTCCGCACCTCCCAGGAGCATGTACATGACGGCCATGCGGACCGCCACACCGGATTCAACCTGTCCGAGGATCACGCTGCGCGGCGAGTCCGCCACGTCCGCCGTGATCTCGACGCCCCGGTTCATCGGGCCGGGATGCATGACGATGGCGTGCGCTGGCAGTTTCGCCATCCGGTCGAGGTTCAGACCGTAGAGGCTCGCGTACTCGCGGTTGCTGGGAAACGGCATCCGCGCCGCACGCTCGAACTGCACCCGCAGCAGGTAGCACACATCGAGTGACGGGAGCACCGAGTCCAAGTCCCACGCAACCTCGGCTCCCAACACGTCGGGACGGGCGGGCATGAGCGTCGGCGGGCCGATGATCACCGGCGTCGCACCCATTTTGCGGAGCGCCGGCACAAGCGATCCGGCAACGCGCGAGTGGCAGACGTCGCCAACGATCCCCACGCGCAGGCCCTCGAGCCGTCCGAGCGCCTGGCGCATCGTGTATAGATCGAGCAGCGCCTGCGTGGGGTGCTCGTGCACACCGTCGCCGCCGTTGACGATCGAGCAGCCCATCGTCTCGGCCAGCATCTGCGGTGCGCCCGCGTACTTGTGGCGAACCACCACCAAGTCGCAGCTCATCGCCGCGAGCGTCTTGGCGGTGTCGCGCAGCGTCTCGCCCTTGACGGTCGCCGATGCGGAAGCGGAAAAGTTGATGCCGTCTGCCGACAAGCGCTTGGCCGCGATCTCAAACGAGGTCCGCGTGCGCGTTGACGGCTCGAAGAAGAGGTTCACGACCGTGCGACCGCGCAGGGTCGGCAGCTTCTTGATGCGACGCTGGTTCACCTCGGAGAACGACTCCGCGGTGTCGAGGATGAGCGTGATCTCCTCGGCCGTGACATCGTCCATCGTCATGATGTGTTTGCTGGCGAGCATGATTTCGCTACTCCCCCTTCCCGTCGTCTTCTAAGATGACCACTGCTTCGCGGCCGTCGTGCTCGCGCAGCAGCACCTTCACACGCTCGCGACGGGCGGTCGGCACATTCTTGCCAACGAAGTCGGCGCGTATCGGCAGCTCGCGATGGCCGCGGTCCACGAGGACCGCGAGTTGGATGGCAGCGGGCCGCCCGTAGTCCATGATCGCGTCCATCGCAGCACGGATGGTGCGGCCCGTGTAGAGCACGTCGTCCACAAGCACGATAGTGCGGTCTTCTACGGGAAACGGGATGTCGGTCGTGTGCACTTCGGGGCTCAGGCGTATCGCCACGTCGTCCCGGTAAAACGAGATGTCGAGGCTTCCTACGGCAACCGCGGCGCCCTCGATGGACTCGATCCGTTCGGCCAGCCGATTGGCCATGTCGACGCCACGCGTCATGATGCCCGCAAGCGCGATCCCGCCGGCACCCTTGTTCGCCTCGAGGATCTCGTGTGCGATCCGCATCAGCGCACGGTCCATGGCCTCGGCATCCATCACCTCGGCCTTCTCGATAAAGCCCACCGCCGCACCTCCCTCAAGCGAAGCGTCCCGAACGCATTCGGGCAAACAAAATGCCCTCTTGCGAGGGGCAAGAAGGCGGCTGCTTCGGCTTGCGCGCATCCAGCTGCGGGTGCGGGCGTGCTATGCGGTTGGCTCCTTGCCGGCCTCACGGGACCGGTATTAAAGGTCTCACCGAGGGTACCAGGAATGCCCCGCCTACGCCAGCGGCAACCGCACTACGAATGCTGCCCCGCCGAGATCGGAGGCGTGCACCCCTACCGAGCCCCCGTGGCGCTCCACGATCTCACGCACCACGGCCAGTCCGATGCCCAAGCCGCCACTCGCACGGGATCGCGCGGGATCGGCCCGCCAGAACCTCGTGAAGACACGGGTACGATCCTCCTCGGCCACGCCCATGCCGGAGTCGGCGACCTCGATGACGGCATCGGCTCCGTCACGAATCACGCGTATGCGCACGCGACCGCCTTCAGGCGTGTACCGGGCGGCATTGGAGAGCAGGTTGCCCACCGCCTGCGTGAGGCGGTCACCATCGCCGCGGACCACCAGGCCGCGCTCGACCGCCTCGTCCAGCGTATGCCCGGTAGCCTCCATCAGCGCACGAGTGCTCTCCAGAGCGACCGCCACCGGAGCGGCGAGGTCTATCTCCTTGAGCGTGAATGCAGCCGAGCCGGTCTCAAGACGGGAGAGTTCCAAAATGGAGCCCGCAAGGCGTCCCAACCGAACTGTCTCGTCATGAATGAGCGCAAGACGCTCCTCGTCGGTGGGCAGAACGCCGTCCTGCATCGCCTCGACCGTGGCCTGGATCGCCTGGAGGGGCGTTCGCAGTTCGTGCGCCACATCAGCGGTGAGCTGCTGCTCAAAGGTCCGCTCGGCCTCCACGGCGTCCGCCATCTGGTCGAACGTCGCGCCGAGATCAGCGATCGGGTCGCCGCCGACCATGCCGGTGCGTGCGGAGCGATCGCCCCCGCGCAACGCCTCGGCCGCACGCGTCACCGCAGCGATCGGACGGACGATGCCCCGCGAGTAGACCACGCCGGCAGCGGACGCGAGCACAACGGCGATGATCGCGGCGAGCGCCAGTCCCCGCAGCGACGACGTCTGGAACCATTGGTCGCGTTCGGTCAGTATCCCGCCGGCCGCAACCTGCACAACGAGCGCCTCACCGACGACTTCACCGCCGACCTCGATATCCGCACGCGCGGTGACCTGGACAGCCTCGGGTGCGCTGGTGCCCATCATCATCCGCCCCATGCGGCCCTGGGTGTAGGCCACAGGTTCGCCGTCCGCATCGAGGACCTGAACGCTCGAGTCACCGGTGATGCCCAGATGCGCCAGGTTCACAAACGCCACGGCATCCCAGCCGCCGGCCTGCTCATATGCTTCGGCGAGGACGACCGCCACGGCATCGGCGCGCTCCTGGACGCCGCGCTGCACGTACACCTCGAACTGGCGCTGCCAGGTGATGGTGATGACCACGGCGGCAATCACAGCCGTGGCCACCGCAACGAACGCAAAGGCCAGCGCAAGCCGGAATGTGAGGTCGGTCCGCTTCACTGCGCCACCACCGGCGGCTCGAAGCGGTAGCCCACACCGAACACCGTGTGGATGAAGCGTGGCTCCTTCGGGTCATCATCCAGCTTGGCGCGGAGGTTCTTCACGTGTGAGTCGATCGCGCGCTCGTAGCCCTCGAAATCGTAGCCGAGCACCTTCTCCACGAGTTCCATGCGGGAATACACGCGACCGGGATACCGCGAGAGCGTGGTGAGTAGCTTGTACTCGCTCGCGGTGAGATCGGCCTCACGCCCGTCTACGAACACCTTGTGTCCAGCAAGATCTATCTCGAGCGGACCGTACTCGACCCGCGAGCGCTGCGTCTCGGTCTCCGTGCGTGCCCTGCGCAGCAGCGCCCGTACGCGCGCGGTGAGCTCACGCGGGCTAAACGGCTTCACGAGGTAGTCATCGGCCCCGAGATCCAGACCGGCGACGCGCTCCTCTTCGGAGCCTTTTGCCGTGAGCATGATGATCGGCACGTCGGAGTGGTCGCGAATGCGTCGGCAGACGTCCTCACCCGAGACTTCGGGAAGGTTGAGATCGAGGACGACCGCGTCATACGGGTGCTGACCGAACGCCTCGAGCGCGCTCGCACCATCGCCGACCGCGGTGACCCAGTAGCCGTCTCGCTCCAGGTACGCCTCGACCACCGAACGCGTCTGAGCCTCGTCTTCCACCAGCAGGATCCTGCGAGTCTCCACCCAAAAGCCTCCCGTGTCGCCTGTCTCCTCTGAAAGGATAGTACCGCCGTCTGACGGCCTCGCGCAGGAGATGTGGAGGTCCTGTGAGCGGCTAGGCCCCCGAAGGCATCACAATCGGCAGGACTTCATCGCCGGCAGCGGTTCGCCCCATCGACTCGGGCTCGAGCGACCGGAGTGCCGCCGCAAGCGTCGGTGGCAGCGGGTCCGTGAGATCGATGGTCTCGCCGGTGGCCGGATGCACCAGACCGATTCGGTAGGCGTGGAGGAACTGACCCTTGAGCCCGAGCTCGGCCCTGGGATGATTGCGGCCGTACAGCGGATCGCCCACCACGGGATGCTTGATGTAGTGCATGTGCACGCGGATCTGGTGCGTGCGGCCCGTGTAGAGCTTGCACTCCACCAGGGTGTAGCCGTCATCGTGCGAGCCGGCCATGAACCGTTCGAGCACGCGAAACGTCGTGACCGACTGCTTGGCGTCAGGGTGGTCCGAGACTGACATGCGCATGCGGTCCTTCGGGTGGCGCGCTAGCGGTGCGTCTATGATCCCGGTGTCAGGAGCGATATAGCCGTGAACGAGCGTCACATAGCGTCGCTCGATCGAGCGGATCTTAAGCGCCTCGGAGAGCGCTATCTGAGTACGGTCGGTCTTGGCGACCATCATCAGTCCCGACGTGTCTTTGTCCAGCCGATGTACGATGCCGGGCCGCTCATCCCCCGCCTGCATGCCGAGGCTTGCCGTATGGCCGAGCAGCGCATGGACCAGGGTGCCGGTGGCGTGCCCACGGGCAGGGTGAACCACAAGCCCGGCAGGCTTTGAGAGCACGATGAGATGCTCGTCTTCATAGCGGATGTCGAGCGGGATGAACTCTGCCTCAAGCACGATGTCCTCAGGCGGCGCCTCAAAGACCTCGATGTGCTCGCCCGCCCTCGTGATGTGTCGCTTAGTGGCGATCTCTCCGCCCACGCGCACGTAACCGCCCGCGAGGAGCTTCTGCGCGGCCGAGCGGCTCGGCAAGGCCTCGAGCTGACCGAGGAGAACGTCAAGGCGCATCCCCGCCTCGTCACCACGGACGTTATGTGTGAAACGCTCATTCATCGGCACCAGGCCCCTCCGAGATGATGGATGGGTCGAGAGCTTCGTCTGTAGCAGACTCGGCAGACCCGGCAGCCCGATGCTCGGAGCTGAAGAGCAGCCACCACACGAGCATCGCTACCCCCACATCAAGTGCGATGTCGGCAACGTTGAACACCGGGAACCAGCCGAGGTCGAGGAAGTCCGTGACTCCGCCGAACACCGCCCGATCGATGAGGTTGCCCGCCGCCCCGGCGGCCACCAGCGCGAGCGCCACCACCGCACCCGGGCTGCGAGGAGCGACGCGCACGAAGACGTACCCGATGGCCACCAACACGAGTGCTGCAACGGACACGAGAAGCCACTGCTGACCTTTGAGCACGCCAAACGCCGCACCTCGGTTGTGCACATGGGTGAGCCACAGCACGCCATCGATCACCGGCTGGCTCTCACCGACCCTGAACGCCGACCTGACGATCGTCTTGGTCACCTGATCCGCCGCGATAATGACAGTCATGACCGCCGAGAAGAGCACCACGTGACGCCTCGTCACTACGCGTTCTCCTCGCGCTCTTTGCAGGCAAGACACAGCTCGGCCTCCGGCATGGCTTCCAGCCGCGCCTCAGGGATGGTGACGCCGCAGCGACCGCAGACGCCGTAGGTGCCATCCTCCATGCGCGCAAGCGCGCGGTCGATCTGCGCCAGACTTTCGCGAGCCTGCTCCTCAAGCGTGGCGTCCATCTCGCGCGCAAAGGTCGCCGTGCCCTGGTCGGCCATGTGGTCGCGATAGTTGTTTTCGCCCGAGGCGTCAGAAAGCGTCTCCTGACCCTCCAGCTCGTACTCCTCTATCTCCTCGGCCAGGCGGGCGCGCTCGGCCTCAAGCGCGCGCCTCAGAGCCGCGGTCGTCTTTGTCTTCACGATCCGTCCTCCCTCGTGCACGGGGGATGTATGGGAAAGCGCCTCCTCATCGGAGGCGCCGATCAACTCGTACTCACCTGATTATACCACCCGCCCGTGCGCGTCACGCCCGGGCGGGTGGAGGAGATCGACCGATTCAGTGCAGCTCGGCAACCACCCCGGAGCAGCGCTGGCACAACCCATCCGCGGTGAGTTCGCGCCAGTTCCAGCAGCGCGGACACTTTTCGCCGTCGGTACGCCCGACTTCCACCGAGAAGTCCCCACGCGCCGGGCTGAGCGACACATCAGCAACGATGAACATCTCGGCAAGCGCTACTGCCCCGCGGGCCTCGAGAGTGGCACAGACGTCTGCGGGTGCGTGGACGATAAGCCGCGCCTCCTGGCTTTTGCCCACCAGACCTGCTGTGCGTGCAGCCTCAAGTGACTTGGTTGCACCCTCGCGGACCTCCAGTACGACACCATAGGCCTCACGCAGCTCATCAGCCTCGGCACGGGGCACGTCGGTGCATGGCCATCCCGCCAGCTGAACGCTGGGTACGCCTGCACTCAACGCTGCCGGCATGAACTGCCAGACTTCCTCGGTGGTAAACGTCAGCACCGGCGCTATCAGGCGCACGAGTGTGAGCAGCACCTTCGCAAGCACCGTCTGCGCGCTGCGCCGGGCGCGCGAGTCGGCCCCGTCCGCGTAAAGACGGTCCTTGACCACGTCGAGGTAGAACGACGAGAGCTCCGTCACGCAGTACCCGTGAACGGCGTGGAACACCTGGTGGAACTTCCACTCATCATACGAAGCGGTCACGCGATCGGTGAGATCGGCGAGTTGGACCAGTGCGAACCGGTCAAGCTCGGGCATGTCGTCCCATGCCACGGACATGGACGGATCGAAGTCGGCCAGGTTCGAGAGCAGGAATCGGAACGTGTTGCGAATACGCCGGTACGCCTCGGCGGTACGGTCGAGGATCTCACTCGACACGTTCACGTCCTGGCCGTAGTCGGCCGAGGCTACCCACAGTCGGACGATGTCGGCTCCCGAATCAGCTATGACGTCGAGCGGCGAGATCGTGTTCCCGAGCGACTTGGACATCTTGCGCCCGTCGCCATCAACGATGAATCCGTGCGTGAGCACGCTCTTGAAGGGTGCGACTCCGTAGGCTCCGACACTCGTGAGCAGGCTGGACTGGAACCATCCGCGGTGCTGGTCCGAACCCTCAAGGTATAGTTCAGCAGGACGGTTCAACTCGTCGCGAGCCTCGAGCACGCTCGTGTGCGAGACACCCGACTCCCACCACACGTCGACGATGTCATCTTCCGGCTTGAGGTCGTCAACGCCGGCTGCGCAGCGCGGGCAGACGGTGTCTGCCGGCAGGTACTCGTGTGGCTGCCTGGTGAACCAGGCGTCGGCCCCCTCGGTCTCGAACAGGGCGATGACCGCGTCGAACGTCTTGGCGGTTGCGACTGTCTCGCCGCACTTCGAGCAGGTGAACACAGGCACCGGCACACCCCATGCGCGCTGCCGGCTGATGCACCAATCGGGTCGGTCCCCCACCATGGCCGAGATCCGGTTCACGCTCCAGCCTGGAATCCACTGCACCTCACCTATCGCGCGCATCGCGTTCTCACGCAGGCCGGTGCGTTCCATGCTCACGAACCACTGCTCGGTTGCACGGAAGATCACCGGTTGCTTGCACCGCCAGCAATGCGGATAGCTGTGCGATATCTTGGTCGCCGCAACGAGGGTCCCGCGCTCCCGGAGCCATTCGATGATCTTCGGATTGGCATCCCAGACACTCAGGCCTACGAACGGGCCACCGCCCACGTCGAACGTGCCGTCGTCGAGCACAGGCATGGACGTTGGCAGCCCGAACGTACGGCCGACGAGATAGTCCTCCTCGCCGTGCCCGGGAGCCGTGTGCACCGCACCGGTGCCTGTGGAGAGCTCCACATGATCACCGGTGATGATCACTCCCTGTACGCCCTCATGCACCGGCTGCGCGTAGTGCACTCCGGAGAGCGCGCTCCCTTTGACCCGCGGTCCGACAACCTCGTAGGCATCCCATCCGGCGGCGACGGCGACCTCCTCGACCAGCGCCTCCGCCATCACGAGCACACGACCATCGGCGAGCTTCACTCCCACGTAGTCGGCCTCGCCGGCCAGCGTCACCGCAACGTTAGCCGGCAGCGTCCACGGCGTGGTCGTCCAGATGAGCACCGATACCGCGCCTTCGGCGTCCCACGGCGTTGCATCCGTGAACCTGAACGCAACGTAGATGGAGTCGGACGTCTCGTCGCCGTACTCGATCTCGGCCTCGGCCAGCGCCGTGTGACAGCGAATGCACCAGTGGATCGGCTTGGCTCCCTTGTATATCGCGCCATCGAGGAACATCTTCTTGAATATCTTCACGTTCCCGGCTTCGTAGGCGGGCTTGAGCGTCAGATAGGGATCGTCCCAGTTGCCGCGCACGCCGAGCCGCTTGAACTCCTCGCGCTGAACGTCCACGAACTTGAGCGCGTAGTCGCGACAGAGCTCGCGCACTTTGGCCTGGCCGATCGCGGCCATCTTCTCCGGTCCCAGGTTCTTCTCCACCTGATGCTCGATCGGCTGACCGTGGCAGTCCCAACCGGGGACGTACGGCGCGTAGTAGCCGCGCATCGACTTGTACTTGACGATGAGGTCCTTGAGCACCTTGTTGTACGCCGTGCCCATGTGAATGTGCCCGTTGGCGTATGGGGGGCCATCGTGCAGCACAAACGGCTCCGCGCCCGCGTTCGCCTCGAGGCTCAACCGGTAGATATCCATCTCATCCCAGAACTTCAGCCACTCAGGCTCGCGGGCGCTCAGGTTCGCGCGCATCGGGAACTCGGTGCCGGGAAGGTTCATCGTGCTCTTGTAGTCACGCTTATCGGCCATGGGGCCCTGTCCTCTCGCCTGCCGTCTGCACTCTTCGGATACGCAAAAGCGCGCCCGTCCGCATCTGGGACGAAGCGCGCCTCCTCTGAGGTCTCACTCCGCGGTACCACCCAGCTTGTGCCGGTCCCTAGCCCGACACCACTCGGTCGCCCGGTAACGGGGGCTCCGTCGGCGTCTACTTGGCACGACCTGCCGTTCGGGCCGAGGCTCCGGGGTGATATTCGCAACCGTCGGTACCTCGCGGGCTTCCACTATCCCCGCTCGCTTTGCAGAGGCCGTGCGGTCCTACTCGTCCCCGTCGTAGCCTGGATTCAACGCGCGACCCACGGGTCGCGCTCGTGCGATGGTAGCGCGGCGCACTGCAGTGGGTCAACGCGGGTCAGTGCCGGAGCGCCCGGTCAAAGGAGCCCCTGTTCCGGTTCGCCGAAGGCGGCTGCCACTTCGGATGCGCCCACACCATCCACCTCGAGTTGCTTGTGACGTGCGGACTGGCCACGGACGACGGTGACCGCGCTCTTGGGAATCCCGAGCTCGCGCGCCACAAGCGCACACACCGCTGCGTTCGCCTTGCCGCCCTCGGGAGCCACGGTCACCCTGAGAGACAGTTCACCCCCTCGCCAGCCCGCAACTTCATCGCGGCCCGACTTGGGGGTGACGTGAACAGCTATACGCATCAGGAGCGTGCTTAGTCGATCTCCTCGATGTCAACGTCGTCTTCGCGCTCTCCAAAGCCGAACTCGGCTACGTCGAACTCCATCGTCGCGTCCGCTCCAAGCTCAGGCGCGTCGAAATCGCCGAGGTGCAGACTGGCAACCACCGTCGGCGCTCCTGCAGGAGCCGGCTCCGGGACATCGGCCTCGACAGGGGCCGAGGCGGGCTCGGGCACCACAACGGCCGCGCGCCGCGGGGGCTCCGGTGCTGCGAACGCGGGAACCGGCTCGAAGACATCGGCATCCACGACCGTCTCGTTACCCGCCTGACCGACCATCAGCCGCACGTCGTCGGGCAGCGGCACTTCAGACAGCGCACGCAGATGGCGTTCGAGCAGCGCCCTGAACGTCGTGCGGAACTCATCCTCGGCCTGCTTGATGCGACCAAGATCGGTCGTTGCCTTCTGCTTGCTCGTGAGCGCCGCGTGGATGACTTCCTTGGCCTTGACCTCGGCATCCTTGAGAACACCCTCTGCCTCACGGTGGGACTTTTGCATCATCTCATCGGCTGAACGCTGGGCCGAGAGCAGCGTGTTGTGAAGCGTGCGCTCCATGTCCTGGTAGTCACGCACCTTGCCCTCAAGCGCGTCGATCTTCTCGGAGAGGTCGATGTTCTCCTTGAACAGGCGCTCGAGTTCGTCAGCCACCTGGTCGAGGAATGCGTCAACCTCGGCCTCGTTGTAGCCGCGCAGCGCGTGACCGAACTCCTTGTGATGAATGTCGAGCGGGGTGAGCTTCATAAAAAGGGGCCTCCTCGAGGAGCGTGCGACCTACCTTGGGATTCTAACCTAAGTTCCCGGACAGTAACGATGCCAGCCCGCGCTGAATCAGTTGCAGCGCGATGATGGCGACGATGGGCGAGATATCGACCATGCCGAGCGGCGGGACGATGCGCCTGAAGAGTCCGAGCCACGGTTCAGTGATCGTGCCGAGAGTGCGGTATACATCGAGCAGAAGCCCGGTCGACGGGCGCAACCACGACATGAGCACGTACACGATGATAAGCAATTCATAGAAATCGATGAGCCGCACGATGAGCGCGAGTGCCGTCACGAACCCAACTCCTTCGCGCGCTTCACCGCGGCAGCCACAGCCGAAGATATGGCCGAGCGCACCCCACCCGCCTCGAGGGCGTCAAGCGCCGCGATGGTCGTACCGCCGGGGCTGGAGACGGCATCGGCAAGCTCCTGTGGATGCATACCGGTGGTGGACAGTAGGTCCGCTGTGCCCCTAAACGTCTGAATGGCCAGGCTCTGCGCCACGTCACGCGTAAGCCCCTGAGCCACACCCGCACGGGCAAGCGAATCGATGAACAGCGCCACATACGCGGGGCCGGACCCCGAGATTGCTGTCGCGGCATCCTGGTACTGCTCAGGAATGACCAGCGCATCGCCAACAGCCTCGAACATCGCGCGTACCCGCTCGATCGCCTCCGGGCCGGCTTCGCTCCCGCCGCTCACAACAGCCATGCCCGCCCCGACCATCGCTGGCGTGTTGGGCATGACGCGGACAACAACCGTGCCGGCGGGAAGCAACGACTCCAGCCGCGCAGTGGAGATGCCGGCCGCAATCGAAACCACGATGACGCCGGGCTTCAGGTAGTCGGCGATGTGGGCCACCACGGCGTCGATCACCTGCGGTTTGACAGCGATAAGCACGATCTCGGCGTCGCCAACGATCTCGTGGCCGTCGACCACCGTGTGGATTCCGTGGCGGGAGAAGACGTCGCGGCGGGCCTCCGCAGGCTCGGCCACCGCGATGGCCGTCGCATCAAGCGCACCGCTTGTCACGAGGCCGGCGGCGATCGCCTCACCCATCCGTCCGCCGCCTATGATGGCAAGCGCATAGGAGCTGGTCATCGCATCGGTCACCGGTCGGTGCCGAACAGGCCCCGGTCGCGCAAGACAGCGCGCTGAGCGTCACTCACGTCCACGTTTGCGGGCGTAAGCATGAACACCTTGTCGGATACCTTCTGCAGACCGCCGTTGAGGCCGTACGTGAGGCCGGAAGCGAAATCGAGCAACCGCTTAGCGAGGTCCTGGTCGCTCATCGAAAGGTTCATGATGACGGGCACGCCCTGCTTGAACTTGTCTGCGATGGCCTGCGCTTCGGCAAATGCGCGCGGCTCCACGATCTGCATCTTGACCTGCGGTACGGGCTGCATCCCCGGGCCGGGCATCACGTTGGCCGACCGGCCTGCGTCGCGCGCACGGTCGAGATCGGGCTCGCGGGTCACGCGCCTGATAGTGGAAGGTGTCTGGTCGTACGGACTGCGAGGAACCTCAAGGCCTTCGGCGCCGTCATCGGCGTCTTCGTACTCGTCGTACTCGTCGTAGTCCTCATCACCGAGGCCGAGTCTTGCTTTGATGTCGTGCCACACGCCCACGGTTTGCTCCTCGCCTCGTAGATTCGATCGGGTGGTTAACGGCCGAAGATCGCACGTCCGATACGCACGATGGTAGCACCCTCTTCGATAGCCACGCCGAAGTCGTTTGTCATGCCCATTGAGAGTTCGGTCATCTCAACCCCATTGAAACGCATAGCAGCGAGGGATTCAAACACGTTATGCAGGTCCCGGAAGACCCATCGCACCGACTCCGGGCGCTGGAATGGGGCGATGGTCATCAGGCCGGCCACGGCGACTCCCGGCATCTCAAGGGATGCACGGAGCGCTTCGGTTGCTTCCAGCGGGTCCATCCCGTGTTTGGCCTCCTCGCGGGAAACGTTCACCTGCAGCAGGACCGGCTGGACCACGCCGAGCGTCACAGCAACACGGTCGATGCGTTCGAGCAGCTTCAGTGAATCGACCGAGTGGATGAGCGCAGCCTTACCCACCACGTGCTGCACCTTGTTCGACTGGAGGGTGCCGATGAAGTGCCACCGGACGTCCGGGAACAGGCCGTGCTTGGCAACGAACTCCTGGACCCTGTTCTCGCCAAAGTCGGTGACACCGGCCGAGATCGCCTCGGCAACTTCCGGGGGGCCGACTGTTTTGGCCACAGCCACGATCGTGAGCTCATCCGCGTCGCGCCCCACCGCATCGGCCGCGTCACAAACCCGGCACCTCACGGACTCGTATCGTTCGGCGATCTGGCTCACGCGCCCGGCGATTCCTGCTCGTCGGCCGGGAGGTCGAACGCCTCAAACTCACCGGTGACCATGTAGACCAGACGCTCGCCGATGTCCACGGCATGATCGGCGATGCGCTCAAGGTAGCGCGATGCGAGCACCATCTGGCTCGCCCACTCGATGTCCTCTTCTTCCTGAAGACGCGCAAGCTCGCGAAAGAACTGCTTGAAGAGGTGATCGATCGGCTCGTCCATTTCCTTGAGCTTGTAAGCCAGCTCCAGGTCGTTGTTCTCAAACGATTCGAGCATCGCCTCGAGCACGCGGTGCACCAGGTTGCCCTGCGCCCGGATGAGATCGTAGAGCGTGCGCGGACCGCGCCGCGACGCCGTTCGCCGGGTGGCCTTGGCGATGTTCACGCCCAGGTCGCCCATGCGCTCCATGTGCATGCTGATGTGCGCGAGCGAGTACAGCAACCTCAGGTCGCGCGCCACCGGGAACTGCGTGGCGATCGTCTCGAGCGTACGCTCCTCGAGTGCGAGGCACTTGGCATCGATGGCGTCGTCGCTGGCAATGACACGCTCCGCCAGATCAACGTCACCTTCCACGAGCGACGTGATCGCATCCCGGGTCATCTCGATGACGAGCCTGCCGATGTCGACAACCTCGGCCTTGATCGACTTGAGTTCCTTGCGGTAGCCCTCGCGCATCATGATCCGCTCCTCGACTCGCCTCGTGCGTGCGCATCACTATAGCCTGACTCGCCACCAGGCGAGGTTGCATGCTCGTTACACCGGTCCTACCCGAATCGTCCGGTGATGTAGTCCTCTGTTCGCCGGTCTTGCGGACTTGTGAAGATCTCGGCCGTGCGGCCAAACTCGATGAGCTCCGCCGCTTCGCCTTGCTTTTCCTGGAGGAAGAACGCGGTCTCCTGGCTCACGCGCGCCGCCTGCTGCATATTGTGCGTCACGATGATGATGGTGACCGTGCTCTTGAGCTCGTCCATCAGGTCCTCGACCTTCTGAACGCTCGTGGGATCGATGGCCGAGCACGGCTCGTCCATCAGCAGCACATCCGGCTGCACGGCGAGCACGCGCGCGATGCACAGACGCTGCTGCTGACCACCCGAGAGCGTGAGTCCGCCGCGACTCATGATGTCCTTGACCTCTTTCCAGAGGTTGGCCCGCACGAGCGCCTGCTCAACCACCTCGTCGAGCTCGTCTTTCTTCTTCATGCCGTGCAGGCGCGGGCCGAAGGCAACGTTGTCGTATATCGACATCGGAAACGGGTTCGGCTGCTGGAAGATCATACCTACACGGCGACGCAGGTCCACGGGGTCGACGCCAGAGCTGTAGATGTCGGCTCCATCGAGCGTGATCTTCCCCTCCACACGCGTGCCCGGAATCAGATCATTCATGCGGTTCAAGCAGCGGAGGAACGTCGACTTACCGCAGCCGGACGGACCGATGAACGCTGTCACCCCGTTGTCCCGGATGTCGAGGTTGATCGCGGTGAGCGCATTGAACTCACCGTAGTAGAAGTCGAGGTCCCGTATCGTGAACTTCGGCTTGCCCGTCAAAGGCGAGTTATCGGCGGCCTGCGGCGTGCGGGTGAGGTCTGTCATCCTTGAAGTCTCCTGTTCCGGCGCGAAAGCCACCGTGCGCTCAAGTTGAAGCCGAGGACCATCACCATCAGAAGCAGCGCCGTACCGTACGCCGCATCCATGTTGATTCCCTCCATGGCAAGCGTGTAGAGGTGAACCGTCATCGATCGACCGGAGTCGAGTGGCGAGATAGGCATGTTGATCGCCTGGCCCATGGTGAAGATGACAACGGCGGTCTCGCCCACGGCCCGACCCATCGCGAGTATCAGCCCCGTAAGGATGCGCGGAAACGCCGCGGGCAACACGATGCGACTCACCGTCTGCCACTGTGAGGCGCCGAGCCCGTACGAACCCCACCGGATGTACCGGGGCACGGCCCTGATGGCTTCCTCGGTTGCCCGCATGACGATAGGCAGCATCAAAAACGAGAGAGCAAGCGCGCCCGAGAGCACCGAGAACTTCAGCTGGAGTGCCTCAACGAAGAACGCCAGGCCGAAAAGGCCCATGACGATCGACGGTACGCTCGCAAGCGTATCGGCCGCGAACCTGATCGCATTCACTAGCCGCCCCTGCACCGCGTACTCGGCCAGGTATACCGCCGCCAGAACGGCGATGGGCGTGGTGATCAGCATCGATAGTGCGGTGACGTAGACCGTTGCCACGATGGTGGGGCCGATACCCCCCTCGGAGTTGACGCCATGCGGCCGGGTGAAGATGAACTCCGGGGTGATCTGACCGATGCCACGGATGAAGACGTACACGATGACCGCGCCGAGTGAGATCACTGTGGTGATGGCGCACACCCACAGCACTCCGGTGGCTATCCGGTTGGTCCATCGCTTACCCATGGTCTTTAGGACCGCCGTTCGTTCAGACGGGACAGCGCGCGCACCAGCGCAACGAGTCCCATGGAGATCAGGAAGAGGATGATCGCAAGACCGAAGAGCGCACTGCGGTGCGTGCCTGAGGCATAGCTCATGTCGATGACGATCTGGCTCGTCAGCGTGGAGACGGGATCGCCGAGGCCCTTGAAGAACTGCGGCGCGTTCCCGGCGAGCATGACCACTGCCATCGTCTCGCCGATGGCCCGACCCATGCCCAGTATGGTGGCGTCGATGATGCCGATCTTGGCGGCGGGGAGCAGCACTTTGTAGATGGTCTGCCACGTGGTGGCGCCCATCGCATAGCTCGCGTGGCGGATACCCGGCGCCACCGACCGCAGCGCGTCTTCGGTGAGCGTGGAGATAGTGGGCACGATCATGATCGCCAGTACCAAAGACGCGGTGAGCGGGCCAAAGCCCATGGTCCCGGTCAGATCCGCGATCACCGGCCGGACGATCACCAGCCCGAAGAAGCCGAACACCACCGACGGCACACCGGCCAGCATCTCAACAGCCGGACGCACGATGGAGCGCATGCGCGGCGAGGCGATCTCCGAGAGGAACACGGCGGTACCTATCGCCAGGGGCGCACCGAGGAGCAGTGCTCCTATGGTGACGACGAGCGTCCCGGTCACCAGCGGGAGAATGCCGTACAGTCCCTGCGTGGATGACCACTCGCTGCCGGAGAGGAACGAGCCGAGACCCGGATCGGAGACGACCGGCCAGCCTCGAACGCCGACGAAGACGAAGATGAGGGCGACGCCCGCAACCGCGGCCACCGCGCAGACGAGGAAGAGATTCTTCAGCAGCGCCTCACGCAGGTAGGTGGCGCGCGACATCATCTGGAGCGCGCCACCTTTGTGGGACCCGGTCACCTTTCCAACGTTGCGCTCAGCCATCGAGGGCCTCCTTGGCGGTGATCGGGATGAAGCCCGCATCGCGCACGATGGTGTCCTGAACCGCCGGGGAGAGCACGTAGTCGATGTACGCCTTCGCAAGAGATGAAGGCTCGCCCTTGGTGAAGAAGTGCAGTACGCGCTGCACCCGGTAGGTGCCGGCAACGACCGCGAGCTCCGAGGGCGCCACTCCGTCGATGGCCACCGCACGGACCTCATCGGTCACGAAACCGAGGGAGATGTAGCCTACGGCGTATTCGACCTCGGAGACCACGGCGCGCACCTGACCGGTTCCCGGGAGCACCACAGCACCCTTCTCGAAGATCGCGTCGCCCATCACGAGCTTGGAGAACGCCTCACGGGTGCCCGATGCCTCGTCTCGGTTCACCAGGCCGATTTGCATGTCCGGTCCGCCTACGTCGCGCCAGTTGGTTATCTCCCCCGAGAAGATCCCGCGCGCCTGCTCGGTGGTGAGACTCGTGACGGGGTTCGACGGGTTTACGATGATGGCGATCGCGTCGTAGGCCACCGGGGTGTCGACCAAACCGAGGTCCTGCTCGGTATCCTTGAGTTCGCGCGAGGACGTGCCGATATCCGAGGACCCCTTGTTGACGCTCTCGATGCCCGCCGAGGAGCCCATACCTGAGACGAGGATGTTCGCGTCTGCGTGGGCTTCGGTGTACATCTCCCCCGCCACCTCCGCGATCGGGAGCAAGGTGGTTGAGCCGCTCACCACGATCTCCTCGCTGCGGCTCGCACCTTGGCCGGAGCAGCCGGCAAGCGCGATCGGGAGGAGAAGGATGGCCGCGAGCGCGAGGCTCAGAGGATGACGGCAAGCGCGCCGTGCCGACCGGTTCTGCCGTCGGCGCGGTGCGAATAGAAGCGATCGGTGTTGTGCGCGGTGCAGATACCCAGATGCCACTGGCGCCCTTCCGGGACTCCCGATTGCTTGAGATCATCCGCCACGGCCGCCCCCAGATCGAGGTGCGTCGAGACCCCGGTAATCGTAACAAACGCGTTATCGAATTGCGACACGCACGGCGCGCCGACTTCGTAGCAGCATGCACCGATGTGCGGGCCCACAAATGCCATCAGGTCATCCTCACCATCCAGGGCGCCGAGTGCGACCGCCGAGCGGCCGACGATACCCGCCGCCGCTCCTCGCCAACCCGCGTGGACGACGGCCACGGCAGGAACCGACGGACGTGCGAGTATCACCGGCACGCAATCGGCGTACATGAGCATCAGGGGTAGCCCTCGTTCTCGGGTCCACAGCGCGTCGGCGCCCGCCACCGGTGGCAGCCCGGTGGCGGCACTCGCCCCCGCTCCGGCTATCGCACCGGTGACCTCGACAACGACCGTGCCGTGCACCTGCCCGGCGCATGTGAGCCTGTCACGGAGCGAACCGATGCCGATCGCCTCGAGCAGCCGGCGTCGGTTCTCATCCACCGAGGAGGCCACGTCTCCGACGTGTGACGCAAGGTCGAGTGATGCGTAAGGGCTCGTGCTGGCGCCCCCAGTGCGCTCGGTGAACGCTATGCCGATCCCGGCCGACTCGAACAGTGCCGGTACGGTATGGATGGTGATCCCGTCACGCTCTACTCGCTCATACATATCCACGTGCCCCCGGAGTCGGCTCCACCACAGGATGATGATTGGGGATGCTTCCCTTCCAGCCTACCTGAAATGCACCTTGAGCCTAGTCATACTGCGCTACTTGGGTCACACTTCGAACAAGCGGTGGGGGCACTTCACCCGTCCCCACACCAAGCAAACTGGCTGCTCGCCGAAGGGGGGTGACGCGAATGAAGCGGTCATATTCATTCTCCACAGCACTGGCGGTGGGTGCTACCACCTTGCTACATGCAGCGCCTGCACTAGCTCAGTACGATGACGTCTACTACGACGACGGCGCCGGCGCTCTGTTTGGCGGAGGCTTGTGTGCGGTCTACGCGTGCGTGGGCATTTTCGTACTGCTCAGCCTGGCCTTCTGGATCTGGATGCTGATCGACCTGCTTGGACGGCAGGAGTACGAGTTCCCAAACTCCACAGGCAACAGCAAGGTGATCTGGCTCGTGGTGATGTTCGCCTCATGGCTCCTGAGCGCAGCACTCATCCCCTCCGTCGCGTACTACTTCATGGTCTACAAGAAGGTGAAGCGCGGCACCGGTGGTCACCCACCGATGACCGGCGGTCCTGCCGGTCCGCCTACGATGGCTCCTCCTATGGCGCCTCCTCAGGCACCGCCTGCACCACCGGCACCACCCGCACCACCGGCACCACCTGCGTACTAGTCACCGGGATCCGGGGCCGCATGCATCGCAGCATGCGGCCCTTCACGTTCACTCAACAGACACATGTCTAGAACACACGAACGACCCGCCGAGGCATCGCTCAGCGGGTCGTTCGTGTGTTCGTGCGGAGTAAGCGCTTCGGTGACACGTGTCCGGAAACGCAGCTGTCGTGTGACGAGTTCAACTCGTCACACGACAGCCCAACTGCAACGCCCAGGGGCAGACGTCAGAGACTCTAGAAGTTGCGCCGCTTCAGAAAGGCCGGGATGTCCAGCTCGTCCTCGGCAACGCTGGTCGGCATCTCGAAGGTAGGTATCCGGGGCGCCTCATCCTCGGTGGCCTCGAACTCCATGGATTCCTGACGGCGCTTGCCACCGAAGCCTGTTGCGATGACCGTGACGCGAATCTGATCCATCATCGAGTCATCTATCACGGCGCCGAAGATGATGTTGGCATCCGGGTGCGCGGCGGCCTGCACGACCTCGGCCGCTTCGTTGACCTCGAACAGGCCTAGGTCGCTGCCGCCGGAGATCGAGAGCAGGACACCGTTGGCCCCTTCGATACTCGACTCGAGAAGCGGACTCGCGATGGCGGCTTTGGCAGCTTCATGAGCCCGGTTGTCCCCGGTTGCGATGCCGATTCCCATGAGAGCCGTACCCGCCTCACTCATGATCGTACGGACATCAGCGAAGTCGAGGTTGATGAGGCCAGGAACCGTGATGAGGTCCGTGATGCCCTGGCAGCCCTGGCGCAGAACGTCGTCGGCGATGCGGAACGCGTCGAGGATCGACGTCTTCTTCTCTGCCACCTGCAGCAGCCGATCGTTCGGGATGATGATCAGCGTGTCAACATGCTCCTTGAGGCGCTTGATGCCCTCCTCGGCCTGGATGGCGCGCTTGCGACCTTCGAATGCAAACGGACGCGTCACCACTGCCACGGTGAGTGCGCCGATATCTTCCTTGGCGATCTGAGCGATGACGGGTGCCGCGCCGGTGCCGGTGCCGCCGCCCTCACCCGCGGTGATGAACACCATGTCCGCGCCCTGCAGCGCCTCCTTGATCTCGGCCCGGTTCTCCTCGGCCGCCTGGAAGCCCACATCAGGATCCGCGCCAGCTCCGAGGCCCTTGGTGAGTCCCACGCCAACGTGCACCTTGTAATCAGCGTCTGACATCAGCAGCGCCTGCGCGTCGGTGTTCACCGCGATGAACTCGACACCCTTAACGCCCGCCTCAACCATACGGTTCACGGCGTTCGTTCCGCCGCCACCCACGCCCACTACCTTGATGACCGCCAGGTAATTGGCCCCCGTCTCAAGCATAACTTGCCTCCTGAGCTGCCCGTTCGTCCTATAGTCTCGACCTCAACTTGACGTCTACTGTGTCTGGGCAAAGGTCAATCTTCACACGAACCTTATACTAAACGCAAGGGGTTTGCAACGAGGTACCCGCGGTTTCTTACAACTGAAGGTATCTGCTGGCGTAGTGCCACCTCCTGCTGTGGCCCTACGGGGCAAGCCCTCGGGATATCGGGCGCTCAACAGAGCGTACGTCTATGAACACGATACCGTTCCCCCGCTCGCCCAAGATATCGCGCACAAGCACCGATTTCTCCCCCAGCTGCCGGGCCTCCCCGACCATGATCTCCACGCTGCCGGTTGTGAGTAACGCGGTCTCGTTCACGCTGGGTGCCGAGACAGTCCTCACTGTTGCAAGCAGCTCATCATCGATTCCGGCAAGTACGCCCAGCGCGTTCGTGAGCGATGTGGAGTCGCTCACCTGCCCCGGCTCGGCCACGAAGTCCGGCAGATCCCGGATCACCGGGAGCACCGTCGCGCTGTCGGGCACGGACTCGGCAAGCACCCGTCCATGCGTGTCCACGAACCAGAAGGTCACGCCGGTGTCCACCACGGCCGACGCTACGCGCTCCTCGATCTCGATACGAAGTGTTGCGGGCAGGCGCCGGGAAACGTCCGCGCCGACGATCCACGAGTTCTCACCCAGACGTGACTCTATGGCCGCGGCATCAACGCCCAGGAGCGTTGCGCCGTCCGGTATCGCCGCGAGCGCGATCACCTCGTCTGCGCTCAGGCGCGATGTACCGGTGACGTCCACGGCCTCGATCCTGAAGAGTCCTGACCTGGAGAGCCCGTACCATCCGCCCCACAGCGCCGCAGCCACCAGGATAAGTGCCATGGCACGCAGTTGGAGGGTGCGCGTCCGCCCCGCGCGGCGCCGGTTCCGCTCGATCTGGGCGGGAGTCTGCGCCCGCTTGCGCTCTCCTAACACGGGTGCTCCTGCACGCGTAGCGGCAGCGCGCGGTCCCTTGGACCGTGACTCTCTATCATGTGTCGAGACATGACTGGCATCCCGTGCAGTATCAGTCTTACCCTTCACTCGAACCTGAGCGTGTGGTTGTCCTGATGCTGTGCGACTGGTTGTTCCCATGCCGAGGTGGACGCGCTTACGCTGCGTCGAACGACCCGAGGAACCTGATTTCCGGTGTGAGCTCGATGCCATAGGTATCCCTGACCGTCATCTGGATCTTGCGGATGAGACCCACCACGTCTGACGCAGTCGCTCCCCCCCTGTTGATAATGAAGTTTGCGTGCACCTCAGATACCTGAGCCCCGCCGAGCCGGGTTCCTTTGAGCCCTGCGGCCTCTATCAGCCGCCCCGCCGAGTCTCCTTCCGGATTGGTGAACACACTACCGGCGGATGGTACTCCGAGGGGTTGCGTTGATCTCCGCCTGTCGAGACTTCGCTGCATCGCGGCGCGTATGCGCGCCTTGTCCACCTGCGCGAGGCCGAGCACGCACTCCACGATGACGCCGCGCGGGGCCAGTCCGCTCGATCGATACTGCCAGTCAACCTCTGTGCTGCGAAGACGTTGCAGTCCCTGACCGGGAACGTAGAGCGTCACCGAGTCCACCACCGAACCGATCCATGCGTCTCTGCTGCCGGCGTTCATCGCCAGTGCGCCGCCGATCGTTCCGGGAATGCCTACCGCAAACTCCATACCCGCAAGACCGCGAGAGAACGCATCATTGACTGCGTAGGCGAGGATGCACGCGGCACCGGCCTTGACCGAAGCATCCTGAACCGAGTGGGACTTGAACTCACGGCCCAGGACGATCACGGCGCCCCTGAAACCCTGATCGGCCACCAGAAGGTTCGAACCCTTGCCGATGACGGTGTAGGCGACGCCCTCGGCATCACACACGCCGACGGCCTCGGAGAGGTCCGCGAGCGTGTCACACGTGATGTGCAGATCCGCCGGCCCGCCAACGCGAAACGTGGTGTGTCGGGCCATGGACTCATCCGCGCGCACATCACCGGAGAGAGCGCCTTTTAGACGCCTGTATGCCACCTCGACGGTCACAGCACCCCGCCGGCCGCGCGCTCCTTGAGACCGCGCACGATCTCGGGCCCCATCGTGGTCACGTCACCTGCACCCATCGTCATCACAAGGTCGCCCGGTCGCACGCGCGTCGCGAGGTAACCCTCGATGTCTCCGCGATGGGGGAAGTATGCGGCCTGCGCCCGCGGCTCGGCCCACAGCAGTGCGTCGAGCACCGTCTTACCGGAGACGCCGGGTATCGGTGCCTCGCCGGCGCTGTAGACGTCCATAAGCACCACGCGGTCGGCATCGCTGAATGCGGCTCCGAAATCGGCGCCGAGCGCCGCTGTCCGCGAGTAGCGGTGCGGCTGGAACACGACCCAGATACGGCCGAACCCGGCTTCGCGTGCGCCCGCAAGAGTGGCGCGCACTTCAGTCGGGTGGTGCGCGTAGTCATCCACGACGGTCACACCGTCGATCTCACCCACTCGCTCGAACCGCCGACGCACCCCGCTGAAGCGCCCAAGCGCCGCCGCCGCCGCACTCACGTCGGCGCCAAGCGAGTAGACCGCTGCCAGAACGCCCGTGGCATTGCTCACGTTGTGGATACCCGGAACGGTCACAGTGGCTGAGACCCGGGTGCCATCCGGGAAGCACACCGAGAACGCGTGCCCCGTACCCGCCCGTCTGACGTCGGAGTAGCGAACATCCGCTTCGGCGCATGCCCCGTAGGTGATGACGCTGGCCGGCGAATGTTCGCGCGCGAGGCGCGCGAGTCCCTCGTCATCGCCGCAGACCACCACGGCGCCGGCGGGAGCCGTCCTGCCGATGAACTCCGCAAAGGTATCCACGATCGCCTCGAACGACCCGTAATGGTCCAGGTGATCGGACTCCATGTTGGTGATCACCGAGACGGTCGGGTTCATGTGCAGAAACGAACCATCACTCTCATCGGCTTCCACAACGTAGTAGCCGCCGCGTCCACAACGGGCATTCGAGCCCATGTCGTTGAGCTCACCGCCGATGAGAAACGTGGGATCAAGTCCCATCGTGTCCAGGACGGTAGCGAGCATCGAACTCGTGGTGGTCTTCCCATGCGTCCCCGCCACGGTGAGTGCAACATCATCCCCCGCCAGATGCGCGAGCATCCGAGCGCGTTGCCACACCGGGATACCGCGCTCCCGCGCCGCGGTCAATTCAGGATTCGACTCGGGGATAGCCGATGAGATCACCACCACCTCGGGGTCACCGATGTTGGCCGCCGCATGCCCGATGTGCACGCGGATGCCGGCCTGCTCGAGCGAGGTCGCATACCGCGACGCCTTGAGATCCGACCCTGTGACGATGAAGCCGCGGTCGTGCAAGACGCGGGCCAGACCGCTCACACCCGCGCCACCGATGCCTATGAAATGTGCGTAAGCGGTGTGTGTCACCGCGTCTCCTTCCCGTCGCTGCCGGCGCTGCACGCCAGCGCCATGACCCGCTCGGCCGCATCCCGCCTTCCGAGGGTGGCTGATGCATGCCCCATTGTCGCACGGAGCCCGGGGTCGGAGACGATGCGCATCACAGCGTCACGGAACCGTTCGCTATCGAGTTCCGCGTCGGGCACCACCTCGGCGCCCCCTGCCTCGGCTACCGCCCGGGCGTTGAGCGTCTGGTGGTCATCGGTGGCGTACGGGTACGGGACGAGCACCGCGGGCCGGCCGATGGCGGTCAGCTCAGCTATCGACGTGGCACCGGCACGAGCGATCACCACATCAGCAGCAGCGATGGCGTCACCCATCGCATCGATGTAATCCACCACCCGATACCTGGGCTCCTCGCCCAGAATCACGGAGATGCGCTCGGCCACTGAGGCCGCCTCGATCCTGCCAGCCACGTGCAGTACCTGAAGTGCCTCGTTGCTCATCAGCTCAGGGGCCAGAGCAACAAGCGCGTCGTTGACGTGCCGCGCTCCCCTGCTCCCCCCGAACACGAGCACCACAACAGCATCGGGATCAAGCGCGAAAACTGCCCGACCGCGGGCGCGGTCCGCATCGAGAACCGCCCGCCTCACGGGATTGCCGGTGACCACCACTCGCTTTGGGTGCGCCAGGTGAAGCACCGACTCTTCGTACGTGACGCCCACCCGGCGGGCCCACCGTGAGAGGATCTTGTTGGCAAGCCCCGGGACCGAATTCTGTTCGTGAAGCACCAGCGGGATGCGCCGGAGCACGGCACCAAGCCCCACGGGCAGCGAGACGTAGCCGCCAAACCCCAGCACCACGTCCACGCGGAGGCCTCGCAGCAGCAAGGCCGCACGCATGGCGGAGCCTACGATCAGTGCTGCCGAGGTGATGAGCGTCAGCGGGTTGGAGCGGTCGAAGCCTCGCGCCTTCAAGGCGACGAACTCGATGCCGGCCTGCGGGACGAGTGTCGCCTCGAGTCCGTCGGGCGTACCCGCGAACACGACGCTATGCCCCGCGGCCACCAGAGACTCGGCCACCGTCAGTGCCGGATAGATGTGGCCGGCCGTCCCGCCGCCACTCAGTAGTACCCGCACGCTCTGACCCCCTGGAGTTTTTCGGTCGAACCAGTCTCACCCGGGTCGACGCGCTGTCACGCGATACGGCAAGTATGAGGCCCACGGACGCCAACGTCAGCATGAGTGATGAACCACCGGCGCTCACGAACGGCAGCGGAATACCCGTGATGGGCATCAGCTGGGTCACCGTGGCCATGTTCATTAGCGCCTGGATCACGACGAGCGCTGTCAGGCCACCGGCCAGCAGCCGCCCGAACGGGTCCTTGCTCTCGATGGCGATGCGCATCCCCGCGTAGCCAAAGACGGCGAATGCTACCAGGACGGACAGCACTCCCACCAGCCCCAACTCCTCGCCGATCACCGCGAAGATGAAGTCGGTGTGTGCGGCCGGCAGGTAGAAGAACTTCTGGCGCGACAGCCCGAGCCCCGCGCCGAAGATGCCACCCGAGCCGAATGCATAGAGCGACTGGATGATCTGGTACCCACTGTCACCCGGGTCGGCCCACGGGTTGAGGAACGACTGAACGCGCTCCATGCGATATCCCGCACCAGCAACGAGGGCGGCGGCCGATGGCACTCCGATGGCCGCCATGAGCCCGAAGTAGCGCGCTTTAACGCCGCCGAGCCACAAGAGCACGACTATGCCGAAGAGGAGCGACATCGTGGTGCCCATGTCTGGCTGCAGCATGATCAGCAGCACCACAGGACCGATCACCCAGGCCATCCGCACCAGCAGCGTCCTGCTGCTGACCTGACCTTTGCTCCAGGCCACCAGGAGTACCGCCACCACCAGCAGACAACCGAGCTTGGCGAACTCAGACGGCTGGATGAACACCCCTCCAATGCTGAGCGAGCGTGTGGCGCCCCACTTACCCACGCCCATCGCTTCAACAAGAATCAGACCCAGAAGCGATGCACCCCACAGCCCCCACGCCACCGCAGTGGGGCTCACCCGCAGAATCGAGCCCGGCCGCCGACGCCTGAAGTCCCACAGTGACGCCACATACAGGGCCACCGCACCCATCAAAGCCACGATGATCTGCTTGGAGAGATGATACGCGCTGTCCCCGTACTTCACGTAGTCAGCCACCGAAGACGCGGAGTAGATCATCAGCGTGCCGCCGAACACGAGGAAGCATGTGGCGCCGATCAGCAGGTATGCCGGCGGTGTGAGTCTAGGACGACGCGCCACCGGCACTCACACCCTCTCCTGCTTCGGCTACCAGTTGCTTGAAGCGCCGACCGCGCTGTTCATAGCCACTGAACTCGTCGAACGAGGTACAGCCGGGCGATAGCAAGACGACATCGCCCGCAACAGCACGCTCGCGCGCGGCCTCAACAGCCGAGGCCATACTCTCCACCCGTATGATAACCGCCCCGAGGCCGGAGAATGCCGCCTCCAGTTCCGCGGCAGCCTCGCCGAACAGCACCACAGCGTGTGCGCGGCGGGCCACCTCACGGGCGAGGGGAGCCATGTCCACGCCTTTGTTGCGTCCGCCGAGCAGAAGAACGAGTGGGCGCGAACCGAACGCCGTCAGCGCCTTTGAGACCGCGTCAGGGTTGGTCGCCTTGGAATCGTTGAAGTACTCGGCCCCGTCAACCACGCCCGCGGGCTCGAGCCGATGCTCGATGGGAGCAAATGAGGACAGTCCGCGCCTGATGGCCGCACTGTCGGCGCCCGCCCCGCGAGCACAGGCTGCGGCGGCAAGCGCATTGCTCACATTGTGATCCCCTCGGATGCCAAGCTCGCCCACGCGCACGAGTTCGAGCTCGCGTCCTCCCTCGTGCAGCACGAGCATGTCATCGCGGAGGTACGCACCACCCTCGGGCGTGCTCAGCCTGCTCACGCGCACCACGGTGACGCCACGCGAGGCGACCGTGTCCGCGTACGGCGCGGCACCCTCGTCATCGACGTCGATCACGGCGGTGTCACCGTGGGTCTGATGGGCGAACACCTTGGCCTTCTCGGCAGCGTACGCCTCCATCGAGCCGTGATAGTCCAGATGGTCGGGCGTGATGTTGAGCAGCGCCGCCACCCGGGGGTGGAAGGTGTCGGCGAGCGTCAGTTGGAAGCTCGAGACCTCGGCCACTATCACTCCGGCCCGGCCCACGGCATCGGCCACCGTGATCGCCGGTGTGCCGATGTTGCCCGCCATCTCGGCAGCGAGTCCCGCCTCGTGCAGGATGTGGCCGACGAGCGCTGTGGTGGTGGTCTTGCCGTTGGTGCCCGTGATGGCCACCCACGGCGCCTCCGATACACGATATGCCAGCTCAAGCTCGGATATCACGGGGACTCCCGAGCCGAGCGCCGAGCGCATGAGGGTGGTCTGCGGCTTGATGCCCGGGGAAGCGATGATGAGGGTTGCATCTGCGGGGACCGAATCCGCGCCGAGCGCAACGTTGGCTCCGCGCTGGCGTAGGTGACTCGCAGCACGCTCGAGCGCCTCGCCCGCACCGGAGTCCACCACACTCACCCTCAGGTCAGCGCCCGCACATGCGGCGTCAAGCGCCCACGCCGCCGCGGCCCGGCCCGATGAGCCGAGACCGAGGATCACCATATGTCCTGACCACTCTCGCATGCTAACGTCCTGTCCCCGATACGAACCAGAGCGCGAATCCGGCCGCCGCCATGATGCCGGTGATGATCCAGAAGCGCACCATCACCTTGGTCTCGCTCCACCCCTTCATCTCGAAATGGTGGTGCAGCGGCGCCATGCGCAGTATCCGCTTGCCCGTCAGCTTGAACGAGGTCACCTGCAGAATGACCGAGAGGCCCTCGGCCACATAGATGCCGCCAATCAGCGGCGCGAGCAGCTCGGTCTTGGTCACCACGGCCAGCGTGGCGATCGCGGCGCCGAGTCCGAGCGAGCCGGTGTCCCCCATGAAGATGTCCGCGGGGAAGCTGTTGTACCAGAGGAAGCCGAGGCACGCTCCTGCAACCGCCGCAGCAAACAGCGCGAGTTCCAGGCTGTCCTGCTGGAAGGCGATGGCGGCAAACGCTAGCATCACGATCATGATCGTGCCCGCGGCCAGGCCGTCGAGCCCGTCAGTGAGATTCACGGTGTTTGAAAACGAGATGATCATGAAGAAGACGAGGCCGAGGTAGAGCCACGGGAACTCGAAGGTGAAGTGTCCCACCACCAGGTTCGACGTGAACACCCCGAGATCCACCGTACCGGCCCACGGAACGCTCACGTGCGGCTCGACGTGTGCCCAGTTCACCGCAAGGAATCCGATGCCGAAGGCGATGATGGCCTGTCCAACGATCTTCGCCCTCGCCGTGAGACCCAGCGAGCGCTCCTTGACCACCTTCGCGTAGTCGTCCACAAACCCGAGGAGTCCACATCCCAGAAGCGCGATGAGCGAGATGATCCCCTTGCGGCCAACTTCGCCGAGGCTCAAGTAGATGACCGCCACGACGAACAGGATCAGCACGCCACCCATGGTGGGCGTGCCCTGCTTGACCAGGTGGCCCTGCGGCCCGTCGGCCCTCACCTGCTGCCCGATGTTGCGGAAGCGCAGCACCCGGATCCACAGCGGAAAGAGTGCACCGGCCAGCGCAAGGGACAGCACGGCTGCCACAAGCACCTGGTAGGTCGGGTAACGCGCGATCTCAGGCAGAAGGTTGAACACGCGGCTCGATCATCCCCTCCACTACTGACTCCAGGCCCATCACCCTGGATGCCTTCACCAGTACCACGTCGCCCGGTGCGACGATATCATCGAGCACCTCGGATGCCTCGGCCGCCGTCGCGCACGGGCGGACAGTCAACGGGTCCATGCCTGCCGCGAGTGCGCCGTCAGCGATGCGCCGGCCCTTCGCTCCCACCGTTACCAGGATGTCGGTTGCGGATGATGCAATCTCACCGCCGAGCTGGAAGTGCGCGAGCTCGGCAAGCGAGCCGAGTTCGGCCATGTCGCCGAGGACTGCAACGCGACGACCGCTGGCCGGAACATCCGCCAGCGCCGAGATGGCCGCTCGCATGGAGGTGGGGTTGGCGTTATACGCATCATTGATCACCGTGAGGCCGCTCGCGCTCTGGAACGTCTCCATGCGCCACTTCGAGAACGTCGCCTCCTGAAGCCCGGCCACCACATCTGCGAGAGGCAGCTCGAGGTACAGGCCAACAGCAGCGGCCGCAAGCGCGTTATACACGTTGTGCCGGCCCGGAACGGGCAACCGCACCTCAGCCTCACCTTCGGGGCTCACCAGGGTGAACGCAGGCGCCCCGTCAGCGCCGATGGTCACGTCAACTGCGTGCACCTCGGCCGAGGGCCCGAGCCCGTAGCGCGTCACCGCTGCGTCTGCTGACGCGCCAAGCCGCTCGGACCATGCGTCGTCACCGTTCAGGAAGACTCGCCCCGCGGCGGGTATGGCACTCACCAGCTCGCCCTTAGCCGAGGCGATGGCCTCCTCGGACCCGAGGATCTCAACATGGCTCACACCCACGTTAGTGACGAGCCCAGCCGTGGGGCGGGCGATCGAGCACAGGTGTGCGATCTGGCCCGCTCCTCTCATCGCCATCTCAACGACCAGGACCTCCGTGTCGGCGCCAGCCTGCATGATGGTCAGCGGCACGCCGATCTCGTTGTTCCGGTTCCCGGAGGTTGCCACCACGCGCATCCGTGTGGCGAGCACGCTGCGGATGAAGTCCTTCGTTGTCGTCTTGCCGGTAGAACCGGTCACGCCGATGACCGGGCACATCAGCCGATCCCGGTGCCACGCACCAAGCGCCTCAACCGCGGCACGGGCATCGTCAACGAGCACCAGCGCAGACTCAGAACGCCCGGCGGACCGGAACGCCTCGCGCACAGGCTCATCATCACGCGTGATCAGGATCGCTCTCGCACCATCAGCAAGCGCCTGGGTGACGAACGCATGCCCATCGACGTTCTCACCGGCAAACGCTACAAACGCCGCTCCGGGCTCAACCTCGCGAGAGTCGATGACCAGGCCGTTGACCATGGTGGTATCCGGCCCCTCAAGGAGCGTCCCTCGAGTCACCGAGACGAGCGACTGAACGGAGAGCGTCAGCATAGCGACCTCAGCTCCTCGCGAGCGACCTCGCGGTCATCGAAGTGGATGGTACGGTCGGCGAATATCTGATAGTCCTCATGTCCCTTGCCGGCGATCAGCACCGCATCTCCCGGTGCGCCGAGCCTCAATGCATCGCGAATCGCCGCACGACGATCGACCTCCACCGAGTACGACACGCCCGATGAACGCAGACCGTCCTCGACGGCAAGGAGTATCCCCACCGGGTCCTCGCTCCGCGGGTTGTCACTCGTCAGAACAACCTCGTCGGCACCCTGCCCGGCCGCAGCCCCCATGAGCGCACGCTTCGCCGGGTCGCGGTCGCCACCGCAGCCGAACACCACGATCACGCGCCCGGGCGTCACCGCACTCACCGCTGCGATAGCCTTTTCAAGGCTGTCGGGGGTGTGCGCATAGTCAACCAAGACCGCGAACGGCTGGCCCTCGTCAATCCTCTCGAGCCTGCCCGGGACCTGCGGTGCGCGCTCAAGCCCGCACGCCACGTCCTCAAGCGCGACGCCGAGCGCCAGTGCGCAACCCGCCGCCACGAGGGCATTGCTCACGTTGTACGCACCAGGCAGCGGCACCTCGAGTGTCACGGAGCCGAGTGGTGCCACAAGCGTGAACCGGGTGGATGCGGGGCCGGGATGCTCGTCGATCGCGCGCACCACGGCGGAGGTGTGTCTACCCACCGTCCACCGCGCGGAGGTCTCCTCTGCAAGCTCGGCGCCTCGCGGATCATCGATGTTGATGACCCGCTCGCCCACCGGGAACTGCGTGAACAGGCGGCGCTTGACCTCCCAGTACTCGTCAAGCGTCCGGTGGTAATCGAGATGATCCTGGGTGAGGTTCGTAAACGCCGCCACAGCGAATCGCACGCCGTCCACGCGGTGTAGGTCGATCGCGTGCGATGAAACCTCCATCGACACCCCCGTGACACCGCTGCCTCGCATCCGAGCGAACAACTCCTGCAGGTCCGCCGACTCCGGCGTGGTCCTCTCAGACGGCAGACGCTCGCCCGCAACACGCGTCTCAACCGTGCCGATGAGCCCGGTGACCCTTCCGGTCGCGCGCAAGATGCTGTCGAGCAGATACGCGGTGGTGGTCTTGCCGTTGGTCCCCGTGATGCCCACAACGTCCATCTGTGCCGTGGGGTCACCGTTGATCGCGGCGGCCCCCAACGCCATCGCCCGGCGCACATCACCGGTCACGGCCTGAGGAACCTCGAGTTTCAGCGGGCGGGCGCACACGAGCGCCACCGCACCGCGCGCCACCGCATCGGCAGCGAAGTCGTGCCCGTCGTGACGCAGCCCCGCGATACAGAAGAACACGTCGCCTGGGTGCACCGAATCGGCCCGGTATGCAATCCCGGTGACGACGGTGTCGCCCCCGGCATCAAGCACCGCGTCAGTGTCTCGAAGAAGGTGTGAGAGGGTAATGTTTGTCACCGGATCCTGCCGCTCGCGAGCCGAATCATCGTACCATCGGGAACCCTCGGCATCTTACTGTCCCCCGGGCTGTGGTGTATCCGTTACCGGCGTTCCCGGCGGGATCTTCAGATGCTCAACGCAGAACTGCGCGATGCGCGAGAACGTAGGGGCGGCAACGGTCCCACCGTAGATGGCGCGGGTCGGCTCATCGATCGTGACGATGATGAGCACGCTCGGATTCTCGGCCGGAAGGAAGCCCGAGAACGACGCCACATACTTGCCGGCCGCATACCCCACCTGGCCGTCCGTACGGGCCTTCTGCGCGGTTCCGGTCTTGCCGGCCACCTGATATCCAGCCACTGCCGCAGCGGCACCGGTGCCCTCGTTGACCACGTCGGTGAGCACCAACCGCATGGCTGCGGCGGTCTCCGGCTTGATGGCGGTCTTCGTAGGCCACACCGTGTCGGTCTCATCGGCATCCGGAATGTCCTTCAGGAAGTGCGGGGTCACGAGGCTACCCCCGTTTGCGATCGCGGACAGCGCCCGCCCGAGCTGCAGGCTCGTCATCGAGACGCCCTGCCCGAACGGTATCGTGGCGATCGACGAGGGAGACCACAGGTCAGGGGAGCCGAGCCGGCCCTTTACCTCGCCGGGATAGTCGACGCCTGTCTTCTCGGTAAGCCCGAAGCGAGAGAAGTAGTCATACAGACCCTCCTCGCCCAGCGCTATACCGAGCTTCACTGAACCAACGTTCGAGGAGTTCGTGACAATCTCGGTGAGCGACCATGAGACTGCTGCCCGGTCGTGCGATTCGTGGATCGTGCGCCCTCCGACCTGGATCGTGGAAGGCAACTCGAACAAGGTGTCCGGCGCGAAAATGCCGCTGTCAATGACCGCCGCAGCAGTGAGCGACTTGATCGTCGAGCCGGGCTCGTACGTATCCACGATCGGCCGATTTCGATACGCGTCGGCGCCAGCAGCCGAGAAGTTGTTCGGGTCGAACTGCGGCACCGAGGCCATCGCCAGAATCTCTCCGGAACCCGGATCCATGACGAGCACCGAGCCCGCCACCGCACCCCAGATTGCCACCGCCTCTGAGAGCGCCACCTGCGCCTGGTACTGGATGTCCTTGTCTATGGTCAGCGCGATGTCCTGCCCGTCGACCGCCTCCTCCTCGAGGCTCACGCCGCCGGGGATGGGCCGCCCCTGTGTGTCACGCTCACCGATCAGACGCCCCTCCTGACCCGCGAGGATGTCATCGTAGTAGAGCTCCAGGCCCGAAAGACCCGTGTCATCCACGCCCACGAAGCCGAGAACCTGACATGCGAGTTCGTTGCTCGGGTACACGCGCCGTGAGTCCTCGATGAACCCGAGTCCGTTGATCCCCAGATCCCGCAGAGCCTCGGCACGCGCCACGTCTACCTTGCGAGCGATGTAGACAAAGCCGGAGTCGCGCGACAGCTTCTCCAGATACGAGCCCGGGTCTCCACCGATGGCCGAGGCGATCGCGTTGGCGGTCCCCTCCTTGTCCGTGATCGCCGTGGGCACCGCATAGATGGTGCGGGCATCCATGGATTCGGCCAGCACTTCGCCTTCGCGGTCCAGAATGAACCCTCGTTGGGGGCTCAAGACGATGTCTCGCGTGCGCTGCGCAGCCGCGGCCGCAGCATAGTCGGGACCCTTGATCACCTGGATGTACACGAGCCTGCCACCAACCACCACAAGCAGCGCCACCAGTACGCCCAGAAGCGCCGAAAAGCGCCCTGTTCGCGCGGGGCGCCCCTGTCTGCCTCTGGCTCGCGATCGCGAGCCGTTTGTGGGCGGTGCGCTCATCGCAACGAGCCGAGTCCCACATCACCAACGAGCAGGACCTGCGCCTCACCGGCCGCCAGATCCATAAGAGTAGCAAGAAGCTCACGGGCGTTATCGCCTGCGGCGGCACCGGGTGCCGGCGCGATCTCACCAGCCGCTGCGTCAGGCGGGATGTAGGCCTCGGTGCCCGACGGTAGCTGCAGATATGCGACCTGAGCCGGTCGGGCCATATTGAGAGTCTGGCAGGCAACTGCCTCGATTCGCGACGGTGCCGCCAGTGAACTCTTGTCAGTCTCGAGCATGCGCGTCACCGCTTCGGCAGCCTTGAGCTCGGCTTTTAGCTCCCACGCATCGATCGAGGCCTCAGCGGCGCTTGCGGCCAGAAAGACGCGAACCACGCCGGCAGCGGCGAGGACGGCGATGCAGACAACGGCGATCGTCAGCGCCTGTGAGGCGGCAGCGGCCGAGCGGGTGCGGGTACGGCGGTGCCCACCGGTGACGACCCTCAAGCGAGGCCGCGCCGGTGCGGCGCTATGCGCTAACGTGCGTGCCGCTGCGCCCACTCGGTGGGCCTCCTTCCCGCTGCTCTCCCCGACCCTGGTGTAGGTCGGAGCCCCTTGGTACCTACACTCTCTGCGCCACTCTCAGCCGCGCGCTGCGCGCCCTCGGGTTGCGTTCTATCTCCTCATCCGTCGGTACGACGGGCCGTTTCGTGATGATGCGGAGTACCGGCTCCCTATCGCACCGGCAAACCGGCAGATCGGGAGGGCACACACACCCCTTCGCCGACTCGGCGAATATGTCGCGCACGATGCGATCCTCAAGCGAGTGGTAGCTGATGACCGCGATCCGCCCTCCTGGTGAAAGCCACGTGATCGCGCTTCGCAGACCGACCTCGAGAACCTCGAGCTCGCGGTTCACCTCGATGCGAAGCGCCTGGAACGTCCGCCTGGCGGGATGACCGCCGGTCCTGCGAGCGGCCGCCGGTATCGCCGCCTTGATGACGTCGACGATCTCGCCGGTAGTGGTGAGGCGATGGGCACCCCGCGCGGCTACGATGAATGCTGCGATGCGCGAGGCCCACCGTTCCTCGCCGTACTCCCGCAAGATGCGCGTGAGTTCGGCTTCGGAATACGTATTGACGATGTCAGCCGCGGTAGGCTGCGACGAACGAGGATCCATCCGCATATCGAGCGGAGCGTCCTCCTGGTACGTGAAACCGCGACCGACATGGTCCAACTGGGGAGATGAAACGCCTAGGTCGAAGAGGAACGCATCCACATACGGAACGCGGGCCTCGAGCAAAGCTTCGTCGAGTTCACCGAAGTTGCCCTTCTGAAGCACGATGGTGGGAAGATCCTGCTGGCCGAGGCGGAGTGTGTCTGCTGCTGCGGTGAGTGCGGCGTCATCTTGATCGATTCCCACCACGATTCCGGTGGGTGCTACAAGCTGCGCGATCCGCTCCGTGTGTCCTGCCCCGCCTAAGGTACAGTCAACGAAGATGGAGCCGTCGTGTAAGGTCAGCTGCTGCGTGACCTCGGCCAGCAAAACTGGGGTGTGCCGGTATTCCATTCTCAAAGACCTACAAGATGCCGAGTCCGGCAAGCTCGCTTGTCACTTCCTCGATCCGACCTTCCGTCTCGCCGTTGTAGGCGGACCAGGCCGTTGCATCCCAGAGCTCAACGCGGTCACCGTTGCCGATGACCGTTACGTCGCGCTCGAGCTGTGCGTAGTCGCGCAGGTTCGCCGGGATGCCGATGCGACCTGCGGTGTCGAGTTCGTCCTCTTTGGCGCCAGCCGTGAAGAAGCGGCGCACCTGACGGAACTTCGGATCGAAGTCCCCCCGCTCGGTGAGCTGCCGGAGGAACGACTCGTAGTCCTCGGACGGGAAGACGTACAGACAGCCTTCGAGACCCTTGACGACGACGATGCTGCCCGTCATCTGATTGCGGAACTTCGCAGGCAGCGACAGGCGGCCCTTAGCGTCCAGCGTGTGCTGGTACTCGCCGAGAAACATCCCCTGTCCCTCCCCACTTTCGAGTGCGTCCCGCGCTTGCCGGGCTCCGACTTGCTGCAATCCTATGCCACTTCATCCCACTTTGCAACACAATTTGGGCAATTCCCCCACTCCTTCATTCTGCCGTCGATGACGGCGCTCCCGTACCTCCCACCGGGGCCGATCCCGGGTGCGAAAGAGGGCGAACCAACTCCCCGATCAGCGCGTCGTATGAACAGACAGGCAGGAATCGGACGTTGACAGTGGAATGTAGTAGGAGTGACCTCATGCGTGGGTGGTTGCTCGCAGTCATGAGCCACGATAGAATCCAGGTAATGTACGGGCGTGATGGAGGTGAGCAGCCCTTATGTATGGATGGTTCCTTCTCGGAAACAACGTCGCCGGCAGCATTTTCAACATGCTCGTGGTCGCATTCTTTGCGATGTTCACGCTGGGGATCGGTTTCATGATCTACGCCGCCAAGCAGCTCAAGAAGGCTGAGGACGCGGCTGAGAACAAGGCCGAGTAGCTCTCACACATTCCACTGTTTCGACCGAGCGCCCTTTGACCTGTCCCTAGTGAAGGTCACGGGGCGTTCGCGCGTTGGGCGCGTGACGCACTGCTCGAAGGGAGAACGCCGATGAACGGATCGGTACGCAGACTACGGATAGGTGCGGCAGTCATCCTGGCACTGGTGCTCGCCGGGGTCGGCGCGGGGTGCTCGGCTTCTCAGGACGCCACCGAGGAGTCGGTCGTGCCTCAGATCTCCGGCACAGAGCCCGCAGCCACGATGGATCTGGCAACCGGTGACGTGGCGGAGTCGAACGTGAAGTCATCGCCGGGAGTCGCCGAAGGCGTGCCTGCCGCCGACCGTCTCATCATACGCACCAAGACCATGCGTCTCGAAGTGGAGAGCACTGCCGACGCCGTGGAAGACCTACGTTCGCTGGTTGCCACGCACGCCGGCATCATCACCGACCTGCAGGTGGCGACCGATACAGACGAGTGGCTGTACCGATACGACCAGTACGGCTCTACCGCCGGTGACGGCGCGGCGCTCCGCGGCTGGATCACGGTGCGGGTGCCGGTAGCGTCGCTCGACGCCTTTGTAGACGGCGCCATCGCGCTCGGCACGGTCAAGTATCAGGCCGAGGGCACCGAGGACGTCACCCAGCAGCACGTGGACCTCTCGGCACGGCTCGAGAACCTGCGAGCCGAGGAGGTTCGCCTGAGGACGTTTTTTGATGCAGCCAACAACGTGCAGGAGATGCTGGCAGTCGAGACCGAGCTCAACCGCGTTCGACAGGAGATCGAAAGCCTGGACGCGCAGGTCCAGTACCTGGAGCGCCAGGCCGCCATGGCCACGGTGACGATCGAGCTCACCGAGGAGCGCGCCATCGTGCGCCCGGAGGGTGACTCGTGGGGATTCAGTGACGCTGTCACGTCGGGCTTTCGCGGGGCCGCGAACGTCATCACCTTCGGGATCGCGATCCTCATCGCTACCGCTCCGCTGTGGATCATCGCACTGGCGGTGTTCTTCATCGCCCGCGCCGTGATCCGTGCCAGGCGCCGCGCTCGCGCCTCGGCTCCTGCGGTCGCGGATGTGGGACCGGCGGACTCCACACCGAACGCGAACGGGTAACCGCGTGCTGATGCCACGCCTTCGCATGCCATTGTGGGCGGCGGCCGCCTTCCCGGTCGCCGCCTACGCGCTGCGGAGCCTCCTGAGAGGTAGCCTGCGGCCCGACCTGCCCGGTGACGCGGTGGTCTTAGGCGCGCTCGTCTTCGCCCTCGGCCTGACGGCGCTGTACCGCGCGTCGTCCACGCGCGGCGGCAACGACGACCTGCCCGAGGACATGAACGATCATGACACCAGCGAAGGCAACGGCAGGTAGCACCACTAGATCGGTGACGGGTTCGAGCGCGGCCGCGCCGGGCGCTCCCGCGCCACCCACGAGCGTCACCCATCCGCCCACCGCCACGCCGATCGCGGCGCCGATGCCCCAGGTGCACGCCCAAAATAGGACCTCTGACACCCGGAGCGCGGCTCCATGACGGTTCAGGAGCACGCCCCTACCCCTTCCGGTACGGGATACCGCTGGCCGCGGGCGCCACAGCACGACCGATCACGCCGGCCAGTACCACGACCGTGAGCACGTAGGGAATCATAAGGAAGAACTGCGGTGGCACGTCGATCACTCCACGCAGTATCTGCAGCTTGATCTGAAGCGCATCGGCGAAGCCGAACAGCAGCGACGCCAGGTACGATCCGATCGGCGTCCAGCGCCCGAAGATATTCGCGGCAAGCGCGATGAACCCTCGACCGTTGGTCATGTTCTCGGTGAACGAGCCCACTTGCTCGATCGTGAGGTTGGCGCCAGCAAGCCCGGCAAGCCCGCCACTCATGAGCACCGCCACCCAGCGGCCCCGGTAGACGTTGACACCCACCGTGTCGACCGCCCGCGGATGCTCGCCGAGCGCGCGGAGTCGCAGGCCCCATTTGGTCCTGTAGACAGCCCACTGGGCCAGAATGGCAATGAGGATGGTGATGTAGACGAGCGGGGTGTGGGAGAAGAAGATGTTGTTCACCCACCGCCATACCTCGGCGAAGAAATCGCCTCCCGGGGAGCTGAAGTGGAAGATCGGTCGCAGGACCTTGATCGGGTCGGTGGTGCCGGGATGCCCGTACCACAACTCCATGAGAAAGCCGGTCACGCCGAGTGCGAGCAGGTTGATCGCAGTGCCGGACACGGTCTGATCCGCGCGCAGGTTGATCGATGCAAACGCATGGACAGATGAGATCGCTACGCCAGCTGCCATCGCGGCCAGTACGCCGAGCCACGGGTTCCCGGTGGCGAGCACCACGGCGGTCCCGAAGAACGCTCCGGTGAGCATGATACCTTCGAGCGCGATGTTGACGACTCCGGAGCGCTCACAGATCGTGCCGCCGATAGCGGCCAGCGCCAACGGGGTCGCCATGCGCAGGGCCGCCGCAAACAGGTCCGGCGTGATGATGTCACCCAGCATGGCTTACCGCCTCCTTCTGACGCCGACGTACGAACCACAAGACGATCTCCTCGGCCGCCACAAAGAAGATCACCAGCGCCTGGATGATGAGCACGATCTTTTGGGGGACGTCAGCCTCGAACTGCATGGTCCCCGCCCCCGCCGAGAGCGCGCCGAACAGGAAGGCCGCGGGTATGACGCCGAGGGGATGGTTCTTGGCCAGCAGTGCCACGGCGATGCCCGTGAAGCCGAAACCGGATGAGAACTGGTCGAACAGGCGATGGTGGACACCCATGACCTCGACCGAGCCGGCGAGCCCGGCGAGGGCACCGGAGATGCAGAGCGCCTTGACTATGGTCCACTGTACCGAGATGCCCGCGGTCTCCGAGGCCCACCGGTTGTGACCCACCGCTCTGTTCTCATATCCAAGCGTGGTGTACTTGAGAATCAGCCAGATCACCACGGCGGCCAGGACCGCCACCACGATACCAAGGTGCGCGCGTCCCAGCTTGAGGAACGGCATGGCCTCGAGCGTGGCCTCTGAGAACAGCGAGGCTATCCGCGGCAACTGCGCCTCGAGTCCGATCATCGGTGTCTGGGGAATGCCGCCCGGCTCCTTGAGCGGTCCGACAACCAGCCAGGAGACGATGTAGCGGGCGATGAACGTGAACATCATCGTGGTGATGACTTCGTGCGCGCCGATGCGCGCTTTGAGTATCCCCGGAATGAACGCCCATCCTGCGCCCGCGATCATCGAGCCGATGAGCATCAGCGGCACGACCACCACCCATGGCAGGCCCACAAGGCTCAGCCCGATCCAGGTGGCGGCGAGACCGCCCATGAACAACTGACCCTCGGCTCCGATGTTGAACAGACCGGCGCGGAAGCCATAGGCCACAGCAAGACCGGTGAGGATGAGCGGGATCGCCTTGAGGATCGTGTCGCCTATCGCCTTCGGGCTGCCGAGCGACCCCTTGAATAGCGCGGCGAACGCGGCACCCGGGTCGTAGCCTGATGCCCAGATGATGAGCGAGCCCACGCCGATCGCGAGCGCGGCCGAGATCAGAGGCGTGCCTACCTTCTGCAGGATGGTCATCCAGCGCTTCTGCAGTGCGGTGGCTTCTCGTGGTTCGCTCATGACCGTCCCCCGTCCGCTGAGAGTGCGGCCTCTTCAGGTGCGAGTTTGTCTCCCCCGCCGCCGGTCATGTAGTAGCCGAGCGTCTCGGCATCGGCCTCATCGGTTGCGAACTCCTTCACTATGCGACCCTCGTACATCACCAGGATCCGGTCAGCGAGCGAGAGTACCTCCTCCAGCTCGAGGCTGACGAGCAGGACACCCTTGCCGCTGGCGCGCTCTTCGAGGATCTGGCGGTGGACGAACTCGATAGCACCCACATCAAGGCCGCGCGTGGGCTGTGCCGCGATCAGTAGCTCCGGGTTCCGACCGATCTCTCTGGCCACGACCACCTTCTGCTGGTTGCCGCCCGACAGATTGCCAGCGAGCACACCCTCGGACGGGGTTCTGATGTCATAGTCGGCGATTCTCTTGCGGGCCATCTCGGCTATCACCCGCTGGTTCATCACGCCCATCTTGGTATAAGGCGCCACACGGTGGTCGCCCAAGACCATGTTGTCCGCGAGGTTGAACTGCAGCACAAGACCCCTTCGATGACGGTCCTCGGGGATGTGCGAGACGCCCGCCTCGATGGACTTGCGGGCATTTGCGTGAGTGATGTCGGTACCTTTGAGTCTGATCGAGCCGCCTTTGGGCCTCCTCAGGCCCACGATCGCCTCTATCAGCTCGGTCTGACCGTTACCGCTCACGCCTGCAATGGCAACCACTTCACCCGAGCACACCGTGAAGTCAACGCCGCCCACCACCTCGATGCCACGGTCGCCCATCACGTGCAGGCCTTCGACGTTGAGCACAGCCGGCCCACAGGTGGATGCGGTCTTCTCCACCCGAAGCACAACGTCGCGACCTACCATCATCCGCGCGAGGCCCACATCGTCTGTCTCCGACGGCTTCGTCTCCCCCACGAGACGGCCGGCACGCATGACCAGGATGCGATCCGCAACCGCCATGACCTCTTCCAGCTTGTGGGTGATGAAGACCACGGAGAGACCCTCGTCCACGAGCGAGCGTACAACTAAGAACAGCTCCCGAACCTCCTGGGGCGTGAGCACCGCCGTCGGCTCATCGAGTATGAGAACACGTGCGCCCTGATAGAGCGCCTTTAGGATCTCCACACGCTGCTGCATTCCCACGGCGAGATCCACGATCTTCGCGTCGGGGTCCACCCTGAGGCCGTAGCGCTCGGAAATCTCAGTCACCCGCTTACGGGCGGCTGGAAAGTCCACGATGCCCAACGTGCCGGGCTCACGGCCGAGCACGATGTTCTCGGTGACGGTGAGTGGCTCGACGAGCATGAAGTGCTGGTGCACCATCCCGATACCCAGGTCGATCGCGGATCGCGGTGACTTGATCTTCACCGGCTCACCGTCAACCAGTATCTCGCCGCCATCAGGGGACAGCAGACCGTACACGACGTTCATGATGGTCGACTTGCCAGCGCCGTTCTCACCGAGCAGCGCTACTATCTCGCCCTTGTCGAGCATCAGAGACACGCGATCACAGGCCAGCACCCCGGGGAATATCTTGCTGACTTCGCGAAGCTCGAGCACTGGCATCGGCGTTCCTCTCGAACCCTTCGGCGTTACTCCGAACAAGCGGGAGGGGCGACCCGCGTAGTGCCGGTCGCCCCTCGAGTGTAGCGCAATCTGCGGTGCGCGAGAGCGCATCGCGTGTAGTCCCTAGAGGGTCTCGGGAACCTTGACCGTGCCACCGGTGATGTCGTCTGTGGCCTTCTTGACCGCATCTTTGATGGCGGCCGGAACCTTCGTGTCAAAGTCGTGGAACGGCGCCAACTCGACGCCACCCTCGGCCAGACCGAAGACCTGGTTCTCGCCACCGGCGAACTCGCCGTCTACCGCCGCCTTGATGGTGAGGAACACGGCGTTGTCTACGCGCTTCATCATCGAGGTGAGCATGACGTCGCCCGAACCGGGAACGGTCAGGAACTGGTCAGCGTCAACGCCGATGAACAGGGCGCCCCTCTCCTGGCAGGCTTGGATCGTGCCGAGGCCCACCGCGCCAGCTGCCGCATAGATGACGTCAGCCTTCTGCTCGATGAGCGAGAGGCCGAGTTCCTTGCCCTTGGCAATGTCCGTGAAGTTGCCGGCGTACAGCGAGATGACCTTCACGTCCGGGTTGACGGACTTGGCGCCAGCGATGAAGCCGGCTTCGAACTTCTTGATCAGCGGAACGTCCATGCCACCCACGAAGCCGATCACGTTGTCGCCGTTGAGCTTCGCGTCAAACGCGTCCTTGGTGGCAAGACCAGCGACAACACCTGCGAGGTAGCTGCCTTCCTGCTCCTTGAAGTTCAGGCCGGTCACGTTCTCGATGGTGGGATCGAAGAACTCGTCAACGCCACCGAACAGCGTGTCCGGGTACTCCGGAGCCATCTTGACGACCGTGTCGGTCATCAGGAAGCCGACCGCAAAGATCGGGCTGAAGCCGGCGCTCGCAAGCTGGTCGATGTTGCTCTCGTAGTCCGTGATCTCCTTGGACTCGAGAACCTCGATCTCCACACCCAACTCTTCCTCTGCCCTCTTCAGACCCTCGTACGAGAGGTCGTTGAAGGACTTGTCGCCCAGGCCACCAACGTCGGTGACCATGGCCGCCTTGAGCGCTGGCTCCTCGGCGGGTTCCTCGACCGCGGGCTCGTCGACCGGTTCCTCAGTAGCACATGCGGGCAAGAACGCCAGGACCAGCATCAGTGCCAACAGTACCGCGAGGATCTTGCTCGTCTTACCGTTCACGCTACGATCCGCCTCCTCATACAGAAACTGGGTACTCCCTATTCATCTTACCCCCACGCGCGGTCGCCTACTACGATTCCTGGTCCGGAATCTGGGCGCGAGCGCAGACATTTCGTGGTGTCGTAGCGGGGGCACTATCGGATTCTGCTCACGAAGCAGCAGCGCTGGTGCACACCAGCACGTCGGATCTACCGCAGCCGCGCCCTCGGGTGGGTTGTGAGGTACTCCTCACGGACGTGCGTCCGGTCCACGTGGGTGTAGACCTGGGTCGTGGAGATGTCAGCGTGGCCGAGCATCTCCTGGAGGGCGCGCAACTCGGCGCCGCCCTGAAGCATGTGCGTTGCAAACGAGTGACGCAGCGTGTGCGGGTGCAACGGGAGGTCCACCCGGGCGCCATACGCTCTAACCATGCCGAAGACAGCCTGCCGGGTGAGCCGTCCGCCACGGACGTTGAGGAACACCGCGGACGGATCCTGCCGCGTGGCTGCCCTCTTTGCGCGCAAATACGGCCGCCCGTGCGTGAGATACACCCTCATGGCGCGCTCGGCCGCTCCGGCTACCGGGACGAGACGCTCCTTGCTGCCCTTACCCATCACTCGCAAGAAGCCGCCGTCCAAGTCGAGGTCGAGAAGGTTCAGGCCGGTGAGCTCGCTCACCCGCAGACCGCAGCCGTAGAGCACCTCGAGTACCGCTCGGTCCCGCATGCCGACCGGGCTTTGCGCGAAGGGCTGAGACAGGAGCCTCTCAACGTCATCGATCGAGATGACCTCGGGCAACCGTACAGGCACCTTCGGTAGTTGGATGTCGACCGTGGGGTGGACATCCGTGAGACTCTCCCGCACCAGGAAACCGTGAAAGCTCTTCACTGCGGCGATCTTGCGTTCGACGGTACTCGGAGCGAGCCCCCTGGCCTGAAGATCGGCCATGAAGCTGGTGACGTCATCGCGGGTTGCGCGCAGCGGATCCGAGGAACGCTTCGCCAGGTGGGTCAGATACGCCCTGAGGTCACCGCCGTACGCGCTCACGGTGTGAGCGGAAGCACTCCGCTCCACCGTCAGATAGCCGAGGAAATCCTCAAGTAGTCGCTCATTCATGAAGGGGATACTACCTCATCGGCGGTATGAACGGCACCTACCTCCGGCTGAGCGGTAGTGGGTGTACCCTGAGCGACCCGCGCAGCCACACTGCCCGCCGCAGCAGCGGCGTGGAAGAATGCGGGATCGTCCTCAGCCGTGCGACCCATGGTCTTAGTCTCGACTCCACGCGTGTCGGGCAGCGGTGAAGAAGCCACCTCCCGCCGCGCATGGCGGTCCCACACGCCGGAGGCATCAAGGGCTGCGGCTACCGCGGCGTCCAACGGTTGGCCGAGCGTTGGGACAGCAACGAGCGCGGGCGCCAGCGCCACGGTGCACAGCGCCGTGAGCGTCTGGTGGCTGACCGGTACGTGTCGGGGACGCGAGTCGGAAAACGAGAGCCGCAAGGCCGCGATAGGTACGCCGCCGATCGCTGCGACGGCATTGATCGCCTGGCCTTGCGCCACGCCGCTGTGTCCGAACGGGGTTGCCGTCCCGGGTATGCCCGGCCCGATGGCGACGATCGCCACATCGGCGTCGAGCACGTGCCGTGCCGCCAGCAGCGCGGAGTACAGGTTGACCGCCTCGGTCTCCCCACCGAACGCCTGGCCTGCCGAGATCGTGTGATCGAGCAGCCCCGCCGTTCTCAGACGCGGAACCAGCCGGGAGACCGCCAGTGGAAGCGCCGCCTCGTCGGTCATCACGTAGACGACGCGCAGGTTCGGATCTGCGTGCTTGATCCCGGCGGCAACGAGGGCGATCTGGCTGTGCAGGCCGCAGCAGACGACCGGCATGCCGCCAAGTTCGCGAGCCTCGGCCATCACCTCGTGGTGACCGCTTGCGGGCTCTTCCACCACGGTCACGTCACGCTGCAGCGGCGTGTACCGAAGCTTCATGATGTGCCCGGCCGCCGGGTCGTCGAGCGTGACCCCCTCCCCCGCGCGGGCAACAACGAAGTGCTCTCCGCCGGTTCCGAGCGACAGATCCACGGCGGTGGTGTTACACAGCACGCGCTCGCCCACGGCGCATTCTCCGCTGAGCGCGGGGTACGCGACCGCACGGGATGCCACGCGGTCGCCGTCGAGAAGCACCGTCACCCGCTGAGCGCCTGAAGCCGCCGTGCCCGCATCCTCAACGGTGCCCCATACCAGACGCATGACGCTACCGCGCCGCGCGGCGAATGATGGCGATCAGGAGGTCCGCGAGGCGCTCAAGCTCGGCTATCTCGAGCTCTTCGTCGGTGGTGTGCACTTTGGACATACCGGAGGACAGTACCAGGGTCTGTGTGCCGGCAGCCGCGAACACGTTCGCATCGCTCCCGCCTCCCGTGGAAAAGCATCTCGGCTCTACGCCGATGTCGGCACACGCGCCCGTGACGAGCGTTATCGCGGGCGCATCCGCGGGGACGTCGAAGCCCTCATAGGCAAGCGTCCACTCAACCTCAACGGCTCCGCCGCGCAGGCGCGTCGCCTCGCGCAGCGCCGCGTCCATGGCATCGCGGACCTCATCTACTCGCGTGCGATCGAGTGATCGGCACTCGCCGGTGACCACACACAGCGGCGCGACCACGTTGGTGGCGCTCCCACCCTGGATCGTGCCGATATTCGCGGTCGTGTGATCATCGAGCCTGCCGAGCGACATGCCTTCGATGGCGGCCGCAGCGATGCTAATGGCGGACACGCCCTTCTCGGGCTCCACACCTGCATGGGCGGCCCGGCCACGAAACGTCGCCGTGAACGTGTAGTGCGATGGGGCAGCGGTGACGATGCCACCCACGCCTCCGTCGGCGTCGAGCACGAGGCACACATCGGCACGAGCGTCTTCGGCGGACATCGCCTTTGCGCCCGTCAGGCCCTCTTCTTCGGACACGGTCAGCAGCAGTCTCAGTGGGCTGTGGGGCTCGCCGGACTCCGAAAGCCTGCGCATCGCCTCGATGATCGCCGCAAGACCGATCTTGTCGTCGCCGCCAAGAACGGTATCGCCGGCCGAACGGATGATGCCGCCATCAACAACGGGGACCACGCCCTCACACGGCTGCACGCAGTCCATGTGCGCCGAAAACGCGATCACAGGCCCCCCGGCGGTCCCGGGCAGCCCGGCGATCACGTTTCCGGTGTCGGAACCGGTGACACCCTGCGTGTCGTCATAGCGCACAGCGCAGCCGGCCTCGGCGAGCGCCGCGGACACGTACTCGGCCACCGCTCGCTCCCGCCCGGTAGGACTTGAGATGCGGGCCAGATCGATGAATGTGTCGACAACGCGGCTCATGGGTGACTACGCCTCCCGGGCGGTGCGATACGCGACTGCCGCGCCGATGAAATCGCGGAACAGCGGCGCGGGGCGCGTGGGGCGGCTCTTGAACTCCGGGTGGCCCTGGTTGCCCACGAACCACGGGTGGTCGGCCAACTCGATCATCTCAACCAGGCGGTCATCGGGGGACAGACCCGAGATGGTCAGCCCGGCGTCGACCAGCTGCTGACGGTAGGCGTTGTTGACCTCGTAGCGGTGACGATGGCGCTCGTAGATGACCTCGTCACCGTATGCGGCATGCCCCTTGGTGCCCGGCACAACCTTGCAGGGGTACGAGCCGAGGCGCATCGTCCCGCCCATGTCGGCCACACCGTGCTGGTCACGCATCAGGTCGATAACCGGGTGCGGGGACACCGGGTCGAACTCTGCGGAATTCGCCTCCGCCAGACCGGCCACATTGCGGGCGAACTCCACCACGGCGACCTGCATTCCCAGACAGATGCCGAGGTACGGCACGAGTTCCTCACGTGCCCAGCGCGCCGCACGCACCTTGCCCTCGATGCCGCGCACGCCAAAACCACCCGGCACGAGGATTCCGTCAAAGTCGGTGAGTCGGGACTCTACCTCCTCGGGAGAGAGGCTCTCCGCGTCGAGCCACGCGACGTTCACCTTGTGACCGTGGAAGATGCCGGCATGATCGAGCGCCTCGGTGACCGAAAGGTAGGCGTCCGGAAGCGCCACGTACTTGCCAACGAGCGCGATATCCACGCTCTTGGCGAGCGAGCGACGCTGCCCGGTGAAGCCACGCCACTCGGTGAGGTCCAGATCGCCACACTCGAGCTGCAACCGGTCGATGACCATGGCGTCGAGACCCTGCTCGTGCAGCGTGAGCGGCACCTCGTAGATCGACGGAGCATCCTCGGCAGAGACGACGGCGTGCGGATCCACATCGCAGAACAGCGCGATCTTGCGGCGGATGCCCGCGTCGATCGGCCGCTCGGAGCGACAGACGATGAAGTCGGGCTGGATGCCGATGGACCTGAGTTCTTTGACCGAGTGCTGCGTCGGTTTGGTCTTGAGCTCGGAGGAGGCGGCTATGTACGGAACGAGCGTGACATGGATGTAGCAGACGTTGTCGCGCCCGCGGTCCTTGCGGAGCTGGCGGATGGCCTCCAGAAACGGGAGCGACTCTATGTCGCCCACCGTGCCGCCGACCTCGGTGATGACCACGTCGGGCTGCGTCTGTTCGGCCAGCCGGATGATGCGGTCCTTGATCTCGTTGGTGATGTGCGGGATGACCTGCACCGTGCCGCCGAGAAAGTCGCCGCGGCGTTCCTTGCCGATCACCGACTGGTAGATCGATCCGGCGGTGACGCTGCAGTCACGGGTCAGCGATTCGTCGATGAACCGCTCGTAGTGACCGAGATCGAGGTCGGTCTCGCCGCCATCGTCGGTCACGAAAACCTCACCGTGCTGGAACGGGCTCATCGTGCCCGGATCGACGTTCAGGTATGGATCGAGCTTCTGGATCGTGACCTTGAGGCCACGCCCCTTCAGAAGCCTGCCGAGGGAAGCGGCGGTGATCCCTTTGCCGAGTCCTGAGACGACCCCTCCGGTCACGAAGATGTGCTTTGTCATGCTTTGCCCCAGTCCTCTCACTCGCGCTTCCCTGTCTTGAATCGTACAGCACCAGGGCCCTACGTGACGCCCGCTCCCCTGTCTGCATCGTCCGGGGTGACGTTATTCGATCTGCCAAGACCATCGAGAAGCGCGAGAACGGGAGTCTTGTCGATGATCGACGAGAACGACACCTTCTCGGAGAGCACGTTGAGCCCGAGTAGCACGGCGGCGACCGCACCAAGCCAGGGAAGCGGCAGCGCCCCGGCCACAAGGTATCCGACGATCGCGCCCATCGCGTTGCTTCCCCCATCGCCGAGCATGCCGTGTTCGCCGAGGTCGTATCGCCACACCGCAGCCACCGGACCGAGCAGCGCGACCATCATGCATACGATAGTCACGCCGGTATCGGTGGCCGTCCAGGCCACCCCCGCCTCGCCGGCGAACGTGCGGAAGCCCTCAACCGCCGCAAGCACGAAGACGACGCCTGCAACCGGTGCGAGCATGCTGTATGTCTTGAGCGCCCGGCCCGGCCTGAGGTCTGTAAGGTTGATCAGGTTGGCGCTGAGCGCGATGGTGATGGTCGCCAACACCCACCACCCGAGTTGCACCGCAACCGAGGTCTCGCCCACCGCAGTGGACCGCATCAACACGGCGTTCCAGCCATAGACCGCCGATACCGCGCCGATTCCAAGGAGCTTCAGTCCACCGGTGGAAAGACGACCGCCCGCAAGCGCGCGAAGATGGCCGCGAAATCCCTTGTCCGCACTCGTCCCGAACACGTCGTCTGCCAGACCGAAGAACGCGGCACTCAACGTGAGCATGAACGGCACCGCGTACAGCGGCATCGTGAGCGGTCCGTCGAACAGCAGCATCTCCATCGAACCGTAGCCACCACCGATGAAGGACCCGACCAGGTCGAATGCAGTACTCACAACAAGCAGCGATACCGACCAGATGACCCACACCAGCCCCAGGCCGAGGAACACCGGCCGCCCCCGGTAGTTGGTGGTCACCATGCGCGACGACGCGAGCGACGGTGCAAGGGCGGACACGGCGAGCGCCGGGATGCCCCACCCGGCGATGAGCACCGCGACAAACGACACCGCGTAGGCCACCTCGCGCGTCACGTGAGAACCTCGGCAGGCTTGTGACGCAGCCGCGACAACATCACGTGTAGCAGGCTGCCTGCGACGTAGAGCATCACGATAGCGGGGATGACGATACCCGAGTCCTCGGTGAAGTAGCCAACGACGCTTCCCCACAGCGAGGCAGTCATCGCAACGGCAAACGCCGGATAGGCTTTGAGCGTCTCGGCGAACACGCCGTGTGGCCGCCAGCGCATGAACCCGAGGAAGCCGAGTATGGCGATCATCAGAATCGACCAGTTGGTGGCACGGAGCACTCGCCAGTTAGTCTCCGCTTTGCGCTGTACGATCGTCCACAGCTCGGCCACGCCGCCGGTCTCCGCACTCTCCCACGCACGGCCGAGGTGCGTCTGCGAGCCCGACCCCGACAGCAGGTCGTACGCTGAGAACGCCACCACCACCAGACCGATGATGAGGGCCATGCCAAGAAGCGACTTCCAGGTGATGCGACGGCCGCGAAGCCCGATCCACATGATCCCAAACGCCACGGTCCCCCAGGCGATCACGCCGATGTTTGCACCGAGGAAGGGGGCCGCGGTCACAACGACGACGAGGGCACCCAACACAAGCGGTCCCCACATGCTCGCACGCGCCGCCCATGTGCGATCCCTGAAGACATCCAGTAAGAGCCCCAGCCCTGCAAGGCCGCTCCCCACCACGACACTCGCGCCCTCGTTGCCGAGCCCGTAGTAGCGAGCACCCAGAAGGGGCGAGTAGCTGAACATGCCGGTGAAGGAAAGCGGGGCGCCCAGCGCCTGATCGATGAGCAGCACCCCGGCGCTGAAAAGCCCGAGAGACGCCAGCGCCACAGCCGACCCCCACCTGCGGTCGACTGCCAGCGCAGCGGCCCATACGACGAGCGTGACCAGTGCGAACAGCCCGCCCACGAGCGCCGCGGAGCCGGGCCGGGGCACCGGCAAGAACATCAGCGTGGCTGAAACCGGCATGGCCAGCATCAGTAGGATCACGCGACCGAACCACGTGGCAGCCGTGCCGCCCCACCCGTGCAGTGCCCGCTGCATCGGCCTGAGCAGAACAGCGCAGCCGAGCAGAACGAGAACGGTCACGGTTATGTACGAGTTCTGCACCGCTGGACGCACCGTGTCGACCGCAACGGCGGTGTCGTTGATCTCGGTGAGGAACGCAACGCTCCTCTCAAGGTCGCCGGGAGCCTCGGCAGGTGCGGCAGCGTTGCCCAGTACCTCCACAGGACGCTCGATGCCGAGAGCGGACAGCGCGGTGGCGGCCACGTCCAGATCGGTTATCAGCCCCGCGCGGTGAGTGGAGGGGGACGACACCATCCCACCCTCGAACCCCGGACCATTGATGATCACCGGCCCGAATCCGCTCGGCCCGGCGGCGGGCCGCATCTGACCGCTCGAGATGACCATGAGCACTGCATCACTGGGCAGGGTCGTCTGCGCAAGCGCCACGACCGAGTCGATCGTGCGTGCCGCTGCCAATCGGTGAGCTTCAGCAGAGTCGGGCGAGGCATCCGGCGCGAAGTTGAACGCGCGCTCGGGGTCGCCCGGATCGATGACGATCAGACCCGGGCCGCCGTGCTCCCCCATGCCCTCCAGCGCGCTGTCCAGGGCCGACTCCACCGCAGACAGATCAGTGGCGATGCCAAACGGCGCCTCGGCTCGCTCGACGATCAGGTCCGCCGATATGTCACCCAGCCCCACAAGACCCGAAGCGTCCATCGCGATGATGGCGGCAGGGCGGCTCCGGCGCACTTCCCCACCGCTGCGACCGCCGTCCGAGTTGCCGATAGCGGCCGTGACTCCACCTGCGTCGACGATCGCCTGTCCGAGAGCGCCGGGAACGGTGTTCAGCGTTGTGACCGAATTGGCGCGGATGACCCGCGGCAGCCCCAGGTACGCGATCGCGAATCCGGCGGGGTCGCGCTGCATGGAGCGCTGGTATATCTCCGCGGCAGTACCGCTCTCCAGCGGGTGATCCAGCGCATATGCCGCTACCGCAGTGAGATCGAATGCGGCCGGTGATCCCGCTGACATCGTGGTGGCGATGTGCGTTTGCCCCGGGTCGAGCGCGTAACGTGCGCTGCTCCTGATGTTGATGTCGCCCACCGCCGACGTCTCAGCAAGCGCCCTGGTCGCCGGCATCGCACCGCTCATCACGTCGTCCCAGGTGATGTAGGGCGCGAGCACGATCACCACACGTCCATCAGCCGCAGACGCCGCCGGGGCCGAGGAGGGTACCGAGCACAGCGCGAGCGTGACGAAGAGCAGCGCTGCGAGCATGGATGCGGTTCGGTTCATCGCCTCTCCTCGTTAGCGCCAACGGGCATGCGCGGACATAGCACGCATTCGGGGGACTTGAGCGGACCTGCAGCCTGCCAGCGGGCGGCGCAGAAGTGCCCGCGCTGTAGTATACCGAAACGTGACGCCCGTACGGTAACGCGCGGTCGTCAGATACACTGATGCGAGAAGTCCGCCGACACAGGAGTCCACCATCAGCGCTCCCTCCGTTGCCCGCTCCACCGCCGCGATGTCGGCCTCCACGCTTGTCTCTCGCCTCACCGGTTTCTTGCGCACGTGGGCGATGGGCTACGCGCTCGGCCTGACCGCTCTCGCCGACTCGTACGACATCGCCAACAACCTTCCCAATATGCTCTTCGAGTTGCTCGCCGGCGGCGTACTGTCGAGCGTCTTCATCCCGCTGTTCATGGAGCGCATGAAGCAAGACGGCGAGCAGGATGCCTGGCGCTTCGCGAGTTACGTGCTGAACATCATCGTGATCGTGCTCGGCGCGATCGCGCTTGTGGCCACCCTCTGGCCGCAGCCGTTCGTACGCTCGCAGACGCTCATGGTCACCGCCGGGCAAGCCGAGATGGCCGTCTGGCTCTTCAGGTTCTTCGCGGTGCAGATCGTCTTCTACGGTATGGGACTCGTATTCACCGGCGTGCTCAACTCCTACCGCAAGTTCCTCGCTCCCGCGATCGCCCCGATCTTCAACAACCTGGTGGTCACCATCACACTGCTCGGCTTCTACGTCCCGTTTCGCGACACCAACCCCGAGCTCGCACTCACCGGCCTCGCCGTAGGGACAACGCTCGGCGTGTTCGCAATGGCGATGGTGCAGATACCCAGCATCCTGAAGCTCGGCGTGCGCTACACGCCTCGCATCGACTGGCACCACCCGGGACTGCGTACCGTGGGCGTGAAGATGCTCCCGATCCTCGGGTACGTCATCACCAACCTCGTGGGAGTGACGTTCAGGACCAACTTCGCGGTGGCCACCGGTGAAGGCGGGCAGGCAGCCCTGCGCTACGCCTGGCAGTTCTACCAGCTCCCCTACGGCATCTTCGCGGTGGCCCTCGCCACGGCGATCTTCCCCGAGTTGGCCGAGCGCGCCAACGCACGCGACATGGCAGGTTTCAAGCGGATGTTCGCGCGCGGCTTGCGCGCCACGATGGTGCTCATCGTGCCGCTTGCGGCCTTGCTTGCAACGTTGTCTACGCCGCTCATCACGCTGTACCGTGCGGGGCGGTTCACGGCTGCCGACGTTCCCGTGGTCTCGGGCGTCTTGATGTGGTGGGCACTCGGCCTCACGTTCTTCGCGGGCTACATGTTCGTCCTCAAGTCGTTCTACTCGCTCCAGGACACCAGGACGCCGATGTACACCAACATCGTCGCAACCGCCATCCACGTGGGCCTGTACGCGCTTCTGGCTCGCGGGCTCGGCTCCTGGGAGGGACTGGGCATCATCGGTATCCCTATCGCCGACGGCATATTCTTCTTCTTCCATCTCCTGGTGCTGCTCGTGATCATCCGTCGCCGACTCGGCCCACTCGAAGGGCGGTCGTTCGCACTCACGATGCTGAAGGTCGTAGCAGGATCGGCCGCTGGCGCCGCCATCGCGTGGCTCTCCGTGCGCCTCAGCGCACCGCTCGCGTCGCTGTCGGGCGGCTTCATCCTCCAATTGCTGATCGCCGGCGTGATGGGCCTCGTGTCCGCATACGCCGCAATGAGCGCACTGAGAGTGCCTGAGCTCGCGACCGTGACCGACCGCTTCACCCGCCGAATGAAGCGCAAGAGGAGCCAGCAGTGACCGTCATCGCACTCGTGCCCGCACACAACGAAGCCGATCGGATCGAGGCCACGGTCCGGGCGACCCTCACGGTGGCCTCGATCGACCGTGTACTGGTGATCGACGATGCATCCGTCGACGGCACGGCCGATCTCGCCCGCGCTGCCGGAGCCGAGGTGCTCGTGTTGCGATCCAACCTCGGCAAGGGTGGGGCGCTTCAGGCCGGCCTCGATCTCGTCGCGGCGGATGCCGACGTGCTCGTGCTACTCGACGGCGACCTTGCCGATACCGCGGCCGAAGCCGGCGCTCTCGTGGCGCCAGTGGTTGCCGGCACGGCAGACATGACGATCGCAACACTCCCCCGCCCCGCGGGCTCCGGGGGCTTCGGACTGGTGAAGGGACTGGCGCGAACCGGTATCCGTGCACTTTCGGGATTCGAGGCCACGGCGCCACTCTCCGGTCAGCGGGCCTTGTCACGCGCAGCGTGGCAGGCGGCAACACCGTTTGAGCATGGCTACGGCGTGGAGGTTGCGCTGAGCGTCCGGGCGGCACAGGCCGGGATGCGGCTGCTCGAGGTCCCCACGACCATGGGGCACGCTGCCACCGGTAGGGACCTCTCGGGCTTCATGCACCGGGGGCGGCAGTTCATCCAGGTGGCCCGCGCGCTGGTGCGCCTCAGGTTCGTCAGACGGTGACGCTACATCGGCGGGAAGAAGCCGTCGGCTCCACCGCCTGAACCGAAGTATCCGCTGACGCGACCGCTCAAGATCCAGACGAGCGACAGTCTCCCCTGCGGCGTTCCGAGGTGATCGACCGCCGAGAGGCCATCGGCCTTGCACGCCGCGGCCACCCCTCCCTCGGTCGGCGTGGTCTCCGCGCCCACTGCGATGCCTCCGGCGGACTGCATCGCGCGGGCCACTGCCATGGCAAACGCATCGGCACCGGTCTCCGGCGCCCCCATCACGATCACGGCGTTGATGGTTCCCGTCTCGGGGACGCTCTCGGCACCGAGCAGTCCGGTCGTGACCAGGACCTCGGTGAGCGTGCGATCGGCGCCGCCCGTCCACTCCGCCACGAGCGCACCGGCAACCTGCTCCTGCAGGTCTTCGCCGGGCGCAGCCATCTCCACACCGCGTAGCTGGAAGTATGTGGCCAGCCCTGCGGGCTCGGCAGCATCCAGTCCCAACCCCGGCGTGGCGATCGTAGCCGTTACCGGCAGTCCACCCGCTGCGCTCACCACGTCGGTCGCGGCTTTGACGCCCTCGACATTTCCCGTGCCGACCAGCACCGCTACCCGCACGTCGGTGAGGTTGCCCACGGTGAGCGGGACGACTGCTGACTCAGCGAACGCGCGATCGCGCTCAAGCCCCAGCTGCAGCTCCTCGTTCTTCACATTGATCGCGTCGAACCGATCCTGCAGATCTGCCACGAGCGCGCCGGTCTGCTCGGTGATCATCCCTCGCTCAGCCACCAGTGTGCCAAGCAGGAGACCGACCGAGAGCGCGAGGAACACGGCAACCAGCGATGCGATGTGATAGCGGAGGTTGTACATAGCCTGTGTGTCTCCTATATCCCGATTATGGTACGCAGCTGCAGTAGCACGAGCGCGAGGAACGACCTCACGGTTGGTGATATGAAGATGATCACGCTGACCACGGTCAGACCGGCGGCGACCAGCACGATGAGTTGGCTCGGCTGCACCGACGCGCGATACAGCTTGCTCACGCCCTTGGCGTCAACGAGGCGCGGCCCGATTCGCAGCCTGATGAGGAAGGTCGATGCCATCCCCTTCCTGCCCTTGTCGAGCTGCTCGAGCAGATTCCAGTGGGTACCCACGGCAACGATAAGGTCGGCTCCTGACTCGCTGGCGAGCATGAGCGCGAGGTCCTCGCTCATGCCGGGGCTGCGCCACTCAGTGCCGGTGAGCCCGAGCTGCTGGAGCCGCTCCCGCCCCGGGCACCTGCCGTCGGTGTACGCGTGCACGATAAGCTGCGCGCCGCTCGAGAGCGCCGCATCGCTCACCGAGTCCATATCGCCGATGATGATATCGGGCTTCAGCGCGTTGTCCATCAGTGCGTCGGCGCCGCCATCCACGCCGATGAGGATGGGCTTCATCTCGCGGATGTAGGGCATGAGCGCCCGAAGATCGGCCTTGTAGTCGTAGCCGCGCACCACCATGAGCGCGTGACGCCCATCAAAGGAGACACCCACGTGCGGAACCGCCACCTCGCCGGTGAGCAGCGCGCGCTCCTTATCAACGAACTCCATCGTGTTGCGCACGAACGCGTCGAGCTGCTCATCGAGACGCGACGTCGCGTCTTGCATAGCAGCCTCGATGCCCTCGATGGTGAGGCGCCTCCCGCTGGCAACGACCTGTCCGCCGAGCAGGATATCGCCGTCGACCACCTCGATGCGATCGCCTTCTGAAACACGGTCGAAGACCTCCTGGCCAACGGCGTCGATGAGTTGCACGCCTCCGCGGACAAGCAGCAGCGGGCCGAGGTTGGGGTAGGTGCCCGAGATCGACGCGGAGGCGTTGATGACGACATCAACACCGGCTTCCAGGAGCGACTCAGCGCTCAGCCGGTCCATATCCTTATGGTCGATGATAGCGATATCGTCCTTGCCCAGGCGTTTGGTGAGGTCTTTGGTGCGCCGATCGAGGCGAGCTGTCCCCGCGATGAACATGTGGCCCTATCCCTTCTGAGTGACGGCCCGCGGGCCCGCGTCTTCGGATGCATCGGCGAGCAGTTCGCGCGCGTGGGCCATGCTTGTCTCAGAGGTACTCCCCGCGAGCATCCGCGCGATCTCGGCAACGAGATCATCCGCTTCGATTCGCCGCGCCGTGGTCACGGTGCGATCGCCGGATGCCGCCTTGGACACTACTATATGCGCACCGGCAAATGCCGCCACCTGCGGCAGGTGAGTGACCACAAGCACCTGGTGGTCTGCGGAAAGTGCCTTGAGCCGCTGGCCCACCGCGCGCGCCGTGGCACCGCCGATGCCCGCATCGACCTCATCAAACACCAGCACAGGCACCGAGTCGGCCGAACCGAGCACGCTCTTGAGCGCAAGCATCACACGCGATACCTCCCCCCCGGAGGCGACCCTCGCTAGAGGCCGCGGGTCCTCACCGGCACCCGCAGCAAACAAGAACTCCACCCGCTCCGGACTCTCGGCCGTCCACGATTCGAAGGGCAGCTCGGTTCGCGCCACAGCGAATGTGGCGGAAGGCAGCGCCAGTGCGGATGCCGCCTCCTTGAGTCGGGTCGTGAACGGCGCCACGCCCGATTCGCGTACCTGGCTCAGGCGTGTGGCTGCCTCTCGGAGCCTGGCGGCTGCGGCAGAGACTGCGGCGCGAGCCTGCTCGGCACCCGCTTCTCCCGCATCGAGCGTTTCAAGTTCGGAGATCGCCAGCTCACGTGCCTGGAGCACATCACCGAGCGTGGGGCCATACTTGCGCGCGAGATCGCTCAGTTGCTGCAGCCGGTGCTCGGCTTCGTCGAGCGCTGCCGGGTCGTAGCCCACACCCTCGGCGTAATCGCGCAGTGCAGAAGCCACATCCTGAAGCTCAACGTCGATGCGCTCCACCACTTCGGCGAGCGCGTCCATCTCGGGATCCAGGCCCCGTGCCGGGCCAAGCGCGCCGAGGGCGTCGGACAGGCGTTCCGATGCGCCGGCCTCCTCCTTCAGCGCCGCCCACGCGGTACTGGCTGCGGCCGTGAGCCGCTCACCGTGGCGCAACCGTGGCAGGCGAGCGTCGATCTCGGCGAGTTCGTTCTCAGTCGGCGCAACGGCATCGATATCGGTGATCTGAAACCTGAGGTAGTCGGTGCGACTGTCGCGGTCGGTGAGCGCTCCCTCGATGCGTTTGAGATGCGCGCGCGCCTCGGCATGCGCCCGAAACCCGACACGGTACTGCTCGAGCGCTGCAGCCGCGCTCTGGCCTATGAAGCGGTCGAGATAACCGGCGTGATGCGCGGCGGACAGCAAAGCCTGGTGCTCGTGCTGTCCGTGAAGGTCAACGTGGGGGCCGAGCAACTCGGCGAGCATCGCGACGGTGGCCATCTCGCCGTCGATGGAGCATCGCGACCGGCCCTCGGCGCTCAGGCGGCGCTTGACCACCACTTCGGCGCCATCGATGACGATGCGGCCTTCAACGAGCGCCTCATCAGAGCCCTGACGAACCATCGTCGAATCGGCTCGCTCGCCGAGCAGGAGCTTCAGCGCCGATACGAGCACTGTCTTGCCCGCGCCGGTCTCGCCCGTAAGCACCGTGAGACCCGGCGCGAACTCCAGCCAGACGTCCTCCACGAGGGCGAGCCCGCGTACGTGTAGCTCGGACAGCACGTCTATGCCCCCAGGAACGTGTTGCTGAGGGTGGTGTAGAAGTCCCGGCCGTCCAGCTTCATCAGGCGCACATCCTGCTCGCCCATACGGATATCGACGCTGTCGAGTGCCGTGCGACAGGGGACCTGATCGCCGTCGACCGACACGCAGGCATCGGCGCGAGCAGGGTTGGGACACGTGATGCTCACGCAGTCGCCCGGAGCAAAGACCATCGGCCGGACACCGAGCGCGTGCGGTGCCACCGGCACGAACACAAGGCCCCGCACGTCCGGCGACACGATGGGGCCGCCGGCCGACAGCGCGTATGCGGTGGAGCCGGTGGGAGTGGCCACCACCACGCCATCGCACACGAATCGATGCAGCTTCACACCGTTGACGGCCACTTCGAGCTCCACGGCGCGGCCGCTTGCTCCGCGACCTACGAAGACCTCGTTCAGGGCGCGGTACCCGTCAGCGATCCGGCCGCCGGCGGACACCGAAGCATCGATGGTCAGTCGCCGCTCGATCCGGGCTTCGCCAGCCAGCGCCGCGTCGACCGCCTCGAACAGCGCATCTCCATCGGCGCCGGCAAGGAATCCAAGCCGACCGAGGTTGATACCGAGGACAGGCGTCTCTGACGTTCCGAGCAGGTGCACGGCCTTGAGGATCGTGCCATCTCCACCGAGCGCGATCGTGAGCTCGGGCTCGGCGATGCGGGCGCGCGCGACTCCTGCCAGCGGAAGGCCGCACGGCGCTGCGTCATCCTCCACCAGGAACGACTCGTAGCCGAGCGCATCGAGATGCGCCCAGATCGCCCGTGTGGCTTCCACGGAACGCGGGTTGGCCGGGTTTGGAACAAGCAGGACGCGCACGTCAGCCTCCCAATGCCCCATGCGCGGCGGCAACCACCGCGCCGGGCTCGTCACCTTCCAGCTTCCCCGTGCGAGAAAGCCAGGCCCAGAACTCAATATTACCTTGGGGACCGGTTATGGGCGACCAGCCGAGCCGCCTCACCACCCAGCCGAGCTCCCCGGCTCCCCGCACCACCGATTCCAGAACGTCACGGTGGACCTCCGGATCGCGCACCACGCCCTTCTTACCAACCCGACCTTTACCGGCTTCAAACTGGGGCTTAACGAGCGCCACCACCGAACCGCCCTCCGTCACGAGCGGCAGCACGAACGGCAGCACCTTCACAAGCCCGATGAACGACACGTCGATCACTGCCAGGTCGTAAGGCCCGCCAAGCATTGCGGGATCAGCGGTGCGGATGTTCGTCCGCTCCAGTACCCGCACGCGCTCGTCGTTGCGAAGCTGCCATGCGAGCTGTCCGTAGCCGACATCCACAGCCGTCACCGAGCGTGCACCTCTCTGAAGGAGGCAGTCGGTGAACCCGCCCGTGGACGCGCCCACATCGATTGCAGCCGCGCCGGCCGGATCGATGCCGAAGGTATCGAGCGCGCTTGAGAGCTTGGTGCCTCCGCGCGAGACGAATCGTGGTCCCTCGGCAACCTCGATCACAGCGCCGGTGGGAACCGGCGCGCCCGCCTTGGTGACGATCTGTCCGTTGACGGTCACCGTACCGGCGAGGATCGCGGCCCGGGCCTGTTCACGGGAGACCGCGAGCCCGCGGCTAGCGAGCTCGATGTCGAGCCGGGGCCCGGCCATCTATTCGCTCGCTCTCAGATTCACGGACATGGCGAAGACGGCCGAGCACGGCCGCGCTGACGGACTCGGGGGTCAGACCAACGTCGGCGAGCAGCCTCTCCGTGTCGCCATGTGTCACGAAACAGTCGGAGATGGCCAGACGCAGCACCGGCACCGGCGAACCCAGGTCGGCCAGGGCTTCCAACACACCGGAGCCGAATCCACCAACGCCGGTGTTCTCCTCCACCGTCACCACAAGGCTCGTGGTGGCGGCAGCCGTGATCGCTTCAAGATCGAGGGGTTTGACCCACCGCATGTTAACGACCCGCGCCTCGATGCCCTGAGCGATGAGCAGCGCGGCCGCCTCTTCGGCAACGCCAACCATTCTCCCGATGGCGAGAATCGCCACATCGGAGCCCTCGCGACGGACCTCTGCGCGGCCCGCCTCCAACACCAGAGGGACCTCGGGCAGTGCGACCCCGGTGCCCGATCCGCGCGGGTAGCGAATCGCCACCGGCCCTTCAGAGACGAGCGCCGTGTGCAGCATGTTCACGAGCTCGGCCTCATCGGCGGGCGCCATGATGGCGAGGTTGGGAACAGCGCGCAGGTAGCTCAGGTCGAAGACACCGTGATGGGTCGGACCATCCTCGCCCACCAATCCGGCGCGGTCGATGCAAAAGACGATGTGCAGGTCCTGGAGCGCGGCGTCCATGATGATCTGGTCATACGCGCGTTGGAGGAAGGTGGAGTAGATCGCCACGACCGGAATCTCGCCACCGTGCGCAAGGCCCGCCGCCAAACCCACTGCGTGCCCTTCGGCGATGCCCACGTCAAAGAACCGGTCGGGGAAGCGCTCGGCGAACCGCGTGAGGCCGGTACCCGCCGGCATCGCGGCTGTGATGGCCACGATGCGATTATCGGCCTCGGCCTCGGTAACGAGTGCCCGACCGAACGTCTCGGTATAGCTCGGTGCTGAGCCACCTGACCCGTTGACCGCGCCGGTCTCCACTGAAAACGGGCTGATGCCGTGGAACGCGTCCGGGTGCTCTTCTGCATGGACGTAGCCCATCCCCTTGCGGGTGACCGCGTGGATCAGAACCGGACCATCGTTGGACTTAGCCCACGTGACCGCGTTTTGCACCTGCGCCACATCGTGTCCGTCGATCGGGCCGACGTACTTGATGCCGAGCTCCTCGAAGATCATGCCCGGCACGATGAGCTGCTTGACCGACTCCTTGGCCGCCTCGCCGGCCGCCACCATCGCCGCACCGATGCGGGTACGCGCAAGCGCGGACTCCACGTCATCGCGCAGGCGACGGTACCGTCTGTCGAGGCGCACCCGGGCAAGATAGCTCGACATCGCACCCACGTTGGGAGCGATGGACATCTCGTTATCGTTCAGTATGATGATCAACCGGCTGCCGAGGTGTCCGGCGTGGTTGAGTGCTTCAAACGCCATACCGCCGGTCAGCGAGCCGTCGCCGATGACGGCAACGATCGTCTCGTCGTCGCCGCGCAGGTCGCGTGCTGCGGCCAGCCCGAGGGCCACCGAGATCGAGTTGCTGGCGTGCCCGGCATCATGGACGTCGTACGGGCTTTCGGTACGCTTAGGAAAGCCACAGACGCCGCCATAGCTGCGCAGCGTGTCGAACCGCTCGCGTCTGCCGGTGATGAGCTTGTGCACGTATGCCTGATGCCCCACGTCCCAGATGATCTTGTCTGTGGGACAGTCGAGCGCCCGATGCAAGCCCAGCGTGAGCTCGACCACGCCGAGGTTGGGTGCAAGATGACCCCCGGTGGCGGAAACCGTGGCCACAAGGGCCGTGCGAATCTCTGCAGCAAGCTCCCTGAGCTCGGCAGAGTCGAGGGCCTTCAGGGCCGACGGCTCGCTGATCGCATCAAGGATGGGGGTCTCGCTCAAGGGTCAGACACGCTCCCGGAACTGCGTGTCGCGCACCGTGCGCGACTCTAGGTTATGCATCGTATCACCCGGCAGTGACGTGGGCGCATGAGGTAACCCTCCTGTAAAGGGGGCCACTCAGTCGTCGGGGTCCGCATCGGAAGGCTCGATGATCGCCTCGTCCGCGTCCTCGAATCCATCTCCCTCGTCTTCGAGGGCCTCGGCCGCCGGCGGAGCGCTCACGCTTGCGCCCATATCGGTGTGGTCGACCAACTCCGTGCAGATGTTGGCGAGACGGACGCCCTCTTCGAGCAGGTCCAAGCTCTTCTCCAGCGAGGTGTCCTTCTTGCGGACCTCGACTGCGATCTCTTCCAGCCTGATGCGGGCCTGTTCGAACGTGTATTTGTCGTCAGCCATCGAGTGTGGAAGCCCCTTCCGCGTCGTCGATCCCATTCGACAGCTCGCTCCCGTGCACTTCCGCGATGCGCCCGAGCACACCGTTGACGAACTTGGGCGAGTCATCGGTGCCGTACGCCTTCGCCATCTCAACTGCCTCGTTGATCGCCACAGAGTCCGGCACTTCGGGCTCGAAGAGGATCTCGTAGACGGCGAGCCGAAGGATGTTGCGGTCAACGAACGGCATGCGCATCAGCGCCCAGTGCTCGGAGGTCGCCTCGATCTCGGCATCTATCGCTGCGCCGTTGATCTCGGTACCCAGGGCGAGCGCCCTGCTGTAATCGGACGGCTCGCCATCCTCGTCGCTGTAGCTACGTGCGTCGAGTATCGCGGATACGGATTGGCCCGTTATCTCGCGTTGGTAGAGAATCTGCAGCGCCTGGCGGCGCGCACGTGTGCGTTCAAGCATGGTTCGGGACACCTGTCGCGAGTTGTCGGTTACTGCTCGGGGAATACAACGCCGTCAACAAAGACACTCACTGACGAGACCGTCTGGCCGGTGTGGACGAGCAGTGCATCGGTGACCGCACGCTGTACACCGCTGGCGATCTCGCGCAGCGGACGCCCGTACGCGGCGGAGATGCGAACCGACGCCACAAGCGTATCGTCATCGTTGACCTGCACGCATACGCCACGAGCGGCGCCCTTCTGAACGAGACCAGCGAGTCCGCCGGTCGCACCGATGATAGCGGCGACACCGTCCACACCCTCGGCGGCAACAAGTGCGATGGTCTCAAGAACGCCCGGGGCGACTCCGATGCCGTCCAGTGTGATCTCCTCAGTCATCGCGCTCCTCCTCCGCTGCCGGACCGCCGCTGACGAAGGCCGCCAGGTCGTCCGGGATGACATGCTTCTCAACGTAGTCAGTATAGACCTCGCCACGACCGAAATGCTCCTCCTCCACCACGTACTGATGGAACGGGATGGTTGTGGGGATGCCCACGATGATGAACTCGTCGAGCGCCCGACGCGCACGCGCGACGGCTTCCTCGCGCGTCTCACCCCATACGATGAGCTTGGCAAGCAGCGAGTCGTAGTGCTGCGGCACAACGTAGCCACCGTACACGTGGCTGTCGACACGCACACCGAACCCACCCGGCGGGTTGAAGCACTCGACACGCCCGGGATGCGGCCTGAAGTTGTGGAGCGGGTCCTCGGCATTGATGCGGAACTCGATGGCGTGACCGCGCAGCTGCACGTCGGACTGCGTGGCATGCTTCATACGCTCGCCGGCAGCGATGCGGATCTGCTCCTTGATGATATCGACGCCGGTGATCTGCTCGGTCACCGGATGCTCGACCTGGACGCGCGTGTTCATCTCCATGAAGTAGAACCTGCCGTCGGTGTCGAGAAGGAACTCCACCGTGCCCGCGTTCTGGTATCCCACCACGCGAACCGCCTTGAGCGCGGCCTCGCCGATCGCCGCGCGAAGCTCGGGAGTGAGCGCCGGTGACGGCGCCTCCTCGATGAGTTTCTGATGACGGCGCTGCACCGAGCAGTCGCGCTCGTAGAGGTGGACCGCGTTGCCGTGCGAGTCCGCGAGCACCTGGATCTCTATGTGCCGCGGACGCAGCAGGTACTTCTCGATGTACACGGTGTCGTTGCCGAACGCCGCGGCAGCCTCGGTCTTGGCTGCGGTGATGTTCGCCTCGAGCTCAGACTCGTCGCGGGCAACTCGCATACCCTTGCCGCCACCACCGGCCGCCGCTTTGATGAGCACCGGGAAACCCACGGCTCGTGAGAAGGTCAGTGCCTCGTCATAGGTCTCCACCGGGCCGTCACTGCCCGGAACGCACGGAACGCCGGCCTCCATCATCGTCGTGCGCGCAACCGCCTTGTCGCCCATCCGCTCGATGGCCTCCGGCGAGGGGCCGACGAAGACCAGACCCGAATCAACGCATGCGCGGGCGAACGCCGCGCTCTCGGCCAGGAACCCGTACCCGGGGTGAACCGCATCTGCGCCGCTCACAAGCGCGGCCGAGATGACGTTCGCCATGTTCAGATAGCTCAGCGCCGACTGCGCGGGTCCGATGCAGATGGCTTCATCCGCCATCCGCGCGTGGAGTGAGTCCCGGTCGGCCTCGGAGTAGACCGCGACCGAGGAGATGCCCATCTCCTTGCACGCACGCACGATACGCAGAGCGATCTCGCCGCGGTTGGCGATGAGTATCTTGTTGATACTCCCCACCTATGCGACCGGCTCGTAGTAGAACAGCACGGTGCCATACTCCACCGGCTGACCGTTGGTGACGGGGATCTCGCGGATGATGCCCGCCTCCTCGGCGGTGATCTCGTTCATGAGCTTCATCGCCTCGAGGATGCACAGCGCAGCACCCTCGGCCACCGTGTCGCCCACGGACACAAGCGGCGCGGAGCCGGGCGACGCAGCCGAGTAGAACGTGCCGACCATGGGAGCCACGACCGGCTTCCAGGTGGCGTGCGTCGTGTCGAGCATCCCGGGTGCATCGGTCACCTGCGGCGACTCCGGCGATGACGGCATCACAGGTGCGGCGGTCTGCGCGTGCTGACCCGGCGCCGACAGTGTGTCCGTGGTCGACGTTCCCCCGCGGCGCACCACGATGCGCGAGTCGCCCTCTTCGACCACGATCTCGGTCACATCGGACTCTTCGACGAGCTTCACGAGCTCACGGATCTGGTTCACGTTCACGGAGTCATCCTCTCTTGCGGTGTCGATCTCCCGGCCGGTCATGAAGACCGCCTTCTCAGCACCCTCCTGATGGCGCTGCAGGTACTGGCGCGCCTCGTTCGGGAAGAGCGCGTACATGAGCACATCTTCTTCGCTTCGGGCCAGATCGCCGATCTCGGCAGCCACCTCTTCGTACGTGGTGGTCACGAGCGAGCCGGGACGGACATCGGCGGAAAGCGGCTTCAGGTCGCCGAGGACCTTCTCCACGATGCGTTCATCCATCGGGCCCGGCGCCTTGCCGTAGTAGCCGCGCAGATAGTCCTTCATCTCCTGGGGAACCACGGACCAGCGCTTGGCTGTGAGTACATTGATGACCGCCTGCGTACCCACGATCTGTGACATCGGCGTGACCAGCGGCGGGTAGCCGATCTCGGCGCGCACCTTGGGAACCTCGGCGAGAACATCCGGGAGTCGCCCGGTGGCGTGCTGCACCTCGAGCTGGCTGATGAAGTTCGACATCATGCCGCCGGGCACCTGGTGACTGAAGACCTCCATGTGCAGAAGTGAGGTCACTCCACGCTTGAGTCCCTTGCGCTGGCGGACGTCCTCCCAGTACGCGGCGATCTCGAAGAGCAGGTCGAGGTCCAGACCGCTGTCGAACTCGCTCTCCTTGAGTGCGGCCACGATCATCTCGACGGCCGGCTGGCTGTTGCCGAATGCGAGAGCCACGACCGCGGTGTCGATGATGTCGGCGCCGGCCTCGGCGGCCTTCAGGTAGTTCATGGGAGCCATGCCACCGATGTAGTGGCAGTGAACGTGCACTGGCAGACCGATCTCCGTCTTGAGCGCACGCACGATCTTCTCCGTGCGGTACGGAGTCAGCATGCCGGCCATGTCCTTGATGCAGATGGTGTCCGCACCGAGGTCCTTGAGTTCCTGCGCATAGCTCAGATAGCTGTCCAGCGTGTGGACCGGGCTCACCGTGTAGGAGATGGCACCCTCGAAGTGCTTACCCGCCTCTTTCACTGCTCGGGCCGATGGCTCGATGTTGCGGATGTCGTTGAGCGCATCGAACACGCGGAAGACGTCGATCCCGTTTCGAGCCGATGCAAGCACGAAGCGACGGACGATGTCATCGCTGTAGTGGTGGTAACCCACGAGATTCTGGCCGCGAAGCAGCATCTGCAGAGGTGTCTTGGGGCAGTGCTGCTTGATGATGCGCAGGCGGTCCCACGGGTTCTCATCGAGGAAGCGCAGGGCCGAGTCGAACGTGGCGCCACCCCACACCTCAAGCGACCAGTAGCCCACCGCATCCATCTTTGGAAGGATGGGCAACATGTCCGCCAGTTCCATGCGCGTCGCCCAGAGGGACTGGTGAGCGTCACGCAACGTCGTATCCATGATCTTGATCGGTCGCATCGCACCGTCCTCGATAGCGGGTAGGCGGAAGCCTCCGTAAGGTTTCCCTCGCGGGGGCGGTCGAAACAGTATAGCGGAGGCTAGACGCGGGTGATATAGGACCCATCGCGGGTGTCGATCTTGAGCGTCTCGCCCGTTTCGACGAACATCGGCACCTGTACAACGGCACCCGTCTCCAGCGTGGCGGGCTTGGTTCCACCCTGAACGGTGTCGCCCTTGAAGCCGGGATCGGTCTCGGTGACTTTGAGTTCCACGAACATGGGCGGCTCGACGCCGATCATCTCTTCGCCGGCGTACATGACCTGGATCTCGTCGTTCTCCTTGAGCCATTTGGCCGCGTCGCCCACGAAGTCCGCCCCGACCTCTGTCTGCTCGTAGGTGGCGGTGTCCATGAAGTGGAACGAAGTTCCGTCGTTGTAGAGGTACTGCAGTCGCTTGTTCTCGATGCGTACGTCCTCGACCTTCTCGCCCGCACGGAACGTGATATCGACCACGCGGCCGGTCTTGAGCTCCTTGAGCTTGGTACGCACGAACGCGCCACCCTTGCCGGGCTTCACGTGCTGGAAGTCGACGATGATCCACATCTTCTCGTTGTAGATGATGCACATGCCGGTCTTGAACTGGTTGGTGGTGACAGCCATCTCGGTTCAGCCTTCCTAGATCTGGATGAGTGATTTCGGCGCGTTGGACAGACGACGGTGACCCGACTCCTGCACCACCACGAGGTCTTCGATTCTAACACCCGCCACACCCTGAACGTACACGCCCGGTTCGATGGTGATCACCGAGCCCTCCCGCAGGGATTCAGTACTCCGCGGTCCCACGGTCGGCTTCTCGTGTATGTCGAGGCCCACGCCATGGCCCAACCCGTGGGTGAAGCTGTCGGCGAGCCCGTGCCGGCGCAGCACATCACGGCTGGCACGGTCCACCTCCACGCACGGAATCCCGGCACGCACAGCGTCAAGACCCGCTTCGTTGGCTTCAAGGACAGCGGAGTAGAGCCGGCGCTGCTCGTCGGAGACGGGGCCGATCGCAACGGTCCGCGTCATGTCCGAGCAGTACCCGCCTACGCTCGCGCCAAAGTCGAGTACGACCATGTCCCCGCTCATCAACTCACGTGCACCGGGGATGGAATGCGGACGCGCGCCATTGGGACCTGAGGCAACGATAGGCTCGAACGAGACCGCCTCGGCGCCGTTTCGACGCATGAAGAACTCGAGCTCCAGGGCGATGTCCGCTTCAGTCACGCCCGGGGCGAGCACACCCAGTATGTGATCGAACGCCCGGTCGGCCACCTGCGCGGCCGCCGTGATCCGCTCGATCTCTCCGGGCTCCTTGATCTGCCGCATCCGCTCCACGAGGTCATCGGTCGTGCGGACCGATCCATGAAACTGCTCCGAGATGAACCTGAACCGCCCGTACGACACACTCGCCTCAAGTAGGAGCGAACCGACGCCCTCGGCGTGAAGTATCTCGCACAGCTCCACGTACAGGTTCTCCTTCTGAAGCACCACTTCCCAGGGACCGCCCTCGGCGGCCGCGCTGGCCGCGTCTATGTAGCGGCTGTCGGTGAAGAATCGTGCGCGCTCCTCTGTCACGAGGCACGCCGCGTTGATGCCATGGTCGACCACGCCGTCAAAGGCCGTGAGGTACTTCAGATTGGACGTGGCCGAGATCACCGCAGCCGGAGCCGCAGCGTCGAGCATCCGCCGACGAAGCCCGTCCAAACGTCCCTGCACATTCATGAGTCCTCCTTGCGCAGCCGGGAGACCAGCATCTCCAGGCCCTTCACGTACGACTGCGGTCCAAGCCCGGCTATCTGCGCCACGCACACCGGGGCGGTCACCGAGATAGCGCGGAACTCCTCGCGTGTGCTGATGTCGCTCAGATGCACCTCGACGACCGGCAGGCCGATGGCGGCGATGGCATCGCGCAGCGCGTAGGAGTAGTGCGTGTACGCGCCGGGGTTGAACACCACACCTTCGCACGTCCCCATTGCCTCATGCAGCCGGTCGATGAGTGAGCCCTCGTGGTTGGACTGGCAGAAACACACATCCACCCCGAGGCTTGCGGCCCGCTCGACCACCATCGCCTCGATCTGATCCAATGTGGTGGTGCCATAGACCTCAGGCTCGCGGCTGCCGAGCAGGTTGAGGTTGGGGCCGCTCAGTACCAGTACCCGCAGCATGGTCACGCTCCCCCGCTCGATAGTCCGGCCGTCCACGTGCCGAGCGCGGCACGCAACATCTCATCGGCAACCGGGTGAACGCTCCACCGTCCCGGTGCCTCCAGCAACACGAACCGCACGATCCCGCCACGGGACTTCTTGTCCGACTTCATCGCCGATAGCAGCTCATCCGGGGAGAGCCGGTCCCGGAACTGCGCGAAGAGCGTACGGCACGCAGGCGCTCCCGCACCAACGGCCGCGAGAATCGCCTCGGTGCGATCGGTGAGCGATGGCGATGCGAGCGCCAACTCGCAGGCCAGAGCAGCGGCGAAGCGCATGCCCTCGGCAACCGCCAGTCCGTGCGGCACGGTCCCGTATCCGGTGAGCACCTCGAGCGCATGACCCAGTGTGTGGCCGAGGTTCAGGCACTCACGAAGATCGGTTTCCCGCAGGTCGGAGGTGACCACACCCGCCTTGAACGCGGCGGCATCGTGGACCATCGCATCGATCGCGGCCTCGTCTCCAGCCATGATGCCGGGGAGCGAGGACTCGAAGGCCGCCAACTGGCCGCCGCCCGCGAGCAACGCCGCCTTTGCAGCCTCAACCAGGCCGTTCGTCCACTCGGCGGGAGGCAGGGAGTCAAGCAGTGTGGGATCGACGAGCACGAGTCCGGGTGGCCAGAACGCGCCCGCGAGGTTCTTGCCCGCAGCGAGATCCACAGCGGTCTTGCCGCCGATGGCACTGTCCACCTGAGCCAGCAGCGTGGTTGGCACGTGCACGAGCGAGATACCACGCATGAACGTGGCAGCACAGAAGCCGGCCAGATCACCCACCACTCCGCCGCCGAGGCCCACGACCGTGGAGCCGCGATCATGCCCTGAAGCCGCCATGCGCTCGAGAAGCGAGCCCGCCATGACCCACGACTTGGATGACTCCCCGGCGGGAATGGTGTACTCGGTTACTGCCAGACCGGCTCCACGCAACGATTCGGCAAGTGCCGGACCGCAGAGTCGCCACACGTTCTCGTCGCTTACCAGCGCAACGCTGCCCGGACCAACCACCTCGCGCACACGCTCCCCCGCGGTGGAGAGGACACCACGCCCAAACACGATGTCGTAGCCGGCGCTGCCACCCACGCGCACGCACCCGGACCGCGAGACCGCGGACACAACCACGTCGGCCACCTCCGAGGGCCCAAGCCCCACCGTCTGCACCACGTGATCAGCCGTGGCCGCATACAGTCCGAGGCGAGCACCAAGCACGCTGCGGGCTGCGGTAAGACCGCCTGCAGCGAGCAGCGGGCGATCATCGGCGCCACCCAGGCGTGCCATCGCCTCCTCCGGCGTCACCGCCAGGTAAACGACGGTCCCATGCCCGCGAAGCAGTACCTGATTGTCCTCGCGCAACACCACGCCGCCACCGGTGGCGATCACAGCAGGGCTGCAGGCGACCAGATCCGCAAGGGCAGCATGCTCGGCATCACGGAATCCGGCTTCACCCCTCGACCTGAAGAGGTCCTGTACGGTGACACCCTCACGCAGCTCGATCTCCGCGTCGAGGTCGACGAACTGCCTACCCAGGCGCCCGGCAACCAGTCGACCCACGGTCGATTTCCCGGCTCCCATGAACCCGGTGAGGAACAGATGGCTCACCGCGCTATCCTCGCGATATACGCTTCGAGCGCGCGGCACATGTCGTTGGCGGATGCCCGACCGAGCAGGTCCTGATAGGCATCGGAGAGCACGAGTGCCACCTCGGCCTCGGCAACCACTGCCGCGGCGGGAACCGCACAAACGTCGGACCGCTCACGAGCCGCGTCAACAACCTCGCCACTGACAAGATCGACGGTGTGCAGCGGCCGCATGAGCGTGGGGATGGGCTTCATGGCGGCGCGCACCACAACCGCCTCGCCGTTGCTCATACCGCCCTCGATGCCACCCGCGCGATTGGTTGCACGCCCTAGGACACCCTCGCGAACCACGATCTCATCGTGCACGGTCGAACCCGGGCGCATCGCCGAAGCGAAACCGTCACCTATCTCCACGCCCTTGATAGCGGGAATAGACATCACCGCGCCTGCGAGGCGTGCGTCCAGACGCTGGCATGCCTCCGCGTAACCGCCGAGACCCGGAGCCAGCCCTTCGACACAGACGACGAGTATGCCGCCCAGACTCTCCCCTGCCTCGCGTGCGCGATCGATCTCGGCGCGCATGACTGCTGCAGCGGTCTCGTCGGCACAGCTGACATCACTTGCTGCCACGGCTGCCGCATCGACCTGCCCGGGGTCGAGCGGACCGGTCGATGTTGACCCGATGGCCTCGACCCAGGACCGCACCGAAACGCCGAAGAGCGCCAGTAGTGACTTGGCCAGCGCTCCGGCGGCCACCCGCGCCGCGGTCTCTCGCGCGCTCGCCCGCTCGAGGATATCTCGCACGTCGGTTGCGCCGGTGCGCTGAACGCCGGCCAGATCCGCATGTCCGGGGCGCGGAGCCGTGACCGCACGACCCTCCTCGGATGGTTCCCAGGGATCCATCACGCCGGTCCAGTTAGCCGAGTCACGATTCTCGATCATGAGCGCCACGGGAGTGCCGAGCGTTCGACCAGCCCGAACACCGGAGAGGACGACTGCTGTGTCGGACTCGATGAGCATACGACCGCCGCGGCCGTACCCACGCTGACGACGTGCGAGGTCGGCGTCTATCGCACCGCGTTCGATCGGTATCCCCGCGGGCACATCGGTCACGAGCGCCACCAACGCGCGTCCGTGCGACTCCCCTGCCGTGGTGTAGCGCACCGCACATCCTTCCATCCTCAACCCACAGTGTCCGATTCTACCGCACCCGCACCACATCAGAAGACACGCCGGGCGCCGCAGATGCGACGCCCGGCGTGGTAGTCCGCGCAGCGCAGGCTATTTCACGCGCGTGCTGCCCAGCCCAAGGCTGACTGTCTCGGAGCCATAGAGCATCGTCACCGTGGTGGACGAGACCCGCAGGACCTGCCAGGGCGAGTTGGGAATGGACTCACCCGGCCCGAGCGTGTACGTCTGCCCGTTGTAGACGAGTACCGCCTTCATCACGCCGCCTTCGGTCACCACGTTTTGGAAGGTGAGCGAATCTGAGCTTGGAGGCGTGAGCGTGTCCGTGCCTGACGGTGGCGTGGTGCCACCGGTGGCACCGGCCTCCGGTATCTCCTTCAGTAGCGGAACGAAGATGTCGCGGAACGTGAATATCTCGGAGTTGGCGACCTTGTCGGCCGGTCCGCTGGCAACAACGGCGGCCGTTGTTGTCACCGAAGTTGTCGGTGCGCTGGTCGTCTGCTCCTGCAGCTGCTGCTCGAGTTCATCAACGGCCTGTCCGCCGAAGACGACCAAGACGAGAGCGACCGCGATGCCCGCAATGATGGCCAGGGCACCGAGACCGACCACGATCGCAACGATCCTACCCGTGGGCGTGGACAGGAACCCGGCCCTTGCCGGCGCGCCAGCCACCTCCGCGGGAACCTCGGCGGTTGGGATGGTACTCAGGTCGTCTGACATGATCGTCACCTCCTCGTGATCGCTGCTATGGTGCCGGGACGGTTGCGGTCGCACCCTGCGATTCGCTCACGCCCGGGCTCTTGTCGGTGACGGCACCGGCGAGTACGTAGACCTCGATGACAACGTTGGCATCCACGTAGAACTTGGTATCGTCGGTCTCGGGAACCCCGGTATAGGCACAACTTACAACTCGTACACCGCGGTCGAGTCTCGCTATGCGGTGCAGGAAGTCGATATGGTCGGCCCAATCTCCGCGCAGCAAGAGCGTCAGCTGCACCGAAGAATAGCCGGCCAGTTCCTGGGTACCGGCCACTGACACCTCGGTCATCTCCGAGGGGGTGATCCCCTCGAGGCTGACTCCGGCGGCGTTGGCCACATCCTGGATCTCGATGATCACCGAAGGCAGCTGGGGAGAATCGGGAAGCCGGTTGGCGATGTCCATCAGCTCAACCTCGTTGGCGGCCGACTGCGCCTTGGCGCTCTGGCGTCGCGCGAGAAGCCCCTCGGCCTCAGCGAGACCGGCCATCTCGGTAGCAATCTCCTGATCGCGGGTAGCAGCCTCATGAAACACCGGCACGATCGCGAGCATGATCACCGCGATCGCGATTACCGCGATCAGTGCGATCCCGATGTACATCTGGTTCTGGGCTGACAGCTTACCCATGGCTAGCACCCTCCGCGTCGGGTCAGACGTACTCGGCGGGGCAGGCTAACCCGTCGCGGACAGTCGATCGTGATCGTGTGACGCATCATGGCGTCTCACCCTCTGCCGCGGCAACGTCCGCAGTGAGTATGAACTGGATCGTGGGTTGCTCGAGGAAGTCAGCCTTCATGGAGCTCGCGAGCCAGACGTCGCTCAACTGCGCGAGGTCGGCGAGTCGCACGAGCGTCTTGGCCATGGTCTTGTGACCGAGATCAGGCGAGTCTGTCGGAGCGTCAACAGCGTAGCCGGCGACGTTGAGCCCATCGGTCTCCTCGCCCGACATCGCTTGAATCCAGATGTCTGATGGCATGACCAGAGAGACCTCGTCGAACAGCTTGGCCCAGTTGCGACGTCCGGCCAGCGCGAGTGCCGCCTTCTGCCGTCGGATCTCGAGCTCGCTTGCGCGCTCCTCGAAGATCCTGAGCTGATCGGCCTGCGCGCTGATGGCCTGCGTCTTCTGCTTGACCGATGCGAGCTCGTTGTTCTTGTCCTCCAGGCGGAAGAATCCGAACGCCCACACGCCGGCAAGCACCACCGCCACGAGTACGGCTGCGAGAACGACCCACCCAACGCGGCGCTCGGCCTTCCTGCGCTCGAGTATCTCCGGCGGCAGCAGGTTGATGCGCATCATGACTGCAGCCCTCCGAGCGCGAGGCCGATTGCTGTGATCGCGCCCATCCGGTCGGCGTTGACCGCCTGCTCGGCAGTCTTGGCAACTTGCAGGCGCTCGAGCGGATCGCCGAGGATCACCTGCGCCTGAAGGCCCTTCTCCAGATACGACGCGAAATTGCGCAGCAGAGAGCCGCTGCCGGTGAGCATGATCCTCTGGATCGTGCGCACCTGTGATGTCTGCGTCAGGTAGTAGTCCAGTGATCGGCGAACCTCGGCGATGAACTTGTTCACTTCACGCTCGAGCGATTGGTGCACGATCTGAGCCTGCTCGGCGCTCACCCCGGGCACCACGTCCGCTTCGCCGGTATCGACGTTCGGCAGCCCGACCATGATCTTCAGGTGCTCGGCCTCATCAAAGCCGACGTTGAGCACGTTGGCTACAGCCTGCGTGAACGTGCTGCCTGCAAGCGATGAGATGCGGTTGAATCGCGCGATGCCCCGTTCGACCACGGCGATGTTGGTGAGGCCGGATGAGATGTGGATTATCGCCGTGGCCTGCCCCTCATCATCGGGCAGGACGGCAGCGCCCTCACCCATGAGTGCACGAACGATAGCGAAGGATGACACATCGATCTGGCTTAGTTTGAGGCCCGCGCCGGTGACAGAGGCAACTGTGTTTGCGATCATCTCGCGATGAGCGGCCACGAGAAGCACTTCCATCATGTGCTCGTCGCCGGGCGTCATATAGTCGCCGATGATCTGGAAGTCGAGGATCGAATCTTCGACTGCCATCGGGATGTAGTCCTGCGCCTGATACTGAATGGCGTTCTGCAGCTCGCCTCGCTCCATGAACGGGAGGTCGATCAGGCGAACGATGACACGCTGGTTAGAAACGCCGGTGCACACATCCTTGCCGCGGATGTTGGACCGGCGCCACAGTTCCTTGATCGCGGAGGAGACAGCGGCCACATCCACGATCTCGCCATCGGCAACCGCACCCATGGGGACATCGACCTGGCCGTAGCCGGTGAGAAGCACACCCGAACCCGTTGCTTTGACCTGCGCGACCCGAACGTGATCGGTACCGATATCGAGACCGATCGCGGTCTGGTTGGAACCGAGGGAAAGGGAACCCATCGGTCTCCTCCTTCTGCTGCTGCTACGACAAGACTGCGGCTACTGCTGCTGCTGCAACGGACCCCCGGGCAAGTGGTACGCGCGTACAACCTAACCCGACGCGTACCCTGCAGTATCGAACCGCACTTCGACCTTGTTTGTCAATACACACCACATTCGCGCGTTCAGTACCGCACCCACCGGCTCGGAAACATCATGCCGCCCTGAGCGCCCGGGAGCGACTCCGGCAGGTACTGCGGAAGCAGTGGGTTGGTGACGAGATAGAAGTTGTTGGCAGGCGCGTTGATCGCACCCGCGATGACCGATCCCTGCATCAGGAACTTCGCAGGAAAGTTGACCGACTCCTCAGCGAAGAACGCACCTGCGCCGTCTGCGAGCTGATCGCGCAGCGTCTGAGGAGCGGGACTTCCCACGGACGATGACTGGTCCGTGAAGGTGATGTTCGTGGGTGTCACGAGGCCGACAGCCCACTCGTTGTCCCGCCCTTGGACGGCATTGATTCCCGCGGGCCGGAAGTAGCCGTTGATGGTGATGTCACCGTTGGCGACGATCGTGCCGTTGCCCACATAGCGCACATCCGGGTCGATGGTCACCGGGCCGTCGACGAAGACGGTACCCTCCACGTACAGGACTTTGTTAGTAGAGTCCCACGCGAAGTCATCGTGAACGTTCACGGGGTGCCGGCTGCTGCCTGGATTCGATCCGGACAGTACGACTCCACTCGCGTTGGTCGGTCCCCACCAGCCGAAGTCTGAGGTGGTGCCGGTGATGTGAAGGGGCTGCTGCCCGCTGCCGCGGGCCGCGACTACACCATCTTCGCGACCGATGAATTTGTAGTTCACGTTCGTCGAATGGGCCCGCGCGCGCGTGTAGGTCGGTGAACCCACTGTTGTGTACTCGACCGCCTGGCCGGTCAGGGTCTCGGGGCTCGGGACGGGGATCGGATGCTTGCTGTCCGAACCCATTCGATTGTCCACGGACTCCGCCTTGGCCTGACTCGCCCACGAATCCAAGTCATCCTGGTCGATATGGGGCGTCGTTATGTCGGGCACTGAAGGTCTGATCTGACCGAGCACGACCTTCGGACTAGTCTTCCCAAGATCCGCTTGTGCCTGCATGCGAAGGGCTGTGACGTCGCCATCGCAGAACACGTCAACGGGAGCGCCCGGGAGTCCGAACTGCCCCTGGTTATAGATGAGCCCGCCGATGGTTCCCGCGGTGCGCACAAAGATGGGGCCCTCGGCAACCATCATTGACGAGTTGATTTCCAGGCTGCCCTTCATATAGAAGGGCCCAACGATGTTCGATCCACCCGAGATCTTCTTGGCGCCGCTCACAAGCGACTGATCGCCCGTGCCCGCGAAGTTCATCTTCCACAGGTTCATGAAGTAGAACTCCTGCGCGACGCGCTCGACCGTGCCGTCATGCGCGCTGCCCGTGGACACGAGCCGGTACTGTCCGGTCGTGAGTGGCTCGACCTCGATCTTGTAGGTCCCCTCGTTGGTCGACCCCTCTTTGGGATAGGCGGCGGCCAGTCCAACCTCTTCAAATGTGGCAATGTCGCGATCCAGGCCCGACTGCGCAACGCGGAACGCGGCGGACTCGCCTTCCACCCGCTCGGAATCAATGAGCGCCTGACGCGCCAGCGTGAATGAGGCGATGGCCAGGAGCGTGATCAAGCTGATCACGCCGAGCACGGTGATCAGCGCGACTCCCTGCTCATCGCTGGCAAACCATCGCAGTCTCATGCGCATGTTGACGACTCCAGTCCGTACGTCGTTCACTGGTTTCGGAGCAAGACCGTACGTGAATCCGAAGAGCGCCGACCGTCGTACTCGGCCACAATGGTGATGACGACGGTACGCGCTCTGGTCGCGATTTCAGCAGGGTCGGTGAGTCGATCACCTTCGACCGAGTAGTACTCGAACAGCGGCACCCCCGCTTCGCGGTTGTAGTTGTCGCGCGACCACACGAACGACGTGAAGGCGGGCTGATCGACCGCCTCGTTATGGCTGAAGATCAAGTCATGCCCGACGGCTTCGATGATGTAGGTCTCGGTGTTGTCGTCGCCATCACGATCTACGTCAAACGCCATGAGGTAGTCGCCAGCGCTGAGGTTGCGGCCCGCCGTCGCGTTGGTTCCAAGCCACGTGTAGTGACGCTGCATAACGAGTCGCTCGGCCTCGAGAAGCGGCCATCCGATGTCCTTGGACACACGCGACTCCCGGTCACTTTGCCGGCTTCCGTTGGCGGTGACACCGAAGGCGAACCATGTGATGGACAGCAGCACGCCGAACAGTCCGAGTGCCACAATGAGCTCACTCAGGCTGAAACCGGCGTCTGACCGAAGGTGCTTCACTGGATCCACCGGTCCGCAAGGACCACGTTAGTACCCGTGGTCGCCGGAGTCGGGCCGACCACGGTGCTCTTCAGGGTCATGGCCGGCGGCTCGGTCACCGCATCATGGTCGACCCCGGGCTGGAACGTGACGCGGCATCGGTAGTAGCGCACACGGCCGCTCGCGGATCCCGTGACGGTGTTCGTCGCGGTCGACCCGGTCGCGAACTCGGTCCAGGGACCGGCATCGGATGGGGCGTGCTCCCATACGTACTGCGGAGCACCGATGACCGGGAACTGTGGCGTGGTGGCCGCCAGGCTGACCACCGTCGTATAGTTCTGGCCTGCCCTAGTCACCTTCGCTGTGGCGGCTGCTCGCGGCGGCGTGATCCACGAGGCCGTCATCACAGACCGCGCCTCCGAGACGCGGCTCTTCGGCGGCAGGCCGACCGCTCCGACCTCGGCCCAGTAGCGGCTGAAGGCGGCCGTTGCCACATCCTTTGATGCTCCTGTCGCTGTATGCGTAGCGGGCTCACCCCACGTGGCGCCGATCGCCTGCCTGCTCACGAAGAGCTGATAGGCGTACGCAAGGTCGGTGCCGTCGCTGGCGGTACCCCAGGTGAACCGGGTGAGCAGCGGATTGGCGGCGGCGGCCACAGGCGGTTCACCGGGCGCGCCCGGCGGGTTGTTGTCGACCGTGAGGGTGTACGAGATCGCGCGATCCGCACCTCCGGAGTCGACTGCGACGAGCAGAATCGTCCGGCGCCCGTCAGGTATGGCGGGCACGGTCGTACCTGTGGTCTCGCCCGGGCGCTCCTGCGCCGTGTTCCACAGGAAGTTCGTGAGGCTCCACTGCTCGGGCTGCTCCCCCACACTCCACTCCCAGAACGCCTCAACGGGTGGGGTGCTGTTCTGGAGCAGCGGTCCGTCCGCGGAAATCGACACGCTCTTGATCGTCTTACCCTCGACAGCCTTGATGTTGGCCATGATGTATAGCGACCCACCGCTAGCCTTCTGGGTGCCCCAGACGACCTCGTCGACGGCGGGCATGCCTAGACCCCAAGTCACAACGGGAGGGTTCAATCCCTCGGTGAGGAACTTGTTCTTGTCACGGATGACCACACTCGTGGTCATGGCCTTAACCTTATCATCGCCCCTACTCATGGTGGCCGTAACGGTGAGCATTTTGAGCCCGGACACGCCTGAGTCGACGACAACTTCTTCGGGGACGATCACCACCGTGAATCCGCCAACCGTGGCCGTCTCGACCGAAAGCACTCCATCGCCGACCCCGAGAAGGTCGACCTTGTCGAACGTCATCGCTTGAACTCGCTCGAAGTACGAACTTACGACGTTGTCTAGCATGACGCTCTGCTTGGACTGCAGGCCCATGTTCGTCGACTGCGTGATCAAGCCGAGAACACCGGTCAGGACGATGAACAGGATCGTCGCCGCGATCATGACCTCAAGGATTCCCATGCCGTCATCGCGAGAGAGCCACGCAGATGTGAATCTCACCATTCTCACTCCCGATCGCCCCTGGGACACACACAGTCGGACGTGCTACACGCCCATCACTCTGCCTATCGGCAGATACTCCGCGATTCTTTACCCTGGGGCGGTGAGCGCCGACCCTACAAGGCGATGCCTACCAGACCAAGATACCACGCGAGAATGGCCGGTCCGGTGAGCGCAGTGAGCACTCCTCCGGCGGCCAGCCACGGCCCGAATGGAATCCGCGTTTCGCTCAGGCTTCGACCGCGCGCAAGGACGATCCCTGCAACGATACCCAACAGGCTCCCGAGGAACAGGCTCATGAGTGTATACGGACCGAGGAAGAAGCCCATCGCGGCGAGGAGTTTGATGTCGCCCATGCCAAGGCCCTGCTTGCCACGGAGCGATCCGTAGAGCATGGCGATTCCCCCCGAAAGACCTACCCCGAGCAGTACCCCGGTGGCACCGAATGCCAGCGGAGAAGCGAGCGCACCAGATTCTGGAAGCGGCACGAGAGGAACCAGCAGTATGCCCGTCACCTGCGAGGCGACCGCTCCCGCGAAGCCGATACCCGCAAGGATTGCCACAAGTTGATTCGGCAAACGCATGCAGTCCAGATCGATTGCCGAGAGTATGAGGAGGAACCAGAAGAAGAGCGCGCCCACAACCGCCTGAGCGCTCACTCCCCACGCGATCGCGGCGACCACGAAAAGCGCGCCGGAGGCCGCCTCGACGAGCGGATACCGCACCGCGATAGGCACCCCACATGTGCGGCAACGACCGCGTAGGGCCACCCATGACACCAGCGGGATATTGTCGTACCAGGCGATGGGCGCCTCGCAGCCGGGGCAGTGCGAGCCCGGACTGACGATAGACTCACCACGTGGCACACGCCAGATGACGACGTTGGCAAAACTCCCGCAGAGCAGCCCGAACAAAGCGAAGGCCACAACAGCGAACCAGTCAGGGACAGCCGCGAACATCACTCCGCCTTCACCTGTACGAGCGAGACGAGGACTAGAGTACCCGCTCCGACGCGCCTGCGGGAAGAAAGTAAGAGGCCGACGGGTATTCCGCCGACCTCTTACACGAGACTGTGCTCAAATCGCTCGTCAGTCCTAGTACGCGTGCGGGTAGCCAGCACCATCTACGGCAAGAGTACCCGTGCAATTGAACTTGGGGCCCGCAATGATCGTGTAGGCTGTGGCGTTACCAGGGCACACGGTGGACTTGGCCCAGTCCTTCACGTACAGGCCCGTCAAACCTTCACCCGCGTCGGCAGCGTTCAACTTGGTACCCGCTGAAGTCAGATCGGTGATAGCCGACTTCACGTTTGCCGGGTTGGCAGAAGCCCACTGCTCGATGGCACCGTCGAGGGTGCGCAGGTTGGCCTGGCAGGCGCGCCTACGCGCGGAGGCGGAGGCCGAGTTGAAGACCGGAATGGCAACTGCAACTAGGATACCGATAATGAGAACGACAACCATGAGCTCAACGAGGGTGAAGCCCTCGTCCTTCTTGAACATCCGCATCGATGTTCACCTCCCTTTCCCTTGCGGAAGACACGAGCATTTGCTCGCTCAATACCATTTATCGGCATCGGGGAAAGGGACTTTAGCGGAAGTCCCCACTATTTTACGAGGGTGACGGACTGGAACATCGGCAAGTAGAGCGCAACGACCATGCCGCCGACTATTCCGCCGAGGACGACCATCATCACCGGTTCGAGCATCGACGTGAGGCCATCAACGGCTACGCGCACTTCCTCGTCGTAGAAGTCGGCGATCTTGACGAGCATCTGGTCAAGCGCACCTGTCTCCTCGCCCACCGCCACCATCTGGACGACCATCGAAGGGAAGATCGGCGACTCGCCCAGCGGCTTGGCGATCGTCTCGCCCTCTTTGATAGCGGCGCGCGCGTTCTTCAGTGCGCGAGCAACGACCTCGTTGCCAGCGGTGTCCGCAACGATGTCGAGGGCCGAGAGGATCGGCACGCCGGCGGTGACCAGCGTCCCGAACGTTCGGGTGAACCGGGCGATCGCGGTCTTGCGCTGCATCTGACCCAGTATCGGCATGCGCAGAAGGATCCCGTCCCAGATGAAGCGCCCCGACTCGGTGCCTACCCAGGTCTTGAATGCGACAACGATCGCCACCACGACGGCAACAAACACTAGTCCCGGCCAACTCGTGGCGCCCTTGGAGATGTTGACGAGGATCTGCGTGGGCAGGGGCAGCGTACCCCCCATATCGGCGAACATCTTCTGGAACACCGGGACGACGACGATCATCATGGCCGTAACGAGGACGAGGACGATACCGAGCATGGCGATGGGATACGTCATCGCCGACTTGATGCGTGCCCTGAGCTGCGCATCAGACTCGAAGAGATCAGCCACTCGAAGCAAGACCTCGTCAAGCACACCACCCGTCTCGCCCGCGCGCACCATGTTGTAGAACAACGGCGGGAACACCTTGGGGTGCTTCATCATCGCTTCGGAGAGCGACTGACCCGCCTCAACGTCCTTGTTGAGCTGGGAGATGACCTCGCGCAACTCCTTGGACTCGGCCTGACCACCGAGAATGCTCAGGCATTTGGTGAGCGACAGACCTGCGTTGATCATTGTGGCGAACTGGCGCGCGAAGATCGTGACGTCCTTGATCTTGATGGACGAGCCGAACTGGATCTTGTTGAGTTGCGCCAGCCTGTCCTCACTGAGGTCGAGGACGATGTAGCCCATCTGACGCAGTTTGACAGCTACCGCGTCGCGGTTCTCGCCCTCGAGTTTGCCGCTGATGACCTTACCGGTCTTGTCACGGACGTTGTACTTGAAGGAAGTGGTAGCCATTGCGCGTACTCCTCGCACCGGTGGTGTCCAGCTGACCATACTATACTCTCGAGGCATTCAGCCACGCCCCGCAATCGCACACCTTAGGCGATCACGCGCGATATCTCCTCGATCGAGGTGCGGCCCATGCGCACTTTCTCGAGTCCATCCATCTTAAGCGACAGCATCCCCTGCTGGATCGCGACCTCTCGGATGACTTCGGCCGTAGCTTCCTTCACACACAGGTCGCCGATCTCCTCGGAAACCAGCATGACCTCGTGCACGCCGAGCCGTCCGCGGTACCCGGTGCCTCCGCACTTCTTGCAGCCCTTGGCGCGCCACAACTTGTCCGGCAGGTTGTCCTCGGAGTAGCCAGCGTCGATCAGAAGCTGCCTGGGAGGACGGTACTCCTCTTTGCAGTCGGGGCAGAGTCGGCGCGCGAGCCGCTGCGCCAGCACGCAGTCAACGGACGATGCGACCAGGAACGGCTCGACGCCCATCTCTGTGAGCCGCGTGATAGCTCCAGCCGCGTCGTTGGTGTGCAGCGTGGATAACACCAGGTGACCGGTGAGCGCGGATTCGATAGCGATCTTCGCCGTCTCCTGGTCACGAACCTCACCCACGAGGATGATGTCCGGCGAGCAGCGCAGGAACGAACGCAGAGCGCGCGCGAACGTAAGGCCCGCCCTCACGTTGGTCTGAATCTGATTGACTCCCGGAAGCCGGTATTCAACCGGGTCCTCGACGGTGAGAATGTGTCGCCCGGGATCGTTCAGGACGTTGATGGCGGCATACAGCGTGGTGGACTTGCCCGAGCCGGTGGGCCCGGTGACGAGGATGGCTCCGTAAGGCTTCCGAAAGGACGACTCAAAACGCTCGAGTGCCGCCGGCAGGAATCCGAGGTCCTCGAGCCGCAGCAGGATGTTGTCCTTGCGCAGGATTCTCAGGACGACACGCTCTCCGTACACGGTGGGGAGCGTGGACACGCGGAAGTCCATCTTGTGGCCGCCGATGGTCAACGCGCTGTGACCGTCCTGCGGCTTTCTCGTCTCCGCGATATCCATCTCGGCCATGATCTTGAACCGGCTGATGATCGCCGCCTGCGTGGCCTTGGGACTCCGCATCATCTCGTGCAGAACGCCATCGATGCGGTACCGGATACGGAGATCCTTCTCCTGGGGCTCTACGTGGATGTCGCTCGAACGGTCGGCGACGGCCTTGTTGATGATGTAGTTCACGAGCTTGACGATCGGAGCCTCGTCCGTGACCTCGGTCAACTCCGAGAGCGACATCTCGAGTTCTTTGGGTGCGCCCATCGACTCGTCGGTCATCGTGGTAGCGACCTTGTAGTACTCCTCGACCGCGGCCAAGATGTCGTCTTTGGTGGAGATCGCCGGCCTGATCTCGTAACCGGTGATGATCCGCAGGTCGTCGAGCGCAAGGACGTTCTGCGGGTCGGCCATCGCAACCACGAGGTGATCGTCTACGATCTCGACCGGCATCAGGGTGTAGCGCGTTGCCAGCTCCTTCGGGACGATGGCTATGGCGTTGGCATCCGGGCGTTTCTCGGCGAAGTCGATGTACTGGATGCCGATCTGCTTGGCCATCACCGAGAGGATGCCGCCGTTGGTGGCGTAACCCAGGTCGACGAGCACGCGACCGAGTGGACTGCCGGTTGCCTTGTGCACCTCGAGGGCATCGGTAAGCTGACGCTCGGAGATGATCCCGGCGCGCATCAACAGCATACCGAGCTTCTGGCCCGCCTCCGCCACCGGGAAGATCACTCCGTCCGAGTCACTCCGGGAATGGCACACACTCGTTTGCTCACGCCATGGTACGACAGTTGCGGCCTTAAGTGGCGGAGCGCGAGGGGCTCCACCTACCAGCCGCGGGCTGTCTTCAGATCGTCGAGCAGGATTCCTGCCAGCCTCTGGAACTCCGCAAAGCTCCGGGTGCCCGGCTTGACGCCGATGCGCCCACCCTCTCCGGTGAACTGCAGCTCGACGGGTGACACCATGGTGTACTCGGGGACGTCCCGAGGCTGCGCAGGGGTGGGTGCAGGCGCCACCTCGGCAGCGGTGGACAGCGCGTGCCCGACCGACGGCTCGGGGTGCATTGGCTTAGGCGGCAAGGCCAGCGGGATATCGACGGACGGTGCGTCCGTAGCCGGCGAAACGACTGCGTCGTGCTGTGTAGGTGTGAGGAGCGGCGCGGGCGTCACCGCGGATGCCATGAGGCGCTCGAGTTCATCTGCGAGCGAATAGCCTGGGAGCGCCTCGCCTGCCGGCTCGGCCGGCACGGACGCCTCCGGCCGGAAGGCGGGCTCCGGCTCCGGTGCGAGTTCTGGCTCTGGTTCTGGCTCTGGTTCTGGCTCTGGTTCTGGCTCTGGTTCTGGCTCTGGCTCTGGTTCTGGCTCTGGTTCTGGCTCTGGTTCTGGCTCCAGAATCGGGAACACTTCTTCTCCCGGCTCCGATTCGATCGCTGATGCGAGTGCTGCCGCCTCCAGCGCGGGCACGTTCACGCGGGGGATATCGAAGTCGTAGACCTGCGGAGACGAAGCCCGTGGCGTGATGAGCGGAGCGGATTCAGCCTCGGGAACCGCCTCCACTGCGGGAACATCGAACGGGTCCTCGGATGAATGAACGCCGGCACCGAGGTAGCGGGTCTCGCCCTCCTCGGTGGTTGCGGCGCGGGCCCTTCGGACCGCAGCGCGGTATCGGGCGAACGCGACGACCAGGTACACGAGCAGACCGACGAACAGCAGCCCGAGGGCTCCGAGCATATAGTATCGCTCGTCCACGTCGGTCAGCCCATGCTGTCGAGAATCCGGTAGAGCAGGCCGAGGAGAACCGCTTTGACGCTGTCCTTGTCGCGCGCATCGACTGGCAGCAGCGGGATGCTGTCCTCGAGTGCTATGGCCGAGCGCACGGTGCGCAACGTCTTCATATCGGTTGCCGGCACCTTGTTGGCAGCGACCACGAACGGCACGTCTGACATGTTGCGGAAGAACGAGATCATCGACTTGGCGTCCTCGAACGAACCAGGGTCCTCGGCATCTATGAGGAGCACGAACCCAAGCATTCCCTCGGACAGCGTCTCCCACATGAACGAGAAGCGTTCCTGACCGGGCGTGCCGAACAGGTAGAGCACGACATCATCGGAGATGGTGATGCGGCCGAAGTCCATGGCAACAGTCGTCTCGCCCGAACCTTCGCCCGAGGCGTCGCTCACCTGACGTTCGGTGGACAGCACGGTTATCTCGCTGACCGCCTTTATGAAGGTCGTCTTCCCGGCGTTGAACGGCCCGGTGACCACGACTTTGACAGACTGCATTCGTGCTCCGTCCCTGGTTACAGATTCTCGATGCCTTCGATGATCTTCTCGAGCAGACTCCTGTCGACCATCTGGTCGCGATGAAGCATGTGGCCCTCGCCATCCTCGGGAAGCTTGTTCACCGTGGCCATGGGCCGAGAGCGGCCTCCTGCCCCGCCCGTGAGCGCCGTCAGCTCATCGCCGAGACCGCCAGAAAGCCCGATATCGTCGTCAAACTCCGCAAGGAACACATCTGTGGAGATGTAGCCCCCCGACGCGTCCTCTTCAGTGCCGTAGTCGATGCCCGAGGAGATGACGCCCTCTGAGGCGGCCTCGACCGCAGACGCCGGCTCATCACCAAGAGACGCCAGCAGGGACTCAAGATCGTCGCCCTCCGAAGGGGGCTCCCCCATCCCGACGCGTTCGGACATGGGCAACTGCGGGGCTGTGGGGGGTACGGGGGGTAGCAACTCTTCAGGATATTCGCCAAGTCCGAGCGACCGCAGGTCGGTCTCAAAATCGCCAGTGCCGGCGAATGCCTCGCTGACCGGCATGTCCTCGGCGATCGGCGGTGACGGGATCGCCGCGATGTCCGCACCAGAGATGGCACCGATGCCGAAGTCCTCGATCGGGGACCCGGTCCAGGCAGCTACCTCATCGTCGGGCGTCGGAGCCGCGGGGATGAAGAATGCGTCCTCATCGGCGGCAACCGGCGAATCTTCGGCCACTTCGAGATCGAGATCGGGCACGAAATCGAGGCCGGGAACCGGCTCGTCAAGAATGTAGGCGGGTTCCTCGGACTCGCTGGCCGGGGCCGCCAGGTCGGGTGCAAGGAACTCAGGCTCCGGCAGCGGGGCTTCGCTGGCGACGAACGGCGTCTCATTCTCGAGGTCGAGATCGGCTTCCCCGGGTGCGGGCGCGAAGATGGGTGCGGCCTCGGGTTCGGGTTCGGGTGCGGCCTCGGGTTCGGGTTCGTCGGCGGTCTGCGGCGCGAGCACCGATGCCATCATCTGCTCGAAGATCGCCATGTCATCAGGCGATGCCGACTCCCCGCCCATCGCGAGGAACTCCGGCTCTTCCGGTTCGTGATGCGGCGCGACCTCGGCAGTCGCCTCTTCATCACGGGCGATGGGTTCGGTGGCCTCCGCGGGCACCTCGGCCACGGGCGCTGCCGACTCACCATCATCGGCGGCCTCTTCGGCGCTCACTTCGGCGGAGGCTTGTGCAGACGCATCGTCCGCAGCTTGCCGCGCCTCGGCGTCAGCAACCAGCTTCGCCTCGAGATCCAACGCCTGCGCCTGCTGCTCCGCCTCACGCGCTGAGCGCTCTGCTTCGAGCACAGCGCGCTTGTCATCACGGCGCGCCCGCTCAGCGCGCAGGCGCTCGATCTCATCATCAGCGGGGACCTCAAGGAGTCCTGCGGAGAACAGGCCGTACACGACCCTGGCGACCTCGAAGTCGGTGCTGTGTGTCTCAACTGCGAGCTCACGAACCGAACGGGTGCCATCGATCAGCAGCAGCAGCGCCCACTCCACCGGTTTGAGTGAGATCTCGAACGTTCCCTCGCCCGGCGCCGTGGCCATCTTGAAGACCATCTCGGTGGATGCCACTTTCTTCTTGATACGCTGCCACTCTTCGAGGCGACGGCTGCCCTCCATCACGATGTTCTCCACCGAAACCGACAGGCCGATGTCTTCGTTCACCACATCGGGAAGAACGTGAAAATCGAAGTCGCCCTCATCCCATCGCATGAGGTCGAAGATAGTGTCCTGGATCTGCTCCTGCACGAAGGTCTCAAGCACTTGCTGCGTGATGTAGCCCTCGCCCACAAGGACCTCACCGAGACGGCGGCCGCCGTCGCCTTCAGCAGCGCGGATCTCGAGTGCCCGGGCGAGCGCCGCAGGCGTGATGCGCTGGGCGCCTACCAGGCGCTCACCGAGTTGCTCGCGGCGCCAGTTGGATTGCGCGAAGAACACGTCGCCGTCGCGGAACCAGATGCTGCCTTCGGCTTCGGGACCCGCGATGCGCAACACACCGGTCTTCCCGCTCAGTTGAACGAGCTGGAAGACGTCGGGAAGGCTGAAGTCTTTGAGGTTGCCGCGCAGTGCCATGGATCCGGACCGTCACTCCTCGAGGCGTTGTGTCATGCACTTCATCGAACGAGCGCTCAGCCGAGGATCTGACCGATGCGCTCCGCTGCCGCCTTCATGTCATACAGCACCAGACCGAGTTTAGACGCCGGGTCTGCCATCGCCGTGAGAACCGCACGGTCGCCGGCCGCCATGAGCAACACATAGCCGTTCGATCCTTCGATGAACACCTGGGACAGATGCCCCCGGCCCAGCTCGGCGGCGGCGCGCTCGCCCAGGCCGAGGATCGCCGCGGACATGGCACCCACACGATCGGCCTGCATGCCCTGCGGCAGGGCCGAAGCCATGGTGAACCCATCGAGGCTCACGAGTGCCGCCGCCTGGATATCGGCATCCTCGTGCATCAGGTCGTCGAGTGCCTGCGCGAGCAACTGCTCACGTGTGGCCTGCGTCGGTGAGACCTGCGGACGCCCAACCGGGGCGGCAGGCGCCACGTAGGCCGACTGTGGCGCAGGCGCCGAGGCTACCGCAGCAGGTGCGGGCGCAACGGCCGGAGCCGGTATTGGCACCGGCACGGGAGCAGGGGCCTGTTGGACCGGCTGCGGAACCACCGGTACTATGACCGGCGCGCCGAGGAGATCGTCATCCTCGTATGTCTCATCGTCGGCGTCGCTTATGAAGTAGTCGCCGATACCCTTATCCACCATGGTCTCCTCACCCCCGTCAGAGGCAGCTCCCCGGGTACGGGCCTTTGTTGATGGCGCACGAGACTAGACCACCCGGGGGCGAACGCCTTTAGTCTCTCACGTCGAGTGGGGCGAAACAACCGCGAAAACGCAGGTCGGAAGCGTCAGACGACGACCCGCATTATCTCCTCGAGCGAGGTCGTTCCCGCCCTGACCTTGGCGAATCCGTCCACTTTCAACGTCTTCATGCCCTGCTCAACGGCGATGCGAGCGATCTCGTCGCCCGAGGCGTGGTTCACGCATGCCCGCTCGATCTCCTCGGTGACCGTCATGACCTCATGAATACCCATGCGCCCCTTGTAGCCGATGTTGTTGCACTTCTTGCATCCCACCGCGCGGTACAGCTTGGGCGGATGGCCCGGCTCGTACGGGAAGCCGAGACGCTGGAGCACCTCTTCTTCGGGGGTGTAGGCCTCGCGACACTCCTTGCACAGGCGTCGCGCGAGCCGCTGCGCGAGGACGCAGTTGATGGCCGAGGCCGACAGGAACGGTTCGACGCCCATCTCGGTCAGGCGAGTGAGTGCGGAAGGCGCGTCGTTGGTGTGCAGCGTGGAGAGTACGAGGTGACCGGTGAGCGCCGCCTCGATGGCGATCGTGGCCGTCTCCTTGTCTCGAATCTCGCCGATCATCACCACGTCGGGGTCCTGGCGCAGGATCGAGCGAAGCGCGGCGGCGAACGTGAGCCCCGCTTTCTCATGCACCTGGACCTGCGAGAGACCTTCGAGCCGGTACTCGACCGGGTCCTCGACTGTGATGAGATTAACGGTGGGTTTGGTGGTCTTGTTGATGGCGGCATACAGTGTGGTCGATTTGCCGGAGCCGGTTGGGCCGGTGACCAGCATGGCTCCGTAGGGCTTGTCGATGGCATCCATGACACGCTGCATCGGCTGCTCGAGAAAGCCGAGATCCTCGAGCGACATCATGATGGCGTCCTTGCGCAGCAGACGCATGACCGACATCTCGCCCTCGACCGTGGGCAGTACGGCCACGCGGAAGTCGACCGACTTGCCGTCGAGCACGACACCGAACCGGCCATCCTGGGGAATGCGCTTCTCCGAGATGTCCATGGCGCACTGGATCTTCAGCCGACTGATGAGCTGCCGGTGGACCTTCTTGGGGCTGCGCATTACCTCCTGGCACACACCATCGATGCGGTACCGCACGCGCAGGTCGTTCTCGCCTGGCTCTATGTAAATGTCGCCGGCCCCCTGGCGGATCGCCTCGGTGATGATGTGGTTCAGGATCTTGGCGACCGGCGCCTCTTCGTCAACGTCCTCGTCATCCTCCACGCGCTGCACCGACTCGATGCCGCCCATCATGTCCTCGACGTTCTCCTGCATCGTCGAGAACCGATCGATGGCCTGAAGCAGATCGCTTTCGGCGGCAACAACGGGACGTATGTCAAAACCCGTGACGATACGTAAGTCGTCGATCGCGAAGATGTTTGCCGGGTCCGACATGGCCACCACGAGCTCGTCATCCTGCATCTTGATGGGCAGACACGAGTGTCGGCGCGCCATCTCTATAGGCAGCATCGTTGTGGCGGCAGCATCGATATCGATCGCACCGAGATCGACGAAGGCCAGGCCCATGTTCTCGGCAACCGACCGGGCGATGGTGGTTTCGTCCGCGACACCCTGCTCGACTAGCACTGCGGACAGTGACCTGGCACCTTGCTCGTGGAGTGCTAAGTCGAGCTGTGCCTGGGTGATGAGCCCACTCTGGACGAGAACGCGGCCGAGCCGCTTTCCGGATGCGGCCGTCACGACTCCCCCTCGCTCGCCCGGGACACCGTAGCCATCGCAGACTCGGCCGCCGCACGCATAACGTCGCGTGGGGCTCGGACCTGGGCACGGTCGGCGCCCGCCCATATGTCGACAGCGAGCGCCCCCTGGGCAACGAGCATACCGAGACCACTCATCGCCGTTGCACCCGCACGGGTGGCCTCGTCAACGAGCGCCGTGGTGCCGGGGCGGTACACCATATCCAGCACCACCTGCCCCTCGCGCAGCCACGCGGCAGGCACCGGGCTGGGATCGCGGGCGCCCATACCGACGGGTGTCGCGTTGATCACGAGGTCGGCCTCGCGAACCGCGGACGCCGCCGATGCATCAAGCGGATACACGTTCACAGCAAGACCACGCAACCTGCTCTCGACACGTTCGAGCAGTTGCTCGGCCCGACCCACATCTCGGTTCACCAACGCGAGCTGGCCCGCCTTGCCGAGTATGAGCGCGGTCACTGCGGCACCCGCAGCTCCGCCCGAGCCCACGATGGCCACCGACTTGCCCGCCGGATCGAAGCCGGCATCAGCCGTGAGTGTCTCGAGCATCCCCCTACCGTCCGTGTTGTAGCCCATCAGCTGACCATCTACACAGTGCACAGTGTTGACCGCACCTGCCATCTGCGCGAGCGTTGCGACCTCGTCGCATAGTTCAACCATTGCCTGCTTGTAGGGCATCGTCACGTTGAAGCCGACGATCGGCAGACGCCTCGCCGCCTCCACGAATGAGAACAGCGCCTTCTGATCAGGAATGGCGAGCGGGATGCACACCCAGTTCAGCCCGAGCGCCGCGTACGCCGCGTTGTGCATCGCGGGAGACAGCGAATGCGCAACCGGCCATCCGATGACGGCCGTCGGTCGGGTGCGTCCGTTGATCTCCAAGACACGTGCCTCCTTGAAAGCCCTCTTAGGCCTCGGGTGTTCTGCCGCCCATTATGCAGCGTTCCAGCCTGCGCAACACGCGAGTGTGCGGAAGATCGGTCGCGGTAAGCGGTTCGACCAACACCGTGGTGGCACCGGCGATGTTCCCGCCGAGGATATCGGTGAATATCTGGTCGCCGATGACCGCGCACTCGGAGAGGTCGACACCCAGGCTGGCTGCAGCCCGGCGAAAACCGAACGGCAGCGGCTTCTTGGCTTTGGGGACCACATCAAATCCGAGAGCCGCCGCCCTCTCGTGTATATCGGCATGCCAGTTGTTCGACACGAACTTCACCTTGAATCCCCGGGCGGGCAGCGCCGAGAGCCATGCAAGCAGCTCCGGCACGATCTCGGGCGAGTGGTGGGGCATGACGGTGTTGTCGATGTCGATCAACAGTGCGGTGATGCCCCCAGCACCGAGCGCATCGAGATCGATCGCCCTGACGCCCGTGACGTAGTGGTCTGGCCTGAACAGCGTTCTCGCTCCTCTAATGGTCGGGCACGCCGTCGTGGTCGTGATCGTGGTCCTCAGGAGCGATCGAGTCGCCGGCGATCTCGTCGAGCTCGGCCAGACGCTGCTGGACGATGGCATCGAGGTCAGCACGTCCGCCCGCCCGGAAGACAGCGCCGAGGATCGGGTACGCGTTGTGCTCCTCGGTTACGTCCGTCCATTCGATGTCAGGCTCAAGCGCCCGCTCGGCGGCCTTCACGGCGGCATCGATGTCATCGGCGAATAGCATCTGTACCTGCGCGAGGTTCTCGTAGAGCAGCCCCGAACGTGGGTTGGCCTCCACGCCCCGCTCGGCCATGTCGATGCCCTCATCGACCCGGTCGTTGTTGACCAGCAGCCACGCGCCCACGTAGTACGACTGTATGAAGTGCTCGTCGAGCGCCTGGACCGCGGCGATCGTGCTGAGCATGTAGCGCTGGTCTTCCAGGCTCACGCCCGAGTAGTAGTTGTGTAACAGCGAGTCGATGCGGTTCCACAGCGCAGCGGCCGCGTAGGTGCGGAGGCCGGTAAGGTACGACGTGGCGGCGCGACCAACAGCTCGATTTGTCTCGGCACCCGATGCCTCCGGCACGAGCGAGTCCGCAAGCGCCTGCCCGCCGAGCGCCAGGACCAGACACACGGCGATGGCTGCGATGGCCCGGGCACTTGCAGACATTCCGGACATCGCTACAGGTCCCTTCTGGACAGCAGCAGCCCGCCGACGATGAGGGAGATGCCGGTGAGGCCGACGAAGACCGTGATCATACTCAACAGGTAGAGCACCGGGACGCCCGAACCGTGCGCAACAGGGTTCACAACATTGAACGCGTCAAGCGACGGTACGAACGGGGCAAGGCCCAGTGCACCCTCCCCTCCCAGAAGCGTGCTGCGGGAGTGGCCCACGAACAGCGCGGCGAGCGTGGCTGTGATCACAACGACCGGCCCGCTCACGGCGGAGACAGCCACGGCAAATGCGGCGACCACGCCCATCTCGAGCCAGATCGCCAGCGCGCCCTGCCACAGCCGCCACATGACCTCGCCGTATGTGATGACGCCGACAACCTGCTCTATCACGGTAAACGCGGCGACCACTCCGCCGGCGACGATGAAGATGCCGAGCCATGTTCCGATGAGGTACTCCCATCGGCTGACCCGTTTAGCGATGACGTTGTACACGGTCCGTCGCTCGAGCTCGCCGGGGACCCGATTTGCCGCAAGCGAGAGCGTCACTACAAGCGCGGTGGCAAACGCGAGGGCGAGCGCCACTTCGCGGAATACGGCGGACTCCACTCCGAGGCCGTAGTCGGGAAGCGACGGGATGGCGAGCGCGAGGAGCGCCGCGAACACGAGCACCACGTAGACGACTTTGCGCCTCAGGCTGTCCGCCACAACGCCGAGTGCGATCGGGCCGATTCGTCCGATCATCGCCCGCTCACCTCCCCGGAAGTGGTCGCCAGTAGCCGGGCGAAGTAATCCTCGAGGGAATCGCGCATCGGCGCCACGGACACGATGCGTCCACCCGCGTCATCAACGGCGTCGACCACGGAGCGCACAGCGGAGTCGGCTACCGAGAAGACCCACGCACCGCCGGAGACGGCCACCGTCTGTGCGAACGCGGCCACCTCGGCCGGCAGCGTCTCTCCGAGTTCGCGCGCGCGCACCGATGTGCGACCCTCGATGTTGAGCAGCGCGTCCAGGTCGCCCTCGGCGGCCACGCGCCCCGCGTTGAGTATGGTCACTTCGTCGCATACCGTTTCCACCTCGGAGAGCTGGTGCGAGGAGAGCAACACGGTCACGCCCGAGTCACGCAACGAGAGCATGAGATTGCGCACGTCTCGCTGTCCGACGGGATCGAGCCCGGAAGCTGGTTCATCGAGTATCACCACGGTCGGCTCGTTGATCAGCGCCTGTGCGATTCCCAGCCGCTGGAGCATGCCGCGCGAGAAGGTCGACAGGGTGGAGCGCTCGCGCCCCTCCAGGCCCACCCGGTTGAGCAGCGAGCTGATGCGGCCCGGGATCTCGGCTTTCGACACGCCTGATAGCTGCGCGTAGAGCCTGAGTGCGTGGACCGCCGTGAGGTGCTGCGGGAAGTACGGCTGTTCCGGCATGAACCCGACCGACTGTCTGCCAGCGGGTCGCGTCGAGTCCTCGCCGAGGATGCGAAACGTGCCACCGGTGGGCGTGACGAGACCCAGGAGCATCTTCAGAGTCGTGGTCTTGCCTGCCCCGTTCGGGCCGAGCAATCCGTGGATCGTGCCGGGCGCCACTGAGATCGTGACGTCGGCAACGGCGTCACGGGCAGCGGACCCGACCACCGGGCGATAGGTCTTTCGGGCGCCTTGGATGAGAATCGCGGGTGCGGTAGTCTCGGTCATGGCTCCTACGGGGTCACCTCTCTCGACTTCTCCTTGGCAACGAGGAACTCCTCGTATGTCTCGGCGAATGTATGTGAACCATCCGTGCTGGTCAGCACGTAGTAGATGTAGTTGGACTGCGCGGGCGCGGCTGCGGCCTGAAGCGCCGCCAGTCCGGGACTCGCGATGGGGCCGGGCGGAAGACCGGCGTTACGGTAGGTATTGTACGGGCTGTCGATCTCGAGGTCGCGGTTGAGAAGCCGCGGACGGTTCTCCCTGATGACGTACTCGATGGTCGCGTCGATCTCGAGACGCATGCCACGATCGAGGCGGTTATAGATCACCGAACTCACCAGCGGTCGCTCGTCGGCAACGCGCGCCTCCCGCTCGATCATCGAGGCGAGCGTCACCACCTCATGAAGCGACATCCCTCTGGCCGTGGTGTACGCGAGGTCCACCGAGGCCATCTCGGTGTCGAACTGGTCGAGCATCATCTCGATCACGTCGGACGCGGTCGCATCCGCCAGGACGCGGTACGTCTTGGGGAACAGGTAGCCCTCAAGCGATTCCTGATAGACGCCCGTGAGATACGGGTGCTCCGCGGCAAACATCTCGGCCTGCCCGTACGCGAGAGCAACGATCTCCGCAGCAGGAATCCCCGCTTGGCTTTCGAACCGCTCGGCGATCTGATCTACTGTGAGCCCCTCGGGGATGGTGATCGTCACGTACTCGAGCGGCGGGCCGGCAAGCAGGCGCTCGAGGACCAGGCTGTAGGGCATCCCGGTGGACAACTGGTAGACACCCGGGCGCAGTTTGCCATCCACCTCGTCGAGCCGGGCGCGCAAACGGAACATCGCGCCATTGTCGATCACCCCCACCTCCGCGAGGATCTCTGCGATGCGGGCGGTGTCCGAACCTGCGGGGATGGTGACCTCCACCGTCTGGCCTGCCGCCACCTCGGTCTCGGGCGCTATCAGGGTTCGGTAACCGGCGTAGACGGGGATGCCGACGATCAGAATCATGGCTACCAGCGCCATGACGCTCACCAGCGTGCGACGACGTGACCGCGTGTCCGCCGGTCGCAGACCCCGACCGGACGCATGGCGCGTTCCGCGCTCCCGGCGCGGACGGGCGACGCGACGGTGCCCACGCCTTCGCGCCTCGGTCACATCCACGTCCGAACGGCCGCCAAGGTTCCCGTCGCTCATCAGTCCTCCTGTGCTCGCCTGCGGCGAGAGTCAAGCCACCCCTGTAATACGATGGCCGCCGCCACTTTGTCGAGCGATCCCCGCTGCTCCCGCTCGCTCAGACCGGCGGCGCGCATACTCCGCTTTGCCTCGGTGCTCGAGTGACGCTCGTCAAAGAACTCGAGCTGGACCCCCAACGCGCCAGCGAGTCGCTGTGCGATCTGGCGGACCTCCAATGCCTGAGGGCCTTCCTCGCCCGCGAGAGTGAGCGGAAGCCCCACGACCAGGTTCTCGATCTCGTAGTCATCGGCGATCCGGACAAGCGCACGAACGTCGCGCGTGAGTTCGCGCGCATCAAGCACCGCAAGCGGCGATGCAACGCACCCCGAGGGGTCCGATACCGCCACGCCAACGCGAGCGGCGCCTATGTCGAGCCCGAGCGCACGCATCCGCTACTCCACGCCGAGGGCCTGACGAGCCCCGGCGAGCGCGGCGTCTATGCCACCGGCGTCCTTGCCACCCGCCTGAGCCATCTCCGGTCGTCCACCGCCGCCGCCCTTGATGTGAGGCGCGATCGTGCGGATGATGGCGCCCGCATCAAAGCCTGCGGCAACGGCCCCGGGCGCGCCTGCGGCGAGCACCAGAGGCGAGCCGGACTCCGGGTCGGCCGAGGCGAGCACGGCCGCCCCACTCTCGCCCATCCGCGTGCGAAGCACGTCCCAGATGCCGCGCAGCTCGGCGGACGTCACGTCCGGCACCCGGGCGACCACAAGCGGGTATCCCACGTTGGCAGCACCCTCGATGAGCGTGCTCGGGTCGAATCCAGCCACTGCGCTTCTGGCGCGCTGCGCGGTGACCTCCAACTCCTTCACTCGCCTGGCGAGCGTGCCGACTCGCTCCGAGACATCGAACTTGGCGACCTTGAGAACGGCGGAAGCCTCTAGGAGCTCGGACTCCACGCGATCCAGATATGCCAGCGCGTCGAAGCTCGTGATCGCTTCGATGCGGCGGAGGTTGGCGCCTACGCTGCCCTCGGACACGATCTTGATGAGCCCGATCTCACTCGAGCGTGCCACGTGCGTGCCTCCGCAGAGCTCCTTGCTGAAGCTGCCCACCTCGAGCACGCGCACGATCTCGCCGTATTTCTCGCCGAAGAGGGCCGTGACGCCCATCTCGCGGGCGACGGCGAGCGACGTCTCGTAATTGCGAACCGGATGGTTCTCCATCACCTTGCTGTTGGCCATCTCTTCGATGCGCCTGAGTTGCTCGGGTGTGGGGGCCTCGAAGTGGGTGAAGTCGAACCGTAGCCTGTCGGGCGCCACGTACGAACCGGACTGCCGAACGTGGTCGCCAAGGATCCGGCGGAGCGCCCAGTGCAGGATGTGAGTGGCCGTGTGGTTGCGGCGGATCCGCTCGCGGCGCATGACGTCGATCGAGGCATGGACCGCGTCTCCCACGACAAGCGAGCCGGTCTTGAGCGTGCCTGCATGCGCGGCGATGCCGGGGACCGGGAACCTCGTGTCGGCAACGGCGAAGAGGCCGCCTTCAGTTGCGAGCGTGCCGCTGTCTCCCACCTGGCCGCCCTGCTCGGAATAAAACGGCGTGGAGGCGAGTACGATATCGCCCTCCTGGCCAGCCTCGATGCGGTCGACCGGGGCACCGGCGACGACGATTCCCACTACTGTGGCGTCGTACTGGTTCACACCGTACCCGACAAACTCCGTGGCTCCGCCCGACCGCGCGATACCATCGAAGGCACTGCCGATCGAAGACCACGACTCGTCCTTGACCGCGGCCCGGCCGCGCTCGCGCTGTGCCTGCATCGCACCAGCGAATGCATCGGCATCGATCTCAAGGCCAGCCTCAGCGGCTATCTCGGAGGTGAGCTCGAAGGGAAAGCCGTACGTGTCATGGAGCGTGAACGCACCGAGACCGTCGAGCACGGTGCGGCCCGCCGCCCGTGCCAGCTCGATGGCCGTATCAAGAAACGCGAGACCTTGCTTGAGCGTGGCTGAGAAACGCTCCTCTTCGGAGGAGACGATCCCGCGAATGAGGTCGGCGTGCTCCAGGAGTTCAGGGTACGGCGCACTCCACCGCTCGATCACTGTGTCGATCATCTCGAGCATGAACGCGTCGTTCACGCCGAGCAGCCGCCCGTGGCGGATGGCGCGACGCAGGAGGCGGCGCAGGACGTACCCTCGGCCCTCGTTGGAGGGTAGAACGCCATCGGCTATCAGAAAGGCCACGGCACGTGCGTGGTCGGCCATGATGCGGAGCGAGATATCGCTTCTCTCCCCCTCGCCGAGCGAGGCGCCGGAGACACCCTCGGCCACGGCAACGAGCGCACGCAGATCATCGGTCTCGAAGTTAGTGTGTACGCCTTGCATGATCGCCGCCACGCGCTCCAGGCCCATGCCGGTGTCGATATTGCGCTTGGGCAGCGGAAGAAGCGTGCCGTCCTCCTGCCGGTCGTACTGCATGAACACGAGGTTCCAGTACTCGACGTAGCGGTCGCAGTCGCAGCCGGGCGCGCAGTCCTCAGAGCCGCAGCCAACCTCGAGGCCCTGATCGTAGTACAGCTCCGAGCACGGTCCGCACGGACCCGTGGGACCGGCCGACCAGAAGTTGTCCTTGGCGCCCATCCGAACGATCCGGTCGGCGCGCACACCCACCTCGTCGCGCCAGATAGCCTCGGCCTCATCGTCGTCCTCGTAAATCGAGAACCAGAGCCGCTCAACGTCCATTCCGAGAACGGCGGTGGAGTACTCGTACGCCCACGCGCAGGCCTCGCTCTTGAAGTAGTCGCCGAAGCTGAAGTTGCCGAGCATCTCGAAGAAGCTGTGGTGCCGGCCCGTGGTGCCGATGATGTCGATGTCCGTGGTTCGCGCGCACTTCTGACAGGTGGTAGCCCGCGTCACCCCGATGTCACGCGCACCGAGGAATACCGGCTTGAACTGCACCATGCCAGCAGAGGTGAGGAGCAACGAGGGGTCATCGGGCACGAGCGAGCTCGATGGGAGTCGCTTGGCGCCCTTACTCTCGAAATACGACAGGAAGCTCTCTCTGATCTCGGCGGACTTCACTGGTCTTTGCTCTCCTCAGGCTTCTGCTGGTCGGTATCGGCGATCTCGACCGAACCCGGGGCATCTGCAGGCACCGCGCACGCTGCGTCGCCTTGATCGTCGGAACGCGCCCGAAACAGCGCACCCTCCTGTGTTGCGAGTGTGGAGTCGGTGTACTTCTCGAAGTAGTAGACGAACAGCCCCTTGCTGATAGCGGCCACGGGGATCGCGAGGATCAGGCCCGGGAATCCGAACAGAGCGCCACCGGCGAGCAGCGAGAATATCACCAGCAGCGGATGCAGGTCGACTTGCTCGGACATCACGCGGGGCTGGATGAATATCTCGGTGATCTGTTGGGCGACAACGCAGACGATCACGGCGCCGAGGATGTGCAGCGGGCTCACGAACGCAGCGGCAACACCCGCGATGACCGCCGTAAGCGCAGGGCCTATCCACGGAATCACATTGAAGACACCAGCAAGCAACCCGATCACGAGGGAGTACGGCACTCCAACGACCGCAAGACCGACCGTGACGATCACCCCGGTGGCCGAGGAGAGCACGAGCTGGCCGCGCAAGTAGCCGCCGAGGATCCGGGACACCTTGTGCGTCACGATGCCGACTTCCTCCTGGCGGCGCGGGCCAGCGAGCAGCACCGCTTCCTTGTTGATGGTGGGCAGGTCCTTGAGGATCCAGAATCCCACCACGAGCGCGAGAATGAAGTTGCCGAGCACGGTGATGGCCGAACCGCCCACGCTGAACACCTCGCGTGCGAGGGCCGCGGACCATTCGGCTGACTGGGTGGAGATGGTGTCCTGCAAGTTGGCGAGCGCATCGTCGACCCAGGCAGGAACGATCAGCGCGCGGTAGGTGTCTTGCAAGTTGACCAGCATCGTGCTGGCCCGATCGTAGTAGCCCGGGAAGGCGACGACAAACTCCCGCACCTGTTCGACCAGTGCAGGAACGAGGAAGCCGAGTGCGGCGCCGAGCACCACAAAGCCGACGAGGTAGCACAGGCCGACGGCCAACCCACGCTTCATGCCACGCCTCTCGAGGTGAGCGACGGGGGCACGAAACAGGAATACGATCACGATCGCAAGCAGGAACGGCACCAGCGCGCTCGAGACCATCCCGAGCAGGTAGCCGGCGGCCGTGACCAGCAGGCCGATGCCCACCAGCGACCAGGTGATGGTGAGAATGCGCAGCCAGCGATCGCGGCCGCGTTGGTCGAAACGGGACATCTAGTTCTCCTCCATCACGATATGTTCTCGCAGGATCCGGAGCGTCTTTCGGAGCAATCGTGAGACCTGCATCTGGGAGATGCCGAGTGTGGTAGCGATCTCCGTCTGGGTGAGTCCCTGGAAGAACCGCAGGTAGAGCACGTGTTGCTCCTGGGGAGCAAGAAACTTGAGCGCCTCGGCCAGGGTGGTGCGATCATCCACGAGCGCCATCAGTTCATCGTCCTTACCGATGTACTCGAGGATCGAGAACGAATCGCTGCCATCCGAATTGCGGTCGCTCTCGAGCGAGACGAAGTTGTACGCCTCGGACGTCTCAAGCGCGGCAAGCACATCTTCCGTGGTGACCTCGAGGTACCCGGCGATCTCTATGATGGTGGGCGAACGCTGGAGCTTCTGAGTAAGCGCATCGATCGCCTGGTTCACTCGAAATGAGAGTTCCTGGAGCCGTCGGGGCACCTTGATGGCCCACCCTTTGTCCCGAAAGTGCCGTTTGAGCTCCCCTACGATCGTTGGCGTGGCGTACGTGGTGAATTCGACCTCGCGACCGGTGTCGAACCGGTCGATCGCCTTGATCAGACCGATCGTGCCCACCTGAATGAGGTCGTCGATCGGCTCGCCGCGATTGCGAAAACGGCTCGCAAGGTACTTGACCAAGTTGAGGTACATGGTGATGAGCTCATCGCGCGACTCCTCGTCACCATGTTCATGGTAGTGGGCGAAGAGCTGACGTGTGTGGACCTTGTCCCACACAAGCCGGCGCTCTTGTCGCTTGGCGGTCCTAGGCACCGGCATCAGCCGTCGCACCCGCCCTGCGCACGAGCCGCAAGACACACGAACCGGCCTCGTGCTCGATGGAGAACTCGTCGCAAACCGACTGAAGGATGAACTCGGAGTAACCGTTGGCGCTGGACTCGGCGGCACCCTGCGCGCAGCACGCGGGCAGCGGGCCCACCTCGATTCCGAGCGCCACCTCGTCGACGGTGAACGCAAACGTGATGCCATCGGTGTCGTCGGCGCAATCGCAGGCGTACACGAACGCTTCCTCGGCGGCCATTCGCACGTCATCGACTTCGTCGTAGGACATGCCGAGCCGGGCAGCGAGCTCAGCGGCGGTCATGCGCACCGTGCGCGCGTAGTCGCTGCGTGCCGGAACGGTGAGCGTGATGCGGTCCTTACCCATGCGTCCTCCTTGAGGTGATCGTACGTGCGCGCGGTTATCGCTTCTTGAACGTGCGGATCACGCGCGCGAGGCCCTGGGCCGCCGAGTTCACCGGGGAGCGGATGAAGTCGCTCGCGGTGGAGACAGCGTCGCCGACGCCTTCTGCCTGCGTGACGATGGCATCGAGGCGCAGTAGCTCGACATCCACCGCATCGATCGTGACGTCCGCCTTCTCGAGCAACGGGACTATCCGCCGGTTCAGGTCGTCAACGGTGCTCATCAGGCTCTTGACCGAAGTAACGACCACGTACAGCGCGTAGAGACCGGCGAGCGCCAGCACGATCGCGACGCTGGTGAGGATGATGCTGAGCACCCCTGCGATGTCCACTGTGTGCCCCTTGCAGAATGCCACCGAAGATACCGGCTTAGTGTACCAAAGGCGGTGCTCAGGACCTATCGTCCCCGCCGTCCGATGCGGGCGCCTCGCGCTGCGGGACATCCCCGGCCGGCCGGTAGTAGTCGTGCCCAACGCGACCGTCGGGCAGATACTGCTGCTCAACCTGCGCGCCGGGGAAATCGTGCGGGTACTTGTAGTCAGGATACGCGTCAGCTCCGGGCCGGTGGCGATCCCTCAGGTGGTCCGGGACGAAATGCGCTTCGCCTTCGCGAACATCAGCCAGCGCCTCATCGATGGCGAGGTACGCCGCGTTGCTCTTTGGTGCGAGCGCGAGGTAGATGGCGGCGTGCGCGAGGTTGATACGCGCCTCGGGCCATCCCACCGACTCGGCGGCCTTGAAGGCCGCATGTGCGACGAGAAGCGCGTTCGAATCCGCCATGCCGACATCCTCCGACGCGAAGATGAGCAATCTGCGGGCGATGAACTTGGGGTCCTCTCCCCCGTGCACCATCCGCGCGAGCCAGTAGATCGCCGCGTCAGGATCGCTCCCTCGCATCGACTTGATGAAGGCCGAGATCACGTCGTAGTGAACGTCTCCACCCTTGTCGTACGGCACCGCGCGCACCGCCGTGGCCCGCGCGACATCGTCTGAGGTGATGACCGCAGGCACGGTACCGGCATGCTCCACGATCTGGGCAGCGAGTTCGAGCGTGGTGAGAGCGATGCGCGCGTCGCCGCCCGCCAGCGACACGATCCGGTCCGCCGCATCCGGCGCGAGTGCGACCACGTCCCCGAGACCTCTCTCCGGGTCCGCAAGAGCGCGGCCGATGATGAGGCGCACGTCCGCATCTTCGAGCGGCTTGAACTCCACGATGCGAGAGCGGCTGATGAGCGGCGCGTTGACCTCGAAGAACGGGTTCTCGGTGGTGGCACCGATGAGGACGACGAGCCGGTCCTCCACGGCGTGCAGCAGCGCGTCTTGCTGCGACTTGTTGAAGCGATGGATCTCGTCGATGAACAACACAGTGCGCCGACCGGTCATCTTCAGCCGTTCACGCGCGCCCTCGATGACCGTGCGCACATCCTTCACCCCGGCGCTCACCGCCGAAAGCTCGGTCACATGGGAACTGGTCAGGTTGGCGATGATCCGCGCGAGACTCGTCTTGCCGGTGCCCGCGGGACCGTACAGGATCAGGGATGAGAGGGCATCAAGCTCGATGGCGGTGCGCAGCACCGTGCCCGGTCCGAGCGCATCGGCCTGGCCGACGAACTCATCCAGATCGCGGGGACGCATGCGCGCCGCGAGTGGTGCGGCTTCTTCGATCCGCCGCTCTGCGGCGTCGTCGAACAGGTCGCGCACGGCTAGCGGGTGGCGCGCTCGACCTCGCGCCCGACGATCTCGCGCTCGGCGAAGCCCTTCGAACGCCAGGTGATGAACCCGCCCTTGTCGACGACAAGAACGTACGGCGTGCTGGGCACCGCGAGCTCACTCGCGTAGAGGACCGCAGCCGCGTCGTCGGCCGATGTGGCCGCATCCCCAACATCGAACACAACGAAGTCGATGAGTCCGCGATAGTCGGCCATCACGGCATCTATCTCCTTGCGCGTATCCACGGTGACCTGCTGCGCGTCATCGTAGAAGAGGATCAGCATGGGTCGCCCGGCATCCAGCTTCTCCTGGAAGACCGCAGGCGTTGCGGTTGTCGTGAACGATGGGAAGGGTGCGGGAAGGGTGTCAGAGTCGTTGTCCGAGCGATCCGGTGAGCTGGCCTCAACGGAGACCGGGGCTGCCACCGGCGCCGGGACAACGGCCTCTTCCGGCGGAGTCTCCTCGGCTCCACAACCGACGAGCGTGAGTGCAAGCAGTGCTACGACGAGTGCTACGACGATTCTGCGCATCTGCATCCTCCACTGGCGTAGTGATAATCAAACCCCGCCCTGCGTGGTCGGCCGGGTGAACCTGCCTAAGCAGGTGGGTGCCCGCACCGTGAGTTCATGCTTCCCCGAAGGGCTACCATTCCCTCACGAGATGTAGGGCTCCCGATGAAGAAGTGTTGGCTCAACCGCTGATACCGATTCCACGCAAGGCAAGGCAGGATCATCGTAGCACCACGGCGGGACGTACGAACAGTCCCGGCACCCTAGTCGCGCTTCAGATGCACCTCACGCAGCTGCCGGGCGCTGACCTCATCCGGAGCTCCGGTGAGCGGACATGATCCTGACGAGGTCTTGGGAAACGCGATCACGTCGCGGATCGAGTGCTTCCCGGCGAGCAGCATGATGAGTCGATCGAGGCCAAGCGCTATGCCGCCGTGCGGCGGCGCGCCGAGCGAGAGCGCCTCGAGCAGGAAGCCGAACTGCTCATCGCTCTGTGCCGGATCGAGTCCCAGCTGCGCGAGCACGCGGCGCTGCAGTGCGGCATCGTGGATTCGCAGTGTGCCGCCGCCGATCTCGAGGCCGTTCATCACGAGGTCGTACGAGTACGAAAGCACCGCACCCGGGTCGCTTTCGATCAGGTCGAGATGCTCGTCGAAGGGACGCGTGAACGGATGGTGGCTGGCGCTCCAGCCGCCTTCTTCGGCGTTGTACTTGAAGAGCGGGAAGTCGGTGACCCACAGCGCGCTGTAGCCCTCGCGCACTACGCCCAGCTCGTCGGCGACCTTCAGACGCAAGGTGCCGAGCACCTCGTTGGCGAGGTCATGGGCATCGGCGATCATGAGCACGAGGTCGCCCGGCTCAACCGCGAGCACTTCTTGCACGCCCGCCATTTCGGCCTCTGACAGGAACTTGGCGATCGGCGAACGGACGTCGCCCCCCGACGGGAACGCGATCCAGGCGAGGCCCTTGGCACCCGAGTCGATCGCGAGCTGGTTCAGCGCGTCGATCTTGCTGCGGCTCCAGTCGCCCGCGCCCTTGGCGTTGATGCCTTTGATGCGGCCGCCCGAGGCGAGCGCCCCGGAGAAGACCTTGAACTCGGAGGTGGAGAATGTGCCGGTGAGGCAGTGCAACTCCATACCGAACCGGGTGTCGGGACGGTCCGAACCGAACCGGTCCATCGCCTCGGCGTACGGCATGCGCGCGAGCGGCGTGGAGAAATCAACGCCGGCCTCTTTCATGACCCCGCGCATGATGTCTTCCATCATCGCCAGGACGTCCTCATCACGCACGAACGACATCTCGATGTCCACCTGGGTGAACTCCGGCTGACGGTCGGCGCGCAGGTCCTCGTCACGGAAGCAGCGGGCGATTTGGTAGTAGCGCTCGAGCCCTGCCACCATCAGGAGCTGCTTGAACAACTGTGGCGACTGCGGCAGCGCGTAGAACTCGCCCGGGGACATCCGGCTCGGCACGATGAAGTCGCGCGCGCCCTCGGGAGTGGACTTGGTGAGGATCGGCGTCTCCACCTCGAGGAAGCCGCGCTGCTCCAGCTCCTTGCGGAACCGCTGGGTGACCCGGTCGCGCAGGGTGAGCGCAGCCAGCACCTCCGGGCGGCGGATGTCGATGTAGCGGTACTTGAGCCGAAGCGTCTCATCGGTCTCGATGGCCGAATCGATCTCAAACGGCGGGGTTTCCGATGTGTTGAGCACGGTCGCTGCCGAGATGACGACCTCCACCTCACCCGTGGGCAGATTCGGGTTCACGGTGCCTTCGGGCCGATGGCGCACGGTGCCGGTGAGCTCTACGACCCACTCGGGTCGGACCCGCTCGGCGAGCGCGAACGCAGCACCTGAGACATCAGGATCGAAGACGCACTGAACGAGGCCCTCGCGGTCGCGCAGGTCGATGAAGATCAGCCCGCCGTGGTCGCGGCGCCGGTGCACCCAGCCCGCAAGCGTCACCGTCTCGCCGAGATCGTCTGTGCGGAGCGTGCCACCAACGTGGGTGCGGATCGAATATCGAGCGTCGAGCATGAGTGAGAATCTCCTCTTAGCCGAGTGCTGCGACAACCGCGGCCGCAGCCCCGGAGATCGCCACACGTGTCTCTACTTTCGTGCCCATATCACGCAGCGTGAACTCGCCTGCGGCCACCTCGTCCGGACCCACGACCGCCACTAGACTCGCGCCCAGCCGGTCGGCCTGCTTGAACTGCGCTTTCAGGCTGCGCCCCTGGTGGTCGAGCTCGGCCGCGATACCGGCATCGCGCAACGACTGCGAGAGCGCGAACACCTCGGCAGTCACCGTCTCATCAACGCGCGCAACATACACCTGGGCCCGGGGTGGCGCCGGGATCTGGACGCCTGCGGCCTGCAATGCGAGCACCGTGCGCTCGAATCCGAGCGCGAAACCGAGACCGGGAGTGGCCGGACCGCCGTACTCCTGCATCAAGCGGTCGTAGCGTCCGCCTCCGCCGATGGCGTTCTGGGAACCGAGTCCCGCGTCGACCTGGATCTCGAAGACGGTGCGCGTGTAGTAGTCTAGCCCGCGTACCAGCTTTGGCTCCTCGACAAACGGGATGCCGAGCGCGCTCAGGTGCGCTTTGACGGCGGCGTAGTGCGCAGCGCAGTGGGCGCACAGCTCATCGCGCAGCAGCGGCGCCGAGGCCATGACCGATGCGCATCCGGGGTTCTTGCAGTCAAAGGCGCGAAGCGGGTTAGTCTCGGCGCGGCGATTGCACTCCTCACACAACTCGGATGAGTGTTCGCCGATGAAGGCCGCGACCTTGTGACGGTACTCGGGACGGCACGCCTCATCTCCCATTGAGTTGAGCAACAGCCGCATGTTCTCCGCGGGGATCCCGAGCGCCTCGAAGTAGCGCCATAAGACGGTGATCACCTCGGCATCCGCGGTAGGTTCCGCAGCGCCCAGCACCTCGATGCCGATCTGCCAGAACTGGCGCATGCGACCCTTCTGGGGCCGCTCGTAGCGGAACATCGGTCCTGCATAGTAGAGCTTGGCCTGCGCTCCGTTAGCGGTGAGGTTGTGCTCGAGGGCTGCGCGGACAACGCTCGCGGTGCCCTCGGGGCGCAGTGTGATCGAGCGACCACCTTTGTCCTCGAACGTGTACATCTCCTTGGAGACGATGTCCGTGGCCTCGCCTATGCCCCGGGTGAAGACCTCGGTGCTCTCAAAGGTCGGTGTGTAGACCGGCTCGTAACCGTAGCGCGCGAACAGGTCCTGGGCCGTGCGCTGCATATGCTCCCACACGCGAGCGACATCGGGCAGCATATCGGCGGTACCTTTGGGTGCGCGCGCGTTCACGTGAGACGGCCTTTCGGGCGAAGTACCTGCGGGTTTTTCAGTGTAGCCGATGCGACAGCGGGCTGCCAACGAGCGAGATTCGGGTCGAGGACGCCACCACGCGCCCGGCACCCGAGGGTACGCGGAGACGCATGTGGCCAAGTTCGCTCGCGACCCGCCCGAGAGCAGCATCGGCGTCGACGCCGCCGGGCAGCGGGACTTCGATCTGCGGGCGGGTGGACAGACGAAGACACTGCCCGCGCAACCGGCAGAAGCGCGAGTGCATGGCCGCTCAGTACCCTGTCAAGTACGCACCGTGGATCGAGTTGTAGACGATGGCCACGCCCACGACGGCGAACAGGTTCACCGGGAGCGCTGCCATCGCGGCCCAGGCGAACCGCGTGCCCTTCCAACCCATGGTGAGCCGCAGGTGAAGCACCACCGCGTAGCACAACCATGAGATCAGCGACCACGTCTCGATCGGGTCCCAGCCCCAGTAGCGGCCCCACGCCTCGTTCGCCCACACCGCACCCGCGGCAATCATGATGCCGAGGAAGATGAAGCCGGCTGCAACGAACTTGAACATGAGGTCGTCGATGACGTCTTGCGCAGGCAGCTTCACCAGGCGCGCGGCGAACGCGCCCTTCGGCTTGAGTTCTCGCGCGAGGTAGATGACGGCCAGACCGAACGACGTTATGAACGAGCCGTAGCTCAGTTTCGCGAAGGACACATGCACGGCGAGCCAGTAGCTCGCAAGCGCGGCCGTGACCTCAAGCTCGCTCTTGGGCGCCAGCATCGCCCCGCCAAGTACCAGGAACGCGATCGGCATCAGGACCACGCCGAGTTGGCGCAGCGCCTTGAAGCGCCACACGAGCACGGCGAAGATCACGACGCCGAAGAACGCGTAGCTCGAGATGACCTCATAGAAGCCGAGGTATGGCCCGTGCCCCAGTCGCGCCCAGCGTCCGGCCATCGCGATCACGTGAGGCACCAGGCCAGCGAGGGTGGCAACGATGGCGGCGTTGGTTACCTTCGGCTTCCTGAAGACGAAACCGACGATGAACAGCGCGGCGGCAATCGCATAGCAGGTGACCGTTGCCCACATGATGAGGATCTCGGTGCTTGCACTCATGCTGATTCCTCTCCGGACTCAAGCGCCGCTCGCAACGCGGCCTCCACTCTAGCAGGGAAATGCGGGTCTCCGCGCCCGTGCCGGATCGCAACGTGCAGGCGCGTGCCTTCCTCGTCGGCGACGAGCAGCACCCGGGCGCCCCGCAGCGGGGCGAACACCGCGAGCGTCAGCCCGATGGCAGCGAGCACGAAGAGCATGTAGATGTAGTAGACGGACCAATCGTCCACCACCGAGAGGCGCGCGTACATGGTCAGCTTGACAACCTTAAGAGTCAGACCGCCCGGGATGTCTACTTCCTCACCCTCGTGCACCACGACATCGACCTCGGCCGCCATGTCGGCTGAAGCGTCGCCAGCCGCAGCGCGAACACGGACGAGCGGCACATCAGTAGCGCTTTCCTCGCCAGGGTTGATGAGCACGGTCGCGATGGTCTTCCCATCGGTGCCGGCGATGCCTATCAGCGCAGGCACGACGGCCGTGCGGTCCTCGTTGTAGTCGAGCAGGATCTCCTGGGTGAAATCGCCCTGCTGATCGGCCACTTCCACAACCGCCGCCAGCCCGTCGCCGGAGGCATGAACGAGCATCGACCGATAGCGGATCGGGTGGTTGGCGTACGCGTAGCCGCCTGCCAGCACCTCCGCTCCGTCGGCAGATCGGATCTCGACGTACGGCGTGATGCCCTGCTCGACCCCGTTGGCCGTGTAGGTCGACTCGATACTTGGCACGGCGATCACACGTCCGGTGAGCGAGCCAACGAACGGACCGGTCTCGAGGTTGCCGTACGATGCGGCAACGTCGGGCTTCGAGGAGCCCGACACCACGCCCATGAGCCCCTCGGCACGCGTCAGCTGTCCAAGCGCGATCACCACGAACAGCAGCGCGAGCGCCCAGTGGAAGACCGGGCTGCCGAACGCGCCGGCTATACCGGCGCGCGCCTCCAGCGAATCATCGATGCGTAGCACGCGCATGCGCAGGCCGTGGAGCGCGTCTTCCGCTGCGGCAATCGCGTCGACGCCCGTAGGCACCGCGACGGTGAGCGCGGGACGGGTCCGTAGCCGTTCGATGGTGGCGGGCGCCGAGGGTTTCAGCCTGGCGTTCGAGAGAGCCACACGCGTCCGCTCCCACGCACACGCAGCCGTGCTTGCGGTGAGAAACGCGGCGAGCACGAGGAAGATCGGATTGTGGTACGGCACCGCCCAGTTGCCGTCCGAAACCGTGGTGGCAACCGCCGCGTAGACGACGAAGGCGATGATGGCCCACACCGCGAGCTTGCGCGAGCGCAGCAGACGCCAAAACCGCTTCATCGCGCGCTCACCTGCCCCTCGGACACACCCGCCTGCGGCCCACTCTCCCACTCAGCGTACGCCTTGCGCATGATGCGCGGGTCCGGGTCGTCGAAGATCGCGTTCACACCCGTGTAGCGCGGCCTGCAGGCTACCGATTCGAGCTCCAAGCCCACTCCCCCTGTACGAACGGCATCACGCGCGTGCGCGCGGGAGCCGCTACCGCCCGGCCTGCTCGATGCGCTTCTTGACGCTGCGCCACAACAGCACTCCGGCCACCACGGCGATCGCCATGAGCGAGTGTTTGACGATGAGCGCCGGCACGATGCCCTTCACGACCGCAGGATCCCATTCATAGCGGGTGAAGAAGATGGTGCGCGGGATGCCGCCGACGACGATCCATGCGACCGCGCCCCACGCGAACTTCGTGAGCGTCGGGTAGAAGCGCGCAAGGACCGCGCTATCGCCGGGCGTGCGTTCGGCCTGCCTGCCCATGACCCACATGATGATGGCGCTCCCGAGTAGCACGGCTGTGGCTACATCGTGGAAGTAGTTGTTCATGATGATAAGGATGCCGGTCACGCGCCTGTCTCCTTCGTCTGCCGCGCCCGCTCGCGCTCTCTCGCGAACTGATGGAACGCTCGCCCTTGAGGATACTGTATCGCCCACGAGGTGATGTGCGACATCGAGGCTTGAGGCGATGGGCAGCCGCATCCATCGAGGATCTCACCCCAGATGGTCTCGGCCTCGCCTATCACGATCGCATCGGCATGAGCTGCGTGTGCGCCCCGACGCACCTGGTCGGTCAGACCGGCGAGGTACTCGAGCACTGGGGCGCGATGGGCAGGCCTTTGGACTTCTGACCGCCGGCGCCGAACGGAGGTGAAATGAGGATATCGATGATCTCTGTCTCCTCGGCAGTCCTAGCGTGGTCGGCTCATCTGGAGCGCACCGCCTCCGATGTCGCGGAACAGGTGATATGACGATGGCGCGAGCTGGACGCCCCAGAACGCCATCATGACGCCGAACAGCGCGAACAGCGCGATCCAGGCAAGTCGTTCGCCGCTCCATCGCAGCGTCAGCCTGGCGTGAAGATAGAAGCCATACGCCAGCCAGGTCAGAAGACTCCACGTCTCCACCGGGTCCCACGACCAGTACGAGCCCCACAGGCGGTACGCCCAGATGGAGCCCGACGCGATCATCACGGCGTTGTTCAGGAAGCCGAATGCGACCAGCTTGAGCGACAGATCGTCGATTATCGCGCTCGGCGGTACCCACGAGGGAATTCCCTTCACCTCGACACCACGCAGCTCCGCCCTTGCGCGAACAAGCAGAGCCACCGCCAGCCCGGCGACTGCAGAGTATGCGGCATACGTGATCCAGGCGAACGTCACGTGCACGACGAGCCAGCCCGACTGATACGGCGGGGTAACGGGTCCCGGTGCTGTGAACTGCGTGAGGCCGTATCCCATGGTCAGAAGAACAACGGGCAGCACCAGCACGCCGGCGAGCGACAGGTTTCTGCGGAACGCAACGATGGCTACATAAATGAGCACCATTGCGAAGGATCCGACCAAAACGTTCTCGTAGTCGTGAATGTACGGGAAATGGCCACTCGCCCGCCACCGCATGACAATGATCCCCAGATGCGCGACCAAACCGGCCGAGGTGATCATGAACGCCTGTTCGACAAATTTCTGCCGACGAAACGCCAACCCGGTGAACATCGCGATCGTCGCCAGGGTGTAGGCCGCCACGGTGATCCAGAAAAGTACCGCTTCGATGCTGCTCACGCTGTGCCGCCTCTCGAATCATCTCGCGCTGTCGTTGTTGCATCGTCCGGTAACGCTGTGGTGGTCTCGGCGGATGCGATGTGTGCGACCATATCATCGTCTCCACGGATACTCAGCCCCGCCCACGGGTACGACCGGAAACCGACCTCGAGTCCCGCACCGTCCCGCCGCGTGCGAACCGCAACGACCCGGTGCGGAATCGCGAAGCGCCAGACAATGCCCGCGACCGCGATCCAGAAGCCGACGTAGGTGATCCAGCGGCCCTGGTCGCCCCGGACCAGATACCGGTTCCACACACGCAACCCGTTGAACGTGATCGTCTGCCCAGGTGCAATTTCTATCGTGTCGCCTGGTGCGAGAAGACGCTCCGCATAAACCTGGCTGCCGTTCAATGCGCGCAGAAAGAGATGTGGTTCGCGAAGGAGTAGTTCTTCGGCAGGCATCTCGCCCCCCGATTCGACTTTGACCGGCATGGCGATCAGCTCAAGGGCAATCATCTCGCCCACAGGGCTGCTCACCTCGATACGGTCCTGCCAGCCGACCCGCGTCTTGTTGCCGAGATTGACGACGCTCCCGCGAACGTCCTGGTCGCCGCCGCCGGACAGCACCAGCTCGGCGGCCAGCCCGCTGTCCATGAGTAGAAACGACTTGCCTGCGACATCCAGGGGATGATTCACGCTGACATCTCGGGTGATCACCTTGCCGGAAGCGTCAATCGCCCGCATGGCGGCCACGGCTTTCACGAGTACATGATCTTCGTATGCGAAGTCCACATCATCCACTGCGATCGTGGAACCGGAATAAGCGGAACCGAAACGGGGCTCCTCGGCAACAGAGAGATAGCTCTCTCGCACGTCTTGCAGAGACTGGCCTTCTGCGATAACCATCTCGCCGCTGAAGGAGAGGAATGCCGAGGCAACACCACCCATGGCGATCACGAGGATGCTCATATGCAGCACTATGCTTCCCCAGAATCCCGACGTTCCCCGCTCGGCAGCCAGCAGGACCTTGGCCGAGTCAATGCGGGTGAATCCCGCATCGTCGACCGAGGTCGTTGCGAGCCCGAGCACGTCATCGGCATTCACTGCCTCACGGACGGGAGTCCACTGCATGCCGGACAGCGACATCCTGCGTCGGCTCCCCGATAAACGGGTCAGCGTGCAGACAATGATGTTTACGCACAACACCGTCACAACGACCCAAATCGCCCATCCTCGGAACAAACGATCGAGTGCCAACGCCGATACTACAGACGCAAGGCCGGGGTAATCCGCAACGAATTCGTCGAATACGGGACCCAGAAAATCCCTTTGCGGAATCACGACGGCGAGAACCAACAGCCCGATTGATGCGACCATCAGCCATGCCGCCAGCTTAAGTGAGGCAAGTCGCCTGAGCATCGCTACGGGCTCTCTTCGCGCAATTCAGAGAGGTAGACGACAAGGTCGCCGTCTCTGGAAACCAATGTGTATACCAGCGATTGTTCTTCTTCAACAATTTCGCCGATCTGCTGGGCGGAGGATGAATCTCGCTCCACGTAACGCCACCGTTCCCGGGTAGTCGCGGTCACCGTAGCACCCTCTGAGCTGACCTCCTCCACGTCAAGAGCAAGAAGGTCGGCTTCCATGAATACGCCTCGTCCAGACAGCTCCGTGAAGTAGCTTCTCAGGCGGCCCATCTCTCGCTCGTCGGCGTAGTCCGCCACCAGTTCCGGGTCAACGTCGTAGAGGGCGCGAGCGAGAGCCGTGTTGTAGGCGCCGATCGATCGACGTGCCTGCTCGCGCCTCAAGAAGTCCGGCAGAAAGAGCGCCGCGCTGACGAGGGCGACGAGCGCGACCAGGCCGACAATCGCAGTCAGAGTCTTTCGGCTCATCTCTCGCGCACCTTCCAGTCTCGGGCATTCCAGAAATCGCCGGCGGGATAGTGCCCGGGGATGTAACCTTCAATGCCCATGACGCCCGCGTATCGAGTCTCAGGGTATTCGAAAACGGCCAGGTTCAGCTCCTCGACACGCTGGGCAATCAGTCGTCCCAGGCGGGCGCGCTCGGTCGCGTCATAGCTGCGACGTGCGGCCGAATGCAGACTCTGGAGCGTCGCGTCCGCGGTGCCCGTGACGGCAACCCCCCTTGGTCTCTCCCAGCTGGGACGATCGCCGGGGTCGAATACACTCCCCCAGCCGGCGTCAGGAGGCATTCTGAACACACCAGTACCGACCTGGTGCCTGAGCCCTGTCAGGTATCCGGCGTCCGACGGCGCTGAATAGTAGCCCAGGGTGGAGGTGTTCCAACGTGCGGCGGCGCCGATCGAGTTCATCCGCGCGACAGCCTGATCGAAGACCTCTGAGGGAACCTCATGCGGAAAACCGATTCGTGAGGCCAGCGATAGCGTGATATCCAGGAGTTCGTCGGCCCTGGACCGACGGCCGTCCGCCGATCGCGCCCAACCGGCGTTGTCGAGCAGCGCGGTCGCAGCGGCGGTGGAGGGATCGGATGCCAGCCTTTCGGCAGGAACCGGCCGCCGCGCAGTCTGAAACGGCCCAACGGTCAAGGCATCTGTATTCGGCGGGCCGTTCACCGTGATTCCGGTCGCGTATGGATACAGGGAGGCGACTGCCGCCCGTACGCTCTCGTCAGCCATCACGCCATCGGTGACATTGAAGAGCAAGCCGGTCCAGCGCCCGGTCTCTGACCAAACGATCTCACCCACCTGATCCCGCTTGACGGTCTCGCGCTCCTCGGGGAGCAACCAGGGCACGATCGTGGGAATGGGTGAGCTCACATATGCGTCAGCCAGACCGGTCCGCTCGGCGAATTCGACGTCCAGCCGGTCAAGCTCCGGACGACCCGACGCGTCTTGATGGGCGACAAGCATCATGGTTCCGTCCTCTTCCCATCGGGCGACACGGAACGGGCCGGATCCGATGGGCATCGCGTTCAAACCGCCATTTGCCGTTGAAGCAGCTGCGTCGATGATGTGCGCGGGGAGAACGAATGGGAAAAAGCACTCGGGCGCAATACCGAAAGGTTCGCTCAAGCGGACTACCACGTCGCTGCCGCTGGTCTCAACCGATTCTATGAGATCGAAGCCTTCGAACGGCTCTCCTCGCCCAAGAAGACCCTGCCGTTGCAGATACCTCCACGTCGCTTCGACATCACCTGCGGTGACGGGCGTGTCGTCGTGCCATGTGCGCCCCTGCGCCACACGCCAGGTGATAGTGAGGCCGTCGGGTGATACGCCGTCGCCTACCTTCGGAATCGACACAGCGAGGTCTGGCACGGCAACAGACGATGCATCGCGCGAGACCAGTCCCGAGTAGACCATTTGCCACACGTCCCGCTGGAAGTCATCGATTGCAGCATAGGGGTCCCCACTGACGGGCGCATCGAAGGGCGCCAGCACCCGTGCCTGCGCTCGCTCCGGTTTCTCATCGGCTGCCATGGATGCGGTCGTGACTGTAGAGACCTCGGAGCGCATCACCTGGAGTTGCCCCTTGCTCCAAACGGCTGTGTAAAGGCTGCCGCTGGCCGAAGGCCACGCTACTGGTGACCAACCGCCAGTGGTGGGAGGTGCCTGGACATAGAGTCGCGAAGCCCGGCCAGACGGTCCGCCGAGCACGTCCACTGTGGTCGGCGCGACGGCCTGATCCCCGAGAATCGAGATACCCGGCGCCTCCGGTACGCTCGGGCGCAACGACTCGGAGTACACTCGCCCTTCGGCATCGGCCATGAATGGCCTGGTGCCTCCCGAGGTCCGGAACGTTGCAGACTCCTTGGTTCGCGGATCGGTGGCAGTGATGTCGAACGGAGGGTAATCGTTCACGTTCTTGGTCGGGTCGTTCTTTAGCGAATAGATGCGGCCGTCGTGACCCACGAACGTCCCATCAACCGAAGCCTCTATCTGATTCTCGACCGCCACGCCGCCCGAGGAGAGCACAGGGAGAAGTCGAGCGCGGTACTGCGCCTCGAAAGTCTCCGAATCCATGAGCCATTCCTCGGATAAGACCCATACAGAGCCATCTTTCGCGGGATAGACCGCGCGAGCGAGAAACCCGTCGGTGAGCGGGTATTCCGCCGCTAGTGCCCCCGTGCTGTTGTAATGCAGGAGGGTCTCGTTCCGGCTCTCGCCCGCCGAGCGGATCACCCACAGATCCCGGTCGAAGCCCGGCGTGAACATGGTCGTGCCCGCCGGGGTATGGAATGACACGATCAGCTCGCCCGACATGGCGAACAGGCGCGCCCGCGCGCCCGGGGGCGCGTCCGTCGGGTGATCGGCTATCCAGTAGCCTGTCTCGTCAGGAGTAGGCGCGACCATCTCGAGAGTCGTCGACAACGATCCGTCCTCGGCGGTCGCCAGAGCTATCTGCGCCGGGCCGTTGCCGGCGCCGAACGATGCAACCGTGGTGGTTTCGTAGGCAATGCCGCCGTCACGCACGGCCGACCACACCACGGCCGCGGCTTGCGGAGCACCGGTGTTCTGACGATTGACCAGGAAGCTGATCGCAGGCAGAACGAGAACCAGAACGGCTACGATGATCGCCCAGGGGATGTAGGAGCGCAGTCTCACCCGGATAGTCCTCTCTGATCTAGATCGCGTGAATCGCTGGTATCTCGAAATGATGATACGTGCCCGCATAGAAGCTCCACACCCAGAACGTCGCAATCATAAGTGGAAGCACCGCCAGGATCGCCCATCCCAGGCGCCTACCTCTCCACGAGAACATCATGGCACTGTGTAAGACGCTCGCGTACGCAAGCCACGACGCAGCGGCGAAGGCCTCGACCAACTCCCACTTATACCAGTCGCCAAACAGCAGATAGCTGTAGGCGGACCCTAGCGCAAGCATGATGGTCAACGCCGCAAAGCCGTAGCCGACGGCCCGGAACATGATGGCGTCCCAGTGCGTGGATTCGTTCTCGCGGGCCGCGCTCGTTATCGCTAAGATCGCTGCAGCAGAAGCCACCAGGAGCGCCGTGTGTGCGCTCCACGCGAACAGAACGTGGATATCCACCAGCAGACTGCGCTCAGAGATGGTCAGCGGATACGGCGCCCGATCAAAGAACCAGCCTCCAACGAGAAGCGGCGGAATCCAGATGGAGAGTACCCTCGCGAGATGCCGGTCCGCATCGCTCCGGCCGCGCCTCAGGAGAACCACGATCACCGCGACCAGGCTCCAAACTGCCGCGATGGTGTTCTCATAGGTGCCAAAAATGGGCGGATGGCCGGTCTGTATCCAGCGGGGTACTATCGAGATGGTCAGCGCGGCAAAGCCGACGAGTGCGAGAGCCGGAGTCCACCGGCGAAATCGATCGAGCTGAAGGGCGAAAACGAGCCCCAGCAACAGGGCGACGGCGACCCAATACGGGATCTCGTGAGTCAACTCAAGCGGGGTCACTCGGCACCCTCCCAGGCCTGTACTGCTCGCGCGACCAGGGCAGGCGCATGCTGATAGGTCTGATCTCTCACGAACAACACGACTCCATCCTCATCCTCGGCGATCAGGATCTCCACCCGCGGGAAGACGAGCCGCATGACGGCACCCGTCACGAGCAGTACGACACCGATCAGAGCGAATGGCGCCGAGGAGAGCCTGGAGACCCGGAACACTCCGTAGTACGGGAGTCCATTGATCACCAGGATGTCGCCATCGATCTCGATCTCCTCACCAAGAGCGACGAGCCGCTCCTTGACGACGGGTTGCGCCATTCCCGTGGTAAGAATGCGATTTACGGTGATCAGCAGTCGCGGATCGGAGAGATTGAACGACGCCGTCCCGGGCACTCCGTCGCGGTCAACATAGTCTCCGTAGACCTGTGCGTCCACTCTGTACGTTCCCGCGGTTCCGTTGATGTTGAACGAGTCCTGCATCTGTGCCGGAAACACCTTGAGCTTGAAGACGAACGGACCGACCAGGGTACCGTCCTTCTGGGTTACCTGCGCGTCAGCCGAGTAACCGAAGTCTTCCAGAGAGAGAAGGGTAGTGGGTGACACGATCCACGGATGCCCGACGGCCACCCGATGGCTCCTGCCCGCGCCGTCTATCACGATTCCCTGCAGTCTGGTAAAGAGCAGGATGTCCCGGTAAAAGCGCGGCTCAAATGACTCGACGGTGAACGAGAGTGCCGGTGGATCCTGGTTCGGTGTAATCAGGTCTGTGAACGCGTCCTGGGTGGTAGAGTTAAAAGTCTCGCCCACCGATACAGCGGTCTTGCCTTCGAAACGCGCACTAGGTTGTAGGGCAAGCCAGGCGGCACCAACGATTAGAAAAAACGACAGGTGAAACACCACAGTGCCGAAGGGGGCCATGCGGTTTCGCACTCCCCAGGCCCAACGGTCACCGGAGACGAAGCGCCGAATTCGCAGTGCTGCGGCCACGCTCGATGCTCGCTCCGCACTCCACGGCGCTGAAACACGAGCCTGCGGCGCGCCGCCAATGCGAGGTTTGGCCGTCGGCTGCGGCTCTCGTAGCGCCAGCCGCACCAGGCCGGGCAGCCTCGCAGCCATGCATGCGGCGGTGGCCACAAGCAGGGCCACATACACGAGCCTGAAGAAGAATTCTCCCGTGACGATACGTTCGATCTGTTGGGCAGGCAGTCCATAAATGATGAACGGAATCAGCCATACGACCAGGAGCATCGTCCACGAAATCATCAAGGTAACCGCCAGTCGGCGAGATGCCATGAACTGGTACGCGGCTCGGAGGTAGCGGCTCATGATTCCTTCCGTAAGGCATGGTCTAGCGCGTGTTTGGTCGAACCGTATCACATGGGGAGGCGACATCTTGACGATGCCGCCCCCCGCAAGAATGCTGCCACAAATCCTAGTAGGCGTACGTTGCCGTGAAGGTCTTGTTATTGAAAGAGCCGTGCTTCGTGCAACTACTGTAGCTGTCCGCAGCTGCCAGTGTGGAACAACCGATGGTGCCTGTCTTGCCCGTCGTATGTGAGTCCCACGCAGCACCGTTGCAGAAGCGCCACCCGAGTGGGTTACCGCCTTCTGCGCCAGGACCTGAGGACGTGCCGTGAATCAGCCCGCTTGGCGTACCGGCACCCGTCGATGACGGACGGCCGCCGTGGCAGCTCGTGCATCCCGCGTAGGGGTTTAGGAAGGTATTGTCGTCGCAGGATCCGAACTCACCCGGATGGTCGGCGCGAGAGAGCGTCCCGTACATTGTGGTCGCTGAGTTGCCACCGGCCCCGTTTCCATACACGTCGGCTCTATGGCAGTTCTGGCAGAACGATGTCGCCAGTGTGGCGGTATTGCAGTTGTTCACGGCACCCGTGGCAATGGTGACCTTGACTGCGGTGTTCGCGCCTCGCAGCAACCACGCCTGACCCGAGCCGTGCGGGCCACGAGAAGCCGTAGCGGACCAGTCGTTGTTGCCGTGGCAATCGGTGCACGTCACGCGACTCGTGAACAACCAGCCGTCGACAAAGGTGTTCGACAGACCGTTTGTGTTTGTAACGCCGCTTATGTTGCGTCGGCCCGCGCTCCCCGTCGCCCCCCAGGCAGTGTTTGCTGTGATGGGGGGGTTATTGACACCAGCACGGAACACCGGGTGATAGGCGTAGTTCGCAGGATCAAAGTCCTTACCGACGTCGGTCATGGTCGACGCACCCCGGTTGTTCATTCCGCCGGAAGGTACAGCCGGAGCACCCTGGTTTCCCCATGCATAGCGGCTGTGACACTTCAGGCACATTTGCCATTCGTATGCAGCTGCAGGGGCCTTTGTATAGGTGGGACCGAGGGGAACGCCGCCACCGATGGCGGCAGAACCGATCCAGTCTCCGGCCGTGCCGCCGACAGTCACACCCCAGACACCCAGATTGGCGCCGGAGATGGTCGGGAGCGAAGTACGCGGTGCGGCATTGTTGTTGGTCAGGTTGTTCGTCGCTGCTTGCGCCGCGTGAACGTTATGGCAGTCCTCGCATTCCACGTGCTTGCTGGCTTTGCCCGTTCCCCACCATCCGGGTAATGCAGTCGCTTGGCCGATCGAAGTCGGGGCCGTAGCGTACTCATCGGACTTGTGGATGCCGGCATACCCGGCCACGTTGTGCTTGGACGTCTTAGCGAACTGCACTGCTATGCCACGCGCCCTCGCCGTCATCGCGCGGGCCCCGTAGCCGTCCGTGCCCGCCACGGCACCGGTGTGGCACTTGTAGCAGAGGTTCTCCTCGGTCTGTGTGCTCGTACCGACGAGGGCAGCCCCCAACGCCTTGGCGATGCGGTTCTCGGTCGACTTGTGCACGCCGACCTTGTAGGTCGAGCCCATCTTGGATCCGGTGTCCATGTCGTCGTCGTGGCACTTGGTGCAGTTCGCCTGGAAGGCGCTCGTGCCGTAGCCGATCTTGGCGGCGTCATTGACCACGTAGTTGTGGCCCGTCGTCGCCGCCAGGTATGCGGCACCGCTGATCGCCGGCGTGGTCGCGGAAGCCCCGACGGTCTTCTGGCCGATGGTGTTCTTGGTGAGCGCGGTGTCGTGGCAACTCACACAGATGCCGTACGGGGCCACTGCCAGGAAGTCCGTGTTCGTGTAGCTGCCGGCCGCGCCGCTGTTGCTGTCGATACTCACGCGAAGGTTCGCGCCCTTGTTCGCATTGAAGTTGTTGTGGTCGGTGTGGCAGCTCACGCACTCGACCTTCACGTCTGCAGGCGTGGAGTCGGTCGGATACGTATTGGCGGCGTTCGGGGCGCGGAACGGCGTGGCGCTGTCCAGCACGTGATGGTACGTGGCTGTGTCGTTTGTCATCGTCGCGTGCGTCTTGTGGCAGCCGTTGCAGAGCTGACCACCCTTCGAGACGCCGGCGCTCGGGTTGTGGACGTTATTGCCGCCGACAGCGTAGTCGTTGCCGTGACAGTCGTAGCACGAGCCCTGCGTTCCGAGTGTGGTGTAGTGACCGTCCATGGGCGGCAGAAGCAGCGCGCTCGCCGGGTTCAGACGGTTGATACCCTCAACGAGCGCGGTGCCGGTGATGGCCACATACCCGCCCGCGAGCGTGCCGGCGGTGCCGCGAATGGTGGTGTCTACTGACGTGGTGTTGCCAGCGTGGCAGCTGAAGCAGAAGCGACGGACACCGGCGACGGTCGTCACGACGATCTCTCCGGCCTCATCACCTACCACCAGCGGTGCCCCGGTGTTCTGGCTGATCACCAGCAGACCGTCGGTGCTGTTGGCGTTGCCGTGCGGGTTGTGGCAGTTGTAGCAGGGCAGGCCGTCGCCGGCGGTGAGTCCCCCGGCTACCGTTGTCTGGATCTTGTGGCCAAAGTTCGTATCCGCGGAATTCACAACGCCGGTACCGCCGCCGTTGGACTGCGGGTAGAACTGCTTGATGTTGATCGACGACGGGCTACCGTCATGGCACTCGAAGCAGGTGCCGAAGTTCGCCCGGGTGTAGGTGCCGCGAAGCTCGTCGAACGCGTTGGCGGTGCCGTGCACGTCGTGGCAGTTCTTGCAGTCGCCGTCAGCGTACACGGTTCCGGTCCACCTCACGTACTGGCCGTCCGCGTCGCCCTTGTGGATCCCGTTCGCGCTGTTGTAGACCGTGAGGCCCGGGTACGTCCCACTTATCGGGTACTGGGCCACACCAGCAGCGCGTGCGTACGACGGGTAGCCGGTCGAGGCGGCGTTGTGACAGGCAGCGCACACGGTGTTGTTGTTGGCGTTCAACGTGACTGTCTGCTGCGTGCCGGCGATCTTGCTTGTGCCGGCAACCGGGTCGTACACGCCCAACAACTTCGGCGCGTTCGATCCGTGCTGGTCGTGACAGACCGCGCACTCCTGCGTCTCGCTCGCCGAGATCGAGCCGCCTGCGGCCGTGCCGTCACTCCAGTGACCGCGCACAGCGTTCGTGCTCTTGATGCTCGCGCTCAGCACCTGGATCGGGTACGGGACGTAGGTGCCCGCGTCGATCGTCCTCGGCTTGAGCACACCGTTGTGGCACTTGAGGCAGAACGCCACGCGGTCTGTGGCGGCCGCATACGGAGCGGCGTTGTACGTGTTGTTGGGATCGCTCACCTTCGAGGTACTCGAGACCTCATGCACGTTATGGCAGCTCTCGCACTCCACGAGCCCGGAGGCGACCGGGTGCTTGCTGGTGAGTTGGAACTGCTTGTAGATCTTCTCGGTGCCGCTGGTGGTCATGTTGGCCACGCCGTACCAATCCTTGCCCGCGGTGGGCTTGGCGGTCCCAACCAGGGTGCCGCCTTGCGAGGCGAAGTCAGCCCGCTCGGCGTGACAACGGTAGCAGTGGGTCTCCTGCAGCTGGTCGACGTTCGCGCCGCCGAGTGCCGAGAGGACATGCTGATTCGCGCTGTAGTGCGTCCCGAACTCATATGGCGAGTTCTGGTAGTCCTTGGTCTGCTCGTCGCTGTGGCACTTCGAACAACTGGCGTTGAACACCGTGCCACCGGTGAACGTGGAGCTCGCAACGTACTTGTGCGCAGAGCCATTGTAGTCGAGGTTGTTGACCGTCGGCGTCTGCGCCCTGCCGTCGGACTTCTTCTCGGTGGCTGCTGACTTCGCGAGCGAGACGGTGCCGTGACAGGAGGTGCAGATGCCCGTGTCGGTGCTGTCATCCCAGTCGGTGTTTGTCTTGCCCGGCGTCGCTGTGAATGTCCCGCGCAGGTTGGACGACTTGGCCCCTGTCTGGAAGCCGTTGGCCCCGTGATCGACGTGACAGCTGAGGCAGAACACGTCGGTGGTGGATGTCGGGTACTGCCCCAGCACGAACGCCTTGTCGCCGTCCGTGTACGTGGCAGGACCGCCGACATCGGGATCGCCACCGAGTACGTGGTGGTAAACGGTCGCGTTGCTCGCACCGGTCTTGGGCGCGGTGTCGTCCTCCATGTAGGGCTGCATGCCGCTGTGGCAGCCGTAGCAGTCGCTGCCGCCCGCGGACACGCCGCCGCTCGGGTTGTGGACGTTGTTGCTCGTCAGCGACGAGTAGTCGTCCTGGTGGCACTGGTAGCAGCTCGTGCCCGTGTCGGTCGAAGCGTGTCCGGTGCCGGCCGGCAGGCGAAGCCGCGTACCCGTCGTGCGGTCGAGCCCCTCCACTTTGGCGCCGACCGAGACCTGCGCGAGCGCCGTACCGTTCCAGCCGAGCGGATTGCCCGACACGGTGTCGGCCGTGGTATGGCACACGAAGCAGAAGTTGCGGACGTTGGCCTCTTCGCCCACATCGTCATGGTCGGTCGCTGCCATCTTGATCTCACCCGCAGCGTCGCCGACCACGATCGTCGTGGCCGGTCCCGTCATCGTGTTGATGGTCAGCCCGTACGCGTTGCCTGAGCCATGCGTGTTGTGACAGTCGTAGCACGGCACCACGTCGCCGACCGCCAGGTTGCCGCCGGCGGTCTTGATGAGGTGACCCATCGTGTCGCTGCCCGCACCGCCCACGGTACCGGGATAGTACGCCTTGATGTTCGTCGCGGCGGGGCCGTTGGCGTCGTGGCAGTCGAAGCACAGCGAGAAGCCGCTGTTGTTGAACGTGCCACGCAGTTCGTCATAGGTGTTCGCCGCGCCGTGGACGTCATGGCAGACCTTGCAGTCGCCTGCGGCGTAGCTCGTGGGCAGTGCATTCTTCGTTGCGACACCCTGAGCGTTCAGGTGTCCATTGCCGGAGGTGTCAGGCACATACGCCGAGGTGTACGTCACGCGACCGGGCCAGGTGCCACTCGCCGAATAACCCGTTCCGGCTTCGCGTGTGACGACCGGATAGCCCACCGAGGCAGCGTCGTGACAGGCATAGCACACGGCGGTGTTGTTCGCGGTGATCGTGGTCTTCGCAAGCGTCACCGGATTCGTGATCTTGCTCAGGCCGTCGGCTGGATCGAACACGCCGATCAGCTTCACAACAGACGACCCGTGGTTGTCGTGGCACTCGGCGCACGACACCCGCTCGGCTGCCGAGATCGCGCCGCCGATGGCCGACGTGTCACTCCAGTGGCCGCGAGCAGCGTTGGTCTTCTTGTTGTTGAGACCGTTCGCGGTGGCAAGACCGTTCTGCGTGACCGAGTACGGCACGTACTTGGACCCGTCGCTCAACTGCACCGGCAGCGCCGCTGAGCCGAGACCGTTGCTATCGCCGTGGCACTTGAGGCAGAACACGGGCTGGTTGGTGTCAGCGCTCGCTCCGCCGTACGTGTAGTTGAGCAGCGTGTCGACCGGATCACTGACCTTCTGCGTGGTCGAGGTGATGCGGTGAGGGTTGTGGCAGCTCTCACACTCGACCGAGTCGCCGCCGGCCGCCACGACCGGATGCGTGCTCGCCAGCTGGAACTGCTGCCAGACGTACTCGGTCCCCGGGGTGGTCATCGGCTTCGTCTTGAACTGGTCGAGCCCGTTGACTTGCTTCCTTCCGTCGGCCGTGCGCGAGTGGCAGCCGTAGCAGTGCTCCTCGGCCAATGGGTTGGTCACGACCGCGCCGAACGCGCTCACGATGCGGTTCGATGCCGACCAGTGCGTGCCAAAAGCGAACTCGGAAGTCTGGAACTCCTTGGGCTGCTCGTCGCTGTGGCACTTGGAGCAGTCGGCCAGGAAGGTGTTGCCCGGTCCGAACTCCGAGGCCACCTGGTAACGGTGCGCGGATGCACCGTAGCGGCCCGGATCGATGGCCTGCGTTATGACGGTTGAATCGGCTGCCTGACCGGAGCCATCGGGGTCAGCCTTGCTCATGGACAGCGTGTGACATGTCGTGCACACACCGTTTTGGAATCCGCCTGTTCCGAAGTCGGTGTTGGCCGCCACGACAGGCGCATTGATGGCATCCTTGCGGAGGTTGGATCCGGGGGTGTCGTTGAACTTGTCGTGATCCACGTGACAGGTGACGCAGAGGATGTTCACGAAGCCACTCGACGGATACGTGCCGGAGGGCCCGGGGGCGAAGTCGCCATCCACATATCCCGCGCCCGGCATGCCGCCCATCACGTGATGGTACACGGTCGCCCGCTGATCGCCGACCTTCGGCGCAACGCCGTCTTCCATATACGCCTGGTAGTCGGTGTGACAGTTGTAGCAGGGCTCTCCACCCTGAGAGACGCCGCCGCTCGGGTTGTGCACGTTGCTACCGCCGGCGGCGTAGTTGCTGCCATGGCACTTGTAGCAGGATTGCGGATCGTCACGGTAGTGACCGTTCGCCGCGGGCAACCGCAGCACGTTGGCGTCCAGTGCCGCGTCGCGCGCGAGTCCGGCGATCTTTGACCCCGCCGCTACGGCTACGTAGTCGCCCGCACCGGCGTTGGCCGCGCTGTCCCATGCGTATGCAACGTTGTCGGGTGTGAGGACATCATCACCGGCAGTGGTGTGGCAGGTGAAGCAGAACTCGCGCACCAGGTGCTCGTCCCCTACCGCCGTGCTCGTGTTCAGGTTCTGACCCAGTGCATCCGAGAACATGTGCGCGTTGTTCCTTGCCGAGCCATGCGCGTTGTGGCACTCGTAGCAGCCAAGGGGTACACCCACTGCGTACGTGCCGCCGGCCGTCTTGATGCGATGACCGGAGCGCTCCCCCGCGGAGGTGACGAACTGCTGGATGTCAGTGGCACCCGCCAGCGGCAGGACAAGCGAGCCGCCCGGCTCTGTCCCGTGGCACTGGAAGCACAGGGTCGCGTAGTCGTCGTACACGCCGGATGTCGGATCAGCCGCATCGGGGTCGGTCTTCGATGGAGGCTGGAACGCCGCAGAGAGGCTGTCGTAAGCGCTCGTGCTGCCGTGCGACTTATGGCAGTACAGGCAGTCGCCCTGCTCGCGCTCGATGGTGGCGGACGCGGGTATCGACATGTGAGCGTTGAGCGCGACATCGGTGTACGCAACGTATCCGGCGCCGGTGTCTGTCGGGAACGTGCCGAGCGTGGGATAGCCGGTGGCATCCACGGTCAGTTCATACGTGCCGCTGTACCAGTCGTTATCCGAGTTGTGGCAGGCCAGGCACCACGTGTTGTCTGCGGCGCCGACGGGAGTACCGTTGACCATGCTCTTGGGCAGCAGGGCGTTGGTTGCGTAGTCGCGGTGGGGACCATGGCATCCCGAGCACGCGTTCGTGAGGTCTTGGCCTGAGTCAACATTCTCGAGCGTATGACCGCTTGCCAGGACGAACGAGTTGTCTGCCCCGGTCTTCACGTTGGCGGATGCGCCTGACCCGTCGTGACACGCATAGCAGACGCCCAGCTCGCCGGGAGTCGTTCCGGTGTCTCGGAGGAGGTTGCGGGCACTCGCCGCCTGATGCGGCTGATGGCACATCTTGCAGTACGTCGTGTCAGAGGCGTAGGTGGCGTGGGGCGAACGCGTCCAGGTTGCTGCAACGGGCCCAGCGGCAGCCGACATGACCGATTCATTGCCGGCCGCATCGATCGCGGTGACCTTGTACCAGTAATCCTGACCCGGTACGCCGGTGGTGTCGCTGTACGGGCTCGTGCCGGCGGATCCCGCCAGTACGTAGACGCCCGTAGGGGATACCGCGCGGTAGACCTTGAAGCTCGTGACGCCCACGTTGTCGGATTCGCCGGACCACGAGACGACCGCGATGGTCGGATCGGTACCGGGAAGCACACCCACCGTGGTCGGCGGCGAGGGAGGCGTGGTGTCCGATATCCCGCCAAATCCCAGGAACCCGTAGGAGGACGCTTGGTTGGGGTTCCCGTACGGGTCGAAGAACACCCCGGGGGCAACCGAAACGGTATAGGACTCATCAGGGATCTGATCGCTGACGGTCAGTCGCACGCTCGAGTTGCCGGCGAGGACTTCGACCGCGCTCACCGTCAAGCTGCTGACGACGAAGTCGCCCATCCCGACCGTGGTCGGGTTGATCGGCTCGCTCAGAACCACATCTACGTGCGTCGCATCAAGCGGCGAGGCTATGGTGATGCGCGGGCCTACGTTGTCGACCTGCACGGTCACCTGCTGGGTGGTGCCGGTCTGCAGAACGGCGTCGCGGGCTACAGCGCTCACCGTGTACGTGTAGGCATGGTCATCGGCTGAGAGGCTCCAGGGCATCGACCAGTCGGTGGTCCCGTCCGCGGTGTCCCACATCTCAACGAGTTGGAAGGACTGCGTGGCCCGGTCGTACCACTTTCCGTCGGAGCGGCCGATCTTGACTGAGACGGACGCAACGCCACTGCCCGGCCCATCGGAGGCGGTGCCCGTCACGGTGACGGCGTTCCCCGTGAGCGTGGTCCCGTCAGCGGGAGCGGAGATCGCGACCGCGGGCCCGGCACTGTCGACGGACAGCGTGGCCCCGGCGTTGCCTGAGGTGAGCGCGGCGTACGCGCTCACCGATCCGGCGGTGGCGACTACGTCGCCGTTGGCGAGCCGCGATCCGACACCATGACCGTCTGAGGCACCGGGCGCGATGGTGTAGACGACCCATACCCGAGCGGTCGTACCATCGGCGACAAGGTAGTTCAGCCCGTCAAAGACAGCACGACCGGTTCCGCTGATGTCGCCGTTGAACAGGACGCTCGCGCCGAGTTGTGAGTCGGCACCAAAGTCGAGATACCCATCGGCGACGCTGTCGAGGTACAGCCGAACTTCCGAGATATCCGATCTCAGCGTGTCCGCGGTGTCCAGTCCGGTCACCCGGATGGTGCCGACTCGAACGCTTCCGCCGGATGCGGTCAGGTGATACGCGTCGACGACACTCTCGGCATCGACCATCACGAACTCGGGCGCGTTGGGCAGCCCGGGCGCGGCGGCCTCAGTGGCCTGCGTTACCGTCAGAGTTCCGGACGGAACGCTGAATCCTGTGAAGGAGCTGGATGTCGCGGTGTTTGCAACGCCCTGCATATCGGTGAGCGCGCCCGCAGAAACGCTGACGGTGTACGACTGCAGCGGCGTCTGCGCGGCGGTCGTCAGCCTCACAGTGCGGCCGTCGCCCTGCAAGACAGCAGCACTGACCGCGAGGCCCGCGATCGTGAAGTCTCCGGACCCTATCGAGGCAGCTGCCAGCGCCTCGCTGAACACGACATCGACCTGAGTCGCGCTCGCCGGTGGCGTCACCGACGCGATCGTCGGGCCGAGGGTGTCGATGCGAACGCCGGTTATCGTCGGTGAGACGCCCGGCGGGGTACCAACAGCATCCGTGGCACGCGCGTTTATGGAGTAGGTGTACTCGTCAACGTTCTCATCCGTGGGGAGGTCCCACGAGTATGTCCAGTTGCCGGTGCCTGCGTTGAACGCTGCGGGCACCCAGGTATCCGCGTCCGACGCCCACTGCACGCCATCCCAGTACGTGCCGTCCGAGCGCGCGACGCGAACATCGACAGTCGCCACTCCCGACCCTGTCAGCGCCCCCGCGCCATCCGGATCATCCGATGCGGTTCCCTGGATAATGGTCGGATCGGCGGTGATGAGCGCCGAGGAGGCCGGCGAGATCACCGATACGAGCGGTGAGAAGCGATCCACTTCAAGCGTCGCACCGGCGCCTGCCGAGGTGATCGGCGAGACAGAGAACGTCGCGGTGGCCGGTAGCGTTACCGTGACTCCCCCTGTGACCAAGCGCGAACCGTAGGTGCTGCCGTTTGCGGCGCCCGCCCCCACGGTGTAGACGACCCACAGTGAGTCAGCGGAGTCCGCGGCGATGGTGTAGCCCGGCGGCGTGAAGGTGGCTGCGGCACCGGAGAAACTCGTTGTGCCGATCAACGCGTCCGCGATGGTGTAGATGTCATCGCCATCGTCTTTGAAAAGCCGCACCGACGTGATATCCGAGACCGGGCCCAGACCCTCGACGACGATCTGCGTGACCGTGACCGGTCCGTAGGAGGCACTGAGTGTGAACTGGTCGACCGCCGCCGATGCGCCGGGAAGAACGTACGTCTTCGCAGACGGCACGTCAGCGCCGGGCGCAACGGTGAGCAACGGCTCGGGCGTGAAGCCGCTGAACGCCACCGAGTTGTTGCGATCGTTGTTGGCGTACAGGTCCGTTATGAACTGTGCGGCGCCCGCCATGGTGACAGTGTAGGTCGTCCCCGGCGTCTGAGACGACGTGACCAGATGGACGACGGTCGGGTCGGTCGCGTCACGCGTTGCAGAGGTGACCGTCAACCCATTGTCGAGGGTGAAGTCTGACCCTGAGACCGAACCTGCGAGGATACCCTCGGAGAAGACGATGTCTACGGACGTCAGGCCCAACGCGGTGGCCGAGAGCATCTGCGGCCCGAGGTTGTCGACTCGCACGCCCGTGACGGTCGTCGCCGTGCCGAGGTTGCCTGCACCGTCATATGCACGCGACGAGACCGTGTAGGTGTACTCCCGGTCCTGACCCGCAGCGAGCGCCCAATTGTAGCTCCAGCTCGTCGTGCCTGCCGCGTCGTTCCAGGTTTCGGCGGCCACCCACATCGAGGTCGTGCCGTTCCAGTAATAGTTGTCACCCGAGCGCTGGATCCGGACGTCCACGCTGGCAACGCCGGTACCCGCGTCGGAGGCGGTACCCGTGATCGACTTCGTGGTGCCGGTCAGAACGTCGTTGCTTGCCGGACTCGTGGTGGCGACCGCCGGAGCATCGGCGTCCACCGTGTAGTTGACGAGCACGTACATCTGTGTGACGTTGAGATTTCCCCAGCCGCCCTGATTCTCGGAAAGGCACCCCACACGAATACCGTTCAGCTCGGCGGGGTCGTCCCACGTTCCGTCCGGCGCGGTGATGGGGAATGAGACCTCGGTCCACGTCGCGCCCGGTCCGTCCTGCCGCGCGCTGTTGGCGATGGTCCCGCTACCGTTGTCGACACAGATGTAGTACCGCTCAGTCCCGCGCACAGTAGCGTACACGGTCACCGAGTCGATCCTCCCTGACACACTGACCGGGTTAGAAAGTTGCACTATGAAGCGCTGGCCGGTCGCAGTGGATGACAGCATCGACGTTGCGCCGTCTGCGGTACCTTCGTCGATGGCCAGATGCGCCGACGTACCGGTCGGCGTCCAGGCATTCTCATCAGTCGCACTTGGGCGGAGATACTCCGGCACACCCATCGCCGGAACCACAAAAGCGCCCACCACCAGGGCGAGCGCCAGCGCGACGATACAGCACCATCCCCACAGGGGGTGCATCCTCCACCAGCTGCGAACAGCCGCTACCACGAGCAGTCACCTCGCGCAGTCAACCGGTGCGTGATGCTAGATGCCATCAGTCGGTCCCCAAACCCTCGAGCCGTTCCTTAAGGACTGTATCGTTGGGCGTCAGCGCCAGCGCGCTCGAGAGCGCCGAACGTGCCTGCGCATAGTCACGCATTCCCTCGTGTGCGGAGGCCATTGCCGCGTAGACTCCCGCCATTGCTCCCTCGTCGAGTGTTCCGGAGTCGATGACCGCCTGCCAGGCCGTCACCGCCTCCTCATACCTTCCTGCCTGAACATACGTACGTGCAAGTTCATCGGCATAAACGACATCCGACTGAACTGCGTACGCCAACTCGAAGTGTGCAATAGCCTCGTCAGTACGACCTAGCAATCGCTCGAGCACTGCCATCTGATACAACGACGCATGGTCATTGGGGTCAGCCTCGACAACCGCCGCGTACTGCTCCAGTGCCTCGTCGTTCCTCCCTTGCGCTGACAGTGCGAGAGCGAGGGCCTTGCGAGCCTCGATATCCCCACTGTCCCCGGCAACGACCGCACTCAACTCGGACTCAGCGGCGGCGAAGTCGCCTGTTTCGTACGCGTCTCGTGCAGATTCAAGCGTGGGATCTACGCGCGCAGCCGACGAGGTGCCCCGGCCATCCGAACCGGAGCTTCTCAAGGCCAACCACACGCCGCCCGCGATGGCCAGAACCGCCACAATGGCCACCAGTGCGATGACGAGTGCAGGCAGCACGCGGCGACGCTTGCTGCCGTTCATCGCGATCGGCGATTCCGTCATCCAAACTCTCCTTGCGATATCACATGATCCGGGTGTGCCCGGACCCTGCCTCAGTGTACGCGCTGCACAGGCGAAACACCACAGGTGACGTGCAAGTATCGAGCCATCCACGCACCGTGACATCAGTCACAATGGCGGCATCGTACCTCACGCGCTGAGTGCCCTTGGTTGCTCGCCTATCGTCACGCCCTCGGGAAGTAGGGGTTGACGCGTCGCTCACGGCCGATGGTTGTATCGGGACCATGACCCGGGTGCACGCGCACCTCATCCGGCAACTCGGCCAGTCGCCCCACAGACCGCCGAATCGCGGCCGCGTCCCCACCGGGAAAGTCGGTGCGCCCGATGCTGCCGGCAAATACCGTGTCACCGCTGAACACGTGCCCCTCGCCCACAAGGCAGATAGACCCGGGTGTGTGCCCCGGCGTGTGCACAACACGCAGACGAACGTGCCCGGCTGACACCTCGGCGCCCTCCACGAGCAGCTCATCCGCTGCGGGAGCGGACATCTCGAAACCGAACAGAGCTCCCCCGTTGCCCACCGGTGACGTGATCGACGCGGCGTCCGCTCCATGCACCAACAGCGGTGCGCCTGTAGCCTCGATGATCGCTCCCACTGCCCCGAGGTGGTCGAAGTGCCCATGGGTGAGGATGACCCCCGCAACCGGCTGCTCTCCCAAAGTCTCAAGTATGACTTGAGCTTCATCCGCCGGGTCGATCACGAGCGCCGGTCCACCGGCGCCATCATCCACGAGCCAGCAGTTGGTATCGAGCGCGCCGAGCGTCAGCCGTCGCGCCCTCACGAGCGCGGCCCGCGCTTCTTGCCGCTATCAGGCATCGTGCGCTGCGCATCGAACACGCCGTCAACAGCGCGGACCTGCGTGAGCACCCGCTGCAGCTGGTCCATGTGACCGAGTTCGAACAGAAACCGCAGGTAGGCTACACCCTGACGGTCGGTCGAGATGGCGGCGGAGAGAACGTTCACGCCGGTGTCGGCCAGGGCGATCGAGACATCCTGCAACAGACGGGTGCGATCGAGCGCCTCGATGAGGATCTCCACCTGATACGTGGTGGATGCCGCAGTATCCCACTCAACCTCAAGTATACGTTCAGGGCTAGACGAGACTAGCGCCCGAGCATTGGGACAGTCTCCGCGATGCACGGACACTCCCCTGCCCCGCGTGACGAAACCAACGATCTCATCGCCGGGCACGGGGTTGCAGCAGTGCGCCAGTCGCACGAGGACGTCATCGATGCCCTTGACGCGCACACCTGTGGACGAGCGATGCCGGGACACCGCGCGATACGGCTGAAGCACCGGCAGCGGAGATTCCTCGGGTTCTGGCGGCGCCGGGCACACCCCGTCTTTGGCGAGGAGCTTGATGAGCTTGGTGACCACCTGCTTTGGGCTCTGCTTGCCCGATCCGATAGCCGCAAGCAGATCGTTGCCCTCGGACAGGTTCATGTCCTTGGCTACGGTATCCAGCGTCTTGCCGAGCGCAGTCGCACCCACCTGCATCCCCTGCTTGCGCAGGATCTTACCGAGCTCGTCTTTGCCCCTGACCAGATCGTCCTCGCGGCTCGCCTTGGAGAAGTGGCTCCGGATCTTGCTGCGCGCGGACGACGTGCGCACCACATTGAGCCAGTCGCGACTCGGCCACGAGTTCTTGTTGGTGAGGATCTCCACCCGGTCGCCCATCTCGAGCTCGTAGTCGAGTGTGACGATCGAACCGTTGACCTTGGCTCCCACGCAATGGTGTCCCACTTCGGTATGGATCATGTAGGCGAAGTCGATGGGCGTGGACCCCTTGCGGAGCGAGATCACATCGCCCTTGGGCGAGAACACAAACACCTCGTCCTCGAACAGGTCGATCTTGAGCGCCTCCATGAACTCGCGCGGGTCCTTGAGTTCGGTCTGCCACTCGAGCATCTGACGGAGCCATGCAAGCCGCTCGTCGAACGCCTCGTCGGCTCGTCCGCCTTCCTTGTAACGCCAGTGGGCGGCGATGCCGTACTCGGCTGTGCGGTGCATCTCCTCGGTGCGTATCTGGATCTCCAGCGGCCTGCCCGCCGGACCGATGACCGTCGTGTGGAGGCTTTGGTACATGTTGAACTTGGGCATCGCCACGTAGTCTTTGAAGCGTCCCGGTACCGGCTTCCAGATGGAGTGAACCGTACCGAGCGCGCCGTAGACGTCTTTGACCGAGTCGACGATCACGCGCAGGGCGATCAGGTCGTAAATCTCGGAGAAGTCCTTACCGCGGTACGTCATCTTCTGGTAGATGCTGTAGAGATGCTTCGGCCGTCCGGAGATGTCACTTTCAACGCCGATGGCTTCGAGTTCGCCGGAAAGCTGGTCGATCACCTGCTGCAGATACGCTTCGCGGGCGGCACGACTCTCCGCGACCATCTTCTGTATCTGCACGAACTTCCGCGGCTCGAGGTAGTAAAACGCTAGATCTTCGAGCTCCCACTTGATCGATGAGATGCCGAGCCGGTGAGCAAGCGGCGCGTAGATCTCCATCGTCTCGATCGCCTTGCGATGCTGCTTTTCCTCGGGCAACGCCGCCAGTGTGCGCATGTTGTGCAGCCGGTCGGCGAGTTTGATCATGATGACCCGGATATCCCTGGCCATCGCGATGAGCATCTTGCGCAGGTTGTTGGCCTGCGCCTCGGCGAGCGAGGAGAACTTGATCCGGCCGAGCTTGGTGACGCCGTCCACCAGCACGGCCACCTCATCGCCGAAGCGCTCGCGTATCTCCTTGAGGCTGACGTCGCTGTCCTCGACCACGTCGTGCAAGATCGCCGCCTGCAGCGTTGCCGTGTCGAGGTTGAGCCCTGCCAGGATCATCGCCACTTCAAGCGGGTGACTGATGAATGGTTCACCGCTCTTGCGCATCTGACCGGCGTGATGCTCGAGGGCGAACTCGTACGCCTCCTCGATGCCTCGCAGGTCAGCCGAGGGATTGTAGGAGCGAATCTGCGCTTCGATGCCTTCGAGCGTTACCGACATTGGCGGACTCCGCAGGTCTCGCGAGCCGGCATCTGAAGGGGGCCGGGATCGCGCCTCATCGGTCGTCGGGCTGTGTGGGAAGAATAGGACGATTGAACGCGTGCAGCAACTCCTCAGCGGGCGTGTCGAGCGCCCGGATGCGGAACGCCTCGAAGCCCTCGATCTCCTCGAGGCCCTCGGCGTACCTCACCGAGCTCGTGAGATCGAGCTTCGTCTCGGGGGCCGGAAGCATGCTCAGGCGCCTATACGAGCCTGTTCCCTCGCTCGTCACAAGACCCAATTCCCGAAATACGCCCACGGCGGCCGAGACCCCTTTGTCTGTGAGCGTCGAGGAGGGTCTGCGGCGTTTGGCCTGCTCGGCGAGCTCACCGTTGGTGATCTCGACGCCGCCATCGTTCCCGGCGGCAGCATCGCGCATAGCCAGATACAGCGCGCCCATATCCTCGCGCGACGGCGCGGCCGACTCCAGGATCATGCGGTTGAGCCGTGCGTCCTTCGGACCGAACACCAGATGCACGGAGGCGGGAGCACCGTCCCTTCCCCCGCGGCCGCACAACTGGTTGAACTCGACCTCTCCCATCGGGAGGTGGTAGAGCACCACGTGGCGAACGTCCGGGATGTTGATGCCTTCGCCGAACGCGCTCGTGGCCACCACCACCGTGAGGTCGCCCCCGCGGAATGCGCTCTCAACCGCGTGGCGCGATTCGCGCGTCATCCCCGCGTTGTAGAACGCGACCCGATGCAGTAGGTCCGGCACCTTAGCGCGTAGCCGGCGTGCGAGCTTCACGGACACATCGCGGCTGTTGACGTACACGATGGCCTTCTCACCGGCAGTGGCCAGCGCCGCGATGCGCGCCGCCTTGTCGCCGATTCCCCGCGAGTCCACAACGCGCAGGTTGTCACGCACGGTGGGATCGAGCACTGTCGCGCTGATGCCGAGCACCGAGCGGATCGCGCCTGTCACGTCATCGGGGGCCGTAGCGGTGACCGCCAGCACCGTGGGCGAACCGAGCACCTCGAGCGCCCGGTCCAGCCGTGCGTACGCGGGGCGGTGACCGGCACGGGCGAGCCCGACATGGTGTGCCTCGTCCACGACCACGAAGCTGACACGCCCGGCAGCGGCGAAGCGGGCGGCATGATGATCGAGGAACTCAGGTGTGGTGAGCACCACGTCGAGCGTGCCATCGCCGAGTGCCGTAAACGCCGCATCCCGTCCCGCGGGCGACGTCTCGCCGGTCACTGTGGCGACAGTACAACCGATGGCCGAAAAGGCATCCTCGAGATGGAATGACTGGTCCGCCACGAGCGCACGGAGCGGGTAGACGAATACGGATGCGCGATGCGCGTGGATGGCCTCGCGCGCGGCGTGGATGTGGAAGATGAGCGACTTGCCCCGACCCGTTGCCATCACCGCCAGACACGATCGCCCGGCAGCAAGATGCCCGAGCGCCTCGGTTTGCGCCGCGTGGAGCGACCTGTCGCCGATGAAGTGGCGCACCAACTCGTTGGTTAGCTTCCCATCATCGAGCCGCGCAAGCTCCGCACGGCGCTCGAGGGCCGAATGTCGGATATCGGCGTCATCGGCACCCTCGGCACCACGGCGCGACACCACCACGTTAACGCCGAGCGACGCCCCGTCTTCGCCGCCCGTGACCTCGGCCACCTCGACGTCGTACTCCACGCCGGCATCTACGACCGGCGCCAACACGCATGCCAGTCTTCGGTTGAAGAAGCCCACCTGATCGCCGTACGGATCGAAGAGCGCGCAAGCGCAGGGATCGTACGCGTTGTCCGGCTGGCGATCGAGGCGCAGCGGCATCCCCGGCTCGAGGCGGGCCAGAATCGTCTGCCTGTTCTCGAACGTGACACCCGCGAGTTTGGTGTGGAACCGGTCCGCATCCGCGATGCCCGCGTACTCCCCCCGGGCAAGGATCTCCTCGGCATGCTCGAACAGGTCGTCGACGAGCGCTGCCGCGGGCGCATCCAAGATGGCCTCGCGCAGTCGCAGGTCACGCGCGAGCATCTGGATGCGTTCGACCCCGCGCCATTGGTCGCGGTCGAGTTCGAACGCGATGTCGATGGCGCTGTCCGTGCGCACGAGACTCTCGATGTCGATGCACCGGAAGGCTATCGCCGGAATCGACGCGGCGCCATCGAAGGCGGTGAACTTGAGGTGCTCATCAGCCTTGCCCACGCGCTTGCGACCGTTCATGAACACGCCGCGGGCAGCCAGGAGCGGTCGGCGATTGCCGAAGCCGAACGGGCCCAGAAGCGCGATCTCGGCGGCGAGCTCACGGGATAGCGCGTCAAGCGGGACCTCGGCGTCGATGGTGATGGCGCTCGTGAGGTCCGCAGTGTCCACCTGCGAGATGTGCTCGATGAGTCCGGCGCGCAACGCATCGAGGGAGTCAGCGGGCAGCGTGGCGCCGACGGCCATCTCGTGCCCGCCAAAGCGCGTGAGAAGGCCTGAGAGAGCGCTAAGCGCCGCGAACAGGTCGATGCCCTCGACGCTGCGGCCCGAGCCCTGGGCCTCATCTCCGTCGATGCAGAACACAAGCGCCGGCACGCCGAAGCGCGAGACAAGCCGCGAGGCCACGATGCCGCGCACGCCCTCGTGCCAGCCGACGCCGGCCACAACGAGTACCGGGTCGCCCGTTGCGAACACCCGCTCGGCCTCGGCCAGGGCGGCGTCGAGCAGATCGCTTTCCGCGGCCTGTCGAAGCTTGTTGTGCTCGTCAAGAGCATGCGCTAGAACGTCGGCGCGCTCCGCATCCTGCCCGACCAGCAGCTCGAGAGCGAGGTCGGGATCGGCCATTCTCCCGGCGGCGTTCAGCCGCGGCGCGAGCGAGAACGCAACGTGGTCCGCGTCGAGCGTGCCGATGACCGTGCCTGCAACGGATGCGAGCGCGGCGATGCCCGGTCGCGGATGCGTGCGCACGTGCGCCAGACCGTCGGCCACGAGCGCGCGGTTGGCGCCGACAAGCGGCACGATATCTGCCACCGTGCCGAGCATCGCAAGGTCTGTGAGGTCCCTCCACACGTCCGGCTCGCCGAGCAGCTCGCCCACCTCGCGCACCAGCGCGAGTGCCACGCCGGCACCTGAGAGCGGCGGGCCATCCGGGGCCAACTTGGGATTGGCCACGGGGATGTCCTGCGGCACCGCCTCGCCCGGCTCATGATGGTCGGTGACCACCACGTCGATGCCTCGCGAGGCCAGCCACGCCACTTCCACCGCACCTGAGATTCCGCAGTCGACCGTCACCACGAGCCCCGGTGCGAGAGCCACAACCCGCTCCATGGCAGCGATCGACAGGCCGTATCCTTCGCGAAAGCGGTGCGGCACTACGGCGTCGATGGAGGCGCCCATCGCACGCAGCCCGACCGTGGCGGTGGCCGCAGCCGAGATGCCGTCCAGATCGAAGTCGCCGAACACGACGATGTGCTCCCCTGCCCGCACCGCCGCCGCCACCCGCTCGGCCGCCCGATCCAGGCCGGGGATGTCGTCGCGTTTGACCCAGTCGCGGTCGAGCGACGGCTCGAGGAACCGGCGCGCCGCATCAGGTGAGGTGATACCGCGTGCGACCAGTATCCGCGCGGTGATCGTGGAGACACCCGTCTGAGCGGCAAGCGACGCCACCATGGCGTCGTCTGTCGGGGCGACGTCCCACCGTTTGGGCCTGCACAGGCTGCGGTTTGCTGTCATGGTCCCATTCTAACCGCCGGGGCCGACACCGCGCAGGCGGCGCCGACCCCGACAGTCGATTCGTCAGATGAGGCTACAGGCCCCCTACTTGGCGGCCGCCTGCTGCTGAGCCTCGTACTTCTTCTTGAGTGCCTGGAAGCGCGGCTCGCGCTCCTTCCAAACCGCATACAGCGGGCTCGCCAGGCCGATCGAAGAGTACATGCCGGCTATCAGGCCGATCGCCATTGCAAAGGCGAAGTCGCGCAGCGTCTCGCCTCCGAAGAACAGAAGGCCGAGCACCGGAATAACCTGGATGAGACCGGTGTTGACCCACCGCATGATGATCTGGTTGATCGAGTCGTTCGTCATCTCCATGAAGCTGCGCTTGGAGAGCCCCGACGCGTTCTCCCGGATTCGATGGAACACCACGATCGTGTCGTAGAGCGAGTAACCGAGAATCGTGAGCAGCGCGGCGATGGTGTTAGGCGTCACCTCGCGACCCGAGAGGGCGTACACGCCGAGAACGATCAGCGTGTCATGCACGAGGGCGAGAACGGCCATCACGGACATCTTGTACTCGAACCGGATCGAGATGTACGCGAGGATCGCGACGATCGAGATGATGAGCGCGATCACGGCTGCGTTGGTGACGTTAGCGCCCCAGCCCGGGCCGATGGTGGTGACGTTCGGCTCCTGATCGGGCAAGTCGAGCTCGCTCACGATGATCGCAAACGCGTCCTGCGCAGCCCTCGTGTCCGACTCCGAGGTCCGCACTATGAACCCGCCGTCGTCGGTAGGCTGGATAACAGCGTTGGCCGAGTCGGGCACGCCCGCCGTCTCGAGCGCGCCGCGCACCACTTCGACACCCACGCCCTCGGTACCGGCAAGGGTCATCACGGTGCCGCCCTGGAACTCGACACCGAACGTGAGGCCTCTGATCAGCAGAATGGCGATGGCCACCACCGTCAGCAGCGCGGAGATGGTGAAGAAGATAGTACGCTTGCCCATGAAGTCGATTCCGCGCCTAGCCACGCTGATCACCCACCTTCACGCCAAAGAGGGCGGGCACTTTGGACATCGGCCCTTCGGCGAGCATCCGCACGACGGGACCGGTGAACAGGATCGCCACCACCAGGTCGATGATGATGCCGAGGATCAGCGTGAACGCGAACCCGCGGACCGGCCCGATGGCGAAGATATAGAGCGCGATCGCGGACACAAGGGTGACCACGTCAGCGTCGATGGACGTGGCGATTGCGTGCCGAACGCCCGACTTGGCGGCACTGCGGTACGTCTTGCCGGCTTTCACTTCCTCTTTCAGCCGCTCAAAGATAAGGATCGATGTGTCGGCCGCCACACCGATGGTGAGGATGATACCCGCGATACCCGGCAAGGTGAGCGAGAAGATACCCACCCGGGAGAGCACGCCGAGCACGCCGAGCAGGATGATGCCGTACAGCGCCAGCGACGCCCAGGAGAGCACTCCGAGGCCGCGGTAGTACAGCGCCATGAACACTGCCACGAACGCCATGCCGATCAGTCCGGCAAGCAGGCCCTGGTCGAGCGAGTCCTTGCCGAGCGTCGGGCCGACTACCCGCGACTCGTCGATAACAACAGCGGCGGGCATCGCACCGGACTGGAGCACAGCGGCCAGACCCTTGGCATCTTCGATCGTGAACGAGCCGGTGATCTGTGTGTCGCCGGTAAGGATGGGCTCCTGAACGCCGGGCGCCGACTTGGCGAGACCGTCGAGCGCGATGACAATGGCGCCGTTGGTGGGCGCAAGGCGCGTTGTCACCTCGGCCCAGGTCGCCGCGCCTTCCTTGCTCATGGTGATGCTGACCGCCGGATTGCCGTACTGATCGGTGGTGACCTGCGCGTCGGTGATGACCTCGCCTGTCATGAACGGCTCGTAGGTGTCCTCATCGAGCTTTGCCAGCGTCGCTGTGGGCTCGGTGGACCGGTCGGCCTCTATCTGCTTGCCGATGAGCTCGACCGTCGGCGTGTCGGTGATGCTCGCGTACTCGATGAACTCGAGCTTGCCCGGCTCACCGAGGAGTTTCAGCGCTTCCTGAGCATTGGATACGCCCGGCAGCTGGATCAGGAATGCGTTCTGCCCCTGCCGCTGCACGGTGGCTTCACTCACACCGAAGCCGTTGACGCGCTCGACCAAGATGGTCTCAACGCGCTGGACGGTTTCTTCGGTGAGCGCCGCTTTGCCGAGCGGCTGCGCCGTCAGGATGACCGAGAGACCGCCCTTGATGTCGAGGCCTTGCGTGATCTTCTCGGCCGGCGGCCAGAACTGCCAGATGGAGACCGCTGCGATGACCGCGATCACCGCCAGCGAAAGGATATTCTTCTGTTTCGAGTCCATCGGTTCCGGCTCTCTCCTTACGGTCACACCGCGAAGCGGCGTCTACTCGGCTAGTTTGCGGGCCACCGCGGCGCGATCGAACTCGACCACGACCCCTGTAGCGACCTCGATTCCGACACGCCCGTCATCGAGCGTACGGACGGTACCGAACACGCCACCGATGGTGACCACGCGGTCCCCTTCGGCGAGCGAATCCATCAGGGCGCGGTGCTCCTTCTGACGCCTCTGCTGGGGACGGATCATCAGCAGGTAGAACGCCACAGCGATGACCGCGAGCGAGAGCAACTGTCCGTAGTTCTCCATGAGGATTGCCTTTCGAGAAACGGTCGCACGACAAGGGCGCGAAGCCGTCCGTGCATATCATCGAATCATAGCACCACACCGACCGCGCCCGTCACCTAATAGTCGTCGGCGCCCGGGCCCTCTCGCCATACCTGCAGAAACGCCGAGTACTGTCCCGCCTCGATGGCCAGACGTGCACGCCTGGCCAGGTCGACCAGCACGTGCAGATTGTGGATGGACAGCAGCGTGGAGCCGAGCATCTCCTTGACCGAGACCAGATGCCGGATGTACGCACGGCTATAGGTGGTGCACACCGAACACGAGCACGATGGGTCGAGTGGGCCGAAATCACGCGCGTACTTCGCGTTGCGCATGTTCATACGCCCCTCGGAGGAGAATGCAGTGCCCATTCGAGCCGTGCGCGTGGGCAGCACGCAGTCGAACAGATCCACGCCGAGCGCGATAGCCTCGAGCATCGTAGTCGGGTTGCCCACGCCCATGAGATACCGCGGCCGGTTCGCCGGTAACAGCTCGGTCACCGGCGCCAGGCTCTCCAGCATAAGGTCGTGAGGCTCCCCCACCGAGTAGCCCCCGATGCCGTAGCCCGGGAAGCCGATCTCGGTGAGTCGGGACACGCTCTCGGCGCGCAGGTCTTCGAACACGCCGCCCTGGACGATGCCGAAGAGCGCCTGGTCGTGGCGAGTATGCGCAGCCTTGCAGCGGGCAGCCCATGCTGCCGAGCGCTCCACCGCCACAGCCACGAACTCCTTCTCGGCAGGATATGGCGGGCACTGGTCCAGCTGCATGATGATGTCGGCGCCCAGGTCTTCCTGCACGCGCATGTTGTCCTCCGGCGTCCAGAAGTGCTTTGCGCCGTCGAGGATCGACCGGAACCCTACGCCGTCGTCGGTGAGTCTCACCGTGTCGGCAAGGCTGAACACCTGGAAGCCACCGGAGTCGGTGAGAATCGGCCGGTCCCACCCCATGAACCGGTGGAGACCACCGGCATCCCGCACGATCTCGGAGCCGGGGCGCAAGAAGAGATGGTAGGTATTGGCGAGGACCACGTGCGCGCCGATCTCGCGCAGCTGATCGACCGTGACCCCCTTGACGCTCGCGCGGGTACCCACCGGCATGAACATCGGGGTGGGCACCACGCCGTGCGCGGTGACGAAGGTCGCCGCGCGCGCTGCGGTCACGGGATCTGTCGCGCTCACATGAAAGTCGAAGAGTGTCATAGGCGGATTCTACCAGTCGGAAGGGTATGCTCTTGTGCGAACGTGAACCCACTGCCTCCGAAGCGCGTCTTACAGGGAGTGAAGGATGACTCCTCACCCCATGAGCGATCCCGAACTCGTGGCCGCCGCCGCATCAGGCGACGGGTCCGCGTTTGAGGCGCTCGTCCGCAACCACGCGGACGCGGTCTACGGTCATGCGCTCCGCATCTTTGGTGACCGGCAGACCGCCGAAGATGCTACGCAGGAGGTGTTCATCAAGGTGTTTCGCACCATCGGCTCATTCGACGGACGCGCGCAGTTCAGCACGTGGCTCTACCGCGTGACTCGCAACGTGTGCCTCGACATGATCAGATCCGGCCGACGAACCCCTGCGCCCGTCGACCCGGTGACGCTCGAGCCGCTTTCCACCGAGGATTTCGCCGATGACGTGGTCTTCTCACACGCGCTCGAGGTTGCGATGGCCGCGCTTCCCCCCGAGGACCGCGAAGCTCTTGGAGCGGTGGCGATATTCGGCCTGCCTTACAAGGACGCCGCCGCCGAGCTCGGCATACCGGTCGGCACGGTGAAGTCTCGCGTCTTCAGAGCCCGGCGCGCACTTGCCGCAACGCTCCTGGCCCCCGAAGGAGGTGCCGAGCATGGACTGCCTGCACGCGTGTGAGATCTTCTCCGCCGCGCACGACGGCGAGCCCGTGGATGCAGCCTCCCTGGCAGAGGCGCGCACACATGCCGGGTCCTGTAACGAGTGCCGCGTGTTTCTGCAGACGCTCGCACGCATCACCGAGGTGCCGGAGCCATCTGCACCCGATGATCTGGTGGACAGGCTCGCTTCCCTCGGCCAGCAGACCGCTGTCGAGATTCGTGCAGCCCAGGTCGAGCCGAGCGCCGTTGTCGTCACGTCCGCCGGTCCGCACTCGCGCCCCTCACGCTCACGCTGGCTGAACAGGTATTCGATGGCAGCTGCCGCGGCCGTTCTCGTCGTGGCGGCGATGTCCGTGACCACCCTTGTACTGTCCACTCAGATGACGCAGACGGCGGACACCTCATCGCCCGTGCCCACTGCGGGTGTTATGGAAGCGGCTCCACCTGCGGCGGAGTCCGACACTGCCGATTCCCTGCGCGCCACAGCGCCGTCCGAGGCCCCCTCCTACGTCACGCTCGATGGCGGGGTGTGGCTGCTCGCCAACGCGGCCAGCCCGGCGCCCTCGGCGCCGACCACCGCGGGCGTGCTCTCGAGCGAATTGGATGAAGGCGCCGGAGTCACCCAGCGCCGGGCGTACTGGTCGGGAACCGACCGCACGACGCTCTATGTGCAGGCGCTGGCGGGACGTTATCTGTCGTTCGTGAGGGTAACGCGGAACATGGGCCTGGCTCCGTACGGACTCATGTCCGGCACGGCCGTGACCCGGTTCGGTGAGTGGCCCACGCTGCCCGCGCGGTTTGCCGCTCCCGTGGATGCCGACGGATCGCCCAGCTTCCGTCGTTTCGGCTTCGATGACTTGAATGCGGCCGTGTACGTGCCGATCGCGGGCCGGATCGAAGACGGCCTGGCGATAGCGCCGGGGTCGTCTGCAGATGACCCGGCGGGCGGCAACCCCGGCTGGAGCTGGTGGGAGCCGCTCCCCTGACCGCGCGAGCGATACCGTGCGCGAAACCCCGGACTCGCCGGGCTGACCCGGTTACAGGATGAGCATGGCATCGCCGAATGATAGGAAGCGGTAGCGCTCGGCACGGGCGAGATCGTACGCCCGCATCACAAGCTCCCTGCCGGCGAACGCACTCACCATCATGAGCAGCGTGGAGCGCGGCACGTGGTAGTTGGTGATCATCGCGTCCACCACGCCAAAGCTGAAGCCGGGCAGGATGAACAGATCGGTCATACCTTCCGAGGCCTCTACCAGGCCGGTCTCCTCGTTGTACGCGCTCTCGAGTGCCCTCACGGCGGTCGTTCCGACGCAGATCACGCGATTGCCTCTCGCGCGTGCGTCGTTGATCGCCTGGGCCGCGTGATCGGGCACGCGATAGTGCTCCGTGTGAATGTGGTGGTCCTCCGGATCATCGACCGCTACAGGCCGGAAGGTGTCGAGCCCCACATCGAGCTCAACCGTAGCGATATGAGCACCAGCTCGTTGTACCTCCTCAAGCAACGCAGACGTGAAGTGCAGCCCCGCGGTGGGCGCCGCCACACTGTGCTCCTCGGCCGAATAGACGGTCTGGTAGAGCTCGGGATCGGCCAGTGGCTCGGTGATGTACGGCGGAAGCGGGACCTCGCCGATTCGGCGCACCGCATCAAGAAACGTACCCGACACCGCGTGAAACTGAATCAGCCGGGCGCCCGATTCCTCGATCACGTCCACTACCAGGCCGGTGAGCTCTCCATCGCCGAGGGTCACGCGAGCTCCTGGCTTGAGGCGCCTCCCGGGCTTGACCAGGCACTCCCAGGTGTCGCCGTAGACCCGACGGAGCAGCAGCACCTCGATCATCGCGCCGGTCTCGTCCTTGGCTCCCTTGAGCCGCGCCGGGAGGACGCGTGTCTCGTTGAGGACGAGAACGTCGCCACGCTCGAGGTAGTCGACGACATCGCGAAACGTCCGATGGTCGATCTGACCGCTCGCGCGATCGATGACCATCAGGCGGCAGGAGTCACGCGGATCGGCCGGATGCTGGGCGATCATCCCGCTCGGAAGGTCGTAATCGAAGTCGTCGGTCCTCAACGCGCATCAGCCCTTTCGATGCCGGTCTTCGCCTGGTGGCAGTGTACCGCAGCCTGCGGGCGGGCAGGCCGTGCGCTCAGCCTCAGGTGCCGGCTGGCCGCGCCCTACGAGCCGCCTTTCGTGCTTCTCGCTCCACGGCAGCCTCTACCATGCTCGGAGCGCACCCACAGTAGTTCTGGCGGTACATGCCGAGTTTGCGGGAGCGACGGGTGGCCTCGGGGTAGCGGTCGCGGAAGTCGGTGGGCTGAAACGCCAGCCCGTGCTCCGCGCACGCCTTCTCACCCGCCCGCCGAATGGCCTCGGGGTCCTGGTACGGACTGACGGTGAGCGTGGTGGCAACCGCATCGTACCCGCGCCGCGCTGCCTCGGCGGCCACCATGCCGATGCGCAGCTCGTAACACGCCTGACAGCGCGATGGGCGGCCTGCGCCTGCATCGGCTACCGCGGCAGCCCACCGCTCGGGCACGTAGGCGAGCTCGATCACCTCGATGCCCGCCTGGTCGGCATAGGCCTGGAGCGTGTCCCGGCGACGCTCGTACTCCTCGACCGGGTGGATGTTCGGATTGGCGTAACACACACTCACATCTGCCGCCGCGGTGAGCGCGTCGTACGGTTCGAGCAGGCATGGGCCACAGCACGCGTGCAGTAACACCTTCATGGGATACCTCCACTCACACCCAGTGTACCGCCGCGCGTCTGATCAGGTCCGCGCATCACACAAAGGCGGAGGCCAGCGTGATGATGCCGAAGATCACAAATACCACCGCTGACACACGCGCGATCGGCCGGGCCGGCAAGCGGGCACCGAGAACAGCGCCGATAACGATCGCGATCGAGTCCGCAAGGAGAAAGCCGAGAGATGATCCGAGCCACACGCCAAGCGCGGTGGACAGGGACCCGGCCTCCGGTGCCTGAATGGCGGGCGCCAGCGAGCCCATCGTCCGCAAAGCGGCTGCCGGATCCGCAGCGATCGATACCGTCATGAGCTGCGTCTTGTCGCCGAACTCGGCGAGCAGCAGCGCGAAGGCGACCGTGAGGATCGGACCGAACCTGCCCGCAGGACTCGCGCCATCCTCCTCATCGTCAGCGTTGGATCCGCGCCACGTGAGCACGCCGAAGAGGACGAAGAGCGTGCCCGCTGCACCAGCCACGATGCGCTCCGGCAGGATCTCGCCTACTGCGCGCCCCAGCAGAACACCTACGGCCTGAAGCGTGAAGATCGCGAGCGCAGCCCCCACTACCACCTTGAGTGGACGGTATCTGGCAGAAAACGCCAGGAGCAGCAACTGGCTCTTGTCGCCAAGCTCGGCAAGCCCGACCAAGACGAACGCTATGAGGAATGCGGAGCTCACGCTCGACGGTCAGCAGACACCCACGACGCCCGACGCGCGAGTGTGCGCTCGCGGGCAACCACGAACACAAGGGCGACGACCGCGACCACGAGCCCGCCGAGGACGATCGGCAGCACCGGCGAGTTCGCCGTGGCGGGAGCACCCGAAGGGCGCTTCCACTCGACCGCTATCTCATACGTGCCGTCCGCAGGAACGCGCAGTCCTGCCAGCGGATAGAGCGACTCGCCGGCGTCGTTGACCTGTGCGGCTCCCGTGGTGTCGGGCTTGGTCTCCACATCGCTAGCGCCCGCCTCTGCGACAACGGCGCCCGTCACGAGAACCTCCTCGCCAGGGTTGAACCATGACACGGATGACTTGAGGCGGGCACCGGAGACCGAGGGAGCGGGCAGCGCGATCTCAAGCTGTACGGTGTACGACTGCCCGGCGGTGATGGTGTAGACATCCGCGTCACCAACGGTCTCGACCGTGTACTCACTGGCCGGATCGACAGCCGGGTCTCCCCCGAGTATCTCGCCGGCCCACAGAAGCGTCGATCCCTTCGGGACCGGAACGGCGATCGTGACCGGAAGCGGTTCCTGGGGATCTATCAAGGCGCTCACGATCATCAGCGCGCCGGTGGTGTCACCGGTGGGCTCGTACTGCAACTGGTACTCACGTACGCCCGCACCGTGGGCGGATGCGGGCAGCAGTGCTCCAAGCACCAGGGCGAGAGAAAGCAACACGAGCGGCGCGCTCAGGCGACGATTCACTACCATGAAGACCTCCGGGGTCGGCTGTTTCAGCAGACATTGTACCCCAGGGTGGCGGACGTACCGGGGACTCGCGCTATAGCGCGGCGCTGGCCGCCTCGATGGTGTTCGCCATGAGCATCGCACGCGTCATCGGCCCCACGCCGCCCGGCACGGGGGTGATAGCCCGTGCCACAAGCTCGACGGTGTCGAAATCCACATCGCCGACGAGTCCGCTGTTCGTCCGGTTGATGCCCACGTCGATGACCACGGCACCGGGCTTGACGTACGAAGCGTCGATCATCTTCGCGCGCCCTATCGCCGCCACAAGCAGATCGGCCTCGCGGCACACCGCCTTGAGGTCGGCCGTTCGCGAGTGACACACCGTGACGGTCGCATTAGCCTCGAGAAGCAGCAGCGCCATCGGCTTGCCAACGATGGTGGACCGTCCTACCACAACAGCGCGCATGCCGGTCGGGTCGATGTCGTACGCCTTGAGCATCTCCATAACGCCGGCGGGAGTACAGGCGCGGAATCCGGTAAGCCCGCGGACAAGCCGGCCGAGGCTCTCGGGGTGGAACCCGTCAACGTCCTTGGCAGGAGATATGCGCTCGATGACCGACTCGGCATCCAGGTGCGCAGGAAGGGGCATCTGCACGAGTATGCCGTGCACCGCGGGATCGGCGTTAAGGGCGTCTATCAGCTCGTCGAGCTCGGCCTGCGTTGTTGCCTCACCCAGCCGATGGTCCCGGCTCTCGATGCCTACCTCGGCGCAGTCCCGCTCCTTCATGCGCACGTAGGAGTGTGACGCGGGGTCGTCTCCCACAAGCACCACCGCCAGGCACGGGGTCATGCCACGATCGAGCAACTCGCGCGCTTTCGTGGCAGCGCGCTCGCGCACCTGTGCCGCAACCTCAAGCCCGTCGATGATCATCGCCATGCCTCAGCACTCCCCATTCTCTGATCAGATGCTGCGCCCGGTCAGTGGCGCGCAGACAGTGTAGCCGAACGCATACTCCGCGGGTCACGAAAGCGGATGTGCCTTAACGACCTCGAGCACCACCTTGAACTCCGGCGTGGCCGCCTGCTCCAGCAGCTCGTAGATGACCGACTCGGCCGTGGTCACGACCACCCCGGCGCTACGCAACCGCGCGAGCGCGACCTCGTGATCAGCGTCCCGTCGCGAGCACACTGCATCGGCCACCACATGCACCCCGAAACCCTCGGAGGCAAGCGCGAGCGCCGTCTGGGTGATACAGATGTGCGTCTCCATGCCCGCAAGGACCACACGTCCGCGGCCGAGGGAGCCCAGGTGCTCGCGGAAGGCCGGTTCGGCAGCGGCCGAGAAGACTATCTTGTCAACCACCGGTGCCTCGCCGAGGACCTCCCTGATCTCGGGCACGGTATCTCCCAGGCCGGCCGGGTACTGCCGCGTCACCACCACCGGCACTCCCAGGAGAGCCGCAACCCGTGCAAGCAGCGCCGAGGTGCCCACCACGGCGTCGCGACGGGTCATCGCATCTGCAAGACGCGACTGCATGTCCACCAGCACGAGCACGGTATCGTCACGCGCCAGCGTGAGTATGCACGTCATGGCCGACCACATCCTTTCGCCGTCAGACACCTCATCTGCACCACCAGATACACCACGATCGGATGGATGCCCGCTTCGTGGGGTATCTTCACGATAGTCATGTCCGCCTACCCCGGGAGGTCCCATGTCCGACGCTCCGCTACTCGGCCCGATCAACCTCGTTGCCGACCTGACCGCAGCCGGCGATTTTGAGAAGAAGCATACGCCACATATAGACGTCGATGAGGTCGATGAGGGTCTTCTCGTGACCATCACGGTCGGGTGGGACGTTCCTCACCCCAATCAGCCGGACCACTACATCACGTGGATCGAACTACTCGCGGGTGAGGCACCGATCGCCCGGTTCGATCTCTCGCCGATGGCAACAACGCCAGTGGTCTCCGTTGTCGTGTCCGTCGACCCGGGGACCGTCCTGCGGGCCATCGAGCACTGCAACCTTCATGGTCTGTGGGCCGCCGACATCACCGTATAGCTCCGGAACTCCCTCAGCCACCACAGGAGCTCGCGGCAGGATGCGCGGGCTCCCCTCATGGGCGGCCCTACTCCTCGTTCCTGGAGCGCCTGATGTGCTCGCGAACCGCGATCGTGGTGCCCACCACCACGATCAGCAGTCCGATGACGCCGCCGATGATCGTCTCAAGGTCGTTGAACATGCACGCGCCTCTCTTCTGTGCCGGCCGCGAGCGGACTTCCTCGGCGCGGATCGTGTTGGTCCCGGAGCGCAACTACGTAAAGAGCCCCTCCTGGCGCGGGGCGTCTGGAGGCGCCTGAAGACCGAGGTGCTCGTACGCGCGGGGTGTGGCCTGCCGCCCCTTCGGTGTGCGCGCGAGGAAGCCAAGCTGCAGCAGGTACGGCTCGTACACGTCCTCGAGCGTGTCAGGCTCTTCGCCCACCGCCGCGCCGAGGGTGTTGAGTCCTACCGGACGGCCGCTGAACGTATTGACGAGGGTATCGAGTATGGCGAGGTCCATGCGGTCGAGCCCAACGTGGTCCACCTGGAAGAACGCCAGCGCCTCGGCAGCGATGTCCTCGGTGATGCGTCCGTCGTGGCGAACCTGTGTGTAGTCACGCACCCGCTTGAGCAATCGGTTTGCCAGACGCGGCGTGCCGCGGCCGCGCCGGGCGATCTCGGAGGCGCCGTCGTCATCTATCACAACGCCGAGGATTCCGGCAGAACGACGCACTATGGAGGTGAGCTCATCGGGCGTGTAGTACTCGAGCCGGAACGCCATCCCAAACCGATCACGTAGCGGTCCTGTGAGAAGCCCCGTGCGCGTGGTGGCGCCGATGAGGGTGAACGGCGGTAGATCGAGGCGAAGGCTCCGCGCCGAGGGCCCCTTGCCGATGATGATGTCGATGCTAAAGTCCTCCATCGCGGGATAGAGCACTTCTTCCACCACACGGTTGAGTCGGTGGATCTCATCGATGAACAGCACATCGCGCGCCTGTAAGTTGGTGAGAATCGCTGCCAGGTCGCCCGCTCGCTCGATGGCAGGGCCGCTCGTCTGCTTCATCTGAACGCCCAGCTCCGCGGCCACCACGCCGGCAAGCGTGGTCTTCCCGAGCCCGGGCGGCCCCGACAGCAACAGGTGATCGAGCGCCTCGTCGCGTGCGCTGGCGGCATCGATCAGCACGCCGAGATTCTCCTTCACCCGCGACTGCCCGAGGTAGTCAGCGAGCTTGCGTGGCCGCAGATTACGGTCGATCTCGAGGTCGTCTTCGGTGAACTCGGCCGAGACGAGTCGCTCGCTGTCACCGGAAGCGTACGGGTCGTTCTCCCACACGGTGCTCACGACGATCCTCCCTGAATCAAGTGCGTACCGGCCCGCGCCATCAGGCGCCGCCGCCGAGTCGCTTCAGAGCGTAGCGGAGGAGCGCCTGGGGCTCGTCCACGCCACCGTACCCCTTCAGGGCGGCTGCGACCTCCGCCGAGCTGAATCCCATTGAGGCAAGTGCGTCGGTCGCCTCCGCTCCCGCACTGCTCGCCCCGCCGGTGCCCTCGGCTCCATCGAGTCCGCCGAGTCTGTCCTTCAGCTCGATGATCAATCGCTGCGCCGTCTTCTTGCCTATGCCCGGGATGGTTGCGATCAGGGTATCGTCCTGCCGCGCGATCGCGCCGATGAGGTCCGCCGGCGCGAGGGAGGAGAGCGCGGAGAGCGCGACTTTCGGCCCGATTCCGGCAACGGTTATCAGCATCTCAAAGAGGCCTCGCTCCTGAATACTCTCAAAGCCGAAGAGGGCGAGCTCATCCTCCCTGACGTGGAGATGCGTGAAGACGGTGACCGAGTCCCCGATGGCGGGCATGTGTGTGATGGCGGTTGTGGACATCGCCACGGCCAGGCCGATGCCGCCCACCTCGAGCACGCACGATGATGCAGCCTTGGCGGCCACGCGGCCGGTGATATGCGCGATCATCTAACGCTCACTTTCAAGCGCGCGAGACACGCGCTGGTTGATATGGCAGATGGCCGCTGCGAGTGCGTCGGCCGCGTGATCGGGCTCAGGATCGCGGGGCAGTCCGAGCAGCGTGCGAACCATGTACTGCACCTGCCCCTTATCGGCACTGCCGACTCCCACCACGGCAAGCTTGATCTCGCCGGGACCGTACTCCCCCACAACCATCTCGGATGCGGCGAGCAGTGCCACCCCGCGCGCCTGCCCCGTGGCAAAGGCGGTCTTGGCGTTGGTCGAGAAGTACACGTTCTCTACGGAGACCTCGTGGGGCGCATACCGATCGATCACCTGCAGGATGCCGCGGTGAATCTCGGAAAGACGAGCCGCATCGGGTCTGGAGGACTCCGTGACGATGCAGCCGTATGCCAGGCAGCGCAGGCGACTTCCCTGCTGTTCGACGACGCCCCACCCCGTGTTCTTGAGGCCAGGGTCAATGCCGAGGACGATCACCAGACCCCCTACTGCCGACTATCGAACATATGTTCAGGATAGCGCGAGCCCCGGGGAGCGTAAAGCGCGTATGATGAGCCGACGGACTAAGCGTCACCACCGGCAACTTCCGGAGGAAAGCCATGGACGATTCCCTGCTTGTATTCATCAGACGCGCGATTCGAGCGCTGCTCATCCTGATCGTGCTTGGCGTGGTTCTCAACGATGCGATTCGCACGGCGGGCGCGGTTTCGCTCGCCTCCGACGGGATGAATGCCGCCAGCGGCGCGGCGATCGATTCGGCAAGCGCGGCGCCCGACGACGTTGCCGCAGGCAACGCAGCGGCCGCGGACGCGGCCGAAGTACTCGGTACGCGACTAGAGGCCTACGAGCAGGTGGTGGTCGAGACCGCTGGCGCGAGGCAGGCGCGCGTGGCCGTGACAGTCAGCGCCCCACTCGATCGGACATTAATCGCCGCACCCATCGTCGGGCTGATCAACGGCACGCCGAGTTCGGGGTGGTACACCGACCCTCGGATCGTGCTCAGCCGCGCCACGCAGGTGAGCGTCCTCGGCACCTCGAACTAGCCGCTCGGAGGGGTTACTCCTCGAGCGCAGCTGCGATCTCGTCGGTCAGCTCCATAGTGTGGTAGACAGTCTGGATGTCGTCCGACTCCTCGAGACGGTCCACCAGCCGAAGTACCTTCTTGGCGTCCTCCACGCTCACGACCGTCGGCGTGGTCGGTTCCATCACGAGCTCGGCGCCCTTCACGGGCAGCCCGGCCGTCTCGAGGGCCGCCTTCACCACCATCATGTCCACGGGCGCCGTGTAGACGATGTACGCGTCCTCGGCGATCTCAATATCCTCGCCACCGGCATCGGCTACCAGCATCATCATCTCGTCCTCGCCAGGGGCGCCAGCAAGGTCCACGCTGATCTCGCCCCTGCGCTCGAACTGGAACGCCACCGAACCCGTGGCGCCCAGGTTGCCCCCGGCGCGCGTGAAGGCCGCGCGAACATCGGCGGCGGTACGGTTGCGATTGTCAGTCAGCGCCTCGATGTAGATGGCCACACCTGCCGCGCCGTAGCCTTCGTAGACGATCTCCTCGTACGCGGCGTCATCCGCGCCCGCAGCGAACGCCTTCTTGATGGCAACGTCGATCTTCTCCTTCGGCAGTGAGTATGACTTCGCCTTGGCGATCGCTGCTGCCAGCGACGCGTTGTTCTCCGGGTTGGGATCGCCGCCCGACCTGGCCGCAACGGTGATGATGCGGGTCAACTTGCCAAAGAGCGCGGAGCGCTTCGCATCCACTGCGGCCTTGCGGTGCTTGGTTGTCGCCCACTTGGAGTGTCCGGACATCTGTAGTCGTCCCTTCTAACGCGCGCCGATAACGTGCTCGAGGAAGTAGCGATGCAGACGGGGATCACCCGTCAGCTCGGGATGAAACGTCGTGGCCAGCAGGTCGCGCTCGACTACGGCCACCATCCTGCCGTCGTGCGTGGCGAGCACCTCGGCATCAGGCCCGATGCGCTCGATGAGCGGTGCGCGGATGAACACACCGGGAAACGGTCCTCCACGGAGGTGTGCGATGCCGAGCGGCGTTTCAAACGAGTCAACCTGGCGTCCGTACGCATTGCGCCGCACGACCGCATCCATGAGACCTAGCGGCTCCTGGTCGTCATGTGCGTCCGCGATCTCGCGAGCCATCAGGATCGCACCCGCACACGTGCCCCACACGGCCATGCCAGCGGCGTGTCGGGCGCGAATCGCGTCGTAGAAGCCGTACGTACGCATGAGCTTGGCGATCGCCGTCGACTCCCCACCGGGGATCACAAGACCTGCAAGGTCGTCCAACTGCCCGGGCAGACGCACGGCAACTGCCGAGGCGCCCAGCGCCTCGAGATTTAAGATGTGCTCGCGAAACGCGCCCTGCAGCGCGAGGACGCCAACGCGCACGTCTACCAGCCCCGCTCCTGCATACGCTCGGCGTCGGGGATGTCGGAGATATTGATGCCGACCATGGCCTCGCCGAGGTTTCGCGAAACACGGGCGATGATGTCAGCGTCAGTGAAGTGTGTGGTTGCCTCGACGATGGCCTTGGCGCGCGCCGAGGGATCGCCGCTCTTGAAGATCCCGCTGCCCACGAACACACCATCGCAGCCGAGCTGCATCATGAGCGCCGCGTCGGCCGGGGTGGCGATGCCGCCTGCCGAGAAGTTCACCACGGGAAGCGTCTTGTTCTCGTGCACCCACTTCACGAGGTCGTACGGCGCCTGAAGGTCCTTGGCAGCGCCAAAGAGCTGCTCCTCACGCAGGCCGGCGACCCAGGCGATCTCATCGAGCATCGTGCGCATGTGGCGAACGGCCTCGACCACGTTGCCGGTTCCGGGCTCGCCCTTGGTGCGAACCATCGCGGCCCCTTCACCGATGCGGCGGAGCGCCTCACCGAGATTGCGAGCACCGCATACGAACGGAACGGCGAAGTCCCACTTGTTGACGTGGTACTCCTCGTCGGCCGGTGTAAGCACTTCGGACTCGTCGATGTAATCCACACCGAGTGTCTGCAGGATCTGCGCCTCGACGAAGTGACCGATGCGGCACTTGGCCATCACCGGGATGCTCACAGCCTTGACGATCTCCTCGACCCGGGTCGGGTCAGCCATGCGTGCAACACCGCCGGCGGCCCGGATGTCGGCGGGGACGCGCTCGAGGGACATGACCGCCACGGCGCCCGCGTCCTCGGCGAGCTTCGCCTGCTCGGCGTTGACCACGTCCATGATGACGCCGCCTTTGAGCATCTCGGCCAGGCCGGTCTTGACGCGGTGCGTGCCTGTTGTGGGGTTTTCGCTCATGCGGTGCGATCGCTCCTTGTGGTAGCGGGGACGGCAATGCTGCCCTGCGGTGTGTGACCTAGAGATTCTACTCGCGCACGCTCACTCGGACAACTTGGAGCACCGCACCTACTTGGTGGTGATGTTCACATCCGTGTCGATGACCTGCATCCACGTGTTGCCGGGTGCGAGCTTGACCGGGGTTCCGTCGGCGGCCTTGAACACCGGCGGGGCATCTCTTGTGGCCTCCCAGGTGCAGTCGTACAGTTGTCCACCTCGGAATATGGCGGCGCGCCCGTTGCCCGCCAGCACGATCTCGTAGGTGGTGCTTCCCACTTTGTCGCTGCTCACGGCCTTGTGCTGGGCCCACACGACGACAACGTTGACCGCTGAGAGCTGCGCGCCGGTCCCCTCGTCGTTGAATGGCTTGCTGTTATTGATCCGCAGATACGTGTTCGATCCGGCATCATACGTCCACTTCACCGTATTGGCCGAGGAGAACGGGATGGTGACCTCGGTGACCACCGGTGTCGCCTCTGCCGAGGCCGCCCGATCAAACGCCAGTCCCGTGATGCTGAGGGTGGTTGCCATCCCGCGGCGCTCTCCTTCAGCACGGAACTCGTTCACGTCTCCGTAGAGGTTGTGGGGACGTGCGCGCTTGCTCGAGCGTGAGAATGGCTTCGTGATGCCCGCGTCCTCGCTGAGGTTCTCGATGCCCGCTGACTTCACAGCCGAGTTCACCGACGAGCTTGCCCCTGAAAACGCGAAGAGCGCGTGGTACTGCGGCACGATATACGTATCCGACAGGCGCGCCGAGCGCACCGGACCGACTACGTCCGGAGATTGCGAGTGGAATATCGCGTTGAACCGGGTGATCCCGCCCTCTGTGACGCTCTCATACACGATATCGGCGAGCTGCAGGTTCGTCTGCGGCCGCGCCTCGGGGGAGTTCTCGATCTTCACGGAGACCACGCGCCGAGTGACGGCCTCGGCGGTCTCGGCCTCAAGCCCGGTGAGTGGCCAGCGCGGCGGTTCAGCGGGCTTGGCGATGGTGCGCTCGGCGCGCGCCTCCGGCCAGCTTGCGACAACAGACTGCGGTTCGGCCTTGCAGCCGGCGATGCCGAGTACGAGTATCGCCGATGCGAGCGCGACGGCGAGCGTGCGACGTGTCATGGATGCGCCTCCCTTAAGGGTCGTGACCAGGATAGAGAGGCGCGAGTGGGGGGTCAATCCACGGAAGTCAGGTAGTTGCACTCACGTCATCGGTCAGCATTGCGGATACACTATGCAAGACGGAGGTGTGAAGACCCGTGGCTTGCTACCTGCTCCACGTTCTCGAACAACAGGACCCGCACCCTTATGGCGATGCGGACGTGAAGGACGTTGTGGGCACCATGCCGCAATTCTTCTGCACGCACTGCCAGCCGATCCTGCGCCTGACGCCGGGCGATGCGATGAAGTGCATAAACCGCGAGGCTCCCTGCTGGATGCACGGCGGTCCCCAGTGCACCGAGAAGACGGTCAGCCCCGACACGTGGGACCCCACCCGGCAGTAGCCCCGCGCTCACGCCCCGGTCGACGCTTCACGGCGCAGCGCTCGCCAGATCAGCCACACGCCGCCAAGGAACACCGGCACGGTGAGCAGCTGACCCATGGTGAACGGGCCGAGGATGTAGCCGAGTTGCACGTCCGGCTCCCTGAAGAACTCCACAACCGTGCGGAAGACAGCATACAACACCATGAGCGTGCCGATCAGAAGGCCGTCCGGCCGCCTGCGTCGTGACAGCACCCACAGCACCACAAAGATCACGAGCCCCTCGAGCACCGCTTCGTAGAGTTGCGACGGATGTCGGGGCATCCCGCCCGGCGCCGAGGGAAAGACCATCCCCCACGGCAGATCGGTGGGCCGCCCCCAGAGCTCGCCGTTGACGAAGTTCGCAAGCCTGCCAAAGAAGATGCCGAGCGGCGCGCCCACAGCCCCAAGGTCAAAGAGCGCGAGCGGAGAGATGCCCTTGCGTCGCGCGATGAACCACCCTGCGAGCATGATGCCGGCAAGACCGCCGTGGAACGACATCCCGCCATCCCACACCGCGAGGATGCGCATGGGCTCATCCCAAAACGCGCCCGCGCCGTAGAAGACCACGTAGCCGAGTCGGGCACCGACCACTAGCCCGAGAATCGCTGCGAGCACGACATCAAGCAGGTCATCATCGCCAAGACCGATGTCCCACCGCCGGGCGAGCGAGCGCATCACCAGTCCCGCAACGATGAACCCGGCCACGTACGCGAGTCCGTACCAGCGAATCTCCAGCGGTCCGAGCGTGAGCGCCACGGGATCGATCGTTGGATACGCGATGGAGGCGATCACGGTCACATCGCCTCGAGCCTGGCGATGCGATCCTCGATCGGCGGGTGTGTGTTGAACAGGGCGTTCATGCCGCCGGCCCGGTTCGCCTTAAGCGGGTTCGCGATGAACAGCGACTCCGTGGCCTTGTTGGCGACCCGCAACTGGTGGTTGTCCGCGCCTATCTTGCGCAGCGCGCCGGCCAGTCCCGCAGGGTAACGCGTGAACAGCGCGGCGCTCGCGTCAGCCAGATACTCGCGCTTTCGGGAGAGCGCCAACTGGATGAGCACCGCGGCAATGGGTGCAAGAATGGCCAAGACGATCGCCACCACCATCATGATCGCGCCGAGCTGCCCGCTACTCTCGTCCCTGCGTCGTCCGCCGCCCCACCAGAAGCTTCGCAGCATCCACTCGGAGACGAGTGTCACGGTGCCGGCAAGCACCGCAGCCAGCGTCTGAAGCAGGGTGTCGTAGTTCTTGATGTGCGACAGCTCATGGGCGATGACGCCCTCGAGTTCCTGGCGGTTCATCATCGCCACCAGGCCGGTCGTGACCGCGATCGCGGCATTCTCGGGGTTCCTCCCCGTGGCAAATGCGTTCGGCGCAGGGTCGTCTATTACGTAGGCCTTCGGCACTGGCAGCCCTGATGCGATCGCCAGGCCCTCGATCGTGTTTACGAGGTACGGCTCAACATCGCGGTCGACCGGCCGCGCATGACTGATGGAGAGCACGATCTTGTCCGAGTACCAGTACGAACCCCACGACATCACGAACGCCACCGCCAGGGCAGCCACGAGGCCCAGATAGCCCCAGTCCGTCGCCTGGCCGAAGACATAGCCGATGAGCGCCACGAGGAGCACGAACACCACGATCAGTGCCGTGCTCCTCAGCTTGTTGGAAGTTATCTGATCGTACACAGCCTAGAACGCTACCTTCACCGGTTCTTTGGCTGCCTCTTCGATCTCGAAGTACTCGCGCGGCGTGAAGCCGAACATGCCCGCAAGAATGTTCGCCGGGAACGTCTGCTGCGCCGTGTTGTACGACATCACCGAGTCGTTGTAGAACTGCCGCGAGTAGGCGATCTTGGACTCGGTTCCCGAGAGCTCCTCTTGCAGCATCATGAAGTTCTGATTGGCCTTGAGGTCCGGGTAGTTCTCCGCGAGAGCGAACAGGCTCTTGAGCGTACCGGAGAGCATGTTCTCTGCCTCGCTGTGCTCACCCACGGTCTGGGCGCCCATCGCGGCGTTGCGCGCCTGGATGACGCTCTCAAACGTCTCCTTCTCGTGCGCGGCATAGCCCTTGACCGTCTCGACAAGGTTCGGGATCAGGTCGTACCGACGGCGAAGCTGTACATCGATCTGCGACCACGCATTGTCAACGCGGTTGCGCAGGGTGACGAGTCGGTTGTAGATGCCGACCGCAGCAGCGATCACCACGACCACCAGCAAGCCGAGCCCGCCCACACAGGGAAGCGCCCATCCCATTGCGTTCCTCCTCACATGTCCGCTGGCCAGATGTGCCAGCTCGTGTTCCTATCGAAGATACCCTAACGCGTGAGCATTCGCTCACTCCTGCGCTACACTCGTGGCTGCGAACCGCCGCCGTTGCGGAGGTGACGAACCACCCGTTCGTCGATGCGCTGCCGACTACGCCCCCTGAGAGGTCCCACGTGATCCCGATACGTGACGAGAGCCCCACGCGCCGTGTGCCGTGGTTGACGCTGCTCTTCATCGCGGCGAACATCGCCGTCTTCGCCTACGAGCTCAGCCTCGAGCCGGCGGGACTCGAGGCCTTCTGGATGCGGTGGTCGTTCGTGCCGTCACGCTTCGCCGCCGCGCCCTTCTCGGTACCCGAGATCGCCACCATCTTCACCGCGATGTTCATGCATGCCGGATGGGTGCATCTGGGTGGCAACATGCTGTATCTGTGGATCTTCGGCAACAACATCGAGGACCGGTTCGGTCCCGCGGGGTACACGGCCTTCTACCTTCTGAGCGGCGTGGTGGCCGCACTGGCCCAGTTCGCGGCGGCTCCTGGTTCGACGATCCCAACACTCGGAGCTAGCGGTGCGGTTGCCGGCGTGCTGGGCGCCTACATCTTGCTCTTCCCGGGCGCCTCGGTCGTGACGCTCATCCCCGTCTTCGTGTTCATCGAAGTGGCGAGGGTACCGGCATACCTGGTGATCGGCTTCTGGTTCATCCTGCAGCTCGGCAGCGGGCTTGCCTCGCTTGGCTCGGAGGCCGCCGCAGGCGGTGGTGTGGCATGGTTCGCGCACATCGGTGGGTTTGCGGCCGGGCTGGTGCTTGCGCTGCCTGCCGCGGTAGCCTCCCGATCGAAGCGCAGGTCCAGAAACGCCTACTCCGGCCGCTAGTCCCGGCCGAACTCCGCGAGCAGGTCCTCTACGCTTTCCACGCCCTCAAGCTGGCGACGGAAGTACTCGCAGTACGGCTCTCCGTTACGCTCTCGCTCGGCTCGCAGGGCGAGGGCGGCAGCATCCGGAACCGCGTCGGCCGAGATGCGCGAACGGCGACCAACCTCACGAGGTGAGCCTCCCTCCACCTCCTCGGCATAGCGGGCGAGTTCCATCGCTGCCATCAGCAGATTGGGGACGCGCAGCGCCGCCTTGATCGACGTGCCGCACGTGGGACACACGAAGACGACATCGAGGGACTCCGGGTCGCGGAAGATGACGGCGGAGACATCCTCGAGTCCCAGTTCCACGTGACCGTCTATCGGGCAGTTGAGCGTGAACTCCATGGGGAATCGCCTCCTTGTGCGTCGCTACCATCTTATCGCTGGAGCGGGCGATGCGCTGTGCTAACATCGCCGCATGCCGACCACCGAAGACAAGCAAGCCGCGTGCCCGCCGAGGCGGGCACGCTTCGCGCGGGGCCTCAAGTTGGGATTCCCGATCTTCCTCGGCTACATGCCGGTTGGTGCCGCCTTTGGCGTAGTAGCCCGCGGCCTGGGCTTCTCTGCGTTTCAGGCGGTCGCATGCTCTGCCACGGCACTCGCGGGCGCAGGACAGCTCATCGCCCTCCAACTCATGGGCTCGGGCGCATCGGCTCTGGCTGTGATCATTACCACCGCGGTAGTGAACCTCCGCTACCTTCTGTTCGGCGCGGCCCTCTCCCCTCACGTCTCCGGGGTCTCGCTGCCGGGACAGGCCCTGCTCGCGTTCACGCTCACGGACGAGACATTCGCCGTGAACATCGACGACCACCGGCGCGGGCGGGCCGAGTTCTACTCGATGGTCGGCGTGGGCGCCGTGGCATGGACCGGATGGGTGACGGGCACGGCGCTTGGCGCCCTTGCCGCCGGAATGATCGGTGACCCCACCCGCTTCGGCGTGCAGTTCGCGATGCCCGCGATGTTCACCGCGCTACTGGTGGCTCAGGCCGAGGACCGGCGACACGTGCTGGTCGCACTTCTGGCAGCTGTCCTCGCCGTCGTGCTCATGGTGCTGCTCCCCGACCCGTGGTACCTCATCGTCGCGCCGATGGTCGCGGCAACTCTCGCCACGGTGGTCTCCCGATGAACACCACCGTGATCTGGACGGTCATCGTGGGCATGGCGGTGGTGAATCTGGCCATTCGCTTCCCATCACTGGCCATACTCTCGAGAGCCGAACTCCCGGGCTGGCTGAGGCGCTGGCTGGCCTATATCCCGGTATCAGCCATGGCGGCGCTCGTCGTGGGTGGCGTGGTGCGGCCGGATGGCCGGTGGCTGCCGCCTCTGACCAACCCGTACCTGTGGGCATCAGTGGCCACCGCCATCGTGTACTGGCGCTTCCGAAGCTTCCTTGGCGCCACCGTGGCCGGGGTGGTGTTCTTCCTGGCGCTCAGAGCCACCCTCGGCTAAACTGCCCCCCAAAGCCCCACGTCGCCTGGAGGACTCATGTCGCTCGTCAACCCGTTCCGCGCCCGCGTCTACCGTCACGAGCCGGGAGCGGATCTGAGCGCACTGACAGCGCCCCCCTATGACGTCATCAGCTCCGATCTCCGCGCCTCGCTGCTCGCCGGGGATCAGCACAACGTCGTCGCGCTCGAGCTGCCCGACGGCCCGCTGGATCCCGCTGCGCCGGGCAACCGGTATGACACCGGCCGCGCCACGTGGCAGGAGTGGCACGAGGAGGGCGTTCTCGTGGATGACGACTCCCCCGCCATCTACGTGGTCGAGCAGTCATGGGAGCACGAGGGACGACACATTCGCCGCCGCGGGTTCGTGGCAGCGGTGCGGCTGCACCCGTTCGCCGACGGCGTGATACTGCCCCACGAGCGGACGCTGCCCAAGGCGATCGCCGACCGACTTGAGCTCACGCGCGCCACCGCCGCGAACCTGAGCCAGGTCTTCAGCCTGTTCTCCGACCCGGCGGGCGAAACCGACGGGCTGTTTGATGCGGCGATGGCATCGGCACCCGTGTTCACCGCCACCGATGCCGAGCGCGTCCTCAGCCGTGTATGGGCGATTCGCAAACCCGCTGCCATCGAGACGATCTCGGTCCTCATGGGGCAGGGCCCGCTGTTCATCGCCGATGGCCACCACCGGTACACCACCGCACTCGCATACCGCGATGAACGTAGGGCGGCGGATGCGGCGGCCGGGCAAACGCAGCAGGACCCAGCCTACGACTTTGTGATGATGACGCTCGTGAACATGGACGATCCCGAACTGCTGGTCCTTCCCACCCATCGCCTGGCGCGTGCCGCCGACACCTTTGATGCGGCCGGATTCTGGAAGACGATGGAGATCTCATTCGACCTGTCAGAGCCCCAGGGCCATCCGGCCTCAACGGTGGCTGATGCCGAACGGACCACCTTCCTCGTGCGCACCGCCGACGGCACCACCCGCGTCGCCCGGCTGCGCAACGATGTGGATTCCGCGACGGTGATCGACTCCGCCCACACCGATGCATGGAAGCGGCTTGACGTGACCGTGCTGCAAGAGATGGTGCTCAAGCCGCTCTTCGGGATCACGCAGGAAGACCCCACCACACTCGAGCGCCTGTCGTTTGCCAAGGACGCGCACCAGGCGCTGAAGCTCGGCGGGGGGGCCGATGCGGCATTCATCGTGGCCTCCACCCGCATGGACCAGCTGCGCGCCGTGGCGCTCGCCGGCGAGACGATGCCACAGAAGTCCACGTACTTCTACCCGAAGCTGCTCTCTGGTCTGCTCTTCCACCCGCTCGCCTAGGCGCGGCGCACGCCCACCCCTCCGACATCGCGGTCGGTAAGGCGAGGGCACACCTCGCCAAGTCGGCACTCTGTGCAGCGCGGCTCTGTCGGGCGGCACCAGTCACGTCCCACAAGCCATGTGGCGAGGTCGAGCGTCCCCGGCGCGTCGGGACACGCTAGACTCGCGGCCTCGCGGACTGCCTCGGGCGTGTCTTCGGCGATGATCCCGGCGCGCAGGAACACGCGCCTCACGTGCACGTCATAGGCGACGCTGCCGCACTCGGCTCCCTCAAGTGCCACGCTGAAGTGACGCATCAGGATCTCGACCGTCATGACGGCCTTCTTCATCCCGATGCCGTCGAATTCGAGCAGCCGCCGCATCACCTCCACAACATGGGAGCCGGGGCGCCACACGTTCGCCGCGCAGCCGTCATAGTCGCTCACCAGCCGTTGCGCGGCGGCCACGATCCACACCGGGATCGTGTGGACGAACCGGTGCAGCGCCGGCGGGACGGCCACGGCGGCGGCCACCTCACCCTGATCGCTGGCGAGCCTGACCACGTCGAGGTGCCCGAGTCGCTCGCGCAACAGGTACGGGCCGGCCCAGGCGCGCTCGGCCGTGATGCCCTGTGTGAACAGCACGCCGAGCAGGAACGCTTCGGGCGAAGCCTTGATCAGCGCGTCCGCCTCAGGCACATCGGTGAACGATCCGCCGATCTGGGCGCCACCCGAGTCCGCAAGTTCCTCGCCGTACGCGCGCAGGGCCGCGGCTGCGGCCGCCGGGCCCCTCTGCGACATCACAGACGCGGACCGGATGTCAGGAAGAATGCGCACCGCGTACAGATCTCCTTGGCGGCGGCGGACCGATCGACGGTGAGATCGAAGATCAGCATCGGATCGCCGGTGATCCTGTGGGTGGACCGGTCGCACTTCGCGAAGTGGCAGCACAGCGGACACTGCTCGGTCGGGTCTGTCGCATGAGGACAACCCTCACGCATCTCGTCGTCACACCCGCGGTTCGACCAGCACGCCACAGCTCTTCCGCCTTCAGTCGTCTTCGCACACCAAGACCACTATTGTAACCGGACGAGCCCGCACGACGTAGCCCGTGTTGGGGCAGCGCGCAGGATTCCGTGCTCCGCAGCCGAACTGCACACAAAGGCCCCTACTCGAGAGCGAGCACATGGTCACACCGTTGCGCGAACACTATTCAACTATCGTCGCTGGGGCCGGACCGGCTGGCGTACTAGCCGCGATGCATGCTGCCGAGCGCGGACCTATCCTGCTCGTAGACGCCACCTTGCTCCCCCGCTCCAAGAGCTGCGGCGGGATGCTGCACGAACTCTCGCTCGAAACACTCCTCCCGTACGGCACCATCCCGGACGAGATCGTGAGCACACCGCGAACCGTGAACTTCCGCTACCACGACTGGGACCGTAACATACTGAAGGTGACCGACCTTGAGTTCCTGAACGTCAGCCGCAGGGGCTTCAACGAGTGGCTCTTGGGCCTCCTGCCCGCAAACGTCGAGGTTGTTCAGCGGGCCTCGCTCTCCCGGTTCAGCCAGCAGCCCTCCGGGGTGACGGCGCTGATCGACTTCGCGGGTGACCAACGCTCCATCACCGCAGACCTGCTCATCGGCGCCGACGGAGCTCGTTCGCAGGTACGCCGCTCGCTGGGTATCCGCGATTCAGCCAGCTACGTGACCCTGCAGGACTTCCTGCCGCTCTCGGCTCCGATCGAACCGTACTTCGACTGCATCTACATGCGCAACATCGGGAACGACTTCGCCTACACGTACATCGTGCCGAAGGGTGATGTGGCGCTGGTGGGCTCGGTGTTCTACCCGCACACGAAGCGCCCATGGGAGAAGCAGGACCGGGTGGTGTCAATGCTCCGCGAGCAACTCCCGCAGCTTGGAGCCAGAATCGACCGCGAGTCCGCCGCGGCGCTCTACCTGCGCTCGCCTGAGGACACCTTGCCTGGCTTCGGCCGTGTGCTGCTCTGCGGCGAGGCAGGCGGCTTCATGTCTCCGTCGTCGGGTGAGGGCATCTCCTACGCGCTGCGCACGGGACGCGATGCCGGAATCGCCGCAGCCGGGGATCCGGCCGCCGCACTCGACCGCTACATGGATCTCACAGCGCCGATCCGCGCCGACCTGGCGCGACGCTTCCGCTGGCTGCCCTTCATGGAGTCGCGGCTCGGCAAGTACCTCGCCGGGTTCGTGGCCGCGCCCATCGTGAGCAAGGTCACGCGGGGCCTATAGCTCACCGGCCTCCTGACCCACACAGACTCTCCCCGCCGACAGCGTGGCCGTCGCGCCTTACTGCCGCCCGCGATGCGCGCGACTTGGCGTTGGCACAACCTGGCCCTGGTATCTGCTGCCGAGACCGGGCGTGCCGTACGGCCGGTCGACGGGCGTGGTCATCCTCATGAATGATATCTGACCGATCGCCATCCCCGGCGTGAGCACGATGGGCAGGTTGGCCACATTGGATAGTTCGAGCGTGAGCGTTCCATCCCAGCCCGGATCGACGTACCCGGCCGTGGAGTGGATCAGCAAGCCGAGGCGACCCAGGGACGACTTGCCCTCGAGCCGGGCAACGATGTCTCGCGGCAGAACAACGCGCTCAACGGTGGCACCGAGCACGAACTCGCCGGGATGCAGCACGAACGGCTCCTCGGCGGACGCTGACACGAGATCCATCAGCCCTCGCTGTTCGACGGACGGATCGATATACGGGTACCGCGAGTTCCTGAACACCTGAAACGACAGGCCGAGATGCAGGTCGATGCTGGACGGCTGAATGTCTGCCGGATCACACGGATCGACGATGATCCTTCCGGCAGCCATCTGCTCCAGTATCGAATGATCCGAGAGAACCACTTAGCTCACACCCCTACGCACACTTGCTGAAGCCACACGAACGACACACTGCGCAACCACTCTCGTGTTCGAGCGCGCTGCCGCACTCCGGGCAAGCCCCCGCCAGATTCACGAGGGAGTCGGTGTTCTTCGAGACGGTCGTGGAAGCCTGTCCCGTCTCCATCCACTCGATGTAGTGCTCCATTGCGATACCCACGGCATCCGCGCACGACAGCACCTTGCCGCCCTGCGCCCATGCGGGAGAGGGGCAGCGAATACCGCGCAGGTGCTTGAGGATGGCCTGAGCGTCAACGCCGGCACGCAGCGATACGGATATCATGCGCGACAGCGCCTCGGACTGGCTCGCGGCACACCCGCCCGACTTGCCCATCTGGGTGAAGACCTCGCACAGGCCCTGCTCATCCGAGTTGATCGTGACGTAAAGGTTGCCACACCCGGTCTGTATCTTCTCCGTGCGGCCCATAGTCACCGCGGGACGCGGACGGGGTTCGATCTCACCGTGACGAGCCGTCTCCTCGCCGCGCTTGGCCGTCTTGCCGGTGGACAGCACCTGGTTGTCCTTGCTGCCGTCGCGGTAGATGGTCACACCCTTCACCCCGAGCTCGTGAGCAAGGTCGTACACCTTCCGCACGTCTTCTACGGTGGCCTCGTTGCCGAAGTTGACCGTCTTGGACACCGCGTTATCGGTGGACTTCTGGAAGGCGGCCTGCATGCGCACATGCCATTCGGGCGCCACTTCGTGGGCGGTGACGAAGGCGCGCTGTATCTGCGCCGGAACGGCCTCGACACCCGCCACCGAACCGTGCTCGGCAATCAGCGTCATCAACTCGCGACTGTAGAAGCCCTGCTTGATCGCGATGTCCTCGAACAGCGGGTTCACCTCGACCAGCCGGTCGTTGTCCATCACTGTGCGGATGTAGGAGACGGCAAAGATCGGCTCGATACCCGAGGAACAATTGGCAATGATGGACAGCGTCCCGGTCGGGGCGATCGTGGTGACCGTCGCGTTGCGCAGGCGCACACCACCGGGGCTGTCGTACACGGAGCCCTCGAAGTTCGGGAACACGCCACGCTCTTCGGCGAGCCTCATCGATGCCTGTCGCGACTCGGCCTGGATGAAGCCCATGACCTTCTCGCCGAGCGCGATGGCCTCCTCCGAGTCGTAGGAGATACCCATCATGATGAGCATGTCCGCCCAACCCATCACGCCGAGACCGATCTTGCGATTGCCCTGTACCAGTTCGGCGATCTTGTCGAGGGGATACTGGTTCACCTCGATCACGTCGTCGAGGAACCGCACGCCACGGTGCACCACATCGGCGAGCGCGTCGAAGTCAAGATCCGGACCCGATTCGGTGTGCCGGACGAACCGGGACAGGTTGACCGAGCCCAGGTTGCATGCCTCGTACGGAAGCAGCGGCTGCTCGCCGCACGGATTGGTGGACTCGATCTCGCCGAGCGCAGGGGTGGGGTTATCGCGGTTCATCCGGTCGATGAAGATGATGCCGGGGTCACCCGTAGCCCAGGCCATCTCGACGATCAGCTCGTAGACATCGCGTGCCTCAAGCTCGCCACTGCGCTCCCCGCTCCGCGGATTGCGCAACTCGTACGGAGCCCCTGCGGCAACGGCATCCATGAAGTCCTCAGTAAGCGCCACCGAGATGTTGAAGTTGGCGAAGTCTCCGTCGAGCTTGCACTTGATGAAGTCAAGGATGTCCGGGTGATCCACGCGCAACACGCCCATGTTCGCGCCGCGGCGCGTACCGCCCTGCTTGACGGCCTCGGTGGCCTGGTTGAATACCCGCATAAAGGAGATGGGACCACTGCTGACGCCCTGCGTGGAGCGCACCTGATCCCCGGCCGGTCGCAGCTGGGAGAAGGAAAATCCGGTGCCGCCACCGGATTTGTGGATGATGGCGGTGTCACGAACGGCCCCGAAGATGGAGTCCATGGAGTCCCGCACGGGGAGCACGAAACAGGCCGACAGCTGCTGGAGCTCCCTGCCGGCGTTCATGAGCGTGGGGGAGTTCGGCAGGAACTCAAGCGAGGTCATCAGGTCGTAGAAGTCACGCGCAGTCTCGGCCACAGCCTCGGGCGAGGCGCCGAAACGGGCCTCGGCACTCGCGATGTTCTCTGCCACCCGGATGAACATGTCCGACGGCATCTCGATCGGCTGCCCGTCATCGTCCTTCTTCAGATACCGCTTCTGCAGCACCTTGAGGCTGTTGGGAGACAGGGTCTCATCGATCGTCCTCGGGTATGCGGCGGTATCCTGCTCGGGCATCGTGGCTCCTCCTCGCGCGCGTTAAACTGACATGTCGTCGGGTTCCCTCATGCGCACCGACGACACAAGATGTTGCGATTACCCAGTCTATCCTCGCTAGATATGGGGTGCAATGCTCGGGCGACGAACGGTCGGCTCAATCGTCCCTACGGCATCCTGGTACGTGCCCGCGGACACCGATCGGCGACGAACGCATCTGCACGAAAAGGAAAACGCCGCCCAACCGGGCGGCGTTTGATCCTGAATGCGGTGCGAACGGGCTAGACAGCCTCTACGCGCACAACCTCGGGAATCTCCTCTTTCAGAACCCGCTCAACGCCGTTAGCGAGAGTGAGCTGTGACATCGGGCATCCGCGGCAGGCACCCTGAAGCGCCACCTTGACCACACCGTCTGCCGTAACCTCAACGAGCTCGACATCGCCGCCATCGGCCTGAAGGGCCGGACGGATCTTGTCGAGTGCCGCCTGTACGCGCTCTTTCACGAGTACTCCTTCCGAAGACAGCCGGCGCGGCCGGCCATCTGACTCCGTACGCGCCGTCGAGCGTAACCGACCGGCGCGAGTGGTAGAGATACCGCGCGATTCTAGCAGAATTCGTGCCGCAGTTCCCGCGGCCGCGCGCGTAACCGGGAAACGACAGTCCCCGGATACGGCAAAGCCGTCGGATGTGTTCAGCGACGTCCTACTCTCCCACGGACTACACCGCAGTACCATCGGCGCTGGAGGGCTTAACTTCCGAGTTCGGAAAGGGATCGGGTGTACCCCCTCCGCAATAGCCACTGAACACATCCGACGGCTTCCGACCGTCGAGTGCACGCACTCTTCTGCTGTCAAATACGGCCTCATAGGTGCATTCCGCACCCTGAGAGCTGCATAGCGAGTCAAAAACTCTTGAATAGAAGATCAAGACCTCGGCCTATTAGTACCGCTCGGCTGAACACATTGCTGTGCTTACACCTGCGGCCTATCAACCTCGTAGTCTACGAGGGGCCTTACCTGGTTAACCCAGTGAGAGACCTCATCTTGAGATGGGCTTCCCGCTTAGATGCTTTCAGCGGTTATCCCGACCGAACGTAGCTAACCAGCAGTGCCGTTGGTCGACAACTGGTACACCAGAGGTTCGTCCATCCCGGTCCTCTCGTACTAGGGACAGCCTCTCTCAAGTCTCTTACGCCCGCGGAGGATAGGGACCGAACTGTCTCACGACGTTCTAAACCCAGCTCGCGTACCGCTTTAATTGGCGAACAGCCAAACCCTTGGGACCTACTACAGCCCCAGGATGCGATGAGCCGACATCGAGGTGCCAAACCCTGCCGTCGATGTGGACTCTTGGGCAGGATCAGCCTGTTATCCCCGGAGTACCTTTTATCCGTTGAGCGACGGCCATTCCACTCTGTGCCGCCGGATCACTAGCACCGACTTTCGTCTCTGCTCGACTTGTAGGTCTCGCAGTCAAGCTCCCTTATGCGCTTGCACTCTGCGATCGATTGCCAACCGATCTGAGGGAACCTTACGCGCGCCTCCGTTACATTTTAGGAGGCGACCGCCCCAGTCAAACTACCCACCTGACACGGTCCCCCACCCGGATAACGGTGTGGGGTTAGACATCCAGCCTGTCGAGGGTGGTATTCCAAGGTCGACTCCACCAGAGCTAGCGCCCCAGCTTCAAAGTCTCCCACCTATCCTCTACACGACAAACCAAATATCAATGTCAAGCTATAGTAAAGGTTCACGGGGTCTTTCCGTCCTTCCGCGGGTAATTCGCATCTTCACGAATAATGCAATTTCGCCGAGTCTACGGTTGAGACAGCGCCCAAGTCGTTACGCCATTCGTGCAGGTCGGAACTTACCCGACAAGGAATTTCGCTACCTTAGGACCGTTATAGTTACGGCCGCCGTTTACCTGGGCTTCAGTTCGGAGCTTTCACTCCTCCCTTTAACCTTCAGGCACCGGGCAGGCGTCAGACCCTATACGTCGCATTGCTGCTTCGCAGAGCCCTGTGTTTTTGCTAAACAGTCGCTACCCCCTGGCTTGTGCCACTCATTCCTGCTTGCGCAGGGTGAGTCACGCTTATTCCGAAGTTACGCGTGCAATTTGCCGAGTTCCTTCAGCACAGTTCTCTCAAGCGCCTTGGTATGCTCTACCTGACCACCTGTGTCGGTTTCGGGTACGGTCTCTGCTGGAGTTATTTCCTGGGACAACGCCCCTGCAAGGACAATCCAATAAGCCCTTACAAGTTATGCCATCCGTCACTTCCAGCTGGTGCAGGAATATTTACCTGCTTCCCATCGACTACGCTTTTCAGCCTCGCCTTAGGGGCCGACTAACCCTGCGCAGATTAGCTTTACGCAGGAACCCTTGGTCTTTCGGCGACAGTGTTTCTCACACTGTTTATCGTTACTCATGTCAGCATTCTCACTTCCGATACCTCCAGCCAACCTCACAGTTGACCTTCACAGGCTTACGGAACGCTCCGCTACCGCTTGCAGTAAACTGCAAACCCATATCTTCGGTGCATGGCTTTAGCCCCGTTACATTTTCCGCGCAGGATCGCTTGATCAGTGAGCTGTTACGCTTTCTTTAAAGGATGGCTGCTTCTAAGCCAACCTCCTGATTGTCAAAGCAATCCCACATCGTTTCCCACTTAGCCATGACTTGGGGACCTTAGATGATGGTTAGGGTTGTTTCCCTTTTCACGACGGACGTTAGCACCCGCCGTGTGTCTGCCCGATAGTTCTCTTGGGTATTCGGAGTTTGGTTAGTATTGGTACCGCTCGCGCAGCCCGCAACCATCCAGTGCTCTACCCCCCAAGGAATTCGTCGGACGCTCTACCTAAATAGATTTCGCGGAGAACCAGCTAT